>VOFI01002650.1_pt1:790000-1594611 | contig 1594611 bp, 1500 predicted proteins | sample 5384131 | NCBI WGS metagenome assembly VOFI01 (sample SAMN12384728, study PRJNA508395) | human gut metagenome | isolation source: healthy gut H | host: Homo sapiens
TCGAGAAATCCGTCAGCGGATCGAAGGACGCCTTCGTCGAGACGCTGCGCATCAACACCTCGCTCGTGCGGCGCAAGCTGCACACCCCGGCGCTGAAGCTGCAGCAGACGGTCGTCGGCCGGCAGTCGGAGACGACGGTGGCGGTGCTGTATGTGGACGGCATCGCCGACCCCGCGCGCGTGCAGCGCATCCTCGACAAGCTCGACACCATCGACGAGCAGGCGCTGCTCGGCCGCGGCGACCTGGAGCCGTACCTGACGCAGCGGCCGCGGGCGCTGCTGCCGCAGCTGGGCCAGACGGAGCGCCCGGACAAGTTCGCCGGTGAGCTGCTCGACGGCTGCGTGGGCCTGCTGGTGGACGGGCTGCCGATGGGCTACCTGCTGCCGACGACATTCCGGCTGCTGATGCACGCGCCGGAGGACGAATCGCACCACTATCTGCTGGCCTCGGCGCTGATCGTGCTGCGGTACTTCGCGCTGGCGATCTCGCTGACATTCCCAGCACTGTACGTGGCCGTTGCGATGTACCACCAGGAGATGATCCCGGCGAAGCTGCTGCTGTCGGTCATCCAGGCCAAGCAGCAGGTGCCGTTTTCCGTGCCGACGATCATTTTGTTCATGCTCATCGCCTTCGAGCTGCTGCAGGAGGCCGGGCTGCGGCTGCCGAACTCGATCGGCCAGACGGTGTCGATCATCGGGGCGCTGCTCGTGGGTCAGTCGGCCGTGGACGCGAAGGTGGTCAGCCCGGTGGCGATCATCGTCGTGGCGCTGGCGGGCATCGCGGGCTACACGCTGCCGAACCAGGAGCTGAGCAACGCCGTGCGTCTGCTGCGGCTGGGCCTGGTGCTGGCGGCGGCGCTGGCGGGATTGTTCGGTATTCTGGCGGCGCTGGGGCTCGTGATCTGGTATCTGTGCACGATCGACAGCGACGGCGTGGCGTATATGGCCCCATTCGTGGACAGCGAACGGCCGACGATCTTCCGCACGCTGCTGCGCCGGCCGCAGCCGGACGAAAAATTCCGCCCGCCGGAATACGACAGCCCAAACCGCCGGCGGCAAAGATAGGGCACACCATATAATATAAGGAGGGATGGTCCATGCGGCACAGACGGGCACTGGCGCTGCTGCTGGCAGCGGGCATGCTGTGCAGCGGGTGCAGCACCGGCGCGATCTCGAGCAATTACCGCCCGGTCGAGGATCTGGCGCTGATCCAGACGATCGGCGTAGACCGCGCGCCGGAGGGCGTGTGCCTGAGTGCGGCGACGGGCAAGGCGTGCGAGAACGAGGCGCCGAAGCGCATGACGCAGTCCGGCGTGTCGATGCTCGCGGCGCTCGACCAGCTGCAGGACCGCACGCCGAGCGCGGGGCTGTTTTACGCGCAGACGAGCTATCTGCTCCTCGGCGAGGAGGCGGCCGCCGCGGGCGGGCTCGCGCCGCTGCTGGACTTCATCGCGCGCGACCCGGACATGCGCCTGAGCGCGCCGCTGTTCATCGTGCGCGGCGGCACGGCGCAGCAGGCGGTCATGGAGACGGGCGACGACAAGGCCGACGTGACGGAAGCGCTCGCGGCACTGGAAAAGGACATCGCGCTCGACGGAACGAGCCACGCCTACTCCTGCACAGACATCGCCCGCGCGCTCGCGGGCAGCGGCTGCGCCATCGTGGGCGCCGTGGCGTGCGTGCGCACGCCGGAGGACGAGGGCGGCAAGCTGGCGCTCGCCCCGGCGGGATACGCGATCTTCCGCGACGGGGACTACGTCGGCAGCATCGAGCCGGAGACGGCGCGCGGGGCCAGCATGCTCCTCGGCGTGGCCGGGCACGGCGATCTCGCCGTCACCGACAGCGACGGCAGCACCGTCATGCTCACGCTCGGCACGTGCAAGACGCGCTTTCGCCCGGTATGGGGCAGCGACGGCGCGCTCGCGCGCGTGGACGTGACGCTGAAGCTGCGCGCGGGTATCGCCGAGCTGCGCGTGCCGCGCCGGATCACGGCGCAGGCCTATCAGGACGAGCTCAACGCGGCGCTCGCCGCCCTCGTGACCGGCTGGGCGGAGGACGTGATCGCCGCATCACAGGCGCTGGGTGCGGACTTTCTCGGCGTGGGGCAGGCGCTCGCCATCAGCGGCGGGCGCAGATGGGCCGCCATCCGCGACGACTGGCCGGCCGTCTGGCAGGCCGTGCCGGTGCGCGTGACGGTCAGCGCCGACGTGGGCCGGACATTCGACCTGCGCGACGGCATCGACACATCGGGAGGCGGAACATGACGGGACTTCAACTCACGCGGCGGCAGTACTACGCGCTGTGCACGATGGTGCTGCTCTCTCCGCTGCTACATCTCGTGCCGCGCAAGACGACCGCGGAGGCCGGCTGCGGCGGATGGCTGTGCGCGCTGGCGGCGCTGGTGCCGCTGCTGCTGTTCGCGTGGATCCTCGAGGGCATTCTGCATCGCGGGCGGCCGGGTGAGGGCATCGGCGAGATCACGCTGCGCGCGCTCGGGCCGGTCGCGGGGCGCGTGCTGCTGGGCGTCTACGCGCTGTGGTTTCTGCTCTACAGTGCGTTTGCGCTGCGCATCGGGGCCGAGCGGTTCATCGAGGCGGTGTTCCCGCTGAGCCGGCCGTGGCCGTTCGTGGTGACGATCCTGGCCATGGCGGTCTGCGGCGCGCTCGGGAGCACGAAGGCACTCTTTCGCGCCTCAGAGATCTTTCTGCCGCTGCTGATGCTCGTGCTGGCGCTGGTGCTGGTGTTTGCGGTGCCGGGGCTGAACGTGAACAATCTGCTGCCCGTGACGGCGCAGGATCTCCCCGGCGTGGCGCGCAGCGGGCTGACGGTGTTCGGCATCGGGGCGGCGGTGCTGTTTTTCGGCGCGTTCACCGGCGGGCGCACACCGCCAGCACCCGGCCAGGGGCGCGCGGCCGTGTGGTGGTGCGTGCGCATGTGCGTGCTCGTGACGCTGCTGAGCGCGTTCGCGATCGGCATTCTCGGCGCGGAGCTGACGGCAAAGCTCACCCACCCGTTTTTCACCATGCTGCGCAATGTGAGCCTGTTTCACGCGGTCGAGCGCTTCGGCGCGCTCGTGATCGGGCTGTGGGTGCTGCCGGACTTTGTGCTCGTGTCAATGCTGCTGACGCTGGCGGTCAACTGCCTGCGTGCGGCGTGCTCACGCGACGGGCGGCTGTTCGCGCAGAAGAACCCGCCCGCGCTCGTGCTCCTGTGCGCGGCAGCAGCCGGAGCGGGAGCGCTGTTCCTGGCGCAGAACGCATTCGAGACCGACGCGCTGCAGGCGAGCGTCGTGCCGGTCGTGAACATCGTCCTGCTGGGCGTCGGCACGGTCGGGATGTATCTGATCGGCCGCGCGCGCGGAAAGATCTAAGCGCAAAACCGCCCTGCCGGAGGCCCGGCAGGGCGGTTTCTGTCTATGCGCGATCTCCGCTCACGGAGCGAGCCGGTCGCGCCAGCGGGCGGTGAGCCGCTCGAGCTCCTCGGCAAAGGCACTCAGGCCCTTGTTCGGGCATCCGGCGCAGCGGCGCACGAGGGCCGTGAGCTCGCCGAGCGCGCGCTGCAGTCGCGCGTAGGCCGGGCTCTCACGGCGCTTTCCGGCCGCGGCAGCCTGGCGCGTCTCGTCGCGGCGGATGGGCCGCGGCGGAGCAACATAGGTATACGCGCCGGCAGCGAGGTCAAATTCGCTGCCGCTGTAGGGTGCGTCCGCGTCGTAGCCGTACTCGTCGCGCAGGCAGGCGGCGAACGCCGTGCACGCATCGTCGTCGCCGTGGTTGACGAATACGTGCGCGGGCTTTTGCTCCATGGCGTTGATCCAGCCCAGCAGTCCCTGCTTATCCGCGTGGCCGCTCACGCCGGGCAGGACGGTGATCTCGGCGTGCACGGCGATCTCGTCGCCGAAGATCTTCACGCTCTCGGCGCCGTCGTGCAACTTGCGGCCGAGCGTGCCGACTGCCTGATAGCCCACGAACAGCACCGTGCACTCCGGCCGCCAGAGGTTATACTTCAGATGGTGGCGGATGCGGCCGGCGTCGCACATGCCGCTCGAGGAGAGGATGACCTTCGGCGTCTTGTCGGTGTTGAGCGCCATGGAGTCTTCCTTCGTGACGGCGGTGTGCAGGTCGTCAAAATACAGCGGGTTGATGCCGCTGCGGATGAGCGCGCAGGCCTCGTCGTCGAGAAAGCTCGTGTCCGTCTGCAAAAAGACGCGCGTGGCCTCGTTGGCGAGCGGGCTGTCCACATACACGGGGAAGTGCGGGTGGCCGTGCACCATGCCGGCGTCCTTGATCTGGCGGATGAAATACAGCAGCTCCTGCGTGCGGCCGACGGCGAACGACGGGATGACGACATTGCCGCCGCGGTCGAGCGTGCGCTGGATGCAGTCCGCGAGCGCAGTCAGATAGTCCACGCGCGGGCCGTGGCTGCGGTCACCGTAAGTCGACTCGATGAGCACGTAGTCCGCGCCCGAAACGGTCTGCGGATCGCGGATGATGGGCTGGTCGGTGTTGCCGATGTCGCCGGAAAAGACGATCTTCTTTTCCGTGCCGCCCTCGGTGAGCCACGCCTCGATGCACGCGCTGCCAAGCAGGTGGCCGACATCCGTGAAGCGGATGATGATGTTCTCGCCGACCTGGATGCGCTTGCCGTAGCCGCACGGGCGCAGCAGGCGCAGCACGCCCTCCACATCCTCGAGCGTATACAGCGGCTCGGGCGCCGGCTGGCCGGCGCGGGCGGCCTTGCGCCCCTTCCACTCGGCCTCGGACATCTGAATGTGCGCCGCGTCGCGCAGCATGATGCCGCACAGGTCGCACGTTGCCTCCGTGGCGTAGACCGTGCCGCGAAAGCCCTGCTTATACAGCAGCGGCAGGTGGCCGGTGTGATCCATGTGCGCGTGCGTGACGAGCACGAACTCGATCTGTGCCGCCGGGACGGGGATGGCGATATTCTCGAACAGATCGCGCCCCTGCTCCATGCCGCAGTCGATCAGGCCGTAGTGCCCGCCGATCTCGAGCAGGGTGCAGCTGCCGGTCACCTCGTGGTCGGCGCGGATAAATGTCAGCTTCATGGGCTCGCTCCCTTCCGGTTTTCTTTCCCTGATTTTAACACAAGCGCACGCCGAGCGCAACCGCGGCGCGAAAAGTTCACAAATAACGCTTTTACCCCGGCGGGACATTCGTCCCGCCGGGGTAAAAAGCATGGGTCATTCGCTTCCGAGCTGCAGCAGCGCCTCGCGGTACTGCACCGTGACCCTGTCGCTCCAGCCGCACCAGTAGTCGATCGCCTCGGATGCGTGCCCGCTTGTCAGCCCGTCGAGCACCGTGCGGTAAGTCTTGCACAGCTCCTGCGTATCCAGCGTGTACGCCACGATGTAATACGTCACGTGCGCAAGCTCGCGCGACGAGCGCAGCAGGACGCGGAAGATCATGTTGTCCGACTCGGCAAACATGCACACCAGAAACTGATTGACCAGATCCAGAAATTCCGGATTATCCTTCTCTCCGTCCGGCGCGTAGGCGATGGCCTCCATCCGCTCGAGCAGCCCGTACAGGTGCCGCATCTGCTCCGTTTTGGGGTTGCGGCCCGTCCAGCGGAACCAGCCGAGCGCGACCATTTCGCGCAGCTCCAGAAACGCATCCACCAGCTCCGGCTGCGGTTTGCCGCCGTGCGTCATGATGGCGGCCAGCGTCTCCAGGTTCGCCTGCTCCCAGTAAGGCGCGACATAGGTCGCGTGCCGGGGCACGACCTTCAGAAAGCCCAGGCGCTCCAGCTCCTGCAGGCCAAGATGCACGTTCGTCTTGCGCAGGCCGTACTGCTCGGCCAGCTCGCTCTCCGTCGGCAGCCGGTCGCCCGGATTGCGCTGCCCGCTGAGGATCTCTTTGAGCATGCAGTCGAGAAACCGCTCCCGTTCCGACCGGTTTTCCGTTTCCTTTTCTTTTGCCATATTCTTTTTCCCCCCGAAAAAACCTCCTGTAGATGCTACGCATTGTATTGCATTTTCTTCCCGGTGTAAAGAGAAAATAGCAAATTTTTTAAGATTTTTCCACCGCTGTACATAAAACGGGACTCTCCAGTGGCGGAGAGTCCCGTTTCCCTTTGAAATGCCTAGATTTTTAACAATCACGGGCAGGCCGCAAAGCCGATGGCCAGCAGCGTCTGCGCAAGGATGTACGTGCACATGACAACAAAGTTCTGCTGCGTGGGCTCAGCCTTCTTGACGAAGAGCATGTCGCACAGCACACCGTCGGACGCGAGGAAGAACGTCGCGCCGAAAAACGCCACGAGCTTGCCCCACCAGAACGCCGTCAACAGCGGCAGGATCAGGCTCACGCTTAGCACGCAGAGCATGAGCATATACGTCAGCGCCAGCGGACGCAGCGCGCGCGGGATATTCCTGCGGCTGTTGGCGTACACGAACGCGGCACCGGCGGCATAGATCACGCAGACCACGACGATCCAGATCCAGCTGACGCGGATGACATAGTGCGTGTAGATAAAGATCAGATAGCACACATGGCCCAGGAAGAACGACGACATGCCGAGCGCAAAGAACTTCTTCTTGAGCGGCCAGAGCAGAAACAGATCGCCCAGGCAGCCAAACAGCAGGCCGGCGACCACCCAAAGCGACGGCATGCGGGCAAAGGCGAGGTAGGCCAGCGCAACGACCGGCATCAGCGCGACCTTCGTCGGCTTGCGCAGGTCGTCATCGCCGCGCCAGCAGCTGACGAGGTGCACAATGGCGAGCACCGCCAGGGACACCGGGAACACCCATTTTAATACGATCATCTTATCCCATCCTATCTCCAATCAGAATGTGTTCGGAATCCGCGCAAGTTTACATCTCGTTCATTGACACGGTATTCCGATGCAATTATAATAGATTTGGAAGTTTATCGTCAATGATTATTGGCAGTATTTTAATATTTAATATGCTTGAAGGTGCCCGTTCATGCTCTATTATCTGCTGCTCATTCCCGCTGTGCTCAGCACCGCGTGGATTTATTTTTTGTCCCCCGCGCTGAGCTACTGGTGGCTGCTGCCGATCCTGATTGCCTGCTTCGTGGCAGCGAATCTTGTGTACGTGCTGCTGATGTTTGTCTGCACGTGGTTCGCAGGGCCGAACAAAATGTACACGCACATCAGCCCGTTTTATCACGCGCTGACGATGGCGCTCGACGGCTGGATCCTTGCGCTCTGCCGCGTGAAGATCCACGTCACGGGGCTCGAAAAAGTGCCGACGGACACGGAATACCTGTTCGTGAGCAACCATCGCTCGAACTTTGACCCCATGGTGCAGTGGTGGGTGCTGCGGCGCTGGCGGCTGGCGTTCGTGTCCAAGCCGTCGAACATGCGCAAGTTCGTCATCGGCCCGTTCGTGCGCCGGTGCTGCTTTCTGCCGATCGACCGCGAGAACGCGCGCAACGCCCTGACCACGATCAACGCCGCAGCCGATCTCATCCGCGCGCATGAGTGCTCGTTCGCCATCTATCCCGAGGGCACGCGCAGCAAAAGCGGCGAGCTGCTGCCCTGGCACGCCGGCTCGCTCAAGATCGCGCAGAAGGCCAATGTGCCCATCGTCGTTGCGACGATCGAGGGCACGGAGCGCATCGCACACAACGTCCCCTGGCGGCGCACGCACGTGTATCTCAGCATCCGCGAGGTCATCCCGGCCGAAACGGTCAAGGCCACAAAAACGAACGACCTCACCGAAGGCATCCGCAGCAAAATGATCGCCGAGCTGGGCAAATAATTCCGGGATCACAGGCAAGATCCTCGTCCGCACATCTGCGGGCGAGGATCTTTTTGCCCACGTTCGAGAAACGGACGCCGTTTCGGCACGCGCCCGCCTCCCGCGCTGTGACGCACGGCGGACGAACGCATGGCAGGGCACGAAAAGCGCCCGGAGCGATCGCTCCGGGCGCTTTATGACGTTTATGCTCGGTTCAGTGGCTGTCAGCCATGCGGTAGCCGACGCCGACCTCCGTGAAGATATACTGCGGTTCGACCGGGTTCGGCTCGATCTTGCGGCGGATGTTCGCCATGTGCACGCGCAGGAGCTTGTTGTCGCCGCCGACGCCGGGCCCCCAGAGCTCCTTCATCATGGACTTATAGGTGAGCACCTGCCCGGCGTGCCGGCCGAGCAGCGCCACGATCTTGTACTCGTTCGGCGTCAGGTGCGTGTCCTCGCCGGCGAGAAAAACGCGGTGCTTATTGTAGTCGATGCACAGGTCGCCGACGTGGTACTCCCCCGTCATGGCCAGGCCGTCGCTCGTGCCGTCGGTGCGCGTGTGGCGCAGCGCCGTGCGGATGCGCGCGAGCAGCTCCACCGTGCCGAAGGGCTTGGTCAGGTAGTCATCCGCGCCCATGTCGAGCGCGGCCGCCTTGTCGATCTCCGCGCTGCGGGCCGAGATGATGATGATCGGCATCCGGCTCCAGGCACGCACGGAGCGGATGATCTCGCTGCCGTCCATATCCGGCAGGCCGAGATCCAGCAGCAGCAGATCCGGGCAGTGCGAGGCGATCATCTCCAGCGCGGTCTTGCCGTCGGGCGCGAGCAGCGTGTCATACTCATGGGAGCGCAGCGCCGCCTGCAGATATTTGCTGATGCCGGGGTCGTCCTCAACGATGATGATTTTATCACGGATCATGTGTTCGATTCCTCCTCCGCCGGCAGCCAGAAGCGGAACTCCGCGCCGCCGTCGATCTTGTTTCTTGCATAAATCTCGCCGCCGTGCGCGCGCACGATCGCGCGGCAGACGCTCAGGCCGATGCCCATGTGGCGGCTGCGGTCGGACGCCTCCACGGCGCCGAGCGGCAGATAGCCGTCAAAGAGCACGCCGAGCAGCTGCGGCGGGATACCGTCGCCGTTGTCGGCCACGGTCAGCCAGACGCGGCGGCCCTCGGCACGGATCTCGATGAAGACCTCCGTTGCCGACGGGCTGTGCTTGGCGACATTCTCCAACAGGTTGAGCAGCACCTGCTCGATGAGCGTGGCGTCCATCGGCGCGAGCAGGATCTCTTCCGGCTTTGAGACCGTGATGGGAATGTCGGTATCGCAATTTTTGCGAAAGCGCCGGATCGCGCTGCCGACGATCTCCTCGACGACCTCGTCCGATTTTTCGATCACGACGCCCTCGTCGCAAAAGCGCGTGACGGACAGGATGTTCTCCGACAGGTGCAGCAGCCACTGCGCGTTCTGGTGGATCTCCTCGACCATGCCGCGGCCCTCGTCCGTGAGCGTCTCGCTTTCCTCCACGGTCGCGCTCAGGCCCATGATGGCCGTCAGCGGCGTGCGGATATCGTGCGACACGCTGCGCAGGAGATTGGCGCGCATACGGTCTCTTTCCGCCTCGTAACGCAGCTGCTCCTGCCGCTTGATCTGCGTCGTGAGCGTGCTCACGAGAACGCTCACGACCAGCATGACCGCGAACGTCAGCGGATAGCCGTCGATCGTCAGGTTGAATTCGTGAAACGGGTATGTAAACAGGTAGTTCACGCTCACCACGCCGACGGCCGACGCCAGAATGCCGGGCCAATACCCGGTGGTGAAGCGCGAGACGAGCACCACCGCCAGAATGAACACGGATGTGGCAAACGGGTTATTATCGTCATAGCAGACGGACAGCAGCTCGCACACGGCAACGGCGCAGCCCATGATCAAGATGAACATGAGCGTATCGCGCAGCCACTGCGGCATGCGCTTCCATACTTTCTGCATAAGCATCCCTCTTTCCGAACAGCCCTCGACTCCAGTTTCAGCATAGCACAATGTCTGCGCAAACGCGACGGTCTTTGCAGCCTCAGGCGCATTCTTTTCCGCCTTCTTAACGGCTGCGCAGCGTTTGGGCCGCTGTTTTCCGGAAATTTAGCGCATAGATTCCTTATAATGAAGTATCTTCACAGATCCCGTCCGGAGCACGGGCGGGACATTGGGGGAAAGGAGGCAGTCACATGATCTTTGCAGCAGTTGGCGGCGGTATGATCATTGCCTGCGGCGCGTTTGTGTGGTTCATCCTCAAGCGCTGATGCGCGCTACCGCGTCGAGGGAGAAAAAACGGAACATGTGATACATCACAGCAAAGGCCAGTCGGAAGCGGTTTCCGGCTGGCCTTTGCCTGTTCTTCGGATTTAACGCACGATCGCCTTCGTGCACAGCCAGTCGCACCAGTCCAGGTCGTACTTGGCGTAGACATGGGTGCTGTCGCCGCTGGCATCGGCACGCAGGTTGCCGTTTTCGTCGTCGAAGAGCTCGTTAATGTCGATGTAGAAGATCGTCTTGCCGTCGGCGAGCGCGGCGAGCTTTTCGTTGAGCTTGTCAATGCGGGGGTTGTTGAACGTCGCGTCCGTGCTCGAGCGCGAGGGGCCGACGTGCAGGTTCGCCTCGACGAAAATAATGGCGTCCGGCTGCGCGGCGCGCACGGTGTCGATGAGCGAGGAGAACTTGGCCGTGATGTCGTCCAGATCGTTGCCGAGCTCGTTGATGCCGAGCATGATGTAGACCTTGCCGAACGTTTTCTGGCTCAGCAGCTGCGGCAGCGTGACCGTGCCGACGTTTTTCACGGCAATGGCCTTGGTCTGCGCAACGTAGACGTTCAGGCCGACGTCGGCGAAATACGTCGCGTTTTTCAGGCTGCCGTATTCGGCAATACCAACGGTGCGCGAGTCGCCGATGAAGAGCGCATCGTCAAAATACGAGGCGTCCACCGTCGTGAACTGCAGCGGCGTCGGCTCGGGCGTGGGCGTCGGCTCGGCGGTCTCTTCCGGCGCCGCCGTGACGGATGCGGCCGGCTGCTTGCCGACACTGCTGCGGTCGATCAGGCCGCGGATGAGAAACGGTGCCGCCGCGAGCGCGGCCACCAGCAGCAGGATGAGAAAATATTGCGGTTTGATGCGTTTCATACGTCAGCGCTCCTTAAAATCGGAAGTACATAAAGGGATCGTTCATGCCCTTGCTCAGGCAGAACAGGCACAGCCAGAACAGCACGGCCAGAATGACTGCCCCGGCCCACGTGCCCTTGAGCCGGCGGTACAGATAAGCCGGCAGCGACGTCGAGCACACGAGGCCAAGCACGAGGAACACCCCGTAGGTCTTGCCGTACTTGAGAAAATCGAGCGGGTAAGCCGCCGCCGTGTGCGAAAACAGCGGCAGCAGGCGGCCGAAGTACGCGCCGAGCTGCCCGAGATCCGACACGGAAAACACCGCCCACGACAGCGGGATGAGCACGAGCATGTACAGATGCCCGAGCACCGGCCAGCGGTCAAGGTATTTTTTGAGCCAGAGCTTTTCGACCGTGAGGATTCCAAACAGGCCCAGACCCCAGAGCAGGAAGTTCAGATGTGCGCCGTGCCAGAGCCCGGTCGCCAGCCAGACGACCAGCAGGTTAAAAATCATGCGCCCGCGGCTGCAGCGGCTGCCGCCGAGCGGGAAATACAGATAATTGCGGAACCATGTGCCCAGCGTAATGTGCCACCGGCGCCAGAACTCCGTCATGCTCAGCGCGAGGTACGGGCAGCGGAAGTTTTCCGGCAGGTGGAAGCCGAGCATCCGGCCGATGCCGATGGCCATGAGCGAGTAGCCCCAGAAGTCGAAATAGAGCTGGAACGAATACGCGAACGCAGCCATCCACGCCAGCGGCGTCGAGAGGCTCTCAAAGCCGATCGTGGTCACATCGCTCCAGAGGCCGCCGAGCTGGTTGGCGAGCAGGATCTTGAGCGCCATGCCGAACACGAACAGCTTCAGCCCGTCGACCGTCTGCCGCAGCGACACATCGCGTGCGCCGAACTCCGGCTGCAGCTGCGCATAGCTCGCGATCGGGCCGGAGACGAGCTTCGGGAACATGGTCAGGTACGTGCCGAATGTGAGCAGCGAGCGCTCCGGCGCGACCGTGCCGCGGTAGACGTCGATGAGATAGCCGCCGGCCGAAAACGTGTAAAAGCTGATGCCGACCGGCAACGCCCAGCCCAGCAGCGGCACGGCCGCCTTGCCGCCGGACACCCAGCCGAGCACACCGTTGACACCGGTAAGCAGGAAGTTGAGATATTTAAATAGGAACAGCCACAGGAAATTGTAGCACAGTCCGACGATGAGCCACAGCTTTGCGCGCGGCTTGTCGCGCGTGATGGCAAGGCCCAGCCCGTAGTTGACCAGCACAGACGCGGCCAGCAGCGCAAAGTACGCCCACTGACCGTCCAGTCCGATGATATAAAACACACAGCTCCCCACCAGCAGCACGGCATTGCGCGCGCCGGCCGGGCGCGACGGTGTCAGATAATACACCAGCAGAAACGCCGGAAAGAAGCAAAACAAAAACGACAGGCTGCTGAAAACCACGGACCCTATCCTCCTGAACCCTCGACGAACCCGCAAAAGCAAAAAATTTCGTATGAAAAGGTTAACATAAATTTCGGTGTTTGTGTGCGGTTTCCGACAAAAAAACTGCACAAACTTTCCGGCCGCAATTTGGTGGTTTTCGTGGTTGTTGCCGCGCGGGCGGAAATGCGCGGCAGAAAACGGAAGGAAAAGAAACATCTCCGGCGCCTGTGCGTTCAGGCGCCGGAGATTTTTTTCTCAATATCCGATCGGTCGGGATGTCCGCGTGTCAGCTCAGGAGCACTTCGTCGGACTCGACCTGCGTGCCCGCCACCTCGGCGAACTTTTCGAGCAGGTCCTGCTTCGTGAGCTTCTTTTTCTCCTCACCCTCGATATCGAGGATGATGTGGCCCTCGTTCATCATGATGAGGCGGTTGCCGTGAACGATGGCGTCCTTCATGTTGTGGGTGATCATCATGGCGGTGAGCTGGTTTTCGTGCACGATGCGGTCCGACAGCTCGAGCACCTTAGCCGCCGTCGCGGGGTCAAGCGCCGCAGTGTGCTCATCGAGCAGGAGCAGCTTCGGCTTTTGCAGGGAGGCCATGAGCAGTGTCAGCGCCTGGCGCTGGCCGCCGGAGAGCAGGCCGACCTTCGCCGTCATGCGGTCCTCAAGGCCGAGGCCAAAGCTCTTGAGCTTCTCGTGATATTCCTCGCGCTCCGCCTTCGTGACGCCCCAGCGCAGCGTGCGCCGCTTGCCGCGGCGCGCGGCGAGGGCGAGGTTTTCCTCGATCTGCATGTTCGCGGCCGTGCCCATCATGGGGTCCTGGAACACGCGGCCGATGTACTGCGCGCGGCGGTACTCCGGCATGGCAGTCACGTCCACACCGTCGAGGATGATGCGCCCGTCATCCACCGGCCAGACGCCCGCGACGGCGTTGAGCATGGTGGATTTTCCGGCGCCGTTGCCGCCGATGACGGTCACGAAATCGCCCGGCTTCAGGTGCAGGGACAAGCCGTCGAGCGCCCGCTTTTCATTGATCGTGCCGGGGTTGAAGGTCTTGGAGATATGGTCTAATGTCAGCATATCACTTGCCTCCCTTCTTCAGGCGGTGGAACGAGCTTTTGGCCTGCCCCTTGAGATACGGCACGGCCAGGAACGCGGCCACGATCACGGCGGTGAAGAGCTTGAGATCGTTCGGGTCGAGCTTGAGCCAGAGGATGAGCACCATGACGAGGTAATACACGATGCCGCCGAGGATGACAAAGCTCAGGCGCACGGAGAAGTTGCAGCCCTTGCGGAAGAACGCATCGCACAGCACCTCGCCGATGATGACGGCGGCGAGGCCGATGACGATGGCGCCGCGGCCCATGTTGATATCGGCAAAGCCCTGGTACTGCGCCATCAGGCCGCCGGAGAGTGCGACCATGCCGTTCGAGAGCGACAGGCCGAGCACCTTCATGGCATTGATGTTGATGCCCTGCGCGCGGCTCATCGACGGGTTGGCGCCCGTGGCGCGGATGGCGCTGCCCTGCTCGGTGCCGAAGTACCAGTAGAGGAGCGCGATGAGCACGGCCGCGAGCAGCAGGCCCTTCCAGATCGCGCCGGGCACGCTGCGCAGCGTCAGAAACAGGCTGTACTTATCCGGGTTGACCGGGGTGTTGGCCTTCATGCTCATGATGCGCAGGTTGATCGAGTAGAGCGCGAACTGCGTCAGGATGCCGGCGAGGATGGCCGGAATGCCGAGCTTCGTGTGCAGCAGGCCGGTCACGAGACCCGCGAGCAGACCCGCGACCACGGCCGCCAGCAGCGCCGCCCATGCCGGCCAGCCGGCGATGATGAGCATGACCGTCACGGCGCCGCCGGTGGTGAACGACCCGTCGACCGTCAGATCGGCGACGTCGAGCAGGCGGAACGTGATGTACACGCCCAGGGCCATGATGCCCCAGATGATGCCCTGGGCAACGCCGCCGGGCAGACGCGAAACCAGATTCGGCAGGCTCAGGGACGCAAGAACCAGTGAATTCATATCATTACCTCATAGTGTGGAGTATCCCTGCCGCAGAAACTGCGGCAGGGAGCCGGGAATCGTGTTGAAAATCAGCCGATGGCCTCGTAGTCGCTCGGGATGGTGACGTTGTAGAGGCTGGCCATGTCGGGGTTGTACTTCTTGACCGGGTTCGGGTAGTACTCGATGGCCATGGTGGAGATATCGGCCTCGCCCTTGAGGATCTTCACGGCCATCTCACCGGTGGTGCGGCCGAGCTCGTAGTAGTCGATGGACAGCGTTGCAACGCCGCAGGCCTTGCAGATGCCCTCCTCGCCGGCGATGATGGGCTTCTTGGCGGCGCTCTTGATGGCCTCGGCGCAGGAGGCGGCGGTGTTGTCGGTCGGGATATAGAGCACGTCGTTTGCGTCGCTCGCCGTGCCGGTGACGGAGACAACATCGTTCGTGTCGGAGAAGGTGTATGTATTCACGGTGCAGCCGGTCTTCTCAAGCGCGGCCTTGACGACCTCGACCTGGTAGACGGAGTTCGGCTCGCCGGAGCAGTAGATGATGCCGACGTTCTTGGCGTCCGGGAACAGTTCCTGGATCATGGCCGCCTGCTGGTCGAGCGGGGCCAGGTCGGACGTGCCGGAGATGTTGCCGCCGACGGTGCCGCTGAAGTTATCGATGCCGAGCGCAACGCCGTACTCCGTGACAGCCGTGCCGAGGATCGGAATGTCCTTCGTGGCGGCGGCCGCAGCCTGCAGGGCGCCGGTCGCGTTGGCGAGGATCAGATCCACGCCGCTGGACACGAAGCCGTTGCAGATGGTGGCGCAGGTGGCGCTGTCACCGGCGGCGTTCTGCTCGTCGAAGGTGACGTTGTCGGCGCCGAGCGCGTCGGTGATGGCGTCGCGGAAGCCCTTGGTGGCCGCGTCGAGCGCGTCGTGCTGCACAAGCTGGCAGATGCCGACGGTGTAGTGCTTATTCTCGGCCTTGTCGCCGTTGCTGCCGCAGGCGGCCAGGGACAGGACCATGACCACGGCGCAGAGCAGGGCAGTGATTTTTTTGATGTTCATGCGTTTTCTCCTCCTAAATGTAGTCCCGGCAAAGAAAAAAGCCACACAGTCGTCTGTGCAGCCTTGTCAAAACCGGATCGGGAAGTCTCAGATGGTTCTGGTATTTTTGCAGCACAAACGACTATTACTCTCGCTAAAGTAATAGTAGGAATATGCGCTTGCAAATCGCTCCAGACGCATGTTTGCGGCCTCCTGTACTGAAGATGTGCCTACTTTAGCGCTTTTAGCCGATAAAGTCAACCCCGTTTTTCAGAATTTATTTACTTTTGGCATTTGTGCACAATTCTTTCGGCGTACCTCTGTGTATTTCCGTCATTTTACGCCGCCGCGCCGCGGCATTGACGCTCCCGGCCGGGTATGCTATATTAACAATAGTATATTTGCTTTCGAAGGAGGCGCGCCATGAAAACACCGCAGCAGCTGCTGCAGCAGACGCTGGAAGTGGGCGAATGCCTGCTGCCGGACGCATCGCCCGGCGGCCGCACGCCGTACCCGACCGTGTTCGTGCACGGTCTGCTGGGCTGGGGCGCGCGCGACGCGCTCTACCGCGCCGTGCCCTACTGGCTCGCGGCGGGCGATGTGCTGGGTTATCTCAACGCCTGCGGGTATGACGGCCGCGCCGCCTCGGTGGGCATCATCTCGAGTGCGTGGGACCGCGCGTGCGAGCTCTATGCCGAGCTCACCGGCGGCACTGCCGACTACGGCATTGCGCACGCGCAGCGCTTCGGCCACGCGCGCTTCGGCACGGCGTACCCGAACCCGCTCGTGCCCGATTGGGGCGCGGACAGGCCCGTCGACCTCGTGGGCCACAGCTTCGGCGGCGCGACGGCGCGGCTGCTGGCGCAGCTGCTCGCGCACGGCTGCCCGGAGGAGGTGCAGGCGGCCGAGGCCGCGGGCGAGGCGCCCTCACCGCTGTTCACCGGCGGCAAGGCAGACTGGGTGCACGCGCTGGTCGCCATCGCCGCGCCGCACGACGGGTCCACGTTTCTCAACGTGCAGCCGGACGCGGCGAACGCGCTCTCGACGCTGTTTCTGGGCGCGGCGCGCGCGCTCGGCATCTCGGCATTCAAGGGCGTGTATGACTTCCGGCTCGACCAGTTCGGCATCCGGCGCGACCCGGACGAGCCGCTCACGACGGCGGCGCTGCGCATGCTGGCGCAAAACCCGCTGCCGGCGGGCGACAACGCCTTTGACGACCTGCGTCCCGCGGGCGCGCGGGCGCTCAATGCGCGCGTCGAAACGCTGCCGGACACGTGGTATTTCTCCATCCCCTGCTGCCGGACGCTGCCGCGCCTGCTCACGCACGACCAGAAGCCCGACACGGCCATGACGCCGCTGCTCTGGCCGTTTTCGACCGCGATGGGGCGCAACGGCGCGGGCATGCCGCGCGACTGGCTGCCGAACGACGGGCTGGTCAACACGATCTCCGCCCGCTATCCCGGCGGCGCGCCGCACGCGGACTTTGTGCCCGGACAGACGCCGGTGCGCGGCGTGTGGCAGGTGCTGCCGGTCGAGCATCTCGACCACCTGGCCGCGATCGGCGGCGTGATGAACAACGGCGTCGTGCGCACGCGCCTGTTTTACCGCCGGGTCATGGCGCTGCTCGATGCAGCCGCCGCGGCCGACGCCAACTCGTGATCCCCGCCCGAGACCGGGCATACGATACCGCAAAGTGCACAAGATAAGATAAGGAGTGTATGGATTATGGATTCTATTGAAAGCTATCTGCGCAAGCTGATCGTCGCCTCCGTGGGCGCGGCCGACCTCGGCTGCGAAAAGCTCGGCAAGCTGCTCGACGAGTGCGTCGCGCGCGGCGAAGTGACCGTGGAGAAGGGCCGCGTGCTCAACGAAGAGCTCAAGCGCACCTGCAAGCAGGCCGTGACGAAGGACGAGGCCGAAAAGCCCGCCGTGGACGTGGACGCCATGAGCGCCGACGAGCGCGAGGCGCTGCTGCAAAAGCTGCTGGCCAAGAAGGAAGCAGACTGATGGCCGGCCCCGCCGCGCAGCTCGACGAGGCCAAGCGCTTCGCCGAGATCGTCGCCATTCTGCAAAAGCACCACCTCGTCCAGGGGCTGACGCCGGAGAAGGTCCGCGATATTTTCGTGGACCTTGGGCCGACGTTTGTCAAATTCGGACAAATTCTGTCCATGCGTTCGGACATTCTGCCCAAAGAATACTGTGCCGCGCTCGAGACGCTGCGCACGGACGTGACGCCCATGCCGCTGACCGAGGTGGAGGACATCCTCACGCAGGCCTATGCCCGCCCGTGGCAGGAGGTCTTTTCGGACATCGGCATCCGGCCGCTCGGCTCGGCCTCCATCGCGCAGGTGCACGCCGCGACGCTCACGGACGGCCAGCGCGTGGTCGTGAAGGTACAGCGCCCGGATCTGTACGACATCATGAGCCGCGACGTACGCCTGCTCAAGCGCGCCGCCGCGCTGCTCAAGTACACACCGCTTGCGAGCGCACTGGATTTTCACGCCGTGCTCGACGAGATGTGGCACACCGTGCAGGAGGAGCTTGACTTCACGATCGAGGCGAACAACATCGCCGAGTTCAAGCGTCTCAACGACGGCGTGGCCTACGCCGACTGCCCGGCCACGTTCCCGAAGTGGTGCACGAAAAACGTGCTCGTCATGGAGTACATCGCCGGCCACCAGATCGACGATGCCGACGGCCTGCGCGCCGACGGGTATGATCTCAACGAGATCGCCGTCAAGCTCGTGCACAACTACATCCGCCAGATCACGGTCTACCGCTTTTTCCACGCCGACCCCCATCCCGGCAACATCCGCGTGCAGGGCGGGAAGATCATCTGGCTCGACCTCGGCATGATGGGCCGCATCAGCCCGCGCGAGGCGGAGCTGTACATGGGCATCATCCGCACGATCTATGACCAGGACGTGCCCGCCCTGACGCAGACGCTGCTCGCGCTCGGCCAGTATGACCGCGCGCCCGACCAGCAGGCGCTCACGGAGCGCATCGGCATCTTTCTGCACAAGTATGAGTCCATGCCGATGGCCGATATGGACATGGGCGTGCTTGTGGACGAGTTCGTGCAGATCCTGAACGAATACGGCGTGTCCGTGCCCGCCTCGCTGACGATGCTCGGGCGCAGCTTGCTCGTCATTCAGGGCATGCTCACGAGCGTGTCGCCGGACGCGAACGTCATCGAGATCGTGGCGGAGTACGTCAAGAACACCGCCCTGAGCCGCGAACACATTGAAAAGAAGGTCAAAACGATCGCGCAGCAGCTCGCCCGCTCGGGCGAAAAGCTCACGGTGCTGCCGACGCAGCTGTCGGCGTTCCTGAGCAAGGCCAATGCCGGGCAGCTGACCGTCAACGTGAAAAAATCGTGGTCGGACGCGGCGCGCGCCGCGCAGTCGAAGCTGCTGAACCGGCTCATCTTTGCGTTGCTGGACTGCTCGCTGCTGTTCTGCGCAGCCATCACCTGCCTTGCCCCGCTGCCGCGGGTGCTGGGGCTGCCGTGGCCGGCGCTGGTGTTTTTCGCCGCCGCCGTCGCTGTCACGATCGCGCTGTTTGACCGCCGACGCTGGTCGGTGTGAAAGTATCCAAAAAAAGAATGACCACCCCGTCCGGGGTGGTCATTCTTTTTCAATATCGCCGCGGCGGCGCAGCGCGTCCAGAAACGCCGTGCAGCCGAGCACGAGATCGTCATACGTCGTGCCAAAGTCGTCCGTATACCACGGGTCGGCGATGCCGCGCTGCAGGCCCGCGAATGACAGCAGCGGGCGGATCTTCCCATCCGGGTCGTGCGGGAGGATGCGGCGGAGGTTGCGCGCGTTGTTCTCGTCCATCGTCAGCAGCCAGTCGTAATCATCGTAGTCGCGCGGCGTGACCTGCACGGCGGCGCGGTGGCCGACCGGGATGCCGTGGGCGCGCAGCTCGGCGCGCGCGGGCGGGTAAACGTCGTTGCCGATCTCCTCGCGGCTCGTCGCCGCCGAGGCGATCTGAAACTGCGCCGCGAGCCCCTGCCGCCGCACCATGTCCCGGAGCAGATACTCCGCCATCGGGCTGCGGCAGATGTTGCCGTGGCAGATAAAGAGCACTTTGACCATTGGGATCGCAATTCCTTTCGACCGTGATGGCCCATTATAACACAGCGCGGCGCAAAAGCAAAACCGGGGTGCAGGCAGCTGCCTGCGCCCCGGTTTTTTCTTTCCCTGCGCCTTACTGCGCCCGCTGCGCGCGCTGCCGGAGCGTGAACCCGGCGGCCACGAACGCCAGCACGAGCAGCGCCAGCGCCGCGCACAGGCACAGCGTGCGCAGCGCACCGTGACCGGCGGCCAGCATGGCGATCAGGCAGCCGACGGACAGGATCGCCGCCAGCGCCGTGCACCACGCCACGGCCTTTCCTCTCCTGTGGCCGAGGCACACGCCCGCGAACGCGAGCGCACCGGCCGCGAACAGTGCGATGCAGATGCCTGTCCAGACCGCCGCCTCCGTGCGCGCGGTGTTCATATCCGCCGTGTAGATATCCTGCGCGAGCGCGCAGATGTCGCCATAGCTCGCGGACGCGCCTGCCCGCGCGCGCAGCGTCTCGTCCTGCATGAGCACGGCGATGCCCTGCTCCAGCCGCTCGGTGTCGTCCTCATACGGGGCGAGCGCCGCGAGATCCTGCGCCAGCTGCTGCCGGTTCGCCGCCAGCGTCTGCCGGCCGGAGGCCAGCGTGCCGGCCGCCGTGTCGAGCTTGCTCTGCCCGGCCGCGATCTCGGCCGCCGCAGCGTCGAGCGCCTGCTGCCCGGCGGCGAGCGACGCCGCCAGCTCGCCGAGCGAGTGGGCGCTGCCGCACAGCTGCGTGTCGGCGGCGACACGGTCGGCCCGCTTCTGTTGCGTGCGCACGACGCTCCACGGCGACACGGCCATGACGAACACCGCCGCCGCGAGCAGCACCCAGCGGGCCGCGCGGCTCGCCGCGGTCAGCGGCAGGCGGCGCTGCGCAGGCAGCGCGGTCCGGCGCACGAAGGTATCGCCCAGCAGCAGAAGCTGCGGCAGCACAAACAGCACGAGAAACACCGTGATGAGCGACCCGACGCCCACGAACCGGCCCATGCCGGCCACCGCGCCGGACGAGACGCGCGCACCGATGAGCAGGCCGGCGGAGATGAGCATCGTGCCGGATGTGATGATGGTCGGGAAGGCGAGGTTCAGCGCCGTGATCATGGCCTCGCGCGGGCCCTGATCGGCGCGCGCCTCGGTATAGTGCGAGGCGACGACGATCGCATAGTCCACGTTGCAGCCCATCTGAATGGCGCTGGCCACGAGATAGACCATGAAGAGCACATACTCGCCCGTGAGCACCGTGATGCCGAAGTTGATCCAGATGCTGCCCTGAATGACGAGCGTGAGCAAAATGGGCATACCGAGCGAGCGGAACGTGAACAGCAGCACGAGCATGACCATGAGGATGGACATGGCGCTGACCATGACGTTGTCCTGCGTGAACGTTTGCTCGGACCCGTAGGCGGACATGGCGTCGCCGACGAGATAGCTGTCGGTGGGGTAGTACTGGTGCACGACGGCGTGGATGCGGTCGAGCAGGGCAAACGTCTCGTCCCCGTCCGAGGCCGCGGCAAGCGTGAGCACGAGACGATGGTACGACGTGCCCTCGAGCTGCGCGCTGGCGCGCTCGAGCTGGCTGCTGAGCGCCGTGACCTGCGCCGCCTGCGCGGCGCTGAGCGTGACGGTGCCGTCGGCGATCTTGTCATTCAGGAATTCGAACAGCTTCAGCAGCGGCACCTGATAGCCGCTCAGATCCTGCGCGGCCGTCTGCGCGGCGCCGTTTTCGGCCGCGTAGAGCGCGAAGAGCGCCTGCGCGCTCGTGCTGTCCGCGCCGCTGAGCTGCGCGAACGTCCGGTAATCGACCGCGTCCGCCAGCCGGTAGCCGCCGGCCGCCTCCGTGCCCGCAATGCCGACGGCGCTCTTGACCTCCGGCAGAGCCGAGAGGGCGTCGAGCAGCGCGGCCTCCTGGGTATAATCCCCGGCCGGGACGACGACGGCCAGCACCGTCTCGTCGCCGAAATCATCCGTGATCGCCTGCGACGCGGTGCGGTTGACGTCCGCGTTGTGCGTTTTGAGCGGCGCTTCGCTGTAAACATAGCTCACGCGGTTGGCGCCGATGCACGCCACGACGAGCACGGCCGCGAACACCAGCGGCACCACGCGGCGCGTCCGCCACGCGAGACGGCCGACGCCCGAGATCTTCGGCACGAAGTTGCGGTGCTTCGTCTTATCCATGGCCGGGCCGAGCTTGAGCAGCAGCCCCGGCATGAGCAGGAACACCGTCAGCATGCTGATCAAGATCGCCTTGATGAGCACGATGCCGAGGTCGCGCCCGAGGCCGAACTTCATGAACGTCATGGCGACGAGGCCCGCAATGGTCGTCAGGCTCGAGGAGCTGATGACGGTAATGGATTTTTCCAGCGACTCGATGACTGCCTCGCGCACCGGCAGCGTCTCATGCGCCTGCTTGTAGCGGTTGCAGAAAATGATGGCGTAGTCCACCGACATGGCCAGCTGCAGCAGGATGGCCACGGCGTTGGACACGAACGAGATCGTGCCGAAAACGAAGTTCGTGCCCTTGTTGATGAGCGCCGCCGCGAGGAACGTGATGAGCAGGATGGGCACCTCGGCATACGTCGAGGACGTGAACGTGAGCACCGTGACGAGGATGATCGCCACGATGACGAGCAGGCCGCGCACCTCGCCGTTGATCTGATCGGAGATGCTGTAGCCCTCGGCGGAATAAATGTACGCGCCGCTGCCGTCGAGCAGGTCGCGCAGGGCCTGCACGGTCTGCGCGCACGTGTCCGACCCCTCCAGATCCGACAGGCTAACGCTCAGCAGCGCGCTGCCCGTATCATTCATCGTGTACGTGCAGCTGTCCACCCCGTCGACCGCGCGGATCTGCTCCGCCGTGGCCGCGGCGGCATCCGCGTCCGTGTCGCGCAGGAGTATCTTCGCCGACCCGTAGGTCTGGAACTCCTGCTCCATGATGTCCAGCCCCTGCCGCGTCTCGGAATCGGCCGGCAGATAGGCCGCAACGTCGTTTTCGACCTTCACCCAGCCGGACGCGACCGCGGAAAAGACCAGCAGCGCGGCAAAGACGACGAAAAACAGCCGGTAATGGTCGACGATCCATTCCGATGCACGGTGCAGCGGGGACGGTTTCTGATTCATAATGGAATCACCACTCCTTACCCCGACAAAAACGCGGGGGTTGACTTTTTGATAACAGAAAGATAAGCTGAAAAATGATAAATTACAAATATCAGTTATCATGAAAGTGTAAGATATTTATCGCTTGTTCCGCTCGTGTCGTTTGTTCGATACGATACGATGGGCGTAAAGGAGTGCGGCATCATGGAAAAAAAGAACGATCTGCGCGTGCAGAAAACCTATCGTGCGCTCATGGCGGCGTTCGAGGCGCTGATGGCCGAGGAGACGTTTGACGACATCACGGTCAATGAGCTGTGCGCCCGGGCACTCATCCGCCGCCCGACGTTCTACTCGCATTTTGAAGATAAGTACGACTTCCTGCGCTTTTACCTCAACGAGATCCAGTGGCAGATCGAGAGCGAGGCCGACGCCGCGACCGACTCGCCCGTGGAGCATTTCCAGCGCTCGTGGCGCGCGCTCATCGCCTTTATAGACGAGCGCCCGGCGCTCATCCGCATGGGCCTGCGCAGCAAGTCGCTGCCGATCATCTTCGAGATCATCAGCGAGCACATCTTCGCCAGCTCCAGCCGGCGCGTGCGCGCCTACTGCGGCTCGGTGACGGACAGCCCGGAACTTGCCGACACGCTGGCGACGTTCACCGTCGGCGGGCTCATCCAGAACCTCAAGCGCTACCTGACCGAGCCGAACCTCGACCCGGACGCGCTGACAGCGGAGATGACCACCGTCTTTGAGCACCTGTGGAATTCCTTCACGTCGGAAGCAGTATGAAGACGGGCTGGCCTGGCTGCTGCTGATCGAAGTGCTGCACTTTTGAAAACAAAAGGCTTGCAATGTTTTGCCGCCTGCGGGCGGCAAACGCTGCGAGGCTTTTTGAACACGCGGAAAGGCGGCGTACCATAATCGGTACGCCGCCTTGTTTTTTCCTGTGCATCTGTTGGGTTACGGCCAGGACGCCCGCGCCGCCTTGGGCGGTTTTGGCGCTTTCGGAGCCTTGGGCGCCTTCGGCGGGTACAGCCGCCGGCGCAGGTCGCGCGGCAGCACCCAGCGGTCGAGCAGGGCGAGCATGCCGGGCAGAAACAGCAGGATGAGGATGATGGCCGAGAACGCACCGATGGAAATCGTGCGGCAGATCTGCTCGATGGTCGGGTTGCCGAAAAATTTCCCGACGACCGCCGTGACGAGCACCATGATCGAGCCGGAGGTGAGCACCGTGTGGATGCTGCCGCGGTAGGCGGCGATGAGCGCGTCGCGCACGGACATGCTCTCGCGCATCTCGCGGTAATAACTCGTGTAGAGGATGCCGTAGTCGATCGTCGCACCCATGAGGATGCACTCGACGATCAGCAGCGCAAGGTAGTAGATCTCCAGCCCCTGCAATCCGACGACCGTGACGGTGATGAACACGCCGCACTGCACGATCAGCACGAGCAGCGCCGGAATGACGAGCGAGCGGAACGTGAACACGACGACGAGGAAGATCGACGCCGCCGTCAGGAGCGTGATGAGCAGCAGCTCGCTGTCGAAGCTGTTTTCCATCTCGTAGACCATGGCGCTGTTGCCGATGAGGTAATAGTCCCCGGTCGTGACGGCGTCGAGATCCTGCATGAGCTGCGCGATGAACGCGCTCGTCTCGTCCGACTCGCCCGGCAGCGTCGTCGTGAGCACGAGGCGGGAGTAGTTGCTGCCACGCAGCTGCGTGACGGCATCGGTGAGCATCGTCTGCGCGTCGGTGATCTGCGCGCGCATGTCGTCGGTCAGGAAGGACGCAAAGCGCGCGTCCGTGAGCAGATCGTTCTGCAGGTAGTCAAACAGCTCCTGCATGGACATCGTCCACGAGGCATCGCTGCTGTACACGCTGGCATAGTAGAGAAACAGCAGCTCCATCGTGCCGCGGTCCATCTTGCTGGACAGGCCCTGAAACAGGTTTGCCAGTTCCGCCGCCGTATAGCTCCGGCCGGAGGCGACCGCGTCGATGACCGTGCGCGCCGACTGGAGCTGGCTGGTATCCACGCCGCTGAGCTGGTCGGCAAAGCGCGCGTCCGGCAGCACCTCCTGGCACAGGAAATCCACAAATTGCTGCACCGAGAGCGTCCAGCCGCTCGTGTCGCCGTGGCGGCTGGTGTAGAGCAGGTAGAGTTGGCGCACCTGCCCGGCGTCCATGCCGAGGAGGTCGGAAAGCTCCGCCGCCGAGTAGCTCGTGCCGTCGACCGAGCCGTTGATGATCCGGCTGAGCATCGTGATCTGCTGCGCCTGCGCATCATCGAGCAGGGCGCTGTGCTCGGCGAGGAAGTTGACCAGGGTCTGCATCGAAACGTTCCAATCGCCCGTGAGCAGGTCGCCGTTGAGCGTGTGGTATGCCACGAACAGCAGCCGGACGGTATCCTCGTCCATGCCGAGCATCTGCGCGATCTCGTCGCAGCCGCGCGGCGTGGTCATGGCGCTCACGTCCGTGAACGTCTGCAGCGTGGCCGCCTGCTCGCGCGCCGAGGCGTCGACCATGTCGGCCATGGTGGAGTCGGTGAGCACTTCGTTGACGAGGAAGTCGGAGAAGGCGGGCAGGGTCATACCGCCGGTGCTCGCATCGCCGTGCTGCGTGTAGTAGTAGAGCAGCAGCTGTTTGGCGTCCGCCGCGTCCATGCCGAGAAAGTCCGCCAGCGACTCCGCCGTCCGCTGCTGCGTGAGCGCGGCAGGGTCGGTGAACTTTTGCAGTGTCTGAAGATTGGCCGTCATGCCCGCGTCGAGATACGGCGCGAAGGCGGCATTATTTGCCACGTGGTCGGTAACAAAGCGCAGAAACTGCCCGGCCGGGATGGTCACGGCGCGGCCGCCGCTGTGGGCATCGTAATAGATCATGCCCAGCATATCGGCGCTGACCGGGATGCTGGCATCGAGCGCGCCGACGACATTGACCATCTGCGCGGCGGTGTACTGCCTGCCGAGCGTGGTGGAGTAGGCCATGGCGCTCTTGACGTTCGGGTCGGCCTCGAGCCGGTCCGCCAGCGCGGCCACGGCGTCCTCGTCGGCGTTGTTGTACAGCACGACGATGGGGTTGTCCGGCGGGAACACCTCTGCGACCGGGTCGGCGTCCGTGAGCGTGTAGGCGATCTGGGTCGACAGCTGCAGGATATACGTACCCGCAAACAGCAGCACGAACGCCGCTGCGATCGCGCCGCGCCACCGGTAGCTGAAGCGGCCGAGCGCCGCGAGCACGCTCCGGCGCTCGCGCTTGGGCGCGCGCGGCTTTTTCGTCGTCTTGCGCACGAGCTTATCCGCCCACAAAATCAGGCCGGGCAGCACCGTGAACACGCACAGCAGGCTGCACAGCACGCCCTTGGCCAGCACAATGCCGAGATCCATGCCGATCTTGAAGCGCATGAACACCAGCATCAACAATCCCACGATCGTCGTGACCGAGCTGCCGGTGATCGAGCCGAACGCCGCCGCGAGCGCTCGCGTCATGGCAGCCTCGCGGTCGGGGTCGGCCTGCAGCTCCTGCCGGTAGCGATTCATGAGGATGATGGAATAGTCCATCGAGAGCGCGAGCTGCAAAATGGCCGAGATGCTCGCCGTGACGTCCGACGTCTCGCCGAGGAAGATGTTCGTGCCCTGGTTGATGAGCACGGCGATGCCGATCGTGATGAGAAACAGCACCGGCTCGAAGTACGACGGGCAGGCGATGAGCAGGATCGTCGTCACAAGCACGATCGAGAGGATGAACACGATCGGCGGGATGTCCGGTGTCGAGGTGTCGTCGCTGCGCACGGACACATCGTAGCCGTCAAAGCGGTCGGCCACGTCGCGCTCGATCTGCGCCTCCTCGTCGGACTTGTAGTCATACTGCGTGGTGAGCTTGTAGAGCGTGGCGTCGCCGCGGTTATAGTCGTCGCTGTCCGGCTCGTAGGCCACGCTGTCCACGTTCGGGATCTCCGCCAGCTGCTCGCGGATGGCGAGCTTGTCGCGTGCGTCCAGCCCGCGGAACATGACGCGGATGGTGTACGTCTCCGCCACGTTGGGGAAGGCCTCGTTCATGCGGTCCATGCCGATCTTCATCTGCGAGCTGTCCGGCAGGTACTTGGTCATGTCGGTGTTGATGCCGACGAAGGGCATCAGCGCCGCGCAGACCACCGCCAGAGCCAGCATGACGACAAGCAATAGCCTGCGTTTTTTGACGATGAAAGCTGCGATCTTCTGCATGGTTGGAGAAACTCCTTTCGCGCGCCGGCAGGTAGTCAAAAGCAAAAAACCAATGGTTAGAGTCAATTGAATATTATAGCACATCGTCGAAAAATGTGGTATGCTTATTTCAAACATTTTTAAATAAATATATTAAGGAGGCTATCCGATGAAAAACGATTTTCTGACACTCATAAAGACCCGGCGGAGCATCCGCGCCTACAAGCCGGACGCCGTGCCCGCAGACACACTCGCGCGCGTGCTCGAGGCCGGCACCTACGCCCCGTCGGCCATGGGCGAGCAGTCGGCGACGATCGTCGCCGTGGAGACGAAAGCTTACCGCGACCGTCTGACAAAGCTCAACGCCGCCGTGATCGGCAGGGACGTCGACCCCTACTACGGCGCGCCGGTGATCGTGGTCGTGCTCGGCGACGGAGAGCGCGCAAATTATCTGGCCGACGGCAGCTGTGTGCTCGAAAACCTCATGCTGGCCGCGCACGCCGAGGGGCTCGGCACCGTGTGGGTCAACCGCGAGCGCGAGATCTTTGACAGCCCGGACGGCAAGGCGCTGCTGCGCGACTGGGGCCTGCCGGAGACGCTGCGCGGCGTCGGCGCGATCGCGCTCGGCTATGCCGCCGGCCCTGCACCGGAGGCCGCCCCGCGCAAGGAAAACTACATCGTACACGTCTGAGCATTCGCTCAAGCGGAAAGCCCGCCCGCCGGAGTTCCGGCGGGCGGGCTGCTGTGTTATGTAGAAAAAACGTCTCAGTCGATATGGATGACCGGCTCGGTCAGCTCCGCGGCGGTCACGTTGGGGTTGTGATAGTGCTCGCGGCGGTCGGTGATCCTGCCGATCGAGATGGCCTGCTGCGGGCAGTACTGCAGGCAGCTCAGGCACTGGATGCAGTTGCCGCCGATGACGGCGCGGCCGCCCTCGATGCGGATGTTGCCGCGCGGGCAGAGCCGGGCGCACTGACCGCAGGCGACGCACGCATCGCTGACGGCAAACTTCTGCGCCTTGCCGGCCACGATCTTCGGCCAGACGCTGCTCTCGAGCTGGTTGACGGGCTTTTTCGGCGGGGCCTTGGGCGAGACCGTCCGGGCGAGGACGTCCTGCGCGATCTGCTTTGCCTTTTTGTCCGCGCGGCGCTGCGCCATGGCGGGCGTCACCGGCGGCAGCATCACGCTGTGCGGCAGCAGCCAGATGCACGTGCACTGGTGCGACACGGCCGTCCAGTAGCGCAGGGGGATGATGCTGTTGAGCTTGTACAGGCCGGAGCCCATGTAGCCCGCGTACTGGCAGACGCCGAACGTATACGCCGTGAGGCCGACCTGGATCTTGCACAGCGACTCCTCCACGCCGCCGGGCAGACCGCCGCCGTAGCACGGGAAGACGAAGCCGACGCGCTTGGCGTCACGCACGTCCGTGACCGCGGGCTCTTTGCGCATAAGGATAATGTCCGTGTCGCCCAGCTCCCGGGCGATGGTTTTCGCCATGTCGAGACAGTTGCCGGTGCCAGAGTAGCAGAAGATCACATTTTCGCTCATGTGAAACACTCCCTTAAATTTTGATCGTCCCTATTGTACATCAAACTTTTTTGCGATACAATAGTACCGTAAAATATAGAACGCTGGAGGCCAAAATGTACCACATCAAGAACGACAAACGCGCGCGGGCGTCTACGGAGCTTATTTGCGCGGGCCTTTTGGCCTGCATGAAAGAAAAACCGTTCGCGCGCATCACGATCACGGACGTGCAGCGCGCCTCGACGGTGAGCCGCTCGACGTTTTACCGCAACTTCGACTGCCTCGAGGACGTGCTGGCGCTGCTGTGCGACCGCGGGTTTCAGGCCGTGTTCAGCGAGTACAACGCCCTGCCGCCCGAGCAGCGCGGCAGCCTGGCCAAGGCGGTATTTCAGTACTGGTTTCGCAACAGTGCGGTGCTCGAGGCGCTCGTGCAGATCCACCGGACGGACATTTTGTTCGACAGTCTGCGCCGCAGCTCCGGCCTGATCCAGGCACTGCAGCCGATGGCGGACGATCCCGCGCAGTTTGATTATTTCGTCGCCATCATCACGTCGTCCATGATCGGCGTGCTGACCGTCTGGGTCGAGCACGGCAAGACGGAGACGGAGGATCAGATGGTGCAAAAGCTCACGAGCGCCTTCATCGAGATGACGATCCTGGAGCTGCCCGGCTGAGAAAACCCGGCCTTTCCAGCACTGGGAAAGGCCGGGTTTCTGTTTGCTTTTACGGCACGATGCGTGTGCCGCTCTCGCCGCGCATGGCGGCCGGGGCCTGCTCGAGCGAGGCGATGACGGCGCGCCGCCGCCAGCCGCTGCGCACGAACTGCACGGCCGCGGCCACCTTCGGCTGCATGGAGCCGGCGCCGAACTGCCCGGCGCGCAGGTAGGTCTCCGCCTCATCCACGTGCAGCTCGTCGAGCGCCCGCTGCTCCGGCGTGCCGAAGTTCAGGCAGACATGGTCGACCGCCGTGAGGATGAACAGATAGTCCGCGCCGACGGCTTCGGCCAGGCACGCGGAGGCAAAGTCCTTGTCGATGACAGCGTCCACGCCGTAGTAGTCCCCGTGCGCGTCGCGCACGACGGGCACACCGCCGCCGCCGCAGGCGATGACGATATACTCACTGTCGAGCAGGTTCAGAATCGAGCGCCGCTCGGCAATATCCACCGGCTTCGGCGAGGCGACGACGCGCCGCCAGCCGCGGCCGGAGTCCTCCCGCATGCGCAGGGACGGATCGTCACGCATCATCTGCTGCGCGGCGGCCTCATCGTAAAACGCACCGATGGGCTTTGTCGGCTCGCCGAACGCAGGGTCGTCCGGGTCGACGACGACCTGCGTGACGACCGTCGCCACCTGCCAGGGCATACCATTGGCGCGCAGCGTGCGGCGCATGCCCTGCTGCAGGTGGTAGCCGATATAGCCCTGGCTCATGGCCGTGCACTCCGGCAGCGGCATGGGCGCGACCTTGGGGTTCGTTTTCGCGGCGGTGTCGAACGCCGCCTGGATCATGCCGACCTGCGGGCCGTTGCCGTGGCTGATGATGATCTCGTGGCCCTGATGGATGAGCCCGACGAGCGCCGGGCACGCGGCGGCCACGCGGTCGCGCTGCTCCGCCGGCGTGCTGCCGAGCGCGTTGCCGCCGAGGGCAATGACGATTCTGGCCATGGCGTCACCTGTGCTGCGGCGCGGGCTGCTGCTGCGTGATGCAGTGGATGTTCCCGCCGCCGAACGCGACCTCGCGCGTCTGCACGCCGACCACGCGGCGGTCGGGGAACATGGCCTGCACCTGCTGCACGGCGAGCGCGTCGTTCGCGTCGCCGTACTGCGGCAGGATGACGCCGCCGTTGACGATGAGGAAGTTCATATACGACGCGATGGCGACCTCGCCGTCCTCGCGCGGGATCGTGCCCTCCACGGCGTCGATCGTCGCCGCGCCCTGCAGCAGGCATGGCTGCTGCGTCAGGCAGAGCTTGTGCACCTTCAGTTTGCGGCCCTTGGCGTCCGTCGCCTGCGAGAGCGTGTCGTAGGCGTCGCGCGCCGGCTGATAGAACGGGTTTTGCGGGTCGTCCGTCCAGATGCAGGCGACCTCGCCCGGGCGGATGAAGCAGGCCACGTCGTCGATGTGGCCGTTGGTCTCCTCGGGGTCGATGCCGTCGCGCAGCCAGAGCACCTTCTCGCAGCCGAGATAGTCGCAGAGCATGCGCTCGATCGCGCCGCGGTCCATGTCGGGGTTTCGCCCCTCGGACAGCAGGCACATCTCGGTCGTGAGCACGGTGCCCTCGCCGTCGACGTGGATGGAGCCGCCCTCGAGCACGAAGCCATCGGTGCGGTAGGAATCGACGCGCTCGATCTCGCAGACCTTCTGCGCGACCTGATCGTCGAGATCCCACGGGAAATAGAGCCCGTCGACCAGCCCGCCCCAGGCGTTGAACGTCCAGTCCACGGCGCGCACGCCGCCGTTGTCGTTGACGAGAAACGTCGGCCCGCAGTCGCGGATCCAGGCGTCGTTGCTCGCCATCTCGACGACGCGCACGGCGCGCGGCAGGCGCTCGCGCGCATTCTGGTACTGCGCCGGGGAGACGCAGACCGTCACGGGTTCAAACTGCAAAATGGCCGTGGCCACGTCCAGAAAGGCTTTCTGCGCGGGCTTGGCGCCGTCGCGCCAGTTGTCGTTGCGCTCCGGCCAGAGCATCCAGACGCCGGCCTGCGGCTCAAACTCCGCAGGCATCCGGTAGCCGTCGAGCTTCGGCGTAGAGCCGGTGATTCGTTTTGCCATAACGTTTTCCTCCTAGGAATGATGCCGGCGCGCACGCGCCGCGATGAGAATTTCGCCGATGACGATGCTGAGGATCGACCCGATCGTGATCGGCAGATAGTACGAGAGCGTGTCCGTATCGAACGACAGCGGCACCGCCGTGAAGAAGATCGAGATGAGGATGAGCGCCATGGGCACATAGGCCAGCACGCGCAGCATCCCGTGCCCGCCCGGCACGCGAAACGGCCGCTCGGAATCGGGGTCGATCTCCCGCAGGCGCAAAAACGCCGGGAACACGGGCGCATAGCTCAGCAGGAGCATGACGAGGTTGAGCGCAAAAAAGCTCCAGAACAGGGACGAATCCGGCGAGAGCAGCTCGATGATGATGCCGAGGATGCACACGACGCTCGCCACGATGCCGCTCGTGAGCGCGGAGCCGATGGGCATGTCGTTTTTCGCCCAGCGCTTTGCAAAGATCGCGGGCATGTCGCCGTTTTCGGCGGCGTAGGCCGCCGTGGAGTTCACGCCCATGGACCATGAGATCATGTTGCCGAACAGCGTGACGAGAAACAGCAGCGCCACCGCGCCGACGAACAGGCCGCTCGTGCGGCCGGTCATGAGCGAGACGGCGTCGATGAGGCCCGAGTCCTCGCTGATCTCGTGCGTGGGGATGGCCGCGCCGATGCCGAAGGCCGAAAACAGGTAGATGAGCGCGATGACGATGCCGCCGGTGACGACGGCCTGCGGGATCTGGCGCTTGGGGTCGCGCATATTGTCGGCATACGTGCACACGACCTCGAAGCCCAGGAAGTTGAAGATGATGACCGAGATATACGACAGGCTGTGCAGGTCAAACCCCGGCAGGAACGTGCGGAAGGCCATGTCGTTGACAAAGCCGTTTTTCACGACGTAGACGATGCCGAGCACGCCGACCGTCAGCGCGAGGATCATTTTGATGGCGGCGCTGATGTTGAGGATGAGGATGCTGTCGCACACGGGGTAAAATGCGATCCACGTGACGATCCAGATGAAGGCGAGCTCGATGAGCAGCTTTGCCAGCCACCCGAACTGCAGTCCTGTGAGCACGCCGAGCAGCTCCGGGCACACGACGGCGAGCGAGGCCATCCACAGCGGAAAGTTGATCCAGTAGTACCACGAGGCGCGCGCGCCCCACTTCGAGCGCGGGAACGCCTTGTTGATCCAGTCATAGAGCCCGCCGTCGCCGGTATACGTCGTGCCGAGCTCGGACGAGATCATGCCGTACGGCAGCAGGAAGGCGATCATCATGAACACCCACCAGAAATACTGGCTGTTGCCGATGGAGGCGACGGGTGCCGCCGCCTCCGCCACGAACACGACGCAGATGACCGAGAGGACGACGTCCGCAAGGCGGAATTTCGTTCTTCCATGGTGTCTGCTCCTTTGGCAGCCGGTCAGCAGCCGCCGAGCCGCGCGTCGAGGAAGGTGTCGAGCTCCTCCTGCGCCGCGGCAAGCTCCAGCTCCGTCGGGACGCGGCGGCAGCGCGTGAAATACACCAGCAGGCCGCGCATGGCCGTCAGGCGGTTGCCGGCCTGCTCCCAGCAGAGGGAGGCGGCGGAGTCGGCGACCTCGTCGGTCACGTCCTCGCCGCGCGTAGCAGGCAGACAGTGCAGGAACTTGCAGCCGAGCGCGCCGAGCTGCATGAGCTCGCGGTTGATCTGGTAGTCGGCAAAGACGCGCACGCGCTCTTCCTTCGGCATCTCGTTTTCATACAGGCCGTACCAGACGTCAGTATAGATAAAGTCCGCGCCGCGCACGGCGTCGCGCTCGTCCGTGACGGCCCAGCTGCCGCCGGAGCGCTTGCAGTTGGCCTCCAGAATGCGTTTGTGGTCGGCGCCCAGCTGGTGTCCCTCCGGGCCGTAGTGCACGAAGTGCATGCCGAGCTTCGTGGTGATGAAGCCGAGAGACGCGCACACCTGCGTTCCGTCGCCGACGAAGACGACCTTGCAGTCCTCCAGCCGCTTGCCCTCGGGCAGGTTCTCCTTGATGGTGCACAGGTCGCCGATCTCCTGCGTGGGGTGGTTGTAGTCGCTCATGCCGTTGATGACCGGGATCGTGCACGCATCGGCGAGCTCAACGATCGTCTTGTGCTCGATGACGCGGGCCATGACCACGTCGACCAGGCGCGAGAGCACCTTGCCCGTGTCGCCGATGGTCTCGTGGCCGCCGAGCTGGATCATGCCAGGGCCGAGATACTGCGCGTGGCCGCCGAGCTGGCTCATGGCCGTCTCGAACGACACGCGCGTGCGGGTGCTCGACTGCTGAAAGATCATGCCGAGGTTCATATCTTTCATCAGCGGATAATAACCCCGGCGGATGGCGCGCTTGATGGCGAGCGACAGGTCGATGATGTCCAGCAGTTCCTGTTTTGTGAAATCGTTGGTGTCAATAAAATCTTTTTTGTACATATCCATTCCTCCAAAGCCGCAGTTTACGGGATTTGCTTCCCGGTTATTGTCGGCGGATTTGCGTACGGATATGCGCGCCGGACGAATTTTCCGTTTTCGCGGCACGATCGGTGCCGTTTTTTCGCCGAACAAAAAACACGCCCGCAGAAGCCTCGGCTTCTGCGGGCGTGCCGCGTTGTTTTTTCATTGAAAAACGCCGGTTTTCCCGGCAATTTTTTTGCATATACAAATTTATGTTATCACTTTGTCTTGCTTTTGGCAAGCGCTTTCCTGCCGTTTTTCCGTTTTTCAGGCAGAAAAAAGCGAAATGTCCGTTAATAATCACTTGTTACACATATTGACATGATTCAGGCAAAGTTCTATAATAAATGCGTGTTAACGTTCTGCGCTTGTGCAAAATGTCGAATTTTCATCGTTGGCGCGGAATTTGTGCATCGAAGGAGGGAATGCGCGATGAGAGACCTGAAGCATCTGATCTATTTTGAGAACCTGCTGCAGCAGGCAAACAACGACCTGGTTCAGGATGCCTGCAAGGATGGGCGGCTGGCGCTGGCATGGAACTGTTCGTACATACCGGAGGTTTTGCTGGACACGGACAACTGCTTTGGCGTGCGCCTGCGCGCGCCGAACTGCACGAACCCCGACATGGCCACCTACTACATGACCAACCGCTCGTGCCCGTACTCCAAGAGCATCCTCGAGCGTGCGTTTGAGGGCGGCTACAACTTTATCTCCGCGCTCATCGGGCAGGAGTGCTGCACGACGATGAACCGCATGGAGCAGTATTTTGAATACTGCGAGCTGATCCCGAACGACAAGTTCTTCTGCACGTATCTCGACATGCCGCTGCGCAAGACCGAGTGGCACGCGGGCTACTACCGCCGCCAGATCGAGCAGAAGATCATCCAGCCGCTCGAAAAGGTCTACGGCGTGGACTTCTCGGAGGAAAAGCTGCGCAAGGCCGTCGAGCAGTTCAACGAAGTGTGCCGCATCATCACGGAGATGAACGCCATGCGCATGGCGGACAACCCGGTCATCACGGGGTATGAGTTCCACGTCATCCAGCTGTGCACGCTCACGTGCCCGAAGGACCTCATCCTGCCGTACCTGCGCGAGACGCTGCAGGAGCTGCGTGAGCGTAAACCCGACCCGAAGCCGTGGTACCGCGCGCGCATCCTCATCGCCGGCAGCGAGATCGACGACCCCGAGTTCACGAAAATGCTCGAGATGGCCGGCGGCATGGTCGTGGCCGACCGCTACTGCTTCGGCTCGATGCCTGGCCGCGAGGAGATCCCGCTCGAGGAGGGCAAGGACGTTTTGCAGTCCATCGCCGACTACTATATGTGGCGCAACCAGTGCCCGCGCGCCATGGGCCCCGAGAACATCATCGCGCGCAAGAAATACATCTTCGATCTCGCGGAGAAATACCGCGCCGACGGCATCATCGTCGAGAACATGAAGTTCTGCGAATACTGGGGCTACGAGCGCGCGCAGGACGGCATGTGGTTCTACGAGGGCTATGAGCTGCCGCGCAGCATCCCCGTGTGCCAGATCGAGAAGGATTACACGAGCGCCGCCTCCGGCCAGCTGCGCACCCGGTTCCAGGCGTTCATCGAGTCGCTGGAGATCAAAAAGATCCAGGCGCAGCAATAAGGGAGGGGTTCAGCTATGTGGAAACGCAAACGCACGCTCAAAGAAGAATACGGCACGCTCGGCCACTTCCTGCGGGGTGACAACGAGTGCCATTATCTCGGCGACCTGTACATCGAGGGCACGAACTTCTACTTCCACCGCGAGTGGCGCGGCGTGAAGGACACGGCCTATGCCTTCGCCCGCTGGCTGCAGACCTGGGGCAAGATGGCCGGGCTCATCGGCCGCGACCCGGTGCGCATGATCCGCGCCTTCTGGAAGTATCGCTGGCTGAGCGCGTATCTGGCCACGCCGATGATGGTCGACAAATGGATCGAGGGCGACCGTGGCATGGTCCTGCGCGCCGACCTGACGGCCATCGACTGCATGGTGTCCGACTCCATCACGACGCTCTGGCGCGAGATCCGCGCCGACCGCCGCTTCGGCGAGAACAAGTGGACCGAGCGCACGATCGCCTTTGACTACACGCTGCCGAAGCACATCATCTACGGCTTCCCCGGCTACTACGGCATCAACATCCAGCAGCACGCGGCATTCATGGTGCCGATTTTGAACAAGAACCTCGGCTCGTACTACGTCGACCAGGCTGTCAGCTGCGGCATCCCGGGCGATATGTGCACGCTGCCGCTCGTGGAGACCGGCGTCGCCGTCGAGGGCGAGTACCCCGACATCGGCAACTGCTGGCTCACGACGAACAACCCCTGCGACGCGAACATGATGGACAACGTCGCCATGTACCGCGCGCTCTCGAGCGACGGCAAGAAGGCCGTGCACCCGTTCACGACTCCGCTCATGTATGACGACCCGACCTGCAAGGAGCTCGGCGTGCACGAGGTGTACGACGCCATCCACTTCCTCGAAGAGCAGTTCCACCAGCCGTTCAACTGGGACACGTTCATCCAGCACATCGAAAACACCAACCAGTTCAACCGCGAGGAGACCGAGCGCTGGGACGTCTATGCCAAGACGAACAACGGCGCGCTCAACCCCGTGTGCCAGGGGCTGTTTCGCATCTACTTCTACCAGCAGGGCGGCAACGAGTACTTCCTCAAGGCCTCGCACAAGCTCATGCGCATCTTTGATAAATGCGTGCGCAAGAACATCAACACCTTCCCGCTCACGCGCCACCGCGCCATCGCCTGGAGCTGCGGCTCGACGTATTACGCACACGGCGTGCAGTGGCTGTATAACTGCTGGGGCATCCTGTGCCTGATCAACATGGACTCGCTCACCGGCCACAACATCGTCGACACCGAGGACCGCGACATCATGATGAGCGACGTGGCCGACTGGCACGCCCGCACCCCGATGCGCACGCACACCGTCGGCGGCAACCGCCACCTGATGCAGATGTGGGAGACGGCGGAGAAGTTCAACTGCGACATGATCATCATGTACGACGACATCGGCTGCAAGGGCATGGCCGGTGCGCAGGGCCTGATCGAGGAGGAGATCCGCAAGCACGACGAGCGCTTCCACACGGTGTGGATGCCGCACTCGCTGATGGATCACCGCATCGTCTCGCCGGCCGAGGCGCGCCGCACCGTCAACGAATACATGATCAACGTCATGCACGAGGAGCCGGTCGATCCGTCGCTGCTCGACTTTGACGACAGCATGGGCTGGTAAAGGAGGTCCACCGATATGAAATGCAAATTTGCGCAGTTCCTGTTCCGAGCTTTTGGCATCACCGGCGGCGCGCTGGCCGTGCTGTTCGTGATCTATTACTATAACCTCGACATGAAGCTCATGCGCTCCGTCGTCGTGCCGTTTTTGAACAAACACTATGACAGCGTCAAGCGCGAGCACCAGATCTGACAGGGGAGGAGCAAACCATGGCAGTCAATCATAATGTCAACCCCCGGCCGCTGACCGCCGAGGAAAAGGAAAACCGCGCCCGCGGCGTGTATGACAGCTTTGCGACCTATGTGGTCTTCTGCGGGCACTGCCGCTACGTGCGCAAGACGAATATGTACATCATGCGCGCCGAGGCTTTCATCGACGAGCTCAAAGCCCGCGGCGAGGTCTGCCCCCAGTGCGGCAGGCAGGAGTGGACGCTCGGCTACCCGATGGGCACGACCACCGGCTTCGTCAAGTTCTGACACGCGCACCGCAGCAGGCCCCCGCACCCGCGAGGGCCTGCTTTTTCGCGCAGATTCCGGCACATTTGCGCGACGCTTGTTGCATATCGCCGAAAATGGGAAATTTCGTTTCCCTGCGCGCATGCACATGTTATAGTAGTGACAATCTCAGCGCAACAACATGAAGGAGGAGAGACCATGGCACAACTCAGACCGAAGATCGTGAAGCTGGCGAAGATCATTGGGGGCGTCACCGGCATCACGACCAGGATCGACGAAAACGCGCCCGAATACTACTGCATGGCAGGCATCCTGACCGACGAGGAAGCGGATGTCGCCATCGCGGCTGGCCTGCGCAAGGAGCGCACCGCGGCCTACCTGGCCAGGAAGGTCGGCAAGACCGTGCAGGAGGTGCAGCCCCTGCTCGACAACCTCGTGTACTACGGCATCTTCCGCCGCTCGCACAACGAGACGCTCGGCGAGGACACGTATTACATGCAGATCTTCGCGCCCGGCATCCTCGAGATGATGGTCAACCAGAAGGAGCTGCTCGACACGCATCCGGAGGTCGGCCGCGCGTTCGAGGAATACACCCGCAACCTCGCGGCGAACATGGGCGCCATGATCCCCGACGGCTACGGCCTCATGCGCGTCATCCCGGTCGAGAGCGCGCTCGAAGGTATTCCCGGCGTGAACGAATTTGAGCGCATCTCGCACTATCTGGACAAGTACGACCGCTTCTCCGTGTCCCCGTGCTCCTGCCGCGCATCGCGCACGAGCATCGGCGACGGCTGCGGCCACCTCGACGAGGATATGTGCATCCAGATGGGCAAGGGCGCCGAGCACTACATCCGCTCCGGCCGCGCCAAGGAGATCACACGCGAGCAGGCGCTCGAAATTATCAAGCGCGCCGAGGAAAACGGCCTCATGCACGACATGGTCAACATCGAAGAGCCGGGCGAGAGCGCGGCCATCTGCAACTGCTGCGCCTGCGCCTGCTTCGGCCTGCGCGTGGGCCTGATGTACGGCGCGCGCGACGCGATCCGCTCCAACTACGTCGCCGAGGTGGACGAGGCCAAGTGCGTCGCCTGCGGCCAGTGCGTGGAGACCTGCCCCGGCAACGCGCTCAAGCTCGGCCAGAAGCTCTGCTCGACCGAGGACCTGACACAGAAGCCGGACTACGTCAAGCTCTCCGAGACCCTGCATCCGAAGCGCACGTGGGACCCGAACTACCGCGAGGACCACGAGGACGTCGTGCCCACCGGCACCGCCCCGTGCAAGACCGCCTGCCCGGCGCACATCCCCGTGCAGGGCTACCTGAAACTCGCCGCGCAGGGCCGCTACACGGACGCGCTCGAGCTCATCAAGAAAGAAAACCCGTTCCCGGCCGTCTGCGGCCGCATCTGCAACAAGCGCTGCGAGGCCGAGTGCACCCGCGGCGACGTGGACGAGGCCGTCGCCATCGACGAGGTCAAGCGCTTCATCGCCGACCATGACCTGCACGAGGCCACGCGCTACGTGCCGAAGCTGCTCAACCAGATCGGCCGCCCGTACACGGAGAAGATCGCCGTCATCGGCGCCGGCCCTGCCGGCATGAGCTGTGCCTACTACCTCGCCAACAAGGGCTACCCCGTGACCGTGTTCGACCGCAACCCGGTGCCCGGCGGCATGCTCACGCTCGGCATCCCGAGCTTCCGGCTGGAAAAAGACGTGCTCAACGCCGAGATCGACATCCTGCGCGAGATGGGCGTCGAGTTCCAATGCGGCGTCGAAGTCGGCAAGGACATCACCATCGAGCAGCTGCGCGCGCAGGGCTACAAGGGCTTCTACGTTGCCATCGGCGCGCAGAAGTCGGCCAAGCTCCGTATCCCGGGCGAGGAGCTCGAGGGCGTCTACGGCGGCGTGGACTTCCTGCGCGCCGTGAACCTCGGCCACGAGACGCATATCGGCAAGCGCTGTGCCGTCATCGGCGGCGGCAACGTGGCCATGGACGTCTGCCGCAGCGCGGTGCGCCTCGGCGCAGACGAGACGTACGTGCTCTACCGCCGCAGCGAAGCCGAGCTGCCCGCCGACCCAGAGGAGGTCAAAGAGGCGATGGAAGAGGGCGTGCAGTTCCGCTTCCTGACCGCCCCGGTCGAGATCCTCGGCACGGACGGCAAGGTCACGGGCATCCGTGTGGAGCGCATGGCGCTCGGCGAGCCGGACGAGAAGGGCCGCCGCAAGCCCGTCGGCACGGGCGAATTCGAGACGCTCGCGGTCGATTCCGTCATCGGCGCCATCGGCCAGACGGTCGACTGGGGCACGCTCGACGTCGGCGCGCTCACGACGACGAAGAAGGGCACGGCCGAGGCCGACGCGCTGACCTATCAGACCGCGCAGCCGGACATTTTCGTCGGCGGCGACTGCTACACCGGCCCGAAGTTTGCCATCGACGCCATTGCCGCCGGCAAGGAGGCCGCCATCAGCCTGCACCGCTATGTGCACCCCGGCCAGACGCTCACCGCCGGCCGCGCCCGCAGAGTCTACAAGGCGCTCGACAAGGAGCACGTGCTCATCGAGACGGCCGATTTCGATAAAGATCACCGCCAGATGCCGGGCTACAACGCCGCCAAGGCCAAGACCTTCTCCGACGCGCGCGTCACGTTCACGGAAGAGCAGGTGCGCAGGGAGTGCGCCCGCTGCCTCGGCTGCGGCGCGACGAAGGTGGACAGCTACCTGTGCATCGGCTGCGGCCTGTGCACCACGAAGTGCAAGTTCGATGCCATCCACCTCAAGAAGGTGCGCGACTGGCACGCGGGCTCGTATGAGACCATGCCGATCAAGGTCGCCGAGGGCGTCGTCAAGCGCGCGGGCAGCATCGTGAAAAAGGCGGTCAGCAAGTAATGCACGAGCTGGCACTGTGCGACGCGATGCTCAAAATGGTGCGCGATATCTCCCGCGAGCAAGCGCTCGAGGGCGTGCGCAGCATCACGGTCCGCGTCGGGTCGCTCTCGGGCGTTGTCCCGCGCTTTCTCACCGACTGCTGGGTCGCCGTGACCGACGGCACGGAGTATGACGGCGTGCCCCTGCGCGTCGAGACGGAGGCGGGCCGCGCCCGCTGTCTCGACTGCGGGGCGGAGTTCGTCGCCGACGTTGAGGACCTCTCCTGCCCGGACTGCGGCGGGAAAAAGCTCATGCCCCTCTCCGGCCGCGACATGACCATTCAGGAGATCGAGGCGTACTGACCCCATATGCAGCAGGCCCCCGCACCCGCGGGGGCCTGTTTTGGCCGCAAAATGCCCCCGGAAGCAGATCGCTTCCGGGGGCATCCTTCATGCACAAATCGAAATCAGAAGTCCGCGTTGCCGACCGTGCGCGGGTGCAGCTCCACATCGCGGATGTTGCTCACGCCGGTCAGGTACATGACCATGCGCTCAAAGCCGAGGCCGAAGCCGGCGTGGCGGCAGCTGCCGTAGCGGCGCAGGTCAAGATACCACCAGTAGTCTTCCTCGCGCAGGCCAAGCTCCTGCATGCGCTTGGTGAGCAGGTCGAGCCGCTCCTCGCGCTGGCTGCCGCCGATGATCTCGCCGATGCCCGGCACAAGGCAGTCCGCCGCGGCGACGGTCTTGCCGTCGTCATTCATGCGCATGTAAAACGCCTTGATCTCCTTCGGATAATCCGTGACGAACACGGGCTTGTTAAACACCTGCTCGGTCAGGTAGCGCTCGTGCTCCGTCTGCAGGTCGATGCCCCACTCAACAGGGTAGTCGAACTTGTGGCCGGAGTCTTTGAGCAGCTTCACAGCGTCGGTATACGTGATGCGGCCGAAGTCGTTGTCCACCACGTTGCGCAGACGCTCGAGCAGGCCCTTGTCCACGAAGGAATTGAAAAATTCCATCTCCTGCGGGCACTTTTCGAGCACGGTGTTGATGATGAACTTCACCATCGCCTCCATGCACTCGAGATCGTCGTCGAGGTCGGCAAACGCCATCTCCGGCTCGATCATCCAGAACTCGGCGGCGTGGCGCTGGGTGTTGGAGTTCTCGGCGCGGAACGTCGGGCCGAAGGTGTACACGTCGCCAAAGGCGAGCGCGAAGTTCTCGGCGTTGAGCTGGCCGGACACGGTCAGGTTCGTGCTCTTGCCGAAGAAGTCCTTGGAGAAATCGACCTTACCGTCCGCCGTGCGCGGAAGATTGTCGAGGTCGAGCGTCGTGACGCGGAACATCTCGCCCGCGCCCTCACAGTCAGAGCCCGTGATGATCGGGGTCTGGACGTAGACGAAGCCGCGGTCCTGGAAGAACGTGTGCACCGCCTGCGCGGCCACGCTGCGGACGCGGAACGTCGCGCTGAAGAGGTTCGTGCGCGGACGCAGATGCTGGATCGTGCGCAGGAACTCCACGCTGTGGCGCTTTTTCTGCAGCGGATAGTCCGGCGCGGACACGCCCTCGACCGTGACGCTGTCGGCCTTGAGTTCAAACGGCTGCTTGGCGTCCGGCGTGAGCACGAGCTCGCCGTGCACGATGAACGCCGCGCCGACGTTCTGGCGGGCGATCTCGTCGTAATTTTCGAGCTTGCCGCGCTCGAGCACGACCTGCAGGCTCTTGAAGCAGCTGCCGTCGTTGAGCTCGATAAAGCCGAAATTCTTCATGTCGCGGATCGTGCGCGCCCAGCCGCAGACGGTCATGGTCTGGCCGCCGAAGGTCTCCGGGGATGCATAGATGCCGGCGATGTGCTGTCTTTTCATATCATCAGCCTCGTTTCCGATGGATTTTGAGAGATAACTTCCTTATTATACGCACAATGCGCGTTTTTTTCAACCGCTTCTTGCGCGCACAAACACAAAACCGGCGGATTTCCCGCCGGTTTTGCTCAGAGATTTGCTGTTATGCGATGATGTGGATCGCAGCGTGGTTGTTGCGCAGCGTCACGTCCGTCGTCACGCCGCCGGCCTCACCGTCGCGCGTCCACGCCACGGGCTCTTCAAATGTGAAGCGCAGATTCTTCGACTGCACGAGGATGACGTTCTCGTTGTCGTAATACTGGTTGAGCACGCCCGTGATGATGCGGCTCAGGTCGCCGAACTGCTTCGGACGGCGGATGAGCAGCGTCTCGAACAGGCCGTCGCCCAGGCTCACAAGGTCCTTGCGCAGGCGCACCATGCCGGCCACGGAGGTCGAGTTCGACACGCCGCCGAAGATGAAGTCGCCGTCGACCGTGCCGCCGTCGTACTCCACGTGCGCGCAGTAATGGTCGATGGCGTTGAGCCGGCCCATCGCCTCGAGCACGTAGGCCAGGTGGCCGAGCGCCTGCTTTTCGTTCTGCGGCGTCTCATAACTCACGGCCGTGAACGCGCCGAACGCCGCGACGTAGGTGAAAAAGCTCTGCTCGCCGAAGCTGCCGACATCAAACGCCGTCGGCGTGCCGGTCACGATGCGCAGGGCCGCGTCCGTCGCGTTTTTCGGCAGGCCGAGCGTCGAGGCCACATCGTTCGTCGTGCCCATCGGGATATAGCCCAGCGGGGGCGGGTTCGGCACCTGCATCAGGCCCGAGACGACCTCGCTGAGCGTGCCGTCGCCGCCGATGCAGGCCACGGTGTCATACTCCGCCGCGTGCTGCGCGGCAAACACGGTCGCGTCGCCGCGGCCCTGCGTGAAGTACACCGTCGTCAGGTATCCGCCGCTGTCGAGAATGTTCATCACCTCGCCGAAGCCGGTCTTGTAGCCGCTGCGTCCGGCCATGGGGTTGATGATCAGCATCATACGTTTTTTCATAATCAGCCTCCTGTCGGGGTAGCAAAAAGGGCATGGCAAACTGCCATGCCCCCGAGATTCTGTGGATCAGCCAAGCTCGTTCATTTTCTGAGCCATCGCAGACTTCTTGTGCGCTGCGTTGTTCTTGTGGATCAGACCCTTGCCGGCCGCGCGGTCAACAGCCTGGACAGCAACTTTATAGGTACTGACGGCTGCGTCACGGTTGCCTTCGGCAACAGCCGCATCAAACTTCTTCAGGTTGGTCTTCAGGGCGGATTTCTCAGCCTTGTTTTTCAGATTCTGCAGCTTGGACTTTTCGTCTCTCTTCATTGCGGACTTGATGTTCGGCATTTCTCAATCGCCACCTCCTCCTATAAAATTCAGTCATGGGTATGACCGTGCAATGTTCTGCAAGTGTTGATGATATCATCAAACCCTTCAAATTGCAAGCACTTTTTTCGATTTTCATTATAAATGTATCCATTTGTGGCAACGCTTCCAGTGAGCCACAAGATGTGGCGTCAGAAAGGAGTCTGTTATGCCGAATTTTCCCCGCACCGACCTCGCCGTCGAGGCCGAAGCCATCCACCGCAGCGCAGCCGCCGTCACGGAACTGCCCGGCGTGCGCGCCGAGGAGACGAACCGCCGCGGCTTTTCCGTGACCGAGGTGCACGTGCTCGACGCCGCCGGCGAAAATGCATTATGTAAACCGATTGGCGACTACTACACCCTCGCGCTCGACCCGCTGCTGCGGCGCGAGGACGATGCGTTTGAAAACGCGGCGCAGACGCTCGCTGAGCTGCTGCGCGGCGTGCTGCCGCTGATGCCGGACGCCTCCGTGCTCGTTGTCGGTCTCGGCAACCGGGCGATCACGCCCGACGCCGTCGGCCCGGACGCGATCGATAGCGTCATGGTCACGCGCCACCTGCGCGAGCAGCTGCCGGAGCATTTCGGACAGTTCCGCCCCGTGGCCGCGCTCGCGGCCGGCGTGCTCGGCACGACGGGCGTGGAATCCGCCGATATGATCCGCGCGCTCGCGGCCCACCTACGCCCGGACGCCATCATCGCCGTAGACGCACTCGCCTGCGCGGAGCTCGACCGCCTCGGCCGCACCGTCCAGCTCACGGACACCGGCATCACGCCCGGCAGCGGCGTCGGCAATGACCGCGCCGGTCTCAGCCGCGACACGCTCGGCATTCCGGTCGCGGCCATCGGCCTGCCGACCGTCATTGACGCCGGCGGCTTTTCGGACGACCCCCGCGCAGAGCAGATGTTCGTCACACCGCGCGATATCGACACCGTAGTGCGTGATGCGGCCAAACTCATCGGCTACGGCATCAATCTCGCGCTGCACGACGGGCTGACCATCGGCGACGTGGATATGTTCCTGTCCTGAGGCAATGTTTCACGTGAAACACGCCCGCCGGATTTCGCATTGTTTCACGTGAAACATCACAAAAATTTGCCGCAGCGCCTCCAAGCGGTTGAAAACGCGGCCGCACGCTGTTATAATAGCTGCAAACACGATTCAGGAGGCAAACCATGGGCAAAATCATTGCCGTCGCCAACCAGAAAGGCGGAGTCGGCAAGACGACCACGTGCGTGAATCTGACCTGCGCGCTCAAAAAGCGCGGGCGGCGCGTGCTCCTCGTCGACTGCGACCCACAGGGCAACAGCACCTCCGGCATGGGCGTGGACAAAACCGCGACGCCCAACTGCTACGACATGCTGATGAACGGCGCAGCCGCAGCCGACTGCATCCGCAGCACGAAATACGGCGACGTGCTGCCGGCAAATATGAATCTCTCCGGCTGCTCTGTGGAGCTCGTGAGCTCCGAGCAGCGGGAATACATCATGAAAACTGCGCTCGCCGCGGTGCAGGACGATTACGACTTCATCCTCATCGACTGTCCGCCGTCGCTCGAGCTGCTGACGATCAACGCGCTCGTCGCGGCCGACAGCGTACTTATCCCGGTGCAGTGCGAATATTACGCGCTCGAGGGCATTGCCGACCTCATGCGCAGCATCAAAATGTGCAACAAGCGCCTGAATCCGGAACTGACGGTGCAGGGCATCGTCATGACCATGTACGACGGCCGCACGAAGCTGTCCGATCAGGTCGTGAACGAGGTGCGCAAATTCTTCGGCAAAAAGGTCTACAAGACCATGATCCCGCGCAACGTGCGCCTGTCCGAGGCGCCGAGCCACCGCAAACCCGCCATCGCCTACGACAAAGAGTCGAAGGGTGCGCGGGCGTACCTGCATCTGGCGGGTGAGCTCATCAAGCGCGAGGAAAAGGCGGCAAAAGCGGCGGAGGCCGCGGCCGCGGCGGCCGCAGCGGAGGTGGAATATGGGTAAAGACGGAAAGAAAGGGCTCGGCATGGGCCTCGGCGCGCTCTTCGGAGAGGAATATCCGGCCCCGCAGCCGGAGCGCGAGGAGACCGCGCCCGACCTGCTGCCGATCGAGAAGATCGAGCCGCGCGCCGACCAGCCGCGCAAGCACTTTGACCCAGAGGCACTGGAAATGCTCGCAGAATCCATCCGGACGTATGGGCTCATCCAGCCGATCACGGTCCGGCCGCTCGATGGCGGATTTTATCAGATCATCGCGGGCGAGCGCCGCTGGCGCGCCAGCCGCATGGCCGGGCTCAAGGAAGTGCCGGTGCGCATCCTGACAGCGGACGAGCAGCGCGCCATGGAGATGGCGCTGGTCGAAAACCTCCAGCGTGAGGATCTGAATCCCATTGAAGAGGCGAAGGGCTACCGCGCCCTGCAGGATGTCTACGGCATGACGCAGGACGATGTGGCGCAGAGCGTGGGCAAATCGCGCCCCGCCGTCGCAAACGCGACGCGGCTGCTGGCGCTGTCCGAGCCGGTGCTGAAGCTCGTCGAGGACGGCACGCTCTCCGCCGGGCACGCGCGCGCGCTCCTGCCGCTCAGCGACCCGGAAATGCAGCTTGCCGCGGCGAAAACCGTCATTGAAAAGGGCCTGTCCGTGCGCCGGGCGGAAGCGCTGGCCGCGCAATTACTGAAGGATACGCAGGAAAAACCGGCAAAAAAAGCCGCCGGTGTGGATTATCTCGGCGAATGCGCGCGGCATCTCGAGCAGGTACTCGGCCGCAAGGTGCGCATGACGCAGGGCCGAAAGACCGGGCGCATCGAACTGGAATACTACGACGCGGACGACCGCGAGGCGCTGCTGCAGGCGCTCGAGGCCATCGGCCGCAGAAACTGATACACATAGAATGAGGAGACAGAGACACCATGATTGACATTCGACTGATCCGCGAAAACCCCGATCTCGTTCGGGAAAACATCCGCAAAAAATTTCAGGACGCCAAGCTCCCGCTCGTCGACGAAGTGATCGAGCTCGACAAGGCCAACCGCGCCGCCATCAACGAGGCGTCGAATCTGCGCGCTGAGCGCAACAGCCTGTCGAAAAAGATCGGCATGCTCATGGGGCAAGCGAAAAAGGACCCGTCCAAGCTCGAAGAGGCCGAGGCCGTCAAGGCACAGGTCACGGCGCAGGCGGCGCGTCTGGCCGAGCTTGAAAAGCAGGAGGAGGAACTCGAGGCCAAGATCCACAAGATCATGCTCACCATCCCGCAGATCATCGACCCCAGCGTGCCGCTCGGCCCGGACGACAGCTGCAACGTGGAGGTGCAGCGCTTCGGCGAGGCCGTCGTGCCGGATTTCCCGATCCCGTACCACACGGAGATCATGGAGCGCTTTGACGGCATTGATCTCGACGCCGCGCGCCGCGTCTCCGGCAACGGATTTTACTATCTCATGGGCGATATTGCCCGCCTGCACGAGGCCGTGCTGGCCTACGCGCGCGATTTCATGATCGGCAAGGGCTTTACCTACTGCATCCCGCCGTTCATGATCCACGGCAACGTGGTCGAGGGCGTCATGAGCCAGACGGACATGGACGCCATGATGTACAAGATCGAGGGCGAGGACCTCTATCTGATCGGCACGAGCGAGCACTCCATGATCGGCCGCTACATCGATCAGATCCTCACCGAGGATCAGCTGCCGCAGACGATGACGTCCTATTCGCCCTGCTTCCGCAAGGAAAAGGGCGCGCACGGCATCGAGGAGCGCGGCGTGTACCGCATCCACCAGTTTGAAAAGCAGGAGATGATCGTCGTCTGCCGCCCGGAGGAGAGCATGGACTGGTACGAGAAGCTCTGGCGCTACTCCGTCGAGCTCTTCCGCAGCCTGGATATCCCGGTGCGCCAGCTCGAGTGCTGCTCCGGCGACCTTGCCGACCTGAAGGTCAAGTCCTGTGACATCGAGGCCTGGAGCCCGCGCCAGCAGAAGTACTTTGAGGTCTGCTCCTGCTCGAACCTCGGCGATGCGCAGGCCCGCCGCCTGCACATCCGCATCAAGGGCAAGGACGGCAAGAATTATCTTGCCCACACGCTCAACAACACCTGCGTCGCCCCGCCGCGTATGCTCATCGCGTTCCTCGAGAACAACCTGCAGCCCGACGGCAGCGTCGTCATTCCCGAGGTGCTGCGCTCGTACATGGGCGGCACGGAAGTCCTCGTACCCAAGCACTGAAACGACAAAGAAAACAGGGGAGGCAGCATCATGAAAAAGCCCGGTTGGCTCGATGAATTCAAGGTATTCATCTCACGCGGCAACGTCATTGACCTGGCCGTCGGCGTCGTTGTCGGCGGCGCGTTCACGGCCATCGTCACCGCGCTCGTCAACGATATCATCAATCCGCTCATCTCGCTCATCATCGGCGGGCTGGACTTCTCCGGCCTGAACATCGGCGTGTTCCCGATCGGCGACCTGATCATGTCCATCATCAACTTCCTGTGTATTTCGCTCGTCGTGTTCTGGATGGTGAAGATCATCAACCGCTTCAACCGCAAGAAAGAAAAGGAGCCCGAACCGGAAACCCCGGCCAAGCCGACCACGGACGAGCTGCTGGCGGACATTCTCGCCGAGCTCAAGCTGCAAAATGGCCGCGCCGAGGCCGCCAAGACACTGGACGCCGCAGAAGAGGAAGAATCTTCCTCTTCGGAGCGATAAAATAACACTTGACAACCCAAGGCTCATATGTTATAGTATATGAGCCTTGAGGGTCAAGTTCATATCGCGGAGTGGAGCAGTTCGGTAGCTCGTCGGGCTCATAACCCGGAGGTCGCAGGTTCAAATCCTGTCTCCGCAACCAAATTCATTACCGTTGTTGATACCATATCAACAACGGTAATTTTTTATTTTCTGTGCGTTCTGTTAAGGGCTTGACATTCCCTGCTTTTCGCGGTACACTGCTCCTGTCAGTGTAACTGACAGGAGCAGAGGAGGCGAACGCACTTGCCGCACGAGGAGCAGAGAGAAAAGAATATCCGGCTGGTCACGGAGGTCGCGCTGGACTGTTTTCTGGCCAACGGGATCGAAAAGACCAAGGTCGCAGATATCGCGCTGCGCTCCGGGCTCACCGAGCGGTCGGCCTTTCGCTACTTTGAGACCAAGGCCGATCTGGTCCTGGCCGCGTCCCTGCTCTACTGGAAGCGCATCCTCGAGCGCATCGACCGGATGTCCCACACGGCATCCGACAGCAGCACGACCGGCCTGCAGGACGCGGAAAACGTCCTCGTCTGCTATTCCCAGCTCTACCGCCTCGACCCGAACGGCATGCGCTTCACGCTCGACGCGGAGTTGACGCTGCATGCCGCGGGCAGACTCCACGAGATCAAAAACCAGCCGCCCGAGCCGTTTGAGACCTCCAGCGGCCCGATGGCCAAGGCGATCCGCAAGGGACTTGCCGACGGCTCGATCAGCCCGGAGGTCGACGTGCGGGAGATCTACTACAACTCCTACGATGCGATCCTCGGCATCATGCAGCGCCTGTCTATCGGCGGCTCGCCGAGCGCGAGCGCGCTTGATTACGACAGCCGGATGCGCCACCTGAGCCAGATGTTCGTGCGCGCACTCAGTGGCAAATAACCACATACACAGCAGATCCCGAGCGATCGGGATTTGTGTATACCCGCTTATGTCAGCGATGCTGACACAAGCGGAGAAGGAAGATAGAAATCCAAAGAAAGAAGGGCCGCAATGAAGGAACTGAAGCATTTGATGTACTTTGAGCGCCTGCTGGACGACGCGCACAACGAACTTGTCCGCCAGGCCGAGGCGGAAGGGGATCTGGCAATCGGCTATACCTGCTTTCACGCGCCGGAGGTGCTGCTGAATCTGGGCAGCTGCTTCTCGGTGCGTCTGCGCGCGCCGCACACCACGTCCATGGAGCTGGCCACCTACTACATGGCCAACAACAGCTGCGAGTTTTCCCGCGCGATCCTCGAGCGCGCGCTCGAGGGCAACTACAGCTTCCTGCACGCCATGGCGGGCGTCGACGTGTGCGAGGCCAACAACCGCGCCATCGAGAACATGGAGATCATGCACGCGCAGGGTGCGGACAAGGACAAATTCTTCTACTGCAACCTCGACATCCCGTATTCCGACGATGAGGACTGCGTCGAGCACATCTGTGAGCAGGTCTCGCGCAAGATCCTCAAGCCCATGCGCGAAAACTACGGCGTCGACACCTCGGACGCCGCCATCCGCGCCGCGGTCAGCGAGCACAACGAGGTCTGCCGCATCCTCACCGAGATCGGCGAGACGCGCAAGCTGGATAACCCGCCCATCACGGGCTATGAATACGCCGTGCTCGTGCTCGTGAGCTACGTCTGCCCGAAGCGGCTGATCCTGCCGCTACTGCGCGAGACGCTCGCCGAGGTAAAGACGCGCGAGGTCGATACGCAGAAAAACTACCGTGTGCGCGTCGCCGTCGTCGGCTCCGAGATCGACGACCCGGACCTGATCCGGCTCATCGAGAGCTGCGGCGCGCTGGTGGTCGCCGACCGTTACTGCTACGGCAGCTTCCCCGGCCGTCAGGAGATCGTGCTCACGGACGACGAGGATGCGCTCACGCAGGTGTGCCGCTGGTATCTGCAGCACACCGAGTGCCCGCGCCAGAGCGCGCTGCACCGCGTCCAGTACCGCAATGACCACGTTGCCCAGCTCGTGCATGATTTCAAGGCCGACGGCGCGATCTACGAGCAGATGAAGTTCTGCACCTACTGGTCGTATGAGCGCGTGATCGCAAACCAGGTCATGCCGCGTGATTACGGCATCCACATCCTCTCCATCGACCGCCCCTACATCGCAGGGCAGAGCGGCCAGCTGCGCACGCGCGTGCAGGCCTTTGTGGAGAGTCTGGAAATGAAGCAGCTGCGCTCAGCGCAAAAGGAGGACAACTGACATGGCCTACAACCCCAAAACCGGCAAGGGCCTCGGCCGCTTCTATTCCGCCGAGCACCGCGCCTTCCGCGCCCGCGAATGGCGCGGCTTCCGAGACACCTTTTATGATTTCTTCCGCTGGCTGTATCTCTACGGCTTCATGGCCGCAAAGCTTGGCTGTCACCCGATCCTGATGGTCAAGGCCATGCTGCGCTACCGCTGGATGGTGTCCTATCTCACCGCAGCGCACATGGTCGACCGCCACACCATGGGGCTGCGCGGCAAGGAGCTGCGCTATGCACACAACCAGTTTTTCTCCGTGCTGCATAACTCCGTCCTCGGCGTGCGTGACATCATCCTACGCGACAAGAACCTGCGCCCCAACAGCAAGCACGCGGCGAAGCTGCGCGAGAACACCGTCATGTTCGATGAGATGACCCCGCACCTGATCATGATGGGGTTCCCCACCGTGAAGTGGATCGACATCGCCATGTTCGCCATCGGTCTGCCGTCGGAGGTCGACCAGAACGCCAGCATGTTCTACATCGACGCCATGGAGCACCTCGGTCTGCCGGCAGACGTTTGCCCCGAACCCGCCGCCGAGAGCGGCTGCGCCGTGGTGGACGACTATCCGCGCGTCGGCAAGTGCTACTTCACCGGCACGATGCCGTGCGACGGCGCGATCTCGCAGACAAACATCCTCACGCGGCACTTCAAGGAGCTTCCCTCGTTCCAGATCACGCCGCCGCAGCGTGTCAACGAACCGGAAGTGCAGACCTATGCGGTCAAGAACCTGAAAAAGGGCATCGAATTTCTCGAGCAGCAGTTCGGCGTCAAATGGGACTGGGACGCCTTCTGGAAAAACGCCGAAATGTACAACGAGAGCTCGCGCTGTATGATCGAGAAGTGGGACGTCAACTGCACCGAGCACCCACAGGTCTGCGGTGCGGCGCTGGCACTGCAGCGCGAATATGAGTTCATGGCGGCAGCCTGCATGGACAAGTTCATGCTCAAGACGGACCGCCGCGTCACGAAGATGATGCTCAAGGGCTACGAGCAGGACAAGGCGGCCAACGCGCCCCAGCCGAAATACCGCTGCCTCGTCTGGGCATGCCCCGCGCACTATTACACCAACTTTACCTACTGGACGCAGCACTGCTGGGGTGTCACCTGCGTCAACGACATGGAGGCCATGCTCAGCTACCAGCCCATCACCATCGGCGACAAGGAGCAGGCGCTGGCCGATCTCGTGCGCTGCTATGAGAAGATGATGATGCGCTCGCACACCAACGGCGGCTATGTCAACCTGCTCGACGAGTGCTGGAAGATGTGCGAGAAGTTCCACACGAACATCGTCATCATGTACGACCACGTATCGTGCAAGAACGTCGGCGGTCTGCACGGCCTGTTTGAGGATCAGGCGCGCGAGCGCGGCATCCACCTCATCTGGATCCCGCACGACGTCATGGATCCGCGCACGGTCTCGCGCCGCGAGATGCGCGAGGCATTCAGCCAGTATATGGTCACGGTGCTCAACGAGAAGCCGCTTGACCCCACTCTGTTGGATTACGAAGACACACTCAGCTGGTAAGGAGGAACGAATATGGCCTGGTATTGGATCGTGCTCATCGTGCTCGCCGCACTCTTTGGTCTGCTGTTTCTGGCATACATGACCAACGCGGACATGAAGCTCATCGAAAAGATCTACAACGCGCTCATCGCATACCACGACGACAAGGACGTCGAGGAGCAGATCTGACGCGCGCATCGGGGGGACACCCCCAAAGCAACAACAAGTCGGGGCGGTCAATGACCGCCCCGACTTTTGCGTCTGCGCATTCTCCCGCAAAATCCGGATACAGAGCAGCATTCCGGTCGGCTTCCCTGTTGACATTGTGTTCACATCTTGTTACACTGTCTCTTGCGCCTCTTCACGCAAAACAAACAGAAAAAGGAAGAAAAAAGAATGAAACTTGTCAAAGCGTACAACAGCGTCAGCCTTGTGCTGCTGCGCATCGTGATCGGCATGGTCATCGGCGCGGCGCTCGCCCTGCTGATCCCCAACGCCGCCGTGACCGCGCCCGGCATCGGCATCCTTGGCACCCTGTTTGTCGGTGCCCTGAAGGCCATCGCCCCGCTGCTGGTCTTTGTCCTCATCATCAGCGCCCTTGCCCAGTCCAAGGAGAAGCTGGGCAAGCAGTTCGGCACCGTCATCGTGCTCTACCTTGTCTCCACGTTCCTGGCGGCCGTCATCGCCGTGATCGCGAGCTACCTGTTCCCCGTGACCATCACGCTGACTGAGGCCGCCTCCGACAGCGCGCCCGAGAGCTTCGCCGCTATCTTCACCGGCCTGCTCAACAACATTGTCTCCAACCCCATCGGCTCGATCGTCTCGGCCAACTATCTCGGCGTTCTGTTCTGGGCGATCGTGCTCGGCTTCGCGTTCAAGGGCGCGTCCGACACGACCAAGAAGTTCCTCGCCGACGCCTCCGAGGCCGTCACCAAGGCGGTGCGCTTCGTCATCAACCTCGCCCCGTTCGGCATCCTGGGTCTCGTGTTCTCCGCCGTGTCCACCAGCGGCCTTGCCATCTTCACCGAGTACGGCAAGCTCCTGCTCATCCTCGTCGGCTGCATGCTCTTTGCCGCCCTCGTCGTCAACCCCATCATGACGTTCATCGTCATCCGCAAGAACCCCTATCCGCTGGTGTTCAAGTGCCTGAAGGAGAGCGGCGTCACTGCATTCTTCACCCGCTCCTCCGCCGCGAACATCCCCGTGAACATGTCCCTGTGCGAGAGCCTCGGCCTGGATAAGGAGTTCTACTCCGTGTCCATCCCCCTCGGCGCGACCATCAATATGGCAGGTGCGGCCGTCACGATCACCGTCATGACGCTCGCCGCGGTGCACACACTCGGCATCACCGTGCAGCTGCCCGTTGCGATCATCCTGTCCGTCATGGCCGCGCTCGGCGCGTGCGGCGCGTCCGGCGTTGCGGGCGGCTCGCTGCTGCTCATCCCCATGGCCTGCTCCCTGTTCGGTATCTCCAATGACGTCGCCATGCAGGTCGTCGGCGTCGGCTTCATCATCGGCGTCATTCAGGACTCCGTTGAGACCGCCATCAACTCCTCGTCCGACGCGCTGTTCACCGCCGTTGCGGAGTTCAAGCAGTGGCGCAAGGCCGGCAAGGAGATCAAGTACTGAGCCGATCACTGAAATCGTTGCAGCGCCTCACGGCCTTTCCCGTGAGACGCTGCTTTCTGCCGCGTTCGTCAAATCCACAAGAAACCCTGCCGGATTTTTGAAGGAATCCGGCAATTTTCTTGACTTTCCTACTGCAATACTTTAAAATGAAGCCGCTGTGCACGGGCAAAGCACGGCAAAAACAAGAATCAGACCCGACATCTGCGCGGTGCGCGCCGCACAGATGTTTTTCACGTCTGGATGGGAGAACGCATGAAAACGAAAAACACGAAAAGCTTTGCCAGCCGCTGGGGCTTTATCCTCGCGTCCGTCGGCTCGGCCGTCGGCATGGCCAACGTCTGGGGCTTTCCGAACAAGATGGGCAGCAACGGCGGCGGGGCCTTCCTGCTGATCTACCTGCTGTTTGTGGTCATCTTCAGCACCGTCGGCCTGCCGACGGAGTTCGCCATGGGCCGCCGCGCCGGCACCGGCACGCTCGGCGCCTATGAAAACGCATGGGCCACGCGCGGCAAGACCGCCGGAAAGGTCGGCGGCCTGCTCGGCTGGCTGCCGCTGGCCGGGTCGCTGTGCATCGCCATCGGCTACGCCGTCATCGTGACGTACATTCTCAAGGCGCTGGTCGACTCCCTGCTCGGCACGCTCATGACGGGCGATGCCGCCGTGTGGTTCGCGTCGTTTTCCACGCAGCCGTACTCCGTCATCCCCTACCACGTCATCGTCGTGGCCGGCACACTGCTGACGCTCTTTCTCGGCGCACACAGCATCGAAAAGACCAACAAGGTCATGATGCCGCTGTTTTTCCTCATCTTTGTCGTGCTGGCCGTGCGCGTGGCGCTGCTGCCCGGCTCGGCCGAGGGCTACAAGTTCATGTTCACCCCGCGCTGGGAGGCCCTCAAAGACCCGATGATCTGGATCTGGGCCATGGGGCAGGCGTTTTTCTCCCTGTCCGTCACCGGCAGCGGCATGATCGTCTACGGCGCGTATCTGTCCAAGGACGAGGACGTCGTGGGCGTGGCGCAGCACACGGCCATTTTTGACACCATCGCCGCCGTCGTGGCCGCGCTGGTCATCATCCCGGCCTGCTTTTCCTACGGGCTGGATGTAGGCGCGGGACCCAGCCTGCTGTTTGTCACGCTGCCCACCATCCTGCAGGACATCCCGCTCGGCCGGCTCTTCGCCGTCATTTTGTACGTCGCCATGATCTTTGCCGGCGTCAGCTCGCTGCAGAACATGTTCGAGGCCGTCGCCGAATCGCTCCTGCACAAGTTCCCGAAGCTCAGCCGCGCGGCCGTGCTCGGCATCCTGTGCGTGCTGTGCCTCGGATTTGGCCTGCTCATGGAGCCCATCTCCAAATGGGGCCCGTGGATGGACCTCGTGTCGATCTACATCATCCCCATCGGCGCGACGCTCGGCGCCGTGTCGTGGTTCTACATCATGAAGAAGGACGACCTGCTCGCCGCCGTCAACACCGGCAGCCGCCGCCACCGCGGCGCGTTCTGGTACGGCGTCGGCCGCTATGTCTACGTGCCGCTGGCCGTGATCCTGTGCTGCGTGGCGCTGTTCATGAACGTGGCGTTCTGAGCATACCATTTCGATCAAAGTCCCCGGGAGGGAACGCAATGCGTTCCCTCCCGGGGCTTTTTGCTGCCCGGAAGCCGCATATGCTCCCGGCCGCCATCCGGACCGGAGAGCGAATTCTCAACACGTATATTGGAAGCCACTCCAAAATATTGTATATTCTGCACAACGGTCCTTGACATTTCCACCGCAAAGTGATGAAAAATCATCACTGGATTGACGCATGGCACATATTGGGGTTAAAATTATAACATAGCGATCGGCATGGAACGGACGAAAACAGAATAACGTGTAACCAGAATGGGGGAATGCAGCAATGAGAGACCTGAAGCACCTGACCTACTTCGAGGACCTCCTGCAGGAGGCCAACAACGCACTTGTTGTCCAAGCCCAGGCGGAAGGCAAAAAATGCGTCGCCTTTGTCTGCGAGAACACACCCGAGCCCTTGATGAATCTGGACAACACCTTCGGCGTGCGCCTGCACGCCCCGAACACCGGGTCGATGGACATTGCGACCTATTACATGACGAGCCTCCTGTGCGAGACCAGCCGCTCCCTGCTCGAGCGCGCGGTCGAGGGCGGCTTCAACTTTGCCGACTGCGTCATCGCGCCCGACGGCTGTACGATGATCAACCGCTGCGTGGAAAACATGGAACTGCTCAAGACCATGGGCGCCGGCAAGGACCATTTCTTCTACGAGTACATGGAGATCCCGCTCAAGGCCGACGACAACGGCGTGGACCTGCTCGTGCTCCAGTGCAAAAACCACATCCTCAAGCCCCTGCACGACGCCTTCGGCACGGACGTGTCCGACGCCGCCATCCGTAGGGCGGTGGCCGAGCACAACCGCGTGTGTGCGCTCATCCGCGCGCTCGGCGACTTCCGCAAGGAGGTCCGGCCGCGCATCACGGGTTACGAATTCCACGTGCTGACGCTCGCGACCTATGTCGCGCCGAAGTACCTGCTGATCGACAAACTGGAAGAGACGCTCGAGGAAGTACGCAGCCGCGAGCCGGAGGAGCGGGCATACCGCGCGCGCATCGCGCTCGTCGGCTCCGAGGTGGACGACAGCGAATTCATCCGGCTCATCGAGGACACCGGTGCCTATGTCTGCGCCGACCGGTTCTGCTTCGGCTCGCTGCCGGGACGCGATCCGATCACGCTCACGGACGAGGACGACGCGCTCACGCAGATCTGCCGCCAGTATGTTTACCGCGGCCAGTGCCCGCGCACGATGAACATGGAAAAGGTCTACGGCCGCAAGCAGTACGTGGCCGACATCGCCAGAGAATACCACGCCGACGGCATCCTCTATGAGCAGATCAAGTTCTGCGATCCGTGGGCATATGAGCGCACGCTCGGTTCGGTGATGCTGCGCGAGGACTACGGTTTCCCTGTGCTGTCCGTTGACCGGCCGTACAACATCCGCTCCTCGATCGGCCAGATGCGCACGCGCGTCCAGGCATTCGTCGAGAGCATAGAGATCAAGAAAATACAGGGAGGTGTCCGATGATGGTGACCAATGAAGGCAAGCGGCGCATCGGCGACCAGCAGCTCGGCGTACTCTTCGACGGCGGAAAGGTCCGCTGCCGGCGCGAGTGGCGCGGCGTCAAGGATACCCTCTATGACTACGGCCGCTGGCTGTACATTCTGTCCCTCCTCGCAAAGTTCATCGTCAAGCCGCGCAACATCAAGGCCATGTTCCGCTACCGCTGGATGTCCAACTACCTCGCCGTGCCGCACATGGTCGATAAGTTCACCATGGGTCTGCGCGATGAGGCGCTGCGCATCGTGCACACGGCCATGGACTTCGTGGTCTACGACGTGGCCTCCACCATGGACGATATCTTCCGCGGCGACCGCCGCACCGGCAACGACGTGGAATTTTCCAACAAATGCGTGCTCACGGACGAAAACGAGATGACCGCATTCATGATGGGCTTCCCGAATGTGAAGGCCATCCTGCGTGAGGTGCCGACGATGTTCGTGGCAAACCTGCTCACGCAAAACTCCTCCACGCACTACCTCGACGTGGCGCAGCAGTTCGGCATCGCGGGCGACGTGTGCCCCATGCCGGAGGCCGAGGCCGGCTGCTCCATCGACGATGACTTCGCCGTGCTCGGCGTCTGCGCCGTGCAGTGCAACACCACCTGCGACGGCTCGCTCATGGGCAACGGCATCATCGCCAAGCGCCTCGAGCGCGAATACGGCATCCCGACGTTCCAGCTTGTCGCGCCCATGCGCCATCAGGAGGACGATGTGCAGGATTACGCCGCGCAGGATATCCGCAACGTCATCGCCTTCGTCGAGAAGCACACGGGGCAGAAGTGGGACTGGACGCACTACTTCGAGTGCGCCAAGCGCGTCAACGATGCCACGCGCAACCGTCTGGCGTGGCTCGAGATGAACAGCACGCCCTACCCGCAGTTTGTCGGCGCGCCGTTCTCGCTGTATAACGACACGAACTACATGGGCAACTGCGGCCGCTCGGCCAAGTTCCCGCCCATCGACCGCAAGATCATGCGCTACGCCGAGCGCGGCAACAAGGCGCACCGCATGATGGTGCCGGAGTATCGCCACCGCGCCATCGTCTGGGGCGTGCAGCCGCAGTACTGCATCGATATGCTCAACTGGATGATCCACTGCTGGGGCATCGTGCCGCTGACGGATATGCTCTCGCTGGTCAACACGCGCATGATCGCCGACACCGACACGCCCGAAAACCGCGAGCAGGCGTTTTATGACATGGCGTGGCTCAATGAGAACATGATCATGCGCAACCGCACGCACGGCGGCTACAAGGTGCTCGTCGACGATCTGTGGGAGTTTTGCGAGACGCTGCACGCCGATATGGTCATTATGTGGGAGCATATGTCCTGCAAGGCGCTCGTCGGTATGCACGGTCAGTTCGAGGAGCAGGCCCGCGCGCGCGGCATCCACCTCGTCTGGGTCTGCCACGACCTGTGCGACCCGCGCGTCTACACGCGCCAGGCCATCCGCGACCAGCTCAACGCCTATATGCGCACCGTCATGCGTGAAGAGCCGCTCGACCCGTCGATCGAGGTTCTGCCGGACGAAAATGCATGGTGAGAAAGGAAGGGGAACGATGCAAATACCGAAATTCGCGTGGCGGCTGCTCGGCGTGAGCGCGGGTGCATTCGCTGTGACGTTCACGATCTACTTTTTCAATCTCGACATGAAGCTGCTGTCGGCCTTCGAGCCGATTTTGCTGCAGCACTATGACCGCATCCCGCGCAACCAGCACCTGTGAGCGCAAAAACAGCTGCGAAGCCAAGGCTTCGCAGCTGTTTGCTTTTTGCCGTGTTCGTTACCGCACCTCGCGCACCATGTCGCGCGTGATGTCGCTGAGGCAGCGCGCGCCGCACATATACATCGCGTCCGTCAGCTCTGCGCGCAGCTTCTCCACGTAGGTGACGATGCCCTCCATGCCGCCGCCGTAGTAGCTGATGAGGAACGGCCGGCAGATCATCACCGCGTCCGCGCCGAGCGCGAGCGCGCGGAAAATGTCCGTGCCCGAGCGGATGCCGCCGTCGACGAGGATCTTCACGCGATCCCCCACCGCGTCCGCGATCTCGGGCAGGACGTCCGCAGTCGCGGCACTGCCGGGCAGCACGCGCCCACCGTGGTTCGAGACGACGATGGCCGCCGCGCCGGCCTCCACAGCCTTCTCCGCGCCGCGCACCGTCATGATACCCTTGAGGATCATGGGCATCTGCGCATAGCCGCACAGTTCGCGCAGCTCCGCGACCGTCTTGCTGCCGGCGTCGGGGCTGGCCGCCTTCAGGTGCGGCAGGCCGGCCGAGTCGATAACCACGCTCACGGCAAAGGGCCGCGCCGCGTTGGCAAGGTCGAGGTTTGCCCGGATGGTGTCCATCGACAGCGGATTGATGACCGGCAGGCCGATGCCGCCGTACTGCTGCGAGAGCGTGCACCCGTGCGGGAACACGCGCGCGTCCAGCCCGTCGCCAAAGCTCGCGGCGATGCCGGTCTGCGCCGCCGCGGCGATGCAGCAGGCGTTGTAGTCGCGGATGTCGTCCTCAGGATTGAACTGCGCGCGCAGCGAGCCGATGGGCGCCGCGATCACGGGCAGGGAAAATGTCCGGCCAAACAGCTCCAGCGACGTGTCCACCGGCGTGTTCGGAGCGATGGTATCCATGTTCAGGCACCAGCGCCGCCACGCGCGCCAGTTGTCGTTCGCGCCGTTGCCGGGCGCTTTTGAGCCGGGGCCGGGCATCGTGTTGCCGCAGCCGAGGCCGTTGCACTCCGGGCAGACCTTGCAGCGCGGAGCCATGCGCGCCCGCGCCCGCTGTAAAACTTCGTTGTAGTCCATGTGGGTTCCTCCGTTCCCGTTTTTGCTTCTCTCCCGCCCATCTTAACAGGAAACGCGCCCGTGCGCCAGAAAAAGTTTCCCTCGGGGCTTGACAAGGCGGAAAAATCCTGTATGATAGAAATCAAGAATCATTCTTATTTTCTATCAGGAGGTCATCCCATGAACGCAACGGTTGCCCAGCTCATCAACGAGCAGATCAATAAGGAGTTTTACTCGGCCTATCTCTATCTGGACTTTGCCAACTACTATGCGGCCGCCGGTCTCGACGGCTTTGAAAACTGGTATCGGGTGCAGGCGCAGGAGGAGCGCGACCACGCGCTGCTGTTTTTCCAGTACCTGCTCAATAACGGCGTCGCCGTCAGCTTCGGCGCCGTCGATGCGCCGGACTGGACGCGCGGCGACCACATGACCCCGCTGAAAAAAGCGCTCGAGCACGAGCAGTACGTCACCTCGCTCATCAACGGCATCTACGCCGCCGCGTATGACGACCGCGACTTCCGCACCATGCAGCTGCTCGACTGGTTTGTCAAAGAGCAGGGCGAGGAGGAGAAGAACGCCGCCGATCTCATCACGAAAATGGAGCTTTTCGGCACGGACGCCAAGGGCCTGTATATGCTCAACAGCGAGCTCAAGGCTCGCGTCTACGCGGCCCCGTCGCTCATGCTGTAAGCGCATTGCGCAGCAAAAAGCCGCCTCGGTCCAAATTGGACCGAGGCGGCTTTCGTTTCTCTTTCAGAGCGCGGCAAAGATGCGCGCGCCCCGCTGTTTCACCCAGTGGAGCAGCAGCGCGCTGCCCGCCGCCGTCACGACGGCGAAGATGGCCAGATACACCGCTGCACTCAGCGCATTGCCGCACAGGAAGTACAGCCCGCCAAGCGCGAGGGCATAAAACCAGTTGGCAAAGAGCGAGAGCATCACGCAGCCGCTCTGCTTGATGGGCGTGGTCTCGTTGGTCCACGTCAGGTTCGGCATCTTGAGCCCGAGCGCGAGCGCGGCCAGCGCGCTCAGCAGGGTATACAGCAGCGCCACGATCACCAGCAGCGCCTTCTCCAGCGCGCTGCCCGGCAGCACAATGACCATGCACAGGGCGCAAAACAGCACCGGCACGCCGGTCAGCACGAGCTGCACGTCCAGCTTCGCGCGCAGCGCCTGCCACGGTACGACCGGCAGCGACTGCACAAGCCACAGATTCCTGCCCTCGAGCGACACGGCGGGCGCGGCCATGTCGTTCATTGAGGCGAGCAGGCACACCGCCGCGCACATCAGCACCGGCACAACGCCCACGTTGCCGCTGAACACGTCGGCCAGCATCCGGCCGAGCGCGCCGCCCTTGATGAGCAGCACGATGCCCGCCACCGGCAGCATCAGAATGCCGAGCCCGCAGTTGAGCATATAGTTCGGGCTGGCAGTGAAGCGGCGCAGCTCCTTGCCGAACAGCGCCCGCTGCACGCTCTGCGCGCGCACGGCCCTGTGCTCGAAGCGCACCTTCTTCACGCTGCCGGTCGCCGTGGCGATCTTCAGGAAGCTGCGCGCGATGCCCCACAGCGTCAGCGCGAGGAGCGCCGCCTGCGTGACCGTCACGATCCCCATCGCCAGCCAGTCGCCCGCGCCGACGCTGCCGAACAGGTACAGCAGATACGCCGAGCCCCGGATCTTCATGCCGTACACGGCGGCGTTTTCCACCAGCAGTGTGATGAGCGCCTGCGCCTTGTAGTACACGAAGTAATACGCCGCCAGAAACAGCAGCGACAAAAGGACGGTGATGAAGCTCTTGTTTTTCAGCTTCAGGCTGATGCGCGCGACCACCCAGCCGAGCAGGCACGAGAGCACCATCACGATCACGGACACGATCAGCACCATCAGCACACCGCCGACGATCGTCCCCGCCGTGACCGGCGCCGTGAGCCAGTACACGATCACGCCCGGCACGATGACGACCGCGGCGTACATCAGCCCCAGCAGGTACACGCCCAGCAGGCGCGAGGCCATCACGCAGCGCACCGGGATCGGCAGCGACAGCAGCAGGTCGTTGTCCTTGGACAGGTACAGACTCGAATACGTGCTGAACACGCTGCCGAACGTGCCGAGAAACACCGCGATCAGCCCCACGAGCAGGTAGTACAGCCAGTCCATACCGCCCTCGACCAGGGGGCCGCACAGGCCCACGGCCATGAGCGCGAATATCCCGCCGAGGAGACCCACCATCAGCAGCGCGTAGAGCACGATGTAGGCGATCGTCGCGCCCCTGGAGCGCATTTTGTTCTTTTTCGGGTCGTAGAAATAGTTGCGGAAGATCTCCGCCATCTGTTTTTTCAGAAGCGTTTTCAGCATGATGCATCCTCCAGCTCCAGGAACACGTCCTCGAGACTGTCGTCGCCCTTGACCTCCTCCATCGTGCCGGAGCGGATGAGCTGCCCGCCCTTGATGATGGCCACCTTGTCGCAGAGCTTTTCGGCAACCTCGAGCACGTGCGTCGAGAAGAAGATCGCGCCGCCGACGTCGCACAGCTCGCGCATCATGCCCTTGAGCAGGTGCGCCGCCTTCGGGTCGAGGCCGACGAACGGTTCGTCCATGATGATGAGCTTCGGGTCGTGGATCCACGCCGCGATGATGGCGAGCTTCTGCTTCATGCCGTGCGAGTACGCGCTGATCGGCTGACCGAGATCGCCCGTGAGCTCGAATGCGTCGGCATACGGCTCTATGCGCGCCCAGCGCTCCGCGGCCGGGATGCCGAAAACGTCGGCAATGAAGTTCAGGTACTGGATGCCGCTCATGAAATCGTACAGATCCGGATTGTCCGGGATGTAGGCGAGCAGCTGCTTGCAGGCCAGCGGCTCGGTTTGGATGGAGTGCCCGCCGATCGTGATCTCGCCCGCGTCAAACTGCAGGATGCCGACGGCCGCCTTGAGCGTCGTCGTCTTGCCGGCGCCGTTGTGGCCGATGAAGCCGTAGATCTCGCCCGGCGCGATGTGCAGGCTCAGGTCGTCGACGGCCCTTTTCTCGCCGTAGGTCTTGGTAAAATGCTGAATGTTGAGCATGATGTCTCCTCCTGATGATCGCTCCGGTGCGCACCGGAGCTGCTTTCCCATTTTCGGGTGCATTATACCCCCCGGCGGCGTGCGGCGGCAACCGATTTCTCACTTTTTAAGAAACGTGTAAGATTTGCTTTACGCCCCGTGCGCTGCCCGCGCGCGAATGTTTTTACCCCGCGGACGATCTCTCAAAAAAGTTTTTTTGGCGCGGACATTTTGCATTGCGGCGCTTGTATTTCCGGCCTTCCCGCGGTATAGTAGGGACAGAAAGACCCAAACAGATATTTTTACGGGGGTGTTTGCTGTGGAGATCCCACTGCAGGAATTTGAACGCGCGGCACAGCGGCTCAAGGGCGTGCTGCACCACACGGAGCTGGACCTGTCGGCCACGTTCTCAGCCATGACGGGCGGCAACATTTATCTTAAGTACGAAAACAGCCAGAAGACCGGCTCGTTCAAGATCCGCGGCGCGAGCAACAAGATCGCGGCGCTCGTCGAGCGCGGCGAGACCGGTGCCGTCGTGGCCTCATCGGCCGGCAACCATGCGCAGGGCGTGGCCTACGCCGCGCACCGCTTCGGCATCCCGGCCACGATTGTCATGCCCAAGACCGCGCCCATCGCCAAGGCGAAGGCCACGGAGGGCTACGGTGCCACCGTTGTGCTCGCGGGCGACTGCTATGACGACGCCTACGCCAAAGCCTGCGAGATCTGCGAGCAGGAGCACGCCACGTTCCTGCACCCCTACAATGACCCCGAGGTCATTGCCGGTCAGGGCACGCTCGGCCTCGAGATCCTCGGCGATCTGCCCACGGCGGACATCGTCATCGTGCCGGCCGGCGGCGGCGGCCTGCTTGCCGGCGTGGCCGCGTGCATTAAGCAGATCAACCCCCGCGTGCAGGTCATCGGCGTGCAGGCCGAGGGCGCGGACGCGATCGCGCAGTCGTTCCATTCGCACAGCTATGTCCAGACCGACTCCGTCGCCACCATCGCCGACGGCATCGCCGTCAAGGCGCCGGGCGACATCACCGTCCCGCTCATCCAGAAATATGCCGACGACGTCGTCACCGTCAACGATCTCGAGATCTCCGAGGCGGTGCTCCTGCTCATGGAGCGCTGCAAGCAGATCGTCGAGCCCTCCGGCGCCGCGCCCGTGGCCGCCGTGCTCAAGGGCAAGGTCGATGTGAAGGGCAAAAACGTCGTGTGCCTGCTCTCCGGCGGCAACATCGACGTGAGCTTCATCCAGTGCATCATCGAGCAGGGTCTCGTGTCCCGCCACCGCCGGCTGCGCTTCACGGTCACGCTGCTCGACCGGCCCGGCAGCCTCGGCAAGCTGCTCAACGACATCGCTGCCCTCGGCGCGAACATTCTCTCCGTGGAGCATGACCGGCTCACCGCCGGGCTCAATCCCAACGAGATCGACGTGCACGTCTCGTGCGAAGTCGGCGGCAAGGAGCACGGCGACCGCGTGCTCGACCAGCTCATTCAAAACGGTTATCACGTAAAAATCGACTGATAGGAGGTCATTATCATGAAAACAGTTGCTACCAATCACGCCCCCGCTGCGCTCGGCCCCTACGCTCAGGCGCAGATCTCCGGCGGCTTTGTGTTCACGTCCGGCCAGATCGGCATCGACCCCGCTACTGGCGTCATCGCCGACGGCATCGACGCGCAGGCCCACCAGGTCTTCCGCAACCTGACCGCCGTGCTGCAGGCGGCTGGCAGCGACATGTCCAAGGCCGTCAAGACGACGGTGTTCATCAAGAACATGGACGATTTCGCCACCGTCAACGCCATTTATGCCGAGTATTTCTCCGAGCCGTTCCCGGCCAGAAGCTGCGTTGAGGTCGCGCGCCTGCCCAAGGACGTGCTCGTCGAGTGCGAGGTCATCGCCGAGGCGTAAGCGCCCGCATAGTCCGTTCACCGGTTCTGGGTAGATTTTCCGCTACCTGTTGTCCGGTTTGTGCACATTGACCACAAAATGTGGGAAATTACACATTTCTCTGTATTCCTCTTTGACAATCCCACGGCTTTGTGCTAGAATGAGAGCACTGTTGATAAGAGCAATCTTGTTTTCCGGCCGCAGTCGAGCGGCCGGGAGCACCAGTATTTTAAGGGAGGAATAGGTATGTGCATTCAGGCAATTAAGAGCGTTGGCGTCAAGGAGTACGCTTCCGAGCTCTGGACCTCGATCAAGGAGATCGACGGTGGCAAGATCCTGTCGAGCGTCAGCGGGCTGCTTGAGGTGAACACCAAGGCCATCAAGAAAAAGCTCGAGTCGCTCTGTGACGAGAACACCGCTTTCGCCATCCGCGATAAGCTTGACCTGGTCAAGGACTTCTGCCAGTGGCCGGTGAACTACATTCAGGGCCTGATCGGCTAATATCAGCCTTTCTGCTTTGCATGCAAACAGGAGACCGCCCCGATCCGTTTCGGATCGCGGGCAGTCTCCTGCTTTTTATTTTTGCCGCGCTCATTCCGGCGCGCGCTCGTCGCCGAAGATGAACACCGCCACCGTGCCGGGGCCGGCGGGCCGTTTTTTGCTCTTTTCGGTGCTTACCAGCGCACCGTGCGCGGTGCGGCGGCGAAGGAGCTGAACGTCGCGGTCGCTTCCGTCAGCGCGAGCACCTGCGTGTTGCCGTCGTCGGCGGCGTACATGCTCTGCAGCTCGGGATAATGGTCGAGCATATCCTGCCGCGCCGCCACGCGGTCGTCCTCCACGGCCGTCGCGCTCACGCGCAGCCAGGTCTCGCCGTCAAACGCGCACAGCTCCACCTTGGGATTGGCCGCCATCTCCTTCGAGACGGCCTTGACCTTACCGGTCTGGATATAGAGCTTGCCCTCGAACAGATTCACCGTGCCGAACGGGCGCACGCGCGGCTGGTCGCCATCGACGGTGGCGAGATAATACGTGCCGCACTTTTTCAGAAATTCATAGACTTCCTGCATGATCGTTTCTCCTTTCTCCGGCTGTACCGGAATGCGTACCAGATATTTTTCGAGCAGACGCACGGGGTGATACGATTCCTTCGAGCGCCGCATCCCCTCGTCGCCCACGTCTTCCTCGCGGTTGATGTAGCGCACGTCGGGCGTGACGAAGCACTTGGCATATTCGTTGACCAGCACCTGATAGATGCCCTCGTAGGCAATGTCCGCCTTTTCAATGTGGATGATGAGCGTGTCGCCCACGATCTCCCCGGCGGAAAAACCGGCCACGCGCCCATTCACGCGCAGCAGCCCCGCGAGCGGGGCGTAGGCGGCAAAATCGCGCAGGAACTCCCGCACGCAGCCCTCTTCCGCCTGCGCACTGTCGCTGTCCTTATGGTAGCGGCGGGTGAAGTCGTCAAAAAACGCGCACACCTCCGGCAGGTTCTCCTCCGTGACGCGCTCGAACGCCCAGTCCGGGTACAGGCGCTGAAAGTGGTGGATGTGGTTGCGCTGGCCGTTGAAGCGCCGGCCGCGGAACGTCACCATGTCCTGCGCGTCGTAGAGATAGTCGAACCAGTCGCGCACCGGCGTGACCTCCACGTCGCCGAAGCGCGCGCGCAGATTTTCCACATCGGCCGCCGTGGCGGGGAAAAACTGCACCGGCTGCCCCACCGCACGGCAATATTTCACGAGAAAATCGTAAGCGTTTCCCACATTCTCGCCGATCGGTGTGGAAAACACCGTGCCGAGACCGGGAAACTGCTCGCGCAGCAGCAGCGTGCCGTCCACCTCGAGCGCCGCATCCTGAAAGTACGGCTGCCAGAGCACGGCCGCGCCGGCCGAGGCATTGCACAGGCGCGTATCCTGTCGGGCAAAATAACGTGTGAGCAGCGGGATGTCCCGCACGCTCAGCGGATGAAAGGGATCTGTCATGCTTCGGGTTCACCCTCCTGTGCGGCGGCCTCCGCGGCCTGCTCGGCGAGCTTTGCCTTGAGCTCCTCGAAGCAGTGCTTGATGATGGCGTATTCCTGCTCGTTTTCGAGCGCGAGCAGGGCAAGCTGGCCATCGTCGCGCGTGTCGTAACGGTTGGCGAACAGCCGCTGCTGCGCGCCTTCGCCGGTCGTGAACACAACGTACGAGCGGCCGTTGTCCTCACAGTCATAGGTGAACAGCACGTCGCACTGCACCTGTTTTCCGTCCGGGCCGAGGACCGCGAACGTTCCATTTTCAAACATGGTCTTGTACTCCTTTTCGGGATTTGCCCCCATCATAGCATATCGCGCGCCATTTTGCCACTGCGTTTTCCGGCGCCCATCTGGTCGCCGATCCGCAGACCAGATGGGCAGCAAAAAGGTGATGATGCACCACACTGTCTGCTTTTTCCGAAGATTTTCACGAAAATTTCGAAAAAAATCACAATTTTTATGCAACGAAATGTTGATTATTGTTCGTTTTGGTGGTATCATGTATGTCAAGATAACAAAAAACAGGTAGGAGGAATCGGCGAATGGAAGAAAAAGTTGTAGACCGCAGAGTGCGAAAGACGAAACGGCAGCTTCGGCTTGCGCTGATGAAGCTCATGTCGGAAAAGAGCGTCAAGGACATTTCCGTGCGCGAACTGGCAGCGATTGCAGACATCAACCGCGGCACCTTCTATATTCACTATAAGGATGTGTACGATCTGCTGTCCAGCCTCGAGGACGAGCTGGCGGACGGGCTGACGGTCGTCTGCCGCCGGCACAATGCGAAAGACTCCGAGGGCAAGACCTACCCGTACCTGATGGAGCTGTACCAGTTCATCCAGCAAAATTCGGATCTGTGTCACGTGCTGCTCGGCAAAAACGGCGACATTGCCTTTACCGACCGCATCTGCCACATCCTGCGCGACGAATTCCTGTATGACTTCCTCGCGTATTACTATCCGAATGACCCCGTGATGCTCGACTACTTCTGCTCGTTCATCGTATCGGGCAATATGTCGCTCGCGCTCACATGGATCGACAACGGCATGAAACAGACGCCCGAAGAGATGGCCGTGCTTGCCGGCGAGATCATCATGCACGGCGTGAAAGTGCTCGAAACGAAAGCATAAAGCCTGCAGGGCATAAAAAATTCCGGAAACATGATGTTTCCGGAATTTTTTATCGTTTCGGGCATATCACCTCAGGCGGCGTGTGCCGCCCCGCAGCCCGCAGAAAAAGCGATCAGAGCCTGGCGCGCATGGCGGAAAAGGCCGCGTCCACGGCGCGGTAAATGTCCTGCGCCGGCTCGCCGACGAACGCGCCGTTTTCATACAGCACGCGCCCGGCGACCATCGTCAGGCGCACATTCTCCTTCGAGCCGCTGTAGACGAGGTTGCGCGCCGCGTTGTGCACCGGCTGCATGTTCGGCCGCTGCAGGTCGATGACGATCAGGTCCGCCTGCTTGCCGGGGGCGAGCACGTCGCAGTCGGTCAGGCCCATGGCCTGCGCGCCGCCGACCGTCGCCATATACAGCACGTCGTCCGCCGGGAGGGCGGCCGCGTCGCCGCAGCGCAGCTTTTGCAGCACGGCGGCCAGATACATCTCGCGGAAGAAATCGAGCGCGTTGTTGCTCGACGGGCCGTCGGTGCCGATGGCCATATGGATGCCCAGAGCCCGCATCTGCTCGAGCGGGGCGATGCCGCTGGCGAGCTTGGCGTTCGAGCCGGGGTTCGTGACGGCCCAGAGCCCGCGATTGCGGAAGATCTCCAGATCGTGCTCCGTCATGTGCACGCAGTGGAAGCCGCCGCCGCCGTAATCAAAGTGACCGAGGGAATCAAACAGCTCCGTCGGCGTCTTGCCCCAGCGGCCGCGGCACTCGGCCACCTCGCGCGCGGTCTCGGCATTGTGCGCGAACACCGGCGCGTGCAGCGCGCGGGCCAGCTCGCCGGCCTCGGTCATCTCGGTGAGGTTCGAGGTATACTCCGAGTGCAGGCCGAGCTGATAGGAGATCAGCGGGTGCAGGGCGTTGAATTTGCGGTACTCGCTCTCGAGCTGCTGCGCGCTGCCGCCGCCCCCGCACAGCACCGTGCGGAAGCCGCAGTCGATGCTCGCCTGGGCGATGGCCTCGCGGAAATAGTACATGTCAAAGCCGGCCGTGATGCCGCTCGTGAGATACTCGAGGATGGACAGCTTGGTAAACGCATACACCGCCTCGGGCGTGAGCTTGGCCTCGAGCGGGAAGATCTGCTCGAACAGCCACGGCTGCAGCGGCACATCGTCGGCATATGAGCGCACAAAGCTCATGCCGGCGTGCGCGTGCGCGTTCTTAAAGCCCGGCATGACAAGGTCGCCGCCGAGGTCGATCTGCCGCTCGAACGCGGGCAGCGTCTCCGGCGTGGGGCCGATGTAGGCGATCTTGTCCCCGTCGGTCCAGACCTCGTCCGTCGTGACGGACACGCCGTCCGCCATTGTGAGCGTGCGGCCGTTGAAAAAGCGGATCATAGGCTCAGCCTCCGTTTCCTGAAATGCTCCTGCATTATACGCCGGATCGGCCCGCTTGGCAATCAATTCCGAAAAATTTCACAAACCGGTTGAAGCCCGGCCGGTTTTTCGCTATAATAGAAAGAAATCATCTCCCATCAGGAGGCAGGATCATGACCAAAGAAAACATCTATTACATGGACGACAACGCATTCGACCGCTTCTATAAGCGCGCCCGCTATCAGGCCAACAGCTTCGTGGCCGGAAAACTCGGCAGCAAGGCGGCCGATTATCTCACGACGCTGCCGGACTTTGCCTACCTGATCTGCAAGCTCATGCTCGACCCCGATGTGCCCTCGAGCCGCAAGCTCGACCTCGGCTTCGCGCTGCTGTATGTGCTCTCGCCGCTGGATCTCGTGCCGGACTCCTTCCCGCTGCTCGGCAAGATCGACGATGCCTACGCCATCCTCGTGTCGGTGGCCAAGCTCCTGCGCAGCACCGACCGCAATATCATCCTGCGCCACTGGCTCGGCGATCCCGAGACGATCGACACCGTGCGCGCCTGGCTCAACTACTTTGATGAAAAGCTCGGCTCCGGCCTCATGAAAAAGATCGCCGGCATGATCAAGCGCGCCTGAACGAAAAGAAGAAAGATCCCGTCATCCGGGTCGGATGACGGGATCTTTTTATGCTGCTTTTACTTCTCGAACCAGTCGAACACGTCCAGCCGCTTCCAGAAGCTCTCCTTCGGCGTGAACACGGCCGCGTAGTCGATGCTGCTGAACTTCGGCTCCCAGCTGATGTCCGCCTCGTCGACCCAGCCCGTCAGCAGGCTGCCGAGCTGCTCCTGCGCCACGAGCATCCGCAGCGTCTGCTGGCTGCCGTCGCTGCTCATGACCAGGTCGTCACCCTGCGTCGGCATGCGCAGGATGACGTGATAGCCGTGCTTGCTCTCCACCACGCCGGACACTTCGTAGGTATCGAGCGCCTTGCAGGCGTCCTCAAACTCCGTGACCATCGTGCCGGAGGTGAAGCAGTAGCCGTGCGGGTAGCTGCTCTCGCCGGTGTCCTCGTTGTACTGCTCCATGAGCTGGTCAAACAGCTCCACGCGCTTTTCGGGATCGGTCACGGCCTTGACCTGCGCCGCGACCTGCTCGGCCTGCTGCTTCTTGGCGGCCTTTTCGTCGTCCGAGAGGGCAGTGCCGCTGTCGTCCGTCGTCTTGAAGAGGATGTGCTTTGCCGTCATGTAGTCGTTGGTATCAACGTATTCCTGCACGTCCTCGTCGGAGATGTTCGCGCCGTTCTCGCCGAAGAACTTGCTGGCCAGGCCGTTATAGAGATACTGCGTCTTGGTGAAATACTTGAACAGGTCCAGATCCATGTAGTACGACTGGAGCTTTTCGTTCAGCTCGGCCTCGGTGCCGTCGTCGCCCACGACGTTTTGAATGGTCTGGTTGATCGTGTCCTGCACGTACTGCTCGCCCGCCGCGTCAAACGCCACGTCGTTTTCCGCTGCCTTGACCTCGATGAGGTGGTTCCAGGCGATGTTGTTGACGACGCTCTTGGTCATGATGTCGCTGTACGTCTCGCCCGTGCTCTCGTCGTAGACATCGCTCCAGTCCGTGATCTGCATGCCGTAGCGCTCCATGTTCGCCATGATGGCGCACAGGAAATAGGCATACTCGTTCCAGTACACGGGGCTGCCGTTGATGGTCATGACCTTGTTGCTCTTGTAAGCATCGAGCGCGGCGGCATACTTGTCGGTCGATGCATCGCTGCTCTCTTCCGAGTAGCTGCGCACGCGGGTCGAGGTGCAGCCGGTCAGGCAGCAGACGGCCATCACGAGCGCCAGCAGCAGGGCGGTGATTCTGGTTTTCATCAGCAAACGCTTCCTTTCGTTTCGTTGCACATGGGGGTCATGCGCGGTCTCCCTGGGCGTCTGCCCATGCGGAAACAAACGCTCTTGCCTGTTCGATGACGTGGGGTGCGGGTCTTGAGGCGCAGAATGACGCCCGGCTTTGCCCCCGCATCCACCTTCAAGCGGCCCTTGAACTCCAGCCGGGCGTACAGTGCCGATACCTTCTGCATATCGAACTGCGCCAGCAGAAACTTCAAACAGCCGTTTTTCTGCGAAATGTCTGTCACGCCGACCTTGCCCGCGTCGGCACGCAGCAGCGCCACCTGCACGAGCGTGTACACGCTCGGCGGCGGGTCGCCGAAGCGGTCGATGACCTCGTCCATGAGGTCGTCGGCCTCCGCCTCCGTGCGCACGAGCGCGATGCGGCGGTAGAGATCCATGCGCTGCTCCTGGCTGGGCACATAGCTCTCCGGGATGTTGGCCGACACGGCGAGGTCGGCCGCGCACTCGGCGCGCTGCTCGGGCTTTTCTCCGCGCTCTTCGAGCACGGCCTCCTCGAGCAGCTTGAGGTACATATCATAACCGACGTCGATCATATGGCCCGACTGCTCGGCCCCGAGCAGACTGCCCGCGCCGCGGATCTCCAGATCGCGCATGGCGATGCGGAAGCCGGAGTTGAACTCCGCAAACTCGCGGATGGCGCTCAGGCGCTTTTCGGCGATCTCGCTCAGCTCGCGCCCGCGCCGGAATGTCAGGTACGCGCTCGCGCGCCGGTTCGAGCGGCCCACGCGCCCGCGCAGCTGGTGCAGCTGGGCAAGGCCCATGCGGTCGGCGTCCTCGATGATGAGGGTGTTCACGTTCGGAATGTCGATGCCGGTCTCGATGATGGTCGTGCAGACCAGGATCTGCGTCTCGCCCGTGACCATGCGCTCCATGACCGTCGAGAGCTGCTCCTCGTTCATCTGGCCGTGCGCCACGTCCACGACCGCGCCGTCGAGCATCTTCGAGATGCGCAGGGCGGTGCGCTCGATGTTTTCAATGCGGTTGTGCAGGTAGTACACCTGCCCGCCGCGCTGCAGCTCGCGGCGCATGGCGTCGCACAGCACGTTCCAGTCGTGCTCCATGACGAAGGTCTGCACGGGGATGCGGTCCTGCGGCGGCTCTTCGATGGTGGACATGTCGCGGATGCCGGACAGGGCCATATTCAGCGTGCGCGGGATGGGTGTGGCCGAGAGCGTGAGCACGTCGACCGCGCGGCTCATCTCCTTGATGTGCTCCTTGTGCGCCACGCCGAAGCGCTGCTCCTCGTCGACGATGAGCAGGCCGAGGTTCTTGAATTCGATGTTTTTCTGCAGCAGCTTATGCGTGCCGATCACGAGATCACACTTGCCGCTGCGCATGTCCGCGAGCGTCTGGCGGATCTGCCCCTGCGAGCAAAAGCGCGAGAGCATCCGGATCTCGACCGGGAAGCCGTAAAACCGCTGCACGGCCGTCTGATAGTGCTGCTGGGCGAGTACGGTCGTCGGCACGAGAATGGCCGCCTGCCGCCCGTCGAGCACGCACTTCATCACCGCGCGCAGGGCGACCTCGGTCTTGCCGTAGCCCACGTCGCCGCACAGGAGGCGGTCCATGGGCACAGGCTTTTCCATGTCGGCCTTGATCTCGTCGATGCACCGGAGCTGGTCGTCCGTCTCCGGATAGCCGAAGTGCTCCTCAAATTCCGTCTGCCACGGGCTGTCGGGTGCGAAGGCGTGACCCTTCGTGCGGCTGCGCGCGGCGTAGAGCGCCGTGAGTTCTTTGGCCATGCTTTGCGGCCGCTTTGGCGCGCGTTTTCGTGCGCGCCCACTTCCGTGCCGCCCATTTTGGACAGCTTCACGGGCCGGTCCTCGCCCGCGCCGATGTATTTGCTCACGAGGTCGAGCTGTGTCGCCGGGACATAGAGCGTGTCCGCCCCGGCATAGCTGATCTTGATATAGTCCTTCACCGCACCGTCGACCGGCATCTGCACGATGCCCGCAAAGCGGCCGATGCCGTGGTATTCGTGCACGACGAGGTCGCCGACGGAAAGGTCGGTGTAGGAGTTGATCTTCTCGCGGTTCGTTTGCTTTTTGTGTCTGGCGCGCCGCAGGCCGGACGCCGCGATCTGCGTGTCCGTGAGAATGGCGAGCCTTGCATACGGAAACTCGATGCCCGCCGAGAGACTGCCCGGCGTGACGAGGCACTGCCCCGGTTCCGGCAGCGCATCCGGGTGCTCGTCCGCCGCGGCATGGATGCCGTGACCGTCGAGAAACTCGCACAAAATGCGCGCCCGGCGCAGATCGCCCGCCAGCACGACCACGCGGTAGCCGAGATTCCGATAGTGCGCAATGTCGTCCGCCGCGGTCTGGCTGCTGCCGCCGTAAGAGGGCAGCTGCTTTGCCGTCAGGCTCACGAGCGTGCGCGCCTCGATGGGGCTGCGGCCGAGCTGCAGCCCGTCGGCCAGCACGATGGGCCAGGCCTGGACTCTGCGCATCATGTCGGCAAACGGCTCGTAGAAATTTTCCGCGCGCGCGGCCATCGTGCCGCTGCGCACGAGCAGGGCGATGTCCTCGCGCAGCTGCGTGGTGTATTCCTTCGCGCGTTCGGCGCAGCGCGCCGGCTGGTCGATCAGCACGGCCGCCTCCGGCGCGAGATAGTCCAGCGCCGTGGCAAACGTGTCGTACACGAAGCCCATATACCGGTCGGCCGCCGGGAGTACGCAGTCGGCGCAGAGCTTTTCCCCGTCGGCGCGCAGGGCCTCGGCGAGCTTCTGCGCCGTGTCGCTGTCCTTTTTCGCGGCGGCGCGTCCGGCGAGCTTCTGCAGCTTTTCGCCCAGTGCGGCGCTGCCGCCCGGATACAGCGGCGGCAGGGTCTCCGCCGCCGGCAGGATGCGGCAGCTGTCCAGCGGCTGAGTGCGCCGCTGGCTCTCGGGGTCGAAAAAGCCCATGGAGTCCACATCGTCGCCCCAGAACTCCACGCGCACCGGCTGCGGATACGCGGGGGAGAAAAAGTCCAGAATGCCGCCGCGGCGCGAAAACTGGCCCGGCCCTTCCACCTGCGCCGTACGCAGATAGCCGCAGCGCAGCAGCGCATCCTCGGCGTCCTCGGGCGGCAGGGAACTGCCGTCGCGGATCTCAAAGGCCGCCTGCAGCAGTTTTTCCTTCGGCATGGCGCGCTGCAGCAGACCCGAAACCGTGCACACCACGGCCGGCGCCGTCCCGGCAGCGAGCGCATAAAGCGCGCTCAGGCGCTTTTGCTCCGTCTGACGCGAGACGCTCTCGACCGTATAAAACGTATAGTCGCGCGCCGTCAGCAGCGGCACGTCCTGCCCCAGCAGGGCAGAGAGATCTTTTTGAAACAGCTCGGCCGCCGCCTCGTCCGGGCACACGGCCAGCACCGGCGCGTCGAGCTGCGCGTGCATCGACGCCGCCAGCAGCGCGCGCGCACTCGCCGGCAGACCCGAAATGCGCGCAGGAAGCCGCCCGCTCTCCAACAAGGCCGGGAGGGCGGCTGCTTCCGTATCGCCGAACAGTTGTTCGGCCTGCGCGACCAGGAACAAAACAACACCTGCTTTATGTAAAAAATCATGTTTTTTTATCATACCACAACCTGCACAGGAAAAGCAAATCCTCTGCACGGCAGATTCTACACCTATTTATATAATAAATCCGAACATTATTATTGAAATAATCATGAATTTTTGCTATACTGGTAGGGCTGATACTAGCGCACCCGCGCAGGGAAAAATCATCGAAGGAGCCGAACCTATGGCCACCATGAATTCGCTCACCGATATCTGGTCCGTCGTCATGGACAGCCTCTCGCAGGAGCTGACCCAGACGGCGATCAATACCTGGTTTTCCGATTGCACCCCCATTGAGATCAATAATAATACGCTCATCGTGCACACCACGTCGGATTTTAAGCGCAGCATCATTCAGTCGCGCTTTGAAAAGACGATCTGCGCCGTGCTGTACGATCTGTTTTCCTGCCCGTTCGAGCTGGTCGTGCTCGCCGGGGATGATGAGCTGCTCGAATACCGCGAGAAGCGCCCGTCGTCCGAGGAAATGCCGGAGATGGACGGCTACACGTTTGACCGCTTCATCGTCGGTCCGAGCAACAAGTTTGCCCACGCAGCGGCCATCGCCGTGTCGCAGAATCCCGGCAAGGCGTATAACCCCCTGCTGATCTACGGCAACTCCGGCCTCGGCAAGACGCACCTTCTGCTCGCCATCGGCCAGACCATCCGCCACAACAATCCGTCGGCGAAGATTGCCTACGTTAAGGGCGAGGAGTTCGTCAATCAGATGGTCAAATCCATCGGCACCGGCACGGCCGAAAACTTCCGCCAGAAATACCGCAACGCGGATCTGCTGCTCATGGACGATATCCAGTTCATCGCGGGCAAGGACAGCACGCAGGAGGAATTTTTCCACACCTTCAACTGCCTGTATGAGGCCGGCAAGCAGATCGTCGTGACCTCCGACCGGCCGCCGAAGGAGATGAAGCGCCTCGACGACCGGCTGTGCACCCGGCTCGAGGGCGGTCTGCTCGCGGACGTTCAGCCGCCGGATCTCGAGACGCGCACGGCCATCATCCGCACGAAGGCCGCGCAGTTCGGCATGATCCTCTCCGAGGACGTCGTCCAATACATTGCGGAAAACATCACCTCGAACGTCCGTCAGCTCGAGGGCGTCGTCAAGCGCCTGACCGCTTACCGCGACATTCTCGACGATACGATCACGGTCGATTCCGTCAAGCGCGCCATCCGGGACGTCATCCGCACCGGCACCTATATCCCCACGCCGGACGTCATTATTGAAGAGTCCGCGCGCTCGTTCCAGCTCACCGGCGCCGACCTGCGCGGGCAGAGCCGCAGCAAAAAGACCGCCATGGCCCGCCAGATCGCCATGTACCTCATGCGCAACCTCACGAACCTCCCGCTCAAGGAGATCGGCGAGGAATTCGGCGGCCGCAACCACGCCACCGTGCTCAGCTCCATCCGCAAGGTCGAGGAGCTGCTCAAGTCCGACCCCGAGATCGCCGCCACCGTGCGCGACATTACGAGCAACATCAACTCGAAAAACTGATTTCCACATTCGGCTGTTATTCTAACGTGGAAAGCGTGTGGAAAGCGGTGGATTCTGAAAATGTCAATTTTCGTCAGTTTTTAAGTTACCAACCTTTCCACAATCTTTTCAACACGGTTTTTCCCGCTGACACAAGGCATTCGGCGGGTTTTCCACCAAACGAACACCCCTACTACTACTACTAAATTTATGCTTTCTATCTTTCGGATAGACGCAGCGATTCTGATCAAGGAGGCCGACCATGAAATTTTCCTGTGACAAATACGTTCTGCAGCAGGCTGCCGCATCCGCAGCCCGCGCCGCAGCCGCCAAAAGCCCGATCCCCACGCTCGAAGGCCTGCTCATTGAGGCCGGCGCGAGCGTGCGCATCACCGGCTACGACCTGAAGAAAGCCATTTATACCACCATCGACGCCGACATTCCCGAGCCCGGCAGCGTGCTCATCGGTGCGCGCCTGTTCTGCGAGATGCTGCGCCGCATGCCGGACGGCATCGTCACCGTCGAGGCGGAAAACGGCACCGTGTCCGTCAAATGCGGCAAGGCGGCATTCAACCTCGTCGGCCTGAGCGCGGACGATTATCCGGATCTGCCGACTGTTGAGGCGGAAAACGGCGTGTCGCTGCCGCAGGATCTGCTCAAAAAGATGATCAACGAGTGCTCCTTCGCCGTGAGCACGAACGAGAGCCGCCCGGTCTACATGGGCACGCTCTTCGAGATTGAAAATAACGTCCTGACCATGGTCTCCGTCGACGGCTACCGGCTGGCGCTGCGGCGCGAAGCGGTCGAGGGCTACGGCGATGACTGCAGCTTCATCGTGCCCGGCACGGCGCTGAGCGATCTGGAGCGTCTGTGCGGCGACAGCGACGAGCGCGTCGTCCTGTCCGTCGGCAGCAAGCACATTTCCTTCACCGTCGGCAATACGGTCATTTTGTCCCGCCGGCTGGAAGGCGACTTCCTCAATTATAAGAAAGCAATTCCGGAGTCGTTCCGCGTCACGGTCAAGACCGCGCGCACGGATCTGCTCGAGGTCGTCGAGCGTGTGTCGCTCATCATTGACAGCAAAAATAACGCGCCCCTGCGCCTGACCTTCCGCAAGGACGCAATCGACTTCGTCTGCACGACGCCGCTCGGCAAGGCGGCCGACTCCTGCCCGTGCGAGGGCGACGGCGGCGATTTGGAGATCGGTTTCAACGATCACTACCTGTCCGACGCGCTCAAGGCCGCGCCCGCGGAAGAGATCAATGTCTGCCTGAACACCGGTTCGAGCCCGTGCATTCTCGTCCCGGCTGACGGTAGTGATAACTTTGTGTATATGGTCCTGCCGGTGCGCCTGCGCGCCGGACAGTGATCCGGGTCTGAAAAACGGGAAAAATGGAAAACATTACGATTGAAACGGAATTTATCAAGCTCGACGCGCTGCTGAAGTTTGCCGCCCTTACGGCAACCGGCGGCGAGGCCAAGCAGGTCATTGCCGACGGCATGGTCGCCGTCAACGGCGAGACGTGCACCATGCGCGGCAGAAAGATCCGCCCGGGAGATGAAGTCACCTTCGCCGGGCACACGCTGCACGTGCAGAGCGCGCAATGATCGTAAGAAAAATTGCGCTCAACGGCTGGCGCAACTACGAATTTGCCGCGGCGGAGTTTTCGCCTGGAACGAACGTCATCACCGGCGAAAACGCCCAGGGCAAGACGAATCTGCTCGAGGCGGTCTACCTGCTCACGGGCGGGAAGAGCTTTCGCACGCGGTTCGATAAGGAACTCATCGGCTTCGGCTATACGAGCGCGGAGGTGCTCGCGGATGTGTTCGCCTTCGGGCGGGAGCAGACCGTGCGCATCGTGCTCCGGCAGGGGCAGCGCAAGCAGATCTGGCAAAACGGCGTGAAGAAAACCGCTGCCGAGCTCGCCGGGACGTTTGCCGCCGTGCTCTTTTGTCCGGATGATCTGAACATCATCCGCGACGGGCCGGCTGCCCGCCGCCGCATGATGGACATGGCCATCAGCCAGCTGCGGCCAAAGTACGGCGCGCTGCTCGCTGAATACAGCCGGTTATATGACCAGAAGTCCGCCATCCTGCGCGACTGGCATGAAAAACCGTCCCTGCTCGACACGCTCGACGATTTTTCCGACCAGATGTGCCGCGTCTCGGCCAAGCTCATCCGCTACCGCGCGGCTTACGCCTCGCGGCTGAACATCGCCGCCGCGCCCATCCACGCCGATTTTTCCGGCGGGCGCGACAAATTGACCCTCGCCTACCGCACGGTCAGCACCGTGGAAGATGCGCTCGGCACGGAAAAAGAAATTTACTACGCCCTGTGCGACCATCAGGAGCAGCACCGCCGCGCAGAGCTCGACAGCGGCCAGTGCCTGACCGGCGCGCACAAGGATGACCTCATCATCAGCATCAACGGCCAGTCGGCGCGCGCGTTCGCTTCGCAGGGGCAGACGCGCACGGCGGCGCTGTCGCTCAAGCTCGCCGAGCGGGAGATCTTCCACGACGAGTTTGACGAATACCCCGTGCTCATGCTCGACGACGTGCTCTCGGAGCTGGACGCGCAGCGGCAGGCCTTCGTGCTCAACCGCATCGGCGGCGGGCAGACGCTCATCACCTGCTGCGAGGACGCGCGCATCGCCGAACGTACCGGCGGTCGCGTGCTCACGGTCGAAAACGGGGTGATTCGCTGATGTATCTGCACCTCGGCAATCAGGTCATTGCGCTGCAAAAGAGCGTCATCGGCGTCTTTGACATGGACACCGCTACGTGGTCGCACCGCACGCGCGAGACACTCGAAAAACTCGAACAGGCCGGTCAGGTGGAAAACGCCGCCGGGACCGAGCTGCCGAAGTCGTTCGTGCTCTGCTCACTCGGCAGCGGCCAGACATGTTATCTCTCCCAGCTCAACACCGCAACATTATATAAACGCAGCAAGGCCAGCGGACTGGAAAATCTCTGATCGCGGCGCTGCACGGAAGGAAGCAAACCATGCCAGATATTACAGATAAGATCACACAGGAGTACGACGCCAGCCAAATCCAGGTTCTCGAGGGTCTGGAGGCCGTGCGCAAACGCCCGGGCATGTACATCGGCTCGACGTCGTCGTCCGGTCTGCACCACCTGGTGTATGAGATCGTCGACAACTCCATCGACGAGGCCCTCGCTGGCTACTGCAGCCACATTGAGCTCACCATCGAGCCCGGCGACATCATCTGCGTCAGCGATAACGGCCGCGGCATCCCCGTGGACATCCAGCCGCAGACCGGCAAGTCCGCGCTCGAAGTGGTGTTCACCGTGCTGCACGCGGGCGGCAAGTTCGGCGGCGGGGGCTATAAGGTCTCCGGCGGCCTGCACGGCGTCGGCGCCTCGGTCGTCAATGCACTGTCCGAGTGGCTGGAAGTGAACGTGCACAAAAATGGGAAGATCTATCAGATGAAGTTCTCCCGCGGCGATATCACGCAGCCCATGACCGTTGTCGGCGAGACGGATCACACCGGCACGACCGTGCGCTTCAAGCCCGATCCCATCATGTTCGAGGACACGGTCTACGACTATGAGACGCTGCACGTGCGCATGCGCGAGCAGGCGTTTCTGAACGCCGGACTGCGCATCACCATCACCGACCGGCGCGGCGAAGAGCCCGTGAGCGAGTCGATGTGCTACGAGGGCGGCATCCGCGAGTTCGTGGACTTCATCAACAAAAACAAGACGGCCCTGCACCCCGAGGCCATCTATATGTCCGGCGAGCGCAGCGACTCCATGTGTGAGATCGCGCTGCAGTATAACGACGGCTATAACGAAGTCATCGTCTCCTTCGCCAACAACATCCACACGCCGGAGGGCGGCATGCACGAGACCGGCTTCAAGGCTGCGCTCACCCGCGCGCTCAATGCCTACGGCAAAAAGTCCGGCATCCTCAAGGAGGGCGACAGCATCTCCGGCGAGGACAGCCGCGAGGGCCTCACGGCTGTCATCTCCGTCAAGCTCACGAACCCCCAGTTCGAGGGGCAGACGAAGGCCAAGCTCGGCAACTCCGAGATGCGCACGCTCGTCGATTCCGTTGTGTTCGACCGCCTGTCGCAGTTTCTGGAGGAGAACCCCGCTGTCGGCCGCATGATCATCGAAAAAGCGCTCACGGCCTCGCGCGCCCGCGAAGCCGCGCGCCGCGCGCGCGAAAACATCCGCCGCAAAAACGGGCTCGAGGGCTTCAACATGCCCGACAAGCTGCGCGACTGCAACGACCGCGACCCGTCGCTCACCGAACTCTACATCGTCGAGGGCGACAGCGCAGGCGGCTCGGCCACGCAGGGGCGCGACTCGCGCTTCCAGGCCATTCTGCCGCTCTGGGGCAAGATGCTCAACGTCGAAAAGGCCCGCGCCGACAAGGTCTACGGCAACGACAAGCTCACGCCCGTCATCACGGCGCTCGGCGCCGGACTGGGCGATGAGTTTGACATCAATAAGCTCCGCTATCACAAGGTCATCATCATGGCCGATGCCGATGTCGACGGCAGCCACATCCGCACGCTGCTGCTGACGTTCTTCTTCCGCTTCATGCGTCCGCTCATCGACGGCGGCTATGTCTACTCCGCCATCCCGCCGCTGTATAAGCTCAACCGCGGCAAGACCGCGCGCGTGGCCTTCTCCGACGAGGAGCGCGATAAAATTTCCGCCGAGATGCGCGGCGACAACCCGAACGCGAAGATCGACATCAACCGCTTCAAGGGCCTCGGCGAGATGGACCCGCACGAGCTCTGGGAGACGACCATGAACCCCGAGACCCGCACGCTCAAGCAGATCACGCTCGAGGACGCCGTGCACGCCGACGAGGTGTTCACCGTGCTCATGGGCGAAAAGGTCGAGCCGCGCAAGGCGTTCATCGAGCAAAATGCCAAGTACGCGGTCAATATTGATATTTAAGGAGGTGTGCAGCCATGGCCAAGGATTATAAACGGGAGGACATTCTCTATCCCGACCAGAAGATCATTCAGAGCGAGCTCGTCCATGAGATGCAGACCTCTTACATCGAGTACGCCATGTCCGTCATCGTCGGGCGTGCGCTGCCGGATGTGCGCGACGGTCTCAAGCCCGTGCACCGCCGCATCCTCTACGCCATGTATGAGGACAATCTGACCTCGGATAAGCCGTTCAAAAAATCCGCCACCTGCGTCGGCGACGTGCTCGGCCGGTATCATCCCCACGGTGATGCGTCCGTGTACGACGCGATGGTGCGTCTGGCGCAGGACTTTTCCATGCGCTACATGCTCGTCGACGGCCACGGCAACTTCGGCTCCGTGGACGGCGATCCCCCGGCCGCCTACCGATACACCGAGGCGCGCCTGTCGAAGATCGCCAACGAAATGCTGCGCGACATCGACAAGGACACCGTCGACTGGGACCCGAACTTTGACGAGACGCGCCGCGAGCCGCGCGTGCTCCCGTGCCGGTTCCCGAACCTGCTCGTTAACGGCAGCTCCGGCATCGCCGTCGGCATGGCGACGAATATCCCGCCGCACAACCTGACCGAGGTCATCAACGCCTGCGTCTGCGTGCTTGAAAACCCGGACGCCACGCTCTCGGACCTCATGCAGCACGTCACGGGCCCGGACTTTCCGACCCGGGGCATCATCGTCGGCCGCAGCGGCATCCGCGCGGCCTACGCCACCGGCCGCGGCCGCATCGTCGTGCGCGCCCGCACCGAGACCGAGACCTGGGGTCACGACCGCATCCGCATCATCGTGACGGAGCTGCCCTATCAGGTCAACAAGCGCCAGCTCATCCAGAACATTTCCGAGCAGGTGCGCGATAAAAAGCTCGACGGCATCTCCGGCCTGCGCGACGAGTCCGACCGCAACGGCATGCGCATCGTCATCGAGCTCAAAAAGGACGCCAACACCCAGGTCGTGCTCAACCGGCTCTTCGCCCAGACGCAGATGCAGACCACGTTCGCCGTGAACATGCTCGCTCTGGTCGATAACCAGTCGCAGCCGAAGATCCTGTCCTTGCGGCACATTCTCGACGAGTACCTCACCTTCCAGGAAGAGATCATTGTGCGCCGCACGAAGTTTGACCTCAAGAAAGCGCTCGAGCGCGCGCATCTGCTCGAGGGTCTGCTCATCGCCGAGGAGAACATCGACGAGGTCATCCGCATCATCCGCGAGAGCTATGATGACGCGAAGGAAAACCTTATGCAGCGCTTCAGCCTGTCCGATGTGCAGGCGCAGGCCATTCTCGATATGCGCCTCAAGGCCCTGCAGGGGCTCGAGCGCGAGAAGCTGCAAAACGAGTATGACGAGCTGGAAAAGCGTATCGCCTACTTCCGCGAGCTGCTGGCCGACCCCGAAAAGGTCAAGGCCGTGCTGCGCGACGAGCTCATTGCCATCCGCGATAAGTATGGCGACGAGCGCAAAACGGAGATCCAGGACATCGAGGACGACATTGATATCGAAGACCTCATCGAGGAAGAGCAGTGCGTGTTCACGCTCTCGCACGGCGGCAACATCAAGCGCGTGCCCGTCGACGAGTACACCGCGCAAAAGCGCGGCGGCAAGGGCGTGCGCGCGGCGACGCTGCGCGACGAGGACTATGTGGACACCGTGTTTACCGCCTCGACGCATGACTACATCCTCTTCTTTACCAACCGCGGCCGCTGCTACCGCAAGAAGGGCTATCTCATCCCGGAGGCCGGGCGCACCGCGCGCGGCGTGAACATCGTCAACTTCATCCAGGTGGAGAAGGACGAGCAGGTCAACGCCATGCTGCACGTGCGCGAGATGGACGACGATTCGTTCCTCGTCTTTGCCACGCGCAGCGGTACCGTCAAGCGCATGCCGCTCTCTGCCCTGCGCAACATCCGCACGAGCGGCATCCGCGCGCTCACGCTCGACGAGGGCGACGAGCTCATCAACGTCATGCGCACCGACGGCAGCCGGAACATCCTCCTGGCGACCCACAACGGTCAGGCCATCTGCTTTGCCGAGACGGACGTGCGCCCCATGGGCCGCGAGGCCGTCGGCGTGCGCGGCATCCGCCTCAAGGACGGCGACTGGGTCGTCGGCGCTGAGATCGCGCAGCCGGACGCGGACGTGCTGTCCATCACCGAAAACGGTTACGGCAAGCGCACCCCGGCCGCCGATTATATCCGCGGCGGCGAGGAACCGCAGCACCGCGGCGGTTCCGGCATGAAAAACTACAACATTACCGACAAGACCGGCCCGGTCGCGGCCGTCAAGGTCGTGCAGGAGAGCGACGACGTGCTCGTCGTCTCGGACGACGGCGTCATCATCCGCATGGAGGCCGCCGGCATCTCCGTGCTTGGCCGCGCGACGCAGGGCGTGCGCATCATGCGCCTGTCCGAGGGTGCGCGCGTCATCTCTGTCGCGCTCACCGACCGCGCCGAGAGCGAGGACGCTGCCCCCGCCGAGGAGCCCGAGGCATGAAGCAGGTCACGATCTATACCGACGGGGCCTGCTCCGGCAACCCCGGCCCCGGCGGCTGGGGCGCCATCCTGAAATACGGCGCGCATGAAAAGGAACTCTCCGGCGGCGAGCCGTCCACGACGAACAACCGCATGGAGCTGCTCGGCGCGATCACGGCGCTGCAGAGCCTGCACGAGCCGTGTCAGGTGTCGCTGTATACGGACAGCCAGTATCTCGCCAACGCCATTAACCTCGGCTGGCTGCGCGGCTGGAAGCAGAAGGGCTGGCGCCGCAAGGACGGCGAGCTGAAAAACGTCGACCTCTGGCAGACGCTCGACGCCCTGCTCCAGACGCACAAGGTGCAGTTTTTCTGGGTCAAGGGTCACGCCGACAATGTGTACAACAACCGCTGCGACGCGCTGGCCGTCGCGGAAAGGGAGAAGTTTGCATGACAGAGCCGAACGAACCGAAGATCGTCCATTTTTCACCGCGGGCACAGGCTCCGGTGCAGGACACGGCCGGCAACTGGGAGCCGAACGAGCAGCTGTTTGGTCTCGAGGAGCTGCTGCAGCAGCTGCCGCCGATCCGCAAGCTGCATCTGGAAAAGGGCAGGCTCACGGACCTCGTGCGCCTGTATCCGGACATGAAGCGCACGTTTGACGCGCCCGAGCTGCTGCCGGAAGCCGTCATCGCCAGCGCCATGGTGCGCCGGCGCATGGAGTTGCTGCTCTTCCGCGCGGACGACAGGCGCGAGGCGGGCTATGCGCTCGTGACGGTCTGCTCGCCGTATGGCTACGTGCTCGTGCACGCGCTCACGATCTATCCGTATCTGCGCGGGCAGCTGCTCGGCCGCGTGGCCATGGAACTCATCGCGCGCTGCTACGCCGGTAAGAAGGGCATTCTCTATTGCCAGAGCCGCACGTGCGTGGCGCTGCCGGAGCGCGAGCGGCTGCTCACGAAAAACGGCTACCGCGACACGGGCTTCCGCTTCCGCTGGGGCGGGCAGCCGGCGGCGCTGTATCTGCGCCCGTGCCAGAGCACGGAGGACATCACGCCCGTGGCGCAGCTGCTGCTGCGGGATCTGTACGGCGATCTGCTGCCGCCGGTCAACGCGCGGCGCATGATCCAGCCGGAGGCGTAAACAGGAGGACAATATGGGACAAAGTGTAGATCTCCGCGTGCTCACGGCGGAGGAATTCGGGCCGTTCCGGCAGCGCAATATCTCGCGCTACGCGCAGGAGCTGCTCTTCGCCCGCGCCACGGACACAGAGGAGCACGCGCTCACCGAGGCGCAGGGCGCGCTCGACGAGATGCTGCCGCAGGGCGCGGAAACGCCGCGCAACTACCTGCTCGCGGCCGAGTCCGGCGGTGAGACCGTCGGCGAGCTCTGGTGCGACACGACCGAGCCGGAGACGGTGTTCATCAACGACTTTTTCGTCTATCCGGCCTGCCGCGGCCACGGCTGGGGCAATGCGATGCTCCGCGCCGTGGAGGAACTGGCGGCCGCGCAGTCGTTCGAGCAGGTCGTCACGCACGTGTATCACACCAACCGCATCGCGCTGGCCATGTTCGAGTCGGCCGGCTTCACGCAGATCGGCCCGCCGAAGGGCGGCAACATCTTTCTGCGCAAGCGGTATATGCGCTCGCCGTTTCTGGCGTAATGTTATAAAAAAACCTCCGCACTGTTTGCGCAGTGTGGAGGTTTTTTATAAGGTCGGGCAGTATTTATTTTCGAAGAAAATAAATAAAAAATAGACTACCGAGGCGCGACAGATGCACGGAGTCTCATGGCACCAGAGCCGCAGGGGAGCCCGAGAGGACAAGGCCCGCCTCGGATGGGATCGGGCAGTATTTATTTTCGGAGAAAATAGATAAAAGAACGGACCACCGGGGCGCGACAGATGCACTGCGTCTCATGGTACCAGAGCCGCAGGGGAGCCCGAGGGGGCAAGGCCCGCCTCGGATGGGATCAGGCAGTATTTATTTTCAAAGAAAATAAATAAAAAATAGACCACCGAGGCGCGACAGATGCACTGCGTCTCATGGTACCAGAGCTGCAGGGGAGCCCGAGGGGGCAAGGCCCGCCTCGGATGGGATCGGGCAGTATTTTTATGCAGAGCATAAAAATACTGCCCCTGGCTGAGATGGAACCAGAGGCAGACCCGCTGCTGCGGGAAGGGGGGAAACGCGGCGCACAGGGTGGAGAAGGATGGAAGGAAGTTGCCTGGATGGTGGCAATGGGATTTTGCGCCGCAGGGAAGAAAGCAGTTGGATCAGGATGCGTAGATCTTGCCGACAATCCGGGTCGCAAGCCCGGTCGGCAGGATGCGCATGAGAAACACGAACAGGGCGTACTTGTGTCCCATCGTGCAGATGAGCTTCGCGCGCTTTTGCGTGGCGCGCCGGGCCACGAACTGCCCGGCGTATTCGGCGCTCATACCGGTCTGCTCGTCGTGCTCCATCACGGCGACGGAGCGCGCGATGCGGCCGTGATAGACAACGTCGCCGTCGCAGCTCTTGCGCCGTGCGGCGGTGAAGCCGGTGGCAATGTCACCCGGCATGATAACGCAGACCTCGATGCCGAAGGGACGCACCTCGCTTGCGAGCGCGAGCGAATACGTGCGCACGGCGGCCTTGGAGGCCGAGTAGTACGCCTGAAACGGAATGGCGATCGGCGCGGCAACGGAGCTCATGTTCACGATGCGGCCGCCGCCCTGCTGCCGCATGATGGGCAGGACTGCACGGTTCATGTTCACCATGCCGAAAAAGTTCACATCAAACTGCCGCCGGGCCTCCTGCGCCGGCGTGAACTCGATCGCGCCGGAGATGCCGAAGCCCGCATTGTTGATGAGAATGTCGATGCGCCCCTCGCGGCGCAGAATCTCCGCCACGGCGGCGTTCACCTGCGCTTCGTCCGTCACGTCTGCCTGCAGGTGCGTTACGCCCGGCTCCGCGTTTTCGGCGCGGCGGCTGAGCTCATACACGTTGAGACCGCGGCCGCGCAGGGCACGCGCGGCGTGCAGGCCGATGCCCGAACTGCCGCCGGTGATGACGGCCACGCGCGCTTCGGTGGTGGATGACATGGAGATCGCCTTCGTTTTCTTCGAATTTTCTAAGTATTTTCTAAAATACTAGCAGACCGTATGGAAAAATGCAAGGGACAAGTTGTGAACTTTTCTTGACACCGGTCACGGCCCGCCCCCGTGCCCATTGACGCATGGCCGGATTTTGGGTATACTGTGTGCAGAAAAATATAGACAGATCGGGCGGCGCGGGCTTACCCGGCGCCATGGGAGAAAGTATGCATCTGAGTAAACAAATCGAATCCATGTATGACGACGCGGTGCGCATCCGCCAGGACCTGCACCGCATTCCCGAGATCGGCTTTCAGCTGCGCGATACGCAGGCCTATGTCCTGCGCGAGCTGAAGCAGTGCGGCCCGGACCGCATCGAGACGCCGGCCGTCTGCGGTGTGAAGGCTGTGTTTTTCGCTAAGGACGCCGAGACGACCATCGCCTTCCGCGCCGATATGGACGGCATCCACAATGACGAGGCCAATGACGTGCCCTACTGCTCGCAGCGCCCCGGCAACATGCACGGCTGCGGCCACGACGGGCATATGACGATCCTTTTGCTCTTTGCGCGCTGGATCGCCAAAAATCGCGCGCACATTCATTGTAATATTGTCCTGCTGTTCCAGCCCGGCGAAGAGGGCTGGGCCGGCGCGCGGCGCATGATCGACGACGGCGCGCTCGAAAACCCGAAGGTCGACCGCATCTACGGCCTGCACCTGTGGCCGACCGTGCCGAAGGGCAAGATCGGTGTGCGCTGGGACTATCTCATGGCGCAGACGAGCGATTTCGAGATCACCGTCCACGGCAAGAGCGCCCACGCCTCCACGCCGCAGATGGGCATCGACGCCATCGTCGTTGCGGCGGAGCTCATCACGATGGTGCAGACCGTCATCACGCGCGACGTCGATCCGCACCAGGACGCGCTGCTCACGCTCGGCAAGATCCAGGGCGGCACATCGCACAACGTTATCGCCGAGGAGGTCACGATCAGCGGCACGCTGCGCGTGTTCAGCAACGACCTCTACCGCACCCTCAGCCACAAGATCGCCGCGCTCATGCAGGGGCTCGAGACGGCCACCGGCGCGCAGATCGACATGGACCGCAAGGTCCGTTACCCCAGCGTGCGCAACCCGCGCGAGCTGGTGGAGCAGTTTTACACCGTGCTCGACTCCATGGACGACGCGGTCCTGGTCGAGCCCGTCATGGCGGCGGAGGATTTCGCCGAATACCAGCAGGAGATCCCGGGCCTGTTTTTCTTCCTCGGCGTGCAGGAGCCGACCGGTACCGCCCCGCTGCACAGCAGTCATTTCAATTTCGACGAGCGCGTTTTGCTGACCGGCGTCGAGACGTTCAAACGGATACTGGAGTGTGAGTCAAAATGTACGAAGAAAAAATAATCCCACCGAAAAAGTCCATGCCGCAGGCCGTGGACGGCACGCTGCGCAAGTTTGCCCTGCGCGTGCCGGAGGTCATCTATCAGTGCAGCGGCATCATGATTTTTGGCAAGCGTATCAAGTCGCTCGTGTTCTCGACCGACCTGTCCATCATCAAAAACGTGAACGCGGACGCCATCATCGCGGTCTACCCGTTCACGCCGCAGCCGATCATCACGCAGGCGCTGCTGCTCGCGGCCGATATCCCGGTGTTTGCCGGCGTCGGCGGCGGCCTCACGCAGGGCCAGCGCGTGGTCAACCTCGCCATGTTCGCCGAGATGCAGGGTGCGACCGGCGTCGTGCTCAACGCGCCGACGGCCAGCGCCGTCGTCTCGCACGTGGCCGAGACGATCGACATCCCCGTCGTGCTCACGGTCGCGCGCGCGGACACCGACTTTGACGAGCGCATCCGCGCCGGCGCGGACATCTTCAACGTTTCCGCCGCGGCGGAAACGCCTGCCGTCGTGCGCCGCATCCGCGAGCAGCACCCCGACGTGCCCATCATTGCGACCGGCGGCCCGACGGATGAGAGCATCCTCGAGACCATCAAAGCAGGCGCCAACGCCATCACGTGGACGCCGCCGTCCAACGGCGAGATCTTCCGCGACATCATGGCTGCCTACCGCGAGAACAAACCGCACCCCTGACCCGGTGCATAGAAAAACCGACCCGAACAAGCGTTCGGGTCGGTTTTTTTTGCGCTCATCGCAGCGTCTGTGCGTCCTCGGGGAAAAACTGCAGCGCGTGCTGTACGGTGTAAAACGCACCGGTATTCCCGAAGGCGGACGTCATCCGCTTTTCCATCGCCGTCACGGCGGGATATTGCAGCAGGCTCTGCTGGTGGGTGTAGTTGCACCAGCTGTTGAGCAGATAGCCGCTTTGCACCGCCGCGGCGGTGTAGGCGACATAGCCGCGCGCGTGCTCTGCGTGCCGCGGCATGGAAAAGGGCGCGAACAGGTCGCTGTTCGTCCGCTGCCCAAAGAACACGGAGTCGGCGGTGTAGGTCTGGCGTCCGAGCGTGTGGTAGGACGCGGTGAACGTCTGCCCGTCCCGGTCATACAGCACGCGGCCGGTCACGTCTCCGGCGAAGCGCCATCCATCCTGCATGTTTTCATCGGCAGGCCAGATCTGGAGCACCTCCGTGCCGCAGAAGCCGGGGTCGGTCGTCCAGAGGAAGTGGTGGTACACCCGCCACGTCTCCTGCGCGCCGGGCAGCTGCACGCCCACACTGGTCAGGCGCAGTTCTTTGACGTCGTAGACCGTGTCCAGTACGCTGACGACGCCGCCTTCGCCGTCGCTTTCCTTGTACGAGACGGTTCTGCCGTTGTTGAAGGGGTGATCCTCCGTCACGGCCACGACGCGCAGCGCGCCGTCACAGGCGGCGATGTCCTCCGGCGTGAGGTCGTTGAGCACCGCCTCCGGAAAGCCGAGATCCAGCAGCTGCTGCCGGATCGCCGCCGTCTGTGTCTGCTTGGACGTGTCCGCGGGCTGCCAGTCCATCCGATAGCTGCTGCCGAAGAGATACCCCAGTGCGCCGCCGATGCCCAGCACTGCGGCGAGCACGAGCGCGATGCACCGGTCCGTCACCCGCACCGGCCCCGGCGCGATGGCGTATCCGGCCTCGTCCAGTGCGCCGGACAGCCGGTAAAGGCTGCGGAGGATGCACCCGTAGCCCACGAGCATGGCGATCGGCACGATCCAGCCCGTGTAGTGGACGGCGGCGAGGACGCACACGAGCGCGTACCACACGATCAGCGCGAGCGCGCCGCCGGTCTGCGCGGGCAGGCCCGCCTTTTTCTGCACCGCCAGCAGCCCTCGCCAGAAGCAGAAGTACAGGGCGAGGAGCAGCACTGCGTTTATGACGGTGAGCGTGGTCGTGACGGCGGGCGTGAACACGGCACTTTGCAAAATCGTCGTATTCAGGATCAGCGTGGCGAAAAAGCAGGCCGCGCGGATCACAGTGACGGCAAAGCAGCCGCCGAGCCAGCGGTTTTCCCGCCGCAGCGCGCGAAAGCCGAGCAGCAGCAGCACCGTCCCGATGGCGGGGAGGATGTAGTTTAAGCACCAGAAGTTCAGGGTGATCGCGCACAGCGCCATGCCGAAGAGGATGCGGTTCATGGCGCGCCGCCACGGGGTCACGTCGGCCACGATCTCCTCCGGCGGCGTGTCGGGGACGCTCCGGGCCAGCATGGCCTCAAAGTCCGCGTCCGTCATGGTCTCCCACGGGCGGTCACACATGGCCCTCACCTCCCAACATCGTGCGCAGCCGTTTTTTCAGGCGGTACAGCCGACCCTCGACCGCGCGCTCGGTCATGCCGAGCTCGGCGGCGATCTGCGCGGTGGACTGTAAGTAATAATACTTTCGGTAAAACAGCGCCCGGTCGTTCTGACCGAGCCGTGCGAGCGCATCGTGCAGCGCGGCGCGGCGCTCGGCTTGTATCAGCGCCTCCTCCGGGGATGCCTCCGGCGACGGCGCGCCCTCCGGCAGAGTCTGCGTGCCGCCGTGCCGGGCGGCGCTGCGCTGATAGTTCAGCGCTGTGCTGCGCGTGACCGCCGTCAGCCACGCATTCCAGCTCCCGCGCGCCGGGTCGAACTGCGCGATGCGGCTCCAGACGCGCATGGACACCTCCGACAGGCACTCCTCCCGATCCTGCGGGTCCGGCAGGATCGGCGCAATGATGTAGCGCATCAGCGGCCCGTAGTGCAGCAGCAGGGCCTCCATGCCGCGCTCATCCTGCTGCAGCAGCTGTGCGATCATCTCCTGCTCCTGCACGTCCTCGCCTCCTCCCGGCTGTGTTTCTACTCCATTATACACGCCGCGACCGAAAAACCCACGCATATTTTTCCGCCTTCGCGCGGGAAGAAAAAAACAGTGCCCGGCTGTGATGCCGGGCACCGTCTGTTTTTTATCTGTATCTGTGTTCTCACACGGGCTTGTTCGAGGTCTTGAGCACGACGTCGTGCGCGCCGCCCTCGACGATGCTCACCGAGGACACGAGCGTCAGCCGCGCCTTTTCCTGCAGCTCGTGGATGGTCAGTGCGCCGCAGTTGCACATGGTCGAGCGGACCTTTGCCAGCGTCTGCTGGACGTTATCGGAGAGCTTGCCGGCGTAGGGCACGTAGGAGTCCACGCCCTCCTCGAAGGACAGCTTCTTGCTGCCGCCGAGGTCGTAGCGCTGCCAGTTGCGCGCGCGGTTGGAGCCCTCGCCCCAGTACTCCTTCATGAGCGTGCCGTTGACGTTGACCTTGTCCGACGGGCTCTCGTCGAAGCGGGCGAAGTAGCGGCCGAGCATCACGAAGTCCGCGCCCATGGCCAGCGCGAGCGTGATGTGGTGATCGTGCACGATGCCGCCGTCGGAGCAGACGGGCACGTAGATGCCGGTCTCGCGGAAGTACTCGTCGCGTGCGCGGCAGACCTCGATGACGGCGGTCGCCTGGCCGCGGCCGATGCCCTTGGTCTCGCGCGTGATGCAGATCGAGCCGCCGCCGATACCGACCTTCACGAAGTCCGCGCCGCAGTCGGCCAGGAAGCGGAAGCCGTCCGCGTCCACGACGTTGCCGGCGCCGACCTTGACGCTGTCGCCGTAGCGCTCGCGGATCCACTCGAGCGTGCGCTTCTGCCACTCGGAGTAGCCCTCGGACGAGTCGATCACGAGCACGTCCACACCGGCGTCGACCAGCGCGGGCACGCGCTCGGCATAGTCGCGGGTGTTGATGCCCGCGCCGACGAGGTAGCGCTTCTGACTGTCGAGCAGTTCGTTCGGTTTCTGCTTGTGGAGGTCATAGTCCTTGCGGAACACGAACGCACACAGGCGGCCCTCGTCGTTGACGATGGGCAGAGAGTTGAGCTTGTGCTCCCAGATGATGTTGTTGGCTTCCTTCAGGGACGTGCCGTCGGGCGCGGTGATCATCTTCTCGCGCGGCGTCATGAATTCGCGCACCGGCGTCTCGGGCGCCATGCGGCTCACACGGTAGTCGCGGCTTGTGACGATGCCGACCAGGCGGCCGTCGGCCGTGCCGTCCTCGGTGACGGCGACGGTGGAGTGGCCGGTCTGCTCGCGCAGGGCCAGAATGTCCGAAAGCGTTGCGTCGGGGCTGATGTTCGAGTCGCTGCGCACAAAGCCCGCCTTGTAGCTCTTGACACGGGCGACCATCGCGGCCTCGTCCTCGATCGACTGCGAGCCGTACAGGAACGACACGCCGCCCTCCTGCGCCAGCGCGACGGCCAGCCGGTCGCCGGACACGGACTGCATCACGGCCGAGACCATCGGCACGTTCAGCGACAGGGCCGGTTCCTCGCCCGCGCGAAAGCGCGTCAGCGGCGTGCGCAGAGAAACGTTGTCCGGGATGCACTCGCTCGACGAGTAGCCGGGCACCAACAGATACTCATTGAACGTGTGCGACTGGCCGGAAAAGAAGTAAGCCATGGGAAAGACCTCCTTATAACAATATACAGTGTGGAAAGCGGAGCGGGTCGCGCCCCGGTGATGATTTTTGCTATTGTACCGCGAACGGGCGCGCTTGTCCAGCCCGCAGCACGGAAAAAAATCAGGGGTGTGACCGCCTTTTTTTGGACATATGATAAAAACTGCGCACCGCCGCCGGCGGTGCGCAGGGAATCACAGTTTGCGGATCTTGTCCTTCTCCTCGATGAGGGGCAGGTAGTCCATGTACGGCGTGTCGTTGGCGCAGGTGAACTTCGCCTCGGAGCTAAACGCCTCGACCTCTTTGTGCGACTGCTCGATCGGGCGCAGCGTGCCCGCACCGGCGATGCAGCCGCCCGGGCAGGCCATGCCCTCGAGCAGGTAGCCGTCGTACTTCCCGACCTTGGCCATCATCAGCAGCTTGCGGCAGTCGGCCAGACCGGTCGCCGCGGCGACCTTGACCTCCCGGTCGGGTTCCATGTCGTGGATGGCGTTGACGACCGCCTGCGCCACGCCGCCGGAGTAGGCAAAGCGGCGCGCGTCGGCTGGAGTAGGCGGGCATCTCCTCCTCGTCCTCGGGCGGGAACGCCTTGTCCATGCCTTTGGCCGCGAAGATGCCGAGCGCCTCTTCAAACGTGAGCACGAAGTCCACGTCGCTACGCACGCTTTCACGCCGGGCCTCGAGCTTTTTCGAGTCGCACGGGCCGACGAACACGACCTTGCAGTCCGGGTGGTCGCGCTTGATCATGCGCGCGGTGAGCACCATGGGCGTAAAGGCCACGGAGATGTTCTTTTCAAACTGGGGGAAGAGCTTTTTGACCATGTCGCTCCACGACGGGCAGCAGGACGTGACCATGAATTTGTGCTTTTCGGGCACTTCCTCCAGAAAGTCCGCCGCCTCTTCGATCACGCACAGGTCCGCGCCGATGGCGACCTCGTACACGTCCGCGAAGCCGAGGCGCTGGAACGCCTTGCGCATCCGCTCGGGCACGCCCTCGGGGCCGAACTGCCCCACGAACGCCGGCGCGAGCGCCACGTAAACAGGCGTATCGCTCTTGACGGCCTGAATGGTCTGAAAGATCTGGCTCTTGTCCGAGATGGCGCCGAACGGGCAGCTGACCATGCACTGGCCGCAGGACGTGCACTTGGAATAATCAATGTCGGCGCGGCCGAGCCCGTCGGAATGGATGCAGTCCATGCCGCAGGCCTTGCGGCACGGCCGCTCGAGGCGCACGATGGCGTTGAACTTGCACTCTTTCAGGCAGCGTCCGCAGCGGATGCACTTATCCGGGTCGATGTGGGCCTGGCCGTTCTGCCGCGAGATGGCCTGCCGCGGGCAGACCGACATGCACGGATGCTCCAGACAGCCCTGGCACACGTTCGTGATCTTCACAACGTTGTCCGGGCAGCGGTTGCACGCGAACTTGATGACGTTGATGAGCGGTTTTTCGTAGTAGATCTCCGGGTCGAGCGCCTTTTCCACGCCGTCCGAGAGCAGGGAAAACTCCGAAAACTTGCGCAGCGGCAGCCCCATGGCCAGCCGCAGCCGCTCGCCGACGACGGCGCGCTCGAGGAACAGACTGTCCCGGTAGGACCCGATCTCACCGGGGATGATCTTGAACGGCAGCTCTTCGAGCCGCTTTGCGTAATCGCCGCCCTCATAGGCCATTCGGGCGATCTCCGTGAATACTTCGTGACGGATACGTACTTTTCCGGTTTCAATGCCGCGCATAGGGTTCTCCTTTGAGAATAAAAAGTGAATTCTTGTTCGTGAAATTTGCAACAAGCACTTGACGCGAGGTCATGCAAAACATTATACTAATACGTGATAAATTTCGCAATTCTTTTTTTGCAATCTGGACAAAAAATAACGATTATCTCCAATTTTGTCGAAAAATCAAAGAAAACGGCGCATGTGTCTGGGAATGACATCCTGTGTTGGGGCAGGTTTGTGACCTGGACACAGAAAGATCTGCCGGATCTGTGGTAGGATGGATGCAATCGAAGCCGCAGCTTCCGCAAATCTTTTCAGCCGTCAGGAGGGAACGCACTATGGAAGAAAACAAAACGAAAGCCAAGATCATCGCAGTCGCCGGCAAGGGCGGCGTCGGCAAGACCTCTCTGTGCTCGGCGATCGTGCGCGAGCTGGTGGAGGCCTTCCCCGGCAAGCGCATCCTCGCCATCGACGCAGACCCGGCCGTCGGCCTGTCCACGGCACTGGGTGTGCACGTCGAGCACACGATCGACGACATCCGCAACGAAGTGATCGAGACCTCGGAGCGCGGCGAGTACCGCCAGGCCATCGAGGTGCTCAACGAGGCGCGCTTCCGCATCTTTGACACCATGGTCGAGTGCGACGGCTTCGCCTTCCTGGCCATCGGCCGTCCGGAGGCCGCCGGGTGCTACTGCTCGGTCAACTCCTACCTCAAGGAAGTCATCAGCATGCTCGCCAATGATTTCGATTATGTGGTCATCGACGGCGAGGCCGGCATCGAGCAGATCAGCCGCCGCGTCATGGAGCAGGTCTCGCACCTGGTCCTCGTCACCGACCAGAGCGCCAAGGGCGTGAACGTCTGCCGCGAGATCAAGGAGGCGGCCGATGACCTCATCACCTACGAGCGCATCGGCATGATCGTCAACCGCGTGGTCGACCCGAGCATGAACGATCTCGTCAAGCTCGACGGGGTGGACGTGCTCGCCTACATCCCCACCGATCCGATCCACGCTGCCAACGACATCCATGGCAAGAGCGTGTTCGAGCTGCCGGAGGACTCCAACATCATGGTCGGCGTCCACCAGGCGCTGCACAACCTGGGCATTTTTTGAGGAGGGAACAACATGAAGGATATGGAACTGTACGACAGCTTTATTCGGGAAACGACCGACCTGCTCGGCGCGCCGACGCAGAAGTGGGCCTATAAAGAGCGCGATGCGTGGAAAGATAACGGCGAGAGCGAGCTCGTGCTCCTGCGCGACGCTGCGTATGAGCTCGGCGGCGGCGCGAACGACGCCGTGAACTTCACCTGCGTCACGTCCGACAGCAGTCTCGTCCCGGCGGACGAGGTGCTGCTCTACGGCCCGGATATGAAGGAGATCAAGGGCGACGTGCCATTTGCCCGCCTCGTGATACTCGGCGTCAAGGACATCGACGTCGAGAACAAAGACGCGACTTACACCGCCATCCGCAACATCGAGTTCGTGAAGTACCATGTCTTCCCGGACGGATACATGATGCGCGTCTCGCCCGAGAGCAGCCGCGAGCAGATCCGCGTGAGCAAGAAGGCCATCAAGAAGGGCATCTCGTTTTACAAGGTCGGCTGCGACTTTATCCGGCAGTATAAGAAAAACCCGAACATCACGAATGTGCGCGTGATCTTCATCACGAAGAACGTCGACTTCAAGACCCTGCACGACACGGCCAAGAAGATCGACGACGTGACCAAGACCATGAACACCATCCTCGAGGGCATGCCCGAGGATCTTGACTGCGCGAGCTGCAGCTTCAAGCCCGTGTGCGACGAGGTCGAGGGCCTCAAGGAGCTGCACTTCGGCAAGGCCGGCAAGAAGGCGCCGAAGGCGTAATTTCCGCAGAACATACACGCACGGCCCCGCAAGCAACCTGCGGGGCCGTGTTTTCATCTTTCATCCAAAGGAGGTGCGCCATGCCGAATTTTCGCATGACGCTCAGCTATGACGGCACGCGCTACAACGGCTGGCAGCGGCAGGGCAACACGCCGGACACCATTCAGGGGCGGCTCGAGGCCGCACTCAGCGACCTGCTGGCGCAGCCGGTCGAGGTCGCGGGCTCCGGCCGTACGGACGCGGGCGTGCACGCCCGGATGCAGACGGCGTCGTTCCGCGCGCGGACCGACCTGCCCGCGCCGGAGCTGCTGCGGCAGCTGCGCGCGCGCCTGCCGGGGGACATCGGCGTGCTCACGCTCGAGGAAACCGCGCCGCGCTTTCACGCGCGCCTGTCTTGCCGCGGCAAGACGTATGTCTACCGCATTTGGAACAGCGAGACGCCGAATGTGTTCGAGCGCCACTATGTCTACGCCCTGCCGCAGCCGCTCGACACGGCGGCCATGCAGCGCGCGGCAGCGCTGCTGTGCGGCACGCACGACTACACGTCGTTTTGCGCCAACCGGCGCATGAAAAAATCTGCCGTGCGCACGGTCGATGCCATCACCGTCGAGCGGCGGGGCGAGGAAGTGCGCCTGACGTTCTCGGGCGACGGCTTTTTGTACCACATGGTGCGCATCCTCACCGGCACGCTGCTGGAGGTCGGGCTCGGGCAGCGGGACGCGGACACGATGCCGGCCATCCTCGCCGCGCACGACCGCAGCGCCGCCGGGCCGGCAGCGCCTGCCCGCGGGCTGATCCTGTGGGAGACGCGCTATGCGCACCCACACCCCCAAACCGGAAAGGAGAAACGCGAATGAAAGAAGAATGCCTGATCTGCGGCGCACCGCTGGAATATCTGGAGACGGATGTGCAGATGCAGTGCGAGATCTGCCGCAAAAAAGAGCTCGCCAAGACGCGCTGCGTAAACGGGCACTACGTGTGCAGCGACTGCCATATGCAGGGGCTTGACAGCATCGTGGAGCTGTGCCTGCGGGAGACCGCGTGCGATCCGATCGCCATTGTCGAGCGGATGATGGCGCTGCCGAGCTGCCATATGCACGGGCCGGAGCACCATGTGATGGTCGGCGCGGCGCTGCTGACGGCGTATCACAACGCCGGCGGAGACATTGCCCTTTCCGACGCGCTCATGGAGATGCTGCGCCGCGGCAAAAGCGTGCCCGGCGGCGCGTGCGGCTTCTGGGGCGCGTGCGGCGCGGGGATCAGCACGGGGATGTTCGTCTCGATCATCTCCCGGTCAACACCGCTGACCGACGAGCCGTTTGCGCTGTCGCACAAAATGACGGCAGCCGCGCTCGGGCAGATCGGTGAGATCGGCGGCCCGCGCTGCTGCAAGCGAGACTCTTTTTTGTCCATTCTCACGGCGATCGATTTTGTGAAGGAGCATTTCGGCATCGCACTGCAAAAGCCGGAGGTCGTGTGCCGTTACGCCGCGCAGAACAATCAGTGCATCGGAAAGCGCTGCCCCTTCAGCGCGGCAAACCGGACTGCGAAATGATATGGCGGCGGGATTAGGGACTCCGGCTTGACGACCCGCCGGGAGCGCGCAAAATCGGAAGTTGTAGTAAAGGAGGTTTACAATGGGGTTTTGGATTTTTATGTTGATTATGGATTTGCTTCTTCCATTTACGATGATTGGTTTTGGAAGATATTTTATGAAAAAGGCTCCAAAGGAAATAAATTCAGTATTTGGATATCGGACTTCGATGTCTATGAAGAACAAAGACACATGGGAATTTGCTCATAAATATTGTGGTAAAATCTGGTATGTCTGTGGAATGGTTATGTTGCCGATAACAGTAATATTCATGATTTTAGTGATTGGAAAAAATGAAGATTGTGTTGGGAGGATAGGAGGAATTATCGGTGGTGTTCAACTTGTTCTTTTAATTGGGTCTATTCTCCCAACAGAAATAGCATTAAGAAAGAATTTTGATAAGAATGGAACAAGACGATAACTTCCAGTTTTCCGAACCGTGCAACGCCCCCGGCGTGACCTGCTGGTCACGCCGGGGGCGTTCCTGTTATCTGCTTATGCTGCGTCATTTCAGCCGCGCGCGCTGCGCCGCGCAGTAGGCGCGCACGTCAAACGGCTCCGGCACGCTGTCGCGCCGGAGGTAGAGCGGGTGGTGCGGGTGTCCGGCCTTCGACCGGGGGCCGAACGTCAGCCACTGCGCATGAAACTCCTCGCCGATGGCGAGCATTTCCTCGAGCGCGTCGAACAGGTACGGCCGCTTTTCGATCAGCGTGCCCCACGCGGCCCACACAGCCGGCCGGTTGCCGGGTGCGTACTGCCCGAGCACGTAGCGGAAGGCCGCCATGTTCTGCTCGTGCAGCGCGCGGTTGAAGGTCGTGTCCATGGCGTTTGGATCGGTCGCGCGCTGGGGGTAGACGTTGAACATCGTGAAGCTGTCATACCCGTTGCCGAGGGCGATGCGCTCGACGCTCTTGAGTGTGTTGTCGAGATCGCCCGGCTGTGCGGTCGACGGGTTGATGCCGATGCAGATGAGCGGGTTTTCGCCCCGCGTGCCGAGGATGTAACGGTATTCGGTGTAGTACGGCGGCACGTACAGCCAGCGCGCGGCGTCATAGTCGTCGTGCCGGGTACAGTGCAGCGCGTCGTCAAAGGTCAGCAGCGCGCACGTCTGGCTCGCGCCCTTGGGAATGTGCATTGGGTGTCCCTCCGATCGGTCTGCTCAGTCCCCGGCGGGCGGGAACGGCTTGGAATAGGCGGTCTTGGCGCTCACGCCCGGGAGGCGGCCGATGCGCCCCGCGAGCGCGGAGATCACGTCCTGCGGCGCGTCGAGCACGACGCTGATGATGTTCACGCCCTTGGCGCGGTAGGGCAGGCCCATGCGGCCGATGATGTACTGCCCCGCGTCGTGCAGCAGGGCGTTGAGCTGCGCTGTGCTCTCGCTGTTTTCCACGATGATGCCGATCAGCGCAACGCGCGTTTCCATGCGCGCTCACCTCGCTTTCGTTTTGTCTATTGTACGCGAAAATGGGCGGGAACGCAATGCGTTCCCGCCCGTTTCACACGGAAAATCCTGCTTATTTGCCCTGCTTGTAAAACTGCTTGGAGTTATCGAGCACCTGGCACTCGGCGTTCGGGTAGAGCACGACCTTCTTCGGCGTGCCGTCGTCGAGGATGCGCAGGGCGTCCGACCACGTCTTGACGTATTCAGCGCCGGAGTGCTCGTCGATGTACCACGGGTCGCGCATACCCTTGACGGTGTGCTCGGCAAACACGACAGCGTGGGCCATGTTTTTGCCCTTCGTGTAGCAGCCGGACCACATCATGCCGCCGGGGGCGGAGTGACCCCACTTGTCGTACAGGAAGTGCACACACGGGCCGAACGGGGAGTTGGCCGCGAGCACGAACGAGCCGCCGTCCTTGAGCGAGGCGATGACCTCGGGCGTGTAGGCGCAGTTGGCCTCGGCGGGCTTGAAGTAGTTGTTGGCGATGACCACGTCGCAGTCGGGCACGAACTTTGCCGCGTAGTGCTCGGCGGCGTAGGCGGCCGCGTGCTGGATCTCGGCCTCAAAGTCGCCGGCGAACAGGTTGCAGATCTGCGCGTGGCCGTTGAGGATGGCGTCGATCTTGAAGTCGAGCCCCATCATGCGCGCGGCCTGCTCGGCGTCGCTGCGCATGAGCGTGTGGGGGTTGCCCATGTTGAACTCCGTCGTCGTCGTGAAGCTGTGGTTGCGCATGATCGTGCGCAGCGAGCTCACGCCCGGCAGGATGCACTTGGCGCCGCCGCTGAAGCCGTAGTAGCTGTGGGCCATGGTCGTGCCGATGGCGATCTTGTAGTCGGCGGACATGACGTCGGCATTGATCTCGACGGGCACGTTGTTGGTCGTGTTGCCGACGAACACGTGGTTAAAGAACAGGTTGTGGTTGTGCACCTCGTAGTTTTCGACGATCTCCTCGCCGAGCTTGCGCACAAATTCCGTGCGGTACATGACACCGTGGGTGCCGAGCGCGATGATGAACCAGATGTTCTCCTTCGGTACGCCGGCGGCGCGCAGCTCCGCGATGACGGCCTTGGCGATCGGCTCGCACGGCGTCGGGCGGGTGATGTCGTCGATGATAATGACGGCGCTCTTTTTGCCGGCGGCGCCCTCGGAGATGGGCTTGGCGCCGATGGCGGCGTGGATCTTCTCCGCGATCTGCGCCTCGGTCAGAGCCGGGGTGTCATAGCCGTGGATCTTGGAGATATGCACGTCCCAGTTGTCGGGGAACGCGATCGGGATCGGCTGGTCGCCGTAGTTGCTGTTGGAAGGCAGGTCAAATGTTTTCATAGAGAATCCTCCTGGGATCGACGCGCTTTCTCATCTTCCGCATCCTGTTCGATCAGGCACTCGCGGTACGGGCCGGTCAGCGTCAGGTGGTCGTAGATGGCGGCGGCCACGGCGGCTTCGTCGCGGTCACGCAGGGCCTGACAGATGGCCTGGTGCCCGGCGCGTGTCAGGGCGTTTTCGTCCAGCCGCCAGGTCTCCTCGAGCACACGCGCGCGGTAGATGTCCATGAGCGAGGACAGCGTGGTGTAGATGTATTTGATGAGGGCGTTGTGAGACATGCGCATGAGCGAATTGTGAAACTGCGAGTCCAGCACGGACTGCCGGTCGATCGGCGTGCCGATATAGTCGTAGTCGGCCAGAGCGCACAGGCGCTCGATCTCGTCGTCGGTCGCGTTGCGGATGATGTCCCGGCACACGTCCGTCTCGAGCACGATGCGCAGATCCAGCACATTTTCCAGCGTGCTGTTGCTCAGCGCGAACAGCGCGCAGATCGGCCGGTTGATCGACAGCTCCGGCGTGTTCGTGATGTACGAGCCGCTGCCCTGGATGCTCTGTACGATGCCCATGGCCTCCAGACTCTTGATCGCCTCGCGCACGCACGTGCGGCTGACGTCAAACTTCGTCGCCAGGGACAGCTCCGTCGGCAATTTGTCGCCTTTCTGGAGCTGGCCGTGGTTGATCTGGTCGAGGACGGCGTCCACGATTTTTTTATAGTTTGTGCTGGACTTCGGTTTCATGCTGTCACCTCGCTAAGCGATATTCACAAAAATTGCGTCGATTTTTTGAACATTATGATTATTTACAAAGAAAAAAAGCGATGGTATGATTGAAATAATCAAATGTGTCAGACAAATTCGAGGGCCTACATCAGGTCCTTTCCTTATTCGCCGGAAAGTTGTCTGACAATTATCGGGAGGTTTTCCATCTGTGTCTACATTAGCACATTCTTTTTTTTAAGTCAATGATTTGTCAGACAAATGATGAGAAATGGGACACGGAGTTGGAAAAACCAATACGGACCGAGTGAGGTGAGCCATCGAGAGAAATGGAGAGCATTCCCCCTGTATCGCAAAAGCAGAGAATTTGGAATGAAAATGTAACTTAGAGGAGAAGAAGAAACATGTCAAACACGAGCAACGCATCGAAAAATGTCAAGCGTTTCCTGCTGCTGTTCGCACTCGGGATCGCTTACGGCTTTATGTACGTCATGCCGTACATGAAGTCCAGCTTCTACGATCAGATGATTGCCGCCATGGGCTGCACGAATGCCCAGCTCGGCTCTCTGATGACCGCTTACTGCATCTGCTGCACCGTCTCCTATCTGCCCGGCGGCTGGATCGGAGACAAGTTCAACCCGAAGCCGGTTCTGCTGATCTCCATCTTTGGTCAGGCAGCGCTGAGCTTCCTGTTCATGTTCACGTATAAGAGCTACACCATGGCCGTCATCATCTGGCTGCTCATGGGCCTGACCGGCGGCTTTGCTTTCTGGCCGGCCATCATGAAGGGCATCCGCATGACGGGCACCGACGAAGAGCAGGGCCGTATGTACGGCATCTTTGAGGCCCTCAACGGTCTGGCTTCCCTGCTGCTGAGCTTCATCATGATCGGCGTCATGGCCGTCGTCGGCGGCAGCGACCTCATCACTGGCTTCAAGAGCGCGCTGGCATTCATGGGCGGTCTGTCCATCGTGTCCGGCATCCTGGTTGCGATCCTGATGCCGAAAGACGCGGCTTACGGCGTGAGCGATGAAGAAAAAGAAAATCAGAAAAAGATCACCTTCAAGGACTATGTGTCCGCCTTTAAGATCCCCGGCGTGTGGATCATGGCCATCCTGGTCTGGTGCTATGTGACCATCTCCGCCGTGGCCAGCTACCTGACGCCGTACAGCACGGGCGTGCTCGGCATGTCCGCAACGCTGGCGGCCACCATCGGCACGTTCCGCACTTACGGCTGCCGCCTGATCGGCGGCCCGCTCGGCGGCTATCTGGCCGATAAGGCGTTCAAGTCTGTCGCCAAGGAGCAGCTGCTCGGCCAGCTTGCCTGCCTGGTGACGATCGGCATCTTCCTGGTCCTGCCCGGCGGCACGAGCGGCGGTCTGCTCGTGGTTTTGCTGCTGCTGGTCGGCATCGCCATGTTCCTGTGCAAGGGCACATATTTCTCCATCCAGCCGGAAATGGGCATTCCGACGCACATCTCCGCGACGGCCGTTGCCATCGCGACGTTTGTCGGCTACATTCCGGATATGTTCGTGCACACGATGTTCGGCAACTGGATCGACGCCTACGGCGACGCGGGCTACACGAAGATCCTCTTCTACGGCGTCGGCACGGCGGTGCTGGGCGTGATCGCGGCCGTCTGGGCCATCGCACAGGCGAAAAAGGTTGCAAAGCGGAATGCGGCCGCTGCCAACGCAGCGTAACATTCCCCGCAAATAACAAGGAGGCTTATCCATGAGCAAAATCAAGATCAACACGGCCCGCTGCAAAGGCTGTGGTTACTGCGTGAACGATTGCCCGCGCAAGGCGCTGTCGTTCTCCGGCAACATCAACGACAAGGGCTATGACACCGTTCAGGTCGACGACGCGCTGTGCGTCGCCTGCGGCACGTGCTACCGCGTGTGCCCCGACAGTGTTTTTGAAATCCTGGAATAAGAGGTAAGAACATGAGCAAACAACTTATGAAGGGCAATGAGGCCCTGGCAGAAGCGGCGCTGCGCGCCGGCTGCCGTTTTTACAGCGGTTATCCCATCACCCCGCAGACCGAGATCCTGGAGTACCTGGCCAAGCGTATGGACGAAGTGGGCGGCACGTTCGTGCAGACCGAATCCGAGCTCGCGGGCATCAACATGCTCCTCGGCGCGGCAGCGGCCGGCGCGCGTGCGCTGACCAGCTCCGCCGGCCCCGGCTTCTCCCTGAATCAGGAGGGCATCTCCTATCTCGTCGCGGCGGATCTTCCGGCTGTCATCATCAACGTCATGCGTATCGGCACCGGCCTCGGCGACATCGCGCAGGGCCAGGGCGACTACTGGCAGATGACCCGCGGCGGCGGCCACGGCGACTACCGCACCATCGTGCTGGCGCCGGCCTCCGTGCAGGAAAACTGCGACATGATGACCACTGCCTTTGATCTGGCGGAGAAGTACCGCCACCCCGTGTTGGTCGCGTCCGACGCCGCCATCGGCCAGATGGTCGAGGGCGTTGAGCTCAAGGATTTCGTCGAGCACGACATTAACCAGTATGACTGGGCGATCCGCGGCTGCAAGGCCGGCCAGGCGCCCCGCAAGGTCCAGAACGTCTACTACACCAACCCGCAGTACCCCGAGTTCCTGCGCAGCAAGTATCAGGCGATCGAGGACAACGAGCAGCGCTGGGAGTCCTACCAGGCGGAGGACGCCGACGTGGTGCTCGTGGCTTACGGCATCAGCTCCCGCATCTCGAAGGAAGCGGTGAACATGGCCCGCGCCGAGGGCTTCAAACTCGGCCTGATCCGCCCGATCACGCTCTGGCCGTACCCGGTCAAGGCGTTTGAGACCTGCAAGAACGCCAAGGCGTTCATGACGGTCGAGATCAACATCCTCGGCCAGATGGTCGACGATGTGAAGCTGGCTGTGGAAAACAAGTATCCGGTCGGCTTCTATGGCACGTTCTTTGGTCTGCCGGAACCGGAAGAGATCGTCGCGCAGGCCAAGGCCATGCTGGAAAAGGAGGGGAAATAAATGAAACTCAAAGCACCCGAAACTGTCTTTTCCTCCGCCGGCTTCTGCCCCGGCTGCGGCCACGGCCTGGCCACCCGACTGATCGGCGAGGTCTCCGAGGAACTCGGCATTCAGGAAAAAATGCTGGCAGTCGTGGACGTTGCCTGCTGCTCGTTCAACATTGACTACTGGCGCTACGATACCATCATGGCGGCGCACGGCCGCGACATCCCGACGGCCGTCGGCGTCAAGCACATCCGCCCCGAGAACCCGGTCTTTGCTTACCTGGGCGACGGCGCTGCCTACTCCATCGGCATGGCGGAGACCATTCACGCCGCGCTGCGCAACGACAACATCTGCGTGTTCGTCGTCAACAACAGCGTCTTCGGCATGACCGGCGGCCAGATGGCCCCGACCACCCTGCCGCACCAGAAGACCGCGACCTCCCCGAAGGGCAAGGATCCGGCCAAGTACGGCACGCTCAACGTCGTCGACGTGCTCGGCAAGATGGACATTGCCTATCTGGCACGCGGTGAACTGGTCGGACCTGCCGGCATGAACAACTGCAAGAAGCTCATCCGCAAGGCGTTCGAGCACCAGCTCAACGGCGACGGCTTCAGCCTCGTCGAGCTGCTCAGCCCCTGCCCGACCAACCTGAACATGCCGCCGGTGAAGGCCCGCGAGCATGTGCACACGGAAATGACCAAGTATTTCCCGATCGGCGAATACATTGACAAGAAGGGTGGTAATCAGGCATGATGGTAGAAATGATTTGCGCCGGATTCGGCGGCCAGGGTGTCCTGACCACCGGTCTGATCCTGGCAGAGGCCGGCATGAAGCTCGGCATGAACGTGCTGTGGTATCCGTCCTACGGCTCCGAGATGCGCGGCGGCACGGCCAACTGCACCATAAAGTTCTCCGACAAGGAGATCGCCAGCCCCTGCGCCAAGAAGATCGACATCCTCATGGCCATGAACGCGCCGGCGATCGACAAGTTCGAGAGCAGCCTGCGCCCGGGCGGCCTGCTGCTGGTCAACAGCTCGCTCGTGCACGAGCGCGAATACCGCGACGACATCAAGGTCGTCAAGGTCCCCATGACCGAGATCGCCGCGGAGCATGAAAACCCGAAGGGCGCCAACATCGTCATGATGGGCGCCATGGCGGCCAACTCCGATCTGTTCACCGAGGACGATCTGGAGCGCCTGACCAACGAGTTCTTCGAGAAGAAGGGCAAGATCAACCCGAAAAACAGCCTCTGCTTCCGCGCCGGCACGCAGATCCACTAAACCGGCGAACTCCACGGGGCTTTGCTCATGAAATCAGCACCCGGGGCGCTGCCCGGCAGCGCCCCGGGAAAATCCCGCTCTGGAGGTGTAAATTTTTTGAATGTCCTAGACGTCATCATCATCCTGGCATACTTTGTCGGCATGATCGTGCTCGGTCTGATCGCAAACAAAAAACAGACCGGCGTGGATGACTATTATCTGGGCGGCCGCTCGATGGGCGCTCTGAAGATCGGCGCGCTCTGGATGGCCGGCTGGATCGGCGGTTCGTCCGTCATCGGTACATCCTCAAACAGTTATTCCATGGGCATCACCGGCGTCTGGTATGTGGGTGAGATCGCCATCGGCTGCGTGCTCTTCGCGCTCGTCATGGCCAAGCCCATCAAGCGCGTGAGTGACGAGCTGAGGAATGTCACGTTCCCCGAGCTGATCCACGCACGCTATGACCAGAAAAACAGCACCATGGCCAGCATCACGACCATCCTTGCGATGATCGGCTACACGGCGGCGCAGTTTGTTGCCGGCGCGTCGATCCTGAACGTGCTCACGGGCTGGAATCTCGGCGTGTGCTACATTCTCGCGGCCGTGGTCATCGTGTTCTATGTTTCGACGGGCGGCCTGCTCGCCGTGACGTATACCGACATCGTGCAGATGGCGCTGCTGCTGCTCGGCATTGTCGTTCTGGCGGTGCCGCTGGTCGGCTCGCAGCTGCACAAGATGGGCGCAAACCTCGTCACCGACCTGCCGGCGAGCTTCTTCGACCTCGGCGCGTGGGGCTGGCCGACGATCCTCGCGCTCGGCCTGTCGACCATCATGTCGTTTTTCACGAGCATGGACAGCTACACCCGCTGCATCGCGGCCAAGGATGCCAGGACCGCCCGCACCGGCACGATCTATGCGGCTGTGCTCGTGCTCATCATCGCCGGCACCAGCACGTTCCTCGGCATGGCCGGCAAACTCATCCTGCCCGGCCTGTCGTCGTCCAACAACGTCATTGCGGCGCTCGTGGTCGAGCTCTTCCCGCACGGGCTCAAGGGTCTCGTGCTCATCGGCGTGCTCAGCGCCATCATGTCCACGGCGGACATTTCCGTCCTGACCGGTTCGGCCAGCCTGACGAAGGATATCTACCAGCGCTACATCAACCCCAATGCATCGGACAAGACGCTGCTGCGTGTGGGCTTCGGCGCGTCCCTGTTCGTGGGCGTGCTCGGCGCGATCTTCGGCTGGTTCACGCAGGACATCATGAACATCCTGCTCATCACGTTCACCATCAACTCGGCCGGCCTGTTTCTGCCGACGCTCGGCGCGTTCTTCTGGAAGAAGTCGTGCTCGGCGGGCGCATTCGCGTCCATGCTCTCGGCGACGGTCATCGCCGTCGTCTGGTTCATTGGCGGCAAGGTCAGCTCGCTTCCGCTGTTTTCCATCGACGCGCTCTGGCCCAGCTTCGGCGTGTCGGCCATCCTGTACGTCGTTATCTGCCTGACGCACCACCAGACCCCGGCGGAGCAGGAAACGGCGGAGAAATTCTACGCGGCGAAGTGAGCCGCAAAGCCCCCATCCCAAGATAGGAGTATTGTCACAATGGAGCAAATGAAGAAGATGCCCCTCGAGGGGATTCGTGTCGTGGAGCTGGCGACGGTCGTTGCCGCCCCGACCGCGTCGCGCGTGCTGTGCGCGTTCGGCGCAGAAGTCATCAAAGTGGAAACCAAGATCGGCGACGAGATGCGCCGCGCCGGTGAGTTCGAGATGGTCGTGTGCGAGGACGATAAAAACCCGCTGTTCACCATCCAGAACAGCGGCAAGCGCCTGACGAGCATCGATCTGAAAAATCCGGACGGCAAGGCCGCCTTCCTCAAGCTGCTCGAGACGGCCGACGTGTTCCTCACGAACGTCCGTCTGCCGTCGCTGGGCCGCCTCGGTCTCGATTACGAGACGCTGCACAAGGCCTACCCCGGCCTCGTGTACGCGCACTTTTCCGGCTTCGGCCCGAAGGGGCCCGACGCCGCCAAGCCCGGCTTTGACAGCACGGCGTTCTGGCTGCGCAGCGGCCCGATGGCCGACTGGCAAGTGCCCGGCTCGTTCCCGTTCACGCCTACCTACGCCTTCGGCGACATGGCCACGAGCTCGGCGTTCCTGTCCGGCATCCTCATGGCGCTCATCGGCAAGAAGAGCACCGGCATGGGCACGTTTGTGAGCACGTCGCTGTTTGCCAGCGGCATCTGGTGCAACGCCATCGGCGTCGTGTCGCACCAGCCGCAGTTCGGCGGCGAGCGCCCGAACGACCCCCTGCGCCCGGCCGACCCGTTCTGCCACTTCTATCAGTGCAGCGACGGCAAGTGGATCGGCGTGTTCGACAACGAATACCGCCGCGAGCTGCCGAAGTTTGCAAACCTGTTCGGCATGCCGGAGATCGCCGACGATCCCCGCGCCGCCAGCCTGGAGGCGCTGCACGAGACGGACTTCGTCGTCGAGATCGTCACGCGGCTCAACGCCATTTTCAAGACTAAGACGGTCGCCGAGTGGGAAGCCTTCCTCTCGGAAAACAACGTCTCCTGCGAGCGCATGCGCACCATCCGCGACGTGAGCACAGACGAGCAGGCCATTGCCAACGGCTATATCCAGAAGGTCACCTTCAAGGACGATCTCGAGGTCATGATGCCGTGCCCGCCCATGCAGTTCACGGAATACGCCATGCGCCCCTACACGTCCGCCGGCCGCCTCGGCGCCGATACGGACAGCATTTTCCACGATCTTGGGTATACCGATTCGGAAATTGCCGCCATGAAAGACAGCGGCGCGATCCAGTAACACAATATAAAAGGAGAAAGCGCATATGAAAATCGTTCTGGCAGAAGTGCCCTACACCAAAGACAGAGACATCAGCGTGGAAAAGTCCTGCGTGCCGGAAGGCGCGGAGCTGACCATGGCCGTGTTCGACGAGCACGCTGAGAATAACGATGCGTTCTACGCCGAGATCAAGGACGCCGACATCATCATCGACGGCTACGTCCACTTCGGCAAGAAGGAGATCGACGCCATGGATCACTGCAAGGTCATCTCCTTCCAGTCCACCGGCTACAACGAGGCCGACCTCGACTACGCGAAGGAAAAGGGCATCGCTGTCTGCTCCATCCTCGACTACTGCACGCAGGAGACCGCCGAGAGCGCCATGGCCCTCATGCTCAACCTCCAGCGCGGCATCCGCCAGTATGACCGCAGCGTCCAGCAGGATCACGTCTGGGATTACCAGGTCGTGCCGCACCTCAAGCGCATCGCCGGTCAGGTCATGGGCATCGCCGGTCTCGGCCGCATCGGCCAGTCCGTCGCGCGCAAGGCGCAGGCGTTCGACATGGAGGTCATTGCTTACGACCCGTTCCTGCCGCCTGCCATTGCCGAGAACCTCGGCGTCAAGCTCGTCGATTTCGACACGCTGCTGGCCGAGTCCGACGTGCTGAGCCTGCACATGAACCTCACCGAGGAGAACTACCACATGTTCAACAAGGAAGCGTTCATGAAGTGCAAAAAGCACCCCATCATCGTCAACGAAGGCCGCGGCCCGCTGATCTGTGACGAGGATCTCGTCTGGGCGCTCGACAACGGCTACATCCGCGGCGCCGCGCTCGACATGGTCGAGAGCGAGGATCCGGATCTGGACACCTGCCCGCTCGTCGGCCGCGACGACGTGCTGCTCACCCCGCACAGCGGCTACTACTCCGACACGTCCAACTATCTCGTCGCAAAGCTGTCCATGGACAACGCCCTGTACTACGTCAACGGCGAGTACGACAAGGTCAAGTCCATCCGCAACGGCGTCAACGCCTGAGCACCCTCCCGCTTGTTTCCGCTGGGCAGCCAATTTCCATTTTCTTTTTTTCTACCCTTCTTTCTGTTCTGTTTTTGCGATTTCAACGGATATATCTTCTCTCCTACCAGCCGTCCAGTGGATTCCAAATATCCGTGTCCGCGTCCGGTCTCCGGCACGGACACGGGCCTGAAAACCCGTATGTACCGGGCGCCGCGTCAGGTGCCCGGTGCTTTTTTGCGGTTGACACTGCCCGGCGGGAACAGTAAAATGAAAAGGACGGGCGGGGGCCCGCCAGAGAAAGGGAACGTTTTTTAGATCGCGGAGGTGTTTCCTATGGAACCTGCAAAAGTATATTTTTCCGATCTGCGCGCGGATGAGATCAGCACGCTCGAGAAGCTGCACCGGCTCATGAAGGCGGCCGGCTTTGAGCAGATCGATTTCAAGGACAAGTATGTCGCCATCAAGCTCCACTTCGGCGAGCCGGGCAACATGGCCTATCTGCGCCCGAACTGGGCGCGCGTCGTGTGCGACTATGTGCGCGAGCTCGGCGGCAAGCCGTTTCTCACCGACTGCAACACGCTCTATGTCGGCGGCCGCGCCAACGCGCTCGACCATCTCGACAGCGCCATGCGCAACGGCTATTCGCCCATGACCACCGGCGCGCAGTGCATCATTGCCGACGGGCTCAAGGGCGAGGACTACGACCTCGTGCCCATCCGCGGCGGCAAATATCTGCGCGCGGCGAAGATCGGCCGCGCCATCATGGATGCCGATATCTTCATCTCCCTCACGCATGCCAAGGGACACGTGTCCGCCGGCTTCGGCGGCGCGCTCAAGAACATCGGCATGGGCTGCGGCTCGCGCGCCGGCAAGGAGGAGATGCACAGCTCCGGCAAGCCCGTCGTCGATCAGGATAAGTGCATCGGCTGCGGCAAGTGCGTGGAAAACTGCGCGCACAACGGCCCGCACATCGAAAACGGCAAGTGCACCATCCTGAAATATAAGTGCACCGGCTGCGGCCGCTGCATCAACGTCTGTCCGATGCACGCCATCCATGCGGACTATGCGATCGCAAACGAGCTGCTCAACTGCAAGATCGCCGAGTACGCCAAAGCCGTCGTCGACGGCCGTCCGTCGTTCCACATTGCGCTCGCGCTCGACGTGTCGCCATGCTGCGACTGCCACAATTTCAGCGACGTGCCGATCGTGCCGAATGTGGGCATGTTCGCGTCCTTCGACCCCGTGGCGCTCGACACCGCCTGCGCCGATATGATCAACGCCCAGCCGGTCAACCCGAACAGCGTCATCGCGCGTGAGCATGACCATCCGCACGACCACTTCACGGCCGCGCACCCGGACACCGACTGGCGCGCCGCCGTCGAGCACGGCGAGGCCATCGGCCTCGGCACGACGCACTACGAGCTCGTGACGGTGTGATATCCGCTTTCATGCAAAAGGCTCCCCCGGATGGGGGAGCCTTTTTTGTTATATGTATTCTCTTTGGGTGATCCGTTTTATGATCGCCCGAGCCAGAAGTCCGGCGACGCCTATCTTTTTTGCAACATGCTTCTTGCCGTGCAGATAGAGTGCCTTGACCTCGATGCCCGCTATATCCTCCGCGGTGAGCGGATCATCGCCGAGAACGACGAAATCGGCAATCATACCGGGTGCAAGCGTGCCGCGTTTATTCTCCTCATGGCTCATATACGCGGGATTTGCCGTTATCATGCGCAGCGCGTCGAGACGCGATATGCGCTCGTCCGGATTGGGATGATTTACGGAGCACGCCATACCGTACAGGGGCTTTGGACGCGTGCACGGTCCGTCGGAGCCGTCGCCTACGATAAGCCCGAGGCGGTGCATCGTTCCCAGCGCGTTTAGTCTGTCAGTGCGCTCTCTGCCGAGCACCGAGCACAGATACTCGTCCGGCTCCTGCTTCCAATATATAAACGGCGACTGCGCGGCTATGCACAGCTTTATCTTTGCCGCGCGCTTTAGCTGCTCCTCGCTTGCAAGGCAGACATGGATCATCACATGGCGCGCATCGTCCCACGGCTTATCGGCATAAGCCGCCTCATATGCCGTTATGCACTGCTCCACCGCCGCATCGCCTATGGCGTGCATGGTTATCTGCCAGCCCTCGCGGTTTGCGCCGATGGCGAACTCGTTCACGCGCTCCTGCGGATAATTCAAAACGCCGTAGTTGTTCGGATCGTTCGCGTACGGCTCCTTGAGCGCCGCGTCCTCTGAGCCGAAGCAGCCGTCGAGGGCAAGCTTGAAGCAGCCGCCGACGCGCTTGAAGCCGTGCTTTTTCACGGCCTTGAGGTCCATGGTCTGGAAGAATATGCGGAACGCCTGCGGCAGGCCGGGCGCGAGTATTTTTATCATGTCTATATCCAGATCGTTTGCAAAGCCAACGCCCTCAACGGTGTGCACGAGCCCGATGCCGACCGACGCAAGGTACTCCGCGCCTCCGGAGAGACCGCGTATAATATCCATCGTGGGGATATACGCCGTCGCCTCGTTCACGCCGTTATAAAACGCCGACTGGTACAGCCATCCGGTCTCGGTATTGCAGCCGGGATCGGATTTCACCTTATCCGACAGCAGTGCTAGCATTGCGCTGTTGCACACGGCAGCATGACCGTCGTACTTCATGACCATGAGCGGACGCTCCGTCCAGTCGTCAAGATCGCGCTTTTCGGGCAGCCGATGCTCGGCAACGGTGTTCGCGGTGCAGCCGTAGCCCATGAGCACCTTGTTTTTCCGGTGACTGTCGGCATAGCGCCTGACCGCCGCCTTTGCTTCGGCAAAATTTTTGACATCCATGAGATAGAATGTGTTCTCGAAAACGCACAGCGAGCCGAAATGCATATGCGTGTCGCCGAACGCAGGCGTTACCGTCGCGCCGCCGAGATCGACCCGTTTTGCCTTGCCGTAGCGCGGAGGGATGCTGCTTTCATCGCCGAGCCACACGATGTGACCGCCCTTTACCGCCATCGCGGTGTAAATGCGGTTTTCCTTTTCGCAGGAGATGAATCTGGCGTTCGTATAAAGCTCCATAACCTCATTCCTTTCACTTCTAAAATGGGCTCCATGTAGACATGGAGCACTACAGCCTGTTTCGTAAAGACAAGTGTACGGGGGAGCGCGAGGGGGGTAAGCCCCCGCTCGCAATTGGGATCATAGCCATCAAAAACGACTGAAAAACTGATTGATCAGTTTTATCAGGCTTTTTGACGAGCGCGGCGAGATTTTTTGTGAAAATTTATTTTTACAAAAAATGTGGCGTTTTTGAAACGTATAAAAAAGTCTCTGACTTTTGGTACGCTGAGGGGCTCCATGGTAAACATGGAGCCCAAATGTTTTCAGCCTTCGGGTATGTGTATCTCGCGGATGAGAAAATCCTTGCCCGAAAGTATGGTTTTTTCAAAGCTGCCGCAGTTGGGGCAATAGCCCTCGTGCTCAATGACATGGAACAGCTCGTTGCATTCGTCGCATTCAGCCATGCCGGGAATGACATTTATCACAAGCTTTGTGTCCTTGAGCCATGTATCCCCAACGACGACGGGATATATATCCTCAACATACTTGGGGATGACCAGCGACAGCTCGCCTATATCGAGGACGATCTCCGCGACCTCCTTAATGTCGTTTCGCTCGCAAAATCGGTGACGGTTTTGACCATTGAGCGGACAACTCCGATCTCGTGCATAGCGGCTGCTTACTTTCTTGCGATCTTCTTGGTGACGAGCTTTGCGACTGCCGCCGGAGCATTGCCGGCTGCGCCGCAGCCGAGGCAGCGGGAGGTCTCTATCTTCATCTGCTCCTCGGTGAAGGTACCACGCAGATCCTTGAAGGTTTTCTTTGCTTCCTTGGCAGAGCCGTCGGCGGCATGCTGTCTGGGAGCAGTGTCGAAGCCCGCAACGGAAATGCCTGCGGTGGCGGTGTTCATCGCCTTATAATCGCGTCTGTCACGGCCGATGACCTGCGACTGACCGGGATGTACATAGCGTCTGTTCGCCATTGTTTTTCCCCGTATAATTTTCCCCCTATAAATATATTTTGCAGTTTAGGTCTATCAATAATTTATATCATAAAACTATACGCTTTGTCAATTATTTAGCATTGGCGTTAAGTAACTGTTCAGCTATTTTTTCAGAGGCACATTGACGCACCCATTGGCTCCCTTGTGTAAAGGGAGGTGGGTTGCCGCATGGCGGTAAGCCGGAGAGATTGTGCCACTCGCCGTGGCGGGCATTGCGTTACCAACACTGGTAGTGGGTTTAGCTGCGTCATCTCGACAATAACAAACCGCGAATATGCGGGCGACCAATGGTCGCCCGTTTTTTATTGTTTCGTCGGCAATCACCGGTCGGGATGCCGCAACAACCGTACTGGCAGGCGCGTCAGTTCGTCTCCAAAAAGAAGTCCTTGTCGATTATCGCCTGGAGCGCCTGCTGCACGGCGGTGTCGAAGCCGAGCTCACGCAGCTTGCACACGCCCTCGATGGTCGTGCCGCCGGGGGAGCACACCGCGTTCATGAGTGCGATTGGGTGCTCGGAGCTGTTCATAGCAAGCGCGCCGCTGCCCATAACCGTCGCGGTGGCGATCTCCTCGGCGATCGGTCTTGCAAATTCCGCGCGGACACCCGCCTCCGCCAGAGCGTCAATGTACATCAAAACAAACGCGCCCGATGCCCCGCCGAGAGCTCCGAATGCCGGAAACAGGTCTTCATCTATATGGTACACCTTGTACGCCTTGCCGACCGACGAGAATATCGCGTCGGCGGTTTTTATATGTGCGCTCGTTGCCGCCTTGCCGCCGTATATCGCCGTTACGGAGACTTTTTATACTTGAAGTCGCTTAACAACGAGTATAAATTGGATATTCAACAATAGAGAAAACGACCATACCAGGCACGAAGCCCGATATGGTCATTATTCTTTTGCAACCCGCTTGAAGAATGCCAGTTAAAAATATGTTTTTTGCATATCCCTAATTAGCACCTTCTGATGGGGGAGCCTTTTGCTGCCTCGCGGGCTTTCAGTCCAGCAGCGCGAGCGCCTGCAAAACGGCCGCGGCCGACGCATCGGCCGCGTGCTGCTCGAACTGCTCGAACGACGCGGCGGCCGTGCCGTCGGCCAGATCCGAGATCGCACGCACCACGGCAAACGGCACGCCGCTCATGCTCGCCGCCTGCGCGACCGCGCCGCCCTCCATCTCCGCCGCCATGGCGGCCGGGAACGCGCGGCGGATGGCGGCCTTTGCCGCCGCGCCGGAGATGAACTGGTCGCCCGTGGCGACCAGGCCGCGGTGCACCCGCTGCGCGCCGATCGCGTTGCCGGCCGTCTGCGCCAGCAGCGCGGACAGCACCGCGTCGGGCGCGAACACCGTCGGCGCGCCGGGGTCGCCCATGCACACGCAGCCGCGCACGAAGCCGATGGGCGCGGCATCAAAATCGTGCTGCACCAGCCCGTCAGCCACCACGATGTCGCCGACGGCGAGGCCGCTTGCCAGCCCGCCTGCGATGCCGGTGTTGATGACCGCGCCGGGCGCGAACCGGTCGATGAGCACCTGCGTGCAGCGCGCCGCGCTGACTTTGCCGATGCCGCACCGGACGAGCACGACCTCCCGCGCGCCCAGGCGGCCCGTGCGAAAGACCAGCCCCTGTACGGTCTCCTGCGCGGGCTGCGTGAGCGCCGCGATGAGCGCGGCGAGCTCCGAATCCATGGCGCCGATCACGCCGATCCGGCCATAAGCCAAGAGAAACGCTCCTTTTCGGCAGCGCGGCCGTGCCGCACTGCGGTTTTTCGTCTACCTTAATCCTTCTGCCCGCCAGTGTCAAGCCGCCGCTATGAAATTTATGAGTTGCTCATAAATTTGCGGATATCTTGTTTCTGCCGTGTGACCTGCTATCATGACGGAAGCTTCAAAAATCACAGCAGGAGGAATGCATCATGCTCAACGAAAACGTCAAAAAACTGCTCAAGGAAAACATGTGGGACCTGGCCACCTGCAGCGCCGGTGTGCCGAATGCGGTGCCGGTCGCGTTCAAGGACGTGACGGACCACGGCAAGCTCGTCGTCGGTGACGTGTTCCTGGACACGACGCTGCGCAACCTCGCCGCGAATGACGGCCGCATCGCCATCTCCGTCTACGACGCCAAGACGCTCGGGGGCTACCAGATCCGCGGCACGGCCGAGCACGTTGCGGACGGGCCGGTCGTGGCCACGTTCAAGGCCATGGTCGAGCAGATGTTCCAGGGTGCGGCCACGGCGAAGGGCGCGCTGATCATCACGCCGGAGACCGTCATCGTCACGACGCCCGGCGCGGAGAACAAAAAGGTCTTGTAACGGCAATTTTCCATCGCTTTTTGATTCTTCTCTTTTTGCCCGGGGCGGGACGCGGGACGCGGGACGCGGTGCGCGTTTCGCGCCCGTTTCTGCACACTTGCATTCGGGGCGAAACTGCGGTATGCTGTAGGCAACAAACGGCGGAAAGGAGCCATTTTTATGCGCATTGCAGTTCCTTATGAAAACGGAAACATTTTTCAGCACTTTGGCCGCTCGGAGGCATTCAAGTTCTACGACGTGGCCGACGGTGCCGTCACGGCGGCGGCCGTCGTGTCCACGAACGGCAGCGGCCACGGCGCGCTGGCGGGCTTTCTCGTGGCGAATCATGCCGACGTGGTCATCTGCGGCGGCATTGGCGGCGGCGCGCAGTCGGCACTCACCGAGGCCGGCATCCGGTTTTACGGCGGCGTGAGCGGCAGCGCGGACGCGGCGGTGCAGGCGCTGCTCGACGGCTCGCTCGGCTATGATCCCGAGGCGCGCTGCGATCATCACGACCACGCGCACGGCGCAGGCCACACCTGCGGCGAGCACGGCTGCGGCGAACACAGCTGCCACAGCTGACGACAACGGCAAAAAAGCAAAGGCTCCGGGAAACCGGAGCCTTTGCTCGTTTTGCGGCGAAGAAAATTTCCAGTTTTCCCTGTCAGCGTCTTGACATTCCGGGCGGGATGTGCTACTTTTTTGCTGACCAGATGGTAAATAAAAATCTGGGTACATATTGATTCGATCAGGGGGAGGAAATACCATGACACAGTCCGTGAAAGACGAAGCAAAATTCCTGGATACCCGCCTCGACGACGAGACCGCCGCCGTACTGGAAAAGTGGAACCTGGTCATCCTCGGCGCAGCCCTGCTGCACGATGCCGACCACATCCGTCAGGCCATCCGCTGGCACTATAAGATCCCGATACAGCTCTGGATCATCAACCTGGCCGTGTACGTTCTGCCTACCGTGGCGGAGTTTCTGCTGAAAAACAAGCGCACGTCCTCGTTCCTGACCGTTGCCGCCAACGGCATCGTCACGAGCGCGGCGTTTTTGAAGGTGCACCTGTTCAAGCCTACGACGGACATCTGGGGCGCCTGGAACTACAACTACTTCAAGCTCGCCAGGGGCGTGTGGCACGAGGGCCAGTTCATCAAGGGCATCGACTGGATCGACTGGGCGCTGCTGCTCGACCTGCCCGCCGTGGCCATCCCGGCGTGCATGACGGCGATCAAAAAGCGCAGGGAATTCAAGCAGAACCTGCTGGAAGCGGGCGAAGAGGCCTGATGATTTTTGAGGAGCGCCGGCTGTGCGCTCCCCTTTTGACTTGGGGGCGAAGCAAATGAAAGACATCTCGCTGAGGATTCTGGACATGGAGTGCGCCGCGTGCGTGGCGCGGCTGGACCGCGCGCTGGAAAAGCTGCCGGGCGTGCAGCGCGCGGCGGTGAACTACACTGCCGCGTCGGCGCTCATCACCTATGACGAGCGCGTGACCGATCTCGCCGCGATCGCGGCGCGGGTCCGGCGCGCGGGCTTTCGCGTGCCGGTCGCGGAGCAGGATCTGCTCCCGGCGGAAGCGGACGCGGAAACGGCAGCCGCCGCCGCGGCCGCGCTGCGCGCGGTGTTCGGCGTCAAGGGCGTGGCCGTGCAGGCGGACGGCACGCTCACGGCGTACCTGTGGCCCATCGGCGTGGACGGGCGCGATCTCGCCGCGGCCTGCGCGGTCGCGGGCTGCGCCGTCACGCCCGGCGAGCTGCGCGGCGGCGACGCGGATCAGGAGCTGGAAAAGCGCATGGATCTGCTCAAGACGCTCGTGACCTCGGCCTGCTGCACGGCGCCGCTCATGCTCGAGATGCACCCGAAGCTGCAGTTTCTGGCCGGGACGGCGCTGCAGTTCGGCCCCGGGCGGTATTTTTACAAGAGCGCGTGGCGCGGGCTGCGCAATCGCACGTTCGGCATGGACTTTCTCGTCTCGCTCTCGTCCACGCTCATCTATCTCTACAGCGCTTACGTGACGTTCACGCCGCGCCGCAGCTACAAGCTCTACTTTGCGTCCGACGGGGTGCTGCTCTCGCTCATCCTCTTCGGCAAATATATGGAGCAGGTCGCGGCCGGGGAGGCCAACTCCGCCATCCGCAAGCTCATGCACCTGCAGCCGCGCACGGCCATGGTGCAGCGCGGGGACACGTTTGTCGAGCTGCCGGTCGACCAGATCGCGGAGCACGACCTGGTGCGCATCCGTCCCGGCGAGCGCGTACCGGTCGACGGCACGGTCGTCAGCGGTCAGTGCGCGGTCGACGAGTCCATGCTCACCGGTGAGAGCATGCCGGTGGATAAGGCTCCCGGCGACAAGGTCATCGGCGGCAGCCTCAACCGCTCCGGCTCGGCCATCGTCTCGGCCGAGGCGCTGGGCAAGGCGTCCGTGCTCGAGCAGATCATCCAGATCGTGTGCCAGGCCCAGTGCGAAAAAGCGCCCGTGCAGCGCTTTGCCGACAAGGTCGCGCGCTGGTTCGTGCCGGGCGTCATCGGCGCGGCGGCGCTGACGTTCCTCATCTGGTACCGGCGCATTGCGCCGCGCAACCTTGAGCGCGCGCTGCTCACATGCTGCGATGTGCTGTCGGTCGCGTGCCCGTGCGCGCTCGGCCTCGCCACGCCGACGGGGCTCATGGTCGGCTCGGGCCGCGCGGCGGAGCACGGCATCCTCTTCAAGAGCGGCGCGGAGCTTGAAAACGCCTACAAGGCCGACTGCGTCGTCTTTGACAAGACCGGCACGCTCACGAACGGTGCGCCCGCGCTCACGGACATCTGCCCGTGCAGCGGCGTGCAGCCGGAGACGCTCGTGCGGCTCGCCGCCGCGCTCGAGCAGTGCTCGGATCACCCGCTGGCGCGTGCCGTCACGGCGTATGCGCAGCAACAGTCCGACGTGCCGCTGCCGCCGGCGGAGGACTTTTCCTACGCACTCGGCCGCGGCGTGCGCGGCACGGTCGCAGGTGCGGCCGTCGTCTGCGGCAGCCGGACGTGGCTTCGTGAGCTGGGCATCGACACGGCTGCGCTTACCGCGCTGCCGGATCTGCGCGCGCAGGCCAAGACGGAGCTGTGCGTCGCGCTCGGCGGCGTCGTGCTCGGCACGCTCGGCATCGCCGACACGCGCAAGAGCGAGGCGGCCGCCGTCGTTGCGCAGCTGCGCGCGGCGGGCAAGGAGGTCTGGATGATGACGGGCGATCATGCCCGCACGGCCGAGGCCATCGCGGCCGAGGTCGGCATCGACCACGTGCTCTCCGAGGTGCGGCCCGACGAGAAGGCCGCCGCCATCGAGCGCCTGCGCGCGCAGGGGAAAACGGTCTGCATGGTCGGCGACGGCATCAACGACACGCCGGCGCTCGCCGTGGCGGACTGCGCGGTCGCCATGGGCGGCGGGTCGGACATCGCCATCGAGTCGGCGGGCATCCTGCTGCCGTCCGGCAATCTGGAAAAGCTGCCGGAGCTGTTTGACATTTCCCGCGCGACCATCCGCACCATCCGCCAGAACCTGACGTGGGCGCTGTTTTATAACCTCGTCAGCATCCCGGTCGCGGCGCTCGGCGTGCTGCATCCGTCCATCTGCGCCACGGCCATGTCGGCCAGCTCGATCGGCGTGCTCATGCACTCGCTGCGGCTCAAGGACAGCGACAAAAAGGAGAGACGTTTCCCATGGAAGAAAAAGTCCTGACGACGTATGTGCGCGGCATCTACTGCCGCCAGTGCCCGGAGTGGATCGTGGACGACCTGTTGCACACGCGCGGCGTGCTCGACGCGGCGGTGTCGTTCTGGCGCGCGGAGCTGACCGTGCGCTATGACCCGCAGATCGTCACCGAGGCGGAGCTGCGCCGCGTGCTCTCTGACTGCGGCTACCCCGCCTGCGAAAAAGGCGCGCCGGGGTCGAACCCGCTGCGCAACGCGCTCAAAAGTGCCCTCGGCCGCAGGCCGGAGGGGTGAGGGGCACACCTTTTTGCGCTTGACCAGTATTGCGGACAGCTTTTGCGGCTGCTTCCGCATAAAATAAAAGCGCTTGCAACCAATATTGGTCAGAAAATGCTGTGCGGTGGTGAGAAGATGGAGCAGAAATTACGGCGGGATCGCGATCTTGGCGACAATTTGCGCCGCCTGCGCAACGCCAGCGGCCTCTCGCAGGGGAAGCTGTGCGCCGAGCTGCAGCGCCGCGGCTGCGACATCGGCCGCACGACCTACGCCAAATACGAGGCGGGTGAGCTCAATGTGCGCGTGCGCGTGCTGCTCGCGCTCAAACGGCTCTACGGCTGTCCGTATGACGCCTTCTTCGCGGGGCTGGATACGGCGGACGATGCCGAAGCCCGATAACAAAGCGCCGCCCCGGAAGCGATCGCTTCCGGGGCGGTGTTTTCCGTTACAGGTAGAATTTCGGCTCCTTGCGCCCGGCGCAGTATTTTCACCGTGGCGGCCGCGGCCAGCCGCAGCGGCAGCGGCACGCCGCGGGCCGACTGCGGGCAGATCTGGATGCAGCGCAGACAGGAGATGCACTTATGCTTGTCCACCTTCTGCGGCGCGGCCTTCGGGATCGCGCCGGCGGGGCAGTTGTCCGCGCACAGGCCGCAGCGGATGCAGCGCAGGCCGCCGGTCGGCTTGAGCGGCAGGCCGTTGTAGGCGCGGTAGTCCGGATCGCCGGGCACGGCGATCTCGGCCGGGGCGTCGGCGGCGATGCGGGCCGCGAGCTGGGTGCAGAACCCTTCGATCTTCGCGCGGTCGGCTGCGTCCGGCCGGCCGGCGGCGATGTCGGTGTTGACCGAGTGCGGCGCGATGACCTCCGCCGCCGCGATCACGCGAAAGCCCAGCGGGGTGAGCGTATCGCGCATTTCGAGCAGAGCGTCGTCCACGGCGCGGTTGCCGAACACGGCCACGAGCACGGCCGGAGTGTCCGTCCCGCGCAGGGCGCGCATGCGCGCGAGACACGGCCCGGGCACGCGCCCGCCATAGACCGGGAAGAACACGAGCAGGCAGTCGTCGGCAGAAAACGTCTTCGCCTCGGCGTGCACGGTGATGTCGGTGCAGGCGTCGGCCGCGTTCAGATTTTCCGCGAAGAGCCCGGCGACGCGCTGCGTGCCGCCCGTGGGGCTGAAGAAATACAGGTGCGGGTTGCGCGGATGCATGGCATGGCCTCCTAATTTCAGATTGTCTTTATTGTAACGAAAAATGCCTGCGAATGCAATGCTTTTTGGCCGCCGGTCAGTACAGCTGCAGCTCGGACAGGTAAGCGTCCAGCCGGGACAGCCGCTGCTGCGGATATACGCCGAGCGTGCGGCTGAACTCGAAGGCGATGGCCTCGATGAGAAAGTTCACGCCGATATAGGAGTTTGTGGGCGAGGGGCTGGACAGATCGGCGAGAAGCACGATGTCCGCATCGCCGGCGAAGGGCGCGGTGAGCTTGTCGGTGATGACGATCAGCCGGCAGCCGGCGTCGTGCGCCATCTCGGCCAGTACGCACGTCATGCGCGAGTAGCGCTCGGCACCGAGCAGGATCACACAGTCGTGCGGGCCGTAGTCGAGCAGCTTTTCTACGCAGCGGGTGTCTGCGTCGCAGAAATACTCCACGTGCCGGGTATACTGCGACAGCAGCGTCCCCAGGTGCCGCGCCGGCCCCGCCAGACCGCGGAAGCCGGAGACAAAGATGTGCTCACTCTCGAGCAGAATACGCACGATCTGCCCGTATTTTTCCGGGTCGTTCTTGCGGTAAGTCTCCTGCAGACAGTCTACGGCGAACTGCAGGCACTGAAACGAGCTCAGATCCTGATACTTTTGCAATTTGTCCGGCACCTGATGCTGCGGGATGACGTATTTTTCACGCTCGATGACCTGTGAGAGCTCGCTGCGCAGGCTCTCCTGCAGCTCACGGAAGCCGCGGTAGCCCAGCGTGCGGCACAGGCGGATGACCGAGGTGTCGCTCACGCCGAGCGCAAGCGCGATGTCCTTGGCCGTTAAAAAATATAGCGAGCCGCTGTGCTCGAGAAAATAATCCGCGATGACTTTTTCCGTCCGCGTCAAATGCGCGCTTTGAATGCGCTGTTCCAGTTTACCGCTCATGGGAACACCATCCTTTTTTCTGGGGATTGTGAGCAGTGCCGCAACGAATGTTGCAGTAGCAACAACATTATACTGTATAAATTGTAGAAAATGCAATAGTGCATGAAAAACATTGAAAATTCAATTGACTTTTACGCATAAAAGAGCTAAAAATACCGCATACAACAATACCGGTGTTGGATTATTTGAGAGGAGGACCTCACAATGGAGAAAAACAAACGTATGCAATTTTACGGGGGCACGCTCGGCGCGTGTGCGCCGCTGCTGGTCTTCATGTGCCTCATGATCGTGATTGCCGCGATGAAGAAAGTGTCCCTGGTGTTGTTCTGCATGGCAGGTTTCGCCGGACTGTGTGTGGCGTTCCTGCTGGCAAAAAACAAAAAGGAATTTGAACAGGCGGTCGTGGACGGCCTGAAAAACGACACGCTGTGTGTCATTATCTTCGCGTTCCTGCTGGCCGGCATCCTGTCGCAGGAGCTGCGCCAGAGCGGCCTCATTCAGGGCCTGACCTGGCTTGTGATGAAGCTCGGCCTGAGCGCGGGCTTCCTGCCGCTGGTGGCGTTTCTCGTCTGCCTGCTGATCTCGACGGCCTGCGGCACGTCCAACGGTGCCATCGTCGCCGTGCTGCCGGTGCTGCTGCCCGTCGCGGCGTCCGTCGGTGCGAATCCCTCCGTCGTGGTCGGCGCCATCGTCAGCGGCGCGATCTTCGGCGATAACCTCGCCCCCATTTCCGACACGACCATCGCCTCCGCGCTCACGCAGGACGCGGAAGTGCGCGACGTCGTGCGCACCCGTCTGCCGTATTCGCTGATCGCCGGCGTCATTTCCGCCGTGCTGTTCATCATCGTCGGTATCAAGACGTCCACGTCCGTCACGCTGCCGGACGTCATCGACCCCGCCTATGCCAAGACGCTCGTCATGCTCGTCATCCCGGTCATCATGATCATCCTGATGCTCCGCGGCTGGAACCTCATCAGCACGCTCATCGTCTGCGATCTGGTCGGCTTTGTGCTGTGCCTGGTGTTCGGCTTCCTCGATGTGCCGACGCTGTTTTCGGCCACCGGCCCCATCGGTGCCGGCCTGACCGGCATGCTCAATGTCATCTGCTTCAGCTTCTTCATGTTCGCGCTGCTCGAGATGCTCAAGCGCAGCGGCGTGTTTGACATGCTGCTCGAAAAGCTCAACAACGCCAGCAAGACCCCGCGTCAGGCCGAGCTCGTCACCATCCTGCTGAGCGTCATCGGCAGCGTGGCCATCGGCGCTGCGTCCATCTCGATCCTGTTCGTCGGCCCGGTCGTGCGCAAGCTCCTGCAGACGCACAACATCGAGCGCACCCGCGGCTCGAACCTCATGGACGGCATTGCGACCGGCCTTGCCGGCATCGTGCCGTACAACCCCGTCGGCCTCAACGCCGTCAGCCTCGCGATCGCGAGCGGCGTCGTCTCGGAGTCGTTCTCGTTTTTGGATTACGTGCCATATAACTTCCACAGCTGGCTGCTGATCCTGCTGTTCCTGCTCAGTGCGATCACCGGCATCGGCCGCCACTTTGAAAAGGGCACCGCCGCCGCGCCCGAGACCCCGGCTGCGGAAGAGAAATGACGATTTCGGGTGCGGCCGCCGCGCCGCCCCCGCTCAGATTGTTACATTTGGAAGGAGAAAACCATGCAAAATCTCAACGAAGGTCTGCTGTTTGATCCTGCACTGTCGGCGGAGATCAAGGATCGCTTTTACTATGTGGATGCGGATCCGGAATTCGGCCAGCGCCTGTTCTTTGAAAATTCCGGCGGTTCGCTGCGCCTGAAGGCGTCCGTCGAGGCGCAGGCAAAGTACCAGGCGTTCCCGGACTGCCCGGAGCGGCTGCACGATCGTTCCCGCGCGCTCAAAAAAGTGCAGCTGCACGGCATCGACGACATTATGCACATCGTTTTCGGCGCATCGGGCGGCGCGCTCATCTCGGAGATGACTGCCTCGCAGGCGATGTTCCAGATCGTCGGCGCCATCCTGGAAAACTGCCCCGGCAAGAGCGCGGTCACGTCCGTGCTCGAGCACCCGTCGGCATATGACGCGGTGAAATACTACTGCGACAAGACCGGCAAGGAATTTCGCGTCGCGCAGGCGAACCCGAAGACCGGCGGCATCGACGTCGAGGAAATCCGCCGCGTCGTCTCGCCGGATACCTGCCTGCTGAGCATCATGTATGCCTCGAACATCACCGGCAGCATTATGGACATGGCCGGTATCGTCAAGGCTGCGCGCGAGATCAACCCCGATATCTACATCGTCACCGACGCCGTGCAGCACGCGCCGCACGCCGTGCTCGACGTGGACGCCCTCGGCGTCGACGGCGCGACGTTTGCACCCTATAAATTCTTCGGCACCCGCGGTATGGGCTACGGCTACGTGTCCGATCGCGTGGCCAAGCTGCCGCACCGCAAGGTCTTGCAGCGCCCGGCCGACGTCTGGGAGCTCGGCTCGCCCACGCCCGGCAACTTCGCGGCCATGAGCGCCGTGGTGGACTATGTCTGCTGGCTCGGCGGCCACTTCATCCAGTCGGACGACCGTCGCACGCTGTTCGTGACCGGCATGGAGCACATCCACCTGCAGGAGCGCGCGCTGCTGCACACCATGCTCGAGGGCACGCAGAACGTGCCCGGTCTGCGCCACATCCCCGGCGTACACGTGTATGTTGACACCGAGGATCTCACGCACCGCGACCTGATCGTTGCCATGGGCATCGACGGGCTGGACATGACCCGCTGCGTCGAGGAGTACCAGAAGCGCGGCGTCACGACCTTTGAGCGCGTCAACACCAGCGTGTATTCCAAGCGCATCGTCGAGGCTGTCGGCCTCACGGGTGCGATCCGCGTCTCGCCGCTGCACTGCCACACCGTCGCGGACATCGAGACGTATCTGCGCGTCACTCAGGAGCTCGCGCAGGCATTTGCAAAGTGATCATTCTTTCCCCTCCCTTCTTTTTCCCTTATGCACAGACCCTGCCGCATCCGCGGCAGGGTCTGTTGCAGTTTTGCCATGTGTGCGCTATACTGGCGGCAGCAATATCGGAAGGGGGCGGCCGCCATGCGCGAATCCGCAACGAAAAAAGTGCTCGCCGAGAGTCTCAAGGAGCTCATGCTCCGGCGCGACTTCGCGGACATCACCGTGACCGATCTGTGCGCGGCCGCGGAGATCAACCGCCGCACGTTCTACCGGCACTTTACGGACAAGTACCAGCTCGTGACGTGGATCTACGACAAGGGCTTTCAGAAGGCCATCGGCGACGATGAGCCGGGCCTGTTCGACCTCTTCGGGCGCGTGTGCACGTATCTGTATGCCGACCGCGCGTTTTATGCCCGCGCGCTCACGTTCACGGGGCAGAATTCGTTCCACGACTTTCTCTGCGCCCGGCTGCGGCCGTACCTGCAGGCGGACTTTTCCGACCTCTTTTCCGATCCGCAGAACGAGGCGTTCATGTCCGGGAAGATGTCGGATGTGGTCATGGATATTATTCAAAACTGGCTCAGCCGGCCGGATTGCCCGCCGCCGGAGGTGTTTGCGCCCTGGGCGCTGCACCTGTGGAAGGATATCATGGGCCGGTGGAAGGAGCTCGGCGATGCGTGGGAGCACACATTAGACCACAAAAACGCATAAGTGAGGCAAAAAGCCACGAAACTGCGGTTCCGTGGCTTTCCTTGTGGCGTAATTTGTTCTATGCTGAACATACCCCCTCATTTGGAAGCGTGCAGGCCCAGAGGTCTCTTTTCGATCTTTCACGGTACCTCTTCTCCCGTTGCGCGACGGTGTCCGCGCGCTTCCGATCTCGTTCTTTCGGCAGAGCATGCCTTCCTTTTATATGAACGCCCCGGACTGCATTTGCAGTCCGGGGCGTCTGCCGTTGGGGGCGTTCTGCGCGGGGCGCGATGATTTGGAAAGAGAAGCCCTGCACGATGATCGAATTTCAATCCGCGCACCCCGTGCGGGGTGCGACCAGGCCGCAGCGACCAAGAAAGGCTTTATGTCCGAATTCCAATCCACGCGCCGCATGGGCGCGGCGGGGTCAGCGCAGGGCGTCCGGCAGGACGGTGTTCTCACCGACCATGACCCAGTTGCGCTTGTCGCGCGCATTCTGATTGTCAACCCGGTACCATGTGCCGGGGAAGAACTGGTTGCCGTTGTTTTTGGAAGTGTCCCAATCGTAGGACATGAATGCATAAAACGGCCGGTCATATTTGGCGTTTGCATTGATGGCGTTGCCGGTGAAGGGGTTCGTCGGGTTGTCGATCAGCCCGCTTGTCGCCAGTGTCGGCACGTCGGCCGTGGTCATGAACGTGTCCGAGAACGAGAAGCCCTTGGCATTGAAGTCCTTGACCATCAGCAGGGGGAAGAAAAAGTCCGTATCGGGGCCGTTGTCGATAACGCGATCCCAATTGAGGTACAGGCCGCGTCCGTGATCTGCGACGAGGATGATGCGCGTGTTATCGTACACGCCGTTTTCGCGCATATAGTCAAACCATTTGCCGAGCTGCATCAGCGAGGCCACGTTGGGGTCATAGTGCGCAAACTGGACATCCTCCTCCATGGTGATCGACTTGCCGTCAACGGTGAAACGGTCCGCGTGCGTTTTGTCATACTCCGTGTTATCAATGGTGCCGGCAACGGAATAATCCGGCTCCTGCAGCAGCACGGGGGAGTGCGTGGTGTCGTTGGTCATGAACAGGAACGTGTTGTCCCCGCTCTTGGTGGTCTGCGTGATCGTCGGGAGATGGGTCAGTGCATGGTAGCCCTTGAGGAACGTGGCGTCCATACCGGTGGCGGTGTGGGGGCTGGTGATCGTCTGCTCGACGAAATTTTCCTCCTCCTCCGTCTGCACGCTGCTGCGGTTATAGTTGCCGTTGTCATAGAGGATGGACTGCGCAGCGACGGGGCACACCTTCATGAGACTGTAACCGAAGAAATTGCGCATATTCGCGCTGACCCAGTTTTTCGGGCTCATGTCCGATTCAAAGGCGCCGAAGGTGATATAGCGGTGAATGTCCGGGTAATCGGAGAAGACGGACAGGTCGGGCACCCACTGGTAGTTGGCGTAGATGGGGTCGAAGACCGTGACGTCAAAGTCGTTCTGGTCAAACAGGACCGGCATCATCTTGAGCGCTTCGTTGTGCTTGTCGACCAGCTTTTCATCTTTGCGCAGGTTGATCTGGTCGACCGTGTATTCGTATCCACCCATGAGCGCGGGCGTGCCCATGTTCGTGAAAGCGCCGGTGGAGACGACGTTCGTATAAGCGGTGAAGCCGTCGAACTGCGCCTGGAGCTCCGGCTTTTCGTTGAAAATATACGGCAGGAATGCGCCCACGGCGCGGTCGAGCATGAGCACGATGACGTTTTTGCCGGTCTTGCTCATGGTGTATTCCGGCACACCGCCGCTCTCTTCCATCGTCTGGCGGATGCTCTTGATCTGCGAGTGGATGCTGCCGATATTGATCGGCAGCATGATGGCAATGGCCAGAACGAACGCGAGCGCTGCCTTGAATACATGCTTGCTCCACCGCCGATAGACCAGATACATGACGCCGGCGGTGGCCGCGATTGCGAGCAGGTTGCCCCAGAGCTCGGCCGGCGCAAACTGCATGCCGCCCTCAAAGCTGAGCGTGGACGAGAGCACACCGAGGTACTTGCCGAAGAACATGAAATCCACGATGGCGACGCCGACGAGCATCCACAAAACCTTCTCAAAGGCGACCTTGCCCTTCGGGCTGGCCAGCCAGTAGAAGATGCCGAACCAGATGACAAAGGTGCCGATGGCGAGGCACAGGCTGTTGATGACGAACCAGATCGGGCTGTAGTACATCTGCACGTTCACGAATTCCTGCGCGGACGACGAGATGACGGACGCCGGGATATACCCGCCGATGAACAGCGCCAGGAACGCGGCGCAGCCAAAGAGATCTTTGCGTTCGGCTTGGCGGCGTGCTTGCCGGCGGCGGGCTTCTTCGTGCGGATCAGCCCCACGATCAGGGGCAGCATCAGCGCCGCGCCCAGAAGCAGCAGCGCGGCCTTGACGACCGGCCGCTCGGAGAAGGAATAGCGCACGAGACCGAGCGCCAGCAGCGCCGCACCGGCGACGGCGGCCAGGATCTTGAGCACCCGCCCCGGATGCTTGAGCTTGTAGAAGATGGTCTTGATGAGGGAGAAGATGTTGTTGAGCGTCCAGTAAAACACCAGACCGGCGGGGGAGGTGTACAGGAAAAACAGGAAGAACACCGCCATCACGTACAGCTGGATCTTCGTCTTGGGCGTTGCGCCCTTCGTGAAGATGATGCACGAGACGAGGTTGACCGCCGTCATGATGATGGGCAGGAGGTTGATGTGCACGCCGGCGATGGCGATCAGCCCGTCGGCGGCGCCGAGGTCGGCGATCGGCCCGAAGGACACGCCCTTGATGAGCTCCAGCCCGGACAGGAAGCGGTAGGCGGCGATGAAAAACGGGATCTCCAGAAACAGCGACACCGCACTGCGCAGAACATACGTGGGCTTATAGTGGTTCTGGCGGTAGTAGGTCTGCAGGATCATCATCTTCTCGTCGCCGCGGAACGTCTTTTTGATGTGCGTCACGCCGCGGTGCAGGCGGGCCTCCATGTCGCGCTCCTCTTCCTGCAGCGCGTCGGCCCGCATGTACAGCGGCAGCACCAGAAAGTTCATGACCAGGCTCAGCACGATGATGGACAGGCCGGGGTTGCCGATCACGCGGTTGGCGTTGACATAGACGACCTCAAACAAAAGCTGCAGCGGCTGCAGCAGCAGGGAATCCAGTATCTGAAAAAATGTCACGGTTCTTTCTCCTCATGCGTTGCGGTAAGTTCCTTCATCTTCTGCTCGAGATAGTCCGCGGCGCGCACGGCGCCCTCGCCCGGATAGACCCAGGTCTGCGCTCTTGCCGTGTCGCGGCCCTGGGCGTATTTCGGGTCGGTCAGGCACTGCTGCACCATGTCGCCGAGCGTGTCGAAGTTGTCCTCGGTGAGCTGCTGGCCGATCTGCGGCAGGATCTCGAACGTCCAGTACGGCGTGTCGAGCCACCAGCAGTCGTAGGGGCTCTTGTCAAACTTCGTGTCCGCGTAGATGACGGGCTTGTCAAAGACCAGCGTGAAATCGAAGATGACGCCGGAGAAATCGGAGACGAGCAGGTCGGCGCGCCGGAGCACGTCGAAGTTATCGTTGTCGCGGTTCCACTCCAGATCCTCCGAGTCCGGGTAGGCGGCCATGAGCTTGTCGATCATGTCCTTTTCCGACTTGTACGACTGGGGGTGCGGGCGAATGATGACATGGTAGCCGCCGGCGAGCAGCTTGTCGATGATCTTTCCGCCGTATTTGCTGAAGATCGCGCTCGGCCCCCAGGACGGCGCGATGAGCACCGTTGTCCTGTGCGGCGCGATGGGGCCGGCGGCGTCCAGCCGCCGCTTCATCTCGTCCATGTAGGGGATGCCGATCTTCACGACCTCCTTGGCGGGCAGGCCGCGCAGCGCCTCGAGCGCGCGCAGGTCGCGGATCTGATAGTCGCCGGAGACGAAGACTGTGTCGTAATAGTCGATGCCGAACATCCGGTAGCCGGCGACCTCGTTGGCCGCGTGCAGGATGTGCACATAGCAGTCCACGCCCGGCGAGCGCTTCCACTGGTAGACATCCAGCCCCGGCGTGGTGGACAGCAGCACGTTCGCGCGCAGGAAGTTGAGCTTGGCAAAGGCCTTGTTGCCCTCGCCGAGAAACTCCGCGTGCACGTGCGCGTAGGGGTTTTGCAGCGCTGGATCGTCGGGCGACGCCGTCAGATACGCAACGTCCAGCCCGCGCCGGTCCAGCTCGCGGCACACGGGCTCCATCACGTTCCAGTAGCGCTTGTCGTCCACGAAGACGGCCAGCGGGTGCTTTTCCTGGTCGACGGCGGTCTTTTCTCCGCCGCTCAGGAGAAAGCGCAGCTTGATGATCCAGCCCCGCAGCGCAAAGTTCAGTGCGCCGATGATGCCGATCAGAATGGCAAAGAGCATGCTGCCCGTGCCAGGATCAATGTACAGTTTCATGTTTTCCGTTCTCCTCTGCCCGTAGCATCCACAGCCCGACGAGCACGCTGCAGGCGGCACAGAACCCGGACACGAGCAGCCCGGCGCCGCGAAGGTCATCGGCGGGGAAAAGTCCGCCGAAGAGATTGATGAGCGCATGGATGCCCAGCGCCGGCACGATGGAGCGGTAATAGGCGACCGTCCCGCACAGGGCGAAGCCCGTGCAGGCAGCGCACACTGCCTGTATGCCGACGGCGCCCGGTGCGCCTCCGATGAGATTGACGGCGTGGAACACGCCGAACACGGCCGCGTTGAGCACGGCCGCCGTCAGCGGCCGCAGCCGCTGCGTATGTTCCCACAGATACCCGCGGAAAGCCAGCTCCTCCGCCATGCCGCACACGACGTACATCCCGCAGGCGAAAAACCCGTCCGCGGCGGCGCTGCGGCCGCAGGCGGCCAGCACCAGATCGCCGGCCGGCCAGAGCAGCAGCAACAGCAGCCCCGGCCACCGCTTCCGCCCCCGGCGGCAGGCGCCGAGACCGTATCTGCGCCGGTAAAGGATCAGCGCCGCCGCGAGAAAGACCGCCAGCCCCGCGAAGGTGACGCTGTGCGGCAGGCCGATCCTGCGGGAAACGAACTCGCCCAGTGTGTAGATCAGGGCATATATCAGCACCAGGTAGACCATAGAAAGCAAACGCATCCTTTACAACATTTTTTCATTATATAATGTCGAAATTCGAAACACAAGGGAATCTGCACATATTTCCGACATGGTTTTTAAATGCGCTTGACAAATCCGGGAAACAAGTTCATAATGCGCATTGCATATCAAGAAAATGAACGCAAGGGAGTCTGACGATCTTGTTGACAAAAAATCAGTTTGCGCTGCTCAGCTACATTGCCGCCCGTCCCGCGGGCGAGCCGGCGCTTTCGCAGCGCGCCATCGCGCAGGGCACCGGCAAAGCGCTCGGCACCGTGAACGGGCTGGTCAAGGAGCTGAGCGCCATGGGCTGTCTCGACGGGGCAAACCGCATCACGGATGCGGGGCTTGCGGCGCTCGCGCCGTACCGGGTGGACAACGCCGTCATTATGGCGGCGGGCATGAGCTCGCGCTTTGCCCCCCTGTCGTATGAAAAGCCGAAGGCCCTGCTGAAGGTGAAGGGCGAGGTGCTCATCGAGCGCGAGATCCGCCAGCTGCAGGCGGCGGGCATCGACGACATCACGGTCGTGGTCGGCTATATGAAGGAAAAGCTGTTTTACCTCGAGGACCGCTTCCATGTGAAGATCGTCATCAACGAGGATTACCACCGCTACAACAACCCCTCCACGCTCATGCTCGTCCGCGACCGGCTGAAAAACACCTTCATCTGCTCCTCGGACAACTACTTTGAGCAAAACCCGTTTGAGCCCTATGTGTATCAGGCGTATTACGCGTCGCTCTACAGTGCGGGCAAAACGGACGAGTACTGCATGGTCACGAACCGCAAGGGCCGCATCACGGGCGTGCAGGTCGGCGGGAGCGACGCATGGTACATGTTCGGCCACGTCTATTTCGACCGCAGCTTCAGCGAGAAGTTCACGCAGATCCTCGAGCGGGAGTATGACAGCCCGGTCACACGGGCGGGCCTATGGGAGGATCTGTACGCCCGGCACATCAGCGAGCTGGAGATGTACATCCGCAAATATCCCGGCGGCATCCATGAGTTCGACTCGCTCGATGAGCTGCGGGCGTTTGACAGCGCCTATGTCACCAATACCGACTCGTATATTTTCGACAACATCTGCGCCGTGCTCCACTGCACACCGGACAGCATCCACGGCATCATCCCGATCAAGACGGGGCTGACGAACCTGTCGTTCAAGTTCACGTGCAACGGCCGGGACTACGTGTACCGCCACCCCGGTGCGGGCACGGAGGCTTACATCGACCGCCCGGCCGAGGCGCGGGCGCTGGAGGTGGCCAAGGCGCTGGGGCTCGACGACACGTTTCTCTACATCGACGCGGCCAAGGGCTGGAAGATCTCGCACTATATCGAGGACGCGGCCATTCTGGACTATCACAACACCGAGCAGGTCGACACGGCGCTGCGTATGCTGCGCCGCCTGCACACGAGCGGCATACAGCTCGACGGCCGGTTTGACATCTGGGAGAAGATCAACGGCTTTCTCGACCTGCTGCAGGGGACGGACGTCTCCGACTTTACCGGCATGCAGGAGCTGCACGAGACGATGTGCGCGCTGCACGAGCGCCTGAAGGGCGACGCGGTCCCCCTGTGCGCCTGCCACTGCGACAGCTATAACCCAAACTTCCTGATCGACAAGCAGGGGAAGATGTACCTGATCGACTGGGAATATGCCGGCATGGCCGACCCTGGCTGCGACATCGGCACATTTATCGCCTGCTCGGACTACACGCCCGAGGAGGCGGAGCAGGTGATCGCACGCTATCTCGGCCATGCGCCCACGGGGGCGGAGCTGCGCCACTACATCGGCTATGTGGCCATGGCGTCCTACTTCTGGTTTTTGTGGGGGCTGTATCAGGAGGCGTGCGCCAAGCACGTCGGCGAGTATCTCTACATCTGGTATAAATACACAAAGCAATACGCCCGGCTGACGCTGGAGCGATATGACCATGAGGAGGAGTTTGCTTGAAACAGAAGACAGAGGCCCAGCAGGGCTCGATTGAACAGCTCATCTACGAGGAGACCGAGCGGCGGCTGGAGATCATGCAGTCCGACACCTACGAGTTCCCCAAGAAAATGACCCGGGTCGATTACGGCATCATCATCGCCAGCGTGGCGGCCAGTCTGGTGCTGATCGTGACCTGCATGCTGGGAGGCTGAACCATGACAGACAGAGAAAGCTATATCCGGCAGGAGACCGTTACGGGCGTTGTGCCCATGCTCAAGGGCGACCGGCAGTATTCCTTCCTGGATCTGTTTTTGTCCACGAGCGGCTTTGCCATCGCCACGTGGTGCTATACGCAGGGCGCCTATGTCGCGCAGTACCTCTCCTTCAGCAGAATGCTCATCAACATTTTCTGCTTCAACATCGTCTGGGTGTTCATCGAGTGCCTGCCCGTCATCTTTGCCACGCGCTACGGCATTGATCTGTGGATCTGGCTGCGCTCGGTGCTGGGGCGGCGCGGCGTGGCTGTGCTGTCCACGATCATCAGCGTGGCAAACTTCGGCTGGTACGCGGTCGCGGCGAGCCTGTTTTCCTCGTCGATGATCAACCTTGCGGCGAAGTTCGGCCTCGTGCTCAACGCGGCCGTCTGGAGTCCGGTACTGGGCTGCCTGTGCGTCGTGCTCGGCACGCTCATCGCGCTCGGCGGGCCGAATGTCATCAAGTGGACCAACCGCTTTCTGGTCACGGCGCTGCTGGCGGTCGGCGTGGTCGTCGTCGTGCTGTGCTTCACGGCCGTGCCGCTGCGTGAGATCGTGGCGGTCAAGCCGGTGCTGGACGCGGACATGACGCCGCTGCAGGCGTTCATGATCTCGGCCGAGGGCAACGTGGCGTTCGCGTTCTCGTGGTCAACGCAGGCGCTGGTCCTGCCGCGCCTGGCCAAGACCGAGCGCGGCGGCTACTGGGGCACAACGCTGGCCTACGGCGTGGTCGCGCCGTTTTTCGTCGCCGCCGGCGGCGTGATGGCGCTGGCGATGTTCGTGCGCACCGGCGTGTACGAGAGCGATCCTACCAATATGCTCTCCTACCTCTGCGGCTCCGGCTTCGCGCTGCTGAGCCTGCTGCTGGTCGCGTTTGCGAATGTCGGCACGCAGGGTACCGGCTCCTATGTCAACTGCATGATCGTCAAGAGCGGCATGCCCAAGGTCAGCTATAAGGTGCTGGTGCTCATCGCCATGGTGTATGTCAGCGCGCTGACCGTCTGGGGCGGCGTGGAAGAGCACTTCGGCGCGTTCATCTCCATTGCCGCGTTCATTCAGGCGCCGATCATCGGCATGATCGTCGTGGACTATCTCGTCGTGAAAAAGCGGAAGCTGTCGCTCAAGGCGGCCTACTTCATCGAGGGGCACGATGCGTACCGGTTCACCGGCGGGTTCAACCTGGTCGGCATCGGCTGCGTCATCCTCTCGTGCCTGATCACGATCCTGTTCGTGTACAATCCGCTGACCGGCAGCATCCAGAGCCCGCTGTTTCTCATCTTCACGGGCAGCGGCTTCGATGCCATCTGCGGCGGCCTGCTCTACTGGCTCGCCAGCCTGACCCCGCTGAAAAAGTACATGCTCCGCGACCGCGACGATCTCGAGATCGTCTGAGGCGGCCCGAGCGATCCGAAAACGTCCCCGGTGCAGATGCGCTCTGCTCCGGGGACGTTTTGCGCCGCGGCAGACATTTTTTGAAGAAAAAACTGGAACGCCCGCGAGCGGCATGGACTGCATAGACTACCGGATTTTGCAGAAAATAGGGTTGCCGAAACGCAAAACAGAGCAAAGGAGTTTTCCGAATATGAAGGCAACCGGAATCGTGCGCCGGATCGACGACCTCGGCCGCGTGGTCATCCCCAAGGAGATCCGCCGCACCATGCGTATCCGCGAGGGCGACCCGCTGGAGATCTACACCGACACCGACGGACAGGTCATTTTCAAAAAGTATTCCCCCATGGGCGAGCTGTCCGAGTTCGCCGCGCAGATCTGCGACGCGCTGCACAAGACCACCGGCGGCATCGCCGCCGTGTGCGACCGCGACGCGGTCATCGCCGTGGCCGGCGGCGGCAAGCGCGAGCTGCTCGACCGGCGCATCAGCCGCGAGCTTGAAGAGCTCATGAGCACGCGCGGGCAGTATGCGGCCGACAGCTGCACGCTGCCGGTCGTCGACACCGACGAGCGCTACGCCGTCGCCGTCGCCGCGCCCATCCTCTCCGAGGGCGACGTGCTCGGCTGCGTGCTGTTCGTGGCCGCGCACGGCGACGGCCCTGCCGGCGAGACGGAGCGCAAGCTCGCGCAGGCTGTGTCGGGCTTCCTTGGCAAGCAGATGGAGAGCTGAGCGCGCGGAGCAGAAAAAAGCGTCAGAGCGTATGCGCGCCCTGACGCTTTTTTGATTTTGATATGGAATGAAAAAGGCCCCCGGGCGCCCCCGGAGGCCTTTCGCTGCACGCGCAGCCGATATGGACACGTGCCCCGTACGCTGCAGGCCCGCGTCGCGATCACTGTGACGGGATGAGATATGCCATGCGGCGGAGAACAAAAAGGGTAGATAATCCGTAAAGAGAGATCAAATAAAAAGAGAAAAGAATGGATAAAAGAGATGGGGTGGGGTGCGAAATGGATAAAAAACCGTGCGTACGCAGACATCCCGACATCACCAATGATACAAACAGTTTAGCCCAGCAGTACCCGAAAGTCAAGCAAAATCACCGAATTTTTGAAAATTCAGGGATTGTCAGGAAATTCACGCGCCCGGTAAATTTCTGGCAAGGGGAAAAACCGTTGAACTCCGTCGGAATGTGATGTACAATAAAAGCAGAACATCAGCAGGCAAAAGGGGGTACGGTGCATGACCGTATTGGTGACCGGCGGCATGGGCTACATCGGCAGCCACACGTGCGTGGAGCTGCTTGAGCAGGGCATGGATGTCGTCGTGGTGGACAATCTCGTCAACAGCAGCGCGGAGGCGGGCAAACGGGTCGAACAGATCACGGGCCGGCCGCTGAAATTTTATCAGATGGACGTGCGCGACCGCGCCGGACTCGACCGCATTTTCACCGAGCAGAAGATCGACTGCGTCATTCACTTCGCCGGGCTCAAGGCCGTGGGCGAGTCGGTGCAGATGCCGCTGGAATACTACGACAACAACCTCGGCTCGACGATCACGCTCTGCGAGGCGATGCGTGACCACGGCGTCCGGCAGATCATTTTCTCCTCGTCGGCGACGGTGTACTCCGGCGACAACGAGATGCCGCTCTACGAGACGTCCCGCACCGGCAACTGCACGAATCCCTATGGCTGGACGAAGTACGTCTGCGAGCAGATCCTGCGCGACTATGTCGTGGCCGACCCGAGCTGGTCGGTCGTGCTGCTGCGCTACTTCAACCCCATCGGCGCGCACCCGAGCGGCCTCATCGGCGAGGACCCGCGCGGCGTGCCGAACAACCTCATGCCCTATATCTCGCAGACGGCCATCGGCCGCCGCGAGTGCCTGAGCGTCTTTGGCGACGACTATGACACGCCGGACGGCACGGGCGTGCGCGACTATATCCACGTCATGGACCTCGCGCGCGGCCACGTCGCGGCGATCGCCTACATGGCGGAGCACACGGGCGAGAGCATCTTCAACCTCGGCACCGGCAAGGGCTACAGCGTGCTCGAGATGGTGCACGCCTTCGAGACGGCCAACCACGTGCATGTGCCGTACCGGATCGCGCCGCGCCGTGCGGGCGACCTGCCGACCGTGTACGCCTGCCCGGACAAGAGTGCGCGCATCCTCGGCTGGCACGCCGAGTATTCGCTCGAGGATATGTGCCGCGACAGCTGGCGCTGGCAGACGCACAATCCCAACGGCTACGAAACTGCCTGACGGACCACCGTTCCCGGGCCGGAGCTTCCGGCCCGGGCAGCGCCGCGCCGCCTGCGGGCGGTGCTTTTTTGCGGCCTGAAGAGGCCGCACTGTTCACATAATGTGCAACAAAAATCAAATTGGTTATTGACAGCCTGTACTAGATATTGTACGATATACCCGCTCTCAATACAAAATAAAGCGGTTTTCCGCACAAGATATTGTGTTTTCGATTACGAGGGGGGAGGAACAGAAAGATGAAGATCATCAAGCGAAACGGCGCAGAGGAGAACTTTGACATCTCCAAGATCATCATGGCCGTCACGAAGGCCAACGCCGCCGTCGAAGAGTGCGACCGCATGACGCCGCGGCAGATCCAGCGCATCGCCGAGAGCGTGGAGCTCGCCTGCCAGGAGCTGGGCCGCAGCGCCGCCGTGGAGGAAATTCAGGACATGGTCGAAAAGCAGATCATGGCCCACGGTGCGTTCGAGGTCGCCAAGGCCTACATTACTTACCGCTACACCCGCAGCCTGGTGCGCCGCGCCAACACGACCGACGACCGCATCCTGAGCCTCATCGAGTGCAACAACGAGGAGGCCAAGCAGGAAAACTCCAACAAGAATCCGATCGTCAACAGCACGCAGCGCGACTACATGGCCGGCGAGGTCAGCCGCGACATCACGAGCCGCCTCCTGCTGCCGAAGGACATCGTCGAGGCGCACGAGGAGGGCATCATCCACTTCCACGACGCGGACTATTACGCGCAGCACATGCACAACTGCGACCTCGTGAACCTGGAAGATATGCTCGAAAACGGCACGGTCATCACCGGTACGCTCATCGAGCGGCCGCACAGTTTCTCGACCGCGTGCAACATTGCGACCCAGATCATCGCGCAGGTCGCCTCCAACCAGTACGGCGGGCAGTCGATCTCGCTGACGCATCTGGCCCCGTTCGTGCAGGTCAGCCGCGAGCGCATCCGCCGCGAGGTCGAGGCCGAAATGCAGGCCATCGACGCGCATCCGGGTGAGGAAAAGCTGGCCGAGCTCGTCGAAAACCGCGTGCGCGAGGAGATCCGCCGCGGCGTGCAGACGATCCAGTATCAGGTCGTCACGCTGCTGACCACGAACGGCCAGGCCCCGTTCGTGACGGTGTTCATGTACCTCGGAGAGGCGAAAAACGAGCAGGAGCGCCATGACCTCGCCATGATCATCGAGGAGACGCTGCGCCAGCGCTATCAGGGCGTGAAAAACGAGAAGGGCGTGTGGGTCACGCCGTCGTTCCCGAAGCTCATTTACGTGCTCGAGGAGGACAACATCCACGAGGATTCCCCCTACTGGTACCTCACGGAGCTGGCCGCCCGCTGCACCGCCAAGCGCATGGTGCCGGACTACATCTCCGAGAAGAAGATGCTCGAGCTCAAGGTCGACAAAAACGGCGAGGGCCACTGCTACACCTGCATGGGCTGCCGCAGCTTCCTGACGCCGTATGTCGACGAAAACGGAAAGCCGAAGTACTACGGCCGCTTCAATCAGGGCGTCGTGACCATCAATCTGCCGGATGTGGCGCTGTCCTCCGGCGGCAACATGGAGAAGTTCTGGAAGATCTTTGACGAGCGGCTCGAGCTCTGCCACCGCGCGCTCATGTGCCGCCACGAGCGGCTCAAGGGCACGCTCTCGGACGCCGCGCCCATCCTGTGGCAGTACGGCGCGCTGGCCCGCCTGAAGAAGGGCGAGCCGATCGACAAGCTCCTCTACGGCGGCTACTCGACCATCTCCCTCGGCTACGCGGGACTGTATGAGTGCGTCAAGTACATGACCGGCAAGTCTCACACCGACCCCTCGGCCACGCCGTTCGCGCTCGAGATCATGCAGCACATGAACGACGCCTGCGCCAAGTGGAAGCAGATGCACAACATCGACTTCAGCCTCTACGGCACGCCGCTGGAGTCCACGACGTACAAGTTCGCCAAGTGCCTGCAAAAGCGCTTCGGCATCATCCCCGGCGTCACGGACAAGGGCTACATCACCAACAGCTACCACATCCATGTGACCGAGCATATCGACGCATTCAGCAAGCTGGCCTTCGAGTCGAAGTTTCAGGCGCTCTCGCCCGGCGGCGCGATCAGCTACGTCGAGGTGCCGAATATGCAAAACAACATCCCGGCTGTGCTCGAGGTCATGAAGTTCATCTATGACAACATCATGTACGCCGAGCTCAACACCAAGAGCGACTACTGCCAGGTCTGCGGCTACGACGGCGAGATCGAGATCGTCGAGCACGACGGCAAGCTCATCTGGCGCTGCCCGAACTGCGGCAACACGGATCAGGACAAGATGAACGTGGCCCGCCGCACCTGCGGCTACATCGGCACCCACTTCTGGAATCAGGGCCGCACGCAGGAGATCAAGGAGCGCGTGCTGCATCTGTAACGTGCAAAAACGAAAACCGGCGGGCGTGTCCATGCGGCGCGCCCGCTGCCTGCGAGGAAACTGCTATGTATTATGGAGAGATCAAAACCTGCGACATCGCCAACGGCGTCGGCGTGCGCGTGACGCTGTTCGTTTCCGGCTGCACGAACCACTGCTACAACTGCTTTCAGCCGCAGACGTGGGACTTTCACTACGGCAAGCCGTTTGACGCGGCGGCCGAGCAGGTGATTTTTGCCGAGCTGGAAAAGCCCTTTATCCGCGGCCTGACGCTGCTCGGCGGCGACCCGTTCGAGCCGGAAAACCAGCGCGCGCTCGTGCCGTTTCTGCGCCGGGTGCGCGAGCGCTATCCGGATAAGGACATCTGGGCGTATTCGGGCTTCACGCTCGACAAGGAGCTCACGGTTGACGGCACGCACCCGCGCTGCGAGGTCACGGACGAGCTGCTTTCGCTCATCGACATCCTCGTCGACGGGCGCTACGTGGACGCGCAGCGCAACATCAGCCTGCGTTTCCGCGGCTCGGAAAACCAGCGCATCATCGACATGGACCGGACCCGCGCGGCGGGCCGCATCGTACTCTGGGAGGGCATGAACGGATGGAAGTGAAGATCCAGAAGCTGCGGCCCGGCGCTGTGACGCCGCGGCGCGGCAGCGCGGACGCGGCGGGCTATGATCTCTATGCCTGCCCGGCGGACGGGCAGTGTGTCACGATCGCGCCGCACGTGACGGCCATGATCGGCACGGGCCTCGCCCTCGCCATCCCGGCGGGGTATTTCGGCGGCGTGTTCGCGCGCAGCGGGCTGGCCTCTAAGCAGGGGCTGCGCCCGGCCAACTGCGTCGGCGTGATCGACGCCGATTACCGCGGCGAGTGCACCGTCGCGCTGCACAATGACACGGACGAAGTGCGCACCGTCGCCCCCGGCGACCGCATCGCCCAACTCGTGATCCTGCCGTTTCTGGCGGCGGAGTTTGCAGAGGCGGATGCGCTCGACGAGACCGACCGCGGCGCGGGCGGCTTCGGCAGCACCGGCCGGTAAAGCAACAAAAAACGCAGCCCCCTTCGAGACGCTCGAAGGGGGCTGCGTTTTGCTTTATTCAGCGGCAAACTTGCTTTATTCAGCGGCAAACTTGCTTTATTCAGCGGCAAACTTGCTTTATTCAGCGGCAGTCTGCGAATACGGGCGAGAATTCGTCGAGCTTCTCGCACGTGTAGCGCCGGGTATTGTCCTCGCACACGGGCAGCATTTGCTGCGTGAATGCGGCGCAGCGCGTCCATTCGTCGGTGACGGCCTGACTGTGCGCGGTGTTCAGGTCATAGTGCTGCGCGAGATAGTCGGCGAGGTAGGGCGTGAATTTCTCCGCGCCGAAAATGTTCAGATGCTCGGCGTTGGCGAAATCATTGAGCGGGTCGAGGCCGATGGCGTCCATCTGCGTGTCGAAGTTCGCAAAATCATACCCGTACTCGTGCACGACCGCCTCCAGCTCGGCAAACACGGCGTCATAGTTTTCAATGACGGTGCGGTGCGGGAAGCGGGCAAAGAGCACGTTTTTGATTCCCCGTGCCTTGGCTGTCTCGCAGAAGGTGCGCAGGCTCTGCTCGTTGAAATCGTCGAGCGATTGCTGGCGCACGGGGATCTCATCCGTCTCCGTGAGGAACATGGAGATGGACAGAAACGGCTTGGTGTACGAATAGCCCGCGTCGCGCGCCTGCTGCTGCAGTGACAGCGAATTGCGGATGAGGTCCGGCTTTCTCCAGTTGTCGTGGTACTTGAGCAGCGGCACATAGTATGACAGCCGGTCGCCCTGCACGCACTCGTCAATGGCCTGCACCTTGTTGCGTGAGAGCGGCAGCGTGTCGAGCCATTCGCGCGTTGCGGCCGTGCCGAGCTCATCCCGCTCTGCCTCCGTGTAGAGAAAGCCGTTGACCTCGACCACGTAGACAGACGGATTTTGCCGCTTGGCGCTCTCGCGCAGCATGGATGCATAGAGCGTGCCCTGCGCGGCCGACACGGCCAGCGGGTAACTTGTAAACCCGGCGTGCTGCCATGCCAAAGGTGCGCAATAGTCGGTAAACGTCTCACTCGCGCCGAGGATCATGACGTCGAGCGAGTTTTTCGGCTCCAGATAGAAGCTGCGGATGTACTGCTGCTCGGTGATGCTGTTGATGGTCAGCAGCCGCGTGAGCGCGCCGTAGACCAGCGCCACGATGAGCAGAAACGCGATTACGCGCAGGACGGTATTTCTTTTTGCGTGTTGTTTTGGATTCATTGATGTTCTCCACATGCTGTGTTAGCGCCACGCGGAAAATTGCGGCGATGGTCTGCTGCGAGCCCGCTTCGCGGGCTTGGGATAGCGGGCGCTGTTTCCCGGCTTAAAACTGCATATACACGAATTCGGATGCCTGCACGCCGGGGCCGTAAACGCCCATGAGTACGACGGCGAAGATGCCGGCAAGCAGCACGGCCCAGCGCAGGGCGAGACACTTCTCGTCGAGGATCTCGCGGATGGTGCGCTGCGAGCGCTCCTGAATGACGGAGGCGGTGAAAATCACGACCGTGCCGAACAGCAGCACGGCCCAGTCATACCGCGTCAGCGGCAGCGCCTCGAGCACGGCGCCCGGCCGCAGCTGCGACAGGTGCAGGTCGGTCACGGATTTTAACATCATGCCCATCGCGGCGCGAAACCCGTCGGCGATGTCAAAGTAATAGCCGATGAGCACGACCACGAACGTGCGCAGCATGGAAAACACCTGATACCACGCGCTCTTGCGCTCAATGTGCAGCGCGGCGACGACCTTGTCCGACACCGGCTGCAGCAGCGTGGACACGAGGATGACCATGCCGTTCCAGAAGCCGAAGGCGACGTATTTCCAGCTTGCCCCGTGCCAGATGCCGATGATGAGAAACGTGATCAGCGAGGCCACGGCCGTCGGCAGTACCTTGCCGATATGGCTGCCGAGGTGCTGCCTGGCGTGGCGGCCCCAGTTGAGAAACGCCTTCGAGATCGACAACGGGTAGAACAGGTAGTTGCGCAGCCAGTCGCCGAGCGAGATGTGCCAGCGGTGCCAGTACTCAGTGAGCGTGCGCGAGAAGTACGGCCGGCGGAAGTTTTCGCCCATGGTGATGCCGAACATCTGCGCCACGCCGCGCGAGATGTCGATGCCGCCGGAGAAGTCGGCATAGAGCTGCAGCGCGTAGACGATCGCCGCCAGCAGCACATACGTGCCGGCGTAGTCGGTGTACGCCCCGGCGACGGTGTGGATCATGCCCACGGCGCGGTCGGCGATGACGAGCTTTTTGAAAAAGCCCCAGAGGATCAGCTGTGCGCCGTAGCGGATGTTGTCAAAGCTGTATCTGTGCTCGGCATAGAGCTGGTGCGCCAGCTGGTCGTACACGCCGATCGGGCCCTGAATGATCTGCGGGAAGAAGGACACGAACAGCGCGAGCTTGCCGACGTTGCGCTCGGCGGGCACTTTTTCGCGGTAGACGTCGAGCACGTAGCCCATGGACTGGAACGTGTAAAACGAGATGCCCAGCGGCAGCAGCAGCCCGATGTGGCCGAGCGAGACCGTCAGCCCCACGGACGCAAAGAGCGTCTCCATGGACTCGGCAAAGAAGTTATAGTATTTGAGCACGGCGAGGATGCCGAAGTTCAGCAGCAGGATGGCGATCATGAGCGCCTTGCGGCGGGACTTGCAGCGCTTTTTGTACGCCTTGCGCTCCTCGCGCTCCCAGTCCTGCTTGTGCGCGGCGACGGTCTGCTCCATGCGCGCGGTCATGGCGTCCATGCCGCGTGCGCCGAAGTAGGTCGTGAGCGTTGTGATGACGATAAAGCCCATGTAGCGCAGGCACACGAACGCGTAAAATGCGTAGCTGCCGATCAGCAGCACCACCCACTGGAACCGCTTCGGCACGAGGTAGTACAGCACCAGCAGCGCGAGTACCAGCAGGTAAAACGACAGCGATGTCAGCGTCATGCTTCGTCCTCCGGCGTCCGGCAGGTGTTGAGCGCGTCGGTCGCAAACCGGTCACGCACGAGCGTGAAGTTCCCGCCGCGGTACAGCGCGACGCGTGGCATGTCGCGCGACAGAAACACGGCCACGCCCTCCGTCACGGAGTACGCGCCGCAGCGGCCGAGGGCGATCACGTCGCCCACGCGCAGCGGCGGCAGCTGCGCCTCGCGCACGAGCACGTCCGCCGTCGTGCACAGGCTGCCGCAGAGCATCCACGGCTCGGGCGCGTCCGCGCTCTCGCGCAGGAGCGTCAGCGGCGGGGCCTGCATGCCCATGAGCTGGCCGTCATACTTCACCTGGTGCATGCCGCCGTCGCATATGGCGTAGTTCACGCCGAGGTTGCACTTGGCGTCGGCCACGCCGGTGAGAAACGTGCCGCAGGGCGCGGCGAAAAAGCGGCCCATCTCGATCGTCAGCGGATACTTCTCGCCGAAGGCGCGGATGTGCTCCGCCGCCGCGTCGAGCAGCGCGCAGTCGCGCGCCTCGGCGTCGTCGCGGAAGCACTCGGCATTCAGCCCCGGGCCGTATTCCACGTGCTGCGCCGTGAAGCCGTAGCGTTCGTGCAGCATCGTGAGGTATTCGTCCAGATGCGCAAGCTCCTTGGCGATCACGGCGTCCTTGCGCTTTTGCGTGCCGGAAAAGTAGTGGATGCCGACGATCGTCACGTTCGGGAATTCCGCGCGCCGGGCGACGAGATCGGCCAGCGCGTCGGGATCCATGCCGAACTGGCTGCCGGCGGTCAGGCGCGGCAGCACGTTTACGTGCTTGCCCTGCGCGGCCGCGGCCGCGCAGATAAGGTCAAAGTGCAGCGTGCTCTCGGCCGTGAGCAGGTCTGCGCCCAGCGCGACGGCGCGCGCAACATCGTCCGCGCCCTTGTTCACGCCGGAGTACAGGATGCGCTCCGGCGGGATGCCGAGCCTTTCGCAGATCGTCAGCTCGCCGGGGGAGCACACCTCCACCCAGCGGAACACGTCCGGCAGGCCGCGCAGCACGAAGGGGTTGGCCTTCATGGAGTAGCACAGATTTACGTCCGAGCCAAACGCGGCGCGCACTCTTTGAGCGCGCGCCGTGAAGGCCTCCAGATCAAACAGATACAGTGGCGTGCCGTATTTCGCGGCTGCCGTCCGGAGTGCAGTCTTGTCCATCAGTCCTCGTCCTGCAGGCGCTGCACCATGGCCAGCAGACGCTTGGCGGAGTTGAAGTTCTCCGGCACAAGATCCTTGGCGCCGATCTCGATGTCGAATGCGTCGTTGAGCGCCGCGACGAGCGACACGATGTCGAACGACTCGAGAATGTGGTCGTCGATGAGGGCGGTCTCGGTCTCAAAATCCACGTCGGGGCGCAGATCGGTCAGAATGTCCATCAGTTCCTGTTCCATGATAAATATACCTCCTGAAGTGAGTAAAGTAAGCAAAATCAGTGCTTGGCCGCAGCGGTGATGCGCTCGGCCAGCGCGCGCATGTTCGTCTTGCCATTGTCGAGCCGGGGCATGGCCGCGAGCTGCTCGATCTTGCGCGGCACCATAAAGCCCGGCAGGTCGGCGCGCAGGGCGACGGCGATGTCGCGCTTGGTCACGCCCTCGCCGGTGTAAAACAGCCAGATCTGCTCGTGCGTCTGGTCGTAGAGCGCGCAGGCGTCCTCCACGCCGGCCACCTTCGCCGCGGCGAGGTCGATCTCCCCGAGCTCCACGCGGTGGCCGAGGTGCTTGACCTGCCGGTCCTTGCGGCCGTGGAACATGAGGTTGCCGTCGGGCGCGAAGTGCCCGAGGTCGCCGGTCTTATAGATGCGCTCATCGTATGCGTGGTTGAGCGGGTTTTGCAGGAAGCTCTCGGCCGTTTTCTCGCGGCTGTTATAGTAGCCCAGCGCGAGGATGGGGCCCTTGACGCAGATCTCGCCGATCTCGCCGTCGGGCACGGCCTCGTTGCGCTCCGAGAGCAGAAACACCTCGTAGTGCGGGTACGGCCTGCCGATCGGCAGCACGTCGGTGTCCTCGACCAGACCGGGCACGACGTAATACGTGCACGAGGCGGTCGCCTCCGTCGGGCCGTACTGGTTGACGAACCGGGCCTCCGGCAGCGCGAGCTGCCACTGGCGCAGGCAGCTGCACGGCATTACCGAGCCGGAGAAGCACACCTTGCGCAGGTGCTGCGGCACGCTGCACTCGAACGCGCCGAGCGCGGCCGGCACGGTCAGCGCCGAGACGCTCCAGCCCACGGCCGTGACGCCCTTGTCGTTCATGTATTCGAACAGACGCTCCGGCGACATGAAAAGTTCCTTCGGGATGATGGCCGTCGTCGCGCCGAAGCGCAGCGGCAGATAAATGTCGCGCACGGCGGCGATGTAGTCCAGCGGTGACTGGTTGCCCAGCACGTCCTCGCGCGCGATGCCCATCACGCCGGCGTAATCCTCGATGTAGCACATGAGCGAGTGCTGCGCCGTGATGACGCCCTTGGGCGTGCCGGTCGAGCCGGAGGTGAAGATGATGTACAGCGGGTCGAGCTCTCGGGCGCGCGCGCGGCAGTCCGCGAGCAGCGCCGCGTCCTCGCTGCCCGCGAGCAGCTCCTCCGCGATCAGGATCGTGCCGGAAAAGTCCAGCGTCTTCGCCTTGTCGTAAAACGCGCGCTGCACGATCATCAGATCGGTGTCCAGCGTGTTTAAAATAGAGTTGAGCCGGTGCACGGGCATCGTCCCGTCCATCGGGGCGTAGCAGCACCCGGCATACACCGCGCCGAGAAACACGGCCGGCGTGTGCGCGTTGCGCCCGCTCATGACGGCGATGGGCCGCTTTTGCCCGGCGCGGAACTTCGCCGCCGCCGTGCCGATGATGCGCGCCTCGCGCCGCACGTCGGCAAAGGTCACAGCGCTGTCCTCATCGAGAAAAGCGGGTTTGTCCGGACAGGCTGCGGCGGTGACTTCCAGCCAGTCGAGCACGTTGGTTTCCATGCTTGCCAGCTCCTTTCCGATAAATGTCCATAATCGCCTTATCCTATCATGTTTTTCGCGCAAAAACAAGACGGAACGTGTCATATTTAAGAAAAAGGTAAGAATGTGGCGCGCCGTTTTTCCGTGCGCTGACACCCGGCTCTGCCCGGGCGGTTTGCCCTTGACGCATCCGTGCCGGAAAAGTACAATGGAAACCATCATCAATCGGCGCTTCGCAGCACGACGCAATGGGCGCGCCCGCGGCATATTCGCAGCCGGATTTGTCTGCTATTGCCAAAAACGCGCCTGGAAAATTGTGAGCATTTTTCCTTTCGCATTTATGGCGCGTATGGTATACTTTAGGAAACCACGCAAAAAATTCCGTATGTGGTTCCGACGTATTTTGCATCTGTCGTGTGCTATGATCGTTCCTGTTTCCGGTTTCCGGACACGGGCCGGTGTCTCCGCGGAAAGGAGGGGGAGTGCAGCGGGGCGGAAAGGAAGGTCACAGATGTCAAAGAGAGTTCAAAAGGTGTGGAACGCTGTCACCACCGTGCTGGTGATCCTGGTTGTCATTCTGGCGCTGCTTCTGGTGGGCGTGCGGCTGGTCGGTCTGCGGCCGATGTGCGTCCTGTCCGGCAGCATGGAGCCGACGTATCACACCGGCTCGCTGATCTATGTCAAGCCCTGTGCGCCCGAGGACGTGCAGGTCGGCGACGCGATCACCTTTGTGCTCAATGAGGACTTGGATGTCGTCACACACCGCGTGATCTCCATCGATGCGGAAAACGAGCATTTCTACACGCAGGGAGACGCGAACGACGCGCCCGACGGCGCACCTGTCTATTTCAAGAACCTCATCGGCCGCCCGGTGTTCACCATCCCGTATCTGGGCTATGTTTCGCACTGGGTGTCGAACCCACCCGGCATGTATCTGGCCATCGCGCTCGCGCTCGTGCTCATCATCCTGACGTTCCTGCCGGACATGCTCCGCAAAGCGTCGGAGGCGGACGCGCGCGACGCTGCCCGCCGTGCACAGGCGGACAAACCCGGCGATGCCTCGGATGCCAAAAATCCCGGCGAAAATATGGGAAAATAATGGTTTTGTGAAATATTTTCGCCCGTTCGTGCATTAACTTAGTGATTGCTGGCAGCACCCGGCACGGTGCTGTTGGACATAGGAAGCTTTGAACAAAATTTAGGGGAGGAAAACGTTACATGAAGAAGAAAACTCTGACCGTCGCCATCGCGCTCGTGCTCGTCGTGGCGCTGGCGGTTGGCGCGACGTATGCGTATCTGACGGCGAAGACCGAGGCGGTTACCAATACCTTTACGGTTGGCAAGACAATTGATGATCCGGAAACCAACTTCATCCTGAAGGAACACAAAGTTGCCTATGATGCCAATACGGCTACTTATAAGTATGTCGACGCCGAAGGCAATGTCACTACTGACAGCTCCAAGTATGTTGAAGTCGCTGGCAATGAGTACAATGAAGTCACACCGGGCATGACCGTTGCGAAAGATCCGTTCGTTCAGATTAAGAAGGCTGTTGAGACTCCGTCTTATCTGTTCGTGGAAGTCTACGGCAATGCTGCTGGCCTGAATTACAAGCTGAACGGCGACTGGGAGGAAGTTACTGGCCTTCAGAAGCAGCTTCCGAATGGCGGTACGCTTTATGTTTATAAGACTCCGATGACTTCTGGCAATTCCATTGGTACCTATCCGATTCTGAATGGAAACCAGCTTACCGTTGATTTGACCACTCCGCTTGCTCAGAATTCCAGCCTGCAATTCAATGCTTATCTGTGCCAGACTACCGGCTTCAGCAGCGCAGCTGCTGCGTTTGATGCCTGCTTTGGCAAGTGATCACCCCTTGCTTTTCCCATGTAATATACGCACAGAAGGCTGTGCGGGAAAATAGAAAAGGAGAAGACTACATATGAAGAAGAAAACCATTCTTGTGGCTGCCATCGCAGTCATGCTCGTCGCGGCGCTTGTCGTCGGCGGCACCCTCGCGTACTTCACCGATACGAAGTCCGCGGACAACACCTTCACCGTCGGCAATGTGAAGATCGACCTGCTTGAGTCCAGCCTGCACCGCGAGAATGCCGGTTACGTCGGCACTCCGGGTGAGGAGCTCAATCCCCAAAATGCTGAGCTGTGGTCCGAAGTTCTTAAGCAGGGGTCCAACAACACCAGCCCGTATAAAGCCGGCGATACGTTCTACACCGATGACCAGATCGAAGCTAACGCTGCCACGTATACGTGTGACGGTGTCGAGCTTGCTCCGGGACAGTCTTACCACAAGATGCCCTATGTCAAGAACACTGGTGCCAACGATGCTTATATCCGCATCCGCGTGATGTTCCCCGCAGAGCTGGATACGGCTGTCCTTAACAGCAGTATGTATACGACAAGTGCAATTAGCCGTGGCGAGTTCACGATGGTGAAAACAGAAAACGTTGAGAAAGACGGAAAGCTGTACAATGTTTATACCTTCACTCGCACTGAGGCTCTGAAGCCCAACGAAATGACCTATTGGAACGTTTGGGGCACTGTTCATATGGATTCCGATGTTACCAATGAAGAGATTGCGAACTTGCTTCCGAACGGCGCGTTCAACGTCCTCGTTGAGGCTGACGCCATTCAGGCGGACGGCTTTGCGAATGCAACCGCTGCCTTCGCTGCATTTGACAAGTAATTCCTCAACATTTTGACCCCAAAGGGGCGGCGAAATCGCCGCCCCCATCGGGGACTCTGGCTCGGCTTCAATCCGGGCGCGGGCGGCGGCGCTGCCGCCGTCCGCGCGCAGATTGAAATGATGATCCCACAAAAATTTCCTGCGTGCGCCCTCGGGCGCAGAGAGAGTGAGAACTCGGTACTCAGAAACATCCTATCAGGGAGAAAGGTGGTTTGTGCATGAAGAAGAAATGGACCATCGCAACGGTGCTCCTCTTGGCAGTGGCGCTGCTGGCGGTCGGTACGTGGGCGTACTTTTCGGCCGTCGGCACGGCGGATAACGTCATCACGATGGGCTCCGTCAAGCTTGCACTGCACGACGAGGACGGCGCTGGCCAACCGTTTACGACGGTGAGCGCCATGCCCGGCAGCGCCGTGAACAAAGTGGTGTATGTGGAGAACGTCGGCTCCGGCGCTTTCTACACCCGCGTGAAGATCACGCCCGAGATGGTCGGCGCCGATGGCGAGATCATCCCGCTCGATGCGAGCGAGCGGCTGCTCACGCTGGATCTGAACGACACGGACTGGATCGCCGGCGAGGGCGGATACTATTACTATCGTGGTTCGGTCGACCCGAAGACCGCCACGTCGAAGCTCTTCAACCACGTCACGTTCAGTAAGGACATGGGCAACGAATATCAGAACACCACGGTGCACATCTACGTCACGGCCGAGGCCGTGCAGACGGCGAACCTCGAAAAGTACGCTGCCAATGATGTCAGAGATGTGTGGAAGCACGTCGGTACGGTCGAAGCGAGCACCTCGAGCACGCAGATCGACCCGATCCCGACGCCCTGAGAAAGGAGGACGACTATATGAAAAAACGTATTCTCTCGCTCGTCCTCTGCGCAGTCATGCTCCTGAGCATGTGCCTGTTCATGGGCGCGGGCGTGACGCAGGATGCGGCAGAAGCCGCGGGCGAAGTGCCGCAGACGGCGGTGTTCACGGAGGCGGGGCCGTTCCGGCCGGCCGTTTCCGTGCGGCCGCAGCCGCTGCGCGCCGCAGCCGACCGCGCGGCCGGCGGCGACGGTCTGGAGCTGAGCAAGGAAGTTACGGCAAACGGCAGCGGCTATACCGTGCATCTCGAAGCGTACACGACCGGCACGGTCACAACGACGACCTCGATCGCACCGTGTGACATCGTGCTCGTGCTCGACCAGTCCGGCTCGATGGCGTATAATTTTGACGGGAATGAGACCAGCACGGATTCGGCCCGCCGCCAGTATGCCATGAAGCAGGCCGTGAACACGTTCATTGAAGCGGTGGCGGATAAGTATAACGCGGAAAAGTCCGATCACCGGATCGCGGTCGTGACTTTCGGCACGAACGCTTCCACGCTGATGGACTGGACGCTCGTGACCCCGGCCGAAACGGACACGGCGGAAAGCCCGTCCGGCGAGACCGCGCTCAAGGCCAAGATCAACGGCCTCCCGTCGGAGCCGGAGGGCGCGACGAATGTCGCCGACGGCATGCGGAGTGCGCAGGCGCTCATGCAGGGCGACAGCGGCTACACCGGTACCAACACGAAACGCCAGAAGGTCGTGATCCTGTTCACGGACGGTGTGCCGACGAAGCAGAGCGATTTTGACACGACGGTCGCCAACGGCGCCATCCAGTCGGCCAAGGCGCTCAAGGACGCCGGCGCGACGGTCTATTCCGTCGGCATTTTCAACGGCGCGAATCCGGAGCAGCTCTACGGCGACAGCGGCTTCAAGTACAACAGCAACGGCCAGGTCGGAAGCTACTGGGCCAGCTTTAGCTGGTGGGGGATCGGAGACGTCAAGAACTATGACATCCCGGCCGGAAACCGCTTTTTGAACTACATCTCTGGCAACTTCCCGGATGCGACGGAGATCGGCATCCAGCGGTACGATTCCAGCTTCATCGGCATCGGCAATTATGGCTGGCAGATCACCAGAAATTTTGCCCGCGAGCAGTCCAACTACTACCTGACGGCGAACGATTCCGCCTCGCTGAGCAAGATCTTTACCACGATCAGCGAGAACATCGGCAGCGCCAATATTGACCTTGGCAGCGAGACGGTCATCAAAGACATCGTGACGCCGTACTTTACGGTGCCGCAAAATGCCGGCGCTATTCGTCTCTCCACTGCAGCCTATAACGGCAGCGCATTTGGGGCTCCGGTCGCAGCCGATCCTTCGGTGACGGCAGCGATCGATCCGGCAACGCGGGCGGTCAATGTGACCGGCTTCGATTTCAACCAGAACTATGTCTCCACAAACGCTAAGGCGGATGGCACGTTCGGAAAGAAACTGATCATCGAGTTTGACGTTTCCGTGCGCGACGGCTTCCTCGGCGGCAATCAGGTGCCAACGAATGATGGGCAGTCCGGTATCTATGCGAAGGGAACCATGATCAAGGCGTTCGATGTGCCGACGCAGGACGTGGAAGTAAAAAGCATCACGCCGACGGCGGATGACAAGGCGATCTACCTTGGCGATTCTGCCAATTTGCAGGAGCTTGTGCACCAGAATGCCACATTTGACGGCACAAATAACGCTTTTGTGGATGTGACCTATACGGTCAAGGATGAGAACGGAACGGTTGTCGGCACGTACACAGTTCCCGCCGGAAGCAGCAGCGGAACATGGGTGTGGAGCGATCCGGCAAGCAACGGCACCGTCGCTCCGGAGCAGACCACGACCTACAAGGTGACGTGCACGGTTTCGCCTACGCAAACGGGAACGTATGAGAGCGTTTCTAAAGATACTACGTTCACCATCACGGTCAACACCTGCAGCCTGACGATCACCAAGACCGTTACGGGCGGCGGCGACCCGAACCAGACCTTCGTGTTCAACGTCATGAAGGGCAACGATCTCGTGACCACCGTGGTGCTCAAGGCCGGCGCGAGCACGACCATCACCGGTCTGGCTGTCGGCGACTACACCGTGGTCGAGGACACCGCTTGGTCGTGGAGCTACACGGCTGACAATGTAAGTACGGCCGTCACGCTCAGCAGCACAAACCCCAACGACGAGGCCAAGATCACCAACACCTATGTAAAGCACGACTGGCTCACGAGCATTGTCGACGTCATCAACAAGTGGACGGCCAACGATGGCAAGACGACCATCAACAATTCCGACCGTGTTCCGGGCGCGAACTGAACAGGAGGGATGACATATGAAACGTATCTTTAACGGTTCAGGCGGGAGAAAAGCCGCGCTCATCCTCTCCCTGTGCCTGATCTTCGCACTGGCCGTCGGCACGACGCTCGCTTATCTCAAAGCGAACACGTCTCCGGTGACGAACACCTTCACGGCGGCCAAGTCCGACATCAAGATTGATGAGAACGTGGAAAACGGCGAAAAGTCCAGCATCCAAGTTGAAAACATCGGCACGGCCACGTCCTATGTCCGCGTCAAGCTGGTCATGAACTGGGTCGATAAGAGTGGAAACGTCGTCTCCGGCGGAAACCTGCCGGAAGTCACGCTCAACGAGCCCGACTGGTTCATGAAGGACGGCATTTACTACTATACCAAGCCGGTCGGACCGAAAGATTCGACTGCAAACCTGCTGAAAGATCCCATCACGCAGCCGAATGCGCCCGAGGGCTGCCACCTCGAGGTGACGGTGCTGGCCGAGAGCATTCAGGCCGCGCCGAGCACCGCTGTGGAAGGCGCATGGGCGGTCACGGTCGTAAACGGCGCGTTGACCTCGGCAATCCCGACGGCATAAGGAGGGCAACGGTATGAAACACAACAAACTTACCATGATCGTCGCCCTCGTGCTGGTGGTCGCGCTGGCCGCCGGACTGGGCATCTGGGCGACGGGCGAGACGAACGTTCCCACCGTCACGTACTATGACGGCTCGGACGGCAACGGCGCGCGCTTCACCTTCACCCACACCGGCGACGGTTCGGACACGAACCTGTTCCCGAACTTCTCCAACTGCATGCCCGGCGACAGCCTCACGCAGACCATCCGCGTGCAGGCTGATGGCAAAAACGGTGTGCAGGGCGCAAAGATCTATCTGCGCGCCGAGATCGACGGCGACGCCTCCGCCAAGGAAGGCTCCGCCATCTCGTACAACGATGTGCTCGATCACATCGGCATGACCGTGTCGAAAGACGGCGTCGTGATCGCGTCCAACAAGACCGCGAAGCTCTTCAGCCAGCTCGATGCGGCCGATGGCCTCAAGAGCAACGTCTTCATTGCCGAGGTCGGCCCGAAGACCGATCCGGTCGATCTGGACGTGACCATTGATGTTGACCCCGCGATGGGCAATGCGTTCCAGGAAGCGGCTGCGCACATCACGTTCGTGTTCTCCGTCGAGGACAACGAGCTGCCGCCCCCGCCGCTGGAGCTCGACAAGCACGATGCGTATATCTGCGGTTATCCGGACGGCACGGTGAAGCCGGAGCGCCAGATCACACGCGCGGAGGTCGCAACGATCTTCTACCGTCTGCTTCAGGACGAGGCCCGCGAAAATGTGTGGTCTCGCACGAACAGCTACTCCGATGTGGCAAGCGGTGTCTGGTATAACAGTGCGGTTTCGACGTTGACCAACGCCGGTATTCTCACTGGCTATCCGGACGGCACATTCCGCCCGGACGCGCCGATCACGCGCGCGGAGTTTGCGACGATTGCGGCGCGATTCTACCACGCACCGGAAGTTACCGGTGATGCATTCCCGGATATCTCCGGCAGCTGGGCGCGCGAGTATATCAACCGCGCGGCGGCGCGTGGCTTGATCGATGGCTATGAGGACGGCACATTCCGCCCGAACCAGAACATCACGCGCGGCGAGGCCATGAAGATCATCAACAAGGTTCTCTTCCGTACACCGGATAAGGAGCATTTCCTGCCCGATATGATCAAATGGCCGGACAACAGCAACACCGACGCCTGGTATTACACGGATGTGCAGGAAGCGACCAACAACCACGATTACGAGCGCGTGGACAAAACCTCGCCCGAGACGTGGACGAAGATCACGCAGGCCAGAGATTGGAAGGCGCTCGAGGCCGAGCTGGCGCAGAAATATCCCAACCGGTAAGCGCGCGGCGCTGACGGTAAACGAAACAACCATAGCGAACACCCCCTGTGCCACGGCACAGGGGGTGTTTTTGCGTATGGGGAAAAAACGTGCGCCCCGGCGGCTGCCGGGGCGCTGCCGGGGCGCTGACGTAGGGATACATGCAATGCGTGGATGCGTTATCAGCCCAGATACTGCTTGTCGTAGTTGTTCTGGATGCAGGAGATGACCTTCGTGATGACGGTGTTGAACGGGGTGGGCACGCCCAGCCGCTCGCCGTAGCGCGCGATGGCGCCGTTGAGCACGGAGATCTCCGTCTGGCGCTGGTGCAGCACGGCGTCCTGCGCCATGGACGGATAGTAGTTGCCGAGGTTGGCGACGATGTTCGGCTCTTCCTTTTCCATGAGCGGCCAGAGATCGCCGATGCCGAGCGCCTGCGCGACGGCGCAGCCCTCTTTCCACACATGCATGACGATGTCGTGGCCGTAGGGGTCGGCGAAGGTCTCCTTCACCTTCAGGCGCATGACGGCGCTCACGCCGTTATAGCCGCTGTTGGCGATGACTTTCTTCCAGATGTACGGGCGCACATCCTCGTCAAAGCTCGCGTTGCAGCCGCCCGCCTGGAAGCACGCCTCGAGCGCCTTGCCGGCGGCGTCGGCCTTCGGGTTGTTGTGCACGGCGCCGAAGTGCATCTGGATGCCCTTTTCCGGCTTGCTCACGCACACGCCGGGGCCGGCCAGCTCCGTGCCGATCAGGCCGCTGCCGTAGAGGATGCGGTCGGTCTCCACGAACTGGGCGAGCACCTCGTCGTTGCCGAGGCCGTTTTGCAGCGAGACGACGACCGTCTCCGGCCCGATGCAGGGCATGGTGTCGGCCATGACGTCCGCGGTCTGCGTGGCCTTGACCATGAGGATGACCATATCCATGGTGCCGATGTCATGCGCGGTGGCGCTCGTGTGGAAGCCGGTGAGCACTTCCTCGCCCTCCGGCGTGCGGAAGACCAGACCGTCGGCCGCGATCTTGTCCATGTGCGCCTTGTACTTATCGACGAGCCAGAGCTCGGCGCCGCCCTTGCGCAGGTAGGCGGCGAACACGCTGCCGGCAGCGCCGGAGCCGATCATTGCGATTTTCATGCGTTTGCCTCCTTAGCAAACTGCCGGCCGGTTGTTGGCCGGCCGGCAGAGAAAACTCGGGGTTTGAAATTACTTCAGGTACTGCTTGTCGTAGTTGCCCTGGATGCAGCGCACGACCTGGGACAGGACCTTGCACACCGGGGTGTCGATGCCCAGCTGCTCGCCGTACTCCGCGATCTTGCCGTTGAGCACGTCGATCTCGGTCTGGCGGTGGTTGAAGAGCATATCCTGGCACATGGACGGATAGTAGTCCGCGATGTTGGTGACGATGTCCTTGTGATCGTGGGCGATGAACTCATCGGCGTCCATCGGCACGCCCTTGGCGGTCGCGACCGCGCAGGTCTCACGGATGACGCTGTGGAACAGCCACTGGCCGAACGGATCCGCCTCGACCTCGCCGATCTTCAGACGCAGGACGGCGCACACGGTGTTGACGGTGGCGTTCACGCAGACCTTTTTCCAGATGAACTTGTAGATGTTATTGTCGGTGCCCGGCTCGCCGTCGCGCCAGTAAGCGTCGCAGCCGCCGGCACGGTAGCACTTGAGCATCTCGGCGCAGGCCGCGTCGGTGAGCTCCGAGCGGACCGCACCGCCGAAGTTCATCTGCACGCCGCCGGCCGGGGTGGACACGCAGTGTGCGGGTTCGGGCAGAGCCGTGCCCAGCACGCCGGAGCCGATGATGCAGCGCTCTTTCGGGAAGACCTTGAAGAGGTTGTCATCGTTGCCGAGGCCGTTGATGAGGGAGACGGCGACGGTCGTGTCGCCGACGACAGGCATGGAGTCCTGGATGGCCTGCTCGAGCTGGGTCGCCTTGGTCATGTAGATGATGACGTCGACCTTGCCCTCCGCCGCGGCCGCGTCAGCAGCGGTGGTGTAGGTGCGGAAGCCCTTGAGCTGGTAGTCGTAATCCTTGTAGCCGCCATCTTCCTCCTGATGGATGGTGAAGTGCATGCCTTCCTCGGCGACTTTCTTCATGTGCGCCTCGTAGCGGTCGATGAGGATGATGTCCGCACCGCCCTTACGCAGGTAAGAAGCGAAGACGCTGCCGGCTGCGCCGGAACCATACATTGCAAATTTCATAACTTTTTCTCTCCTTTTCTGATTCTGTTTGCGATATCTTCGGCCGCTGCAGGCGGATGCCTGACGGCGGATTACCGAACGGTATTGGTGAGGGTGCCGATGCCCTCGATGCTGCACGCGATCACGTCGCCCGGGTGCAGCCACTTCGGCGGGTCAAAGCCCATGCCCACGCCGGCCGGCGTGCCCATGGAGATGATCGTGCCGGGGCGGAGCGTCATGCCCTGGCTGAGCTCGGCGATCACGTACGGCACGTGGAAGATCATGAGATCGGTCGTGCTGTCCTGCCGGAGCTCGCCGTTGATGCGGCTCTGGATTTTCTGCGGCCTGCGCACGTCGAACTCGTCCGGCGTGACGATCCACGGGCCCATCGGCGTGAAGCCGTCGAGGCTCTTGCCGCGGTACCACTGCTTATGCTGGTTCTGGATCGTGCGCGCGCTCACGTCATTCAAAATGGTGTAGCCGAATACGTAGTCGAGCGCGTCTGCCTCGCTGACGTTGTACGCCGGGCGGCCGATGACGACGGCCAGCTCCGCCTCATAGTCGAGGTCGGCGACCAGATCGCTGTGGCTGAGAATGTCGCCGCCGGGGGCGACGGCCTCGTTCACGCGCTTGGAAAAGTAGATCGGGAACGTGTCCGGCGCCTTGACGCCCTTGCCGGCGACGGCCTCGCTCTCCTTGGCGTGGTCAAAATAATTGATGCCCAGGCAGATCACGTCCTGCTCCGGGCGGGGGATGGGCGCGAGCAGCCGCACGCGCTTGAGCGGAAGCGCGGCGCTGCGCAGCACGGCGGCAGTGTCCAGCGCCGGCCAGATGCCGATGAGCGTCTGCATGTCCGCACAGCCCGGCACGGGATGCACGGCAGTGCCGGCCGCGTTGAGCAGGCCGACGGCGCTGCGGCCGTCCTTTTCAAATGTCACGAGCTTCATAACGTGCGCGCTCCCCCTCAAAATCGACATTGGGCAATGGATGTGTACGCAAAATGATGGTTAAAAATTCATCAATCGCGTTTGCCGAGCCAGCTGGCCTGTGTCAAAAATATGCCAATCTCGCTTGTCAGAAATTCGACAAAAGATTTGCACTCCCAGCGTTGTTATGATAGCACGAAAGTGTAGACGCCGCAACTGTTTTCTTGCTGTCAAAGCGCTAAAATCGCATAAAATATTACAAAAGCGCCAGAATCAGAGTGCATAAAAATGCATGCAAGATTTTGTGCAACTCGACAATTTTCAGAAAATGACTGAAAAATTGGGGTTTGGAAGAGGCTGTTATTGACTTTTGCGTGTGAGAGAATTATAAATTTACTATCCCAAGTTGTTAACGACTTGTTCATAAATTAACACATGGGTGTGGATTTCGACCCCTGTCCCGGTTGGTAGGAGAGCACGAGGCAGGATTGAAATAAAAGAGAGAAAAGCAAAAAAAAGAGCAAAAAAGAGAGAGGTAAAAAAATGGATAACAAAAAGCTCAAGAGCAGCTGGGCAGCCGCCTTCACCGTGGCGTCTGTCTGGTTCGGCACCCACGTGGGCGCCGGCTTTGCGACCGGCAACCAGGTCGTGAACTACTTTGTCCAGTATGGCTGGACCGCGGCGATCTTCCCGCTGCTGGCCATGGGCATCCTGGCCGTCGTCATGTACATCATGATGAAGTTTGCCAAGCTCAGCGGTTTCGACAACTACAAGGACACCTATCGCGCCCTGTATCCGAAGCCGTGGATGGAGGTCTTCTTCGAGATCTTTTACATCATCATCATCCTCGCGGCGGTCGCGTCCTGCGTTGACGGCGCCGGCGGCATCGTCAAGAGCCTGATCGACCTGCCCGATATCGTCTGCAACCTCGTCATCATCGCCCTGCTGATCCTCCTGTCGATCTTCGGCGTTGACCTGATCATCAAGGCTTCCACTGTTCTTTCCACCGCGATCCTGATCGTCACCGCGATCCTGGTCATCATGGGTTTCGTCGTTCCGATCGACGCGGTCGCTCAGGAGCTGGCCACCGAGAACGCGGCCTATGCGTCCATCCCGGCCATCGCGGACGTCACCTCCCAGAAGGGCCTCGAGGGCGTCTGGCGCGGCGTGTTCGTGTACGCTGCTTTCCAGTGCGTGTCCGTCCCGGCCATGATCGCTGCTTCCACCGAGCTGACCCACAAGGGCGTCAAGCGCGCCAGCATCCTTGGCTGGCTCATGAACGGCGGCGCGCTCGCCGCTTCCGGCGCCATGCTGCTGCGCTGGTACCCGATCCTGACCGCCATCAAGAGCACCGGTGTTGATACGGTTGCCAGCATTGCAGCCCGCCATATCGGCGATGTCATGAAGCTCCCCAACCAGAGCGTTGTCACCCTCATGGGCAGCGGCTACACCTGGCTGTTCGTCGTGTACACCATCCTGCTGTTCTGCGCGTTCGTGTCCACGTCCGTCACGCTCGTCTACTCCATGATCCAGCGCTTCGAGGGCCACTGCTTCCCGAAGGCCATCAAGAGCAAGGCTGTCCGCAGCGTCATCGTCGGCCTGATCGTCATCGGCCTGTGCTACGCAGTTTCCCTGCTCGGCCTGTCGACCATCATCTCCAAGATCTATGGCTATGACGGCTACTACGCTCTGATCGTTGTTGTGCTCCCGGCGTTCATCTGGGGCATCCCGAAGATCAAGAAGCTGTCTGCCGACAAGAAGGCAGAGCTGTCGGAGTGATCTGACCGCGGCGCAACTCTCCAGCGTCCCAACAAAAAATACTGACCGCTGCGCTTGCAGCGTCATAGAGAGGCAACCCCGCAGGCTTCGGCCTGCGGGGTTGTCGCTGTCTGCGGTATGTTAGATGCGGCGGGAGACGCAACAGAGCAGCAGGGGAGTCCGAGGGGGCAAGGCCCGCCTCGGGTGCAATCAACCGCGGAAACGCGGAGGCAACCCCGCAGGCTTCGGCCTGCGGGGTTGTCGCTGTCTGCGGTGTGTTAGATGCGGCGGGAGACGTAACAGAGCAGCAGGGGAGCCCGAGGGGGCAAGGCCCGCCTCGGGTGCAATCAACCGCGGAAACGCGGAGGCACCCCCGCAGGCTTCGGCCTGCGGGGGTGTCGCTGTCTGCGGTATGTTAGATGCGGCGGGAGACGTAACAGAGCAGCAGGGGAGCCCGAGGGGGCAAGGCCCGCCTCGGGAGCAATCAGCCGCGGAAACGCGGAGGCAACCACGCAGGCTTCGGCCTGCGGGGGTGTCGCTGTCTGCGGTATGTTAGATGCGGCGGGCTCCCCTGCTGCGCAGATGAAATGCTACATCATTCGTTCGGCAAGGAGCGGGTATCGAAAAAACCGCCCCGCAAGTTACAGAACTTGCGGGGCGGTTCTATGCAATGTGCGTTTCCGGCTGCGGGCGGCGCTCACTTCCAGCGCCACGTGAACGGCACGAACAGCAGCAGCAGCGGGAAGATCTCCAGACGGCCGAGCAGCATGCAGATCATGAGCACGATCTTGCTCAGCGGCGAGAAGATGGCAAAGCTTCCGGTCGGTCCGACAAGGGAGAGCCCCGGCCCGACGTTGGACAGGCACGAGAGCGCGGCGGTGAAATTCGTCGTGAAGTCCAGCCCGTCGAGCGACACGATCAGCCCTGCGATGAGCATGATGATGATGTAGAACGTGAAATACGTCAGGGCGTTGTAGACGGTCTGCCCGTCGACCGGCTTGCCGTCGAGGCGGACGTTTTCCACGCAGCGCGGGCGCAGCATCTTCTTGACTTCGATCGTGCAGGATTTGAACAGCAGCATCACGCGCGAGACTTTCAGGCCGCCGGCGGTGCTGCCGGCGCAGCCGCCGACAAACATCAGCAGCACGAGCAGGAACTTGGAGTATTCCGGCCAGAGATTGAAGTCCGCGGTGGCAAAGCCTGTCGTAGAGATGATCGATGTGACCTGGAAGAACGAATAGCGCAGCGCATGGCCGACGCCGCCGTAGAGATTGCGGATGTCGAATGCGATCGTGAGGACGGCGAAGGCGATGATGCCGAGGAACCAGCGCAGCTCCTCGTTGCGTAGCGCGGTGCGGATGTTGCCGAGCAGAATGAGGTAATACAGGCTGAAGTTGGCGCCGAAGAGGATCATGAACACGCCCACGACGATGTCGATATAGGCGCTGTTGTAGTAGCCGATGCTCAGCGCGCGCGTGGACAAGCCGCCGGTGCCGGCGGTGGCGAACGAATGCAGCAGTGCGTCATAAAAGCTCATGCCGCCAGCGATGAGCAGAACGGTCTCCACGAGCGTGAGCGCGATATACAGCAGGTAGAGGATGGAGGCGGTCTTGCGGATGCGCGGCACGAGCTTGCCGACCGTCGGGCCGGGGACCTCGGCGCGCATGATGTGCATCGAGCGGTTGCCGCTCATGGGCAGCACGGCCAGCACGAACACGAGGATGCCCATGCCGCCGATCCAGTGCGTAAACAGCCGCCAGAACATACCGCCGCGCGTCATGCTCTCCGGCGATGTGACGACGCTGGCGCCGGTCGTGGTCAGACCCGAGATCGTCTCGAACAGGGCGTCGACGTAGTTCGGGATATCGCCCGTGAGCACAAACGGGATCGCGCCGAGCAGCGACATGGCGATCCACGACAGGCCGACGATGAGAAAACCGTCGCGCGCGGTGATGCCGCCGGACTTGGCGCGCACGCGCCACATGACCAGCCCGATGCCGCCGGTGATGCCGATCGTGATCAGAAACGGGACCGGAGATTCGTCATAGATCACAGCTGCGATCATCGGCAGGAGCATCAGCGCGGCCTCGATGCACAGCACGCGGCCGACGACCTGCCCGATCATTCGAAAATTCATGGTTTTGCCCTCTCTATGCTTTCGTTATCCGAATACGGTATTATACGCCGGTTTGTCCGGTTTGGGAAGCCCCCGGCGCCTAGAACATGCCCAGGGATTTGAACAGGAAGATCCACAAAAACATGGTCAGGATACTCGCGGCCGATGTCGTGACCACAATGTCGCCGGCGAGCTCGGCGTCGCCGCCCATCTGCTGCGCCATGGTGAAGGAATTGACGGCGGTCGGCGAGGCGAAAATGCCGATGAGCGACACGAATGCCACGCCCCGGAACCCGAGCAGCGCGCCCAGCCCCAGAAACAGGCCCGGCGAGACGATCAGCTTGGCGATCGACACGGTCACAAGCTCGCGGCGGTAGGTCTTCAGGCCGGAGAACTGGAAGAACGCGCCGAGCAGAAACAGCTGCAGGGGCGATGCGATGGCGCTGACGCTTTGGATGGTCTGCTCGAGGATGTGCGGCAGGCGGATGCCGGCGACCAGCGTCAGGATGCCGAGCACGGAGCCGATGACGAGCGGATTTTTTGCGATCTGGCCGAGGATGTGCAGCGGCTTCGGCTTCTGTCCGCGGAACACCTCCAGCACGACGACGGCCAGCATATTGAACAGCGGCACAATGACCGCGATCAGGATCGAGACGGTGCCGAGCTGATCGGCACCGAGCAGCGCCGTCGCCACGGGGATGCCCATGATGACGTAGTTGCTGCGGAACATGCCCTGGATCAGCACGCCGCGGCGCTCCGGCAGCTTTTCGGTCAGCAGCGCGTAGCCGAGCGCGAGGCCGAACGTCAGCAGCACGCCGCCCACGGCATAGGTCATCAGCAGCGGGTCAAACGAGCCGGACAGATCGGAGCAATATATATTATAATAAAGCAAACATGGCAGAAAAATACGGAAAGCGATCTTGTTGATGGTGGAGATCTCCTCACGGCGGAGCCAGCCGAGGCGGCGCGTGCCGTAGCCGAGCGCCATGACCAGGCACATGGGCAGCACGGCGTTTGCCGAGATCATCAGATTTTCCATATGTCGCCTCCGTTCGTCAGGAAATCACTAAAGTAACAGTTTACCCCATGCGGCGCAAAAACGCAAGTACCCCGGTTGCCGCGCTGCGCGGAACGTGGTATAATCGCAGCATCTGATTTTTTGCGCGGGAGGTGCGGCGATATGACAATTGAGCAGGCCATGGAGCTGATCCATGGCGTCGCGTGGCGCGGCTCCCGCCCGGGGCTCGCGCGCGTGCGCGAGCTGCTGCACCGCTTGGGCGACCCGCAGGACGGGCTGCAGTTCGTGCACATCGCGGGCACGAACGGCAAGGGCAGCACGGCGGCGATGCTCGCATCCATCCTGCGTGCGGCAGGCTACACGACGGGGCTATTCACATCGCCGTATCTCGAGCGCTTCGCCGAGCGCATGCAGGTCAACGGCGTGCCCGTGCCGGACGCGGAGTTTGCCGCCGTGTGCGAGGCGCTGCAGCCGTGCATCGCCGCCATGGACGACCCGCCGACGGAGTTTGAGCTCGTGACGGCGGCGGCCATGCTGTGGTTCCGGCGGCGGGGGTGCGACGTTGTGGTGCTGGAGGTCGGCCTCGGCGGCCGGCTCGACGCGACGAACGTCATTGCCGCGCCGGCGTGCGCCGTCATCACGAACATCGGCCTCGACCACACGGAGATCCTCGGCGATACGCTCGAGCAGATCGCGCGCGAGAAGGCGGGCATCCTCAAGCCCGGCACGCGCGCCGTCAGCTATCCGCAGACGCCGGAGGTGCGCGCCGTCCTGCACGAGATCTGCGCGCAGCGGGGCATCCCGCTCACAGAGGCGGACGCAGCCGCCATCGCGCCGCTGACCGACGGCGTGGACGGGCAGACCTTCACCTACCGCGGCGCAGAATATACGCTGCCGCTGCTGGGGGCGCACCAGCTGCGCAACGCGGCCGTCGCGCTCGAGACGGTGACGGCGCTGCGCGCGCGCGGCTGGCGCATCCCGGACGCGGCCGTGCGCGCGGGTCTGGCGCAGGTGCGCTGGCCGGCGCGGTTTGAGCTGTTGCGGCGCGCGCCGTGGTTCGTGCTCGACGGCGGGCACAACCCGCAGTGCGCGCAGACGGTCGCGGACAATCTCGCACGCTATTTTCCCGGCCGGCGCATCACGCTGCTCGTGGGCGTGCTGGCGGACAAGGACTATCCCGCCATGCTCGCGGCGCTCGATGGGCAGGCGGCGGCGTACATCGCCGCGACGCCGCTCTCGCCCCGCGCGCTGCCGGCGGCGGAGCTGGGGGACTATCTGAAACGATTCGGGAAACCGGTTACGGTCTGCGCGGACCCCGCGCAGGCGGCAGAGCTGGCGCTGGCACACGCAGCGCCGGAGGACGTTATCTGCGCGGTCGGCTCGCTGTACATGGCGGGCGCGATCCGCATGGATCTGCGGAGGGATCACAATGAGAATTCTGGGCATTGATTACGGCGACGCGCGCATCGGGCTCGCGCTCTCGGATGCCTCGGCCACGCTGTGCGGCCGGGCGTGGACGCTCACGGAGTGGAATCTCGACCGGGCGGTCGCCGCGATCGCGGACGTGGTGCGCACCGAGGGCGTGGAGCGCATCGTGCTCGGCCTGCCGAAAAACATGGACGGCACCGAGGGTCCGCGTGCGGAAAAGAGCCGCGCGGTCGCGCAGCGGCTCACCGAGGCGACGGGGTTGGAGGTCGTGCTCTGGGATGAGCGGCGCAGCTCCATTGAGGCGCACGGCATCCTGCACGCCAACGGCCGCAAGGAGAAAAAGCACCGCCAGACGGTCGACGCCGTGGCGGCGAGCCTGATCCTGGAGGGCTACCTCGGCACGCTGCACTGAGGCGGGAGGCGAGACGATGCGCAAGAGAAATATCGCGGTGCTGCTGCTCACGGTGCTGCTGCTCACGGGCCTGACCGGCTGCGCGCGGCGGGGCGACACGTCGGGCGTTGAGATCGTCGTGGGTGCGTCGGAGCAGTTTTCCGACGAGGACATCCGCGGCGCGATGGACGCTGCCATGCGCGCGTTTCACCGCGGGCACAGCGGCTGCGCCATGGTGCGTCTGGCGTACAACGAGGCGTACCGGACGTGCTGGCTGGCTGGCGCGGGCGCGCAGGACGACGGCAACACGATCGTGCTGCTTGCGAGCGTGTATGCGCGCGACCCGGGGCGGCGCAGCGGCCTGACCGCCGGCGAGACTTATACCGACTGGCCCATCGTGCTCGAGCGGCGCGGCAGCGGCTGGCACGTGGTCAGCAGCGGCTATTGAAAATGTAGCAAGGGCGGACGCCATATGGCGTCCGCCCTTGCTTTTGTGTTCGCTTCACATTTCCTCGACGGTCAGAATGTCCGGCAGCGCAGCCAGATCGTTGCGCAGGTCGCCGGGCCGCAGCGGGGCGCGGCTGTGGATGGGGATGAGCGCGCAGTAGTGGTGCGGCGCGTCGGGCGCGTCGGTGTCCGCGATGCGGCTGATCTCGAGACTTTCGATCTGGACGCGGCGTTCGCGCAGCAGGGCGAGCACGGACTCCATGCACACGGCGTGCGCGTACTCGATGTAGAGCGTGAGGTCGGTGTTCTTGCTCGTGAGCTTGAACTCCAGCCGGATGAGCACCAGCTCGACCACGAGCACGACGAGCGTGGCAAAGGCCGCGCACTCGACATAGCCCGCGCCGCAGGCGAGGCCGATGATGGCCGCGGCCCAGAGCCCAGCGGCCGTGGTCAGGCCCTTGACGCGCTTGTCGCGCGTGACGATGATCGTGCCAGCGCCGATGAAGCCGATGCCGGAGATGACCTGCGCGCCGAGGCGCGCAACGTCGGTGAACAAATGCAGGGAGAGCAGCAGGTACTGGCTCGTGAGCGTGGTGATGGCGGCGCCGAGGCAGATGAGGATGTGCGTGCGGAAGCCCGCGGGGCGGCGCTTCGTCTCGCGCTCGGCGCCGATCACGCCGCCGCAGACGACGGCCAGCGTCAGCCGGACGAGAATGGCCCAGAAGCTCAGGGTGCGGATGGGGTCAAAACAATGCAGCATGGCACAGCCTCCTTTCTCAGATCTCTTCGATGAGGATCACGCCGTCGAGCGCCGACAGTTCCGCCAGCAGCTCGGGGTGGTCGCGCCGGTCGGGCAGCACGGCGCTGAACTGGCACAGGAAGTTCGGCAGCGCGGCCGAGCCGCTGCGGTTGACCTCGAAGTCGAAAATGCGCGCGCCCTGCGCGTGCAGATGTCCGACGACGGAGCCGAGCTTTTCCATGCTCTCGATCTCGAGGCTGATGTTCATGTGGTGTGCGCGGCGGGTCATGCGCCGCTCGAGCGGCGGCAGCGCGTACATGCACACGATCATGAAGAGCATGCTGATGAACGCGCAGGAATAAAACCCCGCGCCGATGGCAAGGCCCAGACACGCGCTCGCCCAGAGTCCGGCGGCGGTGGTCAGGCCCTTGACCTGCTGGCGGGCGGTGATGATGATCGTGCCCGCGCCGAGAAAGCCGATGCCCTTTGCGGCCTCGGCGCCGAAGCGCGACACGTCCTGCGTCGCGCCGATGCTCTCGGCGAGCGCGCGCCACGGTCCGTGGAGCATCTGGTCGAGCTGCAGGCTCAGCAGCACGGTGAGCGTCGCGCCGAGCGCCGTGAGCATATAGGTGCGAAAGCCGGCGGGGCGGTTTTTGCGCTCGCGCTCAAGCCCGATCAGCCCGCCGCAGAGCACGGCGAGGAGGATGCGCAGCATCATCGTGACGATATTCAGTTCACGCAGGTAGGAGAGTACGGACGCCATGGATGCGATTCCTTTCTGAGCTGGTTACAGGCTGCCGCTGCGCGGCTTGCCGGTGCTGCCGCGCACGATCAGGCGGCTGCGGTATTCCACGCGGTTGATCGGCTGATCCTCGCGGCTGTTGAGCCCGTCTTCGATGCGCTCGAGCAGCAAGTTGAAGGCGCTCTTGCCGTGGCTGAAGGTGTTGTTGTCCACGGTCGTGAGCTGGATGCGCTGATAGCCCGAGGTCGTGACGTTGTCAAACCCGCAGAGACTGAAATCCTCCGGCACGCGGTAGCCCTCGCGCTGCAGCGCGTCGAGCACGCCGTAGGCCACCATGTCGTTGATGGCGACGATGCCGGTGATCTTGTCGTTGCGCAGGCATTTATAGGCCAGCTCCATGCCCGAACGGTACTCCAGGTCGGGCGTGGTGATCTCCGCCTCGAGGGAGTTGACGTGCGAGCAGATGGTCACGCTGCCCTCCGGACACCACATATGGTAGGCCTCCTGCAGGCCCTGTGCGCGGCGCATCCGGGAGATGTGGTGCTCGTTGAGCGCCGTGGACAGGTAGGCGATGCGCTTGTGGCCGAGGCCGATGAGGTGCTTGGCCACGAGCTGCGCCGCGCCGAAATTGTCGACGTCCACGGTGTCGATGCCGAAGTCAACGACCCGGTCGCCGACGGCGACGATGGGCACACGGTGGCTCAGTTCGCGCACCTTGGCCGGCTGCGTCGGCGTCATGGCGAAGATGATGCCGGCCACGCGCGAGAAGTCCAGCGTGTCGAGCAGGTGGCTCTCCGTGCGGGGATTCCAATAGGTGTTGTAGATCGCGGTCTGGTAGCCGGCGGCGCTGGCCGCCGCGTCGATGCCGGAGATCATCATCGTGTGATAGGGATTCGAGACCGACGGGGAAAGGATCGCGATCTGTTTGCCGGCGCAGCGGGCCGACGGCGTGCGGTAGCCGATGCGCTCCGCCTCGGCGAGGACGCTGGCCACGCGCTGCGAGGAAAAGCGCTCGAGCGACTTGCCGTTGAGGATCATCGAGACGCTCGCCGTCGAAACGCCGGTCGCCTCCGCGATGTCGCGCAGGGTGGGTTTGCTGCTCATAGGCACCTCCGGTGACAACACGAGAAGGGAGACCTTTGTGTTGAAAAATTAAGCATTTTTCGGTGAAAAATCGCGCTTTTGCCTTTGCAGTTTCACCAATTTCCAAGAGGAGTATATAGCGAAAACAGAAAAATGGCAAGGAAAATTTCCGTTCATGTTGACGGCATCGCACAAAAATGTTAACATTTTTCACAGAGAGCCGTTAAAATGACGGAGAAAAATTCAACGCTTTTTTTAAGCAGAAAGGAACTACCTTGAAGAAATTTGTTGCTATGCTTCTTGCGCTGGTCATGGTGTTCGCACTGTGTGCCTGCGGCAGCAACGGCGATAAGGCCGCTGACGACAACAACGGAGATTATCATCTCGTGCTCAAGCTCAGCCACGTCTTTCAGCCGAACGAGCAGCTCACGATCGAGATGCAGCAGGTCGCCCAGCGCATCAAGGAGCGCACCAACGGCGCGATCGAGATCCAGTGCTACGACTCCGGCCAGCTCGCCACCTATAAGGACAACGTCGAGCAGGTCGTCAACGGCGCCGACTGGATCGCCTGCGAAGACCCCTCCTACCTCGCCGACTACGACATCGACTTTGAAGCACTCATCGGCCCCATGATGTACAACAGCATCGACGAGTACTCCTACGCCTGCCAGTCCGATCTGGTAAAGGGTATGTGCCAGAAGCTCGAAGATAACTACGGCATCCACGTGCTCGCGCTCGACTTCAACGTCGGCATGCGCTGCTTGCAGACCAACAAGGTCATCAAGACCCCCGCTGACCTCAAGGGCATGAAGATCCGCGTGCCCAACAGCTCCATGTACATCAACTGCCTCACGGCCATGGGCGCCACGCCCACCGGCATGCCGTTCTCCGAGACGATCTCCGCCGTGCAGCAGGGCGTCATTGACGGTCTGGAGGGCAACATGAACGCTTACTCCACCAACGGCAGCGCTGAGGTGTGCAAGAACATGTCCCTGACCAACCACCTCGTCGGCACCTGCGGCGCCTACATCAGCACCAAGGTCTGGAACAGCATCCCGGAAGAGTACCGCACCATCATCCAGGAAGAGTTCACCAAGGGCGCTAAGGAACTCACCGACTTCACCAACGCCTCCTTCGACGAGACGAAGGCCAAGCTCGAGAAGGAGCAGGGCTGCTCGTTCAATGAGGTCGACGTCGATGCGTTCCGCGCTGCCGTGCAGCCGGAGTTTGACCGCATGGTCACGGAGGACGGCGTGACGCCCACCTTCTATGAGCAGGCGCAGGCCATCCTCGCCGAGTACCGCCAGGCCAACAAGTGAGCGCTGCGCGCTGACGGACGGTCGGAAGCCTCATACCGGCTTTTATGCCGGGTGTCCCGCACATGCTGCCGGACACCCGGCATTGCTGAGCAAAGCCACAGAAAGCAGAGGGTTATGCGAATTTGAAAAATCTACTGAAAAATTTTGACGGGGTCATCGCGGGCGCGATGATGATCGTAACGATCCTGCTCGTCATCGTCAACGTGATCACGCGAAAACTGTTTAACTATATCATCATCTGGAGCGAGGAGATCGCCACCTCCTGCTTCGTGTACTCGGTGTTCATTGGCGCGGCCTATGCCTACCGCAAGCACCAGCACGTCGGCGTCGATCTGCTCGTGGAGCGGCTGCCGGCCGGCGCGCGCAGGGTCGTGCATCTGATCACCAACGCCCTGCTCGTGATCATCAACGGCTACATCACGGTGCTCAGCGTGCAGTTTATCCAGTCGTCCTGGATCAAGCGCATGCCGATCACAAAGCTGCCGTCCTCCGCGGTCAGCACGGCACTGGTCATCGGCTTCGGCCTGATGACGATCTACTCGCTCGTCTTTTTCGTCAAAGACCTCAGACGCAGCAGCAGCCACGGCGGGGAGGTGGACGCATGAGCACGTTCCTCTCCATCCTGCCGATCATCATCGCGCTCGTGCTGTATTTCACGGGCATCCCGATCGCCTACGCGCTCTTTGCTGCGGCGCTGACCTACTTCGGCTTTATTGACACGACGACGATGCCGTACCTGCTGATGCAGAAATTCGTCACGGCCACGCAGTCGTTCCCGTTCCTTGCGATCCCGTTTTTCATCATGTGCGGGTCGATCATGAACTACGGCGGCATCAGCGCGCGGCTCATGGACTTTGCCGACGCGCTCACCGGGCATATGCGCGGCGGTCTGGCGCAGATCAACGTCCTGCTGAGCATGCTCATGGGCGGCTGCTCCGGCTCGGCTAATGCCGACGCCGCCATGGAGTGCAAGCTGCTCGTGCCCGAGATGGAAAAGCGCGGCTACGGCAAGGGCTTTTCCGCCGCGATCACGGCGGCGTCCTCGTGCGTCACGCCCATCATCCCGCCCGGGATCAACCTCATCGTCTACGGTCTGATCGCCGGCGCATCCGTCGGTCAGCTCTTTGCTGCCGGCTACGTCCCCGGTCTGCTTATGGCTGTGGCGCTGATGATCGCCGTGGCGCTCATCTCCAAAAAGCGCGGCTACGCGCCGTCCCGCCCCCGCCGCGCAACGCTCGGCGAGATCGGCCGGCAGGCGCTCAAGTCTTTCTGGGCGCTGTTTTTCCCGCTGGGCATCATCATGGGCATGCGCTTCGGCATCTTCACGCCGACCGAGGCTGGCGGCGTGGGCGTGCTCTACTGCCTGATCGTGGGCAAGTTCGTCTACAAGGGCCTGAAAAAGGAGCACTTTATCCCCATCCTGCGCGAGACCATCTCCGGCACCGCCACCGTCATGCTCATCATCGTGTCGGCGACCGTGTTCGGCTACTACCTCAACTGGGAGAACATCCCCACCATGCTGCTCAACGCCGTGACGAGCTTTGCCAGCAACAAGTTCCTCGTGCTGCTGGTCATGAACGTTGTGCTGCTCATCGTCGGCATGTTCCTCGAGGGCGGCGCGGCGCTCATTATCCTCGCCCCGCTCATGGTGCCGATCGTGAAGGCGGCCGGCATCGACCTGGTGCACTTCGGCATCGTGTGCAACGTCAACATCATGATCGGCGGCCTGACCCCGCCGTTCGGCTCCATGATGTTTACGTGTGTGTCGATCACAGGGTGTAAGATGCAGGAGTTTATCAAGGAGTGTGTGCCGTTTATCATCGCACTGCTCATTGCGCTGCTGCTGCTGACGTACATTCCGGGCATCTCGATGCTGATACCGAATCTCATTTATTAAGGGAGATAATCGTATGAAAGTAATGGCACACCGCGGCTACAGCGGTGTATATCCGGAAAACACGATGCTCTCGTTCCGCGAGGCGGTCAAGGTCGGCTGCGACGCGATCGAGATGGACGTGCATGAAACGCGCGACGGGCGCCTCGTCGTCATCCACGACGAGCGGCTCGACCGCACGACCGACGGCTCCGGCCGCGTCTGCGACCACTCGTTCGCCGAGCTGCAGCAGGTCAACGCCGCCGCCTGCTACAAGGGCAAGTACGCCCCCGAGCACATCCCGTCGTTCGACGAGTACTGCGAGTGGGCCTCCGGCGAGTCCGTCGGCCACAACATCGAGATCAAGACCGACAAGATCTACTACCATGACATCGAGCGCAAGATCTGGGCGACCATCGAGCGCTACGGTCTGGAGAAGAAGGTCATGTTCTCGTCGTTCAACCACATTTCGCTGCGCAAGATCCTCGAGATCAGCGGCAACGCCGTCGAAGTCGGCGCGCTCGTGCTCGAGGACAGCATCGGCGGCTTCCCCGGCTACTACTGCCAGCAGGCGGGCTTCGCCTGCTACCACCCGCCGATCGAGCTGCTCACGGACGAAAACGTGCGCGACTGCAAGGAGCACGGCGTGAAGATGAACGTCTGGACCGTCAACGACATGGCCGGTCTGGAGCAGCTCCACCGCTGGGGCTGCGAGGGCATCATCACGAACTTCCCCGGCGTGGCCAGCGGCTGGCTGCGCGCGCAGGGTGAGTGAGCCGGACGCGGCGGAAACGGAAAAGACACAGCCGATAAAAGAGGCGGCGCCCCCGGAGCATCTGCTCCGGGGGCGCTTTGCCTGTTCCCGCAGGCCGCACGGGCCGTTTGCGCGAGTCCGCGCGCGGCGGCATGAAAAAATCCCTCCGGCAACCGCATAGCCGGAGGGATTCTCGTTTACGGGATCAGATCTTCATGCAGACATCCCACGCACGCCAGATGACGGTGCGCAGGTTGCCGATGGCAACGCAGTCGCCCACGCGGTGGACCTGCTTGTTGTCCTTGCCGCCGACCGGAGTCGGGATGAAGCCGACGCCGTTGACCACGTTGTCGCACGCGACGAAGGTGCTCTCGCCGGTCTTGACGTTCTTGACGGTGCAGCCGGTGTCCGTGATCTCAGTGACGGTGGACTCGAGATAGGTCGGGACCTTGTGGTATTCCATCGCGTCACGCAGGAAGGACGTGTTGGCAAGGCAGGTGGCCTGTGCCGCGACGAGGTCGTTCGCGTACTCGACGATGATGGGGTGCTTGCCCTGAAGGACAAGGTCATACGCCGCTTCGCAGGACGACTGGCCGCCGCCGATGAACAGGACCTTGTCGCCGACTTCCTTCTTGTCCTTGAGCAGCTCGGTGAACGTGAGCGTCTTCTCAAAGCCGGGGATGGACGGCATGGTGCGCGGGATGGAGCCGCTGGCGACGATGATCTCGTCAAAGCCGCGCAGGGTGTTCACGTCCGTGACTTCGGTGTTCAGGCGCACGTCGATGCCCTCCTTGGCGACCTCGTTGAGGTACCAGCGGATGAGCTCCTTGTCGTTCTCCTTGAAGCTCATCGCGGACGCGGTGAGGAACAGGCCGCCGAGCTCGCCGGTCTTTTCAAAGATGACCGGGGTGTGGCCGCGCTGCTTGAGCACGAGCGCGCACTCCATGCCGCCGATGCCGCCGCCGATGATGGCGACCTTCTTCGGATGGCGGGTCGGAACGATCTTGTACTTGTTGTGCTGCATGGTCGTCGGGTTCAGGGCGCAGCGGGCCAGGTGCAGGGAGTCGTCCATGCTCTGGAGGTTCGCGGTGCCTTTGAACTTCGACATGTTGAAGCAGCCGTTGTGGCAGCGGATGCAGGGCTTGATCTCATCCTCGTGGCCGCTGAGGATCTTGTGGACCCACTCGTGGTCGACGAGGTTCTGGCGCGCGATGGCCACGGCGTCGAGACGGCCGGCGGCGATCTCTTCGGCGGCCTTCACGGGGTCCATGCGGCCGGCGCAGACGACCGGGCGGCTCGTGAACTGCTTGATGTGCTCGACATACTCGAGGTTGCAGTTATCGGGCATGTACTGCGGCGGATGTGCCCAGTACCAGGCGTCGTAGGTGCCGTTGTCGCAGTTGAACATATCGTAGCCCGCGTCCTCGAGGTACTTGACGGCCTTCTCGGACTCCGGCATATCGCGGCCGAACTCGACGAAGTCGGTCTCGTACGGCATGGCGCCCTTGCCCCAGGCCTTGGTCTTGGACACGACGGAGTAGCGCAGCGACACCGGGAAGTCGGCGCCGGCCTGACGCTTGATCTCCTGCACGATCTCGACCGGGAAGCGGAAGCGGTTCTCGAACGAGCCGCCGTATTTGTCGGTGCGGTGGTTCCAGTTGGCCATGGTGAACTGGTCAAGCAGGTAGCCCTCGTGCACGGCGTGGATCTCCACACCGTCGACGCCGGCGGCGCGCAGCTTCTTGGCGGTCTGGCCGAAGGCGTAGACCATGTCCTCGATCTCCTTGACCGTCAGCGGGCGGGACATGACGTCCTCCTTCCAGCGGTTCGGCACCTCGGACGCGGAGGCGCAGATGTACTGCACGTCCACGATGGGGCTGGCGATCTTGTTGAGGACGTTGTTCTTGGCCAGCTTCGTCATCCAGCCGTTGATGGCCATGGAGCGGCCCATGCCGGCGGCGAGCTGGATGAACAGCTTCGCGCCCGTCTTATGGAACTCGACCATGTACTCTTTGAGCTGCTTGAACATCTGGTCGTTCTGGTACAGCCACTTGCGGCCGGGGATGCCCAGCGGGTCGCGGATGCACTGCATACCGGGCAGGATCAGGCCCACGCCATCCTGTGCGCGGTTGAGCAGGAAGTAGGCTGCTTCCTTGTCAAAGTGGTTCGGCTCCATCCAGCCGAACAGGGACGTGCCGCCCATGGAGCACTGCACAATGCGGTTTTTGATCTCCACATTGCCGATCTTCCAGGGGGTGAACAATGCGTTGTACTTTTCGTTCATGTAATACGCTCCTTCTATGTTTTAGGTCTCCACAGACCCGGGGTTACGTTCTTCCGGGACATGGATCTCCCGGACGGTGAAGTCCCTGCCGGACAGCACCGTTTTGTTGAAGCTGTTGCAGTTTGGGCAATGCCCGTTGCACGCGATGACATTGAAGATCTCGTCGCAGTCGTCGCACTCGGCCATGCCGGGCACGATGTTGACGATGAGCTTCGTGTCTGCAAACGGCGTGCCCTTGACGACCGTTGGATAGATCTGCTCGACATACTGCGGGATGACGAGCGAGAGCTCGCCGCAGTCGGCCACGATCTCCGAGACGCGGCTGACGCCCTTTGCCGCCGCGTAATCGGAAACGGTCCGGAGCATTGCGCGCACGACGCCGATCTCATGCATGGCGGCGTCCTCAGTGCTGCAGCTTCTTGCGCACGAAGCGGCGGCCGGCGGCGGGCGCATTGCTCGCGACCGTCAGCAGGGTGCGGAAATAGCCGCGGCCGTGCGTGTCGTTGACCTTCTCGAGATGGATGGCGTCAAACTTGCACTTGGTCGTGCAGATGCCGCAGCCGATGCACTGATCCTCGTTGAGCACCACGGTGCCGCAGCCGAGGCAGCGCCCGGCCTCGCAGTGCAGCTGCGCGTCGCTGAGCAGGCCGTTTTCCGCTGCCTGCCGGGGCGCGGACTCCAGTTCGTCGATCGCAACGCCGACGCTGCTGCGCGCCAGCGGCTTATAGTCCCGCTTGTCGCGGCCGATCACGAAGCTCTGGTTGCTGTGCACGAAGCGGTGGATCGAGATCGCGGCCTCGCGGCCCTCGGCGATCGCGCGCGCAACGTCATGCGCGCCGGTCGCAGCGCCGCCGGCAAAGACGTCGGCCTCGCCGGTCTGGCGGGTCACGGCGTCGGCACCGACAAAGCCGTCGGCATTCAGGCACACGCCGGATGCGGCGGTGAAGGCGTCCGCCGCCGGGACGTAGCCCTCGGCAGCAAAGACCGTGTCCGCGGCGAGCGTCTCGGTCTTATCGCCGTGCAGGCTGCGGATGGACACCGCGCCGTCGCGGATCTCCTGCACCGCGAACGGTGCGCGGAACGCGATGCCTTCCTTCTTGGCCGCGGAGATGTCCGCCTGGATCGCTCCGGCGACGACGGTCACTTGCAGCGCCGCCCTTGCGCGCGGCGCGCGCACAGTCAACGGCCTCTTTCCCGCCGCCGAGCACGACCACGCTGCCCTTGACGGTGTGCCTTTTCCGGTGCAGGTATCTGCGTGCGTCCACGGCGCCGGCCGGCGCATCCTTGCTCTGCTTTCCGGCGCCGATGCCGAGGAAGAACGCCTTGTAGCCTTCTGCGCGCAGCGCGTCGAGCGTCGTGTCCTTGCCGACTTCCACGCCGGTGCGGAACTCCACGCCCATGCGCGCGAGCACGTCGATCTCGGCGTCATAGGCCTTGCGGTCGAGCCGGAACGACGGGATGAGCGTTGCCGGTGCGCCGCCGAGCACCGTGTCCTTTTCCAGCACGGTCACGGGGTAGCCCTGCTGCCGGAGGAAATAGGCGCAGCTCAGTCCGGCGGGGCCGGCGCCGATGACGGCGATCTTTTCCGTATGGGGGATGCCGGACGGGTTTTTCAACGGCGGCAAAATGACCTTGCCGGCGTCCAGCTCGCGCCGGACGAGCGTTCTGCACACGTCGGCAATGGCGACGGCGGTGTCGATCTGGTTGCGGGTGCAGACCTTTTCGCACTGGCGGCCGCACACGCTGCCGCATAGCTCCGGGAACGGTGTGGCCTGCCGGATGAGCGCCGCGGCGTCGTCGTATCTGCCGGCGGACAGCAGCTGCAGGCAGCCCTGCACCGGGATGTTCAGCGGGCAAACGGCCTTGCACGGCGCGGTGCCGCTGGGCATGACGTCCGAGCGGTTCGTGCGGAATTCCGGGTCATAGCTCCGGCGGTCGTAGGGCACGCTGGCGTCGGTGTCATAGGTATCGGAGATGTGCGGATCGGTCGTGCAGCGCTTCTGGCCGAGCTTGAGGGCGTTGGTCTGGCAGTTTTCGACGCACTGGCCGCAGGCGACGCACTTTTCCTTGTCCACGCGGGCGATGTAGTTCGAGCGGATGGCGCGCGGCGTGCGGAACAGCTCCTCGATGCGCAGCGCGAAGCACGAGCAGCCGCAGCAGTTGCAGATGGCGGTCGCGTCCTCAAAGCCGGGGGTCTGGTTGATCTCGTGCACGAGACCGTTGTCCTCGGCGCGGCGGAGGATCTCATACGCTTCTTCCTTCGTGACGAGCCGGTGATAGCCCTGCTCGGAATAGCAGACGGCGTTGTCGTTGAGGTACATGCACATGTCCTCTTCAAGGTGGCCGCAGCCCTCGCCCATGAGGCGGCGGGCCCGGCGGCACGAGCACGGGCCGACGCTGATGGCCGTCGCGTTTTCGATGAGCGTCTTGAGCTCGTCATAGGACGCCGTGCGCGTGTCGTTCTCGATCGCGCTCATGACGGGCATGACGCGCATGAAGAACATGCCGGTCTTGCCGGAGTCGAGCATCGGCGCGAGCATCTCCGGACGGCGGCGGGTGTATGCCTCGAAGCTCTCGCCGAGCACGGGATACTTGTCGCACTGCTCACGGTTGGCAAGGATGCCCTCCATGATGCCCGGCACCCAGATGGGGTAGAAGTAGCAGCGCTTGCCGTCGACGTAGCGGTAGCGCACCGCGCCGGTCTTGGCGAGCTTGTCGAGCTGCGTCTGCGTGTATTCCACGCTCTGCTTTGCGCGCTTGGCCACGTCCTCCACGGTGCGGTTGGCCTCCAGGCGCAGGTGCATCATGATCGCACACATCTCATCGTCGATGATCGGCTCGAGGATCTTGTACTCAGGATCGTTGTACGTGATGCCGGTGTACGTCATGCTCTCAAGACTGATCTTCGTGGCCAGCTTGAGAATATTCGGTCGTTTTGCCATGCCTTTTCCTCCTTCAATGACGGGTACTATTTAAAAGGTATTCCCTGTCCCTTTTTCTCCCGGTAGCGGCGCTGCGAATGCGCGCGTGAACTGCTCGCACAGCGCGTCGATGCGCGCGTGCCCGTCGAGCTCGTGCACGCTCGGCACGCCGACGGACATACGCTGGATGACGCCGAGGATCGCGTCGTAGGCGTTGTAATAGAGCATCTTGACATCGGCGTCGGGATCGACCGTCCCGTCGGCGAGGCCGCGGCGGATGGCCGCCGCGATTGGGCCGGGGGCGACCTCAAAGCGCTCCGGCGGGCGGTTGACGACCGCGTGCTGCCGGCCGGCGTTGCACAGCGCGACCTCCGCGTCGAGCGAGAAGCGGATGCCCGCGGGGTCGGTGAAGATCAGCCCCGCGTAGCTGCGCAGCAGCACGCGGATCTCCTCGATGCCGGTCATGCCCGGCTGCCGCGCCGAGACGAGCGCCTGCGCTGCCTGCGCCTTGGCCCGATCCCAGTAGAGGAAGGCCGCCGCGACCACAAGCTCGTCCTTCGTGGCAAAGTAGCGGTAGACCGAGCGCTCGGTCAGCCCCGCGCGGTGCGCAATGTCGCGGATGGTCGTCTTGTCGATGCCGTTTTCCACAAAGCACGCTAGTGCCGTCTGCGTCACGAGAGCAATATTCTGTTCCCGCACCTCCTGCAGCGACATGGGCGTGCCTCCAATTTGTTCATTATAACTGTCATACTGACTGACATTTTCATTATACCTGCTTCTTTCCAACATTTCAACCGCAATTTGCGCGATTTTTAACGGATTTGACATGAAAAAAACACCGGTACGGTGAAAAACCGTACCGGTGTGCGTAGGGAATGTTACACAGGGTAGTCGCCGGAGAGCTTTTCGTCGGCGTTCGTGCCGGTGTCTCGATTGCGGAAGAAGGCGAAGTACGCCACCACGCACAGCGCCACGAGCGCGTAGGCAAAGACGATGACGGCGGTGTTGCCGGCTGCGATCTCGCTCTGCAGGCCGCCGATCTCGACGATGAGGATGAGCGCCGGCGTCACGAAGCGGATCATGACGGCGTAGACCTTCTTGAGCCAGCCGGCCATGTGCGTGCCCTCGGCCTCGATCTCGGCCACGGCGCGCTTGGGCGTGATGAACCAGCCGACGACGATGCACGAGAACAGTGCGCACACGGGCATGAGCACGGTGTTGGTCACTTCGTCAAAGAACGTCAGCCAGTCGAGCCCGAACAGCGCGGGGCTGGACTCCTCGAGGATGGCGACGTGGCCGAGCGAGATGCCGATCGGGATCGACACGACGAAGCACACGCACGCGACGACGAGTGCGGCCCGCTTGCGGTGGACGTGGAACTTCTGGATGACGAACTGTGTCACGACCTCGATCAGGGACACGACGGACGTGATGGCCGCGATGTCGACCATGACGAAGAACGCGAACGACACGACCTGACCCACGCTGCCCATGGACTCGAACACCTGCGGCAGGATGATGAACATGAGCGCGACGCCCTTGCTGCTGCCGAGCAGGGAGGGGTCAAAGTGCGCGACGGACGGGAAGATGGCCAGACCGGCCAGCAGCGCCACGACCGTGTCGAACACGCAGACCATGGCGGTGGAGCGCACGAGGTTGACCTCCTTGCCGGTGTAGGAGCCGTAGGTGATCATGATGCCCATGCCGAGCGACAGGGAGTAAAACGCCTGGCCCATGGCCACGAGCACGGACTTGAACGTGATGCCGGAGAAATCGGGCTTGAGGTAGAACGCCAGGCCCTCGCGCACACCGCTGCCGAGCGTCAGCGCGTAGATGGCGATGGCGACGAGAATCAGAAACAGCACCGGCATGAGCACCTTGGAGGCTTTCTCGATGCCGTCCTTGACGCCGCCCATGATGATCGTCACGCTCAGCACGAGAAACAGCGCCGTGTAGAGAATGACCTCACCCGTGTTGACGGAGAACGTGCTGACGATGCCCGCGTTGCCGCTGAAGGAGTTGAGCGCGTACTTCGTCGTCCAGCCGCCGAGCACGGAGTAGTAGCAGATGATGAACGCGGGGATCATGATCGCCACGAGGCCGCACCAGCCGAGGTTTTTGTTGACCATCTTGTAGGCGGTCATGGGGTTTGCCTGCGAGCGGCGGCCGAGATAGATCTCGCTGAGCATCGTGACAAAGCCGATGAGCAGCACGCACGCGATGTAGATGAGCACGAAGGCGGCGCCGCCGTTTTGCGACGTCTTGTACGGGAAGCCCCAGAGGTTGCCGAGGCCTACGGCGCTGCCGGCGGCGGCGAGGATGAAGCCGATGCCGCTGGCAAATCCAACTTTTTTCTTTTCCATGACAGGTTTCCTTTCCGACCATTTCGTTTTTTATACAAAAAAATCGGCCCCGACCAAAACGGTCGGGGCCGACTCTTGGTATACCAAGTGCTGTCGTGTTATCCCGCGAATACCGGTTTGGCGTGTCCTGTTGGCGGCGTAATGCCCAGAATGCCGAGTATAACAGAAATCGACACTGCAAGCACAGTGTCGATGGTAAGCAGGAGGACGCTATTGTTGTTGGTATTCGCGTCAGAGCATGCGAAGCCGGCCGCGCACGTGGTCGCGGTGCTGTCGTTTTTGCGGCTGAAAAACGAATTGCGCATGGCTTGCAGCTCCTCTCGAATGGATGTGGCTGTCATTGTACGCGCCGGGGCGGCGGTTGTCAACGGCGGGATGATTTTGCATTTTTGATAAGGGCGTTTCAAATTTTTGAATCATTCTGCAAAAAAACCGGCGCACGGTGTTCACCGCGCGCCGGGGAGCGAAAAAGCAGATCAGGCGTTCGCTCCGAGCTTGTGCAGGGCTTTGCGAAACTGCGTCGCAAACAGGATGGCCGTGCACGTGACGGCAATGACGTCCGCGACCGGCTCGGCCAGATACACGGCCGTCGTCTGGTCGGGCAGCAGCGCCGGCAGCAGATAGATCAGCGGCAGGAGCAGCACAAACTTGCGCAGCACGGCCACGATGATCGAGCACACCGCGCTGCCGATGGACACGAACGTCATCTGGCAGGCGATCTGGATGCCGAACAGGAACAGGCCCGCGCAGTAGATGCGCAGCACGCGCGCCGTGAAGGCGATGAGCTCCGCGTCCGGCGTGAAGATGCGCGCGAACAGGCCGGGGAAGAGCTCGATGAGCAGCCAGAGCGAGACGGAGTAGATCAGGCACACCTTCAGCAGCAGACGGAACGTTTCGCGCACGCGGTCGGTGTTCTTTGCGCCGAAGTTGTAGCTCGTGATCGGCTGCGCGCCCTGACCGATGCCCTGCAGCGGCAGCATGGCAAACTGCATCACGCTCGTGAGGATCGTCATGGCGCCGACGGCGATGTCGCCGCCGTACTTGAGCAGGGAAGCGTTGAAGCACACGGAGATGACGCTCTCGCTCGCCTGCATCGTGAACGTGGCCAGGCCGAGCGCCACGCACGGCAGGATGAGCTTCGGCGAGACGAAGAGGTTTTCCCGCCGCAGGCGCAAAAACGCCTTCTTCCCGCACAGGAACACCAGCACCCACGCGCACGAGAGCCCCTGCGAGAGCACGGTCGCCAGCGCCGCGCCGCGCACGCCCATGCCCAGCGCGAAGATGAAGATCGGGTCGAGGACGATGTTCGCCGCCGCGCCGATGAGCACCGTGTACATACCCACCTTGGCAAAGCCCTGCGCCGTGATGAACGCGTTCATGCCGAGCGTGAGCTCGACAAAGAGCGTGCCGAATGCATAAATATGCAGGTAGTCAGCAGCGTAGTCAATGGTGTTTTCACTCGCGCCGAAGGCGAGCAGCGCCTTGCGCCCCCAGAGGAGCAGCGCCGCCGTGAGCACGACGGAGATGCCGATCTGCAGCGTGAAGCAGCCGCCGAGCGTCTTTTCCGCGCTGTCCATATCGTTGCGCCCCATGTAGATCGACGCGCGCGGCGCGCCGCCCGAGGCCGTGAAGCACGCGAAGGCCGACACGATCAGGATGATCGGCAGGCACACGCCCACGCCCGTCAGCGCGCTGCTGCCGACCTCGGGAATGTGGCCGATGTAGATGCGGTCGACGATGTTGTAGAGCATGTTCACGAGCTGCGCGATCACCGTCGGGATCGCAAGCCGGCGCAGGAGCTGTCCGACCGGCTCCGTGCCGAGAAATGTTTTGTCCTGCTGCATTTAACTTTCCTCCCTGTTGGCCATGCGGTCGAGATTCTGCGCGAACGCCGTCAGGCAGCGCTGGAACGTTTCGAGCGCGTCGGGCGCGAGGCCCGCGGACATCTGCGCGGCGAACTGCTCCTGCAGCGCCTGACCGCGCGCGATGATCGGCGCTGCCTTGTCCGTGCACACGAGCCGGCAGCGGCGGCGGTCGCCGGGGTCGCGCGTGCGCAGCAGGTAGCCCCCGCGCACGAGATTGTCCACGTGGAACGACACGATGCCCGGCTTGAGCTTCCGGTATGTGCAGATGTCGCGCGCGGTGTCCAGCCCCGGATTGTTGGCCAGAAAGAGCAGAATGTCCACGGCATTTTGCGCCATGTCCAGCTCCGCACTCAGCGGCTGCATGACGGCGGCGTAAGCGTCGAGGATGCGGCGCGTGTAGGTATAGACCTGAGCTGCGTTGAGCACGATGGTCGCCTCCCAAAATAGTTCAATTTTGAACGTTTTTGTATTATACCAGCTTCCGCCCGGAAAGCAAGCGGAAAATTGTGAACAATTCTATTGACAATAAAAACAGCGTGTGTATAATTGTATACAATAATACAAAGCAACAGAAAGGAGTCCCACTGCCATGCTTGAAATATCCGGAAAGACGAATTTACTGGAGCAGAATGCGTATAAATATTCGCTCCAGGACGTGGCGGAGCCGAACCTCCAGCGCGACATCTACACGCAGGGAATGGTGCCGAAGGTGCCGTTCAACCACCGGCGCGTGCCGATGAACATGCCCGAGGAGATCTGGATCACGGACACGTCCCTGCGCGACGGGCAGCAGTCCGTGGAGCCGTACACGGTCGACCAGATCGTCAACATTTATAAGTACCTGTCCCGGCTCGGCGGGCCGTATGGCATCATCCGGCAGACGGAGTTTTTCATCTACAGCAAAAAAGACCGCGAGGCGCTCGAAAAGTGCATGGAGCTGGGGCTGAAGTTCCCGGAGATCACGACCTGGATCCGCGCGACAAAGGAGGACTTTCGCCTCGTGCGCGACCTCGGCATCCGCGAGACGGGCATCCTCGTCAGCTGCAGCGACTACCACATCTTCAAGAAGATGAAAATGACCAGAAAGCAGGCCATGGACTACTACCTTGCCACCGTGGCCGATGCGTTTGAGGCCGGGGTCGTCCCGCGCTGCCACCTCGAGGACATCACGCGCGCCGACTTTTACGGCTTTGTCGTGCCGTTTGTCAACGAGCTGCAAAAGCTCTCGCGTCAGGCGGGCATCCCGGTCAAGATCCGCGCGTGCGACACCATGGGCTACGGCATCCCCTACACGGAGGCGGCGCTGCCGCGCAGCGTGGCCGGCATCATCTACGGCCTGCAGCAGTACTCCGACGTGCCGAGCGAGTGCCTCGAGTGGCACGGGCACAACGACTTTTACAAGGCCGTCGTCAACGCCTCGACCGCGTGGCTCTACGGCGCGTGCGCGGTCAACTGCTCGCTGCTGGGCATCGGCGAGCGCACGGGCAACATCCCGCTCGAGGCGATGGTGTTCGAGTATGCGTCGCTGCGCGGCTCGCTCGACGGCATGGACCCGACGGTCATCACCGAGATCGCCGACTACTTCCAGCACGAGATCGGCTACGACATCCCGCCGATGACGCCGTTCGTCGGGCGCGACTTCAACGCCACGCGCGCCGGTATCCACGCCGACGGCCTGCTCAAGGATGCCGAGATCTACACGATCTTCGACACCGAGAAGCTGCTCAACCGCCCGGCGTCCGTGCAGGTCGGCAAGACGTCCGGCCTTGCGGGCATCGCCTACTGGATCAACCAGAACTACCACCTGACCGGCGAAAAACAGATCGACAAGCACGACCCGCTCGTGCTCGCGCTCAAGGGCTGGGTGGATGCGGAATACGAGGACGGCCGCCAGACCGTCCTGTCCGTCAAGGAACTCAAAGCCAAGATCGCGGAGCTGGCGCCCGGCCGCTTCGCGCAGGTTTGACAGGAGGCGCAGTATGAAAGATTTCCGTACCGTTACGCTGGCCGATCAGGTGTTTGAGCGGCTGGAATCCGATATCATTCAGGGCGTGTACCCGCGCGGCGAGGTGCTCACGGAGCTGAAGCTCGTCGAGCAGCTCAACGTCAGCCGCACGCCCATCCGCGAGGCGCTGCGCCGCCTCGAGCAGGAGCACCTCATCGCCGACACCGGCAAGGGCTCCGTCGTGCTCGGCATCACGGCCGAGGATCTTGTGGACATCATGGACATCCGCTGCCGGATCGAGGGGCTCGCGTCCTACTACGCGGCGAAAAACGTCTCGCCCGAGGGGCTTGCACGCCTGCGGCACATTCTGGACCTGCAGGAGTTTTACTTTGAAAAGCGCGACGCCGAGCACCTGCGCGAGATGGACGACCAGTTCCACGACGTCATCTGCGACATGAGCGGCCACGCCGTCATCAGCGACACACTCGTCCCGCTGCACCGCAAGACCCGCCGCTACCGCAAGGCGTCCATTGCCGACGCCAAGCGCACGGCGCAGGTCGTGAAGGAGCACCGCGCCATCTTCGACGCCATCGCCGCCGGAGACGCCGACCGCGCCGCCGCGCTCACGACCGAGCACACCATCCACGCCAAGGAAAGCATGATTGGGAGGCTGAAAAACCATGGGTGAGACCCTTGCTCAGAAAATCATCCGTGCCCACCTGCTGCACGGCGACATGACGCCCGGCAGCGAGATCGCGCTGCGCATCGACCAGACGCTCACACAGGACGCCACCGGCACGATGGCCTATCTGGAGTTTGAGACGATGGGCATCCCGCGCGTCAGGACCGAGCTGAGCGTGGCCTATGTCGACCACAACACGCTGCAGTCCGGCTTTGAAAACGCGGACGACCACCGCTACCTCCAGACCGTGGCCAAAAAGCACGGCGTCTGGTTCTCCCGCCCGGGCAACGGTATCTGCCACCAGGTGCAGCTCGAGCGCTTCGGCAAGCCGGGCAGGACGCTCATCGGCTCGGACAGCCACACGCCCACCGGCGGCGGCATCGGCATGCTGGCCTTCGGCGCGGGGGGCATGGACGTCGCGGTCGCCATGGGCGGCGGCGCGTACTACATCACGATGCCGAAAATGTTCAAGGTCAACCTCACCGGCACGCTGCGGCCCTACGTCACGGCCAAAGACATCAGCCTCGAGCTGCTGCGCATCCTGTCGGTCAAGGGCGGCGTCGGCGCGATCATCGAGTGGGGCGGGCCGGGTATCGCGGCGCTGTCCGTGCCCGAGCGCGCCACGATCACGAACATGGGCACCGAGCTCGGCGCGACGACGTCCATCTTCCCGTCGGACGACGTGACGCGCGCCTTCCTCGCCGCCGAGGGGCGCGAGGCGGACTTTATCCCCCTTGCGAGCGACCCGGACGCGCAGTATGACCGCGTCATCGACATCGACCTCAACACGCTGCAGCCCATGATCGCCTGCCCGCACAGCCCGGACAACGTCGTCCCCGTGGAAACGCTCGCGGGCACGAAGGTCGATCAGGTCTGCATCGGCTCGTGCACGAATTCGTCCCTATTCGATATGCTCAAGGTCGCAGCCCTGCTCAAGGGCAGGACCATCGCCCCGGGCGTGAGCCTGTCGATCTCGCCGGGGTCGAAGCAGGTGCTGACCATGCTGGCCGACTGCGGCGCGCTCACGGACATCCTCGCCAGCGGCGCGCGCTTGCTCGAGTGCGCGTGCGGCCCGTGCATCGGCATGGGCTTCTCGCCCAACTCCGGCGGCGTGAGCCTGCGCACGTTCAACCGCAACTTCCTCGGCCGCAGCGGCACGAAGGACGCGCAGGTCTACCTCGTGTCCCCGGAGACGGCCGTCGCCGCCGCGCTCACCGGCACGATCACCGACCCGCAGACGCTCGGCCCCATGCCGGCCGTCACGCTGCCGGAGCAGTTTCGCATCGACGACAGCGCCGTGCTGCCGCCCGCCCCGGCGGACGAGGCGGACGCGGTGGAGGTGCTGCGCGGGCCGAACATCCGGCCCTTTCCGCAGAGCAGGCCCTTTGCCGACACGCTCACGGCGGAGCTCGTGCTCAAGGTGGGCGACAACATCACGACCGACCACATCATGCCGGCGGGGGCGAAGATCCTGCCGTATCGCTCGAACATCCCGAAGCTGTCGGAGTTTTGCTTCACGGTCTGCGACCCGACCTTTCCGGCGCGCGCCAGAGCGGCCGGGGACGGCATCATCGTCGGCGGCAGCAACTACGGGCAGGGCTCGTCGCGCGAGCACGCGGCGCTCGTGCCGATGTATCTCGGCATCCGCTGCGTCGTGGCCAAGAGCTTCGCGCGCATCCATGCGGCCAACCTCATCAACGCCGGCATCCTGCCGCTGACGTTTGAAAACCCGGACGATTACGACGCGCTGCAGCCCGGCGCGCGGCTGCGCATCGACGATATCCGCACCGGCATGGCAGCGGGGAAACTGACGCTCACGGACACGGCGGCGGGCAAGTCCTATCCCGTCGTGTGCAGCCTTACCGAGCGGCAGCAGGCCATCCTGCTCGCCGGCGGACTGCTCAACTACACAAAGGAGCATGCACTATGAACGATATTGACCGCGCCTGTGCGGCGTTTCGCACGCTGCTGACTGAGCAGCAGGCCCGCGTCGCGGGCATGACCGCCGAGCGGGTGGACTATACGAAAAAAGCGACCGTGACCATCGGCCTTGTGGACGGCGACGGCATCGGCCCGATCATCATGGAGCAGGCGGTGCGCGTGCTCGAGGCGCTGCTCGCCGATGAGATCGCGCGCGGCAGCATCGCCCTGCGGCGCATCCGCGGTCTCACGATCGAAAACCGGCTGGCCTGCAATCAGGCCGTGCCGGACGATGTGCTCGATGAGATCCTGGCCTGCGACGTGCTGCTCAAAGGCCCGACGACGACGCCCATGGGCGGCGGGCTCGAGAGCGCGAACGTGAAGCTGCGCCGCGCGCTCGACCTCTACGCGAACGTCCGCCCCGTGACCATCCCCGAGCAGGGCATCGACTGGACGTTCTTCCGCGAGAACACGGAGGGCGAGTACGCCCTCGGCAGCCGCGGCGTGGAGCTGCCCGGCATGGCCGTGGACTTCAAGGTCACGACCGACCCCGGTACGCGCCGCATCGCCCGCGCGGCGTTCGACTATGCCCGGCGCAACGGCAAGACGCGCGTGACCGTCGTCACGAAGGCGAACATCCTCAAAAAGACGGACGGCAAGTTTACCGCCCTCTGCCACGAGGTGGCCGCCGATTATCCCGAGATCACCGTCGATGACTACTATATTGATATCATGGCGGCGAACCTCGTCAACGAGCGGGTGCGCGGGCAGTTTCAGGTGCTGCTGCTGCCGAACCTCTACGGCGACATCATCACCGACGAGGCCGCGCAGCTCCAGGGCGGCGTCGGCACGGCGGGCAGCGCCAACATCGGCGACCGCTACGCCATGTTCGAGGCCATCCACGGCTCGGCGCCGCGCATGATCGAGCGCGGCATGGGCGACTACGCCAACCCCCAGAGCATTCTGCGCGCAGAGGTCATGCTGCTGCGGCACATTGGCCGCGCGGCCGCGGCCGGCCGGCTCGAGGCGGCGCTCGATGCCTGCCCGGCCGTCATCACCGGCCAGCCGGACGGCGCGACATGCGCCGACTACGGCGACGGGGTGCTGAAATTGCTCTGAAGCACACGGCGGCGCGCCCTGACGGGCGCGCCGCCGAGCCTGTCTGTATCCGGTTCTTGGCGCAGAGATGCGTGTCAACGCGGGACGGAAAATGACGGAATTTTTCGTGCAAAAAGACGGCGCGCAAAGCCGCCGGATTTGTTGACAGACCGGGCGATTATGTGATATCATATCAAAAATTTGCGATTCGGCAGAAATGAGGCGAGGAAAAATGGTTGCGGCCGCAGAGAATATGCAGACATTTGGGTGGGATCTTTTTCCCGGCAACCGTGATTCTGTTTTCTTGGCAGCGGCAGCATTGCCGGTGACGAACTTGATATTTCTTCTTTCGTGGTATTACCTGGTTTCGTAGATGTGCATGTACATCTTCGTGAGCCGGGTTTTTCTTATAAGGAGACCATTTCGTCCGGCACGCTTGCTGCGGCGCACGGCGGATACAGTCGCGTGTGCGCCATGCCCAATCTGGATCCGACGCCGGACAGTTTGCAGACGCTTGCCCCCCAGCTGGAGCGCATCCGCACGGATGCGGTCATCGATGTGACGCCCTACGGCGCGATCACCGCGCACCGCGGCGGCAGGGAGCTTGCAGACATGGAGCAGCTCGCGCCCTATGTCGCCGGCTTTTCCGACGACGGCAGCGGCGTGCAGGATGCGGACGTGATGCGCGCCGCGATGTGCAAGGCGGCAAGCCTCGGCAAGCTCATCGCCGCGCACTGTGAGGACAACACCCTCCTGCACGGCGGCTATATCCACGACGGCGCGTATGCCCGCGCCCACGGGCACAAGGGCATCAGCAGCGAGAGTGAGTGGCGGCAGCTGGAGCGCGATCTCGAGCTGGTGCGCGAGACAGGCTGCGCCTATCATATGTGCCACGTGTCCACCAAGGAGAGTGTGGCGCTCATCCGCCGGGCGAAGGCGCAGGGGCTGGACGTCACCTGCGAGACCGCACCGCACTACCTCGTGCTGACCGAGGACGACCTGCGCGAGGACGGCAGCTTCAAGATGAACCCGCCCCTGCGCACGCAGGCCGACCGGCAGGCGCTCATCGAGGGCATCCTCGACGGCACGGTGGACATGATCGCGACCGACCACGCGCCGCACAGCGCGCAGGAAAAGGCCAGGGGCCTCGCCGGGAGCGCCATGGGTATCGTCGGCCTTGAGACGGCGTTTCCCGTGCTCTATACCCACCTTGTGCGCACCGGCGTGCTGACGCTCGACAAGCTCGTGGAGCTCATGGCGGTCAACCCCAGAAAGCGCTTCGGCTTCCCGCTGCGCGCGGACGATTATGCCGTCTGGGACCTGAACACGGAGTACCGCATCGACCCGGCGCAGTTTTGCTCCATGGGAAAGAGCACGCCCTTCGCCGGACAGACGGTCTACGGGCGGTGCGTGCGCAACGTCTGCGGCGGCGCCGTCGTCTGGCAGGACGCGCAGGACTGAGCGCCCTTCATTTACATATTAAATATATGACATACAGGACTTTTTACGTACTGAGGAGGAAATCACATGCCCAAGAGAACGGATCTGAAGAAAATTATGATCATCGGCTCCGGCCCGATCGTCATCGGTCAGGCCGCTGAGTTTGACTATGCCGGCACGCAGGCGTGCCTGTCGCTCAAGGAGGAGGGGTACGAGGTCATTCTCGTCAACTCCAACCCTGCCACGATCATGACGGATACCTCCGTCGCGGACAAGGTGTACATGGAGCCGCTGACGCTGGAGTATGTGGCGCGTATCCTGCGCAAGGAGCGCCCGGACGCGATCGTCCCGGGCATCGGCGGCCAGACCGGCCTGAATCTGGCGATGCAGCTCGAGCAGAAGGGCGTGCTCAAGGAGTGCCAGGTCGAGCTTCTCGGCACGGACAGCGACAGCATCCGCCGCGCCGAGGACCGCGAGCAGTTCAAGGAGCTCTGCCAGAGCATCGGCGAGCCGGTCATCCCGTCGCAGATCACCTACAACCTCGAGGAGGCCAAGGCCGCGGCCGCGGCCATCGGCTATCCGGTCGTGCTGCGCCCGGCGTTCACGCTTGGCGGCACGGGCGGCGGCTTTGCCGACGACGAGGCGCAGCTCGTCGAGCTGGGCATGCAGGCGTTCAAGCTCTCGCCCATCCATCAGGTGCTGATCGAAAAGAGCGTCAAGGGCTATAAGGAGATCGAGTTTGAGGTCATGCGCGATGCGTCCGACCGCGCCATCACCATCTGCGGCATGGAGAACATCGACCCCGTGGGCGTGCACACCGGCGACTCCGCCGTCGTCGCGCCGATCATGACGCTCAGCGACCATGACATGAAGATGCTCAACGACAGCGCGATCAAGATCATCCGCGCGCTGAAGATCCAGGGCGGCTGCAACGTGCAGTTTGCGCTCAACCCCAAGACCTCGGAGTACTTCCTCATTGAGATCAACCCCCGCGTCTCCCGCTCGTCGGCGCTGGCGAGCAAGGCCAGCGGCTATCCCATCGCGCGCGTCACGGCCAAGGTCGCCGTCGGCATGAACCTCGATGAGATCGCCGTCGCCAACACGACGGCCGCGTTCGAGCCGTCGCTGGACTACGTGGTCGCAAAGCTGCCGCGCTTCCCGTTCGATAAGTTCTCGACCGCCGCCAACACGCTCGGCACGCAGATGAAGGCCACGGGCGAGGTCATGGGCATCGGCAGTACGCTCGAGGAGTGCCTGCTCAAGTCCGTCCGCTCGCTGGAGATCGGCGCGCAGCACCTCTGGCTGCCGAAGTTCCAGAACATGACCAAGGCGGAGCTGACCGAGTACCTGCACCAGTTCCGCGATGACGGGCTCTTTGCCATCGCGCAGCTGCTGCGTCTGGGCGCGAGCGTGGACGAGGTCGCTGCACTGACGATGATCACGCCCTACTTCCTCGAGACCATCCGCGGCATCGTGGACATGGAGCAGACGCTCTGCGCGCACAAGGGCGACGGAGAGACGCTCAAGCGGGCCAAGCAGATGGGCTTCTGTGACCCCTACATCGCGCGGCTCTGGGGCGTGCGCGAGGAGGATGTGTATGCCCAGCGCGTGCAGCTGGGGCTCTACCCCGCCTACAAGATGGTGGACACCAGCCACACCGGCGCTTACATCCCCTATTTCTACTCCACCTATGCCCCCGGCGCAAAGAGCGAGGCGCGCCGCTCGGACAAGAAGAAGGTCGTCGTGCTCGGCGCAGGCCCGATCCGCATCGGTCAGGGCGTGGAGTTTGACTACTCCACCGTCCACGCGGTGCAGACCATCCGGCGCGCGGGCTACGAGGCCATCATCATCAACAACAACCCCGAGACGGTCTCCACCGATTACACGACCGCCGATAAGCTGTATTTCGAGCCCCTCACGCCCGAGGACGTCATGAACATCCTGCACGAGGAGCAGGCCAATCAGGTGATCGCCAGTCTCGGCGGCCAGACGGCCATCAATCTGGCGCAGCCGCTCATGACGCGCGGCGTGCAGATCATCGGCACGGACTGCGCCGCGATCGAGCGCGCGGAAAACCGCGACTGCTTTGAAAAGCTGCTGCTCGAGCTGAACATCCCGCAGCCGATGGGCGCGGCGGTGACGAATCTGGACGACGGTCTCAAGGCTGCGCACACGGTGGGCTATCCGGTGCTGGTGCGCCCGTCGTTCGTGCTGGGCGGCCGCGCCATGGAGATCGTGGCCGACGACGAGATGCTGCGCCACTATCTGCAGAATGCCGTGCGCACCGGCGAGGGCAAGCCCGTGCTGGTCGATAAGTACATCTCCGGCCGCGAGGTCGAGGTCGACGCCATCTGCGACGGCAGAGACGTGTTCGTGCCCGGCATCATGGAGCTGGTCGAGCGCACCGGTGTCCACTCCGGCGACTCCATCAGCGTCTACCCGCCGTTTTCCATCTCCGACAAGGTCAAGGGCACGATCCTGACCTATGCCAAGAAGCTCGGTCTGGGCATCGGCATCGTCGGACTGTATAACATCCAGTTCATCGTCGATAAGAGCGACCATGTCTACATCATCGAGGTCAACCCCCGCTCGTCGCGCACGGTTCCGTTTTTGTCGAAGGCCACGGGCTATCAGCTCGCGGACATCGCCACGAACGTCATCCTCGGCACGAGCCTCAAGGAGCAGGGCATCTTCGACCTGTATCCGCCGGAAAAAGAGCGCTGCTATGTCAAGGCGCCGGTGTTCTCCTTTGCCAAGCTCCACGGGCTGGACGCCTACCTCTCCCCGGAGATGAAGTCCACGGGTGAGGCCATCGGCTACGACAAGAAGCTCTCGCGCGCCATGTACAAGGCGCTGCAGGCCTCCGGCATGAACGTGCAGAACTACGGCACCGTGTTCGTGACACTGGCCGATGAGGACAAGCCCGAGGGCCTGCCGCTCGTGCGCCGGTTCTATGAGATGGGCTTTAACATCGAGGCGACCGCAGGCACGGCTGCCTACCTCAAGTCCTTCGGCATCCGCACGCGCGTGCGCGGCAAGATCAGCGACGGCAGCCACGAGATCCTCGATTCCATCCGCAGCGGCTACGTCAGCTACATCATCAACACCCGCTCCATCCATTCGAGCGTCCACGCGCAGGACGGCGCCGCGATCCGGCGCTGCGCGGTGGAAAACGGCGTGACCGTCTTTACCTCGCTCGATACGGTGCGCGTACTGCTCGACGTGCTCGAGGAGACGACGCTGGCCGTGTCCACGATCCACGCGGAGTAAGCCGTGCAGCAGAGAGTTTTCACCATTGCGGAAAACGCGCCCGTCGCCCGTGACACCTACCGTTTGCAGCTCACGGGGGACACCGCCGCGATCACCGCGCCGGGGCAGTTTGTGGACATCCGGCTTGCCGGACGCTTTCTGCGCCGCCCCGTGTCGGTGTGCAGCTGGAGTGACGGCGCGCTGACGCTGTATTATAAAGTGGCGGGCGCAGGCACGGCGCAGCTGAGCACGCTGGTGCCGGGCACGGAGCTGGACCTGCTGGTCGGTCTCGGCAACGGCTTTGACACCGCACCCGCCGGTGCGCGGCCGCTGCTGGTCGGCGGCGGCGTGGGCGCGTCCCCACTGTACGGTCTGGCGCAGCAGCTCGTGGCCGAGGGGTGCAGCCCGCTGGCCGTGCTCGGCTTTCGCACGGCGGCAGAGGTGCTGCTTGCCGATGCGTTTGAAGCGCTCGGCATCCCCGTCACGGTCGTGACCGAGGACGGCACCATGGGCGCGCGCGGCTTCGTGACCGACGCGCTGCCCGAGGGCGGCACCTATGTGTATGCCTGCGGGCCGATGCCCATGCTGCAGGCGCTGTGCAGCGCGACGCCGCTCGACGGTCAGCTGAGCCTTGAGGCGCGCATGGGCTGTGGCTTCGGCGCGTGCATGGGCTGCACCTGCAAAACGACGCACGGCAGCAAGCGCGTCTGCAAGGACGGGCCCGTGTTCACAAAGGAGGAGATCGTATGGCCGCAACAGCCGTAACGCTCTGTGGGATCGAGCTGGAAAACCCCATCATCCCGGCCAGCGGCACGTTTGGCTACGGGCAGGAGTTTGCGCAGCTGTATGACATCAATATGCTCGGCACGTTCTCCTTCAAGGGGACGACGCGCGCGCCGCGCTTCGGCAACCCCACGCCGCGCATCGCCGAGTATGCCGGCGGAATGCTCAACGCGGTGGGGCTGCAGAACCCCGGCGTGGACGCGGTCATCGCGCACGAGCTGCCGGAGCTGAAAAAGGTGTTTCACAAGCCGGTCATGGCGAATGTGAGCGGCTTCAGCGTGGAAGAATATGCCGAGGTTTGCGCCAGGCTTGACGCGCAGCCGCAGGTCGGCTGGCTGGAGGTCAACATCTCCTGCCCGAACGTCCACGGCGGCGGCGCTGCCTTCGGCGCGGAGCCGTCGGCCGCGGCGGAGGTGACGCGCGCGGTGCGCGCCGTGACGAAAAAGCCGATCATCCTCAAGCTCTCGCCGACGGCGGCGGACATTGCCGCCGTTGCCAAGGCCTGTGAGGACGCGGGCGCGGACGGCGTGAGCCTCATCAACACCCTGCCGGGTATGCGCATCGACCTTGCGCGCCGCCGCCCGCTGCTGGCCAACCGGACCGGCGGCATGTCCGGCCCCGGTATGTTCCCGCTGGCCGTGCGGATGGTGTATCAGGTGTACGAGGCGGTGCACATCCCCATTGTGGGCATGGGCGGCGTGACGAGCGCGCAGGACGTTCTGGAGCTGATGCTCGCGGGCGCGACGGCGGTCGGTGTGGGCGCGGCAAACCTGGTCGAGCCGTATGCCTGCAAGCACATCATTGAAACTCTGCCGGACGCGATGGCGCGCTTCGGCATCGACAATCTCAGGGACATCATAGGAGGAGCACATCATGGGTAAGGACGTTATCATTGCGCTGGATTTTGACAGCCGGGAAAAGACGCTCGCATTTCTCGACCTCTTTCAGGACGAGAAGCCGTTTGTGAAGATCGGCATGGAGCTGTTTTATGCCGAAGGGCCGGACATCGTGCGCCAGATCCACGCGCGCGGCCACAGGATCTTTCTCGACCTCAAACTGCACGACATCCCGAACACGGTGAAAAAGGCGATGGCCGCGCTCTCGGCGCTGGATGTGGATATCATCAACCTCCACGCTGCCGGCACGAAGGCCATGATGAGCGCCGCGCTCGAGGGACTGACCCGGCCGGACGGCACGCGCCCGCTGCTCATCGCCGTGACGCAGCTGACCTCCACGGATCAGGAGCGCATGGACCGGGAGCTGCTCATCCACGCGCCGATCGACGAGGTCGTGCTGCACTATGCGCGCAATGCGCGCGATGCCGGTCTTGACGGCGTGGTCTGCTCCCCGCTGGAGGCGGGCAGCATCCATGCGCGCTGCGGCGCGGACTTTCTGACCGTGACGCCCGGCGTGCGCTTTGCCGACGGGGAGAGCGGCGACCAGAAGCGCGTCACAACGCCGGAGCGCGCCCGGGAGATCGGCTCGGACTACATCGTCGTCGGCCGTCCGATCACGCAGGCGGACGATCCCGTCGCCGCCTATCGCCGGTGCGTGGCCGCGTTCGTCGGCTGAGCGCCGGATCAGAGACTTTTTCAACAGGAGGAACTGCTATGGATATCAAACACGAAGTTGCGCGCAGCCTGCTCTCGATCGAGGCGGTGTTCCTGCGCCCGCAGGAGCCGTTCACGTGGGCCAGCGGCATCAAGAGCCCCATCTACTGCGACAACCGCCTCATCCTGACCGCGCCCGAGGCGCGTGATCTGGTCGAGCGCGCCATCGCCGAGACGGTCAGGCGCGAGTATCCGCAGGCGCAGGTGCTCATGGGCACGGCCACGGCCGGCATCGCCCACGCCGCCATCGCCGCGTATCTGCTCGGTCTGCCGATGGGCTATGTCCGCTCGAGCAGCAAGGATCACGGCCGTCAGAACCGCATCGAGGGCAAGCTCGTCCCGGGGCAGAAGGTCGTGGTCGTCGAGGATCTGATCTCCACCGGCGGCAGCGTGCTCGACGCGGTGGACGCGCTGCGTGAAGCCGGCGCGGAGGTGCTCGGCGTCGTGAGCATCTTCACCTACGGCATGAAAAAGGGCGTGGAGCGGCTCGCCGCAGCGCAGGTCAGAAACGTGAGCCTCACGGATCTGGACACCGTCGCCAGCACGGGTGCACAGGAGGGCTACATCACCGAGGCCGACGTCGCGCGGCTGCTGGCCTTCCGCGAAAACCCCTCCGACGAGAGCTGGATCCAGGCAGAAAGTCAGGCGTGATATGAAGCATCTGATCGACATTATGCAGCTGACCCCGCAGGAGATCATGGAGCTCATCGACACCGCCTGCGCGATCATGGAGCACCCCGAGCAATATGCCCACAAGTGCGACGGGAAGATCCTCGCAACGCTGTTTTTCGAGCCGTCCACGCGCACGCGCCTGAGCTTCGAGAGCGCGATGCTCTCGCTCGGCGGCAAGGTGCTCGGCGTCGCCTCGGCGGAGAGCTCGTCTGCCTCCAAGGGCGAGACCGTCGCGGACACCGTGCGCGTCGTCAGCTGCTACAGCGACATCATCGCCATGCGCCATCCCAAGGAGGGCGCGCCGTTGGTCGCGTCCATGCACGCGCAGGTCCCGGTCATCAACGCGGGCGACGGCGGACACAACCACCCCACGCAGACGCTGACCGACCTCATGACCATCTACCGCGAAAAGGGGCGGCTGGACGACCTGACGATCGGCCTGTGCGGCGACCTGAAGTTCGGCCGCACGGTGCACTCGCTCGTCGCCGCCATGAGCCGCTGCACGGGCATCCGCTTCGTGCTCATCTCCCCGGAGGAGCTCAAGCTCCCGCGCTACGTGAAGGACGAGTATCTCAAAAAGCCCGGCGTCCCCTACACGCAGTCCACGTCGCTCGAGGCCGTGATGCCGGAGCTGGACGTGCTGTATATGACCCGCGTGCAGCGCGAGCGCTTTTTCAACGAGGAGGACTACCTGCGCCTGCGCGACAGCTATATCCTCACGCCGGATAAGCTCGAGACCGCCAAGCCCGACATGAGCATCCTGCACCCGCTGCCGCGCGTCAACGAGATCGCCGCCGCCGTGGACAACGATCCGCGCGCCTGCTATTTCAAGCAGGTAAAAAACGGCCGCTATATCCGCATGGCGCTCATGCTCAAGCTGCTGGGCATCGACTGACGGGAGGAGAAACGTTATGCTTATTGATTCGATTCAAAACGGGATCGTCATCGACCACATCACGGCCGGCAAGGCCATGGAGCTCTACCAGATCCTCGGTCTGGACAAGCTCGCCTGCACCGTTGCCATCCTCAAAAACGTCACCAGCGGCAAGCTCGGCCGCAAGGACATCATCAAGATCGACGGCGAGATGGAGCTCGACTGGGACCTGATCGGCTACGTCGATCCGAGCATCACGGTCAACATCATCCGCGGCGGCGAGCTGCAGGAAAAGCGCACGCTCAAGCTGCCCGAGCGCATCCGCGGCGTGCTGCGGTGCAAGAATCCGCGCTGCATCACCTCGACCGAGCGCGAGCTGCCGCAGGAGTTCGTGCTCACGGATCGGGAGCGGCGCGTCTACCGCTGCCTGTACTGCGAGACCGAGGCGGGAAAGTGATCCCCCGGAAAATCTGAGAAACCAAGCGGCGCGTCCGAAACCGGACGCGCCGCTTGTGCTTGCCGTCAGGCGAGCAGCCGCCCATCTTGAGCGGCAGCTTGCTTTTTATAGAATCTACTATCCCTGATACCTTATTTTTTCAACCAGCGTTTCCTTTTTCAGATTACTGCTTAAAACGAGGGAAAGCACAATTTGTAGAATACCAACCAGAAGAATCATAACAAGAATCGGGATAAGAGGAACGTGATAAACGTTCATTCCAAAAATCCCATGATGCTTCGCATAGGAAAACAGTGCATAGCCAAGGGGCAGACCGGCAGCAAGTGCGACGCAGATGGTGCCAACCGTAAAAATCAAGCCCTGTATTTGTAAGCTCAGATTCAACTGCTTATTGGTCATGCCTACCGCTTGCAGCACACCGTATTCCTGCTTCTTCGTGGTGATATTGATGATCATGGTGTTTGCCAGATTCATAAACCCAATGAGACCGACAATTGCCATGAACAGATAGCAGCCAAGCTTCATCATGTTTGTGGCTTTGGAAAACGCAAAAACATCCCTGTTCCTTGCGCTTGTGCGTAAAGTATTTTTATTAGTACCACTGATTCTTTTGCTGCCTCTTATATTGCCGGATCCGGTCGTTGCCGTTTACCTTGCAGAGCCGATTACAGATACACTGGCATGTACCGCAACAGTTACAATGTTTGTCAGATATTATCGAAAACACCTGTCATCTTTACAAAAATAACAGTAGATCGTCCATGCGGCTAGATAGAAAAAATCCGCCGCACTCCTGCTGGGAGCGCGGCGGAACTTTCTGGCGGATAGGGTGGGATTCGAACCCACGAGCCGCTTGCGCGACTACCTGATTTCGAGTCTTGTTCGCACTTGGCATTTCCGTGTCTGCTGTGGTCGGTGACGGCAGCTTTGGAAACGGCGAAAGCCCTTGTGCTGCAACGGATTTTGGACGCGCCGACCGGTATTGACCAGCTCCATATCAGAAAAAACCTGAGTTCAAATTGAAATGAGAAATGCCCCAAAACGACCAGCTTTTTGCACGCTGGCAAGAAAATACGCAAGAAGAAAGCCCTTGTCCGGTATGGCTTTGCGAGCGGCCTCCCGGATAAATGCAAGAAAAACCGGCTCAAAACAAATCACACGAAGCACCCTTTCGGACCGAAACACAGAAAGGAGTCTTCGTTATGAAATACGACGCCAAGGAATTCAAAAGATACCCAGAGATTATGAGCAAGGAGCAGATGCGGATCGCCTGCCACATCAGCAAGCAGACGGCGCTCTATCTTCTCCAATTCAACCTGATTCCGCACACCTGCACCGGCAAGAAAACCCGCTGCTACGCCATCAAAAAGAGCGATGTGATCGCCTTTATGAACGACCGTGAGGTCAACCCGGAAAAATACATAGCGCCGAAGAACTGGTACAAATACGGAAGCGAAATGGTTCGGCCCTATAAAATCCGCATCCATCCGCCGTGCGCCAAAGACGAGAAGAAGCTTCGGCGCTACTATGAGAGCAAGCTGGCCGCGCTGCCGGATGTGATGGATGTGGCCGTCGCCGTGGACTTCACAGGCTATAACCGACGCACCGTCTGCCAATGGATTCGCGTGGGGAAGCTAAAGGCGCTGGCGCTGCTGCAGAAGTACATGATCCCCAAATGCTATCTCATCGACTGGCTCTGCTCGGACGATTACAACAACACCAACCGCAAATCCCGCCGGCATATCGATATGCTTTGGGAGGTACAGAAATGGAGAGATTGATGCGGACATTTTCCCTTGCGTTCTCAAAAAGAGGCACAGCGGCATCATTCCCTTGGCGTCTGTTGAAAAAACGCCGATTTTGTGATACTATAATAGCAATAAGCCGAGCATTTGCTGAAGCCACCGAAAAGCCGGGAGGGAACAAAAATGAGCAGTAATTTCCTCAACGATGAAAACAAGGGCGATATCATCATTTACCAGTCTGAAAGCGGCGAGACAAAAATTGATGTCCGGTTTCAGGATGAAACTGTCTGGCTGACACAGGCACAGATGGAGGAGCTTTTCCAATCTTCCCATGCAAATGTGGTTGAGCACATCAAAAACATCTATTCCGAAGGTGAGCTGGACGAAAGTTCAACCTGTCGGAAATTCCGACAAGTTCGCCGCGAGGGAAATCGCAATGTGGAGCGCGAAAGACTATATTATAACCTGGACATGATCATCTCTCTGGGCTATCGCATCAGGTCCTCCATTGCAACGCAGTTCCGCCGCTGGGCTACCGAGCGCTTGAAGGAGTACATGATCAAGGGCTTCGCCATGGATGATGAGCGCCTGAAGAATCTCGGCGGCGGCAGCTATTGGAAGGAGCTTCTTGACCGCATCCGGGACATCCGTTCCTCCGAAAAGGTGATGTACCGTCAGGTCCTCGACCTCTACGCTACTAGCGTGGACTATGACCCCAAAAGCGCCGAGTCGGTGGCTTTTTTCAAAATGGTGCAGAACAGCACTATGCCGCCCATGGCCATACCGCCGCAGAGGTGATTTTTGAGCGAGCCGATGCCGAAAAGCCATTTATGGGGCTTACCGCATTTTCCGGGGATTTTCCCACGGCGAAGGATATTGCTGTTGCAAAGAACTATCTCTCTGCGGACGAACTGAAGATACTGAACAATCTCGTTTCCGGATATTTTGACTTTGCGGAAATTCAGGCGATGCGCCGCCGGCCCATGTGCATGAGCGATTATGTAGAGAACCTGGACCGCATCCTTGCCTCCACCGGAGAAGCCCTGCTTACCGACGGGGGAACCGTAAGCCACACGCAGGCGATGGAGCAGGCAAAGGCGGAATACAGGAAATATCAGGTGCAGAATCTTTCTCCCGTGGAGGAGGAATATTTGCAGACCATTCGCAGCATCGAGAAGGCGGCAAAAGAGGGCGAAAAACGCTGACTCTGAAATGCCTTCACAGGGAAGTGATCCTCTTTGGGCCGGTATACTGCGGGTATGGATAGGGGCTGTCGTAAATATTCACAGGAGATTGTATATGGGTAACGAACAAGCGGAGATCGATGGCCTCCGCTTGCTTTATATGTTGGCTTCTGTAATTAGTCTGGAATCGATTCCTTGATTAAAGTCGACAATGCGCTTCCTTTTTGATGGTTTATGAGCCCCACGCCAAAAATGCAGACCTACTCTGGGCATGTGGCTTATGTGCGGGATTCACCGGGATCGACAACTACATACAGAAAGAAAATAAGGGCTTATCGGCTGACAGCGCTCTACCATGCGCTGTTGACGATAGGCCCTTATTATCCTGCTGCCGGACTGGCACCGTGAGATATGGCGTTTTACGGTCAAAAGAATGCGTTTCACCGTGAAACGCATTCATGAGGAAAAAACAGATTTCTTTTTGTCTCTCTCAATATATCTCGATATCTCATGTACCGAGGTATCATAAGTTTTGCGGAAAAGATTTATTCCGGCTCTTTTACTAGATATTCAGCCAAATAGGCTGGGACACAGTTGATCCAGAAGGTATACAGCCAGTCGACCTGAATGGTTTTGGAATCCAGATAATACTTTTCAAAATAGCGCGTAATACCACACATGAAGAAACGGAGCACTTCTCTCAATTCCGGCGTTATCGCACCCGGAAAATGGTTCCATTTCAGCAGCCTTACAAGATCCTCAACGCCCTTGTTTTCTATTTCGGAGCGCAGGTCATTCTGCCCGTAATAGGATAGAGCGTTTCCGAAGCCCTTGAGGGTGCCGTTATAAAGAAAGTTGTCCTTGCAGCAAGTAAAAAACGTTTCGAGAGAGTTTCGCTTCCCATCCGTATACCACAGAGGCTCGACAGTTATCCGATAGAGATAGGCAAGCAACTCGTTTTTATCCCGAAAGTGATTGTAAAACGTCCTGCTGCTAAGACCGGAGAGCCCCACGATATCCCCGACAGAAATACTCTCAAAGGAGTTGCTCTCAAGCAATTCCCTCAAAGCCAATGCAAATCTCTCTTTTGTTGATGGCAGAGCTTTCACGGTACCCCCCCAGTTTCTGTTAGCATAATAAAATTTTAACACAGTTTTTGCAGAAATACAAGAAATGAACGATTTGATAACGGCTCAAAACGGGAGAATTAAATTCAGAAAAAAGGATAATTATGAACTAATACAGAAAAGTGGAAGATTGTGAATGTATTTTGCCCCATGTTTGTTTTAAAATTAACACATCAAACGTGTGAGTCATGACGCACAACAAATCAATCAGACAGGAGGTAATTGAATTGGAGACATACAAGAGCAATTACATTCAGAAAAACTACGTGGAAGGCAAGGTCATTATTATCACCGGCGCCTCCAGCGGCTTCGGCAAGCTGACTGCAAAGCGAGCCGCAGAGATGGGCGGCAAGATCGTTCTGGCGGCACGCAGCGAAGAGAAGCTGAAGGAGACCGTGGCGGAGATCAAGGCGGCGGGCGGTGAGGCCAGCTACATCGTAACAGACGTGGCGAAAAAGGACGATGTTTTCGCAATGGCTAAATTCGCGGTAGATACCTACGGCAGGATCGATGTGCTTGTTAACAACGCCGGGACGATGCCGCTGGCCTTTTTCAGTGAGCATGAGCAGGCGCTGGACAAATGGGAACAGTGCATCGACATCAGCATCAAGGGCACTATTTTCGGCATCTCCGCCGTCTATGACCAGATGATCAAGCAGGGACAGGGACAGGTGATTAATGTCTCCTCCATCTACGCCAACTTCCCCGTTGCGGGCGCAGGCGTGTATCAGGTCGCAAAGATGGGCGTGCAGTATCTGGCGGAATCTCTGCGCAGCGAGTGTCAGGGCAAAATCAAGGTCACGACCATTAAGCCCACCGGCTTTATGAAGACCAACCTTTCCAGCAGCGTGGTCGATCAGATGGCAATGATGCCCGCAGTGGCAGGCCCCCTTGAAATCCTCAGCAACTGGGTAGAAGAGGCTCCGCTGCGTCCCGATTTCCATGACATCAACAGCATGACCTACAACGATCCTGATCCACAGGTCTTGGCGGACAATATTATTTATGCCATCAATCAGCCTTGGGGTGTCAGCATCGGTGATCTGACCGTGCGCGCTTCAGGCGAATCCTTTGTCATTTGATTAGGAGGTGTTTCGATGAACAGCTATAGAACCGAAAACTACATAAAAGACAAGGTCATTGTCATCACCGGCGCTTCCAGCGGTTTCGGCAAAGAGACCGCAAAGAAGGCCGCCGAGTTGGGCGGAAAGGTCGTTCTGGCCGCGCGGCGTGAGGAATTGCTCCGGGAAATTACGCAGGAGATCCGTGAAAGCGGCGGCGAGGCTTCCTACATCAAGACCGATGTTCGTGTGAAAGATCAGGTCAATGCCATGGCGAAGTTCGCCGTGGACACCTACGGACGCATTGATGTGCTGGTCAATGATGCCGGCACAATGCCGCTTGCCTATTACAGCGAACACGCAATTGCCATGGAAGCATGGGAGCAAAGCATTGCTACCGCGATCAATGGTACACTGTACGGCATCGCGGCGGTCTATGACCAGATGATTGAGCAGGGGCAGGGACATATCGTGAACATTTCCTCCATCCTCGGCAACTATCCCGTGAGCGGTTGCGGGGTCTATAATGTGACAAAGGCCGCCGTCAGAATGCTGGGCGACAGCCTGCGCGTAGAATCCCGCGGGAAAATCAAAGTTACCAACATCAAGCCCACATCCGTGGCAAATACGGGTCTGGTCTCTACAGAAGTAGATTATAATGCAGGTCTGTCCGGCATTTACGGGAAAATCATTGACGCATTTATGGGGTTGGCGATCCCCGATCGTCTTGACACGGAGAGCATCCATTGCTTTGACTTTTCTCCGTCTATTCTGGCGGACAACATCATTTACGCCATTGACCAGCCTTGGGGCGTGAATATCAGTGAGCTGACTGTCCGCGCTTCCGGTGAAGCCATGTTTGTATAAGGAGGTCACATCATGAGCCATAATTTTTTGGAGCCTATTAAAATCGGTAATCAGACCGTGAAAAACAGAGTGATGTTCCTTGCGATGGCAAAGAATATTTCTAATTTCGACGACAGCGTATCCGCAAAAGACATCGCCTATGTGGAATCGGTCGCCGCGGGCGGCGTGGGGCTTCTTGTTCCCGGCGCAATGATCGTAGACCCGGAGTGGCCTTCTGTGCTGCCCTTGCAGCCGGGCATTTATGATGACCGCTTTATCCCCGGGCTTCGCAGGCTGGTGCTTGCTGCCCATAAGTACGACGCAAAGATCCTGTTCCAGCTTTGGCATCCCGGCGCAACCAACTATTCCGGCATTGATCCGAAGACTGTGGACGAGCTGAAGAAGGACGAGATCCACGCCATTCAGGACAAGTTTGTGGCCGCTGCCAAGCGTGCTATGGCCGCCGGTGCGGACGGCATCGAGTTCCAAACCTGTCATGGCTATCTGGCCTGCCAGTTCATTTCTCCTCTGTTCAATCACCGCACTGATGAGTACGGCTGGAATAAGGTAGAGGATCGCACCCGTTTTGCCACGGAGATTTTGACCCGCATCCGCAAGGTCATCGGACCGGATAAAATCATCTCCGTGAAAATGCAGGGCTTTGACTACCCCAAGAGTGAAGGTTCCAACGGCAACGACGGAATCACGCCGGAACAGGCCGCCGAGGTCGCTCCCTATCTGGAAAAGGCCGGTGCGGATATGATTGCAGTGTCCGCCGGCGGCACAATATATCATCAGGACGATATTATGTCCGGCGATGTGCATCGTGCCGAAGGCTGGAAGGTTCCTGCTGCTACCATGGTCAAGAATGCTGTTTCCGTTCCCGTAGTAGCTACCGGCAGCATCCGTCACCCGGATTTCGTGGATCAGATCATCAATGACGGCAAGTGCGACATGGTCGGCATGGGCCGCGGCATTCTGGCTGAGCGCGAATGGGTAAAGAAGTGTGCCGAAGGTCGCGAGGATGAGCTTCGCTACTGCATCTCCTGCATGAATTGCTTCAATGTCAATCCGTTCAGCTATGAGCAGACGAACTGCTCCGTGAACCCCTTTGCCCTGCGCGAAGGCTCCAAGCGCCCCATCGTTCAGGACGGGGACGGCCGTCTGGTGGCGGTCATCGGCGCAGGCCCCGCGGGCATGGAAGCTGCGGTCACGCTCAAACAGCGCGGCTTTGACGTGGTGGTGTTCGACAAACGCGATGAGATCGGCGGTAACCTCCATGTTGCAAAGAAGCCCCCCTTCAAGGGCAAATTTGAGTGGGCTATCGACTATTATAAGTCCATGGCAAAGAAGCTGAATATCACGATGAAGCTGGGGAAGGAGGTCACGGCGCAGGAGGTTCTGGCTCTCAAACCCTATTCCATTCTGGTTGCAACCGGCAGCAACGTCATTTCCATCCCACTCGAGGGGCTGGATCAGGTACAGACGGTTCAGGCGCACGACGTGCTTGCCAACGACATGCAGTTTGCAAACAAGAAGGTCGTTGTCATCGGCGGTGGCATTACCGGGCTGGAGACTGCGCTGTATATCAACCGTCAGGGCACTAATCAGGTTTCCGTGGTGGATATGCTGCCCGAATGGCCGGTGGATATGCTGGATATGCGCTATCAGAACGAAGCGCTGCTGGAGGTCCGCCACTGCAACGATCAGGGTGTTGCCCTATTTTATAATAACAAGGTTGTGAAATTTGCCGACGGCAAGCTGTTCATTGAGAGCACCAAGGACGGCGAGGTGAAGGAGCTTCCCGCAGACGTGATCGTTCTGTCCGTGGGTGTGAAGCCCAACGACGCACTGTGGCAGGAGCTGCTTGCTTCCGGCCATCCCAGCGTCTGGAAGGCGGGCGATGCCATCGCCACCGGCAAGATCAACAAGGCAGTCCTCCACGGCAGCAAGTTCGGCTACAGCCTGAACTGAAGCATAGTAAGGCGCTGTTCTTGCACACCCTTTAAAAAGATGCGATAATCAACATGGCAATGCCCGGCTCCAAAACAGAGCCGGGCATTGTGCTGCATATTGCTTTACCGGCTTTTACGGTAAGCCGGAGCGACGTCGTAGTACTCTTCCATGCCCGTCCTTACAGCCTCGTGGAAGTCGAAGGCGGCATTTGAACAGCACCAGTCCAGGAGAGTCGCCTTAGCGATTTGTATAGAATATTTCACCAAAATCTCCGGCTTGCCAAGGTTCCTTATGATGCCGTTCTTCTGGCAGTTGGATAAGAGCTTGTAGTACAGTTCATTGTAAGCGTCGACAAAATCGAAGATACCCAGCCTTTCATCCACCTCAAGCTTCAGGAGGGTCTTACAGTAGTTGACGTTGTCCTTTGTCCACATGGGCGTGTGCAGCGCAAAAATGTATATCATGCGCTCGAAATCATTGTCCAAAAAAAGTATTTCCGACGGCTCAATATTGCTTTCCAGAGAAGCGTCGCGCATGGTCCACATAATCAAGTCCTTTTTGTCGGAAAACAGAGAATAAAAACGTGTCCTCGAAACGTTGGCCGCGGCGCAGATACTGTTTACGGATGTCTTTTCATATCCGTTGGCGTTGAACAGCTCAAGCGCTTTGTCCGCCAATTTATTCCTCACATCCACGGGTTTACTCATAGCGGTTTTTGTCCCTCCTCGCGGTACAAATTCTAAAAAATGTTCGCGCGTTCCGCAAACAAGCAGGGCGTGTGTTCAAACGCTTAACACCTTTTTTGTAGCTATTATAGAACATTCCCAGGCGGTATTGCAACTTTTTTAACACAGGCGTATTTTGATTTCAGATTCCGGCGATAGGCGGATAATGAATAATACGGAGGGAATGACTATGAGCAACAAATACCCGAATCTCATTAGATGGGCTGATTGGCTGGATAATATCTATCCTGGTCAGGAGGGAAATAACGACGAGAGCGAAAGCGTACAGTTCCTGCTGCATTTCTGCTCCGACGAGGACGCCCGCATAGCGATGATGTGCGAGCCCTTCTTCAAATCGCTCGACGAAATAGCCGAGGCGAACAACGTGACCGTCGAGGAAATTGCTTCCACTCTTGAAGAGATGAGCATGAAAGGCCTGATCATGTGCTCGTCGCTGTCCGGCGTGCTCAAATACCGCCGCTGGCCCTGGCTGCCTGGCATCCTTGAGTTCGTCGTCCTGGACAAGGAGATAGACCCCGAGCTGCTGAAATACGCCTCGGATTTCTACGAGGAGCGCATCCGTCTCACGGACATGACCGCCATGCCCTTTGAGAAAAGAGCGCACGGCGGGCTCAGGACAATACCGATAATGGAGTCCGTGGCCGCCAAATCCACGATCATGCCCTTCGAGGAGCTGAAGCCCTTCATAGACAAGGCCACCAAGTTCTCCGTCGCGAACTGCGCCTGCCGCACGGCTACGCGCGCTCTGGGCATGGGCTGCGAGCACACGCATATAGACACCTGCATCCAGCTTGACGACTACGCAGACTACGGCATCCGTACCCAGAGAGCCAGGGAGATCTCCAAGGAGGAGGTCTACGAAATACTCAGAAAGATGGAGAAGGCTGGGCACGTCCACCAGGTGTTCAACACCCAGGGGCACGACACCACCTGCTTTATCTGCAACTGCTGCGGCTGCGGCTGCGCCTCTCTGCGCACGGCCAATATGCTCAACCTGCAGATGAACATGGCCTCCAACTTTGTCGCCAAGGTGGATCCCGAAAAGTGCGTGGCCTGCGGCGCGTGCGTCGAATCCTGCAACGCCAACGCGCTCACCCTCGGCACGAATTTCTGCGAGGCGGAGTGCGAAACCAAGAACCTTCCGGACTACATGGACACCAACTGGACGGAGGAGTTCTGGGATATGGATTACCTCAAGCGGAAGATGGTAAACAAGAGCGGCAGTGCTCCCTGCAAGGCCGCCTGCCCCGCGCACATATCTATCCAGGGCTATATCCGCAAGGCCGCAGAGGGCAAATACGACGAGGCGCTCAAGGTCATCAAGAGGGACAATCCCTTCCCCGCAGTCTGCGGGCGAATCTGTCCGCATGACTGTGAAAACGAATGCACCCGCGCCCGCGTCGACGAGGCCATGGCCATCGACGACATCAAGAAGTTCATCGCCGACAAGGAGCTCGAGGAGGGGAACCTCTACGTACCGGAGAAAAAAGACAGCTACGAGGAAAAGGTAGCCGTAATAGGCGCCGGCCCCGCCGGAATGACCGCCGCGTACTATCTCGCGGTGGAGGGCTATCCCGTCACGGTGTTCGAGAAGAACGCGGCTCCCGGCGGTATGCTGAAGTTCGGCATACCCTCCTTCCGACTCAAAAAAGACGTCATAGACGCGGAGATCGAGGTTCTGCGCAGGCTGGGCGTGGAGTTCAAATGCGGCGTCGACGTCGGCAGGGACGTGACTATAGAGCAGCTTCGTGAGCAGGGCTACAAGGCCTTCTACGTCGCCATCGGCGCGCAGGCCAGCCGTAAGCTCGGCATTGAGGGCGAGGAGCTCATCGGCGTCCAGGGCGGCATCAACTTCCTTCGCGGCGTGAACGAGGGCGTCATCTCCTCCGTTGAGGGCGACACCGTGGTGATAGGCGGCGGAAACGTGGCCGTAGACGTGGCTCGCGCCGTAATGCGTCTCGGCAACCGCAATGTCAAAATGGTCTGCCTCGAAAAGGACGAGGAAATGCCCACCGTTCCCGACGAAAAGGACGAGGCTCTGGCAGAGGGAGTGGAGATTTGCAACAGCTGGGGTCCGAAGCGCATCATTGGCGAAAACGGTCGCGTCACGGGCGTGGAATTCATGCGCTGCGTGTCCGTATTTGACGAAACCGGCAGGTTCAGCCCCGTTTACGACGAGAATGACACCGTTATCATGCCCTGCTCCAACGTGTTCACCGCGATCGGGCAGTCGATTGTGTGGGGAGATCTCCTGAGCGGCACCAAGGCCAAGGTTGAGGACTTCAGAGTCGTCAATGTTGCCGAGATCTCCTATCAGACCGCCGAGGAAGACATCTTCGCCGGCGGCGACTGCGCGATGGGCCCCGGCTTTACCATCGACGCCATTGCAACCGGCAGGTCCGGCGCTATTTCCGTGCACAGGTACGTCCAGGGCAAGAACCTTCTCATTCGCCGCGAGCGCGAGTACAAGCCCTTTGATAAGGAGCTCGGGGATTACAGCGGCTTTGACAAGCAGCCCCGTCAGCGTCCGCACCACGCCGCCGCGAGCAAGGCGCTCGAGACCATGGACGATACCCGCGCCACATTTACAGAGGAACAGCTTAAGAAGGAGGCCGCCCGCTGCATGGGCTGCGGCGTTACCGTAGTAGACGAGAGAAAGTGCCTCGGCTGCGGCGTCTGCACCACCAAGTGCGAGTTCGACGCCGTAAAGCTCTACAAGGTTCACGACGCTGTGCCGCCCACCTCGCCCGACGCCTGGGCCGCCGCGCTGGGCGCAAATATCGCGGAGCGGACGAAGCGCATCGCGGCCAATTCACCCAAGACGGACGAGCAGGACTGCAGCGACTCCGGTACTGCCAGTATGATGTTCAAGAAACACGAAAGTGAAAAGCAGGACAACGCCAATGCATGAATTAGGAGTAGTTCTTAATATGCTCGATACCCTTGACGCCGCAGCCAAACGGTACGGGGTATCCCGCATCGCATCCGTAAGTGTGGATGTCGGAGAGATGACCGGCATAGTCCCCGTGTACATGCACGGGGTCTGGCCGGAGGCCGTAAACGGTACCATCTGCGCGGGCTCAGAGCTCTACATCAATATGGTGAAAGCCATCGCCCACTGCGCCGACTGCGGCAAGGACTACGAGGTCATGGAAAACGCCAGGGACGACGTCCCCATGTGCCCGTTTTGCGGCAGCACCCGCTGGACGCTCAAGCAGGGCGACCAGCTGGTAATCAAAGAAATCGAGGTAGCGGAAGAATGACAAATGGCAAAGTGCGAGTCATCGAAATAAAGCAGAGCGTATTTGAAAACAACGACCGGGAGGCGGACCGGGTCAGGGCGCAGCTCAAGAAGGAGCACACCTTCCTCCTGAACCTCATGTCCAGCCCCGGCAGCGGCAAGACTACCACGCTCAAGGCGACCATCGCACGCCTCAAGAATAAGCTGCGCATCGGCGTCATGGAGGCCGACATCGACTCGGACGTGGACGCGCTCGCCATCGCCGAGACGGGCGTCAGGAGCATCCAGCTACACACCGGCGGCATGTGCCACCTCGACGCGGGCATGACCGAGCAGGGGCTCCGTGAGCTCGGCGCCGCCGACCTCGACCTCGCGATACTCGAGAACGTTGGCAACCTCGTCTGCCCGGCGGAGTTCGACACCGGCGCGGTCAAGAATGTCGCAATACTCTCCGTGCCCGAGGGCCACGACAAGCCGCTCAAGTACCCGCTGATGTTTGAGGTGTGCCAGGCGCTGATCATAAACAAGATCGACGTCCTTCCCTACTTCGACTTCAACATGGACAAGGTGCGCGAGTTCGCGCACAAGCGCAACCCGGATATCGAGATATTCCCGATAAGCGCCAAGACCGGCGAGGGCGTGGACGCCTGGTGCAACTGGCTCGAGGCACAGGTAAGAGCTTGGAACGAATAAACTGAACAGCTGAACGCATAGCAGCGCATGAGCACCACCTCATGCGCTGCTATACCTATAAGCGCGGGCTGCGTGTCTTTAACCGCGTGAAACTCCCTTTTCCCACTTTGACACTGTTTGGCGGACTACGTTCAGCCGCGCGGCAAGCTCTTCCTGCGTAAAGCCTTTCTGCCTGCGCAGAGTTTTCAAATTTTCAGACAACATGTTTTTTACCTCCTTGCGGCATAAATACACGCCCCGTTGCCGCAAGCAACGCATAATAACAAAGCTCCACGGCAAACACCGTGGAGCTTTGAAACGATCGTTCTTCTCGGAAATATGCAAGTCCTAGCGCGGCAGGCGGCTCGTTCTCGCGCTTTTTGCGCATGGAAACGGCAACGAGCACGATGATGGTGACAAGGTACGGGAGCATCTTGTAAAGCTCCATTGATAACACTTGCTCAGTAGCTGTGGATAATAGCTATATGCTATGGCTTAAATTATAAGCGAGTTTTTTTTGTTTTTTTAATTCTATACCCACCAGGACAACAGATAGCACAAACGCTGAAAAATCAGCAATAGGCCCCGCTAGCAATACTCCCATAATTCCGAAACGAAGCGGGAGCAGCAGGGTAAGCGGAATCAAGAAAAAGGTCTGCCTTGTTAATGCCAACAGAGCACCTCTTAACGATTTTCCTATTGCGGTAAAAAAGCTGGAAGAAAGCAACTGCACACCATTTACCAACACCATGAAAAGATAGGTACGCATGAACAAAACAGCAAATTCAAAATACAGCTCGTCCCCGTCTCCGAATAGTGAAATGATAGATTGCGGGAAAAATTGAAATGCGATAAAAGCAATAGTGGAAACAACAAGATTCCACTTTATTGCAAGCATGTAAGCCTCCCGTACCCGATGATATTGCCTTGCTCCATAGTTGAAACCGATAATCGGCTGTGTCCCTTGCGAGATTCCTACAACAATCGCAAGGATTATGGCATTTGTTTTCATAACAATTCCGCAAGCTGCCAAGGGAATATCCGTTCCATATTTTGTTAATGCGCCGTAATAAGTCAACGAATTGTACTGAATGATTTGAATCACGGTAACTGCAATCTGATTTGAGCTGCTGCTTATTCCCATGCTGCAAATTTTCAGGCTTTCTTTGATGTCCAATAAAAACGACTCTTTTTCAAAATGGATTGTTTGGAAACGCCATAGATAACGGAGTGCGAGTATGAAAGAAAAAATTTGCCCAATAACCGTTGCCCAAGCTGCGCCGGCAATTCCCCAATCGCAAACAAAAATAAAAATGGGGTCAAGAATGGTATTGATAATAGCTCCCACAACCATGCAGACCATTGAATACTTTGGTTTTCCATCTGCTCGAATCAAATTGCTCATACCATTCGTTACAATGAGAAACGGCATTCCAATCAATGTTATGCTGGCATACTGCTTTGCATATGGAAATACATCTGTCGTTGCCCCAAATGCCTTTAGGAGCAAAGACAGAAAAGTTTCTCCAACCAGCAAATAAATAATTCCGAAAATTCCCATCAGAACAATACCATTTCCCGCTGCTTTGGCGGCAGCTTTCGGCTCTTTACGTCCAAGACAGAGGGAAACACGGGAAGCACTGCCAATTCCGACCAGTAGTGCAATGGCAAGGCAGATGGTAGAAAACGGGTAGGCAACATTGGTTGCTGCATTTCCCAAATAACCGACCCCTTGACCAATAAAAATCTGATCCACAATATTGTAGATTGAGCCGACAAGAGACGCCACAATACTGGGAACAGCAAAATTTTTCAACAGCTTTGGAATTTTTTCATAGCCCAGAGGATTTTCAGTCATTGAACTCCTCCCCCTTTTTCTCTATATGGAGTTCCGATGTGATATTTCTGCCCGCCTGTATTAAGAAATCCATAAAAAGGTTCTGCTCGGATTCGCTCATACCCTGCAATAAAAGAGCTTCTGTCTTTTCACATACCGTCTGCACCTCATCAATTACAGACAGCGCACGTTCCGTAGGATACAGCTTACACGTCCGCTTATCCTTATCATTTGGGGAACGCATAATCATTCCCTGCTTTTCTAATGCCGCAACTGTCCGTACAATATTGCTCGGATGAACATAAAACATATCCATTAAAGAATCCTGTAAAATGCCAGGCGAACGACAGATTTTGATCAAAAACATATATTGGCTGTTGTTGATTCCAAAGGGGGCAAGCTGTTTATCCAAATAGATTTTGTAAAATCGGTCTGTTACGGAAAGCCATTTTAATAGTTGCATAGATATATTCCTCCTAACCACCAGTATTATAACGCAATATGCGTGCGCACGCAACTACATTTAACATTATATCTCCCGCTTTGTCCTCCTAAACACAAATCAATTCTACATCAGTGATTATCGGAAACGTGTACGGCGTATGCTGCCCAGTGAACATCTCCACGGAACACATCGAATTTTCACGGCTTCGCAAAATGGAAAGTGTCACCTTATGAACAGCCCCTTGCCGAGAGAAAAATAAATCGCTGGAAACGGGAACGCCCCCGGCACTGTGCGTCTGGCACAGTGTCGGGGGCGTTTTTCACAAATGCAAACTATCCTCGTTTTAGCTCAATACCGACATTGCCGTCTTCATCGATCTGTAAGGTCATGTGCTTGATGTGCTTTTCATAGAATTGCCGCCGTTCAGCCGGAGACATATCAATGCGTGTATTTCTCAATGCAGCGTCAAACATATCGTTGACATTCAGGTGAACGGAGTTGTCAATCCAGCGGTACATTTCCTTGAACAAAGCGTTCTTTTTGATGTCCTCGCTATTGCCGGAATAAAAGTCATCCAGATAGCAGTAGAAGATACCGGAATCAGCAAGGGCTTCCTTCATGTCCGGTCCGCATTTCTCGCGCTCAATCATAACAAGGAAATGTGCATCTGGCAGTGACGAGATCAATCCCCAGTAATCGGAATCGCTGGACACGATAACGAAGGAATCCACATCGTTTTTATACGAAATCAATGCCGTCCGTAATGATAAGCTTGTGCCCTAACGTCAGATATCGGTTAATCTGATCCCTATACGGGGGAGTATCGAACGGCTCGTTGGATGGACCTTTCGCCTCAATATAGCCGTAAACACCAAGCGAGATGCGATCCTGTATTCTCCAGTCAGGCCGCCCCATTCTTCCTTGATTTCTCGGCTCAAGAATGATGTCGAAAGTACCTGCCGGGTTCAAGTCATGCGCTATCCTCCTAAACATTTCATGCATAGGGACGCGAAAAGAAAGCTCGGCTGTGTGCTGCCCTCCATGAAGAGCAGCTCTGTATTCGTTTTGGTAAGCCCGCAAATAAGCTCTGACGCTCGCATCAAACGGCATTTATTTCTCACCAACTTTCCGATAGCATTCGATGATACCTATACTGAAAAACCCAAAGCGACAGCTACTCGTCAATCATTTCCATAATGTCGTCAACGGTGCAATTAAGAGCCTTGCACACTTTGCATAGGACATCAGTGGTGACGTTATCCCCATGTGTCAACTTGTTCATTACATAATGACTAACGCCAGCCATTTCCTCAAGATCCTTCTTCTTTAGATCTCGGTCTATTAAGAGCTTCCATAATTTTTTATAACTCACAGTCATATAGCAAACCTCATTTACTTTATTGCTTGTGCCAATAGTATTGGGAGTGCCGCTTTTCAACATATAAATCTGTATTTTGATAATTATATCACAGCCCGCACAAAAAGTCCACATATTTCAACAAATGTTTTCGTTCGAAAACTCAATCAAGGTATAACGTCATAAGGACATACAAACCCTTCAATTTGGCAAATATTAACCTGCGTTTCTGAGGGAGTTTCTATGATGTCAAATCTGCAAATCTGTTTTTCGCACATTGGGCTTTTCCTTCGGGTTGCGCCATCATGTGGATGATGATAGAAACCCGCACGGCGGGCGCAAAAGGAGGAAGAATATGTACAACAGATTCGCAGAAAAGCGCAGGCGGTATCTGCGCGAGTACAGAGACGGCATCTACACGGGGATGCTGCTGACCGGCAAACTGGACGAGCATCTCAAGGAAATCGGCGACACTGCACAAGAAATGTTTGATCAGCTGGTCGAACAGATGAAGAAAGCCGAAGGTGTCACTGAGCGGCTGAAGACCGAGAATCAAATGGAATGGGTGGGACGGATGAACAGCATCTGCAGCCGTGCGGAGGAAGTTGTCCTTTCTGAGCTGGTTTATTGCTGAGGTGTGGTGATGTTCAAGTATAGAAGAAATCGAGTGTTAGCACTCTGCGCCGGCGAGCGACGGCTGCTGACAATGGCCCTGTTGTCCTTTCGGAACAAGCTGGTAGCAAGCGGCAAGCCCACCGAGGATATCAATGAGCTGCTGATCCGGCTGCTACGGTAAAAACTGAATACGAGAAATGAGCGTCTGCTTCTGAAAAGAGGCAGGCGCTTATTTTTATGGCATCAATTTTGCAGCCACACCGATGAAATCCGGAATGGACATGGTATCAATTTTGATGCCATAGACGAAAAATGGCTCCATTTCGGAGCCACGAGCAGTCCTGCATAGGAAAATGGCTCCAATTTGGAGCCAAAACAAAAGAATTTTTCAAGGGGGTTAATTTTTTGGCCTTCTCGCTGCCTACCAAGTGAGGGGAACTTTGAAAAAGCTCTGCACAAGCTCGGCTTTTTATAATTTACCAGCTCAAAAGAAAAAATTTTGAAAAGCAGCGGGAAAATCCGAAAAAATTCGGCAAAGGGAAAGTGAGAGGAGCTTCTAAGCTTCCCCCGTGTACCTCGACAACTGAATAGCCGTTACCGAGACAGATATGACTGTGCGACGACCGCAAAAGAGCGAGCACGGCGACGCCGCGGAGGCCCCGGGGCAGGCATATAAAAACGATATCGGAAGTACGGCACCAACCAAAAAACACAATTACCAGCGAAAGAAAGAAGGTGAAACACATGAACAAGCTACAACTGATCGATGCCGATACCCTGTATTACAAACCCCTTGCCCACCCCAAAATGCTCATCGACGGTGTTCTCTCCGACGGGCTCGCCATTTTAGCGGGTGACTCCAAGATCGGCAAGAGCTGGATGGTGCTGTGGCTGTGCCTGCAAATCAGCCGCGGCGAGGCGGTGTGGGGGCTGCCCACCAGAAAAACCGATGTGGTATATCTGGCTTTGGAGGATCGGGAATGGCGCGTTCAGCAGCGTATGCAGGAGCTGACGGACTCTCCACCGGAGAATCTCCGCTTCGGCTTTTCCTGTGGACAGCTGGGCGCGGAGCTGGAGGGGCAGATCGAGGAGACTCTGCGGGAATTTCCCTCCACGGGCCTGATATTCATCGATACCCTCCAAATGGTGCGGGACAATACTTCCGCAAAGGTCAATGCCTATGCCCAGGACTACAAGGATCTGTCCGGCCTGAAAAAGCTTGCCGATGACCACGGCATTTGCATCTTCGTTGTCCATCACACCCGAAAGGAGCGGGACAGCAGCAATATTTTCAATGATATGACCGGTTCCACAGGCATTTTGGGCGTGGCGGATACGGGGATGATTCTCCGCAAGGATGACCGCTTCGGCGATTGTGCCACCCTCTGCATTACGGGCCGGGATGTGGAGGAGAAGAAGCTGAAAATGCAGATGCGGGGCGTCCGATGGGAGATTACCGAGGCGCTCAGCGCCAAGGATTTGCGAAAGGAACGCATCCCGGACTTTGTTTTTCAGGTGGCGGATTTTCTCTTGGCGCACGGGCGGTTTCGGGGTACGGTGTCCCAGCTGCTTGCCGCCGTAGGTAATACGGAGCTGAAGCCCAACCTCGCCAGCAAGCATCTGACCCGCCATTACAGCGATGTGCTGCTGCCTCTGGGAATCACCTACGAGTATCGTAAAACGGCGGCTGCCCGGTTGGTGCTTTTGGAGCTGCATGACGGTGCTGACGGTTATGACGGTTCCTCCGGGAGCGAGAGACTTGTGTCACTGTGGAAACAGAATGACGGAACCTTCCGGCTTCCCCAAGCATCGTCACAAGCGTCATCTGCGTCATGGGAGGAGGCGGAGGACGATGAGGAATTGCCGCTTTAAGGGGTGCGGGGCTATACACCGCTTTTTATCCGTAAGGATAACGAGCATGGGATTTGTGTAGCCCTGCGGCACCCAAATCCCCCGTATCTGCCGATACGAAAGGGGCGCGCCCCTGTAACCCCGCTGAAAGGATGTGATATCTATGCGGAATCGAACAGAGGAAATCAATGTGCGAGTCTATAAAACCGAGAAGAATACCATTCGCAGAAAGGCAAAGAAATGCGGCATGAATATGTCGGAATATCTCCGAAGCTTGGGAACCGGCGCAGCAGTGAGAGAGGCTCCGCGCCGGGAGCTGATGCTGGCGTATCAGAAGCTGACAACGCTCCACGATACCGTCCGCTACGAGCTTGCCATGAGGGACTTTGACGAGGCTTTGACCGAGATCGAGAGCCTGCTTCTGCGCGCCTATCACGGGAAGGAGGATGCCGATGGCGGTGACGAAGATCTGGGCAATCCATGACAGCGTCAGCCGTGTGGTGGACTACTGCACCAACCCCAGCAAGACCAAGCTGAGCGACCTGGAGCAGGTGCTGCTGTATGCTGCCGACAAAGGAAAAACCCTGGATGAGGGGGAGCAGCAATACGCCGTCACCGGAATTGGCTGCAGGGCGGAGTCCGCCGCAAGGGAGATGGCTGCCGTGCAGAGGCGCTTCGGCAAAGCCGGCGGCAATGTGGCCTACCACGCCTACCAGTCCTTCAAGACCGGTGAGGTCACGGCGGAGGAATGCCATCGCATCGGCGTGGAGACGGCGCGGCGGCTTTGGGGGAACGACCGGCAGGTGCTTGTTGCCACCCACTTCAACACCGGCACTTATCACAACCACTTTGTTGTGAATCCGGTGAATATGTGGACGGGCAAAAAGCTGGAGGCAAAATACGAGGTCTACTACAAGCTGCGGGATATGTCCGACCGTATCTGCAAGGAGCATGGCCTGTCGGTGGTGAAAAATCCCCAGCGGCACAAAACAGCGCGGTCGGTCTACTTCGCCGAAAAGAACGGCGAGCCCACCCGCTACAGCCTCATGCGGCGGGCACTGGACGAGGCGCTGACGATATCGAGCAGCTGGACGGAGCTGAGTGCCGTGCTGCGGAAGAAGGGCTATGTGTTCGTGTGCGATCCCTACCGCAGGTACGCCACCATCCGCTCTCTAAGCGCTAAAAAGTGTATGCGCACCTTCCGGCTGGGAGCCGAATATGACAAGGAGGCGCTGCAGGACAGGCTGCTGGAGAACCAGCGGGACATCCGTGTGACCCGGCGCTATTTTGAATTCATGAGGCCCTACACACGGGAATATGCCAAGAAAAATCCGCCGACGGAAAAATATTACCGGCAGAGGGATTTCTATTTGCATTTGCCCCGCGTCACCGGGTATTTGAGCTTCTTCCGCTGTGTGGCAATCGTGCTGGGCGTTGCGCCGCTGTACGAAAAGGAGTATCGGCAGCCCTTGTCAGCGGAGTGCCGGGAGGCTTGCCACAAGCTGGATCGCTTCACCGCCGAGATAACGCTGGTGTGTCGGGAGCATTTGGACACGCCGGAGGATGTGCAGAGGTTTCTTGCACGAATGGACAAGGAGATGGATGCAATATCCGCTGCACGCAGCAAAATCCGCAATAAGCAGCGAGGCTGCGCCGATCCTGCGGAGAGGGTCGAACTGAAAAAGTCCTGCGCCGCCTGCACCGCAGAGCTTTCCCGGCTTCGGAAGCAAAAGCAAACCGCCTATAACATGATTGAGGATAACCCAAAGCTGAAAGCCCTCTTAGCGTGTGAAATGGATGTGTGGGTGGAAAATGACCCTACCTCTCCCTGCGGGAAAAGCAGGCGCTGCGAAATCAGCAACCGTCCCAAGAGGAAAAGACGATTGTACGATGAAAGGAAGGAATCGATGAAGAACGACCGATCGATTGATTTGGGGCTGACCGGGTATGAGGAGCTTTTTATGAGCACGGAGGAACGGCTCGATGCGAAAAAGCCAAAGGTAGAGGCAATCCCGCTGGCTGCCCTCACACCCTTTCGAAATCACCCCTTTAAGGTGAAGGAGGACGAGGAAATGGCGCAGCTCATGCGGAGCATTGCCGATGCCGGCGTGCTTTCTCCGGCGCTGGCAAGGCCGCTGCCTGACGGCGGCTATGAGTTGATCTCAGGCCACCGGCGGCTGGCAGCGTGCAAGGCACTGGGGATGGACACCATGCCGGTGATTATCCGTGACCTGACAGACGAGGAGGCTGTTATCACCATGGTGGACAGCAACCTGCAAAGGGAGCATATTTTGCCGTCGGAGAAGGCCTTTGCGTACAAGATGAAAATGGATGCGATGAAACGGAAGGCGGGTCGCCTTGAAAAGAATTCGTCGCAAGTTGCGACGAATTTCGACACAGCGACGGAAATCGGCAAATGTGCCGGTGAAAGCCGAGATCAAGTGTTCCGATACATCCGACTCACCCACCTAATCCCCGACATCCTGAAGCTGGTGGACGAGGGCAAGATCGCCCTGACTCCGGCGGTGGAGCTGTCCTATTTGCAGCCGTCTGAGCAGGAAATGCTCTTCTCCGTGATGGACAGCGATGAGGTAACGCCGTCCTTGTCTCAGGCCCGGCGGCTGCGGCGCATGAGCGAGGCGCAGACTCTCACGGATGACGCGGTGCTGCAGCTTCTGTCCGAGGTTAAGGGCAATCAGGTGGAATATGTGAAGGTGCCGGTAGACAAGCTCCGCAGCTTTTTCCGTCCGGACACCTCCGTGAAGCAGATGACCGAGACGCTTGTTAAGGCCATGGACTTTTATAACAAACACTTGGCGCGGCAGCGCAAAGACCGGGACGCCCGGTGAAAGGAGATTTTACAATGAAAGAAATCATTGAATTCGATTTGGACGAAGGAAGAATGGACTATCTGGATGATATGATTGACGTGTTTTCCAAAGACGGCTGTGAAATGGTGGATATCCTCTTCGACAGATTCCTAAAGAAATACTACGCTGATATTGATGTCAGCAACGAACGAATGACCATCAATCTCACTGACGAAGAAGGACATGTATTGTCCTTTAATCTGAGCCAAAGCGAGGTCCATTATGTGCTTCACATGGTCGAAAGAAGGCTCAACAGCTTTATGCGCGACGACGGAGGAGGTGGTTTCGGTGACGAAGACTGAGCTGCAGACCATGTATGAGGTGATGTTCACGGACTACCCCGACATTGTAAATGTGGCGCAGGTGCAGGCGATGCTGGGCATCAGCCGTCATTTGGCCTATGCGCTGATCGGCGACGGCGACATTCCCGGCATGAAAATCGGCAATGCATACCGCGTACCGAAAATCAATGTGATCCGCTACGCACTCTCGGCGGGAAATCCACAGCCGGCGGCGTAGCCGGGATTTGAACTTGTATGGCACATTGGACGGGCATTCCCGCCGGGCGTATAATAAAAGCGGTCCGAAAGGGTGCCCGTTCATGTGCTATCCGCAAAGGAGGTAGAGTTTATGATAGCAGGACACCTGCAAATAAAAAACGACAATTACTACATGGTGCTGAATTACACGGACGCCAACGGCAAACGCAGGCAGCCGTGGATTCCCACAGGACTTCCCGCAAAGGGAAACAAGCGCCGCGCCGAGAAGCTGCTGCTGGACACCCGCAAGAGCTTTGTCCCGCCGGTTGTGAGCAAGGAGAACGAGGACATCTCCTCTGATATGCTGTTTGCCGACTACATGGAGCTGTGGCTGGAGATTATCCGCAGCTCGGTGGAAAAGACCACCTTTTCCTCTTACACGCAGATGGTAAAGGGGAAGATTGCGCCGTATTTCCGGAACACCGGACTGACGCTGGACGGAATCCAAGCCAAGCACATTCAGAGCTTTTATCTGCATGAGCTGAAAACCGTGTCGCCCGGTACGGTGATCCACTATCACGCCAATATCCACAAGGCACTGAAATACGCCGTCAAAATGGACCTGATTCCCTTCAACCCCGCCGACAAGGTGGAGCGCCCCAAGAAGCAGCGGTACATTGCGGACTATTACCGGCAGGAGGAGCTGGAAAGGCTGCTGGAAGCGTCCAAGGATCATCCATATTCCCTGCTGATTCAGATGACCGCCTTTTACGGCCTGCGCCGCAGCGAGGCACTGGGGCTGAAATGGGACACCATCGACTTTGAGCGGAACACCATCACCATTAAGCACATTGTAACCAACGCAAAGATAGACGGCAAATGTGAAATCGTCTGCGCCGACCGTGCCAAGACGAAATTCAGCCTGCGCTCCCTGCCGCTGGTCAGCAACATCCGGGAAAAGCTGCTGGCGCTGAGGGAGCAGCAAAAGGAGAATAGGCGCGTATGCGGAAATTGCTACAGCAAAAGTATGACGGTTATGTTTTTGTGGATGCCATGGGCAATATCTTCAACCCCAGAAGCGTTACCGCCAATTTCAGCAAGCTGCTGGAGCAGAACGGTCTGCGGCACATTCGCTTTCACGACCTTAGACACAGCTGTGCCTCACTGCTTTTGGCGAACGATGTGCCTCTGAAGCAAATCCAGGAGTGGCTGGGTCACAGCGATATTGGCACGACGGCGAATATTTACAGCCATTTGGATTACAAGTCCAAGATCACCTCGGCAAATGTGATGGACAATATCCTGACCCTGCCGGACACAAGGCAAACCGGCTGGCACACCTGAGCTCTTGCCGAAAATCATGTACGCCGATGTGACCTTGAGAGAAAAGAAAAGCCCAGTCATATGGGCAAAAGCCTTGATATGACTGGGTTTTTGGCGGAGAGTTAGGGATTCGAACCCTAGGTTCCTTTTGGGAACACGACATTTCGAGTGTCGCACCTTCGACCTCTCGGACAACTCTCCGTATACCTCAAGTGTAATCCCTGCTCCGGAAGAATGCAAGAAAAACACGCAAGAACGATATGAAATTGTGAAATCCGAACCCGCGCAAAGCCCTGTGCGGCGGACATTTTCAGCGGACGAAACGGCCGGAGCTTCCAAAAATTTCGAGTCAGGGCCGTTATGACCACTTCGATACCTATCCATGAATGCGTTTCACGAACGCACGGATGATTATAACCAATCCCGCGAAAAAAATCAAGTATGGCGGTGGAATTTTTGCAAATTCTGTTGTATAGTACTTGCGTATGCGCTAATATGGCGCAAATTCTGCGCAAAAAGGACACCATCACCGTGGACGATATGAAAAAAGAGGCTGAACGCGAGGCGCGCACCATGTGGCAGTTCGTGCGCACGTTTCTCAAGTGGCTCGTCATTGCGGGCGTGACCGGCGGCATCGGCGGGCTGGTCGGCTCGGCCTTTCACCTGAGCGTGAACTGGGCGGCGGCGTTTCGCGCCGCGCACCCGTGGCTGCTGTGGCTGCTGCCAATAGGCGGCCTGCTCATCGCGGCCATTTACCGCCTGACCAAAATGGAAAACAAGAACACCAACGCCATCATCGACGCCATCCACTTCGGCGACAAGGTGCCGCTGCTGCTCGTGCCGGCGATCTATCTGTCGACCGTTATTACGCACCTGTTCGGCGGCAGCGCCGGGCGCGAGGGCGCCGCGCTGCAGATCGGCGGCAGCCTCGGCTGCTACATCGGGCAGCTGTTCCACCTCGATGAAAAGGACATGCGCATCGCCACGCTCTGCGGCATGAGCGCCGTGTTCTCGGCACTGTTCGGCACGCCGCTGACGGCGACGATCTTCGCGCTCGAGGTCATCAGCGTGGGCGTGTTTTATTACTCCGCGCTCGTGCCGTGCATCGTCGCGTCGCTCGCGGCGCTCGCGATCTCGAATGCCTTCGGCATCGCGCCGACGCACTTCACGTTCGCGCTCACGGCCGTGCCGAAGCTGCTGCTTCTGCGCGTGGCGGCGCTCGCCGCCGTGTGCTCGCTCATGAGCATCCTCTTTTGCGTGACCATGCACGGCACGGAGCGGCTCTTTGCCGGCCGCATCCAGAACCCGTGGCTGCGCATCGCCGCCGGCGGCGCGATCGTGGTCGTGCTGACGCTGCTCGTTGACACGGGGGACTACAACGGTGCCGGCATGGACGTCATCACCCGCGCCATCGAGGGCGGGCAGGCCGCGCCGGACGCATTTTTCTGGAAGCTGCTGTTCACCGCTGTCACCATCGGCAGCGGGTTCAAGGGCGGCGAGGTCGTGCCGACGTTTTTCATCGGCGCGACGCTCGGCTGTGTGCTCGGCGGACTGCTCGGCATCCCGGCCGGATTTGCCGCGGCGCTCGGACTCGTGTGCGTGTTCTGCGGCGCGGTCAACTGCCCGATCGCGTCGATCGTGCTGAGCATCGAGCTCTTCGGCGCGGGGCAGCTCGTGTACTTTGCACTCGCGTGCGGCATCGCCTATATGCTCTCGGGCTACTTCGGGCTCTACAGCAGCCAGAAGATCCTTTATTCCAAGCTGAGGACGGAGTTTATCAACATCCACGCAAAATAAAATGCAAGCGCCATGCCCGGACACGGAACGTGTCCGGGCAATTTTGACGCCGAAAATTATATAATTTGCGTATAAATTTATATAAAAATGCTTGACAAAGTTATAAGGCGGGTGTACAATGCACAATGTAAGAAAAAAGAAAGCGGTGACCAACCGATGAAGAAAACTCTATACAGCCTCATGCTCAACGAGGAGGTCGTGCGCGAGATCGACCGCATGGCCCACCGCATGGGCACGAACCGCTCGGCACTCATCAATCAGATCCTTGCCGACTATACCTCGGTCGTGACGCCGGAGCGCCGCATCGAGAACATCTTCCACGAGATCGAGCAGCTCGTCGCGCCGGCGCGCGACCTGGTGCCGTTTTTCGCGCCGCACACGACGAGCATGTCGCTCAAGAGCAGCCTGGAGTACAAGTACCGCCCGACGGTCAAGTACGAGGTCGCGCTCTACGGCGACAAGCAGGAGGGGCTCGGCGAGCTGGCCGTCATCTTCCGCACCCAGTCGGCGCAGCTGCTGCAGAGCATGACGCAGTTTTTCCGCCTCTGGAAGCGGATCGAGGACGCGCACCTGTCCGGCGTAGAGCCGGATTACGCATTGTACGACGGCAAGTTTGTGCGCACGCTCTCGCTGCCGCCGGATCACGACTACACGAGCGAGGAGATCGCCCGCGCGATCTCGGACTACGTGCAGCTGTTTGACCGGCTCATGAAGGCATACCTCGCCGGGAAGTACACCCCGCCTGAGATCGAAGCGCTCTACTGCGCGCAGCAGCAGCGCGCGGCGATCCTCATCTGATCCATTCGCAACCATCCATGAAAGGAGGCGCTGCGTGCCGGAACACGCAGCAACCCGACTATGAACGCTGATAAATTCACGCAAAAGACAATCGAAACCATCCAGACCGCCCAGAGCATGGCGCAGGAAAACGGCAACCAGTATCTCACGCCGGAACATCTGCTCTATGCGCTCGTTGACGCCGACGGCGGCCTGATCGGCACGCTGCTCGGCCGCATGGGCGTGGACTGCAACGCCGTGCTCAGCGAGCTGGACACCGCCATTGACCAGCTGCCGAAGGTCTCCGGCGGCAGCGGCGAGGTGTACGCCTCGCCGGAAACGAGCAAGATCTTCAATTTCGCCGAGCGCGAGGCCAAGTCCGGCGGCGACGCCTACGTCTCCGTCGAGCACCTGATGCTCGGCATCTTCGCCAACGAGACCGCCACCATCAAGCGCATCTTCAGCGCGCACGGCATCACGAAGGCGGGCTTTGTGGCCGAGCTGAAAAAGGTCAAGACCGGCCCCGTCACGAGCGACAACCCCGAGGACACCTATGACGCGCTGAAAAAGTACGGCACGGATCTCGTCGAGCGCGCCCGCGAAGGCAAGATGGACCCGGTCATCGGCCGCGATCAGGAGATCCGCAACGTCATCCGCATCCTCTCGCGCAAGACGAAAAACAACCCCGTGCTCATCGGCGAGCCGGGCGTCGGCAAGACGGCCATCGCCGAAGGGCTGGCGCAGCGCATCGTGCGCGGCGACGTGCCTGAGGGGCTGAAGGACAAGACCATTTTCTCGCTCGACATGGGCGCGCTGGTCGCGGGCGCAAAGTACCGCGGCGAATTCGAGGAGCGGCTCAAGGCCGTGCTCGAGGAAGTGCGCAAGAGCGAGGGCCGCATCCTGCTGTTCATCGATGAGCTGCACACCATCGTCGGCGCCGGCAAGACCGAGGGCAGCATGGACGCCGGCAACCTGCTCAAGCCGATGCTCGCCCGCGGCGAGCTGCACTGCATCGGCGCGACGACGCTCGACGAGTACCGCAAGTATATCGAAAAGGACGCCGCGCTTGAGCGCCGCTTCCAGCCCGTGCAGGTCGATGAGCCGACGGTGGAGGACACCATTTCCATCCTCCGCGGCCTGAAAGAGCGCTACGAGATCTACCACGGCGTGCGCATCCACGACAACGCGCTCGTCGCCGCGGCCACGCTCTCCAACCGCTATATCACCGACCGTTTCCTGCCTGACAAGGCCATCGACCTCGTCGACGAGGCCTGCGCCATGATCCGCACGGAGATCGACTCCATGCCGTCGGAGCTCGACGACCTGCGCCGCCGCATCATGCAGATGGAGATCGAGGAGATGGCCCTCAAGAAAGAGGACGACCAGCTCTCGCGCGACCGGCTCGAAAAGCTCACGCAGGAGCTCGCCGAGCTCAAGGACCGCTTCAACGAGCAGAAGGCCCGCTGGGAGGCCGAGAAGAACAGCGTCGAGGAGGTCAAGTCCCTCAAGGCGGACATTGACCACCTGCACGCCCAGATCGAAGAGGCCCAGCGCAACTATGAGTATGAAAAGGCCGCGCGCCTGCAGTACTCCGACCTGCCGAACCTCGAGAAGAAGCTCGCCGAGGCCGAAGCCGCGGCCGAGCGCCGCAAGAGCGACAACTCCCTCGTGCACGACACCGTGACCGAGGAGGAGATCGCCGGCATCGTCGCCAAGTGGACCGGCATCCCGGTGGCAAAGCTCATGGAGGGCGAGCGCGAGAAGCTGCTGCACCTCGACGAAGTGCTGCACCGCCGCCTGATCGGTCAGGACGAGGCCGTGGAGAAGGTCTGCGAGGCCATCCAGCGCTCGCGTGCCGGCATCAGCGACCCGAACCGCCCGATCGGCTCGTTCCTGTTCCTCGGCCCGACGGGTGTCGGCAAGACGGAACTGGCCAAGGCGCTGGCCGAGAGCCTGTTTGACGATGAGCGCAGCATGGTGCGCATCGACATGACCGAGTACATGGAGAAATTCTCCGTCTCGCGTCTCATCGGCGCGCCTCCCGGATACGTCGGCTACGACGAGGGCGGCCAGCTTACCGAGGCCGTGCGCCGCAAACCGTACTCCGTCGTGCTGTTCGATGAGGTCGAAAAGGCGCACCCGGATGTGTTCAACATCCTGCTGCAGATCCTCGACGACGGCCGCATCACGGACAGTCAGGGCCGCACGGTGGACTTCAAGAACACGATCATCATCCTCACGTCGAACCTCGGCAGCCAGTACCTGCTCGACGGCATCGGCCCGGACGGCGAGATCACCGCGGACGCGCGCGAGCACGTGCAGGGCGAGCTGCGCCGCGCCTTCCGGCCGGAGTTTCTCAACCGGCTGGATGAGATCCTCATGTTCCGTCCGCTCACGCGCGACAACCTGTCGCACATCATTGACAACCTCGTCGCCGGTCTGCGCAGCCGCCTGGCTGACCGCACGCTGAACCTCGAGATGACCGACGCCGCCAAGGCGCTCATCATCCAAAACGGCTACGACCCGGCCTATGGTGCGCGCCCGCTCAAGCGCTACCTGCAGAGCCACGCCGAGACGCTCATTGCCCGCACCATCCTCTCCGGCGACCTGCACGCCGGCGACACGCTCGTCGTGGACGCCGAGAACGGCGCGCTCGTCTGCCGCGTGAAGGCATAAGGCATAAAAATCACCCCGGGAATCTGTGTGTCGTGCACAGGCTCCCGGGGTTTTTGTTTTTCAGGCTTTCGGCTGTTTCCGGCACAGGCGGAAGATCAGCAGTGTCAGCAGCGCGCCGGTGAGGTAGCCCGCCGTGTCGAGCCAGACGTCCGCGATCTGGCCGCTGCGGCCGGGGACGAAGAGCTGGATCGTCTCGTCGCACAGCGCGGCAAAGGGGCCTGGCAGCAGCGCGCGCGGCCACGAAAAATGCGCGCTCGTGCGCAGCGCGGCGGCCGTCAGCGCGCCGAGCACGGCGTACTCGGCAAAGTGCGCGCATTTGCGCAGCACATGGTCGGTCATCCGCGGCAGCAGATCTTGCACCACGACCAGCAGTGCGCCGCTCTCGGCGCCGCTCTGCGCCGCAGGCAGGCACGAGTGTCCCCAGATGACCAGCAGCCACGCACCGGCGCAGACGGTCAGGATACGGCTGGCGCGGCGGTTCATTTGCCCTCTGCTTCCTTCTGCGCGCGGATCTTGTCCACCCAGCACTTGTGGCACATGGCGACGTAGCTGTCGTTGCCGCCGAGGAGGATCTGCCCGCCCTCGGTGATGACGCGGCCGCTGCCGTCGATGCGGGCGTTGACCGTCGCCTTGCGGCCGCAGGCGCACACGGTTTTGATCTCCGTGATGGAATCGGCCAGCTCCATGAGCCGCCGCGCGCCGGGGAAAAAGTGCGTGAGAAAATCCGTCCGCAGGCCGAAGCACAGCACCGGGATGTTCTGCTCGTCAACGATGCGGCGCAGCTGGTCGATCTGCTCGGGGGAGAAAAACTGCGCCTCGTCCGCGATGATGACATCGGCGTGGCCCGCACGGGCGAACGTGGCGATGATGTCCTCGTCCGGGTGGATGACCTGCGCCTCGCGCTGCAGGCCGATGCGCGAGCGGATGATGTTCGCCCCGTCGCGGTCGTCGACCGACGGCTTGATGAGCCAGACCGTCATGCCCAGCTCCTCATAGTTGAACTGCGTGATGAGAGCCTGTGCGGACTTCGACGAGCCCATGGCGCCGTATTTAAAGTAGAGTTTGGCCATTTAATCCCGCTCCTTTACATAGGCCCGGATGCGCTCCATGACAAAATCGAGCGCAACCTGATTATGCCCGCCTTCGGGGATAATAATATCGGCATAGCGCTTCGACGGCTCGACGAACATCTCGTGCATGGGCTTGACCGTGGTCAGATACTGCGTGACGATCGACTCCAGGTCGCGGCCGCGGTCGCGCACGTCGCGCACGATGCGCCGCAGGATGCGCACATCGGCGTCCGTATCGACAAAGAGCTTGATGTCCAGCCGCTCGCGCAGCTCCGGCTCGGCAAAGATGAGGATGCCCTCGACGACGATGACCTTGGCCGGCGTGACCGTAATGGTCTCGGCCGCGCGGTTATGCACCGTGTAGTCATATGTCGGGCACTCGATCGCCTGCCCGGCGCGCAGCGCGTCGAGATGCTGCACGAGCAGCGGCGTGTCGAACGCATTCGGGTGGTCGTAGTTGAGCTTTTTGCGCTCGGGGAAGGGAATGTCGTCGTGCCGCTTGTAATAATTGTCGTGGTACAGCACGCTCACATCGCCGCCGAATTCGTCGAGGATGCGCCGCGTGATGGTGTTCTTGCCGCTGCCGGTGCCGCCGGCGATGCCGATGGTGATGACGTCGCTCATGGTGCCGCCTCCCGTATGTCGCTGTTTTTCCCCAACATTCTACCACAGGCGCAGGGCCGTTGCAATTTGACTTTTGCATTTTTTGCGGTTAAAATAAAACTGGCCGCCGCGCGCGGCCAAACCTGAAAAAAATAGAAAAACGGAGGTAGTATCATGCCTGTTCCCACGCCGCATATCGCAGCCAAAGCCGGAGACATCGCCAAGACCGTGCTCATGCCCGGCGACCCGCTGCGCTCGAAGTTCATCGCCGAGACCTTTCTGGAAAATCCCGTGCTCGTCAACAACGTCCGCGGCGTGCAGGGTTACACCGGCACGTGGAAGGGCGTGCCCGTGACCGTGATGGCCTCCGGCATGGGCATCCCGTCGATCGGCATCTACAGCTGGGAGTTGTACAACTTCTACGATGTCGACAACATCATCCGCGTCGGCTCGGCCGGCGCGCTCGCGGACGACCTGAACCTGATGGACGTCGTCGCCGGTGCGGGCGCGTGCACGGACTCCAACTTTGCGCACCAGTTCGGCCTCAACGGCACGTTCGCGCCCATCGCGGACTACACGCTGCTCAGCCAGGCCGTCGCCGCGGCGGCCGCCAATGGCGTGACGCTGCACGTTGGCAACGTGCTCTCGGCCGATAACTTCTACGACGACGGCAGCGACGGTCCGGATCAGTGGAAGAAGATGGGCGTGCTCGCCGTCGAGATGGAGGCCGCCGGCCTGTACATGAATGCCGCCCGCGCCGGCAAGCGCGCGCTCGGCCTGTTCACGATCTCCGATCACATCTACCGCGCCGAGGAGCTCACGAGCGAGCAGCGGCAGAACTCCTTCGTGCAGATGATTACGATCGCGCTCGACACCGCCGTCAATATGGCAAATCTGTAACACAAGGGCATCTGTCCGCGAAACAAGGACAGATGCCCGATTTGTTTATATTTTTTTTATATTTTCGAAACAAATAGGATTGCTTGCAATTCCGGCGCGTGTTATACTAAAGACAGTTGTGAAAACACAACAAAAAACCACCCGAATGTCGGGTAAAATTTTAATGGAGGAAAAAATAGCATGAACATGAAGAAGCTCGTTGCTCTGCTCCTCGCGCTCGTCATGGTCTTTGCGCTGTGCGCCTGCGGTCCCAAGGACAATCAGGACACGGGCAAGAAAGACGACGGCAAAAAAACGGCTATGAAGGCAGACGACATCCCGGACGAAATGACGTCCAGCGATGGCAAGTATCAGGTCGCGTTCGTCACCGACGTGGGCGATCTGAAGGACAAGTCCTTCAACCAGGGCACTTACGATGGCGTGAAGCTGTACGCCAATGCCAACAGCAAGTCCTACAAGTACTATAAGCCCGCCAACGGCGACAAGGCCACTGATGACGATCGTTACGACGCCATGAAGGCCGCTGTCGACAACGGCGCAGAGGTCGTTGTGGCCGCCGGCTTCCTGCAGGGCGCTGCCCTCGAGAAGGCCGCGAAGGAATTCACGGACACCAAGTTCGTGTTCATTGACGGTTCGCCCGTCGACGGCGTGACCAACCTCGCTGCCATCAGCTTCCGTGAAGAGCAGTGCGGCTACCTGGCCGGCTATGCTGCCGTCATGGAAGGCTACACCAAGCTCGGCTTCTGCGGCGGTGGCGGCGGCACGAACGATGCCTGCTGCCGTTACGGCTACGGTTACGTTCAGGGCGCTGAGGCTGCTGCAGCCGAAAAGAACGTCAAGGTCGAGATGAACTACACCTGGAAATACGGCGAGAGCTTCCAGCCCTCCGCTGAGCTGCAGACCCTGGCCTCCGGCTGGTACAAGAACGGCACCGAGGTCATCTTCTCCTGCGGCGGCTCTATCTTCGACTCCATCACCGCTGCTGCTTCCGCGAACGACGCGGCTGTCATCGGCGTGGACGTCGACCAGTCCTACACCTCCGACACCGTCATCACTTCCGCCCTCAAGGGCATCGGCGAGGCTGCTCAGCAGGCTCTGACCGCCGCTTACGGCAGCGATTGGGCCAACTACGGCGGCAAGCTCACCACCCTGGGCGCGGCCGAGGGCGCTGTTGGTCTGCCGACCGACACCTGGAGCCTCAAGAACTGGACCGTTGACCAGTACAAGGCCATGTTCGAGAAGATCGTCAAGGGCGAGATCACCATTGACAACGACTTCACCAAGCTCGCCAGCACCGATCACGTCACCCTCAATCTCGTCAAGTAATTTGACCTGACCCTGTGTAAGGAGAGAAAGCTTTGGCTTTCTCTCCTTTTCTTGTTTGCCCCGGAACAGCCGCGCCGTGTGCAGACCCGTGCGCCGCGGGGGAGCCCGAGGGGGCGAAGGGCCCGCCTCGGATGAGATCCATTGCCGCCCGGCGGGCGGCGTCTCGGCCCGGTGAAAAACTCCGGGTTTTCGCCGGGCTGAGAGAAAGCTTTGGCGTTCTCTCCTTTTCTTGTTTGCCCCGGAACAGCCGCGCCGTGTGCAGACCTGTGCGCCGCGGGGGAGCCCGAGGGGGCGAAGGGCCCGCCTCGGATGAGATCCATTGCCGCCCGGCGGGCGGCGTCTCGGCCCGGGTGAAAAACTCCGGGTTTTCGCCCGGGCTGAGAGAAAGCTTTGGCGTTCTCTCCTTTTCTTGTTTGCCCCGGAACAGCCGCGCCGTGTGCAGACCTGTGCGCCGCGGGGGAGCCCGAGGGGGCGAAGGGCCCGCCTCGGATGAGATCCATTGCCGCCCGGCGGGCGGCGTCTCGGCCCGAGTGAAAAACTCCGGGTTTTCGCCCGGGCTGAGAGAAAGCTTTGGCTTTCTCTCCTTTTTTCGTTTGCATTCTGTACACATTTGGGGCGGAATGCCTTGAAATCAGGCGATCAAACAGGTATAATCAAAATATTAGAAGAGCCATTTCGCGCGCCGGGCAGCGCGGTTTCCCGTCCGGCGGCTGCCGATATGCAAACACAGAAACAGAAATAGGAAAGTAGGTGGCGGTATGGACAACGCTCCTCCGTATGTGATCGAAATGCTTCACATCACCAAGGAGTTCCCCGGTATCAAGGCCAACGACGACATCACCCTGCAGCTCAAAAAGGGCGAGATCCACGCCCTGCTCGGTGAAAACGGCGCCGGCAAATCCACGCTCATGAGCGTGCTCTTCGGCCTGTACCAGCCGGAGGCGGGCGAGATCCGCAAAAACGGCAAGCCCGTCAAGATCGACAACCCCAATGATGCCACCGCGCTCGGCATCGGCATGGTGCACCAGCACTTCAAGCTCATCGACGTGTTCACCGTGCTCGACAACATCATCCTCGGCGCGGAGACGACGAAGCTCGGCTTCATCCAGCGCAAGGAAGCGCGCAAAAAGGTCGAGGAGCTCTCGGAAAAATACGGCCTGAAGGTCGACCTCGACGCCAAGGTCGAGGACATCACCGTCGGCATGCAGCAGCGCGTCGAGATCCTCAAGATGCTCTACCGCGACAACGAGATCCTCATCTTCGACGAGCCGACCGCCGTGCTCACCCCGCAGGAGATCGACGAGCTCATGGCCACGATGAAGGAGTTTGCGCGCGAGGGCAAGTCCATCCTCTTCATCTCGCACAAGCTCAATGAGATCATGGCCGTGGCCGACCGCGTGACCGTCCTGCGCAAGGGCAAGTGCATCGGCACGGTCAACACCTGCGACACGAACAAGCAGGAGCTGTCGAACATGATGGTCGGCCGCCCCGTGCAGCTCGTCATCGACAAGACGCCGGCTCACCCCGGCGAGGAGATCCTGCATGTGGAGGATCTGTGCGTCCTGTCGCACCTGCACAAGCGCAACGCCGTCGATCATGTGTCGTTCAATGTCCGCGCGGGCGAGATCGTCTGCATCGCCGGCATCGACGGCAACGGCCAGACGGAGCTCATCCACGGCCTGACCGGCCTGGACAAGATCACGGGCGGCTCGGTCACGCTCTGCGGCGAGACGATCACGCACGCCTCCATCCGCCGCCGCGGCAGGAACATGAGCCACATCCCCGAGGACCGGCACAAGCATGGCCTCGTGCTCGACTTCACGCTCGAGCAGAACATGGTGCTCCAGCGCTATAAAGAGCCGCAGTTCCAGCACGGCGGCTTCATCCGCCGCGACGCCGTGCGCGCCTATGCCGACCGGCTCATCGAGCAGTTCGACGTCCGCAGCGGCCAGGGCGCCGTCACGATCGCGCGCAGCATGTCCGGCGGCAACCAGCAGAAGGCCATCATCGCCCGCGAGGTCGACCGGAACAAACCGCTCATCATCGCCGTGCAGCCCACGCGCGGCCTCGACGTCGGCGCGATCGAATACATCCACAAGCAGCTCGTCGCCCAGCGCGACGCGGGCAAGGCCGTGCTGCTCGTGTCGCTCGAGCTCGACGAGGTCATGAGCCTGTCCGACCGCATCCTCGTCATGTACGAGGGGCAGATCGTCGGCGAGCTCGACCCGAAGCAGACGACCGTGCAGGAGCTCGGCCTGTATATGTCCGGCGCCAAGCGCAGCGGGAAGGACGGTGAATCGGCATGAAGCAGAATAAACTCCGTACCCTTTATGAAAAGGACATGACCAAGAAGATCCTCGCGTCGCTGCTGTCGATCCTCATCGGTCTCGTCGTCGGCAGCGTCATCATCGCCGCCGTCGGCTTCTCGAATCCGGAGCTCGGCGCGTCGAGCGTCTGGGACGGCATCCGCATCGTGTTCGCCGGCCTGTTCAGCACCGGCCGCACCGCCGCCGGCGTGCTCACCTGGGGCTTCAACTCTACGAACTTCGGCAATATGCTCTTCCGCGCCATGCCGCTGATTATGACGGGCCTGTCCGTCGCCGTGGCCTTCAAGACCGGCCTGTTCAACATCGGCGCGCCCGGCCAGTACCTCATGGGCACGCTCGTGTCGCTGTGCATCGCGCTCGGCATCCCATCGAGCAGCGTCGCCCCATGGCTGATCTGGATCCTTGCGTTTCTCGGCGGCGTCGCCGCCGGTGCGCTCTGGGGCGCGATCCCTGGCGCGCTCAAGGCGTTTTTGAACATCAACGAGGTGCTGGCGAGCATCATGACCAACTGGCTGGCGGCAAACCTCGTGACGTGGATGTTCGACATCAGCAACTTCAAAAACCTGGTCGAGAACACCAAGTCCGGCTACATCTACAAGACGACCTATAACCACGTGGCCACGGCGAAGCTCGGCCTCGACAAGCTCTTCCCGAACTCGCAGGTCAATGCCGGCATCCTCGTGGCGATCCTCTTCGCCATCGGTATGTACATCCTCATGAACAAGACGACGCTCGGCTACGAGCTCAAGGCCTGCGGCATGAACCGCCACAGCGCCCGCTACGCCGGCATCCGCGACAAGCGCAACATCGTCCTGTCCATGGCCATCGCGGGCGGACTCGCCGGCGGCGGCGCTGCGCTGTACTACCTGTCCGGCAATACGGAGTTTTTCTGGAGCACGTACCAGACGCTCCCGGCCGAGGGCTTCAACGGCATCCCGGTCGCCCTGCTCGCGGTCAACAACCCCATCGCCGTTATCTTCACGGCCATCTTCATGTCCGTGCTGGACATCGCGGGCCTGCAGCTGACCAACCTCACGGCGTATAACGAATACATCACGGACGTCATCATCGCGGCCATCGTGTATCTGAGCGCGTTCTCGCTCGTGATCCGCATGCTGCTCGACGGCCGGAAGAAAAAGCGGAAGTCCGGCGGCGCGCCGGCGGACGATGCGCCCGTCGAACCCGCGCAGTCGCTCGGCGATCCGGAGCTGCATCCGGACCCGGCCATCACGGACCCGGGCGCGGAGGCGCCCATCGCGGAAGGAGGCGAGCAGGCATGAGCTTTCTCATCCAACAGACACTGATCTATGCCGTCCCGCTCATGATCGTGGCGCTCGCCGGCGTGTTCGCCGAGCGCAGCGGCATCATCAACCTCGCGCTCGAGGGCATCATGATCTTCGGCGCATTCATCGGCGTGCTCTTCGTGCGCCAAATGCAGGGCCTGGAGGTCTTCAACGCCGCCAAAGCGGCCGGGGACTGGGGCACGCTGCAGGGCCTCGTGCTGCTGGCCATGCTCGTGTCGGCGGCCATGGGCGCGCTGTTTTCGCTGCTGCTGTCGTTCGCATCGATCAACCTGCGCGCCGACCAGACCATCGGCGGCACGGCGCTCAACCTGCTGGCGCCCGCGCTGGTGCTGTTCTTCATCCGCATCATCGCCAACCAGAACACCCTCAACATGGCCAGCGGCGACTCGGCCAGTTGGTTCATGATCAAAAAGAGCACGCTCGGCATCGACAGGTCCACCGACCTCGGTTTCTTCGGCGAGACGTTTATCAATAAGGTGTATTTGGCCACCTATGTGTGCATCCTGGTGTTCATCATCCTGTCGATCCTGCTGTACAAGACGCGCTTTGGCCTGCGCCTGCGCGCGTGCGGCGAAAATCCGCAGGCGGCCGACTCGCTCGGCATCAACGTCTACAAGATGCGCTATGTCGGCACGACCATCTCCGGTGCGCTGGCCGGTATGGGCGGCTTCGTCTACGCCCTGACCACCGCCAACTGCTCCTCCAACGGCGACGTGGCGGGCTTCGGCTTTCTGGCCCTCGCCGTCATGATCTTCGGCAACTGGAAGCCGCTGAACATCGCGGGCGCGTCGCTGCTGTTCGGCCTGTTCAAGTGCATCGCCGCGGCCTACACCAGCCTCGACATCAACGGCGACGGCGTGTATCTGCTCGCGCAGATCGGCATCAGCGCACACTTCTATCAGATGCTGCCGTACCTCATCACGATCATCGTGCTCGCCTTTACGTCCAAGAGCTCCCGCGCCCCCAAGGCCGAGGGCATCCCCTACGACAAGGGCAGCCGCTGAGCCAAGCAACGGTTCCGTTACGCACCTGCCGGGCATCCGGCAGGTGCGTTCCATTTTGCAAATGGAACGCACAGATCCCATTCGAGGCGGGCTCTGCCCCCTCGAGCACCCCCTGTGGCTCGGATGTCCGGCAGGCAGCGGCGGCTTCTCGCGCTTTGGCCGGTCAGGCTTGACCATCCACACGTTTTTATTAAAATCGCACAAACAAAATACACATTTCCTGTGAAAAGCGCAAAAACATACAAAATTCACAAATTGGTCATAAAACTGGTTGACATTTCGTAGGGACGACCGTATACTGAACTTGCTGAACAAAGCATGATAGAGGCGCGGACGTCATTAGTACCCTCGCTCACCGGCAGGTAACCGGGAGGGGAAAGGGGCAGCCGCCGAAGGGTCTCGCAGGTTCCTGCCGCGGGATTGCCTGGGCCGTCGGAGAACATCCGCCGGACTGCCGCATTCGCGGAGCGCTGTCATTGACCAGGAGTTTCAAGTGTCATGAACAGTATGCTCTGTTCATGACATTTTTTTATAGGAGGAATTTCAAGATGAATTCCAGACGCAAGATCCTGGCTGTTCTGCTGCTCGTCGTCATGGCCGTGTCGCTGCTGAGCGTGTGCGCGCTCGCCGCCGATGACGGGGACGATGTGGCAAAGTCCATCACCTGCACCACGTGCAATGGTACCGGCATCTCGCAGGGTGAAGAATGCAGTGCCTGCGAGGGCACCGGCGAGATCACATCCACCAGCCGCATGGCGTTTTCGTTCTGGGCACTCGTGCCGCCGATCGTCGCCATCATCCTCGCACTCATCACGAAGGAAGTTTACTCGTCGCTGTTCGTCGGCATCCTGCTCGGTGCGCTGTTTTACTCCAACTTCAACCCCGTCACCGGCCTTGACGCCATCATCAACGACGGTATGGTGCCCGCCGTCGCCGACAGCGCCGGCATCATGCTCTTCCTCGTCATCCTCGGCGCCATGGTCGCGCTCATCAACCGCGCCGGCGGCTCCGCCGCCTTCGGCCGCTGGGCCGAGACCCACATCAAGACCCGCGCCGGCGCCATGTTTGCCACCTTCCTGCTCGGCGTGCTCATTTTCGTCGATGACTACTTCAACTGCCTGACCGTCGGCTCGGTCATGCTGCCCGTCACCGACCGGCACAAGATCTCCCGCGCCAAGCTCGCCTACCTCATCGACGCCACGGCCGCACCCGTGTGCATGATCGCGCCGATCTCCTCCTGGGCCGCCGCCGTGTCCGGCGTCGTCGAGGACTACAACGGCTTCGACCTGTTCGTGCGCGCCATTCCGTATAACTTCTACTCGCTGCTCACGTTCGTGTTCATCATCGCGCTCATCCTCATGAAGTTCGACTACGGCCCGATGCGCCTGCACGAGATGAACGCCCGCTTCAAGAACGACCTCTACACCACCGGCGACCGCGCCGACGGGGACAATGATGCCATCGACTGCAACCAGAACGGCCGCGTCATCGACCTGATCCTGCCCGTCGCCGTGCTGATCGTGACGTGCTTTGCCGGCCTCGTCTACGCCGGCGGTTACTGGGACGCTTCCGGTGACTACTACCACGACTTCGTCGGCGCGTTCGGCAACACGGACGCCTTTGTCGCCCTGCCCTGGGGCTCGCTGATCGCGCTCGTGTTCACGATCATCTACTTCCTGTGCCGCCGTCTCATCACCTTCAAGGATTCCATGGCCTGCCTGCCGAAGGGCTTCATCAACATGGTCCCCGCCATCATGATCCTGACCTTCGCCACCTCGCTCAAGAACATGACCGGCCTGCTCGGCGGCAAGTACTTCGTCGCCTCCGTCATGAACTCTGCGGCCGGGTCGCTGTTCAGCTTTCTGCCGGCGATCATCTTCCTTGTCGCCGGTGTGCTGAGCTTCTCCACCGGCACGAGCTGGGGCACGTTCGGCATCCTGCTGCCGATCGTCACCTATGTGTTCGACCCGTCGAGCAGTCTGTTCATCATCGGCGTGTCCGCGTGCCTGGCCGGCGCCGTGTTCGGCGACCACTGCTCGCCCATTTCCGACACGACCATCATGGCCTCCGCCGGTGCGATGTGCAACCACGTCAACCACGTGTCCACGCAGCTGCCGTATGCCGGCACCGTCGGTATCATCTGCTTTGTCAACTACATCCTGGCGGGCTTCATCCAGAACGTTTATATCTGCCTCGCCATCGGTGTGGTGCTCGTGGTCGCGGCCCTGTTCGTCATCCGCGCCATCACCGCCAAGAAGCCGCTGCCCGGCTTCGAGGACGTCGCCTGAGAGAGCAAAACCGCATAGAAACCCATATGTTCAACGCCGCCTCCGGGCTTTCGGAGGCGGCGTTTTGCGCCTTTTTGCGGCGGCGCAAAAAGGCTTGACCTTTGACAGAGAGTGTGGTATAGTGAATCTACCTGTCAGTCGAGAGGTTCCCTTTTTATGCCCTTTCGGCTCATACAGGGAGGCAATCACGTCCCGACAGGGGCGAAATCAATAAGGAGGTGCCGAAAAATATGGCTAAAGCTGGATCCCGTGTCAAGGTGACGCTCAGATGCGCAGAGTGCAAGCAGCGGAACTACAACACCATGAAGAACAAGAAGAACACTACCGAAAAGCTCGAACTGAGTAAGTATTGCCCCTTCTGCCGCAAGCACACCAAGCACGTTGAAACCAAATAAGGCTTTCGAAAGGACGGAATGATTCATGGCTGATAAGAAACCGGAAAAGAAAGAAACTTCCACCGAAGCCGTCAAGAAAGTCGATAAAAAACTCCCGTTTTTCAAACGCATCGGCAAATGGTTCCGCGACATGAAGAGCGAGCTCAAAAAGGTCGTGTGGCCGACGCCGAAGCAGACGGCAAACAACACCGCGGTCTGCCTGGTGGTCATGCTCGCCTCCGCACTGGTGCTGTGGGGCTTCGACTCGCTGGCCGATCAGGGCGTGCAGCTTCTGCTGAAGCTGGGTGGGTAACATGTCTGAACTTGCAAAATGGTATGTTGTCCATACCTACTCCGGCTACGAAAACAGCGTGGCCGCGAACATCCTAAAGGCGGCGGAAAACCGCAAAATGCAGGATCTGATCCAGGAAGTCAACATCCCGATGGAGACGGTCAAGGAGATCACCGATTCCGGTGAAAAGACCGTCGAGCGCAAGGTCTTTCCGGGCTACGTGCTCGTGAAGATGGTGCTGACCGATGAGAGCTGGCATCTCGTGCACAACGTGCGCGGCGCCGCGGGCTTCGTCGGCTCCGACGGGAAGGCGATCCCCCTGACAGAACAGGAAATTTACGACCTCGGCGTCGAGCATCACGAAGTGGTGGTCGGCTATGAGCTCGGCGACTCCGTCAAGATCACCGACGGCCCGCTCGAGGGCTTCATCGGCACGGTGGACGAGCTCGAGCCCGACAAGGACCGTGTCCGCGTCGTCGTTTCCATGTTCGGCAGAGAGACGCCCGTCGACCTCGAACTCGATCAGGTCGAAGCGATCAAGGATTAAAATCTTACAAGAAAGAGGTGCTTTCAAGTGGCACAGAAAATAGTTGGATACGTCAGATTCCAGGTTCCCGCCGGCAAGGCAACGCCGGCTCCCCCGGTCGGCCCCGCGCTCGGCCAGTATGGCATCAACATTGGCCAGTTCACCAAGGACTTCAACGAGCGCACCAAGGGCGACATGGGCATGATGATCCCGGTCGTCATCACCGTGTACGCCGACCGCAGCTTCTCGTTCATTACCAAGACGCCCCCGGCAGCCCTGCTCATCAAGAAGGCCTGCGGCATCGAGCATGCTTCCGGCGTGCCCCAGAGAGATAAGGTCGCGACCATCAGCAAGGAAGACCTGCGCAAGATCGCAGAGCAGAAGATGCCCGATCTCAACTGCTCGAGCATCGAGTCTGCTATGAGCATGATCGCAGGCACCTGCCGCAGCATGGGCGTTCTGGTCGGCGAATAAGCCGTCAGATTCCGCTCCCTGATCGTGGGAGGATCATCCATCCGACGAACCACTTTATTAGGAGGAAACTGAATTGTTCAGAGGTAAAAATTATAAAGAGAGCGCTAAGCTCATTGATAAGCAGGCTCAGTACGAGCCGCAGGAAGCCTTCGAGCTCATCACCAAGACGGCCAAGGCCAAGTTTGACGAGACCGTCGAGCTGCACGTGAAGCTGGGCGTTGACTCCCGTCACGCCGACCAGCAGGTCCGCGGCGCCATCGTCCTGCCCCACGGCACCGGCAAAGTCAACCGCGTGCTCGTCTTCTGCAAGGAAGAGCAGGTTCAGGAAGCGCTCGACGCCGGTGCCGATTACGCCGGCGGCCAGGATCTCGTTGCGAAGATCCAGGGCGAGAACTGGTTCGAGTTCGACACCGTCATCGCCTCTCCCAACATGATGGGCGTCGTCGGCCGTCTCGGCAAAGTGCTCGGCCCCAAGGGCCTGATGCCGTCCCCGAAGGCCGGCACCGTCACGCCGAACATCGCCAACGCCATCAAGGAAGCCAAAGCCGGTAAGATCGAGTACCGTCTCGACAAGACCAACATCATCCACTGCCCGATCGGCAAGGTCAGCTTTGGCGCTGAGAAGCTCACCGAGAACTACAACGCGCTCATCGGCGCGATCATCAAGGCCAAGCCGGCCGCCGCGAAGGGCCAGTACATCAAGTCCTGCGTCACGGCGTCCACCATGGGCCCCGGCATCAAGATCGTCACGAAGATCTGATCGCCTGACAGCAAAACACCCCGCCTTCGGCGGGGTGTTTTTGCGTTTTCATAGTTAGTGTCATTGGTTCTGTTTTTCAACGCATTCAAATATTTCCTGCCTTGCGGCAGGCGTTTGCTTTTGCCTTGCACAGTAGCCTGTGCGGCTTGCATCTCGACGTGTTTGCAAACCACATGACGGACATGGCCTTTGCCTCAGCGTAGCCTGTGCAGCTTGCATCTCCCACTAGGATTCTGACTAACTGTAGCAGAAACTTTGCCTCAGCGTAGCCTGTGCGGCTTGCATCCTCAGCGTGCCCGACAGGCCGCCGGAGATGGACCTTTGCCTCAGCGTAGCCTGTGCGGCTTGCATCACGAAAGGTGGTGAACGATATGCTGACTTGCAATCTTTGCCTCAGCGTAGCCTGTGCGGCTTGCATCATCCCCGGAGGCAAGCCTCCGGGGATCTCCGTGACTTTGCCTCAGCGTAGCCTGTGCGGCTTGCATCGCCTATGGGGAGTCCATCCGGCCGAACGACATCATCTTTGCCTCAGCGTAGCCTGTGCGGCTTGCATCGGCAAATGTAGCCAAAACGCGGATCGCACTTTTGTGGATTACGCTGTGAGTTGGTAGATAGCTTTTCGGGTGTCGGAGAATAAGACACCCGCGCTGACTATTTTCCCAAACTCTTCTGCTGCCAAAGCGATCCATATCGCCATTATCGGCAGCCCCGGACGGACAATCGACCGGTTTTGTGGTGCGAACTGCACCGTTTTTTCTGATCAAAACACCTTCGCACTAACGAAGGCTTCTTTTAATTCCCATACTGGAGGGGGTCTTTGGCATTGCGTACAGCCGCAACACCGCATCGTGATGGTATTGGACAAACTGAGGGTAGTCTTGATGAAGGGAATTGGCGTCAAAAGTGTTTGTTTGCGGGTCGTAATGCTGTAATAAAAATGCGGAGTAGAGATCTCGCTGGATGCGTTCTCCGTCAGGCATGTTGTTCCAGCGCTGTGACAGTGGCTTGGGTGTATATGTGCCGGATTGATGATTGTATTGGCTTGCCTTGACGGAGGTAGGAACTTCAATTACACCGGGAATGCCGAGGGCTGCGCTTTTTCGCTGCAGTATTCCGATTAGCGTGGCTGGAGCTTTGTTAGCGACGGATTTCCCGAACCTCTTTTTCCTTTTGATTTTTCCGGTTTTTTCGGATATTTCGGTTTCTTTCGCACGATGTGTGAGGGAAGTCCACACCATTTTTTCCACATAGAAGCAGTCGCCCAATGAGAGTAGATGATTAGCCAGTTCCGTGTGCTGCCGCTTTCGAATTTCAGCTTGCTGATGCTGGAGATATTTTAATTCCTGCTGTGTTCTTAGATAGCGCTTCGATTTATTGTGTGTCAATGCTATTCCGCGTCGAATTGTTCCATCATCCGCGTAATTACCTGGGTTGGTAGCTCGTCTACTGCGATCTAATTTTCGCTGTAGGCGGCGCTTTTCCTGCTCAACATTCTGCACCTGATTGGCGAGTTCCACCAAGTCCGCCCCGGTGGCTGCAGAATAAGCAAGCGTTTGTGGACCGATGTCCAGACCAACAGCGCCCTTTCCAATGGGATGCCGTACTTCTCCGGTTTTGGGGTTATATTTGATCACCGGCTTTCCTTCAAGCGAGAGCTGTGCGTACCAGCGGTCTTTGCGTTTTCCGGGTTTTCTGAGTAAACGAACATATTTGACCCGATAACTCAGCATCTGCGTTTCGTAGATATTGTCCGGTGAAAGCTTTAGCGGCAATTTGAGCCCTTTCCATTCAATATATGTTTCTCGGAAAATAATCTCAACGCCGCCGCTTTTCCCGGCTGCAGAATATCCGCGCAGGGAATGTATGTCCCCTTTTTTCTTGAAGTGGACTTTTTTCCCTTCTTTTTTGAAAAGCATTTTTTCAAATGCAGCCCAAACTTGAGGTGCGATCCCGTGGAAGGCGACGTTGGAACCAATGTTGTTGTTAAAGTGCTTGTAATAATTCTTGATATCAGACTTGAAGCCATATTCCGAAAATCCGCCGTCTCGTAAGAGCTTATCTCGTTCTTTGTAGAGTGCTTTCAGCGCTTGCTTGTCTGTTTGTGTTTTCCAGTCAAGTGCTTGGATCTTTTCCTGATTTGCTTTATATGGTTCGGACTGTTCCATTGCTCGCAGTTTTTTGAGTTCGGCGCGAACCATGGTGTTATAAATCTGCCGGGCAATCTCAAACCGTTTCGCGAGGCGGTCTTCCTGCCATTTTTCCAGTCTTAAAGGCAGTGTCAGGCAACATGTGTCTGTGCTGCATTTTGCCATGAAACTCCCCCTCCTCTAAGACGGTATATTAAGTCAGCCTATGCAATGCGCGCTGCAACTCATCGGCGCTAATAACAGTATACCTTTGCAGTGGCAAAATATCCAGCACGAATTTCCAGATGTTAAAATGACGGGGAATTCTGGAGAATAGACCCTGACCAAGCACACACTGCGGTCGATCTGTGCAGGGCGGCGGGGTTTACAAGCGGCGGCAAATGGCGTATCCTGTTGCTGAGCCGCGCAGCCCGATGCCGGGCATCGGCCGGCGGCTGCTGGAATACGGCGCGGAACACTACGGCATTCGGGAGGTCACAGTCAACGAGCAGAACCCGCAGGCCGTCGGCTTTTACGAGCACATGGGCTTTGTGACCTACAAACGCACCGACCGCGATGAGCAGGGCGGGCCGTACCCGCTGCTGTATATGCGGCGGGCGTGATATCTTGAAAGCACAGGCAAAAAAGCGGGGCGGAGCGGCCCTGCGGACATGGGAGGAAAACCGGTTATGAACATTACGGTCTATCTGGGCGCGAACGCGGGCAATGACCCCGCACTGCGCGACGCGGTGCGCGCGCTCGGCCGCTGGATCGGCGAGAGCGGCAACGCGCTCGTCTATGGCGGGTCGAAAAACGGGCTCATGGGCGCGCTCGCCGAGAGCGTGCTCGCCGCGGGCGGCAGGGCGACGGGCGTCGAGCCGCAAGTTTTTGTGGATCAGGGCTTTTTGTACGACGAGCTGACCGAGCTCATCGTCACGCGCGACTTTCCGGAGCGCAAGGCGAAGATGCTGGAGCTGGGCGATGCGTTCATCGCCTTTCCGGGCGGCACGGGCACGCTCGAGGAGATCGCGGAGGTGATGTCTCGTGTTGCGCTCGGGCAGCTGGACGCGCCGTGCATCCTCTATAACCTCAACGGCTACTACGACGGTCTGCGCACGCAGCTGGCGCACATGATCGAGCTGGGCCTGTCGAGCGAGGCGCGGCAGCGGGGCATCTATTTTGCCGACGATCTCGAGCAGATCCGGCAGCTCCTCGACCCGGCGTGCGCCGGGTGACAGACGCACAAAAACCCCACCGGCCTGCGAACATCGCAGGCCGGTGGGGCTGAGACTGTCGGAAAACCCTCCGGGTTTTCCGACAGGCTTGCAGTCTGCTGCGCGCATAATTTGTGTGCCTGCGGCGCACAAATTCCACACTTGCAGCCTGAGCAGTATTTTCTCTCACGCACATGTCGCGCGAGAAAATGATTGCACTTTTTTGCCGCCTGCGGGCGGCGGTGCTGCGCGCGTGACCCGCGTGGGAAACGGAGGGATAGGTATGTGGTTCGTATTTGCCCTGCTCTCGGCCGTGTTCGCGGCGCTGACGTCCATTCTTGCTAAGGTGGGCATCGATGGCGTGAACTCCAACCTTGCGACCGCCATCCGCACGGCGGTCGTGCTGGCGATGGCATGGGGCATGGTGTTCGTGACCAACACGCAGGGCGGACTCACGGACATCAGCAAGAAGAGCTGGCTGTTTTTGATCCTCTCGGGTCTGGCGACGGGGGCGTCGTGGCTGTGCTATTACCGCGCACTGCAGATCGGGGAGGCGTCGAAGGTTGTGCCGATCGATAAGCTCAGCGTGGTCATCACGCTCGTGCTGGCGTTCGTGTTTTTGCATGAGCGCTTCACGCCCAAGTCCCTGATCGGCTGTCTGCTCATCGGCGCGGGGACGCTGCTGATGGTTTTGTGATATCGGATAAAAACGGCCGCCGGCCTGCGGAATGCTCCGCAGGCCGGCGTTTTTCTGTTTTGGGCGCTCATGTGGTCTCGGCATTTTTGTGCGTGAGCTCGTTTACGATGGCGAAACCGAGAAACAGCACGATGCCAACGATCTGCACCGGGGCGAGCGGTTCGCCGAGCAGCAGCACCGACACGAGCACGGACACGATGGGGTCGATGTAGCTCAGCAGCGACGACTCCTGCCCCGGCAGCGTCCGGATGGCGGAGAAATACATGCAGTACGTCAGACCCGTGTGCACGAGGCCGACGATGAGCAGATTTACCCACCCGGCCGCGGACATCACGCCCGGGTGAAAGCCCGACGTGAGCGCGACATACGGCGTGAGCACCAGAATGGCCGCGAGAAACTGCACGAACGTGCGCTCGAGCGCCGGAACGCCGGTGATATACTTGTTGAGCAGGATGACAGTGGCGTAAAACACCGCGGCGCTCACGCCGAAGCCAATGCCGCGCACATCCGACCCGCCGCCCTGCACGCCGCCCGAGCCGATGATGAGCGCGACGCCGAGCGTGGACATGAGAAAGCAGAGCAGCTGCGTGCGCGTCATCCGCTCATGAAACAGCAGCGGGCACAGCGCCGTGACGATCACGGGCGCGAGGTAGTAGCTGAGTGTGGCGAGGGAAATGGTCGTGTACTTGTACGCCTCGAACAGCAGCATCCAGTTGATGCCCATGGCCGCGCCCGAAGCCAGCAGCAGCCAGAGCGACTTTTTGATCTCGCTCAGGCACAGCCGCCTGCGCGTGACGAGAAAATACAGCAGCAGAAACACGGCCGCGAGCCCCGCGCGGCAGAGCGCGAGCTCGGCCGAGGTGATCTCGATCCGGCGCACGAATAGGCCGATCGTGCCGAACACCGTCATGGACACGATCAGGCCCAGCCGCGCGCGGCCGGTGCCGGAAGGAGTGGTTGTCGTTTTCATAGACGCCTCCGAGAACAGAAACTGAGGTCTAGTTTAGCCGCTTTGCCCGCGTGCGTCAATGCCCGGCGCGTCCTTTTTCACGGGGGCTTGACGCGGGGCGCAGATGCGGTAAAATAATGCCATCGAGACATGCGGGAGGGACACGTATGGAGCTGAAACTGGGCTATGCCACGCCGGAGGCGGTGCGGGAGCTGTTTGCGGAATATACGCACATGCTCGTCGCGCACGATCCGTATTTTCAGGTCTATCTCGACCTGCAACACTACGACGCCGAGGTCGCCGACCCGACGCAAAAGTACGGCCTGCCGGACGGGCGGCTCTACGTCGCGTGGTGCGATGGGCAGCCGGCCGGGTGCATCGCGCTGCGCCGGCTCGCCGGCACGACGTGCGAGCTCAAGCGGCTGTATGTGCGCCCCGCGTTTCGCGGCCGGGGCATCGCCGGGGCGATGATGCAGCGCATCCTCGATGATGCCCGCGCCATCGGCTACACGGCCATGCTGCTCGACACGCTGCCGTTTCTCACGAGCGCGATCCGGATGTACCGCGCGCTCGGGTTTTACGACATCCCGCCGTACAACGACAGCCCGCTGGCCACGACGATCTTCCTGCGGCTGGACCTGTGACTTTACGCAAATTTGACGCGCCCGCCGCTTGCCCGGCGGCAGGATGCGTGGTAAGCTTAGAGCAGAAGCAAGAATAAGGAGACTGGACATGGAAATGATCGATTTCAACGCGAAAAAAGGTTTCCTGTGCGACATGGACGGCGTCATCTACCACGGCAACCACATCCTGCCCGGCGCGGCGGAGTTCATCCACTGGCTGCAGGACACGCACAAGGAATACCTGTTTTTGACCAATAACAGCGGCATGACCCCGCGCGAGCTGCACCAGAAGCTCTGGCGTATGGGGCTCGACGTGCCGGAGGAGCATTTTTACACCAGCGCGCTGGCCACGGCGGCCTTTCTGGCCGACCAGGCGCCCGGCTGCTCGGTGTACGCCCTCGGCGAGGCGGGGCTGCTCAATGCGCTGTATGACCGCGGCATCACCATGAACGACGTCAACCCCGATTACGTCGTCATCGGCGAGGCACGGGCCTACTCGCTCGACACGCTCACGAAGGCGACGAATCTCGTGCTCGCGGGCGCGAAGCTCATCGGCGCGAACTCCGACACCTGCGGCCCGACGGACGAGGGCATCGCCCCCGCGTGCCGCGCGCTCATCGCCCCGGTCGAGATCGCCACCGGCAAGCAGGCGTATTTCTGCGGCAAGCCGAACCCGCTCATGATGCGCACCGGCCTGCGCATGCTCGGCTGCCACTCGGGCGAGGCCGTCATGATCGGCGACCGCATGGACACCGACGTTATCTCCGGCATGGAGAGCGGCATGTCCACCGTGCTCGTGCTCAGCGGCGTGTCCACGCGCGCAACATTGGACGAGTTTGCCTACCGGCCGAGCGTTGTGCTCGACGGCGTGGGGGGATATCCCGCGGCTGGCGCAGCAGGGGTGAGGGCATCGCCGAACGGCGATGCAGGATCACATCCGAGGCGGGCCTTGTCCCCTCGGGCTCCCCTGCGGCTCAGATGCTTTGCGAGAGACTGCGTGATCGGGGCGCACCCCAAGCCTTCCCCGCAAAGGGGAAGGCTTTCCAAACGCACGGCAGATCGCCGCCAAAAGGGGAAAACGGAAAAACGCCCGGGGCGAAAGCAGTCCCGGGCGGTGTTATTTCTTTCGAAAGAGAACACGTCGTTTAAAAGAGAATGCGCCCGCGCGGTGTCGCGCAGGCGCTGCAGAGCAAGCAAAAGTTTTGTGTGTGTGGGGTAAAGTTGTAAATAACCGGTAAACAACCTTATGAGGAAAGCAAGCTCTGTCTCACGAAAACATGTTTCATTTCCGTTCTGCCATAATAATGCGCCAACTTCTTTTTAATGCAAAAACGAAAAAATATTTTTGAAAATTTTTTGACACGGCCGCGCCGTGCGGCAGGAAGCCGGTTTCCCGGTTGCCGGGCGGGGGGAGAACATGGTATAATCGGGTGACAACGCCTTGCAAAGGGGAGAACTTTCATGCAGGAGAATCTGGTCGTCAAAAAGGCGACGCCGCTCGGCGCGCGCGTCTGGACGAGTCTGCTGGTGTTCGGCTTCATCGGGCAGATCGCCTGGATGGTCGAGAACGTCTACTTTTCCACCTACATTCAGAAAAATATCACGGCCGCCGGCTGGGCCACGTCCGCGACCGTCGCGGCCAGCGCCATCGCCGCCGCGCTCGCGACGATCTTCAGCGCCGCGTGGTCGGACCGCGTGGGCAAGCGCCGCGCCTTCGTCTGCTGGGGGTACATCCTCTGGGGCATCACGACGGCGGCGTTCGCGCTCTTCGGCAACGGGCAGGTCGGCGGCGACGTCGGTCTCGCGGTGACGCTCTTCGTCGTTATGGACTGCGTCATGTCCGCCATCGGCAGCACGGCCAACGACTCGGCCTTTTCCGCCTGGGTCACGGACGTGACCGACGTCACGAACCGCGGCGTCGTGGACATCGTGCTGAGCATCATGCCCATCCTCGCGCTCATCGTCATCTTCGCGGGCTTTGACGGCATGACCGTGCACGGCAACTGGACGGGCTTTTTCCTCGTGCTCGGCGGCCTGACGAGCGCGGCCGGCGTGCTCGGCCTGTGCATCTTCCGCGACAGTCCGGCCCTGCGTCCCGTGCAGGGCGACACGTACCTGCGCGACGTGCTCTACGCTTTCCGCCCGGCGAACATCCGCGCCAACAAGATGATCTACATCTGCTTTCTCGGCATGATGTTCTCCGGCCTTGCCATGCAGCTGTGGCAGCCGTACATGATCTCACTCGTCGAGGTCACGCTCGGCATCGACAACTACATCCTGCCCATCGGCATCGTCGTGCTTGCCTCGGCCGTGCTGTCCGTGCTCGCGGGCAAGGCCATGGACCGCTTCGGCAAGGAGAAGTTTTATTACCCCGTGGCGATTTTGCAGGTGCTCGGCGGGCTGATCGCCTATTCGATCAAGTTCGTCGGCCACGCCATGCCGCTGCTGTGCGTCGGCGGCACGTGCATCATGGCCGGCAACCTCGCCATGGCGGGGCTGTTCACCGCCTCGTCGCGCGACTATACGCCCGCGGGGCGCGCCGGCGCGTCGCAGAGCGTGAAGATGGTCATCTACATCATGCTGCCCATGGTGCTCGCGAGCATCATCGACCCGCTCATCATCCGGGCCGTCGCGCTCGAGCCGACGGCGGCCATCCTCGCCAAGTACCCGAGCTACGCCGGCAGCTACCTCTATCCGTATGAGCTGTTTCTGGCCGCGGCCGTGAGCGCGGTGTTCATCCTCATCCCCGCGTACTTCGTCCGCCGGGACGCCGACCGCATCCGCCGCGAGAAGCTCGCCGCGCTGGAGAAATGACACGCACTGCCCCCGTGCGAGGCCGCGGGGGCTTGCTTTTTCGGGCGCGGGCTGGTATAATATCTCCCGTAAAATTTCAAATCTGGCTTGAAGGCACGATACACGGATGCACAGCATTCGGATACGAAACGGTATGCGAGCGTGGTGTGTGTCGGCTTCCGAGGTTTGCAGGCACACGCGCGGCGTGTGCCGTTTTTTTGCCTTTGGGCGGAAAATCGGAGGCAAGCATGAACGAATCCCAGTCCAATTCCTTTCTCGCCGAGCAGCCAGTCGGCGCGCTGATGCGCAAATTCTCGCTGCCATGCATCCTGTCGCTGCTCGTCGGCGCGCTGTACAACATCGTCGACCAGCTCTTCATCGCCAACGCGAGCTACCTCGGCTCCTACGGCAACGCGGCCAACAGCGTCGTGTTCCCGCTGACGGTCATCGCGCTCGCCATCGCCACCATGATCGGCGACGGCTGCTGTGCCTATGTCAGCATCCGCCTCGGCGCGGGGGAGCCGGAGCAGGCGCACCGCAGCGTCGGCAACGCCATCGTGCTCACGCTCATCGTCAGCGTCGTGCTCACGGCGGTGTACCTCATTTTCATGGATCCGATCCTGACGGCGTTCGGCGCGACGGTCAACGCCGAGACGTTCGCCCTCTCGCGCGAATACTGCTTCTGGATCGCGCTCGGCATCCCGTTTTACATGTTCGGGCAGGCGATGAACCCCATCATCCGCTCCGACGGCAGCCCGCGCTACGCCATGCTGTCGCTGCTGGCGGGCGCGGTGTGCAACATCATCCTCGACCCCATCTTCATCTTCCCGTGCGGGTGGGGCATGATGGGCGCGGCCGTTGCAACGGTCATCGGCCAGATCCTCTCGGCTGTGCTGGCGGCGGCGTATCTGCTGCACATGAAGGCCGTGCGGCTGCAGCGGAGCAGCTTCCGGCTGCGGGGTGAGCTGCTGCGCGCGTTTCTGCCGCTGGGCATGACGAGCTTTTTGTCGCAGGTCAGCATCGTGTTTTCCATGGCGGCGGTGCTCAATATGTGCCGCAAATACGGCGCGCTCGACCCCGTGTTCGGCCAGGCGCAGTATGCGCAGATCCCGACGGCGGTCGTGGGCATCGTCATGAAGTTTTTCCAGATCGTCATCTCCATTGCCATCGGGCTCTCGGCCGGGTGCATCCCCGTCGTGGGGTACAACATCGGCGCCGGGCGGCGCGACCGGGCGCGGGCGCTGCTGCACCGGCTGCTGCTGGCCGAGGCGGTCGTGGGGCTCGTGGCGACGGCGCTGTTTGAGAGCTGCCCGGGCGTGTTTGCCGATCTCTTCGGCGCGAAAAACGAGAGCGCGTACTACACGGACTTCGCCGTGCGGTGCATCCGGTGGTTTCTCGGCGCGGCCGCGCTCTCGTGCGTGAACAAGGGCGCGATGATCTACCTGCAGGCGCTCGGCAAGGCGTGGACGAGCACGGCGCTGTCGCTCCTGCGCGAGATTGTGCTGGGCGTGGGGCTCGTGCTGCTGCTGCCGGTGTGGTTCGGGCTCGACGGCGTGCTGTATTTCATGGCGGCGGCCGATGCGGTGACGTTTATCGTGACCGTGCCGGTGCTCGTGCGCACGGACCGGGCGCTGCGCGGCTAAGACGACAAATGCGCATAAAAGCCCGCCCGCAGGCAGTGCCTGCGGGCGGGTTCTTTCTATCCGGGTTTACTTGCGGAAGAGGGCGATGACGCGGTCGAAGAAATCGCCGATGGCGGTGATGACGTCCTTGACCTTGCCGGTGAAGGACGCGATCTTGTCCTTCGCGCCGGCGAGCTGTTTGAGCGTATCCTGCACGGCGTGCACCTTCGAGAGCAGGGCGTTCGTGTCCAGCTTTTCGAGCGAGCGGCAGAGGTTTACGAGCTGGGTCATCTGGTCGTCCGTGAGCGTGACGTCGTACTCGGCGGCAATCTCTTTGATCTTGGCGCGCAGTTCGGCGTCGGTCATGTCCTTCGTCTCGTTGAGGATGAGCTTGAGCTCATTGACGATCTCGACCGAGTCATAGTCGCCGATGGCCTGCGCGAGCTCCGCCGTCGTGGCCAGCTCCTGCGAGGAGACGGCCTTGGCGGTCTCGTCGAGCTTCGTGCCCGTGATGTCCTCGTATGCTTTGTACACGCCCGTCAGCGCCGCCGTGCCCGAGACGTCGAACGGCGCGGTCACGGTGATCTTCGCATCCGTGATGCCGGCGGTGGCCAGCGCGCTGATGTACATCTGGCTCGTGCAGTAGGTGATGTGCGACGTGTTGACGGTCATGCCCTTGCCGGCGTCGAGCACCTCGATGGAGATGCAGGAGATGGACTTCGTGCCGATCTGCGCGTCGCTGATGACGCCGCTGAGATACTGCCGCTCGTCCTTGTTCGTGACGGTCAGCTCCTTGACGCTGCCGCGCTCGATGCCGAAGGTCTTGTAGACGGTCTTGATCTGGTCGTCCGTGAGGTCTGCGCCGATGACGGTGCGCGTCTCGCCGGCGTCAATGGCCGACACGGCGCCAAGGCTTGCGAGCAGGCACACGGCAAGTACAATGGGCAGGGCCCGTTTGAGAAATTTCATGGTGTTGGTTTCCTTTCCCCGCGCTCCATGGGCTGCGGTGCTTTACAGGATGAGACGCTACCATTGTAAATTGGTTCCCGAAAAAAGGATGACGATTCTGTGAAGAATCGCCTGAATTGTTTGTTAAGATATTGCGCGCCGCATAAAAAAATGGACAGACAGAGTGGGGGACTCTGTCTGCCCAAATCGGATTCACTGCCCTTTGGGGTGGCAGCTATGGCACTGCGCACCGCAATGGGCACAGTTGCCGCCGCAGGAGGATTTCCCTTGCCGCTTCTGGCGGATCAGGGAAAGGGAAATGAAGGTGACAATGGCGATAAGTACAATCGAAATCAAAATCGTAGAGAGGTTCGCGCCAATCCAGCTGAACATGGAAAATCACTCCTTTGCGTTTGCGAATTTTGGAAAGGCTCAGGCCTTGAGCGTGGTGGCTTCCTTGTAGGGACGCACCAGCATGTAGATGATGCCGGCCAGTGCCAGGATCGCGCAGATGAGGCCGATCACGTTCAGGTTGCCCGTGAAGGCGCAGCCGAACTGGTTGATCATCAGGCCGATAAGATAGGCGAAGCCGCACTGATAGCCGATGGCGAACCAAGTCCACTTGTGGTTGTTCATCTCACGCTTGATGGCGCCGATGGCAGCGAAGCAGGGGGCGCACAGGAGGTTGAACACCAGGAAGCTGTAACCGGTGATGCCGGTGAAGGCAGCCGCGATATTCTGGTACACGGTGCCGTCGCCGCCGCCGTAGAGGATGCCGAGCGTGCCGACAATGTTCTCCTTGGCAACGAGGCCGGTGATGGAGGCGACTGCCGCCTGCCAGTTGCCCCAGCCGAGGGGCTTGAAGATCCAGGCGAGGACGCCGCCGATGGCAGCGAGGATGGAGTAGTCGATCTCGTCCTCGGACAGCATACGGAACGTGCCGTCGACCGTGCCGAAGTACGTGGTGAACCAGACGAGGATCGTGGACAGCAGGATGATCGTGCCGGCCTTCTTGATGAAGGACCAGCCGCGCTCCCACATGGAGCGGAGGACGTTGCCCAGCGTCGGCCAGTGGTAGGCCGGCAGCTCCATGACGAACGGAGCCGGATCGCCGGCGAACATCTTCGTCTTCTTGAGCATGATGCCGGAGACGATGATCGCGGCCATGCCGATGAAGTACGCGGAGGTGGAGACCCATGCGCTGCCGCCGAACAGAGCGCCGGCGATCATGCCGATGAAGGGCACTTTCGCGCCGCAGGGGATAAAGGTGGTGGTCATGATCGTCATGCGGCGATCACGCTCGTTTTCAATGGTACGGGAAGCCATAACGCCCGGCACGCCGCAGCCGACGCCGATGAGCATCGGGATGAAGGACTTGCCGCTCAGGCCGAACTTACGGAAGATACGGTCGAGCACGAAGGCGATACGGGACATGTAGCCGCAGGCCTCGAGGAAGGCCAGCATCAGGAACAGGACGAGCATCTGCGGCACGAAGCCGAGCACCGCGCCGACACCGGCGACAATGCCGTCGAGGATCAGGCCCTGCAGCCAGTCGGCGCAGCCCGCCTTCTCCAGACCGTTGCCGATCAGGACCGGGATGCCCGGGACCCAGACGCCGTAGTCGGCCGGATCGGGCGCGTCAAAGCCGTTGGCTTCGAGGTAGGCGACCGCATCGACATACGTCATGCCCACGGTGCTGTCCTCGTCGGCGTCATCGGGGATGTTGTCGTAGTAGGCGGTCATTTCATTCTCAGCCAGGGTCTCCTCATCCTCGACCATGGTGGTCGCGGTGTCGGAGGTGGGCTGGAAGTCTTTCATTTCCGCGAGGGTGGCGTCGGCGTCGAAGTCTTCGGCTTCGGTGTCGAGACCCAGGAACGCATCGACCGCTTCGGTCGCGGCGGTGTATTCGTCGTTGGCGTCGTTATAAGCGCTCGAGCCGATGCCCAGCAGGTGCCAGCCGTCGCCGAACACGCCGTCATTGGCCCAGTCGGTCGCGGGCGCGCCGACGGCGACCATGGCGACCCAGTAGACCAGGAACATGACCACGGCGAAGATCGGCAGGCCCAGCCAGCGGTTGGTGACGATGCGGTCGATCTTATCGGACGTGGACTGCGTGGCCTTGGATTTCTTGCGGTAGCAGGCGCGGATGACTTCCGCGATGTAGACGTAGCGCTCGTTGGTGATGATGGACTCGGCATCGTCGTCGAGCTCTTCCTCGGCGGCCTTGATGTCTGCCTCGATGTGCTGGTGCACATCCTCGGGGATGTGGAGCTTGGCGAGCACCTTGTCGTCGCGCTCAAAGATCTTGATCGCGTACCAGCGCTGCTGCTCTTCCGGCATCTTGTGCACGGCTGCCTCTTCGATGTGGGCGATCGCGTGCTCGACCGGGCCGGAGAACGTGTGCATCGGCACGGTCTTGGTGGACTTGGCGGCCTCGATGGCGGCTTCTGCCGCGGCCATGACGCCGTCACCCTTCAGGGCCGAGATCTCCACGACCTTGCAGCCGAGCTGCTGCGACAGCTGGCTGATGTTGATCTGGTCGCCGCTCTTGCGCACGATGTCCATCATGTTCACGACCATGACCACCGGGATGCCCAGTTCGGTCAGCTGCGTGGTCAGGTACAGGTTGCGCTCGAGGTTCGTGCCGTCCACGATGTTGAGGATGGCGTCCGGACGCTCGTCGATCAGATAGTTGCGGGCGACGACCTCTTCGAGCGTGTACGGGCTGAGCGAGTAGATGCCGGGAAGGTCCATGATGACAACGTCGTCATGCTTTTTCAGGCGGCCTTCCTTTTTCTCGACCGTGACGCCCGGCCAGTTGCCCACAAACTGATTGGAGCCGGTCAGCGCATTGAACAGCGTCGTTTTGCCGCAGTTCGGGTTGCCGGCTAAGGCAATCTTGATTTGCTTTTCCATTCGGATGCTCCTTTGCGATATTCTCCTCTGCTGATGGGGGATCCTACCTTATGTAATAAATTTTGCTTACGGATGATTATGCCTGGATCTCGATCATCTCGGCATCGGCCTTGCGCAGGCTCAGCTCATAGCCGCGGACCGTGACTTCCACCGGATCGCCGAGCGGTGCGACCTTGCGCACATACACTTCGGTGCCCTTCGTGATGCCCATGTCCATGATGCGGCGCTTGATGGCGCCTTCACCATGCAGCTTCACCACCTTGACCGTTTCGCCGATCTTGGCTTCTCGCAGCGTTTTCATCGTGCTTCCTCCCTTAAATCATGATTTTGCGTGCCATTTCATCGCTGATGGCAACGCGGGATTCTTTGACCTTCACGATCAGATTCCCGCCGATCGCCGATACGACCGTGGCCGTCCCACCGGGGACGAAACCCAGATCTTCCAAGTGCTTTCTGGTCTCCGGGTTTCCGCCGACTTTCAGAATCAGTGTCTCCTCGCCGACATTGGCGAGATTCAGCGGCATCATAGATATCCCTCCACTGGTAACGGTTAGAGCGTGCTAACCTTGGATGAAAAAAGAACGGTTATATTTGTTTAACATGAGTTAAACTTCCCTAACCTTGCTAAAGTTTAATCTATCTAACATCGCGTGTCAAGGGGTATTTGTAAAAATTTTTGCATTGCTTGCATTTTTGGTTAAGGTGTGCTAACCTAGAAGCAATTTTACGAAAAGGTTGGTGGAATCCGCTATGCAGATCTTGAGAGCTGCGGAAGACTATCTGGAAGCAATGCTGATGATGCAGCAGAAACACGGTTACATCCGCTCGATCGACATCGCGGAGCAGCTCGGCGTGACGAAGCCGAGCGTGACCTACACGACCAAGCGCCTGCGCGAAAACGGCTACATCACGATGGACCGCGACGGGCTCATCACGCTCACGCCGAGCGGCATGGACATTGCCGCGCGCATGCTCGACCGGCACCACACGCTCACGAAGTTTCTCATGGAGCTCGGCGTCGACGCCGAGACCGCCGAGGAGGACGCCTGCAAGATGGAGCATGACATCAGCGAGCAGACGTACACGGCGCTCTGCCGCCACGCCATCGGCAAGCTCGGCATCCTCGGGGAGGACGATGCGGGCCTCGGCGAGACGGCCGGGACCGACGAGAACTGAACACGCCTCCGGACAGTTCCGCCCGCGGCAGCCAAAGCTGCCGCGGGCGGTTTTGCTTGTCGGGAAAACCCGGAGGGCTTTCCCGACAAAAGGCCTGCAGGCTGCTGCGCGCAGACTTTGTACGCCGGGGGCGCACAAAGTCCACACTTGCAGCCAGAGAAGTATTTTCTCTCACGCACATGTCGCGAGAGAAAATGATTGCAATGCTTTGCCGCCTGCGGGCGGCAAACTCTGCGAGGCTTTTTTGACACGCTGGGCCGCCCGCGGGCATTGACGCGGCGGCGCGGATTTGCTATGCTGAAAAAGAGAAAATACCCCCTTGACTCTGACACGGTGAGAGGGCTTATGCTGTGCGTGAGCTCAAAAAAATACGACCGGCACGGAGGTACCGCCATGCTGAAAATCGGTGAATTTTCAAAACTGTCCAGAGTCAGCGTTCGTATGCTGCGCCACTATGATGAGGTGGGGCTGCTCGCCCCGTCGGAGGTCGATTCCATGACCGGCTACCGCTACTACAGCGAGCGGCAGCTCATCACCGCCGGACGCATCGCCGCGCTGCGCGCGCTCGGCTTCGGCCTGAGCGAGACGCGCGAGCTGCTGCGCCTGTACGACGACCGCGCGGCGCTCGATGCGCGCCTGGCCGCGCAGCGCACCCGGCTGGAGGCGCTCGCCGCCGACACGGCGCAGAAACTGCGGCTTCTGGACACAGCCCGTGAGCGGCTGAGAAAGGAAGCAGACATGAACTACAATGTGACCATCAGGACACTGCCCGAGCGTTACGCCGCGTGCGTGCGCATGACCATCCCCTGCTACGACGCCGAGGGCACGGTGTGGGACGTGCTGTGCCGCGAGACCGACCACATGCACCTCGTGCCCGACGACCCGTGCTATTGCAGCGTGACGTTCCTCGACGAGGAATATAAGGAGCGCGACGTGCTCATCGAGGCGAGCAAGACCGTCCGCGGCCGCTACCCCGACACGGAGCACGTCAGGTTCCGGACGCTGCCGCCCGTCACGTATGCCGGCTGCGTGTACCGCGGCAGCTACGCGCAGATCAGCGACGTGATCGCAGCCGTCGCGGCGTGGGTCGCGGCCAACGGCTACGAGAGCGCGGGGCCGATGTTCAACATCTACCACGTCAGCCCGCACGAGACGCAAAACCCTGACGAATTTGTGACCGAGGTGTGTTTCCCGGTGCGGGAGGCATAACCCCATTTTTCCGGAGGTGCAGCCCATGCTCCAGACCCGCAGACCGGCCCTGAGCGGCAACGCGCTCAAGGGCATCGCCATCCTCGCCATGACGCTCGACCACCTCACGTGGACGCTCTGGCCCGGCTATGCCACCGACTGGTGGGTGCTCGTGTGCCATGTGCTCGGCCGCGTGACGGCGCCGATCATGTGGTTTTTCATCGTCGAGGGCTACCACTACACGCACGATGTGAAAAAGTACGCCGCGCGCCTGTTCGCGCTCGCGCTCATCTCGCACTTTGCGTATGATTTCTGCTTCGGCATCCCGTTTGTGCCGCTGTCCACCGGGCCGTTCAATCAGACGGGCGTCGTGTGGTCGCTCGCGTGGGGGCTGGTGCTGCTCGTCATCCACGACGACGCGCGGCTGAAAGACTGGGTCAAGATCGCGCTGACGTTTGGGATCTGCGCGGTCACGTTCCCGTCGGACTGGAGCTGCGTGGCCGCGATGGCGATCTTGTTCATGGGGCAGGCGCGCGGGGACTTCCGAAAGCAGATGGGCTGGCTCATGGTGTGGTCGGCCGTGTACGCGCTCGTGTATTTCTTCTTTATAGATAAGGTATATGCGCTCGTGCAGCTCGGCACGGCGCTCGCCATCCCGCTGCTGCGGTGCTATGACGGCACGCGGGGCAAATGGCGCGGCATGGGCTGGCTCTTTTACGTCTATTATCCCGCGCACCTCGCGCTCATCGGCGTGCTGCGCGTGCTGCTCTGGGGCGCGGGGGCGTCCACCGCCGCCGGCAGCTTCTGACGGCAATGTGCACAACGGCATCCGCCCGGACGGGGGAAAACTTCGTCCGGGCGTTTTTGCGCCCGGTGGTGGCATTCCGCAGGGGTTCGTGGTAAAATGCTGTGCAATGTGAGACAAAGGAGGCGGCGCGCGTGCGCTACCAGTGCCTGGTGCTCGACCATGACGACACCGTCGTCAACAGCACCGCGACCATCAATTACCCGGCCTTCGTGCAGACGCTGCAAAAGCTGCGGCCGGACGTACACATGACGCTCGACGACTTTTTTTCCTACTCGTTCGAGCCGGGCTTCGGCGCGCTGTGCAGCGATATTCTGGGCTTTTCCGATGCGGAGATGGACATCCAGTACCAGACGTGGCTGGACTATGTGCGCACGCACGTGCCCGACACGTTCCCCGGTATGCGTGACCTGCTGCAGCGGTTTCACGCCGCGGGCGGGCATATCTGCGTTGTGAGCCACTCCGTGCCGGAAAACATCCTGCGCGACTACCGCGCGCACGGCCTGCCCACGCCGGAGCGCATCTACGGCTGGGATTCAGACCCCGAGCGGCGCAAGCCCGCGCCGTGGCCCATCTACCAGATCGAGCGGGAGCTCGGCCTGCGGCCGGAGCAGCTCGTGGTCATCGACGATCTCAAGCCCGGCAAGGACATGGCTGACCGCGCGGGCGTGGACTTCATCGCGGCGGGGTGGACGCACACCGTGCCGCACATCATCGAAACGATGCAGCGCATCTGCCCGCACTACTGCCGCACGGTGGCGGAGCTCGAAGCGCTGCTGCTGGACGAAACGGAGGCATAACGATGGATACTAGGATGATTCGCACGGCGACGCTCGCCGATCTCGACGCCGTGGCGGCGGTGGAGGCAGCGTGCTTCCCGGCGGCGGAGGCCGCGACACGGGAAGAACTCGCTGACCGGCTGGCGCACTATGGCGACCACTTTTGGCTGATGTTTGACGGCGGCACGCTCATCGCGTTCGTGGACGGCATGGTCACGGACCGCACCGACCTCACGGACGACCTCTACGCGGACGCCGCGCTGCACGACGCGCACGGCGCGTGGCAGATGATCTTCGGCGTGAACACGCTGCCAGACTACCGCCGGCACGGCTGCGCGGGGCAGCTCATCGAGCGCGCCATCGCCGATGCGCGCGCGCAGGGCCGCCGCGGCCTCGTGCTCACGTGCAAGGACCGGCTCGTGCACTACTACGCGAAGTTCGGCTTCGTGAGCGAGGGCGTGTCGAGCTCTACCCACGGCGGCGTCGTCTGGTATCAGATGCGCCTGACGTTCTGAAAAATGCAGCCCCGGCGCGAAAAACATCCGCGCCGGGGCAAAACAAAACCTTGACTCTACAACTGTTGTAGAGTTTACAATGACGGTATTCCACGCAAAGGGGCAAACGCCATGGAGAAAAATCTCACGACCGGCAGCGTCTTTGGCAACATTGTGCGCTTTTCGCTGCCGTATCTGCTCTCATACTTCCTGCAGACGCTCTACGGCATGGCCGACCTGTTCATCATCGGCCAGTACGAGGGCGTGGCCAGCACGACGGCCGTGTCCATCGGCAGTCAGGTCATGCACATGCTCACGGTCATGATCGTGGGCCTCGCCATGGGCGCGACGGTCACGATCGGTCAGGCCGTCGGCGCGCGCGACCGCCGGGGCGCGGCGGGCTACATCGGCAACACGACGACGCTGTTTCTGGCGCTGAGCGTCGTGGTGACGGGGGTGCTGCTGGCGCTCGCGCGGCCGATCGCGGCGGTCATGTCCACGCCGGCCGAGGCCGTGCCCGGAACGGTCGCCTATCTGCGCATCTGCTTTCTCGGCGTGCCGCTGATCACGGCGTACAACATCATCGCATCCATCTTCCGCGGTCTGGGCGACTCGAAGCGCCCGATGTACTTCATCGCCATCGCGTGCGCGGCGAACATCGCGCTCGACTATCTGTTCATGGGCGCGCTGCACATGGGCCCGGCGGGCGCCGCGCTCGGCACCACGCTGGCGCAGGCGGTCAGCGTGGCCGTGTCGCTGGTCGTCATCCGCCGCGAGCGCGACGGCATCGCCCTCACGCGGGGCGATCTGCGCCCGCGGCGGGCGGTCATGGGGCGCATTTTGCGCATCGGCGTGCCGGTCGCGCTGCAGGATGGGCTGATCCAGATCGCGTTTTTGTTCATCACCGTCATCGCCAACCGCCGCGGCCTCACGGACGCCGCCGCCGTCGGCATCGTGGAGAAGATCATCAGCTTTTTGTTCCTCGTGCCGTCGTCCATGCTCTCGACGGTGTCGGCCCTCGGTGCGCAATGCATCGGCGCGGGCAAGCCCCGCCGCGCGCTGCAGACGCTGTGGTACGCCATCGCCGTTGCGTTCGGCTTCGGCGTGCTCATCTCGGTCGTCATCCAGTTCGTGGCAGAGCCCGTCGTGGGCCTGTTCACGGACAGCGCGGCCGTCGCCGCCGCGGGCGGGCAGTACCTGCGCGGGTATATCCTCGACTGCTGTTTTGCCGGGCTGCACTTTTGCTTCAGCGGGTATTTCTGCGCCATCGGCCGCTCGGAGCTGTCGTTTCTGCACAACATCACGGCCGTGGTGCTCGTGCGCGTGCCGGGCGCGTACCTGATGAGCAAGTGGTTTCCCACAACGCTGCTGCCCATGGGCCTGGCCACGGCGGCGGGCTCGCTGCTGTCGGTCATCATCTGCGTGATCGCGTTTCTCGTGCTGCGCCGGCGCGGCCGGCTCGTGCCGGAGGAGGCGTGACATGGCGCGGACACAGGAGCTGTTTTCCATCGGCGACGTGGCGCAGCTGTTTCACCTGAGCGTGAGCAGCCTGCGCCACTATGAGACCATCGGCCTGCTTACGCCGGAATACACCGACCCCGCGACCGGCTACCGCTACTACGGGCCGCGGCAGTTTGAGGTGCTCAACACCATCCGCTACCTGCGCGCGCTGGATATGCCGCTCGGGCAGATCCGCGCCTTTCTGCGCAACCGCGACGTCGGGCGCATCGAGCAGCTGCTGCGCGAGCAGAAGGCCGCCGTCGTGCGCAAGCAGGAGGAGCTGCAGCGCGTCGAGCGCAAGATCGACAACCGTCTGCGCCAGCTGCACGATGCGCAGACGGCCGCGCTCGGCGCCATCCGCCTCGTGCGCAGCCCCGCGTGCCGCATTGTGTGGATGTCCGGCGCGCTCGAGCTGCACAGCTTTCTCGACATGGAGCCGTCCATCCGCATGCTCGAGCGCTCGCAGGCGGAGGCCGTGGTGTTCCTCGGCAAGGTGGGTGTGGGCCTCTCGGCCGAGCGGCTGCTGGCCGGGGCGTTTGCGCCGTATGACCGCGCATTTCTCGTGCTCGACGACGAGGACGCCTTCGATGGCGACGTGACCACCCTGCCCGAGACGACGTGCGCCGCCGTGTGCTTTCGCGGCAGCCACCCCGAAGCCCCGGCGCAGTATGCGCGCCTGATGGACTACCTGCGCGCGCACGCACTCGCCCCGGCGGACTTCTCGCGCGAGATCACGATGATCGACTACGGCCTGACGAGCGACCCGGAAAAATTCGTGACCGAGATCCGCATCCCCGTCACGGAGGCATGAAAAAACGCTGTCCCGAAAATGGGACAGCGTTTTTGCGCTTTGGTGCGTCAGAAGCTGCCGCTGCGGCCGTGGCCGCCGCCACCGGAAAAGCTCGACCCGCCGCCACCGGAGTGCTGGTCGTTGTCGCGCTCGATCTTGCGGCGCGTCGTGGTCGTGTGGGTGTAGACATCGTCGCGCCGCGTCAGGTGCAGGCCCGCGGGCGTGACGTAGGCGCGCGCCTCGGTCTGGCGGCGCACGGAGCGCATCTTCGCCTTGAGAATCAGGCAGACGATGAGCGCGATGACGCACGAGATCACGAGCGCGATGCCCAAATTGCGCAGCAGCGACGGCGCGGAGAAGCCGGGGTCAACGTCGGCGTCATGGCCGGGGCTGTAGGCATAGTCAGAGTCGCTGCCGGTATAGGACTCGCCGCTGAGCAGGTCGGCGCAGCCGTCGATGTAGTCGCAAAAGCCCTCGTACCAGTCGCCGTTGCGGAAGTCGTCGAGAAAGCCGTCCTCGAGCTGCTGCAGGGCAGAGTCCGGGAAGAGGAGCTCTGCCTTGTCGCCGTAGACGAAGGCGGCGTACTTGCGGTTCGACACGCTCAGCAGCAGGAGCACACCGTCGCGCCCGTCACCGACGCCGAGCGAGTCGTTGTGGTAGAGCGTGTAGGACGCCGTCTCCACGTCGGTGAAGCCGTAGTCGGCATAGTCGTCCACGGTGCGGATGTACACGCCGACGCCGCTGCTGTGCGCGAGGGCGGCGGCGCGCTGCGAGAGCTGGCTGATCTGTTGGTCGGTGAGCAGGCCGGCCTCGTCCGTGACCCAGTCCCCGGCGGCCAGCGCCGGTACTGCGAGCGTCACGGCCAGCAGCAGCACGAGCAGCAGGGCGGAAAGTCTGCGTTTCATATCCGTCGCCTCCTTACAGCAGGAACTGCAAAATTGCAGTCAGCGCCACCGTGAGCGGGGCCGCGATGGCGGCGAACATGCCCCAGAAGCGGCCGCGGTCCGTCGGCAGGTCGCCGACGAGCTTGCCGGTCTGGCCGTTCATGGCGAAGAGGAAGTCCTGCCCGCGCCACTTCGTGCTCAGCATCCAAACCGGCAGCAGGGCGTAGTGCACCTTGCCGCGCCGCAGCGCGATGTCCTCGCGCTCGGTCACGCACGCGCCGTAGCCGGTGACGGTGTCGCGCAGGGCCTGCGCGAGCGTCTCGCGGCAGCGCGTGTCCGCCCGGTCGCGGCTGTCGTCGATGGTCACGTCGTATTTATCCGCCAGATAGCCCGGCAGGTACGCCGTGGAAAACGGGCGCAGCTGGGCATAGTCAAACGGCTCGATGGAGTCCATGTGGTCGTCCGGCATCTTGGAGGATGCGTCGACCGGGATCTTCTCAAACGCGAGCGACCCGGCGCGCACCACGTGGTAGTGCCGCGTCTCGGTGATCTCATAGTCGCCGGTCTCGAACACGTTCGTGTTGCTGGCGCGGTAGCTGGCCGCGCCCTCCGCGCCGCCGTCAAACAGCCAGAACGGGACGTACACGCCCTGGATCTGCTCGATGTGGTTGGCGGACGTGAACGAGCGCGGCAGGAAGGGCTTGCCCTTGTAGTGCGCGCGCAGCGCCTGCACGGCGTCGTCCTTGCTCAGGCGAAACGGGAGGATATAGTCCGGCCGCAGCGCGCCCGAAAACTGCCCCGGCACGATCGCCGGGTTGCCGCAGTAGGGGCAGGCCGTGGCCGCGGTGCTCTGGTCGCAGATGAGCTCCGCGCCGCACGACGGGCAGCTGTAGACGCGCAGGCCGTCCGCCTCCGCGCCCCAGTCGCGGCTGAGGTCGGAGGTGTCCCAGCCGCCGGAGGCCGCGGCGGCTTCCGCAGCCTCGGCCTTGGCAGCCTGCGCTGCTTCGGCCTTCGCGTCGGCCGCCTGCTTGGCTGCGGCGGCCTCGGCCTCCTTGCGGGCATAGAGCGCCTCGATCTCGGCCACGTCGAATGACGAGCCGCAGTAGTCGCACTCGAGCTTGCCGCTCTTGGCCGAATAGTGCAGCGGGCCGGTGCAGGCCGGGCACTGATAGTTCGTTACCTGGGTCGGCATGGCGCATGCCTCATTTCGTCCGGGCGGGGGTTAGGACTGGATGTCCCCATCGTCAAACGGGTCGCCGCACTCGGGGCAGAATTTCGGCGGGTGGGTCGGGTCGTCCGGCTCCCAGCCGCATTTGTCGCACTTGTATTTCGGTGTGCCGGCCGGTTTCGGGCGGCCGCACTCGGAGCAGAACTTGCCCTTGTTCACCGCGCCGCACACGCACGTCCAGCCCTCCGGCGCGGCCGGGCGCGGCCGGCCGCAGTTGCCGCAGAACTTGCCGGTGTTGCCCGTCTGGCCGCAGGCGCACGTCCAGCTCCCGGCCGCCGGGGCGGCGGGCTGCTGTGCCGCCTGCTGCCGGCCCATGGCATAGAGGTCCTGCGCGTTGACGCCGCCCACCTGGCCGGCCATGCCCATGCCCATGAACGCCATGGCCGGGCCGGTGGCCGTGTTGGACGCGGCCGCCTTCATCGCATCGCCCTGCGAGCGCGAGAGCATCGCTGCCGCGCGCGTCGGGTCCATGTAGGCCGCGTCGCGCTGCATGTCCTTAATCATCTGCTCGTCGGCCTCGTCGGCCTTCACGGACGAGACGCCGAAGGCCACGATCTCCAGACCCCGGCGGTCGCGCCACTGGGCCGAGAGCTCTTCGTTGAGCGCCGCGGCGATCTCCCGCGTGTGGCCGGGCAGCGCCGAGTAGCGGATGCCCATGTCGCTGATGCGCGCGAACGCCGGCTGCAGCGCCGTGAGCAGCTCGCTCTTGAGCTGGCCGTCGAGCGTGTCGCGCGTGTAGTCCTCGGTCACGTTGCCGCAGACGTTGGTGTAAAACAGCAGCGGGTTTGCGATGTGGTAGCTGTACTCGCCGAAGCAGCGGATGCCGATGTCGATGTCGATGCCGGCGCGCTGATCCACCACGCGAAACGGCACGGGGCTCGGCGTGCCGTACTTGTTGCCGGTCAGCTCCTTGGTGTTGAAGTAGTAGATGCGCTGGTCCTTCGGGGCCTCGCCGCCGAAGGTGAAGCGCTTGCCGATGTTGCGGAACACCTGCCCGATGCTCTCGCCGAGGTTCCCGGCGAAGATCGACGGTTCGGTCGATGCGTCATACGTGTACTCGCCCGGCTCGGCGCAGACCTCCACGACCTTGCCCTGCTCGACGATAAGCATGCACTGCCCGTCGGCGACGGCGATGCGCGAGCCGGTGGTGATGATGTTCTCGTCGCCGTGTGTGTTGCTCGAGCGGCGGGTGGTTTTTTTCTGCCCCTTCACGGCCAGCACGTTTGCCGGCAGGGCCTCACAGAGGAAAAATTCCTTCCACTGGTCGGCCAGAACGCCGCCGGCAGCGCCCGCGGCAGCTTTGATCAGTCCCATATACAAACTCCTTTTTGGTGATGGTTTTTCGTCGGATGCGGATGGTTGTGACGGTTTTTCGTCCGCGCTTACATTATAAGGGCGCGCGCGCGCAAAAGCTACACCGGAAGCAAAAATTCAGGCAAAATTCAGAATTTTTTCCCGCCCCGGCGCGATTTTTCGCCGCCCGCTTGACAGCGCCCGCGCGCTGCCGTACTTCGCGCACGGCACACTGCTGTGGTACTGCACGCAGCACGGGCTGTTCGCGCAGAAGATCGACGCGCACAAAAAGTGAGCAGAAAACAGCAAAGGCGTCCCCGAGAGGGGACGCCTTTGCTGCGGTTTTGGATGCATTACGCGATGCCGGTGACCTTATAGTCCTTGGCCTCGACCGTGCTCTTGAGCACGGCGTCGTCCACCGGGGCGCTGAGCGTCACGACGGCGGTGCCCGCCGTGTGGCTGACCTCGGCCTCGGTGACTTCCGGCAGCGCCTCGAGTGCCTTTTTCACGGTCGCCTCGCAGTGAGCGCACATCATGCCTTCAATTTGAATGGTCTTTTTCATTGCAGTTTCCTCCTTGATTTCGGGTACTTCTTTGAGATGGTTTGCACGTTTGTGATCGTGGCGCGTATCGCGCAGCTTGAACAGATTCAGGCGCAGGGCGTTCGTGACCACGCAGAAGCTCGACAGGCTCATGGCCGCCGCGCCGATCATGGGGTTGAGCGTCAGGCCGAGCGGGACGAACACGCCCGCCGCGATGGGGATGCCGATGGTGTTGTAGAAAAACGCCCAGAACAGATTCTCGTGGATGTTGCGCAGCGTCGCGCGGCTGAGCCGGATGGCCGCCGGCACGTCGCTCAGATGGCTGTTGACGAGCACGACGTCGGCCGCGTCGATGGCCACGTCCGTGCCTGCGCCGATGGCGATGCCGATGTCCGCGCGCGTGAGCGCCGGCGCGTCGTTGATGCCGTCGCCGACCATGGCGACCTTACCGCGCGCGCTCAGGCGGCGGATCTCGCGCTCCTTGCCGTCGGGCAGCACGCCCGCGATCACCTCGTCCACGCCGGCCTGCGCGCCGATGGCCCTGGCCGTGCGCGCGTTGTCGCCCGTGATCATGACGACGCGGATGCCCATATTCTGCAGCTCACGGATGGCCTGCGGGCTGTCGGGCTTGAGCACGTCCGCCACGGCGACGATGCCGAGCAGCTTTTCGCCGCGGGCGAAAAACAGCGGCGTCTTGCCGGCCTCGGCCAGCGCCTGCGCCTGCGCCTGCATGGGCGCGGGAATGTCGGCCGCCGTGCGGATGAAGTCCGCGTTGCCGCCGCAGAGCGGCTGCCCGTCGAGCGTGGCCCTGAGCCCGTTGCCCGGCAGGGCCTGAAAGTCCGCGACCTCGGCGGCGGTCAGCCCGTCCGCCTCCGCGCGGCGCAGCACCGCCTTGGCCAGCGGGTGCTCGCTCCGGCGCTCGAGCGCGTAGGCCAGGCGCAGCAGCTCCGTCTCCGTCACGCCCGGGGCGGGGCAGAGGTCCGTCACGGTCGGGTCGCCGGAGGTGATGGTGCCGGTCTTGTCGAGCGCGACGATCTGGATGCGGCCGGTTTCCTCAAGGGAGGCCGCCGTCTTGAAGAGGATGCCGTTTTTCGCGCCCATGCCGCTGCCGACCATGATCGCCACCGGGGTGGCGAGGCCGAGCGCGCACGGGCAGCTGATGACGAGCACGGAGATGCCGCGCGCGAGCGCGTAGCCCACGGTGCGGCCGAGCAGCAGCCAGACGACGAACGTCACGAGCGCGATGCCCATGACCGCCGGTACGAACACGCCGGACACCTTGTCGGCGATCTTGGCGATCGGCGCTTTCGTGGCCGCCGCGTCGCTGACCATCTGGATGATCTGCGAGAGCGTCGTGTCCTCGCCGACGCGCGTGGCGCGGCACTTGAGAAAGCCCGACTGGTTCACCGTCGCGGCCGAGACGGACGCGCCCGGCGCCTTGTCGGCCGGGGTGCTCTCGCCCGTGAGCGCCGCCTCGTTGACTGCGCTCGTGCCGGCGAGCACGACCCCGTCAACCGGGATGCGCTCGCCCGGGCGGACGACGAACACGTCGCCGGTTTGCACCTGCTCGACCGGGACGGTCACCTCCGCGCCGTCGCGCTCGACGGTGGCGGTCTTCGGCGCGAGCTCCATGAGGCTGCGCAGCGCGTCGGTCGTCTTGCCCTTCGAGCGGGCCTCGAGCGTCTTGCCCACCGTGATGAGCGTGAGGATCATGGCGGCGGACTCGAAGTAAAAGTCCATCATGTAGTTCATGACGGCCTGCTCGTCACCGCGCACCTGCGCGCCCGTCATGGCGAAGAGCGCGTACGTGCTGTACACGAACGCCGCCGTCGCCCCGAGGGCCACGAGCGTGTCCATGTTCGGCGCGCGGTGCCAGAGCGCCTGGAAGCCGCTGATGAAAAACTTCTGGTTGATGACCATGATGATCACCGTCAGCAGCAGCTGCGTCAGGCCCATGGCGACGTGGTTGCCGTCATAAAACTTCGGCAGCGGCCAGCCCCACATCATGTGGCCCATGGAAAAGTACATCAGCACGAGCAGAAAGCCCAGCGACCAGAAGAGCCTGCGCCGCAGCTTCGGCGTCTCGTGGTCGGCGAGCGCGTCGGCGCCGGCGGCGGGGCCTGCGCTCTGCTGCGCGCCCTTGACCGACGCGCCGTAGCCCGCGGCCTGCACCGCGTCGATGACGGTCTGGTCCGCCGCCGTGCCCTCCACCCCCATGGAGTTGGTCAGCAGGCTGACCGAGCACGCCGTCACGCCCGGTACGTTCGACACCGCCTTTTCCACGCGCGCCGAGCAGGCCGCGCAGCTCATGCCGGTGACGTTATATTGCTTCAATGTCGTTCCTCCTTTGCGGTGCGGCTCATTTCATGAGTTTCTGCAGCGTCGCCACCAGCTCGTCGATCACCTCATCCTTGCCGTCGCGGATGTCCTCGACGACGCAGGTGCGGATGTGACTGGCCAGCAGCTCCTTATTGAATGCGTTGAGCGCCGCGCCCGCCGCCGCCGACTGCACGAGAATGTCCGGGCAGTAGGCGTCGTTTTCGACCATGCCGCGGATGCCGCGGATCTGGCCCTCGATGCGGTTGAGCCGGTGGATGAGCCGCTTGTATTCCTCCGGCGAGCGCTCCTTTTTGCGCTGCGAACAGCCGCAGCAGCACGTTTTTTTCTCATCGTCCATGTATTCGTACCTCATTGTTTCCTGTATACCCCTTGGGGGTATTTTTGAATATATACCCCCGGAGGGTATTTGTCAAGCGAAAATGCGCATGTTCTTGACAGCGGGCGCGCGCGATCTGCTCGATTCCGCCGGCTGCCAGAACGTCAAGGGCGGCTGGCCGGTGCAGGCGTCCGGCCGCATCGAGGCCGTGCTCGAGGCCGTCGGCCTGCGCGGATAAGTTGCAGGCGGAAAAGCAGCCGCGCCCCTGCGCGCCGGAATGGCGCGCAGGGGCGTGGTTTTTATTTTGCTGCCGGTGCTCAGCCGTGGTAGTCGCCGGTCGCGGAATCGACCGTGACGTAGGGCACGACTTTGCCGTCGATCTTCACATAGACCTGATAGATGCCGTTTCCGAGATCCTCGTAGTGGTCGGGCGTGACGCCGTAGTCTTCGAGCAGGCTCCGTTCAAACTTGGCCTTCCAGCCGTCGCTGCCGGCGTCTTTTCCGGCGGCGGGCGTCGGTGTCGCGGCCGGGGCGGTGATGACAGGCGTCTCAACGGCCGGGGCCGCAGGCGTCTGTGCGGGATCGGATGCGGCGGCGGTCTGCCTGCCGCAGGCAGTCAGCGCCAGCAGGAGCACGGCGGTCAGCAGCGCGGCCGCGTGTTTGCGGTGGGTCATGGGAAGTTCCTCCTTGGTGATGGCGTTTTCGGTGTTTTTGCAGACACTTTACATCAAAATTCGCAGAAATACCACCCTGGGGTGCAAAATTCAGATGTGAATGTTGCGCCTGCCGGTCATTCTTTCAGCGTTCGGACGGAAAACGGGCAGGCGCAGGTCATGCGGTACCAGAACTCCGGCGCGGTTTTTGCCGGATCGTCCACCGCTGCGATGACATCGGTCCCGTCCTCGATGATGTTCTGGAAGAAAAACGCGCAGGCTCTCTGCCACTGCTCCGTGCCGCAGACAAACGCCTCGAGATCCTCCACGACCAGAAGGTTGGCATTTCCGCACAGCGACCCCGCCGCATCGTCGAGCGCCCCGGACGGTGTGGCGCACCGGCTGCGTAGCTGCGCGCCGCCGGTGCGCACGACGTGCGCGCGGTCGAGCCGGTCCGCGAGCTCGGCGGCGAACTGCGCACGGTCCGCCATGCTGAGCACCAGCAGGGAACAGGGCAGCGCCTGACGCGCTTGCGTGCGGCGCAGCAGGCAGCGCCGCCGCAGTGCCGCGAACGCCTTCCGGCAGAGCGACAGGAACTGCTGCAGGCTGTATGTACCGGCCAGAACGCACAGCAGAAAGGTGCCGGCCCACGGGAGCACATACCGGAAGATGCCGATGCCGCCGCGGTAAGTCAGGTCCGTGCGCACGAGGTTTTCATACATGTGCGGCACGTGTACCCAGCCGCTGTCCAGCTGGCAGAGCATGTGCAGCTCGTTGTTGTGCAGGCAGACCAGCGCCGTGGCGATCAGCGCAAAGACCGCCGCCGGCAGCCAGCGGAGCCGGGGCTTGCGGATGCGCGCCAGCAGCCTGCCGCAGCCGTATGCCGTTAGGGGGAAAAACAGGGCATAACCGGCCAGCTTCAGGAAGCGGAACGCGGGCGGCCGGCCGGGATACGGGCCGATATCGAACAGCGTGCGATAGCCGGGCAGCAGCGGCAGAAGCAGCAGCGCCGCGTCCAGACAGATCAGCAGGATCAAAAATACGGTATGCCATGTTTTTTTCATGTCTTGAGTCCCCTCTCTTTTGCGGATTCTGTTCCATGATAGCATAAACAGGCAGGCGGAGGAAACGAACGATAGACGCCCGCGGGCAGGACGCCTGCGGCGGGCGGATTTTTTGCGCTTGACAGGGCTTCCGGCGCGGGATATCCCGTCAGCAGAACGGAGGGAACGCACCAGATGAGACAACGAATTCCAGTAACGCCTGTTCCGGAGCGCCCGCCGGACGTAGAGGCGTTTTTTCATTCAATGACGTTCGGAAAAGCCCCGCCCGTGGCGGGTATCGCCCGGCGCATCGGCTGACCGATACCTGTCTGACGACCGGCGTTCACTATTATTATGATGTGGGCTCCGTGCCGCCGGGCGCGTCGGCCCGCGGAACGATCACGTTCCTTTCTCCCGAGGCGTATCCGCATTGCCTGTGGGTCGGAAAACGGATCCCGATGCAGGAAGGCGCGCATGTGGTGGGGTATGCAGTGATCACGCGCATCGACAACCCGCTCCTGCAGGCGGAAAAGCCGGAAGCGCGAGCGTCAGTCGTGGCTTCCCCCGATCACAACGATGGCAGAAAGCCGCGGTGATGACATGCGCGGAAAACAGAGTTCAAAAATCAGTCTGAAAAAGCGGCTGCTCAAACGGCGGCAGGCGCTGACTAGGCGCTGGGACAAGCAAAGCACGCGCCGTCATCTGCCGCTGTACCTGCTGCTTCATTGCAAAACGTAAAAAACACCGCCGCAGGGTTTTCCCTGCGGCGGTGTTTTTCTGCCCGCGTGCGAATAAAACAAAAAAATTGAATGAATAAATACTAATACACGCTGTTTCTCCTCAATTGCCCGCAAGCTGGAAAAACGCTGGAATATATGGGTCTTCAGACCTATAATAAGCGCATATAACCGTATCAAAAATAATTCATGTATGAATATGCTAATAATACGACGAATAATGAAATTAAATTCACTAAAAACCTTGTATGCTTTGTCAATTGAAAAACTTACATTTCAGACGTAAACTGCACATAAGATTTTTTCCGTCTGCGGCGCACTCCTGCTGCTCCGGCGGTGAAATCCAATCTCATATAGAAAGAAGGCTTATCATGAAGAGGAGAATCTTGACTCTGCTGCTGACGCTGGTCATGGTGCTGTCGCTTCTGCCCGGCACGGCGCTCGCCGTGAACGACAGCAGCGCACCCGCCGTGACGTATGCCGATCTGGCAGACATCAACGGCACTGCGCTCGTCCCCGACGGCGCAGGCGAAAACACGGAACTGACCGTAGCGGACGCAGTGCGTGCACTGCTGCTGTGGACGGGCATGACCGAGCAGCAGCTCGGCTCGTTCCCGGATGACTATCTGGCTCAGGCCCGCAGCATGGGCATGATCGACACGGACACCGACGCCGACGCGCCCTGCACGCTCGCGGCTTACCGCCAGATGAAGGCGGTCGCCGACCAGATGTATGACGCGCTGCACGCCGACAAGCTGCAGCCGCTGTACATGAACGGTATGGCGCAGCCCATCTTCCCCTACACGACCGGCGAGGTCACGGAGGGCTACAGCAACGACGAGAGCGACATCATCCGCTACTGCGTCTATGTCGAGACCAACTACGACACCGACGACGACGGCAAGCTCGACCTCGTCAAGGCGCTCGTGCAGATCCCGCGCGCAGCGATGGAGGGCAACTACAAGGCGGCCACCATCTACGAGGCGCGCCCGTACATCACTGGCTGCAACGAGAGCATGAACCCCGGCAAGAACCTCGGCAGCGAGAGCTATGATATCTCCAAGCTCTACAGCCAGCCGGACAAGCGCGTGCCCGCCGGCACCGCCACGACCGCGGACGCGGCAGCTGCTGCCGACAGTGCCGACTGGTACTACTGGAACCCGTATGAGCAGATGTACGACTACGAGGACCTCAACTGGTATGACTACTATCTTGTGCGCGGCTTTGCCGTGGTCGAGTGCGGCGGTCTGGGCACGAAGGGCTCCGACGGCTTTGAGACCTGCGGCACCGATCTGGAGATCGATGCGTTCAAGTGCGTGATCGAATGGCTGCACGGCGACCGCGTGGCCTACACCGACAAGACCAGCAACGTCGCCATCTCGGCCGACTGGTCGAGCGGCAAGATCGGCATGACCGGCCGCTCCTACGCCGGCACGACGCAGTTCGGTCTGGCAACGACCGGCGTCGCCGGCCTTGAGACCATCGTCCCCGTCGCCGGCATCGCGAGCTGGTATGAGTACACCAACTCTCAGGGCATCTCCACCAACAGCCTCGTCAACTACTCCGAGCGGCTCGGCTGGTACTGCAACGGCCGCTACCTCGATCCGGACGACTACGCGACCATCGCCGAAAAGTACGGCAACTACATGTACCAGATCCAGCAGGATCAGCTCAAGAGCAACGGCGACTACTCCGAGCACTGGGCGACCCGCGACTACACGCTTGACGCGGAAAACATCAAGTGCCCGGCGCTGATCGTGCACGGCCTCAACGACGACAACGTGCGCACGAAGGAATTTGACCTCATGTATTAGGCCTATCAGAAGGCCGGCGTGAACGTCAAGCTCCTGCTGCATCAGGATGCGCACCTGACCCCGAGCTACCCCGGCGGCAACCTTGAGTTCTACGTTGACGGCGAGAGCTACAACAACGTCCTCAACCGCTGGTTCAGCCACTACCTGTGCGGCGTGGAAAACGGTGCCGAGAACATGGCCGCCGTCACCGCGCAGAGCAATGTCGACGCCTCCGTCTGGAACACCTATGACAGCTGGACGACCGACGAGAGCATTGCCCTCTCCAACGCCGACGACACCGGCACGACCACCATCAACAGCGACTACGCCACGCAGGGCATCAACCGCAGAAACTGGCGTGACGCGCTGACCGCCGGCTCCACCGACGTGAGCGCCATGTACACCATGGATGTCGACGCCGACACCGTCATCAAGGGCAGCGTGGCCGTGAGCTTCACCGCCAGCGCCGATAACTATGACGCGCCGGAGACGACCAGCCCGCGCGGCACCGTCGACCACGACAACTATGTCGGCGACGAGACGAACGCCCTTGACCACGACAACTACGTCGGCGCGGCGTCCACTGACGGCGCTGTGACCGTGTCCCTGCCGGACGGCGCCGATCTGATCGACCGCGACGCGCTCATGGTCAGCGCCATGCTCGTCGACATCGCGCCCGAGGGCACGACGTTCCCGGCCTACAACACGCAGGGCAGCTATGTGCCCAAGACCCTCACCGCCGGCGGCGCGTGGATGGGCGGCGGCCTGAACAACTATGACTACGCCGAGCTCAACGCCACCGACGTCAGCTACAAGATCATTGCGCGCGGCTGGATGGACCTCTGCAACCCCGGCGCTGGCTATGACTCCGCCTCCGCCGGCACGAAGGTCGCCCTCAAGGTCGGCGAGAACCACGACTACACCATCTACCTGCAGCCGAACCTCTACACCGTCAAGGAAGGCCACAAGCTCGCACTCGTGATCTACACCTATGAGCCGGGCAAGGCCAACTACAGCCAGGACTACCAGATCACGCTCGAAAACGCTTCCGTCAGCGCGGAGATCCCCGTTGATAAGATCCCGGCCGTTCCGGCGCTTCCGTTCACGGACGTCCCCGCAGACACCGAGCTCTACGCCGCTGTGAAGTGGGCCTACTTCAGCGCCCCGCAGATCACGGTCGGCGTGACCGAGACCACCTTTGCCCCCGCCAGCACCTGCACCCGTGCCGAGGTTGTCACCTTCCTGTACCGTCTGGCCGGTGAGCCGGATGTGTCCGGCACGGCGCTTCCGTTCACGGATGTGGCCGAGGATGCCTACTATACCGACGCGGTGAAGTGGGCGGCAGCCAACGGCGTGACCGCCGGCACGAGCGCCACCACCTTCAGCCCGAACGACACATGCACGCGCGCACAGGCCGTCACGCTGCTGTATAACGCAGCCGGCGCACCGGCCGTGAGCGACACGGTGAGCTTCGCGGATGTGGCGGCAGACGCCTACTACGCCGATGCTGTTGCATGGGCGGCAGCCAACGGCGTGACCGTCGGCACGAGCGCCACCACCTTCAGCCCGGACGACGCATGCACGCGCGGCCAGATCGTGTGCATGCTCTACCGCGGCGACACGCAGGCCTGAGCAAGACACAGAAAATCACCCCAAAAAAGCGGCAGCGCCCATTGCGAATGCAATGGGCGCTGGTTTTTTGTACAGACGGCTTGCCGTTTGAGGATCACGCCGGAAGCTCTCTTGCGCGCTGCGGCGCGTGTTTGACAACATCCTGAGCAACGCCGCCAAATATTCCGCCGGCGACCTGACCGTCACGCTGACGCCGGACGGCGCGGTCACGTTCGCCAATCATGCGCCAAACCTCAGCTGCGTACAGGCAAACCAGCTCGTCGACCGCTTTTTCACCGTCGAGACGGCGCGCGCTCGGCCGGGCGGGGGAGCGGGGGAGCGGGGGAGCGGCGCCGCGGCCCGCCGGTCCCCGGCATCCGCCGCGGCGGGGAAAGCGCCGGAAACCTTGCGCCGGGTGACAGTTTTTGACCCGGAAGTTGCGTTTTGCCGGACAGTTTTGCGGGAAAACCCGGCGCCGCTTGACAATATCCACCGGCTTTATGCTATAATGACTCTCCTGCTTTGCGGCTGCGGCCGCAGCGGGAACGATCCGTTATGCTGAAAATCCATAAGGAGGTCAGAAATGACGAAATACAATCAGGTCACGCCGGAGATCGCCGCGCAGCTTCAGGCCATCGTGGGCGCGAAGCGCTTTTTCGCAGGCGACGCGGTGAAGGACGACTTCAGCCACGACGAAATGCCCATCTACGGCAAGTATTACCCCGAGGTGGTCTGCGAGGCCGAGAGCACCGAGGAAGTGTCCGCAATTCTGCGCGTGTGCTACGATAACAACATTCCCGTCACGCCGCGCGGCGCGGGCACGGGCCTCGTCGGCGGATGCGTGCCGCTGTGCGGCGGCGTGGTGCTGTGCACGACGCGCATGAACAAGATCCTCTCCTATGACATGAACAACCTCGTCGTGCACATCCAGCCCGGCGTGCTGCTGTGCGACCTCGCGGCCGACGCGCTCACGCACGGCCTGATGTACCCGCCCGACCCGGGCGAAAAGACCGCGACCGTGGGCGGCAACGTGTCCACGAACGCGGGCGGCATGCGCGCCGTGAAGTACGGCGTCACGCGCGACTACGTGCTGGCCATGACCGTGGTGCTGCCCGACGGCAGAGTCATGGAGCTCGGCAAGACCGTGTGCAAGACCAGCTCCGGCTACAGCCTGCTGCACCTGATGATCGGCTCGGAGGGCACGCTCGGCGTCATCACGGAGCTGACGCTCAAGCTCATCCCGAAGCCGGAAATGAACGTGAGCCTCATCCTCCCGTTTGCCGACGTGGAGACCGCCATCGCCTCCGTGCCGAAGATCAAGCTGGCCAACCTTGACCCGCAGTCGATCGAGTTCATGGAGCGCGACATCGTCGATTCCTCGGCAGCATTCACCGGCAACACCATCTTCCCCACGGTCGTGGACGGCAAAGAGGCGGGTGCGTACATTCTCGTCACCCTCGTCGGCGACAGCGAGGCCGAACTGACCGCGAAGATGGACCGCCTCGGCGCGCTTGCCGAGCAGTGCGGCGCGTACGACACGCTCGTCGTCTGGACCGACGGCCTGAAAAAGGACGTCTGGGCCGCGCGCAGCGCATTCCTGACCGTCATCGAGGCGGACACGAAGCTGCTCGACGAGATGGACGTCGTCGTGCCGGTAGACCGCATCGCGGAGTTTCTCGTCTACACCCGCGCCACCGGCAAGGCGGAGGGCATCACCATCCGCAACTTCGGCCACGCGGGCGACGGCAACCTGCACATCTACTGCTGCGCCAACGACATGGCGCTCGACGAGTTCAAGCGCCGCAGCAAGGCCGTCATGGACAAATGCTATGCCAAGTGCATCGAGTTCGGCGGGCAGGTCTCCGGCGAGCACGCCATCGGCCACGCAAAGAAGCAGTACCTGGTGGAGTCCGTCGGCGAGACGGCGTTCGGGCTCATGCAGGCGATCAAGCAGGTGTTTGACCCCAAGGGCATCCTCAACCCCGGCAAGGTCTGCACCAATGTGGAGGAGGGCTGAAGCATGCTGAATATTCTTGTTTGCGTCAAGCAGGTGCCCGACATCAACCTCGTGAAGATGGACCCCGTCACGGGCAGCCTGATCCGCGCGGGCGTGCCGGCGATCCTCAATCCGCTGGACGCCAACGCGCTCGAGGCGGCCGTGCGCGTCAAAGGAGGCGCACGGCGGCACGGTCACCGTCATCACGATGGGGCCGGACATGGCCAAGGAGGCGCTGCGCGAGTGCCTCGCCGCGGGCGCGGACCGCGCCGTGCTGCTGTCTGACCGCGCGTTTGCCAACGCCGACACCCTCGCCACGAGCTACGTCATCGCGAGCGCGGCAAAGCTGCTCGGTGCGTTTGACCTCATCTTCTGCGGCAAGGAGTCGCTCGACGGCGCGACCGGGCAGATGGGCTCGCAGCTGGCCGAGCGCTTCGGCGCGAGCCAGATCTCCTCGACGGCGAAGATCGTCGAGGTGGACACGGCCGCGCACACCATCACGGCCGAGCGCGACCTTGAGCGCGGCACGGAGGTGCTGCGCGCGAAGTATCCCTGCCTGCTCACGGTCGAGAAGGCGAACTTCCGCCCCCGCATCCCGAACCTGAAGCGCTGGAAGGCCTCGCGCACCGCGCCCATTGCGGTCTACAGCGCGGCCACCATCCCGGGGCTCGACTCCGCGCAGATCGGCGACCCCGGCTCGCCCACGAAAGTGCCGCGCACCTACCCGCCGGAGGTCGGCGCGAAGGGCAGCATGATCGACGAGGGCAGCACGGAAAAGAACGTGGACCGGCTCTTCGATCTGATCGCGGACGTGCTTTGAGGAGGTGCAGGCAGTGAATAAGACAGATTACAAAGACATGTGGGTCTTCATCGAGCGCGACGGCGACAGCGTGCTGCCGGTCTCGCTCGAGCTGTGCTCGGAAACGCGCAGGCTCTGCGACGCGAGCGGCGAGAAACTCGTCGCGGTCATCGTCGGCAGCATCTCGGACGGCGAGCTGCAGCGCGTGCTCGACTGCGGCGTGGACAAGGTCATCCACGTGACCGGCACGGGCTATGACTACTTCAATAACGATGCGTACACCAACCTCTTCACCGTCCTGTGCCGGAAGTACCGGCCCACGGCGGTCATGGTCGGCGGCACGATCAACGGGCGCGACTTTGCGCCGCGCTTCGCCGCGCGCCTCGGCACCGGCTGCACTTCGGACGCGACCGAGCTCGTCTGGGATCCCAAGACGACGGACATCGAGTTCGTTGAGCCTGCCGTCGGCGGCAAGATGATGGCCGTCATCACCGTGCCGGTGGCGCGCCCGCAGGTCGGCACGATCCGCCCGGGCACGTTCAAGTGCGTGCCCTGCGGCGCGCGTGCGCACGAGGTGATCGAGGAGCACATCGACTTCCCGGTCGCGGACATCCGCACCGAGATCCTCGACTTCCGCGCCGACGATCTCGACGAGAGTCTGAACATCGCGGACGCGGACGTGATCGTCTGCATCGGCAACGCGATCAAGGGGGCGGACGCCCTGCCGCGCTACCGCCGCCTGGCCGAGCGCCTCGGCGGCAAGCTTGCCTGCACGCGCCCGGTGTTCGACCGCGGCGTGCTGCCGTTCAAGCTCGTCATCGGGCAGTCCGGCGCCGTGGTCAAGCCGAAGCTGCTGCTGTCGTTCGGTGTGTCGGGCGCGGTCAACCACGTCACGGGCTTCTCGGACGCGGACGTGGTCGTCGCCGTGAACACGGATCCCGAGGCGGCGATCTTCAACTACTGCACCTACGGCATCGTCGGCGACATGGATGAGGTCTGCGAGGCCATGCTCGCAAAGCTCGGCGAGTGAGCCGAAACGAACATGCAAAAAAGCACCCGAAAGGGTGCTTTTTTGCGTGCTGCCCACCGTGTCGTAGGCGTCATAGTCCAGCAGGTAGTGCTGCCAGAAGCCCGTCCGGCGCAAAGGATATCGGTATGCAGCCGATGAGCGCGTCGGACGCAGCATCTTCAAAGATCCGGGCTGGGCAAAGGGCATACCATAAAACAAAAAGCAAAAAAGGACCTGGCATATGCCAGACCCTTTTTCCTGGCACCCCCGGCTGGATTCGAACCAGTGGCCTGCCGCTTAGGAGGCGGCCGCTCTATCCAACTGAGCTACGGGGGCACAACAGCGCTATTTTAGCGCAAAGGACGGCGGGTGTCAATGACCGGCGGTTGGGAAACGGGATGATGCGGCGGGGCAGGGGCGCGGTTGCACGCGGCGGGAAATCATGGTATGATAAACAGACTGCGCAAAGGAGGTAGTCCCATGCGTCTCATCCGCGAGGAAAAAACCTTCATCCGGGAGGCCGTTTTGCTCATGCTCCCGATGATCTTGCAAAATTTTGTGACGTTTTCCATGTCCATGGCCGACACGTTCATGGTCGGCGTGCTCGGCGAGACGGCGCTCGCCGCCGTGACGATGGCCAACAGTCCGTTTTACGTCATGCAGCTGATGATCTTCGGCGTGCAGAGCGGCATGAGCGTGCTCGTGGCGCAGTACCACGGCCGCGGCGATCAGGAGGCCATCAACCGCGTGATGGGCATCGCGCTGTTCGTGTCCACGACGATCACGGGCCTGCTCGCCATCACGGCGTTCTGCATCCCGGAGCAGATCATGCGCGTGCTCACCAACAATGCCGACCTCGTCGCGCCCGGCGCGGCGTACACGCGCTACGTCGGCTTTTCGTATTTCTTCTCCGCCATCAGCGGCGTGTACATCGCCGCCCAGCGCAGCACGGAAAATCCCCGCCTCGGCGCGGCGCTGCTCACCGTGTCCGGCGTGCTGAACATCTTCCTCAACTGGGTGCTCATCTACGGCAAGCTCGGCGCGCCCGGGCTTGGCTGCGCGGGCGCGGCCATCGCCACGCTCATCAGCCGCGCGTTCGAGGTCGCGGTGCTGTGCGTGTATGCCGCCGTCAGCCGCCGGCTGCCGCTCATGCCGCGCGCGCTGCTGCACCCCGGCCGCGTGATCGCAAAGGACTTCGCCAAATACGCCCTGCCTGTCGTGTGCAACGAGTGTCTGTGGTCGCTCGCGTTTTCGCTCTACACGGTCATTATGGGGCACATGGCGGACAACACGCCCATCCTCTCGGCCTACACCATCGCCGGGAACCTGCAGCGCATGATGACCCCGGCGTCGTTCGCCGCGGGCGGCGCGGCCGCCGTGCTCATCGGGCGGGAGATCGGCCGCGGCAACCGCGGCAGCGTGCAGCGCAAGGCGTGGGTGCTCGACGCTCTGGCGCTCGTCGTCGGATTCGTGTGCATGGGCATCATCGCGCTCGTGCGCAATGTGCTGCTGCGGCCGTACATCCTGCCGCTGATGCACATGGAGGGCGAAGCGTGCGACATTGCGATGTATATGATGGGGATCTTGATGCTCGTGCAGCCGGTGTCGAGCGTGAGCCTGACGAACATCGTCGGCGTGCTGCGCGGCGGCGGCGACGTGCGCTATGCGATGCTGTGCGACGTCGGGCCGCTGTACGCCGTGTGCCTGCCGCTGGCGGCGCTCGCGGCGCTGGTGTGGAAGCTCGACATCCGGTATGTGTACCCGCTCATGTCGATCGATGTGATCGTGCAGATCTTTTTGTGTTTCCCGCGGCTGCGCTCCGGCAGGTGGATCCACGATGTGACCCGCGGCGCGGGGGAGCTGGAGGCGTGACGGGGGCATCGCCAAAGGCGATGCCGGATCTCATCCGAGGCGGGCCTTGCCCCCTCGGGCTCCCCTGCGGCTCAGACGCTCTTGGGATGGTGCGCCATTCGCTTCGTGAGGAGAAGGCATTGCCAAAGGCGATGCAGGATCTCATCCGAGGCGGGCCTTGCCCCTCGGGCTCCCCTGCGGCGCAAATGGCTTTGAAATGAGACCATTCTCTCGGCAAGCAGCAGCGCGCATCCCCGCGCAAAGCTGCAAAATCAATGCCCGAATATGCGAAAAAGGCTCGCCCAATCGGGCGAGCCTTGTTCGGTGCAATCATTGCAATTCACACAGCGCGGGTGACCTTGCCGCTGCGGAGGCAGCGGGTGCATGCGTAGACGTGCTGGGGTTTGCCGTCCACGATGGCCTTGACGCGCTTCACATTGGGTTTCCAAGTGCGGTTCGAGCGGCGGTGAGAGTGGCTCACTTTGATGCCGAAGCTCAAGCCCTTGTCGCAAAACTGACATTTTGCCATTGGTTGAAGCACCTCCTTCTCTATTGTCTGCGAGAACAGCTTTCTCATAATAGCAGAAACCCCGGCCGATTGCAAGATGATTTTCACATTTTCTGCGCATTTTCCGTTCCGCGGCCGGAAAAAATGCCCGGCACGCTGCAAAAGCCGTTGCCAAACGCCGCCGCTTTGGGTACAATGGGAAGCGGGGGAGCAGGTGCTCCGCCCGGACAAAACAACTTCGCCGCCGCACCGGCGGCTTTACCGGAAAGGAGGCGCGCACGATGGGCGCACCGCATTATACCGTCGCGCTGCAAAAGATCGCTGCCGAGCAGGGGCTGACCGTCCTGCACGCGGCCCAGGACTACGCCACGCGCGAGATCCGCACCGCCGACGTCAACCGCCCGGGGCTGCAGCTCGCCGGGTTTTACAACTACTTCGACCCCGAGCGGATGCAGATCATCGGCCGCGTCGAGAGCACGTATCTCGAGACGCTGACCCCCGACCAGCGGCGCGAACGCTTTGAGCAGTTCATGCGCTACAACATCATCGGTCTCGTCATCTGCCACGGCATGGATCCGTTTCCCGAGTGCCTGGAGATGGCCGAAAAGTACGACCGCAACCTCTTTCTCGTGCGCAAGGACACGTCGGAGTTCATGGCCGACCTCATCGCCGCGCTCTCGAGCTATCTCGCCCCGCGGCTGACGCAGCACGGCGTGCTCGTCGAGGTGTTCGGCGAGGGCGTGCTCATCACGGGCGACAGCGGCGTGGGCAAGAGCGAGACGGCGCTCGAGCTCATCAAGCGCGGCCACCGCCTCGTCGCGGACGACGCCGTGGAGATCAAGCGCATCAACCGCACGACGCTCATGGGCTCCGCGCCCGAGATGATCCGCTACTACATGGAGCTGCGCGGCATCGGCGTGATCGACGCGCGGCAGATCTATGGCGTCGGCGCCGTCAAGCCCGAGACGCGCGTGGATCTCGTCGTGCAGCTCGAGCCGTGGGAGGACGGCCGGGCCTATGACCGGCTGGGCCTGACGACGGAATACTGCGAGATCCTCAATGTGCGCGTGCCGTGCGTGACGATCCCGGTCGGGCCGGGGCGCAACCTCGCGGTCATCCTCGAGCTTGCCGCCATGAACAACCGCCAGAAGGGCATGGGCTACAACGCGGCGCAGAAGCTCGCCGACGAGCACGACCGCGGCATCGACCTCGGCATCGGGTTCTGACCCGGAAAGGAACAGAAAGTTATGACGAATCTGGACCCCATCGTCCGCGCGCTGCGCGAGCAGCTGCCGGAGCTGGAGATTTTGGAATATGAACCGATGCGCGCGCACTGCTCGTTTCGCATCGGCGGGCCGGCGCGCGCGCTCGTGCGCCCCGCGTCCGCGGAGGAGACGGCGGCCGTCTGCCGCATCGTGCGCGGCGGCGGCGCGCAGCCGCTCCTCATCGGCAACGGCACGAACCTGCTGATCACCGACGGCGATGTTGACCGCATCGTCGTGCAGATGGGCGAGCGCATGGCGGACGTGGCGCGCACCGACGCGACGCACCTGCGCGCGGGCGCGGGCATCCCGCTCGCGCGGCTGGCGCAGGCGGCGCTGGGCTATGGGCTCGCGGGGCTGGAATTTGCCCACGGCATCCCCGGCTCGCTGGGCGGCGCGGTGTCGATGAACGCGGGCGCTTACGGCGGCGAGATGAAGGACGTCGTCGTCTCTACGCGCTATCTTGACCATGACCTGAACCTGTGCGAGGTCGTGGGCGCGGCGCATGATTTCGGCTACCGGCACAGCGTGTTTTCCGACACGGACTGCGTCGTGCTCGGCAGTACGCTCGCGCTCACGCCGGGCGACCCGGCGGAGATCCGGGCGCGTATGCTCGACCTGAGCGAGCGCCGCCGCAGCCGCCAGCCGCTCGACCTGCCGAGCGCGGGCAGCACGTTCAAGCGCCCCGCGGGGGGCTATGCCGCTGCACTCATCGACGCGGCCGGCCTCAAGGGCTATGCCGTCGGCGGCGCGCAGGTGAGTGAAAAGCACGCGGGCTTCGTCGTCAACCGCGGCGGGGCCACGTTTGACGATGTGCTGCGGCTCATGGACCACATCCGCAGCGAGGTGCTGCGCACGTCCGGCGTGGAGCTTGAGCCGGAAGTGAAGATCATCCGGGGGTGACGGGATGGAATTTCTGATCGTATCGGGCCTGTCCGGCGGCGGCAAGAGCCGCGCGGCCGACGTGCTGGAGGATCTGGACTTTTACTGCGTGGACAATATGCCCACGGCACTGCTGACGAAGTTTGCAGAGCTCTGCCTTGCCACGCGCGGACGGTATGAAAAGGTCGCGCTCGTGACGGACATCCGCAGTCAGGAGAGCTTTTCCGAGCTGTTTGCCGCGCTCGGGGAGCTTGGGAGCATGGGCGTGCACTACCGCATTCTGTTCGTCGAGGCGTCGGAGAGCGCCATCGTGCGCCGCTACAAGGAGTCGCGCCGGCCGCACCCGCTGCAGGCCGAGAGCGGCTGCTCTCTGCCCGAGGCCGTGCGCCGCGAGAGCGAGCTGCTCGCCCCCGTGCGCGAGCGCGCAGACTTCGTCATCAACACGACGGGCCTCACGCTCGCCATGCTGCAAAAGCGCATCTGCGAGTATTTTGCCGACGGCGGCACGCGGCGCGACATTCTCGTCAACGTCGTGTCCTTCGGCTTCAAGTACGGCATCCCGATCGACGCCGACCTCGTGTTCGACGTGCGCTTTCTGCCGAACCCGTTTTACGTCGAAAAGCTCCGCCCCATGAGCGGCATGGACGCCGAGGTGCAGGAATACGTCCTGCGCAGCGACGTGGCGAAAAATTTCCTCTCCAAGCTCACCGACATGGTCGATTTTCTCCTGCCGCAGTACGCCGCCGAGGGGCGCTATGCGCTCACGATCGGCATCGGCTGCACGGGCGGGCAGCACCGCAGCGTGGCCGTGGCCAAGGTACTGACGGACTACCTCGCCGCGCGCGACGCCAACGTCCGCCTGCGCAACCGGGACTTTCCCAAGACCTGACGGAGGCGCGCCATGTCCTTTGCATCCGAAGTGAAAAACGAGCTGTGCCGCGTGCCGGTCAGCCGCCACTGCTGCGCCGTGGCCGAGGCCTACGGCGTGCTGCTGTACTGCCACACGTTCACGACGCGGGAGATCCGCATCGTCACGGCGTGCGACGCCTTTGCCGAGCGGCTGCCGAAGCTGTTTCGCCGCGCGTTCGGCGCGCACTTTTCCCTGCCGGCCGGGGAAAAGGCCGGCGGCCGCCACGTGCTGACCATCACCGACCGCGCCGCCGTCGAGACGGTGTTCGCCGCCTTCGGCGCCGACCTCTCGCGCACGGTCGCGCACCACATCAACCTCGCCGTGCTCGAGAACGACTGCTGCAAGGCGTCGTTCCTGCGGGGGGCGTTTCTCGCGGGCGGCAGCGTGACCGCCCCGAGCAAGAACTACCACCTCGAGCTCATCACGGCGCACGCGAGCGTCAGCCGCGAGACGGCCGCCCTGCTCACGGAGCTGGGCTTTGCCGCGCGCAGCATCGACCGCGGCGCGAACACCGTGCTCTATTTCAAGAAGTCCGAGGCCATCGAGGACTTCCTGACCAAGATCGGCGCGCCCTGCGCCGCCATGGACATCATGTCCGCCAAGGTGGAGAAGTCCATGAACAACTCCATCAACCGCAAGGTTAACTGCGACACCGCCAACGCCGACAAGGTCGTCGCCGCGGCGCAGGAGCAGATCGACGCCATCCGCCGCATCGAGCGCGACTACGGGCTCGACGTGCTGCCGGAAAAGCTGCAGAGCGCGGCGCTGCTGCGCATTGCCAATCCCGAGGCCAGCCTTGCCGACCTCGCCACGCTCTCGTATCCGCCGGTGACGAAGAGCTGCCTGAACTACCGGCTGAAAAAACTCATGGAATTTCACATGGACGACTGAAAGGAACGCACGATGGGGTTTGCACACCTGCACGTACATAGTGAATACAGCCTGCTCGACGGCGCATGCCGCATCGGGCCGCTCATCGAGCGCGCCAAGGAGCTGGGCCAGACCGCGCTGGCGATCACCGACCACGGTGTCATGTACGGCGCGGTCGCTTTTTACAAGGCGGCGGTCGCTGCCGGCATCCGGCCGATCATCGGCTGCGAGGTCTATGTCGCCCCACGCGGCATGACCGACCGCGTCCACGGCGTGGACGATGCCTACACGCACCTGATCCTGCTCTGCCGCGACGAGACGGGCTACCACAACCTGTGCTATCTCGTGTCGGCGGCGTTCGAGCGCGGGTTTTACGGCAAGCCGCGCATCGACTGGTCGCTGCTGCACAAACATGCAGACGGTCTCATCTGCCTGAGCGGCTGTGTGGCGGGCGACATTCCGCGCGCGGTGCTGCGGGGAGATTATGAGGCGGCCAAGGCACGCGCCGTGGAGCTGCAGGAGCTCTTCGGTGAGGGAAACTTCTACCTCGAGCTGCAGAACCACCACATGACCGACGAGGCGCGCGTGCGCGCGGCGCTGCTGCGCATCCACCGCGAGACGGGCATCCCCCTCGCGGCGACGAACGACGTACACTATATTAAAAAGCAGGACGCCTACGATCAGGACGTGCTGCTGTGCATCCAGACCGGGCAGACGCTCGACAGCCCGGACCGCCTGCGCTTCCCGAACGACGAGTTTTACCTCAAGAGCGAGGCCGAGATGCGCGCGCTCTTTGACGAATATCCCGACGCGGTGGAAAACACGCAGCGCATTGCTGACCGGTGTCATTTCGACTTCACGTTCGGTCACTACCACCTGCCGCGCTTTCTGCTGCCGGAGGGGGAGACGGACGCGGACGCCTATCTCACAAAGCTGTGCGCGCGCGGCTTTGAAAAACGCTACGGCGACCGGCCGGAGGTGCGAAAGCGTCTGGATTATGAGCTCAACATGATCCGGCGCATGGGCTTTGTGGACTACTTTCTCATCGTGAGCGATTTCATCGGCTACGCCAAGGCCCAGCACATCCCCGTCGGGCCGGGGCGCGGCAGCGCTGCCGGCAGCGTCGTGTCCTACTGCCTCGGCATCACGGACGTCGATCCCGTGCAGTATAACCTCTACTTCGAGCGCTTTCTCAACCCCGAGCGCGTAAGCATGCCGGATATCGACGTGGACTTCTGCGTGCAGCGGCGCGGGGAAGTGATCGACTACGTGATCCGCAAATACGGCGCCGACCACGTGGCGCAGATCGTCACGTTCGGCACGATGGCCGCGCGCGCGGCAGTGCGTGACGTCGGCCGGGTCATGAACATGACCTACGCCGAGGTGGACGCTGTGGCCAAGGCCATCCCCGGCGGCATCAACACCACGCTCGACGAGGCGCTGCAGCAGTCGCAGACGCTGCGCGCCATGTATGACGGGGACGACCGGCTGCACCAGCTCATCGACACGGCCCGCGCCATCGAGGGCATGCCGCGGCATGCGTCCACGCACGCGGCGGGCGTGGTCATCACGGAGCAGCCGGTGTGCGCCTACGTGCCGCTGGCGAGCAACGACGGCGCGCTCGTGTGCCAGTTCCAGATGACGACGCTCGAGGAGCTGGGGCTGCTGAAGATGGACTTTCTCGGCCTGCGCAACCTCACCGTGCTCGAGGACGCGGCGCGGCAGGTGCGCCGCCGCGAGCCGGGGTTTCAGGTCGAGCGCATCCCGCTCGACGATAAGAAGACGTTTGACATGCTCGCCGCCGGGCGCACCGTCGGCGTGTTCCAGCTCGAGAGCGCGGGCATCACGGCCGTGTGCATGGGGCTGCGCCCGCGCAGCATCGAGGACATCACCGCCGTCATCGCGCTCTACCGCCCCGGGCCGATGGAGAGCATCCCGCGGTTTCTCGCCTGCTCGGCGCACCCGGAGCGCATCACCTACAAGCACCCCCTGCTCGAGCCGATCCTGTCCGTGACCTACGGCTGCATCGTCTATCAGGAGCAGGTCATCGAGATCTTCCGGCAGCTGGCCGGGTTCTCGCTCGGGCAGGCGGACATGATCCGCCGCGCCATGTCGAAGAAAAAAGAGGCCGTCATCACGGCCGAGCGCGCTGCGTTCGTGCACGGCGACCCGGAGCGGAATATCCCCGGCGCGGTGGCGCGCGGCGTGCCGGAGCGGACGGCAAACGAGATTTACGACGAGATCCTCGCCTTTGCAAGCTACGCCTTCAACAAGGCGCACGCCGTGTCCTACGCCATCGTGTCCTACCGCACGGCGTACATGAAGCGCAACTACCCGCACGAATACATGGCAGCGCTTTTGACCTCCGTGCTCGACAACACGCCGAAGGTCACGGAGTACATCGCCGAGTGCCGCGAGCTGGGCATCCGCCTGCTGCCGCCGGACATCAATGCGTCCGACGCCGACTTCACCGTCGAGGAGGGTGATCTGCGCTTCGGCCTTGTGGCCATCAAGGGCGTGGGGCGCGGACTCATCCAGGCGCTCATGCGCGAGCGGCAGATCGGCGGGCCGTTCACGGCGTTTGACGAGTTCTGCCGCCGCATGAACGGGCATGACCTCAACCGCCGCGCCGTCGAGAGCCTCATCCGCGCCGGGTGCTTCGACCGCATGGGCTACAAGCGCAAGGCGCTCATGCAGTCGGTCGACCGCGTGCTGGGCGGCGCGGCGAGCGAGAGCCGCATGAACCTCACCGGCCAGATGAACCTCTTCAGCGCGCCGGACGACGGGGGCCAGCCCGCCGACACGACGCAGCTCGTGCTGCCGGACGTGGAGGAGTTCACGCGCGCGGAGCTCATAGCCATGGAGCGCGAGACGACGGGGCTGTACCTCACCGGCCACCCGATGGACGACTACCGCGCGCTCGCGCAGCAGGCCAAGGCCGCGCCCATGGGCGACATTCTCGCAAGCTTCCACGCCCCGGCCACGGCCGCGCACCGCTACCGCGACGGGCAGCGCGTCGTGCTGGCCGGTATCTGCACCGCCAGCCGCGAGCGCGCCACGCGCAAGAACACCCGCATGGCCTACCTCCAGCTCGAGGACGACAGTGGCAGCATGGAGGTGCTCGTGTTTTCGCCCGCGCTCGACGCCTGCCGCGACCTGCTGGCGCAGGAAAACCCCGCGCTGTTCGTGGCCGGGCGCATCTCGACGCGGGACGAATCCGACCCGCAGCTCGTGGCGGACAAGGTCCTGCCGCTGACGGAGCAGGGGCTCGAGACCCTGCGCACGCCGCCGCGCCGCGACCCGCCGCCGCGGCCCGAGCCGCCGAAGCGTCACCGGCTCTGGGTGCGGCTGCCGGATAAGGACCACCCGGCCGTGAAGCGCATCGAGCTCATCCTCGAGATGTTCCCCGGCGACGAGCAGCTCGTGCTCGTGTTTGAGGACACGGGCCGGCGCGCCGCGGCCCGCTGCGTCGTGCACCCCGCGCTCGTCGAGGAGCTGCGCGAGCTGGCAGGGCCGGGCAACGTCGCCGTCACGGAGGAGAAAAGCCGTTGACGCGCCGGGCATTTTATGGTATCATGAACGTTAATTTATCTCCCGTCCGGATAGGCACCGGCCGGGGGAGGTATTCAGGAGTGTGATGATCCGCAATGGACGCTGGCCCTAAGCAGGATTTATGGAATATTTTGCCTGTTATCATCGTGCTGCTCCTTGGCGCGGCCTATTTCGCCGTCATGGAGACAGCGTTTGCATCCGCGAGCCGCATCCGGCTCAAAGCCGCCGCTGACCACGGCAACCGCCGCGCCGAGCAGGCGCTGTATGTGCTCGACCACTTCGATCAGGCGATCACGACGCTGCTGATCGGCACGAACATTCTGCACCTGACGATCGCAACGCTCGTGACCGTGGCCGTGCAGCGGCAGTGGGGCATGTGGGCCGTCACCGCCGGCACGCTCGTCACGACCGTGGTCGTGTTCTTCGCAGGCGAGATGCTGCCGAAGAGCATCGCCAAGAAATACGCCGAGCGGCTGGCCATGCGCACGGCGCGCTCACTGCGGTTTTTCATGGTGCTCTTTCAACCCCTGTCGGCCCTGCTCACCGCCTTCGGCAACGCCGTCGCCCGCCGCGTACAGAGCGAGCCCGCCGTGACCGTGACGGAGGATGAGCTGGCCGACATCATCGAGAACATGACCGACGACGGGGAGCTGACCGCCGAGCGCGGCGAGCTCATGAGCTCGGCCCTGTCGTTTGCCGACGTGCCGGTCGAGAGCGTCATCACGGCGCGCGTGGACGTCGCCGCCGTGGACGTGGACGATCCCCCGGAGGAGATCCTCGCCTACGTGCGCGAGCAGCGCCACAGCCGTCTGCCCGTGTATGCCGACAGCATTGACAATGTGATCGGCATCCTGCAGATCCGCAAATACATCAAGGCGTGCATTGCCGCCGGCGGCAAGGCCGTGGACGTGCGCCCCCTGCTCGACGAGCCCGTGTTCGTGCACCAGAGCACCCTCATCGCCGAGGTGCTGCCCGAGCTGAGCAGCCGCAAGGCAAACCTCGCCATCGTCACCGACAACTACGGCGGCACGCTCGGCATCGTGACCGTGGAGGACATCGTCGAGGAGCTCGTCGGCGAGATCTGGGACGAGGACGACGTGGTCGAGGAGTCGTTCGTGCCGCTCGGCGGCGGTCGCTACGAGGTCGATGCCGAGATGACCGTCGGCGAGGTGTTCGACCGGCTCGACTACACCGACCCCGAGGACGACGAGGAGCTGCGCTACAAGCTGCTCGGCGAGTGGACGTATGAGCAGTTTTCCTACATCCCGCGCGAGCGGGAGGGCTTCCGCTATCACCGGCTCGACGTGCGCATTTCCGACATGAAGCAAAAGCGCATCGTCAAGCTCGTCGTGCGCCTGCTGCCGGAGGAGACCGACGAGGCCGCCCCCGCGGACGCCGCCCCGGAGAAAGGGGGCGAGCCGGCATGAGCATCGTGTGGTATTTTGCCGCGCTCGTCGTGCTGATCGCGCTGTCGGCGTTCTTCTCCGCGTCGGAAATGTCGTATTCGTCGGCCAACCGCCTGCGGCTCGAAAACGCCGCCGAGGACGGCGACCGCCGCGCGAAAACGGCCGTCGGCATCCTCGACCACTTCGACCGCACCCTCAGCGCCATCCTCATCGGCAACAACCTCGTCAACATCGCGGCGTCGTCGCTCGGCTCCGTGATCGTCATCCTGCTCGCGGGCGAGCAGTGGACGTGGGTGTCCACCGTCGTGCTGACGCTGCTGGTCATCATCTTCGGCGAGACGATGCCGAAGATCGTCGCCAAGCAGAACGCCAACGGCATCGCCCTGCGCAATGCCTATATCATCCGCGCGCTGTCGGTCATCCTCTACCCCGTGATCTGGCTCGTCGTCGGGCTCGTGCACCTCATCACGCGCCCGCTGCACGGCGATGCCGGCGACGGCGATCCCGAGGAGGCCGCCTCGCAGGAGCTGCAGTCGATCATCGAGACGGCCGAGGACGAGGACGTGCTCGACGAGGACCGCAGCGAGCTGCTGCGCTCCGCGCTCGACTTTTCCGACGTCAGCGCGAGCGAGGCCATGACCGCCCGCGTCGACATGGTCGCCATCGACATCGACGACGACTGGGACGAGATCGTGCGCATCATCAACGATTCGTCGTATTCCCGCCTGCCGGTCTACTCCGGCAGCGTGGACAATATCATCGGTTTTCTGTATCTCAACCGCTTTTTCAAGGCCATGATGGACGGCCGGCCGGACGATCTGCGCGCGCAGCTCATTCCGCCGTGCTTCGTCTACAAGACCACGCGCCTGCCCGACGTGCTGGCAAAGCTCCGCCGCGAGCAGAAGCACCTCGCCGTCGTCACGGACGAGTTCGGCGGCACGCTCGGCGTCATCACGATGGAGGACGTGCTCGAGGAGCTCGTCGGCGACATCTGGGACGAGAAGGACGTGGTGGAAAACGAGGTCGTCACGCGGCCCGACGGCGGCTATGAGCTCGACGGCGCCATGACGCTCTCGGACTTTCTCGAGCTGCTCGACTGGAACGAGGACGCCCTCGACGACGCCGACAGCACCACCGTCGGCGGCTGGACGCTCGAGCGCTTCGGCACGTTCCCGAAGGTGGGCGACAGCTTCCGGTACGAAAACCTCACCGTCACGGTCCTCGCCATGGACGGCCGCCGCGTCGAGCGCGTGCTCGTGCAGCCCGACCCGGACGCGGACAAGGACAAGGACGCATAACGCATTCCGGTCGATGGTCCGGCCTGTGCAAATTTTGCACAGGCCGGATTTTTGCTTACTTGTGTGAGGCATCTTGTGCCCGGAGTGGGAAAATTTGCCCAAGCGGCGCAAGATGTGGCGATTTGTATCAGAAAACTGTTAGTGTGTGAAAGTTTTTGCACACGAACAGGCATAAAGTTTCATTTTTCGCTTGAAATTTGCACAAATTGCAGGTATAATGAACTCATATTGAATCTTTGCAAGAGGAAAATTTCAAAAAGGAGAGAATCAACTATGAAGTTCAACAAAATCGTGGCGCTGGCGCTCGCCCTCGTCATGGTGTTTGCGCTGTGCGCCTGCGGCGGCGGCAATACCGACACCAAGACCGACGACACGGGTTCCGCTTCCAAGGTCGATACCAACACCGTCTCCGTCGGCGCGATCGTCATCGCCCGCGACGATGTCCCGACCGACGAGATCTATGCGTTCGTGTCCACCATCTTTGACAATCTCGACGCCATCACCGCTCAGCACGCCAAGGGCGCGGAGCTGAGCATCGAGGCTGCCGCCTCCGTCAAGGGCGTGCCGTATCACCCCGGCGCTGCCAAGTACTTTGAGGAGAAGGGCTTCAAGGTCGACGCGGTCAAGGAAGGCGCCGGCAACGGCACCGCTTCCGCGCTCAGCTTCGGCACCGGCGGCGAGTCCGGCACGTACTACGCCTTCGGCGGCGTGCTCGCTTCCTTCGTCTCCGGCAAGTCCGACTGCAAGGTCACGGCCCTCACCTCCGGCGGCTCTCAGGCCAACGTCGAGGATCTGACCAACGGCAACGTCCAGCTCGCGTTCGTGCAGAGCGACGTTATGAACTACGCCTACAACGGCCAGCGCCTGTTTGACAGCCCCGTCACCGGCTTCTCCGTCGTGGCTCAGCTGTATCAGGAGCAGGTGCAGATCGTCACCACCAACCCCGACATCAAGACCGTTGCCGACCTCGCCGGCAAGAAGGTCTCCATCGGTGCGGCCGGCTCGGGCGTGTACTTCAACGCCATTGACGTGCTCAGCGCTTACGACCTCAAGGAGTCTGACATCTCTGCCGTGTACCAGAGCTTCGGCGACAGCGCCGAGAGCCTGAAGGACGGCAAGATCGACGCCGCGTTCATCGTCGCCGGTGCGCCCACCACGGCCATCACCGACCTTGCCACCGCCGGCAGCGTCTACCTCGTCAGCCTCGACGACAGCCACGTGCAGTCCCTGCTGTCCGCGTCCCCGTACTACACCGCCGCCACCATCAAGGCCGGCACCTATTGATGCCCGAGGCGGTGATGCGCTGCATCCCGTAAACGTTCGCTACGGCGTCAGTACCCCTGACGCCGTAGCTTTTCCATCCTAACCGGAACGGAGGTTTCCCTCTATGTCTGACAACAAAAAGGCCGCGGACGCCGCGGCAAGCGCTTCGCTGCAGGAGGAAATGGACGCCGTCATGCGCAAGTATGACCGCGAATCCGCCACCCGCATCTGGGCGGGCAAGCCCAAGATCGTTATCTCCGTCGTCATGGCGCTGTTTTCAATCTACTGCATCTGGTCGACGCTGTTCAGCACGGCCGCGCTCGAGATCCGCCTGACCGCGTTCCTCGGGCTGATCGTCATCATGGGCTACCTGACCTACCCCGCCAGCAAGAAGCATGTGCACGCCAACCGTCTGCCGTGGTACGATATCGTCATCATGGTCATCGGCGCGGCTGCGTTTTTCTACTATTGCTTTAACTATTCCGTGCTCATCAAGACGCTCACCAGCGCCGCCAAGATGACGCCGTTTCTCATCGCCGTCGGCGTGGCCGGCATCCTCGTGCTGGCCGAGCTGTGCCGCCGCTGCGTCGGCCTGCCGATCCTCGTGGTCGTCGGCGCGCTGCTCGTGTACACGTTCGTGAGCATGCTCAACGCCGGGCAGACGTTCCAGCAGGTGCTCAGCCGCGTGATCTACACGCTCTTTTTCGGCACGTCCGGCGTGCTGAGCACGCCCGTGCAGGTGTGCGCGAAGTTCATCGCCGTGTTCATCATCTTTGGCGGCTTCCTTGAGCGAACCGGCATCGCCAGCTTCTTCATTGACGCAGCCAACGCCATCGCCGGCTGGACCTCCGGCGGCCCGGCCAAGGTCGCCGTTATCTCGTCCGCGCTGTGCGGCATGGTGTCCGGCTCGTCCGTCGGCAACACCGTCACCACCGGCTCGGTCACGATCCCGATGATGAAAAAGACCGGCTACAAGCCGGAGTTCGCCGGCGCCGTCGAGGCGGCGGCCTCCACCGGCGGCCAGATCATGCCGCCCATCATGGGCGCGGCCGCGTTCCTCATGGCCGAGTACATGGGTGTGACCTATGGTCAGGTCACACTCTGGGCGATCCTGCCCGCCGTGCTGTATTTCGGCGGCATCTTCATCTCCGTGCATCTCGAGGCCAAGAAGCTCGGCCTCAAGGGCATCCCGCGCTCGGAGCTGCCCCGCTTCAAGTACCTCATCCGCAACGTCTATCTGCTGCTGCCGCTTGTGTTCCTGATCTGGATGGTCACGGCGAACATCCGCTCGCTGCAGTTTTCCGCCGCGATCGCCATCCTGATCTCCATCGCCGTGAGCCTGGTCGGCACCATCTGTGACGCCTCGGCCGAGGTGCGGGAGACCAAGACCGGCAGCGTCGCCGGCATCACCGCCAAAAAGACCGGCCGCATGATCCTCGACTCGCTCGAGGCCGGCGGCAAGGGCAGCATCACCGTCGCCGTGGCCTGCGCCATGGCCGGCATGATCGCGGGCTGCATCACCGTCACGGGCCTGGCGTCCAAGCTCATCAGCGGCGTCATTGCGATCAGCAGCGCCATCCCGAACCCGACGCTCTCGCTGCTGCTGGCGCTGTTCCTGACGATGCTCTGCTGCATCGTGCTCGGCATGGGCGTGCCCACGACCGCCAACTACTGCATCATGGCCTCCACCTGCGCGCCGATCCTCATCACGCTCGGCATCCCGAAGGTCGCGGCCCACTTCTTCGTGTTCTACTTCGGCATCGTCGCCGATATCACGCCGCCGGTCGCGCTGGCGGCCTACGCCGGCTCCGCCATCGCCAAGTCCGACCCCATGAAGACCGGCATCAATGCCACGAAGCTCGCCATCGCGGCGTTCATCGTGCCGTACATCTTTGCGATGAACCCCTCCATGCTGCTCATGGATCAGGGCGTGCTCGCCGCCATTCAGGTCATCATCACGTCGTGCCTCGGCATCTTCGGCATCGCCGCCGCGCTCGAGGGCTATATCGTCACGCGCGCGCCCTGGTGGCAGCGCATCCTGCTCGCCGCCGGCGGCCTGTGCCTGATCGACCCGGAGTTCATGACCGACGTCGTCGGCGTCGCGGTCATCGTGGTCGTCATCGTGCTGCAGATCGTCCTGCGCAAGCACAGCAAGCCCGCCGCCGCGTAAAAAAACCGGAACCTTTCGCTCGGATGCACGTCAGAGTATCTGACGTGCATCTTTTTGCGCGCCGCGCGCCGCCCGGCCCTGGGGTTTACACACGCGGGCCGGCGGCGTATAATATTCCCGTGTGAAGATTCGGAAAGGAGCGATCTGCATGAAACGAAACATCCCGGCGCTCGTGCTGGCGCTGGCGCTCGCGCTGTCTCTGGCCGCCTGCGGCCGCAGCGAGAAGACCGCCGCGTCCGCCCAGCCGACGGCTGCGGCCGACAAGGCGGGGAACATCACCCTCTGCCCGACGTATGACGACGGCAAGGGCGGCTATTTTTCCGTCACGCTGCCGGCCAGCTGGGGCGACGATTACCTGACCGAATGCGGCGCCAACGACGGCGGCTATTACGTCGGCTTTTACGAAAAGACCGACCACAACAACGGTCTGGGCGGCTTTCTGTTCATGCTTGAGGTCTTTCCCACCGATTATGACTATACCGTGCTGCCGGAGTATCAGGCCATCTGCGGCCTGACCGTCGACGGCGCGAACTACAACCTCATTGCCGAGCTGCCGACCGACGTGCAGTTCGCCAACGAGAACGCCGACCTCTACCGCAGTATGTCCAACGACTTTTCGGCCATCCTCAAGAGCCTGACCTTCTCCAAGGGCGTCACGCGCACGGAGGTCACGGCGCCCACGCAGACGTCCGGCAGCGGGTCGTGAAAACGCAGTGCGTGCAAAAAACACCGTCTCCCATCAAGAGCGTTGACATAGGAAAACAAGCAGAAACCCAGTAAAATCAACGCTTTTAAGGGCAGAGGGCAAACAGGTTAGCTCAAAAATTGAATAACCAAGCGACAAAAGGGATGTTACCGCAAGGCAGCATCCCTTTTCGCATACGCCCACGCCGTAGATTTTGAGAAAAGTCTACGGCGTTTTCTGCCCAAATCTGAAAGGAGGTGCAGCCACAATGTACTTTACGAACGGCAGCAGCCGTGCGTTTGAAATGCTCATGCGGGGAAAGCCCGGCTTTGACCGCTACGAAAACGGCGGCTGTGCCGACTGTGAGGATTGCAATACCTGTCACTTTTACCGTCCGCATTGGAAGTACCAGTTCTGTGTGTATGCGGAATGTCCGTATGAGCCGGGCAAGCTGACCGCCATCCGTCGCGGCACAGCGAAGTGAGCGAAAGGAGCTGATAACCTATGGCAGTATTTCGGGTGGAGCGCAACAGCGGGTACACCGTCCTGTCAAACCACCATCTGCGAAACAAGGAGCTGACCTTGAAAGCCAAGGGGCTGTTGTCGCAAATGCTGTCCTTGCCGGAGGATTGGGACTACACCCTCGCAGGGCTGTCCCATATCAACCGTGAGAGCATCGACGCGATCCGCACCGCCGTATGGGAGCTTGAAAAAGCCGGATATATCCTGCGGCGGCAGGGGCGCGATGAAAAAGGCAAAATGACTGCTATCGAATATACCATCTATGAGCAGCCGCAGCCGATGTTGGAAAATCCAATACCGGGTAAACCGATGTTGGAAAATCCGACAACGGATAATCCGACGTCGGAAAATCCAACGCAATTAAATAAAGATAGATCAAGAACTAACTTATCAAAGAAAGAAAAATCAATTACGGATCTATCAAGTACCGATTCCTTTCCTATCCTTTCCCCTGACCCCTCACCTTGCAGGGCTGCGCCGGAACGGAAAGGAACGGAAGCGTTCAAACAGAGCGCCGTAGATATTTACCGTGAAATCATCATGGAGAATATCGAGTATGACACGCTCACGCAGGACCCGAAAATGGACAAGGAGCGTTTGGACGAGATCGTAGACCTTATGCTGGAAACTGTCTGCTCTGCGCGAAAGACGCTCCGCATCGCTGGCGACGATTACCCTGCCGAGCTGGTAAAGAGCAAATTCTTGAAGCTGAACAGCAGCCACATCGAGTTTGTCATGGACGACCCGCAGGCAGCGGCAAAGCTGGAAGCCAAGCTCGTCAAGCTGGAATCGGCGCAGGAAACCATGAAAGCCGTCAATGCCTATTTCCGTAAGAATAAGACTTTGGAGGGCTGCCCCAGTCTGACGCCGGAGCAGATCACCAAATTGCAGCAGGAAATGTCGCAGTCCTGGCATCTGGATAAGAGCCGGCCGTACCCCGCCTATATGCTCTCCAACAACAACGCTGAGATCCGCCGCATCCGTGGGCGCATTGAACAGGTGCGGCAGCATGAGGAAACCAATTTTGCGGGATGGGAATTTGACGGCGGGCGCGTGGAAGCCAACAAAGCAGATAACCGTCTGCAAGTGTTCTTTGACGGCAAGCCGGATGAAGCAGCGCGGGACGAGCTGAAAGCAAACGGCTTCCGCTGGGCGCCCAGCGTCGGCGCATGGCAGCGCCAGCTTAACAAAAACGCATACTACGCCGCAGGGTATATTTCCTGTATTCAGCCTATCTCCGGGGAAAAGCCCATTGACGTGCAGCGCAGCGTCCAGCAGCAGGAATCCGCTGCCCCTGACGCCCACCTGACCGGGGAGCGCGTTTCAACGCCGCGTGGCAGCTTCCACGTTACCGATATGACCCGTGAGCAGATGGAAACCGCAGGCTATGGGTATCACCACAGCACCGATGACGGCAAGTACCTTATCATGGGCAACGGCACACAGGCCTTTGCCATTGCCGCCGAGCAGCGGGAGCAGGAAAACTATATGCGCACGGCGGAGCTATCCACCGAGCAGAACTACAACATGATTGACGGACAGATCAACAACACCCCGTCCGTGGACGAGCTGGAAGAAAAGGCAAAGCGCGGCGAGGTGATCTCGCTCTCTGCGCTTGCCGCAGCGGTCAAGGCTGAGGACGGCAGAACACCGCAGCGCGACCCGGACGGCAAAAAGCCATCTATCCGCGCACAGCTCAAAGCGGATCGTGCGCAGTCCTGCAAGCCGCAGCAGCGAGAAAAGGAACAGGAAGCCAAACGGAGCATCCGGCAGGCTTTGGAAATGGAGTGACCTATGAATAAGTTTGAAAATGTGGATGTGCTGGCATCCCTGCAACAGATCATGCAGCAGAACACAGCAGCCTTTCAGAACGATTTTGACATTGACAAGAAGATTCTGACGCGGGCGGCAAAGAGTAAAAATGTCGAGGATAAGGTCTATCTATGGTTTTCCCGCCCCAACGGAACGCATTGCCTGCGGGAACGGGATGTGTTTCTGCGCGGAACGCGGGAGCATAATACGTTCCGTTTCTACCATGAGCAGACCAAGGAGCGTGTACTTGCCTATGCCGTGGTGCTGTCCGGTGTGGAGAGCGGCAAGGTAAAAGGCAGCATTTATGAGCTGGACTATGTAGCGAAAGCCGAGCTTGCAATCCAGACCGCCTTGCGGACAGATAATAACCGTTTGATCTATGAAAACGGCTCACGGGAGATGCCCAAGGAATACCGCTTTGAAGCGACGCCGGATCGGGAGCATGGAAAGTTCGTGCGCTATGAGGCTGTGCCGCATGACCCGGACGCGCTGCGGGATCTGCTGCGCGACGAAAGCCGAAAGCGTGAACGGCTGAAACCTGGCAATTTCAAGGAGCATATCGGGCGGCTCTCCGACGAAAAGGTGCTTGCCGAAGCACAGCGCCTTTCGGCGGCGTTTCAATCCCCGCAAGCGCCCAACAGCCCCAACGGAACGCATTTTGTAGTAGAAGTGTCGCCGTGGTTTGAGCGTATCGCATCCAGCAAGGAGCATGAGCGGCTATTTGCGCTGCTTCCGTATAAGACGCTGTATCTTTCTTCGATAAAGGACAGGCACGGCGTTTTCGCTTTTATCAGCAAGGACGAGCGGCGTGATCTTCCGCTGCGCAAGCAGCGTCCCTCTGTCCGGGCACAGCTCAAAGAGGGGCAGTCAAAAAAGGCCGCTGCACCCAAAAAGGCAGCGGCAAAGGCGAAAGATAATGATTTGGAGGTATGAGCATGGACAATGTTTCGTTCACCATTGAGGAAGAAAACTTGATTTGCATTTACCACAAGCACGACCGCCGCAGAACGATTGCGGCGATTTCCGACGCGCTGCCGGATATGGACGCAGATATGCGCCCGCTGGCGGAGCAGACGATCCATAAGCTGCACAACATGACCGACGCAGCATTTGAGGAAGCGCAGTTCACCATGACGCTTTCCGACGCAGAATAAAAGATGACGCGGGGCGCGGCAGCCGATGATGGCTGCTGCGTCCCGCGTTTTTTATTTTAGGTATTGTCACCATTTGTTTTTATGGCTTCGCTGATAATCTCAGCAATACGAGTGTCTTTTTCAATAAGACAATTTTGAGCATAAATGAAATTATCCAATTCTTTTAGTATGTCGTGATATTCGTATTCTACCTCATCACTTATACCATCCGCTGCTCCCCCGTCTTCATCGAAATTCAAATAGCCAACAGTCAGTTTTATATATCCGCTGGTCGTATTTTCATCCCCGTTAGAAAAGCAAATATCAATAACTTCTTCGCTGCCCTCGTCAGGACTTATCTGATTATCACCTATGGACAATGATGCTTTACCGCCGTCTACGCCCTTAATTACAATCGTTTCCCCGAAAGATATTACATCTGGCAGTGTGTCTATATCCGCAATCTCAGATGCTCTTTCATATTGAGCATTTGCCCATGCTTGGATTTCTTCAATCTCGGAATCTGTGATGTTTTCTATATTGGCAATGTGTGGTATATCTGATACTTCCAACAATCTTTCGTATATCAGTTTGATGATCTCTTTGGGATTGGCAGTATTAAGTTCGGCCAACAAATCATCAAAACTAATACAGCAGTCATCATACTTTCGGTATAAGCCATTTATTTCCTCAAACCTTGCGATTATATCTGCGTAAAAATGTGAATCAGGTAAATTATCCTCTAAGTATGATTCATAGCTTCCGAGCGCCTGGAATCCAAGTGCTTCTCTGTCCATATCCCGAATTTCTTCTTCATCATCTTCGACGGGGTGTTCTTCAACCTCATATCTGTTGCGTCTTGAATCGCCACCCAAAATAACTGTAAACGGAAACACTTTGAACGTCTTTTCTGCTCGGTCAATCTCGATTCTGCACCCAAACCGTGCTTTATGTTCCTCGCGCATTTTTATCGTATCAACAAATACATATTCTTTTTCTTCCGGATCCCAAGGGGCATTGGCATAATCCTCATAATAGCAATCAGCGGAAATATCTGCTTTACATGAGAGCGTGACGATGGATTTATTTTCGGAAATTTCATCTACGGAATGGACAGAAAATGTCACATCTGAAATGCTATGCAGATAAACTTCACTGTAATCGTACCCGGATTCTATCCCGTCTTTGTCGTATGAAAGACCATGCACATCTATATTTTCGTTGCCTTTGATATACTCTTTCACAGCAGCGCTTATGCGTAATTGTAGGTCCTTGATAACGGCCATTGTTTCATCATACGCTGCATCTTCTTTACTTATTGCATTATATAGCTTGCCTAAGGAACTGAAGAAAAGATGATTTTCACTTTCTCCGCAAGCCCTTATAAAACCTTTATCGTTACTGATAATTACAACTTCTTCTGTCTCGCCAAATCGTTTTCTGATCTGTTGAGCAATAAATGCATCTGGAAACTCACTTTTTTTCTTTTCGCTGTTTTCAAATGGTGGCTTAGTTTCAAAATAATCACCGAGTACCAAACCTACATCTATTAAATCTGCGCCAAGAATTTCGGTATTGATCGTTCGGAGAAAATCATCAAACATTTCCTCACCTTTTGATATGAGTTCACCTTTGTTTGTTACGATTCTCAATATCTCGCCCAGTCCAATAGTGCTTATGAGATGTTCAGTAGATTCCTCCAAAGCGGCAGCTCTTGCCTTTCGCATAATCCCACATATTTTCTTGATCTGATCTGCAATATGTCTTTTTGATTCCCGTACAACAATATCACTTAGAACAACCTTGATTTTCCCGTTTTTAACATAGTTTTCGAGCGTTTTGAGGGGACTGGCATCACACAGGTCGGATTTTGCTGCGTCAAATATGTTTGTATCAATCGTTACTGCCAAAGGATATTTGAACATATACAATCATTCCTTTCAATCTCATTTGTCACGCTTTCAAACTCGTTTTTCATAACTGGCAGGAAATCATACGCCCTTTGTGTTTCCCACGCTGTAAAGCCGCGCCCAGCAAGGCATACAGGCACTCTAGGCCGTGACTATGCACTTGCTTTCAGTTATCCCGTGCGCGTAGGTGCAGCGCACCGACCACAAGGAACACCAGACCGAAAATCACCCAGCCCCAGATGGGATCATGCTCCGAAATGAAGTAGGCCAGCAGCCCGAACACCGCTGCATAGATCAGCGTGAGCAGCCCGCCAACGAGCCAGAAGCCAATGCTGGTATTTTGCAGCCACAATAGCAGCAGAAATGTTGCAATGCCGATCACGAGGCACAGCGCCGGATGAATTGCAGTAAACTGATTGCAGCACACTCCGGCGGCGATGCCGAGAGCAATGCTGTCAAAGAGAATGATATGCCCGAAGAATAGTCCGATCACCGAGCAGACAAGCCCAATGAAAAGCCCAATCGCCATAATCGCGCCCTGCGCTGCCAGCCAACCCATAAAGAAGCCTCCTTTCGTTTACACCATGATTGCGTCCATAATTGTCTGAATGGTATTACAGGTATCATCAAAGGAAATATCCTTTGCGTACTCATACTCGCGGCTGTATTTCTCCCACAGCTTGCGAAGCGTATCGCTTCCGCGGATCTCTTTCATAATCTCCGGGTAGTCTGTCAGGATCATGCCGCTGCCGCGTTTCTGAGTTGTTTGTTCCAGCGCCCGGCGCAGCGTCGCTTTGTCGCAATCCGCGCCGCGCAGCGCGTACAGGATATGTACGTCGTAATAATCTCTCGGACGGGTATTCGCAATGTTGCGGGACAGCACGGTTTCCAGCTTTTCCGCCAGCACCGTTTCAAGGTTATAGGCAAGAATACTGATCGTGCGGTCATCGAACAGCAGGGAGAATGTGTATTCCACCTCGCGGGGCGTTATCATGTCGCCCGTGGTGACATCCACCGTCAGCGGTACGCTGATCGGTGGATAGTTCGCTTTCAGCGCAACCCGGATGCCGGGGTAATCGTCGGTTTCCCGAATGTCAGAGATACCGACAACCTCAAGCTGTACGTCGTCGGCAATCTGGATAGCGCAAATCTCTGTAAAGATTTTGCGGATTGCTTCATGCGTCAGGGTGAAGCCCTTGATTGTCGTGTCCAGATCCATTGTTGCCCGCGTGTCCAGTCCCACAATGGCGGAAATCAGGAATCCGCCCTTGAGAATGAAATTGTTTTTATAGGGCGAGAGCGAGATCCGTTCCAGCAGCCGTTCAAGCATATAGTTCTGCATGACGAGCTGCGCCGAGATATGCTTTTCTGCCGCTTTGCTCTTGATAAAGGCTTTTAGTTGCATCGGATTTTTTGTAATCATAGCAAAACCTCCATGTATCGCAGCACCTTGGGCTTCACGCGAAGCTGGTCTGCGTACTGCATCAGTTTGTGAATATTCTTATCTTTGGACGCCGCATAGCGTTTCATAGCTTCTCCAACGATCTGAACGTCGCTGCCGCTGCCGCGCAGGATGTCACACAGCGTCCGTTCCAAATCGTAAACACGAATTGGATTGCCGGAGGGGGATTCGATTTCAATTCTGCCGAACTCATAGTTCTCCGGCACAACGCGCTTGATGATTAAGTTCTCCTGCTTTAAGGACGGGGCATTGTAGCCCTTGGGAAAGGTCATCGTATATTTCGCCGGGGTACGGTCTGAATAGCCCAACAGATACAGAGCGGTATCGTGCGAGTAAATCCCGCGCCCATACTTGCGCTGCAAGAGGTAAAAATCGTCCTCCCATGCGCTGCTCCGCACATACAGGCCGCGCCCGAAGCGGTACATTTCACCGCTTTTGACAAACTCCTGTAAAACGCTGCGGTGCAGCCCGGCTTCCGTCACCTGCGCTGCGGTGATCGTGCCGTCCTCCGACGCTTCCAGCAGTTCTTCGATTTTCTCCTTGGCGTTCATGCTTCTCACCTCGCTTTGACAATCACACATTATATTATATAGAAATAATGTGCGGTTGTCAACCGAGAAACGACGAACACACATTAAATTGTTTGAAAATAATGTGTGCTTGTCAGAGAAGCTATAAGGCTTTATCCTGTTCCTGCACACGATTGGGGGACAGGATGCTGTCGATGTTCTGCTTGACGGCATCGTATTCTCGCATACGTTTTTTCAGGCTTCCGTACTCAGCGTACAGCCGATCCTTTTCTTCGGACAGTCTGGAATATTCCTCGCGCAGCTTGGCAAGGTCGGGGAGCTTATCACCGATACCCGCCGCTTTCAGCGCCCGCGCCGACGCTTCAAAGAGAATGATTTCGCACTCACGTCCGCGCAGATACTTTTCCTTGTCACGGGATTTCTTGTATACATGAAACCTCATTCGCACAATGTAGGAGTTGCCCGTGCCTTTGATTGCTTCTGCAAAAAGGTACTGCGGAACGAAGCACGGGACTATCAAGACGCGCTGGCAAGGAAAAGAAACCGAGAGGTCTATTTTTCCGAACTGCCCGTCGAAGTGCTGGAACAGTTCGCTGTCCGTGATACCTATTTCACGGATAGCCGCACATTTGAAGTCATCGGCCATTCGGTTTGTATCGATGATGAAACGCTGGCGGAAGCAATCTCCGCTCTGCCTGTTGACCGCAGAGATATTATCCTGCTGTCTTACTTTCTCGATATGTCCGACGCTGAAATTGCAAATGTGCTGAACATGGTGCGCCGTTCCGTTGCCTATCGCAGGACAAGCACCCTAAAGCTGCTGAAAAACCTGATGGGAGGAGAAAACAGATGACAAGTCAATCGAAGAATAACCGTCTGTTGCCGCTGACCGTCATTGAAGCGGCTGCTGGCGGTGACGTGGAAGCGATCAACGCCGTTCTGAAACACTATGCAGGGTACATAGCCCGTCTGTCGATGCGTGAGCTTTACGACGAGTACGGAAATCCCCATCTTTGCGTGGATGAAGAACTTCGGCGCAGGCTGGAAACGAAACTCATTACCAAACTGCTCACATTCCGCGTGAGATAACTGACGCCTGACAGAAACGTGTCCCCCCTTTCCTCGTTTCTGCCTGATGCTCCTTGACAAATATGCCCGCAAGAGAACGGCGGCGCATCATAGGCAAAACGGGTACGTTCCTTTTGCGCCGAGCTGGGCGGCTGGTACGCCATGACGTATATCCGAGAGGATATGCCGAGCGACAAATACCGCGCCGTAAAGCAAGTGTGGCAGCTTGCAGGCGACGACGCGCAAAACACATAATGATACGACCTTACAGCCACAGTCCGAGCGTTCAAAGCGTCGCAGGCGATGGGTAGGGCTGCACGAGAACCGTGCGGGGGGGGTGAAACTCCCTTGGAGCTGCGCCAGCAGCCGTCCGTTTTGTCATTCCCTTTTGTAGTTATTTCGTTTCCCATGAAAGGGGGATTTGTTTCTATGGAAACAACCATGAAGAAAACATCGTCCCCGATTGTACGCGAGTACAAGATCGGGGATATAACGTATATCGTCAAGGCCGTCATCAAAGACGGCGCGAAAGAGGACGCCGTGACAAAGGTGCGCCGCCTGATTCAGAATGACTTGCGGGGTAAAAAAGTTACAAATAATTTTGAACCCGCCTAATGACGGCGAGCGAGATCCCTGGTATAATATAAATAACCTGTTTGTCCGGCTGCCGGAATAGGAGGCAACATGAAAAAGCAGCCCGACAAAATCACCGCATATTACTACCGTGCGGCGAACAAACAAACAGACCTGAACCTTGACAATCAAATGCACCGACTTTTGAGCCATGCGCAGGAAAACAGATTGGATACCTATATGTTCTTCGTGGACAATGGGTACAGCGGCCTGACCGCCGAGCGTCCGGCGTTTCAAAATCTGATCGCAGCAATCCATGAGAACCGCGTGCAGAAAATCGTTGTCGTATCACTTGACCGACTTTACCGCAGCTATCTTGCAGCGGTGCAGTTCCTTGATGATATGGAGCAGCGCGGTATTGCGATTTGCTCCATTACAGACGGCGATCTGCCCCTTTGCCCGCGATAATGTTTTGCAGTTCTACGCCAAGGGGCTATCTGCGGAAGCGGAGGAAGAAGGTCTGACCGCTCTGTATGAGCGCCTTTCGCAGGAAGATAAGCTGGATGGTGAAAGTAACTCCATAGCAAACCAAGAGTTAATATGTAAAGGGTGGTTTCTCCCACCTAATACATATGACTGCGGCTCATTTGTGGTGAATGGAACAGCAGTTGTAGGAAAGGAGAAGAAAAGTCCGTATAACCGCTGGAAATCAACACAAAAAGGAGCTAATTTTTATGAAATCTCTATTTGAGGAAATGGGCGGCACTTACCGTCAGGAGGGCGATTATCTCATTCCAAACCTTGCGCTGCCAGAGGAACCGGAATACCAGATTGGCAAGTATGGACATATGCGCCGCAGCTATCTGAAAGAACATCGCCCTATTTTCTACACAAACCTGCTCACAAACGGAACGCTGCATCGGCACCTTGCCGAGATCGACCAAGCCTGCAACGAGCGCATGGAAATCATCGTTTCTGCAATGGTGAAGCAAGAAGGCGTGACCGAAGCACTCAAAGCTGCCGATCAAATGGAATGGGTACGCCGCATGAACAGCATCCGCAGCCGCGCGGAGGAAATCGTTTTGACCGAGCTTGTATATGAATGACAAATGCCCGTTATCGGTTGCGTGGCCGATAACGGGCATTTTTACACTTTAGTTCTTTTGTTCCGTGCTGGCTACCAGACGGTCAAAGTCGCTCTGATACAGATGATCCTGAATGACGCGGTACTGCTCAAACTCGCTTTCGGCAAAGGCTTTTGCAATGGCAGCGGTGACTTTTCCCTTATTTTGCAGAATCTCTGCATCATTGAATTGCAGAAAAGCGTCCAGCTTGGAGGCCCAATCTGCCATGGTCATGGGAATATGCCGTCTGGCCTGCCGGGTAGCATAGTCCAGATACATGGTGACGATTTCGTTCAGTTCCTGCATTTCATCCATGGATAAGTAATTTTTTGCAACGGACACATCTGCCTTGACAATCTTGCCGTCAGGAGCATTCTTCCATGAGGTCAGCCCCATGTGTTCCTTGGTGTGATCGGCTCGTGCCATAATGACCTCTGCCGCTGTGCCGCCATGGACGGCATAGTGCATCTTATTCTGAACTGTGGCAAAGAAATCCTTTGTGGTCTGGCTATCGAGAGAGTAGTCCACAGCAGTGGCGTAAATATCCGTAATTTTCTGATAGAAGCGCCGTTCGCTGGCCCGAATCTCCTGAATCTCGGAAATCAGGTGATCGAAGTAGTCCTCATCAAAAATCTGCCCATTGATGAGCCTGCTCTTGTCCAGCACATACCCCTGCTTGGTGAAGGTGTCCAGCACCTTGGTTGCCCACTGGCGGAACTGCGTGGCTCTGCCGGAATTGATCCGATAGCCTACGGCTATGATGGCGGACAGAGAGTAGAACTTATAGTGATAGGTTTTTCCGTTATCCGCAACTTGTGCAAAATTTGCACAAGTTGCATCTTCGGACAATTCACCGCTTTCATATACATTTTTCAGATGCTTTGTCACAACGCTCCGGTCTACATCAAAAAGCCGTGCAATGGCCTTTTGGGTCAGCCAAACGTCGTGATCCTGTACCCGTACCTCAATGCCATCCTCATGGGCATCTTTCGTGAACACAAGGAAATCCACTGTGCTGTTGCGGATTTGCAGTTTATCCTTCTTGGCGTCTGCCATGTCGTTTCACCTCAATCTTCTTCGCTGGTTTTCTTCCCACGGCTCTTATAGACATTATACTGATTCTTGCAGCGGGGACTGCAAAAAGCGGAATTGGAGCGGCTGCTCAGGAACACCTTCTGGCAGTGCTTGCACAGCCGCAGGGGCTTCTCTCCGTCCACCAGCAGGAAGCTGAACATCATCTGGATGCCCAGCAGCAGCGAATGGAAGTCCCAATAGATGGTCGGTTTGTCCAGCAGCTCAATATGATAGCTGGGCGCAATGCCGCCGAAAGCAGCCATGCCTTTGCGATACAGATTCCGGGTATCCTCATCGATCAGGTCATAATCGTTGTAGTACAGAATAGATGTGGTCAGCGTAAAGGCCCAGTCCTTGAACTGCTGCGCCACCCAGTCATAGGCTTCAGCATACTCTCGCTGGAAGCTCATGGTTTTCGCCATGGGTTCACTCGCAAAGGTCATGGTCAGCGCCACCATCATGTTGTCGCCGGACACGCTCCATCTGGACTCAATGCCCTTCTTGACCAGATCCAGCTGGTCAAAGGGATAGAATAGCGCCAGATAGTCCTCGGTTTCCATGGATTCTGCCTTGATGAAGTGGTTTTTCGGCAGATAGACCGCCTCATAATCCATGAAGGACGGCGTGGTGGGCAGCGCTGTCATCAGGCCCAGCAGACCGTAATGGGTTACAAATTCCAGAATGGCCTTCTGCACCTCGTCCTCCGGGCTGCGGTTCATCATCAGCATTCCCACATTCAGCGCATCCAGCACGATTCCCGGCGCTTCCTTCAAGGGATTATATATGTCGGGCTTGGCATTCTTCCCCGGCGTGATATACCGCTTGCCGTCTGCGGCTGTTTTCAGTTCATAGCGGTCATACCGTACCCAATGGGAACGGGACTGCTCAAAGAGATTCTTCATGGCGCTGTTCCTCTCAACTCGTAATCCAACTATATATTAACCGTATTACTATTGTATCAACCGTCCTTGTCATCGTCAAGGGCGGCTTTCTTTTTTCTCGGTTTGGTTTTGTTTTCCCGGCGGATCACGGCATCTTTGCCCATGGTTTGCAGCAGTGCTTCATATTCCTCTACGAACTCGCGCTCCCGCAGAGTAATGCTGTAGTCCCTTTCCAGCTTTTCACTCAGATGCTCATACATCCGCCTTTGCAGCTTTTTCTGAATGGTCATACGCAACTTTCGGATATTCCGGTCGGACTGCCCACGGATGGCAGCAAGCCTTGTGGTGCTGTATTGCTTGACGAACAGGTAATACAGTACCTCCTTCTGTTCATCACTGAGGGTGAAGAAGAGCTTGGAGAGAAAACGGTTTGCTGTCAGCTCATGCAGCTCGTAGGGACAGGAGAAGATGATGTCGAGAAAATTTCCCTGACAGAGCTGGCGGAACCTTGGCAGATTCATCCAGAGGGGAGCAATTCTCGGCTCTGGCACGGCCTGAAACTCCAACGGCACATCCCCGCGCAGGTTTTCGTGGTCACGCTCCCGGCGTTCCCGATTTCTGTCCAGCTTGTTCCACTCGTCTACCACAGTCAAAAAATCCGATTCCGTCCGGGCTGCTTCCTCCAGCCGCCGCACAGCCTCTGCGCGAATTTCCCGCTTGAGCCGTTTTTCGCTGGTGGGCGCGGCTTCCTCTTCCTCGTCCTCCAGCTCGGCGGCATAGTTTCTGGGATGCTCGTCCTGCTCCAGCTCGCTTTCCAGCTCCAGCGTGCGTTCCTCTGCAAGCGCTTCCTCCAGCGATTCGTTCTCCGGCGCACCGTCCGACGCATCCTCCCAATCGGCAAAGCTATCCTCATCCATTTCAAGGTCGGCTTCCTCTATTTGCTCCTCGGTATCTTCTTCCTCATCGGAAAAATCATCATCCCACAGCAGTTCATCCTCCCATGGTTCCACGACAGCTTCACCTCCTCGAAAAAATATTTTTCTTTTTCTCAAAAAACAGTTCCGATTTACACCCCGTTTTTCTCCTATTAGTGAAAGGGTAATCTAAACGCAAGTTACTAAGGTTACTATCTTAAACACAGAGGGTAGAAAGGAGAAAAAGAACATGGAAAACCAGCATAAAGACATGATTGGCTTACAGCCAACGGAACCGGACTTATTATACCAAAAACCAACAAATTACGCAAGGAGGAAGCCTATGGAGCAAACGAAACAGGAACAGTTCATCATTCGGCGCATCGGCGGCACCACCTATAAGGTAAGGGTCGCATTCAGCGAAACAGCGGTGGAGACCATGGAGGAAAAGATTCTGCGGATGATCCGCAATGAAGGGGTTACAAATGACGGCACTTGTGCTATAATGGAAGCACCACAAATGAGCCGTCAGTCTGAAAGGAGCGCCGAATGCGCATGAAACAGACTGAGGAAAAGATCACCGCTCTGTATGAGCGGCTAAGCCGTGACGATGACAATGCCGGTGATAGCAACTCCATCGTGAATCAGAAAAAATACCTCGAAAGCTATGCCCAGCAGAGAGGCTACACCAACTGCCGCCACTATACTGATGATGGATGGAGCGGCGGCAATTTTGACCGTCCCGCATGGAAGCAGCTGGTGGCAGACATTGAGGCCGGAAAAGTGGCCCATGTCATTGTCAAGGACATGAGTCGGGCCGGTCGTGATTACCTGCAAACCGGCTTTTATACGGAGGTTTTCTTCCGGCAGCACAGTGTCCACTTTGTGGCGATTGCCAACGGTGTGGACAGCGACGACCAGAACAGCAACGAATTTGCGCCCTTCCTCAATATCATGAACGAATGGTATCTTCGTGACCTGAGCCGCAAACAAAAAACCGCCATTCGTGTCAAAGGGGAATCCGGCAAGCCCACCACCAACTGCGCCATCTACGGCTATAAGAAAGACCCGGAGAACAAATACCACTGGCTGATCGACGAGGAAGCGGCTGCCGTGGTGCGGCGTATCTTCCAGCTGACCATTGAGGGCAAAGGCCCCTACGACATCGCCCGCATCCTGTTTGATGACAAGATCAACACGCCTGCGGTCTACTTCGGCAAACAGAATAAGGGCATCTGGAAAAGCAAGGAGGAGTTCCCCAACCCGTATAACTGGAGCGGCTACATCGTTGGGCAGATTCTCTCCAAGCCGGAGTATATGGGGCATACTGTGAATTTCCGTTCCCACAAGCAGTCCTATAAGGATAAAAACGCCGTGATGAATCCCAAGGAAGATTGGCTGATCTTCGAGAACACCCATGAAGCCATCGTGGATGCAGAAACATGGGAGCTGGCGCAGAAGCTGCGGAAAACGCCACGGCGGCATGACACGCTGGGTGAGGCCAATCCGCTGACGGGGCTTGTATTCTGCGCGGACTGCGGTGCAAAGATGATGAACCATCGCTCAAGAGGCGGCACGGAGAATAATCCTTATCCGTCGGACTTTTACGATTGTTCCACCTATACGCTGGCACATCAGAAGCGCACCCATGCTTGCAGCGGACACTATATCCGCAGCAAGGTGCTGCGGGAGCTGATTCTGGAAACCATCCGGGCAGCCAGCACCTTTGCCATCTCCGACCGGGACGCCTTTCTGGAGAAGGTGCGCTCTGCCTCCCAACTGCGGCAGGCAGAAGCGGCCAAGGAAACCAAGCGGAGGCTGAACAAGGAGAAAAAGCGGATTTCCGAACTGGATACCATCATCAAGAAGCTCTATGAATCCTTTGCCGTCGGGCGCATTACCGGTGAACGCTTTGACAGTCTGCTGGCAGATTACGAAAATGAGCAGAAAGCGCTGACAGCGTCCGTCTCCGAAATGGAAACGCAGATGTCCGCCTTTGCGGAGGACACCGACCGGGCCAAGCAGTTTCTGGAGCTGGCAAAGAAGTACACGGATTTTTCCGAGCTGACCACGCCCATGATCAACGAGTTCGTGGAGAAGATCATCGTCCACGCCCCGGAAAAGATCGACGGCGACCGGGTGCAGGAGGTGGAAATCTATCTGCGGTTCATCGGGCGGTTTGAACTGCCTGTCACAGAGCTGACCGAAGAAGAAATCAAGCGGCAGGAGTTCTTGAAGAAAGAACGCATCCGCAGTCGGGAGCGGTATCAGAAGCTGAAAACTGGCGAGCGCACCGTAGGCGTTCCAATCACGCTGACCTGCAAGTGCTGCGGCAAAACCTTCGAAGCAAGGTCAACCGCAAAGCAGTTCTGCAATGCAAACTGCCGTGCAAAGTTCTATCGGCAGAAGGCTGCGGAGAACCGCAGCCGGGAGTGTACCTGCGAAAACTGCGGCAAGGTGTTCACCACGACGAGGTCAGATGTCAAATACTGCGGCGATGATTGCCGGTATGCGGCACAGATCAAGAGGCAAGGCGCACGGAAGAAAGCCTTGCGAGAGGCAAAGATCGAACCGGCCTTGCCGGAGAAAGAAACGAAATCAGCATAAGATAAGACGCAAACGGCGGCTTGCCCCTAATCGGGCAGGCCGCCGTTTTTTGCGCAGAAATGGAGGAACAATGAATCTTTTCGAAATTGTAAAATACGGCGTAGGCTGCCGGGAGGCGGCGGAGCGGTACGGCGTGGAGGTCAACCATTACGGCATGGCCCTTTGCCCGTTCCACAATGACCGGCATCCCAGCCTGTATGTGGCAGATGACCACTACCATTGCTTCGCTTGCGGGGAACACGGCGATGTGATCGACTTTGCCGCAAAGCTGTTCGGTTTGCCGCTCTATGAGGCGGCACAGAAGCTGGCAGCGGACTTTCACCTTACCCCGGACAAGCCGCCCAGCGCAGCGGCGCTCCACGCAAAACGCATTCAGACGGAAGCACAGCAGCTCAGGGAAAACGAGCGGCTGTGCTTTTCTGTTTTATCCGATTACGCCCATGTGCTGCGGGACTGGAAGGTGCAGTATGCGCCGCAGTCACCTGACGAGCCTGTTCACGCACGGTTCGTGGAAGCCTGCCGTAACCTCGACCGGACAGAATACTACTTAGATATTCTGTGCGCCGGGGATTCCCACGAACGTGCCGAAGTAATTCAGCAGCAGATGGCGGACGAAAAGCTGGACGGGCTGCGACGGAGGTTAGAGAAAATTCACAAGGAGGAATTGGAAGATGGATATGACACCGCAGACGTGGCCTGAGTGGTACGACGGCAGGCACATCAACGAGGTGCTGTTCTGCCAGCAGTTTTTGGAGAAACACCCCATGAAATGTGTGCGTGGGCGGCTTTTCACCGTGGACGGACTGATCGAGGATGAGGGGCAGATCGGCAATCTCATTCTGGAGGAAATCTCCGGTGTGCTGACCGCCAATCTCTCCAAGACGGTTGCGAATCTGCTGGCCAGCATCAAACTGCAAGCCTATTCGCCGCCGCTGCCCATTGAGACGGACCGCATCCACGTTGCCAACGGGACGTATTTTATGAACGGTAGCTTTACCGCCGATAAGAGCTACTGCAACAACCGGCTGACGGTCGCCTACAACCCTGACGCACCCACTCCGAAAAAGTGGCTGCAATTCCTATCAGAGCTGCTGCAACCGGAGGACATTCCAACCTTGCAGGAATTTCTCGGTTACTGCCTGCTGCCTACCACCAAGGGGCAAAAAATGCTCATGCTCATCGGCAAGGGCGGCGAGGGCAAAAGCCGCATCGGTCTGGTCATACGCTCCCTGCTGGGCGACAGCATGAACACCACCAGCATCCAGAAGGTGGAGAGCAACCGGTTCAGCCGTGCAGACTTGGAAAACAAGCTCCTGATGGTGGATGACGATATGGATATGAGCGCCCTGCCCAAGACCAATTATATCAAATCCATCGTGACCTCTGAGTGCAAGATGGACATGGAGCGCAAAGGCGTCCAGAGCTATCAGAGCCAGCTCTATGTGCGTTTTCTCTGCTTCGGAAACGGTGCGCTCACCGCCCTGCACGACAAGTCCGACGGCTTCTTTCGCCGCCAGATCGTGCTGACCACCAAAGAGCGGCCCGCTGGCCGAGTGGATGATCCGTTTCTGGTGGATAAGCTGCTGCGGGAGAAGGAGGGCATCTTCCTCTGGTGTCTGGATGGTCTGCATCGGTTGATTGGGAACAACTATCAGTTCAGCATTTCCGGCAAGGCCAGAGAGAATATGGAGACGGTCAAGCGCAGCAGCAACAATGTGATCGAGTTTCTGCAATCTGAGGGCTATATCCGCTTCAAGGCCGACAGTGAAGCCAGCTCCAAGGCACTGTATGAGGCGTATCAGCGCTGGTGCGAGGACAATGCGCAAAAGCCCATGTCTGCAAATCGTCTCAGCTCGGAACTGGCGCAGAACGAGCGCCTTTACAATGTAGAGGCCACCAACAATGTCCATGTCGGTGGCAAGCGGGTGCGCGGTTTTATGGGCATTGAAGTGGTCAACCCACTGCCGTATTAAAAATGAGAACCGGACTTCAAAATTGCCGTACACGCCGTACACTCTGTACGGCATTTTTCAACTTCATCCGCAAAATACGGTTTTGCTTGTGCCTTTGGTGAAGCAATTCACAGCATCGTGTAAAATCTGCCGCTGAATCGGCGTTCGGTACACAAAACCGGCGTACAGCAGCGTACACAAGCCGTCTATGCCGTACCGAGCCGTACACGGACAGCCTATTTTAACGGCTTCAAAATCAATGCTTGTGAAATCCGTAAAGATTTTTGTCGTAGGTCGAACGCACTGCACCATCAGGTGATTTACCGAAGCGTGAATCCGCTGCTCCGGATTGCGGCATATCCTGCCGTTCTGTATGTTCTCATGCCGAACGATGAAGCCGATAGGGCGCTGCTGCGAACAGGGCATCACGGGCAGAAATCTGAGCGGATTTGCAGCACAGCGGATTTTTCACCGACAAGCACACTGGCATCACCGATACGAAAACCGATTATACGAAATTATGGAGGTAAAACCAAATGAAATCCAATCTGAGAAATGAAATCAAGTCGTACATCGTCCGTCAGGGCATGACCATGCAGGAGGTGGTCGATCTGCTGCATGACGAACACGGCTGGTCTGACAGCGTATCTAACCTGTCCAATAAGCTCCAACGGGAGTCCCTGCGCTATGTTGAAGCCGTCCAGCTTGCCGATGCGCTGGGGTACGAAATCGTTTGGCAACGGAGAAAGTGAGGAGGGATTTTTATGACAGAGGCAGAGAAGAAACTGTTGCAAGCACAGCACCGCTTGGAGGAAGCGCAGGCACGGAACCGGGTCAAGGAACGCAAGGTCCGTACCCGTAGGCTCATTCAGGAGGGTGCAATCTTGGAGAAAGTGCTGCCGGAGGTGCGGACGATGGAGCTGTCTGCGCTGGAGGATTACCTGATGCAGAAGCTGCCGCAGCACAATTGAATCCGCTGGGAGGTCTCCGGGAAACCGGGGGCCTCCTCTTTTCCTCCCGTAAGGGCGCACTTACTCACCACCCTAAAGGGCAGTGGTATTTCCTGCGGAAATCGTGCGCTCTGCGAGGCGGATGCGGCTGCTGCGGCAGCCTCCAGACAATGCCACAGCACTTGCAGGGTGCTGCTGTCATCGTCTGCGCAGGTCGCAGTTGTTTCTGCTTTGGAAACAGCTTGCACCCTGCCCGCACAAACCTGCCACCGGCAGCTTTGTTTGCGGCTATGCCCGAAGCTCATCTTCGGGGCATTTTCTCTTTTGCGAAAGAGAAACAGAAAAAGGAAGAACGAGGTGAAGAAGATATGGCGATTTATCATTTGGAAGCGAAGGTGGTCAGCCGGGGCGCAGGCCGCTCCGCAGTAGCTGCTTCTGCCTATTTGAGCTGCTCCCGCCTGTATAACGATTACGACGGGATTCAGCACGACTACACGAAAAAACAAGGGCTTGTCTGGCAGCAGATGTTTCTGCCGGAATATGCCCCACAGGAATGGCAAGACAGAGAAAAACTGTGGAACGCCGTGGAGGAAGTAGAGACAGCAAAAGACAGCAGGCTTGCCCGTGAGTTTGTTGTGGCTCTGCCCATAGAGCTAAACCGGGAACAGCAGATCGAGCTGCTGCAAGACTTTATCCGGGAGCAATTTGTGTCCGATGGAATGTGCGCCGACGCTGCCATCCACGACACCGACGGTCACAATCCCCACGCCCACATTCTCCTGACGGTGCGCCCGCTGGATGAGCAGGGACGCTGGCAGTACAAGACCGAAAAAGAAATATCTCTGTATGAGAAACGGTGAAGAACGAGGCTTCACCGCCGCCGAGTTCCGGGCGGCGCAGAACGAGGGCTGGGAGAAGCAATATCCCTACAAGGTCGGCAAAAAGAAGGTCTATATGACACCGTCTGCTGCCGAGGCGCAGGGACTCATCCGGCTGACAAGCATCCGAAGAGCACCCGCTACGGCAGACAGAACCCCATCTCCGAACGTTGGAATAGTGAGGAGCAACTTGTGACATGGCGGGCTGCATGGGCGGATGTGACCAATCTCTATCTGGAGCGCGCCGGACGGGCGGAGCGAATCGACCACCGCAGCAACGCAGCCAGAGGTCTGGATGAGCAGCCTACCATCCATGAGGGAGTGACCGCACGGGCGCTGGAGCGGAAAGGGATCATTGCTGACCGCTGCGAGATCAACCGGCAGATCAAGGCGGACAATGCCTTGCTGCGGGAGCTGAAAGCTGCGGTCAGGAAGCTGGCACAGGCGGTAAAGAACACCCTCCCGGTTATTGCCGAGGCGATGGAAAAGCTGCGGGCAAATATGATTGTTTTCCGCTATCAGCTGCGGCATATCGGCCGGGGCAGGCAGCGCATGAAAGATTATATCCACGCGGTTCAGCCGAATCTGGTGCGCTATACCGAGCTGGTTCAGGAGATTCGGGGCAAGGGCAAGGAACGCAAGTCTTTGCTTGCCCAAAAGAAGGAGACACCCCTCTATCTCATCCCGAAGCAGTGTGAACTGTCCCGCCATATTGCGGAGCTGACCGAGGAATTGGAAGAGCTGAAATCCGAGAAGGATATGCTGCTGCACTCGCTGGAATGCAGTGACGATGCCGGTATCGCTGCTGTGAAAAAGGACATTTCCACGATGGAAGCCGCACTAAAAAAGCTGTCGCAACAGGAAGAAAAGTACACGGCTGAGCTGAACGACGCTTTGCAGCAGTATGCTGATTTGAAGACGCAATCGGCAGAATTCGACCCAGACGAATTGCAGGACGCAAGGCTCGACCTGCGTCCTGCAATGGAGCGCTCTGTGGTTGACCGTGTGCAGTCTGCTTACGGAGATAAGTACGATTACTTGATGATGTACGACAGCAAGCGGGATGTTGCTGATATACTTCATGAGGAAACGGAAGCTCGCTCCATCCGTGAACATCTGCGTCAGAAACAGCAGGCACAGCAGAAGCAAAACAAGAAGAACAGCAGAGACACTTGGGAACGATAATATATATATGCTACCACATTCTTGCGCTTACCTCTATCCCAACTATTGACATAGAGCCGCACAAATTTAAAGGAGCACGGTCGTGGCTGACCGTGCTCCTTTAGCATCGCTTGCGATGCATAGTCACAGATGGAATCTGTGTCAAAGGGGTTCGAGGATTTTATCCCAGACAGGCGATTTATAAGCCCCTGCTGCGGCAGGGGCTTATAAATTTTGCATGAGTGGGTACCGCCATGCATTGCTCGTTAAGATCGTGCCCAACTTTTTTACTTACGCCGCATCGAATATTTGCGAGATAACAGCCCCTGTATATGCGCCTGCTGCACTGGCAATTAAGTTCACAAGTTCAGATTTTGCTTTTTGCTCACTTAACTTCAACAATTCATCACCACGAGGAGAACAGTCGTATGCGTTAGCACCATGTGGCGAGCCACATTTCGTCATTTCATAGGCTCACTAAAGAAGAGAAACCATTATCTCAGCTTATCGTTTCGATTTCTCCAAGCAAATCATTTTTTCCTGAGTTGCTAATTTTATCTGCAAAATTGACTTATTTATGAGGACTATCATAATCTGCACGCGCTGGAACACAAGAGCAACTTTTTGAAATAACGTACCTTTGAGGAGTCTGGACTGGCTCCTCTTTTTTGTTGCACAAATTGTGCAGGCGGTGCTTGCACAATTATCAACCTAACATCTGCATTCCATACAATCTCGATATTGTCCTCCTGTTGTTCTGCGTTATGCTTTCTCCGTGCATTTTCGTATTATTTATTCTGCCATCTGACTTCGCCCTTGGACAGAAGCGGATAACAGATCAGCTGATCTGAATCCAGATTTTCCGCATGCATGTCAACCGCTGTGATCTGATGATTATCATAAGTCGTATAATAATAAATACCTTTTGCTGTATTACAACAGGACGTGTATATCGTGATCTCATATTTGCCTTCTGTCACCTCACAGCATCCACGCTGCTGATCTACGGATCCTAAGATATGGAAGAACTGGCTTACACTCTCATCCTCTTCTTCACCGGAGATCGAATTTAATTTTGTAAAGGCAACTTTCACAAATCTTGACTGGCTGGAAAGATCTCCAGGTATTCCCATTCCACCCATTCCTCTGCTATATGCATCAAGCTGTAATACTCCTGCAAAAGTACTCTCCGGCTGTTTTCTGGATACTCCGGCATAATTATTCAGTGCAAACATCTGACTCGGGAATGGTGGATTATTGGTAAGCACTCCTACCGGATTATCATATACATGCAGCCCATCTTTCATAGACTCAACAACGATACAGGAGTCTTTGTCTGCAATGATCCAGTGAAGCTGTGCTGTCGGCAGCTGTTCACTGAATGCTGTGCCTGTCAGTCTCATTGCTGCCAGCTTCTCTCTCGCCTCTGCTACAGTAGCACACTGTGTAAGGATCCATGGGATGAACTCGAACTGTGCCACCTGGCTGACTTCTGTTTCATCTTCCGGCAAAGCTTCTTCATATGCCGCATTGCCGACAAAATTAAGACCTGCCATTCCAAGGCCTTTTTCATTAACAGCATCATAATAAAGCGGATAACCTCCTGCAACAAATGCCATTCCGATCAAAGCATAATGGCTTTTTATCTTCCCGGCAAACCGGAAATCAAATTCGTAATTTCTTGGCGTTATCGTGATCTGTTCCCCATAGGAAAATTCATAATCAAGCGTTCTGCCCATATAAAAATCTTGTTTTGTAAGTTGCTGCTGTACACATATCGAACACCTCTTCTTTCTGCTATAATAGTCCTGCAAACAATCTCATAAACAACTGTCCGAGCCATAAATATGCACTCCGTCCTGTGCGGTACTTTTCGGTCACTTCCCTGCATTCATTCGAGGATTTTTCTTTACACAATAACTCCATATAATTACCGGAATCAGACAAAGCCGAAAAAAGAAAGAAGATTAGGAACCGTAATAATTCTATTCAAATTTTCTTTCTGATTCACTTCACTCTGCATGTACGGTCACCTCACTTTCCTTTTTTTTAGGCATAAACCAATAAAATATAACACAAAATGCTAAAGCAAACACAACACCAAAAACATTTTGACTCACTCTAAGACTAACCGCTCCTTGTAGTCCATATGTCTCTGCAGCAATGGCTAAAGCACCAAATGTGTTAAATACTGCCTGCCAGCCATATTGTGCTGAAAATCCTACACCGATTCCACCAAGAATTCCTATATATGCATAGATTGACGAAGGAAGCAGAAAATATAATACTGTAAAACATATAACACCTGCAATATTTCCGACAATCCTTTTACGGACTCTGTAGTGCATATCTTCCATAAACGGCAAAATCGCGGACATGGCCGCAATACCAGCCCACATTGCACGTGGCATATTACAAAGTTCTGCAATGCAAAGGACAATCGGTACGCATAAAATCTGACATATCTGCCATTTTGTTCTGGAAGAAGTGATATCAAATTCTTGTATCAGATCTTTCAGATTTCTTTTATAAGTTCTGTTTTTATGATTTCGATAAAATACGAAGCAGGTAAGTGCTGCACCTAAAGCCATTCCGACTAATCGCATCTGATAGCTTTTTTCCCGTAACATCATAACCATATAGCAGCAGATACCCAAGAACCAATGTAGATTGATTAAACATGGATGGATTATGGCATCCGAACAGAATCAACACAGCCAGTGCCGCAATATTTAACAGCATTCCCAATACCGGTGAAAACTGATTTGCTAAATGCGGACATACAGTCATAATTACAAAGAACAAAGCCAAAAGCATCGTAGATTGTCCGGTGTGGATCCCCAGATCCGCATTCCTAAACACCATGAGACATAATAAGACTACTACACCTACAATGCTGTTCTCATTTCCAAATAGGATGCTGAAAATACTAACAAAAGAAAAAACAAAATGCCATTGTAGCAGCTATCTTCACCAGATATACCCACATATGATATAGTTTTTCTTTTAGTGTTTCACTCTTTTTCAACAGGTTTTTAGAACCTGCCTGATTTAACTGCAACTCCTGATAAAATGTCATATAAATACTCCCATCTTCTAATTTATCTTAAAACTAGATAATCTCATCTTTCTGCTTTGGCAGCTCTATAACAAATCTGCATCCACCATATTCACGGTTTTCTGCTTTGATTGTTCCTCCGGCACTATCTACAATCCGTTTTACAAGTGCAAGACCTAGGCCATTTCCTTCTGCTTTATGAGATCCATCTACCTGATAGAACTTGTCAAATATTCTGGATTTTACATCATCCTCTATTCCTGGTCCTTCATCTTCCAGAATGAACTTAACAGAATCCTGTTCTTGTTTCAGAAACATCGTAATTGTCCCCTTTGAAGGGCTGAACTTAATCGCATTATCTAAAAGATTTATCCAGATATGCATAAAAAGTCCTTCATTCGCAGTATATTTAACTTCCTCCAATTCTACCTGAAAACCAATTTCTTTTTCTGTCCATTTTGTTTCCAATGAAAGAACTGCCTGGCGGATCTGTTCATCCAGACGATTATCGTCAATAAACGCACAAACTATTCGAACGCCTGCTACATCATTGAGATATGTCTGTATTCTCGTCTGAGTTGCTTTGTACATTGGACAGCTCCGGTTTGCGGGTATGCAGCCGCCGTTCGATTGATTCGTGTAGAAGCTGAGATACAAGAGCCATTAACGGAATAAAGAAAATCATGCCAAGGACACCGAACAGTTTACCGCCCAGCAAAACCGCCAACAACGTCCAGAACGGGGATAGCCCTACACTGTTTCCCACGACGTGCGGATAGATGAACTGATTTTCAACAAACTGAGTTGCCTGATAGACGATCAAGCATAGGAGCGCCTTGTTCGGAGCCGCCAATAAAGTAAATAAAATGCCGAAAGCGCAGGAGAGAAATCCTCCAATATAAGGAACGAATGCAAAGGCGGCAGTTAAAACGGCTGTTAGCCCCGCATATGGAATCCCTGCAACAGAAAACGAAAGAAAGATCAATGTTCCAAGAATCATAACCTCGACACACTGACCAGAAAGAAACTTCGCATAGGTGTCATGTGCAAGTTTCGAAATATGGCAAATTCTATCTGCAACGGATTCCTTACAGTAGGCATACAGTGCCCGTTTGCTTTGACTGCTCAATTCACGCCATCCAATTAGCACATAGAATGTGATCACAAGTGAAATTGCAACATCAGCAATCGCAGATACCGTAGAGCCAGCAACATTGGCAACTGAGGAAATCACTGTGTTCATTTCGCTCGAAATGCTTTGCAGAATAGATTTCCAATCGAGCGCAGCAAAATGTGCCGACAGTTTCTCTGTGTCAATGCCGTATCTTTGCAATAAGCCGACCCAGTCAGGCCATTTTTCTTGAACAAGAGCAGCAATGCTTTTTACAGATGCAGTGAACTGTGGAATCGCAATTACACACAGAAGAGCAATAATCGCAATAACACATATCAGCGTCAGTAACAGGCTTATCATGTCTATTTGCCGATCTGTAGCTTTAGTCAGCTTTCGTCGAAGCCTCTTTGCCAGTCCGCGCACGGGTACACTCAGAACAAAGGCCAGCAAAAGGCCTGATAAAATCGGAGCGAGCAAGCCAATACACGATTTTAGAAAGTTGGCAACATAGTTTAGATTGTTGAATGCCGCAAATAAGATCACCCCAAACGTGATTAGTAGAAGCGGCTTTTTGTAGGATTTATCCATGATTACATCCTCGTAAGAAATCGGTTTGTTTTATTATTGGGGAGTATCTTATAGGCAATCCACCAACCAAAGAAACAGACTGGCAATGCAGCGAGAACATCCATGATAGAATGCTGTTTCATAAAAACGGTGGAGAGACTGATACACACGGCGATTGATGTAGCAGCGATTTTCCATCCGACGCTTTGGAGCGCCTTGCAATCCCATAACCCAAACATCGCGGCAACAGAGCCTATTACATGAAGTGAGGGGCAAACATTTGTATTGGTATCGAAACTATAGAATAATTCAATAAAGCGTGTAAGTAGATTATTGCGTACAAATGCTTCTGGCCGCAAATTTTGGCAGGTTGGAAAGAACAGGTAAATCAAAACCGTGATCGTATAGGTGACTATCACAAAATACATCATACGCCGAAATGCAGGTACATCGACGAAAAAAGTATAAACCAACGTACCGATTAGAAAGACAAACCAAAATAGATACGGAATCAACGCCCATTCACAAAATGGTATTATATCATCGAGTCCACACAATAGACGGGATAGTAATTTCGTTGCGGTTGCAACCGCTCAAGAAACAAAAACAGCAAGCCGAAAATTGGCCAGTAAAGCAATAGCCTGACGTGAGAAAATTCAGGTGTATTAAGTTTATGGATGCGGAACTCACGGTAATTAACTTCCGGCTTTATATGATTACTTTGCATGACTGTATATCCATTCATAGATTTTATCGGCTGCCGTACATTCCGTCTGCGACCGCATTGCCGCGCGCATTTTAGAAAGAAGCACTGGGGCATTTAGCGTTTTTATTGTGGTGTCTGCGATTGCTTTTGGCGTATTGGCTGTGACGGCCATTCCATTACGCAGAAAAAAATTCAGATTATGTGTCTCGCAGCCAGCCACTGCATCGATAAGCACCATTGGTAACTCTGCCGCCATTGCCTCAGATGTACTTAGACCTCCGGGCTTTGTCAGGAATAGGTCTGAGGCTTGCATGAGCTGCGGCACATTATTGACGGTTCCCAGAACATGAACTTGAGAATACTTTTCTGTTCCTTTTTTGGAGTTTTTTGCGTAAATCATCATTTGTGCCGCATACAACACTAAGTTCTTGTTCTGTTGTGAGGTAAGGGCAGAGATACGATATAATCTCCTCCATTGGACCGCAGCCCATGCTACCGCACATCATTAAAATATGCTGATGAGCAGGAGAGATTCCGGCGTTGGCTTTTCCTGCTTCTTGTGACACACGCTGGTAGAATTGCTGCCGCACAGGGATTCCACTGGCGATCAGCTTTTGAGGTTGAAGTCCACATTGTTCAAACTCACCTAACAGCGAAGTGGACGGAATGAAATACCAGTCCAGCGCAGAATCCGCTGTGCAGGGAGCGCAGGTATAGTCTGTAGAAATGTGGCTCGTTACAAGCTGTAAGCATGGGTGCTGTCGGCGCATTTCTGTCAACGCCAAGGCTGGGAATACATGAGTACAGATAATATTATCGTAGCCTGCAGAGCGGATGTATTGATACATCCGCTCTGCGCCGGAGGAAAGTAGCTTATAGATCGGCGTTCCCTCACAAAAAATATCTTCGTGAGATTCCGCACGCTGATACCCAGCATCAAAAAGCCTTGGAGCATGGCGGTAAATTCGGGTATGCCAATTAGAAATAAACGTGGATGCTTTTTCTGAAATAAACTGCAAAGAATCTGTAATATTGCAGATTTCTCCGCGAGAGTGGTAGGCTTCCTGAACTGCTTGCGCACAGGAGTTATGCCCTGCGCCAGTGTTGCAGCTTAGAATTAGTGTTTGCATTTGAATCTCCTATTTTTTCCTTTGCTGCATAGCAAACAGCTTTTGCAGGCGTGGGCGATTATAGCGCTGGACAACAATAAACGGCAAATTACCCAGCACAATGTAGATAATCGTTATACATACCCCGCCAACACCGGACCATATTTTCAGCAGTCCAAGACCGGCGATAGACAACAGAATATGTGTCCACTCTGCCACGCAAGTTTCTTCTATCATGCGCGGCAAGTTCTCATAGTTTTCCTTTGTCAGTTTCTTTTCCGGCATGATTTTAACGAATATGCGGCTCATATCGGGGATCTTTGCCTGCCATTTCCGAACATGAAGCCGCTTCCATAGTTTTTGCTCTGCCGGGTGGCAGACCCAAGGAAAACGATCGGCGTGAAACCAATGCTTCGGGATCAAGCGCCCCACTACAAAGGAGAGAACCCCTAACGCCGCGATATATAGCAGACACATAAGAAAATGCTTCATAAAAACCTCAACATAGCGGTGCGAAAATACGAAGGACACCATCTACGACCCAGCGGCGCGAATAATGTTTCATATCATAGGGCTTTACCTCTTTACATTTTGCCTGTGTAGCGATGAAATCGTCCTTTATTGCTGCAATAATACTGGAACGATAAAAGAACGAATTGTTTTCAAAGTGGAGAAAGAGACTGCGGTAGTCCAGATTGACAGTTCCTATCGTCGCAACTTTGTCGTCTGATACAAAGCTCTTTGCATGAACGAAGCCGGGAGTATACTCATAAATCTTGATGCCGCCAGTCAGCAACACCTGATAAAAGCTCCGAGACATACGGAAAATCAGCTTCTTATCAGGGATGCCGGGCATAATGATCCGCACGTCTACACCACGTTGAGCAGCGGAAATCATTGCATCCATCAAGTCATCGCCAAGCATAAGATACGGTGTAAAAAACCATGCGTAATCCGTGCTTTGAGAAAGCAAGTCAATAAAGAGCTGATTACTGGTAGCTTCATGGTTAAGGGGCGAATCGTAGTAACTAAGCACATAACCATCAAATGTGTGCGGCGGCGCAGGATACCTTTTGGGATATGTGGGCATTGCAAGCTGTCCTGCTTCTTTTTCCAGCGAAAATGCGTTCCAAAAGGTCAAGAACATATGGGTAAAATTTTTTACTGGCTCACCAGTAATCCGAAAGCCTGTGTCCTTCCAGTGTCCATAGGGATGTTCCAAATTGATATACCGATCTGATAAGTTGATACCTCCGCTATAAGCAACTTCGTTGTCAATAATCAGCATTTTGCGATGATCGCGATAGTTTGCAGTTCCTTTTAAGGCAAGGAAAGGATTAAAAGGAATACATGGAATGCCTTTCTTTTTCAGTTCACGGACATTACTGAAATTGAACGAAGAAATACTGCCAAGATCATCGTATATCACACGTACATCAACGCCCTGCTCCATTTTTACTTCCAGTTCGTTCACGATTGCGTCCCACATATGCCCCGGCTCAATAATGAAGTATTCTACGTAAATCGAGTTTCTTGCATTTTTCAAATCGGCAAGCATATCAGGGAACATATTATCGCCCAACGGATAGTAACGAACCTGCTCAACTGCACACATCGGATATTGCGTTTTTTCTTCCAGCCACCGCACTGTTTGCCCCATGCGTTTTTCGCCGTCAAAGGGCGCTTCTTTTATTGGAAGAGGCTGCGGATTGCAACTCTTTTGAACTTGCTGCAAGCGCCTTTTTAGAGGGCGGGCCGTCCGTTTATTTCCAAAGAGCAGATATAGTAACGCTCCTACCAAAGGTAGTGACAGAATAACCAGCAGCCAAAGCAATTTATAAGCGGTTTCATCTCTCTTTATAATAATAAATACCACCAAGAAAAACGCTGCAACGGAAAGCAGTGACACAATAATCGGTGCGTAAGGGGTCAGCCATTTCATCAACAGCAAAAGCCAGAGCGATTGTAAAGCCACCGCTGGAATAATTGTTAGAATGCGTCGAATGATTTTTCCCATATGTTTACCCCCCTCTATGTTATTTCTCCTCCGAAGATGCTTCCCAATCGCAAACTATTTGTGCCATTTCCTGTGGGGTTTCTTTATAGCCTCGTAATACCCACGCATTCATAAGCCCAAACAATCCATATGTAATAAATTGGATAAAGTAGTGCGTTTTGGCATCGGCATTAGCGACAATGGATGCCGCTTCTTGTAAATAGAAGTTTAGAATCACATATTGGCGATCAGCTGAGTAGAGCAGATCACAAATAGGACGAGTGGAAAGGCAAAATTCAAAAAACAGCCTGATGCCGTCATAACTACCAGTGGCGAAGTTGGTAGCACCGTGTTCGTCGGAAAAGCGCTTCCACAGACATGTGATTTTGAAAGACAGAACTTCATCTTTACTTTTGAAATAACGGAAATAAGTGGAGCGACCTACATCTGCCTTGGCAGTCATCTCCTCAATACTGATTTTTTCAATGGGTTTTTCTTTCATTAGTTCCAGCAACGCTGTACCCATACATTCTTTCAGATAGTCTGTTGTAGCCGTTGTCCTTCGCATAAGAAACGTCTCCTTTAATTGCGTATCATTGAAACAAGGATTGTCATTTGTTCCACTTTCGCTCGGACTATTGACAACGCCTGCTTCTGTGATATTCATAGCATCTATGATACTATCGTTTCATTTATACTATCATTTGCTATTTGCCCTGTCAAGCTAAAATTGGGGCATACCGTAAACTTCAAGACTACAAAGAAGTCCTACAAGAGTAAGAAGAAAATCTGGAATGACCCTGAGAATTGGGTGATCTTCGAGAACACCCAGCCGCCGATCATCGAGGAAAGCGTGTTCCTGATTGTTCAGAATATTCGCAAGGCGCGTCGCCGTCCTACCAAGATGGGTGAAATGGGTATGTTCTCCGGGCTTCTGTATTGCGCAGAGTACGGCGGCAAAATGTATCAATGCCGCGCTACCAACTTTGCAGAGAACCAGAAATACTTCATCTGCTCTACCTACCGCAAGGGCAAGGATCTCTGCACGACCCATTCTATCAAGAATGTTGTGCTGCACGAAATTGTTCTGCGAAATCTGCGGGAAGCAATCTCCTATGTTTCAGAACATGAAGCGGAGTTCATTCAGGACGCAGCCGAGAGCGATATGCGGGACAGAGATGCAGAGTTTGTTCGGAAGCGTGAAACGCTGGCAAAGGCAGACACGCGGATTGCCGAGCTTGACCGCATTATCTCCCGACTGTATGAGGACAACGTGATTGGAAAACTGTCAGACGAACGGTTTATTAAAATGTCCCATGACTACGAGCTGGAACAAAGCAACCTGAAATCAATGGCAGATGTCCTGCGCAAGGATCTGAAGCAGCAGGAGCAGCAGAAAACCAATGTTAAGGCGTTTATCGCTGCCGTGAAGAAGTACACGGATTTGCAGGAGCTTGACGCGGCTGTTCTCCGTGCTTTCATTGACAGGATCGAAGTTTCCCATGTTGACAAGAAATCCAGAACGCGGGAAATCACCATCGTCTATAACTTCATCGGTGCATTTGACTTCACACGGGCAATCGAAAATGCCCGCAACATAAGTAAAAAAGAGCAAAGAACGGCATAGCCGTTAAGCTACACCGTTCCTTGCTTCAATGTTTTCCTAAGTCACCGCCCCATCCGGGAGACGGTGTTTTTTTGTTGGATGCCGTGCGGTTTCCTCCGGCGGCGCCGATGGGGCAGTGCGTGTCCCACGTTCACCTCATCCGTCGCGGCGGAACGCGCCGTCGGCATACGCATACACCGCGCAGCCGAGCGCGGCGGCGTCGGCCGCGTCGTGCGTGGCGAGCACGAGGGTCTTGGCCCGCGCCGCGTCCGCGACCAGCGCGGTCACGCGCTGCCGCAGCGCCGCGTCCAGCCCGCGAAACGGCTCGTCGAGCAGCAGCATCGGCGCGTCATACGCCAGCGCGCGCGCGATGGCCACGCGCTGCTGCATGCCGCCGGAGAGCGCCGCGGGGTACTGGTCGCGCGCATCGCTCAGCTCCAGCCGCTCGAGCCACGCCAGCGCCTGCGGCATGGTCTGCGCCCGGTCGGAGAGCACGGCGTTGACGTTTTCCGCCGCCGTGCGCCACGGCAGCAGCCGCGGCTCCTGAAAGACGCAGGCCATGCGCCCCGGCGACACGCGCACCGTGCCGCCGTCCGGCGCGCGCAGCCCGGCGAGCACGCGCAGCAGCGTCGTCTTGCCGCAGCCGGACGGGCCCATGAGCGCGATGTGCCCGCCGTCGGGCACGGTGAGATCGACGGCGCGCAGGACGGCGCGGCCGTCATACGTCACGGTGAGGTCACGTGTTTCGATCATGCGCTGCCGCCTCCTTTCCCGCGCGGAGTGAGTGCGCGCAGCACCAGCCGCTCGAGCCCGACGCTGAGCAGGATGACCGCGAGCGTCCAGGCGAAGAGGTCGGTGGTCTGTAGGTACAGCTTCGATTCATAGATCATGCGGCCGATGGCGCTGTGCGGTACGGTGAGCACCTCGGCGGCGATGCCGGCCTTCCAGCCGAAGCCGAGGCCCGAGCGCAGCGCGGCCAGAAAGTGCGGCCGCACGCTCGGCACATAGATCCGCCGCAGGACGCGCCCGCGCGGCCAGCCGTACACCCGCGCAAGCTCGAGCAGCGCGGGGTCGGCCGAGCGGATGCCGGTGCAGACGTTGCTCCACACGACGGGCAGCACCATGAGCAGCGCGATGAACACCGGCAGCCAGTCGCGCGCGATCCAGATGAGCGCGAGCACGACGAACGACGCCACCGGCGTGGACTTGACGACCGTCATGAGCGGGCGCAGCAGCGCGTCGGCGGTTTTCGATATCATGCACGCGGCGGCCAGCGCCACGCCGAGCACGACCGCCCCCGCCACGCCGAGCAGCACCCGGCCGATGGACACGGCCGTGATGCGCCAGAACGCCCCGGTCGCGGCAAGCTCGCAGAGCCTGCGCACGACCGTCCACGGCGCGGGCAGCAGCAGCTCCCGGTGCACGAGCAGCGCCAGCGCCGCCCACACGGCAAGCCAGAATGCGAGCGTCAGCGCGCCGCGGGCAAAGCGCTTCATTTCAGGATGCAGTAGAAGTCATCGCCCGGCACCTCGCCGCCGATGCTCTGCGGGGCGACGGTGCTCAGCGCCGTGAGAAACTCCGTCAGCGCGGCCTGCATGTCCGCGCCGGACACGAAGCAGACGTTGCAGTTCGGGATGGCCTTGGCGGCCACGGCGGCCTTGGCGAAGATGCCGGCATCCTCGATCATCTGGCCGGCCTGGTCGGGCTCGGCCGTCAGGTACTCGATGGACGCCTGATACTCGGTCAGGAACGCCTTGACCTCGTTCGGGTGCTCATCGGCAAACGCCTTGCGCACGACGACGCAGCCCTGCACGAGGCTGCCGGCCTCGGAGACCTTGTCCCACTCGGCGGTCAGGTCGAGTGCGACGGTGAGGGCGGGGTTGGCCGCGCGGGCGATCGTGACCATCGGCTCCGGCAGCACGGCGATGTGCACCTCGCCGGAGGCGAGCGCCGTGTTGAGCTCCGCCGGCTGGGCATAGGTGTTGTCGATGGTGATGTCCGTGCCGACGGTCAGGCCATTTTTCTCGCACAGGTACTGGAAGATGAACGTCGGGTTCTGCACGGGGACGCAGACGTTCTTGCCGCGCAGGTCGGCAAAGGACGTGATGCTCTCCGTGCCGTCGGTCACGACGTAGAGCACGCCGCGCGTGTTGAGCGCGAGCACCTGCACGGCGCCGCCGGTCTTGTTGTAGAGCGCGGCGGCGGCGTTCGTCGGCAGGGCGGCGATGTCGGCCGTGCCGTTGACGAGCGCGGCGGTGGCGTTGCTCGGGTCGGTCTCGACGGTGAAGTTGTAGCTCAGCGCGGTCGTGCCGGCCTTGCTGTCGGACATGAGCTTGGCCATGCCGAAGCCGGTCGTGCCGTTGAGCGCGACGACGTTGACGGTCAGGTCCTTGTCGACGGCGGTGTCCGTGTCCTTCTGGCCGCAGGCGGCGAGGGCGAACACCATGATGACGGCCAGCAGCACCGCCGTGAGTTTGCGCAGATGGGTCATTGCAGATCTCTCCTTTTCGTGTAGCCGCCCGCCGGAAGAGACAAAAAATGCCATGCCCAGAAGGCATGGCGGTGCAGCAGTGCACGCACGCAGCCTTCCACCTCATGGGCGATTCGGTGTCAGATTCGGTGCGGGATCGGCGGCGGCCGGGCCGGAAGCACAGCTTGCGGCGCGGGCGCATAGTTTGCTGTAATTATGCCACGGAAAGGCAGGCGTGTCAAGCATTTGCGCCGGAATTTCCAAAAGCTGCACACAGGCGGAAAAGTGTGCGGATTTGTGAAAAATTCTCGCAGTTTGTCGTTATCAAAACGACGGGACTGGGCATTGAAAATTTTTCATAGATATTGTATGATGGGAAGCAGGGAATCCTGCGTCCGGCCGGAATAGGAGCCGGCCGGTGCAAATTTGTTGGAAAGGGAACTGAAAAAATGGAACAGATCGATTACAAATTCATTGACCAGGTCCTCGCAGATCACGCCTGTGACGCCTCGCAGATCATTGCGATCATGCAGGACGTGCAGGGAAAATACCGTTATCTGCCGAAAGACGCGCTGCGCTACATTGCGGACAAGGTGGGCATCAGCGAGTCGAAGATCTACGGCGTGGCAACGTTTTATGAGAACTTCTCGCTCGACGTGAAGGGCAAGTACGTGCTCAAGGTCTGCCGCGGCACGGCGTGCCACGTGCGCAAGTCCGGCAACGTCCTGCAGGCACTCTATGACGCCACCGGCCTGAGCGAGAGCAAGCCGACCTCGGACGACGGCCTGTTCACCATCGAGATCGTGTCGTGCCTCGGCGCGTGCGGTCTGAGCCCGGTTGTCATGGTCAACGACACGGTGCACCCGGCCATGACCCCCGACAAGGCCGTGGATCTCATCGAGGAGCTGCGTGCAAAGGAGGGTGCGTAATGCGTCAGAGAATCGAATCCTTGGAGCAGTTCCGCGCCCTGCAGGCCGACTACATGGCCGCGCGCGACGCGGAAAAACGTAAGATCCTCGTCTGCTGCGGCACGGGCTGTGTCGCCGGCGGCAACCTGAACGTCTACCACGAGCTCAAAAAGCGCATGGACGAGCTGGGCATCCCGTGCGAGGTGTCCCTGACCGAGCACCACGCCGACACCATCGGCCTGAAAAAGTCCGGCTGCCACGGCTTTTGCGAGATGGGCCCGCTGGTGCGCATCGAGCCGGAGGGCTGGCTGTACACGAAGTGTCAGGTCAGCGACGTGGAGGAGATCATCCAGAAGACCATCCTCGGCGGCGAGTTCATCGAGCGCCTGGGCTACAACCAGAACGGCGAGCTGTATGAGCGCCAGGAGGACATCCCGTTTTACAAAAAGCAGACCCGCCGCGTGCTCGAGCACTGCGGCCATATCGACGCGGAATCCATCGAGGAGTACCTGTCCATCGGCGGCTACGGCGCGCTGGCCAAGGCCCTGTTCGAGATGCAGCCGGACGAGATCGTCCAGGCCGTGAGCGATTCCGGTCTGCGCGGCCGCGGCGGCGCGGGCTTCCCGACCGGGCGCAAGTGGGCGCAGGTCGCGGCACATACGGAAGAGCCCGTCAAGTACATCGTCTGCAACGGCGACGAGGGCGACCCCGGCGCCTTCATGGACCGCTCCTGCATGGAGGGCGACCCGCACAAGGTCATCGAGGGCATGATCGTCGCGGGCGTGGCCACCGGCTCCACCGAGGGCTACATCTATGTCCGCGCCGAGTACCCCATGGCCGTGCACCGGCTCACCGTCGCCATCGAGCAGGCCAAGGAGCTCGGCCTGCTGGGCGACAACATCCTCGGCAGCGGCTTCAGCTTCCATATGCACATCAACTGCGGCGCAGGCGCGTTCGTCTGCGGCGAGGGCTCGGCCATGACCGCGTCCATCGAGGGCAACCGCGGCATGCCGCGCACGAAGCCCCCGCGCTCCGTCGACAAGGGCCTGTACGGCAAGCCCACCTGCCTGAACAACGTCGAGACGTTTGCCAACGTGCCCGACATCATCAAAAAGGGCGCGGACTGGTTCAAATCCGTCGGCACGGAGGGCAGCTCCGGCACGAAGGCCTTCGCCCTCACGGGCAACGTCGTCAACACCGGCCTGATCGAAGTGCCCATGGGCACGACGATGCGCGAGGTCGTGTACGACATCGGCGGCGGCATCAAAAACGGCAAAGCGTTCAAGGCCGTGCAGATCGGCGGCCCGTCCGGCGGCTGCCTGACCGAGGCGCACATGGACCTGCCCATGGACTTTGACTCGCTGAAAAAGGCCGGCGCGATCATCGGCTCCGGCGGCCTCGTCGTCATGGACGAGGACACGTGCATGGTGTCCATCGCGCAGTTTTTCATGAACTTCATCTGCAACGAGTCGTGCGGCAAGTGCACCCCGTGCCGCGAGGGCACGACCCGTATGCTCGACATTCTCACCCGGATCACGAAGGGCAACGGCCGCCCCGGCGACATTGAGGAGCTGCGCTCCCTCGCCAAGATGATCCAGAACTCCTCCCTGTGCGGTCTCGGCAAAACGGCGCCGAACCCCGTGCTGTCCACGCTCGCCAACTTCGAGGACGAATACCGCGAGCATATCTTCGACAAGAAGTGCCGCACCGGCAGCTGCCGCAGCCTGACGACGTATGTCATCGACCCGGCCATCTGCAAGGGCTGCACGAAGTGCGCGCGCAACTGCCCGGCCGGCGCGATCACCGGCGAGCTGAAAAAGCCGCACCACATCGACACAGACAAATGCATCAAGTGCGGCACCTGCAAGACTGGCTGCCCGTTCGGTGCGATCAAGGAGGCGTGAACCATGGCTGAAGAAAAGAAAATGATCATCGACGGCGTGTCCTGCCCGTTCACGACCGAGCGCAATGTGCTGGAGGTCGCCCGCAACAACGGCATCGACATCCCCTCGCTTTGCTACTGTGAAAACCTGTCCATCTACGGCGGCTGCCGCCTGTGCCTCGTCGAGAACGACCGTGGCAAGATGGACGCCGCCTGCTCCATGCAGCCGCGCGACGGCATGGTCGTGAGCACCCATACAAAGCAGGTGCTCGACAGCCGCCGCACCACGCTGCAGCTGCTGATGAGCAGCCACCGGGCCGACTGCCTGACCTGCGACCAGAGCGGCCGCTGCAAGCTGCAGGAGTACGCCCGCCGCTACCACGTGGACGCGCACCGCTTCGAGCCCAACACCTACTGCACCGAGCCGATGGATCTCTCCTCGCCGAGCATCGTGCGCGACCCGAGCAAGTGCATCCTGTGCGGACTGTGCGTGCGCACCTGCGCTGAAATTCAAAACATCGGCGCGGTCGATTTCAGCGGCCGCGGCAAGAAGGCGCACATCTCCGCCGACTTCGGCAAGACCCTCAAGGACACCGACTGCGTCGGCTGCGGCCAGTGCGCGTCCGTGTGCCCGACCGGCGCGATCACGATCCGCAACGAGACCGAAAAGTTCTGGTCGATGCTGCAGGATCAGACCCGCAAGGTCGTCGTGCAGTACGCGCCGAGCGTGCGCGTCGGCATGGCCGAGCGCTTCGGCCTGCCCGCCAATGAGCCCTGCACCGGCAAGCTCGTTGCCGCGCTGCGCCGCCTCGGCGTCGACGTGGTGTACGACACGAACCTCACGGCCGACCTGACGATCATGGAGGAGTCGGCAGAGTTTCTTGAGAAGGTCAAGACCGGCGCGAAGCTGCCGATGTTTACCTCCTGCTGCCCCGGCTGGATCCAGCACGTGGAGCACCGCCACCCGCACCTCATGCCCCAGGTGAGCACCTGCGGCAGCCCGATGGCGATGTTCGGCTCGCTCATCCGCAAGCAGTTTGCGGGCGAGAACGTCTACTCCGTGGCCATCATGCCCTGCACCGGCAAGAAGTTCGAGGCCGCGCGCCCCGAGCTGGAAAAGGACGGCGAGCGGCTCATCGACCTCGTCATCACGACGAGCGAGCTGTGCGACATGATCGAGGAGGCCGGCATCGACTTTGCCCACCTCCCGGACGAGGAGCCCGACGCCCCGCTCGGCGACTACACCGGCGCCGGCGTTATCTTCGGCGTGACCGGCGGCGTGACCGAGGCCGTCATCCGCCGCGTGCTCGACGATGCCAGCCCCAACACCCTGCAGACCATTGCCGAGTGCGGCGTGCGCGGGCTCGAGGGCATCAAGGCCTTCACCGTCACGGCCGGCGACCTGACCATCCGCATCGCGGTGGCCAACGGTCTGGCCAACGCCGACAAGCTCATCGCCAAGGTCGAGTCTGGCGAGGAGCAGTTCGACTTCATCGAGGTCATGGCCTGCCCGAACGGCTGCATCGGCGGCGGCGGCCAGCCCCCCGCCTGCAACAAGCGCAAGGCTGAGCGCGCCGAGGCCATCTTCAAGGCAGACGAAGCCTGCGCCCTGCGCATCCCGCAGCAGAACCCCGACCTGGGCTATGTCTACGACACCCTGCTCCAGGGCCGCGCCCACGAGCTGCTGCACATCCACTACCCGGCCCACGGCCAGCACAGCTGACCCGCCGCAAGGCCAAGCCGGGGAAACCCCATCTGACCCGAAACGTGCATGGAAGGATCCTTCCATGCACGTTTTTTCGTTTTGTTGTCACGCGGCGCAGCACCGGCAGCGCTGATGACGCTTTTCCCTGTGCGGGACTGTGTGCCCTGGCCGTTCCCTCGAGGGGAAAGCTGGAAAAAGCACCGTCTCCCGACTGGGAGACGGTGCTTTTTCGTTTTTTGCGCGCGTTTTACTTCTTTTTCGCCGCGGCGGCTGTCCGTCGTCGTCTCGTCGCCTTCGAGCGAGATGGCGCGGCGCTGGCCCTCGAACTTGCCGGCGCAGAACGTGTCCGCCCAGTCGAGGAGCTTCGGCAGGTTCTTGACCGGGTTACGGTTGAGGTAGTCAATGGCCTGCTCGACGCTGAATTTTTTGATCTTGTCTGACAGCTGCATGAAAATTGCCTCCTTTGTGACACGGAAAAACACACCATTTTCCTTGTTTTGCCTATATCTTTCCTATGTCTTAGCATGCATTTTTTGCCGAAAAACGGTCAAAATGTGCCATGTGGGCGGTTTGGATGCAGGCTGTGACAAATGTCACAAAACGGCGGTCATGCCGCCGAGCAGGATGCCGAGGTTATCCGACCAGATATCGGGAAACTGACTGAGCGGCAGGGGATTTTCCCCGCTGCCCGCCTCGATCGTGAAGCCGGGGCGGCGGTAGTCCTGAATGAACCAGTCCTTATATCCCGCGTGGCCGGCGGCGTAGGGCGTGGCCGCGACGTCATAGCCGCTCACGGCGGCAAACTGCCGGGCGATCGCTTCGCTTCCCGGCACGTCGTAGCCGTCATACTGCCAGTAGATGACGCGGCCCTGCGTGTGGTACGACAGGGTGAGCAGCGGGTCGAGCGCGCGGGTGAAGCCGTACATCGCCAGGCTCTCGGGCGCGACGAGCGGCGCCGGGCCAACATAGTCGCGCGGGCCGGGGCGCGTGTAGCCCGCGGCGAATTTGATCTCGCGCGCGGTGCTCCACCCCGCGGGGTACTGGAGGTTGAGGTCGATGCCGCGGATGTTCGCCTTCCAGCCGGAGGGGAAGGGAATGTCGGGGTAGTTTTCAGCGAGCGCCTTTGCCGCGGCGGTGGTCTCGGCATCGAGCGCGCCGGTCACGAGGTCGATGCCGTCCGGGTCGACGGCCGGGGCGAGCACGAGCGTGACCCTGGACAGCAGGTCGTGGATGTTCTGCCCCTCCATGTCGCCGCCGTCGCCGAGGCGGGCGCACAGCTGCTCGCAGAACGTGAGCAGCAGCGGCGTCGTGATCCACTCGTTGGCGTGGTGCGCGGCGTTGTAAAACACGAGCTTCGGCCCGCTGCCGAGCGTCAGATACCACAGCGGGCGGCCGAGCACGCTGCGGCCGAACTCCCCGACCGCGAGCATGGGATAGCGCGCGGCCAGCCCGCGCACGACGTACCCGATGAGCGCCGAGGAATAGGGAATGTCCGCCGGCGTGACGGAAAACGGCAGCGGGATCGTCAGCGCCCGGCCGAGCGGCAGGCGCTCGGGGTCGAGGTAGGGATTGGCGAGCGCGATGGCGTCCACGCTCGTGCCGTACTGCCGCGCGAGGGCGGAAAACGTGTCGCCCGCGCGGATGGTGCGCGTGACGAAGCCGGTGTAGTACGGCAGCAGTGCGCGGTGCGTCCGCGCGCCCGCGATGCCGTCCGGCGTGAGGGCGTTCGCCGCCTGAAACGCGCGCACGGCCGCCGCCGTCTGTGCGCCGAAGATGCCGTCGAGCGCGCCCGGCGTCTGTCCCGCGCGCTGCAGGCCCAGCTGCAGCAGCGACACGAGCGCGCCGCGGTCGCCCTGTTTTAAGGTTTGCGTCATGAAAATGCCTCCGATGCATCGAATTACCAAAACTGGCTCCGTACATCGTATGCACGCCGCCGCAGGCATTTGCGCCCCGGCAGGCAATCGAGCAAGAATGTTCCGCCGCTATTTTGTCCGAAACCCGGCATACTGATACTGCACGCGCAAAGGGGGATTTTTTGCGGAAACAACCACATTTTTTGCGCCGGTTTGCCGTCACGGCGGCGGTCGCGCTCGCGCTGTGCGCGGGCGTGTCGGCGCAGGCGGCGTCGCTCGTGCCGCTCGGCCGGGCCGTCGGCATTCAGATGACGACGGCGGGCGTGCTCGTGGCGGATCTCGCCGAGGTGGACACGCCCGGCGGCAAGGCCACGCCTGCCAAGGACGCGGGGCTGCTGCCCGGTGACGTGATCTGCCGCATCGACGGCCGGGACATCGCGTCCTCGGCGGACTTTCTTGCCGCCATGGACGCGGCGGGGGACACCATGTCCGTGACCGTGCTGCGCGGGGGCGCGGAGGTCACGGCGACGGTCACGCCCGCCGTCACGGCCGACGGCACGCGGCAGCTCGGGCTCTGGCTGCGCGACGGGGTGACGGGCGTCGGCACGCTCACGTACTATGACCCGGCCACGGGGCGCTACGGCGCGCTCGGCCACGGCATCTCGGACGAGACGAGCGGCGTGCTCATGCCGCTGCGCGACGGCAGCGTGCTCTCGGCCGTCATCGCGGACGCGCGCCCCGGCGGCCACGGCACGGCCGGGGAGCTCGTCGGCAGCTTCGATCCCGGCGACCGCATCGGTGGCATCGAGCGCAACTGCCTGTTTGGCATTTTCGGCACGCTGGACGCGCCGCCGGCCGGGGACGCGGTCGAGACGGCATCCGCCGCCGCGGTGAAAACCGGAGGCGCGACCATCCTGTCCACGGTCGTGGGCGAGGACGTGCGGGCGTACACGGTGGACATCAGCCGGGTGTATCATGACGGCGGGTGTACGCGCTTTCTCATCACCGTCACCGACCCGGACCTGCTGGCCGCGACCGGCGGCATCGTGCAGGGCATGAGCGGCAGCCCCATTTTGCAGGACGGCAGGCTCATCGGCGCGGTGACGCACGTGCTGCTCGCAGACCCCGCCAAGGGCTACGGCGTGAGCATCGACGATATGCTCGCGGCGTCGGCGGCGCAGGACAAGGCAGCGTAAGACAACACATTCTGGATGCGTGCGGGCGCGCCGGGCAGTGCCCGGCGCGCTTTGCTGCGCGGGGCGTGACCGGCGGCGCGGCGCTTTGTGCCGCGACGGAGGGGGTGCAGATACGAAGCCAGTGCAGGAATCAACGTGTCAATCCCTCAGTCAGCCTGACGGCTGCCAGCTCCCTTTACACAGGGAAGCCAAGGGGTGCGCGTCGGACGTGCCGCACGGCTTGACATATTTGCCAAATGTGATATTCTGTTTTTATTCATTTTGCCCGGTGCGGCCGGGCCGCGGAAAGAGAGGCGCAGTATGAAATACGCATTTGACAACGCAAGCCTTCTCGACGGCACGAAGGATATGTGCGTACAGCCCGGACTGTGCGTGCTCACGGACGGCGAGACGATCACGGACATTGTGCCGGCCGGCACTGCCCCGGCGGGGTACACACGCATCGACCTGCGCGGGCGCTATCTGCTGCCCGGCCTCATCAACATGCACGTGCATCTGGCCGGCAGCGGCAAGATCCAGAAAAAGCAGCGCGACAACGAAAAGCTCGTGCGCCGCATCCTCGGAAACCCCGTCGCGCGCGGCCGGGTCATCGACCGGCCGAAGGCGAAACGCAACGCCCGGCTCGACGCCGGGCTTGACCCCCTGCTCGCCTGAGCGGGACACTCTATATATTAAAACCAGGTGATACTATGAAAGCGCTTTCCCAGCCGCTGTTCGCCTCCCTGCGTGGGTACGACCGGGCGCAGCTCGGGCCGGATCTGTTCTCCGGCGCGCTCATCGCGCTGCTGTCCATCCCGATCTCGATGGGCTATGCTCAGCTGGCCGGCCTGCCGCCGGTCTACGGGCTGTACGGGTCGCTGGTGCCGATTCTGCTGTTTGCGATGCTCAGCACGACGCGGGAGTTCATCTTCGGCGTCGACGCCGCGCCGGCCGCCATGATCGGCGCGGTGCTCACGTCGCTCGGCGTCACGCCCGGCGGCGCGGAGGCCATGCGCATCGTGCCGGTGCTGACGCTGTACGTCGCGCTGTGGCTGGCCGTGTTCGCACTCGTGCACGCGGACAAGGCCGTCGATTACATCTCCGAGCCCGTCATGGGCGGGTTCATCAGCGGCGTCTGCTGCGAGATCATCCTCATGCAGGTGCCAAAATTGCTCGGCTCCGCGACCGGCACGGGCGAGCTGTTCGAGCTGCTGGGGCACGTTTTTGACGCGGCGAAAGTCATCAACTGGCCCACCGCCGCGCTCGGCTTCGGGACGCTCGCAATTTTGCTCATCGCGCCGCGCAAGTGGCAGAAGGTGCCGTGGGTGCTCGTGATGATGGTGCTGGGCGGGCTGCTCGGCGCGTTCGCCCCGCTGGACGACTGGGGCGTGGCGCTGCTGGCCGCCGTGCCGCGCGGCCTGCCGAAGGTCGTGCTGCCGGACCTCACCGCGCTGCCGTTTACCCAGGCGCTCGTGGCGACGCTGCCGGTCGCGGCCGTCATTCTGGCCGAGACGCTGCTGGCCTCGTCCGGCACGGCGCAGAAAAACGGCTACCGCCTCAACGGCCGCCGCGAGATCGTGACGTATGCCGTGGGCAACGTCGCCGCCGGGCTCGTCGGCTGCTGCGTCGTGTCGGGCAGCGTGTCGCGCACGGCCGTCAACGAGCGCAACGGCGGCAGGACGCAGCTCGTGTCCGTCATGGCGAGCATGACCATGCTCGTCGTGCTGCTCGTCGCCACGCCGCTCATCCGCTTTCTGCCCGTGCCGGTGCTGACGGCCATCGTCGTCAACGCGCTCATCGGGGCGACGGAGTTCGGCATCGCGCGGCGGCTCTGGCGCGTCAACCGCGTGGAGCTCGGCATCTTCACCGGGGCGTTTTTCGGCGTGCTGCTGCTCGGCGCGATCAAGGGCGTGCTCGTGGGCATGGTGCTGTCGTTCATCGACGTGCTCATGCGCGCGGCAGCGCCCCAGCGCACCTTCCTCGGCACGCTGCCGGGCAAGGCCGGGTTTTTCCCGATCGACCGCGTCAGCGGCGTGCAGGCGCTGCCGCACATCGTGCTCTACCGCTTCAGCGGCAGCCTGTTTTTCGCCAACATCCGCCGCTTTCAGGAGGACATCGAGGGCGCGGTGCAGCCTGATACGCAGGCCGTCATCGTCGACGGCAGCGCCATCGTGAGCGTGGACATCACGGCGTGCGACCGGCTCGTCGTGCTCAACCGCAAGCTGCGCGCGCAGGGCGTGCGCTTTTACCTGACCGAGCACATCGGCGAGGTCAACGACCAGCTGCGGCACTTCGAGGCCGGGGAGCTGATCGAATCCGGCGTGGTGCGCCGCACGATCCAGGGCGCGCTGCGCGATGCCGACGCGGCCGTCGACATCGGCGGGGCGCAGCAGCGCATCCCCGACAACATGGACGATATCCGCCAGCTGCAGGAGCTCGAGTGGCTCTACGGCGCGGACGCCGAGGTGCAGATCGAGCGCAACGTGCAGCTCCTGCTCGCGCGCATGCGCACAACAGAGGACAAGGACGCGCGCCGCACGATGCTCGAGCATTTCCTCAACGAGGACTTTCACTTCGGCAGCATCGACACTGACGAGGTGCTGCTGCACCTCGAGGGCCACACGGACGAGCTGGCCGCGCTGCTCGGCAACTCCGAGGACGATGTGTTTACCGACCTCGAGGCCGAGCGCGACAGCCTCATCGACCGCGTCGAGCAGGAGCACCCCGAGTTCGTCGAGCACGTGCGCGAGCGGCGCGACCACTTCGACCACGATTTCCGCGCAAATCATCCCACGAGCGCGGCGCGCATCGAGGCCCGCCGGACGCAGCTGCACGCGCGCATCGAGCACGAGCGCGCCGAACGCAGCGCTCGCCGCGCCCAGCATCAGGCGGAGCTGTCCGAGCGGCACGCCGAGCACATGGCCGCGCATCAGGAGCGGCACGAGCAGCACGCCACCGAGCAGCAGCTGCGCCATGAGCAGCAGCTCGAGGCGCGCCTGCGCCGTCAGGCGGAGAAGCAGGTGGCGCGCGAGCAGCGGCAGGCGGCGGAGCTGGCCCGCAAGGCGCAGAACGCGGCCGAGAAGGCCCAGCGCCACGCGCAGCACGCGGCGGAGCGCGCGCAGCGGCAGGCCGATCATCTGGCAGAAAAAGCGCAGCGCCATGCCGAGCGCGCGGATGCCCGCGGCCACCGCGAGGACGACCGGGACTGAGCGCGCGGCAGCGGAATACGGAAGGAAACCGGAAGGGGCGGATGCTCCTTCCGGTTTTTGCTGTGTGTGCCATCGCAGGGCGGGGTGTTTCGGTGTAAGGGGAAGGCGGCACGGCGCTTTGCACCGCGACGGAGGGGGTGCAGATGCGCGGCTGGTACAAACTGAGCGTCTCAATCCCTCAGTCAGCCTGACAGCTGCCAGCTCCCTTTACACAAGGGAGCCAAGGGCGCATACAGGCGGCGGTTTTCGGGCTTTGCCGTGCGCAGCGGGTCGGCTGCTGTCGCGGTGACAAGACACGTGTCGGAATATCGGTTTACATAACACATATATGCATTCGACACATTCTGTCTGTCGAACGCAGGCGAGATATTGCGGTTTGCTTCGAAAAATTGTACCTTTCGACGGTTATGATCGGATTATGTCAACAGAAAACTAGAGCAATTCGCCAAAAATCACATTGTTCTTCCATTCCAGATATGGTAAAATATCCTCGCAAGACAGGGGAAACGAGCGATTTGGCAGAGAGCTGACCGCAAGCCTGAATTTTTGCGGAGGAGAATGTTATGGAAACGAAAATCAGTGTTCTGCTGGCTGATCCCGGCGAACAGTACCGCGCGGCCTATTCCAAGGCCATCGGCCAGGAGACGGACATGGAACTGGTCGCCCAGACGGACAATGGGCTGCGCGCGGAAGAACTCATCACCAAATTCCAGCCCGACGTCGTGGTGCTCGACCTCGTGCTGCCGAATCTGGACGGCCTGTCCCTGCTGACGCATCTGCGGGCGAAAAATGCATCGTCGCGCGTGATCGTCACCTCCGCGATCTGCAACGATCAGGTGCTGATGGAGTGTGCGGAGCTCGGCACGACGTACTTTATGCAAAAGCCGTTTGACCCGCCGCTGCTCGTGCAGCGCATCCGCCAGACGGCCCGGCCGCGCCAGCGCACCGGCGGCGCGGGCACGCAGCTCGCCGCGGCAGAGCCCGAGCCCTCGCTCGAGAGCGTCGTTACCGACGTCATCCACGAGATCGGCGTGCCCGCGCACATCAAGGGCTACCAGTACCTGCGCGAGGCGATCTTGCTGACCATCGACGACATGGACATCATCAACTCCGTGACGAAGGTGCTCTATCCCGAGGTCGCGCGCAAGTTCAACACGACGCCCTCGCGCGTCGAACGCGCCATCCGGCACGCGATCGAGGTCGCGTGGGATCGCGGCGATATCGAGACGCTGCAGAAGTTTTTCGGCTACACGGTCTCGAACATCAAGGGCAAGCCGACGAATTCGGAGTTCATCGCCATGATCGCCGACTGCCTGAGCCTGCGGCAGAAGCAGGCGAGCGTGCACTGAATGCGCAGCAGGAGAAAAAGAGGATGCAGAAAGCCCCCGGACGAAATGTCCGGGGGCTTTCTGTATGGATCTCATTCGAGGCGGGCCTTGCCCCCTCGAGCTCCCCTGCGGCTGTGCGTGACCTGCTGCGCGGCGGGTTTTGGATGAAGCGCATGGGAAGCCCCCGGACGGTTGTCCGAGGGCTTTCTTCATGGATTTCATTCGAGGCGGGCCTTGCCCCTGCGGCTTCTGCGGCGGGCTGTGCCGCCCGACTACAGCAAAGCCCCCGGACGAAATGTCCGGGGGCTTGCTGTGCGATTGGGGGAAAACTTTGCGGGGGAGACTTGCGGGGGCAAAGCTTTATGCGCTGCGCCTGCTCAGCCGAACAGGGCGAGGAAATCATCGAGATTGCGGTAGCTGCCGCCCTGCGGCGTCAGATCCGGCGCGGAGGCGTAGGCGCTGCCCGGCGTGGCCGTGACGGCGAGGGTGGCCGAATCGACCTGCGTGCGCAGCGTGATCTGGCTCGGCGTGAGCGAGATATACAGCGGCGACGCCGCGATGTTTGCCGTGATGTTCAGCGCCCCGTCGGCATAGCCGAACGCGGAGATCGCACCGACGACATTCGCAAACGACAGGTGCTCGAAGAAGTAGGTATAGGCCTCGATGGCATTCTGCACGGTCTGGCGGTCAACGCCCGGCGTGATGGTGAGCACGGCGTAGAGCGCCCGCTCGAGCGAGTTCATGGACGCCTCGACATGGTGCCAGCCGTAGTCGATATAGACGCGGTCGTTCCAGAACGTGACGGTCAGGTTGCGGCCGAGGATCTGCGACACGGCGCGCGCTGCGACGGGCTTGCCGAGCGAGAGCACGACGTCGGTATCGAGGCTGTAGCCGTTGACGGACACGGTCGCGTCCATGCCCATGGCCTGCGCGCCGACATAGCGCTCGAGCACGGGGGCGAAGGGCTGCAGCTGCGAGAGGGTGACATAATTGCCGTTCGTGGGATGCAGCGTGGTGGCGGAGCCGGACGTGCCGGTGATCGTCACGCGCACCGTCCAGCCCGAGGCCGTGACGGTCACGCTGTTGGCCGAGAGCGCGGCGGAGACGGCGTTGCCCGCGATGTTGAGCTGCGCGTGCAGCGCGTTATTCGACCACGCGAGGTCTTGGATGCTGTTCACGGCGGACTGCGGCGTGAGCTCGCGGAAAAACTGCGCGTAGGCATTGCCGGCGGCAGCGGCGTCGCCCGCGCCGGCGAGCTTTCCAGCCCAGGCGACGAGGTCTTTGATCTCGCTGCCCGTGCCGCTGACGTGGATGTTCCCGGCCGAGACGTACACCGTGCTGCCGATGTACTCGGCCGTGACGGTCACGCCGTCGACCGTGGTGGTGAGCGCGGCGTCATAGCCGCCGGAGGTGCGGGTCACGGTGGCCGTGCCCGAGAGGCTCAGCGGGCCGCTGAGCGCGACGTTGAAGGTCGCGGTTTTGGCGGTCGCCGCGTCCATGAGGGGGCTCACGAGGCTCAGCGCGCCGGTCAGATCGGTGTAGCCGCTGAGCGACTGCACCTGGAAGCCGCCGTAGTACGGCGTGGCGGTGACGTGCATGCGCGCGCCGCCGAAGTTGAGCGCCACGTCCGCGCGCGTCAGGCGCAGGGCGTCCGGGTCGGTGAGCAGGACGGTGCCGGAGATCATCGGGTCGTTGAGCCGGATGGTCATGCCGGTGTCGGTCTGCTGCATGACGACGTTTTTCGTCAGCGCGGTCATGCCGGCCGCGTCGAGCGAGATGTTCGGGATCTGCACGCCGAGGTAGCCCGCGACCGTGCGCGCCGCGTCGATCGTGTCGGACGCGCGCAGGACGATCTTCTGGCTGCCGAAGGCGACGTACACGCGCTCGTTGCTGTAGGCGGCGAAGAGGTCGACGCCCGCGACGTTGCCGCGCACCTGGAAGGTGGTCTGGTCAATGTCCACGTGCGCCGTCAGGCCGTAGGACTGGCCGTTGGCCGTGACGGTGAGGCTGTAGTTCGGCGTGCGGCGGAAGAAGTCGCGCACGATGGCCTGCGTGTCCTGACCGCCGTCGGAGAGCTTGCCGAGGTTGTTGGGGTCGTATTCGGTCTCGAGGTAGTGCTGGAACTCGGTCTGGTCGTCGGTCACGGCGCCGAAGTCCGAGAACACCTCGGTGAGCGTGCTCGTGCAGTTGAGGCTGCCGAGGCCGGACATGGACACGGCGTAGCTCTCCACGGTGTCCATCTGCAGCAGATCCCAGTTGGCGTCAATGGTCCAGACCATGTGCACGGCCGAAAATTCGGGGCTTTTCGACGCGCCGCTGTAGGTGCGCACCTGGTGGCGGTAATACGCGCTCGCGCCGGACGGCTCGAGGTCGAAGGCGAGGGTGTAGGTGCCGTCGTCGTTGGCGGTCATGGTGGGGTTGAGCACCGTGTCGCGGCTGATGACGTAGTTGCTGAGGTTGCGCGGGTCCTGCCCGTAGGCGTCCTCGTAGTCCTGCTGCGAGATGGCCACGATCTGGTCGCTCCAGGTGGCGGTGTCGCCGCTGATGGAATCGGCCTTGCGCACGAGGATCGCCCCGTCCTTGAAGTACTTCTGCTCGCCGAGCTTGACGAACATGCTCGTGCTGATGGCCTCGGTAAAGACGCTGTCGCTCGTGACGACGCGCACGTTGTGCACGGCCTGGTTGTAGTCGATGAAGCCGACCTTTGCCTTCGTCTGGCCGGTCGTCTCGGAGCGGTAGGTCTCCTGATCCATGACGCCGGTCGTAATGTAGATATTGTCCTCTGCGGTCTGGCCGGAGGGGTCGCCGTCCGGGCGGGTAAGCGTCGTGCTCGCGCCGCCGGCGCCGTCATCGTCGCCGACGCCGGCCGCGCCGGGAATGATGATCGCCGCCGCGATCGCCAGCGCCAGCAACGCGCCGCCGATGACATAGGTGCGCTTGCCGTGCTTGCGGCGTGTCGGGCGCGCGGCGCTCTCCGAGGGCACCAGCTCGCTGTCGGCGATGTCCGGCGCGGCCTCGTCCGCCGTCGGCTTGCGCCGCCAGGTCGGCAGATGGAAGGTCTGTTTGCTCATGATATCCGTCTCCCTTGCAGGTGATGTCTGACGTGCATATCGTCAGGAAAATCACATTTCTTCGTGACTTCATTATACGGCAGGGACTTTTCAAATGCATCCTCCGCGCGCGCGAGCGGTAGAAACGTTGGGAGAAGGCGATTCTACCAGCGGGAGAATGACAGGATTTAGGTGGAACGTGGCTCTTGCGGCCGAACGCCCGGCGTGGTATACTCATAGCATGGATGATGTGAGAGGCGCGCTCGCCGCCAACCTTGCCGAGCTGAGAAAAGAAGAAAACCTGACCCAGGCCGAGTTTGCCGCGCAGTTCAATTACTCCGACAAGGCCGTGTCCAAGTGGGAGCGGGGCGATTCCCTGCCCGACGTCGTGATGCTCAAGACCATCGCCGACCTTTACGGTCTGCGCGTGGACGATCTGCTGACGGACGGCGGCGTGGCGGCCGCATACGCCGCAGCGACGGAGTCCGGCGGCGAAAAGCAGCACGACGCCTACCTCATGTCGAAGGTGCTCATCGCCGCCATGTGGGTGACGATGGTGTGGGTCGTCGCGGTCGTCGTGTTTTTGTATTCGCAGTTCAGCATCGGCAAGATGTACTGGATGGCGTTCGTGTGGGCGGTGCCGGTGTCGTTCGCCGTGGCGTTCCTCTTCTCCCGCCACTGGGAGGGGGAGACGACGCTGCAGTGCGTGTTTTCGTCCCTGTTCGTGTGGAGCACGATCACGGCGTTTTATTTTCAGTACCTGCAGTATAACATCTGGGCCGTGTTCTTTGTCGGCGTCCCGGTGCAGATCGCGCTCATCCTCGGCACGAAGCTCCACCGCGCCGGCGTGCACTGGCTGCGCCGGTGAAAAAACCGAAAATACCGCTTGACGGCCGGCCGCGCACGTGCTATACTCCCTCCTAATGACAGGCCGAAAGGCCGGGCGGCGTCCGCGCCGCAGCAGACAGGATATCACCGCGTCTGTGGGACTCATATGCCCCACAGGCGCTTTTTTGTGCGAAAGGAGTCTTTTTATGCGTACACGCACTTCCACCGCGCCCGATGACGCCAAGCGCGTGACCATGCAGGTGTCCACCGTCGGTATCGTGTGCAACGCGGCCCTGACGGTGTTCAAGCTCGTCGCCGGCATCGTGGCGCACTCGTCGGCCATAGTGGCCGATGCCGTGCACTCGGCGTCCGACATTCTCGGTTCGCTGATCGTGATGATCGGCGCGGTCTTTTCCCACAAGGCGGCCGACGCCAGCCACCCCTACGGGCACGAAAAGCTCGAGTGCATCGCGTCCATCCTGCTGGGCAACATCCTCGTGCTCGTCGGCGCAGCCATCGGCTACGCGGGCGTGATGAAGATCGTCCGCGGCGAGACGCTGGCTGCACCCGGCGTGCTCGCGCTCATCGCGGCGGTCGTGTCCATCGGCGTGAAAGAGGGGCTGTACTGGTACACGATCGCGGCGGCCAAACGCATCCGCTCCGTGTCGCTCAAGGCCGAGGCGTGGCACCACCGGTCCGACGCGCTGTCGTCCATCGGCAGCTTTGCGGGCGTGCTCGGCGCGCGGCTCGGCGTGCCCATCCTCGACCCCATCGCGTCGATCGTCATCTGCCTGTTCATCTTCAAGGTGGCCTACGGCATCTTCCACGAGAGCATCGACCGGCTCGTCGACCGGGCGTGCGACCCGGACACCGTCGCCGCCATGCGCGAGACGATGCAGCGCACCCCCGGCGTCGTGCGCGTGGACGATATCAAGACGCGGCTGTTCGGCAGCCGGACGTATGTCGACGCCGAGATCGCGGTCGACGGCGCGCTGCCGCTGCGGGACGCGCACGTCATCGCCGAGGCCGTGCACCACGAGCTCGAGCGCGACTACCCGGACGTCAAGCACTGCACCGTGCACGTCAACCCGGCGTGACGCGGGCGGGGAAAGAGAGAAAAAACGTGCGAAGGGCCACCCGAAAGGGCGGCCCTTTTTGCGCGCGCGGCAGACGACAGAATGTCGTTTTCTTCGCGCGGAAAGCGCGGGAAAAGCGCGCTAAGAACGTGCCAAGAGCGTGCTAAGAAACCGCTAAGAAACATTTTGAGGCTCTTTTGTCGACATGAAATCGTGCATCCGCGCGGATTCGACACGGGCGGCGATAAGCGGTTTACATAACACCTGACGTGCGAACGAAAAAGCCTGCGGCCGCAAGGGCTTGCGCGCATGACGGCAGAGGGCGCGCGGGGGTGCGCATGGCGGGCGGCGGGGCGGCGCTGTCGCGGGTGTCGTCACGCGGACGTCTCGCGGCACCGTACCCAACCGTACCGTACAGTACCGTACCATACTGTGTCTTACCTTGCAGCAGGAACATACGGCAAAGCATATCTTACCCTGTCTCTCTCAAAGAAAGCCAGGGGGAAAGAAAGCCGCTGTTGGAAACCGGCGAAAATGTGGAAAACTCTGTGGAAAACTTGTTGCAAGGCGCTCAGGCCGCTGCGGGCACGGGCACGGGCGCGGCGGAGCATGGGGCAGTGCCGACAGGGGGGACGTGCGGGTGCGGCAGGGGCTTTTGGTCGGGCACAGTCCGGCGCGGGCTTTCGGCCGGTGCGGGTGTGGTGGACGCTTTTGGCTGGCGCGTTGTGGCGGCCGTGCGGTGCGGGACGCGGGTGCAGCGCAGGGCGCGCTGGCTGGCTTTCTTGCTGAGAGAAAAAATGCTTGACAAGTTATGCAAAAGCATACTAAACTGGAAACAGGGGATCACGTAGGCGGCGGCCGGAGACGGACTTCGGCATCGCCCGCACCGCCGGTCATGCAGCGTATATCCCACGTCCACCTCATCCGTCGCGGCGACTTCGGTCATGCGCTGCGCGTTCGACGCGCGCCTTACCGGCGCTGCCCTCCGCAAAACGGAGACGAAAAACTCCGCCCCGCATCGAACCGATGCTGGGCGGAGTTTTGTGACAGCAGCCGCGCAGGCGCGGCTGCCTTTTCGCTGGCTATCCTGTGCGGCGGCCTTTCCGCAGCCGTTCCTATGTGCCTGCGGCCACCGTGCAGCCTTTCTCACGCGGCCTTCGCGGTCTTGCCCGCGCGCCACGCCTCGAACCGGGTGCGCATATGGTCGTTCAGGCGGCAGAACGCCTTCATCACCGGCCACGACAGCAGGCCGAACACGATGAGGATGAGCGCGCTCTGCAGATTGAGCTTCTGCAGGCTGAAGAGCGTCGGGAAGCCGAAATACGCGATCACGAACAGCACGCCGAGCACGACGATCATCACCTTGCGGATGGTGTTGTACGGCTGGCACGTGCGGTGCACCATCATGAGGCCGACAATGCCCATGACGCCGGTGCAGATCGTGATCATGGCCGTGTCGTCAAGCTGGAAGGCGATATAAAACAGCAGAATGCCCACGACCATCGCCAGATCCGTCATCGCGGCCGGCAGCGCGCGGAAGAGCACGTTGCGCAGGAATTTTCCCTTGACGAGGCTCTCGTTCGGCTCCATGGCGAGGATGAACGACGGGATGCCGATGGTCACGGCGCTCACGAGCGTGAGCTGCGCGGGGCTGAACGGGTACGGCAGCGTGGCAAAGAGCGTGAAAAACGCGAGGCAGAACGAGAAAATGTTCTTGACCAGATACAGCGAGGCGCTGCGCTCGATGTTGTTGATGACGCGGCGGCCCTCCGCCACGACCGACGGCATGGAGGCAAAGTTCGAGTCGAGCAGCACGATGTGCGACACCTGGCACGCCACGTCGCTGCCCGAGGCCATGGCGATGGAGCAGTCGGCCTCCTTGAGCGCGAGCACGTCGTTGACGCCGTCGCCCGTCATGGCCACGGTGTGGCCGTCGGCCTTGAGCGCCTGCACGAGGCTGCGCTTCTGCGCAGGGGTCACGCGGCCGAAGACCGTGTACTTGCCCGCCGCGTCGCGGATGGCCTCCTCGGTCGTGAGCGTGCGCGCGTCGACGAAGCGGTCGGCGTTTTCGATGCCGGCGCGCTTGGCCACCTCGGACACCGTGCGCGCGTTGTCGCCGGAGATGACCTTCACGGCCACGCCCTGGCTGGCAAAGTAGCCGAACGTCTCCGGCGCCTCGGCGCGGATCTTGTTTGAGAGCAGGATCAGCGCGATGGGCAGAAAGCCGGCGCTGAGCGTCTCGTCCGTGAGCGCGCCGTCATACATGCCCAGCAGCAGCACGCGGCAGCCCTTGGCGGAGTAGCCATCGATCTGCTCCTGATACGGGTTCTCGCGCCCGGCGAGCAGCACGTCCGGCGCGCCGAGCAGGTACGTCTCTTCGGTGTGGAACGACACGCCGCCGTATTTCTTCGCCGACGAGAACGGCAGCGTCGCCGTCGCGTCCTGCGTCTTTTCGCCCGTGAAGTAGCGCCGCAGCGCGGCCATCGTGTCGTTGTCGGCCTGCATGGCGTAGACGTAGTCGGCCATGATCATGCGGATGTCCTCGAGCGTGAAGCGGTCGTCGCACAGGGGGCAGACGTCCTCGACAATCATCTTGTTTTCCGTCACCGTGCCGGTCTTGTCCACGCACAGCGTGTCCACGCGCGCGAGCGTCTCGATGCAGCCGAGCTCGTGCACGAGGGTCTTGCGCTGGGCCAGACGCACGACGCCGGCCACGAGCGCGAGGCTGGTGAGCAGATACAGCCCCTCGGGGATCATGCCGATGATCGAGCCGACCGTGCTCGTCACGGCGATGGGCACGGCGCGGCCGAGCCACACGTATTCCTTGATGAACATCACCACGCCGAGCGGGATGACGAGGATGCCGATCCACTTGACGAGGTTCTGCAGCGAGCGCATCATCTCCGACTGCTGCGGCTTCTTGGCGCGCTTGGCTTCCTGCGTCAGACGCGAGACGTAGGAGTCCGCGCCGACGTCCGTCAGCTGCGCGCGGCACATGCCGCTGACGACGAAGCTGCCCGACAGGAGCTTGTCGCCGGGGTTTTTCTTAATTTCGTCCGACTCACCCGTGATGAGCGCCTCGTTGACGTAGCAGCTATCTTGCGCGACGACGGCGTCGGCATAGATCTGGTTGCCGGCGGCGAAGACGACGATGTCGTCGCGCACGAGCTGCGCGGTGTCGACGGTCACGCGCCTGCCGTCGCGCACGGCGACGGCCTTGGGCGATGCGAGGATGCTCAGCTTGTCGAGCGTTTTCTTCGAGCGGATCTCCTGAATGATGCCGATGGCGGTGTTGACGATGATGACGCCCATGAACGTCAGGTTCAGCCACTGCTGCACCGCGATCACGCACAGCGCCAGCAGGAAAAACAGCATATTAAAATAGGTAAAGATATTGCTCAGGACGATCTGCTTGACGGTCTTGCCCGGCGGATCGACGGGCGCGTTCGTCCAGCCGGCGTCGGCACGCTCACGCACCTGCGCGCTCGTCAGGCCCTGCTGCGGGTCGGGGTGCGCGACGGGCACGTCCCGCCGCTCCGGCGTCTCGGGCGCGGGCGCGCGCCGGTCTTTGATTTTTTCGATCAGATTGGCCAAAGGTCTGCCTCCAATGTGATAACACCAAATATACCGAATATTATAGCGTCTCGCGCGGTGGAATGGAACAACAGTTTGTGAATATTTGCTTAAAAATGGTGGGATTTTTCGGCAGCCTGCACAGTATGCCGCAGCAGCAGCGCGGTCGTCACGCTGCCGATGCCGCCGGGCACGGGCGTGCAGGCGGCGATGGCGGCGGCCGCAGGCGTCACGTCGCCGCGCAGCGTGCCGTCCGGCAGTGCGGTCGCGCCCGCGTCGAGCACGATCTGCCCCGGGCGCACGCACTCCGGCGTGATGAGCCCCGGCGCGCCCGCCGCGGCCAGCAGAATGTCGGCGGCCCGGCAGCGGGCGGCGAGGTCGGGCGTTTTCCGGTGGCAGAGCGTCACGGTCGCGTCCGCGCGCGTGAGCAGCAGCGCGGCCGGCCGGCCGATCACGAGGCTCCGGCCCACGACGGTCACGCGCCTGCCCGCGGGGTCGATGCCGTGCGCGCGCAGCAGCTCCATACACGCCTCGGCCGTGCAGGGGGCGAAGCCCGCCGCCCCGGTCACGAGCGCGCCGAGCGACCATGTCGTCATGCCGTCCACGTCCTTGCGCGCATCGAGCGCGTCGAGAATTTCCTGCCCGCGCAGCGCCGCCGGCAGCGGCCGCAGCAGCAGCACGCCGTGCACGCCGTCGTCCGTGCTCAGGGCGCGCAGGGTGTCGGTCAGTGTTTCGGGCGCGCAGTCCGCCGGCAGGGGCACGGGGCGCACGGTGACGCCGCAGCCGGCCGCCGAGAGTGCGATGCTGCGCAGATAGGCCCGGTCGTCCGGCTGCGCGCCGACGGACACGGCCGCGAGGCAGGGTGGCTCTGTGAGCCGCGCCGCGCGCGCTCGCACCTGCGCATAGATCGCCGCGGCGGCCTCCGTTCCGGTCAGGGTGTTCGGCATGGTTCAGCCCTCCCCGCGCAGCGCGGCGCGCACCGCGTCCGCGGTCTGCGCGCAGCACTGCACCACGGTCGCGCGCAGGCGCGGCGCGCCTCCTCGGTCGCGGCGCGGTCGTCCGGCGCGAGCAGGCCGGTGTTGACCAGCACGTTCAGTTCCACCGCCTCCGCCGCCGCGCTGCACAGCGCCGCCGCGCACCCGACGTCCGAGCGCAGGAGGGGCTGGCCGTGCTCAGAGCGGCGGGCAGCAGCAGCGCCACCTGCTCGCAGTGCTCCAGCATGGCCAGCGGGGCAAGGCACGCCGTGTGCGCCGCGTCCGCGAGCCGGGCGGCGCGCGTGGGGTCGTCCTTCGGGATGGCGTAGGCCCGCTGCAGCGGCAGAAAGCCCGCCGCGTCCGCGTCGATGAGCGCGAGCAGCGTCGTGCGCTGCGCGTCGCAGCTGGCGGCCAGCGTGGCGAGCGCGTCGTGCCGGTCGGCGTAGCGGGGGTTGGCTGCCGTCACGTTCGCGGCCATCGCGGCCAGGCTCGCCGCCAGCGCCCCGGCGAGCGCGGCCGCGCCCCCGCCGCCCGGTGCGGGCTGCGCGGAGGCGAGCTGCGCGGTGAATTCGGAAAGGGAGCGCCCGGTCGTAAGCGTCTGGTCGGTCATATGGAAAACCTCCTTGCGGGATGATGATCGTGTGGTGTCGTGTCCGTCACCGGCACACATATTATATTGTATTATACCGCGCGGCGGGGCGCTTGAAAAGTGGGCGCGGGGCTTTTTGCGCGCTTTTTGGGCATACTGACCCAAAAGGGAGGAATGACCATGCAAGACGGTTTCCTGCGCGCGGCGGCGGCGTCCATCCCCGTGGCCGTGGCAGACCCCAGGCGCAACGCGGCGGCGGTCTGCGCGCGCATCGACCAGGCGCACCGGGCGCGTGCCGCGCTGCTCGTGCTGCCGGAGCTGTGCGTGACCGGCTACACGTGCGGCGACCTGTTTTTGTCCGCGCTGCTGCTCGATGCGGCCGAAGAAGCGCTGCTGAACATCTGCGCGCACACGCAAAACTGCGACCCCGTCGTCGTGCTCGGCGTGCCGCTGCGCGCCGGGGGCAAGCTCTACAACTGCGCGGCCGTGCTGCACCGCGGGCGCATCCTCGGCGTCGTGCCGAAGACGTGGCTGCCGAACTACGACGTGTTCGCGGAAAAGCGCTGCTTTGCCTCCGCGGCGGCGTACCATGGGCCGGGCAGCGTGCCCGTCAGTGGGGCGGACGTGCCGTTCGGCACGGGGCTGGTGTTCGCCTGCGCGCAGATGCCGGCGTTTCGCCTCGGCGTGGAGCTGTGCGAGGACGTGTGGGCGCCGATACCGCCGTCGGTGCGGCTGTGCCTCGCCGGGGCGACCGTGATCGCAAACTGCTCGGCCTCGCCCGAGGCGGCCGGCAAGCCCGCCCGCCGCCGCACGCTGCTGCGCGCGGCCAGCGCGCGCGGTCTCTGCGGCTATGTCTACGCCAACGCCGGGCCGGACGAGTCGAGCGCGCACGCCGTCTTTTCCGCGCACCACCTCATCGCGGAAAACGGGGACATCCTCGCCGAGCACGCGCCGTTCGCGCCCGAGCCCGGCCTGCTCGTGACGGAGCTCGACCTGCTGACGCTCTCGGCCGAGCGCCGGCGCAACACGACCTTCGTGCCCGAGGGGGCGGGCGTGCGCGTCGTGCCGTTTTCCATGCCGCTGCGCCCGACGGCGCTCAGCCGCGCGGTGTCGCCGCACCCGTTCGTGCCGGACGATGCAGCCCTGCGCCGCAAGCGCGCAGAGCTTCTGCTTTCCATCCAGGCGCACGGCCTGCGCAAGCGCCTGCTGCACACCGGCAGCCGGGCGGCGCTGCTGCCCGTGACGGACGATCTCGACAGCGTGCTCGCCCTGCTCGTGTGCGCGCGCACGATGGATCTGCTCGGCCGCGCGCGGCACGATGTCCTCGCCGTCACGCAGCCGGGGGGCGACCGGGCGCGCGTGCTGCGCCTGTGCAAGGCGCTGGGCGTGTCCGTGCGGCCGAATGCCGACCGCGCGGGGCTCGCGCGCACGCACGCGGCGCTCCCGCTCGCCGCGCCCGACTTCACGGCGCTGCTGCTGGGCGAGGCCGTGTGTGCGCCGGAGGCCTACGGCGTCAACGCCGCCGTGCCGCGCACGCTCGTGCGCTGGCTCATCGCGGCCGAGGCCGAGCGCGCCGAGGAGCCCCTGCGCGCGGAGCTGCGCGCCGCGCTCTCCGCGCCGGACGCTGACTGCGCCGGCATCTCGTGCGCGCTGACGGACTTCTGCTTTTACCACCTCGTGCGCTGCGGCGCGCACCCGCGGCGCATCCTGCGGCTGGCCCGCGCCGCCTTCGGCGACGCGGCTGCGGATGCCGACATCCTGCGCGCCATGGCGGCGCTCACGCGCTGCCTGTTCCGGCGGCCGGCTGCCTTGCCCGACCACGTCGCGCTCGGCAGCAGCGCGCAGGCGCTGCACTGGCCGCCGGACGCGGCGGGGTCGCTCTGGGGCGAGGAGATCGACGCGCTGCGCCGCGAGCTGACCTGAGATCAATATTCAAAAATGCGTGCATAACTGCATATTCTGCCGCCGCTCTGGATGCCGGAGCGGCGGCGTTTTTCGCATAGATTCCGCCTTTTTGTGCATATCACCGAAAGAAAAGCGTTTCTAGCGTGAATTTTATTCAAAAAGAGGGTTGACATTTGCACGAAAAAGGTGAATAATATGCACATCTTATGAATGAATAATCAATGGAGGCAACCATTATGAAAAAAGAAGATATCAAAAAAGTCGTCCTTGCTTACTCCGGCGGTCTGGATACGTCCATCATCATCCCCTGGCTGAAGGAGAACTACAATAACTGCGAAGTCATCGCCGTGTCCGGCAACGTCGGCCAGGCCGGCGAGCTCGACGGCCTCGAAGAGAAGGCCATCAAGACCGGCGCGTCGAAGCTCTACGTGCTCGACCTGACGGACGAGTACGTAGACGATTACATCATCCCGACTATGCAGGCCGGCGCCGCGTACGAGGAGTACCTGCTCGGCACGAGCCACGCGCGGCCGTGCATCGCCAAGGGCCTCGTCGAGATTGCCCAGAAAGAGGGCGCCGACGCCATCGCCCACGGCTGCACCGGCAAGGGCAACGATCAGGTCCGGTTCGAGCTGGCCATCAAGCACTTCGCGCCCGACATGCCCATCATCGCCCCGTGGCGGGAGTGGGACATCAAGTCGCGTGAGGAAGAGATCGCCTACGCCGAGGCGCACAACGTGCCCCTGAAGATCAACCGCGAGACGAACTACTCCAAGGACAAGAACCTCTGGCACCTGAGCCACGAGGGTCTCGACCTCGAGGATCCGGGCAACGAGCCGCAGTACGAGAAGCCGGGCTTCCTCGAGATGGGCGTCAGCCCCATCGACGCGCCGGACGCCCCGACCTACGTCACGCTCGACTTTGAGCAGGGCAAGCCCGTCGCGCTCGACGGCGAGAAGATGAGCGCCAAGGACATCATCCTCAAGCTCAACCAGATCGGCGGCGCCAACGGCATCGGCATTCTGGACATCGTGGAGAACCGGCTCGTCGGCATGAAGTGCCGCGGCGTGTACGAGACGCCGGGCGGCACGATCCTCTACAAGGCGCACAGCGTGCTCGAGACGCTCTGCCTCGACAAGATGACCATGCACGAGAAGCAGAAGCTCGCCGTGACCTTCGGCGAACTGGTGTACAACGGCCAGTGGTTCACGCCGCTGCGCGAGGCGCTCAGCGCGTTCGTGACCAAGACGCAGGAGCACGTCACCGGCACGGTGCGGCTCAAGCTCTACAAGGGCAACATGATCAACGCCGGCGTCTGGAGCCCGTACTCCCTGTACTCCGAGGAGATCGCCACCTTCGGCGAGAGCGACTACAACCAGGCGGACGCCGCCGGGTTCATCCAGCTCTACGGTCTGCCGATCGCCGTGCAGGCAAAGGTTGACGGCAAGAGCATGTAAGCGGTACAATAAATATATAGAAATGATTTTCTCCCCGCGCCGGGCCTCCCGGCGCGGGAAGATCGTTCCAAAAGCCTCGCAGAGTTTGCGCCCGCAGGCGCAAAGAAATTCCGATCATTTTCTCCGGCGGCGTGTACGGCGGAGAAAATACCACTCGGCTCGCAAACGTGCGCGCATGGCGCGTGCGCTGCAGCGAGCCGCAGCTTTTCCACAGAGAACCCAGCGAAGCGGTTCTCTGTGGAGACAACTGACGAAGGGAGACCATCACCATGGCAAAAATGTGGGCGGGCCGCACGGCCGGCGTGACCGATCCGGTCGCGGACGATTTCAATTCCTCCATCCGCTTCGACAGCCGGATGTACCGCGAGGACATCACGGGCAGCATGGCGCACGCGGCGATGCTCGGCGCGCAGCACATCCTCCCGCAGGCGGACGCCGATGCCATCATCGACGCGCTGCAGGGCATCCTCGACGATCTCGACAGCGGCGCGCTCGCGTTCGACCCCGCGTGCGAGGACATCCATATGTTCGTCGAGCAGGTGCTCACCGCGCGCATCGGCGACCTCGGCAAGAAGCTGCACACCGCCCGCTCGCGCAACGATCAGGTCGCGCTCGACCTGCGCATGTACCTGCGCAACGAAACGAGCGAGATCATTGCGCTCACAAAGGACGTGCTCGCGGCGCTCGTCGAGCAGGCCGGGGCGCACAAGGGCGACATTCTGCCCGGCTACACGCACCTGCAGCGCGCGCAGCCCATCACCTTCGGCCACCACCTGATGGCCTATGCCATGATGCTCCTGCGCGATATCGACCGGATGCAGGATGCCGTCAGGCGCATGAACGTCTCACCCATCGGCTGCTGCGCGCTCGCCGGCACGACGTATGACACCGACCGGTTCTTTGAAGCCAAGCAGCTCGGCTTTGACGACGTGGCGCGCAACAGTCTCGACGGCGTGTCCGACCGGGACTTCTGCGTCGAGCTGCTCGATGCCTACGCCATCGAGATGATGCACCTCTCGCGTCTGAGCGAGGAGCTGGTGCTGTGGTCGAGCTGGGAGTTTCAGTTCGTGCAGCTCTCGGACAGCTACACGACCGGCTCGTCGATCATGCCGCAGAAGAAAAACCCCGACATGGCCGAGCTCGTGCGCGGCAAGACCGGCCGCGTCTACGGCGACCTCATCGCCATGCTCACGGCGCTCAAGGGCCTGCCGCTGGCGTATAACAAAGACATGCAGGAGGACAAGGAGGCCGTGTTCGACGCGGTGGACACCGTGAAGATGTGCCTGCGCGTCATGGCACCGATGCTCGCGACCATGACCGTGCGCGCCGACAAGATGCTCCACGCGGCGCAGACGGGCTTCCTGAATGCGACCGACCTCGCCGACTATCTCGTCACGAAGGGGCTGCCGTTCCGCAGCGCGTACAAGATCTCCGGCGAGCTCGTGGCGTACTGCATCGCGCACAACACCGTGCTCGAAAAGCTGCCGCTCGAGACCTTCCGCACCTTCAGCGACCTCTTTGACGACGGCGTGTACGATGCCATCGACCTCACCAACTGCGTCACGCGGCGCGTGTCTTACGGCGGCACGTCCGTGCCGAGCGTCGAGGCGCAGATCACATGGGTCACGCAGCAGCTCGAGGCATAAGCACATACGCATATTTTTTACAAGACCGGCGCTCCCATTTGGGAGCGCCGGTCTTGCATTGCACAAAAAAATCCTGTACAATAAGCAAAAAGTTGTGCAAAAAGGCTTGCCATTTCCGGGGTGGGGATGGTATTCTTTTTCATACCCACTTTGTTGAAAAAAGGAGAAATGGTATGAGAAAGAAACTTCTGAGCATCCTGCTTGTGCTGAGCCTGATGCTCGCGCTCGTGCCGGCGGCCTTCGCGGCAGACGCTGTGAGAACCGAGCTGGAAAGCGACGGCACAACGCTCGCCTTCTACGGCAGCGGCGTTGCCACGGCCGACTGCTGGAACGGCGACTGGACCGCCGTCACGCACGTTGACCTCGGGTATGAGATCCGCGGCGTCGCCGAGAATGTGCTGGCCCGCTGCGTCAACCTCGTCTCCTTTGAGGCCATCGGCAGCCGGTATCTCCGGACCTACAACGGCGGCCTCATCTCCATAGACGGCAGGCAGATGCTGGCCGCGCCGAACAGGTGCACGGCTTATGAGATCCTCGACTTGGTGCAGACCGTCAAGACGGGCGCGTTCCGTTACTGTCAGGGGCTGACGGCGGTCACGTTCCCGGCGAGCCTCACCACCATTGAGGCGCAGGCCTTCACCAGCTGCCTGAGCCTGACGGATGTTCAGCTGCCGGACGGCCTGAAGACGATCGGCGACTTTGCTTTCGCCGGCTGCGCCGCGCTGACGAGCGTGCTCATCCCGAAGAGCGTCACGAGCATCGGCGCGGGCGCCTTCACCGGCTGCACCGCGCTCACGGCCATCGACTACAGCGGAACCGAGGCCGAGTGGGCCCAGCTGACCAAGGGCGAGAACGCGCTGCCGGAGGGCGTGACCGTGAACTTCAACGCGCCCATCCACCACTACGGTTCCTGGACGGGCACGGACCCGAACTGCACGACCGAGGGCAAGCGCACCCGCACCTGCACCGACGACGGCTGCGGTCACACGGAGGAAATGACACTCCCCGCCCGCGGCCACTACTGGGGCATCGGCCGTGTGACGACGCTGCCGACGGAGACCACGACCGGCGTGCGCACCTATACCTGCAGGACCTACGGCTGCAATGCCACGCGCACCGAGGAGATCCCCAAGCTTGCCCCGCGGGTGCCCGTGAGCGAGCGCTTTGACGACGTTGCCCCCAACAGCTGGGCGTATGAGGACATCCAGTACTGCGTCGACTATGAGCTCATGGCCGGTGTCGGCGGCGGCCGGTTTGAACCGAAGACGCTGACCACGCGCGCACAGCTCGTGCAGATCCTCTATCGGCTTGCGGGCGCGCCGGAGGTCAGCGGCGAGACGCCGTTTACCGATCTCACGGCCGACTGGTACAAGACCGCGGTGCTCTGGGCGTACCAGACCGGCGTGACGTCCGGCGTGAGCGAGACGACCTTCGCACCGGACACGCCCGTCACGCGCGAGCAGGTCGCGGTGTTCCTGGCCAGGTTTGCGGATCGGGTGCTCGACAGATACACCCCCTATATGTGGGATGCGCTCTTCCCGTTTCAGGATCGTGAGCAAATCTCCTACTATGCGCGCACGGCCATGAACTGGGCGTGCGATCTGGGGCTGATCAAAGGCATTCCGGGCCCGGGCGGCCTGCGCCTTGAGCCGCAGAGCAGCGCCACGCGCGAGCAGATGGCGGTCATGATCGCACGGTTCTGCCGCAGACTGAATGTCTGGAACGAGCCCATGCCGGAGCTTTGAGCAAACGGCTGGAGCGCGCGTGCGTGCATTGCTGCCTGATACCGAACCGGCGTCCTGTTTTTTGGACGCCGGTTTTGTTGTTGCTGCGTGCACACTTCACAGTTTTGCAACAAAGCAGGAAATAAAAGGTGGTTAATTGAAGAAAAAAGGAGTACGCTTGCACGGATACGCACATTTGATACAAAAAAACGGAAAAATTGCATTGACATTCCCCACAAGAATGTTACAATATTGTCACAGAATGCTTTGGAAATTTCAAGTATCTTGTAACATTTGGAAAGGAGCGCAACAATGAAGCAGAGAACACGCAAGCTTCTGACCCTGCTGCTGATCGCAGCCATGGTCATGAGCCTGATGGTCCCGGCACTGGCGGCGGACACCGCGCAGTCCGAGACTCCCTACACTTACGACGCCGGAGACTACACCTTCGGCAAGATCTCGCACCCGAACAGCGCGCCCGGCCAGCCGGACGGCCTGGTCGATTACACCGGCAACGGCACGGTGGCCGTGACCGGCACGGCCGACGGCGCCGACGGTCAGGGCGACCGCGGCCAGAGCTACGCCTGGGCCGCCATGGCCTACGGCGACTATGTCTATGTCGGCACGTGCTACGCCGCCATGGGCAACGCCCTCTCGGCGATGGACACCGTCATGGGCCACAAGTTCGACGAGGAGACCATGCGCGCCGAGCTCAACGCCATCTTCAACGGCACGTTCTTCTATGGGCAGGAGGACGGCGGCAACTCCGGCGGCGTGCTCGTGAAGGTCAACGTACACACCGGCGAGATGACCCTGCTCATGTCCAAGTCACTCAACGGCATCGCCCCGCTGTTCCGCAACGCCATCCGCTACAAGGATAAGCTCTATTTCTGCGGCAGTGTCAGCACCAACGGCCGCGGCGGCCTGCCGAGCATCTATGAGATCGATCCGAGCGACGACAGCATCACGTGCGTCTATCAGGGCCTGTCGAACATGCAGGAATACGCGCAGGCGTATAAGGCCGGCGTCTGCACCGGCATCCGCGGCATGGCGGTCTATGACGGCAAGCTCGTCATCAGCAACGTCGGCGTCGACGGCGGATACCTGCTCATCAGCGAAGATCCGTCCAAAGGCTTCAAGAAGATCGCCACGCAGTCCGACCTCTATAACTACCCCGCCGTGCACTACAAAGACAGTGTCTACGGCGGCGGCATCTGGGAGATCGCCGAGTACAACGGCAGCCTCTACGTCGCCATGTGCACCGGCACGCCCGCCACGCGCGTGGGCGACAATATGCGCTCGTTCGCCATCGTGCGCGGCGACTGCTCCGGCGACTGGAACGACCCCGACGCCTGGACGTGGACGCCCGTCGTCGGCGACAAGGCCGACGGTGCGAAGTACACCTTCGGCATCGACCCGGCGCGCACCCGCGCCGCGGCCTGCAATCTGTGCATTTATGACGGCTATCTCTACATCGGCGAGTACAACGACGAGGAGATCCCGCTCGAGGAGCTCATGTTCAGCCAGGACTTCGGCTTCCTCGCGCGCAACCTTGAGCAGTCGGTGAACCTCTACCGTATGTCCATCGGCTCGGACGGCACCGAGCAGATGGAGCTCGTCGTCGGCGAGCCGACGGAGATGTTCCCGGCCGGCGGCATCCTGTGCAAGCGTTCCGGCTTCGGCGACTATGAAAACCAGTACTTCTGGCAGTCGAAGGTCTTTGACGGCAAGCTCTTTCTCGGCACGTTCGACACCAGCTCCCTGCTCGAGCCGCTCGGCCAGTTCACCAACGGCGACCTGCTGCACATGTCGCGCGACGAGTGGGCCAGCCAGATCGGCTACCTCAAGGTGCTGCTCAAGCTGCTGCTGAATCAGGATAAGAACGGCGACGGCACGCTGCTCGCCGCCGACGCCGACACCGACGCCGCCATCGATGCCGCCGTCGACGCGGTGAACGAAGAGGCGGACAGCCCCGAGACCTTCTCACTCACGGACGCGCAGCATGACACGCTGCGCCAGGGCATCGACGACGGCGCTTACGCCGCGGCCTACAGCGTGTCCACGCTCGGCAGCCTGCGCCGGCTCAACAGCCTGCTCGCCAAGCTGACCGACCTCGTGGAGACGAACGACATCGCGGGCTTCGTGGACATCTATCAGCAGGTCTGCGACCTCTACTCCGGCATCAGCGACAAGCTGCCCGACTCCATGAAGGAGCTCTACGAGATGCTCGTGCGCATCACGGAGCTGGAGAACATGAAGGATCTCGTCATCTGCCTCAACAAGCTCTCGACCGCCACGCGCGGCTTCGGTCTGTACACCATCACGTCCGAGAACGGGAAGCTCACGCTCGACACGCTCACGCGCGACGGCTTCGGCGATCCGTTCAACCACGGCCTGCGCGCCTTCGCCGCGAATGACGAGCAGGGCTGGATGGTCATCGGCACGGCCAACCCCTTCATGGGCACGCAGCTGTGGCGCACGACCGTCGATATGACCGATCCGATGGATCGCTTCACCGATCTTGACCCCAACGGCTGGGCCTACCCCAGCATCGAATACTGCGTGCGGCACGGTCTCATGTCCGGCATGAGCGACACGATCTTCTCGCCCAACACCGTGACGACGCGCGCGCAGCTCGTGCAGGTGCTGTATAATTTCGAGGGCAAGCCCGACGTGAGCGATGTGGCCGTGCCGTTTACGGACGCCGCGTCCGGCTGGTACCGGGACGCGGTCGCCTGGGCGTACAAGACCGGCGTTGTGGACGGCATGTCGCCCACGACCTTCGCACCGAATAACACCGTGACGCGCGAGCAGGTTGCCGTCATCCTCATGCGCTATCTGACGAAAGTCTGCGGCGTGGAGCGCACGTGGACGCCGGATGACCTGTCCGGCTTCGCCGACGGCGGCAACGTCTCCGGCTGGGCGCGCGCCGGCATGGCCGACGCGGTGGCGCTCGGCCTGTTCGGCGGCACGCAGGACAGCAGCGGTCAGGTGTGGCTGCGGCCTGGCGCGGGCACGACGCGCGCCGAGACCGCGGCGCTCCTGCAGCGCATGTGCACAAAAGTGCTCGGCATCGGCTGAGCGGCGCACAGCATTTTAACGGGCGTCCCCGCCGGGGACGCCCGCTTGAGACTGTCGGAAAACCCGGAAGGTTTTCCGACAAAAAGGCTTGCAGTCTGCTGCGCGCAGAATTTGTGCGCCGCAGGCACACAAATTCCACACTTGCAGCCTGAGCAGTATTTTCTCTCACGCACATGTCGCGAGAGAAAATGATTGCACTTTTTTGCCGCCTGCGGGCGGCAAACTCTGCGAGGCTTTTTTGACACGCTGAAACGGGCGTCCCCGGCGGGGACGCCCGATCTTTTTGTTTCGGCGCGGGTGGTTGTGTTTCGGCGCGGGTGCTTGTTTTCTGCCCGCACATCCTGTATAGTGGAGGCAGCATCGGGCGGCCGCGGCCGCCCGGGGAGGGAAGCTTATGAAAAAACGGATCTGCACGCTGCTGCTCGCGCTGTGCCTGACGCTGGGGCTGCTGCCCGCCGCGGCGCAGGCCGCCGGGGACGGCAGCGGCACGTTTGACACCGTCCGCTGGACGCTCGACGCCGACGGCGGGCTGACCGTCAGCGGCACGGGCGACCTGCCGGACGGCGCGTTCGCCGGCCGCACCGACATCGTCACCGTGACGTTCACGGGTCAGGTCGCGCGCATCGGCCGCAGCGCGTTCGCCGGCTGCACGCAGCTGCGGCGCGTGGACGGGTTCGGCGCGGTCACGTGCGTGATGAGTCAGGCGTTCGCCAGCTGCACGGCGCTCACGGAGCTGGCCGTGCCCGGCACGGTCACGGAGATCGGCACGGGCGCGTTTTCCGCCTGCACCGGCCTGACGGCCGTCACGCTCGCGCCCGGCGTGCGCAGCCTCGGCGCGTATGCCTTCGCCGCCTGCACGGCGCTGCGGCGCATCGACCTGCCCGACGGCATGACGCTGCTCGGCAGCGGGCTGTTTTCCGGCTGCACGGCGCTCACGGAGCTGCCGCTGCCGGACGATGTGGCGTGGGTAGAGCCGCGCCTGTGCGAAAACTGCACCGCGCTGCAAAACATCGTGCTCCCGGCCGCGATGACCGAGGTGCCGCGCGGCCTGCTGCGCGGCTGCACGGGGCTGCGGCGCGTGACGCTGCAGGGCGCGGTCACGGCGGTGGGCGACGGGGCGTTTGCCGGGTGCGACGCGCTCGCGGACGTGTACTTCACCGGCACGCGCGCGCAGTGGGACGCCGTCGCCGTCGGCGCGAACAACGCACGCCTGACGGCCGCCGCCGTGCACCTGTCCGCGCCCGCGCACACGTACCCGGAGGCGTGGACGGTCGTCCGCGTGCCGACCTGCACGGACGACGGCCTGCGCACGCGCACCTGCCTCGACCCCGGCTGCGGCAAAACGCTGTCCGAGACGATCCCGGCGCTCGGCCACGACTGGGACGACGGCGTGATCGTGCGCGCCCCGAGCGGCGTGCGCATGGGCGAGCGGCGCGTCACCTGCCGCCGCTGCGGCCGGACGCAGGCGGAGGCGATCCCGCCCGAGATCGCGGCGTACGAGCAGTTTCATGACATCGACCGCAATGCGTGGTCGTACGACGGCATCCAGTACTGCGTGGCGCGCGGGCTCATGTCCGGCACGGACACGCACACGTTCCTGCCCGGCGGCGTGACGACGCGCGCGCAGCTCGTGCAGGTGCTGTATCATCTCGCGGGCGATCCCGACATGACCGGCGTGACCACGCCGTTTACCGACCTCACGTCGGACTGGTATCAGGCCGCGGTCGCCTGGGCATATGAGACCGGCGTCGTGGACGGCACGTCGCCCACCACGTTTTCGCCGAGCCGGCCCGTCACGCGCGAGCAGGCGGCCGTTTTGCTCATGCGCTACGCTGCGCGCCTGCCCGGCTTTGCGGGCAGCGACGCGCCTGCCGATCTGTCCGCGTTTGCCGACGGCGGCAGCGTCTCCGGCTGGGCGCGCGCCGGCATGGCCGACGCGGTGGCGCTCGGCCTGTTTGGCGGCACGCAGGATACCGGCGGCCGGGTGTGGCTGCGGCCGGGCGAGAGCGCGACGCGCGCCGAGATCGCGGCCGTTCTGGCGCGCTTCGGGCGCAACGTGGCCCACCTGCTCTGAATGCAGAATCGACCCGCCGGGGATCCCCCGGCGGGTTTTCACTTAATTTTTCTTAAAGCTGGCAGTTTCCTCTGTCCGCGCACGCCGCGAATGTGTTAGGATAGACCCCAGAGGTGATACCATGGAAAACCCCGAGACCCCTGTCCGCATCCTCGTCGTGGACGACGAGCCGGACATCCGCAATATTTTACACATTCTGCTCTCGTCGCGCGGCTACGAGGTTGACGAGGCCGAAAACGGCCTGCGCGCCGTGGAGCTCGTGCGCGCGCAGCCGGACTATGACCTCATCATTCTCGACATCATGATGCCCGGCATGGACGGCGTGTCCGCCTGCGCGGAGATCCGGCGGCACAGCGTCGCGCCGATCCTGTTTCTGACGGCGAAGGCCCAGCCCGCCGACATGAGCGACGCCTACGGCAGCGGCGGCGACGACTATCTCATCAAGCCCTTTTCCAACCACGAGCTGTTCCTGCGGGTTGACTCGCTCATCCGCCGCTACCGCGTCTACCACGGCAAGGGCGACGCGCCGACGGTCATCGACGCGCTCGAGATCAACCGCGACAAGGGCACCGTGTGCAAAAACGGCCGCTCCGTCGAGATGACCAAGACGGAGTTTGAGCTGCTGCAGTACCTGATCGCCAACCGCGGCGCAGCCGTGTCCGCGCGCAAGCTGTACGAGGACGTCTGGCACGAGAAGTTCCTGCCCAGCTCTGCCAACACCGTCATGGTGCACATCCTCAAGCTGCGCAAGAAGCTCGAGGATGACCCCGCCAACCCGACGCTCATCCGCACGGTCTGGGGAAAGGGGTATCAGATTGATTAAAAAGTGGCGCTCATCGATCAATGCGCGCATGATCTTCGTGCTCCTCGCGGCGCTGGCCGTGGGCGTGGCGTGCTATTTCGGCATAGACGCGCTCGGCACCGCGGCGATCGACCGCTGGTACCTGAGCGATGACGCCATCGCCGCGCGCAATCTGGAGCACGCGCGCAGCCTGCAGGAATACGTCAGCGCGCGCGGCGTGTCCTCGCGCGACACGCTGGCCATCGAGCAGTGGTCGCGCGGTGAAAAAAGCCAACGTCATCGTCTATCAGGCGGAGGGCCGACCCGTACGAGGCCGGCTCGTGGGGCACGAGCGAGCTGCTCGACGACACGACCCAGAGCGACATTGCCGACTTGGGCTACAGCTTCTTCACCCTGCAGTTTGCCGACGGGGAGTACCGCGTCGCCGTGTGCGACTATTCCGAGGCGTGGCTCTACAGCTATGTGCGCTTCGGCGCGCTCGTGCTGGGCTTCGTGATCTATTCGTTCATCGCCTTCGGCTTCACGCGGCGGCTCACGCGGCGCGTCACGCGCCTGTCGGAGGCCGTCGGCGCGGCGGGCGCGCTCAACCGGACCATCCCCGTCACGGGTACGGACGAGATCGCGCGGCTGGCGGCGAGCGTCAACACCATGCGCGACACGATCCTGGAGCGCACGCGCGACGAGCAGACCGCCTGGCAGGCCAACAGCGACCTCATCACTGCCATGTCGCACGACATCCGCAACCCCCTCACGTCGCTCATCGGCTATCTCGACCTGCTCGAGATGAGCCAGGACCGCCTGCCGGAGGACCTGCGCAGCTACGTGCTCGCCAGCCGCGACAAGGCCTATCAGCTCAAGGACCTGACGGGGGAGATGTTCCGGTATTTTCTCGTCTTCAGCCGCGGCGAACAGGAGACGCACCCCGAGCCCTACGACGCGCAGATCCTCTGCGCGCAGCTGCTCGGCGAGTGCGCGGCCGAGCTGCGCAGCCGGGGCTTTGACGTCAACCTCCTGCTGCTGACCACGCCCTGCACCGTCACGACCGACGTGCAGATGCTCAAGCGCGTGACGGATAACCTCCTGTCGAACATCGAAAAGTACGCCGACCCCGCCGCGCGCCTGACCATTCTGGCCGAGTGCGAGGGCGAGCGGCTGCACGTCTGCTTTGCCAACCGCGCGCGCCGCGAGCTTGCGCGCGTCGAGAGCAACCACATCGGCCTGCGCACGTGCGAGGCGATCCTGCAGCTGCTCGGCGGGCAGTTTTTCACCCACCGTACGGGCGATGATTTCTCGGCCGAGTTCGTCCTGCCGCGCACGCCGCCGGACGCGGCGCAGGGCTGAGCGGATCAATCCCTCAGTCAGCCTGACGGCTGCCAGCTCCCTTTGCACAAGGGAGCCTATGAGGTGCGGGACGAACGCACGGTGCACCACCGGCGGCGTTGGAGGAAACCGCGGCTTTTCTGCCATGATGCTGGTCGAGCGGCACAGAAGCGGAATCGCCAAGGTGTGTGACGTCAGGAAACACGGCGTCCGCCTCGCTGCGCTCAGCACCTTTCCCGAGGGCAAGGCTTGGGTGCGCAGCGCAGGCAACGCTGTACCCGCCTCTCTACATAACAAACCCGCAAAAAAAGATCCCCGAAACGAACGTTTCGGGGATCTTCGCTCTGTATGGGTGATGGATCAGCGATCACACAATGCCCTGAGCCATCATGGCGTTGGCGACCTTCAGGAAGCCGGCAACGTTGGCGCCGAGCATCATGTTGCCCGGCTGGCCGCACTCGACGGAGGCGTCGTAGCAGGCCTTAAAGATGCTCTTCATGATGCCGTGCAGCTTCTCGTCGACTTCCTCGAAGCTCCAGCTCATGCGCAGGGAGTTCTGGCTCATTTCCAGACCGGAGGTGGCAACGCCGCCGGCGTTGGAAGCCTTGCCCGGCGTGTAGAGCAGGCCGGCCTCGATGACCGCGTTGATGGCCTCGGGGGTCAGCGGCATGTTCGCGCCTTCGAACACGGCCATAGCGCCGTTTTTGATGACGGCCTTCGCGCCCTCGAGATCCATCTCGTTCTGGGACGCGCACGGCATGGCGATGTCGCACGGCACGGTCCAGATGTTCTTGCAGCCCTCGTGGTACTCGCTGCCGGGCACTTCGTCAGCGTAGACGCTGATGCGGGCGCGGCGCTTCTGCTTGATGTCAAACAGCACGTCGAGGTTGATGCCGTTGGGATCGTAGACGTAGCCCTTGGAGTCGCTCATGGCGATGACCTTGCCGCCGAGCTCGGTGCACTTCTGCGCGCAGTACTGCGCCACGTTGCCGGAGCCGGACACGATGACCTTCTTGCCCTCGAAGCTGTCGTTTCTCAGGTGCTTGAGCACTTCGGCGGAGAAGTAGCAGATGCCGTAGCCGGTGGCCTCGGTGCGGGCGAGAGAGCCGCCGTAGGTCAGGCCCTTGCCGGTGATGACGCCGCCCTCAAAGCGGTCGACGATCTTCTTGTACTGGCCGTACATATAGCCGACCTCGCGCGCGCCGACGCCGATGTCGCCGGCCGGGGTGTCGGTGAACTGGCCGATGTGGCGGTAGAGCTCGGTCATGAAGCTCTGGCAGAAACGCATGACCTCACCGTCGGACTTGCCGTGGGGGTCAAAGTCGGAGCCGCCCTTGCCGCCGCCCATGGGCAGGGTGGTCAGGGAGTTCTTCAGGATCTGCTCGAAGCCAAGGAACTTGACGACGGACAGGTTGACCGAGGGATGGAAGCGCAGACCGCCCTTGTAGGGGCCGATCGCGGAGTTGAACTGCACACGGTAGCCGCGGTTGACCTGGACCTTGCCGTTGTCGTCCACCCAGGGAACGCGGAAGATGATGATGCGCTCGGGCTCAACGAAGCGCTCCATGAGGCCGGCTTCTTCCCACTCGGGGTGCTTGTCGACGACGTACTGGAGGCTCTCAAAGACTTCGTCAACGGCCTGCAGGAACTCGGGCTCGTTGGGGTGGTTCTTCTGAAGGTCGGCGAAAACGCGGTTCAGATATGCATTGTTGATCATTTTCTTACCTCTTTCTTGTTATTCACGTTGCTCTCAAAAACGGCCTGAGCGGCCAATTTCCTTTATCATGGTAACGCAAACGGAGAGGGATTGCAATATCCGTTTTCCATATAATTTCTCATTTTTTTTGTGCAAAAAGTCAGAAAGGACGCTTTAAATTGCGCTGTTTTCGTCAAAAAAACAACACTCCCGTGTAATAGCTGGCAATTTGCGACCGCCATTTTTATGCAGGTGCAAAAAAATCGCTTGACAAATTATTCTGACGAGTATAAACTAAGAGCGAAAGTTATCCAAATGCATAATAATTTTGCAGCCGGAAGGGAGGAATGCGGATGCGGCGATGCGAGGTGTGTTTTGCGCCGCTGCCGGCGTGGGAAGATGCGTACCTGTGGCCGTGCGCGCACGGCGGGCTGACGGTGTGCGCCGATTGCTTTGACACGCTCGTGGGCGGCCTGTCGCGGCGGGAGCTGGCCGCGCGCCTGAGCGCACCGGGAGCGTGAGGGGGGCGGAGCAGCAAAAACCCGCCCACGGTGTGGGCGGGCGGATCATGTGCGGTTTTTCTTCGCGGTGTTGACGGAGGCAATCCAGATTTTTTCAGCTCCGTGCATTTGCCGGGCGTTTGTGCATCTTCCCGGAAAAGAAAAATACCGACCGTCCAGAAGGACAATCGGTATTTTTGGTGGGGGAAGATGGATTTCCCCTGACGGGGATAAACTTCGACTCCATCTTCCGCGCAAAGAAAAATACCAATCACCCAAAAAGGGTAATCGGTATTTTTGGTGGGGGAAGATGGATTTCCCCTGACGGGGATAAACTTCGACTCCATCTTCCACGCAAAGAAAAATACCAATCACCCCAAAAGGGTAATTGGTATTTTTGGTGGGGGAAGATGGATTCGAACCATCGAAGGCATTGCCAGCAGATTTACAGTCTGTCCCCTTTGGCCACTCGGGAATTCCCCCATATGCAATTTTGTCAGAAGGTGGAGCTGGTAGACGGACTCGAACCCCCGACCTGCTGATTACAAATCAGCTGCTCTACCAACTGAGCTATACCAGCACAACACCGGCCTATGTATCATAGCAAAACGGACTATGTTTGTCAACAAAAATTTTCGGAAAATTCAATGTTTTTGGAGGGAGAACATGCAACTGATCGAATTGGCGGCGCAGTACCGCGCCACGGGCAACGCGCTGCGTGCGCGCGCGGCCACCTTGCGTCTGGAGCTGGCGGCCATGCCGCGCGCCGGCCGCGCCCGGCGCGATCTGGAGGCGCGCATCGCGCGCCTGGAGCAGATGGCGGGCGAGACTCTATGCACGGCGAGCTATCTCGCGCATTATTATGACCGCAGCTGACCGCGCCGGCCGTCGGGCGGGCCCGGTTTGCGTTCCGGCGGCAGGTGTGGTATACTGACGGCATGAAACGCTTACATAAAAAACTCGATTTTCCATTCCGCCGCGCGCTGGCCGTGCTGCTGGCCGCGGCGATGACGTTCGCGCTCGCGGGCTGCTCCGTGCGCGAGCTGCACATCGGCCAGGTCGAGGTGAACACCGGCGCCGGCACGGCGTGGATCACCCCGGCCAGAGGCGTGGACAGGTTCGACATTCCGGCGGCCGATTTTTCCGCCGGGGCGGACGGCAGCGTGACCTACACCGGCACGGCCTACCGCGTGCTGCAGGGCATCGACGTGTCCACGTTCCAGCAGGACATCGACTGGCAGGCCGTCGCGGATTCCGGCATCGCCTTCGCGGTCATCCGCGCGGGCTACCGGGGCTACGGCAAGGGCGGCATCGTCGAAGACGACCGCTTCCGCCAGAACGTGGCCGGGGCGTGCGCGGCGGGGCTGCGCGTGGGGCTGTACTTCTTCTCGCAGGCGGTCACGCCCGAGGAGGCGGCCGAGGAGGCGCAGTGGCTCGTGGACGCGGCGCGCGATTACAAAATCGACATGCCGCTCGTGTTCGACTGGGAGAACATCGACCAGAGCACCGTCGCCGCCGGCGACACGGTGCGCACGGCGGAGATGACCGGCGAGGACGTCACGGCCTGCGCCGCCGCGTTCTGCGAGACGGTCACGGCCGCGGGCTACGACGCCGCCGTCTACGGCAACCGCTGGCAGGGGTACTATGACTACGACTTTGCCCAGCTCAAAGACTACGCCTTCTGGGTGAGCGCGCCGGGCACGGCGGACGATTTTTACTACGCGCACGATTTCTGGCAGTACAGCTACGACGGCACGGTGCCGGGCGTCTCCGGCAGCGTGGACCGTGACCTGTGGTTCGTGCCGATCACGACCTGAGGAGGCGCGCGATGAAAAAACGACTTTTGACCCTGCTGCTCGCGCTGGCGCTCGCGGTGTCGCTGGCGCTGCCGGCCGCCGCCGCACAGATGCCGGTGGAGGTGTCGAGCGCGCTGGAGCTGGCGCAGGCGATGGCCGAGCCGGTGCCGGCGCGCGGCCGATTCCGCTCCCGCGCCGCCGCGGCCGAGCCCACGCGCGTGGTCGCCTTCGCGCCCGCGCTCGCGGACGGGTACGGCGCGGACCGCGTGCTGCATCTGGCGGCGTGGCAGGAGTACGTGCTCGAATTTTCCGACGCGGCGGCGGCGCAGCGCGCGCTCGCGCGCCTGCGCTCCGACCCCGATGTGACGGACTGCTTTCTCGATGAGACGGTCACGGCGGACGACACGCTCGCCGGCCTCTGGGACGAGACGGCCAGCCGCTCCTGGGGCGGGCACGAAATGGGCCTCACGACGCTGCGCCATCAGGCGGACGTGCTCCTGCCGGCCGGCCGCCGCGCGACGGTCGCCGTCATCGACACGGGCGCGGAGGTCTCGCACCCGCTGCTCGCGGGGCGCGTGTCGGCCCGCAGCTATGACTTTGCCGACAACACGGCCGACGTGACGGACGTCAACGGCCACGGCACGGCCACGGCCGGGCTCGTCGCCGACCTCACGCCCGACGAGGTGGACGTGATGGTCCTGCGTGTGTACGGTGACGACAACCTCTCGAAGCCGTCGCGCGTGCTCACGGCGCTCGAGTACGCGCTGGAAAACGGCGCGACCGTCGTCAACATGAGCATTGGCTGGCCGAACGCCATCGAAAAGGGCTACTCCTTTTTAAATAGTGTCCTCGCGCAGGCGTATGCCGCGGGCGTCGTCGTCGTCGCGGCGGCGGGCAACCTCAGCCGGAGCAACCCCACCGCGAACGCGGACGATGTCTATCCCGCCAATCAGGCGCAGGTGCTCACGGTCTCGGCCGTGGATCGCAGCCGGACGTTTGACGATACCTATTCGGCCTCCGGCGCGTCGGTCGATCTGTGCGCGCCGGGCACGGGCGTCGCGGTCGCGGCGCTCTCCGGCGGCATGACGGTGCGCAGCGGCACATCGTTTGCTGCGCCCCATGTCGCGGCGGCGGCGGCCTGCGTGCAGCTCGCGCAGCCGGGCGCTACGGCCGCGCGCGTGCGCCGGACGCTCTGCGACTATGCCGAGGATCTCGGCGCGCCCGGCCGCGACGATCAGTACGGCAACGGGTTTCCGGTGCTCACGCAGTGCTTTCACGACCGGTTGTGTCCGGGGCGGCGCTTTGCGGACATGCCGGACGCGGACGCCTGGTCGCACGCCGGGCTGGACTACTGCATCGCGGCGGGACTGATACACGGCATGACGCCCGTCACCGTCGCGCCGCAGGCGCTTGCCACCCGCGCGCAGGTCGTGCAGCTGCTCTGGGCGGCGGCGGGCAGCCCGAAAACCACCGGCCCGCTGCCGTTCACGGATGTGGCGCCCGGCGCATGGTATTATGACGCGGTGCACTGGGCGTATCGGACGGGGCTCGTGTCCGGTACGTCGCCCACGACGTTTACCCCCGACGCCGCCATCACGCGGCAGGACTTCACGGTCATCCTCTACGCGCAGGCCGGCCGCCCGGCCATGATCGGCACTGCGCTCGCGGCCTTCCCGGACGCGGGCCAGGTCGCGGGCTATGCCTACGCCGCGCTCACCTGGGCGGTCGAGCAGGGGCTGATCGGCGGCGTCGGCACGCTGTCCGGCCCGCAGCTCGCGCCGCGCGGCTATGCCACCCGCGCCCAGGTCGCAAAGATCCTCATGGGCTACTATGACAAATAAAAATGACAGCAAAACCCCGCCCCCGTTTCCGATCCGGAAACGGGGGCGGGGTTTGCTATTATCAGCGGGCCGCAGCCCCTCCAACGAGCGCCCGGCGCAGCGGGGCTCGTTTGCCCACGCTTATTCCTCCGGCGCGGGCTCCTCGGTCACTTCGACCTCGATGTCCTCCGGCTCGACGACCTCGGCGTCCACGGTGTGCAGATCCGGCGCGGGGCGGTACTCCTTAGCGGCGGCGCGCAGCTCGTCCATCTGCGCCTCCAGCTCGGCGACGCGGGCGTTTGCGTCCGTCACCTGCTGGCAGAGCTCGGCGAGGAAGGCGTCGGCCGTGTCGCGGTAGTTTTCGTAGTACAGGCGGCCGATCTCGGTGTACGTGCGCTTGACGCGCTCGAGCTCGGCGTTGCAGTCCACGGTCATGCGCGTCATGCGCGAGGCGTACTTGGCGCGGTCGCCCACGGCGTGGGCAGCGCCGGCGACCTTGTCGCGCATCTCGTCGCTGACGACCTTGTTGGCGGCATTGGTCACGGTCTCACCGGCCTTGCCGGCCGCGTCGATGACCTTGTCCTTCAGGCTGTTGAGCATGTCATGGTAATCTTTCATGGATAAAAACCTCCTTGAAATATGAAACTGCAAATGCTTTATGCGTCCGGCTGCTCGCCGGTGCCGCGGTCGACATAGCGCGGTGCGTGCCGGAGCTTGCCGGTGTAAAACAGCGCGAGCACGACGGCAGCGGCGGCCGCCGACACCCCGGCCAGCAGTTGGCTGACGCGGATGCCCGTGCCGGCGATGTACAGGCTGTCGGTGCGCAGGCCCTCGATGAGCGCGCGGCCGATACCGTACCACACGGCGTAGAGCAAAATGAACTCGCCGTCAAACTTCCGCTCGTGTCGGCGAAACCAGAAGTGCAGCAGCAGAAAGCCCACAAAGTTCCACAGGCTCTCGTAGAGAAACGTCGGATGTACGTACACGGTCTCCCGGCCGGGGAGCGTGAGCCCCATGCGGGAGAAGGCCGTGGTCTCGCGGCCGAAGGCTTCGCGGTTGATGAAGTTGCCCCAGCGGCCGATGCACTGCCCGATGAGCAGGCCGGGCGCACACACGTCCGCCATCGCGCCGAAGGGGATCTTTTTCTTCCTGCACCAGATGATGCCGGTCAGCAGCCCCGCGATCACGCCGCCGTAGATGGCGAGCCCGCCCTCCCAGATCTTGAGCGCGTCGATGGGGTGGTCGCGGTAGTCGCTCCATTGGAAGATGACGTAGTACAGCCGCGCGCCGATGATGGCCAGCGGGATCATCCAGATGAGAAAGTCATAGAGCGTGTCCGGCTCGATGCCGCAGCGGCGGCAGTGCCGCGCGCAGTAGAGCATCGCCAGAATGAAGCCCACGGCGATGATCACGCCGTACCAGTAAAACGTGCGGCCGAAGAGCGTGAACGACGCGCTGGGGTCGATGCTCCAGTTGCCGAGCAGGGGAAAGCTGATGGTGGCGTCACGCATCATCGTCGGCATCATCCTCGCCTCCTTTCGGGGCAACGACCGAGAGCGCCAGGCGCTCGGGCGCGAGCGTTTCGGTCAGCCACTTGGCGCACTCCGCCGCCGTGATCTCGCCGAGCAGCGGGAAGGCGTCCATGTGCTCGTACCCGCCGAAGAGCCCCTCGGCCATGGCGATGCACACATCGTCGAACCGGTCGAGCCCGCGCAGCCAGCCGCCGTACACGGCGCGGCGCGCCCGCTCGAAGGCCGGGCCGTCAAAGCCGTCACGCGCGATCTGCGCGACGGTCTCGCTCACGCGCGCGCACACGGCGTCGGGGTCTTTGCTCTCGCCGCCGAGCACGGCCATGGCGATCGGGCCGCAGTAGTCCGCGCTGCAGCCGAAGTCGTCGCCGAGCAGCCCCGCGCGGTAAAGATCGTTGTAAAACGCCGTCGCCTCGCCGAAGGCGGCCTGCAGCGCGAGCTCCGCCGTGAGCGTCTGGCGCAGGCGGGCCTCGCCCTTTTCCGCCGGGCGGAACTTCGCGCCCAGCAGCATCTGCGGCGCGGACACCGCGAGCTCCACGCGCATGCGCGCCTGCGCCGGCGTCATGTCCTCCGGTGCGCCGTGGTCGGCGGCCGGGACGGGAGAGAGGTCCGGCGGCAGGATCTCCGCCGCGATGGCGGCCACGCGCTCGGGCGTGTCCTGACACACGGCGCACAGCACCATGTTCGACGGCGCGTAAAACGCGCGGTGGCAGGTATAGAGCGTCTCGGGCGTGATCTGCGCGATGCTCTCGACCGTGCCGGCCACGGCGTCGCGCGCTCCGTCGCGCGCAAGCAGGCAGCGCATGAGGTCGCGCCACACGGCGCGGTCGGGGTCGTCCTCGCCCATGCGGATCTCCTGAGCGATGATGCCCTGCTCCTTGGCCACGCTCGCGTCGGTGAAATACGGCGTCGAGACAAAGCGCAGCAGCGTGCGCAGGTTATCCTCAAACCGGTCCGTGCAGGAAAAATAGTAGGCCGTCATGTTCGTGGACGTGAAGGCGTTCGGGTCTGCACCGTTTTCGCTCAGCGTCAGCAGCGCGTCCGACCCGTCGGGCATGTCAAAGAGCTTGTGCTCGAGATAGTGCGCCACGCCGGCGGGCGTGTCCGTCCAGGTGTCGTTCACGCGAAAGCGCCGGTCCGCCCCGCCGTAGCAGGTGGCAAACACGGCGTAGCTGCGCTGAAAGTCGGGCTTGCAGAGCACGCGCACGCGCAGGCCGTTCGGCAGCGTCGCCGCCCAGACGTTTTCGGGTCGTTCATTCGTCATCGGCAGTCTCCTCCGTTCCCTTGAGCAGATACACACAGTCGCACACGACGCCGGCGGCGATGTCCGTCACGTCCGTGCGCGTGACCTCTTCCACGAGCGCGGCCATCTCGGCCGGGTCGATGTCCAGCCCCTGCACCGTGCGGTTGAGCCAGTACCACGCCAGCGCGTCGGGCGCGTCGGCCGTGGCGCGCAGGTCGCTGGCCACGCTGCGGATGGCGGCCTGAAGCTCGCCGTCCGTAAAGTCGCCGGTGCGCACGGCGTCGAGCTGCGCCGTGATCTCGGCGCGCGCGCGCTCGTAGTTTTTCACGTCGATGCCGCTCGTCACGGTCAGCAGGCCCTTGTGCGTGCTCAGGCGCGAGCCGACGTAGTAGCACAGGCTGAGCTTCTCGCGCACGTTCAAAAAGAGCTTGGACGTGACGCAGCCGCCGTAGAGGGCGTTAAAGACGAACAGCGCCGGGATGTCCGGCTCGGTCATGCACGCGCCGAGACGGTAGCCCACGGCGAGCTGCCCCTGCGCGACCGGGAGCGTCTCGGTCACATAGCGCGGCTCGGCTTCGAGCGCGTTCATGCGGATGTCCGTGCCGATGTCCTCGTCGATCTCGCCGCGCGGCATCGTCGAGAGCACGTCCGTGAGGATGCGCGCGACGCGCCCGCCCTCGAGCGAGCCGCAGTAGAAGATCTCCACGGGGCTCGTCGAGAGCACGTCGTGGTAGCGCATCGTGAGCTTGCGGTAGTGGATGCGCTCGGCGTCCGCCTCTTCGCCGAGACGGGGCACGGCGTAGTCCTCGCAGCAGCACATGTGGGCGTACAGCCGCTCGATGGCGTAGGCGCGCTTGTTGTTCATGCCGGCGCGGATGCGCTCGAGCAGCTTCTCACGCTCGCTGTCCACGATATCCGGCCGCAGCAGGCCGCCGCGCGTGTTCGGGTGCAGCAGGAGGTCTGCCACGTCGGCCGCGAGCCGGGGGAAGATCTCCTCGCCCACCGCGCCGTCGTCGGCAAACTCGGCCTCGAAGCCCACGGCCTGGATCTCGCCGAGCTTGCGCACGCTCGGCGTGATGCTCGCGCCGTAGAGGCTTTCGAGCTCGGCCGCGATCGTCTCCAGATCGGGCAGGCGCGTGCTGCCGCGCCGCAGCACATACGGCAGCACGGCCGTGCACGCCGCCGTTTCTCGCCGCAGCTGCGTCAGCAGGTTCACGCTCAGCCACGCGGTCTTGAACTTGTCCGTGCGCAGGGCGGTCAGCCACACGCCGGGGAGAATTTCCGTGCGGATGCGTTCCATAAGATACGCTCCTTTCGCCTATGGTGTGTCCATATTTTTTGAATACTTTATTATATCACGCCTTACCTATCTTGGGAATAGGGTTTCGGGCGCTTTTTGCCGATGCCGCCGCCGTCGTAGGGCGCATTGTCCACGGTCACGCCGTCGGGCCGCAGGCGGACGGTGTGCAGCAGACCCGCTCCGTCGCGCCAGCGCACGGTACACTCCGGCCAGCCGGCCGGCAGGTGCGGCTCGGGGTAGAGCACGCCGCCGCGCAGGTGCAGCCCCAGCAGATCTTCCGCCGCGATGCGCAGGTACCACCCCGCCGCGCCCGTGTACCACGTCCAGCCGGCGACGCCCGCGTTGTCCCCGCCCGCAATGTCGGCCGCGAGCACGTACGGCTCGCCCTCGTAGCGCGCGGGGTCGTGCGCCGCGGGCAGCACGGCGTGCAATATTTCTGCGCCCTCGGCCGTGCGGCCCGTGCGCAGCAGCGCCATGGCCAGCCACAGCGCGCCGTGGGTGTACTGCCCGCCGTTTTCGCGCAGGCCCGCGCCGTAGCTGCGCACGTAGCCCGTCTCGGGCGTGCGCCGCGTGATGGGCGGGTCGAACAGCCGCACCACGTTGTGCTCCCGGTCGAACAGGTGCTCCACCGCGCTCGTGAGCGCCGTGTGCACGCGGCCGGGGTCGGCGTGCGTGTCGAGCGCGGCGAACGCCTGCGCGATCGCGTCGATGCGGCACTCGCCGCACGCTTCCGAGCCGAGCGGCCGCCCGTCGTCATAGTACCCGCGCCGGTACCACGCGCCGTCCCACGCTCCCTCGGCCGCGCGCGTGCAGTGGTCGGCGGCGAGCGCGAGCTGTTCGGCCGCGTGCCCGCCCACGAGGGCGGCAAATTTCCGCGCCGTGATGGCAAAAAACCACGTCAGCCACACGCTCTCGCCCCGGCCCTGCGCGCCCACGCGGTCAAAGGCGTCGTTCCAGTCGCCCGTGCCGATCAGCAGCAGCCCGTGCGCGCCCACGCCGCGCGCGAGCACGCGCATCAGCGCCCGGCGGCAGTGCTCGAGCACCGTGCCGCGCTCCGCGCTCACTTCGAGCGGCTGGTAGCGGTCGTGCTCGTTTTCCTCCAGCTCCTCGCCCGCGAGGAAGGGGTACTCGGCGCTTAAGATCTCGGCGTCGCCGGTCTTTTCCACGTACTCGCACACCGCCCACGGCAGCCACAGCAGGTCGTCCGAGATGCGGGTACGCACGCCGTGCTCGGTCCCTGCACCCTCGTGCCACCAGTGGCACACGTCCCCGGCGGCGAACTGGTGCGCGCACGCGCGGCCGATCTGCTCGCGCGCAGGCGCGCTGTCGAGCAGCAGGAGGTTCACCGCGTCCTGCAGCTGGTCGCGGAAGCCGAACGCGCCGCCGTTCTGGTACAGGCTCGTGCGCGCGAGCAGCCGGCAGCACAGCGTCTGGTACGCGGCCCAGCCGCCGAGATAGCGGTTCATGTCCGCGTCCGGCGTCGTCATCCACAGGCGCGACACCGCGCCCAGCCACCGCTCGCGCGTTGCGCGCAGGGCGTGCGCGGCCTCGTCCGGCTGCGTCAGGCGCAGGAGATTCGCGCGCGTGCTGCACCCGCAGACGATCACGCCCTGCCGGTCGATCACGCCCTCGAGCGCGAAGCAGGGGCTCAGCCCCGCGCCCGCGCGCGCGTCCATCTGCCCGCGCAGGAACGAAAACCGGTCGCACGTCCAGCCCGTGAGCGGCATACCCGCCGCCGCGCAAAAGAGCGTCGGCGCGTCCGCGCGCACGTTTTCTGCCGTGAACAGCCCGTCGGCGTATGCCGTCACGACGGCGGGGGCGTCCGCGTCGCGCCCGGCGCAGACGAGGTCAGTGTGCCACGTGATGCGCGCGCGCCCCGCGCACTCGATGAGCAGCACGCGCGCGTCCGCGTCCTCGGGCACGAACGCCGTCACGCGCACGGACATGCCGTCCACGCTGCGCTCCCACGCCGCCCAGCCGAAGCCGTACTCCACCCGCGCCGCCCCGTCGTCGTCAAAGAGCGACACCGCGCCCGCGCGCGATGCCATGCGCAGCGTCTCCGTGCCGCGCAGCACCCACGGGTCGCACAGCCAGCGGTTGATGCGCCCGGTGTGCGCGTTGCGGTGCCACATGTGGCCCGTGCCCGCGTCCGTGGCGAGAAAGCCGAAGCGCCCGTTTGTCAGCACCTGGCTCCACGCGCGCGGCGGCAGCCCGGTGAAGGACACCGTGCCGTCGTCGTCCCAGCGCACGTCGCTGCCCGTGGGCAGATACCGCCGGTCGCCCGGCGGGGGCAGCAGCGGCAGCGTGCAGCGCGTGCGCGCCATGCCGGGGCGGATGGCCGCGGCCGCCGCCACGGCGGGGAAGGCTTCCTCCGGCACGAGGTGCACGCCGCCGGGCGCGCCGAGCGTGTGCGCGAGGTCGAGCGCCGCGAGCCACCCGCGCACCTTTCCGGCCGTCGGCTGCCGGTAGTCCCCGCCGTCGCCGCTGCGCAGCGCAAGGTCGCACGCCACGCCCAGCGCGCGCAGCAGTGCCCACTGCCGCAGCACGCCGCGCTCCGCCTGCGCGCACCACACCGGCAGGTCGCCCGAGATGCCCTGCGCCCAGAGCGCCGGGCGCTCGAGCTGCCCGGGCGCTGCGCCCGCCGCCACGGCCGGAAACAGCAGGGGGAGAGACCGCCGCCATCGCGCCGTCGAGCTCCGCGCCCGTCATGCCGTACTGCGCGGCGAGCTCTGCCGGCGCGCCGCCGCCATCGCCGGCGGCAGCACGAGCGCGCGCTGCGCCGCCGTGAACGCATCGTCCTCGCGCGCGCCCACGCCGAGCGCAAAGCGCACGCGCCACGGCGTGTCCGGCGCTGTGTGCACCGGCACGCTCAGCTCCACGCGCCCCGCGCGCAGCCACCCCGGCACCGGCCCTTCGGCCCGCCACGTGCCCGGCCGGTCGCACGCGGCGCACAGCCACGCCTCCGGCTTCTCGCCGCGGCCGAGGTGCCGCAGCAGCAGCGCGTCGCGCCGCAGTACGCTTTGAAAGCCCAGCCGCGCGAACGCCGGGTGGTTGACATAATCCTCCCACGGTGCGAGCACGGCCTCGAACACGAACCGCACCGTGCCCTCGATCCCACGCGGGGACGAGAGCGTCAGCGCGCGCACCTCGCCGTTGGCGCGGCCGGGTACGGTCAGCGTCTGCACGGCGGTCACGTCCCCGTGCCGGGCGGTGAACTGCGCTGCGCGCACCGTAAAGTGCCACTGCGCGCCCGCGGCCGTGCCCGGCAGCAGTGGGCCGGAGAAATCGTCCGTCTCCAGCCGCACGACCGGCCCGGCGGCGGGGTCTGAGCGCGTGCCGCGGCGGCAGACGCTCAGCGCGTGCCAGCGCGCGAAGCTCTGCCCGGCCTCCGATACGGCGAGGCAGTACGTGCCGTTGGAGAGCAGCGCGCAGCGCGGGGCTTCGGCGTCGATGCCCGTGCCCTCGGCCGCATAGTCCGGCAGGGCGCGGCGGCGCGCCTTTTCGGCCGGCTGTTCTGCGCGCCGCCGCAGCGCCGGTGCGCCCAGCGGCAGCCGCTCGGACAGCAATGTCGCGTGCGCGCGCATGGCGGGGTCGGCGAAAAACCACCGCCGCACCTGATCTCCGCACAGCGCGTTGCACGCCGCCAGCAGGCTCATGCCCTGGTGGTGCGCCATCACGCAGCGCACGATCTGCCCGCCGCCGCCCGTGCGCGCGCGGGTGCAGTCGAGCGCGTCGAAAAATCCGTGCTGCCCCAGCAGCCCGAGCGCCGCGAGTCTGCGCAGGTTGCGCATCGCCGCGCGCGGCTCGACCGCCAGCGCGAGAAAGCTGCTGTACGGCGAGAGCACCAGTTCCCTGTCCATGCCCGGCTGCAGGGCCAGCGCCGCGCAGCCGTGCGCCTTGTAGCGGTAGCTCAGCGCGCTGTCGAGCGCGAAGTACGCGCTCTCCGACACGCCCCACGCCTGCCCCGGGCGCACGCGCCGCCGCTGCACGTACAGGCAGAACTTTGCGCTCTCCCACAGCAGCGAGTCGCGCACCGGCGGCAGAAACAGCTCCGGCATCAGGTACTCGAACATCGACCCCGACCACGACACGCAGCCGCGGTAGTGGTCTTTCTGCACCTGCGCGCGCGACAGGGCGCGCCAGTGCTCGCGCGGCACGTCGCCCCGCGCCACGGCGAAGTAAGACGTCAGCCGTGCCTCGCTCGAGAGCAGATCGTAATAGCTCTCCGACCATTTGCCGCTGCCGGTGTCGATGCCGATGTGCATCAGCCGCCGCTGCGGGTCGTAGAGCGGGCCGAAGTCCATGCCGTCGCAGAGCATCTGCGCCCGCGCCGCAAGCTCGTTCTGCCCCCAGCCGCGCAGGGCGTTCGCCGCCGTGAGCAGGGCGGCGGCGCAGTTGCCGCTGTCCACTGTGGACACGTACAGCGGCGGCATCGGCCGCAGCGTGCACGTGTGATACCAGTTGTAAAAGTGCCCGTTCCAGCGGGGTAATTGCTCCATGGTCGTGAGCATCCGCTCCGCCAGCGCCAGTCCCTGCCCACCGTCGATGCCCAGCGCGTGTGCGCCGAGGGCGGACACGAGCGCGAGCCCCATGTTCGTCGGCGACGTGCGGTGCGCCGTGCCGGTCGGCGGCTGGGACTGCACATTGTCCGGCGGCAGGTAGTGATCCTCGGCCGTGCAGAACGTCTCAAAATACTGCCACGTCGCCTTCGCCCAGCCCAGCAGCTCCCGCTGCGCCGCGCGCGATAGCGGCGCTGCCCCGGCCGCGTTCGGCGCGCCGAGCGCCGCCAGCACGAAGGGACTGAGCATCCACACGATGCCGGCGGCCAGCCCCGTCGGGCTCGGCGTCAGGACGGCCGTGAGCAGGCCCAGCGCGCTCGCCGGCCAGAGCGCGCGCCAATATGCGCCCAGCCCGTCGCGCCTGCCCGCGCGCTGCGCCGCCGTCTGCCACTGCAGGAGGTTTCGGTGCGACACGGCCATGCGCCACAGCGCCGTCACGATGGCGGAGGTGTTCAAAATTGCCTCCCACGGCAACAAAATCAGCCGCAGCACCGTCTGCGCCACGGCGCTGGCCAGCCCGTGCAGCACGTCGCTGTGGTAGCGCACGCGCGTGTCCGCCGGGTGCACGATCGGCTGGCCGAGCGCGCGGATCAGCCCCTGCGCCAGCGCCAGCAGCGCCGCATACGCCGCCAGCCGCAGCCCCGGCCAGCGCAGCACGCAGCCGAGGAAGATGGAAATCCACGTCGCCGGGGCGACGAGCGACCGCCGCAGGTTGTCCGCCAGCCGGAACCGGTCGATCGGGTGCAGCGCCCGCGCGCGCCGGGAGAAGATCCACGGCGCGTTCTGCCAGTCGCCGCGGATCCACCGGTGCGCCCGCGCGCCCCAGGCCAGCGGGGCGGCGGGGAAGGTGTCCGTCAGCTCCACGTCGCCGAGAAAGCCGCCGTGCAGGTACGCGCCCTCGAGCGCGTCGTGGCTCAGCACGCGCCCTTCGGGGATGACCCCGCCGCCGCAGCAGTCGAGCAGCGCGCGCGCGTCGAGAATGCCCTTGCCCGGAAAGCCGCCGCGGTCAAAGCAGTCCATATACAGCTCCCCGCACGCGCCGCCGTAGGGGTCGGCGCCGCCTGGCCCTGCGAACACGCGCGCCCAGTCCGTGGCGTTCGCGCTCTGCAGTTCGGTGGCCATGCGCGGGTGCAGCAGGCCGTAGCCGCGCGTGACCACGCCGCGCTGCGCATCCACCACGGCGCGGTTGAGCGGGTGGAGCATCGCGCCCACGAGCGCGCGCGCCGCGCCGGGCGTCAGGCGCGTGTCGGCGTCGAGCGTCAGCAGGTATACCGTGCCGCTCAGGCCCGCCGCGTCCCCGGCGGCGCACTGCAGCGTGCCCGGCCGGTCGAGCACCAGCCGCGCCAGCTCCAGTAACGCGCCGCGCTTGCGCTCCCACGCGCTCCATTTCCCGTCGGGGGTTTGTACGCGAGGGCGTGTGAAGAGATAAAACCGGCTGCCCCAGCGCGCGTTGAGCGCGGCGATCTCCGCGCGCGCCGCGCGCAGGATGGCGGGGTCGATGGGCGCGTGCGCCATGTCCGCCTCCGGCAGGTCGGCCAGCAGGCCGAACGTGAGCTGCCCGAGCGCGTCGCGGTTGCAGAGGTAGTATTCCTCCAGCCGCGCGCAGAGCGCGTGCGCATCGTCCGGGGAGGTCAGCAGCGCCGCGATGACGCACAGCGTCCGCCCCTCCGGCGGGATGCCCCGGCGCAGCGCCAGCCGCGGCACGAAGCGCGGCTTCGTCACGCGCAGCAATACCGCATCGAGCAGGCCCTTGACCACCTCCGACACCGGGATGAGCAGCAGCACCGCGCCCGATACGCTTTTCGTGGCAAAGCCCAGCAGCAGCGACAAAAACAGCGTCCCCACCACGACGGCCGCGATGTACCACCCGCCGTCGCGGCGACGTTCCGGCGCGCCGAGCACCTCGCGCAGCAAAAACCAGCCCACGTGCCGCCGCGCGCCCTCGCTGCGCTGCGCGCGCGCGAGCACGTCCTCGGCGATCTCGATCTCCGTCCGGCCCGTCCGCCGCGCCAGCCGCGCCACGGTCTGCCGGTAGTGGGTGCGCGTGGCCGCGTCCATCGCGGGGTAGACGCCCACCGGGTCGCGCGCGAGGATGCGCCCCACGCGGTCGCACCGCTCGGCCAGCATGCCCCACGCCGCCGTGCCGAGCGCGCGCAGCGACGTGAAAAGCGCTGGCGCGGCCGCGCCGTCATGGGCGTAGGTGTCCGCCAGCGCGCACACCACGGCCGCCTGCAGCCCCGGCACGAGCAGGGCAAGCTCCGCCGTCTCGAGCGGCAGCGCGTCCTGAAACCCTTCCAGATACGCCTCCGCCGCCTTGACCGTCAGCGCCCCCCCGCACGCGCGCAGCAGCCCCGCGCAGCACGCGCCCAGCGCGGTCTGCCCGCCGGATGTGCGCACGCGCGCGTGCCGCAGAGCGGCCACGGCATCGCCCGCCGCGGCGCAGGCAAAGCTCCGGTTGTCGCGCAGCCACTGGCCGCTCGGCGTCTCGGGCGTGACGGCGCGCGCCATGCGCGCGAGCGCTTTTCCGGCGCGCCGGATGCGCCCGGTGTCCGCGCGCCGCCGGCCGGTCACGGTCAGAGCGCGGGCGTCGCGCTCGCCCTGTGCGCGCAGGGCGGCAGTGTTGGTTTCGGCCATGAAGATCCCTCCAGAAACGGTTTGCAATACCGGAATTTTTCCCATCCGGCGCGAGAACTATGCGGTGACAAGAAAAAATACTTGACACCCGCGCGGAATGCGCGTATACTACTCGTGCTGTAAAGGAAAAATGGTTTACAGCGAGGAGGGACCCCACCATGCCGGACGAGACCGTGTGGCGCACGATGCTGTTCGATTTTTACGGCGATCTGCTTACGGACAAGCAGCGGGAGTATTACGACCTCCATTATAATCAGGACCTCTCTCTGGCGGAGATCGCCGCCAGCAGCGGCATTTCGCGTCAGGGCGTGTGGGACAACATCCGCCGCGCGGACGCCGCGCTGCGCGATACGGAGGCCCGGCTCGGCCTGGTGCGGCGCTTCGCCGCGCAGCGTGCAGCCGCGGCCGCGCTGGAGGATACGCTCACGAAGCTGCGCGATACCGTCGGCGGCGACGCCCGGCCTCTGGCCGAGCAGGCGCTGCGGCAGCTTCAGGATCTGAAAGGATAGATACCATGGCATTTGAATCCCTGTCGGACAAGCTGACCGAGGCGTTCAAACGCCTGCGCGGCAAGGGCCGGCTCACGGAGGCCGACGTGAAGGAGGCCATGCGTGAGGTCAAGCTCGCGCTGCTCGAGGCGGACGTGAACTTCAAGGTCGTCAAGGACTTTGTGCGCAAAGTGACCGAGCGCGCCACGGGCGCGGATGTGCTCGAGAGCCTCTCGCCCGCGCAGATGGTCATCAAGATCGTCAACGAAGAGCTCACCGCCCTCATGGGCAGCGAGAACCAGAAGCTGAACATCAGCTCCCAGTCGCCGAGCGTCGTCATGCTCGTCGGCCTGCAGGGCGCGGGCAAGACGACCAACGGCGCCAAGCTCGCCGGCCTCATGCGCAAGCAGGGCAAGCGCCCGCTGCTCGTCGCGTGCGACGTGTACCGTCCCGCGGCCATCCAGCAGCTCGAGACCGTCGGCCGCCAGCTCGACATTCCCGTGTTCCAGATGGGGCAAGGCGACCCGGTCGAGATCGCCAAGGCCGGCATCGAGCACGCGAAAAAGCACGGCAACGACCTCGTCTTTCTCGACACGGCCGGCCGCCTGCACATCGACGAGGTGCTCATGACCGAGCTGCAGAACATCAAGGCCGCCGTCAACCCCGCGGAGATCCTGCTCGTCATCGACGCGATGATCGGCCAGGACGCGGTGGCGACCGCGCAGGCCTTTGACGACGCGCTCGATATCACCGGCGTCATGCTCACGAAGCTCGACGGCGACGCCCGCGGCGGCGCCGCGCTGTCGATCAAGGCGCTGACCGGCAAGCCCATCAAGTTTGCCGGCATCGGCGAGAAGCTCGACCAGATCGAGCCATTCCACCCCGACCGTATGGCCAGCCGCATCCTCGGCATGGGCGATGTGCTCACGCTCATCGAAAAGGCCGAGCAGAACCTCGACCAGAAAAAGGCCGAGGAAATGGCCGAGCGTCTGCGGCAGAACCGCTTCACGCTCACGGATTATTACGACCAGCTCCAGCAGATCAAGGGCATGGGCTCTCTGCAGGACATCGCCGGCATGATCCCCGGCATGGACGCCAAGGCCCTCTCGGGCGCGAACGTCGATGAGAAGGCCATGGGCCGCATCGAGGCGATCATCCAGTCCATGACCCCCGGCGAGCGCGACAACCCCGCCATCTTAAACTCCAGCCGCAAAAAGCGCATCGCGGCGGGCGCGGGCACGAGCGTGGTCGAGATCAACAAGCTGCTCAAGCAGTTCGAGCTCATGCAGCAGCTCGTGCGCCAGATGTCCGGAAACAGCAAGGCCATGAAGCGCATGAAGCGCGGCGGCCGCGGCGGACTCGGCGGGCTGGGCAATCTGTTCGGCGGCGGCGGCCGTCCGTACGGATTCTGAAACCGATTCCATGCTCCCACAGGGAGCTGGAGATACAGAGAACTTTGATGGAGGTGAAGATACATGGTCAAGATCAGACTTCGCAGAATGGGCGCCAAGAAGGCCCCCTACTACCGCATCGTGGTGGCGGACTCCCGTTTCGCACGCGACGGCAGATGCATTGAGGAGATCGGCACGTACGATCCGCTGAGCACGGATAAGAAGATCGTCGTCGACGCCGAGCGCGCCAACTACTGGCTCGCCAACGGTGCACAGCCGACGGATACCGTTCGTGTGCTGCTCAAGAAAGCCCTCGCAGCGGAATAAGGAGAGACCCCAAAGATGAAAGAGCTTCTGACCTATATTGTGCAGAACCTCGTGGAAAAACCGGACGAGGTCTCTGTGACCGAGCGCGAGGCCAACGGCGAGACCGTGTTTGAAGTGCGCGTCGCCGACGGCGATATGGGCAAGGTCATCGGCCGTCAGGGCCGGATCGTCAAAGAGATCCGCATCCTGATGAAGGCCGTCGCCCAGAGAAAGGGCAAGAAAGTCTCCGTGGAGATCATGGATTGACGCAGGAAACGCGCTGCACCCGTGCAGTGCGTTTTTTGCACCTACACCCAAAAAGGGGGACAACCAACGATGCAAAAACCGTATCTGGAGGCAGGAAAGATCGTCAACACGCACGGCGTGCGCGGCGAGGTGCGCATCCAGCCGTGGGCGGATGACGCGGCGTTCCTGCTCGGCTTCCGGACGTTTTATATCGACGGCGCGCCCGTGCCTGTCGCGCACAGCCGCGTGCACAAGGGCATGCTCGTCGTGAAGTTTCAGGGCGTGGACGATGTCAACGCCGCCATGACGATGAAAAACCGCGTCGTGTCCATCGCGCGCGCGGACGTCACGCTGCCCGACGGGCAGTATTTCCAGCAGGACCTGCTCGGCATCGCCGTCGAGACCGACACGGGCGAGACCCTCGGCACGCTGCGCGAGATCCTGGACCTGCCGCGCGGCAGCGTCTACGTCGTGCAGGGCGACCGCGAGGTGCTCATCCCCGACCGGCCGGAGTTCGTGCGCAGCATCGACCCCGCCGCCGGGCGCATGGTCGTGCACCTGATCGAAGGGATGTGAGCGCGTGCGCATCGACATTCTCACCCTCTTTCCCGACACGATGCGCGCCATGCTCGGCGAGAGCATCCTCGGCCGGGCGCAGGCGCGCGGCCTGCTCGATATCCGCTGCCACCAGATCCGCGACTATACCGAAAACCGGCAAAAGCAGGTTGACGACTATCCCTACGGCGGCGGCTGGGGGCAGGTCATGATGGCGCAGCCGCTCAAAAGCTGCCTCGACGCCGCGCTCGCGGACAGCACCGTGCCCAAAGCGCGCCGCCGCGTCATTTACCTCTCCCCGCAGGGGGCGACGTTCACGCAGGCGAAGGCCCGCCAGCTCAAGGCCGACTATGACCAGCTCGTGCTCGTCTGCGGCCACTATGAGGGCGTGGATGAGCGCTTCATCGAGGCGTGCGTGGACGAGGAGCTGTCCATCGGCGACTTTGTGCTCACGGGCGGCGAGCTCGGCGCCATGGTCGTCACGGACTGCGTCTGCCGCATGGTGCCGGGGGTGCTCTCGGACACCGAGTGCTACACCGGCGAGAGCCATTGGGCCGGCCGGCTCGAGTACCCGCAGTACACCCGCCCCGAGACGTGGGAGGGCCGCACCGTGCCGGAGGTGCTGCGCGGCGGCAACCACGCGGAAATTGAAGCCTGGCGCACGCGCCAGAGTCTGGAGCGCACGCTCACAAAGCGGCCCGATCTCTTTCAGCAGACGCCCCCGACGCCGGACGAGCAGCGCCTGCTCGATAAGATCCGGCGCGACCGCAGCCGCCCGCAGCTGACAGAGCCGCCCGTCTGCCGCCCGGCGGCGGAGGACGACCTCCCGGCCATCCTCGCCATCGTGCAGCAGGCGCGCAATTACCTGCGCCGCCACCGCGTCGACCAGTGGCAGGGCGCGTACCCGAACGAGGACACCTTCCGCGCCGACATCGCGGCCGACACGTGCCATGTGCTCACGTATCAGGGTGCGGTCGCCGCCGTGTTCACGCTCACCTTCGCGCCCGAGCCTGCTTATGACGCGCTCACGGACGGGCGCTGGCGCTCGGATCGGGAGCACGCCGCCGTGCTGCACCGCAACGCCGTCAGCGCCGATTGGCGCGGTACGGGTCTGTCCGACCTGCTCATGCAGGAGGTCGAGCGGCTCGCGCGTGAAAGCGGCGCGCACGCCGTCCGCGTGGACACGCACCGGCACAACGGCGCGCAGAAAAAGCTCCTCGAGCGCCACGGCTACCGCTTCTGCGGCAACATCCTCTGCGATGAGCCGGGGCACGACCCGCGCCGTCAGGCGTTTGAAAAGCTGCTGAAGTGAGGGCCTGCGTATGAATCTGACAAATCTCGCGGACATCCGCGCGCTGCTCGCGCGGCACGATTTCCGCTTTTCCAAGTCCCTGGGGCAGAACTTTCTCACCGCCGCGTGGGTGCCGGCCGACATTGCCGACGCCTCCGGCGCGGACGCGCGCACCGGCGTGCTCGAGGTCGGCCCGGGCATCGGCTGCCTGACCGAGCAGCTCGCGCAGCGCGCCGGGAAGGTCGTCTCCGTCGAGCTCGACAAGCGCCTGCGCCCCGTGCTGGCCGAGACGCTCGCGGGGTATGAAAATGTGGAGCTCGTCTTTGGCGACGTGCTCGCGCTCGACCTGCCGCAGTTGGTGGCCGAGCGCTTCGCCGGCCTGCGCCCCGTCGTGTGCGCGAACCTGCCGTATAACGTCACGTCGCCGCTGCTCACGGCGTTTCTCACCGCCGGCTGCTTCGACACCGTCACCGTCATGATCCAGCGTGAGGTCGCGCGCCGCCTGTGCGCCCGGCCCGGCACGGCGGATTACGGCGCGCTGACCGTGTTCGTCCAGTGGCACGCCGAGCCGGAGCTGCTCTTCGACGTGCCGCCGCACTGCTTTGTCCCCGCGCCGAAGGTCACGAGCACCGTCGTGCGCCTGCGCGTGCGCAAGTCCCCGCCCGTCGCCGTGCAGGATGAAAAGCTGCTGTTCACCGTCGTGCGCGCGGCGTTCAATCAGCGCCGCAAGACGCTCGTCAACGCGCTCTCGGCCGGCGTGCCCGGCTGTGACAAGGCGCGCGCCGCCGCGGCCGTCGCCGCCTGCGGGCTCGATGCGCGCGTGCGCGGCGAGACGCTCAGCCTGGCCCGGTTCGCCGCCCTGAGCGATGCGCTCGGCAGCGAGCTCGGCAATGATGCAGGTTGACATAACGAAATGAAACAGGCCGTTCCATATCCGGAACGGCCTGTTTTCTATGCATTTGTGTTGATTTATAGTTTACATAATGCAGCGCACCGAACGCACAGCACACCACCGGCAGCGATGTTGGAAAGCGGGGGAGCCCGAGGGGGCAGCGCCCGCCTCGGGTGAGATCATGCATCGCCGTAAGGCGCTGCCTTCTCCTTGCCGAGAGGGTGCTGAGCGCAGCGAAGCGGATGCCGTGGAAAGGTTCTTTCACTGCTGGTGCCGCCGGTGTTGCCCATCCATCCCCGCATACCGCCCGCCATCCCCGCATACGCTGGTAGCAAACCAGAACCGGGAGGGGAGCCTATGCCATACGAGGACAAGAAGGCCGCGCCGCAGCGCCGGCCGCACGCGGTCACGCTCGACGAGCGCAGCCATCTGACCGTCACGGGCGTGGACGAGGTCGTGCGCTTCGACGACACGGAGGTCTCCATGCGCACGTCGCGCGGGATGCTCACCGTGCACGGGGAGGGGCTGCGCGTCGGCCGCCTTGCGATCGACACGGGGGAGCTGGCCATCGACGGCGCGTTTGACGCGCTCGACTACACGGAGGAGACGGCGTCCGGCGGCTTCTGGTCGCGCCTATTCGGCGGATGAGCCTGCACCCGCTCGTCCAGCTCGGGCAGGTGGCGCTGGCGCTGGGGCTCGGCGCGGCGCTCGGGCTGCTGTTCGATGTGCTGCGCGTGCCGCGCCGCCATGCGCGCCGGGCCTTTCTCCGCGCGGTGCTCGACGCCGTGTTCTGCCTGGCGGTTGGGCTGACGGTGTTCGCCTTCGGCATGGCGGCCGGCTCGGGGCAGGTGCGCCTGTTCATGTTTCTCGCCATCGCGGCCGGCTGGACGGGCTACTTTGCCTTGGTCAGCGGACAGGTTTTGCCGCCGCTGGAGCAATTTTCACGCCGCTGCGCGCAAAAAACGCGCCAATTTGCCGCCCCCGGACAGAAATTTGCAAAAAAAGTTTGGATTTTTGCAAAAAAACGCTTCCAAAATCGCCGCAGATGTTTTAGAATAGACTGTATTACTGGAAGCAGATACGATCCGGGGGGAGGTTCTGCAGACTGTGAAATTCAAAAAGGCAAGCATCTTTACAACGCTGGTCATCGCGGTGCTGATGGTGTACGCGCTCATCAGCCTGTTTGTGGTGCACCGGCAGACCCGGCAGCTTCAGGATCGCGCGGCGACGCTGCAGCAGCAGGTGTCCGAAATGACCCAGGCCAACGCCGAGCTGCAATATCAGATCGACCACAGCGAGGACGACGACATGATCGAGTCGGTCGCGCGCGAAAAGCTCGGTCTGGTCAAGCCCGGTGAAAAGATTTTTTACGACACGAGTGATTGAGCAAGGAGAAACGAACCGTATGCAGGTGGAAGTCGGAGCAGTTGTGGAGGGTACCGTCACCGGTATCACGAAGTTTGGCGCGTTTGTGAGCCTGCCGGACGGCAGGAGCGGTCTGGTGCACATATCCGAGATCGCCAACACCTACGTCAACGACGTCAACGAGTTTTTGAAGCTGGGTGATAAGGTGAAGGTGCGCGTGCTGGCCGTGACGCCGGATGGGAAGATCAATCTGTCCATCAAGAAGGCAGAGCCCGCGCCCGAGCGTCCGAACAACCGCCCGATGCACGGCGGCCGCCCGGGCGGCAACCGCCCGAATAATAACGGCGGCGCACCGCGCGCTGCGCGCCCGAACAACCGTTCGGCCCAGCCGGCGGGACAGGTCAGCGGCCCGAGCGGGGACGCTGCGTTTGAAGACCGGCTCAAGCAGTTCATGCAGGAGTCGGACAGCCGCATGGCCGGCAACCGCCTCTACAGCGACCGCACGCGCGGCCGCCGCCGCGGCAGCGGCCGCGGATAAAACCAAAGACGGCATCAGGCCCCACTGCGTTTGCAGTGGGGCCTTTTTCCGGAGGAAGGAGCCCATCATGCAGGTCTACTTGAGTGAACACATCGCGCCGTCGGCCTATGCCCGGCTCGCGCGCCATTTTGAGATCGTGGACAATTTCGACCACCCCGAGCAGCTCGCCGCCATGATCATCCGCCGCGCGGTCGTGCCGCGCACGGTCATCGCGCGCGCGCCGAACCTGAAGGTCATCGCCATGCACGGCGTCAGCCGCGACACGATCGACACCGCTGCCGCCGCCGAGTACGGCGTGCCCGTGCCGAATGTGCCGGGCCTCGGCGCGCCGGCCGTCGCGGAGCTGGCCGTGGCGGATCTGCTGGCGCTCAACCGGCAGCTGAAATTTGTCAACAACGGCCTGTGCGCCGGCCGCTTCGACCACTTCGGCGCGGAGGAGTTTGTGTGCCACGAGATGACCGGCCGCACGCTCGGCCTCGTCGGCACGGGCAACATCGCCCACCGCGTGGCGGACATCCTGCGCGCGGCGTTCGACGTGCGCGTCCTGTGCTGGAATCCGCGGCGCACGGCCGCCGAGTGCGCCGCCTGGGGCTATGAGCAGGTGGCGACGCTGCCGGAGCTCTTCCATCGTTCGGACTTCGTGAACGTGAGCATCACGCTCTGCGACGCCACGCGCGATCTCATCAACGCGCCGGTGTTTGCCGCCGCGAATCCGGACCTGCTGCTCGTCAATACTTCGCGCGGCGGCATCGTCAACGAGCACGATCTCTATATCGCCCTCACCACGGGGCAGATCCGCGCCGCGGCGAGCGACGTGTTCGTGCACGAGCCCCCGGCGTGTGATGACCCGCTCATCCACCTGGATAATTTCATCGCCACGTTCCACATCGGCGGCAGCACGTATGAGTCGCTCGAGCGCGTGAGCAACCGCGCCGTGGACTACGTGTTCGAATATACCGGCGTGCCCGAGCAGAAGGAAGTCATAGGATCCTGACGGGGTCTCCCCGGTGTAAGGGCCGCGGCAGAAAGCCCCGGAGCATTTCTGCTCCGGGGCTGCTGCAAACCAGATCAGTCGATCGGCATGGTCAGAGAGTTTGCGATCTCCTGCACGATTTCCTGTGCTTCGTACTCCTTGCAGATGCCGAGAATTTTCGCAGTCAGTTCCAGAGCGCCATACAACATAGTCCGTTTACCCCTTTCGTCAGATTTCCAATGCCGCCGCACACATTCGGCGACACCGGATGGTTGATATTACCGGTTACAAGGCCACAATACCCGAAAAACAGGAAAAACGCAACGGACAAATAACGCAGAATGTAACGTTTAGCTGAAATTCGCAACCGTTTGTCATTTTTCCCGTACCACCGGCGGCTGCAGCCGTTTTCTGTGCGCTTCGATGCTGCGGGCTGCGTAGGGCACGCGGGAAGCATCCGTTTTTCTGACAGAAAAACCCCGGAGCCGAAGCTCCGGGGTTTTCATATGTTCGCAAATTACATGGCGAGCCAGTTCGGCAGCGCATCGGAGATCGCATCAACGATCGCCTTCGCCTTGTCCTCACCGCACTTGCCGAGGATATCGGAAGCGATGCCAAGACCAGTCTGAATAAGACCCATGTTACTTTACCCCTTTCGTAAGATTTCCAACGCCGTCCCACACAATAGACGACATCGGATGGTTGGTATTGCCGGTTACAAGTGCATTATATGCAAGAAACGGCCAAAACTCAATGGACACATACCAACGATGTGTAACAAATTGATTGAATTTGTCATGAACTTTGATGTCAAATTGTTGTCAAATGCAATTGCCGTTCTGCTGCTCGCTTTTTCGACTCCGATATGGATACCTGCGCGCTAGTTGCCGGGTTTCGCGGCCAAAATCGGCGTTATGGAAACCGTTTTTCCACATTGCCAACAGACTTTTCAACATAAATGCGGTGCAATTAACGATGTTATGTAAACAAGCCACCGTTTCCCATGGCCTTTCCCGGCTCTCCGCGGCGGCTCTTCCGGCCGGGCACACCTGTCCGCTGCAGCCGCACATTTTTGCCTGTCCGCGCCGTCCCGCACCGCGTGCTCCGCCCGCGCCGTCTGCCCGCGCTGCCCGCATCGCACCATCCTGCACCGCGCCGCCCTGCACCGCGCCGCGCGCCCCCCACACCATCCCGCGCCGCGCGCAAAAAACCCCGGGAGCGTTCGCTCCCGGGGCGGGGTGCTATGGGGCGGCAGTGCCGGCTCACGCGCCGATGAGCTGGCAGTAGCGCATGATGATGGTGGCCGTCTGCGCGCGCGTGGCGCTGCCATTCGGGTCGAGGTAGTCCAGGCCGTTGTCGTGCGCATTGCCCTTGATGAGGCCGTTGCCGACGGCCCAGGACATCGCGGCGTAGGCCCAGTTGGCCACACTGCCGGCATCTGGGAAGGCGCTGATCGGCGCGGCGTTCCCGGTGAATTCCGGCGCGTACTTGACCGTGTACCGGTACAGGAACGTGACCAGCTGCTGGCGCGTGATGGCGGCGTTGGGCGTGAACATAGTCGCGCTCGTGCCGGAAGTGACGTCGTTGTAGTACGCCCAGGCGACGGCATTGTAGTACCACGCGCCGGGGGCGACGTCGGTGAACGGCAGGTAGTAGTAGCTGTAGTCGGTCTGATTGCCGGAGCGGTTATAGAGAATCTTCACGATCTGTGCGCGCGTGCAGGCCGTGTCCGGCGAGAACGTGCCCGCGCCGACGCCGCTCATCAGCCTGTTGCGCACGCAGTAGTCGATGCCCTCGTGCGCCCAGTAGCCCGGCCCGGCCACATCGTGCAGGCCGTAGCTCGGGCAGCTCGGGCCGCCGGTGCAGGTGCTCGCGCCCGTGGCGGGAATGGCCTCCGTCCGGGTCTGGCCGCAGACGGTGCAGGTGAAGGTGCGCACGCCGGGCGTGGTCTCGGTCGGGGCGGTGGTCACGGTGCCGCCGTCCCACTTGTGGCCGGCCGCGTCGGTCAGGTTGCGCTTTTCGGTCGCGCCGCAGCCGCTGCAGGTGTAGAGGTCATAGCCGCCGTCCGTACACGTCGGGTCGACGGTTTTGGTGAACCGGTAGTCGTGCGCGCCCGTGGCGGGGATGGCCTCCGTCCGGGTCTGGCCGCAGCCGCTGCAGGTGAAGGTGCGCACGCCGGGCGTGGTCTCAGTCGGCGCGGTGGTCACGGTGCCGCCGTCCCACTTGTGGCCGGCCGCGTCGGTCAGGTTGCGCCGTTCGGTCGCGCCGCAGCCGCTGCAGGTGTAGAGGTCATAGCCGCCGTCCGTGCACGTCGGAGCGACGGTTTTGGTGAACTGATAGTCGTGCGCGCCCGTGGCGGGGATGGTCTCCTCGCGGATATCACCGCAGACGGTGCAGGTGAAGGTACGCACGCCGGGCGTGGTTTCAGTCGGGGCGGTGGTCACGGTGCCGCCGTCCCACTTGTGGCCGGCCGCGTCGGTCAGGTTGCGCCGTTCGGTCGCGCCGCAGCCGCTGCAGGTGTAGAGGTCATAGCCGCCGTCCGTGCACGTCGGGGCGACGGTTTTGGTGAACTGGTAGTCGTGCGCGCCCGTGGCGGGGATGGTCTCCGTCCGGGTCTGGTCGCAGCCGCTGCAGGTGAAGGTGCGTACGCCGGGCGTGGTCTCGGTCGGGGCGGTGGTCACGGTGCCGTCGTCCCAGTCGTGCGCGCCGGTGGGCGGGAGCTCTCTGGTCGAGACGACCTCACCGCAGTTGGAGCAGATGGTGTCGACGCGGCCGGCCTCGCCGCAGGTGGCGGGCACGGTGCGCTCCGTCGTGCCGTAGTCGGTGTGCGTGCACGCGCCCTTGTCGCTGACGGTGTAGCCCTGCCACTTGCCGTCGGCGTCGAGCGTCCAGTTCATGGCGGGGTTGTAGTGGATGGTGACGGTGGCGGGCTCAAAGCTGTGCGCTTCCGAGTTGCCCGGCTCGACCGCCGGGGCCGCGCCGTAGCAGCGCACGTCCTTAAGCGCGGCGCAGTCGGTGAAGGCGTTGTGGCCGACGTGCGTCACCGTGCCGGGCAGGTCGATGTCGGCCAGCGCGGTGCAGCCGCGGAAGCAGTCCTCGGGGATGGTGCTCACGCCCGCGGGGATGGTCACATCCGTCAGCGCGGTGCAGCTGGTGAAGGCGGACGCGCCGATCTCGGTCACCGTCTCGGGGATGGGCGCTGCGGTGAGCGCCTTGCAGCTTTCAAATGCGAGATCGCCGATGGCGGTCACGGTGCCGGCGTATTTGACATTCAGCAGCTTCGTGCAGTCGGCAAAGCACTTGCCGGGCACGGCCGTGATGGCGGCGGGCAGAGTGGTGTTCGTGAGGCTGGCGCAGGAGTCGAACGCGCCGCGGCCGAGGCTCTGCAGCCCGTCGGGCAGCGTGATGGCGGTCAGCCCGTTGCCCGCGAGACCGAAGTCGCCGATCCCGGTCACGCCCTTGGGGATGGACAGACCCGTGAGCTTGGAGCACATGGCGATGCCGTAGCGGCCGATGCTCGTTACGCTGTCCGGCAGCGTGACCTGCGTGGCGGCCGGCAGGAAGAACAGCGCGTAGTTGCTCACGTTCGTGACGCCGTCTTTGATGACGACCTTTTTCAGCTCGCCCTCCAGCTTGAAGTTGCCGAAGCTCGTGAGCATACCCAGCGCTTCATAGTTCCACCACGGTGCGAGGTTGCCGTTGGGGAAATCAAAGTCGGGCATGGCGCCGCTGCCGGTGATGGTGAGCGTTTTGCTCGTGAACGTGGATGTGACCTTCCAGTGCAGGCAGTTGTTCACACCGAAGTCGCCCTCTGTGGCTGCGGTCGTAAAGCTGCTGATGATGGCCTCCGTGTCGAGATCCGGAATCTCAAACTCCTCCTTGAGCTGCTCGATCTTCTCCTTGATGAGCTTCTCGGCGATCTCCTTTTTCAGATCGTCGATTTTGCCGGCCGATGCGTTCACGGTCAGGCCGGAGAACAGCCCCACGACCAGAACGAGACACGGCGCCAGCGAGAGCACGCGCTTTTTCATCCTTTGTCCTCCTTTGTTGTGATGTATGTGTACAACCGTAATACCTATCTGTCGAAAATATACCATATGCCTGGGAAAGCGTGCAATGGGGATCGCCGAAAAAACGTTTTGAGTGTTACATTTTGTTGCATTTGTGTAAATAAAATGTGCATTTTTTCGCGCCCATGCGCGCACGACCCGTTGCAAAAGCGGGGCGCGTCCTGTATACTGACCGTGTAGACATTGTTACCGGAATGTCCATTTCGGAGGGAGGAACCATATGAAAAAACGAGTGTTGTCGCTGCTGCTGTGCTTTGTGCTCGCGGCCGGATTGCTGAGCGTGTGCGCCCCGCCGGCGCAGGCGGGCACGATCGCGGGTGCGTTCGAGGACTTCATCAAGCAGCCGGATCAGATCAAAAAGCTCTTCGGCAAAGAAGTCGCGCATGGCGACTGCGGCCCCGCCGAGAACGAGGCCAGCGTACATTATAAAATTTACGAGGTCACGAACCCCACGGTCGTGCAGGACAACCCCTTCCTGCAGCAGGTCTGGCAGATCCACGACTATCGCGAGGACGCGCAGTATTACGGCGTGTACATCTTCGGCGACGGCCCGATGGCGGACTACGCGGTCAAGGGTCAGAAAGCCCCGTGGATGGGCAACGTGGAGGTCACGGAGTATAACGACAAGGGGCAGAAGCTCGGCACGACGACCGTGGAAAACCTCGGCGAGGAGTATCTGGCTCTGGCCTATATCGCCGGTGCGACCACCGAGGAGTGGGATGGAAAAAAACAGTCGTTCACCACCGGCGTCACGAACGTCGGCGACCGCGCCTTCAAGGACTGCCAGTACCTGACGTGCATGTTCCTCGACGACGGCATCACCACCATCGGCGACCATGCGTTTTATGCGGACGAGTACCTCTCGGCCATCAACATGCCGCGCAAGCTCGAGCTCATTGACAAGTACGCTTTCTACGGCTGCGACACGCTCACGTTCGTGCGCGCGGGCGCCTGCAGCCGCCTCAAGCGCATCGAGGATCATGCGTTTTACAGCTGCACCATGCTTGCCGAGCTGCGCCTGCCGAACTGCCTGACGTATATCGGCCCGTGGGCCTTCGCGTGGGACCGCATCCTCGGTCAGGAGGACACGACGCTCGGCCTGCCGTCGAGCCTGCAGGTCATCGACACGGGCGCGTTCGCGTTCGTCAACCACCACAAGAAGCTCAACATCCCCTCGCAGGTCACGCGCATCGGTGACTACGCCTTTCTGTGCGATTATTATATGGAGGAGCTCACCTTCAGCCCCGGCGATCAGAAGCTCACGATCGGCAAGGCCGCGTTTGCCGGCGATAACCACATGAAGTCCGTTGACCTCTCCAACCGCGTCGCGCAGATCGACCGCTGCGCCTTTGCCGGCTGCGAGCTGCTCGAGGAGGCTTACTTCGGCGACAAGATCGACACGATTCAGGCCCGCGCCTTCACCAGTGTGGACGCCGCGCTGCAGCTCGCCATCAAGGCTGTCCTCAACGGGATTCTCGCCCCGGACGATCCGGATGGGAACGAAGAGCACGCGGATGATATTGCTGCGGGCATTACCCAGATCGCAAAGGTCACGCAGCTCAAGCGCGCCATCTTTAAAAATGCCCCCGCCAAGAGCATCACCGGCGCGGCGGACACCAACAGCTCCTTCCCGCGCGACTGCGTGGTCTATTACCCGCAGGGCAGCTACACCTGGGCCGCCGAGCTCAAGGACGACGGCACGTGGCAGGGCTACAAGACCGGTCTCTGGCACGGCGATCACATCGCCCAGTTCGCCGACACGGTCGTCGCCCCTACCTGCACCAAGCAGGGCTACACGCACCACGCCTGCACGGTGAAGGGCTGCACCTATGCCCCTGTGGACGACACCTATGTCGCCGCCACCGACCACACCTGGGTCAAGACGCAGACCTTCCCGGCCTCCTGCACCGAGCAGGGCACGGTGTTTTACAAGTGCTCGGCCTGCGGCGCGACCCGCACCGAGAAGATCGCCGCGCTCGGCCATGACCTGAGCCGCTGCGACCTGCGCCCGGCCACCTGCACGAAGCCCGGCCGCGTCGTCGGCACGTGTGCGCGCTGCGGCGTGCAGATCGACGAGGTCATCCCCGCCAAGGGCCATGACTACAGCTATGCCGACGTGCGCACCGACCCGACCTGCACCGAGCCCGGCCACTACAAGGGCACCTGCCCGACCTGCGGCAAGGACTATGACGATGTCATCCCCGCCCTCGGCCACGACTGGGGCGAGTGGGTCGTCACGCAGGAGCCGACGTACACGACCACCGGCTACCGCTATCACATCTGCGCGCGCTGCAACACGCGCGTGGGCGAGGACATCCCGAAGCTGCGGGACCATACCTGGGATTCCGGCATCGTGACCACGAAACCGGACTGCATTCATGCTGGTGTCCGCACCTATACTTGCACGGACTGCGGCGCGACGAAGACGGAGACAATCCCTGCAACGGGTGAACATACGTTTGTTGCCAAGGAGATTCCGGCCACTTGCACGACGGGCGGTTATATCCTGTGCACATGTAGTGTCTGCGGCACGACACAGCGATATGACGCTTCAGAACCGCTGGGACACAAATGGAACAGCGGGACAGTGACAACGAAGCCGACAGAAGATATGGCAGGTGTCCGCACCTATACCTGTACTGTGTGCGGGGATACCAAAACGGAGACGATTCCGGCGACCGGTGTGCATATGCATACTTGGCAGCTGACAAAGCGTGCTCCTGCAACTTGCACGGAAGATGGTTATGACCTGTATACATGTGCAAAATGCGGAGCTGTAGAACACCGCAATGAAGTGGCGGCGTTTGGCCATAAGATGAATGCAGGAGAGGTCGTTATTAAGCCGACTGCAACAACATCCGGGGTTCGAGTTTATACTTGTTCCGTCTGTGGAGAGACAAAGGCAGAAACCATTCCGGCTACCGGTTTGCCGTCTGTCTGCCCCGGCGGGCCGACCTGCCCGGGCTACGCCTTCCGCGATATGCCCGCGCCGGACTCCTGGGCGCACGCGGGGCTGGATTACTGCATCTACAGCGGCTATATCAACGGCCTTTCGGCCACGACTGTCGACCCGAGCGGCACGTGCACGCGCGCACAGCTCGTGTGCATCCTCTACCGCATCCAGGGCGAGCCGAAGGTCGTCGAGGGCTATGAGCTGGCCAAGCTCCGTGCCCCGTTTGACGATGTGCCGCGCGGCCAGTGGTATACCAACGCCATCTTGTGGGCGAAGCTCACGGGCATTGTCAACGGCACGAGCGCCACGACGTTTGACCCCAGCGGCCAGATCACGCGCGAGCAGCTCGCCGCCATCCTGTACCGGTACACGGCCAAGTACGCGCCGGACGCCACCGGCAACGCCGCCTCGCTCGCCGCCTACCCCGACGCCGGCAGCGTGTCGGCCTATGCCCGCGACGCGATGGCCTGGGCCGTCGGCAACGGCCTTATCAAGGGCCTTCCGCACGACAAGACGGACTATCTCGAACCCGGCGGCAGCACCACGCGCGCGCAGGTCGCAACCATCCTCATGCGCTATAAGCAGGCCACGGCCTGAGCGCAGACACAGCACGCAAAAGTCCCGGAAGCGTTTTCGCTTCCGGGACTTCTTTCCTTCACGCGGTTTACATAACTATTTTTCAGTGAAAGGCACGACAGCGACTGATTGCAGCGAAACCGGCGCTAAGTTTACATAACGCTTAACCCTTCCGCCCGCGCAGCATGGCCGCGATCGTCACAGCGCTGTAGCCGCTCTGCTCCCAGAGGTCGTTGGGCACGGTGCCGCCGTTGCGCAGGATGAGCGTGATCTGCCGCCGCGCCTCACTGCGCGCGGCCTTGTCCGCTGCTTCCTGCGCGGCCTTTTCCTCCTTGGCCTTCTTGTCGGCGGCGGCCTTGCGGTCGGCCGCGTCTTTGGCCTGCTGCTGCAGCTTGCTGTCCGCGCGGTCGTAGTCCGCGTCGTCCATGTCGAGCAGCGCGGCGATCTGCGCCTTCGTCACGCCATCGCGGCTGTCGGCCGCGTCGAGCATCGCGTCGATCGCGCTCAGGCGCGTCTTGCGTTCGCCGTTGTAGCGCTCGTAGGCGAGCTGCGCCAGCTCCGGCAGCTTGCCCGCGAGCATCGCGCGGTAGTATCCGCCCGCCTGCTGCGCCGCCGCCACGGCCGCCGTCGAGGCCCGTCCGCCCGTCAGCGCGGCCGCCGCGCCGAGGGCGTTGGCCGACGCGAGATCCGCCTGCCGCTCATACTGCTGGCGGTAGGCGGCGTAGAGCTTGTCCGATGCCGGGTCGTAGTCGAATTCCTCGCCGAGCAGCGCGTCGAGCATCTGGTCGATGCGCGCGCGCTGCCCGGTCGTGTCGCGCTCGGTCAGCAGGGACTCTGCCTGGCGGCGGTGCGTGTCGTCGTAGTCCGGCACGTCCTCGAGCGGCAGATACTGCGCGTAGTCGTTCGACTGCGTCACATCGGTCATGCCCTCGCCGCGGATCTTCGCGTTGCGCTGCTGCTCATAGATCGCGGCGGCCGCGTTGTCGCCGCGCTGCGCCGCCCGCTCCATGAGCGCGGCGTAGTCGGTGTCCTTGTCGTATTTGTATTTTGTGGCCATAAGGTCTCCTTTCTTCAGTGCTGCGGTCCGGCGGCGGTCTCCGTGCGCGCGAGCGACAGCAGCCGCCACGCCCCCGTGCCCGTCAGCCGCAGGCGAAAGTGGTCGCACCGGCGCGGCAGCACCGGCAGCGTGACGGAGCGCTTCGCGCCTGCCGCCACGGTCGCCAGCGTGTGCCACACGCCGTCGGAGTCATACTGCACCGCCGCCGTGACACTTGCGCCCGCGTCCGCCTCCAGCCGCAGCTGCACGCGCAGCAGGCGCTTGCAGTCCGGGCTGCCGCTGACGAAATCGCCCGTCTCCAGCATGCTCTCCAGCTGCGCCGTGCTGCCCGTGCCGAAGCGCCAGACGCCGCTCGGATCCTGCGCGTAGAGCGCGCCGTCGTGCCGGGCGAACCCGGATGCGTGAAATGCGTCCTCGCGGCTCCACAGGCCGCTGCGCGTGTCGTATACGAACAGGTGCCAGGCGTTTTGCGGATCGTGCGCCGAGAGATACCAGCGCGTGCCGTCCGTGCCCGCCGCACCGGCCGTGAGCGTGCGCCCGAGCGCGTCGCCGATGCGCACCGGCCGTCCGCCGGAGGTGCGCGCCGGCCCGGCGGGGGAGAGGTAGTAGAGCGTCTCCGCCGCCGTCACGAGCGAGCGGCCGGAGTTTTTCTCCGTGCCGAGCGCCGCCGAGGCGATGAGCTGGAAGTTGTCCGGCTTCGTGCCGTAGAGCCGCCAGAGCCCGTCCGGCTTGAGAAACACCACGCCGCTGCCCGTCGCCGCGCAGCCGGAAAAGTTGCCCGGCGTGCCGACGTCCACGCTCCATGCCGCCGTGGCGACCGTGCCGTTTTCGTCCGCCTCGTACCAGTACCAGCTCAGCGGGTCGCCGAGCTTTGTGCACCAGACGGTGTCCTGCGCGCAGGCCCAGATGCGGTTGGCGTATGTGCATGCGTGCAGCGCCAGGGGCATGCGCCGCGTGACCGTGATGTGCTCGACCGCTCCGACGGCAGAGAACGTGTCGGGGTCGAACACGAGCACCGCGCCCGCGATGGCGCGGATGATGTAGGTGCCGTTGTCCTCCGGCGTGGAAAAGCCGCTGAACGTCACGGCGTCGCCCACGCGAAAGGGCGTGTCGATGCCGCTGGCGGCGACGGAATCGGCGCGCCGCTGCTGTCGTCCGAGCGCTGGAGCGCCACCGTGCCGCTCCAGCTCGGCTCGGCGCTGCTGCCGAACGTGCCCATATCCGGCCGGTACCAGACCTTGTCCGGCCAGATGAGCACCGTGCCGCCGAGCTCGGCGAACACCTTCGGCCCGTTGACGAGCGTGCAGCCGTCGACGGGCGTGCCGTTAAAATACAGCGTCTGGCCCGTGCACCAGAGCAGTCCGCCGTCGACGGCGAACAGTCCGTTCGCGCTGCCGCCGCCGGTCGGATAGGTCAGCGTGCGGCCCGGCCGCGTGGAAAACAGCGGCGCGTCGGCTGCCGAGCCGTTCGTCATCTCGTAGATGCCGCCCTCCGGGCAGCCCGGCCGGTGGTCGTAGCCGCGAAAGTCGGTCTGTACGCGCCGCGTCACGGGCATGGCGCGTGGAAATGTGGGTAGATGCATTGCCTGCCTCCTTACTGGTTCGTGGTCTGCCCGCTGCGCAGCTCGGCGCGCAGCCGTTCGAGCGCGGCGGGGTTGAAGTTCTCGCGCCCGAGGTTCGTCAGTGTGTACTGCAGCGCCTCCAGCAGCCGGACGATCGTCTCCTCCAGCGCCGTCACGCGCGCGTCGAGCCCCTCAGCGCCGGTGCGCTCCGGCAGCGGGAAATTCAGCGGGGAAAAGTCCGTCATGCCGCGCCGCCTCCATCCCCGTCTCCGCCGCCGCGGTCGGAAATGCCGGCGCGCAGGGCGGCGATCGCCCGCATGAGAAACTGCGGCATCGGCGCGCCGAGCGCGCCCGCGTTTTCGGCGATGCTGCCCAGCTCCGTCAGCAGATACCACGCCGTCACGAGCGGGCACAGCAGCACGTCGTAGTCGATGCCCAGCCCCGGCACGCTGCCGAGCAGCACGCGCAGGGCAAAGTCCAGCAGCGCCGCCACGAGCACGCCCGCCACGCTGCCCGCCTTGTGCCACAGGCCCTCGCGGGCGGCGCGGCTGCTCCACGTTCCGGCGCGCAGGGCGGCGGCGCTGCCGGTAGCATAGTCGAGCAGCATGGCCAGAAACCATGCCGCCGCCAGCCAGCCCGTCCAGCCCCAGAAGGCCGTCAGCGCTGCGGCCGCCGTGCAGGCGGCCGCTTTGATCGTTGTGAGTCGGTCCATTTATGTCTCCTTTGCCTGATCGACCATCCGCTGGCACACGATCAGCGTGCGCAGCATGTCCAGCGAGAGATCCAGCTCGCCGCGTTCATTGCCCCGCAGTGCGCCGCGGTCGATGAGCCGCTGCGCATCGCTGCGCGCCCACGCGGGTATGTCGTCGATCGTGTTGTACCTCACCATGTCATCCTCATCCTCCTCGTCTGTAGTAGTGTTTTTCGGCGTCAGCATATCCTTAAACGCCGCCCACTGCGCCGGGTCATCCACCCACGGCATGGGGCAGCGCTTGCCCGTCACGTCGTAGTGCCGCACAACGTGCTCCGTGTCGATGCCATAGCGCTGCATAATGTCTTTTGCCAAGGCCGCGGCGTTTGCCACGGTCTCCGGCAGGATGTAGTAGCTGCCGTCGGCGCGCTTGCGGCTGCACATCTCAATGCCGATGCTGTTGCCGTTGCGGCACTCGGGATGCCAGTACGCCCGCGCGCCGCAGTGCCACGCCGTGTCGCCCTCGCGCACGGACTGCATCGCGCCGTGCTCGTCGCAAAAATAGTGCGCGCTGGCCTGCAGGCCGCCCACGCGGTGGTAGTAATCGCAGTTGTTGCGCGCAGTGTCGCCGTTGTTTGCCGTGTAGTGCATCACAATGTACCGCACCGGCTGCGTGCGCCCGGCGCGGTAATTTGACGGATCGCAAGAAACAAATTCCATCAGCTGTTACCTCCTTCATCTCTGCATCTCATCAATCCGATGCTGTAGGGCATCCTGTAAAATCAACAAGAGACTCTTTTGAGGCTTATATGATTTCTTCGTTTGTAGTAACAATTACATTTTCCAGCGTGTCGTAGAGCACGATTGAAAAATAGGCTGCGCCATTTGAGCTGGTAAACTCAAAATCGGCAACTCCATTGGCAGCATTAAAGTTTATAACAGGCCCTGCTTGGCCTTTTTCGATATTGGCCAAAGATGTATATCCGACTTTGACTTGGGTTCGGTCAGACTTGAAAAACTTGATAGATTGATATGATATATCAGTGTTCCCTTTCCATCGAATACGCACGACATCACCCTTTTTGACCGGGAGCAAGCCCGTGATATTCGTCCCTGAGTGTGCAACAGGTGCACCGCTGCTGCTATTGTATCGCATATTTTTATACATAGGCGTATGCCCGATGACGTTTCCATCCATGTCAATCGCGGCATCAAGCAGGTTTGTATATGCTGGGGCTTGGGCTACAGCGGTTGCCGTGATAACAATATCGCCGATCACCTCTGGAATAGCTATGACCCCATCTTTGTAAAATGTGGACACGTCCTCACCTCCCATCATGATTTTTACATTACTGACTTCGCACCCCGTGTCGGCAGTTATCGCAGTACAATAAGACTGCCCGTCGATGACATACGCGCGTGGGTTGCTACTTGTGCATTTTGTCAAAGCGACCCGTACAGCTCGCCTCATCACGTCCGTGCTGCCACGCAATACAGCAGCAGTCACGTCCTTCCCGCCCATCGTCACTTTGATGGATTCAATCAATTTGCCGTTCGTGGGAGTGATGCTTGCTACGAACGGCTGGTACTGCTGCACAGATGCCGCTCCGTTGCTGACTGTGACATCAGTGAGTGTTTTTGTGATGCTGTACGTTGCGATATCTGCCGTCACTGTCTCCGGCGTCCCGTCGATCATAGCTGCTCGGAAAGCGTTGATTTTTTCGATTGTAATGCCGCACGACACCATAAAATTAACCACCTTATCGCGGAAGGTCGCACCGGGATAGGCATTCAAGTAGTTAATCTCGCGCGTCCACGGCGTTTCGTTCCTGCGACGGGCTTCCGCATCTGTGCTGACGCCAGAATTAAAACTCGAGAGTTCGTAATCCTTATCACAGTCGGATTGTGATACCCCAAGTATCGCTTCGCACAGCAGAGCGACCACGCCCGTTCGATCTGCGCCCGCAGAGCAGTGGAAGTATGTCGGCTTGTTTGCGATGACATAATCGAAGAGCGGGTCGAAGATCGCCTTGATATTCCCGCTTGACTTCTGATACGAAAGGTCGTTCCATGTCATATCAACCCACAGCATATCTACGGTCGGTCCAAAGCCACTTTCTGTCCTGCCGTTCAGTTCAGACGCAAAACGCAGGTCAATTTCCTTGAGGATTCCGAGCATATCAATCGCCTGTTGTCTGCCGTCATCGGTCAGATATCCATACATCTCGCCGCCCCTGAAGAGCAGCCCGTACTTTACCATGCCACCATCGCAATCCCAGCCTCCAAGATCGCGCACGTTGCCCACGTTCAGCAAATGAATCATGCGGCACGCTCCGGTCGGTTTAATGACGCCCTGCTGGATAACTTTTCCGTCAACAAGCAGCGCAAAAGTTGATATCGAGCCCGGTGTGCAGTTATAGATTGTGATTGCTCCTGCGCTGACCGGCTGCGAAACACTGTTACCTGTGTACCCGTCCACGATTGTCAGCGTTCCGGCGGACTTCATCACAATGTCTACGCCAACAGGTCGGTTTGCGCTCACTGTCGTCACATATTCGGGTATCTGCGAGACAGCGTAGTCCGAGGGGTCGTAAGTGACGTTTTTCAGATACCTGTCTACCTCTGCGCGGCACTGGTCAAATGTGTACACTTCGGTTTCCACTCCGGTGTTCAAGCGCCTCACAGCATCGCCCATCTCCGCGACTTTGTATTTCGTTGCAGTGCCATTTTTCTCGCGGATAGCTGCTGCAATGTCCTGTACGGCGGTTTCTTCGTAGAGCTTTTTCATCTCAGTAGCTCACCTCCGTGCCATCAGGCAGGGCGGCTATGACGCTGTTGACAATCTCCTGCTTATCAGCTGCCGTCCAATAGTCCGTGCCTCTGACAGGGGTCTTGCCGGTCTTGCCGGGGTCACCCTTTGCGCCGGGGTCACCCTGTCCCCGCGGAACGCGCCGGAGTCCTTTGCCGCCTGCAGCGCCGTGTTCACGGCCGGGCCGAGCGCGGCGGGGGAGACCTTCGCGTCCCACGCGGCGGCCCGCGCGGCCGTGATGCCGTCGAGCACGCCCTTGTTTTCGTGCATGTGCCGGGCGGCGCTGTTGGCGGCGATCTGCGCCGCCGCGCCGGGGGGCGCGGCCGCGGTACCGTTCGTGCGCTGATACCACTTGGCGTACTCGTCGAGCGCCGCGTTAAAGAGCATCATGCTGTCGGCGTAGTGCGCCGTCTCGTGCGCGGCGTAGTCGCACATGGCGATGACGTAGTACACGTACAGCCGGTCGAACGGCGCGGGCACAAGCAGCACGGTGCTGCGCGCGGTGTCCGCGTCATAGGTGATGCACGCCTCGGGCGCAGTGCCGAGGATGCGCGTCTGGATCATGCTCTCGCATTCGTTGAGCCACAGCAGCTTTGCCGCGTCGTCCCATGCGTTGGGGCAGATCGTGTCGATGCGCGTGAGCGCCTGCTGAAGCGTCGCCATGGTCAGAGCCCCAGCGCGCCGCTCTCGGCGGCAAAGCGGGCGGTCTCGCGCTCGATGAGCGCGCCGGTGCGCGCGTCCTGCGCCTCACCCTGGGCGAGCACGAGCGCGAAGCGGCGCGGGATGATCACGTCCTCGCCGCGCGGGATGCGCACGGTCTCGCCGTTGACGGTCACGACCTTGTCCTCCTTGTAGCTGCCGTTGTCGCGGAACAGACGCACGGTCACGGGTTCGCTCAGCCAGGCCTCAGCGGCGGCGCGGTCGGTCTTTTTTCTGGTTGCCATAGTTGTTTCCTCCTTGTTGTAGGTGCGCCTCCCGCCGCGCGGGCGGGAGGCATGGGGTGGATTTCTTTACTCGGTGTAGGTGCTGCAGGTCTCGATGCGGCGGATAGCGCTGTCGTCGAGACGCACGGCGACCTTCGTGGCCTTCCAGCCGACGCTTGCGCGCTGGTTGAGCGGGTCGCCCGTGCCGGCAGAGCCGAGCTGCTTGACGATGTGCTCCAGACCGCCGCCGGTGATCTCGGTCGTGCCGTAGCCGTCGGCGCCGAGCACGAGCGTGACGTACACGTCGCGGCCCTGCGCGCCGGCCTCGCCGGGGTAGATGATGGCGTTGTCCTCGGCCGTGACGGCGGCGTCGACGGTCATGGAGCTTGCGGTGTTGGCCGTGACGGTCACGCACGCATTGCCGATGAGCACCTGGCGGCCGACGAGTGCGCCGGCCTGGACCGTGCCGCCGTCGAACGGGAAGGTGGTCTTGCCGCTCACCGCGCCGGCCGTGAGCAGGGTGCGGCTGTCGCCGGCAAGATCGGCCGCGTGGAAGATCTTTGCCTCCGTGCTCTCGACGAAGCGGCAGCCCTCGATCTTGCCGATCTCGCCCTCGTACATGTGCTCGGTGTCGACGTACTGGTGGGGGGCGAGCCACTTCGGGTCGTTCATGAGGTCATAGGCCACGTCGGGGTGGATGATGACCGGGAACGCGCCGTCGATGCGGCGGCAGTTGGCGTTTTTGAGCGCGCGCACGGCGCGGCGGATGCAGTCGACGGTCAGGTAGTTGTTGTCGGCGGCGCTGGCGTTGCCGCCCTGCAGCAGGTAGCGCGCGGACACGGACTCGTCGGCATACTGCACGTTGTCGCCGCCGACGAGCACCTCGCGGGTGATCGTGTCGAGCGTGCGGCCGGCCTGCGCGCCGAGCAGCTTCGTGGCCATGGTGAGGTTGTTGTCGATGGCGGTCAGCAGCAGCAGGTCGCTCATCTGGATGTAGCCGCCGTACTGGCGCACGGCCGCCTCGACGGTGGTCATGCTCAGGCTCTGGCCGTCGGGGGTCACGCCCTCGGTCAGGGCGGTCAGCGCCTTGCCGAGCGGGGCGAAGCGGCGGAACTGGATCGTCTTGCCGCCGTTTGCGGGGATGGGGTGCTTCTGCGCGAACTGGTCGTGCACGAGCTCGGGCTCGGCCGCGTCGATGAGGTAGTCCGAGTAGAACGTCTTCATTTCTTCGGTCAGGCTCTGCTGGGTAGTCACCTGCGTGTTTGCGTCAAACAGGCGCAGGTCCATGTGGATGTTTTCCATACTCATGTCTCCTTTTTTCTCTGCTGTCCGCTTCCGGGGACAGCGCCGGGGCAGCGCCCGGCCGCTGCGCTGCCGTTGGGTTTTGTCTCCTGCGCGGGGACGCGGCCGGTGTCCTCCGCAACGTGGCCGGGGTAGGCCGCGGCGAGCTGCCGCAGGCCCGTCACGGCCACGGTAAACGCCGCGCGCACATCGGCCCGGTCGTCCGCTGCGATGGCTGCGTGCCCGGCGCAGAGCGTGCGCTGCACGCCCTGCGCGCCCAGCGCATCGAGCGCGCCAGCCAGCGCGCACACGAGCGCCGACGCCCCGGCGCACACGATGTCTCTGCCCGGGCAGAAGTCCGCGTGGCCGTCCGCGCGCAGCACGCACCGCCCGTCCCGGCGGATGTACGCGAAGCGGGTCACAGGCTCAGCTTCACGCGCTCGCCGCGCTCCGCGCGCGCGGCGAGCGCCGCGCGGTCGGCGCGGCTCATGCGCGACACGTCCGGCCGCACCACGATGCCGGCCCCGCCGCCGCCCAGGCCGTTTTCGGCCGGGCGCAGGCCGCGGGCGCGGATGTGCTCGGCCACGCGCTGCTCGGCGCTGCGGCCCGCGCGCACGCAGGCCGCCTCCAGCAGCGCCTGCGCGTGCAGCGCGAACCACGCCGTGCGCACGTCCACACCGGCGCGCAGCAGTGCGCAAAACTGTGCATCGCTCAGCGCCGCGCCCAGGTCAAAGTCCGGGCACTGCGCCGCCAGCTCGTCCGCCTCGCGCGACCAGCGCGCGGCGGATTCCTCGGCCGCGCGGCGCGCCCGCTGCTGGGCCTTGCGCTCGATCGCGCCGCGCAGCGCGCCGACGGTCACGGCCTCCTCGGCCGGCGCACGCGGCGCGGCCGTTTCGGGTGCTGCGGGTGCGCTCTGCTCCGGCGCGGTGGGGATGTTTTGTTCGTTCATACTCTGTGCTCCCTTCTGCCCTCAGCGGGCGCTCGCTGTGATGACGCGGTTTTTCTCTGCCTGCGCCCGCAGCAGCGGGTCGGCGGACGTGTTCGTGCCCGCGTCCGGCGTCTCCGGCTGCGGCGGCACGATGCTGCTGCGCACGGCCTCAAGCACCTTGTCGCGCCCCGGAAACTGCATCATCTCCAGCATCGGCACGGCCTGCTGCGCGAACGCGGGGTTAAACACGCCCAGCTGATACAGCTGCCGTGCCAGCTCGTTTTGCGACGCGGTCGCGTACGGGCTCTCCTTCTGCGCGTGCACCGACACGTCGAATGCCGGCGCGCGCAGCAGCGCCATGCCGTCGGCGTCTATGCCCACGGTCCTGGCCTGCAGCCCGGCGTTGGAGTACGTGCAGAATGCGTAGCCCTGCGCGCCCGGCGCCGCCACGCGAAACGGCCGCGTCTCGGTGTAGTACGCGCGGATGAGCTCGATCACGAGCTCGACCACGCGTTCGAACGCGCGGTAGCTCGCGCGCAGCGTGTCGCGGCTGGACTTGCTGCCGGCCTCCTGCAGCGCCGCGATGGCGCTCGCCGCCGTCACGCCGCCGGACACGCTGCCCTGCGTCACGTCGCGGCTGTTGCTCGTCTCCTTGAGCTCGTCGATCTTCAGCTGCAACATGTTCACCCACTGGCCGTCGAGGTTGTAGAGGCTGATCTGGCGCAGCCGCTCGTCGTCGATGCTGCCCTCGACCTCGACGAGCGGCTTCGACCAGTCGAGAAATTCCTGCGCGTTCACGCCGCAGCCCTTCTTGACCCAGAAGCGCGGGGTGGACGCCTTCATGCTCATCTCCAGCAGGTTGCCGCTCAGGCGGTCGATGTACTGCTGCGGGTCTTTGCTCACGGCGATCATGCCGAAGCCGCACGGCGTGCCGGCCTCGGGGTAGAGCACGTCGAACACGACCGGGTACTGCCCGTGCGGGTAGAAGCCGCCGGCCATGGCGGGGTCGTTCTCGCTCGCGTAGAGCAGGTCGCGCCCGGTGAATTTGATCAGGTGCAGCGCCGTGCCGCCGCCGGGCAGCGGCTTTTTGTAGTACCAGTCGACGACGATGCTCTTGCTGGACGTGTCCACCGCGTCGTCGTACAGATACTGTGCCAGCTCCACGCCGCAGCTGCCGGGCCGCGCGTCGGGCCAGGCGGCGGAAATGTCGTCGTTGTCCATGAGCGCGCACACGAAGAGGTTGCGGCTGGCCTGAATGTCGGTGATGCCCGGCTCCCAGAACAGGTTCAGCAGGTCGAGCTGGCGCACGGCCACGTCGCCGAGGCCGTTGCTCCCGGCGCTGTCCCAGAACACGCCGTAGGCCGCGCACCCGTGCTTGAGCTTGTACCACCACGCATCGGACCACACCTGCTCAAAGTGCGTCTTTTCCAGCACGGCCGGCACGATGGCCGACAGCGCCTTCGCGTCCGGTTCATCCTGCTCGCTGCGCGGCAGGATCACTGCCTCCGGGAAGCTGTCCATCGCGTCGGCGTGCTTCGAGACAATGGCGTTGAACAGCCACGCGCTCGTCGGCTCTACCACGTCGCCGCCCTGCTCGCGCCGGCGGTCGCGCAGATACTGCCAGTGCCGCAGGCGGTACCACTGCTCGTCGGCGATGATGCGCGCCTCGAGCGCGCGCTTGCCGTCCTTGTACCGGCGCAGAAGCTCCGTGCCGCGCGCCACGTCGTCCGGCGTGATCACGGGCGCGGCCATGTCCGGCCCGGCCGCCTCTGCCGCACCTGCCGCCGGCATCGCCGCCGCATCCGCCGCGCGGTAGGGCATGGGGTTCGTTTTCTCGTTTGTCATAGACTCTCCTTTGCTGCCGTTTCCGGCGAAATGGTTTACATAACTTTTCGCATTTTGCGAGAAAAAGAGACTGCCGTCGCAGTCTTTTTATGTTTACATAACTAATCGCTGCTCAGCGGGTCGAACACTTTCGGCGTCCGTTGTACCACGGGCCGCGGCGCGATGGGGTCGGACTGGCACAGATACCGGATCTCGTCGGCGATGTGGTCCTCCTGCCGCGTGTCCACGTCCTCGGGCGCGTGTGCGTCGTAGCGCAGCAGCGGCAGCGTGCGCCGCGTATCCCGGCAGTTGCGGAAGACATACAGCATTGGCAGCCCGGCAGCGTCGAACGCCAGCCGATAGTGCACTTGCATCCAGCCGGGCAGGCGCTTGTGGTCGCCCGGCTCGAAGTACACGCCGTACCGGTCGGCAATGTCGGCGATGCTGTCGCCGCGCGATGCGTCCCAGATCGCGGGGTCGGCCACGCCGCGGATGTCCCGGCCGCGCAGATAGGGGTGCGTGGCCTCCGTGGTGCGGATCTGCTCGAAGATCTGCTCCGGCGTCCAGCGCACGCCGGTGTCCGGCTCGCCGGGCACGCAGCCGTAGAGTTCGAGGATGCGGTACAGCCGCCCGTCGAAGTCCACCGCCCACCAGCCCACGGAAAACGGCTTGGCGTACCCGAAGTCGAAGCTGCGGTACACCCGCCACGTGTTCGGGATGTCGAACGGCTCGATCACGTGCGTCCACTTCCCGTCGGCGTAGTGCGCGGGGTCGTCGCGCCACTCGGCGAATACCTGCCCCTCGTACACGTTCCAGTCTCCCTCAAGGTGCGCGCGCCGCCGTGCGGGCGGCAGCGCCTCCAGCCGCTTGAGATAGCCGGGGTCGCGCTGCATGAGCACCTGGTTGTCGTAGACCTTCGCCGGGATGAACACATAGTCCGCCGGGTCTTCGCCGTCGTGAAACGCGCGGTCGATGAACAGGCGCTTGATGTAGGCGTGGCCCGGCCCGCCGGGGTTGCACGTGTAGTAGATGCGCAGGGCGAAGTCCGTGCGCGTCGTGCGCAGGCAGGTGGCGATGAACGTCAGCCAGTCGGGCTCGAAGTTCGTCGCCTCCTCGAAGCCGATCACCTCGTACTCCTGCCCCTGATACTGGGCGCAGTCGCTGTCGCTGTCGCAGTAGCCCATCACGAGCCGCGACCCGTTCGGAAACCGGAACGCGCGCTCCGCGCCGCTCCACGCGGCATAGCCCGCCAGCTCCCGCTGCAGCGGCAGGATGTGGTTGGCGCGCAGCTCCGGCAGCGTCCGGCGCAGCAGCAGCAGCTTCAGCCCCGGATAGCGCATCGCCAGCAGCACGAGCTTGCGCCGCATGGCCCAGCTCTTGCCGCCGCCGCGCGCCCCGCCGTAGGCGATGTTGGCCGCCTCCGCGCGGAAGAACGCCTGCTGCCGCGGGTTCGGCGTCTCGCGCCGCAGTACCTTATAAATATAGGGTTCGTTTTTGCGTGCCATCGCGCCTCCTCACTACCGGCTCCACTGCTCGAGCGCGCCCTCGAAGCGCAGCACCTCCGGCTCGGCCGCGCCCTCGTCCTTCGCGGGCGCGGCCTTGCCCCGCTCGTGGCCGAGCACCATGCCCGCCGCCTTGAGCCGCAGCTCCGGCTTTACGGACGCATCGGCCACCATGGCCGCCAGCTGCTCGAGAATGCGCTCCTTCTCGTCCTCGAGGTCGATCATGTCGCGCGCTCCCGGTACGAGAGCACGTAGTCCTCGCCGTCGGCAGCCGCCGCGAATTCGTAGGTCTCCAGCGCGTCGTGCACGGCCTGCTTTGGCAGCCGCAGCGTCGCGCCGTCGCCGCAGCGCACGCACAGCGCAGCCAAAATCGCGCCCGACAGGCCCAGCAGCTCCTCATACGCCGCGCGCTGCTCGCGCAGCTTTCGCCGCAGGTCGGTGTTCGTCTGCTTTTTCATGTACCATCCTCCTTGTTTTCTTCCATGGCCGCCGCGCGCAGCCGTGCGCGCCGCCGCCGCTGCCGCTCGCGGCTGGCCGCCCGCTGGTCGATCAGGCGGCCGGTGTAGTCGCCCCAGTCGTGCAGCCGCCAGTCCGCGTCCACAAACCCGGACGTGCGCAGCGCCACCGCGAGGTCGCCGGCCCGGCGCTCGCTGAACTGGCAGATCTCCGCCAGCTGCCTTGCCGGCAGGGGGCGGATAGGTCGCCGTCCGGCGCATTGTCCAGCGCCCACAGCCACAGCAGGCACATGTGCCCGAGTGCCGCCGGCGTGCGCAGCCCCAGCGCGTCGCGCAGGGCCAGCAGCTTGCGGTGCTGCGGCAGCGATTGGTGCAGTTCAATCCATGCCATGCCCCGGGCCGCGCCCGGCCACGGATCGTTTCCGTTTTTTCATTCCGGCGGTCCCTCACCTCCTTGCGGTTTACATAACGCTGCATCTCCGCCAGTTCGGCGGCATTTTCCCCGCCGAAGCGGCAGCTTTGGCTGTGGAAGCCGCGCATTTGCCCGGCTTCGCGTCGGAGATCGGTTGCGCTTGGCCGCACAGTGTCGGAAGCGGCCCCTTCTATTTCCATTTTATTATGCATTTGCATATCTGTCAAGCGAAATATTATGTACGGAACGAAAAACATTCCGCACAGTCCGCGCACGTCTGCGTGATCACGACCGGATTCTCCGCCTCAGAGGTTTACATAACGTCATTTGCGGATCCTGTCGAAATCTCTGCGTCCCCACTTTCCGCGCCAAAACCGGGCGCAATTTGCCCACCGCGCCCCACGAAAGTTGGCAGAGAAAGCAAAAAAGGTTGCAATTCCGTAACAGCTGGTGTAAGATAAGCAATTGTGTGTATGCGTTATGTCAACAACCAGGCAAAATACCGGAACATAAGGAGTCATCTATGAAGAAACGAATCCTCAGTCTGGCGCTGACGCTGTGCCTGCTGGCGGGGCTGCTGCCCTGCCTGACGGTGGGTGCTGCGGCGGCCGACCGGGTCGATGCCGCGCCGTATGCGAGCGTGGAATATGCGAAAAACGCCGACGTGAAGACAGGCACGGTCCGCTATGTCTGCCAGGTGCCGGCCTATACGGACCTGTTCTGTCCCGAGTATTGGGGCAGCTACACGAACTATGCCAACCACGAGTGCTTCACGGCGTGCATTTCCATGGCGCTGTCGTACCTCGGCCTGGACGCCACGCCCGGCGCGCTCGGCGATTACTGGCTCAGCCGCGGCCACTACGGCGCACCCTTTGCCACCACGCCGGATGACGTCGCCTTCAGCGGCGCGACGTACAGCAAGGTCTCGCTCGCCGAGGCCATCGCGCGCTACGTCGGTGGCGAGGGCAGCTACAGCCCACCGATCATCCACCTCAACGGCTACTCGGCCAACGGCCACTATGTCATGATCATCGGCCAGGACTCGGCCACGGAGTACCGCGTGCTCGATCCGGCCGTGAAGTCGATCTATTCCATGACGCTCACGAACGGCAGCACCGTGCATTATTTCAAGGGCAGCGAGCGCGTCACGGAGGCGGTGCAGTACTACTATCCGGTGCACCACTGGAGCGCCTGGACGGCCATCGAGACGGACGACGGCGCCGTGGACATGGAGCGCACCTGCGTCGACTGCGGCAAGACGGAAACGGCCAGGATCCCGGATCCCTGCGTCGGTGACGAATACTGTGCCGGCGGCGTGTTTGATGATATGCCGGCAGCGAGCAGCTGGATGCACGAGGGCATTGACTATTGCGTGCTCTTCGGCCTTATGAACGGCGTCGGCAAGAACCAGTTCGACCCCATGGGGCAGACGACGCGCGCCATGCTCGTGTCGATCCTCTATCGGATGGCCGGCGAGCCGGACGTGTCCGAACTGCCGGAGGCGCCGTTTGTGGACGTTTCGGACGACGCCTGGTATGCTGCCGCCGTGCGCTGGGCCTATGCCAACGAGGTCGTGCTCGGCACGGACGACACGCACTTTGCGCCGGATGCCCGCCTCACGCGCGCGCAGCTGGTCACGATGCTCTACCGCGCCTACGGCCCGGAAAAGGGCGTCCGCCCGCGCCCAATCGGCGGCTATACGGACTGGAACACCGTGCCCGACTGGGCGTATTCCGCCACGACGTGGGCGGTCTCCATGGGCATCCTCTACGGCACGAGCAGCACGGAGCTCAGCCCGAATACCGGCGCCAACCGCGCGCAGCTTGCCCTGTTCATGATGCGCACCTGCCGCCTGCAGGGAGAGCTGGATTCCTGAAAAATCCGGACAAGCGGGTAGAATTGTTTCGCAAAGTGTGCAAAAATGTTACATCATCGCAATAATGACCAATGAATTATGGTGACATGTGGGTTACTATAGGGCCAGAAAAAACAGCGCCGGTGTTTGCCCGGCGCAGGAACGGAGGCACACTTCATGAAACAGAACCGGACGCGCACGGCGCTCGCGGATGCATATATGCACCTGCTCAACGACTACACGATCGACCGCATCACGGTCAAGATGATCACGGACGCCGTTGGCTGCAGCCGCAAAACGTTCTACTATTATTTCACGGATGTTTACGTGCTCACGCAGTACGTGTTTGAGCTGCGCGTGCAGCAGTTTCTGGACACGAACGGCAACTTCGAGACCATGCGCGAGGGCTTTCTGACGCTGGCGGCGAACCTCTCGAACGACCGGCAGGCCATCCTGAACATCTACCACGGCTACGGCAAGGAAGAGCTCGAGCGCTTCACGTGGGAGACGAGCGATTACTATGCCCGCCAGGTCATCACGCGCTACGCGCAGAACATGGACATCGCGTCCGAGGATCTCGAGGCGATCATCCGCATGTACACGGACATGATGTTCGGCATGCTCATCGACTGGATCAACAACGGCATGGAAGGGGACTATTCCCGCAAGCTGGACATTGCGCTCACGGCGCTCATGCCGGTGCTGCGCGCCAACTGCCGCAGCGCGAAAGCGGCGGCGGCCAACGGCCAGTAAACCGCATAAAAACACCCGGATCTCGTGAGAGATCCGGGTGTTTTTTTCGATTGCAGGATCACTGCTCGCAAAACCGCATCAGCACGGTCGCAACTTCAGCGCGTGTGCCGGTCTTCCGCGGTGCGAGGGTGGTCGCGGACGTACCGGCGATCACGCCGGTGCCAACGGCCCAGGCCATGGCCGCGCGCGCCCATGTTGACACGCGCGCCTGATCCTGATAGCCCGCGAGCGCGCCGTCCGGGCCGCTGAGCGCCTGCTCGCGGCCGGCGTAGCCGTAGAGCATGGTCACCATCTGCTCGCGGGTCAGCGCTTCGTTCGGCGCAAACCGCGTCGGGGACACGCCGGCGACCACGCCCGCGTTGTACGCCCAGATGACGGCGTCGGTGTACCAACTGCCGCCCGCGTCGGTAAACGGGCAGCTCAGGCCGCGCACGGACGGCGCGCCCTCGAGCGCGTAGAGCACCTGCGCGAACATGGCGCGCGTCATCTGTGTGTTGGGCTGGAAGCGGTTGTTGCCCATGCCGTTCATGATCCGGCCGTACTTGACGTAGTCCACGGCGGGGGCATACCATGCGTCCGCAGCCACGTCGTCAAACAGGCCCGTGTAGCTTACGGTCTGCTTGCTGGTCATGTAGTCGTCCGGCAGGCTGCGCAGCCAGGCGAGGCCCGGCTCGCCGCAGTGGGCCAGCCCGATCACGAGCAGGTTTGCCAGCAGCGTCATCGTCGTGCCGGGGTATTTGAGCGCCATTTTCGACAGGCGCGGCGCGAGCATACCCATCGCGGCCTCGATGCCCGCAAGGTCGTAGGTCAGAACGCCGTTTTCCTGCAGCGCCTCGACCAGATAGCCGGTCAGGAGCTTGGCGGCCGTGCCGTTTTTGATCATGCCGGGGATGGTCAGCGAGTAGAAGAGCTTCTTCCAGTTGTCCTGCACCTTTTTGGCGAAGTCCTCGGCCACGCCGGAGGTGTCCTTATCGGCCGCACCGAAAATATCCGCCAGCAGGGCCACAAGGAAGTCCTGCATGTTCTCCGCATAGTCTTCGCGTGAGGAGGCGAGGCACGTCGTGATCGCCTCGCAGAGGTCGGCGTAGAATTCCTTCTGCGTCATGTTGACCTTGAAGATCTTGCCGAGATCGCCGCTCGTGATGTCCTTCGGGTCAATGCCCCAGGCCTGGAAGTAGTCGGGCCAGTAGATGCCGCCGTTGTTCGGGATCTTCACGAATTCCCTGAGCATGGCGGCCTTGTAGGTGAGGTAGTTGTCGTCGCCCTTGGTCGGCACGACGCGGTCGACGCCGTAGCGGGCGAAGTCCCAGTTGTCGAACGCGACGTAGGTCACGAGGTCGTTTTCATTGACGAGATTCTGGATGTTGTCATACACGCGGCCCTGCACCTGCTCTTTCATCGCGCCCATGGGTGGCTCATAGCAGTAGCAGTACAGGTCGTGCGGGCTGAGGCTGACGCCCGCGCCGAGGCTGTAGCCGTTGTCGAGCGCGCCGCCGACCATGTTGGACACGGCCGCGCCGCGGCTGTAGCCCGCGATCCAGATCTTCACCCGGCCGGAGATGCCGGTGTCGGCAATGTAGCCGCGCAGGTAGTCGAGCACCTGGTCGCGGCCGAGGGCGAAGCCCTTGTGCTCGCCCGCAGCATCGAGCCGGGCGTTGCCGCCCCACTCGGCGTGGTAGTTGTTGCCGCGCACGCCGACGGCGATGAGCGTGTAGCTGCCGCCGTTGTCGCGGATGGTCTTGCTGGCGCAGCTGATGCCGATGGAGTCGGCCTCGGCGGGCTGGAACATCCATTTGTTCGACTGGATATTCTCAAAGCCGCACTGCTCGGCCATGGACACAAAGTTGCGGTTGCCGGTGGCGTAGTTGTCCGTCTTTTCGGAGTCCTTGCTCGTATAGGCCGCGAACGCGAGGCCCATAGACATCAGCGCGAGATCCTTGCGGTACGTGTAGCCGCTCCGGGTGAACAGATCGTCGCTGTACGTAAAGGCCGCTTCATAGTCGTGGGTGTCGATCCCGTGACCGGAAGCGTAGCGTACTGTGACGGTCCTGGCGTCCCCCGTGTCCGCCGCGGCGGCGGCCGGCACGAGCGACACGGTCAGCACCAGACACAGCAGCAGGCTGATGATGCGCTTTTTCATGTTCTTTCTCCTCCCATTTTTGTCGGTCTGCAAGTTCAGATACAACCAATTTTATTATACGTATGAAAAATGGAAATAGCAAGGAGCAATTTCAATCCGCCTGTTCAGGACCGGCAAAAAAATGCCCCGCAGCGCCCATGGGCGCTGCGGGGCAGAAAATGTGCGGTGTTTATTGCCGGAACATGGTGTAAGCACGGCCGTCGCCGACGGCGTCGGCGATCATCATACGGTCGCTGAGCACGGAAAAGCGGTAAAACGCCACGGCGTCTTCGCCCGTTCCGGCGTAGATGGCGTTGTCGCGCAGGGTGCATTCCTTCCCGCTCAGGCCGGGCAGGGAGCAGGTCACCGTGCCGTCGTCGGCAACGGTCAGCTCGCCCGCGTCGCTGCTCCAGCTTCCGGTCAAAAACGCCTGCGCGTAGCTGTCGTCGCGCATGATGACCTGATTGGTGTCGGAAAAGCCGATAAGCTCCATGAGCTTCTGCGCGGCCTGCGCGTTGGTCATGCCGGACGTGAGCGCAAGCTGGCCCAGACTGTCGCACAGGTGGGCGTTGGTGAGAAACAGGCGCTTGTCGCTGTCGGAATAATTGCGCGCGGCGAGCACGGTGTAGTCGGCCAGCGCGGTCTGGTAATCCTGCGCGCTGTAGGCCTCCGCGGCCGCGGCGTAGATCTGCGGCAGGCTCTTGGCCTCTATGGTGTCGAGCACGCCGCTGTAGGCCGCAAGGCCTGCGTCGGTGTAGGTCTCGCGCAGGTCGTCGAGATACATGAGCGCCTGCGTGTACTGCCCGGCCTGATAGAGCCGGCCGGTTCGGATGATCTCCGTGCGCAGGCTATTGTCCCCGGCGGGAAAGAGCTTGACGTCGCCGCGCAGGGTCTCGGCGGTGTCAAACTGGAAGTTGCAGATCGCGTCCTTGACGCGGCTGTTCACGGCCGCGTCCTGCGAGGCGACGACGGCGAATCCCGCGCCGACGGCGATGAGCACGATGGTGATGCCGATGAGCAGCGCACGCAGCCGTTTGTTGTTCCAGATCTTTTCGTGCAGGACCGGCCGCCCGCACTGCGGGCAGCGGCGCGCGCCCTGCGGCAGCTCCGCATGGCATTCGCGGCATTGCATATGCTGTTCCCCCCTCACGATGGTCGCGCCTTTTTTTTACACAAACCAGACGCAACGCTCATTATAGCCGATTCCGGTGCGCAGTGCAAGCCGCGCGGCGGGAAAAGCCGCGAAAACCTGTCAGGAACGCGCTAAGAAAGCGGTAAGGAAAATTGCGCACATGGCGCTGTTTGTCCGCTTGACATCCGGTGCGGATCCGGTAAAATAAACCTGTAACCGGTATTGCCGCCAATCTGTCCGGCGCCGAAGTGTGTGCGGCGGCGGAACATCAAGAAAGGGGTAAAGCAGCATGAACGCAAATGCATTCGTCCACTGGGGCCTCGGCCTCGCATCCGACATTCTGGAGATCTGCAAGGAGGGCAAGGCTGCCGCGATCGTTGACGCGATCGACAAATGGTATCCCGAGCTCCTGTAAGCAGAAACAGGAAAAATGGTCCCCCGGAGCATCGCTCCGGGGGATTTTTTGTGTCGAACCGTGCCGATTGGGTGAATAACCACGCACGCAGAGGTTGAAATCCGGCGAAATGCGCGCTATACTATCGCCAGACCAAATCCCACTGGTCATTGTTGCTGTAAGGAGCATATTCTCATGCAGAAGTTTGAAAAGCACAGCCCGGTCGTCGTGACCGAGGTCACGACCAAGCACGAGCTGCGCCAGTTTATGCAGTATCCCAATCGGCTCTATGCCGATAATCCAAACTACATTCCCTCGTTCTACGGCGATGACCTCTCGGACTGGACGCCGGGCAAAAACCCCGCGTTTGATTATTGCGAGGCGCGTTGCTGGCTGGCCCGGCGCGACGGAGAGATCGTCGGCCGCATCGGCGCGATCCTCAGCCACAAGGCCAATGACAAGTTCGGCACGCACCGCATGCGCTTCAGCCAGGTGGACTTCGTGGATGATTCCGAGGTTTCGGCGGCGCTGTTCGGCACGGTCGAGCGCTGGGCGCGCGAAAAGGGCTGCGACCAGGTGCACGGCCCGCTCGGCTTCACGGACATGGACCGCGAGGGTATGCTCGTCGAGGGCTTTGACCGCCGAAGCCTGTTTTTCACCAACTACAACGCGCCGTATTATCTCGAGCACCTCACCCGACTCGGCTACCGCAAGGATGTTGACTGGATCGAGTACCGCATCACCGTGCCCGAACCGGGCGGCGCGGAGGCCGAGCGCCTGCACAAGCTCTCGGAGTTCATCCTCAAGCGCAAGCACCTGCACGTGGCCACCGTGCACCACAAGAGCGAGTACGGCCCGTTTGTCCGCCAGGTCTTTGAGCTGGTCAACGCGGCTTATGCGCCGCTCTACGGTGTCGTGGAGCTCTCGGACGAGCAGATCGAGCGCTATGCCAACAAGTTCATCCCGCTCGTCGATCCGGACTTCGTTTGCTTTGTGGTTGACGAGCAGGATCAGCTCGTGGCCTTCGGCGTCACGGCGCTTGACCCCTCGGTCGCTCTCAAGCACTCCGACGGCCGCCTGTTCCCGTTCGGCTGGGCGGGCGTGCTCAACGACCTGCACCACAGCGACACGCTCATCATGCTGCTCACGGCCGTGCGGCCTGATCTGCAGGCCGAGGGCATCAATGCCGTCATGATGGATCATGTCTGTCAGAGCTGCAACCGCCACGGCGTGCGCTTTGCCGAGACCGGCCCGATGCTCGAGCTCAATGACCACATCCTCGCGCAGTGGAAGCGGCTCGAGAAAGAGCAGCACAAGCGCCGCCGCTGCTTCATCAAGGATCTGGATCATGACGTCAACGCGGCCAACGCCGCCGCAGCGCAGACCGAGACCCCGGAGACGGAAAGCGCCGAATAACGCGGATGCGAAAGAAAAAATGACCAGCGCGCCGGCTTTGCCCGGCGCGCTGGTTCTTTTCAAGCCTTCTCCTTGCTCCTTGCGGGGAAATAGTGCATGATTTTATATGTGTTTGCGCAGCAGGGGAGTCCGAGGGGGCAAGGCCCGCCTCGGATGAGATCACGCATCGCCGCAAGGCGATGCCTTCTCCCTGAGGAGAAGGTGGTGCGGCGGTACGCCGCGACGGATGCCGTGGAAGGGCCGCGGTTTCTTCCGGCGCTGCCGCCCATGCACCGCGCTCCGCCCGCACCCGCAAACAAAAAAGGCGCTGCCGCGGCAGCGCCTTTTTCCTATCTTGTTGTTTCTCAGCCCTTCGCGCGCTCGAGATACTCGCCCACGCGGGTGTCGACGCGGATGCGGTCGCCGGGGTTGATGAACAGCGGCACCTTGATCTCAGCGCCGGTCTCGAGGGTGGCAGGCTTGGTGGCGTTGGTGGCCGTGTTGCCGGCGAAGCCCGGATCGGTGTCGGTCACTTCGAGCTCGACGAACGTGGGCGGCTCGACCAGGAACACCTTGCCCTTGTAGGAGCTGATGACGCACTCCATGTTCTCCTTCACGAAGCGGAAGTTGCTGCCGAGCGCGCTCTCGTCGATGGGGATGAGCTCGTAGGTCTCGGGGTCCATGAAGTAGTAAAGGTTGCCGTCGTTATAGCTGTACTCCATCGTCTTGCGGTCGATGGTGGCGCTCTCGAACTTGGCGGTGGGGTTGAAGGACGTCTCGGTCACGGCGCCGGTGATGACGTTTTTCATCTTGGTGCGCACGAAAGCCGCGCCCTTGCCGGGCTTGACGTGCTGGAACTCGACGACCTGCATGACCTGGCCGTCCATTTCGAAAGTAACGCCGTTGCGGAAATCGCCTGCAGTAATCATATAGGAATCCTCCTCAAGAATGATCAGAATCAAAAATCTTATATAGTTTACACGATTTTGCGTGGTTTGACAAGCGGGTATTTACAGAATGATGAGATTTTTCGGGCTTCGGGTGAGAATTTCCGCGCCGTCGGCCGTCAGATGCATCACGTCCTCGATGCGCACGCCGAATTTTCCGGGCAGATAGATGCCCGGCTCGGCGGAGATGACGGTGTGCTCCGGCAGCTTCGCGTGCACGCCGGGGGCGGCAATGGGGTGCTCGTGAATGTCGAGCCCCAGACTGTGGCCGAAGCTGTGGCCGAAGTACGCGCCGTAGCCCGCGTCGCTGATGACCTTGCGCGCGGCGGCATCCACGCGCTCACCGGTCACGCCGGCCTTCGCCGCGGCGATGCCGGCCAGCTGCGCATTGAGCACGATCTGGTACACGCTGCGCATCTCGTCGCTCGGCATGCCGACGGCGACGGTGCGCGTCATGTCCGAGCAGTAGCCGTTTTTGCGGCAGCCAAAGTCCATCGTCACAAAGTCGCCCGCGGCCACGCGCCGGTCGCCGGGCACGCCGTGGGGCATGCTCGTGTCCGGGCCGGTGAGCACGATGGGGTCAAAGCTCGTGCCCTCTGCGCCGAGACGCAGCATGCGGTAGATGAGCTCGGCCGCGATCTCGCGCTCGGTCATGCCGGGGCGGATGACGGTGCAGATCTGCGCGAACGTCTCGTCCGTGATCTGCTGCGCCTGATACATCATCGCCAGCTCCTCCGGCTGCTTGGCCGCGCGCAGGCTGCGGATCAGGTTCTGCGCCGGCTGCAGCTTCAGGCCGAAGAGCTGCTCATAGGCTGTGAACTCGGCATAGCTCGTTGTCTGCTCCTCGCCGCCGAGGATCTGCACGTTCGCCTCGCGCAGAATGCCCTGCACGAGCGTGCGCATCGGCGCCTCGCGCGAGCACAGCAGCACCTGGGCGATGCCGGTCAGCGCGGCGCGCGCGGCCTCGATGTAGCGGGCGTCGGTGATGAAAAATGCCTGGTGCACCGTCACGATCACGGCGCCGTCCGAGGACGGGAAGCCGGTGGCGAACCGGCGGTCGTTTTCGTCGGTGAGCAGGATGGCGTCCAGGTGCGCCTGTGTCAGCGCGCGCTGGATGCGGGCAATGTTGTTGAGCATGAAAAATACACCTCCGTGGGAATGGGTCTGCGTTCAGGATTGTGCGTCCGTGGCCGGGTCGGTCAGGGCAAGGTCATTTGCGGTCAGCGGGGCGTACAGTGCGTCGCCGTCCGTGTCTTCCAGTCCGACGGCCGACACACCGTCGAGCGCCGTGCCGGACAGCACCAGACAGGCCAGCGCCTGCGTGCGCGCGATGCCGCTCGCCGTGTCGGAGCTTGTCACCGTCAGCCAGAGCGTGCCCGCATCGTCGATGCGGTAGCCGCCGAGCGTCAGCCACCTGCGCACGGGGTTGAAGCACGTGCTGTCGCCGGGCGCCGCGCCGAGCGCGTCGATCATCACCTGCACCGGATCCGTGCCGTCGGGCACGGTGATCGTCTCCGTCTCCATGAGGGCGGCGCCCTCTTTTGCGATGCGGTATACCGTCACGGTCTGCCGCCTGGCGCAGCCCGCGCAGCCGAGCGCGAGCGCGAGGGTCAGCAGCAGGGGAAGCCAGCGCTTCATGTCTCCGGCACCTCCTTTTGCGTCTCCGGCGCGCCGCTCGCCGCCGCGCGCGGGAACGTCACGGTAAAGCGCGTGCCGTGCGGCTCCACGCCGTCCACGGTCACGACGCCGCCGTAGAGCGCGGCCGCGTCGTGCACGATCGACAGGCCGAGACCGCTGCCGCCGTGCTCGCGCGAGCGGGCCTTGTCCACGCGGTAAAAGCGGTTGAAGATGTTCGGCCGGTCGGCCTCGGGGATGCCGATGCCGGTGTCGGCCACGGACAGGATGCTCTGCTCGCCGCGCGTCTCGACACGCACGGTCACGTCCCCGCCCGGAAGATTGTACTTGATGGCGTTTTCGACGAGGTTAAAGACGATGTGGTAAATGTCGTCCTCGGACGCGCGCACGGTCACGCCCTCGCTCATGAGGCACGTGATCGTCACGCTGCTCCGGTCGGCCAGCGGGCGCAGCAGGTGCAGCGTCCCGTGCACGGCCTGCTGCAGGTCGACGATCGTCACGTCCGGCTGCACGCCGTCGTCGCGCCGCGACAGGTCGAGCAGCTTCTCGGTCGTGCGCTGCAGGCGCTCGGCCTCGCTGCCGATGTCGGCCACGAACTCGCGCATCGTCGTGCTGTCCATGTCCGCGCTCTGGGAGATGCTGTCCGACAGCAGGCGGATGGACGCCAGCGGCGTCCTGAGCTCGTGCGATGCGTCGGAGACGAACCGGCGGCGCTGGGCCTCGGTCGTCTCGAGCCGTTCGGTGAGGTTGTTGAATTCCTGCCCGAGCTCGGTCAGCTCGTCGTGCCCCGAGAGCGTCAGGCGGAAGCTGTAGTCGCCGCGCTGCACGGTGCGCACGCCGTCGGCCAGCTGCGTGATGCGCCGCGTGAGCATCTTGATGGAAAACCACAGCACCACGAGCGCGGCCGCGCCGATGCCGATCGTGATCGTGGCGAGCCGGCGCTGGATGCTGCCGATGAGCGCAGCGCGCTCGCCGTCGCTCTCGCAAACGTACACGGCGCCGACGGTCCGGCCGCTGTTCATGACGGGTATGGCCGCGCGGCTGAGAAACGCGCCGGTCGTGTAGTGCGAGTAGAACACGGCCTGTCCGTCGAGCGCGCGCACGAGCTCGGGGTAGAGCACGTATTTGCCGCGGATGTTGTTTTCGCTCGCGGAGTCATACACGGCCAGCCCCTCGCTGTCGGTCACGATGATGCGCGTCAGGTCGCGCAGGTCGAGCAGGGCGAGCACCTGCCGGGTGTTGTCCGGCGTGAGATTGTCGAGCAGCGACAGGGAGGACGACACGACGGCGGCGCGGTTTGTCAGCGCGCTCTGCTTTTCGGTGAATACGATGTCGCGCGAGGCGCGCGTGGGGTAGGTGTTCATGAGCGCGAGCAGGATCGCCACGAGGATCGTGAACGTCACGGCGAAGCGAAACTGCACGCTCGATACCAGCCTGTGCGGCAGCCGGAGGCGAAACGGATGCTGCTTCATCCGTCAGGCCTCGGCGAAGTAGTAGCCCACGCCCCACTTGGTGATGATGTATTCGGGTGCGGCGGGGTTGCGCTCGAGCTTCTCGCGCAGGCGGCGGATGTGCACGTCCACGGTGCGGATGTCGCCCTGATAGTCGTAGCCCCACACGAGGTCGAGCAGCTGCTCGCGCGAGTAGACCTTGCCGGGGTTGCGCATGAGCAGCTCGATGAGGTCGAACTCCTTGAGCGTCAGCTCCACGTTCTGGCCGAAGCGGCGGGCGCTGCGGCGCTCGGGGTCGATCTCGATGTGGCCGCGCACGAGCTTGCCGCCGTCCGGCTCGGCCGGGGCGGCGGGGGCCATGCTCGAGCGGCGAATGAGCGCGCGGATGCGCGCCTTGAGCTCGAGGATGTTAAACGGCTTCGTGATATAGTCGTCCGCGCCGGATTCAAAGCCGATGAGCTTGTCTGCGTCCTCGCTGCGGGCCGTGAGCATGATGATCGGCACGGTGGAAAACTGCCGGATCTGCTGGCACGCGCCGAGCCCGTCGAGCTTCGGCATCATGAGGTCGAGCAGGATCACGGCGTACTCGCCGCGGCGCGCCATGTCCACGGCGGTCTCGCCGTCATAGCACACGTCCACCTGATAGCCCTCGTTTTCGAGGTTGAATTTGATGCCCTTGACGATGGTTTTTTCGTCGTCCACAACCAGTATTTTCATCGCGGTCCCTCCGTTTGCGTCTTTTCGCGGAAATGATTTGCTTTTCGCCGCCGGAATTATTATAATGGGGCAAGACACTGCCATTTGTCCCGGCCGCGCGGCAGCGCCGTCTCCGGCCGGATATTCCATTATATCATAGTTCTATGGAGAAAGATATGAAAAAATATCGCATTTTGCCGCTGCTGCTCATCGTCTGCCTGCTGCTGACGGCGGCTTTCCCGGTCGCCGCCGCGAAAAACACCGCGGACAATTCGGCCGATACCCCCCAGAGCACCGCAAACGTCTCGTCCGACGGCGTGCCCCAGAGCACTGTCCAGGCGCAGGAGGGGTCGTATGTTTTCGGCAGCGACGCGGTCAAGTCCGCGCTCGATGAAAAGCTGCAGGCCAACTGCGTCCTGCTCGCCGACGAGGACAGCGGCCAGTATTACTATACCCGCAACATCGACGCCAAAGCCTACCCCGCGAGCCTGACGAAGATCATGACGCTCCTGCTCGCGGTCGAGGCGGTCGAGCGCGGCGACGTGAACTTGAGCGACACCGTCACCGCCTATGACGACTGCAATGCCGACATGGTCGAGGGCGCGAGCAATGCCGACATCAAGGTCGGCGAGACCATGACGTTTGAGGACTTTCTCTACTGCGCCATGATCTCCTCGGCCAACGAGGCGTGCAACGTCGTCGCGGAGTATGTCTGCGGCAGCATCTCGGCCTTCGTGCAGCGCATGAACGAGCGCGCGCAGGCCCTCGGCTGCACGGGCACGCACTTTGTCAACCCCCACGGCCTGCCGAACGACGATCATTATACCACGGCGCACGACCTCTACCGCATCACGAAAGAAGCGCTCAGCCATGAGCTCTTCGCCACGATCTGCAACACGGTCAAGCACACCGTCCCGGCCACGAACCTGTCCGACGAGCGCACGCTCTCGAACACGAACGGCCTCATCAATCCCGAGTCCCCGATGTACCGCGGCTATTATTACGAATACGCCAAGGGCGTCAAGACTGGCCACACCGATGCCGCGGGCTACTGCCTCATCTCCACGGCGGAGAAGGACGGCGTGCGCCTGCTGTGCGTCGTGCTCGGCGGCAAGGGCACGACCCGCGCCAACGGCACGACCGATTTCGGCAGCTTTTCCGACACGCTCACGGCCTACCGCTGGGTGTTTGCCAACTACGGCTGGCGCGATATCGTCAGCGCGAGCGACCTCATCTGCGAAGTGCCCGTGCGCTATGGGCGCGACAGTGACAGCGTGACCGTCCGCCCGGCGCAGAGCATCTCGGCCGTGCTGCCGTCGGCCGATGCGGGCGGCGCGCCGCAGTTTGAGCAGCAGGTCACGCTCTATTCCGAGCGCGACGGCAAACCGCTCGAAGCCCCCGTCAAGGCGGGGGACGAGGTCGGCGAGCTCACGGTGTCGTATGACGGCACGGTCTACGGCACGGTCAAGCTTGTCGTGGCAGTCGATGTCGCCGTGTCGAAGGGGGCGTACATCGGCGGCCACCTGCGCGCCTTTTTCACGAATCCCATTGTGCTCGTCGTGCTGCTGCTCGTCGTGCTGGCCGTCATCGGCTATGTGCTGTGGCTGGTGCGCCGCCGCAAGCAGATCGAGGCCGAGCGCCGTCGCCGCCGCCGCGCGCAGATGGAGGCCGAGGAGGCCCGCCGCCGCGCGCAGATGCGCGAGACGCTGCATGAATTCGACCGCGACCACGTCGGCAGCGGCCGCCGCTGAGCGCGCCCGCGCGCAAACGAGCCCCACCCAGAATCGCCCGCCGGTGCTCCGGCGGGCGATTCTTTATCATTTGTTTACAATTCCGGCCCTCCGGACGGCCCGGACACATTGACCATTGCGGCACTTGATGCTATAATACACTGTCTAAGTATCACCATTCCGGCGCACACTGGAACTGCACGGTTCTCTCCGCCGGACAAGAGGAGCAGCTATGTGGATTTCGGATTCTTGGCAGGACTTTGCAGTGCTCGACTGTTCACGCGGTGAAAAGCTCGAGCGCTGGGGCAAATATACCCTCGTGCGCCCGGACCCTCAGGCCATCTGGGACACGCCGCGCACCGACCCCCGCTGGCGCACGGCCGACGGGCGCTACAGCCGCAGCCACACCGGCGGCGGCAGTTGGGACAAGCGCACCCTCCCGCCGAGCTGGGACATCCGCTACCGGGACCTGACGTTTCGCGTCAAGCCCATGAACTTCAAGCACACGGGCATCTTCCCCGAGCAGGCCGCCAACTGGGACTACGCCATGGCGAAGATCCGCGCGGCCGGCCGCCCGGTCTCGGTGCTCAACCTCTTCGGCTACACGGGCGCGGCCACGGTCGCGTGCGCGTCCGCCGGGGCGAGCGTGTGCCACGTGGACGCTGCCAGGGGCATGGTCGCCTGGGGCAAGGAAAACGCCGCCGCCTCCGGCGTGGCCGACCGGCCCATCCGCTGGATCGTGGACGACTGCGGCAAGTTCGTCGAGCGGGAGATCCGCCGCGGCCACCGCTATGACGCCGTCATCATGGACCCGCCAAGCTACGGCCGCGGCCCGGGCGGCGAGGTCTGGAAGCTCGAGACGAACCTCTGGCCGTTTGTGGAGCTGGTGTCCGGCGTGCTGTCGGACGATCCGCTCTTTGTCATCATCAATTCCTACACCACGGGTCTGAGCCCGTCGGTGCTCACGTATCTCTCGGAGAGCATTTTCACCCGGCGCTTCGGCGGCCGCAGTGAATCGCAGGAGCTGGGCCTGCCGGTCGCGGCGTCCGGTCTCGTGCTGCCGTGCGGGGCGGCCTGCCGCTGGGAGCGCTGAGCGGAAAGGAACACCATGGAACCGATCTTACGAACCGAACATCTGACCTTTACCTACCCCGGCGAGGAGCGGCCCACGCTCGGCGACCTCTCGCTCGAGATCGCGCGCGGCTCGTTCGTGGCCGTGCTGGGGCACAACGGCTCCGGCAAGAGCACGCTCGCCAAGCACTTCAACGCCATCCTGCTGCCGACCGGCGGCAAGGTGTACGTCGACGGCATGGACACGTCCGACGAGAACAATCTCCTGTCCGTGCGCGCCACGGTGGGCATGGTCTTTCAAAATCCCGATAACCAGATCGTCGCCAACGTCGTCGAGGACGACGTGGCCTTCGCGCCCGAGAACCTCGGCGTCCCGCCGCAGGAAATACGCGCGCGGGTGGATGCCGCGCTCAAGCAGGTCGGCATGTATGATTTTCGCCTGCACGCGCCGCACCTGCTCTCCGGCGGGCAAAAGCAGCGCGTGGCCATCGCGGGTGTCATCGCCATGCAGCCCAAGTGCATCGTGCTCGACGAGCCGACGGCCATGCTCGATCCGGCCGGCCGGCGCGAGGTCATCGACACGGCCACGAAGCTCTGCCGCGAGCAGGGCATCACGGTCGTGCTCATCACGCACCATATGGAAGAGTGCATCGGCGCGGACCGCGTCATCGTGCTCTCGAACGGCGCCGTCGTTGCCGACGGTGCGCCGAAGCAGGTCTTCTCGCAGGTCGATCTGCTGAAACGGGAGGGTCTGACCGCGCCCGTCACCGTCCGGCTGCTGCATGCGCTGCGCGCGCACGGCATGGACGTGCCGCTCGACGCGCTCACGGTGTCCGACTGTGCGGACGCCGTCGCTGCCGCTCTGAAACCGTAACCACCGATCTTCACCGATAGATAAAGGAAACGAAATTATGACGCCAATCATCCGGGCGGATCATCTCCGGCACGTCTACAGCGCCGGAACGCCTTTTGAAAAAGTCGCCATCGACGATATTGATCTCGCCATCCCCGCCGGGCAGTTCGTGGGCATCATCGGCCACACGGGCTCCGGCAAGAGCACGTTCATCCAGCACCTCAACGGCCTGCTCGCGCCCACGTCCGGCACCGTGCTCTTCGACGGGGAGGACATCCACCGCAGCAAGGCCGCCACACGCGACGTGCGCTTTCAGGTCGGCCTCGTCTTTCAGTATCCCGAGCACCAGCTCTTTGAGGAGACGGTGTATCAGGACATTGCCTTCGGCCCGAAAAATGCCAGACTCTCCACGGAGGAGGTCGATGCCCGCGTGCGCGAGGCCGCGCGCTTTGCCGGTGTGGACGAGTCGCTCTTCGAGCGCTCGCCGCTCGAGCTCTCCGGCGGGCAGAAGCGCCGCATCGCCATCGCCGGCGTGATCGCCATGCGCCCCCAGGTGCTCATCCTCGATGAGCCCACGGCCGGCCTTGACCCCGCGGGCTGCCGCGGCGTGCTCGAAAACATCGCCGCCTACCGGCGCGAGACCGGCTCGGCCGTCCTGCTCGTCACGCACAGCATGGACGATGCCGCGCGCATCGCCGACCGGCTCATCGTCTTTCATGCCGGGCACGTCGCCTTTGACGGCGCACCGGCGGAGGTCTTTGCCCACACGCAGGAGCTGCTGGATATCGGCCTTGACGTGCCGCAGAGCGCGCGCATCGCGCAGGCGCTGCGCGACCGGGGCGTTGCGCTCCCGCCGTCGATCTATACGCTCGAGCAGCTTACGGACGCGCTGCTCGCTGTCGGGAAGGAGGCGGGCGTATGCTGAAGGACGTCACCCTCGGCCAGTTTTTCCCCGGCAGCAGCATCGTGCACCGGCTCGACCCGCGCTGCAAGCTCCTGCTGACCATCGTCTATATCGCGGCGCTGTTCACGGCCCAAAGCTACGTGTCCTACGCCGTCATGCTCATCGTCACGGGCGTGTGCATCGCGCTCTCGCGCATTCCGCTGAAAGTCATCCTCCGCGGGCTCAAGCCGCTGTGGATCATCATCGCGCTCACGGCCGTGCTCAATATCTTCTTCACGCCCGGGCGTGAGCTCGTGTCCTTCTGGAAGATCACCATCACCTATGAGGGCCTCGTGCGCGCCGTGTTCATGGTCCTGCGCATCACGATGCTCATCGCCGGCACGTTCCTGCTGACGTATACCACGTCGCCCATCGCGCTCACCGACGCGATGGAGATCCTCTTCGGCCCGCTCAAAAAGCTCAAAGTGCCCGTGCACGAGATGAGCATGATGATGTCCATGGCCCTGCGCTTCATCCCCACGCTCATCGAGGAGACCGACAAGATCATGTCCGCGCAGAAAGCGCGCGGCGCCGATTTTGAGACCGGCAACCTCTTTCAGCGCGCCCGGGCGCTGCTGCCGCTGCTCGTGCCGCTGTTCGTGTCGGCATTCCGCCGCGCGGACGAGCTGGCCGTGGCCATGGAGTGCCGCTGCTATCACGGCGACGAGGGCCGCACGCGCATGAAGCAGCTCACCTGGTGCACGCGCGATACGCTTGCCATGGTCTGGAGCGCGCTCGTGCTTGCCGGCGTGATCGTGCTGGCGAGGTTCGGCCTGTGAGGCGCAACATCGCCCTGCGCCTGCAGTATGACGGCACGGCCTATCACGGCTGGCAGGTGCAGAAGACGGACGTCACCGTCGCCGAGACCCTCGAGCGCGCGCTCACGAAGGTCTGCGGCGAGCCGATCAAGGTTGTCGGCTGCGGCCGCACGGACGCGGGCGTGCACGCTAAGCGCTACTGCGCCAATTTCCGCACCGACTGCACGATCCCGATCGACCGCGTGCCCCTCGCGGTCAATGCCCGCCTCCCGGCGGACATTGCCGTGGTCGACGCCGTTGCCGCGCCGGAGGACTTCAATGCCATCGGCTCGTGCATCCAGAAGGAATACGTCTATCAGATCTACAATTCCCGCATCCGCGATGCGTTTTTGGAGCACCGCGTCTGCTTTTATCCGCAGCTGCTGGATTTTGCGCGCCTCGCGCGCGCCGGCCGCGCCTTTGAGGGTACGCACGACTTTGCCGCCGTGCGCTCCGTCGGCACCGAGACGCGCACGACCGTGCGCACGGTGCACTGGTGCCGCGCCGAGCGCGACGGCCCGCTCATCTCCATCGCCGTCTGCGCCGACGGCTTCCTGTATAATATGGTGCGTGCCATCGTCGGCACCATGGTCTATGCGTCCTACGGCAAGATCGAGCCGGAGGCCATCCCGGCGCTGCTGGCCACGCGCGACCGGCGGCTCACAGGACCGACTATGCCCCCGCAGGGGCTGTATCTCAACCGCGTGTGGTACGACGGCACCGTCGGCGATATGATGAATCAGGCCTGACGCCGCGTTCGCCCGGCGGATAGGGGAGGAATGTCCATGAACGACCACCCAAAACACAATCTCAGGCTGCGGCAGACCGTCATCGTGGCGGTGTGCGTGCTGGCCGTGCTGCTGTTTTTGTATCTGCTGCTGCGCGACCGGCCCGGCTCGGCGAGCGACTATCTGGACGACAGCGCGCCCTACACGTTCGACTCCAGCGCCAGCCGCACCTTCCGCACGGTGGACAGCCGCCTCGCGGTCGTGTCCTCGAGCGGCCTGCAGCTGCTCGATGAAAACGGCAAGACCGTCCTGCACGAGATCTTCACGCTCTCGCAGCCGGGCATCTCCGTCGGCGGCGAGCGCGTGTGCGCCTATGACATCGGCGGCACGACGCTGTGCGTGGCGGATTTCAAGGGCAATAAGACCGATATCGAGCCCGCCGGCGAGATCATCAGCGCCGACCTGAGCGACAGCGGCTATCTCGCCGTCTGCTCGGACGCCGCGGGCTATAAGGGCGCCGTCACGGTGTATGACACCTCCGGCAAGGCCGTCTATGTCTGGTATTCCGGCACGGGCTACCTTGTGCGCGCCGCCGTGAGCCCGGACGGGAAGTATCTCGCCGCGCTCTGCCTGCAGGATTCCGGCAGTGTCGTGCACACGTTCGCGCTCACGAGCGAAGACGAGCGCGGCAGCGCCGCGTGCGCCGATGAACTCTTTGCCGACCTCTTCTGGCGCGGCGGCAAGGTCTGCTGCGTGTCGCAGACGCGCCTGGCCTTTTTTGACGATAACGCAAAGCTCACCGCCGAGTACCCCTTTGGCGACCTGTACCTGTATGACTACGCCGCTGAGGGCGACGGCTTTGTCACCCTCGCGCTCAGCCGCTACCGCTCCGGCAGCGCCGAGCAGCTCGTCACGGTCAATGCCTCCGGCAGCGAACTCGGTAAGTGCGAGACCACCGGCGCCGTCACGAGCCTGTCGGTTAACGGCAAGCAGGTGCTCGTGCAGTACAGCGACCGGCTCACGCTCTATAACCAGCAGCTCGATGAGATCAAGTCCGTCGAGCAGAACCTGCTCGGCGTCCGCCGCTCGGTGCTGCTGCGCCGGGGCGCGGCGCTGCTCCTGAGCGGCTCGAGCGCCGAGGTGCTCGCCTTCTGACCCCCGCAGTCTAGAGAGAAAGAACAGGGATACACCCATGAAGATCGTATTGACAGTGGTGCTTGCCGCCATTTTTCTGGCCGCCGTTTGGAGCGGCTACCGCCGCGGGCTGATCCTCAGCGCCGCGCAGCTGGCCGCCATCGTCGTCGCGCTCTACGGCGCGGCGCTGCTCGCGGGCCTGTTTTCCGACCGGCTCCTGCCGGTGGCGGAGCCGTTTGCCGGCGGGTACTTTGAGGGCCAGCTCGACGTGGTCGCCACGGAGCTGCCGGATAACGACGCCGGCCTCTCGGGCGAGGACTGGGTCGCCGCGCACCCCGACACCGCGCAGGAATACGCCGAGCAGTGCTTTGCCGCCTCCGGTGTCACCGGCCGGCCGGCGCGGCGCATGGCCAGCGCCGCGCTCGCCATGCGCGACGAGCAGGACATCACGCTGCGCGCCGCCATGACGCAGGTCTACTGCGCGCGGCTGTGCTACGTGCTCGTCACGTCCGTCGGCTTTTTGCTCATTCTGCTCATTCTGGCCGCGATCGGCAACCTGCCGAACCTGGCCTTTCAGCTCCCGAACCGGGAGAAACTCAACGACATTGGCGGCGCCGCCTTCGGCGCGGTCAACGGCGTGTGCTTCGGCATCCTGCTGTGCTGGGCATTGCAGTTTGCCGGGCCCGTCATCGGCCGCGACACGCTCGCGCACACCGCCCTGGCAAAAGCGCTGCAGGCCATCGACGTGCTCACGCTCGGCGTGGGCGTGTGACCGGCGCGTACGGAATCTATCGAACAGGAGAACCAGTCTATGCAGCCTACACTCTGCTCCCGCTGCAAGAAAAACGTAGCGGTGATCTTTATCACACGAATCGAAAACGGAGAGTCCCACAATGAGGGCCTGTGCCTGCGCTGCGCGCGCGAGCTGCACATCAAGCCCGTCGATGAGATGATGGAAAAGCTCGGCATCTCGGACGCCGATCTCGACAATCTCACCGGCGACGTGGCGGAAATGCTCGGCAGCATGGGCATGCTCGGCGGCGACGGTGCGGCCGATGCGGATGCCGACGCTTCCGATGCCGACACCGACGAGGATGACGGCAAGACCGCGACCTTCCCGTTTCTCAACCGCCTCTTCAACCAGAACCCGCCCCCGGCGCAGGACGCTGCCGCCGCCGCGTCCGAGCTGCCGCACGCCGACGGCACCGCGGCCGATAAGCGCGGCGCTGCCCCGCGCAAGCTCAAGTTCCTGAATAATTACTGCATCGACCTCACGCAGCGCGCGCGCGACGGCAAGCTCGACGCCATGGTCGGCCGCGCCGAGGAGCTCGAGCGCGTCATCCAGATCCTCAACCGCCGCCAGAAGAACAACCCCTGCCTCATCGGTGAGCCCGGCGTCGGCAAGACGGCCATCGCCGAGGGCCTCGCCCAGCGCATCGCGGAGGGCAACGTGCCCTATAAGCTGCGCGACAAGCAGGTCTACCTGCTCGACCTCACGGCGCTCGTGGCGGGCACGCAGTTTCGCGGCCAGTTCGAGAGCCGCATGAAGGGCCTCATCGAGGAGATCCGCCGCGTCGGCAACATCATCCTCGTCATCGACGAGGTGCACAACATCGTCGGCGCGGGCGACGCCGAGGGCAGCATGAACGCTGCCAACATCCTCAAGCCGGCGCTCTCGCGCGGCGAGATCCAGGTCATCGGCGCGACGACGTTCGCCGAGTACCGCAAGCACATTGAAAAAGACGCGGCCCTCGAGCGCCGCTTCCAGCCCGTCACGGTGGCCGAGCCGAGCATCGACGACAGCGTCGAGATCCTCAAGGGCGTGCGCCGCTATTACGAGGACTTCCACGGCGTCGTCATCCCGGACGACATGTGCCGCCTCGCCGTCGTGCTCAGCGAGCGCTATATCACCGACCGCTTCCTGCCCGACAAGGCCATCGACCTCATCGACGAGGCCTGCTCGGACGTGAACCTGAAAAACCCCGACCTCATCCGCGCGGACGAGGTCGAAAAGGAGATCGGCGACTACGCGCGCGAGCGCGAGCTGCTTGCCTCCGCGCCGCCGAAGACCGGCGACGAGTATGACGAGCAGGAGCTCGACCGCCGCTACGAGCGCATCGCCGAGCTGCGCAGCCGCGAGATGCAGCTGCAGACCGAGCTCGACGCCCTGCGCGCCAAGGGCCGCCCGGAGCTCACGGCGGATAACCTCGCGCGCATCATCGAGCTCTGGACGAAGATCCCGGCCGCGAGCATCCGCGCCGATGAGTTCGAGCAGCTCGCCGGTCTCGGCGACCGGCTGCGCGCGCACATCGTCGGCCAGGATCAGGCCATCGACACCGTCTGCGCCGCCATCCGGCGCAACCGCGTCGGCCTGCAGGCCAAGCGCAAGCCCGTGAGCTTTCTGTTCGTCGGCGGCACCGGCGTCGGCAAGACGGAGCTGGTCAAGCGCCTCGCCGACGAGCTCTTCCACGCGCCCGAGTCGCTCATCCGGCTGGATATGTCGGAGTATATGGAGAAGTTTTCCGTCTCGCGCATGATCGGCTCGCCCCCGGGCTACGTCGGCTATGACGAGGCCGGCCAGCTCACGGAGAAGATCCGCCGCCGCCCGTACTCCGTCGTCCTCTTCGACGAGATCGAAAAGGCGCACCCGGACGTCATGAACCTGCTGCTGCAGATCCTCGACGACGGCCGCATCACGGACGCGCAGGGCCGCACCGTGAATTTTGAAAACACGGTCATCATCATGACCACGAACGCCGGCAGCAACACGCGCACCGGCGCGCTCGGCTTCGGCCTGAGCACGGACGATCAGAGCCGCGAGCGCGCGCAGCGCGCCCTCAATGAGTTCCTGCGTCCGGAGTTTCTCAACCGCATCGACGAGATCGTCTACTTTAACCACCTCACGGAGGAAAACTTCCGCGCCATCGCCGCCCTCATGCTCGACGAAGTGCGCGCCGCCATGGCCGAGCGCGGCATGACCCTGCACTGGACGCCCGCCGTCATCGACTACCTCGTCCGTAAGGGCTACAGCGAGACCTACGGCGCGCGCAACCTGCGCCGCACCATCCAGCGCGACGTGGAGGACGCCATCGCTTCCGCCATCGTCGCCCGGCGCAAGGCCGCCGGAGACATCGGCATCGACGCGCAGGACGATCACATCACCGTTACCATCAACGACAGGGAGGTCAACGCATGAACCGTTTGGAAATTATTCAGGGCGATATCACGAAGTCGGATGTCGACGCCATCGTCAACGCCGCCAACTGCTCGCTGCTCGGCGGCGGCGGGGTGGATGGTGCCATCCACATGGCCGCCGGCACCGGCCTGCTCAACGAGTGCCGCGGCCTCAACGGCTGCCGCACCGGCGAGGCGAAGATCACCCGCGGCTACCGCCTGCCGGCGCGCCACGTTATCCACACGCCCGGCCCGCGCTGGCGCGACGGGCAGCACGGCGAGCCCGAGCTGCTGGCCAGCTGCTACCGCAACTGCCTGCGCCTTGCGAGCGAGAATGGCTGCCATACGGTCGATTTCCCGTCCATCAGCACGGGTATCTACCATTTCCCGCTGAACCAGGCGGCGCAGATCGCCGTGCGCGAGATCACGGCCTACCTCGCCGACCATCCCGAGATCACGCGCGTGCGCATGGTCTGCTTTGACAGCCGCACCCGCGCCGCATACGCCGCCGCGCTGGCCGCGCAGGAATGCGCCGGCTGACGCTCACCGTCACGCCGGAGCAGGCAGGCCGCACGGTCAGGAGCCTGCTCCGGCGTGAACTGCGCATGGCCGACGGGGCGATCGCCCGCGTTAAGACCGTGCCGGACGGCATCTGCCTCAACGGCGCGCACGCCCGCACCGTCGACCGCGTCGCGGCGGGGGACACCCTCACCGTGCGCATCGACGACAAGCGCTCCGGCGGCCGCTTCACGCCCGTGGCCGTGCCGCTGGACATTTTGTATGAAGACGCCGACCTGCTCGCGCTCAATAAGCCCGCCGGCATGGCCGTGCACGGCGGGTACGACCGCGGCGACCCCACGGTCGCCAACGCGCTGGCCGCCTATCTCGGCCCGGACGCCGTTTTTCACCCCGTCAACCGGCTCGACCGCGGCACGTCCGGCGTCATGCTCGTCGCCCGCAGTGGCTATGTGCACGACCGGCTGCGCTGCGTGCTGCACACCGACGGCTTCCGGCGCACGTATCTCGCCGTCGCCTGCGGTGTTGGCCTGCCGGTAAGCGGCACGATCGACCTGCCCATCGCCCGCGCGGACGACGGCACGACCCGCCGCGCCATATCACCGGACGGCCAGCCGTCCGTCACGGACTACACCGTGCTCGCCGAGCGGGACGGGTACACGCTCCTGCGTGTCACGCCGCGCACCGGCCGCACGCACCAGATCCGCGTCCACTTCGCCGCGCTCGGCCATCCGCTGCTCGGCGATGCGCGCTACGGCGGCGATGCGTCGCTGCTCGCGCGCCCCGCGCTGCATTCGGCCGCGGCCGATCTCACGCAGCCCGTCACCGGGCAGCTCCTGCACATCACCGCGCCGGTCCCGGACGACCTGCGCGTGTTTGGTTTTGAGAGGTACTTATGAAGAAACGCTCCATCACGATCCTGTATAATTCGCCCGTCATCCTCACGTTCGCGCTGCTGAGCCTGCTCGCGCTCGGCCTCGGCAAGCTCACCGACGGCTGGACGACGCAGAACCTCTTTTGCGTCTACCGCTCGCCGCTGACGGACTGGCTGACCTATCCGCGCTTTTTCCTGCACGTGCTCGGCCACCCGGATTTTGCCGCCTACTGCAGCAACATCGTCATGCTGCTCGTCGTCGGCCCGACGGCGGAGGAGCGCTTCGGCGGCAAGCGCATCCTGCTCGCCATCGCGCTCACGGCGCTCGTCACGGGGCTGGTGCTGTGGTTCTTCTTCCCGAACAGCGCGCTCATGGGCGCGTCCGGCGTCGTGTTCATGCTCATCGTGCTCGCGTCGTTCGCCGGCATGCGCACTGGCACGATCCCGCTCACGCTCATCCTCGTGCTCATCCTCTACCTCGGTAGCGAGATCTTTCAGGCCGTCACCGGCACGGCCGGCCTTGCCCAGCTCACGCACATCGCAGGCGGCGTGCTCGGCATGATCTTCGGCTTCACGTGGAGCCGCGGAAAGCGGGGCGCGCGATGACCGTTCTCGTCAGCGCCTGCCTGCTCGGCGTCGCCTGCCGGTATGACGGCGCGTCCAAGGGCCTTCCTGACAGCGTTTTGCGCGAACTGATGGCCCGGCACGTTCTCGTGCCCGCCTGCCCGGAGCAGCTCGGCGGCCTGCCGACGCCGCGCGCCCCGTCCGAGCGGCTGGGCAGCCGCGTCGTTGCGCGCACCGGCACCGACGTCACGGACGCCTACACCCGCGGCGCGCAGCAGACGCTCGCCATTGCGCAGCGCTTCGGCTGCACGGCCGCCCTGCTCAAGCAGCGCAGCCCCTCGTGCGGCAAAGGGGAGATCTACGACGGCACCTTCACCGGCACGCTCACGCCCGGCGACGGCGTCACCGCGGCGCTTTTGTCCGCGCACGGCATCCGTGTCTACGGGGAGGACGACGTGGTGGAGCTGCTAAACTTGTAATTATGTAAACTGAATTATGTCAACTTGCAGCGTGCCGCCCGGCGCGCTGCTTTTTGTATGTCATAAAAACTTAAAAAAGTTGAAATCGCCGGGAAATATGTTGAAAAATCACCGCCGTCCGGTATAATGAGATTATCGCACACCCCACAGGAAAACAGGGAGGAGAAAACCATGCGCAAACGCCTTTTGTCTCTGCTGCTCGTGCTTGCGTGCGTGCTGACGCTGGCCGTCGTGCCGGTCGTCGCCGCAGAGCCTGACCCCGTGCAGTCCACCGCCTCCGTAACGGAGCCGACGCCCACGACCGATCCCGAATCCAGCCCGGAACCCAGCTCTGAGCCTTCGCCCGAGCCGACGTCCGAGCCGACGTCCGAGCCGACGTCCGAGCCCACGCCCGAGCCCTCGCCCGAACCTTCGCCCGTACCGACGCCGTCCGGCCCGTGGTATCAGGCGGCGCTGGATTTTGCCTGCGATCACCGTATCCTGCTCGGCGATCCCAGCGGCAACATGATGCCGAATGACAACGCCACGCGCGCCCAGATGGCCGCCATGCTCGTGCGTGTCTTTGGCTGCACGGCGGGCAAGGACATTGCGCATTTTACCGATGTCAGCACCACCGCCTGGTACTATTCGGAGCTGAGCACCGCCGCGCAGATGAACATCTTCAACGGCTACGGTGACGGCACGATGGGGCCGAACCGCAGCATCACGCGCCAGGAGGCGATGATCGTCATCGCCCGCGCCTTCGCCGTGCCCGACGGTACGGCCGCCGACATTCAGGCGTTTCGGGACGCTTCGTCCGTCGGCAGCTGGGCGGTCGCCAAGGTGGGCGGCCTGGTCAAGGCCGGCATCGTCAACGGCGATAACGGCAGCCTGCACCCCACGGCCAGCATCACCCGTGCCGAGATCGCGCAGATGCTCTATAATCTCGGCCTGCAGTTTTGCTCCGATGCCGCTGCGCTCCCGGCCTCCGGCCGCGTCATTTATACCGGCGCCGCGCCCCTGACGGCGGACGCTTTCACCGGCACGCTCTACCTCGGCGGCCCTGCCGGGCGTGACCTCGGCGGCATGAACATCACCGGCACGCTCGTCGTGCGCACCGACCCGAACGGCACCGTTACCGTCGGCGGCACGGTCGACACGCTCGCCGTCGCGGCTGAGGACACGACGGTCGCAGGCACCGGCCATGCCGGCCTTGTGCGTCTGCTCGCGCGCGGCTGCACCGTCACGCTCGCGGCCGACAAGACGAATGTGGAGTATGACCCCATGCTCCGTGGCGTTGACACACTCACGACCGACCCCGTGCCTGCGCTCTCTCCGGAGTGCCGAGCCGTCGACCTGTACGTGACATACCGTTATTTCCCGTCGGAATATCAGACCACACCGGGCGAGGCGACCCTCATCTGGTATGTGGACGGTGTGCAGCAGCGCACGCGCCACTACACGCTCGACGGCAAGTCCATCACGCCGGGCTTCCACGTGGAAGAGTCCGTCTGGAAGCGCAATATGCCCGCGCAGCACACCGTGGAGATCCTGCTTATATGCGGCACGGACGTGATCCGCACCACGTTCGTCGTCCCGGTCGACAACTATACGGACGCGGAGTATGCGCAGCTCCAGCGCGCGCAGTATCCGTACAAGCTCGAGGTCGTGCGCAACCAGTGCACGGTGCTCGTGTACGGTCTCGATAAGAGCGGCAATTACTCCATCCTCCACCACGCCTTCGTCTGCGGCCCCGGCCGGACCACGCCGATCGGCACGTTCCGCACGCCGTTCAAGGCAGCCTGGCATCCGCTGCAGGGCTGCTGGGGGCAGTACTGCACGCAGATCACCGGCAACTATCTCTTCCACTCCTCACCGTACAACAGCCCGAATAAAAACGACCTGTCCTACCGGCTGTATAACCAGCTCGGCACAGTCTGCTCGCACGGCTGCGTGCGCCTGACGGTGGCGGACGCCAAGTGGATCTATGACAACTGCCCGCTCGGTACGACGGTGTCGATCTACAACGCCTCGTCCCTCCCGGTGCCGAAGCCGTCCGCCCCGTGGCTGGACATCTCCAGCCCGAACCGCGGCTGGGACCCGACGGACCCCGACCCGGCCAACCCCTGGAACAAGTAAGCCGTACAAAAACGCATCCCCCAGAGCGTCTGCTCCGGGGGATGTTTTCATGCTTTCGGCGGCCTATTCTGGCATCTTTCAGGCCACCGGCCTGCTCGACACGGCCAGGGCGGGCATCGCGCGCATGAGCCGGCGCATCACCCCCTTCGGTGCCATGCTCTGCACGGCCGTCGCCGCGTCCATGATCGCCTGCAATCAGACGCTTTCCATCCTGCTCACGCACCAACTGTGCACGGACGTGCCCGGCGGCGCGCCATCGCCTGACTTGAAAACTGCGCCGAATGTGGTACAATAGATGCATTCTGTACGAAATTCGGGAAGGAGGGCGTACCATGGAGCGGACGGAGCTTCCAATCGCGGTGTTTGATTCCGGCCTCGGCGGCATCAGTGTCCTGCGCGCGCTCGTGCAGCGCCTGCCGGGGGAGGACTTTCTCTATTTCGGCGACTCGGCCAACGCCCCCTACGGCGTGCGCCCGGTCGCGGAGGTCCGCCGCCTGACGCAGGATGTCATCGGCCGGCTGTATGACCGCGGCATCAAGGCCGCCGTCATCGCATGCAACACGGCCACGAGCGCGGCCATCGGCCCGCTGCGCGCCGCCTTTCCGGACATCCCCGTCATCGGCATCGAGCCGGCGCTCAAGCCCGCCGTGGCGCACCACCGGCGCGTGCTCGTGCTGGCCACGCCGCTGACGCTGCGCGAGGAGAAGTTCGTCGCGCTCATGCACCAGTGCGCCGGCTGCGCCGAGATCGTGCCGCTGCCGTGCCCGGAGCTGGTGGAGTTCGTCGAGCGGGGCGAGCTCGATTCCCCCGCGCTCACAGCCTACCTCGCGCGGCAGCTCGGCCCGTATGCCGGCCGCGTGGATGCGGCCGTGCTCGGCTGCACGCACTTCCCGTTCGCCCGCCGGGCCATCCGCGCCGCCCTCGGCGGCAATGTTACGCTCTACGACGGCAGCGACGGCACCGCCCGCGAAACGCTGCGCCAGCTCGTGCGCCGCGGCTGGGTCCGCGGCGGTAGCCACGGCGTCGTCACGCTGGAAAACAGCCTCCCGTCCGAGCTGCCGCTCAGCCGCCGGCTGCTCGCCCTGCCCCGGGAGGACTGACGGCCTATGCAGATCGAACGCATTCCCTTTCCGCCCATCGGTTCCAATATGTACGTCGTCACGCAGGGGCGCGACGCGATTGTCCTCGACCCCTGGCCGGACGAGGCGACCATGCAGCGCCTGCAGGGGTATCACGCGCTGATCGTGCTCACGCATGAGCACATCGACCACATCTCCGGCCTCGGCCGGATGCAGCGCGCGCTCTCGGCGCGCACCCTCTGGCAGGAAAACTGCACCCCCTGGCTGCGCAACCCCGGCAACACGACGCCTGTGCTGCTCGCGGCGCTGAGCGTGTCGCGCGGGGCGGAGGCACGTGACTTTCTGCGCGGCCTGCACCTCAAGACCGAGACGTATGCCCCGGACATGACCTTCGGCGATCACATCGCGCTCGACTGGGGCGCGCTGCACCTCGAGGGCTACGCCACGCCCGGCCATTCGCGCGGCAGCGCGTGCTACCGCATCGGGCCGGACGCCTTTTTCAGCGGCGACTCGCTCGTGCCGGGCTTTGCCGTCATCACGCGCCTGCGCGGGGGCGACGCCGCCGTGCTCATGGACAGGACCGTGCCGTTTTTGCGCGCGCTGCCGCCGGAGCTCACGCTCTATCCCGGCCACGGCCGCTGCGGTATGTCGCTCGGCAAGGGGCTCGGGAGCATGGACTGGTGAGCGGCGCGACGGCCGCATCCGCCGGGGCGCGGATCGCCGCGAGAAAAATGCTTGACACGCGCGGGCGCATCTGGTATTCTATTGTAGCGCTCCAAAGACAGCAGGTGGCTTGACCGCGGAAATCCTGCCGAGGATGCATCCATTATGATGTTTCTTTTTCTGTTTCCGGGGCTTTGGCCGCGGAATTTTTTTTGGGCGTGTATCTTTCACACGGAGGTGAAATCACACTATGCCGAACGCAAAAGTTCTCAGCGAGAAGCAGGCGATCGTCGCTGCTCTGGCCGAGCGGCTCAAGGGCGCCAGTGCCGGCGTGTTCGTCGATTACAAGGGCATCACCGTCGATGAAGACACCAAGCTGCGTACCGAGCTGCGTCAGAATGACGTGGAGTATTCCGTCGTCAAAAACACCCTGACCCGCTTTGCGCTCAAGGACGTCGGTCTCGAGGCAATGAGTGATCTGCTCAATGGTACGACTTCGCTCGCAACCAGCACGGCCGATCCGATCGTCCCGATCCGCATGATCCACGACATGAGCGAAAAGATGGCGAAGGACGAGAAGTTCATCGTCAAGGGCGCGTTCCTCGAGGGCAAGGTCCTCAGTGACGCTGAGATCGCGGAGATCGCGCAGCTCCAGAACAAGGATGCGCTGTACTCCAAGGTCCTGGGCACGATGCTGGCCCCCATCACGGGTCTGGCCGTCTGCCTGAATCAGGTCGTCGAGCAGATGGGCGGCGCCGCCGCACCTGCCGAGGCCGAAGCTCCCGCCGCCGAATAAGGCGACCACTTCACTTAACTATTTAGGAGGAAAATTACCATGGCTAGCGAAAAAGTCACTGCTATGATCGAAGAGATCAAGGCTATGTCCGTCCTCGAGCTGTCCGAGCTCGTGCACGAGATCGAAGATGTGTTCGGCGTTTCCGCCGCTGCCGCTGTTGCCGCCGCTCCGGTGGCCGGCGCTGCTGCTGCCGCCGAGGAGAAGACCGAGTTTGACGTCGTTCTGACCGGCTTCGGCGATCAGAAGATCAAGGTCATCAAGGCCGTCCGTGAGATCACCAACCTGGGCCTGGCGGAAGCCAAGGCGAAGGTCGAGGGTGTCCCCTGCGCCATCAAGGAGCAGGTCTCCAAGGACGAGGCCGAGGAGCTCAAGAAGAAGCTCGAGGAAGTCGGCGCTTCTGTCGAACTCAAGTAATCGACCCTTACACAGTCAAAAACCTCCGTGCCGCTCGGCACGGAGGTTTTTTGCGTATGGCGGAAAACCATAAAGGTTTTCCGCCAAAAGGTTTGCAGTCTGCTGCGCACAGACTTTGTACGCCGATGGCGCACAAAGTCCACACTTGCAGCCTGAAAAGTATTTTCTCTCACGCACATGTCGTGAGAGAAAATGATTGCACTTTTTTGCCGCCTGCGGGAGGCCACCTCTGCGAGGCTTTTTTGACTCGCTGAAACTCCTCCGTTCCACCCGGTGCGGAGGGCCTTGCGCTTTCATTCACACTGCCACTGGTATCGCCGCAGATCCACGTGCTGCGCGTCGCGCAGGGTCACGCCCTCGCACGCGAGCAGCGCCGCCTGCGCGTCCCAGCCGGGCACGAGCCGCCCGCTGTGATCCACCACGCGGTGGCACGGATAGTCGCCGTAGCGCTCGGCCTGGCTGAGCACGCGGCCGACCAGCCGCGCGTTTTTCGGCCGGCCGATCAGCCGCGCGATCTGCCCGTAGGTCGCAACATTTCCCTCCGGGATCTCGCCCACGGCGGAGAGGATCTCATAGATCAGCCGTTCGTCCGTCGCCGCTGCCATCGCGCAGCCTCCTTTCCATATGGGCATCCGCCCCAAAAACGGACCGGCCGGCAGCAAACACGCTGCCGGCCGGTTTGTGCCTGATCCGCTGCGCTTATGCGCCGAAGCTGACGCTCTTGGCAGCCTCCACGAAGCTCGGCTCGTAGGTGTCAAAATCGTCCTTCGCGCTCGCAAACTGCACGAGCCAGAAGCCGTCGTCCGCCTGATACATCACGGCAAGGTAGCGGTACTCGACGTCCTTATCCTCGTTGTAGAAGTCATAGAGGATCGTCGGGCAGCCGTTGATGTCGTCGCCCGCGACGGGGTCGCGGCTGCTGTTGTTCTGCATGACGAGCGCGGCGTACTGCTCGAGCGTCACGTCGTTGAGTCCGGCGGCGGCGAACTGATCGTTCGTTTCGTGCAGGGCGAACACGGCGGCCGTTTTGGCGGCGTAGCACACGGTGTAGCCGTCCATGGACTGCTTGCTGAAGTCGCTCGTGAGCGTGATCGTCATGCCCTCGTTGGAGAAGGTCTTGGCCGCGGCGTCAAACGGGTTGGTGCTGCCGCAGCCGGCGAGCACGGCCACGAGCAGCAGCGTGCAGACAATGGCGGTAAAGGTGCGTTTCATGTTGGATCTCCTTTTTCTTTCTTTGAAATATGACAGCGGCTCATTCGGCCGGTGTGTCCGTTTTCGGCTGGTACTGGTACGGTTCCGGGCTGGGCTCGGCGTAGCCGGTGGCGATGTCGAACTGTTTGATGAGCTGCGAGATGCCGAGCTTCGTCACCATCAGCTCGTCATAGGCCAGCTCGTCCGTGAAGCCGTTCTCGCGGCACTCCTCGAGTCCTTCCTCCACGTCCTCAAGCTCGGACACGCACTGCTCGTACAGATCCTCGAGCTTGCCGAGCGCCGTGGCGGTGTTGTCGCCGCTGCCCTCGACGGGGCACACGCTCTCGAACCGGCGGCCGATGCGCACGATCGCGGCGTAGCCCGCCTGCAGCATCATGAGCGTGAGCGCGCCGGCCTGCCCGGCGGCCTCGCTCTGCTTCATGCCGGTCATCATATCCGACACGTCCTGCAGCCACTGCTTGTGCACGCCCTTGAGCTGGTCAAGGCGCTCGGTGAGCTGGGCCTCGGAGTGACGGTTGGCGGAGTAGCCGCCCTTTTTCAGTTTGCGGGTCAGACGTTCCATAGTATTTGCATCCTCCAAATGTGAATTTCGGTCAATCGTCCACGTCGAGCGCCTCAAGGCCCTTGGCGGGGATGGGGCGGCTGTCGCCGTGGCGCACAAAGAGCATCGTCACGAACGCGCCGGCCACGAAGATGGCGGCGTAGGGGAAGAGCACGGTCATGCCGAGCTTGTCCATCAGGAAACCGGAGAACATCGGCGTGACGACCTGCGCGGCCATGCTGGCCGTGTAGTAAAAGCCGGTGTAGCGGCCGACGTCGCTGCCGGAGCACATCTCCACGACCATCGGGAACGAGTTGACGTTGATGGTGGCCCAGCCGATGCCGGCGAGGCAGAACATGGCGTTCATGAGCATCGTGGGGCTCTCGGCGTTGAGGAAGGCGGCCACGCCGAACGCGACGGCCAGCATCACGACGCCGCCGAGGATGGTCTTCTTGCGGCCGATCTTGGACGCGACGATGCCGACGGGCAGGTACGCCACGATGGCGGCGGCCTGCGCGAGCATGAGCGTGAGGTTGTAGTCCTTGTGCAGGATGTTGCTCGCGTAGACGGAGTATTTCGACGTCACGGCGTTGTAGCCGAAGAACCACAGTACGATCGACAGCAGCAGGAAGATGAGCGACCGGCGCTCGGCCTTGCCGAGCTTGCCAGACCCTGCGGGCGCGTCGTCATCGCCATTATCGATGCCGAAGCGCTTGCTGTCGGCCTGCATCTCGGCCACGAACTTCGGCTCATTGACCGTCAGGCGGAAGATCAGCAGCGCCACCAGCATGATGCCCGCGATCACGGCGAAGTACGCCGTGTAGCTCATGAGCGAGTTGCGCACGGAGCTCGTGGCGAAGGCCATGCCGATGGCCAGCACGAGGATACCGCCGGCAGTGCCCATGAGGTTGATGACGGCATTCGCCTTGCTGCGCAGCGGTTTGATGGTAACATCGGGCATGAGCGCGACGGCGGGGGAGCGGAACGTGGCCATGGCCAAGAGCACGACGAGCAGCAGCGCGATAAAGCCGATGAGCGCGCCGGGGTGCTGCACGGTCGTCTGGTGGGCATAGGCCTGGCGCGCGGGCACGACATAGTTCGTGTAGTCGTGGTTCGTCACGGTCTTGCCCTCGGCGTTTGTGACCTGACTCGTGATGGCGGCAAATTCGTCCTCGGTGAACGTGTCCTCGAGCACGAACGTCTCGCCGTCGGGGGTCTTGAGCGTGCGGTCGGCCTCCTGCTGGTACACGACGCGCAGCGCGGCGGGATCGTCGATGGCGGCGGCCGCGTCGATGTTTTTCAACTGCGCATCGTCGACGAGCGACAGGCTGATGAACGCGATGGCCGCGACGATCGTGCCGAAGACGATAAACGGCGTGCGGCGGCCGCGCCTGCCGGTGTGCTTGTCGGAGATCGCGCCGAACAGCGGCAGCAGAAACAGCGCCAGAATGTTGTCGAGCGCCATGATGACGCCGGACCACGCCTGCGACATGCCGAACTTGTTCGTCAGGATCAGCGGGATGGTGTTGTCATACGCCTGCCAGAAGGCGCAGATCAGGAAAAAGGCAAAGCCAACGCAGATGGTGCGCTTGTAGTTGAGCTTCACAGGATTACCTCCATCAGTCTCTATCGGATTTGTCTCATTCTACAATACCTTGCCCGGCAATTCAACAGGCATTTGACGAAAAGCAGAAATTGTTGTTTAATAAGGACAAAGCAAACCGGCGGTCCGCACCGCCGAAAGGAGGACTCGTTATGAATTGGAAAACTGCCTGCAAGATCGCCGCACCGGCCGCCGCCTGCGCGGGTGCGTTTGCGTTTCTCGTCGCGCCGGGCCGCGCCACGCGCGCGCAGAAAGCCCCGTTTTTGTACCGCAATTATGCGCACCGCGGCCTGCACACCGAGGACGGCACCGTGCCGGAAAACTCGCTCCCGGCCTTCCGCGCCGCGGCCGAGGCGGGCTACGCCGTCGAGATGGACGTGCACCTGACGGCGGACGACCAGCTCGTCGTGTTCCACGACGATACGCTCGAGCGCATGTGCGGCGTGCCGGGCGTCATTGATGATTTCACGCTCGCCGAGCTGCGCGCGCTGCGCCTCGGCGATACCGACTGCGTCATCCCGACCTTTGCCGAGGCGCTCGAAGCGCTCGGCGGCCGCGTGCCGCTGCTGCTCGAGGTCAAGCGCGGGCACAATAACCGCCGCCTGTGCGCGCTGACGCTCGCCGCCCTGCGTACTTACGGCGGGCCGTACTGCGTCGAGAGCTTTGACCCCACGATCGTCGCGTGGTTCCGGCGCAACGCGCCCGATATCCTGCGCGGCCAGCTCAGCCAGCCGCCGAAGGACTACGGCAAGGCGCTCAATAAGCCCGCGGCCGCCATCGTCGGAAACGTGCTCACGAACGTGATCGCCCGCCCGCAGTTCATCGCCTACAAGATCGGGCCGAAGCCGCTGAGCGTGCGCCTGTGTGAGGCCATGGGCGCCGCGCGCGCCGGCTGGACGAGCCGCGCCTGGACGCACGAGCGCGATTATGACATCGTCATCTTCGAGCACTATCGCCCCGGCGCATGGTTCCGCGCCGATATCTGAGTCGCAGGGGAGCCCGAGGGGGCAAGGCCCGCCTCGGATGAGATCTTTGCATCGCCGTCAGGCGGATGAGGTGGAAGCGTTTTGGTTTCCGCCAGTACCTCATGTATCACGTTTACACACGATGAAAAAGCAACAGCAGCCACACCGGCGTTCGCCGGTGTGGCTGCTGTTGTTTGCTTGTGCTTGCACGTCCGCGGCGGATGCAGACCCGGACGCTGCAAAGTGGAAGAGAGAACACAAACGAGGGATTCGCAACATCATTTGCAAAAACGATGTTTACTGAACACATCCTAACATTTGTGTCCGAATATGTCAAGCGATTTTCAAACGTTTTTTGAATTTTTTTACGCCGTTGCGCCGCCGCGCAGGATCTGCGCCAGCTCTGCCACGTCGTGCAGGACGTATTTCGGCTGCACGTCGGACGCTTTGAGGATCGCCTCGTCCGTCTCGCCGGACATGACGAGCACGCTCTGCGCGCCCGCATTCACGGCCACGGCGATGTCGGTGTAGATCCGGTCGCCCACGCAGCAGATCTGCGCGTTCGGCACGCCGGTCTGCGCCGAGATGACGTCGACCATGTTGCGGTTCGGCTTGCCGATGTAGGTCGGCTGCACGCCGGAGGCAGCGGTCAGCAGCGCGCAGATGCTCCCGCAGTCGGGCAGCACCTCGCCGGCCGGCATGGGGCAGACCCAGTCGGGGTTGGCGGCGATGAAGGTCGCGCCGCGGCGCAGGAAGTGCACGGCCTTGTCGAGCTTTTCGTACACGAGCTCGGTGTCGAACCCGGCCACGACGATCTCCGCGCCGTCGTCCACGAGCGGGATGCCGTAGCTGAGCAGCTCGCGGCGGAACGCTTGCGTGCCGACGAGGTACACGGGTTTGCCCGCATAGTGCTGGTTGAGGTACAGCGCCGTCGCCATGCCGGAGGTGAACACGTTCTCAGCCTCGCACGGGAAGCCCAGACGCCGCAGGCGCGTGATGTAGTCCGTGCCCGCGCGCGAGGAGTTGTTGGTCAGGTAAATGTACTGCCGTCCGGCGTCGGCCAGCGTGTGGATGAAGTCGACCGCGCCGGGGAACACATCGTCCCCGAGGTAGAGCGTGCCGTCCATGTCCAGCAGGAACAGGCGCGCATCGAGCAGGTCTTTCAGATCGTTCATGGGAGCCACCTCACAGAATCTTATTTTTTTCTTAACACCCTATTATACCATGAAAAACGGGCAGCACAATCCCAATTATTCTGGCGGCAGGTGTTGAAAAAAACGGCCGATGTGCTATAATATTAAAATCTGTACCGTGGGCCGCTGTTGCATGCAGGCCGGTGCGGATCTGAAGGTGTAATAAAATTTTTGGAGGCATAGATATGGCAAAGAAACAATTCAAGGCCGAGTCGAAAAAACTGCTCGACATGATGATCAACTCGATCTACACGCACAAGGAGATCTTCCTGCGCGAGATCATCTCGAACGCCTCGGACGCGATCGACAAGCTCTGCTACCAGTCGCTCACGGATGAAAACGTGGGCATGGCGCGCAGCGATTTCAAGATCCGCGTCACCCCGGATAAGGACGCGCGCACGATCACGGTGTCGGATAACGGCATCGGCATGACGAAGGAGGAGCTCGACAGCAACCTCGGCGTCATCGCGCGCAGCGGCTCGCTGAAGTTCAAGGACGGCCTCGGCGAGAACGCGCAGGAGGACGCCGCCATCGACATCATCGGTCAGTTCGGCGTCGGCTTCTATTCCGCGTTCATGGTCGCCGACAAGGTCACGGTCGTCACCCGCGCCTACGGCAGCGACACGGCCTACCAGTGGGTCAGCACCGGCGCGGACGGCTACACCATCACCGAGACCGAGAAGGACACCGTCGGCACGGACGTCATCATGCACATCAAAGAAGACGAGTCCGGCGAGAAGTACTCCACCTATCTCGAAAACTGGAAGCTCATGATGCTCATCCGCAAGTATTCCGACTATGTCCGCTGGCCGATCGTCATGGACGTCGAGCAGAGCGACTGGGTCGACACCGGCGAGAAGGACGAAAAGGGCGAGCCGAAGATGGAGATGGTCACGAAGACCGAGGAGCAGACCATCAACAGCATGGTCCCCATCTGGCAGCGCAGCCGCAAGGAAGCGACGGATGAGGAGTGCATCGCGTTTTATAAGGACAAGTTCCACGACAAGGACGACCCGCTGGCCGTCATCCGCGTCAACGCCGAGGGCCTGATCTCCTACCGCGCGCTGCTGTTCATCCCGGCCAAGGCTCCGGCGAACATGTTCACCCGTGAATCCGACCCCGGTCTCGAGCTCTACAGCTCCGGCGTCATGATCATGGACAAGTGCACCGACCTCCTGCCGCCGTGCTATGCGTTTGCCCGCGGCGTGGTCGATTCGCCCGACCTGTCGCTGAACATCTCGCGTGAGATGCTCCAGCACGACCGCCAGCTCAAGCTCATCGCCACGAACCTCGGCAAGAAGATCAAGTCCGAGCTGACGAAGCTCATGTCCAACGACCGTGAGAAGTACGAGCAGTTCCACGCCGCCTTCGGCATGATGCTGCGTGCCGGCGCCGTCACCGAGACGGGCGACAAGGTCGACGAGATCAAGGACCTGCTGCTTTACCACACGAGCGAGACGAAGCTCGTCTCTCTCAAGGAATATGTCGACGCCATGCCCGCCGAGCAGACGAAGATCTACTTCGCCTGCGGCGAGAACGTCAAGCGTCTGCTCAGCCTGCCGCAGGCAGAGCAGCTGCATGAAAAGGGCTACGATGTCCTGTGCATGACCTCGCAGATCGACGAGTACTTTGTCGACACCATGAAGACCTACGCCGACAAGCCGTTTTGCAACATTGCGACCGACGACCTCGGCCTCGAGACCGAGGAAGAGAAGAAGGAGACCGAGGCCAAGCAGGCCGAGGACAAGGATCTGCTCGACTTCGTCAAGGAGACGCTCGGCGACCAGGTCGCGTCCGTGCGCCTGTCGAATAAGCTCGTGTCCAGCGCCGTGTGCCTGAGCACGGAGGGCGGCGTCACGCTCGAGATGGAGCGTTATTTCAAGAGCATGCCCGGCGCGCCGACCGATATCCGCGCCATCCGTGTGCTCGAGCTCAACGCCAACCACCACGCCTATCAGGCCATGAAGGAAGCGTTCGACGCCGGCGACAAGGACAAGGCTGCCCGCATCGCCAAGATCCTGCACGCGCAGGCGCTGCTCATCGCGGGCGAGCCGCTTGAGGATCCGGCCGCGTATTCCGAGCTCGTCTGCACGCTCATCTGATCCGATCTATCCCCCCCTGGCCGCCGCACTCCGGCGGCCGGGGCATCCCCATGTAAGGAGCTGTCTATGGAACCGCGTCTCGGTATCTATATCCACATCCCGTTTTGCGCGAGCAAGTGCGGCTACTGCGATTTTTATTCCTGCGCCGGCGCGGCCGACCGCATGGCGGACTATCAGCACGCCCTGCTCGAGCACATCGAAGAGAGCGCCGGGCGCATCGCCCCGGCGTACATCGACACGGTGTATTTTGGCGGCGGCACGCCGAGCTTTTACGGCGCGGCGCGCCTCATCGAACTGCTCGACGCCGTCAAGGCCACCGGCCGCCTGCTCAAGCGCGCGGAGGTGACGGTCGAGGTCAATCCGGACAGCGTCCGCCTGCACGACCTGCGCGCCCTGCACAAGGCGGGCTTCAACCGCCTGAGCATCGGCATGCAGTCGGCCAACAATGATATTCTGAAAATGATCGGCCGCCGCCACAGCTTCCACCAGGTGGAGATGGCCGTGAAAAATGCCCGCATCGCCGGGTTTGACAACGTCAGCCTCGATCTCATCTACGGCCTGCCCAGCCAGACCCGCAGCGACTGGGCGGACACGCTCGCCAAGGCGATCGCCCTGCGCCCGGAGCACATCTCCGGCTACGGGCTCAAGCTCGAGGAGGGCACGCCCATGTACGAGCTGAAGGATTCACCCCTCATCCCGTCGGACGACGAGCAGGCGGATATGTACCTGTGCATGGTCGATGAGCTGCGGCGCTACGGCTATGAACAGTATGAGATCTCGAATTTCAGCATACCGGGCTATGAATCCCGGCATAATCTGAAGTACTGGCAGCTCGACGACTATATGGGCTTCGGTCCGGGCGCGCACTCGTGCATCGGCCGCACGCGCTACAGCTATGTGCGCGACCTCGACCGCTACATCGCGGGCGTCCTCCACGGCGAGGACATGATCGACGAGTACGAGACCATCGGCGATTTCGAGCGCGCGGCGGAGTATCTCATGCTCGGCATGCGCACCGTGCACGGCGTGTCGCGCGCGGAGTATGCGCGGCTGTACCGCAGCGATTTTTCCGGCATCGCGCAGCAGTTGGAAACGTTCGTCCGTTCCGGCTGGGCCGTCGCGGACGGGGAGCGCTGGCACTTCACGCCGGCGGGCTTTCTCATCTCGAACGTGCTCATCGGCAAGCTCCTCGAGGCGCAGACCGAGCGCAAGGCCGAGCACAACCCGTGGATGAAGCCGCAGATCGAACGGCAGCCCCGCGCCAAGCTCCCGCCCAGCGAGGCGGAAGCGTTCCGCAATACATATCTGAATAATCCGATTTTGACAGGGAAAGACAGGGATTCGAGCAAATGAAACTCAACGGCAACACTTCCAAGCGCAGCGCGGCCGCTCGCCGCGAGGCGGCGGATTTCGCAGCGCAGGAGCGCTCGGCACACCGCAGCGGCGCCAACCGTTCCGCACAGAGCGAGGCGGCTGCCCGCCGCGCCGCCGCGCCGAAGCAGGCGGCGGCCCAGCGCCCGCCCGTGCCCCGGCAGGAGCAGCCGGCGCGCCGCGGCGCGCCCGACGCCCGGCAGCAGCCGGCGCCCAAAGAGAAAAAACCGCGCGGCCGCGGCGGCCGGATCGCCGTGCGCGTCGTGCTCATCGTGCTGGCCGTCCTCGTGGCGGCGGGTGCCGTCGGCATGGTGCTCGTGGCGAAAAAGAGCGCCATTTTTCCGAACGTCTCTGTCTGCGGCACGGACGTCGGCGGCATGACGCAGTCCGCCGCGGCGGACGCCATCCGCGCCGCCGGCTGGGACGATACGAGCGCCCCGGTGCTCACCATGACCTTCCCCGGCAACCGGTCCATCACCGTCACCGCGACGGAGATCGGCTTTGACGCCACGCCCGATGCCGCCGCCGAGACGGCCTATGCCTACGGCCGCAGCGGCAATGTGTTCACCAACTTTTTCACGTGGCTGCGCTGCGCCTTCAAGGGGCATGACGTCGCCTCGGACAACCTTGCCGACATGGACGCCGACGCCCTGCGCACGCGCATCGAGCGCGAGGCCGCCGAGATCAACGTCAGCCTCTCCGCCGGCAGCATCGAGATCGACGAGGCGCACAGCGCCATCCTCGTCGTCAAGGGCGCGAGTATGATCACGCTCGACCCCGCCGCCGTCGCCGACCGCGTGCTCAGCGACATCCGCGCCGGCAAGTTCGGCACGTCGGCCTACCCGGTCGACATGAGCGGCGATGACAAGATGACGCTGCAGGAGCTGCACGACGCCGTCTGCGGCGACCCGGTCAACGCAGGCTACGACCCCGAGACCCAGTCCGCCACCGAGAGCAAGGTCGGTATCCAGTTTGACGTGGCCGCCGCCCAGCCTCTGTGGGACGCGGCTGCCAACGGCGATACCGTCACCATCCCGGCCACGCTCACGCAGCCCGAGATGACGCAGGAGCGCCTGCAGCAGCACCTCCTGGCCGACAAGCTCGCCACGAAGACCACCTCGCTCTCCGGCAGCAGCAGCAACCGCATCACGAACGTGAAGCTCGCCGCCGAGAAGATCAACGGCGTCATTCTCCAGCCCGGCCAGACGTTTTCGTATAACGACGTCGTCGGTCAGCGCACGAAGGCCAACGGCTTCAAGGAGGCCGGCGCTTATTCCAACGGCCAGGTCGTGCAGGAGGTCGGCGGCGGCATCTGCCAGGTGTCGTCCACGCTGTACTACTGCGCCATGGTCTCGAACCTCAAGATCAACACCCGCACCTGCCACTACTTCCCCGTGGCCTATATCGAGCCCGGCATGGACGCCGCGGTCAGCTGGGGCGGGCCGGAGTTCAAATTTACGAACAACCGCGACTATCCGATCGAGATCAAGGCGTATGTCCAAAACGGCAGCGTCACGGTCGAGATCTGGGGCACGGATGTGGACGGCAGCTATGTCAAGATGAGCTACACGTCCGAGGGCCTGCGCGCCACGACCTACCGCACGGTCTACGATAAGGACGGCAACCAGATCAGCCACACGCTCGAGGCCAACAGCACCTACCATTCGCACGACACCACGCCGAAGCCGACGCCCACCCCCAGCACCGCGCCGAAGCCGACGCCCACCCCCACGCCGCAGCCGCAGCCGACGCCCTATCCGTCCGTCTACGACCCCGGTGACGCCGGTGAAGACTAATACAGAGGAGAATGCAGTATGAGCAAAGGAAAGTTTTATATCACGACCCCAATTTATTACCCTTCGGACAAACTGCACATCGGCCACACCTACTGCACGGTTGCGACCGATGCGATCGCGCGCTACAAGCGCATGTGCGGCTATGACGTCATGTTCCTGACCGGCACGGACGAGCACGGCCAGAAGATCGAGGAGAAGGCCGAGGCTGCCGGCGTCACGCCCAAGCAGTTCGTGGACAACATCGTCGAAGGCCCCGGCGGCGTGCGCGCGCTGTGGAAGCTGATGAACATCTCCAACGACCGCTTCATCCGCACGACGGACGATTATCATGTCGAGGCCGTGCAGCGCATCTTCAAGAAGATGTACGACAAGGGCGATATCTATAAGGGCAAGTATTCCGGCATGTACTGCACGCCGTGCGAGAGCTTCTGGACCGAGAGCCAGCTCGTCGACGGCAAGTGCCCGGACTGCGGCCGCGAGGTGCACTATGCCGAGGAGGAGGCGTACTTCTTCCGCCTGTCGAAGTATGCCGAGCCCGTGCGCGAGCTGCTGCTCAGCGGCACGTTCCTCGAGCCTGCCAGCCGCGTCAACGAGATGATCAAAAACTTCATCGACCCCGGCCTGGAAGATCTGTGCGTGTCGCGCACGAGCTTCACGTGGGGCATCCCGGTCGATTTTGACCCCGGCCACGTCGTCTACGTCTGGGTCGACGCGCTGTTCAACTACTGCACGGCCCTCGGCTTCCTGAACGACAAGTACGACGATTACGAGAAGTTCTGGCCCGCCGACGTGCACATGGTCGGCAAGGAGATCGTGCGCTTCCACTCCATCATCTGGCCGGCTATGCTCATGAGCATGGGCATGCCCCTGCCGAAGAAGGTCTTTGGCCACGGCTGGCTGCTGCTCGGCGGCGGCAAGATGTCGAAGTCGAAGGGCAACGTCGTCGACCCCGTCTTGCTCGCCGAGCGCTACGGTGTGGACGCGCTGCGCTATTACCTCCTGCGCGAGTTCCCGCTCGGCAGTGACGGCAACTTCTCCAACGAGCTGCTCATCTCCCGCATCAATACCGACCTCGCCAACGACCTCGGCAACCTCCTGAGCCGCACCGTCGCCATGGTCATCAAGTACTTCGGCGGCACGCTCCCGGCCGAGCGCGAGCACGATGCGCTCGACGACAAGCTCATCGCCATGGCATCCTCTCTGCGCGGGACGTATGCCGGCTATATGGACAATTTCGGCACCCAGCAGGCGCTCATCGAGGTGTTCAAGGTCATCTCCCGCGCCAACAAGTATATCGACGAGACGGCGCCCTGGGTCCTCGCCAAGGACGAGAGCAAGCGCGCGCGCCTGGCCACGGTGCTGTATAACCTGCTCGAGACGCTGCGCATCACCGTCACGCTGCTGCTGCCCTTCATGCCCGACAGCTGCGCGAAAGCCTTCGCGCAGATCGGCGCCGCGGCAGAGCAGACCACGTGGGACAATGCCGCCGTCTGGGGCGTGTTGCCCGCGGACGTCACGGTGCACAAGGGCGAGACGCTCTTCCCGCGCATCGACATGGCCAAGGAACTCGCCGAGCTCGAGGCACTCAAGGCCGCGAAGGAAGCGGCCGCCGCGCCCAAGTCTGCGCCTGTGCTGCCGGATGTGACGATTGACGACTTTTCCAAGTGCGACATGCGCGTGTGCAAGGTCCTCAAGTGCGAGCCGGTGAAAAAGTCCGATAAGCTCCTGTGCTTCACGCTCGACGACGGCAGCGGCACCGACCGGCAGATCCTCTCCGGCATCGCCAAGTACTACCGCCCCGAGGAGCTCGTCGGCAAGACCGTCGTGGCGATCCTGAACCTGCCGCCGCGCAAGATGATGGGCATGGCCTCCAACGGCATGCTCCTCTCGGCCGAGAAGGACGGCAAGCTCAACCTGCTCATGCTCGATGACAGCGTGCCCGCCGGCGCGCAGCTTTGCTGAGCGGCCGCACCCCTGCACGTTTCCGGGAAGGCTCGCTCGGCGGGCCTTCCCGTTTTTCCCGCGGCGTGCGGAACATTTTCCGCGCCCGGCCGTCAAGCCCTTCGTAATCTCCCGTACATAAAGGAGGAGTCGCCTCTTGAAGCTGTTTTCCTCGCCGCCGCGCCCCACGGGCACGCAGCGGCCCGCTTCCGATACCGCCCAGCAGCGCCCGACACAGCAGCGCCCGACACAGCAGCGCCCGGCCCAGCAGCGCCCGACGCAGCAGCGTCCGGCCCAGCAGCGCCCCGCCCAGCAGCGTCCGGCCCAGCAGCGTCCGGCGCAGCAGCGCCCCGCCCAGCAGCGTCCGGTGCAGCAGGCCTATGCCAGCCAGTGGACGGATGACGCCGCCCGGCCGCGCCGCAGCGCGCCGGATGCCCGCCGCCGCCCGCCGCAGGCTGCCCCGGCCGCGGCCGGCAAGCACGGCCGCAAGGCGAAAAAGGCCAAAAAGCCGAAGAAGAAAAAGAGCCTCGGCCGCCGGCTGCTCATTTTGTTCCTCGTGCTGGCCATCCTGGCCGGATTGTATCTGACGGCGGTCTATTCCGACATTCCGTTCATCGCCAAGTGGCGCACGGCCTATATCCAGACGGCCATGAACACGCTCAGCCACCAGTGGCTGGCCACGGCGTTCATCCCACGCAGCGTCATTGACAAGGTCCTCGCCGAAATGGAGGCCGCCAGGGAGGCGCAGATCGGCATCAACAGCGAGTGGGGCGAAGGCGAGTCCGAGTCCCGCAACCCGACGCTCACGAACACCGAGGGCATGAGCAAGGAAGAGATCGCGTTTTACAACCTCTTCTGGGAGGTCAATGTGCCGAGCATGCAGGCGTATGTCAAGGAGCATCCCGACGCCCTCGCCGCCGGCTGGAGCCGCATCAACATCGACAAGTCCGCCCTCACGGCTGACGGCACCAGCATCCGCACCATACAGGGCGAGCAGGTGCTTGCGATCGACGCGCGCAACAAGATCCTCATCGCGCGCGTGAAAGGCAGCACTTACCGCGGCGTGCTCGTTATTATGAAAGACCCGTCGCGCCTGAGTCTGCAGGCCGCGTCCACGCTCGGCAGCGTCGGCCAGGTCTGCGGCAAGATCGCCGAGGCCCACGGCGGCGTCATCGGCATGACCGGCTCGGGCTTCATCGACCCGGGCGGCACCGGCAACGGCGGTACCCTCGCGGGCTACGCCATGTGCAACGGCAAGTCCTACGGCAGCCATATGGGCTATGGCTACAAGCGTCTCGAGCTGCATAAGGACAACCGCATCTACATCCGCGACAGCGATTCCTCGGTCTCGCCCGACACGACGGACGCGGTCGAGTTCTCGCCCGCCATGATCATCGACGGGGAGACGGTCGTCAACGCCCGCAGCGGCTTCTCCGACCTGCAGCCGCGCGCCTGCCTCGGCCAGTCGAAGTACGGCGAGATCATCGCCCTGCTCGTTGAGGGCCGGCTCACGACGTCGGTCGGCATCAGCGTGCCGGACTGCGCGGCCATCATGACCAAGCACGACTGCATGCAGGCCATGAACCTCGACGGCGGCACCAGCGCCATGATCTGGTACAAGGGCAAGTACATCATGCGCAGCTCCAACCCCGCGCTCACCGCCGGGCGCACGCTGCCGAACGCTTTCGTCTACACCGGAAATTAACGCTGCGGCGACCGGACAGCCCCAACAGCCTTGCAGAGTTTGACACACGCAAGCGTCCCTGACCGCCGGTCAGGGACGTTTGTGCGCAATGCGCAAAAGATTTCCCGAAAAACGGGTGCAGATTCGTGAAAATGGGGCTTGCAATCCGGCGCGGGAAGTGGTAGAGTAACACCATCGAGAAACCGATGACCGAGAGGAGTACCCATTCACGAAGCTTTCAGAGAGCAGCGGACGGTGGAAGCGCTGCAGCGGACGGGTGGCGAATGGACTCGTGAGGGCAAACCGATTGCAGCAGCATGAGGGGCGACGGTGGCCGCGGCCGTTATCCGGCGGAGCGTATGATCGTACGTGCAAAGTGGGCGCATGAGCGCCAACATGGGTGGCACCGCAGGAGTTACAGTCTTGTCCCATGAAACGGAAGGAACCGTTTCGTGGACGAGGCTTTTTTTATTGCTCAAATCACCGCAGGAGGGATGCAGATGACCCGCAAAACCAGACGATGGCGTGGCGGCCGGAGAATTTTTGCCGCGTCAGACCGTATCCGAACAGTTCAAAACCAACCGCTTTCAATATAGAAGGAGAATATATTATGAATCAGACTTTCCAGAAGATCGTCGGCGGCGTGCTCGCCGTCACCGCGCTCATGGGCCTGTCCGCCTGCGGCAGCAAGACCGAGGACACCAAGGCCGATGGCAAGACCTATAAAGTCGGCATCGTGCAGTTTGTGGACGATGCGTCCCTCAACCAGATCGAGGCGGCCATCGAGGCCGAGCTCGACGCGAAGGCCACGGAGCTGGGCGTGAAGTTCGACTACACACTCTACAACGGCCAGGCCGACGGCACGACGCTCAACCAGATCGGCGCCGAGCTCGTCAGCAAGGGCGTGGACCTCATCGTCCCGATCGCGACGCCGGCCGTGAAGATCATGCAGTCCGCTACCGAGGACACCGAGATTCCCATCGTTTTCTCCGCCGTGTCTGACCCCGTCGGCGCCGGCATTGTTGATTCGCTCGACGCGCCCGGCGGCCGCATCACCGGCACGAGCGACGCGCTCAACACCAAGGGCCTGCTCGACCTGATGCTCGCCCAGAACCCGGACACCAAGACCGTTGGCCTGCTCTACTCCAAGAGCGAGGATTCCTCCAAGCAGCCGATCGAGGACGCGAAGGCCTACCTCGAGGGCAAGGGCATCCGCTGCGTGGAAAAGACCGGCACCACCACCGATGAAGTCACCTCCGCCGTCGATGCGCTCATCGCCGAGAAGGTCGACGCCGTCTTTACCCCGACCGACAACACCATCATGACCGCAGAGCTCGCCATCTACGAGAAGTTCCTCAATGCCAAGATCCCGCAGTACTGCGGCGCGGACTCCTTCGCCCTCAACGGCGCGTTCGTCGGCTACGGTGTGGATTACACCAAGCTCGGCACGATCACGGCCGACATGGTCGTGCAGGTGCTCGTTGACGGCAAAGACCCCGCCACGCTGCCCGTGACCACGTTCGATAACGGCATCGCCATGATCAACACCGAAAGCTGTGCCGCCCTCGGCTACGACCTCGCGGCTGTCAAGCAGGCGTTCGACGGCAAGTGCAGCTCCGTGCTCGAGACGACCACGCAGCAGAATTTTGACTGATATCTGACATCCCGAAGGAGGGAGTTCCATGCTGACCGTTTTGCAGACGGCGCTCGAGGTCGGCCTCATTTACGGCCTCGTCGCGCTGGCGCTGTTCATCAGCTTTTCCATCCTGAATATCGCCGACCTGTCCACGGACGGGTGCTTCACGCTCGGCTGCGCCGTGGGCGCCATGCTCACCATTGCCGGCCACCCGATCCTTGCGCTGTTCGCGGCCATGGCGGCGGGCATGCTCTCGGGCTACATCACGGCCTTTTTGCAGACGCGCCTCGGCGTTGAGAGCATCCTCGCCGGCATCATCTCGAACACCGGCCTCTACACGATCAACCTTGCGGTCATGGGCTTTTCGTCCAACGTGTCCATCACCGGGGTCGACACGGTGTTTTCGCTTTTCAAGGGCCTCGTTGGCGGGCAGTGGAGCCGACTGATCCTGCTCGCGCTCATCGCGGCCGTGATTGTGCTCGTGCTCATCCGCTTTTTCGGCACGTCCCTCGGCCTGTCCATCCGCGCCACGGGCGACAGTCTGGACATGGTCAGCGCTTCCTCCATCAATCCGAAAGCCACCATCACGATCGGCCTGTGCCTGGCCAACGCCCTCACGGCGCTGTCCGGCTGCCTGATCGGGGAATACAACAAGTTTTGCGACATCAACCTCGGCACCGGCATGGTCACGATCGCGCTGGCGAGCCTCATCATCGGCGAGGTCTTTGCCGGCCGCCGCGGCCGCGTGGGCGAGCGCGTCGTCTGCGTCGTGCTCGGCAGCATCGTCTACCGCTTCATCATCGCGCTGGCGCTGCGGCTGAACATCTCGGCCGAGTATTTCAAGCTCGTGTCCGCCGTCATCGTGGCCGTCGCCATCGCCGCGCCGAACATGAAGGACTACGTCCATCTGGCGAAGATCAAGTCCAACGCCCGCAAGCTGCGCGCCCTGTCCGGAAAGGGGGACGAGACCGATGCTTGAAGTTTCCCATATTTCCAAGACGTTCAACGCCGGCACCGTCAACGAGAAGCGCGCCCTGTCCGACCTCTCGCTCCGGCTGGCCGACGGGGAGTTTGCCACCATCGTCGGCTCGAACGGCGCCGGCAAGAGCACGCTCTTCAATGCCATCGCCGGTGTGTTTTACGTCGACGCCGGCACGATCACGCTCGACGGGCGGGACATCACGTTCCTGCCGTCGCACAAGCGCAGCCGCCGCATCGGCCACCTGTTCCAGGATCCGCTCAAGGGCACTGCGCCGCACATGACCATCGAGGAAAACCTCGCCGTGGCCTACCTCCGCTCGCCGGAAAAGCATAAGTCCTTCCGCCGCGTGACACGCCGCGACCGCGACTTTTTCCGTGACGCGCTCGCCCAGCTCGACATGGGGCTGGAGGACCGCATGAACACGCCCGTCGGCCTGCTCTCCGGCGGCCAGCGCCAGGCGCTGACGCTGCTCATGGCCACCATGGTCACGCCCGAGCTGCTGCTGCTCGACGAGCACACCGCCGCGCTCGACCCCGTCACGGCCGATAAGGTGCTCGCGCTCACGCGCAGCGTCGTGTCGGAGCGCAGCATCTCCTGCCTCATGATCACGCACAATATGCACCAGGCACTCGAGCTCGGCACGCGCACGCTCATGATGGACGCCGGCCGCATCGTGCTCGATGTCTCCGGCCCGGAGCGCGCGGACATGACCGTGCAGGGCCTGCTCGATGCCTTCGCCGCCAAGGCGGGCGAGGTCTTCGATAACGACCGCGTCTTGCTGTCCACGGCCGAGGACCGCGAGAACTGAATTTCGGCAAAGAAAAATCAGCCGCCCACCGGGCGGCTGATTTTTCGTGCTTATAAACTTTATAAACTTAATAGAACGTGGCCACCGGTTCCTCCGGTTTTTCGACCTCCTGCACGGACTGCACCGTGAACACGGGGCCCTTGCGGCCATAGGCGCGGTGGAACTTGTAGTCCAGCCGGGCCGTGATGATGGCCCACTCGTCGTTGCGGATCTCGTCGGCGCGGTCCCACACACAGATGATGCCCGCGAACTGAATGTCCTGCACGCAGCAGGTCATGATGTGCCGCCCGGCGATGAAGCAGCCCTTCGGCACGTTCTTGCGCACGAGGCAGCGGCACTTGACCTCAATGGTCTTGCCGTCGTACTTCTTCGGCTCTTCGGACATGTCGCGGTACCAGATGGCGAAGTCGCGGTCCTCGATCTCGACGACCGGGGCGTCAAGGTCGAACGGCAGCGGATCTTCAATGTCGTCGTACACGACCTTGCCGTCGGTGTATTCATACGCGATGTCGCACCGGCGGGAGATGGCGCGGATGACGCGGTGCATCTCCATGCGGTCCATGCTGTCGTTGTAGCGGTTGAGCACGACGAGCTCGGCGCTCTTGAGCTTGTCCACCGTGAGCTGGCGCATATTCGCGTTGTAGCTCAAAAACGACGTCGCGTCGCAAAACAGGAATTCCTGCGCGACCGCCCAGCCCTCCGGCAGGTTGCCGTAGAGTGAGTCGAGCATCCACATGCCGTTGTACTCCACGAGCACGCGCTCGGGCTGGATCTCGTCCTGCAGCGCCTTCAGGTGCTCGACCGTGAGGTCGGACTCCTCGTCGATGTTGCGCACATAGACGTTCCCGGCGCAGAACTTGTCCGGCTCGTAGACTTCCTCGCCCTCTTCACACAGCAGCAGCAGCGTGCGCTCGCCCTTGTGGAAGCGGTTGTCCTCGAGCGTCTCCTGGATGAATTTCGTCTTGCCGGCCTCCAGAAAGCCGGTGAACAGGTATACCGGCAGATCCGGCGCCTGCTGTTTCGTGTCAGCCAATGTGGAACAGCTCCTTCAGTGCATCCTCGGCCAGGTGCGACCCGATCACGCACACGCGGCCGGTGACCTGTGCGCTGCCGCGGCGGACGTCGGACTCGCCGGGCACGTAGTCAAAGTGGATCCAGCCGCCGTCGGTCGCAGGCACGATGCCCTTGGCGCGCAGCACGACGCCGTAGCGGTGCTCGTTGATGAGCGCGTCGAGCGCGGTGCGGATCTCGTCGTCGGTGTATTTGCGCGGCGTCTCGGTGCCCCAGCTCGTGAACACCTCGTCCGCGTGGTGGTGATGGTGATGGTGGCCGCAGCAGTGGTCGTGGTCGTGCTCGTCGTGATCGTGGTCATCGTGGTCATGGTCATGGCTGCAGCAGTGGTCATGGTCGTGCTCATCGTGGTCATGATGATGCTCGTGTTCATGCTCGTGTTCATGCTCGTGCTCATGTTCGTGGTCATCGTCATCCTCATCGTCGTCATGGTGATGATGGCCGCAGCAGCATTCGTGCTCGTGCTCGTCATCGTCGTCGTGATGATGGTGATGGTGCTCGTGCTCGTCCTCGTCGTCCTCCTCGGCGGCCTCGGCCTTGAGGTGCTCGAGCTCGGCGGACAGCGTGTCGCGCCGCTCCATCGTCTCGAGGATCTGCTTGCCGTCCAGCTCCGTCCACGGCGTGGTCACGATCGTGGCGGTCGGGTTCTTCTCGCGCAGCAGCGCCACGGCGGCGTCGAGCTTCTCGGGACGGATGCCCTCGGTGCGCGAGAGGATGATGGCGCTCGCGTTCTCGACCTGGTTGTTGAAAAACTCGCCGAAGTTCTTCATGTACATCTTGCACTTGTTCGCGTCCACGACGGTCGTGAAGCCGTTGAGTACCAGCTCGTCGGACTGTACGCCCTGCACGGCGCGGATGACGTCGCTCAGCTTGCCGACGCCCGAGGGCTCGATGAGGATGCGGTCGGGGTGGAACTGCTCGAGCACTTTTTTGAGCGCGTCGGCAAAGTCGCCCACGAGGCTGCAGCAGATGCAACCGGAGTTCATCTCGTTGATCTGCACGCCGGAGTCCTTGAGGAAGCCGCCGTCGATGGCGATCTCGCCGAACTCGTTTTCGATCAGCACGATCTTTTCGCCCGTGTAGGCCTCGGCGATCAGTTTTTTGATGAGCGTGGTCTTGCCGGCGCCGAGAAAACCGGAGAAAATATCAATTTTTGTCATAAAAGAAAGCACTTCCTGTCTGGGAGCACGCGCCCCCGAAATTTTGACCATTATTATAGCACGAAATTGTGAACGAAACAAGTCCGCCGCGTCGATGGGATGTGGTTGCGTTTTCACCGCCGCTGCGGTAAACTGGAGACATGAGATGGAATGCATTTTGGAAAATTTTAAGGCGAAACTGGCGCGCGGCCATTTACCTGTTCGTGCTCGCGGCGCTGGCGGTGCTGCTCGTGGTCGTGTGTGTCCGCCGCGGGCAGACCGCCGCGCAGCCCGAGCCCACGCCCCGCACATCCGCTGCCGTCCAGAAGGATGCAGCGCAGACGCTGCTCGACGGCATGAGCACGCGCGAGAAGATCTGCCAGCTGCTCATCGTGCACCCCGAGGCACTCACGGACGGCGGCGCCGTTACGGCCATGACGGATGACCTCGCCGCCGCGCTGCGCGACTATCCGGTCGGCGGCTTTCTGCTCTCGGCGGGCAACATGACCTCCGGCGAGCAGCTCCGGGCGCTCACGTCCGCGCTCTCATCTGCCTGCGCCGCGGCCCCGCTCGTCACCGTCGACGAGGAGGGCGGCCGCGTCGCGCGCCTGATGAACACCGTCGGCACGACGAAATTAAACAGCATGTACAGCTACCGCAGTCTCGGCACGCAGGGCGCGTATGACAATGCCCAGACCCTCGCGCACGACATCGCGGCCTACGGCTTCAACACCGACTTTGCGCCCGTGGCCGATGTCTGGACGAACAAGCGCAGCAACGCCATCGGCGACCGCGCCTACAGCGATGATTATGACGAGGCGGCCACGCTCGTCTCCGCCGCCGTGCACGGCTTTCGTGACGCCGGGGTCATCTGCTGTCTGAAGCATTTCCCCGGCCACGGCAGTACGGCCACGGACTCGCACAACGGCGCCGCCACGGTCGATAAGACGCTCCCGCAGCTGCGGCAGGAGGACCTCAAGCCCTTCGTCTCCGGCATCGCCGCCGGGGCGGACATGGTCATGGTCGGCCACCTGACCGTGCCGACGATGGATGATGCGCCCGCGTCCCTCTCGCACAAGCTCGTCACGAACCTGCTGCGCTATGACCTCGGTTTCCGCGGCGTCATCGTCACGGACGGGCTGCAGATGCAGGCCCTCGCGCAGTATACCGACGGGGAGAAGGCCGTGCGCGCCCTCGCCGCCGGCAACGACATGCTGCTTGAGATCAGCGACGTGCCCGGTGCGGTCGCGGCCGTGGAGCAGGCGCTCGCAGACGGCACGCTCACGGCCGATGCGCTCGATGCGAGCGTGCTGCGCGTGCTGCAGCTCAAGCTCGCGCACGGCATCGTGCCGCTGCCGGAGACCGGCTGACACTCATGATTTTTTAAGAAAGGTGTGGTATCCTCATACTGGGCGCGGCCGGTCGGCCTGCCCCGCATCCTCCCTTTCTTTCTTCCCCCAACAGATCAGCCGCTGTCAAAGGACAGCGGCTGATCTATTATCATTTCCGGTTGTACCCCGGCGCAAAACGTGGTATCCTAAGCTATCATGACCAGAGAGGCGACCCGCATTGCAATTCGTTGACATTGAAAAGAAGGACGGCGGCGCGTTCCTGCACCGCTACGACCTGCACTATATCGACCGCACCGGCTGCCCGCGCACGTATGAGATGGTCAGCCGCGACCGGAATATCGACTCGCTCGAGCACCTGCAGCACCACCGCACGGACGCGGTCGTCATGGTGCTCACGGACGCTGCGCGCGAGCACATCGCGCTCATCCACGAGTTTCGCATGGAGCTCGGCCAGCGCATCTACGGCCTGCCCGGCGGCCTCATCGAGCCGGGGGAGACGCCCGAACAGGCGGCCCGCCGCGAGCTGCGCGAGGAGACCGGCCTGCGCCTGACGGCCATCACGCACGTGCTGCCGCCGGCGGCGTGCACGGTCGGCATCGGTGACGAGCGCACGGTCTGCGTTTTCGGCACGGCGGAGGGAACGTTCCGCCCGAGCGCCGACCCCATGGAGGAGATCGAGTCGGCGTGGTATACGCGCGCGCAGGTGCGCGCCCTGCACGAGACGGACCTCTTCGGTTCCTGGGCGCTGGCCTATAGCTGGATGTTCGCAAACGGCTGCCTGCCGGGCGTCTGAAGGCACACAATTTTACGATTACGGAGCGATCATTATGTTTTTTTCGGAGATATATCAGCCGGGCGTCGCCGATTTCGACCCCAGCGGCAAGTTCGGTTATGAAGCGATCCTGCGCATTTTTGAAAACACGGCCAGCCGCCACTCCGACAGCTCGGGCGACGACATCATTGAGGAAAGCCGCAACGGCATCACCTGGGTGCTGACCGACTGGCGCGTCCGGATTATGCGCCGGCCGGACAGCAAGGCGCCCCTGCGCGTCACGACCTGGGTGCGCGACAGCGTGCCCACCGGGCGCATCTTCCGCGACTATACGCTCGCGGACGAGAGCGGCACGGAGCTCGTGTGCGCCGAGTCGCGGCTCATTTTGTTCGACCTGCGCGCGCAGAAGATCATCCGCATCGACCAGCAGCGCTTCCGGTCCTATCTGCCGGAGACGCGCGGCGTGTTCGCGTCCGCCGCGCCGCGCCTGCGTGCCCCTGCCGCCTTCGATGGGGAGAAAACGCTGCCCCTGCGCCGCAGCGACATTGACTTCAACGGCCATGTACATAACACGAAGTATCTCGACTTTGCGCTCGAGGCCCTGCCGGACACCGTGCCGCGCGATGCGTTCACGGGCATCCGCATGGTCTATCCGAAGGCGGTCAAGGACGTAGATGCCGTCACGCTCAAATACACCCTGACGGACACCGGCCCCTTCGTGTGCGTCTACAGCGGCGACACACTCTGCACGCTCATCCGCTTCGAGACATGAAGATACCCCCGTTGCAAAAATGCAGCGGGGGTATCTTCAGCTTTCTGCGAACCGGTCGACATACGCGCGCATCTCTTGCCGCGAGTCGATGCCGTGCACGCCCGCGATGAATGCGCGCTTTTCCTCGTCCGTGAGCGCCGAAAACTTTGCCAGCGCTTGCTGGTTGTGCACCAGCGCCATACCCAGCCCGACCGGGATGGCCGGCTGCGTGCCTGCTTTGTGCAAATGTTTCACCTTCCTCTGTGTCCGGTTTCGGAGCGGGTGCTCCCTAACCATAGTATGGCACAGATGGAAAAATAGAATACATCAGCCCAGATCGAGCACCTGCCGCGCGGCGTAGCCATCGGCGCGCAGCGCGCCGTCGAGCAGCTCGTAGCGCGTGATGTCCAGCCGCACCGCGTGCAGCATCGCGGGCATCTGCTGCAGCTGCTGCAGCTGCACGCCGCGTGCCTCGATCACGCTGCGGTATTCGTCGCTCAGCGGGTCGATGTACACGGCCGTGCCCGTCATCTGCAGCCCGGCGAGCGACGCCATGCCCGCGTAGCTGTCAAACACGGCGGCGGAGATCGCTCCGTTCCACCAGATGCCCTTGAACTTCAGTCCGCCCTCGGTGAGGATGTAGAGCCTGCCGTCCACGCGCAGGTATTCCAGCGGCGTGCACCTTACCCACTTGCCGCAGCCGGTCGCGAGCGCGAGCGTGTTGTGCGCCTCCAGAAAGGCGTCGATGCGCGCCTTGAGCGCGTCCGTCGGCATCGGGGCTTCCGGCGGGCAGAAGGCCTTGGCGATCAGTTCGGCCGCGGCGACGGTCTCGTCCTCGCCCTTCGGACGGAAGGTCACGCGCTTTTGCAGCCCGGCGGTCACGACCGGGCCGTCCTCGCCTGCGGTGACGGTGATGACGTTTGCGTACCCGCTCCAGTCGCGCGGGGCGCGCTCGGCGGGGAAGAGCTTGCAGTTGCCGATGACCGTGCCGAGGATGTAGGCCGTGCGGCGCGCGTCGGCGTCATAGATAATGGCAGTGATGTTCATGGGTTCGTTGCCTCCGGAAAAAATCAGAATAGAAGATAATGTGAGTATAACACGCAAAGAATGGATTGTAAAATCGAAAGCCGGATGTTACAATGAGAAAAAATCCGAAACAGAAACGAGGTCTTGCCATGCTCTGCCCGAAATGCGGCGCGCAGCTGTCTGACAGCGCCGTGATCTGCCGCGCCTGCGGCGCCATGCTGCCCGAGCAGCCCGTCGCCCCGAAAGCGCCGTACCCGCCGGCATCCCAGCCGGCCGAACCCACTGCGTCCACGCAGCCCGCCGCCCCGCGTACCTGCACGAAATGCGGCGCGCCGCTCGATGACGGCGTGCGTTTTTGCACCAACTGCGGCGCGCCCGCGCCGGAACCGTCTGCTCCGTCCGACACAACGCGATCCGCTTCCGCCGGCCCGGCGCAGTCCGTCCCGCCGCAGCAGGGCGCGGCAGGCGCGCCCCATACCGGCGCGGCAGCTCCGTTCGGCCCGGGCATCTGCCCGCGCTGCGGCAGCCGGCTCGCGCCCGGCGCGCGTTTTTGCACCGTCTGCGGCATGCCCGCGCCCGAAGCGCCCCAGGGCCAGGGCGACTGGTATGCGCCTGCGCCCGGCGGCGGGGTCTCCTCGCCGGAGATCGGCCCGAAGCACAAGCCGAAGAAGCTGCTCATCGGTCTGCTGTGCGGCTTTGCTGCACTGGTCGTGATCGTGGCGGTCTTGGCCGGCATTTTCGCTGCCCGTCAGGCGGGCGAGCCCAGCACGGCCGGCGGCGCGGAGGTGGACCGACTCCTCGAGCGCTACTTCACGAATTTTGAAAACGATGACACCGACGCCATGCTCGATCTCTTCCTGCCGGAGGTTATCACCTACATGCAGGACGACGATACCGCCGCCGGCCGCGAGGCCGCCCTCATCCAGCTCGACGACTGGTATTATGACTACGGCAAGGCCATTGATGATTATTACGTCTATGACGACGACAGTCTCGACGCCAGCGACGTGCGCGAGCTCCAGCGCGAGCTCGGCGTGCGCATCGACGACAATGTCATCGTCGCCTGCGACGTGACGTATCAAAACGGGCAGGACAACGACTTTTATTTCGAGTTCGTCCAGGTCGACGGGCAGTGGTATCTGCTGTTCGTCGTGGAGTGATACTGCTTCAGAGAATATCCCCGGCAGCTTCGGCTGCCGGGGCTTTTTTGCTTTATGCCTGCACCTGCACGCGGCTGCCGCCGCTGCGGTCTTTGGTCACGATGATCTGCCGGTCGATGCGGTCCTTGAGTTCCGCCACGTGGGAGATGATGCCCACGATGCGGCTGCCGCCCGACACGCCCACGAGCGCGGCGAGCGCCTGCTGCAGCGCCTCGCTGTCGAGCGAGCCGAAGCCCTCGTCGACGAACATGGCCTCGAGCTGCACGCCGCCGGCGGTCGCCTGCACCTCGTCGGACAGGCCGAGCGCCAGCGACAGGGAGGCGGCAAACGTCTCGCCGCCGGAGAGCGTCTTGACGCTGCGCGCCGTGCCGTTGTAGTGGTCGATGACCTCCAGCTCCAGCCCGGTCTGGCTGCGGTTGTCGCCCGCGCGGGCGCAGCGGCGCAGCTCGTACTGCCCGCCGGACATGATGAGCAGGCGCGTGTTCGCGCGGCCAAGGATGCGGTCGAAGTACGCGGTCTGGATGTAGGTCTCGAGCATGATCTTTTCCTTGCCGGGCACGGCGCCGTTGGCCGTCGCGGCCAGCGCGTGCACCCATTGCCAGCGCGCGCGCACGGCGGCGTGCTGCTGCCGCCGCGTGTCGATGGCGGTGCGGGCCGCGCGGTTTTGCTCCAGGCGCGCATCACAGGTGCTGATCTGCCTTTGCAGCTGCTCGGCGCGCACGGTCAGCGCATCCCGCCGCGTGCGCAGGGCGGCGATGTCCGCCGGCGGCGCGGCCTGGATCTGTGCGCGCAGCGCGTCGCGCTTTCCAGTCAGCGCGGCGAGCACGGACTGTGCCGCGCTGCTGCGCTCGCGCGCCGTGTCCAGCGCCTGCTGCAGCGCCTCGCACTGCGTGCGTGTCTCGACGAGCGCGCGCTGCGCTGCCGCGCGGTTTTCGTGCGGCAGCTCCTGTGCGCGGCGTTCGGTCTCCGCGTCCAGCTCCGCGCATCGCGCCGCACGTGCGGACAGCTCCTGCGCGCGTTCCTGTATGTCTGCCTGCTGCCGCCGGAGCGCTTCCTCCTGCGCCGGCAGGCCAGCCTCCAGCGCCTGCAGCGCCGAGAGCGCCTGCTGCTGCGCCGTGTGCTGCGCTGCGAGCGCTTCGGCGTCGCGCGCAGCCGCTGCGCGCAGAGCGGGGAGGGTCTCAGCCAGCGTGTCCGGGTCGAGCGGCGGCGTCAGCGCCCGGCACGATTGCGCGAGCGCGCCGCGCACGGCGTCGAGCTGCCCGCGCAGACCGGCCGCCTGCGCGCTGCGCTCTGCGGCCGTTTTCTGTGCCCGGTCGCTGTCCGAGAGCGCGCGCTTGAGCGCGGCGGCGTCCGGCACCTGTTCCGGCGCGGCGGCGGGGCAGGGGTGCTCCGTCGCGCCGCAGACCGGGCAGGGCTGCCTGGGCACGAGCGTGCGCGCGAGGATGCCCGCCTGCGCGTCGAGATAGGCGCGGTTTTGCGCGCCGTAGTGCGCCAGCGCCGCCTGCGCGGCCTCGGCCGCTTTTTGATATTCCGCCTGCGCGGCGGTGAGCGCCGTTTCCAGCTCGGCGCACTGCTGCCGCTGCGTCTCCAGCGCCGCCAGCTGTGTACAGCGCTGCGCGGCCGCGTCCTGCGCGTGCCCGGCCTGCGCGGCGGCCACGGCCAGCTTCGGCTGCCCGCTCAGTTTCCCGCGCGCGGTCTCCAGTGCCTTCGCGGCCGCGTCCGTCCGGGCGCGCGCCGCGTCGAGGTCGCTTCGCTTTTGCGCCAGGCGTTTGCGTTCCGCCTCCGCCTGCGCGCGCAGTGTGTCGAGCTGCTCATACCGCCGCAGCGCGTCCTCCAGCCGCGTGATGCCCTGCCGCCGGCTCTGGATCTCCGGCTGCGAGGCCGTAGCGGTGTCCAGCGCCGCCTGTGCCGCCTTCATTTCCGCCTGTGCCTCCGTCCACGCGCTCTCCGCTTCGGCGAGTTTCCCGCGCGCGGCCTCAAGCGCTTCCGCCTTGCCGAGGTCGGAGAGCACCTGCTCGCGCTGTGTCTCTGTCTCCGCGTGCTCCGCCTGCGCCTGCGTCAGCGCGGCTTCGTCCGCGTGCAGCAGCGTGTCCAGCGCCGCGAGCAGCGCGTCGGTGTCCAGCGCGTCCGGCAGTGTCTCCGGCGCGTCGCAGCGGATGCTCCCGGCCGCCTGACGCAGCCCGGCCTCCAGCTCGCCGCACTGCCGGTCGAGCGCGGCGGCCTCCTCCTTGAGCCGGTTTTGCAGCGCCTGATACTGCCCCGTGTGGAAGATCTGGCGGAAGATGGCCTTGCGCTCGTCCGTCTGGGCGAGCAGCAGCTTGCGGAATTCCCCCTGCGCGATCATGGCGATGCGGGCAAACTGCTCCCGGTCGACGCCGACGATGTCCGTCATGGCGGCGGTCACGTCGCGCGCCTTGGTGATGATGCGGCCGTCCGGCATCGTCAGCTCGGCGTCTGCCTTCTGCACGGTCGTGCCCGTGCCGCGCGTTTTCGGGCGCGTGTATTCGGGATTGCGGCGCACGGTGTAGGTCTTGCCGCCGTTTAAGAAGGTGAGCTCCACGAACGTCGGCGTTTCGGGCGCTGCGTATTTGCTGCGCAGCATGGAGCTCTCGCGGCTCTCGCCGCTCGCCTCGCCATAGAGCGCGTAGGTGATCGCGTCAAAGATCGTCGTCTTGCCGGCACCCGTGTCGCCGGTGATGAGGTAGAGCCCGGACGTGCCGAGCACGGAAAAGTCCACGGTCGTTCGCCCGGCGTACGGGCCGAAGGCGGACATGGTCAGGTTCAGCGGTCTCATGGCTGCGCCTCCTGAATCTCCTCCATGAGCTGCGCCGCGAACGCGCGCTGCTCGTCGCTCATGGGCTGGTTGTTTTGCTGCAGGTACAGCGCTTCGAACAGCTCCAGCGGTGTGCGCTGCTCCATGGCTGCCGGCGCTGCCACCGCCCCGGCGGCGCGCGTGCGCGCGTTGTCGTAGTCGAGCGTCATCAGGTACGGATAGATCGCCCGCAGCCGCCCCACGGCGTCGAACACGTCCTGCTCGTCCGTGAGGATCAGGTGCAGGTAGTCGCTGCGGTAGGTCGTGTGCTCGTAAAAGCTCCGTGCGGTTAGCTCGTCGTAGCTGCCGCGGATCTCGCGCAGGTCGCGCAGCGGCGTCAGCGGCACGGTGCGCACGTCGACCGCGCCCTTTTCGCCCAGCGTCACGACGGTGACGGATTTGTGCTGGCTCGCCTCGGAAAACGAGTACTTGAGCGGCGACCCGGCGTAGCGGATCGTCGGGCGGCCGATCTGCTGCGCGCCGTGCAGGTGGCCGAGCGCCACGTAGTCAAACGGCGCGAACACGCTGCTGTCCACATTGTCCGTCCCGCCGACGGACAGCTCCTCCGAGCCGCTGCGCGCGCCGCCGGTCACGAACTGGTGCGTCACGAGCACGTTGCGTGCAGCAGGATCGATGTCCATGTGCGCGATGGCGGCGGCTACGGCGTCGGTGTAGCTCTCGATCTGCGCGTCCGGGAACCAGCGGCGCACGTGCGCGGGCTTCAAAAACGGCAGCAGCCACAGGTACACAGGCCCGATTTCGTCGCGCAGCACGACGGGCGCGACCGCGCCGCCGTAGACCGGCGCGATGTGGATGCCGCAGCTGCCCATGACCCGCCCGCCGAAGGCGAGCCGCTCCGGCGAGTCGTGGTTGCCGCTGATGAGCAGCACTGGCACGCCGCGCGCGCACAACTCGGTCAAAAATCCGTCGAGCAGCTCGACGGCCTCGGTCGGCGGCACGGGCTTGTCGTATACGTCGCCTGCGATCAGCACGCCGTCCGGCCGCTCGTCGTCCAGGATCGTGAGAATTTGACGCAGGATATATGCCTGATCCTCCAGCATCGAAAAGCCGTTGACCCGCTTGCCGAGGTGCAGGTCGGCGAGGTGAAGAAATTTCATATCGGTCCGCTCCTTCCCGCGGCCGGGCCGCGGTGTGGTGCTTCCATTATAATCCGAACCGCGCCCCGGCACAACGGCGATTTTCGCCGCGGCATGACAAAACCGGGAGCATATGAAAGCACCGGCCCCGCACAGAAGAAGCCTCGCAGAGTTTGCCGCCCGCAGGCGGCAAAAAAGTGAAATCATTTTCTCTGGCGACATGTGCGGCAGAGAAAATACCGCTCAGGCTGCAAGTGTGGAATTTGCGTGCCATCGGCGCACAAATTCTGCGCGCAGCAGACTGTAAGCCTTTTGTCGGAAAACCCCATTGGGGTTTTCCGACAGGCAAAAAAACCGGGAGCCGTTACGGCTCCCGGTTTCTGCTCTTGTGCGCGAGATATGCCACCAGCTCCTCCGGCGCGAGCGCGCCGAGGGCTTTCGTGTGCTCCGCCGCCCCGCGCACGGCGGCGTGCACATCGGCAACAGACACACCGTGCGCCCGGGCGACGGACTCGAGCGCGCGGCGTGCCAGCTCCTCCGTGGTCGGTCGGGTCACTTGCTTCTTCCTTTCCTGCGTCTTGCGGCTAGTATGTCCCGGCGGCCGCGGCCTAATCCGCTCACCAGCCGAGTGCGCGCGCCAGCGCTGTGAACGCCGTGCACAGCGCCATGCCCATCGCCGTCGGCAGCAGCGCCGCCAGCAGTGTCCATTTTGTGCTGCCGGTCTCGCGCCGGATGGTCCAGAGCGTCGTCGAGCACGGCCAGTGCAGCAGGAAAAACAGCACGGCACTCACGGCGGTCGTCCACGTCCAGCCGTTGGCGGTCAGCAGCGCGTGCATCTGCGCCAGCCCGAGCGAATCGCCCAGACTGCCCTGCGCCAGATACCCCATCACGGCGATCGGCAGCACGATCTCGTTGGCCGGAAATCCGAGCACGAATGCCAGCAGCAGCACGCCGTCCATGCCCATCAGCCGCCCGAGCGGGTCGAGCGCACCTGCGCACCACGCCAGCAGGCTCGCGCCGCCGACGTGCACGTTTGCCAGCGTCCAAAGAATCATCCCGGCCGGCGCGGCCACGGCGGCCGCGCGCCCGAGCACGAACAGCGTCCGGTCGAACACGGAGCGCACGATGACCTGCCCGACCTGCGGCGCGCGGTACGGCGGCAGCTCCAGCGCGAAAGCCGACGGTCTGCCGCGCAGCACGGTCATACTCAGCAGCCACGTCGCGCCGAACGTCAGCCCCACGCTCAGCACGAGCGCCGCCGTGAGCAGCAGCGCACTGACGAGCGAGCTGCCGCCGGCCGCGGCAAAGAACATGGTCATGAGCGCGATGAGCGCCGGAAATCGCCCGTTGCACGGCATGAGGCTGTTGGTCAGCACGGCGAGCAGCCGCTCGCGCTCGGAGTCGATGATCCGGCAGCCGACCACGCCCGCCGCGTTGCAGCCGAGGCCCATGCACATCGTCAGCGCCTGCTTGCCGCACGCATGGCAGGCGTGAAACGGCCGGTCGAGGTTATACGCCACGCGCGGCAGATACCCCGCGTCCTCGAGCAGCGTAAACAGCGGAAAAAAGATGGCCATCGGCGGCAGCATCACGGCCACGACCCACGCCAGCGTCCGGAACATGCCGTCCACCAGCAGCCCCTGCAGCCAGAGCGGTGCGCGCAGCGCCGTGAGCAATGCCGAAAACTGCGCCTGCACCCAGCCGAGCGCGCGCGCCAGCCATTCCGACGGGGCGTTCGCGCCCGCGATCGTCAGCCACAGCACGCCCGCCAGCCCCAGCAGCATGACGGGGTAGCCGGTCGCCCGGCTCGTGAGCAGGCGGTCGAGCCGCCGGTCGCGCGCGGCGTATTCGGCCGTGCCGTAAGTCACGCACGCGCGGCAGATGGCCTCTGCCCGGCGCACGTCGTCCGCGGGGTCGGACGGCGGCGCTGCGTCCGGCTGCGGCTGCGGCGCCGCCGCGACGGTGTCGAGCGCGTCGAGCAGGGCGGTGAGCGTTTTCTTCTTTCGTGCCGTCACGCCCACGACCGGCACGCCGAGCTGCGCCTGCAGCCCCGGCAGGTCGATGGTGATGCGCTTGCGCCGCGCCTCGTCGAGCAGGTTCACGCACACGATCAGGTTCGGCGTCACGCTGCGCACCTGCAGCGCGAGCACGAGCGTGCGCTCCAGGCACGTCGCATCGCACACGACGACCACGGCGTCGGCCTCGCCGCCGCGCACAAAGTCGCACGCGACGGCCTCCTCCGCCGAGTGCGGGCACAGGGAGTACGTGCCCGGAATGTCCACGAAAAAATAGTTCTCCCGCGCCGAGCGGCAGCGGCCGCACGTGCAGCCGACGGTCTTGCCCGCCCAGTTGCCGGTGTGCTGGTGCATACCGGTCAGGGCGTTGAAGACGGTGCTCTTGCCGACATTCGGGTTGCCTGCCAGCGCCACGACGCGCTCGCCCGCCCGGCGTGTGCCGCCGAACGCGGCCGCGTGCGCGCCGACAGAGCGGTGCGTCAGTCCCATGCGCGCCCCTCCTTTACGGCACGGCCACGCGGATGCCGCAGCAGTCGCACCGCCGCAGCGCGATCACCGTGCCGCGGATGAGATAGGCGCTCGGGTCGCCCATGGGGCTGCGGCCGAGGCAGACGACGCGCGTGTTTTCGATCAGGCCGAGGTCGCGCAGCCGCCGCTGCATCCCATCGGGCGCGCACACGCTGCGCACGGTCGCGCTCTGGCCGGGCTGCAGCTCGCTGAGCGTTTGAATCTGTGTCATGGTTGCTTCCCCTTCCTCCGGAGGCGATTGCCTCCCGTACCCATGGTATTCGGCAGGGTGCGCGCGGGTGCATTTTTGCACCGGCCGTGGTATTATCAGGGAATACACTGAAAGGAGCGGCAGCATGGCAGCATTTCAGATACCGCGCACACCGCACACGACGAACAAGACCATCCGCTTTCCGGATGATGTCATCGCAGACGTGGAGGCGGCCATCGCGGGTAAGGACTGCACGTTTTCCGCGTTTGTGATCGCGGCGGTGCGCAGTGCGCTCGCGCAGCTGGCCGAATCACCGGAGACGTGAACGCGCCTTGCGCGCGGGCGTTGGGTGTAGTATAATGCAGGAAAATACCTGTATCAGGAGTGACCGATATGGCAGACAAACCGAAAACGAATGTGGATAAGTTCTTTGAGATTTATGATGCCGACCCCGCCCTGCAGGCGCGCGTGCAGCAGGCGATGGACTGCTATCCCGGCAGTCTCGAGATCCGTGACGTGATGACCGAGCACGTGCTCCTGCCGGTGGCGGAGGAGCTGGGCCTGCCCTTCACGCTCAAGGAGCTGCGCAATTATGAGCTGCTCAAGTGGGGCCGCCAGCACCAGGACCGCGAGCTGACGGACGACGAGATGGCGGCCGACGACGAGACGACCTACTGGCTGCTTGACCGCGGCTGGTCGAATGATGAGGCCACCTTCTGCGGGGATAAGCATTGAGGTATGCAAAAAAGGCGCGCACCGGCTGGTGCGCGCCTTTTGCGTCGTATTCTATCTCATTGCAGCCGGCTTCGGATATCCTCCACATTGCGCTTCACGCCCTGGATGAACAGCGCGGCGTCGAGGCTGTAGGCCATGGCGTTGAAGCCCCTGCGGAAGCCGTCGACCACGCCGTCGGCCGTGCCGGTGAAGAACATGCAGTACTTTCCGGCCGCGTGGCAGGCGGCGACGATGCGCGTGATGGCCGCCTGAAATTCCGGCGCGTCGAACTGCCCCGGCATGCCCATCGAGATCGACAGGTCAAACGGCCCGACGAAGATGCCGTCCACGCCGTCCACGGCGCAGATGTCCTCGATGATATCGAGCGCCTCGGCGGTCTCGCACTGCGGGAAGAGCAGGGTCTCGCCGTTGAAGTGGCGCATGGTCTCCGGCACGGAGCCGAGCCCATCAAAGCCCCAGCCGTCCTTGCGCGACGGGCAGAAGCCCCGCTGGCCGATGGGGTAATATTTCGCGTAGTTCACGAGCTCCTGCACCTGCTCGAGCGTCTTGACGTTCGGCACGATCAGGCCCTGTACGCCGACGTCGAGCAGCTTGAGCACGGCGGGGCGGCTGATCTCGCGCACGCGCGCGAGCGGGCAGATGCCGCTCAGCTCGGCGGCGCGCACGAGCGCGGCGGTGGTCTCAGCCTCGATGGGGGAGTGCTCGTTGTCGATGATGGCAAAGTCGAGCCCCGTGCGGCCGAGGCACTCCATGAGGCTCACGCTGGCGGTGTCAAAAAAGGTGCCGATGGGCTGCGCGCCGGCGGCAAGTTTCTGTTTGAGTGTGTTTTCCATGCGGATTCCTCCTTATCTTGTCTCGATGCCCCGATTATACGTGCATTTTGGCGGGATGGCAAGCACCGCTGAAAAGAGGGATGCAACTTTGCATCCCTCTTTTTCATGCTTGAATCACATATAACGAGCCAATGTTTTGTGCAGCAGATCGTTGTATTGTTCCAGATCATATACACTTGTCAGGTTAAATTTTTGGCCCTTTTTCTCCTCGTCTGGCACAATCAGCGTTTTCACTGTGTCGGTGAGTTTTAAGCGGCAAATCCATTTGCGGGTATTTTTCTTGTAGAGAATATTGATATAGGATTCGGTGTCCTTATATGTAATGTCTTGCAGGTCAACGACGTCTTTCAGTAGGTTTTTGATGATGAAGTAGGCTTCCAGTTCCTCTTCCGTTGTCACGATTTTCGATTCGTTGCTGTCAGAAACATCCGCATCTTTTTCTGTACTTACTGGTTCCGCCGTTGGCTTTTCAGAGACGGAAACGCTGCCGCCAGAGCCGCCGAGCGCGTTTTTAATTTTATCGTTCATCGTCTCGCTGATATAATCATTGAGCGCTTTTTTCAGGAGGGGACGGAACTTTTCAATGACAGCTTGCGTTTTTTGGCCGGTGTAGCACCCTTGCAGGAAAAGCCGCGTCAGTTCGTCGGACGGATTTTCTACCTGCTCCGCAAATTGGTTTTTAAACTCGTGTACATACTTCAGTTCCGATGCAGTGCTGAAAATGGAATCAATATCGAATTCTGATTTGCAGAATTTTTTAAGCTCACGCACCTGGTTTTCACGAATATCAAGAATATTGATGCTCAAAAACGGATCACTATCCATTTTGTTGGGATTATCCAGATCGGTAAAGAAGCGATAGATGAGACCGTTTGTTAAAATTGCGAATTTTGCATCTGTTGTGCCGAAGTAGCGGAAAAGCTGAGAGTCGTGACGCTCCAGATTTTCAGATATGGATTTGCATTCAATTAGGATAACAGGTGTGTCGTCTTTCATGATGGCGTAATCGACTTTTTCACCCTTTTTAATGCCTACATCCGCAGTGTACTCTGGAACGAATTCTTGCGGATTAAAAACATCGTAGCCAAGCATAGAGAAAAACGGCATAATAATTGCGGTTTTTGTGGCTTCCTCTGTCTGGATGGAGTCTTTCAGAGTGCCCACACGCTTAGCAAATTGTTTGAGCTGGTCTATAAAATCCATAATACGCACTCACTTTCCTGTATTTGATTTTTTCGACTGTTTATTCAATTTTATCACGGGCGCGGTGGAAAGTCCATCCTTTTGAGATGAAAGATTTTTGGTGCTCCAGCGGGGATTTCCCCTGCCGGGGATAAACTTCGACTCCCCGGGAGCAGCCGGAAAAAATATTCCCCCGCCAAAAGGCGAGGGAATATTTTTTGGTGCTCCAGCGGGGATTCGAACCCCGGACACCCTGCTTAAAAGGCAGGTGCTCTGCCTACTGAGCTACTGGGGCATATCGGTGTAAAAAGTTATCTGCTATCCCAAACTATCAGACGCGAATCCAGCGCAGCGATTCGCGGCTGAGGAAGGAAGATGTTTTCAGAGGCGAAGGCTTTCCGCCTGCGGGAAGCCGAAACCGGCAGAAAACATCTGACGTGGCTGGGATGGCGGGATTCGAACCCACGATATCAGAGTCAAAGTCTGGTGTGTTACCATTACACTACATCCCAATATCGGGGCAAAAACAACGGGGATCGGGATCACTCCCAATCCCCGATTTCGTGGGGTGGGTAAAGGGGTTCGAACCCTCGACACCCGGAACCACAATCCGGTGCTCTCCCGACTGAGCTATACCCACCATAGATCTGAAATGGTACGCCAAGAGGGATTCGAACCCCCGGCCTACTGCTTAGAAGGCAGTTGCTCTATCCAACTGAGCTATTGGCGCGCATACAATATTTTGCTGCCCGCCCAGAAGGTATGGAGCGGGTGATGGGAATCGAACCCACGTATCCAGCTTGGAAGGCTGGTGTTCTACCATTGAACTACACCCGCAGAGGTCGTCCCACATTCAGCTTTACGAATATACCATCCCTGCGCGGTGTTTGTCAAGCAAAACCTGTTCAAAATGCGAAAAAATCGCAAACCGGGGGACGGCGCAGGCCGTCCCCGCGGATATTTCAGCGGTGAAAGAGCTTCTTGGTCTGGAAGCGCGGCTCGAACGTGATGTTCACCTCGAGCTTTTTGAACACGTTTTCGTCCACGTGCGAGAGGATGACGGACGAGTGCGCCTCGCAGTGCGCGAGCTTTTCGAGCTGTTGCATGGCGATCTCGGCGGTCGGGTCGCTCACGGCGCAGATGCTCAGCGCCACGAGCACCTCGTCGGTGTGCAGGCGCGGGTTGTGGTTGCCCAGATGCTCGACCTTCAGGTGCTGGATCGGCTCGATGATCTCGGGCGAGATGAGCGTGACGTCCTTCGGGATGCCGCCGAGGTATTTGAGCGCGTTGAGCAGGCAGGCCGAGCTCGCGCCGAGCAGGGAAGAGGTCTTGCCGGTGATGATCGTGCCGTCGGGCATCTCGATGGCGACGGCGGGGGCGCCGGTCTCCTCGGCGCGCCGGAGTGCCGCGCCCACGACCGGGCGGTCGGCCGCCGTCAGGCCGAGCTGGTTGAGCAGCAGCTCCTGCCGCTGCGTCTCGACCGGGGCGCACAGGCCGCGCAGCTGCGCGCAGGCGGTGGCGTAGTAGCGGCGGAGGATCTCCTGCCTGGCGGCGGCGCAGCACACGGCGTCGTCGCTGATGCAGTAGCCCGCCATGTTCACGCCCATATCCGTGGGGCTCTTGTACGGCGAGCTGCCGTAGATGCGCTGGAACATGGCGTTGAGCACGGGGAAGATCTCCACGTCGCGGTTGTAGTTGACGGTCGTCACGCCGTAGGCCTCGAGGTGGAAGGGGTCGATCATGTTCACGTCGTCGAGGTCGACGGTCGCGGCCTCGTAGGCGAGGTTCACGGGGTGGCGCAGCGGCAGGTTCCAGATCGGGAACGTCTCAAACTTGGCGTAGCCCGCGCACACGCCGCGCTTGTGCTCGTGATAGAGCTGGCTCAGGCACGTGGCCATCTTGCCGCTGCCGGGGCCGGGCGCGGTCACGACGATGAGGCTGCGCGTCGTCTCGATGTAGTCGTTGCGGCCGAAGCCGTCGTCACTGACGATGCGCGCGATGTCGGACGGGTAGTCCGGGATGATGTAGTGCCGGTACACGCGGATGCCGAGCGCCTCGAGCCGGCGCTGGAACTTTTCGGCCGCGGGCTGGCCGCGGTGGTGCGTGATGACGACGCTGCCGACATACAGTCCGCAGCCCTGGAACGCGTCAATCAGGCGCAGGGTGTCGTCGTCATAGGTGATGCCGAGATCGCCGCGGCGCTTGTTGCGCTCGATATCGTCGGCCGAGATGGCGATGATGATCTCCGCGTCGTCCTTCATCTCCATGAGCATGCGCACCTTGCTGTCGGGAGCAAAGCCCGGCAGCACGCGCGATGCGTGGTAGTCGTCAAAGAGTTTGCCGCCGAACTCCAGATACAGCTTGCCGCCGAATTGACTGATGCGCTCGCGGATCTTTTCCGACTGCATCCGGAGGTATTTGTCGTTGTCAAAGCCGATCGCCTGCATAGATTTTCCTCTCCTCTGTTTCAAGCTATCAAACAAACACATATTTTACAGCATTCGATCCGTTCCGGCAATGGGAAAATGCCCAATCCGGTAAAAATTTATTGCGGGGCCGATTCGCTCTTTTTTTATTCATAAATGTATGGTATAATTCTAAATTACACTGGACAAGGAGTGTCAACAAATGGGTTTTCTCAAAAAAATATTTGGTTCTCACAGCGACCATGAGCTCAAGCGGCTCTATCCGATCGCTGATAAAATCGAAGCCATGTCGGACGAATATGCCGCGCTCACGGACGAGCAGCTGCGCGCCAAGACCGACGAGTTCAAGCAGCGCTACGCCGACGGCGAGTCGCTCGACGACCTGCTGCCGGAGGCGTTCGCCACGGCGCGCGAGGCCGCGTGGCGCGTGCTGGGCATGAAGCCGTTCCGTGTGCAGCTCATCGGCGGCATCGTGCTGCATCAGGGCCGCATCGCCGAGATGAAGACCGGCGAAGGCAAGACCCTCGTCGCCGTCCTGCCGGCGTACCTCAACGCGCTCACCGGCGAGGGCGTGCACATCGTCACCGTCAACGATTATCTCGCCCGCCGCGACAGTGAGTGGATGGGCAAGGTCTACCGCTTCCTCGGCCTGAGCGTCGGCCTGATCGTGCACGACATGTCGAGCGCCGAGCGCCAGCAGGCCTACGCGGCCGACATCACCTACGGCACGAACAACGAGATGGGCTTTGACTACCTGCGTGACAACATGGCCATCTATAAATCCCAGATGGTGCAGCGCGGCCACGCCTTTGCCATCGTCGACGAGGTGGACTCCATCCTCATCGATGAGGCGCGCACCCCGCTCATCATCTCCGGCCAGGGCGACGAGAGCACCGACCTCTACCGTCAGGCGGAGAATTTTGCCGCCCGCCTGACGTGCAAGTCCTACGCCTCCATCGACGATAAGGAAGAGGAGGACGAGGACCTCGACGCCGACTACGTTGTCGACGAAAAGGCCCGCACCGCGACGCTCACCGCTCGCGGCATCGCCAAGGCCGAGACGGCCTTCGGCCTCGAAAACCTCGCGGATATCGAAAACGCCACGCTCGTGCACCACATCGATCAGGCCATCCGCGCCCACGGCATCATGAAGCGCGACATTGACTACGTCGTCAAGGACGGCGAGGTCATCATCGTCGACGAGTTCACCGGCCGCCTCATGCTCGGCCGCCGCTACAGCGACGGTCTGCACCAGGCCATCGAGGCCAAGGAGCACGTGCGCGTACAGAGCGAGAACAAGACCCTCGCGACCATCACGTTCCAGAACTACTTCCGTCTCTACGGCAAACTCTCCGGCATGACCGGCACGGCCATGACCGAGGAAGAGGAGTTTGCGGCCATCTATAACCTCGACATCATCGAGATCCCGACGAATAAGCCCGTCATCCGCATCGACAACCCCGACGTTGTGTATAAAAACGAGGCCGGCAAGCTGCGCGCCATCATCGAGCAGATCCGCGTCTGCCACGAGAAGGGCCAGCCGGTGCTGGTCGGCACGGTGTCGATCGAAAAGAGCGAGCAGCTCTCGAAGCTCCTGCGCAAATCGGGCATCCCGCACAACGTCCTCAACGCCAAGCACCACGAGAAAGAGGCCGAGATCGTCGCGCAGGCCGGTAAGTTCGGCGCCGTCACGATCGCGACGAACATGGCCGGCCGCGGCACGGACATCATGCTCGGCGGCAACGCGGAGTATCTGGCCAAGGCGGACCTGCGCAAGGCCGGCTTCACGGAGGAGGTTATCGCCGAGGCCACCGGCTATGCCGAGACCGAGGATGAAGAGATCCTCAAGGCCCGCGCCCTGTTTGCCGAGCGCATGGCCGAGCATAAAAAGAGCATTGATGAAGAGGCGGACCGCGTGCGCGCGGCCGGCGGCCTGTATATCATCGGCACCGAGCGGCACGAGTCCCGCCGCATCGACAACCAGCTGCGCGGCCGCTCCGGCCGTCAGGGCGACCCCGGCGAGAGCCGCTTTTACATCGCGCTCACGGACGACGTCATGCGTCTGTTCGGCTCCGAGCGCATGCAGAGCATGATGGAGACGCTGCGCGTCGACGAGGACACGCCGCTCGACCACAAGATGCTCTCCAACGCCATCGAGCAGGCCCAGCGCACGGTCGAGAGCCGCAACTTCCAGGCCCGTAAGAACGTGCTCGAGTACGACGATGTCATGAACGTGCAGCGCAACGTCATCTATGAAGAGCGCCGCAAGGTGCTCGACGGCGAGGACCTGCAGGAGCACGTCCAGCACATGATCCGTACCGTCATCACCGGCGACATTGCCGCCGGCATGGCGGAGCACCACCCCGAAAACGATAAGGATCTGCACGAGATCCTCGCCCCGCTCGAAAAGCTCTTCCCGTGCGGCCTGAGCTATACGGAAGAAGAGCTGCACAAGCTCACGCCCGACACGCTCGCCGACGCCGTGTATGACTGCGCCATGAAGGCCTACGCCGCGCGCGAGGAAGCCTTCGGCCTGCAGCCGGACGGCACGCCGCTCATGCGCGAGCTCGAGCGCGTGGTCATGCTGCGCGTGGTCGATGAATACTGGATGGATCACCTCGAGGCCATGGACGACCTGCGTCAGGGCATTGGCCTGCGTGCCTACGGCAACGTCAAGCCGGTCGATGAATACAAGCGCGCCGGCTTTGACATGTTCGACGAGATGGTCAACGGCATCCAGAGCGAAACGGTGCGCCGCCTGTTCACGGTGCGCGTGCGCCGCGAGCAGAAGCTCGAGCGCAAGACCGTCGCCCGCGGTGCTGCGACCAACGCCGGAGGGGACGACAGTGAGAAGAAGCGCCCTGTCCGCCGCGTCAAGAAGCCCGGCCGCAACGACCCGTGCCCGTGCGGCAAGCTGCGCCCGAACGGCCTGCCCATGAAGTATAAGGACTGCTGCGGCAAGAATGCATAACGAAGTCTCTTTCCCGCTGCACGCTGAGCGCGGCGCAGCGTACCTGACCGCGCCGAACATCGCGGCGCGCCACGCCTTTTCCACCCGCCTCGGTGGCGTGAGCACCGGCGTGCTCGAGAGCCTGAATCTCAGCGTCCGCCGCGGTGACACGCCGGAAAACGTGCGTGAAAACTGGCGGCGCCTCGGCGCGGCCGCCGGGCTGGATCTGACACGCGCGGTGTATGCGCAGCAGGTCCACAGCGCGGAGGTGCGCATCGCGCACGCCGCCGACGCGCAGCCGCCGGAGCTGGAGCCCCGCTTTACCTGCGACGGCTTTGTCACGAACGAACCGGGCGTCCCGCTCGCGGTCTTTATGGCCGACTGCCTGCCCGCGCTGCTGCACGACCCCGTTGCCGGGGTCATCGGCGCGGTGCACTGCGGCTGGCGCGGCTCGGTGGCCGATATTCTCGGCGCCGCCGTCGCGCAGATGTGCGCCCTCGGCGCGCACCCGGCGGACATCCGCGCCGCCATCGGCCCCGGCATCGGCGCGTGCTGCTTCGAGGTCGGGCCCGAGGTCGTGGCCGCGGCCGAAGCGCTGCTGCACGAGCCGCTCGGCGCGCTCGTGCGCCCGCGCGCGGACGGCAAGGCCCTGCTCGACCTCAAGGGCGTCAACGCCCGGCGGCTTGCGCAGCTCGGCGTCCCGGCGGGGCAGATCGCCGTGTCGGACGCCTGCACCATGTGCTGGCCGGACGTGTTCTGGTCGCACCGCGCGACCAATGGGCAGCGCGGCGTGCAGGCCGCCGTCATCACCATGTGACCCAAGGGGGGCAGACCATGAAACATTTGCACCTGACCCGCGTGCTCGCGTTCGCGCTTGCGCTCGTGCTGCTGCTCGGCTGCACGGCCTGCGGCAAAAAGACCGCGGACGACACCGGCGACACCGTCGGCCAGAAGGACACGCAGACCACCGTTGAGCTCGACGGCAAGTTCACGCTCAACTACAGCGCGTCCGCCGGCATGAACCCCTACAAGACGCAAAATTCCGATAACCTCGCCGTCTGCGGCCTCGTGTATGAGACGCTCACGGAGCTCACCGACGCCTTTGAGGCCGAGCCCGGGCTGTTCACCAAGTGGAGCAGCGACGACGGCGAGACCTGGACCTTCACCGTCAATACCGACCGCACCTTCCACGACGGCCACCAGCTCAATGCGCAGGACGCGGCCTATACCATCCAGACTGCCGCGGCATCGGCCCTGTATGCCGGCCGCCTGAGCGCCGTCAAGGACGTCAAGGACAACGACGACGGCACCGTCACGGTCACGCTCTCGCGCGCGAACACGCAGTTTCCCGCGCTGCTGAACATTCCGGTCATCGAAGACGGCGCGGCCGACAGCACCTACCCCAGCGGTACGGGGCTGTATCAGTTCGCGTCTGACCACCAGAGCCTCACGGTCTATTCCGGCCACCCGGATGCGGACAAGGCCCCCGCCGACGTGATCTATCTCATGGAGTGCAAGTCGGTCGAGGAGATCGTCTCCGCGTTTGATGACGGCCAGCTCGACCTTGCGCTCAGCGACCCCAGCTCCGGCACGGACCTGAGCTTTTCGAGCCTGAACGACCAGCGCCAGTATGCCACGACGAACCTGCAGTATGTCGGCTTCAACACCAACAGCAGCTTTTTCATGACGGCGCGCTACCGCCAGCCGTTCAATTACGTCATTGACCGCACGTTCGCCGTTGCGCTGCTGCACGACTGCGCCGTCGCCACCGCGCTGCCCGTCCACCCGGCGAGCACGCTCTATGACAACGCGCTCAACGAGTCGCTGTCCTATGACCTGGATAAGGCAAAGAAGCTGTTCGACGAGCTGAAGATCGTCGACTACGACGGCGACGGCGAGCGCGAGTACATTCCCGACGGGCAGTCCCCGCTCGACATCAGTCTCTCGCTGATCGTCTATGCCGACAGCACGGCCAAGGTCAGCATGGCCAACAAGATCGCGGCTGACCTCACGAGCATCGGCATCCCCGTGAAAGTGCGCGAGCTCAGCTGGGACAACTATCAGGACGCGCTCAAGGGCGGGAAATATGATATGTATTACGGCGAGGTCGCCCTCCCGGCGGACTTCGACCTCTCGGCCCTGCTCAAGGCCGGCGGCTCGCTCAATTACGGCGGCATCACGACCGGCACCTATGCCGATGTCATCAACGCCTACCTCGCCGCCGCGGACACGGACCGCGCAGCGGCCTGCCGCACCATGCTCCAGACCATCTCGGACACTGCGCCCATCGTGCCCGTCTGCTTTGAAAAGCACTGCCTGTACGTGCACCGCGGCGCCGTCGGCGGCTTTTCTCCCACGAAGTACAACATTTTCCACAGCATCACGGATTGGAAGATCAATAACGCATGAAACAAGAGTGGATTGCGCGCGCCAAGCGCTTTGCCACCTATGCGCTCGTCGGCTGCTTTGACACGGGCATGGACTGGGTGGCGTTCACAACTGCACATGAGCTGTTGCACTTCACGCCCGTGATCTGCCAGGCCATCGGCTACTTTGTCGGCACGGTCTGCAGCTATTTTCTCAACGGCCGCATCACCTTCCGCGACGGGCACATCGCCCGCTGGCGGCAGTGCCTGCGCTTTGTGATGTGGAACGTGGTGTCCCTCGGCGTGAGCGAGGTGATGATCGGCCTGCTGACGCACTTCGGCCTCAACCCGTACATCGCCAAGGTCGGCGTCACGCTCGAGGTCGCACTGTTCAACTACTTCGGCTATAAATATATTGTGTTCGCAGTCCCCAAACAAACGGAAGGAGAGCAGGATCATGACAGATCGTCAACTGATTAATCTGGCCGAGCAGGCCTCCCGCAATGCCTATGTGCCGTATTCCCATTTCGCCGTCGGCGCGGCGCTCGAGTGCCGCGACGGCACGGTCTTTACCGGCTGCAACATTGAAAACGCCGCCCTCGGCAGCACCATCTGCGCCGAGCGCACCGCCGCCTGCAAGGCCGTCAGCGAGGGCCGCCGCGACTTTGTGCGCATCGCCGTCTACGGCGACGGCGAGCACTATTGCTACCCCTGCGGCGCGTGCCGGCAGTTTCTGGCCGAGTTCGCGCCCGATATGGAGGTGCTGTCCGCCATGGGCGGCGGCCGCTATGTCAGCAACCGCCTGAGCGAGCTCATGCCCTATACCTTTAATTATTAAGGGATCCGCCATGGAACTGGAACAGCTGCGCATTTTCTGCACCGTTGCCGCCTGCCGCAGTTTTACCCGCGCGGCCGGTCAGCTCTTCGTCAGCCACTCGACGACCAGCCGCGCCGTGTCCGCCCTCGAGCGGGAGCTCGGCGTGCCGCTGCTCGTGCGCGACCGGCACACCGTCGCGCTCACGCCCGCCGGGCAGACGCTCCTGACCGGGGCGGAGGACCTGCTCCGGCAGGCCGATGCGCTCGCGGCCGCCGTGCACACCGCGGCGGAGGCGGCCCCGGAGCTGCCCGAACCGCCGGAGGCGTAATTTTGGCGGACTGCACAAACTTTTTTGCAAAATTTCTACGTTTGAGCGAAAAACCCTCTTGACATTCGGGAGGGTTTTTGCTATTCTTATGAAGCGCCTGTGCGGAAACAGGTGCATTCTGCGATGAAGCGGGAGATTGCGGAGCCCGTCTCCGGTAACTTCCGTGGAGTATGTCCGCTGCCGCGCCCTTGCACGGCAGATGATCGGGCGGTTGAGTCAGCCAGCACTTGCGTATATCACCTGCGCGGCTGCATACCGGCGAGAGCCGGTTTGTTTTTCGGGCAGGGTTTGATACGCACGGAACGGTGTATGGCGATCTCATCCGTGCGAACCAGGCGGAGCCAATGCCGCCAAAAAAATTCGTAACGGAGGAAACAACATGGCAACCACGAGCAACAAGAAAATGATCCGTATCCGCCTCAAGGCCTACGATCACCAGCTGATCGACAAGGCGGCGGAGAAGATCGTCGAAACCGCAAAGCGTACCGACGCGAAGGTCTCCGGCCCCATTCCGCTGCCGACGAAGACCGAGATCGTCACCATCCTGCGCGCTGTTCATAAGTATAAGGACAGCCGCGAGCAGTTTGAGCGCCGCACCCACAAGCGCCTGATCGACATCATGAACCCGACCCAGAAGACGGTCGAGGCTCTGATGAATCTGGAGCTGCCGGCCGGTGTCGAGATCGACATCAAGCTGTAAGCACACCCCGTTAACCCTGCGCGCGAGCGCATATTTACAAACCCGCAGTCCGCAGCTTGCGTGTGCGGACGGGTCAAGTCAGCAGCCTCTGGCCATGAGCTAAGCGAGCTGACCAATAACCTGAAGGAGGAACATGTATGAAAACAGCCATCATCGGTAAAAAGGTCGGCATGACGCAGATCTTCGATGAAGCAGGCAAGGTCGTCCCCGTCACCGTGATCGAGGCAGGCCCCTGCACGGTCACCGGCAAGATGACCAAGGAAAAGGAAGGCTATGAAGCCGTCCAGCTCGGCTACGAGGACGTCGCCGAGAAGAAGCTGACCAAGCCCGAGAAGGGCCACCTGGACAAGGCGGGCGTCGGCTACAAGAAGCATCTCAAAGAGTTCCGTCTCGAGGACTGCGCCTCTGTCAATGTGGGCGATGTCGTCAAGGCCGACACCTTCAAGGAAGGCGACAAGGTCGACATCACCGGCATCAGCAAGGGCCACGGCTACGCCGGCGTCATCAAGCGCTTCGGCCAGGGCCGTACCCCGACCTCCCACGGCGGCGGCCCTGTGCACCGTCACGCCGGCTCCATGGGCTCGAGCACCGATCCTTCCCGTATCTTCCCGGGTAAGAAGCAGGCCGGCCACATGGGCGTGGATCAGGTCACCGTCCAGAACCTCGACGTGGTCAAGGTCGATCCCGAGCTCAACATGATCGTTGTGCGCGGCGCGATCCCCGGCCCGAAGGGCGGCATTGTCTATATCAAGAGCACCGTCAAGAAGACCGTCGTCAAGAAGGGCGACGCCGGCATCAGCACCAACCCGCAGAAGGCCTCCGGTCGTAACCCGCAGAAGGCTTCTGCAAGAAAGTAAGGAAAGGAGAGAGCGAATATGCCTACTGCTAAGTTGTTTAATATGGCCGGCGATCAGGTCGGCGAAGTGGCGCTCTCCGAAGCCGTTTTCGGTGTTGAGCCCAACGAGTCCGTCCTGCACGACTCCGTGAAGAACCACCTGGCCAACTGCCGTCAGGGCACGCAGAGCGCGCTGACCAAGGGCGAGGTTTCCTACTCCACCGCCAAGCCCTGGCGACAGAAGGGCACCGGCCGCGCACGCGCCGGCTACAAGGGCAGCCCGGTGTGGACCCACGGCGGCGTCGCGTTTGCGCCGAAGCCGCGCGACTACAGCTACACGCTCAACAAGAAGGTCAAGAGACTGGCCCTCAAGAGCGCGCTGAGTGCCAAGGCCGCTGCCGGCGAGATCCTCGTCGTGGACGGCATGGCCGTCGAGGAGATCAAGACCGCCCCCGTCAAGGCGTTCCTGACCAAGATCGGCGCCGACGGCAAGGCTCTGCTCGTGACCGAGCAGGTCGACGAGAAGCTCGTCAAGAGCTCCCGCAACATCCCCGGCGTGAGCAGCACCATCGCCACCATCCTCAGCCCCTATATGATCCTGACGCACCGCGTCCTGGTCGTTGACAAGGCTGCGCTCCAGAAAATCGAGGAGGTGTACGCATAATGAGAACCGCTTACGATGTCATTATCCGTCCCATCATCACCGAGCAGTCCATGGAAGACCTCGACATCAAAAAGTACACGTTCGAAGTCGCCAAGGACGCCGGCAAGATCGAGATCAAAAAGGCCATCGAGGAGATCTTTGACGTGAAGGTCATCAAGGTCACCACCACGACGATCCGTGCCAAGGAGAAGCGCGTCGGTGCCAACCCCTCCGGCATGACCGCCACCGGCAAGAAGGCCGTTGTGAAACTGTCCGCTGATTCGAAGAACATCGAGATCTTCGAGGGCATGGTGTAAGGGAGGAATTGAACAATGTCGATTAAAACCTATAAACCCACCACGCCTTCCCGCAGACATATGTCCGTTTCCGGCTTCGACGGTGTCGATAAGCACGCCAAGCCGCAGAAGGAGCTCGTGGAGGTCCTCAAGAAGCACTCCGGCCGCAACAGCTACGGCCGCATCACCGTCCGCCATCAGGGCGGCGGCAACCGCAAAAAGTACCGCGTCATCGACTTCAAGCGCGACAAGATGGACGTGCCTGCTACCGTCCTGCGCCTGGAGTACGATCCGAACCGCAGCGCTTATATCGCCCTGGTCGAGTACACCGACGGCGAGCGCCGCTACATTCTGGCCCCTGTCGGCCTGAACGTGGGCGACACCGTCCTGTCCTCCGCCGCGGCGGACATCAAGCCGGGCAACGCCCTGCCGCTGGCCAACATCCCGGTCGGCACCGTTATCCACAACATCGAGCTCTACCCCGGCAAGGGCGCGCAGCTGGTCCGCTCCGCGGGCGTCGCCGCGCAGCTCATGGCGAAGGAAAACGGCATGGCTACCGTCCGTCTCCCCTCCGGCGAGTACCGCAAGGTCCGCCTCAACTGCATCGCCTGCATCGGCCAGGTCGGCAATGTTGACCATGCCAACATCGCCGTCGGCAAGGCCGGCCGCAAACGCCACATGGGCATCCGCCCGACTGTCCGCGGTTCTGTCATGAACCCGTGCGACCACCCGCACGGCGGCGGCGAAGGCAAAGCGCCTGTCGGCCGTCCCGGCCCGGTCACCCCGTGGGGCAAGCCGGCGATGGGTTACAAGACCCGCAAGAAGAAGAATGCGACCGACAAGTTCATTGTCAAGCGCCGCAACGCGAAGTAAGGAGGGAATAGGTAATGAGCAGAAGTGTTAAGAAAGGCCCGTTTGCCGCTCCCGAGCTGCTGAAGCGGGTCGATGAAATGAACAAGGCCGGCGAGAAGAAGGTCATCAAGACCTGGAGCCGTTCCTCCACGATCTTCCCGTCCTTTGTCGGCCACACCATCGCTGTCCATGACGGCCGCCGTCACGTTCCGGTCTATGTGACCGAGGACATGGTCGGACATAAGCTGGGCGAGTTCGCGCCCACGCGCACGTTCCGCGGCCACGCCGGCAGCAAGACTGTTGGAAAGTAAGGGGGAGAGAACATGGAAGAACTGAAAACTGCACGTGCCCAGCTGGTGCACGCCCGTATCGCTCCCCGTAAGGTCCAGATCGTCTGCGACATGATCCGCGGCAAGGACACCAAGGTCGCCGAGGCCTATATGGCCAACACGCCGAAGGCCGGCTGCGAGCTCATGCTCAAGCTCCTCAAGAGCGCCTGCGCCAACGCGGAGAACAACTTCGAGATGGATCCGGACAACCTCTACGTTGCCGAGGCCTATGCCACGGCCGGCCCGATCCTCAAGCGCGGCCGCCCGAGAGCTCAGGGCCGTATGTACCGCATCAACAAGCGCACCAGCCACATCACCATCGTCGTGGCTGAGAAGGCATAAGGGAGGAGGCAGAAGATATGGGACAGAAAGTTAATCCGCACGGCATGCGTGTCGGCGTCATCAAAGATTGGGATTCCCGCTGGTATGCCCGTGACGAGAAGGTCGGCGACCTGATCGTTGAGGACTACAAGATCCGCCAGTACCTGAAGAAGACCCTGTATTCCGCAGGCATCCCGAACATCGAGATCGAGCGCGACAGCGCGAAGGTCCGCATCTATATCCACTGCTCTCGTCCGGGCGTTGTCATCGGCAAGGGCGGCGCGGAGATCGAGCGCATCCGCCTCTCCGTCGAGAAGATGATCGGCAAGCCGGTCGCCCTCTCCATCGTCGAGGTCCGCACGCCGGATACGAACGCACAGCTCGTCGCCGAGAACATCGCCGCGCAGCTCGAGAAGCGCATCGGCTTCCGCCGCGCGATGAAAAACGCCATGGGCCGCGCCATGAGAATGGGCGCCCGCGGCATCAAGATCATGTGCTCCGGCCGTCTGGGCGGCGCCGAGATCGCCCGCACCGAGTGCTACCACGAGGGCACCATTCCGCTGCAGACCATCCGCGCGGACATCGAGTACGGCTTTGCTGAGGCTGCCACGACCTACGGCCGTGTCGGCGTCAAGGTCTGGATCTACAAAGGCGAGATCCTCTCCCAGAGCCTGCGCACCACCCCGCGCACCATGGATCTGAACAAGCGCGACGACCGTCGCCGTGACCGCCGTGACGGCGATCGCAGAGGCCGCGGCGGCTACAACCGCGACCGTCGTGACGGCAACCGCCAGGGCGGCCGTCCGGGCTACCAGGGCGGCGGACGTCCGCAGGGCGGCAATCGTCCCCAGGGCGGCTACAACCGCGGCCCGCGTCCGGCAGCTCCCGCTGCTCCGAAGGAAGGAGGCAACAACTAATGCTGATGCCGAAAAGAGTGAAGTACCGCAGAGTGCAGCGCGGTCGTATGACCGGCAAGGCCCTGCGCGGCAATAAGGTGACCTATGGTGAGTTCGGCCTGCAGGCGCAGGAGCCGGCCTGGATCACCTCCAACCAGATCGAGGCGGCCCGTGTCGCCATGACCCGTTACACCAAGCGTGGCGGTCAGGTCTGGATCAAGATCTTCCCCGACAAGCCGGTCACGCAGAAGCCGGCCGAGACCCGCATGGGTTCCGGTAAAGGTTCTCCTGAGTACTGGGTCGCCGTCGTGAAGCCCGGCAGAGTTCTGTTTGAGATCGCTGGCGTGCCGGAAGAGGCTGCCCGTGAGGCGCTGCGTCTGGCCAGCCACAAGCTTCCCTGCAAGACGAAGATCGTCAAGAAGGAAGACACTGAGATTGGTGGTGAATAAGATGAAAGCTAGTGAAATTCGCTCCATGTCCGCCGCAGAGCTGGAAAGCAAGCTGGTCGAACTGAAGAAGGACCTGTTCATGCTCCGTATGCAGCACGCTACCAATCATCTTGACAACCCCGTTAAGATTTCCGCTGTGCGTCGCGACATTGCCCGAGTCAAAACCGTGCTCCGCGAAAAGCAGCTCGAGCAGTGAGGAGGTAAGTGAGAATGAACGAAATGAGAACGACTTCCCGCAAGACCCGCGTCGGCAAAGTGGTGTCCGACAAGATGGACAAGACGATCGTTGTCATCGTGGAAGACCACGTGGCGCACAAAGTCTATAAAAAGATCATCGGCAAGACCTACCGCCTGAAGGCACACGACGAGAACAACGAGTGCCATGTTGGCGATATCGTCCGCGTGATGGAGACCCGCCCCCTGTCCAAGGACAAGAGATGGCGCGTGGTCGAGATCGTGGAAAAGGCGAAGTAAGGAGGCAACAACATGATTCAGCAGGAAAGTTATCTGAAGGTTGCCGACAATACCGGCGCCAAGGAAATCAAGTGCATCCGCGTTCTCGGCGGATCCAAGCGTAAATACGCCAGCATCGGCGACGTAATCGTTGCTTCCGTGCGCAAGGCGGCCCCCGGCGGCTCGGTCAAGAAGGGCGACGTCGTCAAGGCTGTTGTTGTCCGCACCGTGAAGCCGGTCCGCCGCGCGGACGGTACCTATGTGCGTTTCGATGAGAATGCCGCCGTCCTGATCAACGGCGAGGATAAGAACCCCCGCGGCACCCGTATCTTTGGGCCCGTCGCCCGTGAGCTCCGCGACAGTGACTTCACGAAGATCCTGTGTCTCTGGCTCCCGAAGTTATTTGAGGAGGGCGCAGAACATGAACATCAAAAAAGACGATAAAGTCGTTGTCCTGTCCGGCAAGGACAAGGGCAAGGAAGGCAAAGTCCTGTCTGCTGACCCGAAGGGCGGCAAGCTCATCGTGGAGGGCGTGAACGTCGCCACGAAGCACCAGAAGCCGAAAAATCAGCAGGATCAGGGCGGCATCATCAAGACCGAAACCCCGATCTATGCCTGCAAGGTCATGGTCGTCTGCCCGAAGTGCGGCAAGCCGACCCGCATTGCGCACAAGATCACCGACGGCAAGAAAGTCCGCGTCTGCAAGAAGTGCGGCGCCGAACTGTAAAGGAGGGAGCAACGAACTATGGCAAATATGCCTTCTATGAAGAAGAAGTATGTGGAGGAAGTCGCTCCCGCTCTGATGACGAAGTTCCAGTACGAGAGCGTTATGCAGATCCCGAAGATCGAGAAGATCGTCGTCAGCGTCGGCTGCGGCGACTGCAAGGATAACGCCAAGGCGCTCGACGCCGTCATCAAGGACATCACTGCGATCACCGGCCAGCATGCGGTTGCGACCGTCGCCAAGAAGAGCGTCGCAAACTTCAAGCTGCGTGAGGGTATGCACGTCGGCGTGAAGGTCACGCTGCGTCAGGACCGTATGTGGGAGTTCCTGGACCGCCTGTTCAACATCGCGCTGCCCCGTGTCCGCGACTTCCGCGGCATCTCGGCCGATGCGTTCGACGGCCGCGGCAACTACAGCCTCGGCCTCAAGGAGCAGATCATCTTCCCCGAGATCGAGTACGATAAGATCGAGAAGCTCCGCGGCATGAACATCGCCATCATCACCACCGCCAAGACCGATGAGGAAGCACGCGAGCTGCTCAAGCTCATGGGCGCCCCGTTCGTCACCAAAGCATAAGGGAGGAGCGACACAATGGCTAAGAAATCTATGATCCTCAAGCAGCAGGCGCCCGCGAAGTACTCCACCCGTCAGTACAACCGCTGCAAGATCTGCGGCCGTCCCCACGCTTACCTGCGCAACTACGGCATCTGCCGTATCTGCTTCCGTGAGCTGGCGTATAAGGGCCAGATCCCCGGCGTCCGCAAAGCCAGCTGGTAAAATTCTGCCGTTTGGCATTGTGAGCTGTGCTTGCTGTATACCAGATACAGCTGCGCACAGCGCCCTTCGCCAACCAACAGAATTTCGCCCGGGGCGGGATAACGGCTGCGCGGTGCACACCGCCTGACGAAAAATTTCCGCCCAGCGCTGAACCCTCGCGTTCAGCCCCAACTTCCGTAAGTTCGCCCCGCGCAGCCGCAGCTGGATCTGCGGCTGCCGGTGCGCACTGAAATACGGTGCCGGTCCTTATGATCTGAGTTCCGGTGCCGTGCCCCGCCCATGCCTGTGCGTTTGACCCGGCGCGCATGCATGGCTCACCGCTTTTGTGCCGCCCGGCACCGCGGCCGTGCCGCCGCCTCCGGCGGCGACATGAAAATGGACCGCGCGTCACGAAAGCAAGCTTTTGCCCCTTCGCTGAAAGGGCAGGGATGACGAAAGGCCGCAGGGAATCATGTATTCATGCGGAACCTCGCCGCCCAAACCGTATCATCGGTAACTTCTAACTAAGGAGGAAACACAAATGCAGATCACCGATCCCATCGCCGATATGCTGACCCGCATCCGCAACGCTGGCAGCGCTCGGCACGAAACCGTGGACGTCCCGAATTCCAAGATGAAGAAGGCCATCGCCGAAATTCTTCTCGAGGAAGGCTACATCAAGAGCTTCCAGCTCATTGATGACGGCACCCAGGGCGTCATCCGCATCACCCTGAAGTATCTCCCCGGCAAAGAGAAGGCCATCCAGGGTCTCCGCAGAGTCTCCAAGCCCGGCCTGCGTGTCTACGCCGGCGCTGACGAGCTGCCGCAGGTCCTGCGCGGCCTCGGCATCGCGATCATCTCCACCTCGAAGGGCATCATGACCGACAAGAAAGCGCGTGCGCAGCACGTCGGCGGCGAAGTCCTCGCGTTCGTGTGGTAAGGGAGGTACAGAACAATGTCTAGAATTGGTAGAGCTCCCATTGAGATCCCCGCAGGCGTTGAAGTCACCTGCAATGGCAACGTTGTCACCGTCAAGGGCCCGAAGGGCACCCTGTCGCACAACGTGCACCCGGACATGACCGTCACGGTCGAAGGCAACACCATCCACGTCACCCGCCCGAGCGATGACAAATTGCACCGCTCCCTGCACGGCCTGACCCGCACGCTGATCCACAACATGGTCATCGGCGTGACCGAGGGCTTCAGCAAGACGCTCGAGATCAACGGCGTCGGCTACAGAGCCGTGAAGGAAGGTCAGAACCTGGTCATGCACCTGGGCTTCTCGCACACGGTCACCGTGTCCGAGAACGCGGACATCCAGATCGATGTCCCGAACCCGAACCAGGTCATTATCAAGGGTATCGACAAGGAAAAGGTCGGCCAGTTTGCAGCAGAAGTGCGCGCGAAGCGTCCGCCCGAGCCGTACAAGGGCAAGGGCATCAAGTACGATTACGAGCATATCCGCCGCAAAGAAGGCAAGACCGGCGCGAAGTAATTGGAGGTGTGCCTGAATGATTAAGAGACCGAATACGAAAGCGCAGCGCGTTCGCCGTCACCAGAGAGTGCGCGGCAAGATCTCCGGCACGGCCGAGAGACCGCGTCTGAGCGTGTTCCGCAGCGAAAACAACATTTATGCCCAGATCATCGACGATGTCGCCGGTAAGACGCTCTGCAGCGCCTCCACCGTGGAAAAGGGCTTTGAAGGCAATGGCGGCAACTGCGAAGCGGCAGCCAAGATCGGCAAGCTCATCGGCGAGCGCGCCGTGGCGGCCGGCATCACCGAGGTCGTGTTCGACCGCGGCGGCAACGTGTACCATGGCCGCGTCAAGGCTCTGGCAGAAGGCGCCCGCGAGGGCGGCCTGAAGTTCTAACGGGAGGAGGAAACGAAATGGCATATAACAATGACAGACGGGACAACCGCCGCAACCGCAGCGATGAGCCCCAGGAATTCAGCGAAAAAGTCGTTGCCCTCAACCGCGTTTCCAAGACCGTTAAGGGCGGCCGCGTCGCAAAGTTCTCCGCACTGGTCGTCGTCGGCGACGGCAAGGGCCGCGTGGGCTTCGGCCTCGGCAAAGCTGCCGAAGTTTCCGAAGCGATCCGCAAGGGCCTGGAGGACGCAAAGAAGAACCTGACCACCGTGACCCTGCAGGGCACGACGATCCCGCACGAGGTCATCGGCGAGTTCGGCGCCGGCCGCGTGCTGCTCAAGCCCGCCGCACCCGGCACCGGCGTGATCGCCGGCGGCGCCGTGCGTGCCGTGGTCGAGGCTGCCGGCATCAAGGACATCCGTACCAAGTGCCTGCGCTCGAACAACCCGGCGAACGTTGTCGCCGCGACGATGGAAGGTCTGAAGTCTCTGCGCAACGCCCAGCAGGTCGCTGTTTACAGAGGCAAGACCGCCGAAGAGATTCTGGGTTAAGGAGGGGCTGAGACATGGCAAATCTGAAGATTAAGCTCGTCAAGAGCCTCAGCGGCCGCAATGCCAAGCACATTGCCACCGCCAACTCCCTCGGCCTGCACAAGATCGGCAACGAGACCGTGCAGCCCGATAACCCGCAGACCCGCGGCAAGATCGCCAAGATCGGCTATCTCGTCGCCGTCACTGAAGAAGAATAAGGAGGGCCCCCAAAATGAATATCAACGAACTTTCTCCCGTTGTGGGCTCCACCCATGTCGGCAAGCGCAAGGGCCGCGGCCACGCGACCGGCAACGGCAAGACCGCAGGCCGCGGTCATAAGGGCCAGAAGGCCCGCAGCGGCGGCGGCGTCCGCATCGGCTTCGAAGGCGGCCAGATGCCTCTGGCCCGCCGCATCCCGAAGCGCGGCTTCCACAACATCTTTGCCAAACCGCTCGAGAGCGTGAACGTCTCCGCTCTGGAGAAGTTTGAAGACGGCGCTGTCGTCGACGCAAAGGCCCTGCTCGATGCTGGCATCCTTAGCAAGTGCACCTACGGTGTGAAGATCCTTGGCAACGGCGAAATCACCAAGAAGCTGACTGTGAAGGCTTCTGCGTTCTCCGAATCCGCGAAAGCGAAGATCGAGGCAGCAGGAGGAAAGGCTGAGGTGGTGTAAGGTGCTCCAGACATTTCGTAACGCATGGCGCATTGAGGAACTGCGCAAGAAAATTCTCTTTACGCTTCTGATTGTCCTGCTTTACCGTCTCGGCAATGCCGTACCCGTACCTTTCGTCGACACCAAAGCACTGGCCGACTACTTCCAGGCTAGTGGCCTGCAGAACACGATCCTGGGCCTGTTCAACGTCATGTCCGGCGGCGCGTTCTCTCAGGCGACGATCTTCGCACTGTCCATCCAGCCGTACATCAACGCTTCCATCATCATTCAGCTCCTGTGCATTGCGATCCCCTCTCTGGAGCGTCTGCAGAAGGAAGGCGGCGAGGAAGGCAAGAAGAAGATCGCCAGCATCACCCGCTACAGCACGGTCGCCATCGGCCTGCTGCAGGGCTTTGCGTATTATATGATGATGCGCAACTACAGCCTCATCAACGCGGACTTTGCCAGCAATGTCTGGGCAGCCATCGTCATCATCCTGACCTTTACGTCCGGCTCCGCCCTCATCATGTGGCTTGGTGAGCAGATTACCGAGTTCGGCATCGGCAACGGTATCTCGATCATCCTGTTCGTGAGCATCGTCGCCCGCTTCCCGAACTCCATCATCCGCCAGATCAACAACGTCGCCAATGGCGACCTCGCCTGGTGGGTCCTGGTGCTGATGTACCTCGGCGCCCTGCTGCTCATCGTGCTCATCGTGCTCGTCAACGACGCCGAGCGCCGTCTGCCGGTGCAGTATTCCAAGCGCGTGGTCGGCCGCAAGATGTACGGCGGCCAGAGCACGCACCTGCCGATGAAGGTGAACATGAGCGGCGTCCTGCCGATCATCTTCGCCCAGTCGATCGCGTCGCTGCCGGCCACCATCTGCGCCTTCGTTCCGAAGTGGCAGAACGGTTGGGTCATGAAGCACATCTTTGATACGACCACCTGGCCGTATATCGTCATCTACTTCCTGCTCATCATCTTCTTCAGCTACTTCTACTCCACGATCCAGTTCAACCCGATCGAGGTCGCCAACAACCTGAAGAAGAACGGTGGGTTCATCCCGGGCTTCCGTGCAGGCAAGCCGACGAGCGAATTCATCCAGAAGGTGCTCAACAAGATCACGCTCTTCGGCGCGATCTACCTGAGCGTCATCGCGATCACGCCGCTGATCATCAGCGCGTGCTCGAAGGCGGAGCAGCTCACCGGCATCTCCCTGGGCGGCACGTCCATCATCATCGTTGTCGGTGTTGCACTTGAGACCGTCCGCGCACTCGAGGCGCAGATGCTCATGCGCAACTACAAGGGCTTCCTGAACTGATAGGAGGATGCACACAATGAAACTTGTTTTGTTAGGTGCCCCCGGTGCGGGCAAGGGTACGCAGGCTGAGATCCTCAGCCGCAAGCTGAATATCCCCACCATTTCCACCGGCAACATCCTGCGCGCGGCCATGAAAAACGGCACGCCCGTGGGTCTGAAAGCAAAATCCTACGTGGAAAGCGGCAAGCTCGTTCCGGACGACGTCATCATCGGCATCGTCTGCGAGCGTCTGGCTGAGCCCGACTGCGCCAATGGTTATATCCTCGACGGTATGCCGCGCACGATCCCCCAGGCGGAAGCGCTGGAGCAGCACGGCATCGACGTCGACACCGCCCTCTCGATCGAGATCGCGGACGAGACCATCATCGAGCGTATGTCTGGCCGCCGGACCTGCAAGGACTGCAGCGCCACGTTCCACATCGTCTCCAATCCTCCCAAGGTGGAAGGCAAGTGCGACTTCTGCGGCGGTGAGCTGACCATCCGCAAGGACGACGCTCCCGAGACCGTGAAGGCGCGCCTGGACGTCTACCATGCCGAGACCGAGCCACTCAAGGACTTCTATGCCCAGCGCGGCAAGCTCGTCAAGGTCGATAACCAGCCGACCATCGAGGCCACGACCGCTGCGATCGAGAAAGCTCTGGGTCTGGAATGATTATCATCAAATCCGATCCTGAAGTGGATCTCATGCGGCAGGCCGGCCGGATCACCGCTGGCGCGCGTACCGTCGCGCGTCAGATGGTGGAGCCGGGTGTGACCACCCGCCAGATCAACCGCGAAGTGCACAAGTTCATCACAAAGTCCGGCGCGTCGCCGTGCTTCATGACCGACGGCGGCTTCCCGACGGCGGCATGCATCTCCGTCAATGACGAGATCATCCACGGCATCCCCGGCGACCGCGTCCTGCATGAGGGCGATATCGTCAGCGTCGACGTCGGCGCCCGCTACCGCGGCTTCAACGGCGACTGCGCAGGCACGTTCCCGTGCGGCAAGTGCTCGGATGAGGCCCTGCGCCTGATCCGCATCACGCGCCAGAGCTTTTTCGAGGGCATCCAATTTGCCCGCGTCGGCTACCGCATCTCCGACATCGGCCACGCCGTTCAGGAGTATGCCGAGAGCTATGGCTATTCGCTCGTGCGCGAGTATATCGGCCATGGTGTCGGCGCCAGCCTGCACGAGGCGCCCGAGATCCCGAACTACGGCAAGCCCGGCCACGGCCCGCGTCTGCAGAAGAACATGACGATCGCCGTGGAGCCGATGGTCAACGTCGGCGGGTACGAGGTCCGTACCCTGGACAACGGCTGGACCGTGGTCACGGCGGACGGCAGCCTGTCGGCGCACTACGAAAACTCTCTGCTCGTCACCGACGGCGAGCCGGAGATCCTGACGTTCGCAGACGACATTTGACGGGTGCGTCCCGAAAAACCTTAGGAGGTTCAAACACCTTGGCAAAAGACGATGTAATCGAACTGGAGGGCACGGTCGTCGAATCCCTGCCCAACACGACGTTCCGGGTTGATATCGGCAACGGCCACATCATCCTGGCGCACATCTCCGGAAAGCTCCGGATGAACTTTATCAGAATCCTCCCCGGTGACAAGGTCACGGTTCAGATGTCTCCGTACGATCTGACGCGCGGCCGCATCACCTGGAGAAGCAAGTAGGAGGTTAACTACAATGAAAGTCAGACCGAGTGTCAAGCCCATGTGCGAAAAGTGCAAGGTCATCAAGCGCAAGGGCAAAGTCATGGTTATCTGCGAAAACCCGAAGCACAAACAGAGACAGGGCTGATCTGACCCTGTAAGTCCTAACACATCCGCGCCAGAAGGTCGGCTCCCTCCGGCGGGAGTAAGTCGCCTCCCTTTTTGCGCGCGGAACAAAAATTTCGAAAGGAATGATCGAATAAGATGGCACGTATCGCCGGCGTTGACCTGCCCAAGGACAAGCGAATTGAAATTGGCCTGACCTACGTTTATGGTATCGGCAGAACCAGCGCAAAAAAGATTCTTGACATGACCGGCATCAATCCGGACACCCGCGTGAAAGACCTCACCGATGAGGAAGAAGCAAAGATCCGTGAGTGCATCGACCACCACTTCATCGTGGAAGGCGACCTGCGCCGCAGCGTGGCGCTCGACATCAAGCGCCTGACCGAGATCGGCTGCTACCGCGGCCAGCGTCACAGACGCGGCCTGCCCGTGCGCGGCCAGCGCAGCAAGACCAACGCGCGTACCCGCAAGGGCCCGAAACGCACGATCGCCAATAAGAAGAAGTAAGGGAGGGATATGTAATGGCAAACGCAGCAAAAGGCAAGAAAGTTCGCACGCGCCGCAAAGAGCGTAAGAACATTGAAAAGGGAGCCGTGCATATCAGCTCTTCGTTCAACAACACCATGGTCACCATCACGGACACCCAGGGCAATGCGCTCTCCTGGGCCTCCGCAGGCGGCATGGGCTTCCGCGGAAGCAAGAAATCCACCCCCTTCGCCGCACAGACCGCCGCTGAGACGGCTGCCAAGGCGGCTATGGAGCACGGCCTGAAGACCGTCGAAGTCTTCGTCAAGGGCCCCGGCTCCGGACGTGAGGCTGCGATCCGCGCCCTGCAGACGGCAGGACTCGAGGTCACTATGATCAAGGACGTCACCCCCATTCCGCACAATGGCTGCCGTCCTCCGAAACGCCGCCGCGTCTGATTGAAGGAGGGAAATGAATTATGGCTAGATATACCGAAGCTGTCTGCCGCCAGTGCCGCAGAGAGGGCCAGAAGCTCTTCCTCAAGGGCGACAGATGCTACACCCAGAAGTGCGCGATCGACTGCAGAGGCTATGCCCCCGGCCAGCACGGCCAGGGCCGCAGCAAGACCTCTGAGTACGGTTCCCAGCTGCGCGAGAAGCAGAAAGTCCGCCGCTACTACGGCGTGCTCGAAAAGCAGTTCCGCAGCTACTTCGCCATGGCGGAGAAGCGCCAGGGCATCACGGGCGAGAACCTGCTCGCCATCCTGGAAACCCGTCTGGACAACGTCGTCTACCGTCTCGGCTTTGCTATGAGCCGTGCGGAGGCGCGCCAGCTCGTGACCCACGGCCACTTCACTGTCGATGGCCGCAAAGTCAACATCCCCAGCTTCCTGGTCAAGCCGGGCATGGTTATTACACTCAAGGACTCCAGCAAGAGTCTCGACAAGATCAAGGCCAACGTCGAAGCGAACGCTTCCCGTCCCGCGCCGAAATGGCTGGACTACGACGCCAACAACATGGTCGGCAAGGTCGTGGCCATGCCCGCGCGTGACGACATTGACCTGCCTGTCGAGGAACACCTCATCGTCGAGCTGTATTCCAAGTAATAAAGAGACCCTCAAATTGGTAAGCTGACATCCGCAGCGCCCCAGCGGCGCAACAATACAGTAAGGAGGGTTAAGTCTAAATGATTGAAATTGAAAAGCCGCGCATCGAATGCCAGGAATCCCCGGACGATATCTCGTATGGCAAGTTCGTCGTTGAGCCTTTGGAGCGTGGCTACGGCACGACCCTGGGTAACTCTCTGCGCAGAGTGCTGCTCTCTTCACTGCCCGGCACTGCCCCGACGTCCATCCGGATCGCCGGCGTGCAGCACGAGTTTTCGACGATCCCCGGCGTCAAGGAAGACGTCACGGAGATCGTGCTGAATGTGAAGGGGATCATCGCGCGCCTGCACTGCGACGGCCCGAAGACCGTCTATATCGAAGCGGCAGGCGAGTGTGAAGTCACGGCCGGCGACATCAAGGCAGACGGCGAGGTCGAGATCCTCAACCCCGAGCTGCACATTGCCAGCCTCGGCCCGGACGGCGCGCTCTCCATGGAGATCACGCTCGCCCACGGCAGAGGCTACGTCCCGGCGGACAAGAACAAGAGTGCGCAGCAGGTCATCGGGACCATCCCGGTGGACAGCATCTATGCGCCGGTCCTGAAGGTCAACTACGCTGTCGAGAACACCCGTGTGGGCAACCAGACGGACTTCGACAAGCTGACCATCGAGGTCTGGACCGACAAGACCATCTCGGCGCGCGACGCGCTGAGCCTCGGCGCCAAGATCCTGTGCGATCACTTCACGCTCTTCACCGATCTGTCTGACACGATCGGCAACAGCTGCACGGTGGTGGAGAAAGAGCCGGAGCGCCCCGACACCGTCATGAAGATGACGATCGAGGAGCTGGATCTCTCCGTGCGCAGCTTCAACTGCCTGAAGCGCGCGAATATCAACACCGTCGAAGACCTCACGAACAAGACTGAGGAAGAGATGATCAAGGTGCGCAACCTTGGCCGCAAATCCCTGGAAGAGGTCGAGCACAAGCTCGCTATGATGGGCCTGAGCCTGGCGAGCGACGACAACCAGTAATAACCAGTTACTCTTATCAAGGAGGAAAACCGATATGCCCGGAACAAGGAAACTCGGTAAGACCACCGATCAGCGCAAGGCGATGCTCCGTCAGCAGGTCACGGATCTGCTCGACATGGGCCGCATGGAGACGACCGTCTTCCGCGCAAAAGAGATCGCGCCGCTCGCCGAGAAAATGATCACCCTTGGCAAGAAGAAGGACATGACCGCCTACCGTCAGGCGCTGGCCTTCATCACCCGCGAGGATGTTGCCAAGAAGGTGTTCGATGAAGTTGCCCCGAAGTATGCCGACCGCAACGGCGGCTACACCCGCATCACCCGCATCGGCACCCGCCGCGGCGATGCGGCCGAGATGGCTGTCATCGAGCTCGTGTAAGGAGCTTCCGAACACCAATTATCATGCACCGACCGTTTTGCGGCCGGTGCATTTTTTTAGGCTGTAAAAAGCCTCGCAGAGTTTGCAGCCGGTGCGTTTTCGTATTTTACAGACCAGCACTGTCTGTGGTATAATCATCTTTCAGACAGACAACAAGGAGGGACGTGTATGCGCATTCTGGTCGTGGAAGATGAACAGGACCTCAACCGCATTCTCGCCAAAACACTCACTGCCGAGGGCTACAGCGTTGACACCTGCTTTGACGGCGTGGAGGCGCTGGACTATCTGGAGGGCGCGGAGTACGATGCCATCGTGCTCGATGTGATGATGCCGCGCATGGACGGCTTTTCGCTCCTGGCGCAGATGCGCGAGAGCGGCAACGAGACGCCGGTCATTTTCCTCACGGCGAAAGACAGCGTGCCCGACCGCGTGCGCGGGCTCGACGCCGGGGCGGATGACTATCTTGTCAAGCCGTTTTCGTTCGATGAGCTGCTGGCCCGGCTGCGCGTCGTCATGCGCAAGCGCGGCGGCAGCGCCACGAATGTCTTTACCGTCGCCGACCTCACGGTCGACACCGCCTCGCACCATGTCACGCGCGGCGGCCGCACGATCGCGCTCTCGGCCAAGGAGTTTGCCCTGCTCGAATATATGATCCGCAACCGCGGCGTCGTGCTCTCGCGCGAACGGATCGAAAACCATCTCTGGAACTATGACTACAGCGGCGGCTCGAACGTTGTGGACGTGTACATGAGCTACCTGCGCCGGAAGATCGACGCGGACTATTCCACCAAGCTCATCCACACCGTCTGGGGCGTCGGTTGGGTCCTGCGGGAGGAAACATGAAACGTCCGTCACTAAAGCTGCGCATCACCGGCTGGTTCGCGCTCATGATGTTTGTCATCGAGGCGCTGGTGCTCGCGTTCCTGCTCGCCGTCAACGGCACGGTCGCCACGAACGACCCCGAGGCGCGCCTCGTGCGCATGGTCGAGCACAACGCCAACCGCGTCAAGTACAATAACCGCCAGTTCCGCTTCAGCCGCATCCATTATAACCGCAGCGGCGTTTACACCGTGCTCTATGACGCGGACGGCAACGTCCTGCAGGGCACGTTCCCGGCGGAGTTCACGCCTGCGCAGCCGCTGCCGCTCGGCAGCGAGACCGTGCGCCTCGTCGACTGCGGGGACAACGAATATTACGTCTACGATGTGCGCGTGGACATGATGGTCGGCAGCGTCTGGCTGCGCGGCGTCATCGACGCGGATGCCAACGGCGGCGTCATGCGCGTCATTCTGCCGCTGGCGTGGTCGCTGCTGCCGGTGCTGCTCGTGCTGTCGGTCATCGGCGGGTATTTCATCGCCAGCCGCGCCCTGCGCCCCGTGCGCCAGCTCACGGCCACGGCCAATGCCATCTCCGACGGGCAGGACCTCAAGGCGCGCATCGGTCTGCCGCACACGAGCGGCAGCGACGAGATCTATCAGCTCTCGGCATCGTTTGACAATATGTTCGACCGACTCGAGCGCTCGTTCGAGGCTGAACAGCGCTTCACGTCCGATGCCTCGCACGAGCTGCGCACGCCGACGACCGTCATCCTCGCCGCCTGCGAGGACGCACGCAAAAACGCGCAGACGCCCGCGGATTATCAGGCGGCGCTCGATGTCATCGACCGGCAGGCGCACAAGATGTCGGCGCTCATCCGCAGCATGCTTGAGATCACGCGGCTCGATCAGGGCACGCAGAAGGTCAACTGGGAGTATGCCGACCTCTCCTATCTCGTCACCGTCATCTGCGACGAGCAGGCCATGGTCGCGCGCCGCGGCATCCGCATCAGCTGCGCGGCCGAGCCGGGCATCTTCATCGACATGGACGTCTTTCTCATCTCGCGCGTCGTGCAGAACCTGCTTGATAACGCCTTCAAGTTCGGCGTGGACGGCGGCTGGATCCATGTCGCGCTCCGGCGCACGGCTGCCGGGGCCGAGCTGACCGTGCAGGACAACGGCATCGGTATCTCGCAGGAAAATCTGGATAAAATATGGCAGAGGTTCTATCAGGCCGACCCCAGCCGGCAGGAAAACGCCGGTCTGGGCCTGGGCCTGTCGATGGTGCAGCAGATCGTCACGCTCCACGGCGGCGCGGTCGCCGTCACGAGCGCGCCGGGCCACGGCACGACGTTCACGGTCACGCTGCCCGAACACCACGGAAAAGAGGAAAGCTGATATGAAACCGTTTTGCGTGCCTATGCCCGCCTGATCGCGGAGGTCGGCGCGCGTGTGCAGAAAGGGCAGGACGTCGTCATCGAGGCCGAGCTCGACCAGCCGGAGTTCGTGACCATGGTCGCCGATGCGTGCTATCACGCCGGGGCGCGCAAGGTCACGGTCACGTGGAAGCACCAGGCGCTCGAAAAGCTCGCCATCCGGCGTGAGAGCGTCAAAACGCTCCAGACCGTCGAGGCTTGGGAGCGCGCGAAGCTCCAGCACTATGTCGACACGCTCCCGTGCCGCATCTACCTGCTCAGCGAAGATCCGGACGGCCTGCGCGGTGTCAGCCCCGCGAAGATGGCCCGCGCCCGGCAGGGGCGCTATGGCGTCATCAAGCCCTACCGCGACCAGATGGAGGGCCGCTACCAGTGGTGCATCGCGGCCGTGCCCGGCGTGGCGTGGGCGAAAAAGGTGTTCCCCAACGAGACGAAGGCCCGCGCTGTCGAAAAGCTCTGGGAGGCAATTTTGCACACCTGCCGCGTGGACGACGACCCCATCGCCGCGTGGAACGCGCACAATGCTGACCTGCAAGCGCGCTGCGACCACCTCAACAGCCTCGGCATCGCGTCGCTGGAGTACCATGCATCCAACGGCACGAACCTCACCGTCGGCATGATCCCCGAGGCGCAGTTTTGCGGCGGCGGGGAGTACACGATCGGCGGCAGCTATTTTAACCCCAACCTGCCCACGGAGGAGTGCTTCATTTCGCCGAAGCGCGGCGAGGCCGAGGGCATTGTCTATTCGTCGAAGCCGCTGTCGTACCAGGGCCAGCTCATCGAGGATTTCTCCATCCGCTTCGAGCACGGCCGCGCCGTCGAGGCGCACGCGCGCACGAACGAGGCCCTGCTGCAAAAGCTCATCGCCATGGACGAAGGCTCTGCCTACCTTGGCGAGTGCGCGCTCGTGCCGTATGACAGCCCCATCAACCAGACGGGCATCCTGTTTTACAATACGCTGTTTGATGAAAACGCCTGCTGCCACCTCGCGCTCGGCATGGGCTTCATCGATACCATCCGCGACTACCCGAACCGCACGCTCGAGGAGATGCGCGCGCTCGGCGTGAACGACTCCATGATCCACGAGGATTTCATGATCGGCACGCCGGATCTGGCCATTACGGCGCACTGCCGCGACGGCCGCACCGTCCCCGTGTTCCGGGACGGGACATGGGCTTTTTGACCGAAATCCCATTTTTTCGTCGAAATACCGCGAAATGTGGTGCGCTCCGATTCTGGAGCGCACCATTTTTCTTTGAAAGTGGGGAATTTGAGAAGAAAACCGTTGCATTTTCGCGGCGCGTGTGGTAAGATACGCCTGCACGGAAAATCTTACCGCTTACTTGCACCCGACAGGAGGTGACCGGCATGAAGCGAGCCATTTTGTGCACCCTGATCGCGGCGGCGCTGCTGCTCAGCGCCTGCACGCGCGCATCGGAGAGCACCGTGCGCGCGCCGGATGCCGGCGCACCGCTGACGCTGTGCCTCGGCGCCGGGCCGGCAGCGCTCGACCCCGCGCGCACGGAAAACGGCGTCGGCGCGACGTATGTCGTCAATCTCTTTGCCGGCCTGACCGGCTACCGCGCCGGCGGCGACGGCAAGGCCGAGCTCACGCCCGAGCTGTGCGCGGCCCTGCCTGAGCCGGAGTCCCTGCCCGACGGGCGCGTGCAGTATGTGTTCACCCTGCGCGACGGGCTCACGTGGTCGGACGGCACGCCGCTCACGGCGGCGGACTTCGTCTATGCGTGGAACCGGGCGAGCACGCTCAGTGACGCGGCGGCGCCGTATCTCTTCGCCTGCATCGACGGCTACGGCACCGGGCGGCTGAACGTCACGGCGTCGGCCGACGGGCGCACGCTCACCGTTGTGCTCGCGGAGGCCATGCCCACGTTTTTGCAGCTGTGCGCCCAGCCGGCGTATGCACCCGTGCCCTCCGGCGCGGCGGACACCACGAGCTGGACGGCAGACGGCGCGGCCTTTGTCACCAGCGGGCCGTACACGGTCGCCGCGTGGACGACCGAGAGCCTCACCTACACGAAAAATCCCGCCTATTGGGACGCGGACAACGTCGCGGCCGAGACGGTGCGCTTCGTCTTTCAGAGCGACGCCAGCGCTGCGGCGTCCGCCTTCCTCGCGCACGAATACGCGCTCAGCTGGCCCGTACCGGATGACGCGCTCGACGACCTGCGTGCAAATCACGCGCCCGAGTTGCGCACCGTCAGCCAGCTCGGCACGTACAGCCTCTGCTTTTCCATGAGCGACCCGGCGCTGAGCGCCTTCTCGCAGACGGAGCGCGCGCAGATCCGCACTGCGCTCGCCCTGCTCATCGACCGCAGCTATCTGTGCAGCGAGATCACGCCCGGCGCACAGCAGAGCGCGAACGCGCCCATCCCGCCCGGCGTCTCGGACGCCGACGGCAGCGCCTTCACCGCGCACAACGGCGCGGACGGCAAGGGCGGCGGTTATTACGGCAGCGATCACGAGGCCAACTGCCAGCAGGCCATCGCGCTCCTGCGGCAGGCGGCGGAGTCGTCCGGCCGGTTCACGGTCAGCGCGCAGGGCGTGTGCGCCGGCTTTCCGGAGTTGACGTACCTGACGTCCGACGCGGCAGGCCACGTCGCCATCGCGGACTATCTCACGGAGCTCTACGGCCGCTACGGTATTTCGCTCGCGGTCACGGCGCAGGACATGGACACCTTCCTCGCCAGCCGCGCCGCCGGAGGCTATTCGATCACGCGCTGCAGCTTCAGCGCCGATGTGGACGATCCCATGCCGTTTCTCTCCCTCTGGGCGAGCGGTGCGGGCAGCAACTGCGTCGCCCTCGGCCGCGGCGCGCACGCGGACTATGCGGGCTACAGCATTACGCTCGACGGCCGCACGCGCGACAACTGCACCTGGGCCGAGTCGTATGACGCGCTGCTCTACCGCATCCAGAGCAGCGGCGACACGGCCGAGCGCTATTCGCTCATGCACCAGGCCGAGACGCTGCTCATGCAGACGGGCGCTGTCTGCCCGCTCTACTGGTACACGGACACCTACCTGTGCAACACGCACGTGCAGGGCCTGCTGTCCGGCCCGCTCGGCGCGCAGTACCTGATGGGCGCGCAGGTGGAAAAGTGAATAAAAAAAGCAGTCCCACCGCCGGTTTTTCGGCGGTGGGACTGTTGCAATATGGAATATTACAGGAACACGAAAAACAGCATCACGATCAGGTACGCGAACGCGAGCGTCATCGGCGCGAGCGTGAGCACGGCGGTCAGCCGCCAGTCGTCTGCGCTCTCCACGACCGTGCCCTCATACACCGGCTCGCGCGTTCCGGCGAGCGTGCCGTGCAGGTAGCTGCGGTAGAGCTTCAGAAACTGCTTGCCGTCGCGGCGGCCGATGCTGTAGGATGCCTGCTCCGGCGTGCGGGGCTGCAGGGCGTGGTGTGTGCGCATCCGATGTTCCTCCTCATATACCTCGAAAGGTGTCGAATCTTTCACAATGCTATTATACGCATCCGGGCGCTGCGCGTCAACCGGGTAAGTTTTCCGGTGCGGCGGTCTCGGGCACGTGCGTCGTGTCGGGCGACGGCTCCGGCGTAATCTCTGGGGTGGGTTCCGGCTCCGGCGTCGGCGGCGGGGGCAGAATGATCTGCGGCGGGTTCACGCTCGCGGGCGTCGGCGTGGGGGCCACGGTCTGCACCGGCGTGGACGCCGGGGCAGGGTGCTTGCGCGGGATGCTGCCGACCGCGAGCCACAGCGCCGCGATCACGGCGGCGAGCACAGCCAGCACGACGGCCACGGTCAGGATGATCTCGCGCCGGCGCGCGTGCGCGTGCTTTTTGCGCTGGGTCTCCTGCTCGGCGATCCGTGCGGCCGGCACTTCAAACCGCCGCGTCTGCGACAGTTCCTCGGCCGGCGGCTGGGGCAGGGGCACGGCCGTCTCCGCGTCGAGCGCCGTGATCTCGATGAGCACGAGCGTGATGTTGTCGCCTGGCCCGGCCGCGAGCGCCTGCGCCATGAGCGCCTGCCCCAGCTCCGGCAGCGGCAGGTCGGCGCCGAGCGCTGCCTGCAGTTGGCTGTCGCTGAGCTTGCCGGTCAGCCCGTCGGTGCACAGCAGCAGCCGGTCGCCCACGGCGAGCGGCACGCTGGCCGCGAAATACGGCATGAGCCGCTGGCGCGCGCCCAGCATGCCCAGATACTGCGTGAGCACGTGCCTGTCCGGGTTGTCGGCCGCGTCGGCGGCGGCAGCGCCGGCGTCGAGCTGCTCCTGATACTTGGTGTGGTCGCGCGAGATGCGCTGCAGCGCGCCGCCGCGCTGCAGGTAGATGCGGCTGTCGCCGACATTGCAGCAGTAGGCGCGGTTGCCGGTCAGGTGTACGGTCGCGGCGGTCGAGCCGCCGATCTGGCCGCTGGCCGCGATCATGTCGCACACGGCGACATTTGCCCGGCGGAAGAAATCGAGCGCGTCAAACGGCTCGTCGCTGCTGCACTGGTGCAGCGTCTGCGCGCACAGCAGCGCCGCCTGCTCGCCGTTGGCCTCGCCGCCCATGCCGTCGAACACGCCGTAGATCAGCCGCCGGCTCTCCTGCTCGGCGGCCGCCTCGGCTACGGGGATGGCGGGGTCGCGCTTGAACGTGCCGTTGCAGTAGTAGTTATCCTCATTGTTGTCCCGGCCGGAGCCGATGTTTGTCTGCGCGTAACACAGCGCCCGCATCGCGCGTCCCTCCCTTGCTGCGTGTTTCCTGCTGCTATCGTACCGTTCGGCGGCCGGTTTGTCAACGTGCTGTCGGGCGGGATGCGGAAAAAATCTCGCCAAAAATTGCCGCCGTGGGGATTCCATCGGCGGCGGTTTTGTGCTATGCTGGTCAAAAAGAGCGCCGCCGTGTGTCCGGCGGCGATGGGGGAACGGATATGAACGAACGATTGGCCGCGGCGCTCGAGCAGCTGCCCTTCTGGCCGAACCTGACCGAGCCGCAGCGCGAGCTTGCGCGGCGCGGCGCGCGCCTGGCGCAGTATGACCGCGGGGCGCTCGTGCACGGATGCGACGGGCAGTGCCTCGGCATGATCCGGGTGCAGACCGGCCGCCTGCGCGCATGCATGCTCTCGGACGACGGGCGCGAGATCACGCTCTACCGCCTCACGGACGGGGACGCCTGCGTGCTGGCGGCGGCGTGCGTCATCCGACAGATCACGTTCGAGGTGCAGCTCGTGGCCGATGCGCCGACGGAGCTGCTCATCCTCGGCGCGCACGTGTTCCAGCAGCTCACGGCCGAGAATATCCACGTCGAGTGCTGCATGTACCGCCTTGCGACCGAGCGCTTTTCCGATGTCATGTGGGCGATGCAGCAGCTGCTGTTCACGAGCTTTGACAAGCGCCTCGCACAGTATCTCTGGGACGAGTCCGACCACGCCCGCGCGCCCGTGCGCGCCACGCACGAGCAGATCGCGCGCGACACCGGCGCCGTGCGCGAGACCGTCACGCGCATGCTGCGCCACTTCGCCGACGACGGCATCGTCTCGCTCGGCCGCGGCACGGTCACGGTCGCGGACGCCGAAAAACTGCGCCGCCTCGCCGGAATGTGACTTTGCCACAGAACGCGGGTGGAAAATCTGTTAAAATCAGCACATACGAATACAGACGACAATTCCAGAAAGGAAGATCATCATGATTACACTGACGAAAGAAAACTTTGCGCAGGAGGTCCTGCAGTCCGACAAGCCCGTGCTCGTGGATTTCTGGGCGACGTGGTGCGGCCCGTGCCGCATGATGGCCCCCGTGGTCGAGGAGCTCGACGCCGAGCACCCGGAATACAAGTTCGGCAAGGTCAACGTGGACGAGCAGCCGGAGCTCGCGGGCCAGTTCCGCATCATGAGCATCCCGACGCTGATGGTGTTCCGCGGCGGCCAGGCCGCGGCCGTGAAGATCGGCGTGACGCCGAAGGAAGAGCTGTTGAAACTCCTCGGCTGAGCCGGGGAACGAGAAGGAGGAGACAAGTATGCACTGCACTGTGAAAATGACCGAGGATCTGTATTGGGTCGGCGCATCCGACCGCCGTCTGGCCCTGTTTGAGAGCGTGTACCCCATCCCGCGCGGCGTGTCGTACAACGCCTACGTCCTGCTCGACGAAAAGACCGTCCTGCTCGACACGGTGGACCAGTCCGTCGCCGGTCAATTCTTTGAAAACCTCGCCCATGTCCTCGGCGGCCGCCCGCTGGACTACATCGTCGTGCACCACATGGAGCCCGACCACGCCAAGACGCTCGAGGAGACCGTGCGCCGCTACCCCGAGGCGAAGATCATCTGCAACGCGAAGATCCGCGACATGATCCGCAACTACTTCACCTTTGACATTGACGCCCGCGCCATCCTCGTGGCCGAGGGCGATACCTACTGCTTCGGCAAGCACACGTTTGCCTATGTCATGGCGCCGATGGTCCACTGGCCGGAGGTCATGGTCAGCTTCGACACCACGACCGGCACGCTCTTCTCCGCCGATGCCTTCGGCACGTTCGGCGCGCTCAATGGCAATCTCTACGCCGATGAGTACGACTTTGAGCACGACTGGCTGCCCGATGCCCGCCGCTACTATACGAACATCGTCGGCAAGTACGGCACGCAGGTGCAGGCCCTGCTCAAGAAGGCCGCCACGCTCGACATCCGCATGATCTGCCCCCTGCACGGCCCGGTCTGGCGCAAGAACATTGGCTGGTTCGTCGACAAGTACAGCAAGTGGAGCTCCTACACGCCCGAGCAGGAGGGCAGCGTGCTCATCGCTTACTCCTCCGTCTACGGCCACACGGAAAATGCTGCGCAGGTGCTCGCCACCATGCTCGCTGAGCGCGGCGTGCGCAACATCGCCATGTATGACGTCTCCGTCACGCACCCGAGCTATGTCGTGGCCGAGGCCTTCCGCTGCAGCCACCTCGTGTTCGCGTCCACGACGTACAACGCCGGCATCTTCTGCAACATGGAGACGGCGCTGCTCGACATCGCGGCGCACAACCTCCAGAACCGCACCATTGTCCTGATCGAAAACGGCTCCTGGGCGCCGACGGCCGGCAAGCTCATGCGCGGCATCCTCTCCAAGCTCAAGAACGTGAACATCCTCAACGAGACGCTCACCATCAAATCCTCGCTCAAGGACGACCAGCTCGGCGCGCTCGCCGAGATCGCGGACGCGCTCGTGGCCTCCATGCCGAAGCCCGCGCCGATCGTCAACGAGGGCAAGCAGAACCCCGCCGCGCTCTTCAAGTTCCAGTACGGCCTGTTCGCGCTCTCCGCCCGCGAAGGGGATAAGGACAACGCCTGCGTCATCAACACCGCCATCCAGATGGCCAACAAGCCTGAGCGCATTTCCATCTCGGTCATCAAGGCCAACTACACCTGCGGCATGATCGAGCGCACCGGTGTGTTCAACCTCTCGCTGCTGACGAAGGAAGTGCCGTTCGCCTTCTTCCAGCACTTCGGCTTCCAGTCCGGCGCGGATGTGGACAAGTTCGCGGACTGGACCGACTGCGCCCGCAGCGACAACGGCCTGTATTACATCAACCGCTATACGAACGCCATGTTCTCCTGCCGCGTCGTCGAGAGCTACGACCAGGGCAGCCACCGGCTCTTCATCGCCGAGATCACGGAGTCCAAGCTCTTCAGCAACGACGAGACCGTGACCTATGACTACTACCGCAGCCACATCAAGCCCGCGCCGCCGAAGCTCGCCCCCGCCGAGAAGGCGACCTGGGTCTGCTCCGTGTGCGGCTACGTGTACGAGGGCGAGACGCTCCCGGCCGATTTCATCTGCCCGCTGTGCAAGCACCCGGCGTCCGACTTCGTCAAGCATGAGGCCAAGCCCGCGGAAAAGCGCGTCGGCTTCGTCTGCACCGTCTGCGGCTACGTGTACGAGGGCGCGGATATGCCGGACGACTTTGTCTGCCCGCTGTGCCACCACCCGAAGTCCGATTTCAAACCGCTCGAGTAAGATATCCTGATAGAGAAAAATGCCCCGCCGCAGGTTTCTGCGGCGGGGTATTGTATGTTTCCGTTATTTCGGCAGCACGCGCAGCCAGTTGTCGGCGAAGAGATCCTGCAGCAGCGCGGCGTCATAGCCGCAGGCTTTGATGGCCGCATAGAGCTTTGGGTAGTCCTGCACGCCGGTGATGCCGCCGCCGAGCGTATTGCACCCGTCGAGGTCGCCGCCGAGCGCGAGCGTCCTGTCGCCGCCGAGGTCGAGCAGATGCTCGACGTGGCGCACGACGGCGTCCATGCCGCCGCCGAGAAAGTCCGTGTAGAGGTTCAGCCCAACCACGCCGCCGCTGTCGCGGATGGCGCGAAAGAGGTCGTCCGAGACATTGCGCGTGTGCGCGCACACGGCGCGGCTGTTTGCGTGCGAGGCGATCACCGGGCCGAGCCCGAGGCGCACCACGTCCCATGCCGCCGCCTCCGACAGGTGCGACACGTCCGGCAGCATCCGGTGCGCATACAGCGCGCGCACAAAGTCGCGCCCCTGCGCCGTGAGCCCCTGCGCCTGCGCGTCGCAGTGCGAGCCTGCGAGGGCGTTTGCGTGGTTCCATGTCAGCGTCACGTATACGCACTCCCACGCCGCCGCGTCGTCCAGCCGCCGCGGGTCGCACTCCAGCAGCTCCGCGCCCTCGATGCCGAGCAGCGCGGCCGTTTTCCCGGCGGCCCAGGCGGCGCGCACGTCCCGCGCCGTGCGGCAGCGGCGCACGAGATCGGCATTGCGCGCGCATTCCCGCTCCAGCAGCGCGTGCTGCCGCTGCGCGACGGTGTAGAGCGGGGCGCTTGTTTTGCTGCTGTCGGCAAACACGGCGAAGATCTGCGCGTGCTGCCCGAGGGCCGCGCAGCGCGCAAGATCGACGTGGCCGCCGTTTTGCCGCAGACCCTCGCCGGTGGTCATGCAGCGCGCGAGCGTGTCGCAGTGGCCGTCAAAGCAGCGCATCACGCATCCTCCCGCCGCGTCACGGTCTCGAGATAGTCGTAGTACGGCAGCAGGAAGCCGAACCCGCGCACGAGCGCGTCTGTCAGCGCGGGGGAGAAGAGCAGGTCGTCGTGTTCGCGCACGCACGAGAGGTCGAGCACGCGCTTATTGTACCACGGGCGCAGCAGCGCGCCTGGGTCGCCCTTCGCGCGGGCGTAGTCCTGCCCGGTGAGCACGAAGGTATCCTGCGCGTTCAGGCGCTCGGCCAGCGCCGTCAGCGGCAGGGGATCGGCGTCGATCGCGCGGCGGAAGCACGCCATCGTGTTCGCCTTCGCCCAGTAAAAGCCCATGCCGTAGCTGTAGTTGTGCGGCGTGATCTCGAAATAAAACGCCGGGATCTCCGGCCCGCGGCTGCTGTCGCACCGCAGTGTGAACCAGAGGTTCTCCTTATACGGCCCATTGCCGTGCAGCCGCCGCGCGTCGCGGTAGATGCGCGCCACGTGCAGGTACCATTTCCGGTCGGGGTGCGCCTGCTCGAGCGCCGCCGTCACGTCCGCGGCCAGCGCCTTCATGGGCCGGTCGAGCGTGTCGAGAAATACCTGCTTGTGCTCCAGAAACCACGGGCGCTCGTTGTGAAAGCGCAGCTCCCAGAGAAAGTCGATCGTTGCGTCGGAAAAGCCTATGAACATGTGTGTTTCGCTCCTTGTCTCCGCGTGGAAAGTATCCCTATCTTACGCCGAAATATCCGCCCGCGCAAGAGGCTGCACCGTGGAGAAAACCCTGTGTTTTTCAGGGTTTTTGTCACATTGCTGAATTATGGTTGCATTTTTGACAAATCTTTTGTATACTATCTATCGCGCGGCTGCTTTGCCGCGGGGAAAATGAAAAATTGCAGAGGAGACAAATCATGATTGACAAAATTGACAGTGTGGTCAATGCGATCGGCGGCTTTTTATATCAGCCGTACATCGTGCCGCTGTTTCTGATCGTCGCGGGCCTGTATTTCACGATCCGCACCGGTCTGATCCAGTTCCGCCTGTTTGGCGAGTCCATCCACGTCGTCGCGGAAAAGCCGAAGGAGAAGGGCAGCATTTCCTCGTTCGGCGCGCTCATGGTGTCCACGGCGTCGCGCGTCGGCACCGGTAATATCGTCGGCGTGTCCACGGCCATCTGCCTCGGCGGCTTCGGCGCCGTGTTCTGGATGTGGGTCGTGGCGCTGCTCGGCGGGGCGAGCGCCTTTATCGAGTCCGCGCTCGCGCAGGTCTATAAGAAAAAGGACGGCAAGGGCGGCTGCGTTGGCGGCCCGTCGTATTACATGGAGCAGGCGCTGCACCAGCGCTGGCTCGGCGTCATTTTCGCCGTCGTGCTCATCCTGACCTATGTGGTCGGCTACAACATGCTCGCGTCCTACAACCTGCAGGACGCCTTCGCCGGCTTTGGCTTCTACGCCAAGGGCCGCACGCCGTACATCATCGGCGCGATCCTGGCGGTGCTGTTCGCCGCGTGCGTGCTCGGCGGCGGCAAGCGCCTGACCAATATCACGGGCGTGCTCGTGCCGGTCATGGGCGTGCTGTACATCCTCGTGTCGCTCGTCGTCATTTTCATGAACATCAAGATCTTCCCGAGCGTCATCGCCAACATCTTCCGCGATGCGTTCAATTTCAAGGCGGCGTTCAGCGGCTTTGCCGGTTCGTGCATCATGTGGGGCATCAAGCGCGGCCTGTACTCCAATGAGGCCGGCATGGGCTCGGCGCCGAACGCGGCCGCCACGGCCGACGTCTCGCACCCGGCCAAGCAGGGCCTCGTGCAGATGCTGTCCGTGTTCATCGACACGCTGCTCATCTGCTCGGCCACGGCGTTCATGTGCCTGTGCTCCGGCGTTGAGCCGACCAAGGAAGCGGCCGGCGCGGCCTATGTGCAGGCGTCCATGCAGCAGGCGCTCGGCAACTTCGGCCCCATCTTCATCGCCGTGTCCATGAGCCTGTTCGCGTTCACGACGCTCATCGGCAACTACTATTACTGCGAGGGCTGCCTGAAGTATATCCTTCGGCGCGACCCGAGCAAGGTGGGCATGACGGTGTTCCGTCTGGCTGCGACGGCGCTCGTGTTCGTCGGCGCCATCGTCAGCGCCGGCCTCGCGTGGGATACGGCCGACATGCTTCAGGGCACGATGGTCATCATCAACATCCCGGTCATCCTCATCCTCAGCAACAAGGGCCTGGCCGTGCTCAAGGACTACATGCGCCAGCGCAAGGAGGGCAAGAACCCCGAGTTCCACGCCGCCGACATCGGCATCACCGGTACGGACTACTGGAACTGAGCCTTCCGAAAACAGAACAGAACAGAAAAACACCGGCCGTTTCGGCCGGTGTTTTTCGCCGTACAGGCGCTTTGTCACGCGGGGATGCGCCGGTACAGCCGCGCACGCAGCAGCGTCGCCAGTGCGAGCTTGACCGCGTCCGGCAGCAGAAACGGCAGCACGCACTTGGCCAGCACCACGCCGAGCGTGATGGCGCCCGTGCGGGTGTAGACGATGAGAAACCACGCCGTTCCGAACGCATAGCACACGAGCAGCCCCACGGCCGCCGAGAGCACGAACACCCACTGGCCCTGCCCCCAGTGCGCCTGCGCGAAGGTGATGATGAGCGTCAGCAGCACAAAGCCGACGAGGTAGCCGCCCGTCGTGCCGAGCAGGGACGCGAACCCGCCGCGAAAGCCCGCGAACACCGGCGCGCCCACCGCGCCCAGCAGCAGATACACCAGCACGCTCACCGTGCCGCGCTTGCCGCCGAGCAGGCCGCACACGGTGAAGATTGCAAACGTCTGCAGCGTGAACGGCACGTCCGCCGGGATGCTGATCCACGCGCACACGGCGATGAGCGCCGCGCCGATCGCGCAGAAGCACAGGTCTCTGGTCGAAAATTTCATAGGATCTCCTCCGATTGTAAAGTAAAACAAAGAACTACTTGACAATCGGACGATAGCACACGCGCGCCAAATTGTCAACCGGTTTTGAAAAATGCTTTACAATTTCGCTGCCATCGGCTAAACTGACACCAGAGAAAGATCCAAAGGAGTGTGATCTCATGCTGCGGGACGATGTTTTGCTCCTGCTCACGGAGGCGGAGGGGTATCTCTCCGGCGAGGAAATGCGCGAAAAGCTGGGCGTGTCGCGCGCGGCGGTCAGCCAGGCGGTGCGCGCGCTGCGCGCAGACGGCTATGATATCGACGCGGTCACGAACCGGGGCTACTGCCTGCGCGCGCGGCCGGACACGCTCACGGCCGGGGACGTGCTGTCCTACCTGCCGGAGGCGCGGCGGGCGACGGTGCGGTGCTTTGCGCAGATCGACTCCACGAACAGTTATCTCAAGGCCGAGGCCATGCGCGGCGCGCCGGACGGTCTGTGCGCCATTGCCGACCGGCAGACGGCCGGGCGCGGCCGGGCCGGGCGGCCGTTTCGCTCGGACGCGGGGCAGGGGGCCTACCTGTCCATGCTCCTGCGGCCGAATTGCGCGCCCACGGCGGCCATGACCATGACGGCGCACGTCGCGGTGGCCGTCTGCCGCGCGCTCGAGGCGTGCGGCGTGCAGCCGGGTATCAAGTGGACGAACGACCTTGTCCTCGGCACGAAAAAGCTCTGCGGCATCCTCACGGAGCTGACCGTCGAGGCCGAGACCGGCACGGTCGATTCCATCGTGGCCGGCATCGGCGTGAACGTCCGCCAGCGGCCGGAGGATTTCCCGCCGGAGCTGCGCACCATCGCGGGCTCGGTCCGGTCCGAGACGGGGCTGGAGATCTCCCGCGCGCGGCTGGCAGCGGAAATGGTGCGCGCGCTCGACCAAATGTACCTCGACTGGCAGCGCGACCCGCGCGCGTATCTCGATGATTACCGCGCGCGCTGTGTCACGGTCGGGCGGCCGGTGCGCGTCGTGCGCGGCGAGGATGTCCGCACCGGCTTTGCCGAGGCGGTGGACGACGACTTCGCGCTTGTCGTCCGCTGGCCGGATGGCACGCGCGAGACCGTCACCGGCGGCGACGTGTCCGTGCGCGGCCTGTTTGGCTATCTGGATTGAATACGAAAGCAGTGGCTGCATCGCTTGGATGCAGCCGCTGCTTTTGACTGGCGGAAAGTCTGCTGGGTTTTCGCCAAAATGCCTGCAGTCTGCTGTGCGCTGCGTTCAAGGGAGACCGCGCGACGCACGACGAGGCCAGAGCCATGCTCGACAGGATGGTGGAGCTACAGAAGCTTTGGGACGATGCGCTGGTGGACGCGGCGAAGACGAAGGCTGCAAAAGAAAACACCGCCGGGGATGGCAGTGTGCAGGAGCAGGCGCGTCAAGCGTATGAAAATAAAAACTTGGCTGAGGATAGCGAAGTCTATAATTATGGTTTTCTGACTTCGCTGCCGGATATGCGCATTACGAGACTTCCGGAAGTACCGATGATCAGAGACACAGGCGGGAAGGTGAATTCCGCTGTTGTTATCACTGAAGGCATGAAAAATGCTCGCAGCGTTGGCGGCGAGCGCGATGGGAAAATCTATGTCCAAAATGCGTATACAGGTAGACAACTCCGCATTGACACGTCCAGCATTCGGCATGGTTTGAACGGCGGGGTAAACCGTTTGATAACGAATGCCAGACTTGGTGCTGTGATTGGTGATGTGGTTCAAAATGCAGTTCCTGTGAACGCGCTGTACAACAAGGCAAAAGACGTGATGGGCACATACGCTATGGCGGCTTATGCGAACGACAGCCGAAACCGAGAGTTTGTGGCCATTGTTACAGTTGAGCAGAGAAGTGGAAATATTTCCGGTTTGGAATCTTACGATGTCACTCATGCGGTCAGCGGGAGGCAAAAAAATAGCAGCCAGGCGGACACAAAGTCCCAGGGTGTTTACCCTATCAAGGCTGCTAAAATAAGTATAGCTGACTTTTTGAGTATTGTCAACAGCACACATCAGAGCGTATTGTCGGACGATGTTTTGCAGCATTTCAGAGAATCGAGGAACCCGAATGGAGATTATTCTGGGCGGGTGAAATTCTCTGAACGCGACAGTGCAGGAAACGAGCTTTCGCAGCAGCAGCGTGAGTTTTTCACAAACAGCAAAGTTGTCGATGGCAACGGAAATTTGAAAGTGATGTATCGCGGCGGTAATGGCGATTTCACAGTGTTTGACCGCAAACATTCCAAAGGGAGCAATCTTTACGGCCGCGGATTCTATTTCACGGACAGTGTGTCTCATGCCATCCAATATGGTAGCGCGCGTGCGTACTATTTGAACATTACGAGCCCTGTGTCTACCACGGAAACCACGATCGCCAGAGGTCAAATGCGAAAGTTCCTCGAAGCTGTTGCTGCAAACGAAGATGATTTTAGCTTCGAAAACTATGGCTATGGCTCTACGCCGAGCAGCGTTCTTCGGTCGGCCTATACCAGCGGGCGCAGCGATTTTGCAATGCTATATGATGTTGACCAGACGGCTGTCGGAGACATGGTGGCATCGGTCGAGCTGTTCAATAAAGTAAATGGGACGGATTATGATGGACTCATTCTCGACACGGAGACGGTCGCGTTTTATCCAGAACAAATTAAGAATGTAGATAACCGCGAGCCTACCGGCGACCCGGACATCCGATTTTCTGAGCGTGACGACACACGGACAGACCGCGATGTGCTCTCCGATGCTGTGGACGGAGACGCTGCCAACGTGCGCGAGACCGTCACCGGCGCGGGCTGTTCGGCTATCTGGACTGAATACAAAAGCAGCGGCTGCATCTAAGCGATGCAGCCGCTGCTTTTCTGCGCGGGTTTCAGTACGCGCTGATGGGCAGCGAGTCGTCGTCCTGCCCCTTTTCCACGGAGCGGATGACGATGTCGTAGCCGACGTTCTCGTTGACCTGCACGTGCACGGTCTCGCCCGCGCGGTGGCCCATGACGGCCTTGCCGACGGGGGACTCCTTGCTGATGAAGCCCTCGAGCGCGTTTTGCCGCAGCGTCGTCACGAGGCGGATCGTCTGCTCCTCGTCGTCGTCCGGGATATAGATGACCACCTTGTCGAACAGACCCACCACGTCACCGGACGAGTGGTCGGAGATGACCTTCGCCGTGTCCACCATCCGCTGCAGGTAGCGGATGCGGCTGTCGTTGCGGTTTTTCTCGCGCTTGGCGGCCTTGTATTCAAAGTTCTCGCTCAGGTCGCCGAAGCCGCGCGCCACCTTGACCTCCTCGATCAGCTTCGGCCGCAGCTCCCGTGTGCGGTAGTCAATCTCGTCTTTCATCTTCTGAATGTCGACTTCCGTCAGTTCGTCATACATGAAAAACACCTCGATTTCTCAGGCGTCCATCTTATCACATTCTGTGTCGGAAGAAAAGGCTTTGCCGTCGTTTTCCACGAGCTGCCTGCGAAAGATCGCGCGGAACACCCCGCGCGTAGCCGGCCCTGCGGCAAAGATCTGCCACAGCAGCGCCCACGGCAGGTTGCGGTAGAGCGTGGCGAGAAAGCGCGCGAAAAACTCCGAGTCAATGCCCGTGAACAGCGCCGTTGCGATCAGGCTCATCGACGGGCACATGACCATGACCGTGCAGCCGGACACGGCCAGCGTCACGAGCAGCGGGTTGTCGCGCCCCTGCCGGACGAATTTGTGCGCGATGTGCTGCCCCGCGCGGCTGCCATAGAGCATGGAGACGACAAAGACGATCGCGCCCATGAACGCGGTCTCCTTCAGCGCGGGCAGAAAGACCGCGTTGGACATCGCGCCGAGCTTGTGCGCGACGTTGGCGACCTCCATCCCCAGCGCCATGAAATACGACATCAGCAGTCCGAAGACCGCACCCTGTGTTTTTGTCTGCGGCATATTGCAGACCTCCTTTTTTGATGTGCGGCTGCTTTGCGCCGGGCAAACAAAAAAGCGCACAGCGTCCGGTGTCCGGATGCTGCACGCTTTGCGTTCCTGTTGTGTCAGTGCTACACGAGCCAGCTTCTTTTTTAGCAGATTCCGGCCGAAAAGTCAAGCGCCGGCACATGATTTTCCGCTCCCCCGGGCACACTAGCCCATATTGAAAGGAGTGGTTCGGATGGACCTGCTGCAAGTGGCGGTTACGTCCGTGGGTGCGTTTGTGGCGCTGTTTCTGCTCTCCAAGCTCATGGGCCACCGCCAGATCTCGGAACTGAGCGTCTTTGACTACGTCAACGGCATCACCATCGGCTCGATCGCCGCCGAGATGGCCACGGAGCTGGAAAAACCGCTGCGTCCGCTCGTGGCCATGGTGGTCTGGGCGCTGCTGGTGTGGCTGCTCGAGGCGCTGACGAGCAAGTGTCCGCGCCTGCGCAAATATATCAGCGGCGCGCCGTCGATCATCTTTGACAACGGCAAGCTCTACCGCCGCAACATGAAAAAGGCCCGCCTCGACCTGAGCGAGTTCCTCATCCAGTGCCGCCAGCAGGGCTTTTTCGACCTCGGCGCCATCCAGACGGCGGTCTATGAGCCCGACGGCCGCCTGACCATCCTGCCTGTGGCGGCCCGCCGCCCGGCCACGCCGGAGGATATGGGCATTGCCCCGGAAAAGGAGCAGATCTTCACCGAGCTCATCATGGACGGCCGCGTCCTCGGCGAGAACCTGCACCGCATGGGCGTGGACGAGACGTGGCTGCTCAGGCAGCTGCGCCAGCAGGGCTATCACAGCGCGCGCGAGGTGTTCCTCGCCGTGGCCGATGCCAACAAGCAGGTGGCCGTCTACCCGGTCAGCACTTGACAGATTCCGAAAACCACGCTATGATTGCTTCAAATTATTGAACTTTTTAAGTGAGAGGCGATCATTATGCAGCATACGGAGCTTCGGCGCACGGGGAAATTCCTGCTCTTCTCGTGCTCGGCCGGGCTGATCGAGCTCGGCAGCTTTGCGCTCTTCAACGAGGTGTTTCACTGGCCGTACTGGGGCGCGTACCTGACGGCGCTCGTGCTGTCAGTGCTGTGGAACTTCACGTGCAACCGGCGCTACACCTTCCGCTCGACGGAGAAGGTGGCGCGGGCCATGACGCTCGTGTTTTTGTACTACTGCGCGTTCACGCCGCTGTCCACGCTGCTCGAGCACCGGCTCGCGGACGTGCAGGGGTGGAACGGCTACCTTGTGACGGGGCTGAACATGGTGCTGAATTTCGTGACGGAGTTTCTCTACCAGCGCTTCGTGGTCTACCGCAACTCGCTGGACACGAACAAACTTGCGCACACCCATTCCTGATCGAATCCATTTCCCGGGCGCAGCGGGCGCTCTGCTTTTTCGGCAGAGCGCCCGCTGCGCCGTCTTGTATTTTCTGCGCAGGTTTGGTATCATAAGGGGCATGAGATCGACAGCTCCGCGCCAGGAGCGGGAGGGAGCGGACATGGAAACAGCCATCGTGACCGACGGAAAATACCGGTCGTCCATCGCGGCGGTGCGCGCGCTGCACCGCGCGGGCTATCAGGTGATCGTGACGCAGACGCGTGCCGACGTGCACGCCGTGCCGGCGGTCGCATCCTCGCGCTGCTGCGCCGCCTTCCGGTGGATCGACGGCGCTGCGGCCGACGACGGCTACGCGGACCGGCTCGCGGCGCTGCTGGAGACGTATGACCACCCGGTGCTGTTTTGCGTCGGCGCGGTTACGCTCAACACGGTCGCCGCGCAGCGGGAGCGGTTTGCCCGGATCGCGGATTTTCTCATCGCGCCCCGGCCTGTGCTCGACGCGCTCAATGATAAGGAAACGGTGCACGCGCGCGCGCAGAGCCTCGGCATTCCCGTGCCGCGGCAGTATGATGGCGTGCCGCCGGAGCGCTACCCCGTTGTCATCAAGCCGCACTGCGGCGAAAAATTCGGCCTCAAGGCCGCCGACCGCTACGCCGTCGCCGATACGCCGGAGGCGTATGCGCAGATCCTCGCGCGCATGCAGCGCTACGATCCGTCGCCCATCGTGCAGGACAAGATCGCCGGCCCGGGCATCGGCGTGAGCCTGCTGCTGGACCGGGACGGCCGTATGATCAGCGCGCTGTGCCACCGCCGCATTCGGGAGTACCCGATCACCGGCGGCCCGTCGACCTGCTGCGAGAGCTTTTATGACGCCGCGCTCATCGACCGCGCGTACCGGCTGCTGCACTCGTTCGGCTTCACGGGCATGGCCATGGTGGAGTTCAAGGGCGACTGCCTGCTGGAGGTCAACCCCCCGCGTCTGGGGCAGCTTCCCGATGACGGAGGCGGCCCAGAGCCCGCTTGTGGCGCACTATGCCCGCGCCGCGGCGGGGGAGCGGGTGGCCTATGCCGCGCAGGATTACCGGACCGGCGTGCGTATGCGCTTTCTGCTCAATGACACGCTCGCCGCGCTGCACTATCTGCGCGCCGGGCGCATCGGCGTGTTCCTGCGCAGCATTGCCGACCTGTTCACGGCGAAGGAGGCCCTGCGCTGCCGGGGCGACAACCGCGTGTTCTGGGTCTATCTGAAAAACAGCCTGTTTGCGCGCGGGTGATTTCCGCGCAGAGAGGAGCTTCTGCCCATGGAGGTCAAACTCGACCTGCACATTCATTCCGAGCACTCGCCGGACGGGCGCATGGCCCTTGACGAGATCGTCGCGTGCGCGCGTGCACGGGGCTTGCAGGGCGTCGCCGTGTGCGATCATGACCGCGCCCTGACCGAGACGTGCAACGCGCCGGATTTTCTACTCATCCCCGGCATTGAGCTCTCGACGGATCGGGGGCATCTGCTGGGCCTGTTCGTCACCGAGCAGATCGAGGCACGGGAGCTGGACGCCGCGATCGACGCCGTGCACGCCTGCGGCGGCCTCGCCGTGATGGCGCACCCGTTCGAGCGCAGCAGCGATGCACAGCGGCTCGACGCCTACCTCGACCGGCTCGACGGCATCGAGGTCTGGAACGGCCGGGCCGACCGCAAAAACCCGCAGGCCAACGCCATGGCGTGCGCGCTTGCGCAGCGCGCGGCAAAGCCGGTCACGGCCGGCAGCGACGCGCACCTGCCGGAGGAGATCGGCAACGGCGTCGTGACGCTGGAGGCCGACGCGCTGACGCTGCCGGCCGTCCGTGCGGCGCTGCTGCGCGGGGCGACGGCCGTGGACGGGCGGCGCGGAAAGGCGCGCTATGTCGCCGAGAGCCAGCTGACCAAGCGCCGGCGCACCCATGCCGGCGCGGCAGCCTATGTCAAGTGGGCGCTCTTTGCCGCAAAGTGCTGCCTGCAGGATATCACTTGGAAAGGGGAGACCTATCATGTCCTGGATCGTTAAAGTAGGAAAGCAGGGCAAAAAGATCGTCAAGAAGCTCATCACGCCCGCAGAAAAACACTATGTCGGCTATACCCGGCGCATCGAGCGCGTGCACACGACGCGGCGCATCTGCGCCATGACGTTTGACGACGGGCCGATGGGCCTGCCCGCGTCGCCGGACCGGTTCGACGGCCGGACGCTCACGGACGTGCTGCTCGACACGCTGGCGCAGTACGGCGCGCGCGGCAGCTTCGACGTCATCGGCGACACGAGCGCCAACTACCCCGACGAGGCCGGCAAGCTCGGCAGCGCCGCGTGGGGCGGCGTGCGCTTTGACCATTACCCGGACATTCACTGCGACGAGCAGGGCGGCGCGGAGCACAACGACCGCCTCATCCGCCGCATGCTCGCCGAGGGCCACCAGATCACGAACCACGGCTACCGGCACATCATTTTCGGCAAGAAGCCGTTCGTGTACGGCGCGCGCGAATATCTCCCCGGCTTTGACGCCGCGGTGGAGGATCTCACCCGCCTGCACACGCTCATGCAGACGCGCTACGGCTATACGATGACGCTCGCGCGCCCGCCGCACTATGTGGACAAGATGACCGGCGGATTCACGAGCTACGATGTCTATGACCACATGGGCTATCAGTACATGGCGGCGTCGTTTGACGGCGCGGGCTGGCTCCCGTCCACGGAATCGGACCCGGAGGCGGCGCTGCAGGCGGAGATCCGCGCGATGGTCGAGCCGATGCGCAAGGCGCTGGAAAAAGACCCGGACTTTTTCTGCGGCCAGATCATTTTCCAGAAGGACGGCTACAACATGGCCAAGCGCACGCCGGTGGCCTTCGCCCTCGGCGAGCAGCTGGCGCTGCTGCAGGAATACGGCTATCAGGTCGTGCCGGTGGGCGAGCTGCTGGCGGAGAGCCCCTTTGCGGACGTCGGCCGCGACGAGCCGCTGTTTGACCGCCTGACGGCGCTCGCACAGCAGCGGGCGATCGTCTTTTCTGATAACCGCCTGCGGCTCGACGATCCCATGACGGTGGGCGAGCTGGCGATGCTGCTTGCGCCGAAGGCGGAGACCATCACGCGCCGCGTCGCGCAGCTGCGCCGGATCGGCCGCGCCGGCGCTTACGACGGCGCGATGGCCTGGTGCCGGGAAAACGGCCTCGTCTCCGAGGCGGCGCACCCGGCGGATCACGTGACCGCGCTGCCGGAGGCGTGGTTCGTTCCCACGGACAGCTTCACCCGCCGGGATGTCTATGCGGCGTTCCGCATGGATCGGCTCTGAGCGATACAAAAACAAACAGCGCCGGACGGAAGCCCGTCCGGCGCTGTGGAGACTGTCGGAAAACCCGGAGGGTTTTCCGACAAAGGACTTGCAGTCTGCTGCGCGCATAATTTGTGTGCCTGCGGCGCACAAATTCCACACTTGCAGCCTGAGAAGTATTTTCTCTCACGCGCATGTCGTGAGAGAAAATGATTGCAATGCTTTGCCGCCTGCGGGCGGCAAACTCTGCGAGGCTTTTTTGACACGCTGGACAGCGCCGGACGGAAGCTCGTCCGGCGCTGTGCGTTTATGAAAGTTTGAAATCCGGGAAATACTTTTCTGCGAAGGGCACGCGCTGCACCTGAAACGTCCGCCCGCGCAGGTATTCCAGGATACCCGCGTCCGTCGGCAGCGTGAACGTGAGCTTGTAGGAGTAGAGCATCTGCCCCGTCTCGCCGTAGGTGCGGTTGATGCGCTCGCGGCCGTACTTTCCGTCGCCGAGCAGGGGGCAGCCGGCGGCGGCCATCTGCGCGCGGATCTGGTGCGTGCGGCCGGTCAGCAGCCGGCACTCGACGAGCGAGAGCCCCCTGGCCGAGCACAGCGTGCGGTATTCCGTCACGGCGGTCTTGGCACCGGGCTGCGGCTTTTTCGTCACGTAGACCTGGTTTTTCACCGCGTCCTTGAATAGATACCCCTCCAGCCGGCCCTCGGCGGGCTTCGGCCGGCCGCAGACGACGCAGAGGTAGGATTTTTCGATCTCGCGGCCGCGGATCTTGTCGTTCAAAATGCGCAGCGCCTCGGCATTTTTCGCCGCGATGACGATGCCGCCGGTGTTGCGGTCGATGCGGTTGCACAGCGCTGGGGTGAAGGCGTTTTCCGCCTTCGGGTCCCACTCGCCGGTCTGGCGCAGGTAGGCCTGGATGTTCGAGATGAGCGTGTCCCAGCTCCACTCGCCCGCACTGTGGCACAGCACGCCGGGCTTTTTGTCCGCCAGCAGGATGTTTTCGTCCTCGTAGACGATGTCGAGCCGCGGCGTTGCGATCTTCAGCCAGGCGTTGTGCTCCGTGGGCTTTTCAAAAAACTCGTCGTTGATGTATAATTGCAGCACGTCCCCCTCGACCAGACGCACGTCGCGCTTGGCGGCCTTGCCGTTGCGCTTGATGCGCTTGAGGCGGATATATTTCTGCAGCAGCGATTCCGGCAGCAGGGGAACGGCCTTGCCGACGAAGCGGTCGAGCCGCTGGCCGGCGTCATTTTTGCGTATCTGGATCTCTTTCATGTCACACACCATCTCCACGCAACGATTATCGCGGATTTTCAGCGTATTGTCAACACAAATTCCTGTTGACAATTGGGGTGGATATCATCTATAATACTAAAGCGATTGTGCGAGGTGCGCTATGAAGCTGAATCTGAGAGAAATCATAGAAATTCCCGGCGGCAGTGTTCAGTTTGCGCAGGAGCTGGACACGGCCCTGCTCGACTTTCCCTCCGTCCGGGCCTACACCGCGCCGATCACGGCCGAGGGCAAGGTGGTCAATACGGCCGGCATCCTCACGCTGCAGGGCAAACTGCACGCGCAGATGCTGTGTGTGTGCGACCGCTGCGGCGCGGAGTTTCCGCGCACGGTCGACCTCGACCTGCACGCCGACATCACGGCGGATGCGCAGGACGACGATCCTGAGGTGTTTACGCTCGACGGAGACTGGCTCGATGTGGACGAGGTGCTCTCCACCAGCTTCATCCTCAGCATGGATACCAAGTGCCTGTGCAAGCCCGACTGTGCCGGACTGTGCGACCGCTGCGGCGCGAACCTGAACCTCGGGCCGTGCCGGTGTCAAAAACCCCGCGATCCAAGAATGGCTGTATTAGAGCAGCTTTTGGATAATAAAACTGACGAAGAAGAGGAAGCTGCTCATAACAGCGACTGACGAGGAGGTGTCATCATGGCAGTCCCGAAAGGAAAAGTGTCTCGACAGAGACGTGACAAGCGTCGTTCGTCCCACTGGAAGCTCACCGCTCCCGCGATTGTGAAGTGCCCGAACTGCGGCGCATTCGTCATGCCCCATCACGCCTGCAAGACCTGCGGCAAGTACAACGGACGCGACGTCATCAAGGTTGACGACTAAAAGAAGCTGAGAAGAGGAGCGCTTGCCCCTCTTCTTTTGCTATGTGCCGGAGTTTTCCGGCGCATAGCAAAGGAATCCCGAGCAAAGGAGGCGCGGCGTATGCATCGCTGCACGATCAGCCACATCGACCCCGACAGCCCGCTGCGCCACGCGGCCCATCCCGGCGACCGGCTGGTGTCCATCAACGGCAACCCGATCACCGATGTGCTGGACTATAAATACTACGCCTATGACCCGGAGCTGGCGGTGTGCCTGCGCCGCCCGGACGGGACGGAGCACACCGTGCACGTGTCGAAGCCCCTCGGCGGCGAGCTGGGGTTGGACTTTGAGACCTACCTCATGGACAACGCCCACTCGTGCGCCAACCACTGCGTGTTCTGCTTCATCGACCAGATGCCGCCGGGTATGCGCCCGACGCTGTATTTCAAGGACGACGACGCGCGCCTGAGCTTCCTCATGGGCAATTATATGACGCTCACGAACCTGTCCGAGCGCGAGGTGCAGCGCATCATCCACCTGCACATCAGCCCCATCAATGTCTCCGTGCACGCGACGGACCCGGAGCTGCGCTCGTTCCTGCTCGGCAATCCCCGCGCGGGCAAAACGCTTGAGATCATGCGGCGCTTTTCTGACGGCGGCATCACCATGAACTGCCAGATCGTCTGCTGCCCCGGCCTGAACGACGGCGCGCAGCTGCAGCGCACGATGCACGACCTCGCGGCGCTCTATCCAAAGGTGCACAGCGTGTCGATCGTGCCGGTCGGGCTGACGAAGTTCCGCGAGGGGCTCTACCCGCTCACGCCGTTCACGCCCGAGCACGCGGCCGAGACGCTCGACCTCGTCAACGCCTTCGGCGACGAATGCGTCAAAAAATTCGGCGCGCGCATCTTCTTCTGCGCCGACGAGCTGTATCTGAAAGCGGGGCGCGAGCTGCCGCCGGAGGAATTTTACGAGGAATTCACCCAGCTGGAAAACGGCGTCGGCATGCTGCGCCTGCAGCAGACGGAGTTTCGCTCGGCGCTGAGCCTGTCCGATCCGCCGGACGGCGTGCCGTTTTCCATGGCGGCGGGTGTTTCGGCAGCGCCGTTTCTGGAAAAACTTTTGTGTACGGCGCAGGAAAAGTATGCTACAATAAAAGGACACGTCTACGCGATCGAAAATGACTTCTTCGGCCGCAGCATCAATGTCTCCGGTCTCATCACCGGGCAGGACCTCATCGCGCAGCTGCGCGGGAAGGATCTCGGCGAGCGGCTGCTGATCTCGAACAACATGGTGCGCCACGACGAGCTGGACTTTCTCGACGACATCACCCTCGAGCAGGCCAGCGCCGCGCTCGGCGTGCCCATCTACCCCGTGGACGCCGACGGCTTCGCTCTCTGCGACGCCATGTTCGGCATCCTGCCGGAGGTGCACCTGCCCGACCGGGGCAATGGCAGCACCGACGGCGCGGAATACTACAAATACAATCCCCATAAGGAGGGATAATCATGTCCAGACCCCTGGTTGCGATCGTGGGCCGGCCGAACGTCGGCAAGTCCATGCTCTTCAATAAGCTCTGCGGCCGCCGCCTGTCCATCGTGGAGGACACGCCCGGCGTCACGCGCGACCGGCTCTATGCCGAGTGCGAGTGGTGCGGCCGCACGTTCGATATCGTCGATACCGGCGGCATCGAGCCGAGCACCGACAATGAGATCCTGCTCTTCATGCGCGAGCAGGCGCAGCTCGCCATCGACGCGGCCGACGTCGTCGTGCTCGTCACCGAGATCGGCACCGGCGTCACCGCCGCCGATCAGGAAGTGGCCAATATGCTCCTGCGCTCGAAAAAGCCCGTCGTGCTGGCCGTCAACAAGATGGACTCCACCGGCGCGGTCGACCCCGGCATCTATGAGTTTTACTCCCTCGGCCTCGGCGACCCGATCGCCGTCTCCGCCGTGCACGGCCACGGCACGGGCGACCTGCTCGACGCCTGCCTGGAGCATTTCCCGCCCGCGGATGCGGACGATGCGGACGCGGACTACACCCGCGTCGCCGTCATCGGCAAGCCGAACGTCGGCAAGTCCTCGCTCGTGAACCTCATCCTCGGTGAAAAGCGCGTCATCGTCAGCAACGTCGCCGGCACGACGCGCGACAGCGTCGACACCCGCTTTGAGAACAAATACGGTAAGTATATCTTTGTCGATACTGCCGGTATCCGGCGCAAGTCCCGCGTGGACGACCGCATTGAGAAATTCTCCGTCATGCGCGCCAAGCTCGCCATCGAGCGCGCGGATGTGTGCCTGATCATGATCGACGCGCGCGACGGCGTCACGGAGCAGGACACGAAGATCGCCGGCCTCGCGCACGAGGCGGGCAAGGCGTCCATCATCGTCGTGAACAAGTGGGACCTGGTTGACAAAGAGACCGGCACCATGGAAAAAATGCGCAAGGACGTTCTGCGCGACCTGAGCTTCATGTCCTACGCGCCGGTGCTGTTCATCTCGGCCCTGACCGGCCAGCGCACCGAGCGGCTGTTCGAGCTCATCAACTTTGTCAACGACCAGAGCGCCATGCGCATCACCACCGGCATGCTCAACAACGTCCTTGCCGACGCGCAGGCGCGCGTCCAGCCGCCGACGGACAAGGGCCGCCGCCTGAAGATCTATTACATGACGCAGACGGGCGTCAAGCCGCCGTGCTTTGTCGTGTTCTGCAACAGTCGGGAGCTGTTCCATTTTTCCTACCAGCGCTATCTGGAAAACCAGATCCGCGCCGTGTTCGGGCTGGAGGGCACGCCCATCCGCATGGTCATCCGGCAGAAGGGAGAGCAGGAATGATCCCCGGCCTGCTCGCGGCCATCGCCGTTTTCTCCTACCTGCTCGGCGGGCTCAACGGGGCGATCATCGCATCGAAATACGTCTTTCACCGCGACGTGCGCGATTACGGCAGCGGCAACGCCGGCCTGACAAATTTCTTCCGCACGTTCGGCGCGCCCGGCCTCGCCATCGTCATCGGCACGGACGTGCTCAAGACCGTCATCGCCGTTGTGGCCGGCGGGCTCATCATGGGCACGCAGGGCGCGGCGTCCACGGGGCAGGTGTTCGCGGGCTTTTGCGTCATGCTCGGCCACATCTACCCGGTGTTTTACGGCTTTCGCGGCGGCAAGGGCGTGCTCTGCGCCGAGACAATGCTGCTGATCGTGAGCTTTCCGACCGGCCTTGTCTCGCTGCTGATTTTTGTCGGCATCGTCTGGGCCACGCGCTATGTGTCGCTCGGCAGCATCTGCGGCGCGCTCATCGCGCCCATCGGCGTGCTCGCCGCCTGCGGCAAGCTGCCGGCACTGCTGAGCCTGTTTTGCGTCATTCTGCTCGTGGTCAAGCACCGCAGCAACATCGGCCGCCTCATCCGGCACAAAGAGTCCAAACTGTCTTTTAAGAAAGACCTGTCAGATAAATTTGACGACGAAGATTTTTGAAACAAAGAGAAGAGGGAATGAAACCTATGCTTGAACTCAAACACCTTTGCTTTGAGGCCGAAACGGACGCCGGTGTCCGCCAGATCCTCAAGGACGTGAGCCTCACGGTCGATGAACGCATGGTCGTCATCACCGGCCCGAACGGCAGCGGCAAGTCCACCATGGCCAAACTCATCGCCGGCATCGAGCAGCCGACCTCCGGCCAGATCCTGCTCGACGGGGAGGACATCACCCACATGTCCATCACCGAGCGCGCCCGCCGCGGCATCAGCTTCGCTTTCCAGCAGCCGGTGCGCTTCAAGGGCATCACGGTCTTTGACCTCATCAGCATCGCCTCCGGCAAGAAGCTCTCGACGAACGAGGCCTGCACCTACCTGTCCGAGGTCGGCCTGTGCGCACGGGATTATGTCAACCGCGAAGTGAACGCCAGCCTCTCCGGCGGCGAGCTCAAGCGCATCGAGATCGCGACCATGCTCGCCCGCGGCACGAAGATGTCCATCTTCGACGAGCCCGAGGCCGGCATCGACCTCTGGAGCTTCCAGAACCTCATCAGCGTGTTCGAGAAGATGCACGAGACGATCCACGGCAGCATCCTCATCATCTCGCACCAGGAGCGCATCCTTGAGACGGCCGACAAGATCGTCGTGCTCGTCGACGGTGAGATCCGCGCCATCGGCAGCAAGGATGAGATCATGCCCGTGCTCATGCAGGCGTCGAGCGTGTGCAGCCGTCTGGCTGACAAGGTCTGAGGGAGGGAATCACCATGGATGCAATTGAGAAAAAACTGCTCGAAGAGGTCGCCGACCTCCACGGCATCCCCGAGGGTGCCTATAACATCCGCGCCGACGGCAAGCTCGCCGGCCGCAACACGACCGCGCACATCAACATCGTCACGAAAGAGGACAAGCCCGGCATCGACATTTACATCGCCCCTGGCACGAAAAACGAGAGCGTGCACATCCCGGTCATCATTTCCCAGACCGGCCTCAAGGACATGGTCTACAACGACTTTTACATCGGCGAGGACTGCGATGTGACCATCGTCGCCGGCTGCGGCATCCACAACTGCGGCACGCAGGAGTCCCGCCACGACGGCATCCACAGCTTCTTCGTCGGCAAGAACGCCAGGGTGCGCTACATCGAAAAGCACTACGGCGAGGGCGACGGCAACGGCGAGAACGTCATGAACCCGACGACGATCGTCGACCTCGGCGAGAACGCCTACATGGAGATGGAGACGACCCAGATCAAGGGCATCGACTCCACATACCGCGACACGCAGGCCCACCTGGCGGACGGCGCCACGCTCATCATCAAGGAAAAGATCATGACGCACGGCCATCAGCACGCGGAGACGAACTTCTCCGTTGACCTCGACGGCTATGATTCCAGCACGAACGTCATCTCCCGCTCTGTCGCCAAGGATCACTCCAGCCAGATGTTCAACTCCAACATCCGCGGCAACAACAAGTGCGCCGGTCACTCGGAGTGCGACGCCATCATCATGGACAGCGGCACCGTCGGCGCGCGTCCGGAGATCACGGCCAACTCCGTCGAGGCCAGCCTCATCCACGAGGCCGCCATCGGCAAGATCGCCGGCGAGCAGCTCGACAAGCTCATGACCCTCGGCCTGACCGAAAAGGAAGCCGAGGAGCAGATCATCAGCGGCTTCCTGAAGTGAGGTGCGCGGCGTGATCGAGATCCTCTGCTTCGGTGACAGCAACACCTATGGCTTCACGCCCGACTGGAAGCACCGCTACGGGCGCGACATTCGCTACCCCGGCGTGCTGCAGGCCCTGCTCGGCGACGGGTATTACGTTGCGGAGGACGGCCTGGTCGGCCGCACGGCGGCCTTTCCGGACAGCAACCGCGACGGGCGCTCCGCGCTCGAGACGCTGCCGCTGAGCATCGAGAGCCACGGCCCGGTGCAGTATATCATCCTCATGCTCGGTACGAACGACTGCAAGATCGACAAGACCCGTTCCGCCGAGGACGTGGGCGCCGGTATGGACAAGCTCGTGCGGCTCGTCATCGGCATGCTGCCCGCGTGGACGAAGATCCTGCTCGTGGCCCCGCCGCCGCTCGGCCCGGCCGCGCCGCAGCGCGACCCGGAGTATGATGCGCAGTCGCTCGCCGTCTCGCAGGGCGTGGCGGCGCAGTATCAGATGATCGCCGAGGCGTATGGCCTGCGGTTTCTGGACGCCGGCACGGTCACGCAGATGAGCGCGCTCGACGGCGAGCATCTCGACCCCGACGGGCACAAGAAGCTGGCCGCCGCCATCGCGGACATCGTCCGCCGCGACTGCGAGGCGTGAGCGCGCGGGCGCACAGACAATGCGAAAGAAACCCTCTGCGCGGCGGCCGAATCGCCGCGCAGATTTTTTCGCGGAAATGCAAAAACGTTCTTGACATTCGTGTCGTTTTCTGATATGATACACCTTGCCTGTGGGGGTATAGCTCAGCTGGGAGAGCGCTTGAATGGCATTCAAGAGGTCAGCGGTTCGATCCCGCTTATCTCCACCACGAAAATCCTGTAATCTTTGAGATTACAGGATTTTTTCGTTTTAAATTTTTCGTGGGCGCTATGCAACAGGGTGTGAAATAAATCGAAAAATTTGTTCTATTTCATACTCTGTTGCACACGCTCTGCACAGTCCTGTTTATGGGACTGGCGATCTGGTAATATGAAGGCGCAGAGGAAAAACCGGGGTGAAAGGAGAAACGATATGTTTACGTTATTTTTGGTAATCGTTTATTACATTGTCGTCCGGCTGCGTGAGAGCTATCTGGAATTTGCTGCAGCGGAGTATTATTGCGATCAATGCAGACGGATGGCGGAGTGTAAGCGCAATGGGCAGCTGCCCGCGGACTACGAATGGCGGGGGCGTTAGCGCATGACGATGGAATTGAGGCAAGCAAAAGCGCTGCTGACGGAACTGGCCGACGGCGTCGACCCGCTGACGGGCGAGTGCCTGCCGGCCGACAGCGTCTGCAACCGGCCGGAGATCATCCGCGCGCTGCATTGCGTGCTGCGGTATGTGTCGGACCGGCCGAAGCGGTCTGCACCACTGCCCAATGCGGGCAAGCCGTGGACGGAGGCGGATGAAGCCGCCCTGATGCAGATGTTTGACGTAGGCTGTTCCATGGAGGAGATGCAGGCGCGGTTTCAGCGCACAAATGGCGCAATCGTTCGGCGTTTGGAGCGCCTCGGCAGACTTCGCCCCGGCGAAACAATGAAATAAGAAATCCCCGGCGTGCGGTGAATACCGACGCCGGGGATTTCTTACTATACATTTATTTAAAAACCGTGTCAGGTTTTGGCCGCGGACGGCGGAGATAGAACCGCTGCAGTTCTTTGATCGTGTAGTTGGTGCCAAATTGGCGATTGATGAGATTGCGCGCCATACCCCAGTTCCAGCCGTGCTCGCCAATGAGCCGGTACAGGACGTCGCGTATTTCGGGCTGCATATCGGGTCATCCTTTCTGATTCTGAAAGTTTCCCGGCCGCATGATCCGCGGCGGTACAGCACCGGCAGGAAATGTCCCGAAGTCCGGCACTGCAGCTAGGAGAAAAGATAGCATATTTCAGGCGAAAATGCAAGGAAATAACAAAAAATCTTGTATAGATGAGATAAAGATTTGCAAAAATCCCCGGCCGACGATTTTTCCGTCGGCCGGGGATGCGATTTTGTGCCGCCGCGGTCATTTGCCGAGGGACTTGACCCAGTCGGTGACTTCCTGCTGTGTGACGGCGGAGGGGAAGCGCTGGCCCTCTTGCCAGTCGCCGGTGCCGGCGAGCGCTGCGAGCTGCGCGCCACTCTCGCCGATGCCGCTGCTGGCGGAGGTGCAGAAGGGAATGACCGTCTTGCCGGTGAAGTCATTGGCCTTGACGAACGTGTCCACAGGCCACGCGGCGATGCCCCACCAGATCGGGTAGCCGATGTAGACGGTGTCATAGTCGGCCCAGTTATCTGCGGTCGTGGTCTTGAGCGCCACGTCGCGCAGGGTCTCGTCGTCATGCTCGCGCGAGACGCGGCTGCCGGCGTTGTTGTAGTCCAGGTCGGCGCTCGTGTACGGCTCGGCCGGTTCGAGCTCCAGCAGATCGCCGCCCGTCGCGGCGGCGATGGCCTCGGCCGCGGTCTTCGTGCTGCCGGTCGCGGAGAAATAGACGACGAGTGTCTTGCCGCCGGCAGCGGCGGGGGCCGTGGTGGCCTCGGGCGCTGCGGTCCTGCTGCCGCAGGCGGCGAGGCTCAGCAGCATGATCGCGCCGGTCAGCAGGGGGATGAGCTTTTTCATGGCGATGCCTCCTCAGTCGTGGATGGCCGCGATCCAGCGGTCAATGGTCTTGTCCGGCGTGCGCAGGGTCGTGTCGTCGAAGTGCACGTCGAGGCCCGGTTTCACGTCCGCGCCCGGGCACAGCGCCGCCACGTCCTTGAGCGTGCGGCCAAGCCAGCCGCCGTTCGTGGCGAAGGGATAGACGGTCTTGCCGCTGAGGTCGTGCGCGGTCAGGAACGCGCGCGTGGCCGGGGCGCAGGTGTACCACCAGACGGGCGTGCCGAGCACGATCGTGTCGTAGCGGTCAAGGTCGATGTCCATCGCCTTGAGCTCCGGCAGGAAGCCGCGCTTGACCTCCTGCTCGCCCTGCGCGACCACATCGTCATATGAGCCGGTGTAGGGTACGACGGTGTCGATGCGGGCGATGTCGCCGCCGATGGCGCTGTGGATGCGCTCGGCGATGCGCTGCGTGTTGCCGCGGTAAGAATAATAAAGAATGAGAGATTTCATATTGCTTGCCTCCATTTGCTGTTCATGATAGCATCTTACTCCATGAAGCTGACTTTAGGTCAAGGGGCGAAATGTAAATTTTTCTTGAATAAGGCGAAAGAGCGTAAAAAGCCCCGCACCGGTATGGTGCAGGGCTGTGTGATTTTTATCCCAGCTGGTCGAGCTCTGCCTGCCACACGGCGGCGCAGGCGTCGCTGGGCATGCGCCAGTCGCCGCGGGGGCTGAGCGTGACCGATCCGATCTTCGGCCCGTCGGGCAGGCAGCTGCGCTTGAACTGCTGCGCGAAGAAGCGGCGGTAGAAATTTTTCAGCCAGTGCAGCAGCACATCGTCCGGGTACCGGTCGCCGAGCGCATGGCGCGCCAGCCGGTAGATCTTCGCCGGGCCGAAGCCAAAGCGCAGCACGTAGTAGAGGTAAAAATCGTGCAGCTCATACGGGCCGACGAGCGACTCCGTCTGCTGGGCGATCTCGCCGTTTTCGTTCGCCGGCAGCAGCTCGGGACTGACCGGCGTGTCGAGAATGTCGAGCAGCACGGCGCGCAGGGCCTCGTTTTCCGCCGCGTCGGCGGCATAGCGCACGATATGGCGCACGAGCGTTTTCGGCACGTCGGCGTTCACGCCGTACATGCTCATGTGGTCGCCGTTGTAGGTCGCCCAGCCGAGGGCCAGCTCGCTCAGATCGCCCGTGCCGACGACGAGCCCGCCCGTGCGGTTGGCGAGGTCCATGAGCTCGAGCGTGCGCACGCGGGCCTGACAGTTTTCATACGTCACGTCGAGCGCGGCTTCGTCCTGCCCGATGTCGGCAAAGTGGCTGTGGACGGTACGTGCGATCGGGATCTCCTGAAATATCACGCCCAGCTCCTCGCAGAGAATCTCGGCGTTCGAGCGCGTGCGGTGCGTCGTGCCGAAGCACGGCATCGTCACGGCCAGCACGTCCTGTGCCGGGCGGCCGAGCCGCTGCATCGCGCGCACGGCCACGAGCAGCGCAAGGCTGCTGTCCAGCCCGCCGGAGATGCCGATGACGGCGGTCTTGGCGTGCGCGTGGGCAATGCGCTTGGCCAGCCCGTCGGCCTGCATGGCGAGGATGAGCTCGCAGCGCTCGGCGCGGGCGGCATCGTCGGCCGGGACGAACGGCGTCGGCGAGACGGGCCGCGTGAGCGGCACCTCCCGCAGCGGCAGGTGGAACACGACCGTCTCGTATCCCGCGCTCTCGGGCTGGAACGTCGTGCTGCGGCAGCGCTCGCTGACCATGCGGCCGAGGTCGAGCTCCGTGCAGGCGCAGCCCGGGCCGAAGGGCTTCGCTTCCGCCAGCAGCGCGCCGTTTTCGCAGATGAGGTCGTGCGCGGCAAAGACCATGTCGGTCGTGGATTCTCCGTGGCCGGCGTCGGCGTAGAGATACGTGCACAGCAGCCGCGCCGACTGCTGGCACACGAGCGCGCGGCGGTAGTCGGCCTTGCCGATCGTCTCGTCGCTGGCCGAGAGGTTTGCGATCACGGTCGCGCCCGCGAGTGCGTGGTGCGTGCTCGGCGGCAGCGGAGCCCACAGATCCTCGCACACCTCGGCCGCGAGGCAAAACTCCGGCATCTCCGCGCAGCGAAACAGCAGCTGCGTGCCGAACGGCACCTCCTGCCCGGCAAAGCGCAGCGTGCGCACGCCGGCGGGTGCGGGGTTGAACTGCCGCTTTTCGTAAAACTCGCCGTAGTTCGGCAGGTGCGTTTTCGGCACCAGACCCAGCAGCTTCCCGTGGCAGACGACAGCGGCGCAGTTATAGAGCTTGCCGTCCACCGCGACGGGCAGGCCCACGAGCGCGACAAGGTCGAGCCCAGCGCTCGCCTCCAGCACGGCGGCGAGCCCTTTGGCTGCGGCGCGCTGGAGCGGCTGCTGGAAAAACAGGTCGCCGCACGTGTAGCCGGTCAGCCCCAGTTCGGGGAACACAGCCAGCTGCGCGCCATCCGCCGCTGCGCGCTGCATGGCGGCGATGGTCTGCTGTGTGTTGAACGCGCAGTCGGCCACGCGCAGTGCGGGCGAGACCGTGCAGGCTTTGAGAAAACCGTGGATCATGATGTTATCACCCTTTCAAACTTTCAAAAAGCAAAACCCGGAGCGCAAAGCGCTCCGGACGGCGCGGCAAATTTGCCCGCGCCGCAGATCGGAATCGAGGCGGGCCTTGCCCCCTCGAGCTCCCCCGCTGCTCCGGAATCTGCACAGCGGGAAAACGCCTTTTTGTGATCTGAACCGGCAAAACCCGGAGCGCAAAGCGCTCCGGGTTTTGCGGATGCTATATCATACCACGGTTGTAGGGGGAAGAACAAGTGGCGGTATGCAGAAAATGTGTGCCGGGAAGCCCAAAATCACGGGTTTTGTGCACAGTCGGCGTCGAGTGCGGCGTATTCCGCGTCCGTGACGGGCTCGCACCATTCGTTGCTCGTCTCCTCGCCGGGGCACTCGACGGCGATGTGGCTGAACCAGCAGTCCTTCTGCGCGCCGTGCCAGTGCTTGACCCCGGCCGGGATAGTCACCACGTCGCCGGGGTGCAGGGCCTGTGCGCTCTTGCCAGCCTCCTGATACCAGCCCAGACCGTCCGTGCACAGCAGCAGCTGGCCGCCGCCGGACTTCGCGTGGTGGATGTGCCAGTTGTTGCGGCAGGCGGGGGAGAAGGTGACGTTTGCGAGGAAAACGGTCTTCGTCGGGTCGGTCAGCGGGTTAAGGAAGCTCTCGCCGGTGAAGTACTGCGCGTAGGCCGTGTTCGGCTCGCCGAGGCCGAAGAGACCGCCGTTTGCGTCCGCGCTGCCGTCGGCGTAGACCTCCTTCGCCTGCCGGAAGGCGGCCCAGGCGTTCGGCCAGCCGGCGTAGAAGGCGAGGTGCGTGAGGATCTCGGCCATTTCGGTCTTCGTCACGCCGTTTTGCTTTGCGGTCGTGAGGTGGTAGGTGAGGGAGCTGTCCGTGATGCCCTTGCTGATGAGCGCCGTGATCGTGACGATCGAGCGCAGCTTGAGCGGCAGCTGTCCCTCGCGCGACCAGACCTCGCCGAAGAGCACGTCGTCGTTGAGCTCGGCAAATTTGGGTGCAAAATCATGCAGGGCGTCTCTGCCCGCAGTCTGTTTGACCATGATGATACCTCCTTATTTCAGATACTGACGGTAAAATGCTTCGATGCGGTCGAACGGGATGATGTCCATTCGGTCGTAGAGATCGGTGTGCACAGCGCCGGGGATGAGCAGCAGCTCCTTGTTGCCGCCCTGCAGCCGGGCGAAGGCGTCGCGGCTGAAGTAGCACGAGTGCGCCTTGTCGCCGTGGATGACGAGCACGGCGCTGCGGATCTCATTGGCGTAGGCGAGGATGGGCGCGTTGACAAACGACAGGGACGATGTGGTGTTCCAGCCGTCGGTGGAGTTGAGCGAGCGCGGGTGGTAGCCGCGCGGGGTCTTGTAGTAGTCGTGGTAGTCCTTGACGAAAAACGGCGCGTCGTCCGGCACGGGGTCGACCACGCCGCCCGCGCGCTGATACGTGCCGGCCTTGTAGTCGGCGGTGCGCTGCGCATTGAGTGCCTGACGCAGGGCATAACGGGCGTCCGGATTGTCGTCGGCGTCGAAGTAGCCGTTGGCGGTCACACGGGTCATGTCGTACATCGTGGACGTGACGGTGGCCTTGATGCGCGTGTCGATGGCGGCGGCGTTGAGCGCCATGCCGCCCCAGCCGCAGATGCCGAGGATGCCGATGCGCTCCGGGTCGACATCATCGCGCACGGACAGGAAGTCGACCGCGGCGGAAAAGTCCTCGGTGTTGATGTCGGGCGAGGCGACATAGCGCGGCGTGCCGCCGCTCTCGCCGGTGTACGACGGGTCAAAGGCGATGGTCAGAAATCCGCGCGCGGCGAGCTCCTGCGCGTACAGGCCGGAGCTCTGCTCCTTCACCGCGCCGAACGGGCCGCTCACGGCCACGGCGGCGCGCTTTCCGGCGGCGTTTTTCGGCTTGTAGAGATCGGCCGCGAGCTCGATGCCGAAGCGGTTGTGAAACGTGACCTTGCAGTGGTCAACGGCGGCGTTTTGCGGGAACGTCTTGTCCCATTCCTGGGTGAGGGTCAGGGTGCTGTTCATGGTTACATACCTCCTGTATCGGTTTTATGCGATGGCCGCGCCCATGGCGCGGGCGGCCTCAAGTGCGGGGTGGCCGGCAATCGCGCCCGGCTCGGTCACGCCGCCGGCGAACACCGTCCCGGCGAGACGGCACTTTTCGTAGCACGCGATCCAGCCTTCGAGCCCGTGGATGGCGCGCTCGTCCGTGTCCGGCTCGTCCTCGGTCGCCGAGGCGAGCAGGTAAATGTCGCGGAATGCGTAGTCCGACGGGAAAAGGGCGTTGGCGCGGTCGAGCAGGGTCTTGAGCTGGCCGCTCATCTCATAGTAGTAAATGGGCGTGGCGAACACGATCACGTCCGCGTGCTGCATCTTCTCCGTAATGGCGACGGCATCGTCGCCGATCACGCACCGGCCCAGCGTCTGGCAGGCGAGACAGCCGCGGCAGAACGCAATGTTTTTGCCGCGCAGGGAAACCAGCTCCACCGTGTGTCCGGCGGCGCGCGCCCCGTCGGCAAAGGCGTTTGCCAGCGCCTCGGAGTTGCTGCCGGCGCGCAGGCTCGCGCTGAGGATAAGAACATGTCTGGCCATATCGGTCTTCTCCTTCCGAGCGGCTTGACACGGCCGCTGTGATCTGATATCCTAAGCATACAACCTGAAGCTGACTTCAGGTCAAGCGTTTTTTGCGAATTTTTTTCGAGGTGATCCCATGTATACGATCGGACAGGTGTCGGAGCAGTTTGATCTGCCGGTCTCCACGCTGCGGTATTATGATAAGGAGGCTGTTCCCGGCGCTCACGCGCACGTCGGGCATCCGCCGCTTCGGCGAGCAGGAGCTCGAGGCGCTGCGCGTGATCGAGTGCCTCAAACGCTCGGGGCTGGAAATTAAGGAGATCAAGCAGTTTATGGAATAGTGTGCGCAGGGGAGCGAGACGTACCCGCAGCGGCACGCGCTCTTTGTACAGCAGGCCGAGCGGGTGGAGGCGGAGATCGCGCGCCTGCAAAAATCGCTTGACATGATCCGCTTCAAATGCTGGTACTATGAGCAGGCCATGCGCGACGGCAGCGAGGACCGCGTGCACGCCATGCTGCCGGACCATCTGCCGCCGGATATCCAGCCGATTTATGACCACGCGCACGAAACGTAATCCTACCATTTTGGTTCAGAAAGGATGGCGACCCATGAAACAGCGAACGATCCTCTCGACCCTTCTGTTCTGCGCGCTGCTGCTGGCGGGCTGCGGCACTGCGGCGCAGACCCCGGATGCGACGCCCACCCCCGCGCAGGAGGCGGCGGCCACGCCGACGCCGACGCCAGACCCGCTGAGCACCCTGCCGTATACGGACGGGCAGCTCTACGCCGCGGCCTACCTCGGCTATCAGGCGCCGACGGATCTGGACTTCTTCCAGCAGACGTATTTCGGCGGCCGGGAGCTGCCGGTGCACCACATCTCGGACGGGGACTTTTATCTCATCATCCCGCGCGACCCGAACGCGACCGTGCGCCTGTATCAAAACGATATGCTCACGCAGACCAGCTCGATCTTTTATGAGCAACCGGACGGCAGCCCGTTCGTGATCGGCTGCAACGTCAGCGATATTTTTCCGGACGTGACGGTCGAGATCACGGCCTCCGACGGGGAGAAGGTGTCGTTTTCGCCCTTCATCTCGCTCAAGGACGGCAGTGTGGAGGTCGGCGAGTGCGGCCTGAACATCACACGCATCTCGACTGCGCCCTGACGAATTGCGAAAACGACCCCGGGTGCGATCTGCACCCGGGGCCGCTGGTTTATCTGAGGTTATGCGAGCGTCAGCTCCGTGCTTGCACAGACGGTCGCGCCCACGCGCTGCATGTCGGCGAGGTTGCCTGCCTGCACGGCGTCGGTGACGGACGATGTGCAGTCCGAGAGCACGACGGCGTCATAGTCGAGCGAGATGGCGTCATAGCACGTTGTGCGGATGCAGTTGGGCGTGGTCGTGCCCGCGAGCAGGACGGTCTGCACGCCGAGCCGGCGCAAGATGAGGTCGAGCCCTGTGTGGAAAAACGCTGAGAACCGGGGCTTTACGAGCACATAGTCCTGCGGCAGGACAGTGAATGCGTCCGGAAACGCATCCGACAGGTGCGCGGCGCAGTCCTCCGAGAGCGGCTTGCCGCCGGAAGCCCACGCGGCCGCGCGCGGCTTTTCCACGTCCGTGCCGTCGGCCCGGTAGTGGCGCACGGCGTAGATGACGGGAACGCCCGCTTCGTGGCAGCGGCCGATGAGCGCCGCGCACGCGGGCACGGTCCCCTCCGCCGCCGGGATGCACAGCGGGGACGCGCTGTCGAGAAAGCCCCGTTGCATGTCGATCATGATGAGTGCCTGTTTGGGCATGGCGCTTGCCTCCTGACAAAGTAGATGCCTCTATGATAGCGCCTTGCGCCGGATTTGGCAAGCGCGGCTTGCCATCCGCGCCCCGACGTGGTATCCTACCGGGTAGCCCCAAAAGGGAGGGGCACTCTTTACAAGCGGGAGCGATCAACATGAGCAGACAACTCGAACCCTATCAGCTGATCGAGCGCAGCATCCAGAAAAAATTCCACAAGGTGCTCTGGACGCCGTTCATCACCGCCATCAAGCAGTACGAACTCATTGCCCCCGGCGACCGGATCGCGGTGTGCATCTCCGGCGGCAAGGACTCCATGCTCATGGCCAAGCTCCTGCAGCTGCTGCAGCGGCACAGCGACGTGCCGTTCGAGGTCGTTGATCTCGTCATGGACCCCGGCTACAACGCCGTCAACCGGCAGAAGATCGAGAGCAACGCGGCGCTGCTGCACATCCCGGTCACGATCTTTGAGACGAATATTTTCGATGTCACGAGCGGCATCGAGCAGTCACCGTGCTACCTCTGCGCGCGTATGCGCCGCGGCTATCTCTACAGCAAGGCGCGCGAGCTCGGCTGCAACAAGATCGCCCTTGGCCACCACTTCAGCGACGTGGTCGAGACGACCGTCATGGGCATGTTCTACGGCTCGCAGCTGCAGGCCATGCCGCCGAAGCTGCGCAGCCGCAATTTCCCGGGCATGGAGCTCATCCGCCCCATGTACTGCATCCACGAGGACGACATCATCGCCTGGCAGCGCTATAACGGGTTGGAGTTCATCCAGTGCGCCTGCCGCTTTACCGAGCGCGCGGCTGCGCACGGCAACGACGGCAGCAGCTCCAAGCGGCAGGAGGTCAAGCTGCTGCTGCGCGAGCTGCGGCGCACGAATCCCGACATTGAAAAGAGCATTTTCCACAGCATTCACTCCGTCTGCCTTGACACCATGGTCGGCTACAAATCCGGCGGCGTGGAGCACACGTTTGCCGACTGCTACCGCGAGCGCGGTGAGATGGCCGAGATGGAAAAGGAGGACGCGGAATGATGCCCATCGAGCGTATGCGCCCGGAGGATTTTGACGCGGTTTTCCGTTTGCTGGCCCGGAGCTTCCCGGCCGGGGAGCGGCGGGATAAGGCGGGGCAGCGCGCGCTGCTTGCGGACAGCGCCTACCACATCGACATTCTGCGCGCGCCGTCCGGCGGCGTGCAGGCGCTGATGGCGTCGTGGGACTTTGGCGGCTTTGTCTTTTTCGAGCACTTTGCCGTAGACCCCGCCTGCCGCAATGGCGGCATCGGCGGGCAGATGCTCGACGCGCTGCTCGCGCGCTTTGATAAGCCCGCCTGTCTGGAGGCGGAGCTGCCGGAGACGGAGCTGGCCGCGCGGCGCATCGGGTTTTACGAGCGGCACGGCTTTACGGTCAACGCGGATTACCCTTACTTCCAGCCGGCGCTCACGCCGGGCGGCAGCCCGATCCCGCTGCACCTGCTCACGACCGGCGGCGTGCGCACGCCCGCCGAGCTGCGCGCGATCGAGACGCTTGTGCACACGCGCGTGTACGGTAAAACGCCCGCCGCGATGGTATAACAGAAAACAGAAAGTCAGCACGCCTCTGCACGGAAGGGGCAGGGGCGTGCCTTTCTCTATTTGGAGGGAGAAACAATGCAGAATTATTGTCCGGGGCGGCCGCCTTTGCCGCCGTCCGTGATGGTCACATCATCGCTCCCGGGGAGCTCTACCGCGACGGTTTGAAAGGAGAAAACGCATGAAGTCTATCCGTATCCTGCCTCTTTTGCTCGCGCTCGTGCTGCTGTGCACGGGCTGCGCCGCCGGCGGCGCGGCGGAGTCAACGCCCGCCCCGGACATGAGCGACCTCCCGCTCGACGGGGGCTATGCCTACCTGCGCGTGGAGGTGCTCTCGCGCGACAAGGACGCGAAAACGCTGGAAGTGAAAGTGCTCGATTTCGGCGACGCCGACGGTGTGAACGTCGGCGCGCTCCCGGTGGGCGCGCAGGGCACGGTCGACTGTTCCGACCTGCTGTCGATGGCGATGATGATCGACTCCGGCGAGTGGATCATCACCTACGCAGACCGCGGGCAGCAGGCGTTTCCGCTGCGGCTGACGTCGATCGAGAACCCGGAGCACTTTGCCGAGCGCGCGGGGAAATAAAAAGCACCGGCTGAGGGTTTCCTCAGCCGGCGTTTTCGTCACCAGAATTTTTTCTTCTTGCATACCCACAGGCTGATGCCCACGGTCACGATGCTCACGATGACGACGACGGGGTAGCCGTACTTCCACGTCAGCTCCGGCATGCCGACAAAGTTCATGCCGTACCACCCGACGAGCAGCGTCAGCGGCAGAAAGATCGTCGTCACGATCGTCAGGATCTGCATGATGTGGTTTTGCCGCGTGTCGATCTCGGCCTGAAACAGGCTCTGCAGCTGTGCGCACGATTCGCGCAGTAGCTGCGACTCCTCGCGCAGGCGGATGACGCGATCCTCAAACATATGAAACAGCAGCTGCTCGCTGTCGGTGAAAAAGCCGTTTTCGTTCTCGCGCAGCTCGCACGCCACGTCGTCGAGCTGGGAGTAATAGCGAAACCACGCCATGGTCTCCTTGCGCAGCGCGGTCATCGGCGCGGAGAAATCGTCCAGCTCGTGCGCCAGCACCTGATCCTCGAGCGCCTCGATGCGGTCCTCGATCTTTTCGATCTGGTGCAGGTCGCGGGCGATGAGCTGCTCAAAAAAGTCGTAGAGAAACCGGCCGACGCTGCCGTCGGTCCAGCGCTTTTCCCGGGCGATGCGGCGCAGCAGCCCCTGCAGCGCATTCTCGTCGTCCACGAGCACGACGCGCGTGGCCGTGACGAGATAGCCGCAGGCGAGCGGCCTGCCGTCCTTGCCCTGACGCGGCAGCACGAGCGTGCCCGCCAGACAGTCCGAGCGCACCTCAGCCTTGCACACGCGTGCGTCGCGCGCCGGCGGTGTGTGGTGCAGCGTCCGCTCCAGACCGGGCAGCGCCGGCTGGTGCGACAGCTCTTCGGACGTCAGCAGCACGACGGCGGGCTGCTCCGGCGCGGGCGCGTGCTCCTGCTGCGTGAGCGTCTGCCCGATGGTATACCAATACAAATGCGGTCCCTCCCATAAGTCGCGGTGTTTTCCCCATTGTAGCACACCGGGCGCGCGGACACAACGTCCGGCTGGAAATCAGGGCGCGGGTGTGCTATACTGGGCAAAAATCATACTTTGGGGGAAGCACCATGATCGTCTATTACACCGGCACCGGCAACAGCCGCTATGTTGCCCAGCGCTTCGCCGCCGCCCTCGGCGACGATCTCATCACCGCGAACGAATACATCCGAAATGACACGCCCGCCGACCTGCATTCCGACCGGCCGTGGGTGTTCGTCTCACCGACGTACGGGTGGCAGATCCCGCACATTTTCGCGGACTTTCTCCGCCGCGGCCGCTTCACCGGCAGCCGGAAGGCGTATTTTGTCATGACCTGCGGCAGCGAGATCGGCAACGCCGGCAGCCGCATCGCGGCGCTGTGCGCGGATATCGGGCTCGATTACCAGGGCGTGCTGCAGGTCGTCATGCCGGAAAACTATGTCGCCATGTTCTATGTGCCCGGCGCGGAGGAGGCAGCGCAGATCATCGCGGCGGCGCAGCCGTCCATCGACGGGGGCATTGCCTGCGTGCAGCGCGGGGAGGCGTTCCCGGCGCCGAGGGTCGGCCTGCTCGACCGGTTCAAGACCGGGCCGGTGAACACGATCTTTTATCGGTGGTTTGTCAAGTCCGGGCCGTTCACGGTCTCGGATGCGTGCATCGGCTGCGGCAAGTGCGCGCTGAGCTGCCCGGTCAACGGCATCGACATCGTTGAGCGCCGCCCGCACTGGAACGGCGCGTGCACGCACTGCATGGCCTGCATCTGCGGCTGCCCGGTGTCCGCCATCGAGTACGGGCATAAGAGTCAGGGCAAGCCCCGCTACCAGTGCCCGGAATATAAATAAGAAACGATTCCTGCGCCGGACTTCCGACGCAGGGATCGTTCTTTTTACAGATAGCACTCCGGCCGCCGCTGCCTGAGGTACGGGCGCTTTTGCTCGCGCCAGAGCCGCGCCTCGGCGAGGTCGAGCTCCTGCACGATGAGCTGCTCGCGGTCGTCGGCCTTATAGATCACGTCGCCGCTCGGGTGCACGATGAGCGACTCGCCGGCGAAGTCCATCCCGTCCTCGCGCCCCACGCGGTTGCACATGGCGACGAAGATCTGGTTCTGCATCGCCTGCACGCGGATCTCCCACTCGAAGAGCTCCATGGGTTCGGCTTTTGTGTTCGCCGTCGGGATGATGACGAGATCCGCCCCCTTGAGCGCGCACGTGCGGATGCTCTCCGGCAGGTGCCGGTCAAAGCAGATCACGATGCCGACGCGGCCCCACGGCGTGCCGAACACGAGAAAGCCCTCCTCGGACGGCGTGTAGTAGTCGCGCTCGTAAAACTGCGCCGCCTGCATGATGTGCACCATCTTGGCCACGCCCGCGCAGTTCCCCTCCGGCGTCAGCCAGAGGGAGGCGTCGTAGCGCCGGCCGTCCTGCTCGAGGTACATATTCGGCGAGAGGTAGAACCCATGCGCGCGCCTTGTCCGCGAAGGCCCGCACCGTCGGGCTGCCCGCCGGGACGACATAGGCGTCCACGTTCCGGCCCGCATACTGCGGGAAGAACGGAGTGAGCTGCACCTCGGGGAAAAACAGCAGGTCGCTGCCCGCGGCGGCGTCGCAGAAGGCGAGGGATCTTTTCAGGTTTTCGTCCATGCTCCCGGTCATGGACATCTGCGCCATGGCAAGCTTCATACGCGCGCTCCTTTTATGCGTCCTGCACGGTCAGGCGCAGCACGTCCGGCCGCGCGTAGTGGCCGCACACGTCGAGCTCCATGCGGCTCGCGGGCACGCGCTGCATATCGAGATCGGCGTAGAGAATGTCCTCGCTGTCCCACACCGGCTGCACGACATAGTGCCCGTAGGGGTCGACGATGCAGCTGCCGCCGCGGCAGGGAATGTCGTTCAGGCGCGCGATCTCATCCGGGCAGTGCAGTCCGGTGGGGTAGTCCGCGCGGTGAAAGACCATGTCGCAGTTGATGAAATAGCACCGGCCCTCGAGCGCGATGTGCTGCACGGTGGCCTGCCACTCGGGGTTGTCGTTCGTGTTCGGCGAGATGTAGAGCGTCACGCCCTTTTCATACAGCGCCGTGCGCGCCAGCGGCATATAGCTCTCCCAGCAGATGAGGCTGCCCATCGGGCCCCACGGCGTGTCCACGACCGGGAAATACCCGCGGTCGGCGTCGCCCCAGACCACGCGCTCTGCCCCGGTGGGCTTGAGCTTGCGGTGCACGGGGGCGAGCGTGCCGTCCGGGCAGAAGATGAGATTGGAGTTATAGAGCGTGCCCGTCACGCCGTCGCGCTCCGACACGCCGATGCTCACATACGCGCCCGCGGCCTTTGCCGCCGCGGCGAGGCGCTCCGTCTCCGGCCCGGGTACGACAATGGAGTTGCCGCAGTACAGCTGCCAGTCCTTGCGGCCGTCTTCATTGCGCGCGCCGACCGTGAAGCCGAACGTCATGCCGTACGGGTAGCCGGGGATGAACAGCTCCGGGAACACGATGAGCTCTGCGCCATGCTGCGCGCACTCCGCGATCAGGCGCACGGCCTTGTCCGTGCACGCGGTCTTGTCAAACAGCACCGGCGCCGCCTGCACCACGGCGATGCGGCACGTCGGTTTGAGATCTTTCATATGCCTGCCTCCCTGAAAGTGTTTTCTGCCCTTAAAATAACACGGCTTTGCTGGGAATTCAAGACGCAAAAAGTCTCGCAGCGTTTGCGCCTGTACGCAAAAACGCCCGCACATCGTGCGGGCGTTTTCGGCAGCTTTTCAAAGACCTCGTAGAGTTTCGCCGCCGCAGCGGCGAAAGAAAGTCTGATCATTTTCTTCGGCGACATGCGCGGCGGAGAAAATACCGCTCGGCTCGCAAACGTGCGCGCACGGCGCGTGCGCTGCAGCGAGCCGCGATCTTTTCAAACGAGAGCCCAACGCAGTGGGTCTCGTTTGAGCGTGTCAAAACTCTGTTTGACACGCAAAAACGCCCGCACGGTGTGCGGGCGTTTTCGGCTTGGCAATTTTCGCAAAAGGCTTCAGGCAGCCTTGGTCTTGTCCGGGACGAGCTTGTGCGCGATCAGGCACAGGAGCATCGTGCCGGCCATGTCGGGCAGGGTGTTGCCGACCGGGATGTCCACGGTCATGAGCACGCGGTAGAGCACGAAGCCCAGCACCCAGACGACGGCGTTGCACACATCGAGCCTGCCGCTCGCGCCGCCGCGCTTGAGCAGGAAGAAGTCCGTGATCTGGATGGCGATCATCGGCGCGAACACCGAGCCGATCAGGTACAGGAAGTTCGTGATGTCGTCCATCGGGAAGCAGATGGCGCAGACCGTGCCGATGACGGTCACGATGAGCGCGGCGTACTTGCCGTTGATCTTCTTCGACAGGGACTCGGCGGAGATGCCGGCGCTGTACGCATCGAGGAACGTCGTCGTGACGGTCGAGAGGATGAGGATGAGCAGCGCGGCCACGCCGAGGCCGGCCTTAACCATGATGAGCGCAATGTCGCCCTCGCCGGTGAAGATGGCGGCGCCCATGCCGATGACGTACATCCAGCAGCTCACGACGCCGTAGGTCAGCGTGCTCGAGAGCGTGGCGGCGAAGGGCTTTTCGGCCTCGCGCGTGTAGTCGGAGATGAGCGGCAGCCACGACAGCGGCATGGCCACGGCCAGCTCGACCGCTGCGCCGAAGCTCAGGCTATCGTCCGGCGCGGTGACGGGCGTGCCGCCGCGGAACACCACCACGCACAGCACGATCGAGAGGATGAACAGCGCCGCCATGGCGATCTTGTTGATCCAGCCGAGGTTCTTGATGCCGACGGCGATCCACACCACGATGAGCCCGCCGATGACGAGACACCACACCCACTTGCCGATGCCGAGCACGGTGTTCGTGGCCAGTGCGCCGTCATAGATCATGATGGCCGTCCAGCCGACGAGCTGCAGCACGTTGAGCGCGGCGAAAAACAGGCAGCCGATGCGGCCGAAGCTCAGCTCGACCGTGCCCATGGCGCTGCGGCCGGTGCGGCCGCCGATGAGGCCCGCGAAGAAGAACATCGCACAGCCAATGACATGGCCGACGAGGATGGCGAGCAGGCCCTTCGTGAAGCCGAGGGGCGCAAAGTACGTGCCTGTGAGGATCTCCGCGATGGACACGGCCGCGCCGAACCAGATGAGGCTGTTCTGGAAGCTGGAAGTCTTTTTCACGCTCAGGCCTCCTGCCGGTATTCCGGCTTCAGGTCGAACGCATGGTCCATCGGGCCGGAGCCCGCGCCGAGGTCGAGCATGGCGGCCAGCGCGCCGGAGAGATAGTCCTTTGCGCGGCGGACGGCCGTGTCGAGATCAAAGCCCTTGGCAAGGTTGGCCGCGATGGCGCTCGAGAGCGTGCAGCCGGTGCCGTGGGTGTTGGGGTTGTCGATGCGCTTGCCGTTGAACCACTCGTAGCCGCCGTCGCGGTACAGGAGGTCGTTGGCGTCGTTGAGCCGGTGTCCGCCCTTGCACAGGACGGCGCAGCCGTAGCGCTCGCTGATGGCTTTTCCGGCGGCGATCATGTCGTCGGGGGAGGCGATGGTCAGGCCCGAGAGCACCTCCGCCTCCGGAATGTTGGGCGTGAGCACGGTGGCAAGCGGCAGCAGCCGCGCCTCGAGCGTGGCGATGGCGTCCTCGGAGATGAGCCGCGCGCCGCTCGTGGCGACCATCACGGGGTCGACGACGATGTTCTGCGCCGCGTAGTGCTGCAGCCGCTCGGCGATGACCTCAATGAGGCCGGAGGACGCGACCATGCCGATCTTCACCGCGTCAGGCCGGATGTCGGTAAAGACGCTGTCGATCTGCTGGCCGAGAAATGCCGGGCTTACTTCAAAAATACCCTGTACGCCGGTCGTGTTCTGGGCGGTCAGCGCCGTGATCGCACTCATGGCAAATACGCCATTCATGGTCATGGCTTTCAGATCGGCCTGAATACCGGCGCCTCCGCTGGAATCGCTTCCGGCGATCGTTAATGCTGTTTTCATATTCTGTCTCCTTTTCAGCATCAATTTTGTTGAGCGACGGAAAGTGGTGCCCCCGATCCGCCGCTGTTTGTATGTTTGTCTGCGCCCGCGCGCAGGGAGTTACAGGTCCAGCGCCGTGCGCACGGCGGCTTTGAGTTCCCGCGTGGCGGCGGGAATGTCCGGCTGCGCGAAGATCGCACTCACGACGGCGACGCCGACAATGCCGCTGCCGGAGAGCCGGGCGACATTGTCCTTCGTGATGCCGCCGATGGCAATGACCGGGATGGACACTGCCGCGCAGATGTCGCGCAGGGTGTCATAGCTCACGGCGTTGGCATCGGCCTTCGTCCCGGTCGGGAACACGGCGCCCACGCCGAGATAGTCCGCGCCCTCGCGCTCGGCCAGCAGCGCTTCTTCCACCGTCTGGGCCGACACGCCGAGGATCTTGTCCGGGCCGATGAGCGCGCGCACCTTGCCGGCCGCCATGTCGCTCTGGCCGACGTGCACGCCGTCGGCGTCCGTGGCCACGGCGAGCGCCACGTTGTCATCGAGCACGAACGGCACGCCGTACTGTTTGCACAGTGCCTTGAGCGCGATGGCCTCCTCTTGAAAATGCGCCTCGTCGAGTTCCTTTTCACGCAGCTGCAAAAACGTTGCGCCGCCCTGCAGCGCCTGCTCAGCCTGTTCATAGAGCGTCTGGCCGTGCAGCCACGAGCGGTCGGTCACGGCGTAGAGCAGCAGAGATGCGTTATCGCAGTTCATACTTGGCTCCCTTCTCCAGCGCGTCGCCGGTCATGTTGAAAATGGCATCAATGATACGGTTGCGGTAGGTGCTGTTGCCGTCGCCGGGCTGCATGTTGGCCCAGCCGATCTCGCCCGCGAGCCCCATCATGCACACGGCGGCCGCCGCGGCGGCGAGCTTGTGGTCGGGATTGGCGACCAGGAACGCCGTCATCAGCGCCGAGAGCTGGCAGCCCGTGCCGGTGATGCGGCTCATCTCCGCGCGGCCGTTGCGGATGCACCAGCAGCGCTCACCGTCGCTCACGAGGTCGATCGCGCCGGTCACGGCGACGATGCAGCCGGCCCGCTGCGCGAAGGTCTTGACGAGCTGCACGCCGTCGTCGAGATTCGCCTCCGTCACGGCGTCGACCGCGTCAGCATCCACGCCCTTGGTGCTGCCGCTGCCGGTGCAGAGGGTCTTGATCTCGGAGATGTTGCCGCGCACGGCGTCAAAGCGCACCTCCTGCATGAGACGGTTGGCCGTGTCGGTGCGCAGACGGCTCGCGCCCGCGCCCACGGGGTCGAGCAGGACAATGTGGCCCAGCTCGTTTGCCTTCTTCCCGGCGAGGAACATCGACGGGATGGTGTTTTTGTTGAGCGTGCCGATGTTGATGTTCAGCCCGCCGCAGATGCTCGTGATGTCCTCGACATCGTCGGCATCGTCGGACATGATCGGCGAGCCGCCGGCCGCCAGCAGAACGTTTGCCACGTCGTTGACGGTGACGTAATTGGTGATGTTGTGCACGAGCGGCGTTTTCGCGCGCACGTTCTCCAGCATGGCCTTGAGCACTTGTTGCATAAATCATGACTCCTTTCCCGGAAGATCTGCACGAAAAAAACAGCGGCGCCCGTAAAGAGTGCTGCTGTTGCGGTCCGGCAGTATGAATCCCTACGTTGGCATTGTCCAAATCAGGTATGCGGGTCTAAGCGGATGCTTACTCTCAGCCGAGCGGCTCCCCGTGTTTGTTCACTTCATGATAGGACGAAACCGCCGGCTTGTCAAGGCAGGAATGTAAAATCTTCACCGCTTTGCGGCACGGGAACTTTACATGGCTGCGGTTTTAGACTTTACACGCGCTGTGTAAAACAGAAACGTGAGCTTGTAAGAGCCAAAATCTTGAATGTTACAGGAGGAAGAGATGAACCATTCCAAACGCATCGGGTCCCGCCTGCTGCCGCCCGCGCTTTTTCGCATTTGCTGCTGTATTTTGGTTGCAATCGGGCCTCCGGCATGATACAGTTAAAATGCCGTGTAATAACTGCTTTTACACAAGGGCGGCTGCAGATTTTACACGGTGAGGAAGGAATACAGTTGTGCGGCAGGGGGCCGTGCAATGTTGTAGGAATCTAAAAAACAGGAGGAAGAAATGAAAATCAGAATGCACAATGGAAGCAGACTGCTGTCGCTGCTGCTGGCGGTAGTCCTTGTCTTCACACTGACGGTTCCGGCTCTTGCGGCGGACAAGCCGCAGGACATGAACCTGAGGATCGCCGTCATGTCCGACCTGCATTATCTCTCGCCGGATATGATTGCAGACACGGCGGACTTTGAGCATGCACTCAACAGCGACCGCAAGCTGCTCAAGGAGAGCTCCGCAATCCTGTACGAAAAGTTTGAGCAAGTTCGCGCGGACAAGCCCGACATCCTTCTCGTGTCCGGCGACCTGACCAAGGACGGCGAGCAGGAGTGCCACGCGGCGCTGGCAAAGCAGCTGCAGCAGCTGCAGCAGGATATTCCGGGGCTGAAGATCTATGTCATCAACGGCAACCATGACATCCGTAATTACAATGCCAAGAACTTCAACACCCCCGACGGTAAGGCCGTGCCCGCCACGCGCACGCACCCGGAGGACTTCAAGCGTATCTACGACTTTGTCTACTCCGATCCGACCGTCATCGCGACCTTCACCCCGGCCGCGGGCAATGAGGCCGGCGGCCTGTCCTATGTTGCGCGACCGGTCGAGGGGCTGACCATTATCGCCATGGACACCTGCCGCTACAGCAAGGAGAACACCTCCAACGGCACGGATGAGCATGAGACGAGCGGCGCCATCAGCGCCGATCTGGAAAAATGGGTCATCGAGCAGACTGCCGCCGCCAAGGCACGCGGCGACCTTGTCATCGGTCTGGAGCACCACGGTCTGGTGCCGCACTTCGATGTCGAGCCCACCATCCTGCCCATGTACCTCGTCAACGGCTATGAGCGCATCGCGCAGGAGTATGCCGATGCCGGCATGAGCGTCGTCTTCACCGGTCATATGCACGCGGTCGACATCGCTGCCATGACCACGAAGGCCGGCAACACCTTCTATGACATCGAAACCGGCTCTGCGCTGACGTATCCGTGCCCGATCCGCTTTGTCGACCTGCGCCGCAGCACCGTCGGCGGTGAGACGAGCACCTACATGAGCGTGAGCACCAAGACGCATACCGGCCCCATCCATTACACAGATCCCGCCACGGGTACTGCGCATGTGATCGATGACCTGACCGAGTATGCCCGGGAATTCGGCTTCTCGACCGATATGCTCAAGACGGTCGCGGGCGACTTCGTCAAGTCCTTCTTCGGCAAGTATCTGCCGAATGACACCTGGCCGGTCACGAAGATCGTGGCGAACATCGACCAGATCATTGACGACGTGGCCGCCGTCCCGATCGCGGACGGCAAGGACCTGCTCGACTTTGCCAACTGGATCTACCAGTGCAACCTCGCCGGTGAGGACGACGGCAATTATCCCGCCTGGGTGCAGTCCGGCGTCGACCAGCTCAAGAGCGGCGCGCTGCTCGATCAGGTGCTCAACATCGTTGCCAAAGACGCGTTCGGCCGCGGCAGCGTGCTGTTCACGAAGTTCCAGGGCCTGTTCACCCGCTATCTCAAGAGCCAGCTCAACGACCTGCTCGTGAAGATCGTCGTCTCCATGAGCGTGGACAACAACTGCCCCGACGACAATGACAAGACCATCCTGCTCGAGGGCAGCAGTGCGCAGGTGCGTCTCCTGCCGGTCACCGGCAGCAGCGCCGCCGTTACGCAGGCGTACGTACAGGGCAGCACCGCGACGGTGTTCCTCACCAGCCGCCAGCTCCGTGCGGCCACAAATGCGCAGTCCGGCGCGACCGTGACGGTCAACGCCACAGATCCCGTGGCCGACACGGTCATCCTGGCCGGCCGCTCGATCGCCAATGCGCGCAGCGCGGGCGTTGCGGCCCTGCAGGTGCAGCTCGCAGCCGGCACCGTTACGCTGGATAGCGCCGCGCTCGCGGCGCTTGACCTGCACAAGGACGTGGCCGTCTCGCTCACGGGGGCGTCGCTCAACGCGGCGCAGCAGCGTGCCCTCGGCACGCAGGCCGCTACGGCGACGCTTGCCAATGCCTCCGTCACCGTTGACGGCGCGGCGGAAAGCTACCCCGCCGGCAGCGTGCGCGCCAGCGTTCCGGCGCGTGCAGCGGATGCGCTCACCGCGTGGAGCCTTGCCGAGGACGGCGCCATCTCGGCCGTCGGCGGTGCGTGGGATGCGCAGCAGCAGACCTATACCTTTGATGTTGTCTCCGGCGTGACGGCCATCGCGCGCTTCCCGTTCACGGATGTGCCCGCCGGCAGCTGGTACTACGGCGCGGCGGCCTATGCCTACAACAACGGCCTCTTCGACGGCACGTCTCCCACGACGTTTGCCCCGAACGCGGTCATGTCCCGCGCCATGCTCGTGACCGTGCTGTGGCGGCTCGCGGGCGCGCCCGCGCCGAAGGGCGTCAACACGTTTTCCGATGTGCCGGGCGGCACATGGTACACGGACGCCGTCACCTGGGCGGCGGAAAACGGCGTGGTCTCCGGCATCGGCGGCGGCTGCTTTGCTCCCAACAGCAACGTCACGCGCGAGCAGACGGCCGTGATCCTCTTCAACTACGCACACAGCCGCGGCTATGACGTGGGCGCGCGCGCCGATCTCTCGGCGTTCCCGGATGCCGGCAGCGTGTCCGGCTGGGCGCAGGATGCGCTCTCGTGGGCCAATGCAGCCGGCCTTATCAACGGCACGGTGTACGGCGGACGGACAATCCTCGACCCGCAGGGCAGCGCTTCCCGCGCGCAGGTCGCCATGATCCTCAGAAGCTACGCCGAGCACGTGGTCAACGCCTGATCCTCTTTTTGATATTTCTCTCACAGCACAGCAATTTCCCGGCGGCGGCATATGCCGCCCCCGCGCACTTTTTGCGCCTGCCGCTTGGGCATCTGCTGCACGCCGGGGCGCAAAAAAAATGCGGAATTTGTGAAAATTTGCGGTTGACATTTGCGCGCGAAGTTTTTATACTCGAACCATCAGGATTTTTCATCAGAATCGGAGCAAATATCATGAACCGTAACTACTATTTTGCATACGCTTATTACTTTACTATGACAATATAGTAAGGCTGATTTGTGATGCAAAAAATAGCTCGGATCCCGAGAATGTTTCATGCGGCACAGGTTGAGCCTGTGCCGCATTTTTCTTTTGAAAAACAAAAACAAAAATTCAGGTAAATACATCGGAGGTAATCATCATGATCGTCGTACTCAAACATGGCGTGGAAGCAGCAAAGCGCGAGCAGCTCATCGACTGGCTCAAGGGTCAGGGCCTGACCATCCACATTTCCGAGGGAGAATACCAGACCGTGCTCGGCCTCGTCGGCGACACGACCCGCGTGGACATGGACCTGATCGGCAGCCTCGGCATCGTCGACAGCGTCAAGCGCGTGACCGAGCCCTTCAAGTGCTGCAACCGCAAGTTCCACCCGGAGGACACCGTCGTCGAGGTCGGCGGCGTGAAGATCGGCGGCGGCAACTTCGTCATGATCGCCGGCCCGTGCTCCGTCGAGTCCGAGGAGCAGATTGTCGCGGTCGCAAAGGCCGTCAAGGCCTCCGGCGCGAACATCCTGCGCGGCGGCGCGTTCAAGCCCCGCACCTCGCCCTACGACTTTCAGGGCCTGAAGGCCACCGGCATCGAGCTGCTCAAAACGGCGCGCGCGGCCACCGGCCTGCCGATCGTGACGGAGATCATGGGCGTTGAGCACCTGCCGCTGTTCGAGGATGTGGATATCATTCAGGTCGGCGCGCGCAACATGCAGAACTTCGACCTTCTGCGCGAGCTCGGCAAGCTGCGCAAGCCCATCCTGCTCAAGCGCGGCCTTGCCAGCACGCTCAAGGAGCTGCTCATGAGCGCCGAGTACATCATGGCCGGCGGCAACGAGCAGGTCATCCTCTGCGAGCGCGGCATCCGCACGTTCGACGATTACACCCGCAACACGCTCGACCTCGCGGCCGTGCCCATGCTCAAGGAGCTGACGCACCTGCCCATCATCGTCGACCCGAGCCATGCGACCGGCATCGCCCGCCTGGTCGAGCCGATGGCGCTCGCCGCAACGGCCTGCGGCGCGGACGGCCTCATCATCGAGGTGCACAACGACCCCATGCACGCCCTGTGCGACGGCGCGCAGTCCCTGCGTCCGGAGGTCTACGACGACCTCGCCAAAAAGGTGCGCAGCGTCCGTGAGGTGATCGCGAAATGACGGTCGGCATCGTTGGCCTGGGCCTGATCGGCGGTTCTTTTGCCAAGGCGTATCACGAAGCGGGCGCGACCGTGCTCGCCTGGAACCGCAGCCGCAGCGTGCTCGATTTTGCCATAATGAGCGGCGCGGTGGACGCCGAGCTCACGGAGGACAACATTGCCGCGTGCGATCTTGTGCTCATCGCGCTCTACCCGGAGGCGACCATCGAGTGGTTTCGCCGCATGGCCCCGCACATCGGAGCGCACCCCGTCGTGCTCGACTGCGGCGGCACGAAGCGCACCATCTGCGCCGCGTGCTTCCCGATCGCAAAGGAACACGGCGTCACGTTCCTCGGCGGCCACCCGATGGCCGGCACGCAGTATTCCGGCTTCAAGAACGCGAAGGCGACCATGTACCACGGCGCGCCGATGGTCATCGTGCCGCCGGACTTTGACGATGTGCTGCTCTTCGACCACGTCAAGCAGCTGCTCCAGCCCGCGGGCTTTGCGCGCTTTTCCTTCACGACGGCGGAGGCGCACGACGAGATGATCGCCTTCACCTCGCAGATGGCGCATGTGGTCTCGAACGCATATATCAAGAGCCCCACGGCGTCGCAGCACAAGGGCTTTTCCGCCGGCAGCTACAAGGACATGACCCGTGTCGCGTGGCTGAGCCCCGAGATGTGGGCCGAGCTCTTTCTGGAAAACAAGGACAATCTGCTCCATGAGCTGGACATGTTCATGACGCATCTGGGCGAGTACCGCGACGCGATGGCGCGCGACGACCTGCCCGCGCTCACGCGCCTGCTCGATGAGGGCCGCCGGCGCAAGGAGGAGGTAGACGGCCGATGACGACCATCCACGTGACTGCCTCGCGCGACTATGACGTGCTGGTGCAGCCGGGCCTGCTCGACGATGCCGGCGCGCAGACCGCGCGTGTGCTCGGCACGGGCCGCACGGCGGCCATCGTCGCGGGCGAGACCGTGGCGGGCCTGTATGCCGGGCGGCTCGCGGCGTCGCTCACGCGCGCGGGCTTTCGCGCCGTGACGTTCACCTATCCCGGCGGCGAGCACTGCAAGACGCTCGCCACCTATGCGGCGCTGCTGGACTTTCTGGCTGCGCACCGCCTGAGCCGCAGCGACCTCATCGTCGCGCTCGGCGGCGGCGTGACCGGCGACCTCGCGGGCTTTGCCGCCGCGACGTATCAGCGCGGCATCCCGTTCGTGCAGGTGCCGACGACGCTGCTGGCCGCCGTGGACTCCTCCGTCGGCGGCAAGACGGCCGTGAACCTCGCAAGCGGCAAAAATCAGGTCGGCTGCTTCTATCAGCCGAGCCTCGTGCTCTGCGACCCGGACACGCTGCGCACCCTCCCGCCGGAGGAATACCGCAACGGCTGCGCCGAGGTCATCAAATACGCCGTGCTGCGCAGCGAGCCGTTTTTTGACGCGCTGCGCGCAGAGCCGGTCAGCGCACAGGTGGAGCACGTCATCGCAACGTGTGTCGGCATGAAGCGTGACCTCGTCGCGGCCGATGAGTTTGACCGCGCCATCCGCCAGCTGCTGAACCTCGGCCACTCGTTCGGCCACGCGGTCGAAAAATGCAGCGACTACGCCGTGCCGCACGGCTGCGGCGTGGCCATCGGCATGGCCATCATCGCGCGCGCGGCCGCCAAACGCGGCATCTGCACGGATGATACCTGCGCGCAGATCCTCGCGCTCCTGCGGCAGTACGGCCTGCCGACGGAGACGGCGTTTACCCGTGACGCGCTCACGGACGCCGCGCGCTCGGATAAAAAGATCGCCGACGGCAAGCTGCACCTCATCGTGCCGGAGCGCATCGGCCGCTGCCGCATCGAGACGATCCCGGCGGCGGATATCCCCGCCTGGCTCGCGGACGGAGGCATTGCATGAATCAGACCGTTTCCCCCGGGCCGCGCACGGGCAGCGTGCGCATCCCGGCTTCGAAATCGCAGGCGCACCGTCTGCTCATCTGCGCTGCGCTCGGCGCGCAGCCCGTGGCGCTGCGGTGCGACGGCGTCTCGGCCGACATCGCCGCCACGGCGCGCTGCCTGTCCGCCCTCGGCGCGGACATCACGGACGACGGCGCGGGCACGCTGCGCATCGACCCCATTGCCGGGGAAATGCCCGCGCACGCAGACCTTTTCTGCGGCGAGAGCGGCTCGACGCTGCGCTTTCTGCTGCCGGTCGTGGGCGCGCTCGGCGCGGACGTGACCTTCCACATGGAGGGCCGCCTGCCGAAGCGGCCGCTGTCACCCCTCGACGCGGTGCTCACGGCGCACGGCATGACCATCCGGCGCGACGGCGCGCTGCTGCACGCCGGTGGCCGGCTGCGGCCCGGTGCCTACGCGCTGCCGGGCGACGTGTCCTCGCAGTACATCTCCGGCCTGCTCATGGCGCTGCCGCGCCTGCCGGGGGAGAGCACGCTCGCCGTGACGGGCCGGCTCGAGTCCGCGGGCTACATCGCCATGACGGAGGACGCGCTGCGCCTGTCCGGCATCCGCCTGCAAAAGCGGGAGCGGACGTACACCATCTCCGGCGGCCAGACGGCGCGCCTCCCGGCCCGGTGCCATGTGGAGGGCGACTGGTCGAACGCCGCGTTTTTCCTGTGCATGGGCGCGCTCTCGCCCGCCGGCGTCACGGTCACGGGCCTTGCGTCCGACTCGTCGCAGGGCGACCGCGCGGTGCTGGATGTGCTGCGCCGCTTCGGCGCGGATGTGCGCGAGACGCAGGATGCCGTCACCGTTCGGCGCGGCGCGCTGCGCGGCGTCACGATCGACGCCGCGCCCATCCCGGACCTGATCCCGGTGCTGAGCGTCGTCGCCGCGCTCGCGGACGGCCAGACGCAGATCGTCAACGCCGCCCGCCTGCGGCTCAAGGAGTCCGACCGGCTCGAGAGCACAGCTGCCATGCTGCGCGCGCTCGGCGCGCAGGTGGAGGTGCACGACAGCGGCCTGACCGTCACCGGCCGAAAGGTGCTCACCGGCGGCACGGTCGACCCGCAGCGCGACCACCGCATCGCCATGGCGGCGGCGGCCGCCGCCAGCGGCTGCACCGCGCCTGTCACGGTGCGCGACTGCGCCTGTACCGACAAATCCTACCCCCGCTTCTGGACGGATCTTTCCGCGCTGAAAACCGTTCCCGCGGCGGAAAATACAGATCTTGAATAAGGAGCTTGACCATGGAACTTAGTGATTATCGCCAGCAGATCGACGGCATCGACAGTCAGCTGCTCGCTCTGTTTTACCAGCGCATGGAGGTCGCGGCGCAGATCGCGGGCTACAAGAAGGCGCACAATCTCCCGGCGCTCGATGCCGGGCGCGAGCGCGCGAAGCTGCAGCAGATCGCGGACGCTGCGCCGGAGGACCTGCGCGAATACGCCGTGTCGCTCTACTCGCTCATCTTTGAGCTCAGCCGCAGCTGCCAGAACCGGCTGCTCGGCGTCACGAGTCCGCTGACTGCCGAGATCGAGCAGGCCATCGCGCGCACACCGCAACTGTTCCCGGAGCACCCGGCCGTCGCGTGTCAGGGCGTGGAGGGCGCGTATTCCCAGCTCGCGTGCGACCGCCTGTTCACGATGCCGAACGTGTTTTACTGCGCCACGTTCGAGGCGGTGTTTGCCGCCATCGAAAAGGGCCTGTGCCGCTACGGCGTCATCCCGCTGGAAAACAGCACGGCCGGCTCCGTCAACGCCGTGTACGACCTGATGATGCAGCACAACTTCCGCATCGTGCGCAGCGTGCGCCTGAAGATCGACCACTGCCTGCTGGCCAAGCCCGGCACGAAGCTCTCGGACATCAGGGAGATCTACTCGCACGAGCAGGCCATCAGCCAGTGCGGCCGCTTCCTGCAGAGCCTGCCGGGCGTGACGGTCGTGCGCTGCGAGAACACTGCCGTGGCCGCCAAGCGCGTGGCCGAGTCGGGCCGCGCGGACGTCGCGGCGCTCTCGTCGCGCGCGTGCGTCGGACTCTACGGGCTCGAGAGCCTGGCCTCCTCCGTGCAGGATCAGGGCAACAACTACACGCGCTTTATCTGCATCGCCAAGGATCTCGAGATCTATCCCGGCGCCGACCGCACGAGCCTCATGATGGTGCTGCCGCACAAGCCGGGCTCTCTGTACAAGGTGCTCTCGCGCTTTTACGCGCTCGGCATCAACCTCAACAAGCTCGAGAGCCGTCCGCTGCCGGAGCGCGACTTTGAGTTCATGTTCTACTTCGATCTCGAGACGTCGGTCTATTCGCCGCAGTTCCAGCAGCTCATGGGCGAGCTGCCGGGTCTGTGTGAGGAATTCTCCTACCTCGGCAGCTATCGCGAGGTGGTGTGATGATGCGGTGCGGACTTCTGGGCGAAAAGCTCGGCCACAGCTACTCGCCGGCCATCCACGCGCAGCTCGCCGACTATGCCTACGGGCTCTATGAGGTCGCGCCGGAGGACCTGCCGGCGTTTTTGACCGGCGGCGATTTCGACGCGCTCAACGTGACCATCCCGTATAAAAAGGCGGTCATCCCGTACTGCGCCGAGCTCTCGCCGATCGCGCAAAAGCTCGGCAGCGTGAACGTGCTCGTCCGCCGGGCGGACGGCACGCTCTACGGCGACAACGCCGACGCCTTTGGTTTCGAGTACCTCGTGCGTCACAGCGGCATCGACGTCGCGGGGCAAAAGGCGCTCGTGCTCGGCAACGGCGGCGCGTCCGCGACCATTCAGGCCGTGCTCGAGCAGCTCGGCGCGCGCGTGACGGTCATCTCCCGCCACGGGCCGGATAACTACGACAATCTCGACCGCCACGCCGACGCGCGCGTGATCGTCAACACTACGCCGGTCGGTATGTACCCGAACACGGGCAGGGCCGCCGTCGATCTGCGGCAGTTCCCACAGTGCGCGGGCGTGCTCGATATCGTCTATAACCCCGCGCGCACGGCGCTGCTGCTGCAGGCGGAAAGCCTCGGCATCCCGTGCGCGGGCGGACTGTACATGCTCGTGGCGCAGGCCAAGCGCAGCTGCGAGGTGTTCACCGATACGGTGATCGACGACGCGGAGATCCTGCGCATCCACCGCCTGCTGCGGCAGGAGATGGAAAATATCGTCCTCATCGGCATGCCCGGCAGCGGCAAGAGCACCATCGCGGCGCTGCTTGCCGAGCGGCTGCACCGCCCGGTGCTCGACAGCGACGCGCAGGTCGTCGAGACGGCGGGTATGTCCATCCCGGACATTTTTGCCGCCGGTGGAGAGAACGCCTTCCGCGCGCGGGAGACGGCCGCACTCGCCGAGCTCGGCAAGCGCTCGGGCGCGGTGCTTGCGACCGGCGGCGGCAGCATCTGCCGCGAGGAAAATTACCCGCTCCTGCACCAGAACGGCACAATTTTCTGGCTTCAGCGCGACCTCGCGCTGCTGCCGAAGGACGGCCGCCCCATCTCCCAGCGCAGCGACCTTGCCGCGCTCTACGCGCAGCGTGCGCCGCTGTACGCCCGCTTCGCCGACGCGGTCATTGACAACAACGGTACGCCGGAGGAGACGGTGCGCAAAATTCTGGAGGTGCTGGCATGAAGTTTCTCGTCATCAACGGCCCGAACCTGAACCTGCTCGGCCTGCGTGAGCCGGCCATCTACGGCAGCCGGAGCTTTGCCGCGCTGCAGGATTTCATCCGCGCTTCCGCCGCCGATGCGGGCGTGGAGGTCGACCTGTTCCAGTCCAACCACGAGGGCGCGATCGTCGATGCCATTCAGGCGGCCTACGGCACGGTTGACGGCATCGTCATCAACCCCGCTGCCTATACGCACACGAGTGTCGCCATTCTCGACGCGCTCAAGGCCGTGGCCCTCCCGGCGGTGGAGGTGCACCTGTCGGACGTCAGCGCCCGGGAGCGTTTCCGCCAGATCTCCTATGCCGGCATGGCGTGCGTGAAAACATACATGGGTCTCGGCTTCGAGGGCTACCGTCAGGCCATTTTGTACCTGAAACAGTATCTGGAGGAGGCAAACGCATGATCTCGAAACAAATGGTCGCCTGGGGCGAGAGCGGCTCTTCCATCCGCGAGATCGCGGCCTACGGCGAGCGCCGCGCGGCCGAGATCGGCCCGGAAAACGTCTATAACTTCGCCATCGGCAACCCGAGCATCGACCCGCCGGACTGCGTGCAGGAGGCGGTCGAGCGGCTGCTGCACACCGTGCCGCCCACGCAGCTGCACGCCTACGCGCCCGCGCCGGGCATGGCGTCCGTGCGCGAAAAGGTCGCGGCTTACCTGACGGACACCTTCGGCGAGGTGTACCGCGCGCAGGATATTTACATGACCGACGGCGCGTCGAGTGCGCTGGCCATCCTCACGCGCGCGCTCATGGGTCCGGGGGATGAGGCCATCGTGTTCGCACCGTACTTCCCGGAGTACGCCGTCTATGCCGAGGCGGCGGGCGGCAGCGTGCGCGTTGTGCCGTGCCGGGCGGACACGTTCGCGCTCGATCTCGATGCGCTCGCGGCCGCGGTGACGGAAAAGACCGCGCTGCTCATCCTGAACTCGCCGAACAACCCCTCCGGTGTCGTCGTCTCGCGCCCGGAGCTCGAGGCGCTGGCAGCGCTCCTGCGCGAAAAACAGGCCCGGTACGGCCACCCGATCTATATCATTGCCGACGAGCCGTACCGCGAGCTGGTCTACGGCGGGGTGGAGGTGCCGTTCCTGCCCGCGATCTATCCGAACGCGATCTACTGCTATTCCTACAGCAAGACGCTGTCCCTGCCCGGCGAGCGCGTGGGCTTTCTCGCCCTGCACCCGGCCATGGACGATTACGCCGCCGTGCACGCGGCCGTGCTCGGCGCGGGGCGCGCGCTGGGGTATGTGTGCGTGTCGTCGCTGTTCCAGCTCGCCGTGGCCGAGTGCCTCGGCCAGACGGCGGACATCGCGGCCTATGCCGCCAACCGCGAGCTGATCTACGGCGCGCTCACGGACATGGGCTATGCGTGCGCGCGGCCGGACGGCGCGTTTTATCTCTTCCTCAAGTCGCCGGAGCCGGACGCCCGGGCGTTTTGCCGCCGCGCGATGGACTATGACATCCTGCTCGTGCCGGGCGATGATTTCGGTTGCCCCGGCTATGCGCGCCTGGCCTACTGCGTGGCGCGCAGCCAGCTCGAGCGCTCGCTCCCGGCGTTCCGCAAGCTGGCCGGGAGCTACGGCCTGACCAAATAAATTTCGCAGACAAAAACGGCGTCCCCGAGCCCTCGGGGACGCCGTTTTTGCGTAGATGGTGTCAGGCGTACATGGCGTTGGTGTTCATATAGTCATAGATGACCTTGCCGTGGTGCTGCTCCTGCTTTTGAATGTCGTTGAGCACGCTGCGGGCGTTGGCATCATTGAATTCGAACACGCACGTGTCGTACAGGTGCGAGGCGTGCTTTTCCATTGCGAGCACGTCCGTGCACAGGTAGCAGTCGTTTTGCTTTTGCGGGGTCTCGGTGTTGTTGTAGGTCGCCGTGAACGTCGTCGGCACGGTCGCGGAGTCTGCCGGTGCGGCGACGGTGCCGCCCTCCATCTGCGTGATCGCGTCGAGATGCTGCTGCTCGACCTGCGCGATCTGCTCGAACAGGTTTTTCAGCTGCGGGTCGTTGGCGCTGGCGGCGTGGCGGTTATATTTGTCCACGCACAGCTGCTCCTGCCCTTTGAGATCTTTGAGTAAACTGGCCTCTTTTGGGGTCAACTGCATAAATATCACCTCAGTGCCAGTATGCCCACCGGCGCGGCGGGACATACACCGGCGGAAAAAAACCGGTGGCGTCCGCGCGCAAAATCGGTTATAATCGGGCTGACCCTATGGAAAAGAGAGATGCAGCTATGGCAAAGATTTTTGATATTTCGGACTTTTCCGCGCCGGAGCTGGACGTGTACGCCCGCCTGACGGAAAACCAGCTCGTCAACCGCGCCGACCCGGCAAACGCCCTCTTCATCGCCGAGAGCCCGCTCGTGATCGGCCGCGCGCTCGACGCGGGGTGCGTGCCGGTGTCGTTTTTGATGGAGCGCCGCCACGTGGACGGCAAGGCGCGCGAGATCCTGGCGCGCTGCCCCGCGGACATCCCGGTCTATGCCGCCGAGCTCGACGTGCTCACGCAGCTGACAGGCTTTCATCTCACGCGCGGCATGCTCTGCGCCATGCGCCGCCCGGCACTGCCGGAGGTCGCCGTCCTGTGCGCCAACGCTGCGCGCGTGGCCGTGCTGGAAAACGTGATGAACCCGACGAACATCGGCGCGATCTTCCGCTCGGCGGCGGCACTCGGCGTGGACGCCGTGCTGCTCACGTCGGCGGGCAGCGACCCGCTCTACCGCCGCGCCGTGCGCGTGAGCATGGGCACGGTCTTTCAGGTGCCGTGGACGTACCTGCCTGAGGACGGCGACTGGCAACAGACGCTGCACGCCCTCGGCTTTCAAACGGCGGCCATGGCGCTGCGGGACGATTCGCTGCGCATCGACGACAAGCGCCTGCGCGCCGTGCCGCGCCTCGCCATCGTGCTCGGCACGGAGGGCGACGGGCTGGCCGCCCGCACGATCGCCGCGTGCGATTACACGGTGCGCATCCCCATGACGCATGGGGTCGATTCGCTCAATGTGGCCGCGGCGAGCGCCGTCGCGTTTTACCAGCTCGCGCTGCTGCGCGGCTGAGGTGCAGCGGATAAAAAAATCCGGCTTCCAACACGGAAGCCGGATTTTTTGTTGTTTTCAGACGTCGAACCGGTCGTAGTTCCCGGCGCAGTCGAGGCAGAGCTTCTGCCCGCCGACGAGGCGGATCCAGTTGGCGCCCGTCACCTCGCCGCAGCACGCGCACGGGTAGGAGTCAAATAGTTTGGCCGGCTCTGGCAGCGGGATGGTCGCCGGCTTGACGTCGAACAGGTCAGCCGGTTTCTGCGCCTGATAGTAGGCGAAGGATTCCTCGCGCGTCATCCCCTCCGGCCGCGGCCGGAGCACCAGGCGCACGGACTTGCCCGTGGCGCGGTTATAAAACGAGAACGCCTGTTTGCCGCGCATATGAAACAGCAGGTTGCCCTTGCCGATGCTGCACCCGAGCAGCGCCTGAATGGCGTCCACGCCGCAGGCGTCGTTTTCCGCGATGCACACGACCTGCTCGTCGCCGGAGAAGGACAGCTCCAGCAGCTCGGCGGCGTAGCACGCGGCCTTATATCCGATCGTCAGCCCGCCGCAGGCGTGGCCGTGAAATTGTACGCAGGTTTCCCAGTTGGTCATGATCTTGTCTCCTTTTCTTCGTCATCAATGAGCACGAGCCTGTGCCCCTGCACGTCCACGATGCTGCCCGTCACGCCGTAGACGTCCCGCAGGGCGTCGGCGTCGAAGATCTCCGCGCCGCCGTAACGGTACACCTCGCCCTCGCGCAGCAGCAGAAAGCGGTCGCAGAACCGCAGCGCAAGGTTCAGGTCGTGGATGACGATCATCGCCGTGAGGTTCTGCTCGCGGCACAGGTCGCGCGTGATCTGCAGCACCTGGTATTGATTGCGGATGTCGAGATTGCTGGTCGGTTCGTCCAGCAGCAGGAGCGTCGGCTCCTGCGCCAGCGCGCGGGCGAGCATGACCTTCTGCCGCTCGCCGCCGGAGAGCCGGTTGAGGAACCGGCCGCGCATGTCCTCCAGATTCAGATAGCGCATGGCCTCGTGCACGACATGGTGGTCGTGCTCCGTCACGCCCCAGGTCATGTAGGGCCGCCGTCCGAGCATGACCATGTCGTGCACGGTCATCTGTGTGTCGGGCACGTGCTGTGCCACGAAGGCTACGCGTTTTGCGATCTCCCGGTGGGAGAGCGTGAGCAGATCCTCACCGTCGATACGGCAGTGCCCACTGTCAGCCGTGAGGATACGGTTCATGCACTTGAGCAGTGTGCTCTTGCCGACGCCGTTGTTGCCGAGTACGGCCAGAAAGTGCCCGGTCTCCAGTTCAAAGCTCACATCGCGGAGGATTGGCCGCCCGCCCTTATAGTGATAGCAGAGATGGTCCACACAGATCATGTCCGACCCCTCCCCTTGAACAGCAGGTACAAAAACAGCGGGCCGCCGAGAAACGCCGTCAGCGCGCCGATCGGCAGAATGACCGGCATGATGATCACGCGCGCGGCCAGATCACTCAGCAGCAGCAGCGCCGCGCCGGCGAGCACGGAGCCGGGGATGAGATAGATATAGTTGTTGCCGACGACCATGCGCACGATGTGCGGCGCAACGAGACCGATGAAGTTGATGAGGCCGACGTGCGACACGATCACCGAGCAGACAAAGCACGTGAGCACAACGTTCGTGAGTGTCAGCCGCCGCACATGGATGCCGAGACTCAGCGCCGTCTCCTCGCCGGAGAGCAGGGCGTTATAGTCCCAGCGGTGCAGGTAGCAGTAGCCGATCAGCAGCAGTACGGCCAGCGCCATGCCGCGCAGGGACTGCCAGTCCGTGCTGCCGAGGTCGCCGAACGTCCAGAATACGAGCGACGAGAGCGCGACCTCGTCGGCAAAGTATTGCAGCAGCGTGGTCGCGCCGGTCAGCATGGAGCTGATGGCGACGCCCGCGAGCACGATGCCCTCCGAGGAGATCTGCTTGAACTGGCTCAGCCCCAGAATGACGGCCGCGACAAGCAGCGAGCCGAGAAACGAGCACAGCGGAATAGCCCAGCTGCCGGCCTGGCTCAGGCCGAGACCGATGATGGCGACGGCTGCGCCGAACGTCGCACCCTGCGACACGCCGAGCGTAGAGGCCGAGGCGAGCGGATTGCGCAGCACGGCCTGCAGGATGCACCCGGCCAGCCCCAGTCCCGCGCCGGCGACCATGGCGGTGCAGATGCGCGGCAGGCGGTTATTGCGGATGACGAGATTGATCTTCGCGTCCGACGCCCGGCCGAAGATGCCCCGGATGAGCTCGGCGGCGGGCGTGTTGTAAGACCCGGCGCGCAGCGACAAAAAGAACGCGAGCGCCAGAATGGCCGTCAGCAGAACCAGAAAGCGGATGCTTCTGGCGCGGTTGCGGCTGTAGTCGGAATCGTGCGGCTTACTCGCCGAGTGTGATGGCACGGAATGCATACCCGGCCTCCTTCAGATCGGGATAGGGGTTGGAGCCGAGCAGCTCCGTAAAGATCTCGCCGGCCTTGGCCTCGGGGTCAATGTCGGCAAACTGCTCCGGATACAGCACGCAGGCGGCATAATAGGCGTCGGCCAGCGCCGTCTCCAGATTGGAGGCCGAGGAGCGGAACGAGATCTGCGAGTAGACCTTTCCGCTGCGTACGGCGGTGAGGCTGTTATAAAATGCAGGATTCGCCTGATAATCTTCGTTGATCAGGGGCATACCATTAAAGTCCAGGAAGATCACGTCCGGGTCCCAGGCGAGCACCTGCTCGGTGTCGATGTTGAACGCGCCGGTCTGCCCGGTCGTGTCGGCGAGGTTTTTGGCGTGGATGAGCGCGAACGGGCCGTAGCCTGCCTCCGTGCCCTCAAAGCCGTGCTGCCCCTTGAAGGACACGCCGCCGACATAGACGGACGGCTTCTGATCGTCTGCAATCTTGGCCGTGCGCGTGTCGAGGTCGGTCTGGATGCCCTTGAGGTACTTGGTCAGCTCTTGCGCGCGCGTTTCCAGCCCGTAGAGCTCGCCGAGCAGACGGATGGTCTCGTAGGCGGCGTCATCGAGCGTGGTGTCGCTGCCGGGCACGACAAAGACCGGGATGCCGGTCTTCGCGCTCAGCTCGTCCGCATCGCACGAGGCGTAGGCGCTCATGACGATGACCTGCGGCGCGACGTCGATGATCTGCTCCACATACGGCTCGCCGTTCGTACCGGTGACGGGCAGATCCTTGAATTTGTCGAAGTTCACGTAGTTATACAGGCGGCTCATGCCGGCCTTGGTCTCGTAGTCCTCCACGCCGACCACGCGGTCAGCCGCGCCGACATAGCAGCTGTAGCGCAGCGCGCCGACGCCGACGCACACGACGCGGTCCACCTGTTTGGGGACTTCCACGGTGCGGTTTTTGCTGTCGGTGAGCGTGCGCACGTCGCCGGAGGCGCCGTCGTTCGTTTTTACGCCGCAGGCCGTGCAGGCCAGCAGCGTCAAGACTGCCAGCAGCAGGCAGATCCATCTTCGATTTCGCATAGTGCGTGTATCCTCTCTTCCTGTATTTCTCCGTTTCGGAGCATTGTCATTAGTATAACGGACGGCGGCCGAAACTGTAAGCCCCCGTAGGGGATGAAAATATGCGCAGATTTTTCATGAAATATTTGCTGACAGTCGCACGGAAAACGTCTGCTTATCAACGCGAGATACGAAATTTGGTGAAAAACGCGCTGCAAACTGCGGTGTTTTACAATTTTACACGCATTTTACATAAGCGCTCTTTTCGTTTTTACATCCCCTGCTTATCCTGTGAAGCGTAGGAAACAAAAAACCAAAATCAAAATCGAAGTTCGAAAGGAGCACTTCATCTTGAAAAAGATCATTACTGTTTTGTGTGCTGCCGTCATGGCGCTCTCGCTGTTTGCGGGCTGCGGCCAGAAGGCGGATGATAACAACACGGCCGCTGCCGGCGGCACGGTCTCGACCGACGGTTCCACCTCGATGGAAAAAGTCATCGGCGCGCTCGGCGAGTCCTTCATGGAAGCAAACTCGGGCACGACCTTCACCTATAACCCGACCGGCTCCGGCTCCGGCATCCAGGCCGTCTCCGAGGGCCGCTGCGACATCGGCCTGTCGAGCCGCGCGCTCAAGGACGACGAGAAGGCATCCGGCCTGAAGGAGACCACCCTCGCCCTCGACGGCATCGCCATCATCGTCAACCCCCAGAACCCCGTCAAGGACCTGACCCTGGAGCAGATCGCCAAGATCTACACCGGTGAGATCACCAACTGGAAGGATGTCGGCGGCAACGACGCCGAGATCGTCCTCATCGGCCGCGAGGCCGGCAGCGGCACGCGCGACGGCTTCGAGTCCATCACCGACACGAAGGATGCCTGCCAGTACCGTCAGGAGCTGACCTCCACGGGCGATGTCATCACTACCGTGTCCCAGAACCCGAACGCCATCGGCTATGCCTCTCTGGCTGCCATCAAGGACAGCGTCAAGGCCCTGACCGTCAACGGTGTTGCCCCGACGGAAGCGACCGTCAAGGACGGCACCTACCTCGTGCAGCGTCCGTTCGTCCTCGTGACGAAGGAAGGCGTGGCCCTGAGCGAGACCGCGCAGAAGTTCTTCGACTTTGCGACCTCTGCAGATGCCGCGTCCATCATCTCCGCGGCGGGCGCAGTCCCGGTGGCCTGAGCCACAGACAAGCGTACAGGCGGCTGGAGACCAGCCGCCTTTCGCATATACAGAGGTGCTGGATATGAAAAAGAGATCTCAAGTTCTGGAGACGGTCGTGCATGGCGTGTTTCTGCTCCTTGGCCTTATCACCGTCGGGTGTGTGCTGCTCATCAGCGTGTACCTGATCGTCTCCGGCATCCCCGCCATCCGGAAGATCGGGCTCGTCCCGTTTCTGTTCGGCAAGACGTGGGCCTCCACGGCGGCAGAGCCGTCGTACGGCATTTTGCCGTTCATTCTGACAAGTGTATACGGCACGGCCGGGGCCATCGTGCTCGGCGTGCCGCTGGGCTTCCTGACGGCCGTGTATCTGGCGAAGGTCGCCCCGCCGCGGCTCAAGACCGTGCTCGAATCGGCCGTGAGTCTGCTGGCCGGCATCCCGTCGGTCGTCTACGGCCTTGTGGGTATGCTCGTGCTCGTGCCGGGCATCCGCAAGGTGTTTCACCTGGCCGACGGCGCGAGCCTGCTCGCCGCCATCGTCGTGCTGGCGATCATGATCCTGCCGTCGATCATCAAGGTGTCCGTCACGGCGCTCGAGGCCGTGCCGCCCGAGTATGAGGACGCATCGCTCGCGCTCGGCGCGACGCCCATTGAGACGTATTTCAAGGTTTCCGTCCCGGCGGCGAAGAGCGGCATTGCCGCCGCCGTCGTGCTCGGCGTCGGCCGCGCCATCGGCGAGGCCATGGCCGTCATGATGGTGTCGGGAAATGTGCCGAATATGCCGAGCCTGTTTCAGAGCGTGCGCTTTCTGACCACCGCCGTCGCCAGCGAAATGTCCTACTCCGGCGGCCTGCAGCGGCAGGCGCTGTTTTCCATCGCGCTGGTGCTGTTTTTGTTCATCATGCTCATCAACGCCACGCTCAACTTCTTCCTCAAGCGCAATCAGGAGGGGGACAAATGAAAAAGAAAGCCGTTTCCGGCGGCCGCAGGGCCTATATTCTCACCATGCGCATCCTCATGGGTGCGGCGGCCATTATCACGGCGGCGCTCGTGCTGTTTCTGATCGCCTACGTGCTCATCAAAGGCCTGCCGAACGTGTCGTGGACGCTGCTGTCCACCGCGCCGAGCTACCTGTCCGACCGCATCGGCATCCTGCCGGACATCCTCAACACGCTCTATATCGTCATCGCGACGCTGCTCATCGTCCTGCCACTCGGCGTGGGCGCGGCCATCTACCTGACCGAGTACGCCACGAATCGCCGGCTCATCGGCGCCATCGAGTACGCGGCCGAGACGCTCTCCGGCATCCCGTCGATCATCTACGGCCTTGTGGGCATGCTGTTTTTCTGCCAGTTTCTGAATATGAAAACATCGCTGCTGGCCGGCGCGCTCACGCTCGTCATCATGAATCTGCCGACCATCATGCGCACCACGCAGGAGAGCCTCAAAACCGTGCCGCAGAGCTACCGCGAGGGCGCGTTCGGCCTCGGTGCGGGCAAGTGGCGTGTCATCCGCACCGTGGTGCTGCCCGGCTGCGTGGACGGCGTCATCACCGGCTGCATCCTGTCCGTCGGCCGCATCCTCGGCGAGTCGGCCGCGCTGCTGTTCACGGCGGGCTTTGCCCACGCGCTCAACGACTTTTTCGAGGGACTGAGCAGCGCGGGCGCCACGCTCACCGTCGCGCTTTACGTTTACGCCAAGGAACAGGGCCGGTTTGATGTGGCCTTTGCCATCGCCGCCATTTTGATGATCCTTACGCTGCTCATCAACGGCGCTGCTACGCTCGTTGAGCGATACTTCAGGAGGAAAAGAAGTTTATGAGTGACATTATGACAGTCCAGGGCCTGGACCTCTGGTACGGAGATCATCAGGCGCTGCACGATATCATCATGAATATTCCCGAAAAGAGCATCACGGCGCTCATCGGGCCGTCCGGCTGCGGCAAATCCACGTTTCTCAAAACGCTCAACCGCATGAACGACCTCATCCCGGGCGTGAAGATCACGGGCGATGTGCGCTACCGCGATCAGGACATTTTCGCCCCTGGCACGGACGTCAACGAGCTGCGGCGCGAGATCGGCATGGTCTTTCAGAAGCCGAACCCGTTTCCGATGAGCATCTACGACAACATCGCCTATGGCCCGCGCACGCACGGCATCAAAAACCGCGCCAGGCTCGACGAGATCGTCGAAAAGTCCCTGCGCGGCGCGGCCATCTGGGACGAGGTGAAAGACCGCCTGAAGAAAAACGCCCTCGGCCTCTCCGGCGGCCAGCAGCAGCGCCTGTGCATCGCCCGCGCGCTCGCGGTCGAGCCGGAGGTGCTGCTCATGGACGAACCCACGAGCGCGCTTGACCCCATCTCCACGTCGAAGATCGAGGAGCTGGCCATGCAGCTCAAGGAACAGTACACGATCGTCATCGTCACGCACAACATGCAGCAGGCGGTGCGTATCTCTGACCGCACGGCGTTTTTCCTGCTCGGCGAGCTCGTCGAGTGCGGCGACACGCAGCAGCTGTTCTCGCAGCCGCAGGATAAGCGCACGGAGGATTACATCACAGGGAGGTTTGGCTAATGAGAAGCCGGTTTGATGAACAGCTCGCGCTCCTGAACAAGGAGATGATCGAGATGGGCGCACTGTGCGAGGAGGTCATCGCGCTCGCATCCAAGGCCCTCACGGAGGCAGATCCGGAGCTGGCGCAGCGCGTCGCGCCGCTCGATGCCGAGATCGACCAGAAGGAGCGCAACATCGAGTCGCTGTGCCTCAAGCTCCTGCTCCAGCAGCAGCCGGTCGCGCGCGACCTGCGCCAGATCTCGGCCGCGCTGAAGATGATCACGGACATGGAGCGCATCGGCGATCAGGCCGAGGACATTGCGGAGATCATCCAGTTTCTCGCCGGCCGTTCGGCGGAAAATGACGATCTGCTGCGCGAAATGGCGCTCTCGACCATCCATATGGTCACAGAAAGTGTTGACGCCTACGTCAAGCGTGATACAATGCTGGCAGAGACGGTCATCGCCGAGGACGATGTCGTGGACAACGCCTTCGACGAGGTCAAGCGCCGGCTGATCGACAAGATCGCCGCCCACCCCGACGACGGGGAGTACGCGCTCGACCTGCTCATGATCGCCAAATACTTCGAGCGCATCGGCGACCACGCGACGAACATCGCCGAGTGGGTGATCTTCTCGGTCACCGGGGTGCACAAGGAGGGGTAAGCCATGATCTGGTGTGTGGAGGACGACGCCAGTATCCGCGACATTGAGGTCTATACGCTCTCATCCACGGGGTTTGACGCCCGCGGCTTTGCCGACGGCGTGTCATTCTGGTCGGCGCTCCAGACGGAGAAGCCCGATCTGGTGGTGCTCGACGTGATGCTGCCCGGCGTGGACGGCATCGAGCTGCTGCAGCGCATGAAGGCGTCGGCGGAGCTGCGCACCATCCCGGTCGTCATGGCTACGGCCAAGGGCGCGGAGTACGACAAGATCCGCGGCCTCGACCTCGGCGCGGACTATTACCTCGTCAAGCCATTCGGCGTGATGGAGCTCGTGTCCTGCGTCAAGGCGGTGCTGCGCCGCTGCCAGCCGGAAAAAGCTGCACATCAGCTGCGCAGCGGTGGGCTCGTCGTCGATCTCGACGCACACACGGTCACGGTCGACGGCGCGCGTGTCGCGCTTACGTATAAAGAATTTGAACTCCTGCGCCTGTTTCTGTCCCACCCGGGCATGGCGTTCACACGCGACCAGCTCTTTCAGGAGATCTGGGGCATGGACTACTGCGGCGAGACCCGCACGGTCGACATGCACATCCGGACGCTCCGGCAGAAGCTCGGCCCCTACGGACGGCGGATCGAAACGGTGCGCAATGTTGGCTACCGCATGGAGGCAACGACATGACCAAAAAGATCTTTCAATCCATCCTGCTCGTGGCCGGGTGCGTGCTGCTGGCGAGCCTGCTGATCATCATGGGCTTTTTGTACGATTACTTCGGCGGCGTGGAGGAAAACCAGCTGCGCGACGAGCTGAGTCTCGCCGCAGCGGCCGTCGAGGACGGCGGCACGGACTATCTGTCCCGGCTGACGGCCGACCGCTGCCGCCTGACATGGATCGCGGCCGACGGCAGCGTCCTGTACGACACGAAGACCAACGCCGAGAGTCTTGAGAACCACGCCTCGCGCGCCGAGGTCAGTCAGGCGCTGGCGACCGGCACCGGCGAGAGCACGCGCTATTCCTCGACGCTCATGGAAAAGACCATGTACTACGCCCAGCGTCTGGACGACGGCACGGTGCTGCGCATTTCCATCAGCCGCGCGACGGTCGGCATGATCGCCGTCGGCATGATCCAGCCGCTGCTGATCGTGCTCATCGTGGCGCTCATCCTCTCCGGCCTGCTGGCCAGACGGTTGTCGCGGCGCATCGTCGATCCGCTCAACAGCCTCGATCTCGAGCACCCGCTCGATAACGACGCCTATGAGGAGCTCTCGCCGCTGCTCAAGCGCATCCACCGCCAGCACGTCGAGATCCAGATGCAGCTGCGCGAGCTGCGCGAAAAGACCGACGAGTTCACGCAGATCACCGGCAGCATGCGCGAGGGCCTTGTCCTGCTCGACGAGCACGGCAGCATCCTGAGCATCAGCGCCGCGGCGCAGGCGCTCTTCGGCGCGGACGCGCAGTGCGTCGGCAGGGATTTTCTCACCATCGAGCGCAGCCACGAGATCAGCGCCGCCATTCAGGCCGCCGCTGCGGACGGCCACAGTGAGGTGCGCGCCGAGCGCGCGGGCCGCGTGTATCAGTTCGATATCAGCCGCATCACGTCCGACGGGAAATTCCTCGGCACGGTCATTCTGGCCTTTGACATCACGGAGCAGGAGTTTGCAGAGCGCAACCGCCGCGAGTTCACGGCGAATGTCTCGCACGAGCTCAAAACGCCGCTGCAGGGCATCATCGGCAGCGCTGAGCTGATCGAAAACGGCATGGTCAAGCCCGAGGATCTGCCGCGCTTCGTCGGCCACATCCACGCCGAGGCCGCGCGCCTCGTCACGCTCATCGACGATATCATCCGCCTGTCCCAGCTCGACGAGGGCGACGCCATGCCGACGGAGCCGGTCGACCTGCTCGCCGTGTGTCGCAGGAGGCGGCGGAGAACCTGCACGACGCCGCGGCCGCGCGCAACGTTACGGTCAGTGTCACGGGGCAGCCGGCCGTCCTGCCCGGCGTCCGCCGCCTGATCTATGAGATCGTCTATAACCTCTGCGACAACGCCATCAAGTACAACCGTGACGGCGGGCGCGTGGACGTGACGGTCGCGGCCGATGCCGGCGGCAGCAGCATCACCGTTGCCGACACCGGCATCGGCATCGCGCCGGAGCATCAGGCGCGTGTGTTCGAGCGCTTCTACCGCGTGGATAAGAGCCACTCCAAGGCGTCCGGCGGCACGGGCCTCGGATTGTCGATCGTCAAGCACGCCGTGCAGTATCACCACGGCCGCATCGAGCTTGAGAGCACGCCCGGCACGGGCACGACCATCCGTGTCGTGTTCCCGAACCCGTGACCCGGTATGGAAAAACAGAGCGGACTTCCGGCTGCGGAAGTCCGCTTTTTTCTGCCCCGCAGGGCTTGACACCCGGGCGGGGCGGTGTTATCATGCAGTTGAGATTAGATACATCTAACCAATCGGTTTTTCAAGGAGGACATTCCATGTATCAGATCACACTGGGGATCGACGGCATGATGTGCGGCATGTGCGAGAGCCACATCAACGATGCGGTGCGCAATGCCTTTCCGGTCAAGAAGGTCTCGTCCTCGCACGGCAAGGGCCAGACGGTCATTCTCTCCGAAACGGAGATCCCGGAGGCGGAGCTGCGCCCGGTCATCGCCAAGACGGGCTACGAGCTCACGAGCTACGTCTGCGCCCCGTATGAGAAAAGGGCCTGTTCCACCGGCACTGAACATAGCCGAACAGGACAAGCGGCACGCGGCGGTCATCTGACCGCCGCGTGCCGCTTCTTTTTATTTCGGCTCAAAGCCGTGCTCCATGCAGTACACGCGCAGGATGGCTGCCTGCGTTTTCGCGTCCGGGATGCGCCCGGCCAGCACATCGCGCGCAAGCTCGTCGAGCGGCACGGCCTGCAGGTTGAGAAATTCATCGTCGTCGAGCTGCTGCTCGCCGAAGGTCAGGCCGCGGGCGAGGTACATCCAGATGACCTCGTCCGAGTACGCGGCGGCGGGGTAGAACGGGCCGAGCGGGATGAGCTCGCGCGCCGTGATGCCGGTCTCCTCGCGCAGCTCGCGGCGCGCGGCGGCCTCGGGCGCTTCGTCGCGGCTGTCGCGCTTGCCGGCGGGAATCTCTGTGATGACCTCGTTCACCGGGTAGCGAAACTGCCGCTCGACGATCACGCGGCCGTCGTCGAGCAGCGGCACGATGCACACCGCGCCCACGTGGCGCGATAGTTCGCGCGGCGCGGTGCCGCCGTTGGGCAGGCGCACGGTGTCGCGGTAAAAGTCGAGAATGCAGCCGCTGTAGATCTTTTCGGATGTGAGTTTGGTTTCGGTCAGGTTGTCCATGGCGCGCCTCCTTACAGGCCGAGAATCTGCAGCGTGCGCGTGTCAGGCTGCCCGCCGAAGAATTTATCGAGCACGGCGGAAAACACCGGCTCGTCCGGCGCGGCGGCCGCGAAGAGCGTCATGCTCGAGCGCAGCTTCAGGTCGTCCGGAAAGCCGAACACGGCCGTGGGGTCGCTCTCGTCGAGTGCCAGCAGGGCGCTGCTGATCTCCAGCAGGTGCGCGCGCAGCGTCGGCTCGCGCAGATAGGCCCGCGCCTCGTCGAGCCCGGAGATGGCATAGTACTGCGACGTGCTGCTCATGCCCAGCCCCGCGACCTGCGGGAAGATGTACCAGATCCAGTGGCTGCGCTTGCGGCCGTTTTGGATCTCGCGCAGGGCGGCGGCGTAGTCCCGGCGCTGTGCGGTGAGAAAACGATCAAGATCATACATGGTATTGCCCTCCTTACGTGGGAATGAACGGGTCGTTCGCCTCTGATTATGCCCCTTTTCGACCGGCCTTGTCAAGCGCGGCGGCCGCGCAGATCGGGTTTTACAATGCGTGCCGGCTGCGTTACAATAGGTCTGCTGAGAAAGGAGCGTTCCCATGAACATGACATTGGAGACCATCCGGGCGGCGCACGCGCGCATTGCCCCTTATATTGTCCGGACGCCGCTGCTGCGCCTGCCGGCGCTCGACGATGCCCTCGGCTGCGAGGTGTATGTCAAGGCCGAGTGTATGCAGCGCACGGGCGCATTCAAGCTGCGCGGCGCAATGAACAAGATCCTCACCCTGACGGACGCCGAGCGCGCCCGCGGCTTTGTCGCGGCGTCCTCCAGCAACCACGGCCGTGCGGTGGCCTATGCCGCGCAGCGCTTCGGCACGCACGCCTGCATCGTCATGCCGCGCACGGCCCCGCCCGTCAAGCAGGCGGCTATCCGCGCGCTGGGCGCGGAGCTCGTGCTGTGCGAGGCGTCCGAGCGGTTCGACGTGGCGGCGCGGCTGTGCGCCGAGCGGGGCGCGACGATGGTGCCGCCGTTCAATGACGAGGCGGTCATGGCGGGGCAGGGCACCGTCGGGCTGGAGATCCTGGCCCAGTGCCCGGAGATCGATGCAGTCGTTGTCCCGGTCAGCGGCGGCGGGCTCATCGGCGGCGTGTCCACGGCCGTCAAGGCGCTCGCGCCGCGCGTGCGCGTCTTCGGCGCGGAGCCGGCCGCGCTGCCGCGCTATCGGGAGAGTCTGCGCGCCGGCCACCCGGTGCGGGTGGAGCAGAAGCGCTCGGTCGCGGACGCGCTCGTCGCGCAGATGCCGGGGGATGTGTGCTTCCCGTATGTGGCGGCAAATACCGACGGCTTTGCGGCCGTTGCGGATGATGCTATTCTTCGCGGCATGAAGCTGCTGCTTCTGGAGGGCAAGCTGCTGTGCGAGCCGTCGTCCGCCATCGGCATCGGTGCGGCGCTGTGCGGCCGGCTCCCGGTGCGGGAAGGGGACAAGGTCTGCTTTGTCGTCAGCGGCGGCAGCGTCGCGCTCGAGCAGCTGCACCAGCTCGAGGACGTCAGGCTCTGACAGACAGCAAATATCCGCCCCGGCGCACCTTCCGTCAGAAGGGCGCGTCGAGGCGGATGCTGTCTCGGGTCGTTATTTGCTGCTTGCGAGCGCCTGATCGATGAGCTCGTTGAGCTTCTTTGCCTGATCGGGTGCGGTGATCCCGCCGACGATCGGCTGGCCGACGATGTTGCCGTTTTTGTCAACGACGTATGTGGTCGGGAACGAGTACAGGCCGGCGGTGAACTTACCGGCCTCGCTGTCGGAGGCGAACCAGAGGTTGGAGTAGGTCACGCCCTTTTTCGCCAGAATGTCCTTCGCCTCGGCGATGGCGGTCTTGTCGCCGTCGAGCGTGAAGGAGTTGATGCCGACGACCGCGCCGCCCTTCGCGGCGAGGTCCTTGTTGAGCGCCTCAAGGTCGGCCAGCTCACCGACGCACGGGTTGCAGGTGGTGAACCAGAAGTTCACGACCGTGACGCTGTTGCCGGCGAAGAGCTTGCTGCTGTCGACGTCATTGCCGTCGAGATCCTTGCCCTGAAAGCTCGGGAATTTCATCAGGTCGCTGCCGGAGGCGGTCATGCCGGCCTCCTCCGCGCTCACGCTGTCACCTGCGCCGGGCGCCGTGCCGCAGCCGGGATACTTCTGTTCGAGGATGGTGAGCTTGCCCTCGATCTCCTTGATCTGCTCGGCGCCGGCCTTGAGCGTCTTGAGCTCGTCGGCTGAGAAGCCGTCCTTCGCGCTCTCGATCGTGGCGAGCAGGAAGTCGCCGTAGTTCGTGCCGTCCTCGATCATGGTGCTGTTTTTGTTGGCAGACAGAAACACCTTGTTCCAGAGCTCGGAGTTTGCGGCGAGAATGTCGTTTTCCTTCTGCATGAGCTGCTGGTAGAGCTTGGCCGCTTCGTCGGCGCTGTTCGGCTCGGTTGCGATCAGGGTCGCAATGTCGGCGCTGCCGTCCGCCTTGTCCTTGTCTTTGCCCGACGAGCACGCCGCGAGGCTGAACACCATCGCGAGCGCGAGCAGGAGCGTCACAAATTTTGTGATTTTCTTCATCATGATTCCTCCGTTTGATTTTGATGGTTGCTTACTTGTTTCGGATTCGTGCTTCCGTTCAGGCCGAAGCCATAGCGGAAGCGGATGGCCTCCGTGGGGCAGGCGCGGATGCACTTGCCGCAGCGGATGCACTCCGTGTCGTTGGGGGACTTGGTGATGTCCACGTCCATCTGGCAGGTGCGCGCGCATTTGCCGCAGGAGACGCACTTGCCCGTGTCGACCTGAATGCCGAGCAGGGAGACCTTGTTCATCAGCGCGTAAAACGCGCCGAGCGGGCAGATCCACTTGCAGAACGGGCGGAAAAACAGCACGCTCAAAACGACGACCGCGATCAGAATGATCAGCTTGCGCGTAAACAGCGCGCCCAGCGCCGCGCGGATGCTCTCGTTTGCGGCTGCGAGCGGGATCGCGCCCTCCAGCACACCCTGCGGGCAGATGTACTTGCAGAAATACGGATCTCCCATGCCCACGTCGTTGACGATGAGCGCCGGCAGCAGTACCACGGCCAGCAGCAGGATGACGTATTTCAAATAGGTCAGCGGCCTGAGCTTTTTCGTCGACAGCTTTTTGCCCGGGATCTTATGCAGCAGCTCCTGCAGCCAGCCGAACGGGCACAAAAAGCCGCAGATGAACCGCCCGAGCAGCACGCCGAGCAGGATCAGAATGCCGGTGATATAATACGAAAAGCGGAATTTGGACGAGCCGACCACCGCCTGAAACGCCCCGATCGGGCACGCGCCCGATGCCGCCGGGCAGGAATAGCAGTTCAGGCCGGGCACGCAGACGGTCTTGCCCTTGCCCTGATAGATGCCGCCCTTGAAGAAGTTTGGCAGGTGGATGTTGGTCAGCAGCGTCGCCGCCGCCTGGATCCAGCCGCGAAACCGGCTCAAGAGCAGGGAAACAGACTGTTTTTTCTTATCCAATGCCGACACACTCCAAGCACAGCCGGATCGCCTTGCTGAGCACGGCGCCGGCCTCGCCGCGCAGCGCGCCGAAGCACACCATGGCGATGCCTGCAGCAATCAGCAGAACCTGCACAACGGCTTTCTTTGCACGAAACACCCGGATCACTCCCTTCTGTTTGCCCCATGATACCATGGCGCAGATAAAATCTTCGTTAAGAACGGAAACTTAACAGAGATTTTATGCTTTTGTGTTATCATATAACAAAGTTAACAAAGTCGGACATTCGTAAATACGCACGAGGAGAATGGTATGCATATTTTGATTGTGGAAGATGAACGGACGCTCTGCGACACGATTGCGCGCAGCCTGCGGCGGCTTGCCTACAGCGTGGACTGCTGCTATGACGGGCAGAGCGCCGCGGAGATGCTCGCCGTCGAGCGCTTTGATCTGGTCGTGCTGGATCTGAACCTCCCCGGCGAGGACGGTATGACGGTGCTCCGGACGCTGCGCGAGCGTGACCGCGACACCAAGGTGCTGATCCTGTCGGCGCGCTGCGAGGTCGCCGACAAGGTGGCGGGACTCGATGCGGGCGCGAACGACTATCTCACCAAGCCCTTTCACCTCGATGAGCTCGCGGCGCGCATCCGCAGCCTGACACTGCGCCGCTTTACGCAGAGCGACGTGGTCCTGACCTGCGCCGAGCTGTCGTTTGACACCAAGGCGCGCACGGCGTCCGTGCGCGGCGAGACGCTGTCGCTCACGCGCAAGGAGACGGGCATCCTCGAATACCTGCTGCTGCATCAGGGGCGGCCGGTCAGTCAGGAGGAGCTGCTGGAGCACGTGTGGGACAGCGGGGCGGACGGCTTCGGCAACTCCATCCGCGTGCATATCTCCGCACTGCGGAAAAAGCTGCGCGCCGCCCTGGGCTATGACCCCATCCGCAACCGCATCGGCGAGGGCTATGTTATGGAGGCGCAGACATGAAGCGGTTATCTCTGCAGTGGCGCATCACACTGATGACGGCGGCGCTGATCGGCGTGACGTGTGTGCTCATGAACTGTCTGATCGGCTATTCCGGCAAGCGGTATATGGATGCGATCGGCAGCGGCATCTCGGCTTACGGCGAGATCGAATCCGGTGCGCCCGACGCCTTCGACCCGCAGAGCAAACAGCCGGATGACGAGCTGACGATCATCATCAGCGGCGCGCAGGCGGCCTTCGGCGTCACGAACTGGTACATCACGGCGGCGGTCACGCTCATCGGCGGCGTGCTCGCGTATTTTGTCAGCGGCCGCGCGCTGCGTCCGCTGCGCAGTTTTGCAGCGCAGGTGGAAAACATTCAGCCGAGCAATCTGGCGCAGTGCAAGGTCAGTGAGGACGTGCTGCCGGAGTTTCAGCGCTTCAGCCGCTCGTTCAACGGCATGATCGACCGCCTGGACGCGGGCTTCACGGCGCAGCGGCAGTTTACGGGCAACGCTGCGCACGAGCTGCGCACGCCGCTTGCGCTGATGCAGGCGCAGCTTGAGCTGTTTTCCGCCGAGCACGCGGACGTCACGCCCGAAACGGCGGCGTTTTTGAGCCTGCTGCAGGAGCAGACGGAGCGTATGGCGCAGATGACGAAGATCCTGCTGGAGATGAGCGAGCTGCGCACCGTGCCCTGTGACGACCGGGTCGAGCTCGCGCCCATGATCGAGGAGATCTTCACCGATCTTGCGCCGCTTGCAGAGAGCAAGTGCATCGCGCTGGAGGCCGACGGCGGCGCTGTGCTCACCGGCAGCGACCCGCTGCTGTACCGGCTGCTGTTCAACCTGACCGAAAACGCCATCCGTTACGGTCGGCCGGACGGGGCGGTGCGCATCGCGGTCAGCGAGGCGGACGGGAATGTACAGATCCGCGTCCGTGACCACGGTCCCGGCATCCCGGAGGCATACCGGGAGAGCGTTTTCCAGCCGTTTTTCCGTGTGGACAAGTCGCGCAGCCGGGCACACGGCGGCGTCGGGCTCGGTCTGTCGCTTGTGTGGGAGATTGCCGCGCTGCACGGCGGCACGGTGCAGATCGAGCGCAGCGGTGCGGACGGAACGGTCATGCTCGTGACGCTGCCGCGCGACGGCAAAGAATCCTAAAACACAGGCGGCGGCCAGGTCATCCCCGGTCGCCGCCTACAGCTTGTCTAAAAACCTCGTAGAGTTTCGCCGCCGCAGCGGCGAAAGAAGGTCAGATCATTTTCTCCGGCGACATGTGCGGCGGAGAAAATACCGTTCAGGCTGCAAGTGTGGAATTTGTGCGCCGGCGGCGCTCAAATTATGCGCGCAGCAGACTGCAGCCTCTTTGTCAAAAAGTATTACTTTTTGACAGTCTCAAAGGCGGCAGCCGGATAGCTCCGGCTGCCGCCCGTTTTTTGTTCGTGCCTTACCAGATGCCGAGCACGTGCTGCATCAGCAGGCTCATGCCCGCGATGCCGACCCAGCAGCAAAAGCCCATGATGAGCGGCTTGCCGCCGGTTCTGACGAGCTTGACGATGTTCGTGTTCAGGCCGACGGCGCACATGGCCATCACGATCAGGAACTTGCTGAGCGTCTTGAGCGGGGCGAACACGCTTGCCGACACGCCGGCGCTCACGCAGATGGTCGTGATCACGGACGCGAGCAGGAAGTAGAGGATGAACATCGGGAAGATCTTCTTGAAATTCACCTTCGTACCGTCGGTCTTGGCGCGCTTCGTGCGCACGAAAGCGAGCACGAGCGTGATCGGGATGATGGCGAGCGTGCGCGTGAGCTTGACGGTCACGGCCTTGTCGAGCGTCTGGCTGCCGAGCCCGTAGAGCGAGTCCCACGTGGAGGCCGCAGCCGTGACGGACGACGTGTCGTTGATGGCCGTGCCGGCGAAGATGCCGAACGCCTCGCCGTTCGTGGTCGAGAAGCCGAGCAGCGCGCCGAGCGCGGGGAAGAAGATGGCCGCGAGCATGTTGAAGAAGAAAATGACCGAGATCGCCTGCGCAACTTCCTCATCGTCCGCGTCGATGACGGACGCGGTCGCCGCGACGGCCGAACCGCCGCAGATCGACGAGCCGACGCCCACGAGCGTTGAGATCTTGCCGGGGATGTGCATCAGCTTGTGCAGCAGCCACGCTACGACGAGCGACGTCGTGATCGTCACGAGGATGATCGGCAGCGACTGCTTGCCGGTCTGCCAGATGACGGACAGGTTCATGCCGAAGCCGAGCAGGATGACGGCGTACTGCAGCACCTTTTTCGACACGAACGAGATGCCGGGCTGCGCCGCGCTCTTGTCGTGCCAGAGCAGCGTGACGATCATGCCGGCGAGGATGCCGAACACCGGGCCGCCGACGATCGGAAACCGCTGCCCGAGCAGCCAGCAGGGCACGGCCATGACGAGGCACACGAGGATGCCTTTCCAGTTTTTCTGAATGAAGTTCATAGTGGGTCGAGGATTCCTTTCTCTCCATGCGTTGTTTGCAGAGAGCATCATAGCACACCTGAACGATAAAGAAAAAAGATTTCTATTTATCAAATGATAATTTTGTGTTATCATTAGCTGAAAACCTACAGGAAAGAGGGATGCCCATGCTGGATTTTCGCGTCGAGACGTTTCTGGCCGTGTGCCGGCACATGAATTTTACGAAGGCGGCGCGTGAGCTCAACATCACGCAGCCCGCGGTCTCGCACCATATGCACTATCTGGAGCAGGCTTATGGTACGGCGCTGTTTCAGCACAACGGCAAGCGCCTGCAGCTGACCGAGGCGGGGGAGATTCTGCGCCGCACGCTGATGACGATGAAGCACGACGAGCAGCACCTGCAAAAGCGCATGCAGCAGGTCGTCTCCGGCACGCGCGACTATTCGTTCGGCGCGACGCTCTCGGTCGCGGAGTTCATGATCAACGAGGCGCTCGGCCGGTTTCTGCGCCTGCACCCGGACAGCCACATTCAGATGCAGGTGGCGGATACGAAGGTGCTGCTGAGCAAGCTCGATTCCGGTGAGCTGGATTTTGCGGTCGTCGAGGGCGACTTTCCGAAGGCAGAGTATGATTTTTTCGTCTTCGGCACGGAGGAGTATGTCGCCGCCGGAGACCCGGAGAAGGCCGCGCGCTACCGCGGCCGCCCGCTGACGGACCTGCTGGGCGAGCCGCTGCTGCTGCGCGAGGAGGGCTCGGGCACGCGCGTGATCCTGGAGTATTACCTGAAGGAGCACGGCCTGGCGGCGGCGGATTTTGCCCGCACGGTCGAGATCGGCAACATCGGCGCGATCAAGACTCTGCTCAAAAGCGGCTACGGCGTGTCGTTTCTCTACCGCGCGGCCATCCGCCCGGAGGAGGCGGCGGGCGCGCTCGGCGTGATCGAACTGAGCGACTTTGAGCTGCGGCACGACATTATGTTCCTGTTTCCGAAAAACAGCAATTTCCGCGCCGATTATACGACCATTTTCCGCGAGCTGCGCGCCTGCGCCGAAGAAACCGGCGGCGCGTGACCCCACACCGCAGCAAAAAGGAAGCCACCGCAGCGCATGATGCGCTGCGGTGGCTGTTCAATTCACGTTTCGTCAGCTTTTGACCAATGCCACGGCGGTTTCGATATGCTCCGTGTGCGGGAACATGTCTACCGGCTGGATGCGCGTGACGCGGTAGCCGTGCCGGGTGAGATAGCCCAGGTCGCGCGCGAGCGTCTCCGGGTTGCACGACACGTACACCACCCGCTCCGGCCCGACGGCCGTCACGGCGGCGAGAAAGCGCTCGTCACTGCCGGCGCGCGGGGGATCGAGGATGATGACGTCGGCGTGTTCACCGGCCCTGGCCATGCCCTGCAGGAAGTCGCTCGCGTCGGCCGTGTAGAAGCGGACGTTGTCCGCGCGGTTTGCCTTCGCGTTGCTGATCGCGTCGCGCACGGCGTCGCGGTTATTTTCCACGCCGATTACGCGCGCGGCGTTCCGGCTGGCGAAGATGCCGATCGTGCCGGTGCCGCAGTAGGCGTCCACGACGGTCTCTTTGCCGGCCAGCCCGGCGTAGTCGAGCGCCGTGCGGTAGAGCACCTCCGTCTGCACGGGGTTGATCTGATAAAACGCGCGCGGCGAGATGCGGAACGTGAAGTCCCCGAGCTGCTCGCGGATATAGCCCGGCCCATAGAGCACCTCGCTGTGGGGCCCGAGCACAAGGCTCGTCTGCCCGGCGTTGATGTTCTGCACGATGGTCGTGATGTCCGGGTGCCGCTGCAGCAGCGCGCGCACGAAGTTGCGCTTGCCGGGCAGCATGCCGTGCGCCGTCACGAGCACGACGAGGATCTCCCCGCTGCGCCAGCCGCGCCGCACGAGCACGTGCCGCAGCGTGCCGCGGCCGGTTTCCTCGTCATAGGGACGGATCTTGAAGCTCTTGAGCAGGCCGCGGATCGTGACAATGATCTGGTCTGCGACCGTGTCCTCGATCATGCAGTTGCTGACCGGCACGATCCGGTGCGAGGCCGACTGGTACACGCCCGAGATGATCTGCCCCTGCCGATTGACGCCGAAAGCGGCCTGCACCTTGTTGCGGTAGTGGTAGGGATCTTTCATGCCGATGATCTCCTCCACGTGGCCGAAGCGGCCGAGCAGGCGGATGGCCGTCGCCTGTTTGAGATGCAGCTGCTCGTCATACGACAGGTTCTGCAGCTGGCAGCCGCCGCACTTTTTTGCGAGCGGACATACGCGCGATGGGGTGTTTGCCATGGTCATGACCTCCGGTCTTGCGAACTCTTTTCTTTATCCTAGCACATCACTCGTCGCTTTTCCACACGGTTTTTGCGCGCGGCAGGTTCCACTCGAAGTGCGCCGCGGCGCAGCGGATGACGATGACAACGACCACGCTGGTCAAGATCGCGCCCGCGCCCTGCCAGACCTGCTGCAGCAGCAGATAGAGAATGCCGCCCGCGATGGACGCGCTGGCGTAGATGTGCTTGCGCAGGATGTAGGGCATATCCCCGGCGAGAATATCGCGCAGCACGCCGCCGCCTGTGCCGGTCAGCAGGCCGACAAACACCAGCAGCAGCGGGTCGGTGCACCCGGCGAGCGTGGTGGCGGTGTTCATGCCCGTGATCGTGAAGATGCCGAGCCCGGCCGCGTCCATGATGAGCATGAGCGCGTCGAACACACGCTTGCTGCGGCCGATGATCCGGCGCACGAACGGGAAAAACAGCACGACCGACACGCCGAGCGCGACGAGCAGATAGATCGGGTCCTGAAACGCGCGCGGCGGCGTCAGCCCCACGACGAGATCGCGCAGAATGCCGCCGCCGACGGCCGTCGTGATGCCCAGCAGCCCCACGCCGAAAATGTCCATATGCTTTTCGATGCCGAGCACCGCGCCGCTGACGGCGAACGCGACCGTCCCGGCCAGCTCGAGCAGAAAGAGGAAGGTTTCCATCGTCATGACCTCCGAAAAAAGAGTACACCCCTGCCGTGGTGCAGGTGTGTACTCTGTCCTTTTACCTGAAAGATTGGCCGCGCGGCCTTGCTTCTTCGGTGCGGAATCGTCTCTCCAGAGCTCCGTCAGCCACCGGTCCTTTTGCCTGAGAGTGTCACTCCTTCGGCGGCCGCAGCGCTCTCCCGGCGGCATCTTACGGCATCCATCTCCGACAGTATAGCAGATGCGGCGAAATTTGCAATGCCGAATTTTTTCGTGTACACTGTTTGCAGAAAATGACGGGAGGTACGCGCATGAAACGAATTTTTTGCGGCCTGTTGTGCGCAGCGGCGCTGCTGCTGACGGCCTGCGGGCAAAAGACGGCGGCACAGGCCGAAGCTGCGGCAGACCCCGCCGTCGCGGCGGCGCAGCGGTATCAGTCCATGGTGCAGGCGGTCGGCGACGGCACGCGTGCGGGCGTCGATCTCACGGACGCGCAGATCGCGCAGGCGGTGGCGCAGCTCTCGGACGCAGGACTCACGGCCGTGCACGTGGACGCGGCCGACCCGGTCACGCACCCGGAGACGGTGACGGCGTTCTGGGATGCGCGCGCGGCGGGGCAGACGGCCGAGGCCGCGCTCTACGAGGTCTGCCGCGACGGCGGGCTGCTGTGCCACACACTGCGGTTCGCGGACGGTGCGGACACCGTCACGCGCACGCGCGTCGCCTGGCGCGACGGGGCGTTTTCCGTCAGCTACACCGATACGTATGCCGTCACGTCCTTGACGCTCGACGGCGGGCGTCTGACGTATGTCTATGACATGCCCGACAACCCGCCGGGCACAGATCATGACGGCCACATCGACACGCAGGAGATATTTACGATCGGATAAACAGCGGCTGCGCGCCCCGTTCGGGGCGCGCAGCCGCTTCCTTTTATCTTATGCGCGGCGGGCGTCGGCTGCCGCCGCAGTGTGCAGCAGCGCGGCCTGCGCCAGCAGCTCCATGCCGTCGGCCGCCTGCGGGTAGTGCGCGGCGAGGCCGAAGTGCGCGAACGCGGCGCACAGCTGCGCGCTGTCGAGCACGACGCTGTCGTTGCCGCGGGCAAGCTCCAGCTCAATGATCGAGCGCAGCACCTGCTCGCTGCACGCCTTCTCTGGCTGCACGCAGCCGAGCAGCGCCTGCACGGGTGCGTCGGGATAGCTGCAGTAGAGTCCGTAGCGCCGCGCGGCGATGCCGTAGCCGTTGGCGGCGCGCACGCCGGGTGTGCACAGCACGCTCGCGCGCTGCCGCAGCTTGCCGACGAGCTGCGGCAGCGCCGGCCCGGAGACGCCGAGTGTCGGGATGCCGACGGCCGCCGTGATCTCCTCACAGAAAACGCCCGCGCTGTCCGGCACGGCGATGACCGTGCAGCCGGAGGCGGCCAGCACCTCCGCCGCCGCGCGCAGCTTCGGCAGGGGCGACTGCGTGGACGTCCCGCACAGATACGGTTCGCAGTCGGGCACGGCCGCCGGGCTCAGCGGCAGCAGGGCGGTGGGGTCTGCGCCCAGCGCCTGCACGCGGCGCAGGAACTGTGTGACGGCGGCGGGGTCTGCACTGAGCACACCGATGCGAGGGAGGTCGTTTGTCTGCATGATGGGCATCTCCTGACGAAAAAAGTCTCCGCGAAGCGGGTATGGCCCTATCTTAGCGGAGACTGTGATCCGTCCGGCAACGCTTTGGCATCCAAACGGCATCATTGCGCGTTGAAATACAAAGTATTTTCCACACGCCACGCCGGCAGGGAAAAGGCGGTGTCGGCGTCCGGGTCGTAAAACTGCAGATAGTCGGTGATGCTGCTGTCCATGCCGTCGTTGTAATTGCCCTCTTCTCCGGCGTTGAGCAGCCGCATCGGGACGGTGTTCGTGCCGCGCACGCGCAGACCGAGCATTTTTTGCGCTGCGTCCGGCATCGGGATCTGCACCTCGTCATAAGGCTCGCCGAGCGCGGCCGCGACCGTGGCACCGACGCGGTTTTCAAACACGCACAGCAGGTAATCCCACAGATCGTTCTGCCGGATCTGGAAGCCGAAGTCATAGGCAAATTCATAACTGAGCGCCAGCACGCAGCCGGTCGCGTCGTCGAGCAGGAACGACGCCGTGTCGCCGCGCGGATTGCTCAGCGTGATGCCCCAGAGGACGAAGCCGCTGCCGTAGTTCGCGTACTGGACGGTCGCGCCCTCCTGCACGGAAAAGCCGCCGCCGAACAGCGCGCTGTCCTTTTCCAGCGCGCCCAGCAGGTCCTGCGCGTACTGCGCCATCTCGGCCAGCGTGTGCACCGCGGCGCTCTCATCGAGCTCGACGGGCTCTTCTGTGCCGTAAAACAGGTTTTGTATGCCATCGGTCAGCTTCAGGCGCAAAAGACTCTGCTCGTCGCCGGTGCTGAGGGAAAACTCCGCGTCCTGATTGCGGCGGTCGAGCCGCGCCGAGACGAAGTTCGGCAGGAAAAATCCGCCCGCCGCGATCGCCAGCATGAGCACGAGCGCCAGTGCGGTGTTGAGCCAGCGTTTCATACACGGCCTCCTTTCAGCTCCACGGTCACGACCGTGCCGTTGCCGACGCGGCTTTCAAACTGCATTGTGCCGCCGTGCAGCTGCACGATCTCGTTGCACAGCGACAGGCCAAGGCCCGCGCCGCCCTGCGCGCGCGAGCGCGACTTGTCCACGCGGTAAAACGCCTCCGTCAGGTGCGCGAGCGCTTCCGGCGGGATGCCGCGGCCGTTGTCGAGCACGCGCACGCGGCAGCCGTCGGGCAGCATCTCCTGCCAGACGTAGATGTTGCCGCCGCTGTCGAGCGCCTTGCGGGCGTTGTCCATGAGGTTGACGAGCAGGGTCTTGAACAGGTCCGGCTCTAAAAAGCACGCGCCCTCCTCGGTACGGTACTGCAGGGCGATGCCTTTTTGCGCGTACAGGCGCTTGAGGTGCTCGAGCAGCCCCGCCACGAGATCGGCAGGATGCGCGGGCACGAGCTGGAGCTTTGACTGGTCGAGCGAGAGCATATCCAGCAGCTTCAGCCCCAGCGCCTCGAGCCGCTTGCCCTCGGAGAAGATATAGTTCGCCGCGTCCATCTGCTCGGCCGGGGTGAGCACCTGACTGCGCAAAAGGTCTGCATAGCCGATGATGGAGGTCATGGGCGTTTTCATCTCGTGCGAGAAGTCGGCCATGAACCGCTCCTGCAGCGCCATGGTCTCCTGAATGCGGTTGACGTTGCGCTCAAGCTGCCCGGCCATGCGGTTGAAGTCGGCGGCGAGCTGCCCCACCTCGTCGCGCGAGCGCACGGGCGCACGGTAGCCGAGGTTGCCCCGCGCCAGCTCCCGCGACGCGCGTGAAAGCGTGCCGAGCGGGCGCGTCAGCAGGTAAGATGTGACCCATGCCACGGCCGCGCCGAAGGCGACGAGGATCAGAAACGTCGTGTGGTAGGCGCGCTGCTGCGTCTGGCGCACGGTATAGGTCTCCGTCACGTCGAACGCGAGCTGGACGGTCGTGCCGTCGGCCGTGGCGCCGAGCATGAGGTAGTGCCGGCCGTTGCCGGTGTGCACGATGCTGGTCACGCCGCTGCCGGCCGGAGGCTCGGGTGCTTCATCGAGCAGCGCGGTGTCGCCCGTTGTGGTCATCTGTGCGCCGAATCGGATGCGCGCTGCCGTGCTTGACCCGCCGCTGCCGAGCTTGTGCAGCACGAGCGCGACGGTGTTGGCCGCCGTGCCGGGCGAGGCGTTGTCACCGAGCAGATCCAGCACGTCCACGATCATGCGGTAGGTCTGCACGGCGGCGTCGCGCTCGCGGTCGATGGAGGAGGAAAACGACTGCGCGATCATCAGGCTGCCGCCGATGCCGTAGGTCAGCGACAGCAGCAGCACCATGGCGATGGTGAGCTTTGCGCGAAATTTCATCCGCTCATACCTCCAGCCGGTAGCCGACCTTGTTCACGGCCAGCAGCCGGTTTTCCCAGCCGACCTTTTTGCGCAGCCGCTGGATGTGCAGATCCACGGTCTTGCTGCCGTAGCTGTATTCGCCGCCCCAGACGTGCTCGTAGATCGTCTCGCGGTAGAGCGCGGTGCCGGGGTTGCGCGCGAAAAACAGCAGCAGGTCATATTCCTTGTGCGTCAGGCTGATCTCCTCCGTGCCGCGCCAGACCTGCATGGCGCGCGTGTCGATGCGCAGCCCGCCGATGTCGATCACGGCGTCGGTCTTGTTGTAGCGCCGCAGCACGACGTCCACGCGCGCGAGCAGCTCCACGACCTCAAAGGGCTTGACGATATAGTCCTCCGCGCCCATGCGCAGGCCGCGCACCCGGTCGTCGACTGAGCCGCGCGCGGTCAGAAAGATGACCGGGATGCCCAGCGGGCGGATATACTCCATCAGCTCGAAGCCGTCGGCGTTCGGCAGCATCACATCGAGCAAAATGAGATCAAATACGTTGCGTTCCAGAATGTCCGCCGCGGCCAGCCCGTCATAGACGCACGTGCAGTGATAGCCCGCGCGGGTCAGGCTCATCTGGATCAGGTCGCAGATCGGCTTTTCATCGTCCACGATCAGGATCTGGATCATGCCACCGCCTCCTTCGAGTCAAAACTGCATCCGTTTGGCATCAAAACGGCATCCGAATCCGATGCCCGGTTCGATTATAGGAGCGGCCGGTGTGTGTGTCAAATGTTTCGTGCGCCCAGTCAGGTTTTTCCTGAGTTGGGGAAAGATGTGCAAATATTCGGCGCTTTTGCCGAAAGCAATCTTGCGATTCGTGAAAATTCATGATAAAATGACAAAATATTATATTTTTCTATCGAAGTTTCGGTCATGAATCGCAGCACAACATCAAACAACAGGCGAAATCAAGGAAACGGTTGCTCTTTTCTGTCGTTTTCAACGGCAAAAAAGCAACGGAGGGGGGAAAAACATGCATAGATCCCATTTTGCGGACAGGGTCCGGGCCTTTCTGCTGGCAGCCGCACTGGTGTCGGCGCTGATCTGCCCGCAGGCGCTGGCTGCGGACGCGGCGGGGAGCGGCGGCTGCGCGCACGGCCACACGCTGACGACCTGCCGCGGCGGAAAGTCCGTGTGCGCGGTCTGCGGGGAGACAGTCGACATCCGGGCCGCGCAGTACACCGGCTGGCTGACGGTCGAGGGCACGGCCGACCGGATGTATTTCCTGTCCGGCGAGCATGTCACCGGCTGGCAGCAGCTCGACGGCGGGACGTATCACTTCGACGATGACGGCATCGTTCACGACACGGAGACGGTCGACACCCGCACCTGCACCACGAACGGCTATGCCATCACCACCTGCAGGACCTGCGGCGAGACCTGCCGCAGCGCGGTGCTCCGCTATGCGGGCCACAGCTGGGATGCTGATCATGTCTGCACGAAGTGCGGCACGCAGGGAAAGAATATTGCCGATGCGCAGGTCAAGACCGCGCCCGCGGTCTATAACGGCAAAGATGCCGTCTGCGCCGTTGCGGTCACGTATCAGGGCAGGCAGCTGACGGTCAGGACCGACGAAGCGGACGTCGATGGCTGCATCTCCTATACGAACAACACGCGCGTCGGTCTCGGCACCGTCTCGATCCGGGGCATGCGCGACTTCTACGGCACGGTGTCCGCGCAGTATGAGATCCTGCCCGGCGGTGTCCGGGACGCGGCTGCGGCCGAGATCGGCCAGAAGCAGGTCCGTCTCGACTGGACGGCGGCCGCTGGTGCGGAAAACTACCGCGTCGAGATGAGCGCCGACGGCGGCAGCACCTGGACCGCTCTGCCCCTGACCGCAAAGCCCGTCTGCATCGTCACGGGTCTCGCGCCGGCAACGGCGTACACGTTCCGCCTGGCCGGCTGCACGCAGGTGGACGGCAGGTGGTATTTCTCGCCGTACTACTCCAACACGGTCACGGTGACGACGCTGCCAGAAGGCGCGTTTGCACCGTCCGAACTGCTCGGCACGATCGACGCGCAGGTGGATGGGCGTACCGTGACCGGCCTGAGCATGGACGCGGCGCAGTATCTGTTTTTGCCCGCGAGCGCGGATCTGAGCCGCCTCGCCGTGACGGTGCACACGCAAAACTGCACGAACCCGACCGTGGAGCTGCAGGGCAGCAAGGGCATAGAACCGCTCGGCGAGACCGTCAACATCACAGAGCTTGCCGCCGCGGACGACGGCCTTTACACGCTCACCGTCCGCATCAACGGCGAGGCGGCCGGCACGCTGTGCGTGGCGCAGTCCGAGAATCTCAGCGCGCTTTACATCACGAGCGAAGATCCGTCCGCACAGGGCCGAGCCTTTGTGGATGCCGGCGATGCCAACGCCGCGGCGCAGCTGCTGCTGGCCGACCGGGACGGCAATGCCGTCTGTGACGGTGTGCGCACGCAGCTCCGTGCGTGCGGCAGGACCGACCCTGCGGCCGCCGGGAAGCGGTCGTATCAGCTCCGGCTCGACCAGGCGTGTGATCTCGCCACCTGCGGGGAAGCGGCTGAGCGCTGGACGCTGCTGGCCTGCTGTGACGACGCAACGCTTTTGCACGACAAGCTCTTCCGGGAGCTTGCCGTGTCGCTGGGCATGCCGTACACACCCGCGGCCGACTGGGTGGATCTGTACTATGACGGCGTCTACCGCGGCACTTATCTTGTCAGCGAGACGAACGCCGTCGGCAGTACTGGTGTGGACATTACCGGCATGGAGACCGCCTACGCGGCCGTCAACGCGGACTACGGCGGCGATATGATCACGGCCGCGGCCGAGAACCGGTACGGCCGGACCTACCGGTACACGGCCGGGCTGACCGAGCCCGCCGACATCACCGGCGGCTACCTGCTCGCGCGTAGCGACACCGCCAAGGCAAAGCAGGACGCGGCCAACGGCTTTGTGACCGCGCGTGGCTGCGCCATGAATGTCCAGAGTCCCGCGTGGTGCGGCCGGGACGCCATGGCCTACATCAGCGAGTATTATCAGGCCTTTGAGGATGCGGTCTACGCGCAGGATGCCGCCGGGAACTACACCGGCTACAATGCCGAGACCGGTAAGTACTATTATGAATACTGCGACCTGACCTCGCTCGTGCAGGTTTACCTGCTGCAGCGTCTGGCCGCCGATGCGTGTGCGGTTGGCGTCTCGCTGTCCTTTTATAAGGATGCCGGCGGTCTGCTGTACGCAGGCCCTGTTTCGGATATGGAGCTGGCCTGCGGCGATATCGGCGCGGACGATGACTTTGACGGCGGGCGCTACCTCGTGTCCGCGCTCCTGCAGATCCCCGGCTTCCGCGCGGCCGTCGGCAATTACTGTCACGATACGTTCCTCGTGCAGGCGCAGCGGCTTGTGGGGGACGGCGGCAGGGTCATGACCGGCGGCGCACACCTGTCGGCCAGCGCCGCCATGAATGACCGGCTGTGGCCGCTTATCCGCGCCGGTGATCGTGCCTGGCCGGCCGGCACGACGTATGCCGATACCGTGGCGGACATGGACGCCTGGCTCACCGCGCGCATCGCGCACCTGCGCGCCGCCTATGCCCACACGTGGGACGCCGGCGTCGTCACGCGGGAGCCGACCTGCACATCCACCGGCACGCGCGTTTACACCAGCGATGCCGGCGAGACGATGACCGAGACCATCCCGGCCAGAGCCCACGCGCCCGAGGCGCTCCCGGCCGTGGCGGCCACCTGCACCACGCCGGGCCTGACCGAGGGCAGCCGGTGCGCCCTCTGCGGCGAGGTGCTGACGGCGCAGGAGACCATCCCCGCCGCGCACCGCTATGTCAACGGGGTCTGCACCGTCTGCGGGGCAAGAGACCCGGTGTCCGCTCCGTGCCCCGGCGGGAAAGCCTGTCCGGGCAGCAGATTCACCGATATGCCGCCCGCGGGCAACTGGGCGCACAACGCCATTGACTTCACCGTGGCACACAAGCTCTTTGCCGGCACGTCCGACACGACCTTTGAACCGAGCGCACGGCTCACCCGCGCCATGATCGTCATGATCCTCTATCGGCTCGAGGGCGAGCCCGCCGCGGCGGAAAGTGCCTTCACCGATGTGTGCAGCGGCGCCTGGTATGCCGGGGCGATCGGCTGGGCGGCGGGCAGCGGCATCGTGAACGGTGTCGGCGGCGGCCGGTTTGATCCCAACGGTCTGGCGACCCGCGAGCAGACGGCGGCCATCCTGTATCGGTACGCCCGCTTCAAGGGCTGTGATCTGGATGCCTGCGGCGACCTGTCGGCGTTTGCGGACGCGGGCAGCGTGTCCGCTTTTGCGCTTGCGCCCATGACCTGGGCGGTGGGCGAGCGGCTGATCTCCGGCAATGCCATCGGCGGCCGGACGCTTCTCGATCCGCAGGGCGTGACCACACGCGCGCAGTTTGCGACGATCATGATGCGCTACATTTTGAACGTTGTCCAGCCGGCGCCCGAGCCCTGACAGCCGCTGCAACAGTACCGGCAGTCCGGCATCCCGGAGTGGTTTTTCCGCTCCGGGATGTTTTTTCGCCGCCGTTCGGCAGAAATCGCGGAAATCCCTGCCAGACTCTTGACAAAATCGCGCCCGCCATGCTAGTCTTTTTCACTAGGGAAATGAATTTTGACAGAAAGGCAATGGCAATGACATTAAATGAATTGAAGATCGGTTCCTCAGCAGTCATCACGGCCGTCGGTGGGGACGGCGCGCTGCGATGCCGGCTGTTGGACATGGGGCTGACACCCCGGACGCGCGTCACTTTGCAGAAGGTGGCGCCGATGGGCGACCCCATCGAGATCCGCGTGCGCGGCTATGAATTGACGCTGCGCGTAGAAGAAGCGAAGAAGATCGAGGTCGAGGGGGTGTCGGCATGATCTTTGCGCTTGTCGGCAACCAGAACTGCGGCAAGACGACGCTGTTCAACGCCCTCACCGGTTCCAACCAGCACGTGGGCAACTTTCCGGGCGTGACCGTCGACCAGAAGATGGGCGAGATGCGCGACGAGAAGGGCTGCTCCGTCGTCGACCTGCCGGGCATCTACTCCCTGCGTCCGTATACGCAGGAGGAGATCGTCTCCCGGGATTTTATCATCAACCAGAAGCCGGACGGCATCATCAACATCGTGGACGCCACGAACATCGAGCGCAACCTGTACCTGACGCTGCAGCTGCTCGAGCTGCGCGTGCCGATGGTGCTGGCGCTGAACATGATGGACGAGGTGCACGCCAACGGCGGCGCCATCGACGTGCAGAAGATGAGCCAGGCGCTGGGCATCCCCATCGTGCCGATCTCGGCGGCGAAGGGGGAGGGCGTGTCTGAGCTCGTGGATCAGGCGCTGACCGTTGCGCGCAGCCAGACGCTGCCGAAGGTGACGGACTTCTGCGCGGATGATTCGGCCGTGCACCGCTGCATCCACGCGGTCGTGCACCTGATCGCCGACCATGCCGACCGTATCGGCGTACCGGCGCGTTTCTGCGCGGCCAAGCTCATCGAGGGCGGGGACGATCTCGCGCAGTCGCTCGCGCTCGACGAAAACGAGCGGGAGCTGCTTGAGCACTGCATCGTGCAGATGGAAAACGAGACCGGGCTCGACCGCAACGCGGCGCTCGCGGACATGCGCTACACGTTCATCGAGGGCGTCGTGGCTGCTTCCGTGGTCAAGTGCCACGAGAGCAAGGAGCACGCGCGCTCCATGAAGATCGATCGCATCCTCACAGGCAAATATACCGCCCTGCCGATGTTTCTCGTCGTGATGTTCCTCACGTTTTATCTCACGTTCAACGTCATCGGCCAGTGGCTGTCCGACCTGCTGCAGCTCGGCATCGACGCGCTGACCGGCGTCGTGGACGCCGCGCTCACGGCCTACGGCATCAACCCCGTGGTACATAGCCTCATCATCGACGGCGTGTTCGCCGGCGTCGGCAGCGTGCTCGTGTTCCTGCCGATCATCGTGACGCTGTTTTTCTTCCTGTCCATTCTGGAGGACACCGGCTATATGGCCCGCGTCGCCTTCGTCATGGATAAGCCCCTGCGCAAGATCGGCCTGTCCGGGCGCAGCATCGTGCCGATGCTCATCGGCTTCGGCTGCTCGGTGCCGGCCATCATGGCCACGCGCACCGTCTCGTCCGACCGCGACCGGAAGATGACCATCCTGCTCACGCCGTATATGAGCTGTTCGGCGAAGATCTCGATCTACGCCTTTTTCACCGCGGCGTTTTTCCCGCGCTACCGCGCGCTCGTCATGCTGGGCCTGTATGTCCTCGGCATCCTCATCGGCATCCTCGCGGCGCTCATCATGAACAAGACGGCCTTCCGCGGCAAGCCCGTGCCGTTTGTCATGGAGCTGCCGAATTACCGCATGCCCGGACTCAAGAGCGTGGCGCTGCTGCTCTGGGAGAAGGCAAAGGATTTCCTCCAGCGCGCGTTCACGGTCATTTTCCTTGCGACCATCATCATTTGGTTCCTCCAGAGCTTTGACACGCGCCTGAACGTCGTGGCCGACAGTGCCAACAGCCTGCTCGCGCTCATCGGGCAGTTCATCGCGCCCGTCTTCCGGCCGCTCGGCTTTGGCGACTGGCGGTGCGCCACGGCGCTCATCTCCGGCTTTATCGCCAAGGAGTCCGTCGTCAGCACGCTGCAGGTGCTGCTCGGCGGCGCGGCCATTTCGTCGCTGCTCACCACGCGCTCCGCCATCAGCTTTCTCGTGTTCACGCTGCTGTATACGCCGTGTGTGGCCGCCATCGCCACCATCCGCCGCGAGTTGGATTCCCGGCTCAAGACGGTCGGCGTCGTGGTTCTGCAGTGCTCGGTCGCGTGGGTCGTGGCGCTTGCCGCGTATGCGATCGCGGGGCTGGTGTGATGCGGCTGATCGACTATCTCCTGCTGGCCATCGTGGCCGTGTGCGCTGTGATCGCGTGGCGCGTCTGGCGCCGCGCCATGAAAGGGCGGCTGCTGCGGCAGCGGCTGCACCGGTAACTGCGCGCAGTGCGGCAGAAACTGTGACTGCAAAAAAGGAGAAATAGATAAAAGCAAGGCTTCCCGAATTCGGGAAGCCTTGCTTTTTTCTATGCGTGTGGCCGCGCTCACAGCTCCGCAATATGCACCGGGTTTCCGTGCTCCCGGATCAGGGCCGCGAGATCGTCCGCGCGCAGCCACACGGTGGCCGTGTTGTCGTTCGGGTGCACGCCGATGAGCCCCGGCTCAGCGAAAAACGCGGCGTCGAGGTAGAGCTGCGATGCTGCAAAAGCGCGCATGAACCCGTCGCTTACAGGCCGGCGCTGATATTGCCCGCATCCTCGACGCCGACGGAAAACGGAGAAACTCGCTGTGGAGCGCTTTGGGAGAGCGGTACTGCCGCTCGCCGTTTTCGCCCGGAAACACGATGGGGCTTTCGGTGTGCTCCTGCGATTTGATTTTGAAACGCAAAAGCCGGAGCAGGCGATGCTTGGCCTGCTCCGGCACATGGAAATGCTGTGCTGCAATTATGATTTTGCGAGTTCGGCAGTGATCGCCTGGTTAAACGCATCGGCCTGTGTGTCCCAATCGGAATACTCCGGATCGTCCTTGTGGCTTGGCAGCAGGCTGTTGTCAGACAGATAATCGCCGAGCACAGCCGTTACTTTTTTTGCGCCAAAATAATTCAGGTGATCCCCCTGGTCACGGGTATCCGTGCTCCAGTTGATCGACACCTGGTCGGACATGGTGTTGAAGTCGATGAACGGGATCTGCAGCTTATCTGCGAGCGCCTGCGTGCTGTTGTGGCGCGCCATGTTCCAGTTGACTGTGCTGGGCGTGCTGACGAGCATCAGCTGCGCGCCGTTTTCGTCACAGAAGGCCTTGATGCGCTCAACATAGGCGCGGTTTCGCTTCGGGATGGGAGCGTAGGCATCCGATGGCGTCATATAATTGCTGGCGTCCGCCGGAGTGGCGTTGCAGCGCAGCTGATACCCTTTGGCATTTTCGGTGTGGGTGTAATTGACGGTCATGCGCCAGTCATTTGCCTTCAGAGATTTCCACCGGTCGTGGTAGGAAAACACAGGGAAGAGGTCGCCGGCCTCCTGCAGCAGCATACTGCCGTACGAAAAATCGATGAAAATCACATCGGTCTCCAGGATCACAAGCTTGGGCGACTGCTTTTGGAAGGCTTTGTGCAAGAACGCTTCCGAATAGTACAGTGTCTGTCTGGATGTGCCGCAGCAGTAGGCCGTGTAACCGTATTGCTGCCACAGCTGCATCGGGATGAAGGCGGAATAGCTCTCGCTGTCACCGAGGATGAGCAGGTCGATCGTGTTGTCCGGTTCTCCGAGGATGCCGTTGGCCGCGGGGTCATGGATGCCGTCGCTGCGGGTGTTGTTTTTTGGCCGCACCAGCTGCGACACACCGGTCAGCAAAAGCGCCAGCACGGCGAGAAAAACGACGCATCTGAGCGTATGTTTGAGAAAACGGGACATGCGTGCCTCCTAAAAGTTCGCATACATGGGGTCGACGGGAATGTAGCCCTTTCCGTATGCTCCGAAAACGATGATGAACAAAATGAGCGCGTAGAAGACCGTCCAGCGTACTGCAGCAGGGCGCTGTGCCAGCAGCGCGCGCACGGACTTGCCTTTTTCGTTGATCACGCTCACGACGAACACGATCAGCAGTGTCACAGCAACGATCATGAGGTCAAACTTGTCAATACCGAGCGCCTTGAAGAGCGCATCGTCAAAGACGGGGAATGCAAATCCGGTGACCATGGTGCGGAACATCTGCATACCTGCACGCAGGCCGTTTGCACGGAAAAACAGCTCGCCGATGATGACCAGCACCGTCGTGCGCAGCATCTGCAGCAGACGGTACGGGAAGCTCTCGGCGCGGATGTGCAGCCGCGCGTTGACGGCCCGCACCGGCGGGGCGATGATGTTGCCGCCGAGGATCAACACGAAGTGGTACATGCCGAAAAAGAGATAGCTCCACGCGGCACCGTGCCAGAGACCGTTGCAGAACCACACGCAAAAGAGCGCGACGGCGCTCGCCAGCAGTGGACCGTAGTGGTTGCCGAGGCGTTTGCGGGCGGCGGAAGTGAGCTTTTCCAGTGGCTTGAGCGTGACGACCGGGTAGAATACATAGTCCTTGAACCAGGTGCCGAGCGTGATGTGCCAGCGCTTCCAGAATTCCGAGATCGTCTTGGAGAAAAACGGTTGTCGGAAGTTTTCCGGCATTGTGACGCCGAGGATCTGCGCCGTGCCGGTGACGGCGTCCATCGAGCCCGAAAAGTCCATGTACAGCTGCACGGTGTAGCACACGGCAGCCAGTGCGATCACGCCGCCGTCAAAGTCGGTGTAGTTATTAAAGACATTTCTCACGAGCGGGTTGAGCCGGTCGGCGATGATGACCTTTTTCATCATGCCGTAGGCAATGCGCTGCAGACCGAGCGTCAGGTTCTCGTAGGTGATTGGCTTTGCGTCCCAGAGCTGCTGCGCGGTCTGGTCGTAGCGGCAGATCGGCCCTTCCACGATCTGCGGGAAGAAGCTGATGAACAGCGTCAGGCGCAGCAGATTCGTGTCCGCTTTTGTGACGCCGCGCTGCACGTCCACGATATAGGACAGCGCCTGCAGCGTGAAAAAGGAGATACCGATCGGCATCACATACTTCGGGATCACCAGCTGCACGGGAATGTGCAGGTGCGCCAGGAGCGTGTTGACATTCGTCGCGGCAAAGCCGGAATATTTGAGCGCGAACAGGACGCCGATGTGCAGAATGACGGCCAGCAAAAGGATCCGGTGCTGCACGGCCTGCTGCCGCTTGCGCACGGTCTTGCGCTCGGCTTTTTCCGTCTGTGCGAGCAGAAGCTTCGTCTCCGACTGTATTTTGTCCAGCCACAGTCCGAAGTAGTGCATCGAAAGCGCCGTCAGAAGCAGGTATACGAGCAGCTTGCCGCTGATCAGCCAGAAAAAGGCGCAGTTGGCGGCGAGCAGGAAGTATTTTTTCCCGCGCCGCGGCATGAGACTGTACACCACGAGACAAAACGGCAGGAACACGACGAGAAATGCCGTCGAGAAGAAGGAGGTCAGGGCGCTCCCTTTTCCCGCGAGGAACAACGAAGAAAGCTCCATTTCAGTATCCCTCCTGCAGGCGCACGCGCCTGCCTGCTGTTCGTTTTACGTTCCGCATGATCTGGCACAGAGCATCCGGGGCGCTCTTTTGCGGGCAATGAGGCTGTTTTGCCGTCCTTGCCGGAGAAAAGGATACGACCGGCACGGACCGGACGGGCGCTTTCTGCGCGGCCGGCATGCCGTTTGTACGATTTTCGATTGCCCATCTTCTTACGCTTGTCATTTGCTCTGTTCTCCTGATGGCGTTTTTGTTCTGCGGCCAATATTATAGCAAGAAAAGCATACGGCGGCATCTTAATTAGTCTTAATTCTTGGGACGTTCGCGCTGTCGCATAGGGCCGGATGTTTGTATGTTCTGCGCGAAAAATGCACCGGCGTGCAGAAAAACAGCGCATTCGGCGCGCTGTGCGAAGCATCCGGCGCTTTTCCCATTTGCGGCGCAAATATTTCCGGCCGAAGATATTTTGCGCGTTGCGCAGAAATGAATTTCATGGAAAAAGGACCTGCTGAAAAGCAAGTCCTTTTCTTGGTGGACCTGGGCGGGCCAAATAAGAACTTATGGTGCTTTGCAGGTGGGATTGCTGCTATCACATTTTTATGATTTTGATTAATGAATCACTTTACTTCATTATAGATTGCCTCTCCTAGACTTGAAACAAATGTCAAAACATCTTCAACATCAGACGCCACAATCGATTGACGTTGTAACAAATTACTAGAATAATCCCCTTCATGGACAATCTGATTTCTTCTTATCGAAATGTTTTTAACCTGTACCCGTATGGCAGATTCAGTCATCCCAAAATGCTGCGCCAATACAGCCCATTTATGAGGTTCCGCCCAAATGTATGCTAAAGCATCAGCGATTTTGTCCGGGTCTTGAAAAGCCAAAAAGCTGTGCTTTCGTACAATTTCTTGTTCCAAAATTGAATAAGAAAGGTTTGGCGTCCGCCGCATTTGCTCATGAGTCTGCAAAGAAACGGGGAATGTCAAAAACTTGGAAGTCGGTGCTCTATTCCCCTGAAAAATTTCCAGCATACCAACTCGAACTAAATCGTGAATTAATTTATCTAGAGCTGAGACACTTTGCGCCCACTGCCACCGCAACAAATCACTATAATCATATGGTGGGTGTACAACATTTTGCAGGTAACTATATAAGCTACTGGAATTTCTCGTTTCTTTGATAATCTCTTTAAAAACAGCAAAACTACTAGTCATTTTACTAGCTCCAAAATGACTTTAGCAATTCTATTAAACTCGGTATTGAATCGTTGCTGACTGACAATCATACTGTCTAAAACTGTTCCAGTGGCCTCTAACTGAGCAGGTGTAAGTGCAAAAACAGGACGGGATGCTGCATTTGCTTTCTGAATTAGTGCTCCAAACTCGGATATTTCAGCTAGACAATGGTCTGTCAAAATTCCTTCCGATTTCAAAGTAGAATTATCAAATAGCATATCATTCTTTTCTAGTGTCCCACACAATTCGCCCTCAATATAGTCCTTGATTTCTTGAATTTTTCCTTGATAGGGACGTGCCGCGCGTTGATTTCTCAGATTAAATCGCTGGATAATTTCTCCAATAAACTTCATGCTGGATTCTGGAAGCGGATACGCAGAATCTGCAAATGCTTCGCGAGAATGAACTGCCCAATTTTTCCAACGCGGCAAAACATTTTTCAGAGTTTTCAGCGACATAACAGAAAATGGATCAGGGTTTGTCGGAACAATGAATCCGTCACTTATCATAAAAAATGTTTGATTTATAGCACTCAATCCAGGGTTCATATCAATCAAAACATAGTCAATTTTATATTTTTCGCAGCATAAGCGAATAAGCTCATAAAATGCGCCCGGCAGGTTTTGTAAGGTGGTAATTGCATTGTTACTATTGAGTGCGAGGCTTAAGGCAGGATCATACTCAGATAAATCCATATGTCCCGGAATAATAAAAAGATTGGAGTTATCCGTTGGAGAAAAACAATCAATTGCACAAATAGGCCGTGGCTTTCCTTCAAAGGCCATTTTTACAGCATCTTTGATGTTATTTTTGCTTGTTTGGGAGTTAGTATAGTATTCATCAAAGTATTCGCCAAGTAGCAAACTTGTAAGATTACATTGAGGGTCGCCATCAACAAGCAAAACTTTTTTCCCGTATTCAGTCAGTTTCCAACCAACATGATAGGTTGTCGTCGTTTTACTTACGCCGCCTTTATGGTTAAATAAAAACAGATTAGGCGGGAAGTCCCGGTTTTCCGGGGTTTCCCGCCTTTCTTGTTACTATCGTGTTAATAGTTCAGTGTTCATCGGCCTATAATGTTCACCGCTTTGAACGGCCCCTATTGACATTTCAGCGGCTTTGAATTATACTGAACATAGAACGAGGGTGCCACCGGCAAACGGTTGGTTCCCCTACTGGATTACAGAAGTAACCGCAAGGTTGGGAGCCGGGCGGTTACTTCTTTTTATTGGCCTGCATGAACAGGGCAATAATGCCAACGATTAAAATACCTGTCTGAATCAGATCAGAATATGTAACCATTTGACAGCCCCCCTTTCTATAAAGATCAGGGGGCAAGAAGCGCCCCTGATCTGGTCAGGGGAACTAACCACTTGCCGTTTATCGGTAGCACCATCAAAAGAATACCATAGGATTTGACAAAATTCAAGGGCTTACTGAATTAGTTCAACGGTGCTTTTCAGTTCATCCAAAGTCTTGTGATTATAGACCCGGTTTCCTGTGTCCTTGGACACATGGCCCATGAGAAGATCAATACACTTCCGGTTTGCCCCGGCGCTGTCCAGTTGGGTTTCAAAGGTGTGGCGGCATTCGTGCGGGGTGTGGTTCATCTTCAGAGCCTTCATAATGTCCGCCCAAAATACCCGGTATTGGGTTTGGGAACAGACCCTTCCATTGTAGCTAATTAGGCGGGGGCCACCTTCCGCAAGGCGGGATTCCACCAAGGGCCTGATTTTGGAATGGATAGGAACCACCCGATCCTTCCCCGCCTTGGTTTTGGTTCCGCCCTTCATCGTCCCGGCCTGAAGGTTTATATCTTCCGGCTTCAAGTTCAGAAGTTCGCTGATCCGCCACCCGGAATAAAGCAGGATCAGAACCGTGTCAACCCAAGGTTCTTTCTGATGTTCCCAAACCTTCTTGATTTCTTCCTTGCTGAAGGGAAGGCGGGTGGTTGGTGGGATAGGATCAGAAGTCAGCAAGTCAGAATAGCAACGGGTGATAATGTCCATTTCAAGGGCAAACCTGTCAAGATGGCCCCAAAGGTTCTTAATTGCCGCCTGTGTACTGTACCCCTTCCCGCAACCGTCAATGGTTTCTTGCATTTGGTATGACCGGATTTGTTTATAGGGCTTTTCCCATAACGCTGAACAATGCTTGAACGCTGAACACAAAGATGAACGGTTGGATTCTCCCAGCTTCGGAGCCTTCTTTTCTTTCCAAAGTTCAAACAGTTCCTTCATGGTGATCTTGGCCCGGTCAACATCCCAAGGATCACGGTTATATTCAGCCAATAGCAAATTCCCGGCTTCACGGGTTTCTGTGTAACCCACAATATCATAGATGGGATGGCCCTTGTTATTCCAGCCAATCACTTTTTTCACAATGAATGGGCGGCGGCGATTGCCTGACAGCTTCGCCACAGTCCCATACCCATTGGGATTCCGCATTATATCACCTGTCCTTTCAGGAAAATGGGTATGGCAAAGCCAAACCCGATGTGATATAATGTCCAATGGGGATTGAAACATTAACTTCAAACGGGTTTTGTTTCGCCTGACCGCTTCCGGTGTGCCACCACCGGGGGCGGTCTTTTTTTTTGCCTTCTGTTACGATCTGTTCTATCAAAAACCTTTATCCTATCTGGTATTTATCTAATAGAACAGATAGAACAGATGTTATATTACTTAAACTTAAAAAGTAGTAAAAAAAAATATAAGAAAGTAACATTAAAAGAGAATGGGAAAAAGATGTGTTCTATCTGTTCTAATTTAGGACTTCGGATAAAGTGTTTGATTTGCCCATCGTATTTGTGAAACTTCCCCAGCGCCATTTAGATAAAGTACAGGATTATTCCCATCTTCTGTTCTAATCCTATATCCAATATCATCCGTGTTATAAAGTCCATCAAGCATAGTGTCACGGGAAATAATTTCAATACTGCCAACACCACATTCCTGAAGGATACCCCAAATGGTTTCGGCCTGTGCTTCAGTAACTTCACAGGAATTCATAATAGCTTCGATGTTTGGATCAGTTTTTTGATATTGTTCAGGGTTTTGAACTACCCTTGAAATACCAAAAGCTAAAGCCCCTATAAAAATAATTGCCACAACTAAACCAATTTTCTTTTTCATATTTATCTCCTTTATCTAACATCACTTTGGAAAGCAACTGCCTTCCCCAGAATAATTATATGATCCAGTTGTTCCCCGGTATAGACCAGATCTTCATAATCAGGATTTTCAGCCTTCAAGATTAGTAAGTTTTTTTCTGGATAGTAGTTGACCCGCTTCAGAGTTGCTTCATCATCAATGACCACGGCGGCAATTTCACCATTGTCAACCATGCTTTGTTTTCGGATAAATACAATATCACCATCATAAATTCTGGCCCGGATCATGCTATCACCTTTTGCCCGTAAGCAAAAATCAGCTTCAATTTCCGCCCCGGCTTCTACATACAATTCTTTTTCTTCATTGGCGGTGATGGGTTTCCCACAAGCGATTGTTCCAATCAAAGGGTATCTTTTTCTTTCAATCGGGAACAAATTTTCAAACTTTACTTGGGATCGTAGAATATCAAGATCAATGGAATTATCAATATCTTCTAACCATGCCGATTTACTTCTATGATCCGATTTACCAAGTAAATAATCCATATCAACATTGAAGTAATCAGCAATGGCTTCAAGGGTTTCTATACCGGGTTCTCTTTCTCCACGCTCATACATATTGACGCTACTTTTAGAAGTTCCGAGTTGCTTTGCAAAATCCTGTTGAGATAAACCGGATTCCCGGCGTAAAAGTTTCAAACGCTCATTGAACTTTGCCATTAGTAACACCCCTTTCATTTATATTATACACAATTTGTGCACAAGGTCAATCCAGCATAGTGCACAAATTGTGCCTTTTTATTTTATGCACTTTTAGTGTTCGATTCAACTTGACATTTGAGCACATTGGGTGTACTATAATAGCAGACGAGCACAAAAGGTGCACGAAAACAAGAAAGGGAGTGAGAACATGATCCAGAAGGAAACCACGGGAATGATTCTTCGCAAACTGCGTGGGGATCGAACCCAAGAAGAAATTGCCGCCATTCTTGGTATTACGAAATCTTCTTGGGCCATGTATGAACGGGATGAAAGAGTTCCCCGTGATGAAGTCAAAATTCGGATTGCCAACTTTTTTGGTAAGACGGTGCAGGAGCTTTTTTATACCCCGATTGAGCACTATAAGTGCTCATAAGAAAGGAAGAACATCAATGAATGAAGTAAGCCTGAAGCCGGTCATTGAAGAACTTGAAAACTTATTTTCAAAGTTCAACGCCCGGTTCTTTGCTGACAAGCTGGAAAAGCCCGTGATCACCGTTTCCCCGGATCATACCCGTGGGGCCTATGGCTGGTGTACTGGCTGGAAGGCTTGGAAGGCCGGGGAAGATGAAGGCCACTATGAAATCAATCTGTGCGCCGAATACCTGAACCGGCCCTTTGAAGAAACCTGTGGAACCCTGATCCATGAAATGGTTCATCTTCAAAACCTTCAAGACGGTGTTCAGGACACTTCACGATCTGGCACCTACCACAACAAGAAGTTTAAGGAAACCGCTGAAGCCCACGGCCTGACCGTGGAGAAAGGCGAGAAGTACGGCTGGCACAAAACAGCCCTTTCCCCGGAAGCCCTTGAATTTGTTCAGAGCCTTGGAAAACAGGGGTTCACCCTTGTACGGCCCCGGCCCATTGGCCTAAAGGGTTCCAGCAAGGGGGGGGATCAAGTTCCCGGAAGTATGTTTGTCCCTGTTGTGGGGCCATTATCCGAGCCACCAAAGAAGTTCATGTAATCTGTGCGGATTGTGATTGTGAATTTCAGGAGGAAATCTAAATGAGAAAAAAGAGGAAAACCGTGTGGGCCTTCCTTGATGGGAAGAAACTGGTGGATGTTGTTCAAGCGGCCCTTGATAACAACATGATGGTGGATGATCTGAAGGCCAAGTTGATTGCTGAAAATCCCGGCCATGAAGTTACCTTTAAGGTTCTGTGATGGGAGGGATACTCAATGAATGTGAAACTGACCAAGCAAAAGGCATGGGAGCTGATCAGCCGGATTCAACCCCGGTTGAACATCAAGCAGGAAGCCACCCCGTCTGATGTGGCAATCTTCAAGGCTTCCACCGGCCCTGAAGGGCTGGAAATCAGATGTGAAAATGACTGGTTCAACCACAATGGCCGGATCAAGCTGACCATTGGCAATGTGGATGGCGGAACCCCTATTATCCGCTATTACTACCCCGACACCCTGAACCGGGATTATGTGGCGGAACAGGCCGAAAAGGAAGCTGAAGCCAAGCAAGCCCGTAAAGAATGGGTTTGGGCTATGGGTAAGGAAATGGCCCATAGACTGGTGGATCAGTATTGGGGAGGTCAAACCAATGAGGATTGATCTGAACCTAAATCCTGTTGTGGGCGGAAAAGTCCGGGTAATGTGTAAATCTTACCGGCAAGCCACAAAAAAGAAAGCCAAGTTGGAAAGAGCATATCCAGATTCTTGTTACCTAATTGGACAAGATACGATGGGATATTTCATCTTGCGAACTAAATGAATAGGAGGTTATAAGTGTGAACACCTTTGCAGAGCGTTTGAAGTACGCAATGGAACAGGCTGATTTGAAGCAATCGGCCCTTTCCGAACAGGCCGGGATTTCCAAGGCCGCAATCAGTCAGTATCTTTCCGGGAAGAACACCCCCAACCAAGAGCGGATCAAGGCGCTGGCCGATGTTACCGGCGTGACCTTTGATTTCCTGATGGGATATGGAGCCGCCCCGGTTACTGATGCCCCGCCCCCGGTGAAGAAAATCAGCGTGAAGGAAGCGGCCCGGTGTATGGGCAAATCTGATCAGTTTGTGCGGATCGGCCTTCAGCGTGGGCTTCTGCCCTTCGGCAATGCCGTTCCCGGCACCGGGAACAACTGGAATTACTACATTAACCCCGCCAAGTTCAGGGAGTATGTGGGCGCTGAAGCCTTCAACACCTTCTTTGGCCTGACTGCCTGACAGATTGGGGGGGGGGAATGAGTGAAACCAGCGAAAAACGAGGTGGGCGGCGGTGTGCGGTTGCCTAAATCGTTCTATGAACGCCCCCTTACCCCGAAAGAAGCCCAATTTGCCACGGACAACATCAATATTGTTTGGTGGTATTTAGACCAACAGGGCCTTGACCGGGCGGAATGGTTTGATGTGGTGATCTTCCGGTATCTGATCAGCGTGAAGCGGTGGTTCGCCCTTCCTGATTTGCAAAAAGTGAAGTTTGTCACTGTGGCCTGTAATGCTATGCGGTCAGCCATTGGGAATGCACGGCGCAAGAGCGCCAAAGAACCCCAAACTGTTAGCCTGTATGAGCCTATCCCCGGAACTGAAGATCTGTTGTATATCGACACGATAGCGGCCCCGGAAATTTTGTAAGAAGGTGAAGTAATGGAAATTAAATATAATGTTCAGGCCCCGCCCAAGAAAGCCTTCAACGGTGGAGCCAAGAGCGAGGAAGTCAAAGCCATTGAAGATTTCCTGACCAGCGGGAACGCAAAGAATATGTGCTTTGAGTATGGCACCGAGAAAGAAGCTAAAACCAAACTTTCCACGGTTTCTTCCCATAAGCGCAAGTGGAATGAGAAGAACCCCAAGAAGTATGACGCTTACCGGGTGGGCAACTGCATTTACATTGTCCGCCTGACTGGAAAGAAAGGATGATAAAGATGTTGCAAATCGGAATGACCGTGAAGGTGCTTCCTGATGCGGAGTACGGCGGCAAATATACCGGGTGTGTTGGTGTAGTAAAGAACTACTATTCCAGCAAGAAAAAGGCCGGTGTGGAGTTGGAAAAGGTTCAGAATGACGCAAGTTCCAAGGGCCTGTTTTGGTTTTCGGAAGATAAGCTGGCACCGGCCAATGATTTCTTGGGAAGCGTTTCAAAAATAATGAATGCTATGAATTGTCGGTGCAGTTTCCCCCTTCACCATACCGGCGTTCCCCCTGTGAAGAAGGTGATCTTCAGTGGCCCCAAAACTATTGTGCTGTGGGCAGATGGCACCAAAACCATTGTTTCCTGTGGCGCTGGTGATACATACGACTACTACGCCGGGTTCTGTGCCGCTGTGGTGAAGAAGCTGTTTGGTTCTACCACCCACGCCAAGAAGGTTTTGGGTGAAGTGGTTCAGGTGAAATGATCACGCTATTTCAACACCAGCAACAGGCCCTTGACCTGACGGAAGGCCACAACCGATGCGCCTATTACCTTGATATGGGACTTGGGAAAACTTTTGTCGGTTCAGAAAAAGCCCTGACCCTAAATAGCCGGGTAAACCTGTTGATCTGCCAATGTTCCAAGGTTTCTGATTGGATAGATCACATGGTTGAGAACTACGCCATGAACCATTGTTGGATGATTTATGACCTGACCAATAAGAAGGAATTTGATTGGTTTATGGCGGCGGTTGCTGAAACCGACAACCCAACCCGGATTTGCGGCGTGATCAACTATGAACTGACCTTCAGGCGTAAGATTTTGAAAACCCTTTCCGGGTTTACGCTGATGCTTGATGAAAGTTCCTTGATTCAGAATGAGAACGCCAAGCGGTCAAAGTTCATTCTTGGGCTGAACCCTGATAATGTGATCCTTCTGTCTGGTACGCCCACGGGCGGCAAGTATGAAAAGCTGTGGAGCCAATGCCGCCTTTTGGGATGGAACATATCAAAGGAACTGTTTTGGAAGCAGTACATTGAAACGGAATGGGTTGAAGAAGATGGATTCTGGCGGCAGAAAATCACCGGTTACAAAAATGTTGACCGGCTGAAGAAGAAGCTGGCTGAACATGGGGCGGTATTTATGACCACCGATGATGCCGGAATTGACCTTCCTAAACGGAACTTTGTTCCCGTTAGAACGCCCCCAGCAAAGGAATATTGGAAGTTCTGGCGGGAACGGGCGATCAGCATAAACACCGCCACCCTTCAGGAATTTGAACTTGATTCAGATTTTTGGGGTTCCAATGAAAGCTATGAGCGGGAATTGATTGGTGATACCAGCTTGACCCGCCGCCTGTATGCCCGTCAGCTTTGCGGCCTATATAACCCGAACCGGTATAAGGCATTTCGGGAACTGGTGGAGAGTACGGAAGATCGCTTGATTGTGTTCTATAACTTCACTGAAGAAATGGAGCGCATGAAGGGAATTGTAAAGGGCATGAACCGCCCTGTGTCCATCCAGTCTGGTGAAGTCAAGGATTTGGGCGCTTACAATTTCAAATCCAATTCTGTGACCTTCATTCAGTATCAGGCCGGGGCAAGAGGGGGCAACTTCCAAAAGGCCAACAAGATTATTTATTTCAGCCTTCCCGAAAGTTGGGAACTGTGGGAGCAGAGCCAAAAGCGGATTCACCGCATGGGACAAGAACGGCCATGCTTCTATTACTGGATGATTTGCCCCGGCACCGTGGAAGAAAGCATTTTTTCCACCTTGCAAATGAGAAAGGACTATAACGATGAACTGTTCAGAAAATACGAGGACGGCCACCCAAAGGGCTAAACAAAATCTGTGGTTTCGGCGTATGTTTTCCGTTGCCTTGCTGATAGGGGTACTGATTGGGTTCCTGTTTGCCAAAGTACCAATCTGGTTTTCTACCCCGGAGCCTACCACCACGGCGGTTTTGTACGGGGCCTATACCGGCCAAGCTGTCAAAGTTCAGAGTGATGGAACCATTGTTCAGGCCGGTGACTTCACCCCTTTGAATGTCCCTATGGATGAAAGCCTTCAGGAATATGTTTATTGGATGGCGGATGCCTATGAAGTTGATTTCACTTTCCTGATGGCCCTGATCCGCAACGAAAGCAACTTCCAAGCGGATGTTATCAGCACCACCAATGATTATGGCCTGATGCAGATTAACCAGAAAAACCATGAATGGTTGTCCAATGCCGTTGGTGTAACGGATTTCCTTGACCCTTACCAGAATATTCAAGCCGGTATTTATATCCTTGGCACCCTGTTTGAAAAGTACGATGATCCACACAAGGTTCTGATGGCTTACAACATGGGGGAAAGCGGCGCTTCCAAGCTGTGGGATCAAGGGATTTACCAAAGCAAATATTCCCAGCGGGTGATTGGCTACCAAGAAACCTACATAAAGGAGTTGAACGGAAATGATCAAATGTGAAAACGCTTGTCCCCGTGGAAAGTTTGATGGGTGCTGCCATAAATGCCCGGATTTCCACACCTGCCCGGATTCCTGTCAGGAAGATCCCAACACCTGTGGTTCTTCCACCTTTGATGAAGAAGCAGGGCTTCAAGCCTTCCAGCAATCCCAGCTTGCCACCCTGAACGCTATTGCGTCCCTGACTTCTCACAAAAAGGCCATTGAAGAACAGGAAAAGACCATGAAAGCGGCCCTGTATGATGCCATGATGAAGTTTGGGGTGAAGAAGTTTGAAAGTGATGTGCTGAACCTGACCTTGGTTGCACCAAGCAATTCCACCACTATTGATTCCGCCAAGCTGAAGAAAAAATATCCCGCTATTGCGGCGGAATGCTCCAAACCTAATCCCAAGGCCGGTTATGTGAAGATCACTCTGAAGGGTGGTGAAAAGTAATGATGAACCCTTTATGTTTTGTAACCATCACACTTCACTTTGAAATCAGAAACAGTGAAATGTATGGCGGAAATGGTTCAGTTGGGTATTCTGCTTCTTCATTTCAAGGGGTTGCCCACCCTGAACAGGCGGATGATTCCTTTGTAGAAGCCCAGCGCCGCATTACAGCCAAGCTGTTGAGTGTGCCGGTTGAAGATGTAACGGTTATCACAAAGGATGCCTATGATGCCGCCACAGAAGAACCGGAAGATGATTTTGATGATAGGGATTGGTGAAGCAGTTGGCAAGGGATGAATTTTGGGATGCGCTAAAGGAATACGCCCACCGGAACCACCAAGAACGGGTTTCCAAGAACTCTGACCGGATCGCTTATGCTATCCAGCAATTTGAAGCCCACGGGATTGAATACCAGTTGAAGAACCGGCAGACCGGCCACTTCCATTGCTGGCGGAAGTCTGATGATAAACTATTCCAGTTTTACGCTGGCACCGGCAAGATTCAGGGCCTTCAGACCCGTGGAATTCACAGCCTGATCAAGATATTGGAGGGATAAGGATGCAAAAAAGACTTACTGTGAAGGAACTGAAGGCCGCTTTGGTTGATGTTCCTGATGAACTGGAAGTTCGTTTTGGGAGTGATACAGAAGAAGCCTATGAAATCATTATTGAAATGGCAAGGCGGGTAAAGTATGAACTTCCTGATGGGCAGAAATTCGAGGACACCGGCGAAACTGGCGTGGATTACTTTGAAATCTATGGAAACGCTGTCCAGAGTGATGATTTCTGATGGCCGGTGAAAAGAATTTTGAAAACCGCCTGAAGAAGTGGTTAGAGGATGAAGGGATTTACCCTTTGGGGGAGCCGGTTAACCGTATGAGCGCCCCGCCTTGTGGGTATTGGGAAAAGCGTTGGGGTGGTGGGAGGTATGTAAAAAGCGGCCTTCCTGATATGCGGATCGTGGTGAAAGGGCTGGCCCTTGAAGTGGAACTGAAGGCCACTACCGGCACCCCTTCAGAACTGCAAAAGCGCAACATTGCCCAAATCAACAATTCCGGTTGCTTCGGCTTCATCCTGTACCCGGAAGGCTTTGAAACCTTCAAGAAAATTGTGAAAGGGGTGAAACAATGCGAGTTTCCCACAGCCGGGTTGATCTCTTTAATAGATGCCCATACAGATACCGCTTGCGATATGTGGAAGGGCTGAACACTATCCCTGATACGGAACCCGACAACGCCTTAATCCTTGGCACCGCCCTTCATACGGGCATTGAAGAAGGGGTTGAAAAGGCCCTTGACTTCTACCAGTCCAGCTTCCCAATTCTGACGGATGATCATGTGAATGAAATGATGAAGCTGGAAGCCATGATCCCCAAGGCCAAGGCCCTATTGCCACCGGGCGGAGCCTTTGAACTTCCTATTGGAAACGCTGATTTTATAGGCTTTATGGATTATCTGTGGCCCGCTGGATGGATGAACACAAGGCACCCTTCCAACTATTGGGGTGAAGATGTTCAGGTGTTTGATCTGTACGACTTCAAATATTCCAACAATGCCAAAAGCTACGCCGTTTCCGGTCAGTTGCATGAATACAAGTATTGGTATGAACTGACCCACCCCGGCCACCGGATCAGGAATATGTATTTTCTGATTGTCCCAAAGGTGAAAATCAGGCAGAAGAAAACGGAAACCATTCAGCAATTCCGGGACAGGTTGCAGGATGCTTTGAAAGACGCTGAACCATCTTTATTGCCGGTTCAGTATGACCCCATGAAAATTGTGGACTTCTTGACCGGCACAAAGCACATGGTTGAAGCCACAGATTTTCCCAAGAACCCTAACCACTTTTGCGGTTGGTGTGAATATCAAGAATACTGTGAGAAAGGATGGGATTATATGTTACTTCCCAAAAATGAACGGCGCAATCTGAACGCCACCAAGAAGAAGGTTGTCTGGCTATATGGCGCACCCTTCAGCGGCAAGACCTTCTTCGCAAACCAGTTCCCTGATCCCCTGATGCTGAACACGGATGGCAATATCAAGTTTGTGGATGCCCCCTATATCGCTATCCGGGACACGGTAACGGTGGAAGGTCGGTTGACCAAGCGGCAGTTGGCTTGGGAAGTCTTTTCCGATGCTGTGACAGAGTTGGAGAAGAAACAGAACGATTTCAAAACCATTGTGGTTGACCTTCTGGAAGATACTTATGAGGCTTGCCGGGTGTATATCTGTGACCGGCAGGGGTGGAAACATGAAAGTGATGATTCTTTCCGGGCTTGGGATATGGTAACTTCCGAATTCCTGAACACCGTCAAGCGGCTGGTCAATCTGGACTATGAAAACATCATCCTGATCAGCCATGAGGATCGGAGCCGTGACCTTACCCGCAAGAGCGGTGACAAAATCAGTTCTATCCGCCCCAATCTTCGGGAAAAGGTTGCCAACAAGGTTGCCGGTATGGTTGACCTTGTGGCCCGTATCGTGGCGGATGATAATGACCGGGTTCTTTCCTTCAAGGCTTCGGAAGTGATCTTTGGCGGTGGGCGGCTAACTGTCCACAACAAGGAAATCCCGCTGGATTATGAAGCCTTCTGTGAAGTCTACGAGGAAGCCAACCAGAAGGCCGCAGGAGCCATGAAGCACGGCGGCAATACCCCAGCTACCCCCGCACCGGAAACGGGTGACAGCGGCGAACAGAAGCCCACCAGACGGGGCAGAAAGCCCAAAGAGGAAGAAACCCCGGCCCCTAATCCTGAAGATGTGGAAGATGCTGAACGGGCGGCGGCTGGCGATCCTGATGGTACATGGACACCGGGCGGCGGTGAAGCAGATGATTCCGACCCTATGGGGCAGACGGAGCCGAAAGCCTTGCCCAAATGCCCTGATGGGGAACGGATCTTCAAGCAGTTCAACGACAGCAAGGGTGAAATCCCCCTTTGCCCCAACATTGATGCCGGCCACTGTTGCCACAAGGAAGGCGGCCCTGATGCTTGCCCCCTGTGGGATCGTCCCAAGGACACCGAACCTGCACCCAAGATGGATGTGAACCCGCCCCGGCGCACCCGGAAGAAGCGTGAACCCCATGAAGATTGACCCTTGCCCCTGTGTAATCAGCCTGAAGGATGGCTCGGTTCACACGCTGTTTGAATTCCGCCACTTCTTGGAATTGGTGGAAGATTGCATGGGCTATGATGCCGCCAAATGGTTAAGAACCCATGTAGAACAGGCGGAAAAGGCCGCTGATTATACCCAAGCCAAGGTTGATACTGACCTGACCGCTTATGAAAGCGATTTGGAAAGCAACCGCAGAGCCTTTCAGGATATTCAAGCGGAAGCCGCCGCAATTACCCAAGTTCTTCAAGGGAAGCGGGCTGATCGTCAAAAAATCGCCCATTCCGTGAGGGAAATAGGAAAGATCATTTCCAATCAACTTTAGGAGGTAAACACCATGAATGATGCGCTGAACAAGTTCAAAGCGGAAATGGAAAAGCGGGGGCTGTTCCGCAAAATTACCGTTGCCGCAAACCTGATCCCCCCCCCGCCCGGCCTTAACCCGGAAGCCCTGATTGCCATTCACAAGCTGGCCGCAAAAGAAGCCCTGATCATGTATGCACAGAAGCATGATGATTTCAGTGACCTTTTGGCTGAAGCGGCCTTTGATAACCTGTTTGACACCATCCTTACGGATGATCTGTTCAAGCCGGTTGAGGGGTTCACACCTACTGACGAGGAACGGGCCAAAATGGAGGAAGCAGAGAAAACCGCTAAAGCACTTTCCGGCCTGTTCGACATTCTGAAGAACATCTAAAATTACATTTAGGAGGAAATTTATTATGGCTATCGACTTTGACAAGATTGATCGTACCGTTGATCTGAAGGGCCTTCAGGCCGATGTGGAGGATGCCAAGAAGAATGGCGGCGGGGACTTCCCCACCATTCCCGCTGGCAAGTATGAAGCCCGTGTGGAGAGCATGGAAATCAAAGGAACCAAGGCAGACCCCAACCGCCCCATGTTGGCTGTGTCCTTCAAGATTCTGTCCGGTGAGTACAAGAACCAGCGCCTTTTCATGAACCGTGTTCTGTACGGCACCAAGAATGACAAGAACATGATCGCTTCCGCTATGGGCTTCTTGGAAAAGTTGGATTCCGGGGTTCCCATCAGCTTCACCAGTTACAAGCAGTTTGCCCAACTTGTCCTTGATGTAGCGGAAGCCATTGACGGGAAGCTGGAATATGCGGTGGATTACGATGATACCCGCTTCAATTCCATCAGCATTGATGAAGTCTTTGAAGTTGAGGATTGAAAACCGGTGTGCACTTTTTTATAATCAAATTGAGCACTATATGTACTCATATTGACTTTTTTGAACCTTAATTTTCAAAAACGCCGGGGCAAGCGCCCCGGTTGGCCCCAAGGTGAAGCCTTCCCGTGGCGGGGCTGTTTTCACTGATTCACCGAAAATTCCTTCAGAAAGTGGGTGACACGATGATCTTCTATGACTTTGAGGTTTTCGCTTATGATTGGCTGGTTGTCCTGATTGACTTGAACGCCAAACAGGAAACCGTGATCATCAATGACCCTGACAAATTAAAAGGCTTCTATGAGAGCCACAAGGAAACCATTTGGGCCGGGTACAACAGCCGCCATTATGACCAATTCATTTTGAAGGGTATCTTGTGCGGGTTCAACCCAAAGAAAGTGAATGACTGGATCATCCTTGATGATAAACCCGGCTATCGGTTTTCAAGCCTGTTCAGGAACTTCCCCCTGATTAACTATGATGTGATGCCCAATCCGCCTATCAGCCTGAAGGCGCTGGAAGCCTTCATGGGGCATTCTATCAAGGAAACCACAGTTCCCTTCGATATTGACCGGCCTTTGACAGAAGCGGAGCTGGCGGAAACGGTCAAATATTGCCGCCATGATGTGGAAGAAACTGTGGAAGTATGGGTTCGCAATATTGCGGAATTCAACACCACAATGTTCTTTGTAAATCACTTTCATCTTGGAAGTAATTCTATTGGGAAAACCAAAGCCCAGCTTGCCGCAGAGATTTTGGGCGGGAATGGGAAGGGAAAATCTTTTGATGATGAATTTGACTTTCCAATTTTAGATTGCTTACGGTTGAAAAAATACCGTTTTGTGGCGGACTGGTACAAAAACCCCGTTAATCATGATTATGGGAAGGCGCAGGAGAATATAACCGTTGCCGGTGTTCCACATACCTTTGCTTGGGGCGGTGGGCACGGCGCTATTCCCAAATATCACGCCCACGGGATCTTCTTGGTGATTGATGTTACAGCCTATTACCCATCCTTGCAAAAGCAATTCAAAATTGGGTATCGGGTAATGGATCATCCTGAAAACTTTGAGTTCATCCATGATAGCAATATTGAATTCAAGCGCAAGGGAGATAAAAAAGCCCGTCAGCCATTCAAGATCATGGACAATGCTATTTCAGGGCAGATGAAGCAACCACAATCGGCACTTTACGACCCCATGAGCAACAACACCATTTGTATCAACGGCCAACTTCTGCTTCTGGATTTAGTTGAACACCTTGAACCCTATTGCAAACTTGTTCAGAACAACACAGATGGTATCATTGTCCAGCTTGCGGATTATGACCGGGATTTTGAAAAGATTGATGATGTGGTTTGGGAATGGGAGCAAAGAACCGGAATGAAGATGGACTTTGATACTTTCATGGGTGACATTTATCAGAAAGATGTAAACAACTATTTTTTGGTTGACCGGGAAACCGGGGCGGTTAAAGCCAAGGGCGCTTATGTAAAAAAACTGTCTGATCTGGATTATGACCTTCCTATTGTCAACCGGGCCATTAGTGAATACTTTTCCCACAAAACCACACCAGAGGAAACCATTATGGGGTGTGGAGATTTGCGAGATTTCCAAAAGGTTGTAAAAGTTTCCAGCAAATATGAATGTGCGCTTTACTCCCCTGTTATCACTATGGAGAAAATCAGGGACGAAAAAGGCCGTTCAAAAAATGTGAAAAGGTTCAGCGGCGGTGAAGTTCAAACTGATAAAACATTCCGTGTGTTCGCTTCAACTGACCGGAGCAAGGGCGGATTGTTCAAAGTGTCCGGTAAAGTGGTAAAGGGCCGCAAGAAAAACCCTGAAAAATTCGGGAACACCCCGGAACATTGCTTCATTATCAATGATGATGTGACAAATCTTCCCGTTCCCGATGAACTGGACAGACAGTATTACATTGATTTGGCGTGGAAGCGCCTAAAAGACTATGGAGTTGACCGGGAAGGGGGGGGGATTTGAGCCATGCAACTATTCAGAGGATATGTCCCGACAAAAGACAAACAGTGTCTTGAAAAGTTCAAGGGAAGAAAACGGTTAAACACCCTTGAAGAAGTTCAAGACCTTGACGAATACGCCGCTATTCTTGGGGATGAAACAATCCTGATTGATGTGGATAATGCGGAAACCAGTGAACTTCTATTCCATATTGTTCAGGACTTGGGCTTGAAATGCCGGGTATATGCGACCACACGGGGCAAACACTTCTATTTCCGAAACCCTGAAGGGTATGTGGAAAAAAGCTGGACAAAACAGACCTTGGCCCTTGGTATTGAAACAGATTCCAAGGTTGGGCGGAACAACAGCTATGCCATTATGCGCTTCAATGGGGTTGATCGGGAAATCATTCAGGATTGCCCGGAAGATGAAATTCAAGACCTTCCCAAGTGGTTGACCCCGGTAAAAACCAACATGAAGTTCTTGGATATGAGAGCCGGAGACGGGCGGAACCAAGCCCTGTTCAACTACATTCTAACCCTTCAAAGCGAGGACTTCACCAAGGAAGAAGCCCGTGAAACTATCCGCATGATCAACCGGTATGTGCTGGAAGATCCCCTTTCTGACCGGGAACTTGAAACAATCCTTCGGGATGATGCCTTCAAAAAGCCTATCTTCTTCAAGGATAAAACATTTCTGTTTGATAAGTTTGCGGTTTACCTGAAGAATAACAACCATATTGTGAAAATCAATAACCAGCTTCACATTTACCGGGATGGCATTTATGTTCCGGGCGCTATGGAAATTGAAGCGCAAATGATCAAGCATATCCCAAACCTAAAACGGGCGCACCGGTCAGAGGTTTTAGCTTATCTGGAAGTAATGTTTCAGACCGAGGGAGAAACCAGAGCCACCAACCCTAATATCATTGCCTTCAGCAATGGCCTTTACAATATCCGGGATGGTTCTTTCATGGACTTTACCCCGGAAATTGTGATTACCAATAAAATTCCGTGGCCCTACAACCCCGCTGCCCACAATGACCTTTTGGACTATACATTAAACCGGCTGGCTTGTAATGATCCTGAAGTCCGGGCCTTGCTGGAAGAAATGGTGGGCTATTGTCTGTACCGGCGCAATGAACTTGGCAAAGCCTTCATTCTGATTGGCGATAAGAGCAACGGCAAATCCACCTTCCTTCATGTGGTCAAAAATATGTTGGGGGATAAGAATATTGCTTCCCTTGACCTGAAAGAACTTGGGGACAGGTTCAAAACCGCTGAACTGTTCGGAAAGCTGGCGAACATTGGTGATGATATTGGGGATGAATTTATTGCCAATGCGTCTGTATTCCGCAAACTGGTAACAGGCGAACGGGTGAATGTGGAGCGGAAGGGCCAAGATCCCTTTGAATTCAATAATTATTCCAAGTTCCTGTTTAGTGCTAATGTGATCCCCCGCATGAAGGATAAGACCGGAGCCGTTCAAAGGCGCTTGGTGATTGTTCCCTTTGATGCCAAGTTTACCCCCAATGATGCAGATTTCCGCCCATTTATTAAAGATGAGTTGTGTGAACAAAGTTCAATGGAATATCTGATCCAGTTGGGCTTGAATGCCCTGAAGCGTGTTCTGACCAATGCCGCCTTTACCACTTCCAGCCGGGTTCAGGGGCAACTTGACGAGTACGAACAGAACAACAACCCCATTATTGGCTTCATTCAGGAAATCGGACTGGATGGGATCATCAATGAAGCCACTGATACAGTTTATCGGAGATATAAAGAATATTGCATTTCAAACAATTTCCAAGCCCTATCCAAAATTGAGTTTTCCCGACAAATCTGCAAACGCTGTGGCTTAACCAGTGGAGCAAAGTATATCAAGGGAAGAAAAACAAGAATTTTCGTGGAAGAAGGTGATTTATGATGGCCGGTTCTAAAAAAGTGTTCGCCACCCTTGGGAGTTCAAACCATGTGCCTGAAGAACGGGAAGCCTTTGACTACTACGCCACCGATCCAAAAGCTGTGGAAATGCTGTTGGAACTGGAACAGTTTGCCCCGGTGATTTGGGAACCGGCCTGTGGTGAAGGCCACATTTCCAAGGTGCTTCAGGCACACGGTTATCAAGTCATTTCCACCGATCTTGTTTACCGGGGCTTTGGTGATCCTGAACCGCTGGACTTCCTGAAGGAAACTTTGGATGGATTTGAAGGCGATATAATCACCAACCCGCCATATTCAACGGGGCTTGAATTTGTTCAACGGGCGCTTGAAAGCGTCCGCCCCGGTGGGAAAGTGGCAATGTTTCTGAAGGTTCAATTTTTGGAAGGACAGAAGCGGGGGGCCTTCTTTAAGAATACCCCCCCCCGTATAGTCTACATATCCCGTTCCCGTTTGGCCTGTTATAAGAACGGAGATATGAGCGTTAAGCCCGAAAGCGCCATTGCTTATGCGTGGTATGTATGGGAAAAAGGATTTACCGGTGATCCGGTGATTAAGTGGTTCAACTGAAAGGGTGGTGGAACATGAACCATCAGTATTCAAAATTCAAAAATAAAGCTATCCCCTATGCCAAAGTTGGGCGGCGGGTATTTGGAAGCCTATTCAATGCTGAAACCTTCTGTTCTGACCACGGGCTTGATGTAAATTCAGCCATTGAATATGGGGAAATCCCGGAATTGAAGAATGAGGTTCAAGAAATAGCCAAATATCAAAAAGCGGTTCTTCGGGAAGTTCTTCATCGGTTGGAAAAGCGTTGTTCTTTCCTACATGGTGAAATAACTGGATTTTCTAATTCTTTGTCTGTTTGCCACCCGCTGGATCGGGGGTATTTGGAAGATAGACTGAAAGAAGCGATTGCCAAGAGTACAGCCACCCATGAAGCAAGGGAAATGGTGTGGACGATACTTGAGGAATTGGAAAGGTTGAGTGAATGGCATGATTAAAGATAGTGGAGAACGCACCCGGTTTGATACCGGGGCGGTTCGTGATATGCACACCGGCAAGGGCCGGATGGATTTATTGCCTTGGGAAGCCTTGGTGGAGGTTTCCAAGCATTGTGAAGAAGGGGCGCTAAAGTACGGGGAACGCAACTGTGAAAAGGGCATTCCCATTCACAGCCTGATTGATTCGGCCTTCCGCCACCTTGCCAAGTACATGATGGGCATGAAGGATGAACCCCACCTTCGAGCGGCTTGCTGGAATTGCTTATTCGCCCTGTATATGGAAATCAAACACCCTGAACTTCAGGACATACCAACCAGAATGGAGGAACCGCATGAACAGGGCTGAACGGCGGAGAGCCAAGAAAGCGGGTATTCCGGTAAAGAAGGAACCCGTGGTGAATATCAAAGCCGCTGATGTTCAGAAGATCAAACAGGATGCTTCCAAAGAAGCGGCGGACAAGGCTTTTCTTCTGATGCTGGGGTTGCCGGTGATGGTGCTTCATGACAAATTCGGCTTTGGCCCGGTTCGGTGTGAACGGTTCACGGATGCTGTTCTTGAACTGTATGATAGCTTTGAAAAAGGTTATGTGTCCCTTGAAGATATTCACCTGACCCTGAAAGAAGAAACCGGGATCACTATTGTTTCAGATGGGAGGTTGAAAGATCGTGGGAACTAAACCTTGGCAAAACAGTGAAGGCTATTCCGATCCCACCGCCTATGAGGGATTGAAGCCTGTCATTCGAGAGGATGAAGAACAGCAACGGCGGTTGAACAATCTGATTTTCGTTCTGAAGTACATTATCCGCTTGGCCGGGTTTGAACTGTTGAACCGGATTGAACTGAAAGATAAGCGGAATGGGAGGGAGTTCAAATAATGGGGCCGAATAGCGATACAGGGAAAGGAACCCTGTATATTAACGGGGAACCCCTTGCGGAAGTTGGGGAAATCAAAATTCCACTGGAAGTGGAGCCGTCAGATCTTCCACCGATTCTGGCCAATGTTTCTTTCACTATCACAATGGATTGCCCCCGGTGGTTGCGGCGGAAGTTGGCGTGGTGGATTTTCAAAGCCCGGTTGAAAGACCTAATACACCGGATTTTCCACTTTTGAAAATTAACTTTCAAGAAAACGACCCCACCAAAATCCTTCAGGGGTTGGGGTTGGAACAGATATGGGACAGATGTAAAGGCTTGATCTGTTCCGGTGAAAACTATTGTAAATGCTGGCGTTTAGGTAAAGTAGAACAGATAGAACAGATGTTATATTACTTAAACTTAAAAAGTAAAAAAAATATATAAGATAAGTAATATAAGAGAACTGTCCAAAGATGTGTTCTATCTGTTCTACACATTGAAAAGCCTTGATATTTCAGGAGTTTTCACAGAACAGATGTGTGAAAGGATGTGTGCTACATAGTGACTGATAAGGAACTTTCCCAGCGGGCTAAAGAATATTTTGCCCAAATCCGAAAAACTGACCGACTGATCCAGCGGTTGACAGATACAGTGAATACCCTTCGATCCGGGTTGACCAGTCAAAGCTATGAACTGAAGCCTGACAAGGTTCAGACTTCCGGGCCAAAAGACACTTTAGGGGAAACCATTGCAAAAATCATGTCCCTTGAAGATGATATTAACACCCGGATTGATGAACTTGTGACCATGAAGAAGGAAGCCTTCAGCATGATCAGCAAAGTTCCTGACCTTGACCAGCAAAATGTTCTTGTAGGCCGGTATATCCAACTGAAAAAGTGGGAAGATTTAGCCGCTGAATTTGAGTACACCACCCAATGGCTTTTTGAAATTCACGGGAAGGCTTTATTTGCTTTTGCCAAGGAAAATGCCGATTTCTTGAAAGAACCGAGTAAAGTTTAGTTTCACCTGTTGAAAGTTTAGTGTTTTTTCGGCTATCATATAAAGTGAAAAAGCGTCCGAGGGGGAACCTTCGGCGCTTTTCTTTTGATTTCAAAGGGGGTGAATACCTTGACCAAGAAGCAAAAGCGGTTTGTTGAAGAATATCTGATTGACCTGAATGCAACGCAAGCGGCAATTCGGGCCGGGTATTCACCTGATACCGCACAACAGATGGGTTCTGAAAACCTGTCAAAACCTGTGATTAAAAATGCTATTGACAAGGCTATTGCAGAGCGGAGCCGCCGAACCGGTATCAATCAAGATCGGGTGATTCAGGAAATCGCAAAATTGGCGTTTCTGAACCCCATTGATGTAATTGACATGGATGAAGCCACCATCAAAGGTGAAGCCAACCGGGATGATACCGCCTGTATTGCTTCTGTCAAAGTGAAGGTGATTCCCGGTGAAGATGGGAATATCACTGAACGAGAGGTTAAGACCTACGACAAGTTGAAGGCCCTTGAATTGTTGGGCAAACATCTTGGAATGTTTACCGACAAACTGAAAATGGAAGGGAATGTTCCCGTGGTTATCATGGGGGATGATCAACTTGAAGATTAACCCCAAGGCCAAGGTGATCCGCCTTCCTGAAGTGGTGGGCAAAGGGTACAAGACCTTTTGGAACTTCAAAGGCCGCTACCGGGTTTGTAAGGGGAGCCGTGCAAGCAAGAAATCCAAAACCACGGCCCTGAACATCATCAAGCGGATGATGCAATACCCGGAAGCTAATACCCTTGTGGTTCGCAAAGTATTCAGAACCTTAAAGGATAGCTGTTTCACAGAATTGAAGTGGGCAATCAACCGGCTTGGGGTTCAGGCTTATTGGGAAATCAAGGAAAGCCCCCTTGAAATGACCTATGTTCCCACCGGTCAGAAGATTTACTTCCGGGGCCTTGATGATCCCCTGAAGGTTACTTCCATTACGGTTGAAATTGGGTATTTGTGCTGGTGCTGGATTGAAGAAGCCTATGAAATCACCAATGAAGATGATTTCAATATGCTTGATGAAAGTATCCGTGGCGCTATCCCGGAAGAAACCGGCCTGTTCAAGCAAATTACCCTAACCTTCAACCCGTGGAATGAAAAACACTGGATCAGAAAGCGGTTCTTTGGAGAGATTACCGGCAAGGATGCCCAAGGGAACCCCACATACCGTTTCCATGATAGCTGGACTTCCCCGGATGGGCAGATTTACGCCACCACCACCAATTACCTGTGTAATGAATGGCTGGATGAAGCTGACCTGAAGGTTTTTCAGACCATGAAGGAAACCAACCCCCGGCGCTATAAAGTGGCTGGCCTTGGTGGTTGGGGCATTGTGGATGGCCTGATTTATGAGAACTGGCGGGAAGAACTGTTCAACCCGGCTGAAATCAGCGCCAAGGATGGCGTGAAATCTGCCTTCGGCCTTGATTTTGGCTATACCAATGACCCCACGGCGCTTTTCTGTGGGCTGGTGAGTACAGCAGAAAAAACCATTTGGGTTTTCGATGAACTGTATAAAAAGGCCCTGACCAACCGGGCCATTTGCGAACAAGTCACAGTGATGGGCTATGCCAAGGAACGGATTAAGGCCGATTGTGCAGAACCCAAGAGCATTGACGAATTGCGGGAAGCTGGCCTTCAGCGTATCAGAGCCGCCCGGAAGGGCAAGGACAGCGTGAACAATGGCATTCAGTACATTCAGGATTACACCATCATCATTCATCCCCGGTGTGTGAACTTCATTACTGAAATTTCAAATTACACTTGGGCTGAAGATAAGTTTGGGGCCAAGATCAATACCCCCATTGATGATTTCAACCACCTGATGGACGCTATGCGTTATGCGCTGGAAGATATGCTGGTTGGCCCCGCCTTCAGCTTCGACTAATAACAGGATAGTAACAAACATCCTCGGAAACACACGGTTTCTGGTGTTCGGTGTTCATTGCCCAATAGAAAGGAACCGCCCATGTTTGAACAACAGCACATTTTGAAGAAAATTGAACAGTGGGCGGATCGGCTTCCCTACCAGTCTTTGAAGATTGAAGTGGAACTTTCAAACCAAACGCTGACCTTGGAGAAAACCAGACAGCGCCCCATTGGATTTCAGCCCCCCCCCCAAGAGAGAAAGGATGGTGATTGAATATGCCTTTGTTTACTGATACTGAAACGGCCCGGATCAATCGCCTGATCCTGATGGGCGGCAATACCGGCATGACTGAACTTCAGTTTTTCGCCGCTGAAATTGATGAATGGAAGCGGAGCCGCAAGCGGAAAGAACAGATTACCGGGGATGCCTACTATGAAGGTTTCCATGACATTCTGACCCGCAAGCGCACAATCATTGGCGAGGATGGCAAACTTCAGGAAGTTGACAACCTTCCCAACAATCGGCTGGTGGATAACCAGTTTGCTTTGATGGTGGATCAGAAAACCAACTATCTTGTGGGCAAGCCCTTTTCCCTGACTTGTAGAAACAAGACCTACTCCGAATTTCTGAACAAGGTTTTTGATAAGCGGTTCAAGCGGCTTCTGAAGTATGTGTGTGAAGATGCCCTGAAAGGCGGGATCGGCTGGTTGTACCCCTACTATGGGGATGATGGCAAACTTGCCTTCAAGCACTTCCCGGCCCATGAAATTCTTCCGTTTTGGGCTGACGATGATCATACCATCCTTGATTGTGCTGTCCGCCTTTACCCGCAAGAGGCTTGGAGCGGCTACACCAAGGAAATTGTGGAGCGGGTGGAAATCTTCAAATCAGATGGCCTTTACCGCTATGTGTATGATGGAACCACCCTGACCCCGGATGAACAGTTGGGGGAACATGAAAACTATTTCAGTGTTGACGATGGGGAAGAAACGGTTGAACTGAATTGGGAGCGGATTCCCCTGATCCCGTTCAAGTACAATAAGCAGGAAATCCCCCTGATTCGCCGTGTGAAAACCCTTCAGGACGGTATCAACACTATGATTTCCGACTTTGAAAACAATATGCAAGAGGACGCACGGAACACCATTCTGATCCTGAAGAACTATGATGGTGAAAACCTTGGGGAGTTCCGCCGCAACCTTGCAACCTTCGGAGCCGTGAAAGTTCGGGATGATGGCGGGGTGGAAACCCTGACCGTTGAAATTAACGCTGAAAACTTCAATTCCATTCTGAAACTGTTCAAGGATAAACTGATTGAAAACGCCCGTGGCTATAATGCCAAGGATGATCGCATGGGTAACAACCCCAATCAGATGAACATTCAATCCATGTATTCTGACATTGACCTTGACGCAAACGGGATGGAAACCGAGTTCCAAGCGGCCTTTGATGATCTTCTGTGGTTTATCAATCAGGATTTTGCCAACACTGGCCGGGGTGACTTCGAGGAAGAAGAAACTACCATTGTTTTCAACCGGGATATGCCGGTGAATGAAAGTGAAGCCATTGAAAACTGTGGGAAGTCCGTTGGTATTCTGTCCAATGAAACCATTGTGGCCCAGCACCCGTGGACAACGGATGTGGAATTGGAGTTGGAGCGGATCAGGAAGGAAAAGGAAGAAGCAATGGAACAGGCGCAGGATTACACCGGCGCTTTTGGGAATGTTCAGAAAGAAGATCCTGATGGTGATGAAGGCGGGGACGAATAATCCCCGCCTTCCCTATATGCCGGGGCAATAATGGGGCGGGGCCGGGGTTCACCTCCTTACCCGGTCAAAGGTGCAATTCCTTTCCCCGGCACTTTCTATGGCGTGTTAGTCAAGCGGTTAAGACACCGGCCCTTCAAGCCGGGAACACGGGTTCGACCCCCGTACACGCTACCACTTGCCGGGTTGGTGGAATGGCAGACACAGCGGATTCAAAATCCGCCGCCTTTGGCGTATGGGTTCAAGTCCCATACCCGGCACCATCTGGGAACGCTAAATAGTTGTTATGGGTTTTAGCACGGGCATGAGTTGCGGAGTGGTTATAGTGCCTGATCATTCAAGAAGGGAGCGTGACCCCGTGAAAAATGCTGACTATTGGCGGGGCCGGTTCGCCATTCTTGAAAATTCGGCCCACAAACAAGCGGATGAATACCTTCAGACACTTGAAGATATTTACCGGGAAACTGAACACACTGTTCAGCGGGATATTGAAAGCTGGTATCAGCGATTTGCAACCAATAACAATGTGACTTTGGCGGAAGCCCGGAAAATGCTGACCACCGGACAGCTTGAAGAATTCAAGTGGACGGCGGAACAGTATGTGAAAGCCGCACAGCAAGCCAACCTTTCCCCGGAATGGATTAAGAAGTTGGAAAACGCTTCAACCCGTTTCCATGTCAGCCGCCTTGAAGCAATCCAACTGCAAATTCAACAGCAGATTGAACTTCTGTATGGCAATCAGGTTGATGGGGTGGATGATCTTCTGAAGAAGCTGGTTTCCAATGGGTACACCCACGGGGCCTTTGAAATCCAAAAGGGCATTGGCCTTGGATGGGATTTCACCGCTTTGAACCAGAAGAAACTTGAAACCTTACTTTCAAAACCGTGGACAACGGACGGACGGACTTTTCGGGATCGCTGTTGGGTGAACAAGGCTGATTTGGTGGACACCGTAAACAAAGAACTGCTTCAAGGTATGTTGCGGGGTGATCCACCGGCCAAGACTATCACCGCCATTCAAAAGAAGTTCGGAACAGCCCGTTATAAGGCAAGGCGGCTGGTGCATACGGAAACCACCTATTTCAACGCTGTTTCCAAAATCCAGATGTATAAAGATTTGGGTGTGGATCAGATTGAAATTGTGGAAACGCTGGATTCCCGCACCTGTGCGGTATGTCAGCCCCTTGATGGAACGGTGATCCCGCTGGCCCAATATGAGCCGGGGGTGACTGTTCCGCCCTTCCACCCAAATTGCCGGGGAACCACTTGCCCCCATTATGACGATATGGACGGCGAAAGAGCCGCCCGCACCGCTGATGGAAAGGTGTACTATGTCCCGGCCAACATGAAATATACCGATTGGAAGAAGGCTTTTGTGGATGGTGTGAAGGATGGTTTGACGGTTGCCACCGTGGGCGCTATAATGAAGGCGAAAAGGGAATTGGAGCCGCTGAAGGCTGAAATGTTCCCTGAATACCTGACTGACAAGAAGGAACGGAAGAACACCCAAGCCCTGATTGATTATGTGAATGCGTGTGAAAACGCTGATCCTGATGTGGTTGCCCTTTATTCCAAAATGGGGGCTATGGAAAACATCAGGGCCAACGGTATTCCCATGAAGGTTTCCCACGGGAAAGGCTATGCGGTTAATTATCGCTATTATACCCGGAATGATCAGCTTGCGGATGTTGAATTGATTATTCCCAAGCTGGCAGGGGATGATCTTACCGGCCAAGTGGTTACGACCTTGCATGAGGAAATGCACCTGATGGATATGTTCAACCGGTCAGACCCGGCAAAGTATTCAGGTTGGTTCAGTTCCAGCCATGCCAAGTTAAGTTCCTTTTTCCAGAAAACCAACACTGATATTGCGGATGATATTGATTCCCTTTTTGAAGCCTTCGATAAGGAATGCAAGCGTATTACGGCGGAAATCAATGCTGAATTGAGAACCGCCACTTCCACCTTGACGGATCAATACTATGCAAGAACCATTTCTTATTCCGACTACAAAAAAGCCTTCAATAAGCTAAAGCGTGAAGCAAGTGAACAAATTGATTATCAATGCCGAAACGCTATGGGCGGCGGTATCAGTTCCCTTGAAGATATTTACGATGCCCTTTCCGGTGGTTCGGCCCGTGATGCTGGCCTTGTGCGATATGGTCACGGTTCCAAATATTACCGGGATATTGGGAAACGAGCGGAAGAAACCCTTGCCAATTATGGCGCTTTGTCGGTTGTCCGTCCTGACCTGATAGAAATGCTTCGTAAGGATAAACCGGAGTTGGTAGAAGCCTTGGAAGAAGTTATTCAGGATATGTTAAAGAAAGCGGGTGGTTAATATGACACGGGAAGAAAAGCTGATGAAGGTTCATGCGCTGTTGGCTGAAGTTTCTGATGTTCTGGTTGACCGCTTCTTTGATGCGGACAGTGAAGAACTTCTTGATGAAAAAATTGAAGTTCTTACTGCTTTGAAGGATGGGAAACCGCCTGACCAAATCCCCAATTATTATTCTGTTCTTGAAAACTTCAGCCCGGATCAGCATTGGGACTGATCCACAATATTGTTGATTGAACCACCCCGGCCTTCGGGCCGGTGGTGGTTTTTTCATACCTATTCGCCGTTTCCCGGTTGTGGGCGGAAAACAGAGCCGGGGGAAATCGTGGTTCCTGACCCACGGTAAAAAAGGATTTTATGATGGAGGTATCACACTATGACGAAAGAAAAGCTGATGGAGTGGGGCTTGACCGAGGAACAGGCCAACAAGGTTATGGAAGGGCTGAATGGTTCCTTTGTAACCAAGAGCCGGTTCAATGAGGTGAACGAGGAAAACAAGACCCTGAAAGCCCAAGTTTCTGAACGGGATGGGCAGATTGAAACCCTGAAGAAATCCGCTGGTGATAACACGGAACTTCAGAACCAGATCACCGCCCTTCAGGAAGCGAACAAGCAGAAGGACAAGGATCACGCCAATGAAATCAAGGCCCTGAAGATCAGCAATGCCGTTGATGTGGCCCTGACCAATGCCAAGGCCAAAAACAACACCGCTGTAAAGGCGCTGTTGGCCGCATTCTTGGAGAAGGCGGAACTGGCCGATGATGGCACGGTGAAAGGGCTGGATGATGAAATTGGCAAGCTGACCAAGGGTGAGGACACGGCTTTTCTGTTCGACACCAGCGGCAAGGCCAAGTTTAAGGGAGCCAAAGCCGCTGAAAAGAGTGATCCCCACAATCAGCCCACCGGGGATGACCTTTCCAAAATGTCCTATGACGAACTGTGCAAGTACATGGAGGAAAACCCGGATGCGGTTTTGGAGTAACCCACACAATTTGACTACACAGAAAGGAAGTTTGAACGATGGCTAACAGCAAGTTTGATGCAAAGTCTTTCAACCCTGAAGCGTTTAAGTACATGGTTGGCCGTGTGCCTAACCTGACCCTGAACGCCCTGAAGAAGTCCCGTGCGCTGGCCGGGAACCCTGATATTCGGGCGGTGTTCACCAGTCAGAATGGCACCGGCTATGCTCGTCTTGCCATGCGTGGCCTTCTGGATGGGGATGCGGTGAACTATGACGGTGAAACCGACATTACCGCCACTTCCACCAAGACCTTTGAACAGGGCATGGTGGTTGTTGGCCGTGCCAAGGCATGGACTGAAAAGGACTTCAGCTATGACATTACGGGCGGCGTGGACTTCATGGGCAATGTGTCCGCACAGGTTGCGGAGTACAAGGATACCTTGGATCAGAAAACCCTTCTTTCCATCCTGAAGGGTGTTTTTGCCATGCCCACCACCGATGCCAAGAACAAGGAGTTTGTGGAGAAGCACAGCACCACGATTTATGCCCCTATGAGCGCCACCACCCTGAACAGCGCCGTGAACAAGGCTTGTGGAGCCAATAAGCAGAAGTTTTCTTTGGTGTTCATGCACAGTGATGTTGCCACCAACCTTGAAAACATGAAGCTGTTGGAGTTCATGAAACAGACGGACGGGGACGGCATTCAGAAGGATTTGACCCTTGCCACTTGGAATGGCCGCACTGTGGTTGTGGACGATGATCTTCCCGCCGTGACCGGCTATGCCGATGCTGAAGCGGACACCCCCGGCGCTTTGGTGATCAAGGCTTCCGGTGCTTCCGGTGCTTCTGAAATTGATCTTGCCAAGGCAACCCCCTACTTTGGCACCCGTACCCTTGCCGCTGATATGTATGTGGTTCCCGCTACGCAGTACACCACCTTCATCATGGGCAACGGTGCTATCTCCTATGAAGATATTGGGGCCAAGGTTCCTTATGAAATGGCCCGTGACCCCAAGACCAACGGCGGTGTTGATACCCTGTATATGCGTCAGCGCAAGGTGTTCAGCCCCTATGGTATCAGCTATGAGAAGAAAAGTCAGACCAAGCCGTCCCCCACGGACACGGACTTGGAGAATGGGCAGAACTGGACGCTGGTTCACAGCGGGGAAAGCACTGCTTCCCAGCGCACCTATATCAACCACAAGGCCATTCCCATTGCCCGGATTCAGTCTTTGGGCTGATGGAATGGCGGTGATTCCCGTTGCGTGAACAGGTTATTGCAATGCTTACGGCCCTTGGCGTAACGGGGGCCGCTGAAGATCCCCTGTTGGATATTGTGATCAGCAATGTTCAATACAGGGTTCAAAACAAAACCAACCGAAAGGATATGCCTGAAGGGTTGGTGAGTGTGGCCGTCTATATGGCGGTTGGCGAATACCTGAACATGAAGAAGGTTTCCGGGCAGTTGGAAGGGTTTGACCTTGAAGCGGCAATCAAGCAAATTCAGGAAGGCGATACCAACACGGTTTTTGCCATTGGGGATGGGAATTTGACCCCTGAACAGCGGTTGAACAGTCTGATTGACTACCTGACCAATGGGCGGAGCCGTGAACTTTACCGATTCAGGAAGTTTGTATGGTAAACGCCCACAGAAAAGCCCTTGAACGGTTGTGGAAGGATCGGTGTTCTATTTTCGTAAAAGAGAAAGTCACCGATCCAACCACACACCTGACTGACTTTGAAGAAAAGCCGCTTCTTCAGGATCAGCCCTGTAAATTGTCCTTTGAAACCTTAACTTCAAGTTCCGGTGATCCCGTGGCCGCTGTTGCCCAAACTGTGAAGCTGTTCTTGTCCCCTGATGTGGAAATCCCCGCTGGCTGTAAAATCGTTGTGACACGGTTCAACAATCTTGAACGGAAGTTCACCTATTCTAAAAGCGGTGAAGCCGGGGTTTTCACCAACCATCAAGAAATCCAGTTGGAGCCGTGGAAGGGGTATGCCTAATGGCTAAATGGGGCAAATGCGATTTCAAGCAACTGGAACGGCTGAATAAGAACATGGAAAAGCTGATGGGGGCGGATTTGGACAGGTTTTGCCGCCAAGCCGCCCAAGAGTTGGCGGGGCGCTTGCTGAATAAGGTTGTGAAGCGGACACCTGTTGTATATGGCACCTTGCGGGATGCGTGGGCGGTAATGCCTGTGGGCCACAGGGGAACCCATTACACAGTTGTTGTGCTGAATAACCTTCAGTATGCGTCCTATGTTGAATACGGCCACCGGCAACAGCCGGGGCGGTTCATCCCCGGTTATTGGGAAAGTGACCGCTTTGTTTATGATCCCGATGCGGAAGGCGGGATGGTGCTGAAGAAAAATTGGGTAAAGGGGCGCTATATGCTGACCATTTCCACACAAGAACTGGAACAGCAAGCGCCTAAAATTCTGGAAAAGAAGTTGTATTTGTTCCTGAAGGGGTGTTTCGATGCTTAATGAGATTATCAAAGGAATTTCAATGGCACTGAACGCCGCCTTTGGGGATGGGTATGAAATCTATCAGAATGATGTGGAACAGGGTTTGAAAGAACCCTGTTTTTTGATTGCCGTTTTACAACCGGAAATCACGCCCATGCTTGGGCGGCGCTTTATCAAGAGGAACCCATTTGACATTCAGTATTTTCCGACCAACCCCCGCAATAATGCGGAGATGTTCACCGTTGCGGAAACGATGATGGAAGCCTTGGACTTCATCACGCTTCCCAGCGGTGATCTTCTTCATGGAACCAGCGTGAATTATGAGATTGTGGACAATGTACTTCATTTCTTTGTGAACTATAACTTGCCCATGATCCGCCCCGCTGAAGAAACCTATATGGAAACCTTGGAAACCGAGGTTGGAACCATTGGAGGGGATTAAAAATGCCTACGACCAAAACCAGAAAGCCCAAGACAGCGGAAGCGGCCCCGCCTGTTTCCAATGTCCCGGTTTTCACCAAAAGAAATATCCTGACCTTCCAGCGATACGCCAAGCGGCGTGATCTTCTGTCCGTTTTGCTGGAAGATGGAAAGGAATACACGATGGAGCAGGTGGACAGCTTGCTTCAAAACTTTTTCAAGAAAGGCAAGGTGAATTGATATGGCCCTTGGCGGCGGCACTTTTTTGACGCAGAACAAGATTCTGCCCGGTGCATATATCAACTTCATTTCGGTTGCGAATGCAAGCGCCACCCTCTCTGATCGTGGTATTGCGACCATCCCCCTTGAAATGAATTGGGGGCCTGAAGGTGAGGTTATCACCGTTGAACTTGGGGAGTTCCAGAAGAATTCCCAAAAGATTTTCGGCTATGCGTACACGGCGGACGAACTGAAGCCCATGCGTGAGATTTTCAAACACGCCCAAACGGTTCACTTCTTCCGCCTGAATTCCAGCGGCGCAAAGGCCGCTTGCACTTATGCAACGGCCAAATACCCCGGCACCCGTGGGAATGACCTTCGTATTGTCATTGAGGAAAATGAAAACAGTCAGCCGGAAAGCAAACTGTATGATGTTTCCACTTTCCTTGGCACTGTCCAAGTGGATCAGCAGAAGGCCATTTCTAAAATGACTGACCTGAAGCCCAATGATTATGTGGACTTCAAAACAGAAGGAAGCCTTGCTGTGACTGCTTCCACCCCCCTTACCAGCGGCACCAATGGGAGTGTGGAGGATGCGGCTTATCAAACCTATCTGGATAAGATGGAAGCCTATACCTTCAACGCTATGGGTTGCCCCACCAACAAATCCACCATTGCTGAACTGTTTTCTGCCTTCTGTAAGCGGATGCGGGATGATGTGGGCAAGAAGTTTCAGGTGGTATGCTTCCGCAAGCTGGCCGACTATGAAGGCACCGTGAGTGTGAAGAACACCATTGTTGGTGAAACCGATGATCCCGCCCTGATCCCGTGGGCAACCGGCGTGATTGCGGGAACCGCCGTGAATAAGTCCGCAACCAATATGGACTATGACGGGGAATATCAGATTGATACTGATTATACCCAAAGCGAATTGGAAGCCGGTATTCTGGAAGGTTCGTTCATGTTCCATCTGGTGGATGAAAAGGTTGTGGTTTTGGAGGATATTAACACCTTCATTTCCGTGACGGATGAAAAGTCCGGGGACTTTTCCAGCAATCAGACAATCCGGGTTCTGGATCAGATTGCCAATGATATTGCTGTTCTGTTCGGCAAGAAGTACCTTGGCAAAGTTCCCAATGACGCTTCCGGGCGGATCAGCCTGTGGAACGATATTGTGAAGCACCATCAGGAGCTTCAGAATATCCGGGCTATTGAGAACTTCTCCAGCGATAATGTGACGGTTGCCCAAGGCGATACCAAGAAGGCCGTTGTGGTGACGGACTATGTTACCCCGGTCAACGCTATGGCCCAGCTTTATATGACTGTCTATGTCCAGTAAGAAAGGGGTGTAAGAGTATATGGCAACTGTAATGCAAGCCAAGGACGCAGTTTCCGCTTCTTTGGCCGAATGCTTTGTAACCATTGGGGATAACCGTTACAATTTCATGCAGGCTATCAACCTTGAAGCCAACTTTGAGAAGAATAAGACGGAAATCCCCATTTTGGGCAAGACCGGCAAGGGTAACAAATCCACCGGTTGGAGTGGTACGGGTTCCGCAACCTTCCACTATAACACCAGCATTTTCCGCCAAATGATGAAGCAGTACAAGGACACCGGCGAGGATGTCTATTTTGACATTCAAGTGACCAATGAAGATCCCACTTCTTCTGTGGGCCGTCAAACCGTGATCCTGAAGGATTGCAACATTGATGGCGGCATTCTTACCAAGTTTGACGCTGATGCGGAATACTTGGATGAAGATATGGACTTCACTTTTGAGGATTTCGAGATGCCGGAAGCCTTTACCCTGCTTGCGGGAATGGAGTAACATTGCCAAAACCCGCCCCATTTTGATAATGTGGGCGGGTTTTTCTTTTTTCAATTTCAAAATAGGAGGATTTTAACAATGAGTTTGTCTGCTTTTCTGGCTGAAAATGCCCTGTCCGTTGAGAATGTGAAGTTTGTTGCTTCCAAGCGGTTTTTGTCTGATGAATTGGACGATAAGGGCAAGCGGAAGCCTATGGAATGGGAGATCAAGGCCATTACCGGCACCGAGGATGAAGCCCTTCGGAAGTCCTGTGCCAAGCGGTTTCCCGTTCCCGGCAAGAAAAACCAGTATCAGAAGGAAACCGACTATGATCTGTACCTTGGCAAGCTGGCTGTGGCCTGTACGGTGTTCCCCAACCTGAATGACAAGGAACTTCAGGACAGCTATAAGGTGATGGGCGCTGAAGCCCTTCTGAAAACCATGCTGACCCCCGGCGAGTATGCCGATTACCTGACCAAAGTTCAGGAGGTTTGCGGGTTTGAAACCACCCTTCAGGATGAGGTGGACGAGGCAAAAAACTAATTGAAGAAGGTGATGGTGAAGCAAATATCGCTTACTATTGCCTTCACGAACTGCATTTGACACCATCTGCTTTTCTGGACTTGCCCCGGAAAGAACGGGCCTTCATTATTGCGGCCATTGATATTCGGGTGGAGCGGGAAAAGAAGAAACAGAAAGAAATTGAACGGAAACAGCGCCGGGGCCGCAGAAAGTAACTGTTGGCCCCGGCCCTCTGCTATGGAAAGAAGGTGAACCCCTATTGGCAACCATTAGAACGGCAATCGCCCTATATGACGGTGTTACTGCCCCGCTGAAGTCCATGCACAAGGCTATGAACATTGTGCTGAACAGCTTTGAAGCCATGCAACGGGCTTCGGGTAATTCTGTGGACACTTCAGCCATTCGGGAAGCCCGTGAAGAACTGGCAAGAGCCGGGGCCGCCTTCGATTCCATTGAAGAAAATATTCGGAATGCTGGCAACCAGCAAGACCGCTTCAACAGGCGGATCAGGGACGGCACCACCGCCGCTGATGGCCTTTGGAGCAAGCTAAAAGGCATTGCGGCCACCGTGGGTGGGTTGGCGGCTGTAAAGAAAATTCTTGGGGTTTCTGACCAGCTTACCAGCACAAATGCCCGGTTGAATAACGCCATGATCAACTTTGATGATGGCGGTTCCCTTACTGACCTTGAAAAAAAGGTAATGGCTTCGGCGCAACGATCCAGAACTTCCTATATGGATGCCGCTTCTTCCATTGCAAAATTGGGCCTAAATGCCCGTGATGCGTTTGGAAGTATGGATGAAGTGATTGCCTTCCAAGAACTGATTAACAAACAGTTTATTATTGGCGGTGCGAGTGTTCAGGAACAGCAAGCCGCCATGATCCAGCTTACCCAAGCAATGGCTTCCGGTGTGCTTCGTGGTGAAGAACTAAACAGCGTATTTGAACAGGCCCCCGGAATTATTCAGAGTATAGCAGATTACTTGGATGTTTCCATTGGTGAAATCCGGGCTATGGCCGCAGAAGGTCAACTGACCGCCGATGTAGTGAAAAATGCCATGTTTGCGGCGGCGGATGATATTGAAACCAAGTTTTCAAATATGCCCAAAACTTGGGGGCAAATTTGGATCGGGATGAAGAACAAGGCCCTGTCTATCTTCAATCCTATTCTGAACAAGGTAAATCAAGTTGCTAATAGCGAAAAGTTCACCCAAGTAACGAATGGAGTTATCAACGGCCTTGCCGGGATCGCTTCTGTTGCAACGGTGGTGCTTGACCTTCTGATTGGCGGTGCCGCTTTGGTGGTGGATAATTGGTCATGGCTTGCCCCTATTGTTGGCGGTGTTGCAACGGCTTTTCTTGTTTTGAATGGAGCCATGCTTGCCTATAAAACAGTGACCGGCATTGTGAATGCGCTGGAAACCGTAAAGGCCGCAAGACTGGCTATGACTACCGTTGCAACCGGAGCACAGACCACCGCCACCTTTGCCCAAACAGCGGCCCAATACGGCCTGAATGCGGCTTTGATGGCTTGCCCCCTTACATGGATTATCATTCTGATTATCGCCCTTGTAGCCCTGTTCTATGCGGCTGTGGCGGCGGTCAATCATTTTGCAGGTACAAGCGTTTCCGCAACCGGCCTGATTTGTGGCGCATTTATGGCGGCGCTGGCCTTCATCGGGAATATCTTTGTGGCCCTGTGGAACTTGGTTGTAGATGTGTTCGTGATGATCTACAACCTTGTGGCTACGGTTGCAAACTTCATCGGAAATGTATTCAATGATCCGGTTGGGGCTGTGGCCCGTCTATTTTTCGACTTGGCGGACACGGTTCTTTCCGTCCTTCAGGCTTTGGCTTCGGCCATTGATACTATCTTCGGTTCTAACCTTGCCGGTTCCGTCCAAGGCTGGCGTGACAGCTTGGGCGGTTGGGTGGATTCCACCTTTGGCAAGGGTGAAGAAATCATGGAAAAGCTGAATGCGGAAGATCTTCATTTGGGCCGCTTCGAGTATGGAGCCGCCTTTGATATGGGGTATGAATTCGGCCAAGGCGTGGAAGATACCGTGGGCGGCTTGTTCGACTTTTCCGCAATGGACAGCTTGGGGGCCGCTGATGGGCTGGATGCCTTCAACCTTGGGAACACCCTTGATGGTATCTATGGCAACACCGGGGACACAGCGGGGAACACCGCCGCCATGAGTGATGCCCTTGGCATTGCGGAAGAAGATTTGGCCTATATGCGGGATATTGCCGAGCGGGAAGCAATCAACCGGTTCACCACCGCTGAAATCAAGGTTGAACAGCACAATGAAAACCACATTTCCAAAGATACCGACCTTGACGGGATTATGGATGCGTGGGCCAATGATTTTGCTGAAAAGCTGGATGTGTCTGAAGAAGGGGTGCATGAGTAATGGCATACAAAATGTACTTGGATGGTGTGCTTATGCCCATCACCCCTTCCAAGGTCAAAGTGAAAATCAATAACCAGAATGAAACCCTGACCCTGATCAGCGGTGAGGAAATCAATATTCTGAAGGCGGCGGGGCTGACTGATGTAAGTTTTGACTTGCTTCTCCCCCAAGTCCCCTATCCCTTCACAAATGGCGGGGCGCAACCCGCAGATTATTACCTTTCTCTTTTTGAACGGCTGAAAACGGCAAAGGAACCGTTTCAATGGATTTTGAACCGTGAAAAGCCCAATGGAAGCCGGTTGTTTTATACCAATCTGACTGTGGGAATGGAAGATTACCAGATCACAGACGATGCGGAAGAAGGCTTTGATATTACAGTGGCCGTGAGCCTGAAGCAATACAGGCACTATAGCACTAAAACTGTGACCATCCAACCGGCCCCAACCCCCGCCACAAAGCCCACCGCCACGGTGGAGCCGCCCAAGCGGGAAACCAGTCAGGCCCCCAAGCAATCCACCTATACGGTAAAATCCGGGGATTGCCTTTGGAATATCGCCAAGAAATATTTAGGGGATGGTTCCCGATACAATGAGATTTACAACCTGAATAAAGATAAAATCAAAAACCCGAACCTGATTTATGCCGGTCAGGTTCTTACTTTGCCTTCCTGAAAGGGGTGATCCGCTTGTCTATTGAACTTCTGATTCAGAATGGTTCCACAATTTATTATCCGGTTGTTGAAGAAGGGGTTTCTTTGACATGGGAGCGGAAAGGCACCCCCGGCAAGCTGGAATTCACAGTAATCAAAGACGGGGTTTTGAACTTTCAGGAAGGCAACCCGGTAAAGCTGACGGTGAACGGCACCACCATGTTCTATGGCTTTGTGTTCACCAAGAGCCGCAAGGCAAACAGTGTGACCATTGATGTTGTGGCCTATGATCAGTTGCGATACCTGAAGAACAAGGACACCATCACGGAAGAAGGGCTGAAGGCTTCTGACCTTCTGAAGCGGCTGGCGGCAGATTTCCGCCTAAACCTTGGGAGCGTGGAAGATACAGGGTACACCCTTGAAACCATTGTTGAGGAAGATAGCACCCTGTTTGACATGATCCAAAATGCCCTTGATGAAACCCTGATGAATACCGGCCAACTGTTCTGCCTTTATGATGATGCCGGGAAATTGACTTTGAAAAATATCAACTCCATGAAGCTGAATTTGCTGATTGATGAAGAAACCGGGGAAACCTTTGACTATTCATCCAGCATTGATGAACAGACCTACAATAAAATCAAGCTGACCTATGACAATGAGCAGACCGGCAAGCGGGAACTGTATATTGCACAGGACGGGGAGAAGATGAACCAGTGGGGTGTTTTGCAGTATTTTGAAGCCTTGCAAAACGCCACCGGAGCCGCCGCCAAAGCCAATGCCCTTCTGAAGCTGTATGACCAGAAAACCCGGAAGCTGACGGTGAAGAACGCTTTTGGAGATGTGCGGGTTCGGGCCGGTTGCGCCGTGGTGGTTGCCTTGAATTTGGGGGATATTATCACCAACAATTATTTGATGGTTGAAAAAGTCACCCACAATTTCAAGGGGGATGAACACTTCATGGATTTAACCTTGATTGGGGGTGAATTCATTGCCTAAACCGACAAATGCGGTGGAACTGGTAAAGAAGGCCGCTGTGGAAGCCGTGGACGCAAGCAAGCCGGTTCACATTCTGTTTGGAACCGTGATTTCCGCTTCCCCGCTGAAAATTCAGGTTGACCAAAAGGCCATTTACACAGAAAAAATGCTGGTGTTGGCCCGGAATGTCACGGATTATGAAGTGGATATGACGGTAAGCCACCAGACTGTTACAATTAGCCACGGCCACCCGGTTACAGATACTTATACCGGGGGCGGCACCGCTGAAGATGTTGACCACAACCACCCCATCAAAGGGCGGAAGAAGTTCAAAGTCCACAACGCCCTTGTGGTTGGGGATCAGGTGGTTATGGCCCGAATTCAAAAGGGCAAGAAATTCTTGGTGCTGGATCGGATTGCGCCGAACCCGGCCCTGAAGGGGGAATGGGCATGATTCCACAGGTTCAAGATGATCTGAAACAGGATTTTACCTTTACCACCCTTCCAAGCCGCACATTCAAAATGCGTCATGATACCAAAACCATAACCGGCACCATTGATGAAGTAAGGGCTGTGGAACAGGCGGTTTTCCTGATCTTGAATGTGGAACGGTATGAATGGCTGATTTATTCTTGGAACTATGGTTTTGAGAAGAAAAGCCTGATTGGTAAGCCGGTTGATTTTTGCATTCCAGAAATTGAACGGCGGGTGAAGGAAGCATTGCTTCAGGATGATAGGATCACCGCCGTTGAAAATTTTCAGTTTGAAGTGAACAAGAAAAAGGTGCTGACCACTTTCACGGTGATCAGCATTTTTGGCCCCATTTTTACGGAAATGGAGGTGGAAACCTGATGTATGAAAATATCACCTATGCGCTGTTGCTGAACCGGATGCTGGAAAAGGCCCTGTCCATCAACAACAATCTTGATACCCGTGAAGGTTCTCTGGTGTGGCTTGGCAACGCCCCCGCCGCCGTGGAACTTCAAAACCTGTATATCCAGCTTGATACCGTTCTGAATGAAACCTTTGCGGACACAGCAAGCCGGGATTACCTGATTTTGAGAGCGGCAGAACGGGGCCTTTCCCCTTATGCGGCCACCCCCGCTGTGCTGGAACTGTCCATCACGCCAACTTCTTTGTACTTGCCGATGAACACCCGGTTTTCTATTGGGGATTTGAACTACTATGTTTCCGCAGACCGGGGGAATGGAAAGTATGAAATCACCTGTGAAACAACGGGAGAAGCCGGAAATGATTATGGGGCCACGGTTATCCCCATTGAGTATGTGGATGGGCTTGAAACCTGTACCATTACCGCTTTGCTGATTCCCGGTGAGGATGAAGAAGATACTGAAGTTTTCCGTCAACGGTATTTCAATAGCCTTAATGCCCAAGCCTTCGGCGGCAACCGGATTGATTATATCGAAAAGGTGAACGCCATTCCCGGTGTGGGCGGTGTAAAGGTTTACCGGGCTTGGAACAGTGATATTCGCCCCGCTGAACTGGTTCCCCCTGAAGGAACAAGCGAATGGATCAGCGGCCTTTCCGGTGTGCCTGAAGCCGTGAAATCTTGGCTTGATACCGTGTATGCCGCCGCAAACAATAACAAGCTGACGGTGGGCGGAACGGTCAAGCTGGTGGTGATTGACAGCACCTTTGCGGAGCCTTCAGAACCTTTGGTGGAACTGGTACAGACCACCATTGACCCCTTGCAGAACGCCGGGGAAGGCGTGGGTATTGCGCCCATCGGCCATGTGGTGAAGGTGTACGGGGTGGAGAATGAAACCGTGAACCTGTCCTTCACGCTGACCTATCAGCAGGAATGGGGTTGGGAAGATGTAAAAACCTATGTGGAAACTACCATCAAGGCATATTTCACGGAATTGGCCCAAACATGGGCGGATCAGGAACAGCCCCTTGTGGTTCGTGTCAGTCAGATTGAAAGCCGCCTGTTGGCGGTTAGCGGGATTCTGGATATTGCTGATACGAAAATCAACGGAACAGAGGCCAACTATGAACTGGCCCTTGATCATATCCCGGTTCTTGGTACTATTACCCCGGCAACCGGTAAGCAGAGCGCATAAAGGAAGGTGATTGAATGGATCGCAAGCTAATCAATTACCTTCCTTATGTTGTCCGGGATTATGCGGAATTTCAAGGGATTACCGGAGCCGAGCAACCGGAGTTTGAAAACGCATGGGCGGCGGTGGATGATCTTCTGAATAATCAGTTTATCAAAACCGCTGGAAATCTTGGGTTGTCCAGATGGGAAAAAATCTTGGGTATCACCCCAAAAGGAACAGATACCTTGGATGATCGCCGCTTCCGGGTGCTTACCCGCCTGAATGAAGAACTTCCCTATACCTTGCCACAGTTGCGGGTGATCTTGGAAAGCCTTTGCGGAGCCGGTAACTATTCGGCTGATGTGGCAGATTACACCCTTTTGGTAAAGGTGGGTGTGGCCGCAAAGAAAAATTTCCAAGATGTTCAAACCTTGCTGAAAAGAGTTGCCCCAGTCAACTTGGTTTTGGTAGTTCAACAGTTGTTCAATATTCACCAAGTATTGGGCGGGTTTACCCATGCCCAACTTGCTTGGTACACCCATTCTGAAGTAAGAACAGAAGAACTTCAAACTCATGAATGTACCCCACACAAAACACTTCGGCCCTTCACCCATGCCCAGCTTGGAGGGCTGGAAAACAAATCTATCAGAAAGGAAATGACAGATGGCACAGTTCACACCTAATTATGATCTGGTGAAACCAGCCCAAGAAGATTTCTACAATGTGGACGATCAGAACCGCAATATGGATAAAATTGATACGGCCCTAAAAGCCCATGATGATTCCTTGGCCGGAAAAGCGGATCTTGGGGAAGATGGTAAGGTGAAGCCTGAACAGCTTCCCGATTCCAGTTCTGACCCCACAGAAGCGATTGAAGAAGCCATTAACACCCACAATGAAAGCCCTTCCGCCCATGCTGATATTCGGGAAACTGTGAAAAAAGCCCTTTCCGCCGCACAGACCGCACAGGAAACGGCGGATTCGGCCTTGGAAGCTGTGTCAGGGTTGATTTATACCATTGATGTTGTTCCGTCGCAGAACGGCACCCTAACCTATAATGGCGGGGAACAAAGCCCGTCTTGGAACAGCTACAACCCGGAAACTTTGACCCTTGGCGGAACCACAACCGCCACCAATGCGGGAACTTATACCGCCACCTTCACCCCCAAAGGAAAGTATAAGTGGACAGATGGAACGCAGACCCCCAAACAGGTAACTTGGACAATCAACAGGGCCACGGTTTCTGTCCCTTCTCAAAGCGGAAGCCTTACTTATACCGGTTCCACTCAAAGCCCGACTTGGGCCGGTTATGACAGTTCTAAAATGACCATCGGCGGCACTACCAGCGGCACCAACGCTGGAAGCTATAATGCCACTTTCACCCCCGGTTCTAATTACCAATGGACGGATGGGGGAAGTGCGGAAAAAGCCGTTGCTTGGACGATTGGAAAGGCCACAGGAAGCCTTTCTTTGAACAAATCTTCCATTTCCCTGAATGTTTCTAAAATGTCTGACACAATCACCGTGACCCGCCCCGGCACCGGCGTAATCAGCGCCGTGTCCAGCGCCCCCAGCGTGGCTTCTGTGAGCGTTTCCGGGAATGTGGTAACTGTTACCGGCAAGGCAAAAGGAAACGCCACAATTACCGTCAGCGTGGCCGCAGATACCAACTATACTGCCCCGGCTGATAAAACCTGTTCCGTTAATGTCACGCTTCCCACGAATACCCTGAATGATAACGATTGGGCCACCATTAAACAAGTCAGTGATTCCGGTAAGGGTTCCAGCTATTGGGCGGTTGGTGATATGAAGTCCATTCAGATCAACGGCAAGGTTGGGAACTTCACTTTCTCCAATCTGACCATCAACACCTTCATTTTGGGCTTCAACCACAACAGCGGCAAGGAAGGGAATAACAAAATTCACTTCCAGATTGGCAAAATCGGCACCACAGCGGTTGCCCTTTGCGATAGCCAATATAACAGTAATCAAAACAACAATGGCTATTTCAATATGAATCCTAATAATAGCAATAGTGGTGGTTGGAAAGAAAGCTATATGCGGAAAACGCTGTTGGGCAACACCGGCACACCCACAAGCCCCCCTTCCAATTCGCTGTTGGCGGCTTTGCCTTCCGCCTTGCGGAATGTGATGAAGCCTGTAACCAAGTACACGGATAATGTGGGCAACAATACCGGCAATACCCAAAGCAATGTGACCAGCACCACCGATTACTTGTTTTTACTGGCTGAATATGAAGTGTTCGGTTCCAGAAGCTATGCAAATAGCTATGAACAAAATTATCAGGTGCAATATGATTATTACAAAGCTGGTAACAGCAAAGTAGCCAATAATCACACCAGCACCACCTCGGCGGTGTGGTGGTGGTTGCGTTCCCCTAATTACGACGGCACTTACACTTTCTGCTGTGTCACAACGGCGGCGGCGGAACTCCGCTCACGGCGCTTACTACTCGGCTGGCGTGCGGCCCGGCTTTGCTGTCTAATCCCCCGCAGGATTATCCCGGCCCCATCCCGCCCCCGCAAGGGGGCGGCTTCGCCGGGTGAAAGGAAAATAAAAAAATATTCGGCGCGTAAGCGCCGACGCGATTTTTGAAAAATTGCTTTTTCCGTTCAAAGTGCTATCACTTACCTGTCTTTAGAGCGCATACACAAACCGAAAAACGCCATACAATAATCTTATGCAAAATTTTTGGAGGTTATAGGATGGCGACCAATAAGCGGGTTTTTACCTTGCGATTATCAGATGAAGTATTTGACAAAATCGGGGCGCTTGCAACCCGTGATCATCGGTCAATAACCAACTACATTGAATATGTGCTTCTAAAGCACTTGGAAGATGTAGAAAGAGAGCAAGGCCCGATTGAAATTGACAACACACCAAGAGGGGTGTAACCGTGTCCGTACTGAAGCAAAAGCGAACCACAAGTAAGGCTGAATTCATCAATACAGCTAACCAAATCTATGTTGAAACCATCAACTTTCTCACCCGCCTTTCCGCCCGGTATTCCCGGCTGATTGCGGAGCCAATCGCAAAGCTGGCCGGTGAGATCATAGACCATGCGGAAAAGGCCAACAGCATTTTTCCTTCAGACCAACAGCGGGTGAGTTTGCGGAAGGCGCATTTGCTTGAAGCAAGGGCTTCCCTGATGGCGCTTGATGTTCGCCTAACCCATGTTTATCTGATTTTGAACCAGAACCCGGAAGGGGCCTTTACTACTTCCAAGGGAAATGCAGTCAAATCACAAGACGCAATGGAAAAATTGGATAAGATGGCGCAAAATCTTGGTGAACTGATCGACAAAGAAAATGAACTTTTGAAAGGGGCCATTAAGAATGTAGGTTCAAGATTGAAAACTTAACTTCAAAAAAATTAGGTGTATCTCTGTTAATGTGACCTCGGCGGTGTGGTGGTGGTTGCGTTCCCCTAATTACAACAACAATAACAATTTCTGCAATGTCAACAACAACGGCAACAACAACAATAACAACGCTTACTACTCGGCTGGCGTGCGGCCCGGATTTTGCGATTGCGAGGTCAAATGGAGTAACAGAAACCCGGCTTTTGGATTTCAGGTGAAAGACGACCTTCGCAAAAGGAGAGATACTTCCTTGGGTAGCCAATCCCTAAAACTGCCCTTTGATGCCCTTACACGGACGCTTCTTGCATGGTGGGGGATCGTGCCATATCCCATTTCATGTGCAAGGGCAAAGCAGATTAGACGGCACCCTACAATTTATCTGTACGAAAGGCGAATACTTATTTTTATGACAAGCCAAGAACGGCATGAAGCAAGATACCAGCGCCGCAAAGCAAAGCGGCAAGCGAGAAAACAGGCCCGGTGTAATGCCCTTGGGCCTATGGAAAAGATCTTTTCCTATCGCAAAATGTTCTTCTATGGGAAGAAGTGCTGTAACGGGGTACGGTGGAAACAGAGTGTTCAGAACTTTGAAGGACACCTGTTTTCAGGAACGGCCAACAGACGGCGGAAGGTTTTGGATCAAAACTGGAAGCCTATGAAATGTACCCACTTCACCTTATGTGAGCGGGGCAAAGTACGGCCCATAGATGCACCCCATATTACAGATCGACAAATCCACAAAGCCCTTTGTAATGAAGTTCTGACCCCTTTATATGGCCCCTGTATGATTCACGACAACGGAGCAAGCCAAAAGGGGAAGGGCCTTCACTGGCACTTCCGCCGCCTGAAGGAACAGCTTCATTGGCATTACCGGAGGTATGGCCGGGAAGGTGCGGTTTTACTGTTGGATTTGAAAGGCTTTTTCCCGAATGCGCCCCATGCGCTTCTGTACCAACGGCACCAAGAACTAATTCTAAACCCCAATCTTCGGGCCTTGGCTGATACTGTAATACAGAATTCCCCATGCCCGACACCGGGCCGGGGATTGCCCTTGGGAGTGGAACCATCACAGCAAGAAATGGTTGCCTTACCCAGCGCAATAGATAATTGGATTAAATGTCAAGCCGGGGTTCACTGTTTCGGCCACTACATGGACGATTATTATTTAATCTTTCCTGATGTGGAAGCCCTGAAGAAACTTGGGCATGAGGTTGTTCGGCGGTTTGAAGCTCTCGGAATTCGAGTGAACAAACGGAAGTGTAAGATCATACCCCTGACAAAGCCCTTCCGGTTCTGTAAAGCAAGATTCACGCTGACGGAAACCGGGAAGATCAAAGTGAACGGGAACAGGGATGGTGTGAAACGGGCAAGGCGAAAGCTGAAGCTGTTCCACCGGGAATTTCTTGAAGGGAAGCGGTTATTATCAGAAGTTGAACAGTTTATGGAATGCCAAACCGCCTATTACCGGAACTTCAATGACCACGGAAGATTGTTGCGGTTAAGGCGGCTATATCATGCTATCTTTTTCGGAGGTGCAAAATGTATAGGATCATCAAAGACGGGGCCAACATTGGCTTGACCGAAAATCTGAACTACATTAAACAGGCCGAAAATGGTTGCTATGTCCTTTGCCCGGAGCATGATGCTTCGGGCATTGTTTTTGCCGGGACTGTGTACCATTTGCTTGGCCGGGATACTTTGGATGGGGCGGAAACCGTCAGTTTGGAAGAAACTGATGCGGGAACAGAAATCACCAAATCCAATGAAGCTGGCGGGATCGTGTTTGTGACAATGGCGGAAGCCGGGAGCATTGACCCGGTAACGGCGGCGGAACACGCTGATCTGTTTGCGGAATGGGCCTATCCTGTAAACTATACCTTGGGCCAAATCCGCCGCTATAAAGGCACCCTTTACAAGTGTGTTCAGGCCCATACTTCCCAAGAGGATTGGACACCGGACACGGCACACAGCCTTTGGAGCCTGACCGCCGATCCTTCGGAGGAATGGCCTGAATGGATTCAGCCTATCGGGGCGCATGATGCCTATGCTTTGGGGGCCAAGGTGAGCCACAAGGAAAAGCACTGGACTTCCACGGTTGCAAATAATGTGTGGGAGCCGGGTGTATATGGTTGGGAGGAAGCCACCGATGGAGTATAAAACCTATCTGGCCCGGAAGCGCTTGAAGAAGCTGGTGATTTGCGGCCATGTGAACATTCCCTATGGAACCGCCGTAACCAATGAAGGCGGGGTTCTGATGTGGAACGGAAAACCGGTTTGCGCCACTACCAGCCAAGATGCCTTTGATTTCTTCAGTCAGAACGATGATGGCCGGGGCCGGGAGCGTGGGGAACTGGTTTCCGCTATCCTGATTAAGTTGGCAAAGCAGGATCAGCAGAAAGAGCGGTGGGGCCGTGTTTGGGAAGATCCCCTTTGCCGAAAGTATAAGCGCCCGGAACATGAAGATTTCTGGATTTGGAATTATGACTTCTACAATGCGCCGGTTGAGGATTTGCGCTATATCCTGAAGCTGGTGGAGGGGTGACGCAATGACGGTGTATCAGTGGCTTTGCTTGCTTGGGATTCCCGCCCTGATTGCGGGGGTGTTCAAGTACCTTCACACCCTGATCAAGCGCAATGCGGATGATAACAAGGCGCTGAAATTAGGGGTTCAGGCCCTTTTGAGAAGCCAAATGATCAGTGACTTCAACAAGTATTCGGAAAAAGGCTATGCGCCCATTTACGCAAGGGAAAGTTTTGAAAATTGTTGGAAGCAATATCATTCATTGGGGGTGAATGGGGTGATGGACGATCTTCACAAGAAATTCTTGGAGTTGCCCACGGAAGCCCCGGATGAATGAGCCGTGTAAAGAAGAAACCGAAAAAGGAATTTTCCAAAGTCCTGTTGGGATGTGTGGGGGCCGTCACGCTGGTTGTGACGGCCTTCACTCTTGCTATCGTTTGGAAAACCGGGGACACTTCGCCCCTTGCGTATCTGATCCCGGCCATATTCGCTGAACTGGCAACCGCCACAGGCTTTTACTATTCCAAGGCCAAGGCTGAAAACCGGATCAAATTGCGGAAGCAATACGGCCCGGAAATCTACAATGATACAAAGGAGATGTGAACCATGCTGGATGCAGTTCTGAAAAATCTGATTGATATTGGATGGGCCATGCTGATTTTCTTGGCGGCTTACTTGGCAAATGTGGCCTTTTCCCTGTATTACAACATTCGGATTTTGCTTCAGCCCTTTGACAAGAACAAGGCTATCAATTCCGCCTTGAAGGTTGCGGCCTTTGTGGTGGGGTTGACCTTGCTTTGTGTGAGCATTACCACATTGCCCCTGTTCGCTGAACAGCTTGGATGGGCAATCCCGGAAGAATACACGGATATTTTTGCCGATCTGGTGATTGTGGGTGCTGTACTGTTGGTTTCCTGTAAGTATATCAAGGAAGCCTTCACCAAATTTAATGCCATTCTTCAGGCGAAAGGGGAAGATGAACAATGAAACTGGTACAAAATTTTCTGACAAAAAATGATTGCTACAAAAGCGGCAGGAAGATCACGGTGAAAGGACTGATGCTTCATTCCGTGGGATGTTCCCAACCCAATGCTTCTGTGTTCGTGAAGAACTGGAACCGTTCTGGCCTTGAAGCCTGTGTGCATGGGTTCATTGACGGAAACACCGGCACTGTATATCAGACCCTTCCTTGGAACCACCGGGGCTGGCACGCTGGCGGAGCCGCCAACAACACCCACATTGGGGTTGAAATGTGTGAACCGGCCTGTATCAAGTACACGGGTGGGGCAACCTTCACTTGTTCTGATACTGCTACCGCAAAAGCCGTGGCAAAGAGAACCTATGAAGCGGCGGTTGAACTGTTCGCTTCCCTGTGCAAGCAGTACAACCTTGACCCCATGAAGGACGGGGTGATCATTTCCCACAAGGAAGGTTGCGTCCGTGGGGTTGCTTCCAATCATGGTGATCCTGAACACCTGTGGAACCAGCTTGGAACCGGCTACACCATGAACGGCTTCAGGAAGGCCGTACAAGCCGCCATGAAGGGCGGGGGTGTAACTACTACCCCCAGCACTGGAAACGCCGCCACGGGCGGCACAGGGGCCACAGTGAAGCCCTATTTGGTGCGGGTGACGGTTTCCGATCTGTATATCAGAAAAGGCCCCGGAACCAACTACGGGAAGAATGGTTTCATTGCGCCCGGTGTTTATACCATCGTGGCAGAAAGCGCCGGGGCCGGTGCTACCAAGTGGGGCAAACTGAAAAGCGGCGCTGGCTGGATCAGTCTTGACTACGCAAAAACGGTGTGATACCGTGTTAATAGTTTGTTACTAATACCCCCGATTTGACCCACTTTCAATGGGCTGAAATGTTCAATATTTGGGCGCTTCGGAGCGTTGCAGAGCATACTAATTCATGGTATAATAATACAATAACCTTTGAGTCCATGTTTCCACCTCCATAGTCTTTGGGTACCTTTGCAAAAATTGACAATCTTTTAACAGGCGATAAATCATACACCTATTCAAATTTATCTTTTTCTTAGTGTATCTGTATCATATTCCAAGAAAAAACTCTACTAAAATCACAATATTTGCTTAGTTATCATTTAACCCAAATTGAATCGACCACAGCTTTTTCTTGTATAGCTGCTCGTATTCCAATACCTCGTGTTTGTCTCTCTTGATGGGGAACACCTCCAGAATGGAATACTGAAAATTCTTGCAATAGTCAGCATCGGCGGTGATAAGCTCCTTGAGGCGCTTATTGCCGCCGTGTTTTGTCCGGGCATACTCACTCCATCGGCCCCAGATGCCGCCCTGTTCACCGCTGGCGGAGCCGACATAGTGCTTGCCCGTCTTGGTATCCGTAATGAGATACACCCCGGCCACATCAGACAGCTTTTCCTCCCATTCTTTGTATACCGCTTTGTTGTAGACGATTTTGTGGAGCGTCTCAAAAGACAGCAATACCCTGTCATAGCTGGTAAAGCTGATTTCAGACATGGCGGGGCGAATCTCCAACACTTCCTTCTCTGTCGTTCCGTTCTGACAAAAATTGATCGTTCCCTTGCCCCAGTCAATTACAAGGCGGTCCTTCATATCAGCAAGCAAGTCCGTCTTGACCAGTTCATATACCGCAGACTTCTCCTCTACCATACCGTTATCTGGCATAAAATCTTCTGGGAATTGTGCGCGGATATATGGCTTTGAACCCCCAACGCGATAGCAACCCTGAAAAACACCATTCGTTCCTTCCGTCCCCAAAAAGCTAATGACCATATCACAATCCCGAAACCGCGCATGGTTTTGAACTGACTGATACAGTTCCAGATACCCCCGCTCGTAGTTGGCGGCTACCTCCTCTTTGGTAAGATTGTGACGAATCAGCTTTACTCTGTCCCAGTTGATTTGCTTTCCAGCCAATAGCTCTTGAAATTTCATGGTATCCATCCTTCTCTTTGCTTTTTTGAATTCATACCCACATGATAAAGCATCTTTTGGCGCATCGCAATAGATTGCACATAAAAATACAAGTGTAAAAATAGCGTGTATTTAACACGCAGTTTTTCATCTATACTTGTGCCAAGAGGTGAGGCTATGTTTAAGGTCAGCAAACCCGAAATGGTCAACAAGATTTACCTCTATGACGACAAAATGACTGTCCTGTATAATACACAGGACAGCCATTCTGATGTGACCATCGACGATTTAAGTTCGTCTAGGGTCGTTTTGGTGGAGCCGAGGGGGAAGCAGTCGAACTCGACGGCTTCCCCTTTAACAAAAGGGGATTCGTCGGTCCAATACTCATCCAGCGAGAACCAGTCCCGCCACGTGATTTCCTGCCTGTCGTCCTCGGAGAACCACATGCTCACGACGAGCTTGTCGTCGTACAGATAGACCTTGTCCACGAAATACTCGAAGACCTGGTCTCGAATCTCCGGGTCGTTCACGTCGGCGTGCAGGAACTTGTCGAAGTACGCCTGGATGCTGTGCCTGTCCTCGCACAACGACACGCGGACGTTTTCCGTCCCTATGGCATCGTTCAGGGCGCTCTTCTGCTCTTCGAGCTGCGTGAGGCGTTGTGTCACCGTATCGCTGACCACGCCCCTCTCGATGACCTTCACGAGGTTCGCGAGGCTTTTCTCCACTTCCCTGCGCTTCGCCTCCAGCGCTTCGAGATACGCGGTGTCGTTGTGGTTCTTCTCGTAATACTCCGCCGCATCCAGGGCGAGCGCCGTCACGTTCTCCTCGTCGTCGACGATGTTGTGCAGGGCGAACAGCACCATGTCCTCTAGGTCCCGCTTGCGGGCCTTGTGCAGGTGGCACTCCTTCCTGCGCTGGGCGGAACAATAGTAGTAGTAATACGTCCGTCCCGTCGCGCTCGTACCCGACACGCCCTGCATGGTGCTCCCGCACTCACCGCAATAGAGCTTGCCCGTGAGCCAATAGCGCGGAGCCTCGGCGTCGTCCATGCCGTGCGCCCGCTGGGAACCCTTGCGCTTGTTCTCGGCGAACCGCCTTTGCGCCCTATCGAAGGTCGCCTCGTCGACAAGGACGGGCATTCCGCCGGCGACCGTGATGTCGCCGTGGTGGTACTCGCCGATGTAGGCGCGGTTCTTGAGCATCTTGTTCAGCATGTTCACGCTGAACTTCGCGTTCCTCGGCGTGCGCAGGCCCTGCGCGTTCATCTCCTCGGCAATGGCCTTCAGCGGCCTGCCCGACGCGTATTCCCTAAACGCCCACTGCACGAACGGCGCCGTGTTCGGGTCAGGGATGTACTTCTTCGTGGACCTGTCCACGTCGTAGCCGAACAGCTTGTGGCCGTTGTACAGGGCGTGCTGCGCGTTGTAGTCCATGCCGCGCTGGATGTTCTGCGACAGCTGGCGGCTGTAATACTCCGCCATGGCCTCCATCAGCCCCTCGATGAGGACGCCTTCGGGTCCCTCCGTCGGGATGTGCTCGGCCAACAGGTGAATCTCGCATCCCGCGTCGCGGATTTTCTTCTTCGCCATCGCCAGAACGTACTTGTCGCGTCCCAGGCGGTCGGTCTTCCACATGATGAGGGTATGGGGACGGATTTTTGCGACTTCCGACAGCATCTGCTGGAACCCCGGTCGTGCGTCCGTGGTGCCGGATATTGCCGCGTCCTCATACTCCTGCACGATTTTGAAGCCGTGCGCGTCCGCCCATTCGTGGGCAAGCTCGCGCTGCTGGTCGATGCTCGCGTCGTTTTGCGAGTGAGACGAGAAGCGATAGTACGCTATCGCGAGGTTGTTATCGTTCGGCACAAATTTCTTCTTACGTGCCATAGGTTTACCCCCTCCCGTAATTGTTGCTTATAGGTTTTCATGGTTCACTCCTTTGGAAATAAGCCCGCCGCCCAGATGGAACGGCGGGCTTACACGTTATTAACCGATTGACTGCATGGCGAGCAAATCGGACTTAGTGCGTTCCATCACAGTCCGCATGTACTCGTCCATATACGCCCAATCAGGCTCGTCATCACTGGTGCACGGCAATGTCACAGTCAACAGCTTCGCTTTGTCCCATACACACTTATCGTCATAGCTAAACTTGTCCTTGATTGCCTTTTCGAGCACAGTTGCAAGAAACATCAACGTGAATGCAGAATCAATCTCAGCTTTCGGCTTCACCAGATAGGCATCCCATAACACACCCGTTCTCTGCGGTTGCGCATACACATCGCCTGTTGCGATAGCACCGTTCTGCACAATATCAATCGTCATCTCAGCGGTTTCAAAATCAGCCTCGCGCCCGTAATACATGATGCCGTTGTTGCCATGTTTGGCGTTCACAAGGGGAAGATTGAACTCCTCTGTACGTTCCTCAGACACATCGAACGTCTTGTTAAAGTCCTCTTTCTTGACATCAAGTTGGAGCTTTTCGAACAAGTCCCCGATGATGAACTCCTGCCATCTGGATACACTCAACGCATGCTTTTCTCCATCGGTCTGTCTCAGACTCTCAAGGCTTGCCTCAGACTCTCTCATGACCGCCGACATATACTCATCCATATATGCCCAATCAGGCTCACCAGATAAATCGACGGGGAGTTTGATTGCGTCTGCAATCATTTCTTCCTGCTTCCATTTATCGACGTAGTTATATCGAGCGCTGACCGATTTAATTAACGGAGCGATAAACAGTGCTATCTCTTTGGTCATATCAAACTTTGGATATAACACATTGACATCATCCGAAGCGAGAAAAGGCTGGTCTTGGTAGAACGTCTCACCAACACTACCGTTGTAGCATACGGTAATTGTATTGGCTGGGTGCATATTCTCGGTATTACCGACCATTGCGGTGCAACCGTTGTTCATCGCAGAAGAACCGATAAAGCGTATATCACCCGGAATCATATTTGCTTTTGTCAGCCTTGTTCCTTTAACAACGTCAAACAGCTCCCCAACAAGGAACTCCTTCCACCCGCTCGTATCAATCTTTGCCATCGCTGTCTCCGCCTTTCCGCATGGTTACGGTCACGGACTTGTCATCGGCGCTCACTCGGCTCGAATACATCGCTGTATCTAACAGCTTCTCACCAAATGCCTTTGCGTCGATACCCTGCTGGAACATCAGGTAGTCCATCGCCGTCTTGCAGAAGTCCTCCTCGTAAATCTCGAACGGCTTTTGCGGCATCTGGTAGGACAAATGCTCGGCGGGATTCACCCATTGGCACGTATCGTCGCCAGACTGCTTCTCGACCACATCGACCCAATGAGCCTCAATGGCAGCCCACTTGCCGTAAACATCATGGCGTCCCTTGTTCTTGACCGTCGCCAACCCATCGGACTCAATGTAGCAAGCGAAAAACTCCTTGCCCTCCTGCGCCACGCCAGCCTCGAACACAAAGATGCTCGTGGTCACGCCCACACCGAAGAACAAATCCTCCGGCAGCTTAATGACCTTGCGCAGGCGGTGGTTCTTCAGAATGCGCTTCATCTGCGCCTTCGATGCCTTCTCCAGCTTCTTGTCTGGCAGGATGAACGCGCACTGGGTATGCGCGGGAACGCTGTCCAGCACGTTCTCCACGATGGTCATGCAGCCGTACTTGTTCTCATACGGCGGGTTCATCAGCACCTTCGTAATCGGCTTGGACTGCATCCACTCACAAGCCGCCTCCAAGCGAGTATCCATCTGCTCGAGGTTTGTCTTGCCGTCCTTATGAATCAGCATGTTCGCGCACGCCAAAGCGTAAATCTCACGGTCGAACTCGATGCCATAGAGCTGCTTGGACTTAATCTCACCGGCCTTCTTCGTCTCCATGCCGCCGGCCTCGCGAATCATGTTCGCCATGGCCTTCACGAGGAAGCCGCCAGAACCACATGTGGCGGCCAGAACGCAATCATCCATGTTCACTTCGAGAATCTTGTACATGAAGTCCGTGATGTGCTCGGGCGTGAATATCTGACCTGACTCGGACTTCTTCTTGTAACGATTGAACTCGTTGAAGAAGATGCCCATCACGTCCTCGCCACGCCACTCGTTCGAGTTGACGCACTCGGAAATCTCGACAACCCAGTCGATAAAATCGTTGATTGCCTTCTGGTTGTCGGTCGTGTTCATCTTGATGTCGGAATATTCCTCTAACAAGATGTCAATCTTCGCATTCTGTTTGCGACTGGCAATCAGTGATTTTGCAAGCGTTGAGTGAATCGCCGTATGGAACGTCTCATAACCAAGGTTTTTCAGACGCTTTAATCCTGCACCGTATCGCTCTGCAACCAACGCGCATGCCGTGAAAATCATGCGGTGATACAGGTTCTTGATGCCGAACTCGAAGTGCAGGCAGTTGTTAATGCGTGCCGTCAGCTGGTAAATACGCTCCTTGTCAATGCTGTCGACGGTATAGAGCGACAGGTAATAGCCGACGTGCTGCAACTTGTCGGGTGTCTTGACTTCCTCCTCGCCCTTGAACACGCGCACATCCTCGCCGTTGTACAGAACACCAACAACCTTCTCGTACTGTGTTTGTACAATTCGGACGTTCTTCAGCACCTCGTCCACCTGCGCCTTGCCAAGGGCAATTCGCGTCGCCTTCGTCTCCAAAACAAGTGCGACTTCCGCCTTGTTGTTGGGCAGATACCAGCCGTCTGGCTTATCAGCAACGCCTGCGAACCCAAGCTGATTGAACGTCGTGAGCTGCCCGACACCGGCGCGCGCCGCATCGCTATCTACAAGCCCGAGAATGTCACGCGCCAAATCGCGTACCGCATCCTCCGTCAAATTCTTTGCCATCTATTCGTTTCCCTCCTTTACCACTCATGATTCGCGATGTACTCGTCGGCAGCCAGACGGAAAAACGCGGACAGGCTCAACCCGTGAGCCTTCGCAATCGCCGTCAGGCGCTCCTTATCGCTTTTCGTCATGGAGACCAACGACGTGGCGCGCTCCTCTGATGCATCGGCGGAAACGCTCGCCTTGGCCTCCTTCTTATCGTGTTCCTTCACGGCGTCTGCTTCGAACTTGTCGAGCAATGCCGCCATATCTTGCTTCTTCGCCATGTTCAACCTCCTTGCAATAGATACTCTTTAGATAATCAGTATCTATTTAGTATCTATCTTTTTCAACTGCTTCTTCTCGAACGGCAGGCCCGCCAGAATGCTGACCTTGCGGCACATCGTGCGGACCGCCTCGGCGGCGGCACCGTGCCTGTCCACGTTCACGACGGATTTCCGCATGCCCTGCGCCTGCACGATTGCCTCGGACTGCGGAACCTTGACGACGTTTTTCGCCCATGGCTTCTTCTCAAGCCACGCCATGAACGACGCGCACATGCGAAAACGGTTCGTCCCGTTCACCACGATGACCAGCGGGGCATTCGTGTTCTTCGTCACAATAGAGACCGTTCGCGTGAACGGCTCGATGTCGTTCGGCGTCGGTCGAACGGGGATGACGATGACGTCCGCACCGGAAACGAGGTCGCTCAGATTGTCCGTCAGCACGCCCGGCGTATCGACGATGGCAACCTCGGCATCCTCGACCTTCTTCGAAGACGACGCGTCCTTATACTGACCGTCCAGAGAGTAGAGCGACGCGGGCACGCCCTGTCGCGCATAGCTCTCATAAAGCTCGTTGGCTATCACCGACTTACCGGTGCCGCCTTTCTCGCAAACGACTGCGATTGTCTTCATATCAGCACCTCCATCCTATCAATAATATATACTCAATATCTATATTATAGCTACTGAATAAATAAAAGTCAATATGCAGTAGCTATCGGAGCACGTCCTTTTGCAGACCAGAGAAGGGGCTTTATCGGGTCTTCATCTGGGCTTTTGCCGGTCTCCAAACGGGCTTCACGCCCTCGCTTCGCTCCGTCCGTTCCGCCGCGTTTTCCGAATCCGGCTCATAAATGAGCGGACGACGAAAACCCCGATTTTCCGCCCCTTGTGCGTACTCCCGTCAACAGCCCTTCTGAAGGTCTCTTTGTAGCCCGCGAGCGGGAGCTTGAGAAAGGGAGCAGCCTGACGCCGCTCCCTTATCTTTTCGGCTACTCGTCGAACTGCGTGTCCTTGTCCGCCGACCTCGGCGTCCTCACGGGCGCACGCTGCTCGGCCTCCTTGACACGGCGCTGCATGCGCTCGCTCCTCAGGCGCTTCTCGCGCTCGTCCTCGTCGGACAGCGCCTTTTCCGCCGCCTTGAGGCGCTTCTCGGCATCCCACATGCTCTTGCGGGACTCGTACACGCGCATCTCCGCCTCCTCGCGCTGCCTGCGGGCCTCCTCCGCGAGCGCCTCCTGAATCATCATGCGCAGCATCATGGCGGTCATGTCGGCCATCATGCGGGACACGGGGTCCTTGGCGTTGCACCCCGCCTTGGCGAACACGTGCATGCCGGCCAGAAGCCCCGGGCACGGGTGTTGCAGGGTGTCGCGTGCCTCCTTGGAGGCATAAAACTCGCGCCTTGCGGCGTCCACGTCCTCGCGCAGCTTCGCCAGCTGCTCGTCCGGGTGGTTGTGCGCCTCGACAATCTGCTGATAGCGCTCGTCCATGAAGGACTTGCCCTCCTCGCGTGAGCGGTGGATGTGCGCCCTCTGAAGGTCGGACGCCATCTCCGACACGTACGCCCGGTCGAGGTCGTACACGTCGAGAGCGGAATCCTTAGAGGGCTGTTCTGCCGGCTCTGCCGTCTCGGGCACGTCGGGAAGGACTTCCGGCGCCGGGGCGTCCTGCTCGGGTGCCTCAAGCTCGCGCTGCTTCGCCTCGAAGTACGCCTCGATGCCCTCGCGGGTCAGGTCGTCGGCGAGGTTGGAGGCACGGCACCTTCTCTTGCGCCTGCTCTTGCCGTAGGGGTCGCGGGACTTGTAGCTCCAGCCCACGGTCTCCTCTCCGGTCCTCTCGTCGACCTTGCGGGTCTCGGTCCGCTCGACGCCGCGAACCTTCAGCTCCTCGAGGAACTCCTCCATGTTGCTCGCATGGTCGCGGGCGTCCGCCACGCGGTTGCCCAGAACGCGCTCGAAGGACTCGATGCCGAACTGCCCCTTGCGCTCGGCCCATGTGGTCGGCTCCCTGGCGGGTTCGGGACCCACGACGGTGAACCCCATCTCGCGGCTCAGCCGGTCGTTCTTGCGCTTCACGGTCGCGTGGTCGGTGCCGTGCGCGATGGCCGTGCCGGACACCAAGTCATGGTTCGCGATGGTCGCATGGACGTGCACGCAGCCGCCCTCGCCGTCGGTGTGGACCGTGACCCAGCAGGGGGCGTTCGGGGCCACTTCCTTGCACAGGGCATAGCCGTACTCGCACGCCCGCTGGATGTCCTCGGGGCTATCCTTCGAAAGCTCTTCGGGGGACCACGAGACGCGCAGCTCGTAGCCCTCGTTCAACCTCGTCCCCTGACTCTGCCGGCGCATGGCGGAGCAGAACCGGATGAAGTCCTCGCGGGTGCCCATGTCGCCCATCTGGGCGGCGATGCGGTCCGTCTTCTCGCGGATATTGCGCGTGCGCTTCTTGCCCTCGCCGAGTTCCGTGTACGACATGCGCCCGCGGACGTTCGGCAGGGGCTGGATATGCGTCGTCGACATCAGCTTCCACCCCCTCCGGAAAGAATCTTCTCGCCACGCTCGCCGTACCAGTAATTGCACAGCTCCTCTAACTGCTCGGGGACGTCCGGCCACAGCAGAGCCATGGCGCGGAACACGTCCTTGCCGAAATCGGTGCGCAGGCCGTCCACCTCATCGGTCAGCTTCGACAGCTCGACGCGCACCTCCTCGAGACCCGCCTTGCACTCGCCGAGCACGCCCGGGGAGAGCGAACCCGGATGCGACTTGGACTCCGCGTTCAGCGCCCTCGCAATCTGGTTCACGTTGACGCCGATGCTCTTCGCCTCGGATGCCATACGCTCCGCGTCGGCGTTCCTCGTCACGACGTACGTCGGCTCAACATCCCCGCCCTGTACCTTCTCCACGCAACTGCGGAGAAATGCGGAGCGGGTCATCTTTTTCTCGGAGCAAATCGCGTCCAGCGCGGCAAGCTCCTCGTCCGAAAACCGAACCTGGACCGTGCGCTCCTTGTTCGGCTTCTTAGCCGCCTGACGGCGCACGCGGCTGCTCCTCATGTCTGAACTCACACCCACGTAAAACACCTCCTTTTTTAATGCAACGTGCGCGTTGATTTTCTACGACAGAATCGACGCTAAAAAAGGAGCGAGCATGGGACTTGTCCCTACAAAACTTCGGATTTTTCTACAGAGTAGAAAATTCCTTCGTTTTGTCGTTACACGTCCCGCTCGCGAGGGGGCAGTTTTCACTGCCCCCTTCGAACCCCCAGATGCGCCCCATTCCCAACCAGCTTCCGCCGACGACTCGGCGAAGCATCCCATTCGGAACGGGGCACCCCGGACACCCCTTGCGGGGTGCCGGACAGGAGGCACGACTGCCTCGCTACATGCCCTCGCCATAGCCCGCCACGGGCATAGGCTCGCGTCCGTCCGGGGCGGACGTACTGTCCGAATCGGACGCGACGGGCGCGCCGTTTCGGGTAGGGGAGGCACCCTGCGAAGGCGCCTTCTTGGCCAAGAGCTTGTGCAGGTAGCGCCCCGCCTTGCGCATGTCGGCGACGCTCATGTCGCCCAGCTCGGGGCAGCTCTCGTACATCGCCTTGCCGATGTGCTTGAAGCACTCGTCGCGGCGCTGCTGCATCTCCTCAATCGCCTTGTCGATGTCGGAAATCTTCTTCTTAGTGCTCATGATTTATTCCTCCTTGTCTTGTTTATTGATGCTCGGGCAGAAACAAAATCGTGCCGTTGCCAAGGTCCTCGATGGTATAAGCAGGCTCCTGCTGCCCAACGACCGGCGCACCTCCCAGATGGTCAAACATTCCGCTGTTCGCAGCTGAGCCATAAGTACAAAGCGCAAATATGCAAACTGCGGAAAGTGCAAGAACAACCAGCACGATTGCAACCAGCTTGTCCGCCTTGCCGCCAGACATAGGCGGCTCCACCTTGTCGCCGTACCTTTGCATATTCGCTCGAACATAATCGTTGTACATCTGCTGTTCCGCCGGAGTCAGGGTGCCGTGCTTCGCTTTCAAACTGAGCCTTGCGAACTGCGCCTCAGAATCGACGGGAACCGGATTCGCAGCCATATCGCGGTCAAACTTCTGCTCTAAAGTCATTCCGCTTGCATCCTCAACGCCGTGCACGTTGCGCATATACTCGGCATACTCCGGGTCTTCCAACATGGCCTTCTGTTGCTTGTACTCTTCGAAACTAAGCACGTGCGGCTGCGTCGACAACTTGCACGCCATCGTCCCGCAAAGAAAGCCCGCAATCCAAAACACGATGGGGAAAACAAAAACACCGAGAACGGCGCACCCAACGCCAACCCCACCGAAGGCGATGGCCGTCGTATTTCGGCTCGAAATACCGCGAACCAAACCAATGATGGAACAAATCGCCCCTGTGATGCCCACCGTAATCAGCACGACATACGCGACAAGCATCAACCCGGTCGCGCCTGCTACAACATTCATACCGTTCATCTCTTACTTCTCCTTGTTCGTTGAATCGTCTATGTCATAACCGCCGTCGAAGAAGGCGGTCGAGATACGCACGTAGCCGCGATAGCTGTCATTCAGCTCCGGCATGCACCGGCGGTCGTTATCGGACCCGTAATAGGACTTGTTCATCCACTCCTTGACCTCGTATTCGAGAATCAGCGGCTCGGGGAAATCCATACGCCCGGTGCTTCGAACACGCTCCTGCAACTGCCAGCCCTGTTCCTCGGCAAGGCCCTCGATTGATTCATAGAAAGCGTTTCGGCCGAGCATGCGACCGGAGGGCTGATTGCGCTGGAACCAATGGCGGTACAGGTCGTACAGGAACTTGCACGGGAGCAGATGCCAAGACGCCGCAGGGAAAATCTCGTCGGCGAACTGGCGCAGGGGGTCGTTCGCCACGCGGAAATCATCCAGAAGCGCCGAGCAGGCATCCGGTTCGGCAAGCTCGTAATAGTCGGTCTCGGCGAGCACGCGGTAGAGCACGTACTCAAGAACGTCCTGACGGTTCAGGTAGTCGTCCTTGATGTACTTGCGCTCGCATCCCTGAAATCGCTTGTCGAACGGAATCACCAGCAGGCGGCGGTACATGGATTCGGACTTGTCGCGGAGCTTCGGCAGCTCGTTGACGCACTGAATCATGAACCCGCGAAACAATACGTTGCGGGGTGCCTTGTGCTTGCGATTCAGCTGGAAGGGGTCGCCCGTGATGACGCTCTTGAGCGCCGCCGCGTCGTCCACGAACGTGCCCGTGTCGTTCTCGTCGGTGATGACGGCGGACACGCGGGTCAGAGGCTCCAACATGAACGGCTCCGAGAAGTTCTTCAGGGGAATGGATGCCCAGGCGCCCGGCCCGCATAGGTTGCGCAGCAGGACGCACAGCGTGCCCTTGCCGTTGTTGCCCAGCGTCGAATAGAACCATGCGCTCTTGTTCCAGCTCACGTTCGGGCGGATGACGGCTCCGATGATTTGCCATAGGAGCTTGACGATTTCCGGGTCGTCGGAAAGCTCGTCCATCCAAGAGACGACGTCCCAATCGGTGCCGTCCTCACCGTTGTGGATGACGGGATTTGGCGCATGGTCGACGAAATCGACGTGGCTCTTGCTGGTAAAGACGAACGTGGGGTCAAAATCCATCAGAATCTTGTTGCCGTAGTCATAAATGCCATTGTTCACGGCGACGAGGTCTTTGTCCGTGCACGCCCTCTTCTTCTCGCAGATGTCGCGAAGGGTGGCGACCGTCTCGGTGACGCCCTGCGTGGTGATTGCCATGTTGTAGCTGCGAATCAGGCGCGTCAGGACCCCTTCGGTCGTGTCATAGCACCCCTTGTTCGGACCGCTCTCCTGATAGACGCCTATGTCGAAGTTGCCGTCTTCGTCAGCCCTGTTGCAGGGTATTCCGATAGCGTGATGCAACTCGCGCAGGACAATGGCAATCTGCAGGAAATAGAGACCCGACAGGCGCTTGTAGCGCTCCGCGCCCTGCTTCTCGTCAGGATAGGCGTCCTTCCGCTTCGCTCCGGCAGGAGCGTTCGGGTCGCGCTTGCCCAGGTTGTACGCGTCGATGCAGCGGTTCGTCAGCGTCAGAAGCTCGAACTTGAGCGTGTCGCGAGAGGGCGGATTCTCGGCGTCGATGCCCTGAAGGTAGGACAGGGCGGCGTACGCGAGAAGATTGTCGTACGCGATGCTCTGCTCTTCGCAAACGACGACCATATCGACGCAATCCTCGGGCAGGCACAGCCAGCCCTTTTCCTCTTGAATATCAGGCGCATCCGTGCTAAAATATTTATATATTGAATCGGCCGTCCCGGAAGCTGTGCAGGCATCGGGGCGGTTTTCTTTTGCCTCCATGCTCTCACCTCCTTAATTCGTCAGCTCGACGTGCTTCACGTTCGCGTTCTTCCACGCCTCGACGTCTTCAATCTTGTAGCGAACCGCGTTTCCGACCTTGTAGTAGCTCGGACCCTTGCCCTGATTGCGCCAGACGCAGAGCGTCCCCGCGCTCAAACCGAGGAACGCCGCCACCTCGCGCGTCGTCATGTACAGGGGATTTACCTCTTTTACCTGCTTCTTTCCTTTAGCCATAACCAGCCACCTCCATGTTCAAAGTCCTTTTCGCGAAACAAAAAAAAGCTCCCGTGGAAACCGAAGAGGGACAGAGGCGCAAAGCCTTGTCTATCTCGGTTTCCACGGGAGCTTCGTGTTCGTTGTTTCGCCCGTGACGCACGGTCCTATTCGACCGAGCGCTCGGCTCCTATTCCCGATAGCAACCCCGCATCAAGGACGGGACGGGTGCTGAGCCATTCATCTATTTATTTCATTATACGCCATTAAGATGATTAAAGCAATATCAACTTTCCCGTCGCCGCAGTTCAGAGCCTATTTCCGCTCATTTATGGGCAGAAATCAATTCAAAAAAGTTCGCTCGCGCCCCCTGAAGAGTCGGCGGGGGAAGAGGACGTACGCCAAGGATTGCGGGGTCTGTTCCAGTTTTGTTCCAGTTTGTTCCAAAAAAGTTGGAACAAGACTTTTCCCTGTTTACCTGCGGTTTTGCGCGATTCACTAAATCCTGTTCCAACTCCGTTTTTCGAATTGGAACAGGATTTGCCTGTTTACCAGGCATTATGCTCATTTGTTCCAATTGTTCCGGTTTTTAACAAGTTTTTATATATAGATACATATATAAAGACTCCTTCCTATATTCCTTTCTCTTACGCGTAAGTTAAGAATAATTGGAACAAATGGAACATTTACTAGAAATGCCTGGTAGATACGGGAAAAACCTGTTCCAACTCCGATTTTGCGAATTGGAACAACTGGAACAAATCGCACTTTTTCAGAAAAAAACCCTCATAAACGAGCATGAAATCGAAATTCAAAACTGGAACAAACCTTCTATACGTTAATAGGCTTTAATGAAACGAGGCCCATGCCGCACCCCTTCTGTACGTCCACCCACATCCGACTGCCGCCCGCAGGGCGGCCACCCTTGCATCGAGCGTATGCGAGATGCGCATGGTCGCTCGAACGTCCCCAGACCGCTTCAGAGCCGTTTAAGGCACGAAAAAAGCCCGATGGGTACACGAGTACCCCAACGGGCTTAAAACGCCTTAAAACGCAAAATACGGCGTTTCACGGCAATGCGAACGGAAAGGGGACGCCATCAGGCGTCCCCCAACCTATACACAAGCGCAAACTCATTCTTGTAAAAGAAGAGTTCGACGCTTCCTCTTCTGGTGGAGCTATGCCCTCAATATCCGAACACTCGATAGTGAGGGTATTGTTCCCCGAAATGTTAAAGGTCAGCACGATTCTTCGCCCATTCCCGTCATCGTCATAGACGAAGACCGAGTTTACCAATGTGTCGATGATTCTTCGCTGATACTCAATATCCTGTATATCGCCGCTCTTGAACGATGTGAGCCAGTACACAATGCGCTCCTTCGACAAGAGCGGCTTTTTCATTTCCTCACGGGCTATTTGACCTTCAATATTCAAGCGTTCCAACTCAAGCTCCTCAAGTCGTTCTTTCGTACTCGATGTGATAATACCCTGTTCGATGGCAGACATGAGGTTCTTTATCTTCTTATTTACATCCTTCAACATTCCTTGCAGACCTACGAGAACAGATGTGTCTTGTAGGTCTTTTTCAATGAGTTCCATCGCCTTAGTTGCAATCAGTTCGATGTTTTCATCGGTAAGAACATGATGGACGGTATATCTGACAACGAGTTCTTCGAGCCAGTCTTTTTTCTCGACCTTCTTGGAGCAATCACGCTCTCTCTTTCGCTTTGAACACTTGTAGTAATGATATACCCTACCGAGCTTGGAAGTGCCGCTCTCGCCGATCATAGGGCTTCCACAATGACCGCAGAACAGCTTCGTGGAAAGCAGATAATCTTCTTTCGCCTTGTTCCTTGCCCTCGAAGCGAAGTTGTGCTTGAGCAAAGCCTGTACCTTATCAAACAGGTGTTTGTCGATGATAGGAGGTATGGCGTTCTCTACCACCACATCTGCATATCTGTACACCCCGATATATTTGTCATTTCTCAATATCCGGGAAAGGCTGTTTTTGTTGAATTGATTCCCTTGTGATGTTTTGAAGCCGTGTTCGTTGAGCCAGTCTACAATCTCTGTCTTTGACTTTCCTTCGGCATACATCGTGAATATGGCTCGGACGGCTTTTGCTCCTACGGGGTCTATTTCGTATTTTCTGTCTTCTCCGATTTTATAACCGAGACCGAGACTTCCCATCGCAATCGTGTGTAAAGCGTTCTCCTTCATGCCACGCTTGATACTTCTGGCGAGGTTTTCGCTGTAATACTCAGCATACCCTTCGAGGACGGATTCGAGAATAATCCCTTCCGGGGTATCTGGCATGGGTTGTTTGGCATAGAAGACACGCACACCATTCTTTTTGAGCTTCGCCTTGTAGATCGCTGAATCATATCTGTTTCTGGCAAAGCGATCAAGGGTGTACATGATTACAGCGTCAAAATGTCCCTTCTCGCTATCCTTGATAAGCCGCTGGAAGCTCGGACGGTTATCGGTCTTGCCCGAAATCGCACGATCTATATATTCATTCACCACGACAAAGCCGTTTTTCAAGGCAAACTCATGGCACTCTCTAAGCTGTCCCTCAATGGATTCTTCTCTTTGATTGTGGCTCGAATAGCGAGCATAGATTACCGCTTTGATAGTCTCACCTCCAATACTTCTTTTCTTCTAAGTAATTCGATAGGCACAACCTTAGACCGCCGCAGTTGAATCCTTATCCCCCTCTAACTCCTTGCGGTTCTCAAATTCATAGACCATCGCCATAAATTCATGTTTCGCTCTACGAGAAAGACCTCTATACACTCGGAGAATATCTTCTTCGTCCTCATTCGTGGCTCTGGTCTCATGCACCTCGTCTTCATCGGCGAAGAAGTCCATAACAGAGCAATCTAATTTTTGAGCCAGTTGCACCATGATCTCTTGCTTTGGTAGCGAGCCGCTATACCATGCGCTGACTTTCGATGTACTAAGCCCAAGCTCTTTGCAGAGGGCAGTCGGGTTTGTACCACGAAGCGAGCAGATTCTTTTCAGATTTTCAGCGAAATTCATGTTGATTCACCCTCCTAAAAAATTAAATCTAAAAATCAGAGTTTGGGTATTGACAATTCTGTTTATCAGAATTATAATAAGAACAACAAATCCGAAATACGGATTTGGCAATAAGAATCCAGCCCCTCAAAAGCATAAAAATTGAGGAGAAAAGCGCCGTTATTTACTTGTTGTAGCTAATAAGAATAATAACATGAAATCCGCTTTTCGTCAAGGTTGATTCTGAAAATCAGAACAAGGAAGGGAGGAATTTTCGTGGATATTAAGTCGAGAATGGCAGAGCTTGGCATGAAGCAGGTGGACATGATTATGGAACTGCGGAAGCGAGGTATCGTGGTTCAGCCCCCTATGATGTCAAGCGTTCTCCGTGGGGTTTACACCTACCCCAAAGCAAAGCTCATTCTTGCGGAGTGTGAAAAGGTTCTCGAAGAAATGGAGAGCCAATGAGCCTGTCTGAGAGACAGGTACAAGACCTCGCAAGCCCATTGGTGGGCATCATAGCGAAATTCTATGAAGACCCAAAGAATGAGGAGGATTTTCAAAGATGGCTAAAACAGCAAAAAGAATCAACAGACGAAAGCTCGTGACCGTACAGGCTTACGCCATTATATCCCTTTTCATTCTGTTCGGAATGGTGATCGGATTGGTGATAGGGACATTGACCGCTCCTACCAAAACCGTAACTCTGACCGAGACCATCGAAGTTCCATCGTACAGTTCCGACAATCTTCCCGAGGTTGAGGATATTTACTACTACGATGTTCCTCTCTCACACAGCTTACAGCGATTCATTTACGAGGTGTGTGCAGACGAGAATGTACCTGTCGCTCTTGCTATGGCAATGATTGAGCATGAGAGCCAGTTCAACCCGGAAATCGTAAGTAGCACCGATGATTATGGTCTCATGCAGATCAATTCCATCAATCACGAACAGTTAGAGGAAAAATACCGAACCGCAAATATGCTCGACCCTTACCAGAATGTCTACTGCGGCATAAAGATTATCGGTTCTTATATCGAAAAGTACACCGATTACGGCAACGCTCTGATGGCGTACAACATGGGCGAGTATGGTGCGAAAAAGGCATGGGAGAACGGTGTGCAGTCTACTTCATATAGCACTACTATTCTTGAGCTTATGTCTGAATACGAAAAGGAGGTATCGGACAATGCCCGAAGTATTGGTGACGAAGGATGATAAGGCTGTTACAATCCTTTCTTCTCGTGATTTTGAGGAGCAGATCGAAAAGTACATAGGCTCTGATTTCGCAAAGCACTATCACAGACAAATCGAAGAACTGTCTTACTGTGTGCGAGAACTCGCAAGCTATGTGAACGATAAGGACATTCGCTCCGAAATGGAGGAGGTGCTTTCGGTCAATGGCTTCTAACAGAAAGACAGGCACAACCTTCGAGAGCGAATTGTGCGAAACCCTCAGTCAGAATGGTTTTTGGGCGCACAATTTGGCTCAAAACTCTGCGGGTCAGCCAGCCGATGTGATTGCGGTGAGAAACAAAACGGCATATCTGATTGATTGCAAAGTATGTTCCCGCAATAAGTATTCCCTTTCACGCATGGAAGATAATCAGCACTTCTCTATGGAGTTCTGGCGAATGTGTGGGAATGACGAGGGCTGGTTCGCTTTGAAGCTCAAGGACGAAACGGTTGTGCTTATCCCTCATTGCACGATGGAAGCTCTCTCCTACGAAAAATCAGAGCTGAACCTCAAGGACATTATGGACTATGGGATAACGCTGGAAAGGTGGTTGTCCAAATGCTGATCGAAGTATCAAACACCTTATCCGTGAACAATCCCACGAAAGAGCTTATGACTTGGTGCAAGAAGAACCTTGTCATTGCAAATCCAGAGTATGCGAAAAAAGCTCGAATGAATCTCTGGCTCGGTAACACACCGAAAATGCTGTATCTCTATGAAATTCGTGGAGACACATTGGTTTTACCTTTTGGGGTTTTGCGATCTCTTCCCAAGAGTATCACCGACAAGGCTCTGTTTGTCAGCGAATTTGCAACACCTGTCGAGGTCGATTATGACACTTCGGTTCCTCTCTATGATTATCAGGAAGAAGCTGTAAATGCCATGATTGCCGCCAAGTACGGTATTTTGCAAAGTGCCGCAGGAAGCGGAAAAACACAGATGGGAATTGCTTTGGCGGTGAAGCTCAAGCGAAGAACCCTATGGTTGTGCCATACTCTTGACCTTATCAGGCAGAGTAAAGAACGAGCAGAGCTTTACATGAGCGAAGACCTCATAGGCACGATCACAGAAGGTAAAGTATCTCTCGGCAAAGGTATCACCTTCGCTACGATACAGACCATGTGCAAGCTCGATTTACCCCAATATCGTGACTATTGGGACTGCATTATCACGGACGAGGTTCACAGGGTAAGCGGTAGCCCAACCGCTGTGACGCAGTATCAAATGGTACTCAATAGCCTTTCCGCAAGGCACAAATATGGGCTTTCCGCAACCGTACACAGAGCTGACGGAATGATACAGGCCACCTATGCGCTTGTAGGCAAAGTGGCTTATCAAGTTCCAGACGAAGCGGTTGCAGACAAGATTATGAAGGTGGGTATCTATCCCGTTGGGACAGGCATTGAGATTAGTCGAGAAGCCCTCAACACCGATGGAACTTTGAACTATACGAAGTTGATTACCTACCTCACAGGAAACAGGACAAGAAACGAGCTGATCGCCAGTTGCATTGAACGCAGACCATCGCTGATTCTGTCTGACAGGCTGAATCACCTCGAGGAGCTTATGAGTTTGCTTCCCGAAGATATGCAAAAAGACGCTGTGATGGTAAGCGGAAAAATGACGAGCAAGGCAGGAAAAGCCAAGAGAGAACAAGCTATCTCCGATATGCGAAGCGGCAGGAAGAAGTATCTGTTTGCCACCTACTCTCTCGCAAAAGAAGGGCTGGACATTCCGTGTTTGGAACGCCTGTATATGGCTACACCTCAGAAGGATTACGCCATTGTAACTCAGAGCATAGGGCGCATTGCCCGAACCTTTGATGGTAAGGCTGACCCGATTGCCTACGACTTCGTTGACAACATCGGCTACCTCGTGAAGTCCTACAAGAAGCGTTGCTCCACCTATCGCAAGAACGGGTGTTACTTTGTAGAAGGAGGTGAAAAGTCGTGAGACTTGTAACCTATGACTGCGAAGTGTTTGCCTATGACTGGCTTGTGACCCTCAAGGATAAAGAAACAGGTCAGCGCACGAGGATTTGGAACGACAACGAAGCTCTCAAAATGGCTCTGTCCGATGATTGTATCTATGTTGGGTTCAACTCGAAACACTACGATCAGTTCATCGTGAAAGCTATTGCCGCCGATTTTACTCCGCAGGAGATTAAAAAGGTGAATGATTTCATCATAGGCGGTGGACAGGGTTGGGATTGTCCCCTACTCAAAGACTTCTACTTCGCTTTCAACAATGTAGACATAAAAGACGATATGCAGATGGGTTTATCCTTGAAAGCTATCGAAGGACACCTCGGAATATCCGTTCAAGAGAGTACAGTACCTTTCGACATTGACAGACCTCTCACGGAAGCCGAACGCAGAGAGACTGAGTTCTATTGCGATCACGATGTAGATACGGCTGAACGCCTGATTGACATTCGCAAAGACTACCTCAAGAACAAAGTTCACATTGGTAGGCTGGCTGGTCTTTCCGATGTGAAAGCAATGGGTATGACAAATGCAAAGCTGACTGCGGCTATGCTGAAAGCGAGCAAAAAACCGCACGATGATGAACGCAAGTATGTGTACCCGGAAAACCTCAAGCGTGAGTATATTCCCCCGGAAGTGTTCGCTTTCTTCGATAAGATGTACGACCCCTCCATTTCCGATAAGGAGTTGTTCAGCGGAAAGCTGGAATTTCAGATCGGGGATTGTCCGGGTGTTGTCGGCTATGGAGGTATTCATGCCGCCATACCTCATTACTTCTTCGAGGAAACGGGTGACAGGGTAATCCGCAACAAAGATGTGGCGAGCTACTATCCTCACCTTATGACGCTGTGCGGTTACACCTCTCGAAATATTCCGTCAGCGGAAGTTTTTGAGAATGTTCTGGACACCAGAATGAAAGCCAAAGCGAGCGGCGATAAGGCTACCGCAAATGCTCTAAAGCTGGTTGTGAATACAACCTACGGTGCATTGCTCAACAAGTACAACGACCTGTTTGACCCTCTCATGGGTCGCTCCGTATGTATCACGGGTCAGCTTTTCCTATTGGAGCTGGCGCAACATCTTTACCGTGATATTCCGGGCTTGAAAATAGTCCAGCTCAACACGGACGGTATCATGGTCGAGTGCGACAGAGCAGACCTCGAAAAGCTGGACGAGATTTGTGACGAATGGCAAGCCAGAACTGGCTTTGAACTCGAAGAAGATTCCGTATCGAAGATTGCACAGAAAGATGTGAACAATTATGTCGAAGTGCAACCGAACGGAAAATCGAAAGCAAAAGGTGGGTATCTCGTCAAAGGCATTTCAACGGCTGGTGCTTTCAACATCAACAACTCGTGTTGCATAGTTGCAACCGCTCTGAAAGAGTATTTTGTCAACGGTATTCCCGTGGAAGAAACCATAAACGGGTGTGACGATATTTTCCAATTCCAGATTATCGCAAAAGCCGGGGCGAAATACCGTGAAGCATATCACCTTGTCGATGGGGTGAAAGAACCCGTTCAGAAAGTGAACAGAGTTTATGCTACTGCTGACGAACGATATGGGAAGCTGTTCAAGGTGAAAGCCGAGGACGAATCCACAGCAAAAATCGAAATGCTCCCCGAGCATTGTATCATCGACAACGACAATCGCTTGAGCATTACCGATGTGGACAAGACCTTCTACATCGAAATGGCAAAAAAGCGAGTGAACGATTTCATGGGTGTAAAGCCCGAAAGAAAAAGGAGGACAAGAAGTATGGCTACGACCAAGACCACCAAAGAAATCAGCAAGGAGACCAATGTTTATCAGCGATTGCTTGCGGCAAGGGCAAAGTTCCTTGAAGCCGATGTACAGAAGACGGGAAAGAATATGCACCTCTCGTTTAAGTATTTCGAGCTGAACGATATTGTACCCCCTGCCACCCGCATTTTCACGGAAGTTGGCCTTGTGGGTCTGGTGAACTTCACGGCTGACACGGCTACCATGACGATCATCAATACCGACAACCCCGAGGAGACGATCACTTTCACCGCACCTTTCAACCAGATCGCTCCCATCGTGAGCAACACGGGCAAACAGGCTACCAACGAAATGCAGGCTCTCGGTTCGTCCATCACCTATATGCGCCGCTATCTCTACATGATGGCTTTGGACATTTGCGAGAATGATTCCATTGACGCAAACATTGGTAAGGACGAGGACGCTCCTTCTCCTGCCCCTGCCACCAAGAAAGCTCCTGCTACTCCCGGTCAGCGCAAAGAGGTGAAAGAAACCTTGACCGATACTGAGGGGAACGCCACTCCCTTGCAGATCAAGGGTCTCAAAGCCGTGTTGAAGAAGCTCCGTGAAGCCGACCCGAGCAAGGAGGAAATGATCGCCAATATCGCCGTTCAGACCGAGGGATTCACGGTTATCTCCAAGTCTGACTGCGAGGAGCTTATCAACCGTATCAACGAAATGCTCGGTGAAGGAGGAGAGGAATAATGTCTGCTATCAAATGGCTTGAGGGCAATCGTATTCAGATTGCTCCTCCCAAGAAAACGAAGAAAATCACGGGTACTCGGTTTGCCACCATTCTCGGTCTGAACCCGTGGTCTACCGCATTTGAAATGTGGTGCGCTATCACGAAAACATACGAGAAGCCGTTCGAGGACACGATCTACACCATCGCTGGTAAGACCATCGAACCGAAACAGGCGGCATACATGAAGAAGTCCTATGCAATGGACATTATCACTCCTACCGATATTTGGGGGAAGGATTACTTCAATAAGACTTGGGGTGATTTCTTCCCCGACAGCCCCCACCTCGGCGGTATGTGGGACTATCTCTCTCAGGGAGAAGACGGGAAGGTCGACGCTGTTCTCGAAATGAAGACCACCAAACGAGCAGAGGATTGGGAGAACGATGTTCCCGAGTATTATGCCCTGCAAGCGGCTCTCTATGCCTACCTTTTGGGCGTGGACGATGTTATCATGGTCGCTTCCTTCCTCGAGGAGAATGACTACGAAGACCCGAAGAAGTTCAAGCCGAGCGCAAAGAACACCATCACCGTTGAGTTCAAGGTGTCCGAGCGTTACCCGGACTTCGCCGAGAAGGTGGCTCGGGTCGAGAAGTGGTGGGAAGATCATGTTGATACGGGCATTTCCCCCGAATATGACGAGAAGAAGGACGCTGAGATTCTTACCGCTCTTCGCACCAACACTCTGACCCCCGAAACCGATATTGAAGCTCTGGTCGCAGAAGCCGAAGCTCTCAAGAAGGAATTGGACGAGGTTGCCGCCAGCACCGCTGAGAAGGAAAAGCGGCTCAAGACCATCAACGACATTATCAAGGAACACGCCATGAGCCAGTTCCGTGATGGCGATAAGAAGGTCGAGGTCAAAGGCTCTGTCTATGTCTGGACGGTCTCTCGCTCTGAGACCACGGGCATTGACAAGGACGCTCTGAAAGCCGATGGGCTTTTGGACAAGTACAGCAAGAAATCTGTCCAATACCGTATGACGGTCAAATAAAGGAGGAACTGAGTATGTATATTGACCCGTTCTGGTGTGGAGTTCTCTCCACCATCATTACCGAAGTCATTCTGATTATCGCCGCCTGTTTCGTGGTCGGCATGAAGAAGGGAGATAACGACAATGGCAAACGCTAAAGAATTGACGAAGCAGATCAAGGAGCTTCACGAGAAGCAGACCGATGAAATGCGGTCTCTCGAGGAACAGCGTGAAAACGCTCTCAAGGCCGAGAAGTACGATGAATCGGCGAAAGAGCTTCACAATATGTACACCAGCTACATCAACGCTGGCTTCACCGAGGAACAGGCTTGGGCTTTGACCCTCACTATCGTTCAGAACGGAACGAAACGGACACTTTTCTAAGGAGGTACACAACAATGGCAAGAATCCCTATGACGAGTGGGTTTATGGTTATCCCGGAAGGAGAATATGTCTTCCGCATTTATGACGCTACCTATGACGAGGATTTCGGCAGAATCGAGATCAAGCTCGTAAATGCACAGGGAGCCACTCACACCGAGCGTTTTTCCATTAAGGACGCAAATGACGAGTTCAACGAAAAGGCTCTCAACGCTTTCTCGTATTTCGCAAAAACCGCCATGAACGATTATGAACTCGAGGACATTGACCCCGAGGAACTGATCGACCATTACATTTGGGCAGAGGTTGTTCACACCAAAGTGCCGAGCAACAAAGACCCGAACAAGGAGGTCACTTTTGCAAATCTCGGCGATAAAGCCCCGGCTGACGGTTTCGACACCGAGCCTGTCTCTCGTGCGCTGACTATCGGCAGAGGTGACGAGAAGCCGAAGACTACTGCAAAACCCGCCGCAAAACCCGCAAAGAAAGCCGCCCCGAGTACCGCCAAAAAGGGCTTAGACCTCGATAGTCTGCTTGGCTGATGTGTAATTCCGGGAGGGGCATAGCTCCTCTCCCGGATTTTAATAGGAGGTGTCACATGGCAGACAATGTAAACCACCCGGCACATTACGAAACTGGTAAGTTCGAGTGCATTGATGTGATGGTCGAAACACAGGGCGTGGAAGCAACGAAGGATTTCTGCGTATGCAATGCCCTCAAGTACATTTACCGACACAGGAATAAAAATGGTGTCGAAGATATTAAGAAAGCCGATTGGTACTTGAAGAAGTACCTTGAACTGGCAGAAAGTGAGGAAGGTAAAGCGTGATTATCGAAATCGGACGCACCAAAGAGGAACAGAGCCGTATCGACAAGATGGTTGATTTCATGGGCGAGTATGTGAACGAAAAAATCATCATTGAGCTTTTCAACGATGGATTTTTCGTAAAACCCGCTTCCATTCACCATCACGGGCAGTATGACGGGGCTTTGTTCGATCACTCTTTAGAGGTAGCAAAAGCTCTTGTCGAAATGACAGAAAAGCTCAGTCTCGAGTGGAAGCTCGAGAGAAGCCCCTACATTGTGGGTATGTTCCACGACCTGTGCAAGCTCGATAACTATGTCAAGTCCAAGTGCGACGAAGCATGGGAGTATAACAACGCCACTTTGCTCCCCGGACACGGTGAGAAATCCGTTATCCTCGCACAGCGTCTCATGCAACTCACCGATGAAGAACTCTACTGTATCAGATGGCACATGGGAGCTTTCGACAGCAAGGAGAACTGGAACAGCTACGGGATAGCCTGTACTGTCTTCCCGAATGTTCTCTACACCCATACCGCAGATATGGTAGCGGCACGAATCAAGGGGGTGTGAAGCATGGTACTCCCTAACTTGGAGCTTTTGCTCTACAAGGCTCAACAGCTTCTCTCCCATGACGAGGAGTTTATCAGGGCAATCGCAGAGGTGAAGCAGAGCAAGAATAAGGAGTATGTTCGCCCTGACTTCGAGGTGGAGTGTTTTCCTCAGATTTGGGGAAGCACTTGCACAGGGTTCGACATTACTCCCGATGGAAGCCCTGCCATTGGCGGGTCGGCAATGACTAAGGAATACACAACGGTCATTCACGAAACTGTCACCGATTGCTACTGTGTCTTCTTCGGGGAAACTCCTTGCTACAAGGTGACGAACGCCAATCAGAAGTTCTATGAAGACCTTTTGAAGCGAAACATGGCGAGCCTTTCGGTTGCCAAAAAGAAATACTGAGGAGGTGTGAGCGTGAAAATTATCAATGCTGATGTGGAGTTCATCACTCCCATTGACGGTGCTGTAATTCTGAAACGGCTTGAGCAATGCGGAAGGGTTTGCTACAAGTCCGAATCCAATATTACAGACACCAGTTCCCGAAAGTTTATAGCTGGTATCATCAAGCGTGGACATGGAGCTGTTCTGGAACATTGCTCCTTCACGGTCAAGTTTATTTGTGATCGTGGCGTTTCCCACGAAATCGTTCGGCACAGGCTGGCGGCATACTGCCAAGAATCCACTCGCTACTGCAATTACAGTAAAGAAGGATTTGGTTCGGAGATTACCGTTATCAAGCCCTGCTTCTGGAACGAAGACGATGATTTGTTCGACCTCTGGCACAACCTGTGTGCTATGGCTGAACGGCAATATCTGTATATGCTCGAATGTGGTGCTACACCGCAGGAAGCTCGTTCCGTTCTTCCGAACAGCCTTAAAACTGAGGTTGTTATGACCGCCGACATTAGGGAATGGAGACACTTCTTGAAGTTGCGCTGTTCCCCTGCGGCACACCCGCAAATGCGTGAAGTAGCCATGATTCTTCTGGACAAGGTTCATTCCTTGATACCGATTTGTTTCGATGATATTTGGGGTGAATACCATGAACAGAGCTGAGAGAAGAAGACAGCAAAGAGCTGGAATTAAGGTTCAGAAAGAACCCACTCTGAATCTCAAGATCAGCGATTTCGACCACATGGTTTCAACGGCTCAGAAAGCCGCTAAAGAAAGGGCAACAGCGGCGGCATTGCATGAGATTGACAGGCAAATTCTTGAGCGTGATGAAGCCTTTTCCCTTGACATTGACGCTATGGTTCTGTGGACACTTCATGTGTGTTGCGGATTTGGAAAACAGCGTCTCGAGCGATTCTATCGGGATATGATGAAGGAACATATTCGTATGCGGAAGTTTTACGAAATGGACGATACATACCCCGAACGATACAAACTCAAAGAGCTTTGCGGTGTTGATGTGGAAGCTCTGAACAATGAATTTAAGGAGGTAATACAGAATGTATAAGCTGAAAAATACAAACGGTAGAGTGACCGCTCTGCTTCGTACCGGGAAGGATTTTGTGCGGCACAGTCTGTCTGTTTCGGCGGCACAGCACATTATCGACACGGGGAAACAGGTCAAGTCCAGCAAACCCAACTACCCCATCTGTGTTGATGATAAGTGGTTCTTCGAGGGAGTTGAAATTGAGGAACCCAAGACTGAGACCGACAGCAACGGCAAGAAAGGCGGTAAGAAAGCATGAGCAGAGCGTTTTATTCCGAGTTTGTAAACCATTGTCTGCGCTTCTATGCCAGACACCCGAAGCCGAGCTTCCATAGTGCGGCTGACAAAAGCAACTGGTTCGCCTGTGACAGCGCACTCAAGGGGTTCACGGACAGCGAGCGTGAAATGCTCCTGTACATTTACCGTGAGGGAGATACCATTCCTGACAATGTGTACCAGATCGCAAAGACGAAGGGTATGCGTCAGGACAGCGTGTGGAAGCTGGTGAACGAACTGGAACGGAAGGTGGCGAAACGGCGTGGTCTGTTATGACAATATTCCCGAGGAGCTGAAAAATCTCAACCAATGGGTGTGTGCGTGGGATAGAAGCAAAATTCCTATGAAGTCATGGGAAAACGAAGCCGCTTCCTCCACCAACCCGGAAACATGGTCTGATTTTGAAACCGCTCTCGAATCCGTAAATCAAGGCCACTATGACTACTGCGGATTTGTTTTCGCAGACAACGGATATGTCGGTATCGACATTGACTGTGGGTACGATGATGAAGGATTTATGAGCGTCCTCGGGGCTGATATTGTCGGCAAGTGCCACAGCTATACGGAGAAATCCCGAAGCGGCAGAGGATTTCACATACTGCTTCGGGGTACTCTCCCCTTCAAGGGAAAGAACAATCTCGCTGGTGTCGAGATATACAAAGCGGCTCGCTACTTCATTATGACTGGTGATACCGTTTTGTACCGGGATATTATCGAAAACCAAGAAGCAATTGACTATGTGGTTGAGAAATACTTCCCTGAGACCAGAGACACCGAAGGAAAGGTTGTTGTGGGGAGAGACAAAATCTACTCTCCTGTATGGGAAGACCCTATTGTTGACGGGCGAGTGAAGCTCAGACCTGTTTACCCGAGAATCCCGAACGGAAGCCGTAATATCTGTCTCACTTCCCTCGCTGGTATGCTCCACAATCAGGGGTACAGCAAATCGCAGATTTATGACGAGCTTCTGTATGCAAACACCGTAGCGTGTGACCCTCCTCTCGACAGAAATGAACTGAGGACGATCTGCAACAGCGTCACTCGATACAAAAGATAATTTGTAGCACAAATCGGATAAAAAGTTTTCAATAAAGTGTTGACAAGCAATCTTCTTTGTGCTACTATATAATCACAGAAAGACAAGAAGTTATCTCAATCAGATTAAGGAGGAAATACTATGGAAGTCAAGAGAACCATCAAGGTAAACACCGATCAGTTCGAGGTCGGCGATGTTATCAAGTTCAAGCTCGCCGATGGCGAGAAGGTACAAGCGAGAGCGGTCAAGCAGACCAGTATCGGTATGCTCTTTGTTCTGGTGGACTGTCTCGCAAAGGAGTACCCCATGTTTGAGAGCATGGAGGATATGACCGAGGACTACTTCACCTACGAGAACTCCGATCTGCGTAAGGCTCTGAACGGTGAAATCCTCGCTCGCTTCCCGGAGGAAATCAGAAGCCGCATGGTTGCCCTCAACGGGCATGGCGATCTTCTCCGTATTCCCACCGAGCGGGAAATCTTCGGCGAGAATGTCTACGGACAGCCTGACGGTGAGAAGCGGTGGAAGTGCATGAAGAAGCGCAGGAACCGTATCGCATTTCAGGGCAAGGAAGGTGCGTGGGAGTGGTACTGGCTGATGAACCGCCATGAGGATTCCGCTTCCGGTTTCGCCCGTGTCGCCACCTACGGCAATGCTTACTACTACTACGCCTGTTACTCTCTTGGCGTTCGCCCCGTCTTTCTCTTATCTTAACTCTCGCCCCCTTGTGGGGCGAGTGAACCAGAAAACCAATAATACATAGGAGGTATTGTTATGAGCTTGGAAAAAGCGAGCATTTCTTGGAGCGCAAAGCAGTTGAAAAACATGATCGCCAGCGGCAAGATCGACTTCAATCACATTATCCAGAGAAGCTATGTGTGGGAGCGCAAGCGCAAGTCCGCTCTCATTGAGAGCATGATTATCGGCTACCCCATTCCTCCCGTCTTCGCAAAGCGATCTGACGATGGTACGGGCAAGCGTGGCGGCAACATCTACGCCATTATGGACGGTAAACAGCGGCTCTCCACCGTGGCTCAGTTCCTCAATGATGAGTTCGCCTTGAGCGATCTTCCCCCTGTTTCCTACATGGACGAAGCCAACGGCGGCGAGTGTGAAGCCGATATTTCTGGCATGAAGTTCAGCGAGCTTCCCGAAGCCCTGCAAGACCATCTGAATAGCGTCATTTTTAGCGTGACCTACTTCGACAACCTCTCTAAAGAGGAGGAGCGGGAGCTGTTCAAGCGGCTCAATGCCGGGAAGCCCCTGAGTACCAAGTCTCGTCTTCTGGCTTCCTGCAACGACATTGAGGGTCTTCTGGACATTGGCTCTCACGAGCTGTTCGGCGAAATGCTGACCGAAAAGAGCAAGGACAACAAGAATCAGGTCACGCTTGTTATGAAAGCGTGGTGCATGATGAACAAGCCTGTCGAGGAGGTTTCCTTCGAGGGCAAGGACTTCAACCCCCTGTTCGAGACCACCGAGATCACCAACGAGGAGCGGCTTGAGCTGGACAAGGTGTTCTCTCTGATTCACGACACCCACTTCTCTCTGACCGACAATCTCAAGGAGAAAGCGGTTGCCAAGAAGCTGTACACCGAGACCCACCTGATCTCCCTCGTCCCCCACTTCGCCAAAGCGGTTGAGGACGGTATTGACGCTGACATGATGGCCGACTGGCTGGTTGACTTCTTCGGCTCTCATAGCGAGGAGTACGACATTGCCGCAGGAAACGGCTCTGCCAAGAACTCCAATATCGTCACTCGGGACAAGGTTCTCTCTGAGAGCTTCGAGCAGTTCTTCACGGAGGAGTAAAGTATGGCAGAGGGCAAAGCAATTTGTCCTCTGCTTACTACTAATACTGTGGTTGATGAAAACGGGAAAGTAAGTGTTGGCACTCAGCCTGTTTTCTGTATCAAAGAACAGTGTTCGTGGTGGCTTGAGGACAAACAGAAATGTGCAATCGCAGTTTTGGGAGGGAGAAAGTAATGAACTATTTTAATAATCCCCACAAGGGGGTGAAGCGAGGAGATATTTTCTATATCTCCAACTCAAAGTTCTATTCCACAGACCCGAGCAACGAAGCCGGGAGACCCGGTATTGTCGTGTCGTGTGATGAACTGAACGAACATTCCATGTGTGTCGAGGTCGTGTACCTCACCACAAAGGACAAGAAGCCCATGCCTACGCATATTGACATTATGTGCAAAGTACCGTCCACGGCTCTGTGCGAGACTATTTACACCGTGTCGAAGGATAGGCTCGGCGATTATATCCGTACCTGTTCTGAACGGGAAATGGCGGCGATCAACAGGGGTATGTTGTGTTCTCTCGGTATATCCCCCCCCCCGTAGAGGAAAAGCCCCTTTCCCACTCCACCGAGGAAGACATGGTGAAACTGGTCGTGGAGAAAAACCTCTACAAGTCCCTGTACGAACAGCTCCTCGGCAAACTTACGGTGGCGAGGTGATGGAATATGCAGGAACTTTTTGAAACCCGCAACGGGCGGGTAATCATGGACGAGGATTTATCCTCGAAGATGTACCTCATAAAGCACTATCACCCCGAAAAAGCGGACGAGACCAGCTCTGGTTTTGAATGGTCTGAAATGGGTATGGCAAACCTTTTCGGGCTGTTGTACTCCCACGAAGCCCGGTACTGCCCCGAACATAGAAGCTGGTACACCTATTTTGAGGGTGCGTGGAGGAAGGACGAGGGTGCAATCCTCGTGTCCGAGAAAATCAAAGACTTCGTTCGCCTGATGATTCTCTATTGCGGTGAGATCGAAGACGATGATCTGAGAAAGTCCTACACCAGCTTTGTGAATAAGATGGGTGACAGACGCATGAGAGACAGAATCCTCAAGGACGCAACGGGTGAGCTTCGTATCTCTGCGGTGCAATTCGACAGCGACCCGTATCTGATAAACTGTCTGAATGGTACATACGATCTGAGAGACTACTCTTTCCGTGAGCATAATTGGGAAGACTTTCTCACCATGCAAACCGCTTTCAGTCATACCGTCTCTCGTGATGTTAAGTGCGAGCGGTGGGAGAAATTCATAGACGAGGTTACTCAGGGGGACAAGGACAAGGCCGACTTCCTGCAAAGAGCTTTGGGGTATTCCATGCTCGGTATGAGCAATGAGGAGTGTATGTTCATTCTTCACGGAAAGACCACCCGAAACGGTAAATCCACCTTGCTCAACACCGTGGAAACCATGCTCGGGGACTATGCGAAGGTTGCCCCTGTCGGCATGATCTGTCGAGGAGACAGGCAGAAGGACGCAGAAGCCGCTTCCCCCACACTTGCCGGGTTGAAGGGAAAACGCTTTGTCACCATGTCCGAAAGCAATGAATACGGGAAGCTGGACGAGGAGAAAATCAAACAGCTTACGGGCGGCGAGGAAATCTCAGCTCGTGCGCTGTATCAATCGGCGATCACCTTCAAGCCGCAGTTCACTCTCTGGCTGTCCTGCAACGACCTCCCTATGGTTACAGACAAGAGCCTGTTCGCTTCTGAGCGTATCAAGGTGGTAGAGTTCAACAGGCATTTCTCCCCGGAGGAGCAGGACACTCACCTCAAGGACGAGCTGTGCGAGCAGTCCAGCATGAGCGGTATTTTCATGTGGCTCGTGCGTGGGTATATCCGCTACAAAGAGCGTGGGCTTACCATGAGCGGCAATCTGAAAGAGGTTGTCAAGAAGTACGAGCGGGACAACGACATTGTGTTGCAGTTCCTTGAGAACCGCTGTGTGCGTGATGAATCTGTCACTATCCGGGCGAAAGACCTGTATCAAGCGTTCAAGATTTGGGCGAAGTCCGAAGGTGCTTTCGTCCTCTCGGCGAGGAAATTCAACTCTGAAATGGAGCGTCACCCTGAGTGGTTTGACAGGAAATCGACTTCCAGCGGGTTCGTGATCTATTGGGGGTTGAAGCTCAAGGAGGTGGTTTGATGGCAAACATCAAAGCGTGTTTTTCGTCAAAGACTGACGATTGGGCTACACCTCAAGACTTCTTCGATAAGCTCGACAAGGAGTTCCATTTCGACCTCGACCCGTGTGCGGACGAGCATAACCATAAGTGCGAAATGTACTTCACGAAAGAGCAAAACGGCTTGAAACATGAATGGGGGGGGGCATACCGTATTTTGCAATCCCCCATACGGAAAAGAAATATCCGAGTGGGTTCGATATGCCTACGATCAAAGCAGACAGCCTAACACAACGGTTGTCATGCTCATTCCCGCAAGGACAGACACCCGGTATTTCCATGAGTACATTTACGGAAAGGCTGAAATCCGCTTCATAAAAGGAAGACTTAAATTCGGAGATTCCACTACCGCCGCTCCTTTCCCGAGCATGGTGGTTATATTCCGAAGCGGAGATTGGCTTGACAGGCTATTGTCAGATTGAGGAGGGATTGCTACGGTTATGATTGGAAACTTTGCGGTCACTTATAACGGTCATAGCGGATTCATCGTTAAGATATATCGTGTGACAGGTTGCGGAATGTATGTCCATATAAGGGAAAGCGATGGGAAAATTTATTATTGCCCCGTCTCTATGCTCCTGATTGGGAGGTAAAAAACAACGATTTACACGAATCGGATTGATTTTTTATCAAAAACGACATTTGTAAAATCGTCCGAATTGTGTTGCAAAACAATCTTTCGGTCTGACGGGCTGGTTGGTTGTATGAAGTAGTAAAAGTAGTTCAAATTAAGGTTTTGCGTGTAACTTCCTCTATATAGAAAAATCCCTACTATTAAAAGTTACCGTAAATTTTGATTTTCAACTACTTTAACTACTGCATGAAGAATAACAAGAAAGGAGACCTTTTCTGATGGAAAAGAAGACTGTTTTAGATAAGAAGACTGTCGAGGGCGTGGAGAAAACCGCCGATACGACTGTCACGGGTGAAGCTCTCGAGCCTGTCAAGACCCAGAAACCCGCAAAGAGGAAATGCAAGCCGAGGGGTGGCAACTCTCCTGTGATTGGTATGAACGGGTACAACTTGGAGGACGGAGACAACAGCAAGTTTATGAAGGTTCAGATTGCGTTGTTCAATATGCCCGACATTGATATGGAGGACAAAGAGGAAGTTGCTCAGAGGTTGAGCGACTATTTCCAGTTGTATGCCGAGAACGACATGAAACCCACCGTAACGGGTATGGCTCTTGCGCTGAATGGTATGAGCAGACAAACCCTTCGTGCCATTGCCACGGACGCTCCTACGGGTGGTGCTGGCTACAAGACTGCGTTGCCCCGAGACATAGCCGCCCTCATTAAAAAGGCATACCGCATGATGGAAAATTTGTGGGAAACTTACATGAACTCCGGTAAGGTCAACCCTGTGGCCGGTATCTTCCTCGGCAAGAACAACTATGGTTATCAGGACAAGACCGAGTATGTTCTCACCCCGAACACCAAAGACGAGAGCGACTATTCCCCTGACGAGATCAGAGAGCGTTACATTGCCGCTGACAAGGACAAGCGACTTTCTCAGGGTGGAGAGGACGAGGATTCCTCCAACGACTAAGCGACTATCCCTCTCCCGCTCGGTCTCAGCGACTATCGACTACGGCACAGCGACTATCGACTTTGCGACTATGCCGCCCTGTTTGCCCGGTTATCCGGGGTGCATGGGCGGCTCTTTTTATGCAGAAATTTTCACGAAATCCCCCGGTTTTTCTGATCGGCACTTTCACGCTTTACAGAGGTAAAGCGAAATGGCGTTAAGTTTTTGATTTTTTTGTGTATAACTTTCTCTATATATACCTCTTACTATGAAAAGTTTCCGCACAAAGTAAGTATTAGCTTAACAAATTACACTATTTTCAATAAAATCAACACGAAAAAGTGTATTTTCCCGGAATTGTTCGGCGGTGTGATCGTTTATATTCAAGCCGTTTTAATAGTTAACAGTAAAGAGACAGAGCAAAACAAGCCCAAAAATACTAAAAATATTTTGTAATTCCCTATTGACAACTAAAAATATTTAGTGTATTATGAAGACACAAAAGATATTTAGTGATTGACGCAAAACAAAAGGAGGAAATGTCATGAACATTGATATTAAAACCCGTGAACAAAAGAAGTTTGAAGATTTTGCAATGGTCATTTTGAAATTGTTGGCAGAGCTTGACGAAAGAGACCGTACCGAAATTTTTAATATGATCGTATGGAAACACAATAACAAGGAATGACAAGAAATTATCCGAAAAGGATTATAGGAGGTTTTCAGAATGAAAAAATACGAATTGATACCAACAGACGGACGAAAAAGCTTTTACGGAAAAGCGGTTGTAATTGTAGAGGACAACGGGACGGAAACACTTTACAGTTACAACACCCCAATTATTAAACGGCTCGTTTCCGGGGAGCTTGTAAAGCTTTGGGACGGGTGGACAGCTACAACAGGTCGACACATTCAAGCGTTTTGTGGACTGAATAAAGCCGCATACATGAGTTTATAAGAGGAGGACGCAAAAATGAAATATAAAACCACGAGAAAAGCCGTTGTAAACGGTTCTGTAAATGTTCGTTCTGCCGGGTATTGTGATCTTTCCTATTTACTCCGCAATCATTCCCCCATTGCTTACACCTGCGGTGTATATGGCTGGAATTTCGATGTTTTCGAGGTGTACGGCGTGACAATTTGCACCGGGTATAGAAATATGCCGGGAAAACGGCTTGACGGTGTAGCGGAATATGAGCAAAAAGCCCGTGAAATTTGGGGCAATTATTCCATGCCATACGAGGAACAAAAGGAAAAAGCCGAAATTTTGTTGCAAGAATTTTGCAAGTTGAACGGCGGGAGGGTTTGAAAATGAGGGCTCACACCTTTACGGAAAACGGCTTTACTTTTGAGCGGGTGGACAAAAAGCAAGCCCGAAAAGCCTATAACAACGGTTTGCGTGTTGTGGTTTGTCCTGTAAATTTGCGCCCCGGTTATCCGTGGCACCCGGAAATTAGCGTTAGTGGTAAATCCGGGGCAACATTTGAGGAAATGTTAAATGCCTTTATTTTCTACAATATCCGAAATAAAGAAACAGGCCGCTACCCCGCTTTTTATATCCCGGTTGTGATGGTTGATCGGTTCACGGGTGAAAAGCCCACGGCGGCAACATTGGGAACGGTAAAGCAATATGATTATAGCTATATGGAGGGTTAGAAAATGGGTGCAGTCAATTACTTTACGAGCGATTATATAACAATGGGGTTGCGTCCCTATGATTTGTTAGAGCTTGAAACAGATACCGAATTTATGGAGGAAATGCGCCGGGAGTGTGAGGAATACGGCGGCACGATTGAAAACGCTATTGCGGATTATATTCAATCTTGTTATGAAAGTGATCTTGCAAATATCGAAAATGAGCTAAACAAGCACAATTTCCACTATTACCATATCACAATCAAGCCGGGATATTATGAGGGATTCACGCTTGATATTGAAAACAATTTCCCGGTTGCCCTTGACAGTTGGAAAGATCGGCGGGACGCAAACAAGGAAATAACCGAAGTAAAGCGGTTTTTGATCGAATGTGCCGGGTTAGGGTTGGTTGAATGTTTCCCCGGTTGGTGTACCGGGTACAGTGATTATAACGGCACTATTACGGCAATTACAGCCGCTGTAAAGGAAATGCGGGACGAATTACGCACAATTCCAACATGGGCGCAATATAACCGGGCTTGTTAAAATAGGAGGGTTTGAACATGGTAAATTATAATGAAATCGCACAAAACAATCTTGATGAAATCATGCATGAATTGGCGCAATATACCCGAATGGCCGAAGAAATCGCCGCCACGGTTGACAGCTTGAAAGATATTTTGAAAAAGCACATGGAGGAAAACGGGCTGGAAGTATTGACAGGGAACGAACACAAGGCCACATATAAAACCGTTGTTTCGTCCCGCATTGACACAGCCGCCCTAAAAAAGAACGCCCCCGCCGTTGCTGATCGGTTCACCAAAACCACCACGGCGAAACGGTTTACTTTCGTGTAAGGGGGTGAGAAAATGCTGGTTGTTCTCTGTATCATCGCTTTCCCTTTCGTTCTCCTTGCGGAGCTTTTGAAAATGAATAAGTAAGGCACAGAGCCGCCCCGCCGTGGGCGGCTTTTCTTTGCCCGTTTACGGGCTTTTTGTGTTTGGGGTATGTTCCTATATTACCCACGCTTAAAACGCAAAATAGAGCCGTTATAGAGGGCGTGAGAGGGGTTATAAATGGCGGGGCATATACCCCCGGCGGGGGATATGCAAAACCCCGGTCAGGGGGTAGGAAGTAGCCTGAGTACCCCAAAATTTGAAAAAGGCTCTAAATTTTATTAGTAACTAAATATATCTATTGACAACTAAATTGTTTTAGTATATACTGAAAATACGGAGGTGAAAATATGAAAATCAATAAGACCATCAGATTGATTATGAAACAAAAAGGGATTTCCCTGAGTGCTATGGGTAGCTCTCTCAGAAAGGTAGATCGAACCACAGGAGAGATAAAACCTCTTACGGGGAACGATGTGAGTGCAAGGCTAAACAATGACAATCTTTCCTTTGATAAAGCTCTTGAAATGCTGAATGTTTTGGGATATGAGATTGTTGTGCAAGAGAAAAAACAGGGTGGCAGACGAGCTGATCAGTTTGTTATCAATCAGCAGGACGATACGACAGATGAAAATGGCGGTTCTAAACAGGCGAAAGAAGGTGGCAAGAGGATAAAATTGGTTGATAATCGATTTTGTTAAGTCTTCGCTTAACAAATGCGTAAACTTTCGTAATATAGAAAATTGTACCTGACGGAAGTTACACACATAAATTATCAAACACTTAACGGAGGTGAAGTTATGACAGCAATAGAAATCATTCAAACGATGATGAATGATTCTGACACTACCTTCAAAGACCTTGCTGATTATGGAGATTTGGGAACACGAGAGAATGTATATCAAATGCTCAAAAGAAGCGATTTGAAGGTCGGAACCTTTGTCAAAATGCTTGAAGTCATGGGTTATCAGTTGATCGCCCAAAGCGAAGAAACAGGAGAAAAATTTATAGTAGATTACGAGGAGTGATAGAAATGGCAATAGAATATTCTTTAGATCAAAGATTATACAGACTTAACATGACAAAGAAAGATTTGTATGAGCAATGTAAAATCAGAGGTAAACGAATTTCTTACGAAAAGGTATGTCAGTCTGTGAATTTCCCTATGGAGACTGACCCTAAATATACCAATCTTCTAAGAGAAGTCGTTTCCGAAATTGAAATGGAGCGAGGGATTACAGATAAATACTTTGACACAAGGAGGTAGCTTATGATTTACGGATATGCCCGTGTTTCCACCAAAGGGCAAGCTCGTGATGGGAACAGCCTTGAAAGTCAAACAGCTTCTCTCCTCGAAGCAGGAGCGGAAAAGATTTTCTGTGATTCATTCTCTGGTAAAAAGATGGACAGACCTGAGTTTGATATTTTGAAGAACACGCTCTTACCCGGAGATAAGCTGATTGTGACAAAGCTCGATAGATTTGCCAGAAGTGCCGCAGATGGTATTCGTCTTATCGAAAGCCTAATTGACAAAGGTGTAGTTGTTCATGTGCTTAACATAGGAATCATGGATAATACACCTACTGGAAAGCTGATACGAAACATCATGCTTAGTTTTGCTGAATTTGAAAGAGACATGATTGTTGAACGAACTCAGGAAGGAAAAGCTATCGCAAGAGAGAAAGGCATACGAGTGGATGGCAGACCAGAGAAGGTCGTTCCACATGAGGACTTTGAAAGATTGAGAGAATCACAGCAAAACGGAGAGGTTACGGTAATGCAATGTTGCCAAAAACTCGGAATAAGCCGCTCCAAGTGGTACAAAATGATTGCTTTACAATCCGTTTAGTGCTATAATATAACAAAAGGAGGTTTTATTTATGGTATTAAACAATATAGAACTCGATATTAAGGTGAAGTGCCTTGAAGAAAACATCACTCAGGCTCAATTAGGGGATAAAATCGGCACAAGCGGTCAGTATGTGAACCGTATCATCAAGAAGAAAGACGGTATTGTAAACAGAACCTTTGTACAAATGCTGGAAGCCCTCGGCTATGACATTAAGCTGGTGTTTATAAAAAAGGAGGACTAAGTATGAAAAAGTGGAAGGTTCTCACTTTTGTGTTTGTAGCCCTCTTTACGATAACTGCGGTATATTCTGTAATTTCAACAAAAGCCGTGATGGAATTAAGAAACGATGATTCGAACGAAATATCTCTGCGTGAACCTCGCCTTATGGCCGGGAGAGCGCAAATGGATGAAGTTCTCAGGGAAAAATACGGTATCATTTCTTGGGAAGACGCAACAATCTCCTATCTTGGGGAAACCTTTACCGTTTCCGTGAACACAGGAAGTGATGTTCTAAAAGTTACAGGTAGGGTGAGTGAATATGAACAGTGGGAAATCCTTACCGTAAATGGAGAGGAGGTCACGCAATGAGAGTTCCGCAAAGTTTCTTAGAAGGATTTTTGATATTTCTTTTTCTGATACCGCTCGCAATGTTCTACGCAGTCAAATGGCTGGTGAAAGGAATAATCTTGCTGGCGGTTGCAATCAGGAAATCCTAAGCGGGTGCGTTATCGCACAGAGAGAAATCTCTGAACGGTAGCGCACCTTTTCTTTGTTTGGAGGTATTATGGAAAAGTTACTCAAGAAAATCCTGACTACGATCAAGAAAAAGCCCGATGGTAGTCAGGCATACGAAGATTTGTACTATATGTGCGAGGAAGCGATAAAGACAGACGAAGCTCTCGCCGTAAAATATCTCAAGCTCTTGTCTCAGGTAATCGAAAATCGGATTCCGAAGACCAAAGAAGACAAGATGTTGAGATTTTTATTTGGGCTTCACAAAAAGGTCTTGCTCGCCGCCGCACCGTTTGACTTTGATTCCTATTTGCTGTACATCGAATGGAACAGAGAGCCTGAGAAGAAGTTCTATCCCCCACGAAGACCCGTGTTGAAGCAAGTGGTTGACGCTTTACAGGAGCTTGCCGATGATAAATTGGATTTGCTCGCAGTCTCCCTTCCTCCCGGTAGCGGAAAAACCACGCTGGCGATCTTCTACCTCACATGGCTCGGCGGGAAGGTTCCCAATGACCCCATGCTTACGGGCAGTCACTCCAACGCATTTATTCGAGGTGTGTACGATGAATGTCTGCGAATTTTGGACAAGGACGGAGATTACCTCTGGCATGATGTTTTTCCCGCCGTGAAGGTGTCCAATACCAATGCGAAGGATTGCCGCATTGACCTCGATAAGCGTCAGCGTTTCGAGACATTGGAGTTCACTTCTATCGGAACGGGTAATGCGGGTTTGTATCGTGCGGCTACGCTTTTGTACTGTGACGATTTGGTGTCTGGTATTGAAGTCGCTTTGAGTAAGGAGCGATTGGACAAGCTGTGGGAGACCTACACCACCGACCTTCGACAGCGTAAGATCGGAGATCATTGCAAAGAGTTACATATCGCTACACGCTGGTCTGTCCACGATGTAATCGGCAGACTTGAGCGAGAGTACGGTGACAGCGAACGAGCGAAATTCATTGTCGTTCCAGCATTGGACGAAAACGATGAATCGAATTTTGACTATGCGTATGGCGTTGGTTTCTCTACACGCTTCTATCACGAGCAGAGAGACATTATGGACGATGTGAGCTGGCGAGCATTGTACATGAACGAGCCTATCGAGCGTGAAGGTCTTGTGTATTCTCAAGACGAGCTTCGCCGTTACTTTGAGCTTCCCTCGGAAGAACCTGACGCAATTATCGGCATTTGCGATACGAAGGATAAAGGTACTGACTATGCTTTTCTCCCCGTTGCGTATGTCTACGGTCAGGATTATTACATTGACGATTGCGTATGTGATAATGGACTTCCGAACATCGTTGACGCTCGGCTGACCGAGATTCTTGTCAGGGACAAGGTGAAAAGCTGTCGCTTTGAATCGAACTCTGCGGGAGGTCGTGTCGCTGAGAAGATACAGAATGAGGTGAAAAAGAGAGGTGGTATCACTAAGATCACCACAAAGTTTACTACCGCCAATAAAGAGACGAAGATCATCGTCAACAGCGCATGGGTCAAAGAGCGGTGTTTGTTCAAGGACAGTTCTCTCTATCAGAAAAAGTCTGACTATGGGAAGATGATGGATATGCTCTGTTCTTACACCATGTCTGGTAAGAATAAGCACGATGATGTTCCTGACGGAATGGCTATGCTTGCAGAGTACGCTCAGAGCTTGGGAGCGGCGAAGGTTGAGGTCTTCAAGCGTCCGTGGTAATAGCAAAAGGATTGTTCTATCACACTTTTTCTGCTAAAACACTATATTTTGTGTATCGTACAGTTGACAAACGCTATATATTGTGTTATCATAGTGTGTAGAAAATCATATAGCGATGTTATGGGTGCATGATTGCACGAGGTTTTAGTCCTCGAACAATTATGCGCCCATTTTTATTTTTTCGGGAAAGGAGGAGGGGCAATCGTGGCAAATCAGGTTGACGAGAGCAAACCTCTCAACGAAACACGGGTCATGTTTGGTAGACGCATTATCAAAACGAGTGTTACGGAAATCACCGAGGATAATGTGGTCGATGTTCTGAACAAAGCAATGGCAACCCATTCGATCAATCGTAGCGAGATTGATTACCTGTGGAAATATTATCGTGGCGATCAGCCTATCCTTCGCCGAAAGAAAGATGTGCGTCCCGAAATCTGCAACAAAATCGTTGAGAACCGAGCGAATGAGATTGTTTCCTTCAAGGTGGGTTATCTCTGCGGAGAGCCTATCCAGTATGTAAGTCGCAAGGGCGGCGAGGAAATAGTATCTCGGATTAACGCTCTGAACGAAATGATGTTTGCGGAAGATAAGGCCGCTCAAGATCAGGAGCTTGTGGAATGGCAGATGGTTTGCGGAACGGCATATCGTCTTGTTCTTCCCGATGAACCGAGAGAGGAAGACGAAGCACCGTTTGAACTGTACACTCTCGACCCGAGAGATACCTTCGTTGTGTACTCCAATGAGATCGGGAACAAGCCTATCATGGCTGTCAAATACAGCAAGGACGATGATGAAATCTTCCATTACTCCATTTACACCGAAAATAGGTATTTTCATGTTGACGGTGACATTCTGAACAAGGAAAAGTCGAAGCCCCATGCTCTCAACATGGTTCCGATTTTTGAGTACCCCGCAAACAACGCAAGGTTGGGTGCTTTTGAGATCGTTCTTCCCCTTCTGGACGCTATCAATAAAATCGACAGCAATAGACTGGACGGTATTGAGCAGTTGGTTCAAGCCTTCATCAAGTTTATTAACTGCGATATTACCAAAGAGGAATACGAGGAGTTCTTACAGCTCGGGGCAATCAAAGTGAAGTCCGTGGACGGGCAATCCGCTGATGTTGGAGTAGTTACTTCCGAACTGAATCAGACACAATCGCAGACGCTCAAGGACGATATTTACAACGCTGTCCTCACAATCTGCGGTATGCCTAACAGAAACGGCGGTGCTTCTACAAGCGATACTGGCTCTGCGGTATTGCTTCGTGATGGCTGGTCTGACGCAGAAGCGAGAGCAAAGGATAGCGAGAATGTGTTCAAGCGTTCCGAGAAGAAAATGCTCAAGCTGGTTCTTCGGATTTGCAGAGACCTCGGAAATGTCAATCTTTATCTGAAAGACATTGACATGAAGTTCACTCGGAGAAATTACGAAGCAATTCAGAGTAAATCTCAGGTTCTCATTTCCATGCTCCAAGAGCCTAAGATTCACCCGCAACTTGCTTTCCAGCACAGCGGTATGTTCTCTGATTCCGAAAGTGCTTACACCATGAGCATGAAGTATTACGAGGAGCAACAGGCAAAGGCAGAAGCTCTTGCCAAAAAGAACCCTACTCCTTCCGAAGAGAACAATCCCTCGAATGGAAAAACAGATGTTTGAGCGGTTCGCCGCTTCAAATATGGCGGTAGAGAAACCGCCTTAACAAATCGCAAAAGGTAGAGAAACCTTAAATCGCAAATGCAGTCACAGAAGACTTAAAAAGACAAGGAGGACTTTCGTATGGCAAAGATTGATGTATCGAAGATCGAGGGTTACGAAAACATGACCCCGGAACAGAAGATCGCCGCTTTGGAGGGGTATGACACCCCTGACCCTGATTACAGCGGCTATGTGAAGAAAGATGTTTTCGACAAGACCGCTTCCGAGCTGGCTGAGAAGAAGAAGCAGTTACAGGCGAAAATGACCGAAGACGAAGCCGCCAAGCAGAAGGAGCAGGAGGAGCGTGAAAAGCTCCAAAAGGATTATGAAGCCCTGCTTCATAAAACTACTGTTTCCGAGAACAAGGCAAAGCTCTTGGCGATGGGTTATGAGGAAAAGCTCGCCGCTGAAACTGCCGAAGCTATGGCGAACGGCGATACCGAAAAGGTTTTTGCCAACCAGCAGAAGCACCTCGAAGCCTACGGCAAGAAGATTCGTGCGGAAGCCCTTAAAGATACCCCGAAGCCCACCCCCGATGGGGACGGGAAAACCATGACGCTCGAAAAATTCCGCAAACTCAACCCTGCGGAGCGTCACAAGTTTTATACGGAGTACCCGGAGGAATACAAAGAACTTTATGGAGGTAATGAATAATGGCATTTACTCATACTATCTACGACAACTTCTACCTCTCCAATGAGGTGGAAGACCAGTACAATTCCCACCTTGATTTGCAACAGTTTTGCACTGTTGATAACAGTCTGGTGGGACAGGCTGGTATGAAACGCAAGGTCAATGTCTACAAGGCTACTGACGGTACTGAGAAGCTGGCTATGGGTGCTGGCAACACCAAGACCATTCAGGTTTCCTACACCGACAAGGAGTATGAAATCCTGCTGGCTCAGAACCGCTTCGAGTACTATGACGAGCAGGCTATGACCGACCCCATGCTGGTTCCTGTCGGCGTTCGCCACATGGGTACTGATATGTTCAACACCGTCAACAAGGACATCTTTGCCGAGTTCAACAAGGCTACTCTGGCGGTTGCCGCCACTGATTACGGCTTCGGCACTTTCGCTGACGCTGTTGCCAAGCTAAACCTTGAGCAGATTGAGGGTGTAAACATCTTCGGTTTCGTCAATGCGGCTGACATGGCAGAGGTGCGTAAGGCTTTGAAGGAAGACCTCAAGTATGTGGAATCCTTTGCCCGTACCGGCTATGTCGGCACTGTGGCCGGTGTGAACCTGTACACCAAGAAGGACGCTGTTTCCGGCACTATCATCATCGGCACTCGTGAAGCCGTCACCCTGTTCAACAAGAAGGGTGTCCAGGTTGAGCAGGTTACTGCCAACAACCGTTCCGAGACTGCGGCGAATACCCGTCTCAACACCATCTTCTCCCGTAAGTATTATCTCGCCGCTCTGACTGACGAGACCAAAGCGGTGAAGATCACCGTTACCCCGAGTGTCTGAGAGGAGGGCGTAGCAAATGTATAAAGTGGTGAGTTCTTTCCGGGACGCAAAGGACAATAACAGGCTTTATGCCGTTGGTGACGAATATCCTGCCACCAACATCAAGCTCTCCAAGTCCCGTATCGAGGAGCTGGCAAACGGCAAAAACCGTTTCGGCAGGGTTTTCATCGAGGAAGTGTCTGACGGTAAGGAAGACGCTGGCGATAAGGCAAAGGCCGATTCTGGCAAGTAAGCAATAGGAGGTGGACAACTTGAACGATGAAGAAAAGCTGATTGCTCTCAAAGCTATGGTCGGCGGCTCCGACACGGACGATGTTCTGTCCACCTACCTCAAATTGGCGGGGAGAAAGATCATTGCGAGGGCATATCCGTATGACCCAAGCGTTACGGAAGTGCCTGTTCAATATGACACGCTTCAATGTGAAATCGCCGCCTATATGCTCAACAAACGAGGTGCGGAGGGACAGACCTCTCACTCTGAGAATGGTATTTCTCGTTCTTACGAAAATGCCGACATTCCCGCTTCAATGCTCAGAGTAGTTACTCCTCATGTGGGGGTAATCAAATGAGAACAATGTTGAGGAACAAAAGCAAATTCCATTATGCGCTGTACAAAGATAAAGTCCCCAAAGTCGATGAATACGGAAACCTGACAGGTGAGTACGAACTTCGGTACGAAAATCCTGAGGGCTGTTCGGCGAATATTTCTGCCGCAAAGGGTGAGACCACAACCCGTCAGTTCGGAGAAAGCGAAGCCTACGACAAGGTTATTGTCATGGATAATAGCGCACCACAGATCAACGAATATACGGTTTTGTGGGTAGACACCGTTCCTCTGGTGGACGATTCCGGGGCATTAAAGCTCAACGACAAGGGAGAGGTTATCACTCCTCACGATTATATCGTGAAGAAGGTTGCCAAGAGTTTGAACAGCGTTTCCATCGCAATAAGCAAGGTGAATGTCCGTGGGTAAGAAGAAAATATCTTTCAAACTTTCCGAGCAGGACATTGATAGAGCCATTAAAGAACTGGCTGACTACAAACGAGAGATTCAAAGAAAGACAGAGCTTCTTCGAGATAAGGTTGCCGAAAGGCTGGCTGACGAAGCGAGAAAAGGCTTCGCAGGGGCGGTTGTGGACGATCTGGTTCGAGGAGGTCAACGATTTGCACAGGTCGATGTGTCTGTAAATAATCGTGGTTCTGTTACTGTGGTGATCGCAAGCGGCGAGGACGCAGTATGGGTCGAGTTTGGTGCTGGTGTGTACCATAATGGCTCTCCCGGTTCTTCTCCTCACCCGAACGGTGCTGAACTCGGAATGATAATCGGCGGTTTTGGGAAAGGAAACGGGAAAAAGGAAGTATGGGGATTTTACGAGGAGGGGGAACTAAAACTCACTCGTGGTACTCCCGCAGTAATGCCTATGGCACGAGCTGTAACTTCCGTTTGCAATGACATTCAGCAAATCGCAAAGGAGGTGTTCGTGTGATTGACATTGAGACAGAAATATTCAACAGCATTTCTGTGAAGGTTCGTGAAAAATACTCACAAATCTTCCTTACTGGCGAATATGTCAAATCTCCTCCCTCTTTCCCATGTGCTTCAATCGTTGAAGTCGATAATCAGATTTATAGAAACACTCGAACAACCGAGTGTATCGAAAATCATGCACAGTTGCTTTACGAGGTCAATGTTTACTCGAATAAGCATAACGGCAAAAAAGCTGAGTGCAAAGAGATTATTTCCTTCATCGACAGTCTCATGGAGAGCTTTGGATTCACACGGACGCTTCTCAACCCCGTTCCCAATGAGGAGGACGCAACCGTTTATCGCATGGTGGCTCGGTACAGAGCTATCGTATCGAAAAATAAAGTCATTTACAGGAGGTAATGAATCATGGCTATTAGCACATATAAAATTTTCCTCATGCAGAAAAACACTTCCGCATGGGAGAAGGTAGTTGACATTAAAGAGTTCCCCGATCTCGGCGGCACTCCCGAAATGCTGGAAACCACCACTCTGTCTGACAAAATGCAGACCTACATTCCCGGTATTCAGAGCATTGACGCTCTTGAGTTCACTTCCAACTACACTCTCGCGGACTACAAGAAGCTGAAAGCTCTGGAAGGTCAGGACAAGGAGTATGCTGTCTGGTTCGGCGGTACGGAAGCTGGCGATACCGTTACTCCTACTGGCTCTGACGGTAAGTTCAAGTTCAATGGTCAGTTGTCCGTCTTCCCTGTCGGCGGCGGTGTCAACGAGGTTGTTGACATGACCATCACCATCGCCCCGTCCACTCCTATCAGCATGGACGAATCGGCGTAACCAGAATTTCAAGGAGGAAACAATCATGGCAAAGCAGTTGAATTTCACTTTCGAGGGTAAGGATTACACCCTTGAGTTTACTCGCCGTACTGTGGCGGAAATGGAAAAGAAGGGCTTTATCGCTTCGGAGATTACCGATAAGCCTATGACTACTCTCCCGGCTCTGTTTGCAGGTGCGTTCCTTGCTCATCACAGGTTCGTCAAACAGGATGTGATCGAAAACATCTTCTCCAAACTCACCAAGAAAGAAGCCCTTATCGGTAAGCTGGCTGAAATGTACAACGAGCCGATCATGGCACTCGTTGAGGAACCCGAGGAAGACAAGGGAAACTTGGATTGGACAGCGAGTTGGTAAGTGATTTGCTGTCCTCTAATGAGGGGGGTGGTGGTACAGCCACCGCCCCCCTTAAAACTTACACTGAAAAGTTCAATGAGTTGTTTCCGTACTATCTGTCCATCGGTATGAGCGAGGAACAATATTGGGATCGTGATTGCCTATTGGTAAAAGCGTTTCGTAAAGCGGAAGAACTCAAAACAGATAGAAAGAACCAAGAAATGTGGTTGCAGGGCGTGTACATTTACGAAGCTCTGTGCCGGGTATCACCCATCCTTCACGCTTTCGCTAAGAAAGGTACAAAACCTGCTCCCTATCTCTCTGAGCCATTTGCTGTAAGCAAAAAGCAAGCTGAGGGTAAAGAAGCGGCAAAAGTGAAAAAGACCTATGACAAGGGTAAGGCTCGAATGGAAGGGTTTATGGTTCAATTCAACAAGAAGTTTGAAGGGAAGTGAGTTCTGTGTCTACTACAATCGAACAGTTAGAGCTTGAGGTGCAATCGAGTGCTACATCTGCCACGCAGAGCATAGATAAACTCGCTTCTACCCTCGGTAAGCTGAAAAGAGCTGTGAGTGATAATGGTAATTTGTCCAATTTCAAAAGTCAGCTTGAAAATCTCAACCGATCTCTCAGTGTAGTAAGCGGGTCGAGTGCTGAAAAAATGAACAAAATCGCACAAGGTTTAACTGCCCTGTCTGCGGTAAAGAATTCGAAGCTCTCCTCCACTTTTGCCACTCAGATTAACAGTATCGGTAAAGCCGTTCGTTCTTTGAATGGTACGGATTTCTCTGCGCTGACAAATTTAACCAATGCTCTCACCCCAATGGCGAGTATTGGGAAAGCGAATTTGAACAGTTTCATTTCGCAGTTGAACAGATTGCCCCAAGCAATCCAAGCTCTTAATTCGGTGAACATGGGTCAGCTCAGTTCTCAAATTCGAGAGTTAGTATCTGTTCTGACACCTCTTACTCAGATGGGGAAGAACAACCTCACTTCTTTCATTACACAGCTGACAAAGTTACCTAAAGCAATGGCGGCTTTACAGTCGGTTAACATGGGTCAACTCGCTTCACAGATACAGCAGTTGGCAAATGCTTTCGCTCCGCTGGCTACGCAAATGCAGTCTATCGCAAACGGTTTTTCCGCTTTGCCTACAAGACTGCAAAGGTTGATTCAGCAAACAAATAATCTGAGCAGTTCCAACCGAAAGGCTTCTGACAGCTATGTAACATTTGCCGCAAAAGCTGGTGTAGCGTATGTAGCTATGACACGCCTTGGGAACATCGTTGCTCGGTGGATTGACAAGTCCAACGATTATGTTGAGAGCTTGAATCTGTTTACTGTATCAATGGGCAAATATGCTGATGAAGCAGAGAGGTTTGCGGACAGAGTTACAGAAGTTATGGGCATTGACCCGGCTGAGTGGCTTAAAAATCAGGGTGTCTTTATGACCCTTGTTTCTGGATTTGGCGTTGTCGGTGACAGAGCGTATACCATGAGCCAAAATCTAACGCAGTTAGGTTATGACCTCTCCTCTTTCTTCAATATCACCTACGAGGACGCTTTTCTGAAATTGCAATCTGGTATTTCTGGCGAACTCGAACCTCTCCGTAGACTTGGCTTTGACCTGTCTGTGGCTCGTCTGCAACAAGAAGCGTTGAATCTCGGTATTGAAGAATCCGTTATGGCAATGACGCAAGCGGAAAAAGCCGAGTTGCGGTATTATGCCATTATGACGCAGGTCACGACCGCACAGGGCGATATGGCTCGTACTTTGGACGCTCCTGCGAATCAGCTTCGTATTTTGAAAGCGCAGGTGAATCAGGCGGCTCGTGCCTTGGGCAACATCTTTATTCCTGTTCTAAATGCTGTTTTGCCTTATGCAATCGCATTGGCTAAAGCAGTACGGTTGGTTGCAGACGCTATTGCACAGCTTTTTGGATTTACGATTCCCGAGATGAATTGGGATTCCATTACGGGAGGTATCGGAGATGTGTCTGGTAGTGCGGGTGATCTCGAAGATAACCTTGGCGGGGCTGGCGATAAGGCGAAAGAGCTGAAAAATGCTTTACTCGGTATTGACGAGCTGAATGTTCTGTCTCCGAACGAAGATTTAAGCTCTGGAAGTGCTGGTAGCGGTGCAGGTGGTGTTGGCGATGGAGGTCTCGATTTTGAGCTTCCTACCTATGATTTCATTGGAGAAGCGATAAGCACCAAAGTCGATGAAATAATGGAAAAACTGCAACCGATGATTGATTGGGTGAAAACCCATTTGGACGATATTTTAGATGTCGTTCTTGCCATTGGAGCAGGTTTCCTTACTTGGAAATTCGCAAACGGCTTTACCAGCATGATTGACGCAATCAAAAATGGCGGTTTGAACAAAGTGGCATTGGGTATCACGCTCATGGTCACTGGTATCACTCTTGCTTTCTCGGGAGCATACGATATTGGTTTCGAGGGACCTTCGTGGGAAAACATTCTCAAAACCGCCATTGGTGACGCTCTGATTGTTGGTGGCTCTCTGCTTGCTTTCGGAACTGGCCCTCTCGGTTGGACGGTTGGTATAGGTATCGCCCTTATTACTACCATCACTGGCATTGTGATCGGTGCGAACGATAAAGCCATTGCGGAAGATTTGAAGAACCGATTTGGCGAATTGATTCTGTCGAGTGAGGAAATATCCACTATCGTTAAGGCTACCCTTGACAACGATTGGTATTCCGATGTTCAGCTGTACCTTGATGTTTCTGCAAACCTCGATGAATTGAGAACTCAAATTGAGAGCGAGATTCAAGAACTGAATCGTTATAGCTGGAAGGTTCGTATGGGGCTGGAACTCAGTGAATCCGAATTGTCGAGTTATAAGTCGATTATCAACGAATATGTTACCTCTGCAAATCAGTATGTCACAGACAGAGGTTATGCTGTTTCGATTGGTATTAAGGCAACACTTGACGAGGGAGAGGTCGCAGATTCCATTCTTGCGAGCAATGCGGAAATCACCGAAATTGTGTCCGATGATTTGACAAGTCTTGGTACAGAGCTTCAATCCTTTTTGAACGAAGCGTTCAGTGACGGTATTCTGACGATTGACGAGCAGGAAGCCATTGACGCTCTTACCAACCAGATTAACAATGTGTTGGAGATTGTTTCTCAGAGTGAGTTTGAAGCAAAGCTCGAAGTGATTGATCTCAAATATGGTCTGGGAGGTTTGAGCCAAGAGAGTTGGGAAGCGTACAAGGAAGAAGTGCAGACCGTAGCCAACGAAATGAAGGAACACGCTGAAACTACGGTTGAAAACACGCTCTCCAACCTCAAAGCAAATATCGCCATCGCTGAGTATTATTTGGAGCAAGACCCGAATAATGCCCAGTGGAAAGCCGCTCTCGAAGAAGCGCAGGAAGCATATCAGCTTTATATGGATTCAAACCCTTTGGAGCTGGAATGTAACAACATTGATTTTACAATCAACGATCAGCTTTTCACTCATTTTAACGCTCTGTTTGGTAACGAGCTTGAAAAAGCACAACCGCTCATGGAGCTTGAGGTAGAAGGAGCTTTCCGTAGTGCGTTTTTGATGGGAGTAAGAACCCCAGACGAGATTTACGATGAACCCATCGAAAGTTTGATGTCCGGGTTGCAGAACTACTGGATGTATGAGTTTGACGAACTCGACATTAGCACTGCCGCAAGAAAAAACATCCACGAGCAGTTAGCAGATTGTATTCCCAAGCTGGACGAGTTGAAGAATGAACTCAATACTGCTTGGGAGACTGGTAACGCCATTCCTCAGTCTGTGAAAGATGGGTTGCTCGACATTTACACCTATAAAGCTATGTCTTCGGATATGAGCGAGCAGATGGAAGGTGTTACCTACCTTATTGGTTACGAGCTATCCGAAAGTCCCGGATTCTACGATATGCTCACAAAAGCGGATGAACTCGGATGGTTCTTGAACGAGGAGCTGGCTCTTGGTATCAAGAGCAATTTGTCCTTTGTCGAGGACGCTTCTGGCGAAACAGTGGATGTAATCAAAGATGGTGTTACCGTAGCAACGCTTGAAATGACCCCAGAACTTCGTAAGAACATGGAAAACCTCGGTGTCAATTTGAGCGAAGGTTTGATTGCAGGAGCAGAACAGGGTCAAGAGGAAAACAAGAGTTCTTGGCTCGATTGGGCTATTTGGCCTTGGAACTGGTTCAAGGAGAAGAACGAAATCAATAGTCCTTCCAAGCTCTTTGAGCGTGGCGGTCAGTATTTGGTCGAGGGATTATTGAACGGTATCAATTCTTACAGTTCTATGAAACCTACAATCGAAACTTGGGCGAGTAGTGTTGTCGAATGGTTCACCAGAGGTGAAGACGGTAAGAGTATTATCGACCATTTCAAATATATTGGAGAAGGTATCATTAGTGGTTTCAAGGGAGAAGTGAGTACAGATTATGGTACTTCACAGTCTTCAATAACCACTTGGGCTTCTAAGGTCAAGGAATGGTTTACCAGCGGCTCTTTCGGTGGTGTTAACAGCACCTCGTTCTCTACCTTTGCCAACAATATTATTACTGGTTTTAAGAATAAGATCAGTAATGCGTATACAACCAGTCAGTCTTCTATAACAACATGGGCAACCAAAGTGAAAGACTGGTTCAGCGGTACTGCTTCTTCCTCTGCGTTCAGTGGATTTGCCACTAACATTATTGACGGTTTCAAGAACCGAGTTGGGAGCTATTACACTAACGCAAAAGGCAATATGCAGACTTTTGGCTCTAATGTTAAGAGCTGGTTCACAAGTTATGCTTCGTACAATTCTTTTTACGAAGTTGCACGAGATGTAATTGACGGATTCAAGAATGGTATCGGAAATCTCTACACTACCGTAAAGAGTACGATTTCCAGTTGGGGTTCTTCTATCATTTCGTGGTTTAAGGAAAAACTGGATTCCAATTCTCCGTCTAAGGTGTTTGAGCGGATTGGCGAAGATACCATCCTCGGCTACAATCTTGGTTTACAGGCTCTCGGTGGAACAACCAGAGGGATTGTAAACAGTTGGGCAGATTCTTTCACCAATATAACTCCGACCATGAGCTTTGCGGTAGATACTTCCGCTCTCCGTTACTACGATAGTAATTCCTTCGCAAGAACCGTTTCTGCAAATGTGGTAAGCACAGCTTCTGTGACTGCTACTGGATTTAAGGAAGGTATGGAGGAGTTTTACAGAGAGTATGTTGAACCCACTATGGCTCAGATGGCGGCAGATATGAGAAGACAGGCCGACAAGAACGAGCAGACCATTGTGCAGATCGGAAATCGAACTGTAAATGACGCTGTGACTACTCAGCGCAAGGCAAATGGTTATGTGTTCGTGAAGTAAGGAGGTATAGATGTGTCATACATCGCAATCAACGGATATGAATTGCCCCCTCCAAAGCGAGGGGTACACCCCATTGTCACAACGGTAGTGGACGCTGGCAGAAATGCTAACGGCTCTGTCGTTGGTCAGCGTGTGGGTCGAGACCAGTACAAGATTGACGGTCTTGAGTGGCCTTGGCTCACCGCTGAACAGTGGGGGCAGATTCTCAACGCTCTCAGCAATTTCTTTGTCTATGTGACTTTCGTAGACCCCGTGACCAATTCCCGGAAGACCATTAAGATGTACCCCGGAGATAGGACGGGTGAACCCTATTGGGCAGACGATAGCGGAAAACCGACACATTATAGAAACTGTAAGGTGAATTTGGTGGACTGCGGCGAGTAAGGAGTGATTTTATGCAAAAGGTTTCTAAAGCGTATAAAGAAAGCATGAAATCCTCTCTCCGGGAGAGAGCATACATCATGCTCTCTTTCGGACTTATTAACCAAGAAGCTCAAGCGAAAGCCAGTGTTGAGGAAAGAGATTTTGCATATTACGCAAACGCTCAAAATGTCCTTGGTGAAAAAAGCGATGATACGATTTACGCCACCCTTGAGGAGAATTTTACAAAGGTGGACGGGTCTATGTTCTTTCTTCCGAGAGAGAATCAGTCTGGTGTCTATCTTGATACGGGTATTGTCAGTGACAAGCTCCTAACGGAAGCTGTGTTTGAGTTGACAATCAATCTGAACATTGCGGCAACCGATTTCAAGGGTATCACCATCAATTTCGGTGAAAATTATCCTATTGATTTCGATATGGTGAGCAGTAGTGGACAGATTATTGAGTTCCGAGGGAACGATCAGGCTGTGTTTTCTACGGAAGAAGTTCTGACAAATACCACTCAGGTAAAACTCATGTTTTACACCATGAAGAATCCTCAAAGCAGAGTGCGTATCTACTCTATCCGTTTTGGTTACGGATTGGTGTACTACAACCGTGATGTAATGAGTTCTTCTCTTGAGAGTTATGTGTCTCCTATCGGGGCAGATGTGCCGCAGATTGATTTCTCGGTACAGCTCAAGAATTACGATCATTACTTCAATGTGGATAATCCCAAGTCTGCAATCAACTTCCTCGAGACAGGGCAGGAAATGGAAATCTACTACGGTTATCAGCTCCCGGAGACGGGAGAGATCGAGTGGATTAGGGGGAATCGTCTGCTATGTTCAGAATGGGAATCGGACGATTATACAGCTACCATCCGCTGTCAGGACATTTTCAGAAACATGGATTCCGAGTATTACAAGGGGATGTATAACAGTGCGGGTGTGAGCTATTACAAATTGGCAGAAGATGTTCTGAAAGACGCAGGAATGAGCGATTATTACATCGACCCTCAGCTTAGGACGCTTTTTACAAAAAATCCTATACCGAGGGTACAGCACAAAGAAGCATTGCAGATTATCGCCAATGCCTGTCGGTGTGTTCTTTCTCAAACGAGATTTGGCACTATTCAGATAAAGTCCAATTTTGTTCCAGAAGCAAGCGCAAGAGCAGACACACAAGCAGAATATTCCAATGTGGATAAAATCATGGATGATACCACAAAGGATGAATACGCTTCTTTGAACACGAATTACACTACGGTAGATGGGAAAATGTTCTTTCTCCCTCGAAACCATAGCGGAAAAATCCTCAATACAGGTTTTGTTTCTGCGGAAATCTCCAACGAAAATTGTCTGTTTGAGAAAAATCCAGTGGTTACGGTGGAGCAGGAAGTTGCCTGTATGTACTACGGCGTGAAGTTTGTGTTCGGTAACGCCATTCCTGCGGAGTTCATCATTCGCACCTACAATGACGGTCAGCCTGTAACCGAATACAAAGTCGGTGAGAATGAGATTGACAGGGTAACGATACTTCATATCGACCTTGACGATTTCGACACTATGAAGATTGAGTTCACCAAGACCGCAGAACCGTATAACAGAATTGTGCTGAACAATTTCAGTTTCGGTGACATTACGGATTTTACCATGACCCGAACCGACATGACCTCCTCGCCGAAAGCGATCAAGCAAGAGCTTGTTAAGGAAGTAATCGTTCCCTGTTACAGCTACCAGAACGGTACACAGGAGGACAATCTCGTTGGCGAAGAAGTGGAAGTGACTGCTGGTGATACGCAAACATTCTTCATTGGAGAACCCTCTTATAATTTCAGAGCTGTTCTTGAAAACACCTCGGGTGGTGTCACAATCGTTGATTGGGGCAACTACTACATTACGGTGAGGTTCAGCGTTACTGGAAAGTACCGATTAGAGATTTACGGTTATCGGTATAAAATCGTTGAACGGTATGCGGTAAAATCACTCAACAGTCGAGGGAAAACGATCAAATGGGAAAATCCGATGATGTCCGACATGGACATGGCAAACGATCTCGCTGAGTGGCTTGGTGATTACTACGCTTCTGGTATCGAATATGAGTATAACACAAGAGGTAATCCAGAGATTGACGCAAACGATATTGTGTACCAAGAAAATGAGTTCTATTCCGACATGAAGGTGAACATTTACAGGCACACGATAAACTTCAAACAGTCTTTTTCTGGACGAGTGACAGCTCGAAGGAAGGGAGGTTAAGTATGGCATGGTCTACACCTAAAACCGATTGGAACGGAGAAACAGTCGATGGTGTTTACATCGGAGACAGGTTCAATGCCGTTGACTTCAATCGAATAAAAAACAATCTCGAGTACCTTCGTGAGCTGGCAATCAAGATGTACGAGGAGTTTTCGATACAGTCTCTCGGGAGTGATCGAACGCCGAAGGATTTCTTCTATGCTGACGAAATCAATGCTCTGGAAGACAATCTGAAAACCATCAACAATAACAGCTTGAAAAGGTCTTATGGTAATGTTCCAGTCTATGTCGATAACGGGAACACGATGGATTTTAAGGAATTGAACAGACTGGAAAGTGCCATTCTCGACCTTTATGAAAAGCTCACGAATGAGTACGAAGGAAGGAGAATGTTTACATGGAATTTTGGAATGAAGGGAGGGCTGTAAATGGCGTGGACATTACTGCCTACTGATTATACGGACGCTGTGTGGAGCGGTCTTAAAAAGTATAGTCAGGTTGATAATTCAGACGGAACGGTGTCTTTCCAAGATGTTACGGTCTACACGAATAAGGAGAAATCCTTCTTCGGTGCAAAGGACGCAAACCGAATGAATGAAGCCCTCAATTACATCATGTCCATGCTGGAAAGCGGGACTGACTTGTATGAGGAGTTCCAGACATATTTCACCACACAGAAACAGCTCTTTGAGAGTGCCGGGAACAAGGTCATTGAGAATGTTCGTGCGCTTACCAATGCGGAGTACGATTCCTATGTCACCTATGTTGCGGAACTGAAAGAGCAAGGAGATTCCACTCTTGCCGAAATCGAGCAGACCTATGAAGAACACATGACCTCGTATGAAAGCGAGCAGAAGAAAGCGTTCGACACATGGTTTGCAACCATCAAAGGCCAGTTGTCGGAAGATGTTGCGGGGAGTTTACAAAATCAGACCACGGAGCTTGACGAACGGTTGTCTGCCCTTGAACACATGGTTTTGAAGAATGACTTCACAGCTCCTCTCACGGTGGACGATGGCGGCACTTTGTTGGTCGATGATTTGGGCTTCGCAATCGTAGCTGACTGGAAATATAAGGAGGTATAACCAATGAGCGCAATCAGCATTGAAACAAAGAAAGTGACCGAACTGAGTTCGATCACCACTCCCGGCGATTCCCATGTGATTCCGATTCACGATGGGACTGGTCTGAAAAAGATTACTTTCGCCAACTTCAAAGCAAAGGCAGTTGAGGACACGGAAGCCAAGATTGCTCCTCTGCTTTTCAATAACGCAGGGGCGCACAATGCGATCTATCGGGGAAAGTCCCTCGGCAGTTCCGTTACCTCGGCGCAGTATTCCGCTATTTCTGCGGGTACATTCGATGATATGTACATCGGTGACTACTGGACTATCGGTGGTGTGAACTACCGCATTGCCGCTTTTGACTACTATCTGAACTGCGGCGATACCAGTTGCACTAAGCACCATGTCGTTCTCGTCCCTGATACCTGTCTGTACAATCATGTGATGAACGATACCAACATCACCACGGGAGCTTATGTAGGCTCGAAGATGTACACCGAGGGCCTGGAACAGGCCAAGACCACGATCAAGGCGGCTTTCAGCGGTCATGTGCTTTCCAAGCGTATTTACCTTTCCAATGCCACCGCAAACGGCAAAGCGTCCGCTGGTGCGTGGTGTGACAGCGAGGTTGACCTGATGTGCGAACACATGGTTTACGGCAACGGTGTGTTCAGCCCCGTATCTGATGGCACTACCGTTCCAAACAATTACCGTGTGGAAAAGAGCCAGTTGCCGCTGTTCCAGCATGAGCCGAGCCGTATCTGCAATCGTGCGATATGGTGGTTGCGTGATGTGATTTCCGCTTCCGATTTCGCCTATGTCAACGACAACGGCTCTGCGAACTACACCAACGCCAGTAACTCTATTGGCGTTCGCCCCGCTTTCTGTATATCCTAAAATCTGCGACCCCTTGTGGGTCGCACAAGGAGGTTGATTCTTTGAATGTCAGTATTAAAGGCAAAACGAAAACCGTCACAGTTTGAGGTGTTTCATCACTTCTACAAAATGAGGAAGGAGATCACCGATTTACTGCTTAGAGACTTCGGGTACGACCTCGAGCGAGCCGACAGCAAAGCATTGAAGATGTTCGGCGGCAAACCTTATGAGGAACTTACTCCCGAAGAAAAAGCCCGATACGATAAAGTCAAGGCGAAGAACGAAGCCTTTGCCGAGTGGTTTATACATGACGAAAGACAAGTCGTTGTCGATTGTCTGAGAACCATCGGCGAGGAAATCTTCGTAGCGAACAGCATTTATCCTACCTGTATGGAGGAGCTGATTGAGCGAAGGATTCGCCAAGACAGGGCGGTTGGGCAATGTTACAGGCTGACACAGGAGTTGCAGTATGCTATCGAGACCCTTCCTGTCGATGTGAACAAGTACCTCCGTTTTGCAGATTTGATACAGACAGAAATCAACCTCCTCAAAGGTTGGAGGAAATCCGATAACAAATTTAAGAGGGCAATCTCTGATTCCGCTTCCAATTTCGCCAATGTCAACAACAACGGCAATGCGAACTACAACAACGCCAGTAACTCTAATGGCGTTCGCCCCGATTTCGATTCTGCGATTGAATAGCCTATTGAGCGTTTCGCAGACAGAGAAAGGAGAGGTTGTCCTTCCAGTATGGTAAATACAAAACACGACACCACTTCTTACGAGAACTGTGGTTATCAGCGTGAGATATTCGATGGAAATGCGCTTTACGAAGCCTACAAAAGAGCGAGGAAAGGTAGTGATTGGAAGCCACAGGTGCAGAAGTTTGAAATGAACTATCTCCTTGAGTTGGCAAATATGCAAAAGGCTCTCAAGGATAAAAGCTATGAGTTCTTACCTACCACCAGTTTTATGCTCCATGAGCGAGGAAAAATTCGGCATATCACAGGAGAGCAAATTCAAGACAGAATAGCGAAACACGCCCTCTGCGATGAAATTCTGAACCCTGCCATAGAGAAGTACCTGATATTTGATAATGGCGCAAGCCTTGTTGGAAAAGGTATTGATTTCACACGGCGGCGGTTGTTGAAGCACCTACGCAGATATTACGCACAGCATGGGTCAAACGAAGGATATGTCCTTTTGATTGACTTCTCGAAGTATTACGACAATATCAGACATGATGTGCTGTTGCGGCTGTTTGAGAAGTATGTCGATGATGAACACGCTCTGTGGTTGTTGAGAAAGACCGTTGACCGCTCGAAGGTAGATGTGTCTTATATGACGGACGATGAATATGAGAACTGTATGAACAGGCTCTTTAATTCTCTGGTCTATCAGTACATAGACAAGTCGCTTCTTACGGGCGAAAAGTTTATGGCAAAGCACCTCAACATTGGAGATCAGGTGGCACAAACCGCTGGTATTGCTTATCCGATTCGGATTGACAATTACATAAAAATTGTCAGGAGCGTAAAGTTCTACGGGCGATATATGGACGATAGCTACATTATCCACGAGAGCAAGGAGTTCCTGTTGGAGCTTCTGGAAGAAATCATTGAGATAGCAAGAGAAATAGGCATTACGGTCAATACCCGCAAGACACGAGTATGTAAGCTCTCCGAGCATTGGCGATTCCTTCAAGTCCAATATTCTCTCACCGATACGGGCAGGGTTATTCAGAAAATCAACCCAAAGCGGTTGACGGGAATGAGAAGGAAAATGAAGAAACTTGCCCCGAAGTTATCGGAAAAAGAGTTCACAGACTGGTATAAGTCTTGGTTCAAGAACCATTACCGCATAATGAGTAGGCAACAGAGAAGCAACATGGATACATTGTTCAATCAGTTAAAGGAGGTAACGAAATGCAGTACACAATCACCCTCGCCGATGGTCGCAAGCTGACCGGGCTTGGCAAAAACGGTGATAACTTCGTCAGCACCGAAAAGGTGGACGAGACGATCTTCGAGGATAATCTCTCCACCATGACGATTTCTGATGGCGAGACCGAGGAGACCTACAAGGATATGGTCTTCATTCAGCAGATGGAGTGGCCTGATGGTACTTACTATCTGGCTTTCCGTGAAAAGTCTCAGGCCGAGAAGGTGTATGCGGCTCTGGTGGCAACAGGAAACAGCGTGACCGACATTCAGGTTGCTCTCGCTGAACTGTATGAAATGATTTTGGGAGGTATGTAAGATGGCGAAGATTTATGTTGCCCTCATTCGCAAGGGGCTGAAAACCATTGACGATGTTCCGGCACAGCTTCGTGAGGAAGTCGAGAAGCTGTTGGAGGAGCAGTAAGATGTTCCTCAATATTTTCGGAAATCTACTCATTTTCGTAAAGAGGAAGGAGGTGGAACACATGGCTGTCATTTATGTCGCTCTTATCGTAAAGGGCAAGAGAACCTATCAGAGCGTACCCGCTGTTATCAAGCCGCAGGTGCGTGAGCTTCTGGTAGACCTCGAGCTGGAAGACCTTATCGTAGAGTAAGGTTCAGCGCATGGGCTGTCGTATGGGGTCGCAACGACCCCATACGATAAACCCTACACTACAATAAGGAGATTACGCCTATGGACGAGTTCTTACAGGTTTTTGGCAACCTGACTGTTGCTTCGGTTGCAGTCGTTATTGCCGCTCTGGTGTTCGTGTGGAAGCTGTACACCATCGCCAAAAACCACATGATCGAGCGGTATAAGAAAGAGGAAGAAAAGGAGCGCAAGGTTCAACAGATTATCGAGCAAGCGTCTCACTACCCGGAATGGCGCAAGCAAAGTTTGGACATTCAGAAAGCTCTTTGGGAAGCCATTGATACTGTGAAAAAAGCACAGCTCAATAACATCGAGCGGCTGGAAGTCCTTACGAGAGAAATCGGGCAGAGCGAAGCCACCACCTGTCGTTATAGAATCCTTCGATTCAACGATGAAATTCTTCACGAGCAGAAACACACCAAAGAACATTTCGATCAGATTCTCGATGATATTACTCGCTACGAGAAGTATTGTGACGAACACCCTGAGTATGAAAACAACAAAGCTACTCTGGCGATCAAAAATGTCAAAAGGGTTTATCAGAAATGTTCAGACGAAAACTCTTTCCTGTAAGGGAGGTGGTCTGATATGGACAAGCAGGAGTTTATCAAACAGATTGCGGCCTATGTGAAGAAGTATGCCCCTTCTTACAACATTAAGGTCTATTCTCCCATCATCGCTCAAGCGATTTTGGAGAGTGCCTACGGCACTTCTGAGCTTGCCGTAAACGCTCATAACTACTTCGGGTTGAAATATCGTGCTGGTCGGTGCAAGACCTGTATCGGTATCTACAACAAGGTAGGTAGCGAGCAAAATGCAGATGGGAGCTATACCAGCTCCTCCATGCAATGGTGCAAGTTCAAGGACATGGAGAATGGTGTTATCGGGTACTTCGATTTCATCAATATCTCCAATTATGCCAACCTCAAGGGGGTTACTGACCCCCGGAAATACCTTGAGAACATCAAGGCTGACGGTTACGCTACCTCGCTCAAATATGTGGACAATCTCATGTCTGTCATTGAGCAATGGGGCTTGACCCAATATGACAATGCAAAGGAGGAAGTCAATATGAGCAATTCGCCGCTGGTTACATACACCAATATCAGCAAGAACAAAAATTCGCCGAGAAACCATGCTATCGACACGATCACCATTCATTGTATCGTGGGGCAATGGACAGCGAAGCAGGGGTGCGATTACTTCGCCACCACAGGTCGAGAGTGTAGCGCAAACTATGTTGTCGGTAAGGACGGTTCGATTGGTCTGTCCGTTGACGAGAAGGATAGGAGCTGGTGTTCTTCCAATGCCGCCAACGATCATCGTGCTATCACTATCGAGGTGGCGAGCGACACCACTCACCCCTATGCCGTTACCGACAAGGCGTATGCCGCTCTGCTTGATCTGGTTACGGACATTTGCAAGCGCAACGGTATCAAACAGCTTCTCTGGAAGGGTGACAAGTCCCTGATCGGTCAGGTGGACAAGCAGAACATGACCGTCCATCGCTGGTTTGCAAACAAGGCTTGCCCCGGCGATTACCTGTACAACAAGCACTCTGAGATCGCCGCAGAGGTCAACAGACGGCTCGGAAGCGGCTCGGGTACTTCTACCCCTGCCACTCCCTCTACGCCCTCTACGCCGTCCTCTGGTAGGCTGTCTGCGGGTACTAAGCTGACCCTCAAGAATACCCCTCTGTATGTGTCTTCCACCACCAAGAACAAGTCTTCGAGCAAGACCGGGACTTTCTATGTGTGGAGCAATGCGGTTGTGAACGGCAGAATCAGAATCACCAACAAGACCAGCAATGTCGGTGTTTCTGGACAGGTTACAGGCTGGATTGATGTGGAGGACGCACAGAGTTCCGCTGGTTCTTCTGGCGGCACTTCTACCTTCACCCCCTATCTGGTTAAGGTGACAACCTCTGTGCTGAATATCCGCAAGGGTGCTGGCACGAATTACGGGACGAACGGTGCTATCCGAGATAAGGGTACTTACACCATCGTTGCCGAAGCAGACGGTCAGGGAGCTTCCAAGTGGGGCAAGCTGAAATCCGGGGCTGGCTGGATTTCTCTGGACTACACCAAGAAGGTGTAATCCATGAGCGGCAAGAGGACAAGTCGGAAGACACCGATGGAGTTTTCAAAGAAGATACTGGTTGTTGCGGCTTTCGTGAATGTGGCGGTAATCGTATTCACCTTCATTATGATATGGAGAACTTGCGATCTGTCTCCGCTGGCATATCTCATTCCAGCGGTTGCCGCAGAGACCGCCACAGGCACAGGTTTCTATTATGCCAAAGCGAAAGTCGAAAACCGTATAAAGCTGATGAAGCACTATAAGGTTGAACCGACAGAGCAATCATTCAACGAACAAGGAGGATATTACAATGGTTGATTTGACGCAGATTGTGGTCGCAATTCTGACCCTCATTTTCTCTCTGGTTTCCGCATTTCTGATTCCGTACATCAAGACGAAGGTGACTGCGGAACAGCTCGAGACCATCAAGTTTTGGGTGAACATCGCCGTGGAAGCGGCAGAAATGATCTATGTCGGCACAGGCCGTGGTGAGGAAAAGAAAGCCTATGTGGTTGAATTTCTGAACAGCAAGGGTTTCCATCTCGACACCGCCGAGATCGACAATATTATCGAAGCCGCTGTCCTTGAGCTGAAACTCGCCACAGAAAAGAAGGAAGCCTGACCGAAATCAGACTTCCTCTACTATCAAAACAAATCCGAAGCAATGCTTTAGGAAAAATAAGGTGTTCGGATTTGCACAATTTGGTGGAGATGGAGGGAGTTGAACCCTCGTCCGAAAGCGCTTTGACAGGAACTTCTCCGGGCGCAGCAGGTTTTTTCGGGACGCTGTACGCCCCTGTTCCCTTCAGGACAGGCAAACCGGCAAGCCTGTCCGTCCGGTAGCTTCATGATGCATGGCACGCGCAAAGCTTAGCGTGCGCACGTTCACCACTCATCGACGCTCCGCTGCCGGGCCGTGGTCCTCCCGGCGGGAACGCTCGCTAATTAAGCAGCGAGAAGAACAGTTTCGTTGTTGTTCTTTAATTTATAAGGTGCCCGTTTTATGGCGGTCAGGCGCCGCCGCCCGCTATTCCTGCCTCCACACCCCCGTCGAAACCGGTACATCCCCATGATGTCGGGCGCGTCGGCCGCCTGCGCCGCTCTCGCGGCGCAGGCAGGAACGCATTCTGAAAGATCAGACGAAACTGCCGATGATTTGTTCCCTCAGCAGGTCTCCGGCTCCGGATACTCGACGCCGAAGGTCTCGACCGTGACGGTCTTCATCTTCTGTTCGTGGGTGGGCTTGTCGTTGAACATGCTGCGCGGGGTGCGCGCGATGGCGTCGACCACGTCCATGCCCTCGGTCACTTTGCCGAACGCGGCATACTGCTTGTCGAGGTGCGGGGCGTCCATGTGCATGATGAAAAACTGGCTGCCGGCGGAGTTCGGATCCATGGCGCGGGCCATGGACAGCACGCCGCGGGTGTGCTTGAGGTCGTTTTGGAAGCCATTGCTCGTGAACTCGCCCTCGATGCTGTAGCCCGGGCCGCCCATGCCGGTGCCGGTCGGGTCGCCGCCCTGGATCATGAAGCCGGGGATGACGCGGTGGAAGATCACGCCGTCGTAAAAGCCCTTCTTGACGAGACTGATAAAGTTGCGGACGGTGTTCGGCGCGATCTCCGGATAGAGCTCGGCGCGGATGATGCCGCCGTCTTCCATTTCAATGGTGACAATCGGATTGCTCATCAGTAATTTTTCTCCTTTATCGTTCTGTCGATCTCGCGTTTGGCGCTGCGCTGCGCGTCGGCGTCGCGCTTGTCATAGAGCTTTTTGCCTTTGCACAGGCCGAGCTCCACCTTCACGCGGCTGTCCTTGAAATACAGCGACAGCGGCACGAGCGTCAGCCCGTCCTGCTTCGTGCGGGCGTAGAGCTTCGTGATCTCCCGCCGGTGCATGAGCAGGCGCTTCGGCCGGTCGGGGTCGCGGTTGTAGATGCTGCCGTGCTCGTAGGGGCTGATGTGGATGCCGTAGGCAAACAGCTCCCCGTTTTTCACGGTGCAGAACGAATCTTTCAGGTTGACCGTGCCCGCGCGGATGGACTTGACCTCGGTGCCGAAGAGCTCCACACCGGCCTCGAACCGCTCGAGCACGAAATAGTCATGCAGGGCCTTGCGGTTGGCCGCGACCTGCTTGACGCCCTTGGCTCTCGGCATGGCGGGGACCTCCTTCGTGCGAAATCGTGGATATAGTTTAGCACATCCGGCGGCAAATGAAAAGAGCGAAATCAGCAGAAATAGCGCTGAAGCGTCCCGACGGCGTCACGGCGGGCGACCACGTCGCCGTGTTCGCCGATGTGTGCGTACAGTTCCTCGGTACACGGCAGCGGCTCGCCGAACTCGAAGAGCGCGTTCGGCAGCGCCTCGTCCCCGGTGCGCACAAACAGCTCCCAGCCGCCGTCTATGTACACCACGTCCGAGTCGAGCCCGGCCGGAAAACAGCCCAGCGCTGCGGTCAGGTCGGCAAACGAGTGGAACCGGAACCGGCGCGGCGGGGTGGAAATGGGTCTTGCGATGAGCAGCACCTCCTTTTCGGCAACGAACAGTTCGATCTTCATACTTGTCCAGGGCGCGAGCCCGTGCGTCTCGAGCGCATGGTCGACGGCGGCGCGGATGTCGGCCTCGCGCAGCGCGGCCCACTCGGCGCGCGTGATGCGCATGGCGACGGCCGCGGCGTCAGCGGTTTCTACCAGCATGGGAATACCTCCCTTGGTGTCGGTTTCCGGACAGGCGTCCGGTTAGATCCAGTATAGCGTCCGAGCCCGTGTTTTGCTACTCAAAATATATGGTAATCGGCGCAGGAATATGGTATCATTCCATTTGAAAAAAGGAGTGGATGTTTCATGGAACTGATCGAACAAAAGCTCAAGACCCTCACGAGCTACCACGGTGTGATCGTCAACGTCCGGCTCGACGAGGCGCGTCTGCCCGACGGCAGCACGGCCAAGCGCGAGGTCGTGGAGCATCCGGGCGGCGTGACGGTCCTGCCGCTGGAGCCCGACGGCACGGTCTGGTGCGTGCGGCAGTACCGCTATCCGTTTTCGCGCACGCTGCTCGAGGTGCCGGCCGGCAAGCTCGAGCCGGGCGAAGCGCCGGAGCTGGCCGCGGCGCGCGAGCTCTCGGAGGAGACGGGCCTGACGGCCGGCCGGATGCAGTATCTGGGCGCGAACTTTACATCGCCCGGTTACTCGGAGGAGGTGCTGCACATCTATCTGGCGCGCGACCTGCACCGCGGCGCGGCGCACCTCGATCCCGGCGAATTTCTGAACGTGGAGCGGCATCCGCTGGAGGAACTGGTGCAGATGGCGCTTGATGGTGAACTTTGCGACGGAAAAACGACAGTTGCCCTGCTGAAAACGCAGCTTTTGCTCGCGCGCGAGCGCGGCGAGGCGGCAAGTGGCGGGTTGTGATTGCTTTTCGGGAAAAAGCATGCTATAATTCATCGTTAGGTTCCGCAAAAATCGGGCAAGCTACGCACGGAGCGTATTCGCCCGGTCACAGATGCGGAGCTGCACTCTGCTTTCGCAGCATGAGAGGTGTCAAATAGTTTGGATAGATATGTAATACATGGCGGCAGACCCCTGCACGGGGAGATCGAGATCAGCGGCGCGAAAAACGCGGCCGTGGCGATCATCCCGGCAGCGCTGATGGTCGACGGTGTCTGCCGGATCGAGAATATGCCCCAGATCAGCGACGTGGATATGCTCCTGAAGATCCTGCAGGGGCTGGGTGCGCGGGTGGAATACCTCAGCCCCTCCGCCGTCGAGATCGACTGCACCCAGGTGCGCTTCACCGAGCCGCCGTATGACCTGATGCGCAAGATCCGTGCGTCGTACTATTTCATCGGCTCGATGCTCAGCCGCTTCGGCTCGGCCAAGACGACCATGCCCGGCGGCTGCAACTTCGGCGTCCGGCCGATCGACCAGCACATCAAGGGCATGACCGCGATGGGCGCGAACGTCGAGGTGAAAAACGGCTTTGTCTATGCCGACACGCCGGACGGCCGCCTGCACGGGGCAAAGGTATATCTGGATAAGGTCTCGGTCGGCGCGACGATGAACATCATCATCGCGGCGACGCTTGCGCGCGGCCGCACCGTGATCGAGAACGCGGCGCGCGAGCCGCACATCGTCGACCTTGCCAATTTCCTCAACTCCATGGGCGCCGACATTCGCGGCGCCGGCACGGATTCCATCCGCATTCAGGGCGTCGAGCGCCTGCACGGCGGCACGTACAGCGTCATCCCCGACCAGATCGAGGCGGGCACGTATATGGCGGCCTGCGCCGCGGCCGGCGGGGAAGTGCGCCTGGCGAATGTGATCCCGCGCCATCTGGAGTGCATCAGCGCCAAGCTGCGCGAGATGGGCGTCACCGTCGTCGAGGGCGGGGACAGCGTGCTCGTGCGCAGCAACGGCCGCCTGCGCCATACGAACGTCAAGACCCAGCCGTACCCCGGCTTCCCGACGGATATGCAGCCGCAGATCAGCGTGGCGCTGTGTCTGGCCGACGGCACGAGCGTCGTGACCGAGGGCGTGTATGACAATCGCTACAAGTACATTCAGGAGCTCGGCCGCATGGGCGCGGACGCGCAGGTGGACGGCTGCACCGCCATCATCAACGGCGTGGAGGGCCTGCACGGCGCGGAAGTCCGCGCGTGCGACCTGCGTGCCGGCGCCGCCGTGGTCATTGCGGGCCTGTGCGCCACGGGGGAGACCGTGGTCACGGACATCCGCTTTATCGAGCGCGGCTACGAAAACTTCGTCGGCAAGCTGCGCGGTGTCGGTGCGGACATCGTGCTCGAGCGCGACGGGGCCGAGCAGTGCGCGGCGGCCGCTGCCGAATGAACATCGCGCTGTTTGCCAGCGGGTCGAGCGGCAACTGCGCGCTCGTGTCCGACGGCGAGACACATATTCTGATCGACGCCGGCATCTCCGCGCGGCGCATCTGCGCGGGACTCACTGCGCAGGATGTTGCGCCGGCCGACCTCGCGGGCGTACTCGTGACGCACGAGCACTCCGACCATGTTAAGGGCCTGGCCGTTTTGCTGCGGCGCGACCCCACGGCGGTGTATGCGCTGCCGGCGGTGTGCGCTGCGCTGCGAAAATTGCTGCCCGAGCGGACGGACTGCCTGCACGAGATCGCGCCGGGCGAGCCGTTTTGCCTCGGCGATGTGCGCGTGACGCCGTTTCCCACGCCGCATGACGCGGCCGGGAGCTGCGGCTACCGGCTCGACGGGTCGGCGCGCTTCGGTTTCTGCACCGACCTCGGCACCGTGACGGATGCCGTGCGCGCGGCGCTGTGCGGCGTGGACTGCGCCGTCATTGAGGCCAACCACGACCCGGAGCTGCTGCGCACCGGGCCTTACCCGATCTATCTCAAGCGCCGGATCGCATCCGATCACGGCCATCTGTCGAATGAAAGCGCCGGGGCGCTGGCGGTGTACCTCGCGGAAAACGGGGCGCAGCAGCTCATCCTTGGCCATCTCAGCCGGGAGAACAACACGCCCCGCGCCGCGCTCGAGACCGTGTCACTCGCGCTCGCGGCGGCGGGCTTTCAGCCCGGCACGCAGCCGGAGCTGTACGCCGCCCCGGCGGAGACGACGCTCGCGCTCACGGCGGGAAAGGCGTGCGTATGCTGTCGATAACCCTCGTCTGCGTCGGAAAGATGCGCGAGACCTATTATATCTCCGCGTTCGCGGAATATGCCAAGCGGCTGGGCGCCTATTGCCGGTTTGACCTGGTGGAGCTGCCGGAGCAGCGCCTGCCGGAGCGCCCGTCGCAAAAAGAGATCCACGCCGCGCTGGAAAAAGAGGCGCAGGCCATCCGCGCGCGCATCCCGAAGGGCGCGGCCGTGATCGCCATGTGCGTCGAGGGCAAACTCCTCTCGAGCGAGGCGCTCGCGCGGCAGCTCGCCGGTTACGCCGCGGGCGGCACGTCGAAGGTGTGCTTTCTCGTCGGCGGGTCGTTCGGCCTCGACGAGGGCCTCAAGCGCGAGGCGTCGCTGCGGCTGAGCATGTCGCCGATGACATTCCCGCACCATCTGGCGCGCGTCATGCTCGCCGAGCAGATCTACCGCGCGTGCACGATCAACGCGGGCACGCAATATCATAAATGAAACAGGAGAAACAACATGGCGCAAGAGCTGAAAGCAGAGTGGGGCAGATCACTTCCCGGCGATCTGCTCAAGCGCTGGCCGCGCGATGCGGACGGCGAACTGGTGCCCCCGGCGCTGCTGACCAAGTGCACGGGCGTGGATATGGACGACGTGCTGCTGGTCAATATGCTGGAGGCCTATGGCATCCCCTGCCTGAAAAACTATCCCGGGGACGGTCAGTTTGGCAAGATCATGTTAGGTATGTCCGGTTACGGAGTGGAAATTCTGGTTCCTGAGACGCTGCTTGCCGATGCGCAGGCACTTCAGGAAGGCTGCGCTGAGGCGCTGACGGAAGGAGACGACAATGCGTAATTATATGGAAGAATACCAGCGCTGGCTCGACAGCCCCGCGCTCTCCAATGCGGAATGGGAAGAACTCAACGCCATCCGCGACGACAAAAAAGAGATCGAGAGCCGCTTTTTCGCCCCGCTCGAGTTCGGCACGGCCGGCCTGCGCGGCGAGATGGCGCTCGGCTGCCGCCGCATGAACATTCATGTCATCCGCCACGCCACGCAGGCGTTCGCGGAGGTCATCAAGGCCGAGGGCGAGAGCGCGTGCGCGCGCGGCATCGCCATCTGCTTTGACTGCCGCGTCAACAGCGAGCGCTTTGCGCACGAGGCCGCATCCGTCATGGCGGCCAACGGCATCCACGTGCGCATTTTCGACGCCCTGCGTCCGACGCCGGAGCTGTCGTTCGCCGTCAAGCACTACGGCACCACGGCCGGCCTGAACATCACGGCCAGCCACAACCCGAAAGAATATAACGGCTACAAGGTCTACTGGTCCGACGGGGCGCAGCTCCCGCCGCAGCACGCCGCCGCCATCGCCAGGAACATGGAGCGGCTGGACATCTTCAATGATATCCAGCGCATGGACTTTGACGACGCGGTGCGTCAGGGCCTTGTGGAGTTCATGGGCGCGGAGACGGACGAAGCGTTTTTGTCCAACGTCCTGCGCCAGCCGATCGACCCGGACGTTGTCCGCCGCGTGGCCGACCGGTTCAAGATCGTCTACACGCCGTTTCACGGCGCGGGCTGGCACCTCGTGCCCGAGGCGCTGCACCGTCTGGGCATGACGCAGGTCATCCCCGTCAAGGAACAGATGGTGCTCGACGGCACGTTCCCGACCGTCAAGAGCCCGAACCCGGAAAATCCGGAGGGCTTCTATCTGGCCGTTGACCTCGCCAAGGAGGTCGGCAGCGACCTCATCCTCGGCACGGATCCGGACTCCGACCGCGTCGGCGTCATGGTCCGCGGCGCGGACGGGGAGTACCACACCATCACCGGCAACCAGATGGGCGTGCTGCTGCTCGACTATATCATCACGGCGCGCCGCCGCAAGGGCACGCTGCCGGAAAACGCGGCCGCGATCTCGACGATCGTCACGTCCAAAATGGTGCGCCGCATCTGCGATGTGAACGACATCCACTTTGACGAGACGTTCACAGGCTTTAAGTTCATGGCCGAGAAGCTGGCCGAATACCAGCGCGACGGCTCGTATCAGTACGTGCTCGCCTTCGAGGAGAGCTACGGCTACATGATGGGCGACTATGTCCGCGACAAGGACGCCGTGACCGCCTGCGTGATGATCACGGAGATGGCGGCGTACTACTTCGAGCAGGGCATGACGCTCGCGCAGGCGCTCGACGCGCTGTATGAAAAGTACGGCTTCTACGGGGAGCGCACGCTCAACCTCGTCATGCCGGGCCTTGACGGCCTGGAGAAGATGCGCGCGCTCATGGCGCAGCTGCGCCGCGAGCCGCTGCAGGAGATCGCGGGCACGAAGGTCGTGCGCATGCGCGACTATCAGGACGGCTCGGTGTACGTCATGGGCCTCGGTAAGATGGACAAAACGCCCATTTCCGGCTCGAACGTGCTGTATTTTGAGCTGGACGACGGCTGCTCGTTCATCGTCCGCCCGTCCGGCACGGAGCCGAAGATCAAGGTGTACATCCTTGGTGTCGGCGCGACGCGCGCCGAGTGCGACGAGCGCGTGCAGCGCTACGCGCAGTTCGCTGAGACGTTGCGCGGCTGAACCGAAACCATTTGCCCCGGCCCTCCGGCAGTTTTCGCCGGAGGGCCGGATCTTTGAGGGAGCGTTATGAAAGAGAAACTCAAACAGCTCTTCGGCCTCTTCGGCGCGTTCGCCGTCGTCGGCGTGACGACGTTCGGCGGCGGATATGCCATGCTGCCCGCGCTGCAGCGCGAGGTCGTGGAAAAGCGCCGCTGGGCCACGGAGGAAGAGGTCATGGACTGGTACGCCATCGGCCAGTGCACGCCGGGCGTCATCGCGGTCAACACCGCCACGTTCGTCGGGCAGAAGCAGGCGGGCATCTGGGGCGGCATCTTTGCCACGCTGGGCGTCGTGTTCCCGTCGCTCGTCATCATCATGATCATCGCGGCCTTTATTCAGAATTTCGCGCACCTGCCCGCCGTGCAGAACGCCTTCGCCGGCATCCGCGTGTGCGTGTGCGTGCTCATCCTCAACGCCGTCGTGAAGCTGTGGAAAAAATCCGTCGTGGACTGGAAGACGTTTCTGATCTTCCTGCTCGTGTTCGCGGGCAGCGTGTTTTTGAATATCTCGCCGGTGCTGTATGTGCTCGCGGCCGCGCTCGCCGGCATCGTTGTCAAGGAACTGGAGGCGCGTAAGGCATGATCTATCTGCGCCTGTTCTGGGAGTTTTTCAAGACCGGCCTGTTTTCCGTCGGCGGCGGCCTCGCCACGCTCCCGTTTATCTATGACATGTCCGACCGCATGGGCTGGTTCACCTATCAGCAGATCGCGGACATGGTCGCGGTGTCGGAGTCTACGCCCGGCCCGATCGGCGTCAACACGGCGACCTATGTGGGCTACATCACGGGCGGCGTTCCCGGTGCGCTCATCGCGACGCTGGGTCTCGTGACGCCCGCGGTCATCTGCATCCTCATCATCGCGTCCTGCCTGAAAAAGTTCCGGGAAAACCGGTTCGTCGACCATGCGTTTTACGGGCTGCGCCCGGCGTCCGCTGCGCTGATCGCAGCGGCGGGCTTTTCCGTCGTGCGCATCTCGCTGATCCAGGAGAGCGCCTTTCAGGCGAGCGGCCGGTTCACGGATCTGTTTTTCTGGAAGGGGCTGCTGCTCGCGGCCGTCATCTGGGTACTGACGAATGTCGTCAAGCCAACGAAGAAGCTGCACCCGATCGTATACATCGCGGCGTCCGCCGTCGTCGGCATCGTGTTTTCGTTTGCCGGGGTGTGAGCTAAAAAAGGTTTGCAAGAACCCACATACACAGCGCGGAGATCGCTCCGTGCAGCAGGCGCCCGACCGTGTGTCGGGCGCTGAAATTCGTAAGTCAATATAATAAGGCCGTGCACTGAATGGTACGCGGCCTTACATTTTTTACTTTAATATTTTTGTGAATATAACATAATATGAGGCACAGCTTAGCAGAATACAAAGTATCATTAGTAGCGGAGTTTTAAACCGGCCAATTTTTTGAAACCATTTTTGCTTTTCGAGTAGTTGAACAACAACCGCTTGTAGAAATGCCCAGCTAACCACGCATGCGACGGCGTTTATTACAATTAGCAGCAGGACGTCCAACCATTTTCCACTGCGAATGCAGTCAATAAACCCGTCATTAGTAAAAAATGCACCAAGCGATGCGGTAAATATTGTCATTCCAAGCGTTTCCATGCGTTGCTGGATTTCTTCTTTTTGCGTATTCTGTTTTTCATTATCCATCAGCCAACCCCTCCTTTTTCTGCCTTTCTATAATATACCATGAGCTAGAGGAAGTAAAGGACAGCTTTTCAATTGGATGTTTTGACATTTGTACAAGCTTATAAGTTTGTATTTCCGGAGTATATGCTCAGTTGGACTCCTTACTCTTCGCTTTTTGGCTGCAACAATCAAGAAAAAAGTGCCAGGCTTGCCAGAACCCACATACACAGCGCGGAGATCGCTCCGTGCAGCAGGCGCCCGACCGTGTGTCGGGCGCTTTTGATGTCTGTCCCGGCGATGACCGCCGCCGTCTGACAGTGCACGGACACGCCGCCCCAGCCGATGAGAAAGGCGGCGAGGGCGAGATTCCCCGGCGTCGGCATCAGACCCTGCATCGCGCCGATGCCGGTGCCGAGCTCGAGCACGCCCGTGCACAGCGCGCGGGTAAAGTGCAGCTCCAGCCCGAGCCGCGCAGCGCTCGTGCCCACCAGCGCCGGCAGCAGGCCGGAGGCGTCGAGCACACCGGTCATGACGCTGAACGTGACCACAAAGCCGCTGACCGTCAGCACCGCGCGCACGGCGCTGCGCACGGCCTCCGGCAGCGCCTGCGAGAGCGACACGGCAGCGATCTGCGACCGATCCTCCGGCAGAAAGCCGCCGCTGCGCGGGGCGAAGAGCATGCCGACGATCACGGCGGACAGCACGTGCACGCCGTAAAGCAGCAGCCCGTAGCCCGCGCTGTGAAACACGCCCACGCCTGCCGCGCCGACGAGAAACGCTGGGCCGGAATTGTTGCAGAATGCGAGCGCGCGCTCGGCCTGCTCGCGCGTGAGCGCGCCGCTGCGCCGCAGCCGGGCCACGGCATCCGCGCCGAGCGGATATCCGCCCGTCACGCCCAGCAGCAGCGCCGATGCGCCCGCGCCGCCGATGCCGAAGAGCTTTTGCGTCACGGGCGAGAGCCACCTGCCGAGGATGCCCGGCAGCCCGAGCTGCTGCAGCAGCGACGAGAGGATAAAAAACGGCAGCAGCGACGGCACGATCATCTGCGCGCAGAGGTTCAGCCCCGCGCGCGCACTCTCGAGCGCCGCCTGCGAGCACAGCAGCAGCGCGCCGAGCGCCGAGAGCGTCACCGCAAGCGCGATGTAATTGCCCCGTTTGCCTTCCACCGGCATCCCTCCCAAAATCGGTTCTCGTGCATTTGTATGCCTGTCCCGGCCTAAACTTGCCTGCGGGCGCATAAAATGGCTTGCAGCGAAGGGGGTGAGCCGGTGAAGCGGCTGTCTGATATTCCGCTCGAGATCGCGGAGCGGCTGGACCTGCCGGCGGAATCCGTGGCCGGCGTGCCGAAGCTGACCGTGACCGGCCGGCGCCGCGCGCTGGTGGAAAACCACTGCGGTCTGCTCGAATACAGCCATGAGTGCATCGTGGTCGACGGCGGGCGGGTGCGCGTGTGCATCCGCGGCACGAACCTGCAGCTCGTGGCCATGGACAGCACGGCGCTGCTGATCTCCGGCACGATCGCGTGTGCCGAATTTGCGTGAGGTGATGGCTTTGACGCGGTGGATCCTGGCCCTTTGCGGCTATGCGCGGCTGGAGGTGTGCGGCGTGCACCCGGAGCGCGTGCTCAATGCATGCGCGGCGGCGGGCATCGCTTGCACGGCGTCCGAGCCGGTGGACGCCTATACGCTGCGCATCACGGTGCGCGCGCGCTGCGCGGAAACGGCGGCAGAGCTGGCGCGCCGGTGTCAGTGCGAGGTGAAAACGCTCTATCGCCGCGGCCTGCCGCAGCTGCTGCGGCGCGCCGCGCGCTACCGGGGCGCGTGCGCGGGGCTGCTCGTGGCGGTGCTGGCGGTGCTGACATCGTCACTGTTCATCTGGCGCATCGACGTGACCGGCAACGAGACGCTCACGACCGGGCAGATCCTGCGCTGCCTGGATGAATGCGGCGTGCGCCCGGGCACGTACTGGCCCGCGCTGTCGAACGACCTAGTGCGCAACGACATGATCCTGCGCCTGCCGGAGCTGCGCTGGCTGACCGTGAACGTGCACGGCAGCCGCGCCGAGGTGATCGTGCGCGAAAAAGACCCCCTGCCGGACATCACGCCGGACGACACGCCCGTGAGCATTTATGCCTCCGCGACCGGGGTCATCCTGAGCATGGACGTCTACGCCGGCGAGGCGCGCGTCGTGCCCGGCGCGGCGGTCGAGCCGGGCGATGTGCTCGTGTCCGGCGCGGTCACAGACCTCGGCGGCGGGGTGCGCCCGGTGTGCGCCCGCGCCGACATCCGCGCGCGCACGCGGCAGGTGCTGACCGGGCAGACCGCCCTGACGGAGACCGAAAAGCAGCCCGCGCACGGCGCGCGGACGCGCTGGGCGCTGCGCGTGGGGAAAAAGCGGATCAATTTTTATCAAAACAGTGGAATTTCTGACGCAGAATGTGATAAAATCATTTATGAATATCCTTTTGCGATCCGGGGCGTGTTCACGCTGCCGTTTTCGCTGGTGCGTGAGCGCGTGCAGCCGTATCGGACGGCGGACGCGCCGGTATCGGAGGACGCGGCGCGCGCATCGCTCGAGCAGGCGCTGCTGCAGCAGCTGCGCGAGACGATCGGCGCGGATGGCGCGATCATTTCCTATGAGACGGCAGCGGAGACTACCGGCAACGTGCTGACCGTGACGCTCACGGCCGAGTGCGAGCAGGAGATCGGCCGCGCGCAGGCGACGCCGGACGCGGAATTTTTACAGCTTCGGCCGCCGGCCGGGGAAGGGACTACAGCAGATGATTGAAAAAACCATGGAAGTCGACAGAATGGAGGACGTCATCAGCGTGTTCGGGTCGTTTGACCAGAACCTGCGGATGATCGAGACCGAATACAACGTGCGCGTGACCGACCGCGACGAGCAGATCCATATCACCGGCGAGGCGGAAAACGTGCTCTACGCCGAAAAGGCCATTGCCGGCCTGCTGTCGCTGGCGGCCAAGGGCGAGGAGATCGGCGAGCAGAACGTGCGCTACATCTTCCGCCTCGTGCGCGAGGGCCGGGAGCAGAAGATCCAGGAACTTGCGGGCGACGTGGTGTGCATCACGGCCAAGGGCAAGCCAATCAAGGCAAAGACGCTCGGCCAGCGCGCGTATCTGGATGCCATTGAGCAGAACACGATCACGCTCGGCGTCGGCCCGGCCGGCACGGGCAAAACATACCTTGCCGTGGCGGAGGCGGTTGCGGCGTTTCGCGCCGAGCGCGTCAACCGCATCATCCTCACGCGCCCGGCGGTCGAGGCGGGCGAGCGGCTGGGCTTTCTGCCCGGCGACCTGCAAAACAAGGTCGACCCCTATCTGCGCCCGCTGTACGACGCGCTCTTTGAGATGCTCGGCGCGGACGCCTATGCGAAATATCTCGAGCGCGGCAACATCGAGGTCGCGCCGCTGGCGTACATGCGCGGCCGCACGCTCGACGACAGCTTCATCATCCTCGACGAGGCGCAGAACACCTCCCGCGAGCAGATGAAAATGTTCCTGACGCGCATCGGCTTCGGCTCGCACGTCGTCATCACCGGCGACGTGACGCAGATCGACCTGCCGTCGGACAAGCCGTCCGGCCTCAAGGAGGCCATCCGCATCCTCGACGGCATCGACGACATCGCCATCTGCCGCCTGACGGGCGCGGACGTCGTGCGCCACGCGCTCGTGCAGAAGATCATCGCCGCCTACGAGCAGGACGACAAGCAGAAAGAAAAACGCGCCGCGGCCGCGGCCAAAAAGCCCGCCGCGCGCAAGACGACTGTGAGGAAAAAAGCATGACACAGGCAAAGATCACCATCACCCGCACGCGCCGCGGCCTGGGCTTTCCGGACACGCAGCGCTATGTCAAGCGCGCGGCCGCCGCAGCGCTCAGGGCCGAGGGCGTGACCGTTCCGTGCGAGCTCGACGTGACGCTCACGGACGACGCCGTCATCCACACCATCAACCGCGAGCAGCGCGGCGTGGACCGCGCGACGGACGTGCTGTCGTTTCCGATGAACGAGCTCACGCCCGGCGCATTCGACCCCGATGCCTGCGAGTGGGACTATGAGACTGACCGCGCCATGCTCGGCGACATGGTCATCTCCATGGAGCGCTGCGCCGAGCAGGCCGAGACCTACGGCCACAGCTTCGCGCACGAGGTCAGCTATCTGACCGTGCACTCCGTGCTGCACCTGCTCGGCTACGATCATGTGGACGAGGGCGAGGACAAGCGCCGCATGCGCGCGCGCGAAAAAGAGATCATGCGTCTGCTGGACGTATAAGGAGAAACGAATGATTACCAAAACCGCTATGATCACCATCTGCGGACGGCCGAACGTCGGCAAGTCCACGCTTACCAACGCCCTCGTGGGCGAGAAGATCGCCATCGTCTCGAACAAGCCTCAGACGACGCGCAACCGCATCAGCGCCGTCGTCAACCGCGGTGACACGCAGCTGATCCTGATGGACACGCCGGGCTTTCACAAGCCGCGCAACCGCCTGGGCGACTATATGGTGCAGGTCGTGCGCGAGAGCGTGGCGGACGTCGACGGCGTGATGCTCGTCGTCGAGCCCATTGCCTCCATCGGCGAGCAGGAGCACGCGCTCATCGAGCGCATCCGCACGTCCAACGCCCCGGCCGTGCTCGTCATCAACAAGATCGACACAGTGGAAAAGCCGGAGCTGCTGGCCGTCATCGCCGCCTATTCCGAGGCGCTGCCGTGGCGCGCGATCGTGCCGGTGTCGGCCCAGAACGGTGACGGGCTTGCCGAGCTCTTCGACGAGCTTGCGCAGCTTGCCGTGCCGGGGCCGCAGCTGTTTCCGGACGACATGATCTCTGACATGCCGGAAAAGCAGATCTGCGCCGAACTCGTGCGCGAAAAGCTGCTGCTGTGCCTCGACAAGGAGATCCCGCACGGCACGGCCGTCGAGGTCACGAAATTTTCCGAGCGCGATAACGGCATCATCGACATGGACGTGACCATCTATTGCGAAAAAGAGAGCCACAAGGGCATCATCATCGGCAAGCGCGGCGCGATGCTCAAAAAGATCGGCGAGCTCGCGCGGCAGGACATCGAGCGCTTCATGGGCACGAAGGTGTACCTGCAGACGTGGGTCAAGGTCAAGGAAAACTGGCGCGACTCGGCAGCCCAGCTGCGCAATTTTGGCTTTACCGACCAGTGACCCTTTATTACCAGCCATAAATCCACCCCGCTGTGCAGACACTATGCCCAGCGAGGTGGTTCATTGTGCAAGACGATCTTTTCTGGCAGCTGTTCGCGGACACGGGTGATCCGCTCGGCTACCTTTACTACCGCGCCGCGCAAAATGCGCTGGCGCAGACGACCGATGAGTCTGCGGCGGATGATCCTGTCCGCCGCCCGGCCTGATGAGGTACATACGATGTTTCTTACGACCCGCGGGCTCGTCCTGCGCGAGGTGCGCTATAAAGAGTCGGACAAGATCCTCACCGTGCTCACGCAGCACGAGGGGAAGGTGACGGTCCGCGCGCGCGGCGCGCTGCGCAAGGGCAGCCGCATCACGGCGGCGACGCAGCTGCTGACGTATTCGGACATGACGATCTTTGAAAACCGCGGCCGCCGCACGCTCAACGAGGCGTCCACGGTCGAGGAGTTTCTCGGCCTGCGCGCCGACCTCGGCGCATTCGCGCTCGGGAGCTATTTTGCCGAGCTGCTCGAGACCGTCTCTGCCGAGGAATATCCCGACCCGCCGGTGCTGCAGCTCGGGCTCAACAGCCTGTATGCGCTCAGCCGCGCGCTCTGCCCGCCGGAGCAGATCAAGGCCGTGTTCGAGCTGCGGCTCATGTGCCTCGCGGGCTACGAGCCGGATCTGTCCTGCTGCGCGCAGTGCGGCGCAGCAGAGCCGGACGAGCCGTGGTTTTCCCCGCGCGGCGGCGCGGTGTACTGCGCGCACTGCCGGGGCGCAAGTTCATCGGCCGTCACGCCGCCGCTACTGCCGGAGACGCTGGCCGCCATGCGGCACATCGTGAACGCCGACCCCAAGAAAATTTTTTCCTTCACACTCGGTGACGCGGGCCGCAGACAGCTTGCGCACGTGTGCGAGGATTATACGGCGACGCAGCTCGAACGGGGCTTTGCGTCGCTCGATTACTGGAAGAAAGTGAAAGACTGACATGAAGCATATCCTCATGATCGCCACCGGCGGCACGATCGCATCCAAAGAGACGGCCGACGGGCTCGCCCCGCAGCTCACGTCCGAGGAACTGCTCGCCGAGGTGCCGGAGCTCGAGCAGCTGTGCCGGATCGACACCGTGCAGCTCATGAACCGCGACAGCACGAACATCAACAGCCGCGACTGGCTGCAGATGGCGGCCTGCGTGCGCGAGCACTATGACGCTTACGACGGTTTTGTCCTCACGCACGGCACGGACACGATGGCCTACACGGCGGCGGCACTGTCGTACCTGGTTCAGAACAACGCCAAGCCCGTCGTCATCACCGGCTCGCAGAAGTCGATCTTCAACCAGGACACCGACGCGCGCGAGAACCTGCGCGACGCCTTTCTCTATGCCTGCGATGACGGCGCCTGCGGCGTGCACATCGTCTTTGACCACAAGGTCATTCTCGGCACGCGCGCACGCAAGGTGCGCACGAAGAGCTACAACGCCTTTTCGAGCATCGACTATCCCGAGACGGCCATCCTGCGCGGCCGGCAGGTCGTGTATTACATCCCGGAGCAGGCCGCAGGCGCGCCGAAGTTTTACAACCGGCTCGACCCCGGCGTGTTCGTGCTCAAGCTCATTCCCGGCATCGACGCCGGCATTTTTGACGATCTCAAGGCCCATTACCGCGCGCTCGTGATCGAGAGCTTCGGCGTCGGCGGCCTGCCGTGCTACGGCGACGAGAGCTTTTTCCACGCCGTGCGCGACTGGGTGCAGTCCGGCCGCGTCATCGTCATGACGACGCAGGTGCCGCACGAGGGCAGCGACATGGAAGTGTATCAGGTCGGCCACCGCGCCAAGCGCGAGCTGGGCCTCATCGAGGCCTACAGCATGACGAGCGAGGCCGTGGTCACAAAGCTCATGTGGATCCTCGGCCAGACGGACGACTATGCGCAGATCTGCCGCCTGTTCCGGACGCCGGTGCAGAAGGATCAGATCTATTGAGGAGGAAGCGCCATGGATTTTCAGGCAGAATACCGCAGCAAGCTGCGCACGCCCGCCGAGGCGGTGCGCGCGGTGAAAAACGGCGACTGGGTGGACTATACGTCGGGCCTCGGCTTCCCGCCGCTGCTCGATGCGGCGCTCGCCGCCCGGCGCGACGAGCTGCACGATGTGAAGGTGCGCGGCAACCTCTGCGCCGGCCCGGTGCAGATCGTCGAGTGCGACCCGGAGCAGGCGCATTTTCTCTACCACACCTGGCACTGCTCGGCGTATGAGCGCAGGCTCTGCGACCGCGGCCTGTGCTACTTCACGCCGATGATCTTCCGCAACCTCGCGTGGTACTACCGCGAATTTCTGACGGTCAACGTCGCCATGGCGTCCGTCGCGCCGATGGACCGCCATGGGTACTTTAACCTCTCGGCCGTGACCGGCGTGTCCCGCGCCATCCTCGACCGGGCGGACATCGTCATTCTCGAGGTCAACGAGCACCTGCCGCGCCTGCGCGGCGGGTTCGACGAGGTCATCCACATTTCCGACGTGGACATGGTCGTCGAGGGGGCGCACGCGCCGTTCACCGACCTGCCCGCGCACCCGGCGACGGCAGAGGACACCGCCATTGCAAACCTCCTCCTGCCGCACATCTGCGACGGGGCGACCGTCCAGCTCGGCATCGGCGGCATGCCCACCGTGCTCGGCAAGCTGCTGGCCCGGTCCGGCCTGCATGACCTCGGCATGCACACGGAGCTGTGCTCGGACGCCTACCTCGACCTGTACGAGGCCGGCGTGCTCACGAACCGCCGCTGCACGCTCCACCGCGGGCAGGGGATGCTCGGCATCGTGCTCGGGTCGAAGCGGCTGTATGACTGGGTCGACGATAACCCCGGCGTCATCGCGGCGCCGCTGTCGTATGTCAACGCGCCGGAGACCATCGCGCAGCTGGACAACATGGTGTCCATCAACAGCTGCATCGCGGCCGATCTCTACGGGCAGGTCGCGTCCGAAAGCTCCGGCCTGCGCCAGATCAGCGGCACGGGCGGCCAGCTCGACTTTCTCACGGGCGCGGCCATGGCCCGCGGCGGCAAGGCGTTCATCTGCATGACGTCCACATTCACGGACAAGCAGGGCGTGCGCCACTCGCGCATCCTGCCGCACTTCGGCGGCGATATCGTCACGTCTCCGCGCTCGCAGGCGTATTATCTGGCCACGGAGTACGGCGTGGTCAACCTCGCCGGGCGCAGCACGTGGGAGCGCGCCGAGGCGCTCGTGTCCATCGCGCATCCGGATTTCCGCGAGCAGCTCATTGCGGCTGCCGAGTCGCAGAAGATCTGGCGGCGGAGCGCGAAACGCTAAGCGCGCGCTAAAATCCGGCGCCGGATACAGATTTCACTTGTTTTCCCGCGCGCCATCGCATACAATGGAGACCGATAAGGGAGTAATTGGCGCGAACCTTCGCGCGGCCCAGCCAACAACCGATCCGTAGGATCTGGCCCGGTCTGAAATGATGAGACTTATCTGCCGAGAGGCAGATAAGTCTTTTTTTCATTTCCGGGGAAACTATATCGGAATCTGAAGGAGGACAAAGCCATGGAATACTACCGGCAGCCGCCGTCGGACACCCTGCACGCACTCGACAGCACGCCCGACGGTCTCACACCGGCGCAAGCCGCCGCGCGCCTTGCGCGCGACGGGCGCAATGTGCTCACCGAACCGCCGAAACCATCGCTCGTGAAGCGCTTTTTCCAGCAGCTGGCCGACCCCATGATCCTCGTGCTGCTTGCGGCGGCGCTGATCTCGGCCATCACGAGCGCGTATGCGCACGAGAGCTTTGCCGATGTGATCATCATTCTCATCGTCGTCATCATCAACGCGGTGCTCGGCGTGTACCAGGAGAGCAAGGCCGAGCAGGCCATTGCCGCCCTGAAGGAACTGAGCGCCGCGCACAGCCGCGTCCTGCGCGGCGGGAAGCTCGTCACCGTCCCCAGCGAGAAACTGGTCGTCGGCGACGTGCTCGTGCTTGAGGCGGGCGACGCCGTTCCGGCCGATGCGCGTGTGCTCGAGAGCGCGAGCCTGCGCGCCGAGGAGGCCGCCCTGACCGGCGAGAGCGTGCCGGTGACAAAATCGCCCGACGCGCTCACGGCCGCCGGTGACATCGGTCCCGGCGACCGCAGCAACATGCTCTATCTCGGCAGCAGCATCGTCTACGGACGCGGCCGCGCCGTCGTCACAGAGACCGGCATGCAGACGCAGATGGGCCACATCGCCGACGCGCTCACGCAGACAAAGGAGAATAAGACGCCCCTGCAGCTGCGCCTGACGCAGCTGAGCCGCATCCTGACATGGCTCGTGCTGGGCATCTGCGCGGTCGTGTTCGCGGTCGGCGTGCTGCGCGCCGGGACCATCAACGGCCGCGTCGTGCTCGACACGTTCCTGATCGCCGTCAGTCTCGCGGTCGCGGCCATTCCGGAGGGGCTGGCCGCGGTCGTGACGATCGTGCTGTCCATCGGCGTGACGAACATGAGCCGCCGTGGCGCGGTCATCCGCCGGCTCACGGCCGTGGAGACGCTCGGCTGTGCGCAGGTCATCTGTTCGGATAAGACCGGCACGCTCACGCAAAACCGCATGACTGTGACGGAGTGCGCGGGCAGCGACGAACACCTGCTCGCCACGGCCATGGCCCTGTGCGTGGACGCGGTGCATGACCCGGAGACGGACACCGTGACCGGTGAGCCGACCGAGGCCGCGCTCGTGCGCTGGGCGGTCGCGCAGGGCCTGTCGCCGAGTGCGCTGCGCGCGCAGTATCCGCGCGTGGCCGAGGCGCCGTTTGACAGCGAGCGCAAGCGGATGAGCACCCTGCACGCCAATGGCAGTTCCGTCGTGCAGTATACCAAGGGCGCGCCCGACGTGCTGCTGCCGCTGTGCGACCGGATCTGGATCGACGGCCGCGCCGAGCCCATGACGGACGCGCACCGCGCCGAGATCGCGGCGCGCAATCACGCCATGACCGGCAGTGCCCTGCGCGTGCTGGCGGCGGCCATGCGCACGTATGACGCGCTGCCGGGCGACACGTCGCCCGCGGCGCTCGAGCAGCACCTGTGCTTTCTCGGCCTCACGGGCATGATCGACCCGGTGCGCCCCGAGGTCGTGGACGCCATCCGCGCCTGCCGCAGCGCCGGCATCCGGCCCGTCATGATCACCGGTGACCACGTGGACACCGCCAAGGCGATCGCCAGGGAGCTCGGCCTGCTCGGCCCGGGCGACGAGGCCGTCACCGGCACGGAGCTGAGTGCCATGGACGATGAGACATTTTCCAGCCGCCTGGGGCACATCAGCGTCTACGCCCGCGTGCAGCCCGAGCACAAGACCCACATCGTCCGGGCCTGGCGGGATGCCGGCTTCGTCACCGCCATGACCGGCGACGGCGTCAACGACGCGCCGAGCATCCGCGCGGCGGACATCGGCATCGGCATGGGCATTACCGGCACGGACGTGACGAAAAACGTGGCCGACATGGTGCTTGCAGACGATAACTTCGCCACCATCGTCGGCGCGGTCGAAGAGGGCCGCCGCATTTACGACAACATCCAGCGTGCGATCAAGTTCCTGCTCGGCTCGAACATGAGCGAGGTGCTGAGCATTTTCACCGCGACGATGCTCGGCTTCACGATCCTTGAGCCGGTGCACCTGCTGTGGATCAATCTCCTGACCGACTGCTTCCCGGCGCTCGCGCTCGGCATGGAGCGCGCGGAGCCGAACGTCATGTCCCGCCCGCCGCGCAGCGCGCGCGAGAGTATTTTTGCCCATGGCGTCGGTTTCGACTGTGTGTATCAGGGCGTGATGTGCGCGGTGCTGACACTGGCGGCGTTTTTCATCGGCCACCACATGGAGTATGGCGCCTGGACGCTCACGAACTCGCCCGACGGCACGACCATGGCATTTCTGACCCTGAGCATGGCGGAAATTTTCCACAGCTTCAATATGCGCGCACACCGGGCGAGCATCTTCACGCTGCGCACGCCCAACTGGACGCTCGTCGGCGCGGCCGCGGCGAGCCTTGCGCTCACGACGCTGTGCATCTATGTGCCGTTTCTGGCCGATGCGTTTGATTTCACGGCCATCTCCGCCGCCGAGTACGCCGTGGCCATGGGGCTTGCGGTTTTGGTCATCCCGGTCGTCGAACTCGTCAAATGTGTGCAGCGCGCGGTGGAAAAACGCGCGGCGCACGCATGATATCCGCCGCGCCGGCGCACACTAACCCCGATTTCAACGAGAGGAGATGGGTGCTGTGCGCCAGGCGCTGCCGGTTCCCCAGCGCGTGATGGCCGTGGTGCTGTCCGTGCTGTTCGTGTTCTGCCCGTTCGCGGCCCATGCCGCCGGGGAGAGCGACACTGCGGCCGATCCCGTGCTGCTGCCGATCATCATGTATCACGAGGTGAAGCCCAACAAATCCGGCAAGGATGCCATCCAGCCGTGGGAGTTTGAGGCGGACCTGAAATGGCTGGCCGACAACGGCTACACGACGATCGTCATGGCCGACCTCATCGCCTATGTCCGCGACGGCACGCCGCTGCCGGAAAAGCCCATCATCCTCAGCTTCGACGACGGATACTATAATAATTACGTCTATGTCCTGCCGCTGCTGCAGCAGTATTCGGCGCGCATCGTCCTCTCGCTCCTCGGGCGCAACACGGACGATTTCACCGAGTGGCCAAGTGAGAGCATCGACTACGCGCACGTCACGTGGGATCAGCTCAACGAAATGCTCGATACCGGCCTCGTTGAGGTGCAGAACCACTCGTATAATCTGCACGCTTACACATCCGAGCGGCACGGCTGCATGCAGAACCGGGGCGAGTCGGACGCGGCCTACGCGGAGCTGCTGCGCGCAGACCTCCAGCGCCTGCAGGATGAACTCGCCGAGCACACCGGCCGCACGCCGGACACGTTTGCCTATCCCTACGGCAAGTACGGCGACCTGACGGACACCGTCCTGCGCGACATGGGCTTTCAGGCGACGCTGACGTGCGACTGGGGCGTGAACCACATCACGCGCGATCCGGACTGCCTCTACCGGCTCGGACGCATCTGCCGGTCGCACAATCAGTCGCTGCAGTCCGTGCTCCGGCGCGCGCTGAAGGCGACGGCGTGAGCGGATGAAAACAGAAGACAGAAAGGGCACGCATCTTGCGGATGCGTGCTTTCGTGCTTTGCACGCACCATGCGCCTTGGGCATACACTGAGGAGAAAGCGATTTGGCGCAAGCAAAGGGGGGGGAGACGCCATGAAAATCGAGCTGCGCCGGGCCGCCATGACCTATCAGGCGCCGGACGGGGAAGTGGCGGCGCTGCAGGATGTGACCTTCGGCGTGGCCGACGGGGAGTTCGTGAGCATCGTCGGGCCGTCCGGCTGCGGAAAATCCACGCTGCTGGCGCTCATCGCCGGCATCGAGCATCCGTCGGGCGGGGAGGTGCTCGTCGATGGCGAGCCTGTGCGCGCCCCGACGGGCAAGGCAGGGCTTATGCCCCAGCGCGACCAGCTCTTTGACTGGCGCACGATCTGGGGCAACGTGACACTCGGGCTGGAGGTCCGGCACGAGAACACGCCGGAGCACCGCGGCGGCGTGCACGATCTGCTCGAGCAGTATCAGCTCGCGGGTTTTGCGCGCAAGCTGCCCAATCAGCTCTCCGGCGGCATGCGCCAGCGCTGTGCGCTCATCCGCACGCTGGCCACATCGCCGGATGTGCTGCTGCTCGACGAGCCGTTTTCCGCGCTGGATTATCAGACGCGGCTGGCCGTCTCGGGCGACATTTCGCAGATCATCCGCCGCGAGCATAAGACGGCCCTGCTCGTCACGCACGATATTTCCGAGGCCATCAGCCTCTCGGACCGCATCGTCGTCCTGTCGCACCGGCCCGCGACCGTCAAGGCCATCCACGACCTCGGCGCGCTGCGCACTGTGCCGCCGCTCGAGCGGCGCAGCCGGCCGGAATTTCAGGCGCTGTTCAATCAAATATGGGAGGAGCTGGATGTCAATGTCTGAACGATCGCCCTCCCCGCAGCGCGCGGCCTATCTGCGCGCGCAGCGCCGCCGCCGTCGGCTCGTGCTGGCGCTGCAGATCCTGCTGCTGGTCGTGTTTCTCGGCTGGTGGGAGCTCTCAGCCCGGCTCGGCTGGGTGGATGCCTTCATCGTCAGCAGCCCGTCGCGCGTGGTGCACACGCTCGTGGGCCTGCAGGCTTCCGGGGAGCTGTGGCTGCACATCGGCACGTCGTGCCTCGAGGTTGTGGTTGGCTTCGTGCTCGGGACGCTGCTCGGCACGCTCATCGCCATCGGCCTGTGGTGGAGCGAGCTGCTCTCGCGCGTGCTCGACCCGTATCTGGTCGTGCTCAACGCGCTGCCGAAAACGGCGCTCGGCCCGGTGTTCATCGTCTGGATTGGCGCGGGCACAGAGTCGATCATCGCCATGACGATCGCGATCTCGATCTTTGTCACGATCCTGAATATGCATGTCGGCTTCCTGTCCACGGACCGGGAGAAGATCCGCCTGATGCAGACGCTCGGCGCGACCCGGCATCAGATCCTGTGGCGGCTGGTCATCCCGGCCAACTATGCCACGCTCTTCAATACGCTGCGCGTGAACGTCGGCCTGTCGTGGGTCGGCGTCATCATGGGCGAATTTCTGGTCTCCAAAGCCGGTCTCGGCTATCTGATCGTCTACGGGTCGCAGGTGTTCAACATGGACCTCGTGATGGCGACCGTCCTCGTGCTTGCGGTGGCGGCCGTCGTGATGTATCATCAGCTGGTGCTGTGGCTGGAGAAATTTTTCAAAAATCGGTTGGGAGTGACGCAATGAAACGGTTTCTTTGTGGGGTTCTGGCGGCGCTGATGCTGGTGGTCTTGTGCGCCTGCGGCAAGCAGGAGACGGCCACCGTCCGCCTGAGTGAAGTGACGCATTCGGTGTTCTACGCGCCGCAGTATGTGGCGCTGGAGCAGGGCTTTTTCGCCGATGAGGGGCTCAATATCGAGCTGACCAACGGCGGCGGCGCCGACAAGGTCATGACGGCGGTGCTCACCGGGCAGGCAGACATCGGGCTCGCCGGGCCGGAGGCGTGCATCTATGTGTACAATCAGGGCAAGGACGATTACCCGGTCGTGTTCGGCCAGCTCACGAAGCGCGACGGGTCGTTCCTCGTCGGGCGCGCGGATGTGCCCTTCAGCTGGGAGCTGCTGCGCGGCAAGACTGTTATCGGCGGCCGCGCGGGCGGCGTGCCGGAGATGACGCTCGAATACGTCATGCGGCAAAACGGCGTTGTCCCCGGCACGGATGCCGCTGTGGACACGACCGTGCAGTTCAACATGATGGCCGGGGCTTTCACCGGCGGCAACGGCGACTTTGTCACGCTCTTCGAGCCGACGGCCACCGAGGTCGCGCAGGCGGGCAAGGGCTACATCCTTGCGTCCATCGGCCAGGAGAGCGGCGAGATCCCGTACACGGCCTACTTCGCCTCGCAGGCGTATATCCATGACCATGCGGACATCGTGCAGCGCTTTACGAATGCCATCGCCCGCGCACAGAAATGGATCGCGGAGCACGACGCGGCGCAGACCGCCGAGATCATCGCCCCGCAGTTTCCGGACACGAGCGTGCCTGTGCTCACGCAGGTCGTGCAGCGCTACAAGGACATCGACGCCTGGAACGCCACGCCGGTCATGACGCGCTCGTCCCTCGAGCGGCTCGAGACCGTCATGGAGACGGCCGGCGTGCTCGATCACGCCGACTGGGTGGATTTTGACCGCCTTGTCGACAACAGCTATGCCCATAACGCCTCCTGATTTTCTCGCCTGCGGGCGGCAAACTCTGCGAGGCTTTGCTGACACGCAAAATCCCCCGGCAGCAGCCGGGGGATTCGTGCGTTTTTCAAAAGAGGGGGGTGCTTAGAAGCTCGCAACGACAGCGCCGTTGTAGGTGTCGGCGATGTACTGCTTCACAGCGTCGGTCTTGAGGGCTTTGAGCAGGGCCTGGGTCTTCGGGCTGTTCTCGTCGCCGGCGCGCACGGCAATGATGTTGGCGTAGGTCTGGGCGGCAGCGCCGTTGGCGTCCTCGGAGGCGAGCGCGTCGCTGATCTTCAGGCCGGCGGCCAGGGCGTAGTTGCCGTTGATGACGGCGATGGAGCCGGCAGCGGCGTTCTTGAGCTGCGCCGGGACGGTGTCGGCCTGCACGGTGACGATGTTGTAGCCGCCGTCGTCGACGATGTCGAGCGTGCTCACGCCCTTGGCGGCGTCCGCGTCATCGGGGAGCTTGATCAGGCCCTCCTGCTGGAGCAGGAACAGGGCGCGGGTCTCGTTGCTGTCGTCGGCCGGGATGATGATGGTCGCGCCCTTGGCGAGATCCTTCAGGTCGGTGACGCCGTTGCCGTAGATGCCGAACGGCTCATAGTGGATGGTGCCGACAGAGACAAGGTTGGTGCCGTTCTTGGCGTTGAAGCTGTCGAGGTAGGGCTTATGCTGGAAGTAGTTGGCGTCGAGTGTGCCGTCGGCCAGGGCCTGGTTCGGCAGGACATAGTCGTCATAGGTGACGATCTTGAGCTCGTAGCCTTCGTCGGCGAGGGCCTGCTTGATCTGCTCGAGGATCTCGGCGTGCGGGGTGGCGCTGGCGCCGACGGTGATGACTTTGTCATCGGAAGCGGCAGCGTTCTTGTCATCAGTGGTCTTGTCGCCGCAGGCGCTCAGCGCGACGAGCGAGAACGTCAGCACGAGGGCGAGGATGAGGGACGTGATCTTTTTCATTTTCGTTTCTCCTTTATATTTTCATTTTGGAATTTGTGTGGTTTCGGATGTTAGGATGTGCAGTTCGGGGCGGCACATTCGTCCGCGCCGGATGTTCACGCGCAGCAGCGCGGGATAGTGTAAACGCATGGGCTGCCTCCTGTCAGGTGCGGGAGCGCCGGTCGGTGCGGCGGGCGATGTACATGCCGAACTCCTGCAGGATCTGCACGATGATGATCGTCAGCGCTACGCACAGCCAGACGATCTGATCGTCGTACTTCTGGTAGCCGTAGGTGATGGCAATCTGGCCGAGGCCGCCGCCGCCGATCGTGCCGGCCATGGCGGAGTAGCCGAGGATGGTCACGGTGGAGATGACGGCGCCGGTGATGAGCGCGGGCTTGGCCTCCGGGATGATGACCTTCCAGATGATGCGCAGCGTGGACGCGCCCATGGACAGCGCGGCCTCGATGACGCCGGCGTCCACTTCCTTGGCGGCGGACTCGACCATGCGCGCCACATACGGGGCGGCGGCGATGACGAGCGTCACGATCACGGCGCGGTTGCCGAGGCTGGTGCCGACGATGGCCTTTGCCACCGGCAGCATGGCGACCATGAGGATAATGAACGGGATGCTGCGCAGGGCGTTGACGATGATGCCGAGCGTGCGGTTGAGCCAGCCGATGGGGTGGATGCCGTCGCGGTCGGTCATGCGCAGGATGAGGCCGACCGGCAGGCCGATGAGATAGGCAAAGAACGTGGAGATGAGCGTCATGTAAATGGTCTCCCAGATACCGAGCTGCAGGATGCCGTTTTGCCAGAGTTTGATGAGCAGATCAGACATGACTTCCATCCTCCTGTAGATAAGAGATGTGGTTATGGTCGAGCCAGCGCAGCACATCGTGGAACTGCTGCGGGTCGTCGGGCAGGTCGATGACCATGTGGCCGTAGATGCTGCCCTCGACGATGCGGGTGTCGGCGAAGAGAATGTTCACCGGCACGTGGCACTCGAGCGTGATGCGCGAGATGACCGGTTCGTTGGAGCAGCTGCCGTCGAAGACGAGGCGCAGGCGCCTGCCCGTGCACGGCGGGAGGTTTTCGGCCGGGCTCTTCGGGAGAATGAGCGCCTTGGCGATGTCGGACTTCGGGTGCGTGAACACGTCGCTGACGTTGCCGATCTCGGCGATGCAGCTCTGGTCGATGACAGCCACGCGCTGGCAGATCTGCTCGATGACGCGCATCTCGTGCGTGATGACGACGATCGTCACGCCGAGCGTCTGGTTGATCTCCTTGAGCAGGTGGAGAATCGACTGCGTGGTGTTCGGGTCGAGGGCGCTGGTGGCCTCGTCGCACAGGAGGTATTTCGGCCGCGTGGCGAGGGCGCGGGCGATGGCCACGCGCTGCTTCTGGCCGCCGGAAAGCTGCGAGGGATAGTTTTTCGCGCGGTCGGACAATCCGACGAGTTCGAGCAGCTCGGCGGCGCGGGCCTGAGCCTCGTCGCGCTTGACGCCGGCGATCTCGAGCGGGAAGCAGATGTTGCGCAGCACCGTGCGCTGCTCGAGCAGGTTGAAGCTCTGGAAGATCATGCCGATGTCCTGCCGGGCCTTGAGCAGGTCGCGGCGGCTGAGCTGCGTCATGTCGCGCCCGTCGATGCGCACCGTGCCGGAAGTCGGCCGCTCGAGGAGGTTGATACAGCGCACGAGCGTGCTCTTGCCGGCACCGCTCAGGCCGATGATGCCGAAGATCTCCCCGTCCTCGATGCGGAGGTTGACGTCCCGCAGTGCGTGGATGTCGCCGCCCGGTGAGGGGTAAGTCTTGTTGAGATGTTCGATTTCGATCATAGTGGATTCTCCCTCGCAGAATAATTTTTCGGTACAAAAAACAGAGGCCGGAAGACTCGTTGTCTTCCGGCCTCTGCGGATACGGCTTGGAATTCTGGATCAGCCGTTATTGGAAGCGAACACAAGACGAGTCATATTTCTGAGCACGACGAGACATGCACATGCAGCCGGGCATGTACATCATCATAGCCATCATCATGTTGTTCGTCTGAGCAAACTTCATAATACGACGCGTCTCCTTTCGTTAAAAATCACGGTTTCCGGTGGAAACGAGCGCAGTATAACGCAGTTTTCTGCGCTTGTCAACCCCAAAATCCACAAAAGCAGTATGAAATATGCATTAGAAAAAGCAAATCCATCGATTCTAAAATTTGATCGTTTGCGGCGTTACGTCCGGGTCGTGGCTGCACAGAGACGCCGCGCAGGCGCCGTCCCGGCTCATCTCGCCGATCCAGTCGAGCGCCTTTTTCGCGCGCACGCTGTTTTCACAGATGCCGGGCACGGTGCCCTCCGCCCAGGAGCGGGGACTTGCCGCGCCGTCGGCGTTGAGCAGCACGTACCGGCCGCCATTGCGGATGAGCGTGGCGAACATGCCCTCCGTGTGCCCGGCGATATGCACGAGATGCACCGAGTCGTCCCCGAACAGGTCGTACGAGCGGCTCTCCGGCCCGATGTGGTTCACGCGGTACCAGAACCGCTCCGGCGGCTCGTCCATCCACAGCTTGCGCGAGGTGTAGCGCAGGTTCACGCGGCACGACCAGAAGTATTCCTCCTCCGCCACCAGCAGACGCTTTGCGCCCCGCACCTCGCTGATGCCCGCGACATGATCCGGGTCGAGGTGGGAAAAGAGCACATAGTCCAGATCCTGCGGCCGGATGCCGCGCGCGGCCAGTTGCTCGCCGATCGACTGCCCCGGCTCCACGACGCTGTGCACGAGCGTGTACCACCCGCGGCCGAACATCCGCAACTGCGCCGCGCGGTCCTCGATGCCGGTCGGGCTCACGGTGCGCGGCAGACCGGCGTCCACCAGAAACAGGCCCTTCGGGTGCTCCACCAGATACGCCGACACCGGCAGCCAGATGCGCGCGCCGCTCTTGAGCCGCCGCGCGTCCGCTTTTGCCGGCCAGCGCCACTGGGCGCTCGCCGGCAGGTTCGGCGCCACGCCGATCTTTCCGCAGTGCAGAACATGGATCCGGATCTGAGCCATGGCCGTTCCCTCCTCGTGAATGTACGCGATATTGACCAAATGGTTACTAAAAAGCATATCACCGCCTGTGCAGAATGTCAAGACAGGCGGGGAAAACGACCGGGATTTTGCAATCTTCAACAATGTGCTGTGCATTTGCGTATTGAATTGTATGCGTGAGATGTGCTACAATAGATTGCGCATCTATTCACAAACCAGGGAATGAAAACAAAACATTTTAAGGGGAAGAAAGGAGCCTGAAACATGGCAAGAGAACTGATCCTGAAGCTGGGCAAAAAGATCACGGACCGCGTGGACGTGAAGCTCGGCATGACCAAGCTCGACGAGAATTCGCCCGAGTATTACGGCCTGGCCAGCGTCGTCACCGACGAAATGGCGGAGCTTGCGCTCGCGATGAAGGTCCGTGTCCCGACCACACCGGCCGAGATCGGCAAGAAGGTCGGCAAGGATCCCGTCTACGTGGAGCAGCTGTTTGACCAGATGTCCATGATCGGCCTGCTCGAGTACAACTGGGAGAACGCCGACCATCACAAGCAGTGGACGCTGCCGATCTTCGTGCCCGGTTCTGCGGAGCTGATGAACATGAACCTGCAGCAGGTCGAGACGCACCCGGAGATCGCGCAGTTTTTCGAGCGCATGTCGTTTCTGCCGCTGACGAAGATCACCTGCATGGTGCCTCCCGGAGGCGCCGGCGTCGGCATGCACGTCATCCCGGTCGAGAAGGCCATCCCGGCCACGAACGAGTCGGTCGATGTCGAGCACATCTCCCACTGGCTGAAAAAGTATGAGGATCAGCTCGGCGTCGGCTACTGCTCCTGCCGCAATGCCATGCGCATTCAGGGCGAGGGCTGCGGCGAGCTGCAGGATGAGATGTGCATCGCCGTCGGTCAGTTTTGTGACTACTGTCTCGAGACCGGCAAGGGCCGCAAGATCACCTATGATGAGGCGATGGAGATCCTCCAGCGCGCCGAGGACAACGGCTATGTCCACCAGATCACGAACATCGACGGCGAGGACAAGATCTTTGCCATCTGCAACTGCGCGCTCGGCTCCTGCTTCGCGCTGAGAACGAGCCAGCTGTTCAACACGCCGAACATGTCCGCCTCCGCTTACCGCGCCCACGTCGACGCTGAAAAGTGCGTCGCCTGCGGCAAGTGCGCCGAGGTCTGCCCGGCCGGCGCTGCCAAGCTCGGCCAGAAGCTGTGCACCAAGACCGGCCCGGTGACGTATCCGAAGCAGCCGCTGCCGGACGACAACCACTGGGGCGAGCACATGTGGAGCCCAAACTATAAGGACGACAACCAGAAGCAGTGCCACGAGTCCGGCACTGCCCCGTGCAAGACCGCCTGCCCGGCGCACATCGCCGTGCAGGGCTACATCAATCTGGCCGCGCAGGGCCGCTATCTGGACGCGCTCAAGCTCATCAAGCAGGATAACCCGTTCCCGGCCGTCTGCGGCAGCATTTGCAACCGCCGCTGCGAGGAAGCCTGCACCCGCGGCGATGTCGACCGCGCCGTCGCCATCGACGAGATCAAGAAGTTTGTCGCCGAGCAGGAGCTCCAGGCCGACAAGCGCTATATCCCGAAGGTCATCACCCACCGCGGCATCGCCGATCCCTACCCGGAGAAGATCGCCATCATCGGCGCCGGCCCGGCCGGCCTGTCGTGCGCCTACTATCTGGCGAACATGGGCTATGAAAACGTCACCGTGTTTGATAAAAACGAAGTGCCCGGCGGCATGCTGACCCTCGGCATCCCGAGCTTCCGCCTCGAGAAGGATGTTGTCAACGCCGAGATCGAGGTGCTCCGTGAGATGGGCGTGCACTTCCAGTGCGGCGTCGAGATCGGCAAGGATCTCACCATCGACCAGCTGCGTGAGCAGGGCTACAAGGGCTTCTATCTGGCCATCGGCGCGCAGAAGAGCGCACCCATCGGCGTGCCCGGCGAAGAGCTCTCCGGCGTGTACGGCGGTGTGGACTTCCTGCGCAGGGTCAACCTCGGCAAGAAGCCGCGCATCGGCAAAAAGTGCGCCGTCATCGGCGGCGGCAATGTCGCCATGGACGTCTGCCGCACGGCCATCCGCCTCGGCGCGAAGGATACTTACATCATCTACCGCCGCAGCCAGGCCGAGATGCCGGCGGACGCGGAGGAAGTCGCGGAAGCCATGGAAGAGGGCGTGCAGTTCCGCTTCCTGAGCGCACCGGCCGAGATCCTCGGCGAAAACGGCAAGGTCAAGGCCCTCAAGGTCGAGATCATGGAGCTGGGCGAGCCCGATGCGAAGGGCCGCCGCAAGCCTGTCGGCACCGGCAAGTTCGAGACCATCGAGGTCACGTCCGTCATCGGCGCTATCGGCCAGCGCGTTGACCTCGGCCATATCGCGCCGGAGGCCATGGCCTTCAACCGCAACGGCACCGTCCAGGCCGACGGCGTGACGTATCAGACCGCGCAGCCCGACATCTTCGCCGGCGGCGACGTGGTCACCGGCCCGAAGTTTGCCATCGACGCGATCGCGGCCGGCCGCGAGGGCGCTATCTCCCTGCACCGCTACGTGCATGAGGGCCAGAGCCTGACGCTGGCGCGTGACCCGCGTGAATTCTACGAGCTCGACAAGAAGCAGGCCGTCGTGCCCATCGACTGCTTTGACGCCCCGGCGCGCCAGACCGTCGCCCACGATGCGAGCAAGGCTAAGACGTTCTCGAACGACCGCATCACCTTCACCGAGGCGCAGGTCAAGGCAGAGGCGTCCCGCTGCCTCGGCTGCGGCGTGTCCGTCGTCGACCAGAACAAGTGCATCGGCTGCGGCCTGTGCACCACACGCTGCGAGTTTGACGCCATCCACCTGACCCGCGACGTGCCGGAGGCCAGCCGCATGTACCGTACCGAGGACAAGATGAAGGCCATCCTGCCGCACATGGTCAAGCGCGCAGCCAAGCTCACCATCAAGGACATCAAGGGCAAGCGCGCGAAGTAAGCCGACCGGAGGAAAACGCGATGCACGAACTGGGAACCGTGTTCTATGTCATCCAGGAGGTCGAAAAGGTCGTCGAGGAAAACCACCTGACCCAGGTCGCCAGCGTCACGCTGGAGGTCGGCGAGGTCAGCGGCATCATCCCGTATTACCTGACCGACTGCTGGAAGTGGGCGGTGGAAAAATCGCAGTATCTCAAGGGCGCGGAGCTGAAGATCGAGACGCTCCCCGCCGTGACCTACTGCGAGGACTGCAAACAGACATATCCAACGGTCAAATACGCCAAGATATGCCCGCACTGCAAGAGCGAGCATACCTATCTGCTCAGCGGCAACGAGTACACCATCAAGGAGATCGAAGCCTGCTAGCAGCCGCAAAAAGAGCAAACGGGGAACGCTTTTCGGCGTTCCCCGTGTTTTTATATCTCGTCTGCCGGCGCGCTGTCGATCGGGATCTGGATGATCTCCAGCTGGCGGCGGGCGGCGTATTCGAGCGTGCGGGCCGTGCCGCCGGGCCGGCCGTCAAATGCCGCGATGAGGATGCGCGAGGCATCGACCATGTAGCGGTTGCGGCGCATCATGCACCCGGGGGTGTAGGCCTCCTGCACGAGCGTCTGATAGTCGCACTGGTGCAGGTCGTAGGCGTAGCGCTCGCGCAGCTCCGGCCGCCAGCGGTCGGCCTGGCCGGCGAAGGGGATGGCCGCCTCGATCGTGACCTCGGGGTGCTGCAGGCGCAGATAGCGTGCAGCGTCGAAAAAATACAGGTCGCAGCCGTTGGCCATGCCGCAGATGAAGTGGCGGATGCCGGCGGCGTAGACGGCGTCCACGGCGTCGAAGAGCTGCTGCTGCAGCTTGCGGCAGCGGGGGTCGTTCTCGTCGCTGCCCCAGGGCAGCTTGTATTCCCGGTGGCCGGTGAAGCAGCAGGTGTTTTCGCGCTCGGGCATGGCGGCGCCTCCTTTCGGTGGTGGCCTCCATTGTACGCGCCCGGAGCGCTGCTGTCAAACCTTTCCTGCAAAAAAGTACTTGCATTCTTTTCCCACTGTGCTATAATGCAGACAGTAAAACAACTGAATCGAGATGTCTTCGGGGCAGGGTGTAATTCCCGACCGGCGGTGATAGTCCGCGAGCCGAGCAAGGTTGAATCGGTGCAATTCCGATACCGACAGTATAGTCTGGATGATAGAAGATGTTACGAACCTCCATTGTTCGCAGCGCCTGAAGGACATGTTCTTTCAGGTGTTTTTCATTCCATGGAGGTGTTTTGTCATGTTGAAAGAAAACCTGTCCTTTGTTGGTATCTGCGTGCTTGTGTTCGCGGCATTGCTCGGCCTTGCGTATCTGTTTGAGCGCACGGTCTGCCGTGATCTGCAGCGCCGCAGCCGCAGCCGCAACATCAGCTATGTGGCCATGTTCTCCGCCCTCGGCGGCGTGCTGATGCTGCTCGAGATCCCGCTGTTTTTTGCGCCCGGCTTCTATAAGATCGACCTGAGCGAGCTGCCGGTGCTCATGAGCGCGTTTTATCTCGGCCCCGTGGCCGGCGTCATCACCGAGCTGCTCAAGGTGCTGCTCAAGCTCCTGCTCAAGGGCACGAGCACAGCCTTCGTCGGCGATTTTGCCAACTTCGTCGTCGGCTGCACGTTCGTCCTTCCCGCCGCTGTCATCTACCACCACCACAAGACCCGCCGCACCGCCATCATCGGCATGGCCGTCGGCACGCTGTGCATGACGGTCTTCGGCAGCCTCTTCAATGCCCTGTACCTGATCCCGAAGTTCGCCGAGCTGTTCCACCTGCCGATCGATCAGATCGTCGCCATGGGCACGGCTGTGAACAAGGGCATCACCAGTGTGCCGACGCTCGTGCTGTTCGCCGTCGTCCCGTTCAACCTCATCAAGGGCATCGTCGACTCGGCGCTGACGTATCTGCTGTATAAGCGCGTGGAGTTTTTGCTCTTCCCGGAGCTGCGCAAGAAGGAGAAAGTCCAGCCGCAGGTCCAGTCGAAGAATCCCACCCCGCAGCACTGAGATCGAACATAAAAAACCGCCTGCAGGCATCAGCCTGCGGGCGGTTTTTCATCTGTGCAGCTGCGGCGCACCGTGCGCAGCAGCAAGGTGAAGCTGAGTGTGAAGTTCACGCACTCGTTGAAATACAAAATGAAGATGTACCCCGCCAGCCCGAACCGCGGCAGCAGCCCCCACACGAGCACTACGCCGAGCGTGGCGTCGAGCACATTGATGGCCATGCAGCGCGTCTGCTGGCCGAGCCCGCGCAGACAGCCGTCGGTCACGGTGTCGAGATACATCACCGGCACGAGCGGCGCCAGCAGCCGGATGTACCGTCCCGCGTCGTCCGAGTGGTAGATCAACCGCCCGAGCGGCCCGGAAAACGCCAGCAGCAGCACGGCCGTACCGCACGCGAACAGCAGGCACCGGTACAGCAGTGCGCGTACCAGCCGCCGGATGTCCCCGCACCGGCCGGAGACCTGCGCCGTCGTCAGCTCCGGCACGAGCAGATCCGCCAGCGCGTACAGCAGGCACGAGGGGAAGAGCACCACCGGCAGCGCCATGCCGTGCACGGTGCCGTAGCCCGCGAGCGCGCGGTCGGCCGTCAGGCCGGAGCTTTTGAGCCCGCGCGGGATGAGCAGGTGCTCCAGCGTCGTGAGCGATGTGCGCGCATAGGCCGACACCGCCAGCGGCAGCGCCACGGCGAGCATACGCCGCGTCAGGTGCGGCACGGTGTCGCCGCCGCGGCGGTATTTGCGCCGGTCGAGGAGATACATTGCCGCCATCATCAGCAGCGACACCACGTCCGCGCACGCACCGCCCGCCGTGACGGCGGCGCAGCTCTGCTCCAGGTCGCCGGCGGCCGCAAAGGACAAAAACCACATCACGCACGTGATGCTCACCAACTGCTCGATCAGGTGCACGAGCGTCGGCTTCCACACGCGGCCGGAGGCGGTGAAATACCCGTCCATGACCGACGAGAGTGCGATGCACGGCAGGCTGATGCTCGTGATGCGCAGCGAGCGCACCGTGCGCGCGTCGCCGATCCAGAGAAAGCCCACGGGCTCGGCCAGAAAATACACCATCGTGCCCGCGCACAGGCCGAAAAACAGCGCGTAGCACGCGCACCGGCGCATCGCGCCCGTGACACCCGCGCCGCGCTCGAGCCCCATCTCCTCAGAGATCAGGCGCGTGGTAGCAAAGCGGATGCCTGAGATGGCGAAGGTTGCAAACAGCACGCTCACCGACATGACGAGCTGGTACAGCCCGATGCCGGCCGCGCCGATGCGCCCGACGATCCACGCCTGAAAGACGAGCCCGATGCAGCGCATCACGATCGACGAGCCGGTCATGAGCGCAGTGTTGACGATGAGCCTGCGATTTGTGTGCACGCGCGCGACCTCCCGACGCAGTTTGTACCACTCTATGGCGCGGGAGGGAAAAACATGCCGCCCGGTAAATACCAGGCGGCATGCTGTGCTCATTCAGGTGTGCAGATCGGTCTTGATCTTCGTCGTGGAGATCTCGGGCGTGCGGGGGAGGTAGACGACCTCGCATTTGTCCTTCAGGAAGTCGAACTTGCCCTTCCAGTCGTCGCCCATGACGAACACATCCACGTGGTATTTGTCCACGTCGGTGATCTTCTGATCCCAGCTCTCCTCCGGGATGACGAGATCGACATAGCGGATCGCCTCGAGCATCCGCTTGCGGTCCTCATAGGAGAAGTAGCTCTTTTTTTGCTTTTCGTTCCAGTTGAATTCGTCCGTGCTCAGGGCCACGATCAGGTAATCGCCCTGCTCCCTGGCGCGGCGCAGGAGGTTGATGTGCCCGTAGTGCAGCAGGTCAAAGGTGCCGTAAGTGATGACACGTCTCATGTGTGCTCCCTTTCCCGGAGGCGCTCTGCCAGAAACGCGGCGACGCGCTCGGCGGAGTGTCCGTCTGTGTATTGGTTGGTCAGCTTCGTGAGCTGCATGCGTTTGGCCCGCAGCGGATCATCGCCCGCGGCGAGCTGCTCGAAAAACACGCGGAAATCGTCCGGCGTGTCGAGCGGGGCCGCGCTCTCGCGCAGCGGCTGCGGGTCGATGGCAAAGCCCGGCTGCTTGGCGTAGGCGTCGATGTCCTCGAACGTCAGCCCCACGGGCTTGCCCGTGAGCAGGTAGTCAAACAGCACGGAGGAATAGTCCGTGATGAGCGCGTCCGTGCAGGCGAGAAATTCGTAGGACGTGATGCCGTGCGCAGCGAAGAGCCCGTCGTCGATGAAGCGGAGGTGGCTCAGCTCCAGCGCGCGGATGTGCGACAGGTCCTGCGCCGGGTGGGGCTTGACGATCACGAGCGTGTTCGTCGCCCGCGCGGCCTCGTTCACGGCCGCGGCCGCCGCCGGGTCATGGATGACGGGGATGGAGATGTCCGTCGTCGCGACGAGGCTGTTCTTGTGCTGCCGGTACGTGGGATACCAGACAACGAAGCGGTCAAACTCCGCACCGAAGATGTCCTTCAGGTCGCATTTGTGCGTGAACAGGTCGTCGTTGCGCGGGAAGCCGAGCGTGACGAGCTTTTCCAGCGGGATGTGAAATTCATAGCTGTTCACGGCGTCAAAAAACGGGGCCTGACTCAGCGCCCAGTCGGTCGTCGGGTCGCAGAAATAGTAGTCGTGCACGCTCTTGAGCGGGCTGCCGTGCGTCAGGTACAGATGCACAGTCTCCGGTCGGAGCTTCTGGAGCTGGCCGTTGCAGTCCACGATGGCAGCGGCGCGGGCGCGCAGCCAGAACAGCCGCAGCAGCGCCCATGTTCCCCGCGTGCCGGCAAAGGACACGTTCTTTTCATGTACGTTCCGAAAAGCGGCCGGATCCGGCACGACCCACACGAGCCGGTACCGGTCGTTCCAGCCCTGGGCCAGCAGCGTCCGGTACAGGGCGCCGGTGTTGTCACCGAGGGGCGGCGCGCTCTCGAGCAGGATGACCGGCTTGCCGGGCAGCAGGCTCAGCAGCCGCACGAGCAGGCGTTTCAAGCGTTGTTTCATTTTCTCAGCACCTTTCGCACCATGCCGCCGACGAGGGCCTTTTCATATCCGTTCATGGACAGCAGCCACACGGAGGCACAGTAGATCGCTGTGTAGATGATGATGCCGCCGAGCAGCATCGGAATGCTGTAGAGGTTTACAAACAGCATCATCAGCACGCCGCACGCGGCGGGCGGCAGCAGGCCGAGCGTCATGCGCCCGATATTTTTCCAGAACACGGTCACGTCGATGTTCAGCCGCCGCTGATAGAAGATGTTCATCACGAGTCCGTTTGCCAGCGCGACGGCGACGGCCGTGCCGATCGCGCAGCCGATCGCGCCGAGGTACTGGCACAGCCAGATGCTGATGGCGAGGTTGCCGATGGCCATCGCCCCGTAGATGATCGAGCGATACTTGTGCAGATTCTGCGCGCGCTGCATCTCGATGCCGAGGTTTTGCGTCAGCGGCACCATGCCGGGGATGATGAGCAGCAGCACAATGATATACGCATCGTCATAGCCCGGTCCGGCCCAGAAATAGATAAACGGCTTGCCGAAGAAGATGATGCCCGTGCACACGAGCGACAGGATTAGAAACTGGATGCGCCCCACGCGCACGAACAGCTCCGTGAGCACGGTGCGCAGGCGCGCTTTGTCGTCCTTGTTGTCCTGCACGAGCTGATGGATGCGCGGTGTGAACACGGACGACACCGCCGTCGAAAACGAGATGAAGTACGTGTGCAGCTGCTGGCCGACGGCGTAGACCGCCGTGGCGGCCGTGCCGCAGTAGCGCGTGATGATGAGCTTGTCGAGGTTGTTGTTGACCTGGTCGACGACCATGTTGATGGCGATGAAGCCAGAGAACACAGCAATGTCCTTGAGCACGGCGCCGTCAAAGTTCCGGAACGAGACCCAAATGTGCAGCTTGCCGAAGCAGTAGATCAGCCGCAGCACGTCCACGAACACGGAGATCGTCACCGTGACGACGACCATGCCGATCGAGCCGTAGCCCGCCAGCAGCACCGGCAGCGTCACGAGCGGGGACACGACCGTGCGCAGGATCTCCGTCGCCTTCAGGAACACGAACTGCTCCTGCGCGCTGATGATGTTGCTGAACACGCTCATCGGGAAGCTCACGGCGAGGTTCGCCGTCAGCAGCAGCATGAGGATGCGCGCCGTGTGGTACTCGGCGTCCGTCAGGCCGGTCTTGAACACCATCTCCAGATGGAACGTCAGGTACAGGCCGCACGCGAGCGCAACGAGCCCGATGACGGAAAACACGATCAGGAACAGGCCGTTGAGCCGCGCAATCTTATCGTCCGCCTTTTCCTTGCGGTAGAGGATGTAATAGCGCACGTAGCTGCCGCCGAAGCCGAGACTGAGCACCGACAAAATGGCGATCGTCGAGGCGACGGTGGAGTACAGGCCGTACTCGCTCTTGCCGAGGATGCGCAGCATGAACGGCGTGTAGGCGACCGAGACGATGATGTTGAGCGTCATCTGCACATACGTGAGCAGAGAGCCGGAACGCAGTTGATTGTGATGCTTCATAGTGTCAGTGTCCGGCGGCGGCGAACAGCAGGTGCACCGCCCGGTACTGCTTCTTCCCGAGCAGGGACAGCACCAGCTTCTTGCGCGCCGGATAGCCTTTCAGATAGGGGTTGTGCCGGTAGTCGGGGAAGCGCGCGGCGGTAAAGTCCAGCAGCTGCGGCAGCAGTGGGTGCGCGCTCTGCGCCTTGAGAATGCGCACGGACGCATCGTAGAGCACATTGTCCACGCAGAGCTTGCCGAGCTCGTTTTCATACTGCTCGAACAGGCCGCGTGCCTGATACCACGTCAGCACGTCGTCGATCGCGTCCATGATTTCGGCGTTGGCGTCGAGCGCGCGCTTGGTCACGGAGCCCTCGTGCTGCCGGTAGAGGTAAAGCACGTCCGGCAGGATCACGACGGACTGCGCCGCCGTGAGCATCTTGCGCGTCATGCACAGATCCTCGCCCCAGCCGCGGGCGCGAAAGCGGATGCCCGTGTCCGTGAACAGGGTGCGCCGCCAGGCCGCGATGCAGGCCGACGGGCGGTTGAGCAGCAGGGCGGGGGTCTCCTGAAGCGTCAGCGGCGTATGCAGCGGCAGGTCGTCGGTGAACACCGCGCCGTCGTTGTCGCCGGTCATGCGCAGACCGAAATAGCACACGTCGGCCTGCGTCTCGTCCAGTGCTGCGCGCAATACGGCGAAGGCGTCCGGTGTGTAGGTGTCGTCACTGTCGAGAAAGAGCACATAGTCACCCTGCGCGAGCGGGAGCGCCACGTTGCGCGCGTCGCCTGCGCCGCCGTTGGGCTTGTGCAGCACGCGAATGCAGTCCGGATGTTCGCGCGCGAGCGTGTCGCATAGCGCGCCGCTCTCGCCGTCGGTCGAGCCGTCGTCCACGAGCAGGATCTCAAAGTCCGCGCCGGTCTGCCCCAGCACGGAGTCCACGCCTTCGCGCAGGTATTCCCAGCTGTTGTAGACCGGGATGATGACACTGAATTTCATAGCTTCCTCCAGTCCGGGCGATCAGCCGAGTTTGTCCTTGGCGGCAAAAAGTGCCCGCACGGTGCGGTATTTGCGCTGCCGCAGCAGGCGCAGGATCAGCTTGTGGCTGCGGGAGAGCTGCGCAAGCAGGGGATTGTCGAGATAGTCCGGGAACTGCGCCTGCACATAGTCCTGAAAGCGGCCGAGCAGTTCGCTCTCCGGGTCCACGCGCAGCACGCGCACCGAGGCCGCGAGCAGCACGTGATCTACCGCCAGGCGCGACAGCTCGTTGTAGTAGCGCTCGAACAGGCCGTTTTCGCGGTACCAGTCGAGGAGGTTGTCAAAGGCTGTGAACAGCTCGGCATTGCGTGCCGTGTTCGTGTTGCGCGTGATGGAGTTGGTGCGGTCAACGTAGTAATACAGGATGTCCGGCACGAAGGCGGCGCTTTTGGCCAATGCCAGCAGCTTCACGGACGTGCACAGATCCTCGTACCAGATGCGCGCCGGGTAGCGCACACCGGAATCCAGAAACAGGCTGCGCCGCCAGATGCGGCTCCAGGGGGAGGGCATGGTCTGCATCAGCTCGGGCGTGTCGGCAAGCGTAAAGGTGCGGTCGGCCGGCAGGGGATCCACAAGCTCCTTGACCACGACGCCGTTTGCTTCCAGCGCCGCGCCGAAGCCAATGATGTCGCTGCCGAAGCGGGCGACGGCGTCGGCAAGAACGCGGAACATGTCGGGGGCGATGTAGTCGTCACTGTCGATGAAGATCAGGTACTCGCCCTGCGCCGCCTCAATGCCGACGTTGCGCGCCTCGCCCACACCGCCGTTCGGCTTGTGGATGGCGCGGATGCGCTCCGGGTGCGCCGCGGCATAGCGGTCGCAGATCGCGCCGCTCTCGCCGTCGGTCGAGCCGTCGTCGATGAGGATGACCTCGTAGTCTTCAAAATCCTGCGCCAGCACGGAGTCGATGCACTTGGGCAGGTAGTCCTTGACGTTGTAGACCGGGATGACAACACTGAAAATCATGCGCGTTTCTCCTCTCCGTCCGGCAGCGCGTCCGGCTGCTCGCTGCGCATCTGCGTCAGGTAATAGACCGCGGCCAGCAGCACCGACATGTAGATTGAGGCGTTCGGCCGCCGCAGCACGCCGGCAGTGAAGTAGGCGTACACCAGACACAGGCACAGCGCGATGCCGAAGGCGCCGGCCTCCACCGTGAAGTATTTGCGGAAATCTTTGATCAGGCACTTGACGATCAGGTACAGGAAATAGCCGATGAAGGCGACCATCATGGCCAGGCCGACCCAGCCGTAGAGGAAACAGATGCCGTGGAAATCGTTCTCCACGTCATAAATCTCGCCGTCAAAGGCCATGCGGCCGAGCTCCATGCCGAACAGGCGGGAAGTGAACGGCTGCTCGTCGAGCAGCATCTCACAGAAGACGATCTTGCGGTGACGGGTCGCTGTGATGTCCGTGACCTGATCGGAATAGCCGTAGGCGGACATGACGCGCGCCGTGCCGAAGCGCTGGCACATGTTCGGGGAGTAGAAGTTATAGATCGTGCACAGGGCGTGGTAGCGCTCCTCGGGCGTGACGGTGGAAGTGCCGTCTTTGTTGCCCTCGGCGCGCTTGATCATGCGCTCGGCGTCGTTCTGCTTGTAGCTCATGGCCTCATTGTAGCGGTTCTGGTTGATATACATGGGCGACTGCTTGTAGGTCGCACAGCATGCGATGAGGATGAGCACCAGCACGGCAATGTAGCGCTTGGAGGTGCGGGCCTTGCCAGTCAGCACCAGCACGATTGGCACGCCCAGCGCGGCCACGGCGATCGAGAAGAATGCCAGACGCGTGCCCATGAGATAGAGCTGCGCCAGCGCGGCGACGCTCGTGACCGTGAACAGCAGGAAGTTCTTTCTGCGGTAGCACAGCAGGATGACGATGGGCGCGAGAATGCTCATGATCGCGCTCTGTGCATTGCCGAACGAGTACCAGCCGAGAATGCCCACATTGGTGGACTGATAGGTCGCCGAGGAGGTGTGTGTGAGCACGCTCACGACGACCGAGGCCGTGATGATCCAGAAGTCGAGCATCAGGCCGGTCTCAAACGCGCGGTAGCACTTGTTGTTCGCCCGCAGAAACGAGATGAAGCACAGCACGAACAGCGGCATCTGCACGACGCGCACAAAGTTGGTCAGGTCGTAGACGATGCGCTGGTAGCCGACGATGAAGCAGGAGATGCAGTGTCCGACGAGCAGGAAGGCACAGGCGGCGATGGCGATGCCGTAGACCTTTTTGCGCGACGAGGTCACAAACCCGAGCACGCACACAACGGCGAATACGGCGAAGCGCAGCAGCAATGTGATCGTGTTGCTCATACCGAGCCGGTCCGTCCAGAAGGATAGGATGTCCATCAGCGGCTGCAGGATCAGAAGGATCATCAGAAACTTCGGCAGCATCGGCGCGAGCCGCTCGCGCAGGGAGTGTTTTTCTTCGGACATATCAGTTCTCCTTTGAGTCGTCGTAATCTCTGATATAGATCAGGTACCAGATGGATGCCAGAATCAGGCAGAGATAAAAAGATGCATTTGGGCGGCGCAGTACGCCGGCGGTGTTATAAATGTGGGCGAGGGCGGTGCACAGCGCAACGCCGCAGGTGCCGGCCTCGACCGTGAAGTAACGCCTGGCATTGCGGATGAGCGCGCACACGATGATGACCAGGAAATACCCCAGAAAAGCCAACAGGCACGCAAGCCCCGCCCAGCCGTACAGATACGCGATGCCGTGGAAGTCATTTTCCACGTCATAGCAGTACCCATGGTAGGTCATCTCGTCGTAGCTCAGGCCGAACAGGCGGCTGGTAAGCGGCTCGGTGTTCAGCATCAGGCGGCAGTAGTTGATCTTGATCGTGCGGACATTCGTGATGTCGGCAGCTTTGGTGGAGTATCCGTACATTTCCGCCGTGGCCTCGAGCCCATAGCGCTCGACAGTCCCGCCGAGGTACTCGTCATAGGCGTAGGTGAGGTATGCATACCCCTGATCGCCGAATTCCGCCTTGCCCTGCGCGACCAGCCGGTCGATGTTCTCCTGCTTGCGCACGGCGTTGGCCGCAACGGCCTGCTGGTTGCGGTGTATGGGGGACACGGTGTAGCCCGCCGCACAGACGGCGGCACACAGCAGCAGCACGGCGCAGACCTTTGCGCTGCCGCGCTTTGTGAGCGCAAGCGTGATGACCATGCCGATCGCCGTCACGAACAGGGACATATAGGCCAGACGTGTCGCAAAGCAGAATAGTTCCGCGAAGCCGACGACGGCGATGGGCAGCCAGCGCCGGATCTGCCCGCTGCGCAGTGCCGGACACAGCGCGAGCGGCACGAGCATCGACAAAATCGCGCTCTGGCTGTTGGCAAAGTAAAACCACCCGCACAGGCCGATGCGCTTGTCCGGATACGTATAGGGATTTGTGCCGGTCAGTGCGCTGAGCAGCGCGACAGTGGCGATGATCCAGAAGGCGATGGTGATCCCGCGCTCCAGGCTGGCAAAGCCTTGCCGGCAGAAGCGCAGGAATGTGATAAAAGCGATCGTAAACAGCGGCAGCTGCGCGAAGCGGATGAAGTTGGTCGCGTCGGAGATCAGGTTCGCGGTCGTGAATGGAGCGTTGGCGCGCAGGCACGCCAGCACGTGCCCCGCATAGAGTGCGGCGCACACGGCAGCGGCGATCCAGTAAAAGCGCCGGCGTTCCGAGAGCACGAAGCCCGTGAGCATGACGCCGAGAAAGATCAGCAGGCGCAGCGACAGCGTCAGCTTGCTGCCCCAGGCCAGATCCTGCGTCCAGAATGACAGCACATCCAGCAGCGGCTGCGCCGCGCACAGGCCGACAAGCACGCCGGGCAGCCAGTGCGGACAGGCCCTTTCCTGCGGCGATAACGATTGCATAGTTTTTCCTCTTTTTCTCTCAGGATAGTTACACTCAATCATACGCTTTTTTCGCGGTCAGGTCAACCGGCGCGGCCGTTTATTCATATATTTTTAGAGAATAAGAGAATATAGTATGCAGACACCCCCGGACGGAGATAAACTCCGGTCGGGGGTGTCTGTCGTGTCGGATCACAGCAGCTTGTCCGCCTCGTGTGCATAGCTGCAGATGAGCTTGTCGAGCAGGCGCTGCAATTCGGCGGCCTTCGGGTCTGTGACCGCCTGCGCATGCAGGCGGTGCAGGCCGTCGATGGCCTCCTGACTCAGGCCGAGGGAGCTGTAGACGTCGCTCTCGCCGGCGCGCTGCGCATCGGCGTCGTCGGCCGCCTCGTCAAAGCCGAGCAGGAAGTTCGGCGTCGTGCGGAAATACCGCGCGATGCGGCTCACGACCAGTGCCGACGGCACCGTGACCTCGCGCCGGTCGTTCGGCTTGAGATACTTGCGCACGGCCGGGCGGCTGATGGCGATCTCATCGGCCAGCTCCTGCGTGTTGACGGGCTTGCCGTACACGTTGTTGCCGTTCATCAGATAGGTCAGCCGGTCACGGAACACGCTGCCGAAACCGCCGGCGGCCTCGTCGTTGTCTTTGCCCATGAAAATGACCTCCCATTCCGTAAAGCAAATTTTTTCAAACTTTTTTCGGAAAAAGGCTTGACAAACCCGTAGAAATGGTTTACACCAAAGTTACGTTAATCAAAAACGAAACTTTGGTTTCTTACTACAGGCCGAATCAAGCTTTTCTGACCCTCAGTAAAGCACAACCGGCCGCAAAAGTCAAGACATACTCCCCCAAAACGACAAGGAGGTATCGCTATGAGCAAAGATCGTGATCTCATTTTTGATATGACCGAGGACCCGGAGGTCCTGACGTACCCCGCAGCGGATAATGAACCGCTGCAGCTCGGTGGTGTGGGCGACGATGCGGCCTCCGCCGCGGACCGCCAGGTGACGACGCCGGGCGACGTGCACGTCGCCCCGCAGATGCCTGCGCCGATCGACGGCACGCTGCGCCAGTTTGCGCTGCGCGTACCGAGCGTGATCGACGAGTGCAGCGGCATCATGGTGTTCGGCAAGCGCATCAAGTCGCTGGTGTTCTCGACCGACCTGGCCATCATCCGCAATGTCACCGCCGACGCGGTGTTTGCGGTCTACCCGTTCACGCCGCAGCCGGTCATCACGCAGGCGCTGCTCATGGCGAGCGACCTGCCGGTGTTCGTCGGTGTCGGCGGCGGGCTGACGACGGGCAAGCGCGTCGTGAACCTCGCCATGTACGCCGAGATGCAGGGCGCGACCGGGGTCGTCGTCAACGCGCCGACGCCGGGCCGCATCCTCAACCGCATCCGCAGCAGCGTCGACGTGCCGGTCGTGGTCACGGTGGCCAATGCCGACACGAACTACCGCCACCGCATCGAGGACGGCGCCGCGATCCTGAACGTAGCCGCCGGCGCGCAGACGCCGGAGATCGTGGCCGAGATCCGCGAGCGTTTCCCGGACTACCCCATCCTTGCGACCGGCGGAGCGGATGACGAGAGCATCCGCGCCACCATCCGCGCCGGCGCCAACGCCATCATCTGGACGCCGCCGACCAGCGGCGAGCTGTTCCGCGACGTCATGAAAAACTACCGCGAGGGCAAGCCGCACCCCTGATCCGACATCGCTTTTTGCTTTCTCTTCCTGTTATCCAAGCGGAAGGACGCATCCATTCGGATGCGTCCTTTTGTTGTCTTGTTTTGTCCTTCAGAGCCGGCAGAGCATGGCGCACGCCTGCTCGCGGGTCGCGCTGCCGCGCGGGCAGAAGCTGCCGTCGGGCATGCCGTTGATGACGCCGGCACGCTGCAGCGCCTGCACGGCGGGCAGTGCATAGGCGGCAATGTCGGCTTCATCCGTGAACGTCACGGCCGCATTGTCCGTGCCGAGCACGATGCCGAACTGCTGCGCATAGCGGTCGAGCATCACGGCCATGTCCTGGCGCGAAATGTCGGCGTTCGGCGCAAATTCGGTGCTCGAAATGCCGTAGACGATGCCGTTGGCAGCCGCCCAGTTGACGTAGGGCGCATACCATGCGTCGGCCGGCACGTCCTCAAACCCGGCACTCCGGTATTCGGAGACGTCCGCGCCCTGCAGTCTGGCGAGCATCTTCACGAACTGGGCGCGCGTGATGTCGCCGGTCGGGACGAAGGTCGTCGGGGTCATGCCGTCGATCACGCCGGCTTCATAGAGCTGCCTGATATACGAATAGCTCCAGCGGCCGTCCGCCACGTCCGTGAACGGGAAGGGCTGCTCCTCCGGCTGCCCGGAGCCGTAGGTGCCGTAGATATCGTCCATCAGGTTTCGATAGAACAGGTGCGTCTCGATGACGCTCTTGTTGGCGATGCCGCCGACGAACTGCATATGGTCGGCGCGCGTGACGGGCATGACGTACCAGATGCCGGGCCGGAAGGTGATGTCGGAATAGCCGTCATAGTTAATCCAGCCCTGCGTACCGTCGCGCTTGAGGCACTCGGTGGTGTTTTTGCCCGTCGTGGTCGGGTAGAGCGCGGACACGGTGTTGACAAGGCCGTCGTTCGGCAGCCAGCTCCGGTCGATGTAGATGCCGCCGGCGGTGTACTTGTCATAGTACTTGCCCATGTTGATCGAGCCGGGCATCATCAGCGCGGACATACCGTTCGACGGGATGGCCGACACGGTGGGGTAGTGGTTGCCGGTGAGCGGATCGGCCGAGGTCTGGTCGCCCGCGTAGGAGAAATAGTAGACGTTCGGCTGGATCTCGATGCCCTTGTTGATCTCGAGCGATTTGTCGATCGTCAGGTCGAGGAAGGCGTTGTCGTTGTGCGACAAAAAGTCGGATCTCAGCACGCGGTCAAGCGCCTGGGCAAATGTCTCGTTGTCGTCCTTGCGGATGCCGAACTGGTCGAGCTGGAAGTCGTACACGCCCTTGAGCGACGACAGGCCCAGCGCCTTGGCGGCGCCTGTGGCCAGGTCGGCGGCGAGCTTTGTGAAATCGCTGTTGGCCTCAATGAACGTCGTGCCGTTGTGCGGCGCGGCGATGGCGGTCAGCGAGTGGACCCAGCTGCCCTTGCCGCCGAGGAAAAACGGGCTCGGGGCCACACCGGCGGCTTTGGCCGCAGCGACCTCCTCCGGGCAGCCGTTGGTAAGGATCTCGAGGAACAGGCGCGTCGTCGCGCCGCCGAAGCTGTGGCCGACGAGGTTCACGGCGCGCTGTGTGCCCCAGCCTTCGAACAGCGGCGTCTCATAGTCGATGCCGTAGCGCTCGTGGCCGAAGTCCTGCGCGTGCTTAACGCCGTAGTCCGTGCGCGCACCGACGAGCTGCGCGTACAGCTCGCACGCGCGGTCCCACGCGCTCGAGAGCGGGCCGACGGAGGCGGCGTAGGTCTCATAGCCCTGCGTGGCCAGATAGTCCGGCAGGCTGCCGGTGGTCATGCCCCAGTAGGGCATGATGCTGAAAATTTTGTCGCGCTGACCCCAGCCGAACAGGCCGTGCACGAACACGACCGGGTCGTCCGAGCGGGTTTGCGTATCTGCCGCGGCGGCCGGGATGGCGCACAGGCTCAGCGCCAGCACGAGCGTCAGCAGCAGGCACAAAAATCGACGTGTTTTTCATGGTTTTCCCCCCTGTCTCATAGATCCATATGGTTTTCCTTCTCACAAAACCGGCGATATACCCAATATTATACCGGACGCAGCCGGCGATTGCAAGACACTTTGACGGAAAACTGTCGCGCACTTGCGCAAAAAACGCCCCGCGCCGCGGCGCGGGGTGCTTAGTCTGCAAACAGGCTCCAGGGGGAAATGTCCGGCGGCTGCTGCTCGAAATAGAGCACCTCGCCGGTGTCCGGATGGGCAAAGTGCAGGCAGTGCGACCAGAGTGCGATCGGCCCGTCATCGGGCAGCGTGCTGTACTTTTTGTCGCCCCAGAGCGGCAGACCGCGTGCGGAAAACTGGCAGCGGATCTGGTGCGTGCGCCCAGTCTGCAGGTAAATGCGCACGAGCGAGAGCTCCGTGCGCGTGCCGAGCACGTCATAGTCGAGCACGGCCTCCTGCACGCCCTTGGCCATTTTATCCGTGACGTAGGTCTTACGCTCGTTCGGGTCGCGCCGCAGCAGGTCGCGGTACGTGCCCTGCAGGGCGTCCGGCTCTCCGTGCACGACGGCGAGATAGGTCTTGCCGAAGTCGTGCTCGCGGATCTGCGCCGAGAGCTTCGACGCGGCCGCCGGGGTGCGCGCGAGTACCATCAGTCCGCTGACCACGCGGTCGAGCCGGTGCACGGTGCGCACGCAGGCCTTCGGGTCGCCGAGCGCCTGCCGCACCAGCTCGGGCACGCCGCCCGGTTCGTCCGTGGACAGCACGCCTGCCGGCTTGATGCACACGAGGATGCTGTTGTCCTGATAGAGAATGTCCATGTCGTCGCCTCGTTTCGGTGTCTGCCGTGAGTATACCACACCGGCGGCGCGCGGGCAATGAAAAAGCGGCGGTCATTGCGTTTTCGCCTCCGGCCGGTAAAACGGGATGCTCAGCGCCATGATGACCGTGAACACGCTCAGGTAGGCGAGTACGTCCCGGCCGTGCGACACGACGGCCGCCGCGCAAAAGAAGATGCAGCACGCGGCCGTTGCCGCCGGTCGCGGTGAGGATCTTCTCGGCTTTGAAAAACACGCCGCTGCCGATGACGATGCCGACGACGAGCGCGATCGCCGTCGGCAGACCGTATTTTTTCTGCAGATCGTTTCCCATGGCGTCTCCCTCCGCTGCGTGTGTGCAGAGAGATTTTACGCACCGCCGCCGGGAGAATCCAAGGGAAGTGTGCGCAGGATAGGAAAAATGCCCATCCGGAGCGATCCGGATGGGCAAAATTCTGGCTTGTGGGATGCGTTACAGCGCGCACAGCACGATGCAGGCCTGCTCGCGTGTCGCGGTGGCGTACGGCTGGAAGCTGCCGTCCGGCATGCCGTTGATGACGCCGGCGCGGTGCAGCGCCTGCACGGCGGGCAGGGCGTAGGCCGCGACGCTGCCCTCGTCCGTGAAGGCAGTGACCGTCTTCTGGTCAAGCTGCACGCCGAAGTGCTGCGTGTAGTTATAGAGCATGACGGCCATGTCCTGACGCGAGATCGTCGTATTCGGATCAAACGTCGTGGCGCTCGTGCCGTTGACGATGCCGTTCGCGGCCGCCCAGTTGACGTAGGGCGCGTACCAGCTGCCTGCCGGCACATCGGCAAACGGGCCGGACGCATAGCCGGACACGTCCGCGTCGGCGAGCCGGGCGATCATGGTCACGAACTGCGCGCGCGTGACGTTCGCGGCCGGGGCAAAGGTCGTGGCGGTCATGCCGTTGATGACGCCGGCATCATACATTTCCTTGATGTACGAATAGCTCCAGCGGCTCTCGGCCACGTCCGTGAACGGCAGGCCGGCGGGCTGATCCGGCGTGGTCGGCACCGAGGTTACGTGGGAGAGATTGCCCATCAGGCTCAGGTAGAACTGGCGCAGTGCCGTTGTGCTCTGCGAGGACAGGTTGGGCACCGGCATGCCGGCAATGAAGTTGCCGTGGTCATAGTGGCGCACGGGCATCACGTTCCACACGCCGGGCTGATAGCTGACGTTGGAGTAGCCGTCGCGCTGGATATAGCCGGTCTGGCCGCTCTTGGTCAGACACTTTCCGGCGCTGTTGGTCGGGTACAGGGCCGAGACGGTGTTCACAAGGCCGTCGTTCGGCGCCCAGCTCTTGTCGATCTGGAAACCGCCGGCAGTCGTCTGGTTATAATAGCTGCACATCTGGTTTGCAAACGGCACGAACAGCGGCGTCATATCGGCGGCCGACGTGCGCTCGCCGGTGAGGGCACTCTGGCACGTCTTGTCGCCGGCGTAGGAGAAGTAGTACACATTCGGCTGGATCTCAATGTCGTCGTTGAGCTCCAGCGCGCGGTCGATCGTCAGGTCACGGAACACGTTGTCGTTGTGCGACAAAAAGTCCGAGTGCAGCACGCGGTCGAGCGCCTCAAGCACGGTCTCACCGTCCTTGCGGTAGAAGCCGAACTGCTCGAGCTGGAAGTCGTACACGCCCTTGAAGTCCGAGATGCCGAGTAGCTTTGCCATGGTGGTCGAGACCTCGGCGGCGAACTGCGTCATGTCGCCGCAGCATTCGAGGAAGGTCGTGCCGTTGTGCGGGGCTGCCAGCGTCGTCAGCGAATAGACCCAGTCGGCCTTGCCGCCCTGGAAAAACGGGGAGACCTCCGCGCCGTCGGCCTTGGCCGCAGCCTGCTCCTGCGCAGAGCCGTCGGCCAGAATGTCCAGAAACAGGCGGATCGTTGCGCCGCCGAAGCTGTGGCCGACGAGGTTGATCTTCTTGTCCGCGCTCCAGCCTTCAAACAGCGGCTTGTCATATGTCACGCCGTAGCGCGCGTGGCCGTATTCGGCCGCGTGAGCCGCGCCGTAGTCAACGGTCGTGCCGGTGAGCTGGGCATAGAGCTCGCACGCGCGATCCCACGCGCTCGAGAGCGGGCCGACGGAGGCGGCATAGCTCTCATAGCCCTTGCCCGTCAGGTACGGCATCAGGTCGCTCGTCAGGCCCCAGTACGGAGTCACGGCGTAGATCTGGTCGCGTGCGCCCCAACCCATCAGGCCGTGGACGTAAACGGTCGGGTAGCGTTCGGCACCGGACTGCTGCGTGTTTGCGGCGGCGGCCGGCAGAAGCAGCAGGCTTCCGGCCATCACCAGCGCGAGCAGCAGACACAGAAACTTCTTGCTCTATTTCATGGTATTGCGTACATTCCTTTCCGGCGCGCCGCAGCGCGCATTTATTTTTTGAGTATTATAATTCCAACCGCACCGGTTTGCAATCCGGGGAACGCAGAAGATTTTGTATCAGATTCCGCTGCATGTGAGGTTTTTGGACACACGGCCGCATCTGTCGCACAACCGCGCGGACAGCTGTGCACAAATGCAAAAAACGTCCCCCGGCCGAAGCCGGGAGACGTTTGCGTTCTGGGGCTCAGAGCGCGCACAGCACGGCGCAGGCCTGCTCGCGGGTCGCGGTGTCGTAGGGGCGGAAGCTGCCGTCCGGCATACCGTTGATGACGCCGGCGCGGTGCAGCGCCTGCACGGCGGGCAGGGCGTAGGCCGCGACGCTGCCCTCGTCCGTGAACGGGGCTGCGGTCTGCTCCGGAAGCGCGATGCCGTACTGCTGCGCATAACGGTAGAGCATGACGGCCATATCCTGCCGCGAGATCGCCGCGTTCGGATCGAAGGTCGTCTCGCTCGTGCCGTTGACGATCGCGTTCGCGGCCGCCCAGTTGACGTAGCGCGCATACCAGGCGTCGCCCGGCACGTCGGTGAATGGGCCGGACGCATAGGCGGACACGTCCGCGCTCTGCAGCAGGGCAAGCATCTTCACAAACTGCGCGCGCGTGACATTGCCGGCCGGCTCGAAGGTCGTTGGCGTCATGCCGTCGATCACGCCGGCTTCATACATCTCCCGGATGTACAGATAGCTCCAGCGGCTCTCGGCCACGTCCGTGAACGGGAAGCTGCCGCCGCTCGGCGCGGTGGTATAGGTGTTGTAGATATCCTCCATGACGCCGCGGTAGAGCGCGTGCGTCTTGACAAGGCTGCCGTTGAGCATACCGCCGACGAACTGGATGTGGTCAAATGACTGCACGGGCATGACATACCAGATGCCGGGCTTGAAATGGATGTTGGAGTAGCCGTCGTAATTCGTCCAGCCCTGCCTGCCGTCGCGCGTCAGGCAGGTGCCGTCGCTGTGGATGGGGTAGAAGGCGGACACGGTGTTGACCATGCCGTCGTTCGGCCGCCAGCTCTGGTCGATGTAGAAGCCGCCGGCGGTGTACTTGTCATAGTATTTGCCCATGTTGATCGCGCCGGGGTAGAACAGCGTCCACATCCTGGCCGACGGGATGTAGTTGCCGGAGACCGGGTCCTGCACGGTCTGGTTGCCGGCGTAGGAGAAGTAGTAGACGTTCGGCTCGATGCCGATGCCGTCGTTGATCTCGAGCGATCGGTCGATCGTCAGGTCGAGAAAAGCGTTGTCGTTGTGCGACATGAAGTCGGTGCTGAACACGCGCTGCAGCGTCTCGAGCACGGTCTCGTTCGGATCCTTGTAGATGCCGAACTGCTCGAGCTGGAAGTCATAGAGATTCTTGATCTCCGTGATGCCGAAGCCCTTGGCGAGCGTCTCGGCCAGATTTGTTGCCGCGTCCATGATCGTGCCGTTGGACTCGATGAAGGTCGTGCCGTTGTGGGGCGCGGCGATCTCGGTCATGGAGTGCACCCAGCTGCGCTTGCCGCCGGTGAACAGCGGACTCGGCGCAGTGCCGGCGGCCTTGGCCGCGGCAACTTCCTCGGCGCTGCCGTTGGCCATCAGCTCGAGGAACTGGCGCGTGGTCGCGCCGCCGAAGCTGTGGCCGACGAGGTTGACGGCGCGCTTCGTGCCCCAGCCGGCAAAGAGCGGCCGATCATAGGTGATGCCGTAGCGCGCGTGGTCGTGCGCCGCAGCGTGCGCCGCGCCGTAATCGACCGTCGTGCCGGTCAGTTGGGCATAGAGCTCGCACGCGCGGTCCCATGCGCTGGAGATCGGGCCGACGGTGGCCGAGTACGTCTCATAGCCGAGCGAGTTGAGGTAGCTTGTCAGGCTGCCGGTGGTCATGCCCCAGTAGGGCAGCACGGCGTTGATGCCGGCGCGCTGCCCCCAGCCCATCAGGCCGTGCACGAACACGACCGGGTCGTCCTTGCTGCTCGGGCAGGTCTGGTCTGCGGCCGCCGCCGGAAAGACGCACAGGCTCGCGGCCAGAATGAGCGTCAGCAGCAGGCACAGAAAACGTTTGCTGTGTTTCATCATGTTTTCCCTCCAAAGTATATCAGTTTTCATGCTTTCTTATCATCACAAACTCCGCCGAATGACGTAAAACGGACGAAAGTCGGGGAATTGCGGTTGTGTATGTTATAGCACATAATCCAAAGGAAATCCTGTTTTTGTGCTTCGCGCACAGTTGCTGTATATTACTCTAATGTTTTACAACGCAGTTATAATGCATCGGGACTGCGAAAATTTCCAAACTGTGTCACTCGACAGGCGTGTGTGAGAAAAAGCAGGGAAGGATATTTTTGCATTTTTGTCTGTCATCATTCACAAAAATTCATAAATTCTGTATTTGGTTTCGGAAAATTCTACGAATATGGGCACAATCTTGCAAACTGCATAAAAACCGGCTCCTGACATTGTGAAGATTTGGACGACTTTGCGCACATTCATTCTGGCGGGGTCGCCCCGGTTTTGCTATAATAATAACGAAAAGAAATCGCCAAAAACCAGAACAGATGGAGGTAATGGAATGAGCAAAAAGTATCTGTATTATTTCAGCGAAGGCAGCCAGGCGTTCGGCGGCGACAAGACCGCGATGCGCAACATTCTCGGCGGCAAGGGCTCCGGCCTTGCGGAGATGACCGCGGCCGGTATGCCGGTGCCGCAGGGCTTCACGATCACGACCGAGGCCTGCACGCAGTACTACGCGGACGGCCGCCAGATCAATGCGGAGATCCAGGCAGACATTTTCGCGCACGTTAAGGGTCTGGAGGATCTGACCGGCAAAAAGCTCGGCGACGTGGAAAACCCGCTGCTGGTGTCCGTGCGCTCCGGCGCGCGCCAGTCCATGCCCGGCATGATGGACACCATCCTCAACCTCGGCCTGAACGACGCATCCGTCGAGGGCCTGGCCAAAAAGACCGGCAACCCCCGCTTCGCTTACGACAGCTACCGCCGCTTCGTGCAGATGTTTGCGGACGTCGTCATGGGCGTGTCCAAGAGCCTGTTTGAGGAAGAGATCGACAAGATGAAGGCCGCCAAGGGCGTCACGAACGACGTCGATCTGGACGCCGATGATCTCAAGCAGCTCGTCGTCATCTTCAAGAAGATCTATGAGGACAATGAGCACAAGCCCTTCCCGCAGGACCCGAACGAGCAGCTCATCGAGGCGGTCAAGGCCGTGTTCCGCAGCTGGGATAACCCGCGCGCGAACGTCTACCGCAAGATGAACGAGATCCCCTATGAGTGGGGCACCGCCGTCAATGTCCAGCAGATGGCGTTCGGCAACTCCGGCGACCGTTCCGGCACGGGCGTGGCCTTCACGCGCGACCCGGCCACGGGCGCGAAGCGGCTCATGGGCGAGTACCTCATCAATGCACAGGGCGAGGACGTCGTCGCCGGCGTGCGCACGCCGAGCCCGATCAGCCACCTGCAGGATCAGATGCCGGAGGTGTACGACGAGTTCGTCGCCATCGCCAACCGGCTCGAGCACTACTTTCAGGATATGCAGGACATGGAGTTCACCATCGAGGACGGTAAGCTCTACATGCTCCAGACCCGCAACGGCAAGCGCACCGCGCAGGCGGCGCTGCAGATCGCGTGCGACCTCGTCGACGAGGGCATGATCACCGAGCGCGAGGCCGTGCTGCGCGTCGAGCCCAAGCAGCTCGATACGCTCCTGCACCCGCAGTTTGACGCCGAGGCGCTCAAAAAAGCCGACGCCATCGGCAAGGGCCTTGCCGCATCCCCCGGCTCTGCCTGTGGCCAGATCGTGTTCTCCGCCGAGGAGGCCGAGGAAGCCGTCAAGAACAAGACCATGCCGAAGGTCGTGCTCGTCCGCCTCGAGACCAGCCCCGAGGACATCGTGGGTATGCAGGTCTCGCAGGGCATCCTGACCGTGCGCGGCGGCATGACCAGCCACGCGGCCGTCGTCGCCCGCGGCATGGGCACGTGCTGCGTCTCCGGCTGCGGCAACGACAACACCGTCCACATCAGCTATGCGGATAAAGTTTTTGAGATCAACGGCCACCGCTTCACGGAGGGCGACTGGATCTCGCTCGACGGCAGCACCGGCAACATCTACGCCGGCCAGATCCCGACCGTCGCCGCCACCGGCAACAAGAACTTCAACCGCCTCATGGGCTGGGCCGACGCGGCCCGCCGCCTGAACGTTGAGGCCAACGCCGACAACCCGCGCGATGCGCAGCAGGCGGTCGATCTCGGCGCCGAGGGCATCGGTCTGTGCCGCACCGAGCATATGTTCTTCGCCGAGGACCGCATCAAGGCCGTCCGCGAGATGATCTGTGCCCGCACCGTCGAGGCGCGCAAGGTCGCGCTGGCGAAGGTCGAGCCGTTCCAGCAGGGTGACTTTGAGGCCATGTACCGCATCATGGGCACGCGCCCGATGACCATCCGCTATCTCGATCCCCCGCTGCACGAGTTCCTGCCCACCCAGAAGGCGGACATTGAGGAGCTGGCGCAGGAGATGGGCATGACGTTTGACGAGCTGCAGGACGTCGTCGTGTCCCTGCACGAGTTCAACCCCATGATGGGCCACCGCGGCTGCCGCCTGTGCGTCACCTATCCGGAGATCGCCGAGATGCAGACCAACGCCGTCATCAAAGCGGCGCTCAAGGTCAGCGCCGAGACCGGCACGATGATCACGCCGTACATCATGATCCCGCTGGTCGGTGAGCGCAAGGAGCTCAAGTTCATCAAGGACATCGTTGTCCGCACGGCGGACGCGCTGATTAAAGATGCTGGCGTGGACATGAAGTACCACGTCGGCACGATGATCGAGATCCCGCGCGCCGCGCTCACGGCCGACGAGATCGCCAAGGAAGCGGACTTCTTCAGCTTCGGCACGAACGACCTGACGCAGATGACCTTCGGCTTCAGCCGTGACGACGCCGCGAAGTTCCTCGGCGCGTACTACGATACGAAGATTTACGAGAACGACCCGTTCCAGCACCTGGACGTCAACGGCGTCGGCAAGCTCGTGGAGATGGCCTGCAAGCTCGGCCGCCAGACGAATCCGGGGCTCGAGCTCGGCATCTGCGGCGAGCACGGCGGCGATCCGTCGTCCATCGCGTTCTGCCACAAGGTCGGCCTGGACTACGTGTCCTGTTCACCGTTCCGCGTGCCCATCGCCCGCCTCGCCGCCGCGCAGGCTGCCATCCGTGAGGAACAGTGACCCGGCGCTTTGCGCGCACCAATCGCAGCCCCCGCTTCAAACGGCCGCATTCCCAAATTGGGAATGCGGCCGTTTTTTGTATAGCGAAAACCACTCGCTAGGCGAGTGGTTCAAAAAAAGCCTTGTGGCGATGATGAAGACAAAAACTCCTTTTGTTTTAGAATGAGCGTGCGGTCTGCCAACTGCACGAAAAAGCAAAAGGAGGTCATTACATGTCGGTGTCCAGTTTTATGGGGTACTTGAAAGGGAAGAGCAGTCTGATGATATACGAGAAATACCCGGAACTGAAGTACAAGTATAGAAATAGGGAATTCTGGTGCAGAGGATACTACGTGGATACCGTCGGCAAAAATGCAAAGGTGCAGACGATCGTGAGGAGGTTGACGGCTTTGTCATGAAAGAGCGCGTCCAAAATTTTGCAGCTCAGATGGTTGATGCCGATGACAAACACAAAGTTCATGACGAAATTGAGCGCCGGATCCGCACGAAAGAGCATCAGGATGCAGTCATACAGCATCAGACCGAGCTGATGCGGATAGCGGTATATATATCCGCCTTTTTGCAACATGGAGCAGTCGCCGAGCCGGAACGCCTTTGCGGCATTGAAGACTGATTTGGCGTCTGCGCGCAGCGTGGTATCTACGTTCAGGATCAGGTAGAGGGCGGCGACCGCATAGAGCGCCGTCAGCAGGCAAAACAGCTTTTTTCCTCGATGCTGCGCACCGGAAATCGGCCGCGCACAAAAGCGGCCGCGACGATCAGGACGGCCCAGATGACGAGCACAAGCAGGCTGAATTTCAGACTGCCGGAAATGGTCGTTACCTCATATTCGGTATAGCTTACTTCGGATTGGTACAGCACGTTGAGCAAAAAGACCAGTACCGTGAGCAGGCAGGCCAGCGCCGTCATGATGCCGTGGCTCAGACGATACAATCTGTTGTGCATGGCAGTGATCCTCCGGTCATGCAGGATGAGCCCCAGATGGGGGTGCAAAATATTGGATTTTATTATATCACTTCATGCCGGCGATGTAAATTTCTTTACATCGCCATTGCAAATGCGGCCGGCGCGCCCCGTGCGGGGCGCGCCGGCTGCATGGTTCATGCCTGCGGATTTATTTTGCTGTGCGCCGCCGCGAACCGGCGCGCCGGCCGGTAGACGAGCAGTGCGATGAAGATGAGCACGGCCGTGGTCGCAAGGCTGATCGGGTACACGAGCATGATCGACCGGAACGTGTGGTGCAGCGGAAACACGGTGTTGATCCACACGATGCGCACGCCGCACACGCCGAAGAGCGTCAGGATCGCCGGAACGAGCGAGATGCCAAAGCCGCGCAGGTAGCCGGACAGGATCTCATACGTCAGGCTGAAGATATACGATCCGAAGAGAATGAGCAGGCGGCTGTAGCCGATCTCGATGACCTGCGGGTCGTTGTTGAAAATGGCCAGCAGATACTTGCCCGTCAGCAGCACGATCACGATGGCGATGGCCGAGGCGATGATGTCCTCGCCGAGGGACAGAAGCATGGTTTTTTTGCAGCGGTCGATCTTGCCGGCGCCGTAGTTCTGGCCGACAAAGGTCGTGCAGGCCTGACTGAAGGAGTTGAGTACGTCGTAGGCGATGATCTCGATGTTGAACGCGGCGCTCGAGGCGGCCATGACGACGGTGCCGAGGCTGTTGATGGCCGACTGGATGATGATGTTCGACACCGAGAAGATCGCGCTCTGAATACCGGCCGGCAGACCGATGCGCATGATCTTGCGGAAGATGGCGGGGTCGATGCGCAGCTGCTTCAGCTCCACGCGCACCAGATCGCCGTGCAGCAGGCGGCGCAGCAGCAGCACGGAACTGACCGCGTTGGAGAGCACCGTTGCGATGGCGACGCCGTTGACGTTCATCTTGAGCACGATGACGAAAAACAGGTTGAGGATCACGTTCAGGACGCCGGAGACCGTCAGCGCGATGAGCGGCACCTTCGTGTCGCCGACGCTGCGGAAGATGGCCGCCTCGAAGTTGTAGAGCAGAATGACCGGCATGCCCAGCAGGTAGATGCGCAGGTACGCGAGCGCGAGCGGGTACACATCGTCCGGCACGTTGAGCAGGCCCATGAGTCCGGCCGCGATGAACTGGCCGAAGACCGCTACGATCACGCCGCCGATGAGCGCCGTGACGATGGAGGTGTGCACGGCACGGTGCACGGTCTCGCGGTCGCCGCGGCCGATGGCGTTGGCGATGACGACGTTCGCACCGAGCGCGATGCCAATGAACAGATTCAGCAGCAGGCCGATGACCGGGCTGTTCGCGCCGACGGCGGCCACGGCGGCCGTGCGCATATCGCCCGTGAAGTTGCCGACGACGGCGATGTCGGCCGCGTTGAACAGCTGCCCGAGGATGCCGGTCGCGGCGACGGGCAGGGCATAGCGCGGGAGTTTATTCCAGATTGGGCCGTTGAGCATGTCCAGATGCTGCGGCTTGGTCGCTGTCTGCATAGATCTTCTCACCTTTTCTTACAAATGGGTAAAGTTCCAAGGCCCTATGATATGCCAAAGGCGGCGTGGATGCAAGAGCAAAAATATACAATTTCTTAGCGGCCGCTTCCGCTGCGATGCAGCAGAAAAACGCCCGGGAAAACGCAGCTGCGTTTGTCCGGGCGCTGTTTTTTCCCGAAGGAGGACTGCGGACGGCTGCCGTCGCTTATTCCGCGCTCTTGAGCGCTTCGTCCATGGGGATCTTCCGGATGCGGCGGAAATCGAAGATCGTCACGATGGCGTAGCCGAGGAGCACGAACACGAACATCTTGACATATCCGGCCGGCTCCATGTGGAAGGCGAACCAGCCGCTGTAGGAGAACATGATCTCCCGCCAGGCCAGCTTCATGGCGGCGGCGCCGAGCCAGACGCTGACGGCGTCGATGAGCACGAGCACGATCGTCGTCGACAGCAGGTACAGCCGCGCGATCTCCCGGTTTTCATAGCCGAGGATCTTCACCATGGAGATGGCGTTTTCGTTCTTTTCAATGATGAGCTTGGTCAGCAGGTAGATCAGTACGGCCGACAGCAGCACGCACAGGTACTGGAAATAGGTCATGTAGGAGCCCATCGAGTGGTCGAGCTGATCGGCCATCTTCGTGATGTCGCGCTCGGTGATGACGGTCGCAACGTTGTCCTCGTCGATGTCCGTGATCTCCGTGTCGGACAGAAAGCCCGAGAAAGCGTCCGCGTCGAGGTCGAAGATGTCGCGGTAATGATCCATCGGCAGGAACACGGCGATGCTCTGGCAGCGGTCATAGATGCCGGCGACCGTGAAGGTGTACTGCTTGCTCTCGTACTTTTCGTCCAGCGTGAACGTGTCGCCGACGGCCAGACGGTATTTGTCGGCATAGGGCGCGGAGATGTAGACCTTATTGCCTTCCAGCCCGGAGAGGTTATCGATCTGCACGTAGCGGCTGCCGTCCGCGATGCCGTAGACGCTGACTTCCTCGTCGAGCACGTCGCTCTTGCGCACGAGAGAGGTCATGCAGAAGGCTTCCGCGTCCGGGTTTTGCGTCGTAACGGCGTCGCCATTTTCGTCCTCGCAGGATTTGAGCACGTACTGGTAGTTTGTGAACATCATGTCGGCCGTCCGGCTCTGGTAATACTTGAGCGTGCTGGGCATACCGATGGCCATGGCCAGCATGACCATGATGAAGAACACGCCGGCGAACAAAATGAGGTAGTTTGCGATGTTCTGGTAGATGATGCGCAGCCGGAAGCGGGCGAAGAAGCTCCAGTTTGGCAGGCGGAGCGCCTTTTTGCGCCGGGCCTTTTTCAGGTCGTGGCGCAGAAACTGCAGCGGCGTGTGGCGCATCATGCGCGTGATGATGAGAAAGTTCACCACGAACATCAGCACGACCGGGATCAGCGTCGTGCGCAGGAAAGCGTCCGGATTCCAGACGGTCTTGTACGTCGGCAGGCTGTAGCTGTTGTAGTACATGGACACGACGACGTTTTTGAACACCGTGTAGCCCAGCACGTTGCCGACGCAGGCGGCGGCCAGCGTCACGATGACGGGCATGGCCAGATAGTGCCGCACCAGCTCGCCGCGCGTATAGCCGGAGGCGCGCAGCGTGCCGATGGCGGAGGCTTCCTTCGTGATGGTGTTGTTGATCGTGACGGCGAAGATGAAGGCGATGATCACGATGAGGATGTCGAGCAGCACGCCGCCCATCGCCTCGTCCGAGCCCATGTCGTCGGGCGCGAAGTTGATGGCGGGGTTGGCGTAGCGCGGCGTGTAGTCCTCGAGATCATTTTCCGCCACGACCGTTTGCGTCAGCAGCGCGCGCAGAAAGTCGTCCGACAGCGCCTTCTCGGCCGTCTCGTCCGCGGGCACGTCGGCATACTGCCAGGCGTAGACATAGTGCACCGGCTTCTGCAGGCGGGCAAAGCCGCCGGGCGCGACCATGGCGACGTCAAACTTCAGCGCGTCGAACATGAGATCCGTCGCCTTTTCGTGCAGAGTGGCGTAGTTGACGTAGGCGATCAGGCCGGAGATGCGGTAGGTCTTGCCGCCGACGGTGATCGTGTCGCCGGTGCGCAGACCGACGTTGTCGGCGTGCATGCGGTCGATGGCGATCTCATCGTCGCGCACCGGGAACGCGCCGTCGATGAGGCAGGCGAGGTTCACATCGTTCGTCTGGGTATAGACGCGGATGGTCCCGTCCGACGTGCCGTCGTTGTCGTGATCCTCGTCCTCGTTGCGGTAGAAGTTTTCATACAGCGTCACCGGCACGGCCTGAAAATCCGGGTCGTTGAGGTCGTATTTTTCCTCCGCGTCGGCATACTTTTCGTCGATCTCGTCGGCGATCTTTGCCCACGCCTCGTTATAAGCCTCATTGTAGGCGGAAGTATACGCGCTCTGGTAGGCGGAGGAATAGGCGCTCTGGTATGTCCCGTCTGCCTTCGCCTGCGCGACGGCGGTGTCGAGCATGGCGGCGGCCGTGTCGGCGTCAAGCCCGCCGGCGAGCAGCGTCTGCTTCACCTGGTTTTGAAACTCCGCGTCAAACTTCGTGCGGAATTCGCTGTCGAACTGGCTGCGGAATTCCCCAGGGAATTTTTCGCCGAGCTCCCGGCGCGCCTTGTCGGTGTAAAACTGCCGGACGTCCGCCTTGCCGCCGGTCTCGATCGCGGCGAGCAGCGTATCGTCCGCGGCGCGGCTGAGCTCGAAGTGGCCGTACTCGAGCTTGTAGGTCGTCACACCGTCGACGGATGCGCGCATCATGCTCTCGTTGGCAACGTACATGCCGGACACGAAGCAGATCGTCAGCACCAGAAACAGGAACACGACCAGATACTTGCGCCAGTCTCCGGCGAGCTCGCGCGGGATGCGCCGGGTCAGGGGATTGGTCCTCTTTTTCATCCTGTCACGCCCCTTACCATTCGAGCTCGGCGGCCGGAATCCTGTGGCTGTTGCTCTCGTTGCTGCGCACGGTGCCGTCGCGCAGCTTGATGACGTGGTCGGCCATGTTGCGGATGGCCTCGTTGTGCGTGACCATGATGACGGTGTTGCCGTACTTTTTGTTGACGTTTTCGATCAGCTGCAGGATCTCCTTGGACGTGGCATAGTCCAGCGCGCCGGTTGGCTCGTCGCAGAGGAGGATGTCCGGATTCTTCACGATGGCGCGGCCGATGGACACGCGCTGCTGCTGGCCACCGGAGAGCTGGTTGGGCAGCTTGTGCCGGTGCTCGTAGAGCCCGAGCGTGTGCAGCAGCTCGTCAATATCCAGCGGCGCGTCCGAGAGATAGGCGCCGACCTCGATGTTCTCCTTGACGTTCAGGTTGGCGATCAGGTTATAGAGCTGAAAGACGTAGCCCAGGTGCTTGCGGCGGTACTGCGTGAGCGCTTTCTCGCCCATGTCCTCGAGCTTGTCGCCGCCGATGGAGATGAAGCCCGCGTCGGCGCTGTCGATCCCGCCGATGATGTTCAGCAGGGTGGACTTGCCCGAGCCGGAAGGGCCGAGCAGGACGCAGATCTCGCCGCGCGCGACCGAAAACGTCATCCCACGCAGGACCTCCTGCCGGGTCTCACCGCTGCCGTAGCCCTTTTTCAGGTCCACGATCTCCAGAAATTTGTTTTCTTCTGCCATGACATCCTCTTTCTATGCAAGCGCGCCGGGATGCGGAGGGAAGCGGCGTGTTGTCATGTGGTATTTCGTTAGATACATCTAACCAATGTTTATAGTTAAAGTAAACTAACCGGTGAAAGAGTATAGCATATCCGCCCGCGGATGGCAAGCCCCAAAATGGCAGAAAAATGGGCAGGCACCGTGCCCGGTGTCTGCCCATGACGGAGGGGTCAGTTGATCTTGAGCGTCTCCCAGAGACTGTTGACATAGGTCAGCGTGTCCTGGTCGAGGTTGCGGTAGGCGCTGCGGTTGTATGCATCGCGGAACGAGCCGATGTCGGGGTAGAGGATGGCCATCGTGTCCTCGCCCATGTCGTCGATATACTCCGGGTCGTCATACACGAGCCGGTTCGGCGAGGCGTAGTAGATATACTCGGCGTTGGCCACGGCGGCCTCGCGGCTGAGCATGAAGTTGATGAAGCACTCGGCCAGCTCCTGATCCCGGCAGCTTGTCGGGATGCACATGGCGTCAATGAAGTAGTTCGTGTTTTCGGGGTAGTAAAACTGCAGATCCACGCTGTCGGCCTGTGCGTCGCACATCGTGAAGTAGTCGCCTGCGTAGTAGGCGGCCACGGCGGCCTCGCCGGACTCCATCATGTTGTAGATCTCATCCATGACGTAGCTCTTGACGAGCGGGCGCTGGTCGACGAGTGCCTGCAGTGCCTGCTGCCAGTCGGCGTGGTCGGTCGTGTTGACGTCGATGCCGGCGCGGTACATGGCCGTGCCGAGCGCGTCGCGCGCGTTGTTGAACTGCAGGATGTTGCTGGCGTATTTCGGGTTCCACATCAGATCCCAGCTGCCGGTGTCGGCCTCGTCCACGACATTGGCGTTGTAGATCACGCCCACGATGCCGTAGGTGTACGGAACGGTGTAGGTGTCGTCGGGGTCATAGTACAGGCCGCGGAAGTCCTCGGAGATATACTGATAGTTCGGGATGTTGTCGTAGTTGAGCGGCAGGAGCATGTCCTCGGCTTCCATGCGCGCGATCATGTAGTCCGACGGGATGACCACGTCGTAGCTCACGGCGCCGCTCTTGAGCTTGGCATACATGTCCTCGTTGCTGGCGTAGGTGTCATAGTTGACCTTGACGGGCACGCCGTAGGTCGCCTTGTACCAGTCCTCGAACGCGGCGATGGTGTCGAGCGAATCGTCCGAGCCGTCGGAGATATATTCGCCCCAGTTGTAGACGTTGAGCACGCGCGTCTCCTGCCGGCTGCTGTAGATGCTGATGCCGGCGATGAGCAGCGCGGCGGCGGTAAGGATGCCCACGGCGGCGCGCACGGGGCGGCGGCCGCTGCCGCTGCGCTTGGCGCGGGTGGGCTTGCCCGCGCGCTTGGCACGGCGGGCGTCGCGGATGCGCTGCGTGTCGTCCTCGTCGACGAGGTTCGTCAGCAGCAGCAGCGCGAGAATGACGAAGAAGATGATCGTCGCCAGGGCGTACATTTTCGGCGTGACGGTCTTTTTCGTCATGTTGTAGATGCGGATCGGAAGCGTCTGGAAGCCGCTGCCCTGCGTGAAGTAGCTGATGACGAAGTCATCGAGCGAGAGCGTGAAGGCCATGATCATGCCGGTGATGATGCCGGGCAGGATCTCCGGCACTTCCACGCGGAAAAACGCACGCACCGGCGTGCAGCCGAGATCCATCGCGGCCTCGGGCAGCGAGCGGTCCATCTGCTGCAGCTTCGGCAGCACCTGCATGATGACATACGGCAGGCAGAACGTGATGTGCGCCGCGAGCATCGACCAGAAGCCGAGACTCGTGGACGTGCCGAGCAGCCGGCCGAAGAACACGAACATGAGCATCAGCGAAATGCCGGTGATGATGTCCGGATTCATCATGGGGATGTCGGTCGCCGTGTCGAGCGCGGCGCGCAGATATTTGTTGCGCATCCGGTTCATGCCCACGGCGGCAGCCGTGCCCATCGCGGTCGACACGAGCGATGCGACCACGGCGAGGATGAGCGTGTTTTTGAGCGCGTTGAGCGTTTCCCCGTCGCGGAACAGCTCCTGATACCATTTTAATGAGAAGCCGGAGAACACCGACAGACTTTTGGCCTCGTTGAACGAGAATACCAGCAGGATCACGATCGGCGCGAACAGGAACACGAAGATGAGGGCGGTATAGATCTTAGCAGCTCGTTTCATGTCACACACCTCCGTAGACGCGCTTGTTCGTGCCGCGCTTCATCAGGGCCATGGCGGCCAGCAGGATCAGCATGAGGATGAAGGCGATGGCGGCGGCAAAGTGCAGGTTATTGGCCACGTACTGCCCCTCGATCGCGTCGCCGATGAGGAAGAACTTGCCGTTGCCGAGTTTCTGCGAGATATAAAAGGTGCTGATCGACGGGATGAGCACCATCGTGATGCCGGACATGACGCCCGGCAGGCTCAGCGGGAAGATGACCCGCCGCAGCACGCCGAGACTGTTGCAGCCGAGGTCGCGTGCGGCCTCGATCAGGCGCGTGTCCATCTTGGCCATGACCGAGTAGATCGGCAGGATCATATACGGGAAGTAGTCGTACACCATGCCGACGACGACGGCGCCCTCGGTGCCGATGATGTGCGCCTGGCCGAGGTGCAGCGCGGAAAAGAGCATGTTGAGCAGGCCAGAGTCCTGCAGGATGGTCATCCACGCGTAGGTGCGGATGAGGAAGTTCATCCACATCGGGATCATGATGAGCGTGATGATCGTCTTCTGCGTGCGCGGGGCGGCGCGGGCGATGATATATGCAATGGGGTAGCCCATGAGCAGGCAGATGGCCGTGGAGATGACGGCCAGCTTCACCGAGCGCCAGAAGATGAGCAGGTACGTGTGCACCTCGCGCGTGGCGCCGCTGTCGTCGGTGATCGTACTCACGGCGGTGAAAAACTTCGTCAGGTTTTCGGTCGTGAACCGGAAGCTCTCGTCCGTGAACGCATAGTAGGCCACGAACACGAGCGGCACGGCCACGAAGATGACCGCCCACACGGAATACGGTGCGAGCGCCAGACGATGTGCCAGCGAGGCGCGGCGGTTTTCGGAATGGATGCGGCTGCTCATTCGTCCGGCTCGCTTTCCGCGTCCGAGAGCTCGTCCAGCTCGTTGCTGAACGAGGAGTAGTCGCCGTACATGCCCGAATACTCGGACTTTTTCATGATGTGGATGGCGTCCGGCTCGATATACAGGCCGACCTCCGCGCCCTCGTCGACGTAGTCCGTCGTCTGGATCATCCACTTGAAGCCGTTGATGTCGATGATGATCTCATAGTGCACGCCCATGAACGTGACGGACGTGACCGTGCCGCGCAGCATGCCCTTTTCGATGGGCACGATGTCCACATCCTCGGGGCGGATGACGACGTCCACGTTCTCGTTTTTGGCAAAGCCCTTGTCCACGCATGTGAACGTGTGGCCCGAGAACGTCACGCGGAAGTCCTGCCGCATGATGCCGTCGACAATGTTGCTCTCACCGATGAAATCCGCCACGAAAGCATTCTGCGGCTCATTATAAATATCGAGCGGCGTGCCGATCTGCTGGATCTTGCCCTCGGACATGACGACGATCGTGTCGGACATGCTCAGCGCTTCTTCCTGATCGTGCGTGACGAACACGAACGTGATGCCGGTGGCCTTCTGGATGTTCTTGAGCTCCTGCTGCATGTCCTTGCGCAGCTTCAGGTCGAGCGCGGCGAGCGGCTCGTCGAGCAGCAGCACGCGCGGCCGGCTCACGAGCGCGCGCGCAATGGCGACGCGCTGCTGCTGTCCGCCGGACAGGCGCGTGACGTTGCGGCGCTCGAAGCCCGTGAGCTTGACGAGCGCGAGCATCTCGTTGACCTTCTGCTCGATCTCGTTGCGCGGCAGCTTCTGCTCGCGCAGCGGAAACGCCACGTTTTCAAACACGTTCAGGTGGGGGAAGAGGGCGTAGCGCTGGAAAACGGTGTTGATGTTGCGCTTGTGCGGCGGAATGTCGTTGATGCGCTCACCGAGAAAGAGGATGTCGCCCTGATCCGGCGTTTCAAAGCCGCCGATCATGCGCAGGGTCGTGGTCTTGCCGCAGCCGGACGGGCCGAGCAGCGTCAGAAATTCGTTGTCGTAAATGTCGAGGTTGATGCTGTCGAGAACGGTCTCGCCGTCAAACTGTTTGCTGACGTTGCGGAGTTCAATGACTTTTTTCATGGCTGTGTTTCCCCCTTGTGCACAAAAAACGCCGCTGCAGATCAGCAGCGGCGCTTGTGAACAAACATATGCCATTGGGCGCGCAGCGGCCGTCCGCGGCCCGTGCGCACCGTTCCCAACAGGATGTTGTGTCTTGAGAGTCTATATAGCAAAGATTACTTTTACTACTCTTATTGACCATTTCACAAGTTTGGATGCTGAAAGCAGCCTGGTTTTAAGTGACCAACTTATAAAACTCGAGCTTTTAACTCAATCAATAAGGCAACAGAAGTTGCCACCGCACGCGGTGCGGTTTGCGGCATTCGACCCGGCTGTCCGTATGGCCTTGGCCGGCGCGCGGGGCGCGGCGGCGGTCGCATCTTGCTTCGGAAAGACTCTAGGCATCATTCCAATTGAGACGACTCATTGTAGCAAGATTTGCACGTCCTGTCAATCACTTTTCGACAAGAATCGCACTTGCCGTCCGTACCTGCACTGAGGGCGGCAGAGCGACTTTGCAAGATGGTTTACATAATTATATTTTGCTGCAGGAAAAGATCGTCAAGCAAAAAACGCAGCCACATTTTCGCTGAAAAATCAGTGTCCGCACAGGTGAAACGTTTGTCTGTTCCTTACGGAAAATGATTTACATAATTCCAAGTTCTTCGACATTTTTGTGCGTACGTTATGAAAAGTTGACAAAAACGGATGTGGATATTTGTCATTAATTTCACTTGAAAGATTCCGGGTGGCGCGCTATCATAACATTAGCGGTATGTTTACACTTTGTTCTTAGTTTGTTCATGAAATTGGTGAAATCATACCATGAAAATTTTGCATCAAACAGGGAGGACGGCGTATGACCCGCGAGGAAGCGCTCGACAAACTGTGCCACAGTTATTCGGGATATTTTGATGTTGTGCGCCACGAGGAACCGAAGGGTTATCTCGTCGCAGAGGCCGGGCTGCACATCCACTCCGAGAAGTATGTGCTGGTCAAGGCCGCCAAGCTCTGGGAAGCGGACAACAACGAATATGTCTACATTTTCTCGGCCCCCGTGCTCACGAAGGAGATCTTCGAGCAGTGCCGCGAGCAGGCGCGTGCCGACGGCATGCAGCGGATCGAGCCGGGCCCGAATCATATGTGCTCTTATATCACGGCGATCTTCTTGTGTGACACCTGTGAGCCGGATGCGCTGCGCGCCCTGCGCCGCACGCGTATTTATAAGAGCTTCAAGCTTGCGTTCCACGGCTGGATGGATTACCACACCGGCGTCGTGGAGCTCAGCACCGGCAAAACGGCTGCCAATGGCAGCGGACGCAGTACAGCACAGTTGTTGAAGACAACACTGTTTAAGAATATGAAAGAAGGGAGTTAATTCAATGAATGCTGCTGTAATTCTGATTGTTGGCATTGTCATTCTCGCCCTGGGCTACGTTTTCTACGGCGGATGGCTGTCCAAACAGTGGGGCATCGACCCGTCCCGCTCGACGCCGGCTCACGAGCTGGAAGACGGCATGGACTACTGCCCTGCAAAGGCCCCTGTTTTGATGGGTCACCACTTCTCCTCCATCGCGGGCGCCGGCCCGATCAACGGCCCGATCCAGGCCGCTGTTTTCGGCTGGGTTCCGGTGCTGCTGTGGGTTCTCATCGGCGGCATCTTCTTCGGTGGTGTGCATGACTACGGCGCGCTGTTTGCCTCTGTCCGCAATGACGGCCAGTCCATCGGCACCGTTGTCGAGACCAGCATCAGCAAGAAGGCCAAGCGCCTGTTCCTCATCTTCTCTTACCTGACCCTGATCCTGGTCGTGGCCGCGTTCGCGTCCATCGTTGCCAACACGTTCAAGGCCACCTATGTGGATGGTGTTGTGGATATGGCGGCTTCCGCGGCCAACGCCACGACGGCGATCATCTCGCTGCTGTTCATCGTCCTGGCCATCTTCTTCGGTTTCTTCGTGTACCGCAGAAATGCGCCGATCGGCGTGTCCACGATCATCGGTGTTGTGGCCATTGCCTTGGTGATGTGGCTTGGCATCAAGTGGCATCCGATCTACCTGAGCTACCAGACCTGGATGATCATCTGCGGCATCTACATTCTGGTCGCTTCCGTCACGCCTGTTTGGATCCTGCTCCAGCCGCGTGACTACCTCAGCTCGTTCCTGCTGTACGCGATGATGATCCTCGCGATCGTCGGTGTCATTGGCTGCCACCCGACGCTGGATATGCCTGCGTTCACCGGCTTCAAAGACACCATCGCCCCGACGGGCAGCTCCCTTGGCTATATGTTCCCGGCTCTGTTCGTCACCATTGCCTGCGGTGCCATCTCCGGCTTCCACTCCCTCGTTGGTTCCGGCACGACGGCCAAGCAGCTCAACAATGAGAAGGACGCACAGCCCATCGCCTACGGCGGCATGCTCATTGAGTGTGTGCTCGCGCTCGTCTCCCTGTGCGCTGTTGCGTACATCTGGCAGGATTACAAAGCCGGCACGACCGTCACCCCGACCGTCGTGTTTGCGACTGGCCTGTCTCAGATGCTCGGCAAGATCTTCGGCTCTGGTGCCGTGTCCGTCACCTACACGCTGATGGTCCTGGCCGTGTCCGTGTTCTGCCTGACCTCTCTGGACACCGCGACCCGTCTGGCTCGCTACATGTTCCAGGAATTCTGGCTCAAGCCCGGTGAGAAGGCCGGCGATCCGACCGTGACCGGCGCTCGCAAGGTCCTCTGCAATCCGTACGTCTCCACCGCAATCACCGTCGTGCTTGGCATTGCCCTCGGCATGACCGGTTACGCAAAGATCTGGCCCCTGTTCGGCGCTGCCAACCAGCTCCTGGCCGGCCTCGGCCTGCTGGCCGTCGCCGCATGGCTCGGCAAGATGGGCAGAAACAACAAGATGTTCTACTTCCCGATGATCTTCATGATCCTCGTGACGCTGACGTCTCTGGTCTTCACCATCAAGTCCCAGATCACTGCGATCATCGCCGGCAGCACTGGTGTTGCCTGGTGCTACATCCGCGCGATCCTGGCCATCCTGCTGGTCATCCTTGCCATCGACCTCGTCGTCGAGGGCAGCAAGGCGCTCGCAGCGCAGGCCAAGGCCAAGAAGGCCGCCTGATCCGGCTTCCATCGGCCAAAACAGAACAACCCAAACGAAGAGCCCTCTGCCTCGGCAGGGGGCTCTTTTTGCTGTCTATCGTCAAGATGCGGCAGGGAAACGGATAAAGTGTCGCGGGGGAGCTCGAGGGGACAAGGCCCGCCTCGAATGCGATCCGGTCTTTTTTATGACCGGTGAAATCGGTCAAAATAGGTTTATCGCGGCCGTTCGAAAGATGCGGCAGGGAAACGGATAAAGCGTCGCGGGGGAGCTCGAGGGGGTAAGGCCCGCCTCGAATGCGATCCGGTCATTTTTATGACCGGTGAAATCGGTCAAAATAGGTTTATCGCGGCCGTTCGAAAGATGCGGCAGGGAAACGGATAAAGCGTCGCGGGGGAGCTCGAGGGGGCAAGACCCGCCTCGAATGAGATCGGGCCTTTTTTATGACCGGTGAAATCGGTCAAAAAAAAGACCCCGACTTCCGTCGGGGCCAAGACATCCGCTCCGGCGGGGAGGAATCTCTCTGTCTGCCGTGAGCATACCACGCTGCGCCGCGCCGTGCAAGGCACAAATGTTTCCACCCGGCACATTTGCGGTTGCAAACGGCGTGAAAACATGGCATACTGTAAACAACTTTGCGCAGGGAGGTGCAGACCGTGAAACGCAGTGAGGAACGGGAACAGAACATCCGGCGTGTGATCCACACGGCGCAGACGCTGTTCATCGCGGACGGCATCGCCGCGACGCCCATCAGCCGCATCGCCGAGGCGGCCGGCCTGACGCCGACGTCGCTGTACCGCTATTTCCGCAACAAGGACGCGCTCGTGTTTGCCGCCTGGCGCGACGCATTGGCTACGTTTTTTACTGATTTTATGGAGCAGTACAAGCGAGAGTCCGCAGCGTGTACGACGGGGTATGAAAAGTTCGTCGTCTGCATGCACATTTACTTCCGCATTTATGATGACCAGCCGGAGTGGTACGACTACACGCGCGAGATGTTTTCGGCCTATTCCGAGAAGAACACCGGCAGCGACGTCAACAATGTGTTCTGGAAGTACTACGACAAGGAGATCCCCGTCCCGGCGCTCAAGGCCCTGCGCGAAGGCGTGGCCGACGGCTCGATCCGCCCGGATGTGAATATTTACGCGGTGTATCAGTGCCTGCTCAACGCTTATACCGGCACGACGATCTATGAGAACGTGTCCTTCGGCGTTTCTCCGGTCGATGTCGTCCAGTTTACCGGCGAGCTGCTCGTGAGCTATATCAAGAATGAACCAGACGCCTCCGTACTGGCAGGAAAACGTGAAAAGGCGTTAGATATGTAACAAATGATACGGTACGGACGTGTCAATTTGATAAGATGTGAGAAGAAGCAGCAAGTTTCTTTTTTTGCGCATATATGTTAGTGGCGCTAACATATCATTCCAAAACGGCGGAGGTGTGCAGCACGGATAAAAACAAACGTTCCTATGACTTTACGGTGTGCCTGCCGTTCTGGGATTCGCTGACGGGCTCTCAGCAGCAGATGCTGCGCCTGAATACGATCGTCCGCTCGTACCGCGCGGGGGACGACGTGATCTTTTCCATGCCGGAAAAAAACGGCCTGTTTCTCGTGCTCTCCGGCGGAGTGCGTGTGTTTATTGCGACGGACACCGGCCGCGAGATCACGCTCATGTCGATCGTCAGCGGCGGCTGCTGCATGCTCAATACGCTCGACAGTGCAGCGCCGGGTGACACGGTCCCCATCCTGCAGGCGACCAGCGACGCCGTGTTTGCCTACATCAACATTGTGGCCCTGCGCCCGCTGTGCGCGGAATCGCCGGTCGTGCAGCAGTTTTTGCAGTGCACGCAGGCGCGCAATGTCCAGACGGTGCTCAATAACATAGAGTATTATTTTTTCCATCCTCTGCGCAGCTGCATCGCCCGCGTCGTGCTCGAAAAGGCCGATGCCCACCCCGAGGACGGCTTTGCGCGCATCACCCACGAGGAGATCTCCCACCACCTCGGCACCACGCGCGAGGTCATCAGCAGGGAGCTGGAGGGGATGCGTCAGATGGGCCTTCTGCGCACCGGCCGCGGCAAGATCTATGTGCTCGACCGCCCTGCGCTGGAGGGCATGGCCAACTTGTAGGGCACACTTGACGACCATATATGTCCAAACTGGAAGCTGTCAAAAAGCAAATTTCGCTTTTTGGCAGCTTTCTTTTGTACCATTTGACGCATTTTGATTGGACATTCGGCGAAAAACGGTCAAAATGCACAATCACAAATCGTCAATTTAGTGACATTCAACGAAACCAAATGGTTATGTTTAATTATCGCCATTTGCGTAACAAATGGTGCAGTAAAGACGGCGAAATACGCTATATTGATAATTGTCAAACGAAGCTGCTTCTTTTTTTTGGAGGCAAGTGTTAGTGACCATAACAGAAGAAACTCGTGCAGCGGACTGCACAAAAAATACGGAAAACACATCATGAATGGGAGGTACACAGAATGTATTACAGCAGCGGTAACTACGAGGCGTTTGCAACGCCGAAAAAACCCGAAGGCATCGACAACAAGTCGGCATATGTCGTCGGCACCGGCCTGGCCGGTCTGGCGGCGGCCTGCTTCCTGATCCGCGATGCACAGATGCCCGGCGAGCACATCACGCTCTTTGAGCACCTGCCGGTGGCCGGCGGCTCCTGCGACGGCATCTACGACGCGACCAAGGGCTTCATCATGCGCGGCGGCCGTGAGATGGATAACCACTTCGAGTGCATGTGGGATCTGTTCAAGTCCATCCCGTCGATCGTGAACCCGGGCGAGACGGTCTTCTCCGAGTACTACTACCTCAACAAGGAAGACCCGAACTTCTCCCTGTGCCGTGTCACCGAGAAGCAGGGCCAGGACGCCCACACCGACCGTAAGTACGGCCTGACGCCCGGCGCCGCCACCCAGCTGCTGAAGCTGTTCATGGCGACCAACAAGTCCCTCGAGGACAAGAAGATCGATGACGTGTTCGACGATGAGTTCTACGCCACGAACTTCTGGACCTACTGGCAGACCATGTTCGCGTTCGAGAAGTGGCACAGCGCCCTCGAGATGAAGCTCTACCTGCAGCGCTACATCCACCACATCGACGGCCTGCCGGATCTGAGCGCGCTGCGTTTCACCCGCTACAACCAGTATGAGTCCATGATCCTCCCGATGTGCAAATACATTACCGACCACGGCGGAAAGGTCCTCTTCGACACCACGGTCACGAACATCGTCTGCGACTGCACCGAGGATAAGAAGGTCGCCAAGAAGATCGAGTACACCCAGGGCGGCGTGGAAAAGGTCATCGAGCTGACTGAGAACGATCTCGTCATCTGCACGAATGGCTGCCAGGGCGATGCGTCCGCTTACGGCGATCAGACGCACGCTCCGGTCATCAAGGTCAAGAACGGCGAAGGCCCGTCCATCGAGATGTGGAAGAAGCTCGCCGCGCAGGATCCGGCGTTCGGCCATCCCGAGAAGTTCTTCAAGGACATCAAGGAGACCAGCTGGGAGTCCTGGACCGTCGACACGGCCAACAAGCAGATCCTCGACGCCATCCAGAAGATCTGCAAGCGTGACCCGCTGTCCGGCAAGGTCGTTACCGGCGGCATCGTCACCTGCCGCGATTCGAGCTGGCTCGTCAGCTGGACCATCAACCGTCAGGGCCAGTTCCAGGAGCAGCCGAAGGATCACTGCCTGATCTGGGTCTACGGCCTCAACTGCTGGGACGACAAGGGCGACTTCATCAAGAAGAACATGTGCGACTGCACCGGCATCGAGCTGGCGGCAGAGTGGCTGTACCACATCGGCATCCCCGAGGATCAGATCATGGATCTGGCCACGAACGAATGCAACACCACGCCGTGCATGATGCCTTACGTCACCACGTTCTTTGAGCCCAGAGCCGAAGGCGACCGCCCGAAGGTCGTGCCCGATGGTTCCGTCAACCTCGCGTTCGTCGGCCAGTTCGCCGATACCCCGCGCGACACCGTGTTCACCACCGAGTACTCCATCCGTACCGCGATGGAAGCGGTCTACACGCTCTGCAATGTCGACCGCGGCGTGCCGGAAGTCTGGGGCAGCGTGTATGATATCCGCGACCTGCTCTACGCCACCAGCAAGCTGCTCGACGGCAAGAAGCCGCTGGAGTTCCTGCTCCCGTCGGTTCTGCCGCTGCTCGACCTCGTCAAGGAGCCGCTGGTCAACAACGTCGTGGTGGATCTGCTCAAGAAGTATAACATCGTCTGACGTACCATCCCGTTAGATGTCGCATCCCCCCTTTGCCCCGGCAGCAAAAGCTGCCGGGGCATTTTGCACGGCGGAGGAGCTCGAGGGGGCAAGGCATGGAAGAAAAAATCCGGCGCCGCGAACAGCGGCGCCGCCTTTCGGACGTTTATTCTTCTACGACCGGGAATGTGACCCGAATTTCAAACCCCGCGCCCCAGTCGGACGCGGCGGTGAGCGTGAGGCCCAGATCCTTTGCGACCTCGCGCGCGAGATAGAGCCCCATGCCGGTGGCTTTGTTCTTCTCGTGGCCGGAGTCTCCGGTGAAGCCTTTTTCAAACACGTACGGCAGGTCGCACGCGCGCACGCCCGGCCCGTTGTCGCGGATGGACAGGACGGTCGCCGTGTCATTGCTTTCCAGGGAAAAGGTCAGCACCGGCGCATTGAGCGCATACTTCACGCTGTTGCTCACGACCTGCCCGAGCAGGAAGCACAGCCCGCGCCGGTCGGCAAAGACCGTCTCGTCCGTCGGCCGGATCTCGACCCGGAAGCCTTTTTCCTCCAGCAGCGGGCGGTAATCGTCGAGCACCTCGTCGATGCAGCCGCGCAGCGTCAGCCGCTCAAAGCGATAGTCGCGCCGCGCGCCGCGCAGACGTGCATAGTAGAGCATCTGGTCGATGAACGCCTGCATCCGGTTGCGTGCGTAGTCGAGCTTGAAGCCGACCGCCTCCGGCAGCGTGCCGCGCCGGTTGTCGAGCACGAGCGTCAGCAGCGCCAGCGGCGTTTTCACTTCGTGCGCCCAGAGCTCCACGTAGTCCTCATAGTCGTCCATCTGCGTCTGCAGCTGCGCGATGGTCTGCTGCTGGGCGCGCAGCGTCTCGCCGAGCAGATGTGCGCTCTGCGCCTCGCACGGGGAGAGCAGGCGGCACAGCGCCTGTTCGTGCTCCGTATCCGGCGCGGTCAGGAAGGCGGAAAACGCCCGCTCGCGCTTTTTTGCCCGTGCGCAGAGCACGGCGCACACACAGGCGAACAGAAACACCGTCGCCAGCACGATCACGGCCGCCATGGCGGCGAAGGCCCGCGCGTCCGCCAGCCACAGCAGCAGTGCGGCGAGCGCGTCCACGCCCAGCAGCAGTCCCAGCCACGGCAGATACTGCCGCAGATAGCTTCCGTTACGCTTCATGCGGCACCTCCAACCGGTAGCCGACGCCGCGCACGGACACGAGCTGCTGGCGCATGCCGAGGGACGCCATCGTCTTTTTCAGCCGCGTGAGGTTGACCTGCAGCGCGTTTTCGTCGATGAATTCCGTCGTGCCCCAGAGCGCGCGGCTCAGGTCGTCCTTTGTGACGGTCTGCCCGCCGTGCGCCAGCAGTATCTCGAGCAGCTTGCCCTGATTCGGCGGCAGGACGACGGACCGGTTGTGGATGAAGAGCGTATAGGTCTGACGGTCGAGCAGGAAATCTGCCCCCTCGAGCAGGTTCGGCCGTCCCTCGTAGCGCTTGAGGACGTTTCCGATGCGCGCCAGCAGCCGCTCTCTGCGGTAGGGCTTGGTGAGATATTCGTCCGCCCCGAGCTCGAGCGCGTGCACCTCGTCACGCATTTGGTCGCGTGAGGTCAGTACCAGTACCGGCAGGGCGCTGCGCTGCTTGATGTCGCGGCAGATCTGAAACCCGCTCACCTCCGGCAGATTCAGGTCCAGCAGCACCAGATCGGGGGCGAGCGCGACCTGGTTTGCCAGCACCTGCAGGTCCGGCTCCGCGATGGTGATGATCGTCCCGAGCGCGAACGCCACGAGTACGACCAGCAGCACCTTTTCGCGCTTCGCCAGCGTCTTGCCGACGCCCTCGCCGAGCGGCGTCATGGACATCTCGGCGCCGAGCTGGAAAAACCCCATGCCGACGATCAGCAGCACGGCGCCGGTCAGAAATAGCGCCAGCGTGCCGATCTCCATCGGGACGAGCGTGACGCTCAGCACCAGCACGATCAGGGTGATGGGCAGCACGCTCGAGAGAGATTCCTTGACTTTTTCTTTCAGCTTTTCATTCATACGGTTGCGGTGGTCCTCCTTTCGCGGGGTGATTCAGGATCGCTGCACGACCGCATCGCAGCCCGTCAGGCGCGGTTGAGAATGGCCATGAACTCCTCGCCGGTGATGGTCTCCTTTTCATAGAGGTACTTGGCCAGTTCGTCGAGCTTGGCACGGTTTTCCGTGAGGATGCCGACGGCCTTGGCGTGCTCTTTTTTCACGAGCGCGACGACCTGATGGTCGATCTGCGTCTGCGTTTCGGCCGAGCAGGCGAGGGAGGCGTCGCCGCCGAGGTACTGGTTCGTGACCGTCTCGAGCGCGACCATGTCGAACGCCTCGCTCATGCCGTAGCGCGTGATCATGCCGCGGGCGAGCTTTGTTGCCTGCTCAATGTCGTTGGACGCGCCGGTGGAGATGACGCCGAAGCGCACCTCCTCGGCCGCGCGGCCGCCGGTGAGCGTGGCGATCTTGTTTTCCAGCTCCTCTTTCGTCATGAGGTAGTGGTTGCCCTCTTCGACCTGCATCGTGTAGCCCAGCGCGCCGGACGTGCGGGGGATGATGGTGATCTTCTGCACGGGGGCGGAGTGCGTCTGCAGCGCGGCGACGAGCGCGTGGCCGATCTCGTGGTAGGCGACCGTCCATTTCTCCTGATCCGTGAGAATGGCGTTTTTCTTCTGATAGCCCGCGATGACGACCTCGATGCTTTCCTCGAGATCCGACTGCGTGGCAAAGCGGCGGCCGTCGCGCACGGCGCGCAGCGCGGCCTCGTTGACGATGTTCGCCAGCTCCGCGCCCGATGCGCCGGAGGCCATGCGCGCGATCTTGTTGTAGTCCACGTCCTCGGCAACTTTGATCTTGCGGGCGTGCACCTTGAGGATCTCTTCGCGGCCCTTGAGATCGGGCAGCTCCACGGGCACGCGCCGGTCAAAGCGGCCGGGGCGCGTCAGCGCCGGGTCGAGCGACTCTGGCCGGTTCGTGGCGGCGAGGATGATGACGCCGTTGTTGCCCTCGAAGCCGTCCATCTCGGTCAGCAGCTGGTTGAGTGTCTGCTCGCGCTCGTCGTTGCCGCCGACCTGCCCGTCGCGCTTTTTGCCGATGGCGTCGATCTCGTCGATGAACACGATGCACGGCGCTTTCTCCTTGGCCTGACGGAACAGGTCGCGCACCTTGCTCGCGCCCATGCCGACGAACATCTCCACAAATTCCGAGCCGGACATGGAGAAAAACGGCACATTTGCCTCGCCGGCGACGGCCTTGGCCAGCATCGTCTTGCCGGTTCCCGGAGGGCCGACGAGCAGAACGCCCTTGGGCATGGATGCGCCGATGTCCTGATATTTCGCCGGGTCGTGCAGGTAGTTGACGATCTCGGTCAGGTTTTCCTTGGCCTCGTCCTCACCGGCGACATCGGAGAATTTGATGCCCTCGGCCGACTTGACGTAGACCTTCGCGTTCGAGCCGCCGAGCCCGAACATCATGGAGTTCGGCCCACCGGCCTTGTTCGTCATGCGCTTGAGCATGAACTGGCCGAGGGCGACAAAAAACACGATCGGCAGCAGCCACGTCAGCAGAAACGACAGAAACGGCGACATCTGCTCGACGATCTCGCTCGAGAACTCCGCGCCGGAGTCCTTCAGGCGGTAGATGAGGTCAGGATCGTCCATCAGGCCGGTCTTGTAGACCTGCGTGTCGTCTTTGTTCGTGAAGAGGATCTGATTATTTTGCACCTCCACACGGCCGATCTCCTGATTTTCCGTCATGGTCATAAACGTGCCGTAGTCGACCTCCTTGACCTGCCGCTGGCTCAGCCAGGGCACCGCCAGGAAGTTGAGCGCCAGAATCACGAGAATGACGATGGCGTAATAATACACCAACGGCTTTTTGGGGCTTTTCACTTCATTCATGTGAACGCTTCCTTTATCTTGATAAAATGTGTGCACTTTTGGGACTCGTGTAACGTAACTTTAGTTTACCACAACAGGAAAGAACTGTCCAGTGAATAAACTGTGTACAGCGTGTACAAAAAATACCCGATCCGCCGGAAAAGAGACAAGGAAACCGCCTTCTGTGCAGCAAAGGTTACAGAAGAAAGGTTCTTGCGCCTGTATGATAGTTTTATAACAATTTGACGGAGGGCCTCGTATGGAGATGCTTCTTTACCAGAGCACGCAGTTTCGTGACGTGAAAAAGATCCTGGACCGCGCCCACGGCTTTGCAGGGCTTTTGACGGCCGGCGGCATCGAGGCCTCGCGGCTGGATGTGCCCTTCGTCTGCGATCAGAAGGTGCTCTCGCGGTATGACGATGCGTGCAGCGATGTCCGCCGCATCCTGACCATGCAGCTGGGGCTTACACTGCCGAAGGGCTTTTCCATTCCGTTGGAGGCTGAGGATCTGGCAGTCTTTTTTTCGCAGCAGTGCGGCCTGCAGCAGATGCAGGACTACCTGACACAAAAGCGCGCGCGCACGCAGGCGGACATCCAGACCTGGCTGCGCGACCGCCCGTGGGACACCCACCCCGTGACGGCGGCGCAGGCGGCGGCGCAGAACCTCGTCTTTGACGCGCAGACCGGCCGCATCGGCACGGACGGCTGCTTCAACGGCGGCACGGTGCTCGAGCTGCCGTCGTCGGTCGACGGGGTGCGCGTGCGCGCTCTGGCGTCCTACGCCATGGTCTCCTATACGTATCTGGACACGCTCATCCTCCCGGACAGCATCGAGACGGTCGAGCCCTATGCATTTTATGATAAGGTGCACCTGCGCAGTACCAATCTGCCGCGCGGTCTCGCCGTCATCCCGGAGGGGATGTTTTCGCGCTGCATCGGCCTGACGGGCATCGTCATTCCGGACAGCGTGCGCGAGATCCAGGATGAGGCGTTTTACCAGTGCAGCAATCTGGACACGGTCGTCATCCCCGACAGCGTGGAGCGCATCGGCCGCTGCGCGTTTTTGAATGCGCGGCGCGTGATCTACCACGGCAGCGCCAAGGGCTTTCCCTGGGGCGCGACGCGGGGCAACTGAGAAAGGCGGAAACCGATATGCATCTTACCCGGCAATTTGAGACCGCCGTCTGCGGCGGCAGCAATCTGAAAGCACCGATGAAGCTCGACTTCCTGCGCTCGCTCTGCGCGCAGGAGCGCCATGCGTGGCCGGAGGTCGTGCTCTGCCGCGTCGAGGGCGAGACGCTGCCCGTGTGCTGCCTGTCCGAAGCGGCGGCGGGCGACCCGTTTGCGCGCATCGGCATCGTGACAGCGCCCTCGGAGGCGCTCACGGCGCTGCTGCGCACCGCGCCCGTGCGGGCGCGGGTCACGGCCCTGTGCGATTCCGCGGGCGAGCCGTGCGACGGCGGCGCACCGGACGTCTGGGGCTTTCTCGCCGAATACCGCTGCGGCGACCCGCTCAGCGGCGCGGTGCGCGCGGCCATCGACGGCGCGGCCGCGCGCGGCTGCGCGTCCCCGGAAGCGCTGACTGCGCGCGCCGAGTATCTGCTCGAGCAGGCGGTGCCGGAGCCGATCATCCTGCGCGTGTTCGCGGAGATGTTCTCCCTGCCGGAATACCCCGAGCTGGTGCCCGATCCGCCGGTGCGCTATGTGCAGGCGGACGGCTTCGGCGCGCTCACGCGCTGCCTTGCCTACCGGCTCTCGGGCATGCACCTGCGCCTCGTCGGCAGCAAGGGCTGCGGCAAGAACACGCTCATCCAGACAGTCGACTGGCTGCTCAACGTGCCGCAGTACCGCATGCAGGGCAATGCCGAGCTCGACAAGCTCGACCTGCTCGGCGGCCCGACGATCGAAAACGGCACCATGCGCTACCGCCTGAGCGATATGCTGCGCTATCTCGCGGCAGGCGCGGACGTCGTGCTCGACGAGGGCAACACCATCAAGCCCGAGTGCGCCGACGTGCTCCACTCGCTGACCGACGCCGCGCGCCAGATCCAGGTGCCCGGCTACGGGCTCGTGCAGATGCACCCGCACTCGGCGTTCACGATCACGATGAACGAGGACTATGCCGGCACGAACTTCATGAACGAGGCGACGATCGACCGCTTCACGCCCATCCACATCGCCGAGCCGGAGAGCATCGTCGATGTGCTGCACCGCGTCGTGCCCGAGGCGAGCGCCGCCAGCCTGAATATCTGCGACTATGTTTACTGTGCCATCCGCGACCGCATCCGCAGCGCCGGCGGGCTCGAGCCGGACGCGATGACGATCCGCGGCTTTATTGACGCCCTGCGCGCGGAGCCCCTGCTGGGCCTGCGCTGGGGTCTGCTCGACAACGTGGCCTCCAAGCCGCAGGACGCCTACACCCGCCTCCAGCTGACCGAGCTCATTGAGAGCATGGTGCCGCAGGATGGACGGATTTGACGCCGCGCTGGCGCGCTACCGGGCGTTTCTGGCGCATGATCCCATCACGCCGCTGCTCCGGCGCAGCCTCGCACTGCTCGTCCCGGGGAATATCCGGGTCGATACCGTCACGGCGGACGATCGTCTGCGCTGCACGACGGACGGCACGGCCGTCACCGTCGGCGGGGCGGAATATCTGCTGCGCACGGATTTTGACGCCCGCCACTGGACGGCCGCGCTGCGCGTGCTGCTCGCGCGCGAGATCCAGCACGACAGCAGCTCCGACCGGGACGTCTGCGCGGCGTTCGCGGCGGATGCCGGCGCATATTTTCACGCGCACTATGCCCTCGCGCCCGAGACCGGGGCGCTGCTCGGGCACCGGATACTGAACATTCTGGAGCAGGCGCGCACGGATAACATCCTCTGCCGCCGCTTTCCCGGCTATCTGCCGCTGCTGCGCTTCGTGTGTTATGCGCAGCTCGAGGCGGCCGCACCCGGCAGCGCGCTCGCGGCGCTGCTCGATGAGCTGGAGGCTTTTGCGCTCACGGGCATCCCGTGTGGGACTCCGGCGCTCGCCGCCGTCCGGGCCGAGGTGGAGGCGGCGATCCTTGCGCCGTCGGCCGCCGCGTGCGCGGACATTGGCCGGCAGATCCTCGCGGCGCTCGCGCCGGAGCTGGCGCGCCTGTGCGGCATCGCGGATGCCGATGCGCTCGCGCGCATCGCATCGCAGCTCGTGGACTATGCCTTCAGCGAGGGCGACCGCGCGGAAGCCTTCGGCGACGGCTGCGACAGCCGCCTCCGCCTGCGCAGCGAGGCGCAGGACGCGGCGCGTCAGGGCCCCTCTGCCGACGGGGAGGACGCAGACCTCGACAAGGGCGACAGCGCAGCCGGCGGCAGCGGCGACAACTCCGAGCGCCACGGCGACATGAGCGGCAGCCTCGCCAGTCAGGAGGTCAAGCCGAGCGGCTCGGCCGGGACCAACGGCAGGGAGGACCGCGGCCGATCGTCCAGCGTCGGCCGCAGCGGCAATCACGGCCAGAGCGGGGCGACCGCCACCACGTCGGACACGGTGTCTGCTGCGCAGAAGGCGGCCTCCGGCGGGCCGGAGAGCCTGCGCGAAGTGCTCGGCACAGGCTGGGGCGCGCACCGCGGCTTTGCGCTCAGCGCGGCCGAGACGGACGCCATGCTCGCCGCGGCGGAAAAAGCGCTCACGCGCGAGCGGGCAATTGAGCAGCAGCTGCATGTCTCCGGCCCGCGTGCTGCCCGGCTCGACGCCGGGGAGCTGCAGGGGCTGGCCGAGCGGTATGCCGGCCTGACGTTTACGGAGACGTATATCACGCCGGGTGGCGGGCGGCTGCCGCCCGCATTTGCCGAGCGGGCAAAGGCGCTGCACCACCGGCTCGACAAACTCCTGCGCCAGCAGCGCGAACGCAGCGCCAGCCAGCGCACCGGCGCGCTCTCGCAGCGCGAGCTGTGGAAGATCCCGCTCGATGCCAAGGACGTTTTTCGCCGCAAAGCACCGCCGTCCAAGCGCGAGACGGCGTTTTACCTGCTCATCGACCGCAGCGGCAGCATGGGCGCCGGTATCGGCGACGGGACATCCAAGCTCTTTACGGCACTGGCCACGGCGGCCGTGCTCGAGGAGGCGCTCAAGGGCATCGCCTATACGAAGATCGTCGCCTTTGACGGCGGCACGAACGCCGTGGAGCACTGCGTCATCAAGGATTTCGACCAGAAGGAGATCGGCAGCCGCTGCATCGACGCCATGGAGCAGATCGCCGCCGGCAACGGCAACAAGGACGGTTATTCCATCCGCGCCGCCGCGCTGGATCTGGCCAAGCGCACCGAGCGCCGCAAGATCCTCATGGTGCTCTCCGACGGGCTGCCGTCCGGCTATTTCAGCGAGGCGGAGGCGATCGATGACGTGCGCACGGCCGTGCAAGCGGCGCGCCGCCGGGGTCTGCTCGTCATCCCGATCATTTACACCGCGCGCACGGACGAGAACGTGGATGCTTACCGCCGTATGTATGAAAAGAGCATGATCTTTGCCGATTCCGTGGGCATGCTCGGCGAGTTCGAGCGCCTGCTCATGAAGCTGGTGCGCTGAGCGGCGGCCGGGGGGTGAAATTGCTTGACAAGCCCCGTGCGGTGTGCTATGATGACTCCTCGTTAAAAGGGAGTAGTTACAAATGTATGACCAACAATCTCCCGGCATCCACCGGTGGTCATGCGCCTATTGTGATAGGTAATGAGACTTTTAGCACATCATATTTATGATCGTGCCGAAAGTCTCATTTTTTGCGCGATCACGAAGGAGAATGCGTTATGAACCTCGATTTTACCGGCAGTACCCTCTTTCTTGTCCTGCTGCTGTTTGCGGCGGGCCTTGTGTGCATCATCAAGGGCGGCGACTTTTTTGTCGACGCCGCCACGTGGATCGCGGAGGCCTCCGGCATCCCGAAATTCATCATCGGCGCGACCGTTGTGAGCTTTGCCACGACGATGCCGGAGATGCTTGTGTCCGTCTTTTCCGCGCTGGAGGGCAATGCGGACATCGCCATCGGCAATGCCGTCGGCTCGGTGACGGCCAATACCGGCCTGATCATGTGCCTGTCGCTGATCTGCATGGAGTGCACCATGCCGCGGCGGCAGTATGCGGTCAAGGCGGTGCTGCTGCTCGCGGCGATCGCGGTTCTGTTTGGCTTCACGCGCGACGGGCAGTTGTCCATCCTTGAGAGCGTTTTGATCCTTGTCATTTTTGTGTGCTTCATTGCCGAGAGCCTTGTCGCTGCACGGCGTGAGCAGTCGCTTGAGGCCCCGGAGCAGGATGCCCGCCCCAAAACGGACGGCCGGACGGTCGCGCTCAATATCGGCAAGTTTGTGTTTGGCGCTGCGGCCATTGTGCTTGGTGCGCAGCTGCTGATCGACAACGGCACCGCGCTCGCACAGATGCTCGGCGTGCCGGATGCCATCATCGGCGCGACCATGATCGCCATCGGCACGTCGCTGCCGGAGCTTGTTACGACCATCACGGCCATCCGCAAAAAGCAGTCGTCCCTGTCGGTGGGCAACATCATCGGCGCGAACATCATGGATCTCACGCTTATCATGCCGCTGTGCGCGCTCATCCTCGGCAAGCCGCTGCCGGTCGAGCGGCAGGGCATGCTGCTGGATATTCCGGCGTGTCTTGTCGTGTGCGCAGGTGCGCTCATCCCGGCGCTGGTGCAGGGCAGGTTCAAGCGCTGGGTCGGCTTTTTCATCGGCGGACTGTACATCGTTTATCTCGTCATCATGTTCACGTGCTTCGGCGCGTAAAAACCGGCGCCGGCCTCTTTTTGGAGACCGGCGCTTTTTGCTGTGATATTTGCTGCAGACAGAAAAAACCCCGGAAGCCGAAGCTTCCGGGGCGTGGTGCGCGAGGCGGGACTTGAACCCGCACGTCCGGAGTGGACACTAGAACCTGAATCTAGCGAGTCTGCCAATTCCACCACTCGCGCATAAGCTTTGTCGTTCAAAGCCTGTTTAATATAGCATTTCGCGTGCGGATTGTCAAGCGTATTTTCCGCAACTGCCAGAAAAAATCGCAACGTGTGTCGAAAACGTGAATTTTTTCCGCTCCGGGTGTTCAAATCCGGCGGTATCTGGTATACTATACCGATGAAAAAATGAGACCCGGCCATGCCGGGAACGGAGTTGTGATCAAAATGGATTTGAACCGTGTTGCCCTCAAAGCAGACGCCCGCCGGCGCGCCGCCGGCTACCGCCCGAGTCCGATCCTCGCGGCATTGATCGTCTTTGCCCTCGGGCTGCTCATCTCGACGCTCTCGTCGTACCTGATGGGCGGCGACCGCCTGACCACGGCGCTGACAAACGCCGCGCAGTTCGGCCCCGACGCGGTCGAGCAGGCATACATCAGCTTCTTTGAACATTACAGTGTGTCCGGTGTTGCGGTCGTGCTCGTCGTCGCGCTGGAGATCATGAACTATATGGTCAGCGTCGGCTTTGTGATCTTCTCGCTGCACGTCAGCCGGGATGAAACGGCCGAGATCGGCAACCTCTTTGACGGGTTCGGCCTCTTCTTCCGCGTGCTGTGGCTGGCGATCCTGCAGGGGCTGTTCGTGTTTCTGTGGAGCTTGCTGCTGGTCGTACCGGGCATCATCGCGGCCTATCGCTACCGGCAGGCGCTGTACCTGCTGCTCGACCACCCGGAGAAGTCCGCCTGGCAGTGCCTGCGCGAGAGCGCAGCGGTCATGCGCGGCCACAAGTGGGAGCTGTTTGTGCTGGATCTGAGCTTCCTCGGCTGGATGCTGCTGAGCGCCCTGTTCGCGCCCGTGTCCATCTGGCTCGACCCGTACCGCGCCATCACGAACGCGAATTATTATAACCGGCTCGTCGGCGCGCAGGGCGGCCCGCGCATTTACGAGGGCTCGTTCACCGACATCCCGAACGATCCGCAGTCCTGACGGCTTTATCCCGCCTTTCCCCCCCGCCTGCCGTGCGCAGGCGGGGTGTCTTGCGTTGACAAGCCGTGGCTGTGCGGTATAATCTAAAGAGAAACCCGAGGAAAACGAGGTGCACAGATGCAGACGGAAAAGAGCGGCCGCCCGCAGGCGATGATCGCCATGAGCGGCGGCGTGGATTCGAGCGTGGCGGCATACCTGATGCAGCAGGCGGGTTACGACTGCATGGGCGTGACCATGAAGCTGTATGAAAACGAGGACGCCGGCGTGCCGCGCGGCCACACCTGCTGCGCGCTCGACGATGTGGAGGATGCCCGCCGCGTGGCCTATGCGCTGGGCATGCCGTACTATGTCTTTAATTATAAGGATGCGTTCCGTGAGCAGGTCATGGCGCGCTTTGCCGCGGCCTATCAGCACGGGGCGACGCCGAACCCCTGCCTGGACTGCAACCGGTATCTGAAGTTCGGCCTGCTGGAGACACGCGCCCGCGCGCTCGGGTGCGACGTGCTGGCGACCGGGCACTATGCCCGCGTCGAGCAGCTGCCGGACGGGCGCTACACGCTCAAAAAGGCCGTGGACGCCACAAAGGATCAGAGCTATGTGCTCGCCTGGCTCACGCAGGAGCAGCTCGCGCACACGCGCTTTCCGCTCGGTGGTCTGCACAAGACCGAGGCACGGGAGATCGCCGAGGCGCATGGCTTCTGCAACGCGCACAAGCACGACAGTCAGGACATCTGCTTTGTGCCGGACGGTGACTATGCCGCCGCGGTCGAGCGGCTGACCGGCGCGCACAGCGAGCCCGGCCGCTTCGTGGACACGCAGGGCAAGGTGCTTGGAACGCACCGCGGCATCATCCACTATACGATCGGCCAGCGCCGCGGGCTCGGCATCGCGGCCGAGATGCCGCTGTACGTCTGCGGCATCGATGTGCCGCGCAACGAGGTCGTGCTCGGGCGCAATGACGATCTGTTTTCGACCGAGCTGGATGCGAGCGGCTGCAACTGGATCTCCGGCGACGTGCCGGACGTGCCGCTGCGCGTGACGGCCCGCATCCGCTACCGGCAGCCGGAGCAGCCATGCACCGTCACGGCCACGGGGCCGGACACGGTGCACGTGTCGTTTGAGACCCCACAGCGCGCCATCACGCGCGGCCAAGCCGTCGTGTTCTACGACGGGGACACGGTGCTCGGCGGCGGCACGATCGACTGAACTGTGATTTTTGGAAGGGAGGCGCGGCCGTGTCCGTGACGCTCTATCTTGCGATCCCCTGTTATAACGAGGAGACGGTCCTGCCGGAGACGGCGCGCCGCCTGCGGGAGAAATTCACCGCCCTGCGCGCCGCCGGGACGATCGGCCCCATGAGCCGCATCTGCTTCATCGACGACGGCTCGAAGGACGCCACCTGGCAGCTCATTTCCGACCTGCATGCGCGCGATCCGGCCTTTTCCGGTATCCGCCTGTCGCGCAACCGCGGCCACCAGAACGCGCTGCTGTGCGGCCTGATGACGCTGCGGAATCGCGCCGACTGCGTCATTTCCATGGACGCCGATCTGCAGGACGACATTGATGCCATCGATGCCATGCTCACGGCCTTTCAGAACGGGAATGATATCGTCTACGGCGTGCGCGCCAGCCGGAAGCAGGACTCTGCCTTCAAGCGCGCCACCGCGCAGGGGTATTACCGCCTGCTGCGCGCACTCGGCGCGGACGTGGTGTATAATCACGCCGACTACCGGCTCATGAGCCGCCGCGCGCTCGACGCACTCGCGGAGTATAAAGAAGTCAATCTGTTCCTGCGCGGGCTCGTGCCGCTCGTGGGCTACCCGAGCACGGTCGTGTATTACGAGCGCGGCAAGCGCTTTGCGGGCGAAAGCAAGTACCCGCTGCGCAAGATGCTCTCGTTCGCGTGGGAGGGCGTGTCGTCGCTGACGGTCTCGCCGCTGCGGCTCATCACGCGCATCGGCATCGTGATGTTCCTCGTCAGCATCGCCATGCTCATCTATTTTCTCGTGCGCTATTTCACCGGCCACACCGTTGCCGGGTGGTCGAGTCTCGCCGTGTCCATCTGGGCCATCGGCGGGCTGCAGCTGCTGGCCATCGGCGTGGTGGGGGAGTACATCGGCAAGATCTATCTCGAGACGAAGGCGCGCCCGCGCTACCGCATCGAGACGGAGCTTGATGACCGGGAGGCGGAGCTTTGAAGCGCCTGCGCACGCTCTTTGACGCGAAGCTGTGGAAGTTTCTGCTCGTCGGCGTGATCAACACGCTCATCGGCACGGGCATCATGTTTGGATTGTATAACCTTGCCAACTGCTCGTACTGGGTGTCCTCGGCGGCAAACTACGTGCTCACGAGCATCCTGAGCTTTTTCCTTAACAAGCACTTTACATTCCAGAGCCGGGAACGCGGTGCGGGGCAGGTCGTGCGCTTCGCGGCGAACATCGCCGTCTGTTACCTGATCGCCTACGGCATCGCAAAACCGCTGTGTCTGCGTCTGCTTGCCAACGCTGCGGTGAGTACGCGCGATAATGTGGCCATGCTCGTCGGCATGGTGCTCTTCACCGGTCTGAATTACCTCGGCCAGCGCTTTTTTGCCTTCCGCAGCCCGAAAACCGAAGAAAAATGAGACCCATTCCCGGATGTGCAGCATCCGGGAATTCTTTTTTGAAAAAATGCAGATATCCTATTGACAAATGGGAGGAAAAATGGTTATATAAACGCATGAACAATCATTCATATGTTCAAACGAAAGTGAGGAGATCCCATGGCAGAACCGAGACCCGACAGCGCACCGGCGTGCGAATATCTCAACGTGCACGAGGACGCGGTGGCGCAGGTGCTTGCGGCCCTGCCGGACGATGAGACGCTCTACGACCTGTCGGAGCTGTTTCGCGTCTTTGGCGATTCGACGCGCATCAAGATCCTCTATGTGCTCTTCGAGAGCGAGCTGTGCGTGTGCGACATTGCGCGGCTGCTGAACCTGACGCAGTCGGCGGTCAGCCACCAGCTGCGCATTTTGAAGGCGTCGAACCTCGTCCGCTTCCGGCGGGAGGGCAAGACCGTGTTTTATTCCCTGGACGACGATCACGTCCGGTCCGTGCTGGCCCTCGGCATGGAGCATGTGCTGGAAAAATGATGGCCCGGCCATCTTTTCAAATAACATTCAATGACAGATGAAGGAGCGTACATCATCATGGAAAAGACCTATAAGATCGAAGTAGACTGCGCCAACTGCGCGGCGACCATCGAGCGGCACGTGGCAAAGCTCAAGTGTGTCAAGGAAGTGACCGTGAGCTATATGGCACAGAAAATGCTGGTCGAATATGCCCCCGGTGTGGACGAGACCGAGGCCAAGGCGGAGATCCTCAAGACCGCGCTCAAGGTCGAGCCGGACTTCCGCTTCGAGGACTGAATATCATGACACGCGAACAGAAAAGGTCGCTGCTGCTCATAGCAGCAGCGGCCGTGCTGCTCATTGGGCTGCACTTTGTGCCGGTCACGGGCTGGCTCAAGCTCGTGCTGTATCTTATCCCGTATCTGCTCGTCGGCGGCGAGACGCTCGTCGATGCCTGCAAGGGCATTTATAACCGCCAGCCGTTCGACGAAAACCTGCTCATGGCCGTGGCCACCATCGGCGCGATGGTGCTCGGGGACTATCCCGAGGCCGTGTCCGTCATGCTGTTTTACCAGATCGGCGAGTTGTTTGAGAGCTACGCCGTCGGCCGCAGCCGCCGGAACATCGGCGATCTGATGGACATCCGCCCGGACTACGCCAATGTTGAGACGGCGGACGGCGTTGCGCGCGTGAAGCCCGAGCAGGTCGCGGTCGGCGATACGATCGTCGTCAAGCCCGGCGAGCGCGTCCCGCTCGACGGCACGGTGCTCACGGGCACGTCGGCGCTGAATATGAGCGCCCTGACCGGTGAGAGCGCCCCCGTGGACGTCGCGGAGGGCAGCACCGTCGTCAGCGGCAGCGTGAACCTGTCGGGTGTGCTGCGCCTGCGCGTGGAGAAGGTGTATGCCGAGTCCACGGTCGCGCGCATCCTCGAGCTGGTGGAAAATTCCTCGCTCAAAAAGGCGCACACTGAGCGCTTCATCACGAAGTTTGCCCGCGTCTACACGCCGTCCGTTTGCGGTGCGGCGCTCGCGCTGGCGATCCTGCCGCCGGTCGTGCGGCTCATTATGGGCATCCCGGCAGAGTGGGGAGACTGGATCTACCGCGCGCTGACGTTCCTCGTCATCAGCTGCCCGTGCGCACTCGTGATCTCGATCCCGCTGTCGTTCTTCGGCGGCATCGGCGGCGCGTCCGCCCGCGGTATCCTCATCAAGGGTTCGAGCTATCTGGAGATGCTGGCCAAGACCGACCGTGTCGTCTTTGACAAGACCGGCACGCTCACGCGCGGCACGTTCGCCGTCACTGCGGTGCATCCCGCGCAGCCGGAGCTGTCCGATCAGGCGCTGCTGCAGCTTGCGGCGGCGGCGGAGCAGTTTTCCGATCACCCAGTCAGCCAGAGCCTGCGCCGCGCGGCCGGAGAGCTTCCGGCCGACCTGGTCACGACGGACGCCAAAGAGCTCGCCGGTCACGGCGTGACCGCGCAGGTCGGCGGCCGGTCTGTTGCCGCCGGCAACACGAAGCTGATGGACACCCTCGGCCTGACCGTGCCCGCGGTCAATGAGACCGGTACGGTCATCCACGTCGCGGCCGACGGCGCGTATCTCGGCTACATCGTCATCTCCGACGAGCCGAAGACCGGCTCGCGCGAGGCGGTGGCCCGCCTGCGGGCGGACGGCGTGCGCGTCGTCATGCTCACCGGCGACCGGAAGAGCGCGGCCGACGCCGTGGCGGAGGAGCTGGGCATCGCGGAGGTGCACAGTGAGCTGCTGCCGGAGGATAAGGTCACGCAGGTCGAGCGGCTGCTCGGCGAGGGCGCACCCGGGAAATACCTTGCCTTCGTCGGCGACGGCATCAATGATGCGCCGGTGCTCGCGCGCGCCGATCTCGGCGCCGCCATGGGCGGCATCGGCTCGGACGCCGCCATCGAGGCGGCGGACATCGTGCTCATGGACGACGATCCGCGCAAGCTCTCGCTGGCCATGCGCATCTCGCGCAAGACCATGCGCCTCGTCTGGGAGAACATCGTCTTTGCGCTGGCCGTCAAGGCCGTCTGCCTCGTGCTCGGCGCGCTCGGCATTGCGAACATGTGGGTCGCCATCTTCGCCGACGTCGGCGTTATGGTCCTGTGTGTGCTCAACGCCGCCCGCGCGCTCAATACGAAGCACCTGTAATGCTGATCTCTGTATGAAACAGGATAGAAAAGAGGCCGCCGAATGGTAGCACCAGATAAGAAAACATTGAAGAAGTCAGTAAAATCAATGTTTTTGGTGCAAACACGGTGCGAAGTCGAAACAATCAAATACTGACAGGCTCAAAGGGCGTTGATATGCAAATATCAGCGCCCTTTTCCTGTTTTCACGCCATAGGCAACCGTCCCATGGCGTTTTTTCATACCCGCACCTGTCCCTGTCTCAAAACTGTATCACTTAGGGTGCGAAAGCCTCTGCTTTTCCCTCTCAGACTGCTGCAAGCAGGCGGGCGTGGATGTTTTCCTATGGAACACATCCGAGAGGCAAAACGGAGGCTTTTTTCATCGAAATCAACACTTTTATCTTCACAGGAAGGAGGTATCGAAGATGGCAGTTTTCCGTATTGAAAAGACCCGTGATTACACGGTCATGTCAAACCATCATCTGCGGGATATGTCCCTGTCGCTGAAAGCAAAGGGACTTCTATCCCTCATGCTGTCCCTGCCAGAGAACTGGGACTACACCATGAAGGGGCTTGCCCGTATCTGCAAGGACGGCATCGACAGTATCAGCGGCGGCATCCGAGAGTTGGAGGAACACGGCTATCTGATCCGTGAGCGCGTGAGAGGCGCAAACGGTCAGCTTGGTTCGATCGAGTACACCATTCTGGAGCAGCCTAAAGAGCCAACACCTGCACAGGAAAAACCTATACGGGAAAATCCCGTACAGGCAAACCCAACATTGGTCACGCCTGTTCAGGAAGAACCCGCCCAATTAAATAAAGAAGAATCAAGTAACTATCCATCAAGAACTGATTTATCAAGTACGGAACTATCAAATCCTATCCAATCAAATCCCCCTACCCCCGCAGGGGTGAGGATGGGAACGGATAGGATGGGAGCCAGAGAATGTTATCGTGAAGTGATTTTGGATAACATCGAGTACAGCTATCTGGTGCAGGACAGCCATATCGACCGTGAGCAGCTTGACGAGATTGTTGACCTGATCGTGGATACCGTGTGTTCTGCCCGCAAAGTCATCCGCATTGCCGGAGACGATTATCCGGCGGAGGTGGTAAAGTCCAGGTTTATGAAGCTGGACAGTTCCCATGTTCAGTATGTTATGGACTGCATGAAGGACAACACCACCTATGTCCGCAATATCAAGAAATATCTTCTGGCGGCGCTGTATAACGCCCCGACCACCATCAACAGCTACTATTCTTCCCTGGTGCAGCATGATATGTACGGGGACGGGCAAAGGGGGCGAGGCTAAATGCAGGAGGAAGTAACGCGGGGCGCCGTAACGCTCATTGTTGACGGTGCCAAGCTAAGTGAGCAGGTCTTTGAAAAGGCCGTCAAAAAGTTCCTGGAGGAAATCCAGAAAAGCCAGAAGCCCAAAATCTACCGCGGCAGGCAGAGCCTTAAACAGCTTGCCAGCCAGAATGCCGGTCTTGCCAATATTGAGATCAGTGACAAGAATATCAAGGCTTTCTCCCGTGTGGCGAAGAAATACCATGTGGATTTTGCCTTGAAGAAAGACACCGCCGCAGAGCAGCCCCGTTACCTGGTCTTTTTCAAAAGCCGGGATGCAGACGCCATCACAGCGGCATTTCAGGAGTTTGTCAGCCGGAAAATGAGCCGTGAGGAAAAGCCATCCATCCGGGAGCGGCTGACCCAGGCGAAGGAACAGGCAGCAGAGAAAACGGAACACCGCACCATTGACCGGGAGAAAGTAAAGGTCAAAGATCGGAGCGTGCAGAGATGAATATGAAAAAACTGTTTTTGCTGAACCTTCCGTATCTTCTGTTCGTGTATCCCTTCGATAAGCTGGCACAGGCTTTCCGGCTTGCGCCCGGTTCTGACCTCTCCGGCAAGCTACTTTCCATCGGGGACGGCTTCACGGCAGCGCTTTCCTCCCCGTGGCTCAGTTTCCATCCCACGGACCTACTGATCGGCATAGCCGGTGCGGTGATCCTTCGCATGGCGGTCTACCTGAAAGGCAAGAACGCTAAGAAGTATCGCCACGGGATCGAGTATGGTTCTGCCCGCTGGGGATATCGGCGGCGGATATCGAACATCCCCATGACCAGACGGAGCGAATGGACAATGGGACGTTTTTCCAGAAACAAAAACATCCCCATGACGCAGACGGAGCGAATCACAATGGCGAGCCGTCCAAAGCTTGCTGCCGGAGATCGGCGCTTTCCTGGAACGAAAAGTATATGCCAAGAAACAAAAACATTCTGGTGATCGGCGGTTCCGGCAGCGGCAAGACGCGGTTCTTATTGTAAACCGTCGCTGGCTGCAAGCTCATTCGTCCTATGTCTGCGAAAAGCCCTGATCCAGTTGGAGGAAAGCCGGACCGTATCTTGCTGCCTCAACCAGAGCAAATTCAAGATGGCGGCATGGTTGGGAAGTCTCTTAGCGTGATGACTTTGGCAAAGATGATGACCAACAGCGTGAGAGCAATTCCATATCCAATCAAAAGGCTATGTTGGAGGAGTTCGCCGCACGGCAGGGCTTTACAAACATTGTCCATTTCACGGACGATGGTATCAGCGGCACTTGTTTTGACCGCCCCGGATTTTTAGCCATGATGAAAGAGGTTGAAGCCGGAAATGTGGAATACCTCTGTATCAAGGACATGAGCCGCATGGGTCGTGACTATCTGAAAGTCGGTCAGATTATGGAAATCCTGCGTCAGCGTGGCGTTCGCCTTATCGCCATCAATGACGGCGTGGACAGTGCCAGAGGGGACGATGATTTTACCCCTTTCCGCAACATTATGAACGAGTATTACGCCAGAGACACCAGCCGTAAAATCCGTTCCACTTTCCAGTCCAAAGGCAAGTCCGGCAAGCACCTTACAGGCACGGTCATTTACGGCTATCTCTGGAATGAAGCCAGAGACCAATGGTTGGTTGACCCCGAAGCCGCTGAAGTGGTAAAGCGTATCTTTTCCATGACGATTGACGGCTACGGTCCGTATCAGATCGCCAGCAAACTGAAATCGGAAAAGGTGCTTATTCCGTCCGCTTACCTTGCCCAGCACGGCGAGGGCGTGAACAAAAATAAGACCTTCAAAGATGTGTACGGCTGGGGTTCTTCCACCATCTGCAACATTCTTGAAAAGCGTGAATATCTGGGACACACCATCAATTTCAAGACCCGAAAGCACTTCAAGGACAAGAAAAGCCATTATGTCCCGGAGGACGAATGGACAATTTTCGAGAATACCCATGAGCCTATCATTGACCAGCAGACCTTTGACCTTGTGCAGAAAATCCGTGGGAATGTCAGACGCTACCCGGACGGCTGGGGCGAAGCAGCTCCCCTCACAGGCTTGCTTTATTGTGCCGATTGCGGCGGCAAGATGTATGTCCACCGTACCAACAACGGCAAGCGTATTTCTCAATATACCTGTTCCCAATACAGCAAAGTCCCAGTTGGAAAGCTCTGCAAGACCCAGCACCGTATCAATGAAGATGTGGTACTGTCCCTTGTTTCCGAAATGCTCAAAGCTATTGCCGAGTATGCCAAGCATGACCGAGCCGAGTTTGTCCGTGTGGTGCAGGAAGCGCAGTCCAGCCAGCAGACCACAGAGGTCAGGAAACAGCGGACACGCCTTGCCACCGCAAAGCAGAGAGTCTCCGAGCTGGAAGTCCTGCTCTGTAAAATCTATGAGGACAACATTTTAGGAAAGCTGTCCGACAGCAGATACGCCACTCTGGACGCTCAATACGAAAAGGAACAGTCCGAGCTTACCGCTGAAATCTCTGCTCTGGAAAAGGCTGTCAAGAGCTATGAAAAGCACGAAAAGGACGCTGACCGTTTTATCGCTCTGATTGATAAGTATGAGAACTTCGACAAGCTGACCATTGCCATGCTCAACGAGTTTATCGAGAAAATCCTTGTGCATGAGCGTGACCGTAAAGGCAGTATACAGACCACACAGGAGGTCGAGATTTACTTCAATTTTGTCGGGCGATTCGTTCCCCCGGCGTTTGGAGAAGCGGAGCTTACCCCGGAGGAATTAGAGGAAATCCGCAAGCGTGAGGAACGCAAGGACAGGCTTCATCAGAACTACTTGAAGCGGAAAGCCTACGGCAGACTTCGCAAGGCGTATTTGGAAATGCACCGCCCGATACTGTTCAATGAGCTGGTGCTATCCGACAAGCTCTTTGAGCATTGCGCCGAGATTGACGAAGCGGCACGAAACCGCATGGAGCTGATCGTGCGGTCACTGGCAGAGCAAAACGGCGTGACCGAGCAACTGAAAGCCGAAAACCAAATGGAATGGGTGCGGCAGATGAACGCTTGCAAGGCGCAGGCAGAGGAAGTTGTGAAAGCAGAGTTGATTTATGATTGAGCGAGGAAGTCCGGGCAGAAAACTGTTCGGACTTTTCTCATATAGTCCAAAGTTGCGGTAGAATTGTTCACAAGTTTTATGGTATAATTTGAATACGAAATTGAGCAACAAATCGGAATTTGAGGAGGTGTTCATATGAAGAGAGCATTGCTTTTTATTTTCATGACGGTTTGTGTATTAGGAATGTCCGCCTGCAGCAGCAAAGACGCCATGCCAGAAACATCAGATTCTGCCAGCAATCCGGTTCAGAATACAGATATCAGTAATCTGAATGGAGGAAAAATCTGGTCTGAACAAGATATTGTGTCGATGTTCTCTCTTGTGCAAGAAACAGATTGGGAATACATAGACTGTGTTTTAATTCCAGATCATGCTAGTGACCGTGTTGGTGCAGTACTCTTCCGGAACGATAAGGAGCAAACAAGCAATGTTGCGTTCTTTGATGCAGACGGATACTTTCAACAGTATGGCACATATGCAAGAATGTCTGACGAACCTGATTTTCAGTATCTCGGAGGTGGTGCGGTAACATTTAAGCTGGAAACAGAAGATGGTATAATCTATAACTACACGATCACAATCTCGATCGATGACAGTAATGTGAATTTTAAAGCGGAAGATGATTTGCCAAAATAAATTTCAGTTTGTCGCACTGATAAAACCCCTTTAGGAACTAAAGGGCGCACTTCTATACTCTCTGTCGAGAGTAGTGCGTCCTGCGGAGCTTCATTCTCCGTCAGCAGAAGAAAACTGCATGACCGAGAATGTTGCGTCACTTCGTTCCGTCAAGGTGGCTACACCCCCTTGCGCCGCTAAAGCGGCTATCCCCTGTGGACTTGCCGTCCGCAAACGGTTTTGACAAACCGTTCGCCGCCAGCAAGTTTGAAAATCAAGAATCTTAATTTGATAAAGGAGTGTGATTCTATGAAAAAGAAATTACCCATAATCCTCTTGGGTGTTATTTTGGCTTGTGTGTTGGTTTTCGGTTTCCTTTATGCAAACAATGACATTGGTAAAACCGCAAACAGTTTAGAAGCAGACATTCGCCAATCTCAAAAAATTTTGGATGATTGGATTGTTGATGGAAGCATTTCCGACACAATGGCTGCATTTATTTCTTACCCACAGGACAAGACAGACCACACTTTTTCTGTCTATGTAAATCGCCCTGGCTTGTCTTTTGGATATTTCTTCCGTGGTGGTGGAGATATAGTTGAGGTTGATGATTACATTGCAGAGTTTGTTGTTGAGGGAAATAACGAAAGGGCATTTATCTCAATGAATACCCAAAATATTGTTCGACTTGAAGTAGATGATGGCAACGGCATTCAGGTGATTGATATTGATAGTGGCAAGCCTTTCGCCATTGTCCTGCCCCTCAATGTAGGAAACATCTGTTTCTATGATACGAATGGAAATGTTGTGGAATATCTTCGCCAACAACTTTGACCAACTTCAATTTACCGAACTGAACACAACAACTGAATACCGAAAAACTGACCGTTGACTGGTCGCAATCTGCGAAAAGTTGACGGTCTTTTTTTATCCCCATTTTCAAAAAAGGAGGTCACGAAAAATGGCAAAACCGAAAAACCTTGAACAGCTCCGAGCCGAAAAGGAACAGGTCGAGACACAGCTTGCACAGGAACAGCACAAGCTGGAGCGTCTGGAGAACAGAAAGAAGTATCTGGAGAAAGGCGAGAGACAAAAGCGCACCCACCGTCTTTGCAATCTGGGCGGCACGATTGAGAGCCTTGCCCCGGAGTTCAAAGATCTCACACGCACCGAAATGACGGAGCTGATGGAGTACATCTTTTCTCTGCCCGAAGTCCAGCGAGCCGTCCGTCACATGGCGATTACCCACATCAACCAAGCGAGCAGAGGAAAGGAGTTGAAAGCCGATGGCACTATTTCATCTGAGCGTCACGCAGACTAAGCGAAGCGCAGGACAGTCCGCTATTGCTTCTGCCGCCTACCGTGCCGGGGAGCGATTGTATAGCGAGTATTACGGCGAATACAGCGACTACACCCGCAAGGGCGGCGTGATCTGCTCTGACATTCTCTTGCCGTCCCATGCACCGCCAGAATACGCAGACCGCCAAACCCTATGGAACGCCGTGGAAAAAGCCGAGCGTGGAAAGAACGCCCAGCTTGCATACAGCTTTGACATTGCCTTGCAGAATGAATTTTCCCTTGAGGAAAACATCGCTCTTGCAAGGCAATTTTTGTTGGAGAACTTTGTGAGCCGGGGCATGGTGGTTGACTTCGCCGTACACCAGCCAGACCGTGAGGACGGCGGCATACCCAATCCACATTTTCATGTGCTTTGCCCTATCCGCCCCATCGAGCAGAACGGCAAATGGGGGCTAAAGCAACGCCGGGTGTATGAGCTGGACGAGGACGGCAACCGTATTCGAGACGCAAACGGAAAGTTTGTGTTCAACGCCGTTCCCACTACCGACTGGGGCAGTCCCGAAACGCTGGAATACTGGCGGCAGACATGGGCGGAGCTATGCAATGGCAAGTTTGCGGAAAAGGGGCTTGACGTTCGTATCGACCACCGAAGCTATGAGCGTCAGGGCGTGGAGCTTCTTCCCACCGTCCATGAGGGCGCAACCGTCCGGGCAATGGAGAAGAAAGGCATACGCACCGAGAAAGGCGAGTTCAACCGCTGGATCAAAGCAACCAATGCCGTTATCCGGGACATCAAGAAGAAAATCGCTCTCCTGTTTGATTGGATTGCCGAAGCAAAAGCGGAGCTTGCCAAGCCGCAGGCACCCGACCTTGTTTCTCTGCTGAACGCCTATTACACCCAGCGCAGAGCCGGGGCGTATTCGCAGAAAGGTAAGGTCAGCAATCTAAAGGAGATGAATGAGACTTTCAATTATCTCCGGGCAAACGGGATTTACTCCCTTGAGGATTTGGAACACCGTGTCAGCGAACACAGTGCTGCCACAGAGAGCTTGAAGAAAACGCTGGACGAACAGACCGCCCGAATGAAAGCGATTAAGCGGCTCTATGACAGCTCCGCTGCTTTCCAGAGCTTGAAGCCTGTCTATGACGGCTTGCAGAAAATCAAGTTTGAGAAGCCCAGAGCCAAGTACAAGGCAGAGCATGAAGCGGAACTGAAACAGTTCTACGCCGCCAGACGCAAGCTGACCGGAGAGTTCCCGGACGGCAAGGTGGATATGAAAAAGCTGACCGAAGAGTATGACGAGCTGGAACAGGCGCACAACACCACCTATGGCGAGTTTAAGACCGTCAGAGACGATTTACACCGTCTTTGGAAGGTCAAGTCATGTGTAGATACTGCCGCCCGATTTAACGAGCGTACAGAGGAACAAATGCACCAAAATCGACCCCAAACACGACACAAAAAGGAGGATATATCCCGATGAATTACACCCAAGCACAGATTGACCGGGCGAACGCCGTCAGTCTGGAAGATTTTCTCCGCACACAGGGAGAGACGCTTATCAAAAGCGGACGAGAATACCGCTGGAAAGAACATGACAGCCTGACCGTCCGGGGAAACAAGTGGTTTCGCCACAGCCAGAGCAAGGGCGGCTATCCCATTGATTTTGTCATGGAGTTTTACGGCAAGTCCTTTCCCGAAGCCGTCCAGCTCCTGACCGGCGAAAGCGGCGAGGGGCAGACCGAAGCCAGCACAGCACCGCCCACAGCGTTTCACTTGCCCTTGCACAACAGAACAGCCGACAGAGCAATTCAATATCTTCTTTGCGAAAGCCGAGGTCTCAACAAAACGCTTGTTGAGGCTTTTCTTCTTTCCGGGGATATTTACGAGGACGCAAAGCGGCACAATGTTGTGTTTGTCGGCAGAGACCGAAGCGGTACGCCGAGATACGCCCATGTGCGAGGAACGGCAGACCCATTCAGACAGGACATTGCCGGGTCTGACAAATCCTATCCGTTCCGCTATGAGGGAAACGGCAATCAGCTCTTTGTCTTTGAAGCGCCGATTGACCTGTTATCGTTCATCTGCCTTTATCCGCAGGATTGGCAGACAAGAAATTATCTTGCCCTGGGCGGCGTTTCGGGCAAAGCCCTTGACCGTTTTCTTTCTGAACGCAAGGACACCCGAAAAGTATTCCTCTGCCTTGACAGCGACACCGCAGGAAGTGAAGCCTGCTTCCGACTGGCGCAGGACATTCCCAGCGAGATCGCCGTCATTCGCCTTGTCCCGGCAAGGAAAGACTGGAACGATGTTCTCCGTCAGCAAGGGGACATTCCCAGCCGCAAATTCATAGCCGAGACAATCACGCTGCGAGAGCTGCCCACCGCCCAGCCTGTCCCAATGCTCCGTATGGCAGATGTGGAGCTGACGAGCGTGGATTGGCTATGGTTTCCGTATATCCCCTTTGGAAAGCTGACGATCATACAGGGCAACCCCGGCGAGGGAAAGACCTACTTTGCCATGCGTCTTGCGGCGGCTTGCACCAACCGAAAGCCCTTGCCCGGTATGGAAACAATTGAGCCTTTTAATATCATCTATCAGACCGCCGAGGACGGTTTGGGCGATACCGTTAAGCCCCGGCTGATGGAAGCTGACGCAGACCTTGAACGAGTGCTTGTCATTGACGATAGGGACACACCGCTGACCCTTGCCGATGAGCGCATAGCAAGGGCAATCCGGGAGAACAACGCAAGGCTTGTTATCATTGACCCGGTACAGGCGTTTCTGGGCGCAGATGTGGACATGAACAGAGCAAACGAGGTGCGCCCGATATTCCGCAGTCTGGGAGACATTGCACAGGCTACCGGGTGCGCTATCGTGCTGATCGGACACCTCAACAAAGCCGCAGGAACGCAAAGCACCTACCGGGGATTAGGGTCTATCGACATTACGGCGGCAGTCCGCAGTCTGCTCTTTATCGGCAAGCTGAAGGACAGTCCCACAACGAGGGTGCTTATCCATGAGAAAAGCTCCCTTGCGCCGCCCGGACAGTCCCTTGCCTTTTCTCTGGGAGACGAGAAAGGCTTTGAGTGGATAGGGGCTTATGACATTACCGCTGACGAGCTTCTTGCCGGGACAGACACCGCCAAGACCGAAAGCAAGACCGCACAGGCGCAAATGCTCATTCTGGAACTGCTTGCAGACGGAAAGCGTATGCCGAGCGCAGAGCTGGAAAAGGCAGTCAATGAGCGTGGGATTTCCTCACGCACCATGAGAACGGCAAAGAGCCGTATCGGGGACAAGCTTGTGACCGAGAAAGACGGCAGGGACACGATCAACTGGATTCTAACTGAATACAGGAGGTCGAACATGGAGCATTTACCAAAGAAAATCCATCAAAACGGCATCAGCTACACGCTGGTGGGAGACTACTACATTCCCGATTTGAAGCTGCCGGAGGAAAGCCGCCCCATTGGACGGTGGGGCCGGATGCACAAGACGTTTCTGCAAGAACACCGGCCCGGCCAGTACAATGCACTGCTTCTGTCGGGAAAACTCTGGACATATCTTGCTGACCTGAACGAACAGGCCGCTGACCGGCTGGCGTGTATCGTCTCGCAGATGCAGGAGGCGGAGGGTGTCACCGAGGAACTGAAAGCCCGTGACCAGCTTGCGTGGGTCGGAACCATGAACAGCATTCGCAGCCGGGCAGAGGAAATCATCCTGTCTGAGATGATTTTTGTCTGAGGGAGGTGGGCGCATGATTCTGGAAGAAATGTATAACGGCAGATTTTATCCCTGTGAAACGGTGGTCGCTGATTCACCGAGGTTCAAGCAGGCAGCAGCGCCGCCCTGATGGATGCCTTATCGGAGCGTCTGAGCAAAGAGGACTATGCACTGGTTGAAGAACTGCGGGAGCAGGTGGCAATCGCTCAGTGTGAGGAAAACGAAAGCCGCTTTAAATACGGCTTTTCGGCGGGGCTGCTTGTCCAGCAGGAAGCCTATGCGCAGGTGTCGCAGAAAGACAAAGAATAGCATCTTCAATAATGGCTGTTCCCAAACTGGGAACAACCACCACAACAGAATACAGCTTCACAAAAGCCATTTGCCAATCAACCGGCGGATGGCTTTTTTGCCGCTCAATTTCACTTCCGCTTACGTCTGGCCTTGCGGTTGGGCGGGATGGGGCTGGCCTTTCCTCTCATATTGTTGGGGCTTTTGAGCTGCTTGGACAGGCTCAGTATCCGCAGGAACGCCGAGAAGTCCTCCGAGGAAATCTTCTCAAAGGGTATCTGCAACTTATCGCAGAACTCGTGGATCAGCATTTCTGTATCGCTGCCCTGTCCTATGGCCTGCTCAAATTTTTTCTTCACATCATCCAGCGTGGGCTGCGGGTCGGCGGTGGTCTTGTCCTTGCGGTGTGCTTCCCGGATGTCCCGGACGATGCTGTCCAGATCATCGTGCATGACGTGGCTGTAAAAATCGCTTTCCTGCACCTGCCCCAGTTCCAGCGTCCGCATATAGAGGTCATCTTCTCCGGGCGCATACTTGCTCATGACGGTCTGCCGGGTGGCCTCCAACACCAGATTCATCTGCTCCACCCGCATATTGGCGATCTGGTCGATGCAGATTTCCATATCTATCATCAGCCGCCGGAAATTCGGGTGGGTAGCCAGTTCGCAGAGAAGCCGGTTGTTGATTTTGCCGCTGCTCAAAAGTTCCACCATATCATCACTCAGATGCAGAGATTGAAGTTCTGTGTTTGGGTGATTTTTATTTTCCGTCAGCCCCATCAGGTAATCGGTGGACACACCGTAAAGTCCGCCAGCGTTGCAATCGCAAACGGGCTGATGTCCTTGTAGTCATCGGTTTCGTATTTTCCCAGCGCGGATTTAGACAGGCCGGTCTGCTCCGCCAGTTGTTCCAGCGTCAGGTGCTTGTCCACCACCCGCAGGTCTTTGAGCCGCTCCGGGATTGTCAGCTTTGCGTACATCCAAAGCCCCCTCTCTCGTTATCGTTTTTCAGTGATTACACCCATTATAGCACGATTCCATAAGCGTGGAAATATGCGGATTTCAAGCGTTTTTCCGACGTTTTGGATATACGGGAAAGAGCCTCTTTTTTCGGTAAACTGGTTCTTGCAGACAGGCACAGAACCTTGAAAATCGAATGACCGGCTGCAAGGGGGTATGGCCTCCGGGGAAGTGACGCCAGGACAGAAATCGAGCGCACCAAAGAGGCCAATACGCCGGGAAAAATTCCGGGCAGGAGCGGCTTGCAGGCAGACCGGCAGACAGAAACAAGTTTATCAATCATGCGGGGCGCATGGCTCCACAAAGAAACGGAGGAAATCATTATGACACTGAGTATGAAAGAAAAGAAGATTCTCTACGCTTACGGCTGTCCCAGCCATCACAATACAGTGACACGGCTGAAATGGCTGACGGCACTGACAGTTGACCCGGAGGCCAAACGCCGGATGCTGGGGCTGGCCCGGAAGGTGGGGACGGAGGTGGGCGAAAGCTGGTACGAGGATTTTTACCACCATCTGCGCATGGAGATGGACGAGTACCGCCGTCTCAAGCGCCGCCTGCGTGTGCTGAAATCTTACACTGATTATGAGGAGGATCTGTATGAGGAAGCTGTCTAAGTATGTATGAGAAAGAAACCATCATCAACTGGAACGAGGCGGAGAACCTTGCCAGCATCTACACCTTCAACGCCAGCTTGAAGCGCAGGCTGGCTGATTTCAGCCGGAAGTACCCGCTGCTGTGCCGATTGGAGCGCAGCACGCCGGAGGGCAGCGTGACCTATGTGCTGGACAAGTCCCGGCTGTCGATCCGGCTGGTGCCGCCGTACAGCGAGGAACGGAAAGCCGCTGCCAGCGCCTACGCAAAAGAGCATGGCTTTCAGGTGGTAGGGGCGGAAGAAAAAATCGCCTGAAACCGGGGCGTTTACGGAAAAAATGACGGGTCTGCACCCGCTGTTTTGACCGGCAATCCCCGCAGGCGTATTCCGTATCCACTCCCCGCCTATGGGCGCAAATGTGCGGATACGGAGCCGGTGAAACTGGCAAACGCCGCTCCTGCGGTGGAAGCCAGCTTCGCCGGTGCGGGAGTACAGAGGGCGGCCAGCCCTTTGTGCCTATTACCTGACGCAAAATTCGCAGGATTTGCGGCGTCGCCGCCCCTTCCCCGGCCCCAGAACATCTTCGCAGGAAGGAGGAAATCTGTTTGAAACTGACACGACACAATGGGCGCTCCGGCAAGCATGGCACCTATAATCCCCGCCACAATGACCGCCGGTTCGATGTGGAGAACAGCGAACACATTGACGCAGAACGGGCAAGGCAAAATGTCTACTGGGACTGCTACCGGGGCTTTACGACCCATGAGTTCCGGGAGAACCCGGAGCAGTCGGATTTCAGCTTTGAGGAAATCGAGCGGATGTACTACTACGAGCATTACGGCCCGCCCGTCCGCTGAGTATGGAAAAGAGGTGAGGAAGATTGAGCAGCGAATATCAGAGTTTACCGCCAGCCACCCGGCAGGCCGTCATGAGCGCAGCCGAAGCTTTAGCGCCGGAGCAGAGCGTTGACGAGGTGCGGGAAGGCCTTTCTGTCACGGAGAAGGGCCAGCCCGCCAAAACCTCCTGACTGACCGGGTGGACATCGTGCGGGATTTGGGCTGGCGCAGGAACACCAGCGCCCTGACGGATACGGATGTGAAGTATCTGCTTCTCTATTTTGAGCAGAACTACGGCCTAACCAGCGAGAAGAAAATGACGGCGGCGCTCTCCATCGTGGCGAATGAGAACTGCTACCATCCCATACAGGACGTGCTGAACGGCCTTCGCCAGACCTGCGAACACTTCGAGGAATGGCGTCATCAGCGGGAAATGGCAGAAAAAGCATTTTCTTTTAATGCTATCAGGCAATAAAGTTATTCCTTTGGCCAGAGTAAAAGGGATAACTTTATTTTGCTAAAGCATACTAAAAAGGGCGCGTTGCAGAAAATTATCCGCAACACGCCCTCTTCTATAAGTCCTTATGTCAAAATCAAATTATTGGTAATCTTGAATATTGGGATAAGCGGCACCGTTATTATGCGCGTAAGCTGCTTCAAAGTAGTCGAGGCTTTCAAAAGTAATGCCCTGATAGTTTCCGACATTCAACACATCAAAAGTTAGATTCAGAACATCACCAGCGGAATATTGGTCAAGAAGATTTCCTGCAAATTTCCATCCTATGTTTTCCTCATAAGTATCCTCGGTAAAATAAAATGTAGTCGCATCCTCAGTCGCATCATAACTAATGTCAATAATTATATCAGAGAAATGAACTTGATCTCCAGCATTAAAGTCTTTGAGATAATCTACAGTTTTTCCATCAGCAGGATTAATAAATTGAGCATTAAGTTGTGTCATATCAACAACCTCTGGAGGAAGAGAATTAAGTCTGTAAGATTCTGCAACAGAGAATTGATAAACTCTGTTATTATCCCCAAAGTAAAATCCATCTTCCGTCATAGGAACACTTGAACGAGCATTGGCATTGTAATAATGGGCATAATACAACTGCCATTTGTATGTCTCAGTTGAAACAAACTGTGCTTTCCATGTACCAGAACTGTCTCCTGCTTTCTTTGTATAAAACATATACTGATTTGTACCAGTAGTTGCTTGACTTACCGTATCACCAGAGGCATCTGACAAGATGAGTGCAATCTGTGTAAAAATATCGACAAAGATAATCCTATGTCCATGCATACGGATAGAACCAACGCTGTTATCTACTTCTGGACGAAAAAATAAACCTCAGGCCCCATATCACCCGTGTTATATTCTATGCTGGTGAAACAAGATAGGCCCAACTACTATCCTTTTCACTCTGTCCATCGAGATCGATAAGCTTTTCCACATAATCTGAAAGGATAATCCAGCCAATCTTCCACCAATTCACTTTGCTTGCTTCAGCAGAAGAACTGATATTCTCGTTGTCGGCATAAGCAAAAGTAGTGTTAGAAAAACTTATGCACATAACCAAGGAAAGAGTAAGTGCAACAATCTTACGTGTTAGCTTTTTCATTAAAAGCCCCCTTCTCTTATAAAACCAAAACAATAATGCAAATGATGGATGCAATAAAAAGAATACTCCAGCAACCCGCATCAAACCAAGATATAAATCTGTAGGTTCACCGCCTTTTACAGAAAAGAAGTGTTCAATTTTCCATAAAAGTTCCGGCTTAAAAATCATAAAAAAACTTAATAGAAGCAAAAGGATAAGCCATATGTTATCTATGTATAACACTTCCTTTCTGCTAATACTGAAAATTCAAATAAAAAAGCGCATAAGTAGACAAATAATCATGCCTAACTTATGCGCAAATAGAAACAATTTTAATTCTAAGCCTCCAAAGCTGGCAGCGTCGGTAAAAATGCTCCATTATTAAGTTAGGCAACTTAACCTTAAAACAAATCATCGGTCTTACCTCCCAACAATATAAATTTCGACTTTTCACTTTTATTTTATCACCTAAAGCAGAACTTGTCAATGAATTTGTCTAAAATAAGTCGATTTTCTTTTTTGATTATGTGCATTTTTAACTAATAGAAAGAAAGTTGTATTGAGGGCGATTGGTGTTCCTTATTCCATATGTCGGAACTGTATGAAGTGAAAATAGTTTATCCGTTGAAGAGTCACTCCACAGGTTATGCTTGATTCTTTCAAAGTTATGTTTCTATAATATGCATCCGTACTGTCATATTATAATTCACATTATTGGATAATATAAATTGACAAGTATAAGATAAACAGACAAGGAGTCGCTGCTCGGGACGCAGGCTTTAAGCCCACTCTACTTGGCCGCGCCTCAAGGCGCTAGCTTTCTCTTTTAGGCTATACTAAAGTTTTTATTTCCCTGGTACAACCGGGGATTTTTTTGCTTCAAGCCGCCAATTAG